>Ga0315336_1000012_pt1:0-1182500 | contig 1571403 bp, 1309 predicted proteins | sample ASW5metaG_FD_204512 | JGI IMG/M metagenome (GOLD analysis project Ga0315336, IMG submission 204512) | Ammonia-oxidizing marine archaeal communities from Monterey Bay, California, United States - ASW #5 | ecosystem: Environmental > Aquatic > Marine > Intertidal zone | place: USA... | reverse complement strand
TTCTTGTCCTAGAGCTGGCACCAAGGCCGCTGACTGCAGCCCCATCGCCAGGTGGGAGGCGAACTATAGGATCCCGGGTGGGCGCTGTCAACCCCCCTGCGAAGATTCTTTTCGCGGGCGTGCCGGGGGGGTGTAGAAGGGCCTGACCGTATAGGCTTCCGAGCGATGGGATACACCGACATCCACTGCCACCTGCTCCCAGGAATCGACGACGGAGCGGCGGATCTGGAGGAATCGGTCGGGATGTTGACGGCCGCCAGGGCCGCCGGTTCGAGCGCGATCGTGGCGACGCCACACATGTTTCAGCACGGGCTGGGCAGCGAAGATCCGGACGAAGTGCGGCGACGGTTCGAGAGCTTCCTCGAGGCGCTCGAGGCGTTTCGCGACGAACACGACGGCGCGCCCGCCGTCGATCTCCACATGGGCGCCGAGAACTTCGTCGGCGCCGAGCTCCTCCAGGCGGTGACCGACGGCTCGGCTCTCACCCTCGCGGGTTCGCGCTTCCTGCTCGTGGAGTTCTGGCCACTGACCGCGGCCGGGGCCGCCCGCCAGGCCCTCGATGTGATCCTCCAGACGGGAGTCGTCCCCGTCCTCGCCCATGTCGAGCGCTACCGCTTCCTGCAGGACGACCCGGATCTGCTCGAGGCCCTGGTCGGATCCGGGTGCATCGCTCAGTCGAACGCAGGCGCAGTCCTCGGAGACCAGGGGTTGCGGGCCACCGAATTGACGGACCGATGGCTGCGCCGGGGGCTGGTCCACGTCATCGCCTCGGACGGGCACGGCCTCGGACGCCGGCGACCCGAGCTTGCGGCCGTGGCCGAGCATCTCGAGCGGCGTTACGGCAGCGAGATGGCCCACTGCTGCATTGAGAGCAACCCGCAGGCGATCGTCCAGGACGCGACTCCAGAGCCTCCACCCGTCGAGCCTCGCCGGCGCTGGTGGCGCCGCTAGTCGCCCGGCGAATCGAAGACGACACGCCGGCCTTCGATCCGCCAGCGCTCCGCCAGAAGCCGCCGCAAAGCTTCCGGATAGGCCCTGTGCTCCTCGTGGAGGATGCGTTCGGCCAGAGAGCCTTCCGTGTCGCCGGGCTCGACCGGCACGGGTCGCTGGACCACGATCGGACCGTGATCGAGTTCCTCGTCCACCAGGTGCACCGTACAGCCTGAGACCGCGACGCCGTAGTCGAGTGCCTGTTGTTGCGCGTCCAGGCCGGAAAAGGCGGGCAGGAGGCTCGGGTGGATGTTGAGAATGCGCTCGCGGAACGCGCCGACGAAACCGCTGCCGAGGAGGCGCATGTAACCCGCCAGGCAGACCCATTCCGCCCCGGCCTCCTGCAGGGCGCTCACCACCGCCGCGTCGTGCTCGACGCGCCGCGAAAAGTCACCGTGAGGCAAGCAGGCCGTCGCCAATCCGAGTTGCCGCGCCCGCTCGAGCCCCTGAGCGCCCTCGACGTTCGACAGCACGAGCACGATTCGAGCGGGGATCTCGCCCCGGTCGATCGCCGCCTGAAGGGCGAGAAAGTTGCTGCCTCTGCCCGAGAGGAGGACAGCTACGGGCCTCGTCCCGCTCGGGGTCCGGTCGGGCCCCATTACGCTTCGGGTGGGGGAAAGTCGTAGACCACGCCGCTGCCCCCGGCCTGTACCGTTCCGATCGGAGCCGCCTTGTGGCCGGCCGCAGCGAGCGCCGGCATGACTTCGGCCGCCATCGCCGGATCGACCACCAGCACCATTCCGATCCCCATGTTGAAGACCCGCAGCATCTCCTCGCTGTCGACCGCACCGTGCTCCTGGAGGATGTGAAAGACCTCCGGGATCTCCCAGGCGCCCACCTTGATCTCGGCCATCAGGCCGGCGGGCAGAATCCTCGGCACGTTGTCGGTCAACCCGCCGCCGGTGATGTGCGCCAGGCCGTGCAGCCGGTCGTCGCTCAGCCAGGGCTCGATCGCCCCGAGATAGGAGAGGTGGGGCGCCAGCAACAGTTCACCCACGGTCTCCTGCGTCTCCGCCCCCGGCACTTTATCGCCGACCGACAGCTCCAGCGTCTCGAAGAAGACCTTGCGGGCCAGTGAATAGCCGTTGGTGTGGAGACCGGCCGACGGCAGCCCCAGGAGCAGGTCGCCGGCGGCGATGCGTGATCCATCGATCACTCTGGGCCGATCGACCAGCCCGACGATGAACCCGGCGAGTTCGTAGTCGCCCGGCTGATAGAACCCGGGCATCTCGGCCGTCTCGCCGCCGAGCAGGGGGCAACCGTTCTCTTTGCACCCCGCGGCGACTCCTCTCACCAGTTGCTCCATCTCCATCGGGTCGAGAACCCCCGCGCCGACGTAGTCGAGAAAGAACTGAGGCCTGGCCCCCTGGACCAGGATGTCGTTCACGCAGTGATTCACCAGGTCCCGCCCGACGGTCGAGTAGTCGCCGGCCAGTCGAGCGACCATCAGCTTGGTGCCCACGCCATCGGCCGAAGCCACCAGGACCGGCTCCTCCATCGCGTTCAGATCGGGCCGAAAGAGACCCCCGAAGCTGCCGAGATCCGACAGCACATCGGGAGTGAACGTGCCCTGGACCTCTTTCTTGATCCGGTCGAGAGCCTCGTCCTGGGCGTCGATGTCGACGCCTGCGGCGCTGTAGGCCGACTCGCTCAAGGTCCGACCTCCTTCTTCTCTGGGAAGAGCTCGGCCTGACGCCGATCCTCCCGGCCGATCGGCTCCGCGTACTCGCCGGTCCAGCAGGCGGTGCAGTATCCCTTCTCTTCTGCAGTGAGGGAGTCCTTCATTCCCTCGAGCGACAGGTAGCCGAGCGTGTCGGCGTCGACGAACTCGCGGATCTCCTCGACCGTGCTGTTGGCGGCGATGAGCTCCCCCCGCGTGGGCATGTCGATGCCGTAGTAGCAGGGCCACGCGGTCGGCGGACAGGAGATCCGCATGTGCACCTCGCTGGCGCCCGCCTCACGGACCATCTTGACGATCTTGGGAGATGTCGTCCCGCGCACGATCGAGTCGTCCACCAGCACAACACGCTTGCCCTCGATCAGCTGCCGCACCGGGTTGAGCTTGACCTTGACGCCGAAGTGGCGGATCGACTGCTTGGGCTCGATGAACGTCCGACCGACGTAGTGATTCCGGATGAGACCGAACTCGAGCGGCAGGCCCGACTCCCTGGCGAACCCCAGGGCGGAAAAGAGCCCGCTGTCGGGCACCGGCACGACGATATCGGCATCGACCGGAGTCTCTCGTGCGAGTTGCGCGCCCATCGCCAACCGGGCCTGGGAGACCGAATCGCCGAAGACCTCGCTGTCGGGCCGGGCGAAGTAGACCAACTCGAAGAGACACCGCGCCGGCTCGCTGGCCGGCGCCAGGTGGTAGCTCTCGATCTCGCCTCCGCGCGCTACGACGACCTCACCGGGCTCGAGCTCGCGCAGTGGCTCTGCGCCGAGGAGCCCGAAAGTGCAGCTCTCGGAAGCAAAGCATGCGGCACCCTCGAGTTCACCCAGCATTAGCGGCCGGAAGCCGTGCGGGTCGCGCGCCGCAATCACTCCCTGATCGGTCAGGAGGATCAGCGAGTAAGCGCCGCGAACGCGCTGCAGAGCGATGAGCAGCGAATCGACGAGATCCTTGCGTGGATTGCGCGCCATCAGATGCAGGATGACCTCGGTGTCGCTCGACGTCTGGAAGATCGACCCGCTGCTCTCGAGCCGCCGGCGCTCGCTGACGGCGTTCACCAGGTTGCCGTTGTGAACGAGCGCGATCGGCCCCATGGAAGTGTTCACGACGATGGGCTGAGCATTGTCCAGCACGCTCGAGCCCGAGGTCGAGTACCGTGTGTGACCGAGCGCTCTCAGGCCCGGCAGCCGCGCCAGCGTCTCTTCATCGAAGACATCGGCAATCTGTCCCATGCCACGCTCGACGCGCATCGCCTCACCGTCCCACGAGACGATTCCCGAACTCTCCTGGCCCCGATGCTGAAGGGCGTAGAGACCGAGATAGGTGAAGTTCGCCGCGTCGGCGTGTCCCTCGACTCCGAAGATCCCGCACATGATCGCTGCTCTCCCTAGATACGGCCGATTATGTGGTCTGAGCCCGCAGGAATCCAGCCGGCCCGCGCGCCTGCCTAGCCATCGCTCGACGGGTCGGGTACATAGGCGTAGAGACGTTGATCCTTGACCTCGCCGGCCTTGATCGCGGACCGTCTCATGACCCCTTCCAGTTGGTATCCAGCTTTCTCGAGAACACGATGTGAAGCCGGGTTGTCGGCAAACGGAACCGCGAAAACCCGCGTCAGGTCGAAGGACTCGATCGCCCAGGGCGTGAGAGTGCACAGGACGTCGGTGAGAATGCCCCGACCCCAGAACTCCTCGCCCAGCCAGTATCCGACTTCCGCCGTGCAACGTTCGATGTCGTCGTGCAGTTCGAATCCCACCGCACCCACCGCTTCGCCGCCGACATCGATCGCAAAGCGGATCTCCGGCTCGCGACCGATGGTCGCCGCCAGGAACGCCTCGGCATCGGCGACGGTGTAGGGCCACGGCACCCGATCACGCAGGTTGGCCGAGACGCGGGGGTTGTTCGCCTGACGAGCCAGACTCGCGGCATCCTCGGCTCGCAGGGAGCGCACTTCGCAGGCGTGTGTCTTCCAGTGCATGACCGAGGCTCGGCCCGAAGTGTAGCAACCCGACCGCCCCACTCCGGGAGACGGTGACGCCGTCGCCGCAGGCCACTCCCGAAGGAGGAGATTTCCAAGTACAATCCCGGCGTCGACCCACGCCGCACTCCTCGAATCGGAACCTTCACCCAACGATGATCCACCGGATTGAGATCGCCGTCCGCCGCGGTCTACGGGACGCTCGAGGCGAGCATGCCGCGCAGCAGGTCCGCGACTTTCTGCACCTCCCGGTCGAGGCGATCCGGACTCGCGACGTCTACCACGTCGAAGCCGAGATCTCGCCCGAGGAGATCGAGCAGATCCTGCACGAGTTCACAGACCCTGTACTTCAGCAGGGTGCCGTCGGGAGGTTGGAGGACGGACCCTTCGCCGCGGCGATCTCGGTCGCCTACAAACCCGGCGTGACAGACCCCGTGGGCAAGAGCGCTCTCGTCGCGATAGAGGACACACTGGGCCGCAGATTGGGCGCGGGCGCGGCCGTCTACACGTCTCGCCTCTACCTGCTCGATGGCGTCGACCTCGGGCAGGCCGAGTCGATCGCCGGCGACCTGTTGGCCAACGCCGTCATCCAGGACATCGAGGTCACGAGCTACGAAGACTGGCAGGCTTCGCCTGTGAGCCTCGCGGTTCCCCGGGTCGAGGGTGGGCCACGCCCCGAAGTGCGCACCTACGACCTCGGTGGCGACGACTCTGATCTCGAGAGGATCAGTCGCGAGGGCATGCTCGCTCTCACTCTCGAAGAGATGCAGGCGATCCGCGATCATTTCGCCGCCGCCGGTGCTGACTCCAGACGCCGCGCCGCCGGCCTCGGCGGCTCTCCGACCGATGTCGAACTCGAGTGCCTGGCCCAGACCTGGAGCGAGCACTGCAAGCACAAGATCTTCAACGCGACGATCGACTATCGCGAGGGAGACGGCCCCGTCGAGAGGATCGACTCGCTCTTTTCGAGCTACATCAAGCGGGTGACCCGCGAAATCGACAGGGACTTGAACGAGTCGGAAGGTGCGAGCTGGCTTGTCTCCGTGTTCCACGACAATGCCGGCGTGGTCACCTTCGACGACGAGATCCACCTCGTCTACAAGGTCGAGACGCACAATTCGCCTTCGGCACTCGACCCGTACGGCGGCGCCATGACCGGCATCGTAGGAGTCAACCGGGACCCGTTCGGGACTGGCCGCGGCTCGGCCCTGCTGTCCAATGTCTGGGGCTATTGCTTCGCTTCGCCCTACTACGAGGGAGAGCTGCCGAAGGGCCTCCTGCATCCCAAGCGGGTCAGGGACGGAGTGCACCGAGGTGTCATCGACGGAGGGAATCAGAGCGGCGTGCCCTACGGGCGGGGCTTCGAGGTTTTCGACGCCCGCTACCTGGGCAAACCCCTCGTCTTCTGCGGCACCGTGGGGTCGCTGCCGGTGACCATCGACGGAACGCCCGGTGAGGAGAAGACTGCCCTCCCTGGCGACGCCATCGTCATGGTGGGAGGCCGGATCGGCGCGGACGGGATCCACGGCGCCACCTTCTCGTCCGCCGCGCTCGATGAGTCGTCTCCCTCTCAGGCCGTGCAGATCGGCGACCCGATCACCCAGAAGATGATGTTCGACTTCCTGCTCGAGGCACGCGATCGCGGGCTCTACAACGCGATCACCGACAACGGCGCCGGCGGGCTCTCCTCTTCGGTCGGTGAGATGGCCGAGGGACCGGGCGGCGCCAGGCTCGATCTGTCCGGCGCGCCGGTCAAGTACGCCGGACTGGCTCCCTGGGAGGTCTTCCTCTCCGAGGCGCAGGAGCGAATGACCCTCGCGGTGCCGGCGGACAAGCTCGATGCCTTTCTCGAACTGGCGCAGCGCCGTGACGCCGAGGCCTGCGTCCTGGGCGAATTCACCGATGACGGCACGCTCGAGATCGCCTGGGGCGAGGAGACCGTCGCCCTCCTGTCGATGGACTTCCTCCACGAGGGCGACCCGGAGATGAAGCTGTCGGCTCGATGGGAGCCGCCGACCTTTGCCGAACCTGGCGAGCGATCCACGGACTGTGGCGCCACCCTGGTCGAACTCATGGGTCGCCTCAATCTCGCCAGCAACGAGAACAAGGCCCGGCACTACGATCACGAAGTCAAGGGATTGACGGTCGTCAAGCCGTGGGTGGGCGTCGGTCGCGACGTTCGCGCGGAGGCCACCGTCTTCATGGCTCGCCACGGGTCGCTGCGTGGCTATGTGCTCTCCGAGGGCATCAACCCATTCCTCTCAGACCTCGACACCCACGCAATGGCAGCCAGTGGGGTCGACGAGGCGGTGAGGCGGCAACTGTGCGCCGGGGCCCGTCTCGACCGCATCGCGGCGCTCGACAACTTCTGCTGGCCCGACCCCGTCCAGTCGACTCACACTCCCGACGGCGAGTACAAGCTCGCTCAACTCGTGCGCGCCTGCCGTGGGCTCTACGAGACCTGCCGCACCTACGGCGTGCCTCTGATCTCGGGCAAGGACTCGATGAAGAATGATGCCGTCATGGGCGGCGTCAAGATCAGCGTCCCGCCGACCCTTCTGGTCTCCGCGATCGGCCAGATCGACGACGTCCGGCAGGCCGTCACTCTGGACTTCAAGGCGGACGGCGACCTGCTCTTCGTCCTCGGCCGGACTGCAGCTCACACCGGAGGCAGCGAGTACTTCCGTCTCCTCGGCGAGCGTGATGGCCTCACGGCCTCAGATGGCGGGCCGACACCCTACGTCGGCAATCAGGTGCCCGACCTCGACCCAGCCGCTTCGCTCGAGCTCTACCGCCTCGTCTCGAGCGCCACCCAGCGAGGATGGATCCGTTCCGCCACGACTCCTACCAAGGGTGGACTGGCTGTCGCGATCGCCCGCTCAGCGATCGCCGGAGGCCTGGGGGCGGAGATCGATCTCGCTGAGATCCCCACCATCGGCGAGCTCGCCGTCGACGAATTGCTCTTCGCCGAGTCGAACGGCCGCTTCCTGGTCTCTGTCGGCGCCGCCGACAGTGCAGCCTTCGAGGCGCATTTCGCAAACGCCTCCTGCCGACGAGTCGGTGTCGTCACCAGCGACGCCAACCTGGAACTGAGTCACCCCGACGGCTCGACCCGCGTAGCCCTCGCTGACTTGAAGACGGCTTTCAAGGAGGGCCTGGTGCATGCTTGACTCGAACTTCGCCAGGCTGCATGCGGTACCGGCCGATGCACTGGCACGGCGGCGAGCCGATGTCCATGTTCTCGTCCTCACCGGGCTGGGGCTCAACTGCGAGGTCGAGACCGCCGAGGCCTTCCGCCTGGTCGGCGCGACACCTCACTCAGTGCATCTCCTCGACCTGCTGCGCGGACACGCTGAGCGGCCGCTGACCGACTATCAGATCGTCGCCTTCGCCGGCGGCTTCGGCTTCGGCGATCATCTGGGCGCCGGCTTTGTCTACGCCAACAAGGTCCGCTGGCGTCTCTACGACCAGCTCCTCGAGTTCATCGACGGCGGCGGCCTCGCCCTCGGCATCTGCAACGGATTCCAGATGATGACCCGCCTGGGCATGGTCCCCGGTTTCGACGGCGACTACAGGACACCTCGGGCGACGATCGCTCCGAACGACAAGCTCGGCTATTGGGACACCTGGATCCGGCTCGAGGCCGATCCCGAGTCGCCCTGCGTGTGGACGCGGGGGATCGAGACCCTCGATCTGCCCACACGCCACGGAGAGGGCAAGTTCCTCACCGAGAGTCCCGAAGTGCTGGAGCGACTCGAAGCGGCCCACCAGATCGCCGTCCGCTACGTCGATGCTTCGGGGAACCCGACCGAAGCGTGGCCCGCCAACCCCAACGGCTCCCCCGGCGGCGTGGCCGGGGTCTGCGATCCGACCGGCAGGCTCTTCGGCCTCATGCCTCATCCCGATGCCTACCTCTACCCCTTTCAGCATCCCGACTGGTTTCGCACCGGCCGGACAGAGGGAGCGGCCGACGGTGCGGGGCTGTCGATCTTCCGCAATGGCGTCGACGCGGCGGTCGCGGCTTCGATCGAGGCCTAGGACAGCTCGCTCCCACGGTTCGAGGCCGGTGGGCTAGCCGACCGGAGAGTCTGAAGCGCCGATGGCGACTTCCCCGTCGGGGGCCTGCTGCCCAGCCGGAGCATCGACGGTCAGCCAGGGCGTGGGCACGAGTTGCTCGCTGACACAGACTCGCGCTGCCGACCCCTCCTCACGCAGGGCCCGCGTGATCGCCTCCGCCGCCAGGGCTGGACTGTTGTTGGTCGTCGACAGGTGGTAGAGCACGACCCACTGCAGGCGGTCACTCACCAGTTCAGCGAGCCCTTCGGCGGCCTCGCGGTTCGACAGATGTCCATGCCGGCCCGCAACCCGCTGCTTGAGGTGCCAGGGATAGGGGCCTCGCCGCAGCATGTCGAGGTCGTGGTTGGTCTCGACGACCAGGCCGTCGAGGTCGCCGAGGTGAGCCCAGGCGAGGCGACTCGCCGTGCCGAGGTCTCCGACGACCGCCACGCGGCGGCCCGAGCCGTCCTCGACAGCCACGCCGATCGGCTCCCGAGCATCGTGTGGGACCCGGAAGGGGTGGAGGAGAAACCCCTCGAGCCGATGGGGGCGGCTCGACTGCAGCTCCCGCGTCGGCACCGGCTTGGCTGCCAGGCCACTGTGCTCGAGCGTGCCATGAGTGCCGTAGATCGTCGCCTGGTAACGCGAAGCGAAGAGGGCCGCACCGCGCACATGGTCGCCATGCTCGTGGGTCACGACGATTGAATCGACCGATCCGGGGTCGACTCCTACAGCGGCGAGTCGCTTCTCGATCTGTTTGCAGGAAAAGCCCGCGTCGACCAGCAGGCGATGTGAGCCCGACTCGATGACGACACAGTTGCCGGCACTACCGGAGCCCAGGACACAGAGCCTGAGCGGTGCGGGGGCCAGACCTAGGTGGAGCTGCACCGAGGCAAGTTATCACAGCGATTCGGGCGGGCGGCGCCCTCAGAACTCGTAGGTTCTACCCTGCTCGATGAAGCTGAGATCGGGGTGGTTCAACTCCTCGATGTCCTGGTGGATCGGGTCGAGATAGGGCGGCTTGAGGTGGTGCAGGATGACGGGGACATCGCGGTCTAGCTTCTCGAGCTCCGCCATCATCGAGCGTGGGGTCAGATGGAGAGACCGGTCCGCCACTCCCTGCATGGAGTTGTCGAAACTGGTCTCGAGGAAGACAGCGGCCAGATTGGGCACGGTGTTGGCGATCTCCCACAATCGATGCGTCGGCCCGGTGTCACTCGACCAGAGCACGGCCGCGGAGCCCTTCTCGATCAGAAAACCGTGCGTCGGCACCACGTGGTTGGTCGGAATCGGTGTGAAGCGCACGCCCTCGATCTCCACCGGCACTTCGTCCTCGAGTTCATGGAACTTGACCGCCGGCATCAGATGGTTCGGCAGCCGGGCAAAGTCGGGCCAGAACATGTTGTTGAAGAGGTGCCGCCTCACGGCGTAGATCGTCGCCGGGGAAGAGTAGATCCCCAGCCTGCCCTCGCCGTTGTCGTAGACGTTGTCGATGAAAAACGGCAGAGAGTTCGTGTGATCGGCGTGGGAATGGGTCAACAGGATCGACTTGATCCGCCGCTGATCCTCGACGTTCAAGGCCTGTGACAGGCACCCGGCATCGATGGCGACGCTGCCATCGATGAGGAGACAGGTCATCCGGCAACCCTGGCTCTCTCCGCCGTATCCACCTAGAACGGTTATCTGCATTGCGTCCTGTGCCGCGGGCCCGAGCTTTCGCCCCGGCGGAACCTCCATCCCGTCATGAATTCAGGGGAGCGTACCGCAAACGTCCGCGGCTCCCTGTCAAAATCGACCACCCGAGACGCACGGCCGAGGGTCTCCCCCCGGCCTGGCCTAGAAGCGCCTGCCGACCCAGAACGAGGTCTTGAAGTCGCTGTCGGACCGTTCGAAATTCGTCCTCTTGGCGAAGTCCCAGTTGAGGTCCATGCCCATGAAGTTCACCGAGAGCCCGTAGCCGTACGACGCTATCCCGTCCTGCAAGCTGTCGTTGTCCTCGTCCCAGAAGTCGAAACCGCCTAGGTCGTCGAACCATGCACCGCCGATGTCGGCGAAGAACACACCGCGTACCTGCCCGAGTCTGATGATCGACGACGAGAGGTTGTCGAAGAGCGGGAACCGGAGCTCGAAGTTCGAGTAGAAACCCTGGTCGCCAACGATTGACCGGTACTCGAAGCCCCGCACCGTATCGAGACCGCCGAAATAGACCGGGTTCGGCGCCACGCCTTGGTTGAAGGACCCGACGAACCGGATCGCGAAGTTACTGCGCGGGGTGAGCTTGAAGTACTGCCGGAAGTCGATGCCCAAGTTCGTGAAGAGCTCGGCGCTCGCGTCGAGGCTGTAGGCCGAAGTTGCCGAGACTCTCCACCTGCGCCCCTCGATCGGGCCCCAGGGGGCAAAGGAGGTCGTGTCCCCGACGAGAGCGGTCGTGAGCAGTGGATAGTCGTCTTGTCGTGGATCTAGCAGGCCGACCCGGATTCCCTGAGGGTAGATCGTGTCCAGGAAGACATCCAGTTCCTCATCGGTCAGATCTTCGAGACCGAGACCTCCGAGCAGTGGCTCGAGAGCGATGAGCTCCTCGAGGGTGAAGAGATCCGTGTCAGCGAGAGCGAAGGTCTGGAAGTTGAGTTCGCGCTGGGTGAAGCCGGCTCCGATCTCCCAGCGATGCGAAGGATTGATCGGATAGGAGATCGTGCCGAGCACGCCGAGTTCACTGTAGGCGGTCTCTCCGCGTTCGAAAATGTTCCGGCCGATGAAGAACGACTCGTCGTCGAAAAGCTGAACGTCCCACTGCCAGCGGCGGGAGAGGTCGGCGTACTGCAGCCTGAGCTGCTGGAACCCCGAGACGCCCTGGAAGTAGCCGACCAGTCGCCGGTCTCCGAGGTAGTCAGTGAACCGGATGACCGTCGAACCGATGACGGTCTGGTTGTCGTCGACTCCGACATAGAAGTCGGCGTCCTCGAGAATGAACTTGAAGCGCTGGAAGTCGTCTTTGTTGGCGTCGTCGAGCGTCACTTCGATACTCGGCTCGAACTCGCCCAGGTCGGCGACTTCGAAGTCCTCGAGATCCAGGAGCGCGCTCTCGTCGACGATCTTGCCTGGCGTGATCGGCTCCTTGAGGTCGAGCGTGTAAGTGTCCAGGCGCCCCTTCCAGAATGCGGTGTAAACGAGACGCTCACGTCCGTCTGGAGAGGAGAGGACGTTGGGCTGAAAGCAGGTCGTGACAGCGTTGGTGTGTTGCGTCAGCTCGCCCTTGGCCAGGTTCAATCCGTAGATGTCGTCCGAACCCGTGCGGTCCGAGGTGAAGAAGAGGCGCTCGCCATCGGGAGAGAGGATCGCGTCGGTGTCGTTCGACTCCCCGAAGGTCATCTGGATCCGCCTCGAGGGATCCGAGAGGTTGATCCGGAAGATCTTGCCGTAGCCGGCGACCTCGGAGGTCAGGAGGATGGATTCGCCATCCGGATCGTAGATCGGCGCCGCATCGAAGATCTCGTCGTTGGTGATCTGTTCGAGCTGCTCTGTCGCCACATCGACCGCGAAGATGTCGAAGTACCCCTCCTTGTGGGCGCCGAAGGCCACCTTCCTGCCATCCGGGCTCCACGCAGGTGCCGTCGGTTGCGAAACGTCGGGCAGATCGATCACGTCGTCGAGCTTGCTGGTCAGGACATTGAGCAGAAAGAGCTTGCGCCCGCGGCCCTGCCGGGCGAAGAAGGCGATGGTGTTGCCGTCCGGCGAGAACGCCAGATCCCGACCCATCTTGCGACCGAGAGTCAGCTCCTGGGCGACGATGTAGTCGTACTCGTTGGCGATGCCCTTGGTCAGGTTCTTCACCATCTCGCGGCTCTGCGTGTCGTAGAGCACGATGTCGATCACACCTTTGTGGGTGCTGAAGACCGCGACCAGGTCACCCGACGGCGAGGGCGCAGGCGAACTGGTCACGCCGCTGAAGATCGTGTACTCACGGCGGAAGATCCGTCCATAGTCACTCGGCTCACCGGTGCTGACGAGCTCGGGCAGGTACTTCCTGCGCAGCCAGCGACGGAAGTCGGCGTCCATGTCCTCAGGCTTGATCTGGAATGTGCGCTCGAAGATCCGTCCCATCGATCCGCCGAGGTTGTTGCGTAGCTCTTCGAGGAAATCGCGAATCCCATCCTTGCCCCAGCGCTCCTCGACATAGTCGAGCACCGCGTGGCCGAAGCGGTAGGCGAAGAACCCGCCGACGTTGCCCTGGCTCACCGAAGGGATCCGGTCGTTGACGACGGCGTCGCGCAGATAACCCTTGTCGCGCGCCGATTCGTCTTTGGCCATGTAGCTCGCCATGCCCTCCATGAGCCACTGCGGCGGCTGGGATCTCAGGCCCTTCCCGGTCCGTCCCTCGAACAGCATGCTGAACTGAAAGACATGCGTCAGCTCGTGCAGCATGAGCTGCATGAGTTCCCGATCAGGCAGATCGACCGGCATCACCATCCGGTTGCGGGTCGGAACGGCGAACGCACCGATGCCCTCGGGGATGAAGTTCAGGATGATGTTGTTCTGCTCGAACTCCGCGTGGGTGGCGTAGAAGATCAGCGGAATCGGATCGGTGACCTGGTGGTCGAGCTCCCGCGAGAGCTCGTCGTAGGCACTCTCCGCGTAGGAGACGATCTTCTCGAGGAGATGCTCCTCCTCGGGGTAGTAGTAAACGTCGAAGTGCACCGAGTGGTACACCCCCCAGTCGAAATTGGAGTACTTGATCTTGTTCTTGCCAAAGTACTGGGCCTGGGCTTCTGGGGTGAAGACCAGCGCCAGGCCGGTCATCAGCACGACCGCGATCGCGGTCAGGTAAGGAGTTCGACGACTCAATGCACTCTCCTTGATTCGGTGAAGCTCAGTCTGTGAACAATACGCGGGCGGTCTGGACCTGCTTCTGCGCGAAAACGCCGGCGATCCGGTCTTCCAACGCGAGCAGGTTTTCAAACATTCCGGCCAGAGGATCTGCGCTGGCGCCCTCGAATTCCTTGAAGTCCTTGAAGTTGTCGGTGTGCAACAACTCCCCCGTCTTGCCGTCGAAGACCAGCAGGACGATGTCGTACTCGAAGCCACTACGCTCGACGAGAACCTGTCGGTAGTAGGTCCGGCTGTCATAGGGAGAGACGTACTCCTCGGACCGGTAGCCGCTGCGATCCTGGATGTCGAAGTCGAGGCTTCCCGACAGGATCAGATCGGCCTGGCTGCGCTCACCGACGGCTCGCCAGAAATCGACGTTGTTGGCCAGGTCGTCGACGTTGAAGCTCGGATAGTCCACACCGCGAGGGGTGACGATCTTGAGCCGTGCCCTGCGGCGCAGGATACGGCGCATGTAGCGATCGAACTCCTCCTCGACGTTGACGCCGCGACGCTCGATCGGCGCCTCACCCTCCTCGCGAGGGACGAGAAAAGGAGCCACGGTGACCGTCTCGTAGCCTCGCAGGTCGAGCTGCGATCGCACCGGAACGGAGAAGGCCACCTCGATGCTTCCCGCCGCGGCGATCTGTGGAATGAAGGCCAGGGCCAGGCCCAGGACAAGTAACTTCGCGATCGATCTAGCCATCTGCTGGTTCCCCCTCGGCAGCGCCGGTCTCCGGCGTATCCGTCTCTGGCTCGTCGGGTTTGAAGCTCTGGTAGAACTCCAGGAACCGACTGTAGTTGGCCCGCAGTTCACGGTTGCCCGGAGAGACGTCGAGCGCTTGCTGGTACGCCTCCAGTGCCTTCTCGAACAGGCCGAGCGCCTCGTAGGCGACGGCGATGTTGTTCAACACCCTGGGATCGTTGGGGCGCTCGACACTGGCGCGCTGGAAGCGGAAGAGGGCTTCACTCCACAGACCCCTCCTCGCCATGTCCACACCGAACTCGATTTGAGATCCGGTCTTCACCTTCCCGGCCGCTTCGCCGCGCGTCGGAAGACCGACCCATCCCAGCGCAACCGTCAATCCAACGATGAGTGCAGGAAGCCTGTGTCGCATCGAATGCCGTTTCATCCTCAGTCGTGTCCGGTCCGACGAGTATATCCACTGCTCCGTGTCGGCCGGCGACCTTCCCTCCAGGTTGTGCGATTCATCCATCCAGATCCGTCTAGCTACTCCAGTAACGCGCTCGGTGATCGACTTTATGCCCGCGTCCACAGAACCCAACCCGCCGTGTCCAGGGAGCCACTCATAGCCGAACCTCTGAGCCGCCGCCAGCTGATCGCGCTGAACGCCGATCTGCGGATCTCACGGGGCGCCGTCTGCCGACTGGCGCTCTGCAACGAGCCTTGGTGGGCACGATCGGGAACGACTGCGAAGACCACCGCCTCCGACCTCGGAGTCGCTCCGGGCGACCTGAAGCACGCGCGCGCGGCTCTCGACGGGGTCTCGGATCTAGCTGGGGGGCAGAAGGAGAGGGCACGGAGTTCGGGCGTTGACATCATCACGATCAGAGACTCGACTTATCCGGCAGCGCTGCACGACCTGGCTCTGCCGCCGCCGGTGATCTATGTACGTGGCTCCCTGCCCGATCGGCCCTGTCTGTCGATTGTCGGCGCCCGCAAGGCCAGCGCCTACGGTCTGGACGTCGCACGAGCCTTCGCCGGCCGGCTCGCGGAGAGGGGCCTGGCCATCGTGTCGGGCTTCGCTCCCGGGGTCGACATCGCGGCGCACCGCGCCGCGCTCGAGGCGCCTGGCGGCACAACTCTGGCGATCCTCGGCTGTGGTCTCGACGTCGACTACCCTCGCGGCCGCCGCGCCGATCGCCTGGCGATTCCTCAAAGGGGAGCGCTTGTCTCCGAGTTCCCCTTCGGCGCGACGCCCCTGGCGCGGAACTTCCCGATTCGCAACCGCCTGATCGCCGCCCTGGGCCACGGCACGCTCGTGGTCGAGGCCACCGCTCGGTCCGGCTCGCTGATCACAGCCCGGCTGGCACTCGAACTCGGGCGTGAGATCTACGCCATACCCGGGAGGATCTTCGATGGCCTCGCGGCGGGGCCCAACACGCTCACTCGCGACGGAGCCTTCGTCGTCCAACATCCCTCGGACATCCTCGAGACGCTACCCCAAGCCCTCAGCCAACAACTCGCCATCCCGCCGGAGCAGGCGGCCGCCGGACAAAGCCCGGGCGCGCCCCTCGCGGCCGCCCAGCGCAGTGTGCTCGAGCTCCTTCCACCCGGCCAGCGGATCACGCTCGACACCCTCGCCGGCGAGTCGGAGCTTGGCGTCGACCGGATCGCAGGCATCCTGCTTCATCTCGAGCTCGCCGGTTGGGTGCGCCGCCATCCCGGGCCCTCGTACGCGAGGTCCGATCTCTGGTAGGTGCAAGAGCAACCAGGTCACCGGCCCGGCTGGGCGTCCTGCCGCGAAGCGCCCAGACGTGGGTCGGCTCGGCTCACCGGCAGCTCGATTCGGAAGGACGAACCACGACCGACCTCACTCTCCACACCGATCTCACCCCCGTGGATCATCACGGCATGCTTGACGATCGCCAGTCCGAGGCCGGTGCCCCCCTCCCCTCGAGCGCGGCCACGATCGACACGGTAGAACCGCTCGAAGAGCCGAGGGATCGCCCCGGGAGGAATCCCACGGCCAGAGTCCTCGACGACCAGCACAGCGAGGCTCTCGCTTTGCCGAGCCCGGATCTCCACCTGCCCACCGGTGCGGTTGTACTTGATCGCGTTGTCGACGAGGTTGAGGAAGAGCTCTTCCAGGGCGGGCCGATTGCCCTCGACGATCAGATCGTCCGCGACCTCGGTCGACAGCGTCACCTCGGCCCGCTCCGCTCCGGGGCCCAGCACTTCGATCGCCTCCCGCACGACCTCCGCCAGCGCCACCGCCTCGAACTCGACCGCTCCACGGGTCGACTCCAGTCGGGAAAGCTTCAGAAGATCGTCGAGAAGGGCCTGCAGGCGGAGGCACTGCTGGAGAATCCGATCGACGAAGCGCGCTCGTGCTTCCCGATCCTCGAGCGCTCCGTCTCGCAGGGTCTCGGCGTATCCCCGGATCGCCGTCAACGGGGTCTTCAGCTCGTGGGAGACATTGGCGACCAGATCTCGTCGTGCTTCGCCCTGCCGGACGAGATCGGTGATGTCGCGAGCCGCGACCACGACACCCGTCGCGTCGCTGAGCAGCGAGCTGGTCACCGCGACCCAACGCCGGTGGGGCGAAGTCAGTTCGAGCTCGGCGCTGCGCTTCTCGCCGGTCTCGATCGTGCCCCGGATCATGTCTTCGATCTCCGAGGGCAGCGGCAGCTCGGTTGCCGAGAGCCCCGCGACTTCCCCCTTGAGTCGGAAGAGCTTGCGAGACGACGGATTGGCGAGGACAAACCGACCGACCCGATCGGTCACGAGAATCCCCTCGGACATGCTGGCGCCGACCACTTCCAAGTGTGTGCGCTCCGACTCGACGGCCGCGACCTGCTCCGCGACCCGACTCCCGAGCTGGTTCAAGGACGCGCCGACCCTCTCGAGGGCCTCTTCATCGGAGGGGTCCAATCGGTGCTCCAGTTCCCCCTTCGCGATCCGAGCCGCTCCGTCCGCCAGCTGGGCAAGAGGTCGAAACAGCCGCGCGTTGAGCCAACCCGCGACCACACCAATGGTCAGCAGGCTGACGAGAAGAACGGCCCAGAGCAGTCCGGCCAGGCGTTGCCGCACGCCGGCCAGCGCCGACATGGGCCGGGACAGCCGAAGGACGACGCGCGATCCATCCTCTCGCAGGATCCCGCGCGCCACGTAGACGAAATCCTGCTCCAAAGTTGCCGACTGTCGCACCGCCGTCCCGCGGCCTGCGTTTCGGGCCTCGAGCACCTCCGGCCGCTGTCCGTGATTGTCCATGAGAGCGATCTGCTCCCGCGTCCGACTGCTGTCCGCCAGGACCTCTCCATCGTCTCCGATGATCGTGAGGCGAAGCGCCTCGTCGCCGATCAGTTCTCGCGACCAGGCCTGGAGGTCGTCGCCGGCCGCCAATCGCTCCTTGAACCGGCTCTCGATGAGGCCCAGCGTCGAGTTGAGGGCTTCCGCCGTACTACGCTCCGCGACGTGCGACAGGCTCGTCCACAGGAGGGGCAAGCCGACCGCGAGCGCCACGAGCGCAGGCAGGAGGACGACGAGGAGAATCCTTGGCGAGGCTCTCATCCGCTCTCTCTACCGCAGGCGATACCCGACACCGATCACGGTCTCGATCCGGTCGGCTTCGTCGCCGAGCTTCCCGCGCAGACGCCTGACATGAGTATCGACCGTTCGGCTATCCACGTCAGCGGAGTACCCCCAGACCTCGGTCAGTAGGCCCTCTCGTGTCTGCACCCGCCCGCGCCGTTCCATGAGTAGACGGAGGAGGCGGAACTCGGTGGCGGTGAGCTGCACGTCCTCGCCCTGAGCGGTCAACCGATAGGCCGGAAGATCGAGAACCAGACCGCCCGTCTCGAGCAGTTCCGGCGGAGCATCCTCGCCGAGACCGCGCCTGAGGACCGCCCGAATCCTCAACAGCACCTCCCGCGGACTGAAGGGCTTGGCAATGTAGTCGTCGGCTCCGAGTTCGAGGCCCACGATCCGGTCGATCTCCTCGCCCTTGGCCGTCAGCATGATCACCGGCAGTGAGCTGAGGTCCGGGTCCTTCTTCAGCTCACGCATCACGTCGAGGCCGTCCAGTCCCGGCAGCATCAGGTCGAGCAGGACGAGATCCGGCCGGTGGTCCGCGATCGCCGCAAGGACCTCGTCTCCACGGGAGGTGACCATGACGGAATAGCCCTCGCGTTCGAGATTGTAGGAGAGGACCTCAGCGATCGGCGCCTCGTCCTCCGCAACCAGTATTCGTCTTGATTCAACCATCTGCGTGTCCGTCCAAGTCGGGCCTGCATTCTCCCATGACACAACGGGCGGCCCGAACTCGGCAGTGACATCGTGGCTGCCACGGCGAGCGATCGTGAGGCGCTCGTGTGACGACCTCGAGACACCGGGCGCACGCCAGATGCGGGCGCTCCATCGCGTCCACTCTGAGGGCGCTCACTGGCATTCTGGACGCGCTGTGGTAACGTCCCGCCGCTTTCGCCGCCGCGCCGAGGCGGTGCTGGAAAACTGGAGAAGGAATGGGTAAAAGCCTAGTCATCGTCGAGTCCCCCGCCAAAGCCAAGACCCTCGCCCGAATTCTCGGCAGCGACTACACAGTCGAGGCCAGCTACGGCCATGTTCGTGATCTGCCGGAGAAGGCGGATCAGATTCCGGCCAAGTACAAGAAAGAGAAATGGGCTCGTCTGGGAGTGAACGTCGACAAGGACTTCGAGCCTCTCTACATCGTGTCGGCGGACAAGAAACGACACATCCAGACGCTCAAGAAGGCGCTCTCGAAGGCCGACCAGGTTCTGCTCGCGACTGATGAAGATCGTGAGGGCGAGAGCATCTCCTGGCATGTTCTCGAGCTGCTCAAGCCGAAGGTCCCGGTCCGCAGGATCGCATTCCACGAGATCACCGACGAGGCGATCCACGCGGCAATCGACAACCCCCGCGAGATCGACAACAACCTTGTGAGAGCCCAGGAAAGCCGTCGCATCGTCGACCGTCTGTTCGGCTACCAGCTCTCTCCGGTGCTCTGGAAGAAGGTCCGCACCGGCTTGTCGGCTGGCCGGGTGCAGAGCGTGGCAGTGAGACTCTGCGTCCTGCGCGAGCGGGCGCGGCGACGCTTCGAGCGTGCCGTCTACTGGGATGTCGAGGCCGAGTTCACCAAGGACGGCCAGACCTTCGGCGCGCGGTTGGCCAGGCTGGGCGGCCAGGGTGTCGCGTCCGGCCAGGACTTCGACGCCGACAGCGGCCGTCTCAAGACCGGATCGAAAGCGCTCTGGCTGGAGAAGGTCGGAACCGTCGAGGAGCTGGTCGAGAAGTGGACGACGCCCTGGTCGGTCACCGCGGTCACCGAGAAGCCCTTCAAGCGCAAGCCGGCACCACCGTTCACGACCTCGTCGATGCAGCAGGAGGCCAACCGTAAGTTGCGCTTCACCGCCAAGCACACGATGCGGGTGGCGCAGAGGCTCTACGAGGGCATCGAGCTCGGCGGCGACCGCGTGGGCTTGATCACCTACATGCGTACCGATTCGCTGGCGCTCTCCAACAAAGCCCTCAACGATGCACAGACGATGATCGCCGAACGCTACGGCACGGAGTTCACGGACGGGCCCCGACGGTACAAGACGAGCAGCAAGGGCGCCCAGGAGGCTCACGAGGCCATCCGCCCGAGTGAGCTCTCGCGCACGCCGGAGCAGATGCGCCCCTTCCTCAACGCCGACGAGCAGAAGCTCTACGACATGATCTGGAAGCGGACCGTAGCCAGCCAGATGACCGAAGCGCGGATGCGCCGCACGTCGATCGAGATCACGGCTTCGGCCGGCGACGGTGAGACCCCCGACGGCAGCTTCACCGCCAGCGGCAAGACCATCGAGTTCCCGGGCTTCCTGCGCGCCTACGTCGAGGGCGCCGACGACCCCCACGCCGATCTCGCCGATACCGAGCGCATCCTGCCACCGCTCGCGGAGGGCGACGCGCTCGACCCGGCATCGGTCGAGCCCAGTCGACACGAGACGCAGCCCCCGGCTCGGTTCACCGAGGCGAGCCTGATCAAGGAGCTCGAGAAGGAGGGGATCGGGCGCCCTTCGACCTACGCCTCGATCATCGACACGGTTCAGCGCCGTGGCTACGTCGAGAAGCAGGGCAACGCCCTGGTCCCCACGTTCACCGCGCACGCCGTGACTCAGCTGCTCGAGAAGCACTTCACCGACTATGTCGACACCCAGTTCACCGCCCGCATGGAGAAGCAGCTGGACGACATCGCCGAAGGGGACCTCGACTGGCTCCAGCACCTGCGCTCTTTCTACTTCGGCAAGGAGGGTGTTCCCGGCCTCGAACAGCGGATCGAAACCGAGGAGCCCAACATCGATTACCCGGCGATGCAGCTGGGCGATCATCCCGAGAGTGGTCAACCGATCGTCGTCCGGGTGGGACGCTACGGCGCCTACGTGCAGCACAAGATCTCGGAGACCGACAAGCAGGCGGCCAGCCTGCCGGCCGGCCTGGCTCCGGCCGATTTGAGCCTCGAGCTCGCACTGGATCTCCTGGCCAAGGCGGCACTGGGCAACCAGGAGCTCGGCACCGACCCCGAGACCGAGCAGATGATCTATCTGTGCCGCGGACGCTTCGGGCCCTATGTGCAGCTCGGTGAGACCCCGGAGCGCGGTTCGAAAGAGCCGAAGCCGAAGCGGGCCTCGCTGCCCAAGGGAATGGCCGAGGAGGAAGCCACTCTCGAGCAGGCACTGAAGTGGCTCTCGCTGCCCCGCTCGCTGGGCGCCGACCCGGAGACCGGTATCGACGTCGTCGCGGCCTCAGGCCGCTTCGGCCCGTACATCAAGCGGGAGAAGGACACCCGTTCCCTGACCGCCGATGATGATGTCTACACCGTCACGCTGGAGCGGGCCCTCGAGCTGCTGGCTCAGCCCAAGACCCGGGGACGCGGCAGTTCGCGCAAGGTTCTCAAGGAGTTTCCGGACAAGCTCCAGCTGCTCGACGGGCGCTACGGTCCCTACCTGACGAATGGTGAGCTGAACGCCTCGTTGCCGCGCGACGTCAAGGCCGAAGAGCTGACCGCCGAACAGGCCGCCCAGCTCCTGGCGGAGCGCGGCAAGCCGCCGAAGCGCCGAGCCCGCAAGAGCTGACTGCGCACTCTCCCTATAATCCTCCTGTGAACGAAGCAGTCCACGTCGTCGGCGGTGGCCTCGCCGGTACCGAGTGCGCCTATCAGCTCACCCGGCGCGGCATTCCGGTCGTCCTGCACGAGATGCGCCCCGTGCGCTCGACCCCGGCTCACAAGACGGGCGATCTGGCCGAACTGGTGTGCAGCAACTCGCTGCGCAGCGACGACGCCGACCACGCCGCCGGTCTCCTCAAGCGCGAGATGGAGCGCTTCGGCTCACTCGTCATCGGCGCGGCGCGGACCGCCGCCGTGCCGGCCGGCAACGCGCTCGCAGTGGACCGCGAAGCCTTCGCCGAAGCCATCACCTCGACCCTCGCCACCACGCCGAATCTCGAGATTCGCCGCTCGGAGGTAGAGGAGATTCCGGACGGAGACGTGGTTCTGGCCACCGGCCCGCTGACCTCGCCGGCGATGGCCGAGCGACTGCAGGATCTCCTCGGCGAGGAGTACCTCTACTTCTACGACTCGATCGCACCGATTGTCGACGGCTCGACTCTCGACTTGGAGCCGCTCTTCTGGCAGTCACGGTGGGGTAAGGGTGGCGACGACTATCTCAACGTGCCGCTCGACGAGGCGCAGTATCTCGAGTTTCACCGCGAGTTGATCGAGGCCGAGGTCCAGCCTCTCCACGACTTCGAGCAGGCTCTGTTCTTCGAGGGATGCCTGCCGATTGAAGAGATCGCCCGGCGAGGCGTCGACACACCCCGCTGGGGACCGATGAAGTCGATCGGCCTGACCGCACCTGACGGCACGAGACCTCACGCCGTCGTTCAGCTTCGACGCGAGAGCCTGAGCCGCGAGCTACTCAACATCGTCGGCTTCCAGAGCCGCCTGAAGTGGCCGGAACAGAAGCGGGTCTTCGGCAGCCTTCCCGGCTTCGCCAACGTCGACTTCGTCCGGCTGGGGCAGGTGCACCGCAACACCTTCGTCAACTCGCCCACGCACCTCGACGATCAGTACCGCCTGCTGCGCCACCCGAGAATTCGCCTCGCGGGTCAGATCACCGGGGTCGAGGGCTACCTCGAGTCGGCCGCAACCGGACTCGCCATCGGCCTCTATCTGAGCGCCCAGCGCCGTGGGGAAGCGCTCGAGCCCTTCCCCGGGACGACGGCCCTCGGAGCCCTGGCCCGGCACCTGACCCAGTCCAGGGCGAAGCACTTCCAGCCGGCGAACATCAACTATGGCCTGTTCGAAGAACTGCAACGCCGAGTCCCCAAGAAGCAGCGCCGGGGTGCGTTCGCCGAGCGCGCATGGCTCGACCTGGAGACCTGGGCGAACGCTCATGGCCTCGAGCTCGAAGCTGTGGCCAATCCTCCCGTCGAGACGATTCCGACGAGCTAGAGCCGAGCCGTGCGCCGTCTTATCGACCGGTTTCTGGAGCACCTCGAGGCCGAGCGCAACTACTCCGCCCACACGCTGCGCGCCTACCGTTCGGACGCCGAGCGTTTCCATCGCTTTCTGGCCGTCGACTACTTCGGCGTGGAACTCGAATCGGTCCGACCTGACGAGGTCGATGCGCTGACCGTGCGATCTTTCGTCGCCTCGCTGGCCCGCTCCGGCGTCTCCCGCCGCACCCAGGCGCGAGCGCTGTCGGCGATCCGCTCTCTCTTCGCCTTCGCCTGTCGCGAGGGTCGCCTCGAGCACAACCCCGCCGGAGGCGTGCCTACCCCCAGGCAGGAGCAGCGCCTGCCCAGACACCTGCGCCCGGGGGAGATCGAAGCCCTGCTCGAAGCTGTCGACGGCGAAGAGCCCCTCGAGCGGCGCGACCGGGCCCTGCTCGAACTGCTCTACGCCACGGGTCTGCGGGTCGGTGAGCTCGTCAGCCTCAACTGGCGGGATCTCGACTTCGAGTCGCGTGTGCTGAGAGTCCTCGGCAAGGGCGGCAAGGAACGGATGGTTCCGTTCGGTCGGCCGGCGGTCGCGGCGCTCGTCGCCTGGCGCGATTGCTGGAAGAGTGTCCGCGTCATCGAGGACGAGTCACAGCCGCTTTTTCTCAACCACCGGGGCGGAAGGTTGAGTGCGCGGTCTGTCCGCCGAGTGATCGACCGGGCGGTCGAGAAGGCCGCCCTACCCGCCGGCGTCCACCCGCACACCCTGCGCCACACCTTCGCCACCCATCTGCTGGAGGGCGGCGCCGACCTCAGAGCGATCCAGGAGTTGCTCGGACATAGCTCGCTGGCGACGACCCAGCGCTACACCCACGTCGACATCGAGCGCCTGCTCGGCGTCTACCGCGAAGCTCACCCTCGCGCCCGCGAGGATTCCGGCGAGGAATAGTCACCGGCCCCCACCCTGTGGCATTCTCCCGACCGATGGCCAACAACTCCGAGCCCGCGCGGCGATTCACCTGCACGCCTGGCGGCCAGATCGCGGCGGGTCGCCGAACGCTGGCGCGACTCCTCCTCGGTCTCTGCGTGGCGATGGTGGCCGCATCGGCCTGGGTCTGGATCATCGACCGCAAACTGCCGGCTCTGCTCTGCCTGGCCGTGGCCTTCGTCCTCTGGACCACCTGGCGGATGAGCGGTGATCTCGACCTCTTCTGGATCGACCTCGATGACGACCACATCGCCCTCCAGATGCGTCGGCGACGACTCCAGCTGCCGCTACTGGCCCCGCGCGCGCGGGCGCTGACCACAGACGAGCTGGCCCACATCGGCCGCCTGGCCTCCAACGGACTGCTGGTCGCCGGCACCGGCGGTTTCGATTCCCATCTGCTGGGGGAGTTCAATCTGCACGCGACGCACCTCGACTCGGCGGTACTCGTGGACACCGGCGACAGCCGGGTCGTCGTCACGCCCGACGACCCGCAGGCGCTCATCCGGGCTCTCGCAGCCCCGGCCGCTTGAGCGACGACGGCGGCGAGCCGTCCGGCCTCGTTGGACGTTGTATTCTCCGGCTGTGAGCGATTTCAGATCGACGACGGTGTTGATGGTTCGGCGCGATGGTCAAACCTGCATGGCCAGCGATGGGCAGGTCACGCTCGGCGATACGGTGCTCAAATCGGGGGCCAGCAAGGTCAAGCGGGCCGGCAAGGGAAAGGTCCTGGTCGGCTTCGCGGGTGGAGCCGCCGACGGGCTGGCGCTCTTCTCCCGGTTCGAGGACAAGCTCGAAGAGTACTCGGGCAATCTGGAGCGAGCGGTGGTCGAGCTCGCCAAGGACTGGCGCACCGACAGGGTGCTGCGACAGCTCCAGGCGCAGATGGTGGTCGCCGACTCCGAGCGCTGTTTTCTCGTCTCGGGTAATGGCGATCTTCTGCAACCCGACGAGGACGGCCTGCTCGCCATCGGTTCGGGTTCGAACTACGCTCTCGCCGCCGCTCGCGCCCTGCTGAGACACTCGCCGATGAGCGCCGTGGAGATCGCTCGCGAGGCGATGAACGTCGCCAGCGAGATCTGTATCTACACCAACGACCACATCACCCTCGAGGAAGTCTGAACGTCATGCTGCGATCCACCAGGTCAGACGATCTCGACGACCTGACACCTCGCGAGATCGTCGGCGAACTCGACAAGTACATCGTCGGTCAGCACGATGCCAAGCGAGCAGTAGCCATCGCGTTGCGTAATCGCTGGCGCCGCCGCCAGCTCGAGCCCGAACTGGCGGAAGAGGTGCTGCCAAAGAACATCCTGATGATCGGCCCGACCGGCGTCGGCAAGACCGAGATAGCCAGACGCCTGGCGCGCCTCGCTCGAGCGCCTTTCTCCAAGGTCGAGGCGAGCAAATTCACCGAGGTGGGTTACGTCGGGCGTGACGTCGAGTCGATGATCCGCGACCTCGTCGAAGTCTCGGTCGGCATGATTCGCCAGGAACGGCGAGCCGCGGTCCGCGAGGTGGCCGAGAGCAATGCCGAAGAGCGCCTGCTCGATCTGCTCGTGCCGCCCCCGGCCCCGACCTCCGCCTCGAGTGAAGAGGAGCCCGAGGTCCAGGACCTGAGCAAGACCCGCGAGGCGTTTCGCAAGAAGTTGAATCGCGGCGAACTGGATGATCGCGAGATTGAGGTCGAGGTCCAGGACTCCGGCTTTCCGGGAGTCCAGATGTTCACGCCTCAGGGTGTCGAAGAGGTCGGCATCAACCTGAAGGACATGCTGCCGGGGATGTTCAATCGTCAGCAGCGCCAGAAGATGGCCGTTGGCGAAGCGCGAGAAATCCTCATCGAGCAGGAGTCGGACAAGCTTCTCGACGAGCACAAGATCACCCGCGAGGCGCGGCGACGGGTCGAGCAGGAGGGGATCATCTTTCTCGATGAGATCGACAAGGTCGCCGGCCGTGAGTCCGCTCACGGACCGGACGTTTCCCGCGAGGGGGTGCAGCGGGATCTCCTGCCCATCGTCGAGGGCTGTACCGTGTCGACGAAGTACGGGCAGGTGAAGACTGACCACATCCTCTTTCTCGCCGCCGGAGCCTTCCATGTCAGCAAGCCGGCCGACCTGATCCCCGAGCTCCAGGGCCGATTTCCCATCCGCGTCGAGCTCAGCCCGTTGAGCGAGGACGATCTGGTCCGCATTCTCACCGAGCCCGACAACGCCCTGACCAAACAGTACGCGGCGCTGCTCGGCGCCGAGGGAATGAAGGTGAGCTTCACCAAGGACGCGGTAGCCGAGATCGCACGCCTGGCTGTGGAAGTCAACGACCACACCGAGAACATCGGAGCCCGACGACTGGCAACACTGCTCGAAAAGCTCCTGGAAGAGGTATCGTTCGAAGCTCCGGACATGCAGGGCGTCAAGGTCAAGATCGATCGCGAGTACGTCCAGCGGGTCCTACACGACATCGTCGAGAATCGAGACTTGAGCCGCTATGTCCTCTGATCGTCCCGCAAGACGGCGCCGCCCGGCCCCGCATCGCATCACGTCCTTCATCGTCCTGCTGACAGCCGCCATATTGCTCACGACGGCCTGTGGCAACAAGAAGGCTCCAACACCGCCGCCGAGCAAGGTTCCGCAGAAGCCTCTCGTCAGGGCTCATCAGCGAGGAAGCGAAGCGGTTCTCAGCTTCCCGTTCCCCTCGATGACGATCAGCGGCACACTCCTGCCGGGCGTCTCCAGAATCGAGATCTGGCAGCTCGCCCGCGAAGTGCCGGAGTTCGCCGTCGAGATGTTGCTCGAGGAGGATGCCGAGCGCCAGGCGGCCCAGGCCCTGCTCGACGAGTTGGGCCTGCCGCTCTACGAAGTGGTCGCTCCGATAGATCCGGCGACGGGTCTGCCAATACCTCCGACCGACCCCGGGACGGGTCTGCCCATCGCTCCAACGGACCCGGCCACCGGTCTGCCGGTCGAGGAATCCGCCACCGACGCCACGTTCGGCGACCCCTCGAAAGCTCCTCCCGCCGAAGCCACCGCGCCTCAGCCTGAAGCTCCCGTGTCCGCCGAGCCGGTCGAGGATGCACTCGTGGATGACGCCGCGGCCGACGAAACCGAAGGCACAGGCACCGAGAGCGTCGACGGTGCGGAGTCGAGTGACGAAGGCGAGGCCGGCGAAGGAACGCTCGACGGCGAGGTCGCCCCAATTGAGCTCTCCGAGGAAGAACAGCTCGCGATAAGGGTCGAAGCCGCGCGCAACCTCCTGCGCTCTCCACCCACGCCCAAAGAGACCTTCATCAGCGCGACTTCGAAGGAGTTCAAACAGGAGTCCGAACTCGCCTTGGAGCTCGAGGGCGACGACATCAAGACCGCCCTCATCGGCGAAAACATAGTCCTTCGTCTGCCGTTCCCCAACGTGGCGGCCGAGGGCGGGGACGTTGGGTTTCTCTTCGCCGCCAAGGTCTTCAGCGCCAATGGCAAGCCATCCGACATGTCCGTGCCTCTTGCCATCCTTCCTGTCGAGACGCCTACACCGCCGAGCGAGGTCGTGGTCACGGCCGAGGCTACGGGCATTCGAATCGAGTGGTCGGCGGAGGAGGATCCGACGACGGGTTTCCGGATCTACCGCCGCGACGCTCAGCGCCGCACTTATGGCGATCCCGTGGGTCTGGGGATTCCGATCACGAGATCCTTCGTCGACACTCAGGCGATCTACGGCGGACGGTACATCTACGGCGTGACGACAGTAGCCGGGATGCAACCCTTGCTGGAGAGTGACATCTCCTCGGAACACGAGATCGACTACAAGGACCACTTCGGCCCGGCCGTCCCCGGCGGCCTGGTGGCGTTCCCCGCAACCGACCAGGTCCGCCTGTTGTGGACCAGCGTCACCGACATCGACCTTGCGGGTTACGAGGTGTCGAGGCGGGCGTCTGTCGACGACGAGCCCCTAGCGATCACGCTCGAGTTGGTCACAGGCGGCCAGTACGTTGACGAAGATGTCAGCTCCGGTCAGACCTGGTTCTACTCGGTCGTTGCCATCGACCAGGTCGGCAACCGAAGCGAGCCGAGTACCGAGACCGAAGTCCGGGTGCCGTGAGGCTCCCGGCTTCGGACCGATCGCTCGAGTGCTACCGCCTCAGCGGCGGCGGCAACGACTTCCTGGCCCTGGCCGAGCCCACGATCGAGCCGGAGCCTGAGGAGATTCGCGCCTGGTGCACGCGAGGGCTCTCGCTGGGCGCCGACGGTCTCTTCACCCTCGAGAGGGTCGCGGATCGCGTCCGGATGAACTACTTCAATGCCGACGGACGCCCTGCCGCGCTGTGCCTCAATGGAACACGCTGCGCCGCTCGGCTGGCAGCCCGACTCGGCTGGACCGATGGGTCACTCGAGATCGAAACCGGCGCCGGCATCGTGCAGGCGGAGGTCGTCGACGACACCATGGTGAGGCTGGTTCTCGATCCGCCACAGAGTCGGCCGGAACACCGAACGGCAACTGTAGGCGCCGATGATTGGCAGGGCTGGTACCTACTCGTCGGGGTGCCGCAATTCGTCCTTCTCTGGCCGGAGTCGCTGGCCGAGGCGCCGGTCACGACACTCGGCGCCGCTCTGCGTCGACATTCCGTCTTCGGCGAGGCCGGTGCCAACATCATGTTCACGCGGGTCGTGGCTCCGGATCGCTTCGAGATCCGCAGCTACGAACGGGGCGTCGAGGCCGAGACGCTGGCCTGCGGGACCGGAGTGCTGGCTTCCGCCGCCGCCGCTCTCCACAACGGGCTCCTGTCGCTGCCGACCACGGCTTTGACCGGCGGCGGCTTCGAGTTCGAGGTCGCAGGCCAAGTCGACAGCGAGGGTTTCCCGCTCGCCTGGAGCCTCGCCGGAGACGCGCGACTGCTCGCCCGCCTGGATCTCCACCCCGGCGCCCGAGCGGTCCCCGCGCCTCCTGTCTGGACCTGAGCCGGGCGAGTTCCGGCGGCTACCGATTCCTCGCCTTGGGGAAGGTCTTGAACGCCTTCTTGATCGAGCGATGGAACACCCGCAACGTCCTTCCCCGGTCAGCCGGGTTGAGCAAGCCGCTGATCCGGGCGCGCCAGGCGAGCTGCGCGCTCTCGCGATCGAACACCTCGACGAGGAAGACGCCGGAAGGAAAGTAGTCGTCCGTCCGGCTGAGAGTCCTCACCACACAATCTCCGGGCGCCGACACGATCCGGTATCCCTTGTTGCTGAGAATCTCGCGCACCTGGACTCGCACTGCCTCCTCGAGTTGCCGATTCTCGGAGGGCTCGCCCTCACCCCAATGGCAGGTACGGAAACCTGCGATGTCCACGCTGTTGTGGAAGGTCGTCTCGATGTCGAGTGGGCGGGCGGCGGAAACCGCCGTCGCCCAGATCAGTGTTCCCATCAGCCCTGCCAGGGCCGTTCTTGCCGAAACTGTCATCCAGTCTGCCTCCCCGGCTGTTCCTCTGCTCGCCCGACCTTATCGAAGGTCGGGCGATTCTCCACCCGGCACGGCGGCCCGGGGTTGTTTCTCACCGAGGACGTCCTTGTTGCTGAACGAGGTCGGAAGCGCTCCGACTCGGCCCGACGCGCCTCGAAATCAGGCATCTGTTGGTCTGGAACGGTCCTTGCAACATCGAGATGCAGCTATCATCGGTTCTCTGGGCTCGCTACGAGGCGGCCTCCGTCTCTCGTCGCGCCGGGACCGCCAATTGCCGAGGAAGCCTGACGACACGATGCACGGATCTCAAAACCACCCCGCTTGGACTCTCCTGCTGACGATTCTGCTCGTGGCCGGCTGCGCCTCCACTCCGCCCGCTCCCTCTGCGCCGCAACTGCCGTCGCTCCCGACGCCCCCAGCGATACCCTCCCCACCGCTGCCCCAGGCTCCATCGCCTGGCACGCCCGCTACCGGAGACAAGAGTCCGGCGAAAGAGGCCGGCGAGTCAGGGATGGAGAGTGCAACCGCGACACCGGACCTCGAGGACGGCGGGCCCGAAGATGAGGACGTGACGAGCGACGACGGCGCGGAGGCCAGTACAGAGGACGGCGCCGAGGTCACCACCGAATCGGGCCCCGCTGTGGGCCCACCGCCTGGCGCCAGAACTCACGATGAACAGACCGCGGAACTCGACGAACGCCTCGGGGCCTCTCTCGCCGAGTTCGACGAACTCATGAAGCGCCGGCAGGACGAGATCGACCGCGAGCGTGCGGCGGCCCCGGAGATGGGCTCGAACGGGCGCCCGGGTGGCGCGGGCGGTGGCCTGTCAGGTGCCGGATCGAGGGACTCTGGAGACGACGGAGAGGCCGACGACACGAGCGGCGGTTCCAACATGCCCATCGACACCGCCGAAGGGGATGAGACGGAAGGGGGAACCCCTGGGGACGAAGCCGAGGAAGGCTCGCCGCGCGACATCCCGAGCGATATCCCCGACGGTTCTGACGACGACATCGTCGCCCGGCAGCTGCGCGAAGCGGCCATGAAGGAGGAGGATCCCGCCCTGCGTGAGAAACTGTGGCAGGAATACCGCGACTACAAGAAGGGCTCCAAGCCCAGACAGAGGGACGGTTCGGGAGGATGAGCAGACGACTCGAGTTTCGGCTGACGCTATTGTTGGCCTTGGTGCCGATCGTCGCACCGGCCGCCAGACCGGCGCAGCCCGTCGTGCCCGCCGTCCAGGCCACGGGAGAGATCCCCTACGAAGAGCTCCTCGATGTCGCCGTAGCGGTGTTCAGCACCGGGCTCGCCGGGAAAGACCCGACGACCTTCAAGGACGAGTCGATCTTCCCCGATCTGCGACAGGCGGAGTCCATGTACTTCGCCATCCGCATGATGGAGACCCTCCAATCGACTGGAAACTGGGGCGCGGTGCGTGTGGTGCCCAGAGGGGCGGACCCAGTGGAAGTGCTCGTGCGCGGCACGATCATCGAATCCACCGGGATGCGGCTCAGTTTCGAGCTGACGGCTCGTGACGCAGCCGGCCGCGAGTGGTTCAGGAAGAAGTACAAGCAGGAAGCACACCCTCTGGCCTACGGAGACGTCGAGAACACGATCCGGCCTGCCCCTTTCCAGCAGATCTACAACGACGCAGCCAACGACCTCCTGGCGGCCCGAACCAAGCTCAAGACACATCAGCTGCGCGATCTCCCGGTCGTTTCGAGCCTCCGCTTCGCCGCCGATCTCGCTCCCGACACCTTTGGTGAGCACCTGGAGCGCAACCGCAAGGGACACTACGTCCCGACCCGGCTACCCGCCGACGGCGACCCGATGGTGGACCGCATCCGGCAGATCCGGGAGCGGGATTACCTCCTGATCGACACCCTGACCGAGCACTACTCGAGTTTCCAGTTCCAGATGATCGAGGCCTACGACAACTGGAGAGGGTTCAGCTTCGAAGAACAGCAGGCGCTGCGCCAGCTAAAGATCAAGTCGCGCAAGCTCAAGCTCCTCGGCGCTCTGAGTATTCTGGGCGGTGTGGTGGCGGCCAACAACTCCGACCACTATGGCGTCGGTGATCTCGCGATCATCGCCGGCTCGACGGCGATCCAGGCTGGCATCGCCGCCGGACAGGAGGCGAAGATCCATCGCGAGGCGCTGCAGGAGCTTGCCGCTTCGCTCGACGCCGAACTCGACCCCATGGTCATCGACGTCGAGGGGCAGACGCTGCGGCTGACAGGCTCGGCCGAGACTCAGTACGAGACGTGGCGCGAGCTGCTGCGCGAGATTTTCCTCGCCGATTCGGGCCTGGAACTCGACCCGAACACCGGCGCCATCCTCTCCCGTGAGGCCACGGAGGCTGAACTCAACTGACTCCTCCCGGACGGCTCGACGAACGAGCAGGCAACACCTCGGGCTCTCTGCCCGGTCTCCCCACGCTCATAGGCCTCGGCCTGCTGGCGCTGGGCGCCTTCGCCGTCTTTGTCGTGCTACCCGGCTGGGTCGAATCCGACCGACCCGAAGCCACCGTCACGGAGTTGGGCTCAGTGCTCGAGCCAACGCAACTCGAGAAGCCGGAACTCGAGGCTCGAGTCCCGGCCCCGCCAATCAACCCATCGCCCTCCCCGGCCGCCAGGGTGGAACGCGCGGCGCGCCCGGCACCCACCGAGCTCACGCTCGAGTCGGGCCGTTCGAACGCGCCGGCAGAGGACCCCTTTGCGCTGGCCATGACCGCCGGCCTGGGTGCCCTCGATCGCGGAGAGTTCGGCGCCGCGAGGGACTCCTTCCTGGAGGCTCGCCGGCACCAGGCCGACTCGACTGTCGTCCTCGACGGACTCGAACGAGCCGAAACCGGACTGCGACAGGCTTCCATCCTGGAATTGAAGCGTCGCGCCGACCTCCACCTCGAGCAGGAGGAGTGGAAGCAGGCTGAGGGCCTCTTCGCGCAGGTCCTGGCCCTCGATCCGGTGGTCGAGTTCGCGCTCGAAGGTCACCTGTACTCGCGACAGCGGGCTGATCTCGCGGCAAGCCTGGAGGGACACACGGCTCGGCCCGAGCGGCTCTCCTCCACCGCAGTTCTGGCCGAAGCCACGGCAACCCTGGTCGAGGCCGAAGCGGTCGAAGGCGCGGGGCCACGCCACCTCGAGCAGCACCGGAGACTCGCGCAGCTGGTCGCCAGCTACTCACAGCCGGTCCAGGCGCATCTGCTCTCGAACAACGAGACTGAGGTCACCGTCTACCAGGTCGGGCGCCTCGGGGCGTTCGAAAGCCGGCAGATCGAGCTGCGTCCCGGTCGCTACACCGTCGTCGGGTCGCGCACCGGATACCGGGATATCAGGCTGAGCCTGGTCGTCGAGCCCGGGGTCACGCCACCCCCCCTCGTCGTCAGTTGCGAGGAGGAGATTTGAGCGGCTCCTCTACTCTTCGCTTCACGATCGAGGATCCGCGGGGCGTCCGCCGCGCGACTCGGGTGGACTTCCCTCTCTCGATCGGTGGCGCCGAGTGCGACGTCCAGCTGGTGGTGGGGGCGGCTCGGCCGCTCGGCCACCTCGGGCTCGACGGCGACGACCTCTTCGTACAGCCGGCAGCGGGCATGGCTCAGGGACTTCACCTCGCGGGATCCGCGATCAGTGGGTCGCGTTGGCTTCGCGACGGCGACGAGATCCTCCATGGCGACGCCCGTCTCCGGATCGAAGCCTCAGGTGGGGGGGTGCGACTCGTTGCACAACCCGGGGCCCCGCCCCCCGATCGAGAGCCTGTGCTGAAGCCTCCCCCCCGCGAGGGAGAGCTCTCGAGTGTCGGCGACCTCATCGAGCCCGCCCCCTTCACGCCCGCGATCCCGACCTACGGGCAGGCCAAGCCACGGTCCGCGACGAGCCTCGGCCGGCTGCTCACTCTCTCGCTCCTCGTTCTGGGCCTGGCCGCGGCGGCCGCCCTGCTCTATTCCGCCGAGACGATCGAGATCGTCGTCGAACCCACACCCGATCACCTCGAGCTGATCGGCGGTCCGTCGTTCACCCTCGCAGAGCGCCATGTCCTGCTGTCGGGCAGCTACACCCTGCGCGCGCAGAAGTCCGGCTACTCGCCTCTGGAGGCGCCGCTCGAGGTGCCCTCTCAGGAACCCTTTCACTTCCGCCTCGAGCCCCTTCCCGGCCTGCTGGAGGTCTCGACTCCGGGCCTTGAAGGGGCCGAGATCCTGATCGACGGAGAGCCGGCGGGCAGCACACCACTGGCCGAGCCCATCGAAGTGGCAGCGGGTGAGCACGACCTGCGTGTCACCGCGGCCCGCCATCAGGACCTCGCCGAGCGAATCACCGTGGAGGGCGCCGGCGCCCTCTTGTCGATCGTCGCACGGCTCGAGCCGCGATGGGCCCCCGTCGAGTTTTCCTCGCGTCCCACCGGCGCTACGGTGAGGATCGACGGCCGCGAGCTCGGCACCACTCCGGTCACTCTCGAGCTCGGCGCCGGCACCCACCGACTGGAGCTCTCACTGGCCGGGTACACCCGATACTCCGCAGCCTTCCCGGTGGTCGCAAGCCGTCCCCTGCGGCTCTCGACCGTGCAGCTCGAACGACTTGCCGGTCGAGTGCGCCTCGCTTCGACCCCGCCGGGGGCTGCGGTCACCGTCGACGGGGAGTTTGCCGGAGAGACCCCGCTCGAGCTCGCAATCGAGCCGGAACGGGACGTCGAGATCGGACTCTCTCGGGCCGGCTTCACAACCGCCATTCGGCGTCTCGAGCTCGAGGCGGGCGAACAGCGCGACATGACCGTCGTGCTCGAAGCTCAGATGGGAGACCTCGCCATCACCGCCTGGCCACCCGACGCCCAGCTCTCGATCGATGGCGAACCTCGCGGCAAGGCCAGCCAGACACTGACACTGTCGGCAAGGCCCCATCGGATAGAGGTCCGCAAGGCGGGCTACGAGGGCTTCGAGCAGACAGTGACTCCCCTCCCGGACCTGACGCACGCGATCGACGTGCGATTGCGCACGCTGGAGGAGATCGAGACCCTCGCCATGCCTCCTGTCTACAGCTCGGAGGAGGGCCACGAACTCCGGCTGATCACGCCAGGCCGATTCCGCATGGGAGCACCGCGACGGGAGCCGGGCCGAAAGTCGAACGAGGTCATCCGTGAGATTCAGCTGACCCGCAGGTACTACCTGGCGACTCACGAGGTGAGCAACCGGCAGTTTCGCCGTTTCCGCAGCAGCCATCTCTCCGGCGACATCTCCGGACGGAGCCTCGAGGTCGACAGTCATCCGGTCGTCAACGTCAGTTGGCAGGACGCCGCAGCGTATTGCAACTGGCTCAGCGAGAAAGAGGGTCTGCCACCGGCCTACGTGCGCCGGGATGGCGTGCTGGTGACGGTCCGGCCCCACACCACTGGTTTCAGACTGCCGACCGAGGCCGAGTGGGCCTGGGCCGCTCGCTTCTCTGCCGGTGGCTCATCGACCCGATATCCGTGGGGCGACGCCCTGCCCGTGGCCGAGGGCTCGGGCAATTACGCCGACGCCTCTGCCGCGGCGATCGTACCCAACGCCGTCCGCGACCTCAGCGACGGGTTCGCGACGACAGCGCCAGTCGACGAGTACCCACCCAACGCCCGGGGTCTGGTCAGCCTGGGGGGAAACGCCGCCGAATGGACCCACGATCTCTACAGCGTCGGAGGGTCGGGTGACGTCCTCACGGATCCATTCGGCCCGGAATCGGGCACCCACCACGTCATCCGTGGTTCCAGTTGGAGGCACAGCACCGTCACAGAATTGCGTCTGACCTACCGCGACTACGGAACGGGAGCACGACCCGACGTAGGATTCAGAATCGCCCGCTACGCCGAGTAGCATCAACCGGGAGCATTCAATGCGACGACCTCTCGCCTCACCCCTCATCCTGCTCGGACTCCTCGTCCTGGCCCTGCTCCTCGTGACTCAATTCTCCGGCCCTACAGAGGCCGCGCCTCAGCCACCGGCCGATGAGGAGGACACCTTCGTCCCATCGGAGGAGCTGCCGGCCGACAGCTCGATCTCATTTCCCGTGGACATATAGACCCTATGAAGAAGAGAGCCTATCCGGCGGAGTTCGTCTTCCAGCTTGCATCGCTGATCGTGGCGACCCTGGTCATCCATGCCCTATACGTCGCCTGGATCAGGCCCCGAGCCGACGCCGTCCTCACCGAGCAGAGAATTCAAATGCTCGAGGACCCAGGCGCTGTCCAGGAGCGTTCGTTCTTCGTCATCGTGCGTGACTTCGAGCAGGAGGCCTGCTTCATCCTCGGCGTCTGGGCCCTGAGCATCATGGCCTTCAAGGGAGTGCGCATGTCCAGGGAGCACCAGCTCCTCGGCCTGGAGCTGATTCCTCTCCCCGAGGGCACGAGGATCCTGCCTCAGGACAGCCGCGAATACGCTCGCCAGGTGGAGAGCCTGTCCGACGGCGACCGCCGTCGGTTGCTGCCCCGAGCGCTCCTCTCCGCGCTGCATCGCTTCGGCGCTACGCAGAACATCCAGGACGTCTCCGACACCGCGCGTGCCCTGTGTGAGGCCGAGTCTGAGCGGCTCGAGTCCGAGCTCTCGATGATCCGCTACATCGCCTGGGCCATCCCTTCGATCGGGTTCATCGGTACCGTGCGCGGAATCGGGGAGGCCCTGGGGCAGGCCCACCAGGCCGTGGAGGGCGACATCTCCGGCGTCACTCAGAGTCTCGGCGTCGCCTTTAACTCGACCCTCATCGCCCTCCTGATCAGCATCGTGCTGATGTTCCTCATGCATCAGCTTCAGCTGCAGCAGGAACGCCTGGTCCTCGACTCCGAGACCTACATCGACGAGCATCTCATCCGCCATCTGAAGGTCCTCTGATTGTCGACGCTTGCGATCGAGCTGCACGACGCCGGCGTGCTGCTGCGCGACGAGGCTGGCGCCGTACACGGCACCGGCAGTCCAGGCTTCGCTCTCCTCGATGGGGACAAGCTGCGAACCGGTACCACCGCCGCGCAGGCGGCGCGGGTGCACCCCCGGCATGTGCATCACACCTACTGGCAGAATCTCGCCACATCCCCTCTGGGGCGCCCATTCCCCCGAGAGTGGAGTTCGGCCGACCTGGCTCACGCACACCTCGAGCGACTGAGGCGGAAAGGCGAAGGTGACCCGGAGTCCGTCCTCGTGGCGGCTTCGGGAGGCTTCTCCGGTGAACAGCTGGCGCTGCTGCTCAGCATCGCCCGGTCGGCTGGCCTGCCGGTCACCGCGATGGCGGACTCAGCGGTCGCCGCGGCAGCCGCCGCGTCGCTGCCTCCGGGGCACTACCTCCACCTCGATCTTCACTTGCATCGACTGGTCGCCACCGAGCTCGAGGTCGGCGACGCCATCGCCCGCGGTCAGGTGCACGTCGAAGACGAAGCCGGCTTGCTCGAGCTCTCCGAAGCGTGGGTCCGTACCATCGCCGACGCATTCGTTCGCCAGACCCGTTTCGATCCTCTTCACTCCGCCGCCAGCGAGCAGCAACTCTTCGACGGCCTGGACGGATGGCTGGTGGGCGCCCGTCATCGGGACCGCCTCGACTTCGCGATGACCGGTTCGGACTCCGAGCATCGGGCCGAGATCCTCCGCTGCGATCTCATCAAAGCCGCGGAGCCGCTCTACGGAGCCTTGTTCGACAAGGTCAACGCCGCAGGAAGCGGTGGCGAGACGCCGCGGCTCGTGCTGGCCCAGCGAACCGGCGCGCTACCGGGTCTCGAAGAAATGCTCGAAGAGTTGACCGGTCGTCGCCCGGTGGTTCTGCCCCTGGACGCGGCGGTCCGGGGCCTGCTGAATGCGCGCGGGGGGTTCGAGACGAGCGAGCCGGGCGTAAGGTTCATCACCCGACTGACCGGGGCGTCGTCGCCCCCCCTCTCCGAGCCGAGCCGTGCGACGACGTAGCCGCACCAACGTCTTCGGCCTCGCCTTCCTCGATGCCATGACCTGCGGCCTCGGCTCGGTGATCCTCCTCTACATGGTCATCAACGCCACCGTCGGCGTCCGCGCAGAAGAGGCCCAACACGATCTCGAGGCGGAAGTGAATCGCCTCGAAGAACTCGTGCTCGACGGCTCTCTGGGTCTCGTCAGACTCCGGAACTCGGTCGAGCAGGTGGAGGACGAGCGAGACCTTGCACAGGGACTCGCCAGACGTCTGCTGGAGTCTCTCGAGGCCATTCGCCAGGAGCTGGCAACTCTCGAAGAGTCGACCCTCGCCCGCCGCGAGCATGTGAAGCAACTGCAGAGCGACCTCAAGACCCTCGAGGAGGAGGCTCGTCGTCTGTCGGCCGCGCAACCTGCCGACGAGATTCCGGGTGACAGGACTCGAGCTTTCGTCGGCGACGGGGACCGCCAGTACCTCACCGGTCTCAAGTTGGGTGGTCGGCGGATCTTCATCCTCCTCGACTCCTCGTCGAGCATGCTCGACGAGACCCTGGTCAACATCATCCGGCGCCGTAACCTGTCTGACGACCGCAAGCTTCGCTCCCGCAAGTGGCAGCAGGCCGTCGCCACCTTGGACTGGCTCGCCACCCAACTGCCACGAACGAGCAGCTTCCAGATCTACTCCTTCGCGGACGACTCCGGTCCGGTGCTCGAGGGCACCGAGCGCCAATGGCTCGACGCCTCTGACCGTGACGTTCTGGAGAGCGCCGTCGCATCGGTTCGCACCCTGGTGCCGGACGGTGGAACGAGCCTGCACCACGGGCTGGCCGCGGCAGCAGCGATGAAGCCGCCGCCGGACAACGTCATTCTGCTGGTCGACGGACTGCCTACGCGTGGAGCCAAACAGCCTGGCCGCAGCACGGTCTCGGGCAAGCAGCGCATCCAGCATTTCCAGCAGGCACTCAAGGAGCTGCCCAGGGGCGTGCCCGTCAACACCGTGCTGTTTCCCATGGAGGGTGACCCGGTGGCTCCGAGCGCCTACTGGAAGCTCGCTCTCGCGACCGGCGGGTCGTTCTTCGCGCCCGCGAGGGACTGGCCATGAGCCGCCGCCGCCGGGCCGCAACCGAGGGGTTCAACCTCTCCTTCCTCGACGCGATCAGCTGCGGTTTCGGAGCCATCGTCATCCTGCTCGTGCTAACCAAGATGGGAGAGCCCGTAGCTCTCGAGGCCTCCCGACTGGACCTCGAGGGGAGGATCCTGCGACTCGAAGAAGAGCTCGTGCAGATCCGCGGCGAGACGACCGTACTCAATCGCGAGCTGGTGAGTCGGCGGACTCAGCACTCGGTCGAAAGCGAGAACGTCGCTCGCCTGCGCGGCGACCTTTCGAAGATCCCCGGCGAGTACGCCACGACCCGTGAGTTCTCCGAAGTGCAGGAGATCGTCGAAGGCAGACTCCTCGCCGCGCAGCAGACACTGACCGAGGAGATGATGCGGCTGCAACGCCAGCTCGAGCAGCCGCCCAAGCGAGATGCCACCGTCGGCGGAATTCCGGTCGACAGCGAGTACATCATCTTCATCATCGACACCTCCGGAAGCATGGCCCGCGGAGCCTGGTCACGGGTCCAGCAGAAGATGGCGGAGACGCTCCAGATCTACCCGAAGGTCAAGGGAATCCAGGTGATGAACGACATGGGGAAGTACATGTTCTCGAGCTATGAGGGGAAGTGGATCCCCGACACGCCCGGACGGAGGAAGGCCATTCTCGACCGTCTGCGCACCTGGAAGGCCTTCAGCAACAGCAGCCCGGTCGAAGGCATCACGCGGGCCGTGAGGGTCTTCGGTGCAGACGACAAGAAGGTCAGCCTCTACGTCTTCGGTGACGAGTTCACCGGAGAGTCGATCCAGAAGGTGATCGAGGCGGTCGACAGGATCAACCGTCGCGATGCGGACGGTAACCCCAGGGTGCGGATCCACGCCGTCGGCTTCCCGGTCACCTTCACGGGTTTCGGCGTCTCGGAGATGACCGGTGTCCGCTTCGCCACGCTGATGCGGGCGCTGTGCCAGCGCAATGCCGGGACCTTCGTCGGACTCAACTGACGTCGACCTGGGCAGTACAGGCAGGAGCCTCTTCGCCGCCCTCCGGGAAGCGGAAGAAGATCTGCTGTTCCTCTGTGACCGGCAAGCCATCGGGATTGATGATGCGGAGCAACAATGTATAGGGCCGATCAGGCGGCAGCGCAGCCAGCTGCGGCAGGGCGAGCTCGTAGTAGTAGCTCGCGGTCATGAACGGTGTCTCGATCATCGCTCTGGGTGATTCGAGCTCGGAGATCGTCGTCGAGAGGAACCGGTCGCTGCGCAGGTCTCGCGCCTCGCGAAGATCTATCCGCAACTGCAACTCGGGCGCGACCCGGTGATCCGTGTAGAGACGCAGCTTCCAGCAGGGGTCGTCCGGAGTCGGCGCCGCCTCCCTGCGCTCGTACACAAAGCCGGCCCGCAGCCTGTCTTCAGGGCGGTCGAGGAAGTTCTTGCGACCCGTCCAGTCGACGGTGTCTCGGAGGACCCCTCGCTCGACGTCCTCGGCCGTCCGTCGTTCCCGGGAACCCTCGGAGTCGGCGCCCACGAAGAGTCCCGAATCGTCGTAGACGACGCCATTGGAGACCGTTGCCACACGGAGCATGCGCTCGTTGAACACGTCGTAGCTGAACCCGGGCGCGGGGCCATCGGAGCTCTCGGCAAGCCGGTAGAGCAGGATCTGCAGGGTGGCGACGTCGGCCCACTTACCGGCGGCCCGTCGCACGCAGGCGAAGCAGTCACCATCAACAAGGAAGTCCTGCATCTTCCGAAACAGCCGCACGGCACGGCGGGCCAGTTCGAATCGACCATGAACGCTCAGAGCTCCTCGCGTCGGGTTGGGCCGCCTGCCGAGCTCCGGAGCCTCGTCCCGGGCGAAATCCCGTCGAACCCATCGCTTGCGCCACATTGACCGGCTGGCGGCAGAGGCCCACTCCTCGTGAAAGCGCTCCCCCAGCAGAATCTCGGCCAGGGCCCCCCAGACTTCATCTTCCGGGAGACTGCGAAGCCGGCGAAGGTGATGCTGGCCGAATGTCAGCTCGACGTTGGCGAAGGCACGAACCGGTGAGCCGGCGGGCACGTCGCTGAAGGCGTCGAGCGCCGGATGACGCCCGCCCAGGAGCGCCAGGAGATCCGCCACTCGCCAGACCTCCTCCGGGCTGGCCTTTCGGTCCTCGACCGTTGTCAGCAGGGAGACCCCAACCGCCTGACTGCTGACCGAAGAAGGCAGGTCGGGCGACGGCAGTTCGGCCACCGCCTGGGCGAGAAAACTATGACGGCGGTGCTCGTCTCGGCCCCATGACTTTCTCAGGTCGCGGGACCGAGCGACGGTGAGTTCCCGGTAGTCACCGCCGTTCAGCTCGATCCTCTGAAGTGACGTCGTCTTGCGATTGGAGTAGCGCAAGGGCGAGGAAACATCGAGGCGACGGATGGCCTGCTGCGCGCTGCCTGCTCTGTGTTCGCTGTCGAGGAGCGTCACGCCTTCGGACTCGACGGCGGCAACCGCTAGGGGGCGCAAGCTGACGACATCGCCGTCCCCAAGCAGCGCTTCGAGGGCCGCCCGACCCTTGGGACGGTTGAGATCAACCCTGTAGGCCAGCTCGAACGACGCGAGCCGACTCCTGTTCCAACGCTGTTCGAAGACCGTGTGGCCGAGGGTGACAAGGCCGAGGAGCTTGAGCTCGGGTCGGATCTTCAACGGTACGAACTGAAGCCCTCCTCGCGCCACCACGCGCACATTGACGAGCACCGTCCCCCCCTCCTCCTCGATAACCGTGGTCTCCCTGAGGTAGCGGTAGAAGTTCTCGAACTGAGCCTCGAACCCGTGTTCTCTGAGATTCGCTGAGATCGGAGAGATCCCGACGAACTTGAGATGCCTGATCCGATCCCCCGGCGCCAGCCGGGCATCGTCGGACGCAAAGAGATCGGCCTTCACGGGCAGTCCGGCATCGAGTCCGAGAGTGGCCGGATCGGCGTAGCTCTCCCAGAACAGCCTCGCGTGCTCGGTGTCCGCCCGCCTCCCCAGGCCGTCGGCTATCCACTGCGCGGTCGCCCGAACGCCCTTGGCTCCCAGAGAGAGAATGTCCTCGGGCCGATCCTCCAACTCCCGGGTGATCGCCCGGAACGTCTCGTCGTCCCGGTCCGCCAATGCCTCCTCGAGGGGGCGGTTCCCCAACTCCAAGGGCGGCCGTCCACGACCCAGGCTGACGCTCACACCCCCTTCGACGACGATGCCGACACCGACGTCCTTGACGATGTCCGGCACGTAGTCGTACCGCAGGCGCTTCCTGCTCACCAAGGTCTGGAGGTCCATGTAACGAGAGACGTCCTCCGCGGTCAGATCAGCCCCCGGAGGCAGCTCTTCGTGAAGGGGATAGACGCGGCGGGTGAAGTAGTTGTCCCAATCCGCCTCCGCCCGGTCGTCGAGGTCGATGCCCAGGCCGATCGAGAGAGCGCCGAGGTCCCGGTAGAGGTCGCCATCGCTCTCCGCCTCGTGAAGCAGACCTCCGATCGCCTGTCCGAACCCCTCCGTCGGCGATCCTGAGAAGCTGCCCAGCACCCGCCATCCGCGCGTCTCCTCGTCGTCGGCAACGACTTGAGCCGTTACCGGGATCGCCTGCAAGGCGCTACCCAGTAGAAGCGCGACGGAGAAGCCGGAGCGGATACTCAAGGATCAGCGGACAGGTCGCGGGATCGTCGGTGTCGAAGCCGTAGGTCCGGACGCCGGACCGGACTGCCTTGGGCTGCGCTCTCTCATCGTCACGAGAGTATGCCAGTCGACCTGCGGTGAGTACAGCTGCCGATCGACCGCCCGAGGCGCGGGCCCAGCGCTGCGCAGAGACAGCCACAATGGGGCGGCCTTCTAGCTGATCGGCCCTACTGCGTCTTCCCGATCAGGGGTGTCTGCTGGGAGATCTGCAGATCGACCAGTAGATTGATCTGGCCCTCCACTTGCAGAAAGCGCGCGCCGACAATCGCCGACAGCTCCTCCTCCAGGCGCGTGAAGTAGCGCTGCCGGAGCGCCATCCGGCTCGCCTCGAGCGCCATGGCGCGCTGGGCCAGCTCGCTGGCTTTCTCCTCGGTCATGTCGTTCACATGGGACGCGTACTCGGCGATCAGGAGCACCCGAGCGTCCCAAAGGGCGTCGGACTCCACCTCGTACTCGCGATAGACGGGCCAGAAGAGTGTGGCCTCCGCACCGCTCAGTGCCATTGCCTGGGTGAGCAGGCGCACGCGCTCCTTCATCAGGTCGGAGCTGAGGAGCTGGAGGTAGCCCTGAGGGAGCACGGACTCGACCTGATCCTGAGCGCTCGAGACTCCCACCCCGCTCAGAGCGACCACGACCAGAATCAGAGTGATGACGAGCTTCTCCAGCGTGGGTCTCCGCTTCAGAGCTATCGAGAGCACATCATCACCGCTTGGAGACCTGCTTGAGGATCTTGTTGATCGCCTTCTCGAGCGTTTTCGTCAGCTTGCGCTCGTCCATGGAGATGGCATCGGCGGCCCATCCGGCCCACACCAGCTCACCCGTCTTTGCGTCGAGCGCTTCGATGACCAGCGCGCCTTCGCGATAGTCGATCGACGCATGCGCGTGGGGATCGATCACCCAGTTGACGTCCGCATGCTCGGTTCGCCCCTGAGCAATCTTGAGGTTCCCGGTGGACAGCGCCGTGTAGCGCAGATGGACAGCGGCCTCCTCTCGCGAGGCCTCCGAGAAGCCTCGACCCGCGAGGACCTTGTCGCCTAGCGACTCCATCCATCTGGCCGTCGACGATTCTGCGGCGAGGAAACTCCCGGAGTCCGGCTCATGGTTGCTCACCCACGAATAGGTGGCGTAGTCCGCGAGCGTGACGCCCGCAACCTCCTTCTCACCGACCTTCATACCCGCCTGCACACTGCCGGCCACCATCAGGGCCAGCGCTCCAACGATCCAACGTTTCATCCAGCGATCTCCTCGGTTGACGGAGCGACCCGTCACGAATCGCCCGAGCGGCCCCTGACGGCTGCCCGTTCGAGGGCTGCCTGATACTGAAGCCGGTAGGCGAGATAGTACTTGTTGATGTTGGCGACGTAGTCGACGGTCTCGCGACCGATCTCTTCTGCCGCCAGTTTCTCGACATTTGCGAACCACCGATTCGGGTCGAGGCCGCGCTCGGCGGTCTTGGCCCGCAGACGGCGAATCCGCGCCGGGCCTGCGTTGTAGGCCGCCCAGGCAAAGTCGACGCGGTCGGCGGGCGCAATCGCAGCATCGTCGAAGTAGCGGTGACGAAGAAAGTCCAGGTACTTGGCTCCGGCATGGATGTTGTTCTCGAGCAGGTGAATGTCCGAGACGTTGACCCACTTGTCCGCCGCGGTCGTCGGCAGGAGCTGCATGACACCCAGGGCACCGGCCGGGCTCTTCTTGCTCTGGTCGAGTCCCGACTCCTGATAGGCCTGAGCCGCCAGCGCGAGCCAGTCGAACTCAAACTCATCCCCGTACTGGCGATAGAACCTGATCTGAGGCTCGAGCTTGGCGCGCTCCTCTTCGAGCAGAGGATTCTGTATCCACTTCGAATTGCTGTAGTAGCGCTTGAGGAGCATGTTCCCGAGCAGCGAGCCCTGCTTGTTCTTGGCGATGAAAGCATTCAGGCTGGCGAGCAGCTCGGTCGAGCTCGATCGCACGCCCCATGCGATCTCGCCGCCGTCCTGAACAACGACGTCGCCATGGACCTCCATGTCGGGCAGTACCTCCGCCCAGGCCTCGGCAATGTGCTGATCCGCGACTGTGAGCGGAAGCACCCCGGCGCTGACCATTTCGAGGAGATCTTCGGTCACCAACCTCGGATCGGCTTCGACGATCTCGATCGCCTCGCTGCCGGAAGACTCGAGTCGGGCGCTCAGCTCTTCCAGATGCGCGACATAGCTGCTGCCCTTGCGAACCACGACGCGCTGCCCCGCAAGGTCGTCCACCGAACCGATGGCACCGCCTCCACCGTGCTCTACGACCACCTCACTGACCGGGCTGATGTAGGGCCGAGTGAAAGCGGCGCGCTCGCTGCGCTCCGGAGTCACCGTCAGCCCGGCTGCGATGATGTCGCCCCGCCCCGCGACGAGGTCGTCGATCAGTCGATGGAACGGCGTGGGCACAAAGACCAGCCGAACGCTCGTTGAGCTGCCCTTGCCTTCGTTGAGAGTCTTCTCCCAGGCCAACAGCATGTCGACCTCGAAGCCGCGTGGCCTCCCGCCCTCGTAGAAGAAGCTCGTCTTGCTGTAACTGACGAGCACCCGGACAACCCGATGCTCGACGAGCGTGGACAGGTCCGCGATCAACTCGGTCCGGGCGCGAGCCAGCAACGCGTCCAGGCCACCCTCGACCTCCTCGACGAGCTCGGTGGTGCCTTCGGCGTCTGCCGCCTCGGCTACCGGCGGGCCGGCCGGCGCCTGCGCCGCCTCGTCGGAGCTGCCGCAGGCGAGAGCGCAGACGACCACCAGGAGGGCCGTCGACAGCTGATGGTGGGCGAGTCGCTTCATCGGGCGCGATCATATCCGTACTCGGAGCGCTCGCCCTTTCGTGGTAAAAACCGCCCGATGGACGAGCAGCCGTTCCTTCCCGTCGAAGACCAACTCGCGATCCTCAAACGCGGAGCCGTCGACCTCGTCGACGAGGAGCAGCTCGCCGACAAGCTGACGCGGTCGCTGGCGAGTGGCGAGCCCCTGACCGTCAAGACGGGCTTCGACCCCTCAGCTCCGGATCTTCACCTGGGACATTGCGTCCTGCTGCAGAAGATGCGCCAGTTCCAGGACCTCGGCCATCGCGTGATCTTCCTCATCGGCGACTTCACCGGGATGATCGGCGACCCCACGGGCAAGAAGGCGACTCGCCCTCAGCTGACCCGCGAGGAGATCGAGGAGAACCTCGAGACCTACCAGCGGCAGGTTTACAAGGTGCTGGATCGAGAGAGGACCGTGATCGACCGCAACAGTCGTTGGCTCGACCCATTGGGCTCCGCGGGGTTGGTCAGGCTAGCGGGCAAGTACACACTGGCCCGGATGATGGAGCGCGACGACTTCAGGACGCGGTACGAGAACAACCAGACGATCTCTCTCCACGAAATGCTCTACCCGCTCGTGCAGGCCTATGACTCCATCGCGCTCGAGGCCGATGTCGAGCTCGGCGGGCACGACCAGATCTTCAATCTGCTGGTCGGCCGAACCCTGATGAAAGAGCACGGCCTCGAGCCACAGATCGTCCTCACCGTCCCGCTCCTCGTTGGCACCGACGGACAGGACAAGATGTCCAAGAGCCTCGGCAACGCGATCGGCGTTGAGGACTCGCCGAGGGATATTTACGGCCGAACGATGTCGATCCCCGACGAGCTGATGTGGAACTGGCTGCTTCTGCTCACCGATGTCAGCGAGGAAGATCTCGACAGCCGCAAGGCCCGGGTGGAGGCCGGTGAACTCCATCCCAAAGCCGTCAAGCAGGAGCTGGCCCGGTTGCTCACCGAGCGCTTCCACGACGCGGACGCCGCCACCGATGCCGAGCGCGAGTTCGAGAGCGTCTTCACCGGCGGAGGCATTCCGGACGACATTCCGGAGTTCGCCCTCGACGCACAGCCTCTGTTCAAACTCCTGACCGCGGCAGACCTGGCAGCCAGCAACAGCGAGGCCCGCCGCCTGGTTCAACAGGGAGCGGTCTCCCTCGACGGCGAGAAACAGACCGACCCCCTCTTTCAACCCGAGACCGGCGCCTACCTGGTGAAAGTGGGCAAGCGGCGGTTTGCTCGATTGACGATCGGCTGAGTACGCCGCTGGCCAGAGCCTGGGCCCTCAACGAGCCGTCAGGTCGAAGCGCAGGCCCGCAATGAAGGAACGTGGTAGCCCTGGTCGCAGTCCGGCGGGTCGGCGCGCCGCAACGTAAACCTCGTCCGTGAGGTTGAGAGCCTGGGCAAAGGCTCTGAGCCCGCCAGGCAGCTCGAACTCGGCGCGCAGGTCGAAAGTCAGACGATCCTCGACGCGCTCAGCCTCCGGGATCGGCCCCGATCCGGCCCTCGTCCGCATCTGGGCCGAGTAGTTCCCATCCAGGTGAGCAGCCCAGCTACCTGCCGAGAGCGAGAGGGTCGCGTGGATCTGGTGCGGCGGTACATAGGGGATCTCGTCCCCGCGCCTCACCTCGGGTGCCCAGTCTGCAAATGAGGTCTCGAAGCTCGAAGAGAACCGCGTCTCGGTGTAGGTGTAGGTGAGGCCGAACGGCACCACGAACCGGCCCCTCGGCAGGAACTGCCAACCGAATCCCGCCTCCAGTCCCGCGACCTCCGCCGCGCCTCCGTTGAACTGGTCGCCGCTGCCGTCTCCACCTCCCGAGACCGTATCCGTGCCGAGGAGGTTCTCGTAGTCGTTGAAGAACCCGACCAGATCGAGATGTCGAGTGCCGTCGTCGAAACGGTAGCCGAACTCGTAGTTGAGGCTCTCCTCGGATTCCACTTCGTCGGTGGAGCCGGGCCCGGGCGGCGAGAAGCCCCGGTGGACACCCAGGAGCATCCGTCCGTTGTCGCCGACGCTTCGAGTCAGGCCGACCCCGGGAATCACTTCGGTCAGCGAGTTCTCCCTGACCGCCAGGTTCTCCCCCGTTCGATCGGGATCCGTCTTGCCGTAATCGAAACGGGCTAGATCGATCGACTCCACCCTTACGCCCGGGGTCAACGCCCATCGGCCGACGGTGATCGTGTCCTCGACGAACCCGGCAACGGCCTCGGCGCCGGCGATCCGGTTGGCGTGGCTGCCAGGCACTCCCCGCTCGTTGAAGACCCGTCTACCCCCAAGAATCTGGAAGCGGTCCTCCTCCTGGAACCGATCTTCCTCGTCCTGATGAACCCTCAGTCCCACATCCAGCTGGTGCTGGGAGCGGCCCCACCCAATGTCCCATCCGGCGACCACCTGAACGCCCTGAGAGTAGTAGTCCCGACGGTTGTTGCGAACCGCGAGATCGCCCGGTGCACTATCGACCTCACCGCGGAGCACCGCCAGTTCGGTCGCGTGGCCGACCGGATCGGCGAGGATGCTCGAGACGCTCTGCTCACCGACCTTCTCGAGCTTCGCCCAGTTGCGGAAGAAGTCGTTGCGATAGGCGGTGGTCGTGAGCCTGAACCGGTCACTAGGACGCAGCTCGTAGCTGACCTGCACCTGGTCGTGATCGGCGAGGATCTCGTCGCCGGCCGATCCAGCGTAGCGTCGGTAGGGGTCGGCCCGGAAATCGGCGTCGGTCAGTCCGACGTAGGTGTCGTGAGAGTCCTGTTCCACGCGGCCTACCTTCAACTCCACCGCCTGCTGCACCCGCGCATCGGCGCGTGAGGTGAGGCGGAACTTGCCCATCACGTCCGCCAGGTCGAAGCCCGACCCACCGCCTCCGTCGATCGACTTGAAGCCTCCGTGCTGAAGCCGGTAGCCCTCGAGGAGCCATCCGAATCGCTCGCCCGAGTCGCCGATCGTTGCCCGCAGGCGCAGCTGCTCCTCCGTCCCCAATGCCGTCTCGGCGCGCACTTCGAACGCCGACGGAATCGACATGGACAGGTAGTTGATGGCGCCTCCATTGGTGTAGGGCCCCTGGCGAATCGCGCTCGACCCCTTGCGCACCTCGAAGCCCTCCATCCGCCCGGCCGTGGGACTGTAGTACGCCGACGGAGCGGCATAAGGCGCCGGTGCGATCAGGACGCCGTCTTCGAGCATGGTGATCTTCGAGCTGCGCTCGACTCCCGTCCCACGCAGGCCGATGTTGGGCCGCAGACCGAAGCCCTCCTCCTCCTGGATGTTCACTCCGGGCACCTGGCGGAGAATACGGTGGACGTCCTGATAGCCCTGACGATCGAGTGCCTCGGCATCGATCACGTGCGCCGAACCCGGCACGCGCTCGAGCTCGCTTGACACACCGACGACAAGGAGCTCCTCGAACAACCGGTAGTCATCGACCTCCTCCGGCTCTGAGGCATCGTCCTTCGACCCGGCCCCGTCCACCGCCGCCTCGACCGGAATCGAGACTACGAGGGAGACAGACAGCGCCGCGATCCACAAGGGGGCATGGGCCAACCACGAGGAGAGACCTCTGGGAATCACCTTGAAACCTCCGGCGTCAGGCTCCGCGAGCCTGCCGCGCCTTCTTGCAGGTCAGGCAACACCCCACGACCTGGATCGTCAGATCCTCCGGGTCGAAGCCGTGGGCCCGGCAGATGTCCTGCTGGCGCTCCCGCATGTCCCGGTTGACGAATTCGACGAGCCTGCCGCACTCGCGACAGACCATGTGGTCGTGATCCATGCCGGCATGAATGTGCTCGTAGAGCACCCGATGCCGGTCGAGCCGATACTTGCGCACGAGGCCGCACTCGGCGAGCAGGTCCAGGTTGCGATAGACGGTCGCGCGCGACACGTCGAGCCCCTTGCCCTGCATCGCCTCGTGCAGTCGATCGGCATCGATGTGCTCGTGGTGGGAGAAGATCTCCTCCAGCACCGCTCGCCGAGCCGACGTCATGCGCAGTCCGCGTTCGCGGACAAAGCGTTCAAAAGTTGCCGTTTCCTGTTGCATTTTCTTTATTGAGACGACGTCTCACTACTAATCAATAGATTCTAGTTGATCGGTGCAGACTGTCAAGCACCATCGCTTTCTCGTTGATGTAATCTCGCCCGATGGGGGGACCGGAAGAGACCCGGACGAGCGAGCCGCCGCGGCAGCAGGAGCCTTCCCATCGCCGGCTCCCGCAGCTGCCGCTCGTGGTCAGAATCTGCGTTCTCATCGCAGGCTGGGTCGTCCTGCTCGTCGGAATCGCCGGCCTCGCTCTCCCTGGAATCCAGGGCTGCCTCACCATCGCTGTCGGTGCGGCGCTTCTCTCCCTCGCCAGCGAGATGATCTACCGTTGGCTGCGGCGCAGGCTCGAGCGCTGGCCCAAGGTCTGGGGGAGGGTCGAGCAGACCCGGGGCTGGATGCACGGCAAGCTCTCCCGTTCAGGCGAGACTTCGGACGCTTCGGAAGAGGAGTAACTGGGGGCTCCGCCTTCGGCCCTTGCTCTTGGGCAACCTGTCCTCGTTCTTCGTGGAGCCCCTTTGACGGTCATGTGCGTTCTGCGGGAAAAGACCCTGTCTCCGCTGGCCTAACCCGTCCAGACTCCATCGGAGACAGGATCTTTTCCCTCCTTGGAGCGATGAAGGACTCTGAAGGGTCTGTGCTCTCTGGCTGGCTGCGCCAGAGAGACCTACGACCTCCGCAGGCCACTACCCACCGCAAAGGGCCCCACAAACCAAGGTGTGTGAGGCGTAGCCGGGTTGGTGCAGGCTCTGTACGTGGGCGGGAGGTGGGGGGTGTTGCCGGAACCAACCCGGCTACGCCTCATACACCGGCAAAGGCCCACAAAAAGGCGCCCAAGGGCGGCCCCAGCCACGAGGCCCCACAACGAGAAAACGCCCTGGACGGAGCCAGATCGCTACCGGTCGGCTAGGGGCAAGACGGGTCGGCTGTTCTCGCCGGTGTAGATCTGGCGGGGTCTGTGGATGCGGGTCTTGCCTTCGAATCGCATCTCGCGCCAGTGCGCGATCCAGCCCGGCAGCCGTCCAAGCGCGAACATCACCGTGAACATCTCCGTCGGAATGCCCATTGCCCGGTAGATGATGCCGCTGTAGAAATCGACGTTCGGATAGAGATTCCGCTCAACGAAGTACTCGTCCTCGAGCGCCACCCGCTCCAGCTCGCGAGCGATATCCAGCAGCGGATCGTCGACGCCGAGCTCCTCCAGCACATCGTCCGCAGCCTGCTTCAACAACCGCGCTCGCGGATCGTGGTTCTTGTAGACACGGTGGCCGAAACCCATCAGGCGGAACGGATCGCTCTTGTCCTTCGCCTTCGCCACGTACTTGGCGTAGTCGCTGCCATCCGCGCGGATCGCCTCCAGCATCTCGATCACGGCCTGGTTCGCGCCGCCATGCAGCGGCCCCCAGAGCGCGTTGATCCCCGCCGAAATCGACGAGAACAGGTTCGCCTCGCTCGAGCCGACCATCCGTACCGTCGACGTCGAACAGTTCTGCTCATGATCCGCGTGCAGGATCAGCAGCATGTTGAGCGCCTCGTTCAGCACCGGAGAGATATCGAACGGCTCAACCGGCAGAGCAAACATCATGTGCAGGAAGTTCTCGGTGTAGCTCAGGTCGTTACGCGGGTAGATGATCGGCTGTCCCATCGACTTTTTGTAGGAGAACGCAGCGATCGTCTTCGCCTTGGCGAGCAGGCGAACGATGTTCAGATCGGTCCCCTCCTCACCCTTGCCAACCGCGTAGTAGGCCGACAACGACGACACCATCGAGGAGAGGATCGCCATCGGGTGCGCCGTCTGCGGATAGCCCTCGAAGAACTTCTTCATGTCCTCGTGGATCAGCGTGTGGCGCGTCAGCCGGTCGCTGAACTTCGCGTTCTGTTCCGCCGTCGGCAATTCGCCGTAGATCAACAGATAGCAGACCTCGACGAACCGCGCCTTCTCGGCAAGCTCCTCGATCGAGTAACCGCGATAACGCAGGATGCCCTTCTCGCCGTCGATGAAAGTGATCGCGCTCGAACAGGAGCCCGTGTTGCCATAGCCCGGGTCGTAGGTGATCGCTCCACCGGTCGCCTTACGCAGGCTTCCGATCTCGATCCCGACTTCTCCTTCGCTCCCCTCCCTGAGAGGGAGCTCGTACTCTTCGCCCTTGTAGGTCAGCTTGGCGGTGGTCATTTCAAGAGATCTCCAGATCCATTCTCAGTCGTTTTTCCACTCGGAGCTTATCGCACGCCTTCCTGACAGCGACGTGACACCCCGGGTCAGACCCCGCGCTCGTCGGCCCCCCAGATCAGCTTGTGAAGCTGAGTCTGGACGCGAACCGGCAGACGGTCGTCGAGCACCCGCTGAGCCAGCAATTCCAAGCTCAGGCCACCGTGGACGACCGAGAAGAGAACCGGACAGCGAGCAGCGAGCTCACGTGAACGAACGAGCTCGCTGGCCCAAGCGTAGTCCGCTTCGTCGGCCAGAACGAACTTGACCTCGTCCGTCTCCCTCAAGAGGTCGAGATTCGCCCAGAGGTTGTTCTCCGATTCCCCACTCCCGGGGCACTTGACGTCGACGATTCTGTGCACGCGCGAGTCGACCGGCGAGATGTCGAGCCCCCCACCCGTCTCCAGCAGGACCTCGTAGCCGTCGTCGCACAGCCGCTCGAGGAGAGTGTGGACTCCCGGCTGCAGCAGCGGCTCGCCTCCGGTCACCTCCACCAGAGGGCACCCGAACCCATCGACCTCGGCCATCACTTCATCCAGGCTCTGCCATGAGCCCTCGTAGAAACTGTACTCGCTGTCGCACCACACGCAGCGCATCTGGCAGCCGGTCAGGCGGACCAGCACACAGGGGCGCCCTGCGTAGGTGGACTCACCCTGCAGCGAGTAGAAGATCTCGTTGATCCGCAACCGCTGGGTGGGCGGCAGTTTCACGAGAGGATCGGCCGCACGGAGGCGGGACGGGTCGCCGGCGCTGCCGGCGCTCACTCGCGTTCCTCGAAGCGGGCGCAAGACGTCTCGTTCTCCCACACCTCGACTCTGCGCACACGCACGCGCCCGTCGTTGAGTCGCGCCGCCATCTCGCGGTAGACGAACTCGCAGAAGAGCTCGGCCGTCGTGTTGCGCTCGTCAAAGGGTGGAATCTCGTTGATCACCCGATGATCGAACGGACCGACGACCTCCTCCATCGCTCGCTTCAGATCCACGAAATCGACGACCATCCCTAGAGCATCGAGTTCGCCTGCCTCGACCAGCACCCGCACCCGGTAGTTGTGACCATGCAGGTTCTCGCAACCGCCGGTGTGGCCGCGGATGAAATGCGCCGCTGCGAAAGTGAAGTCCTTGAAGATCGTGAACATGCTCAGAGTGCCCAGGGAAGGATCAGAAAGCCCGGGAGAGATCGTGTCGCGGCCTCGTGCTGTCGTCAAGCACGCAGGAACTCAATCGCCGGCGGCAGGCCCTCAGCCAGGCCCCGGGGATTCCAGTCGAGTTCCTCGCGGGTTCGGGAGTCGTCGAACCACCAGTTGCGTTCGATCGACCGCACGATCTGTGGTGACAAGGGCGCTCGGTACCCGCGCAGAGCGTAGATCCGCTTCACCAGCGGCGCCAGCAGCTTGAGAAGGCCGACGGGCAGGTTGACTCGGGGAGGCCGCGCACCGGCCAGCGCGGCGATCTCGGCGACGACTTCGCCGAGGACTCTCGCCTCCCCGGTCATCAGATACCTGCGACCGGGCTCGGCACGCTCGATCACCCGCACCAGCCCGTCGACGAGGTCATCGAGGTAGATCCAGGAGACCCTGCGGTCGGCTCCCGCCATCACCGGCATTCTTCCCAGCACGACATCCCGCAGAATGACGTTGGCTCCCCGCTTCTTGCCCGGCGGCCCGTAGACGAGACTCGGATAGACGACGTTCACCGCCAGCCCGCGAGCCTCCCATTCGTCGATGGCTCGCTCCCCCTCGTGTTTCGTGATGCAGTACGAGGTCGGCAGGGGGTGCTGGACTTCCGGAGGATCCGTCGCCGGCGTCCGATCTTTCGGGCTACCGCCGAAGGCGGCGACCGACGACAACATCAGGAAGCGCGGGACGGCTGCCGCCAGGGCCGCGGCGGCGACATTGTCGCTTCCCTCGACGTTGGTCCGGCGCATCTGTGCCACGGGCCGCTCGAGGTCGAGCTCGGCGGCGCAGTGCACGACCCAGTCGACCCGCTCCATTGGCCCCTGGAGGCTGTCCCGGTCCAGGATGTCGCCCACCAAACAGTCCACACCGAGCGCTTCCAGGTCGCCCAGCCGGCTCGTGGCTCTCACGAGTGCTCTGACCTCGTGGCCTTCAGAGACCAGCCTGCGGGCCAGGGCGCCACCGATATAGCCGGTGGCTCCGGTGATCAGGAAGCGCATCGGCTCAATCTCCGCGGCACGGAAACATTTGGTGGTACCCCGACGTTAGAACATGAGAAGGGCGTTGGAGTTGACCTAGGGGACACCTCCCCGACGACTCCTTCAGCTCCCTCTCCTCCCCCCTGTGCCGGTTCCCTCCCCGGCACAGGGACTTTTTCTTGGGGCGCCCGATCCCTCAATCGAGCAGCTGCCTCAGGACGTACTGCAGGATGCCGCCATGGCGGTAGTACTCCACCTCCTGAGGCGTATCGAGGCGGACGCGGGCCCGGAACTCCACCTCACCCTCGCCGGACGCTCTCACCGTGACCTCGAGCCCTTTCTGGAACTCTCCGCTCAAACCCGCCGCGAGCCCATCGATGGCGAAGGTCTCGCGGCCTGTGAGTCCGTGCGTAGCGGCCGACTCACCGTCGAGAAACTCGAGCGGCAGCACGCCCATCCCGATCAGGTTGCTGCGATGAATGCGCTCGAAGCTGCCTGCGATCACCGCCTGGACACCGAGGAGGCGCGGGCCCTTGGCCGCCCAGTCGCGGGATGAACCCGTTCCGTACTCCTTGCCGGCGATGACGATCGTCGGCACACCTTCGCCGCGGTACTGCATGGCCACGTCGTAGAGCGGCTTGACCTCGCCGTCGGGCTGGTGCTCGGACCAGCCGCCCTCGCGCCCAGGCACCATGTCGTTGCGAAAGCGCACGTTGGCAAACGTCCCGCGCATCATCACTTCGTGGTTGCCCCGCCGTGACCCGTAGGAGTTGAAGTCCTTCGGCGCCACGCCGTGCTCGACGAGATAGCGACCCGCCGGGCTGTCCGCCTTGATCGCGCCCGCCGGTGAGATGTGATCGGTCGTGATGCTGTCGCCCACGAGCGCCAGCACTCTGGCGCCATGAAGGTCCTCGACCGGTTGGGGCTGGCGGGGGAGATCGACGAAATAGGGTGGGAGCTTGACGTAAGTCGAGTCCCCTTCCCAGGCGTAGGTATCCCCCTCTGGAACGGGCATCGAGTTCCACTGCTCGTCGCCGTCGTAGACCTCGCCGTACTGCTTGGTGAACATGCTCTGCTGAACACTCTCACCGACGATCTCGGCCACCTCTTCGCTCGTCGGCCAGAGATCCGCGAGGAAGACCGGCTGGCCCTCCCGATCGGTGCCGAGCGGGTCGTTCGCCAGGTCGACATCGAGGCGACCCGCGAGAGCGTAGGCGACGACCAGCGGCGGCGAAGCCAGATAGTTGGCGCGCACGTCCGGGCTGATCCGACCCTCGAAGTTGCGATTGCCCGAAAGGACAGAGACAGCGACGAGATTCCCTGCCCGAACGGCCTCGGAGATCGGCTGGGGCAATGGCCCACTGTTGCCGATACAGGTCGTGCAGCCGTACCCGACCAGGTGGAAACCCAGGGCTTCGAGGGAAGGCGTGAGACCCGCCGCGTCGAGGTAGTCGGTGACCACCTTCGAGCCCGGCGCGAGACTGGTCTTGACCCACGGCTTGGTCGTCAGGCCGCGTTCGACGGCCTTCTGCGCCAGCAGTCCCGCGCCGACCATGACGGACGGATTGGAGGTGTTCGTACAGGAGGTGATCGCCGCAATGACGATCGAGCCATGCTGGACCTCGAAGCTCTCGCCTCGGTATTCGGTCCGCACTCCGGTCGCGGTGACTTCGGCAGCAGCGGCGACGGCCGTGCCACCACCACTATCCGCCAGCTTGAGGGGCGAACTCTTCGCCGGCGCCGGGGGAATCAGATTGGGCAGATGGCCGAGGAAACTCTCCGGGACCTGCGACAGCGCGACCCGGTCCTGCGGCCGCTTCGGACCCGCCAGGCTCGGCTCGACCGTCGCCAGGTCGAGCTCCAGCGTGTCGCTGTACTCGGCATCCGGCGTCGCGGGCGTGTGGAAGAGCCCCTGCTCCTTCATGTAGGCCTCGACAAGGGCGATCCGCTCTGGTGAACGGCCGGTCAGACGAAGATAGTCCAGGGTCACCGAGTCGACCGGAAAGAGACCGCAGGTGGAGCCGTGCTCCGGCGACATATTGGCGATCGTAGCCCGGTCGGCGAGGGACAGGGTGGAAAGGCCCGGCCCGAAGTACTCGACGAACTTGCCGACGACTCCCTTCTCGCGGAGCATCTCGGTCACCGTCAGCACCAGATCCGTCGCCGTAGCTCCGGCGGCCAGCTTCCCGATCAGGCGGAAGCCGACGACCTGAGGGATCAGCATCGTCACAGGCTGGCCGAGCATTGCGGCCTCCGCCTCGATTCCACCGACGCCCCAGCCCAGGACACCTAGGCCATTGATCATCGTGGTGTGAGAGTCCGTGCCGACGAGCGTGTCGGGATAGGCCAGTGGATGACCGTCGGGGCCACTCGCGCCGTCCATCACGACCCGTCCCAGATACTCGAGATTCACCTGGTGGCAGATCCCCGTGCCCGGCGGAACGGCCTTGAAGTTGTCGAAAGAGTTCTGCCCCCACTTGAGGAAGGCGTAGCGCTCGCGATTACGCTCGAACTCGCGTTCGACGTTGAGAAGGAACGCCGCGTCCGTACCGTACTCATCGACCTGCACCGAGTGGTCGATAACTAACTCGACCGGCTGGAGAGGGTTGATCTGGCGCGCGTCACCGCCCATCTCGACCATGGCGTCGCGCATCGCTGCGAGATCCACGACAGCCGGCACTCCGGTGAAATCCTGGAGGAGCACCCGCGCCGGCATGAAGGCAATCTCGACCGACGGCGCGGCCTGGGGATCCCACTGGGCGATGCCTTCGATGTCTCCGGCCGTGACCGCTGAACCGTCCTCACGACGCAGGAGGTTCTCCAGCAAGACTTTCAAGCTGAAAGGCAGGCGCGAAATGTTGAATCCCTGGTCCTCGAGGACCGAAAGGCGAGAGATCGAGTAGGTGCGGTCGCCGACCGCCAGGGTACTTCGAGTCGAGAATGTGTCGTTCATGGCGCTCTCCTGTAAGGGGGGAAACGATAGCGCAAACCCCGCGCACTTCGCAGGCTTCCAACGGCGCCGAGCCTTCGTGACCACTGGTGCAGAGCTTGACAGCGCAGTTTTGGTGTATTACAACAGTGATACACCATGTGGAAACCGGACCCCGCCGACGCCCGCCCCATCTGGAAACAGATCGGCGACTACGTGCGTCTCCTAGTCGCCAGTGGCCGATTGGCCGCGGACACCGCGGTGCCCTCGGTGCGCCACAGCGCGAGAGAGATGGGGGTCAATCCAGCCACCGTCGCCAAGGCCTATCAGAAGCTTGTCGACGCTGGTGTCCTCGAAGTCCGCCGTGGCGAGGGGACGTTCGTACGGCGTTTACCCGACGCGGAAGTCAACGCTCTGCGCAATGCCCTGCTGGAGAGCGCTGCGGTGAACTTCGTCGAGAAGGCGGCGACTCTCGAAATCGGCGCGGACGAGGCCCAGTCCGCGATCGCCGTTGCCTGGAGCCGGCTGAACCTGTCCACGACCGAGGCTGAAAATGACTGATCTGCCCATCGAAGCAAGAGACCTCGCCGTGCGCTACGGCAGAAAGCAGGTGTTCGGCAATGTCGCCCTCTCGGTACCCCAAGGGTCCGTCTACCTGCTCCTGGGAAGAAACGGCGAGGGGAAGACCTCCCTCGTGAAGTGCCTCCTCGGACACCTGCCAGCAGCTTCGGGTCAGGCCCGGCTCCTCGGTCATGACGCCTGGAGCCAGCGCCGACGAGCCATGGAGGACGTCGCGTATGTCCCGGAGAGTCCGGAGTTCGGCGGCAATGTCCGAGTCGGGGAGATCCTGCGATTCCTCGAGGGCGTGCGGCTCGGTTTCGACCGAACCGGTGTCGACGAACGCCTTTCGGCTCTCGGCATCTCCGAGAGGAGCCGCTGTGGCTCCCTCTCCCGAGGGCAGAAGACGCAGGTCGCCCTGACGACCGCCCTCGCCTGTCGACCCCGCTTGCTGATCTGCGACGACCCGACCCTGGGCCTCGACGCTCCGGCCCGGAAGCAGCTCCTCGATCGACTGATCGTCGAGCTCGCCGAACACGAGACGACCTTCTTTCTGACGACTCATGACCTCGCCACCCTCGGGGGGCTGGCCGATCAGATCGGCATCCTCCACCGCGGAGCTCTGGGGGTGGACGAGTCGGCCGACACACTGCGCGGGCGCTTTCGCCGCCTGACCTTCGCCGACGAGGAAGCAGCCTCCGCCGCGAGCCAGCGGGTCGCGAGCATGGAACCGTTGTCAGAACCCAGCGGAGCCTGGTCGAAAGGAACGATCGTCGCCCGCTTCGAACCCGACCGGCTCCCTCCCGGCGTCAAGGCTTCGCCCCTTTCACTCGAAGAGATCTTCGTCGCGTTGGTCGACAGAGAAGGGGAGGCTGCTCGTGCGTAGGCTCTGGGCCGTCATCGCCTTCGAGGTCTCCCAGCGCCGGCTGGCATTCGCTGGTGCCCTGGCCTCGGGAGTCGTCCCCTGGCTGCTCCCTCTCTTCTTTCGCTCGAGCCCGGCAGCTGACATTCGGGTCGCCGCGGCCACGACCGGCGGCGTCCTTCTGGCCTGGGGCCTGGCCCTGATCTTCGGTGTCACCGCCGTCGGGTCGGACCTCGCTGCGGGCAGGATGGGCTTCCACTTTGCCCAACCGATATCGACCGGGACGCTCTGGGCCGGCCGCTTCGGCGCCGCAGCGCTCCTGCCGATCGTGGGTGGAGCATTGGTTCTCCTGCCCACAGCCCTCTTCGAACCCCAGACACGGTCCGACATCGCCAGAGAGCAAGTGGTGGTCCATCTCGCCCTCATTCTGCTCAGTCCGGCGATCGTCTTCCTGGCCAACGCGTTCGGCGTCATGCTGCGATCGCGAAGTCTGTGGACGGTCCTCCCGCTCGTCACGACGCTTCTCGCCGGCCTGGTCTGCGCGGGCGCCTACTACCGAATGATGTCCGAAGGGACGGAGCCATTGATCCCAATCGTCGGATCGAGCGCCATGGCGATCATCGTCCTGGGCTTGACGGCCTGCAGCTTCCTCCAGGTCTCCGGTGGCCGTACGAGTCTCGCGCGCGCCAATCGCATCCTCTGCCTCGGATTGTCCGCCTCGGTCCTCGTTGCTGCAGCCGGCGTCCACCTCTACGCGAAGTGGGCGGTGAGTCCCTCCTTCGAAGATCTCAGGGGAGCCCTCCGCGCCGGAGTCCTCAGCCCTGATTGGCTGCTGGTCTCCGGACCCACCCGGGGACGACCCGGCTACGACGCCGTCTTCCTCCTCCACCGCGACCGCGGGTCAGTCGTCCCGCTGCCGGCGGCCCACGCTCCCTATCGAGGCCGCACCAGTCTGTGGCACGCCAGCGAAGGCGGGATCATCTCCCTGTATCGATCGCCGACCGGATCGGACCTGCCCACGCTGTGGTGGACCGACCTCACGGTCGAGCGACCCCGGCCGACCGCTACCGGGATCGCCCCGACGCGCACACCGCTGGCCATCAGGCTCTCCCCGAGTGGGCGTCGCCTGGCCATGATCGTCCCCGAGGACCATCGCGTCGGCCATCGGATCGTCATTCGAGAACTCCCGTCCGGCCGCATCATCACGTCCCGTGCCCTGGCGGCGAGCCTTCGACCCGTCACCGCGCCTTCCTGGAACCGCTACGGCTGGGCCTGGCAGGCCCACCGTCTCCGCTTCCTCGACGAAGATCGGATCCTGCTGGTCACTCCAGCCCAGGCGGGAGACGGCTTCACGATCGCCAGTCAGACGTTCGATGTCGACTCCCAGACGTTCGCCCCGGGCACCCGAGTCGAGCACCTCAGCGTACGCAATCCGTTGGATCTCAGACTCAGCTCCGACGGCTCCACCGTTGTCGGGGAGCACGGCCTCTACTCCACGGAGTCTGGCCTCGAACTCCAGCGCCTCGACCCAGACGAGCAACTCCGGTGGCAGCGGGATCCTCTGAACGGCGGCCGAGTGCTCGAATGGAAGGCGACTTTCGATGGCGATGTGAGCGTCGAAATCCACCCATCGACCGATGCCCCTCGCAGGCTCAAGGGCAACTCCACAGGGCTCGGCTTCTCCGGCGAACTCCCTTCCGGCGTCCTTGCGTCCACGACCGGCCAGTTCTTCGACTGGACCACCAGGCTCTGGTTCATCCCGATCCCCTCCGGAACCCCAGTCAAGATCTCAGACGGCATCATCCTCGCCAGGCCCCTACCGCCGGACGGCATCCTCGCCATTGACCTCCACGGCTCCTTGATTGAGTACACAACCCTGGGGCAGAAGCGCAAGGTCTGGGTCGAGGGCGAGCTCTCGCTCGGCGATAGGGGGAGCCTGCACCGCACCACCATGCTCAGGCGACTGTGGGGCTTCTAGCCGCTGTCTCGGGCCAAACTCACAACTCGGCGCCGAGAGGCCCGATCAAGTCGGGGCGTCGGGAACAACGCTAGGCGCAACCTCCACCCCGTCGCCCTCGTCTCGAACCACCACAGTAAAGACCGAAGCCAACACCATCAGCCCCGCTCCAATCCAGAAAGGGCTGCGGATACCGATGTGCTGGAAGACAAACCCGGCCCAGAGCGGCCCCACCGTTCGAGCCACTCCGCCAACCGACTGCTGAACGCTCAGCAGCGCCCCCGTCTCGCCCTTGGCCGCCCGTTGAGACAAGAGCGACGTCTCCGTGGGGAACAGCAGTGCCGTGCCGATCGGCACGAGGGATGCCGCCACCGCAAGCTGCCAGAAGTTGACCGCGAGAGGCAGCAGAACCATGCCGCTGGCGATCGTCAACGCACCGATACGCAGCAACCGAATCTCGCCGAACCGGTTCACCGCCTTGCCGAGCACGAGACTGCGCATGATCAGCGACACTCCGCCGACCCACATGTAGAACAGACCGATCGTCGTCTCGTCGATCCCGAACCGCCGCGCTAAGTAAAGAGCCAACACGCCGTTCATCGCCATGAACGCCATCATGCCCGTGGCGTAGATCCAGATCAGGGCACTGATCCGACCGGTGGGGTGAAAGACGACATCCACCAGAGCCCGGGACGTCGGGCCGAGGCCGCTCTTCTTGACCGGCGGCTTCTCCCGTCGCGCCGACGGGTTGGGCTCCGGGAGGTTTCGCCAGGCGAAGAGCAGGTTGAAGACGCACAGACCGGCGGCCAGATACCCGGGACCGATGGTGCCCATCCAGGCGGCCAGAGACGCGACGGCAGGTCCGATCATGACGCCGGCGCTCGACGCCGAAGTCAGCCAACCGATCGCCTGAGACCGGCGATCGGGCGGCACCACATCACTGACGTAGGCCTGAACCACTCCCACGGTTCCGGCGCCGGCGCCCTGCACGATCCGTGAGGCGAACAACAACCAGACCGCCGAAGCCTCCTCGAACAGCACATAGGAGACCGCTGAAATCGCCAGACCCGACATGATCACCGGCCGGCGGCCGTAGCGGTCCGACAGCTTGCCCCACAGCGGAGCCGTCGCCAGCTGGGCGAGCGCGAAAACCGAGACCAAGGCGCCGATTCGGGTCGGGTCCGCACCCAGCCTCTCGGCATAGAAAGGCAGCAGCGGGACGACGATCAAGAATCCCATCATGTCGACGAACACCGTCAACATGAGCACCCAGATGCGGCCCAGGTAGGTGCGTGATGTCACCTGATCAGACACCTTCCTGGCGCCCCCAGAGCAAGAAAATCGTCGCACTCACCAGCATCAGGAATACCCCGTAGACCGCAGCCACACCGGTGTCCTGAAGGCGAAGGCTCGAGAGAATCTCGACCGACACCGGTCGAGTGTCATACGTGTAGAGCACGATCGAGGTTACGAAGTCACCCAGCGTCGTGATGAAGGCGAGGCTCGCGCCGGCCGCCAGGGCCGGCTTGAGCAGCGGCAGCGTCACTCGTCGCCAAGTGAATGTCTTGCCCGCCCCGAGTGAACTCGCCGCCTCTTCGAGCCGCATGTCGAACTGCCTCAAGCCCGCAAGGGCACTGCGACCCGTCACCGGCAGGCTGCGCACCAGGTAGGCCAACGGGAGGATCCAGACAGTACCCACCAGGACAAAGCGACCCGCCCAGGCTGCGTTGACGCTGAAGGTCATCGCCAGAGCCACCGCGAAGACCGTCCCGGGAATCGCCCATGGCACCGCCAGCATGAGCTCGAGCGATCGGCCGAGCCGCCCCTTGAGAGTCAGGGAGAGTCTTGCCGCCGCAGCTCCGAGGACCAATGCGGCAGCGGTGGAGGCCAACGCCATCCAGAGCGAGTTGAAGACCGGTCGCAGCCGCTCCCCGGCATCCATCAGTGATCGATAGTTGACCGTGTTGAGGATCGGCGGCAGCAACTCGATCGTCCAGGAGGCAGGCGGCACGAAGGAGATGAGAATCAGGGTCAGGTGGGGCAGGAGGAGAAAGAGCGCGAGCGCCCATCCGGCGACGCCAGCGGCGGTTCGAGCCGCCGCCGACTGCAGCTTGCGCCGACCGGGGGCAACACCTCGCACGCCGCCACCCGCGGTGTGCCGCTCGGCGTCCAGGCGTCGGACCAGCCAGAGCCCGAAGAAGGCCACCAATGCCAGCATCACCGTCTCGACCCGCGCCATCTCGAGCTGGCCGTTGAGCTTGGAGGCCACGATCTGGGTCGGCAGCACCCGAAAGCCGCCGCCGTAGAGGTAGGGCGCCGAGAACGACCCCAGAGCCGTCATGAAGGTCAGCAGCCCCGCTCCGACCATCGCCGGTGCCAGCAGCGGCAACGTCACCCGTGTCAGCGTCCTCCACCGCCCGGCGCCAAGGACCGCGGAAGCCTCGAGCACTGAAGTGTCGAAGCGCGCCAGAGCCGCGCGGGTGAAGAGGTAGAAGAAGACGTACATCGAGTAGGCGTGGACGAGGAGGATCGCTCCGGGTCCGTTGAGCCGCCAGGGTGCGCTCTCCAGGCCGAGCACAAGCTGGACGGAACGAGTCAGCAGCCCGCTCTCGCCGTAGAGGAAGAGGAAGGCGATCACGCCCACGAGTGGCGGCAGCGCCACCGGCAGAATGATCAGTGAGCCGAGGAGCCGGCGACCCGGAAACTCGTTGAGGGCAAAGAGAAAGCCCAGCGGTATCCCGATGAGAGCCGCCAGCAGGACCGAGCCCGCCGAGATCCAGAGGCTGTTCCACAGCGCCCTCCACTCGTCAGCGCGACCGGCGAACTCGCGGAAGGCCGAAATGTCGATAGCGCCGGGGAGGCCCAGAGCCTCGGCGAGCGTGATGAGCAGCGGGTATCCGACGAGCCAGACCAGGAGAGCCAGCAGAACAGCGCCGACCCACCGCATGGAGCGCGCACCGGTCAATGCGACGCCCGCTCCGACGCCGGGAAGGCGCGAGGTGTCGGCCGGTCGGACCGGGGAGCCACGCCGACCGGGTCGCCGATGGCCGGAGGCGACACTCCGCAGGCGACGAGGATCCCCGGCCCGGCCGAAAGCTCGACCTCTACATGATGCGCGTGACCCACGAAACGAACGCCTCGAACCGTCCCGGGAAGCACTCCCGACCCCTGGCCGACCAGTTCGAGATCCTCCGGACGGAGCAGGACGTCCAGTGCCGAGGCCTCTCTCGCTCCCGGAGCCGATGTCGCGCTCCAGACGACTCCCCCGCCCAAGTCGACTGCACCCGCCCCTGCCCACCTGGCGCTCACCCAGCCCGCCTGGCCCACGAAGTCCGCCACGAAGGCGGTCGCAGGCCGCGCGTAGAGGTCCGCCGCCGTGCCGTGCTGCTGCAGCTGTCCGCCATCGAGCAGGGCGATCCGGTCGCCGACGTCGAAGGCCTCCTGTTGTTCGTGCGTCACCCAGACCGCGGTGATCCCGACCCTCTGCAGTACCTGTCGCAGCTGACGTCGCGTCCGCTCACGCAGCGTCGGGTCGAGATTGGACAGCGGCTCGTCGAGCAGCATGACTCGCGGCGAGGGTGCCAGGGCGCGGGCCAGCGCCACACGTTGCTGCTGTCCACCGGAGATCTCGTGAATCCCACGGTCTTCGAGTCCCGAGAGTTCGACCAGTTCCAGCATCTCCCCCACCCGCGGCTTCACCTCGGCCTCCGGGAGTCGTCGCGCGGCGAGCCCGAAGGCGACGTTCTCGCTCACGGTCAAGTGGGGGAACAGGGCGTAGTGTTGAAAGACCATGCCGAAGTTTCGCCGCGCCGGCGACAGCCGGCCGACATCTTCAGAACCGAGCCGTACCGATCCCTCGTCGGGCGATTCGAAGCCGGCCAGGATCCTCAGCAGGGTCGTCTTGCCACTGCCCGAGGCCCCCAGCAGGACGAGAGTCTCCCCCTCGTCGATGCTGACGTCGATGCCGTCCAGTACGACCTGAGCGCCGAAGCGCTTGCGGATCCCCCCGATCTCGAGAAAGGCCATTGCGCCGGGCTCAGCCCTTGCCTCGCACTTCGCGATCCCACCGCGCCATCCAGTCGGTGCCGCGCTCAGCGATGAGCTCCCAGTCCACCTCTGCGGTCACGATCTGGTCCAGAGCCTCACGTGCCCACTCGGGTAACCGGTCACGAGACAGGTCGGTGCGGGCGGGCAGCCGGAAGGCCTGCTCCGCGGCCAGTAGCAACGCCTCCTCGGAGCCCACCCAGTCGATGAAGCCTCTCGCCGCTTCGGGATGCGGCGCGTTGGTCACCAGGCCGATCGAATCGTCGATGACGGGCGAGCCACTGGTGGGAAAGTGGTAACCGAAGGGCGCGCCCCGCTGCTGCTGAAACAGCATATCGGTCAGCTCCCAGATCGAGACGAGCCCCTCCTGACGCACCAGCTTCTCGAAGAGGAGCGCAGGGTTGACCGCGTATTCCTTCGTCTGGCCGTCGAGCCTGCGAAGCCAGTCGAACCCAGCCTCTGCGTCGCCCGTGGCGTGCACCGAGTCGGCCAGGACCTTGCCGAACGCGGTTCGCATCGTGCCGCTGGCGAGAGGATCGCGAATGATGATCTCGTCCGTCCACCTGGGGTCGAGCAGGTCCTCCCAGTCGTGAGGCGCCTCGTCGGCGGCGACTGCCGCCGAGTTGTAGATCAGGAGAGGAACCGCACGGTAGAGCCCGAAGTAGAGGTCGCTGGAGTCACGGCTCGCCGCAGGCACGGAGTTGCCCCAACTCGGGCGGTGCGCGGCCAGAAGTCCAGCCTCGGCCCCCTGGCCGAAGATCGTGTCGGGTCCGCCGAACCAGACATCGGCCTGCGGATTGGCCGCTTCGGACCGGATACGGTCGAACACCTCCTGCGAACCCATATCGAGCCAGCGCACGTCGATACCCGGGTTCAGCCGCTCGTACTCGGTCTCGAGCAGGACCAGCAGGTCGCGACCGTGCGGCGAGTAGAGGACCAGCGGCGTCCGGCCGTCGCTACAGCCGACAAAAGTACTCAGACACAGCAGACAGAGAATCCAGGTACGACGCACTATGACTCCTCCCCGAGAGCGAGCAGGTTGGCGAGCAAGCGGTAGGCGCCGGGAACGCCGGCCGGAATCTCGCGGAAGAACGAGAGCCCAGTGTAGACGTAGTGGCCCTCACCCAGCGAGGCCACCAGCAGACCGCCCAGCCTCTCGGGCCCGTCGGGATCCTGCATGGCGAGAAGCGGCGTGAACTCCTCCCCCCAGGTGCCGGCGAAGTAGAGACCTCGCTCCTGGACCCAGCCCTCCCAGTCAGCTTCCGTCAGGACATTCGGCGAATGGAAGACGCGGTGCTCCGGCTCGAGGACGCGAACCGGTGAGTTTTCGTCGGTGATCCGATCGTGAGGACGCGAGATATCGAACTCGAACGGCGCCAGACTGCCGCGGGCGAACTGGTACTGCTGGTACTGGACGATGACCACGCCGCCCTTCGATGCGTAGTCGAGAAGTCGGTTGTTGACTCGGCCCAGTGCCGGGTCGGTCTCGTAGGCGCGGCTACCGATGACGATCACGTCGAAGCCGGATAGGTCCCGATCGGCCAGATCGTCGACATCGAGCAGCTCGAGGGGCAGGCCGACGGCAGCCAGAGCTTCAGGGACCCGATCGGACGCGCCCCTGAGGTAGCCGACCCGGCCTACGCCGGGCAAGCGGAGATCGAGCGCCTCGATCGCCACCACGGCAGGCTCCGCGCGGGGACGCGGGCGTACGTGGGAGTACTCGGCGACGGGCAGCGATTCCGCGAAGGTCTCGCCACTGTCGAGCACTCCCGAGACCCGACACTCGTAGCGTCCCGGAGCCAGGTCCGTGGGTGCCTGCAGGGCGAACCTCACGGCACCTCCCCCATGGCCGTCGGCGATGTCGAACTCGATCGGCGCCACCGAAGGCCAACCTGCCGGCGTTTCGATTTCGACCCGGCCGCGTAGAGGACGATCGACATTGGAGCGCAGGACAACCTCGATCTCTCCCGCCTCGTCGCCGAGCCGCAGCATCTCGAGGCCGGGACTCACCGAGACCTCGAGCGCCGGAACGGCTCGCAGCGGCCGCCGAATCTCGCCGACGCTCTGATCGCCGAACGCGTGGACGACTTCGCGGCGCACGGCCACGGCCGCCGACGCGATCGACAGTCGGAACTCCACCTCAAGCGGCGGCGGCCCGAACGGTTCGCCCCGCACTTCGGGATCGGCTGCGGTCCAGTCGTAGAGATCGACGGTATGCGGACGGCGCAGGAAGTACGGGAGCGTCGCACCTGCCGCAGTCGGCAGCACCACCTGTGTGCTCCGCTCCTCGACCGTGCCGGCCGCGACGGGGAATGCTCCGCCCTCGACGGAGCCCGACGGCCACCCCTGGCTACCGACGGTGTAGAGCCCCTCGACCTTGACCGCCAGATCGGTGATCCCCGAGTTCCAGATCGTCGCCGTCACCTCGACCGGCTCCGTTGCCACCACGCGTTCGCGATCCGCGCGCGCATCGAACGCGACACCGGCAGCCGCGACGAGGCCGCCCTCGGCAACCCGGATCTTCTCGGTCAGGAGCTGGACCACCGGCTCGCGAGCAGCCGCTGACGGCTCGCTCGACGCCAGCTCCCGTGCCAGCCGCAACTGCGGCAGGATCTCGAGGAGCGCCTCGGCACCCCGGTCGAGTCGCGTCGGCGCGAGCTTGCCGCGCGCCACCATCGCCAGGGAGGCCACTCGGCGCAACCGTTGGGCGACCTCGGCGCGGATCTGCCCTTCCGGCAGGGTCGAGGCGATCGCCTCGAGACGGGTGTCGATTCCGTCGAAGAGACCCTTCCCACTGCTCTCGGCGGGAACGATCACCGGCACGACCCGCGTCCGGGCCGGCCCAAGGGTCTGCATCCTGCCCATGTCCTGACTCCGGTGCATGCTCCGGGCCGCGGCCGCGATCTGCCCCAGCGACCGGCCGGTGATCGGGTCCGCACCCGCCAGCGGCAGCTCGATCGTCGCGTCATCCTCTGCCCCGCGCCAGACGCGGCGGAAGAGCGCCTGCGGCTCCCAGGGATACAGGCCGGATCCCTTGAGTTCCGGGAACGCGCCCTCGTCCCCCGCCAGGGGGAACACTTCATGGGCCACCACCCCGGCCATCTGATGCTGGCCGTGCGTCCCGCCTCCACCGTTGGCGAAGATCGAGACGATCACCTGTGGCTTGAACCGGCGGACGACGCGAGCGGCGTCGAGCAGCAGCGCCTCGCGTGGCCAACGCTCCAGCGTCTCGTCCAGAGAGCGGGTGTAGCCGAAGTCCCGGGCGCGGCTGAAGTACTGCCGATCCCCTTCGATTCGGCGGGCCGAGGAGAGCTCCTCGGAGCGGATCAACCCCAATCCGTCGCCCAGCTCCTGGCCGATGAGGTTCTGGCCGCCTTCGCCGCGGGAGAGAGATATATACGCGGCTTCGCCACCCAGACCTCGCGAGACGAGGGTCAGCAGACTGTTGTCCTCATCGTCCGGATGTGCCCCGACGACCAGCACGCGTCGATGCCCGGAGAGGCGGGAGAGTGCGTTGTCGACGGCCTCCAGGCCGCCGGCTCGCGGGGGTTCGAGGGCATCGCCGACCTGCTGGGCCGTCGCGATCTCGGAGGCCGCGAGGAGCGGCAGGGTCAGCCAGAGCAGGCAGGCACGAGGACTCGACATCCGCGGATTCTACTCGCGCTTTCGACCGGGAGTCGGCGGGGTTATGCTCTGGCCGCCATGAGGGGAGCTGCCGCTTGAGTACCGTGTTGGACGCCTATCGCCGTTGGGGCTACCTGGCGGCCGACCTGGACTGGCTCGGCCGCCTCGAGCCCATGGCTCATCCGGAACTCACCACCGAGGGAGAGGAGGCCGAAGCCGGTCGCCGAGCCTACTGCGGCACCCTGGCGCTCGAGTTCATGCACATCCCGGATCCCGCTCGCCGCCAGTGGCTCCAGGAGCGGGTGGAGGGCGAGGCGCCCATTCTCGACCGCGCCGCGATCGTTGACCGGCTCATTCGGGCCGCGGTCTTCGAGCAGCTGCTGCAGACCCGCTACCTCGGCAACAAGCGCTTCTCCCTCGAAGGGCTCGAGACGTTGATCCCCCTGCTCGCCGAGATCCTGGAAACGGCCGCCGCCCGGGGTTCCGAGCGCTCGGTTCTGGCGATGAGTCATCGTGGCCGCCTCAACGTCATGGCTCACACTGTCGGCGTCGACTACAAGGATCTCTTCGCCGGGTTCGAGGACGTCGACCCCCGCAGCATCATGGGGGCGGGAGACGTCAAGTACCACCTCGGCGCCACCGGCACCTACGCCGCACGGGAGGGCCGCACGATCCAGATCCATCTGGCCTCCAACCCGAGCCACCTCGAAGCGGTCAACCCGGTGATGATGGGCCGCACTCGCGCCCGCCAGCACCGCCTCGGCGGGAGCGAGGCGCGACAGACCATCGTTCCGGTCCTGATGCATGGCGACGCCGCATTCGCCGGCCAGGGCATCACCGCCGAGACGCTCAACCTCGCCGAGGTCGAGGGCTTCTCGGTCGGGGGCACGATCCACGTCATCGTCAACAACCTGATCGGCTTTACCGCGGAGCCTCACGCGCTTCACTCGACCCGCTTCGCCACAGACGTCGCCAAGCGGCTGCCGATCCCGATCTTCCACGTCAATGCCGAGGACCCTGAAGCCGCGGTCCGCGCAGCGAGAATCGCCAGTGAGTACCGGTATGAGTTCGGCAGCGACGTCGTCCTCGATCTGATCGGCTTCCGGCGCCACGGCCACAGCGAGATCGACGATCCCACCCTGACCCAGCCCAAGCTCTACGCCGCGATCAAGGAGCGGCCGCCGCTGTGGGAAAGCTACGCCGAGCGGATCGACGCCGACCCCGGGCGGGTTCAGAAGCTGGCCGGAGAGATCCGCGAGGAGCTCAGTGCGGCCAAGGACGCGGCCGGCAAGCTCACGGCCATCCCGACCCTGCGCAATCTGCCCGGATACTGGAGTTCATTCGCGGGCGGCCACTACAAGGCCGAGTACGAGGTCGAGACAGGGCTCGACGCGTCGGCGATCGCGGCTCTCGGCGAGGGGCTCGGCCGGGTTCCCGATGGCTTCAATATCCATCCCAAGACGGAGCGCCTGCTCGAACAGCGTCGCGACATGTCCGTCGGCGAACGGCCGATCGACTTCGGCATGGCCGAGTACCTGGCGTACGCCTCGCTCGTCGACAGCGGCGTTCCGGTCCGGATCTCGGGACAGGACAGTCGTCGTGGGACCTTCAACCATCGCAACTTCGTCCTCCGCGACACTGAAGGCGGACCGGAGCACTGTGTCCTGGACCACGTCAGCGAGGCTCAGGCCTCGTTCGAGATCTACGACTCCGTCCTCTCGGAGGCCGCGGTCCTCGGCTTCGAGTATGGCTTCAGCCGCGACTATCCCGAGGCTCTCGTTGCCTGGGAGGCGCAGTTCGGTGACTTCGCCAACGGGGCGCAGGTCATCTTCGACCAGTTCGTCACCGCCGGCGAGGACAAGTGGGGCCTGCTCTCCGGACTCGTCGTGCTGCTGCCCCACGGATACGAGGGACAGGGCCCTGAGCATTCGAGCGCCCGCATCGAGCGGTTTCTGCAACTGGCGGCGGAAGATGCCATCCAGGTCGCGCAGCCTTCGACCGCGGCCCAGCACTTCCACATGCTCCGCCGGCAGGCGCTGCGCAAGTGGCGCAAGCCGCTCATCGTCTTCACCCCAAAGAGCATGCTCCGCAACCCGGCCGCGACTTCTGATCTCGCTGGATTCGCGCGCAGTGGTTTCTTCAACGTCATGTCGGATCGCGTCGTCGAACCCGCAGCCGCCGAGCGTGTTCTCCTGTGTACGGGCAAGCTGGTTCACGAGCTGCGTGCCGAGCGAGAGAAGCGCCAGGCCGACACCACGGCGATCGTCGCCATCGAGCAGCTCTACCCGTTTCCGCGGGCCGAGGTCGAGGCTGAGCTCGATCGCTATTCGACCGCCCGGGACTTCGTCTGGGTCCAGGAGGAGCCAGCCAACATGGGGGCTCTCTTCTTTGTCGTTCCGGAGCTCGAGCCCCTCATCCGCGGTCACGTCCGCACCATCAAACGCTCCGCCTCGGCCAGCCCCGCGACCGGCTCGCCCAAGGCTCACCAGCTAGAACAGAAGGCTCTCGTCGACCTGGCCTTCAGCTGATCGCGACGATTGACCACCGAATCGGCTCTTGGTACCCTCGTCGGCCGTTGGGAGATCGTTCAATGGTAGGACACACGGCTCTGACCCGTGGAATCGGGGTTCGAATCCCTGTCTCCCAGCCAACCCTCTTTTCATCCCCGTTCAGAGACTGAGAATCCGGAGCGCTTCGCTGGCTGCCCGGTCTATCTCCATCATCGTGCCGACCTTTCGCGAGGTCGACAGCCTGCCGATTCTGACCGAGCGTCTCGAGGCGCTGCAACGCGACCAGGACCTCGACCTGGAGGTTCTCGTCATGGACGACGAGAGCCGTGACGGCACCCGAGAATGGGCGAACGAGCACGCACCGGGATGGCTGCGCCTGGTCGAACGGACAGAGAACTTCGGGCTCAGCCCCGCTGTCGTCGATGGCATCGCCCTGGCGACCCGGCCCTGGATCGTTGTGATGGATGCCGACCTCAGTCATCCGCCGGAGAAGATTCCCGAGATGATTGGAGCCCTCGAGGAGGGCGCGGAGCTGGTCATCGGTTCGAGGCATGTCGAAGGGTCGTCCACAGACGAAGCGTGGCATTGGTTGCGGTCCGTCAACAGCAGGATCGCGACATGGCTGGCGCGCCCACTGACGACAGCCCACGATCCGATGTCCGGATTCCTGGCCTTTCGCAGGGCAGTCGTCGAGCGGGCGACGATGCTCGACCCGATCGGCTTCAAGATCGGTCTCGAACTCATCGTCAAGTGCCACATCGAGCGGGTCGGCGAGATTCCCATTCACTTCTCCGACCGCCAGGGGGGTGAGAGCAAGCTCAACCTCAAGGAGCAGCTGCGCTACCTGCGCCATCTCACGCGCCTCTATCGCTACCGGTACGGGCCGGGCCGAAGGCGAAGAACCTAATCCGCCAGAGCCGGAGACTCCTCGGGCGGAGCCGGCTCACCACCTGGAGTCCGCAGGATGCGGGCGACGACCACGGCGACCTTGGGGGGCCGCCCCGGGCGAGCACGGATCTGGACTCGCTCGATCTCCTCCCAGGCGAAGGGAAGCGTCCCCGGAGTTGACCAGGACTTCATTCCGCGGCGGACATGCCGCTCCTCGAGCGTGTCCGTCGGCCGCCAGTCGAAACAGAAGTACTCGACGTCGGGCGGGAAGTCCTCGGCAGTCGTCGGCAAGGGGATCTCCCGGATGAGGTGCCGGTAGGCGTAGGCAAAACGCGGATCGATCGGCCCCAGGCTGACGAGCTTCTCCGCGCTCGGCAATCGATCCCTCAGAGCACTGACGGTCGGTCGCAGATCGACCCTGAGATTGAGCAATGAATCCACCCAGAAGGTCATGTGCAGCGTTCCCAGAAGCGCGGCCGCGGCCAATACGGCGCGACCCGCTGTCCACGGATCACGATGGGCCATCGCGCGACGCGACGCCACCACGCTGGCTGCGGCCACCGCCACGATGAAGGCCGACCAGAGGAGTGTCTGGCGGAAGTGGTCGAACCGAGCCTCGCCGCCGAACTGTATGAACGCCAACGCGCCTACGGCGAAAACAGCAAAGAGAATCGCCGCGCGATTCACCAGGCGCCAGATCCGACCGGCGAAGGAGTCCTCTGGAGCCCGCGACAGAGTGTCGACCAGGGATCCGATGACGACCGCGACACACGGATAGAGCGGTATGTAGTAACGACCCTTGGCGCCGGCGGAAAACCAGACCGTCGGGTACGTGACGATCAAGGCGACGAGGACGAATCCGATCTGCGGATGCTCTTCGAGGAGCCTTCGCCGGACGCCGCGGTGGAGGAGCACCGCAAGCACCAACGACCAGGGCAGAAGGCACCCGATCGTCTCCAGCGGGTAGGACACGATGTTCTCGAGCAGGCCACTCAGGCCCAGTCGCGGACCGACGACGGCAAACCAGGTGTCCATCGAGGCCTGCAAGTCCGTCCTCAGATAGTAGGGAACCTGCCAGGCGGCGACGATGAGAAGAAAACAGGCTGCGCCAACCCACTGCCCCCAGCCGAACAACCACTTCCACCTTCGCTGCAGGAGAAGATACGCACCCGTGGCGGCCACAAAATAGACCGGCGCCTGAAGACCCTTCACCAGAGCCGCCAGGCCGGCGAACGAGTAGCCGAGGCTCCAGACCAGGACGGGTCGCCACCTGAGGGCAAAGCCCATGTGCCACAGCAGCAGCGCCGCTGCCATGAAGAAGGCAAAGACCGACTCGGACTCGCCCAGGCGTCCGATCTGCATCACCTGGCCGAAGGTGGCATATGAAGCCGCAGCCGTGAGTGCCGTCACTCGCGAGTCCAGGCGAGCGCAATAGAGATAGAGCAACAGAACCGTCGCCAACACCGCAGACACGCTGGGCGCCCGCATGGCCACGGTGTCGACAGCTCCGCGCACGAGGCCGGAGACGGCGATCAGCCAGTTGGTCATCGGCGGGCGGTCGGGGAAGACGACACCGCCCTGTCGGACCACAATCCAGTCACCCGACTCGATCATGTTGATGGCACCACGGGCTCGGCGCCCCTCCTCGCCCATCGGCGGCAGGTCGCCGATGCGCAGGAAGAAGGTGAGGAGTACCAGGACCAACAAGAGGCCGGCGTCCAGAGCGATCCTGCGAGGCGAAGTCGCTGGCGGTCCGGCCGGAGGCGGATCGAGTCGAGGCGGTTTCATCTACCGAGTTCCCAGCGTGCGCTCCGAGACAGGACCATGCTAGCGCACCGAAACGGGCTCCACGCGAGGTTAGACTATGCCGGTGCACGAGTCCTTCTCTGGAGTCCGCGACGCGATCGAGCCCCCGTCGCCGTCCATGCCGAACGCGTTGGATCCAGCGACTCTCACAACGGTCTAGGCGGCGCTCGATGAACCGACCGCGGTTGATGACTCTGCTGTGCGCCGCCACGCTGGCGGCGACGGCCGGTGGCGCCTCCGAGCGTTTCTACCTCTCGGGAACCGGCCCGCAGGACGCCGTGACTTGGGACTTCCGTCTCTCCAGCGATGGCGACGCCGGAGCCTGGAGCACGATCGCCGTGCCCTCGCAATGGGAGCAGGAGGGATTCGGCAGCTACACCTATGGCTGGGAAGAGGACAAGCCCGAAGAGGTCGGTGAGTACCGGTATCGCTTCGAGGCGCCGGCCCGGTTCGAAAGACAGCGGACCTGGATCGTCTTCGAAGGCTCGATGACCGATACCGAGGTTCGCCTGAATGGGGAGCCCCTGGGTCCTTTCCACCAGGGCGGCTTCACCCGGTTTGCCTATCCGGTCGATCGCCAGCTCCGCGCCGGCGAGACCAACCTGCTCGAAGTGAGAGTCTCGTCCCAGTCCGCCAATCGCTCCGTGAACCGGGCTGAACGGGACGCTGACTACTGGGTCTTCGGAGGGATCTTTCGGCCGGTCTACATCGAGGCCAAACCGCAGGACGCAGTCCATCGCGTCGCCATTGCGGCCGATCACACCGGGGATCTCGAAGCCAGAGTCGATCTACTGGGAGACGCGGGCGTCGAGCTCGCGGTTGCAGTTCGAGAGGTCACTGATGATCGGATCGTCGAGTCCTTTCAGGTGCCGGTGGGCGGCAGCCCGGTCGCATTTCGCCGCAAGATCCTCTCGATTCGCCCGTGGAGCGCCGAGAGCCCGCAGCTCTACGCCCTCGATCTCGTTCTGACGGCCGCCGACGGGAGTGAGCTGCACAGACATCGTGAGCAGTTCGGCTTCCGCTCGATCGAGGTCGATCCAGAGCAGGGAATCCTCGTCAACGGTCGAAGGGTGCTGCTCAAGGGCATCAACCGCCATTCCTTCCGGCCCGAGACCGGGCGCGCCCTGACAGACGAGCAGAACGAAGAGGACGCACGGCTCATCAAAGGGATGAACATGAACGCTGTCCGCACCTCGCACTATCCGCCGGACGTGGCGTTTCTCGAGGCCTGCGACCGACTCGGGCTCTACGTGCTCGACGAACTACCGGGGTGGCACGACGCCTACGACACCGCAGTCGGCGCCAGGCTGGTCCGGGAAATGGTCGAGCGCGATCGCAATCACCCGTCGATCCTCTTCTGGAACAACGGCAACGAGGGTGGCTGGAACAGCCGTCTCGACGCCCACTTCGGCCGCTACGACCTCCAGCAACGCCCGGTCCTTCACCCGGACGACATCTACAGTGGCCTCGACACCGAGCACTACCCGACCTTCACCGAATTGCGACAGCGACTGACGCCATCCGTGGCTCGCAGGCTCCTTCCGGGGCCACCGCCTCTGGTCATGCCGACAGAAACCCTGCATGGGCTCTACGATGGTGGCCTGGGCGCCGGGCTCGCCGACTACTGGGAGCTCATTCGAGCCTCGCCACTCGGGGCCGGGCTCTTCCTCTGGGTCTTCGCGGACGAAGGCATCGCCCGGACCGACCGCGACGGCTGGATCGACACCTTCACCAACCTGGCGCCGGACGGCATCGTCGGCCCCCACCACGAGAACGAGGCGAGCGTCCTCGCGGTGCGAGAGATCTGGTCGCCCGTCACTCTCAGCGCGGAGCGACTGTCCCCGCGAGCCGGCCCGCTGTTGACGATCGGCAACCGGTTCGACCAGATCAATCTGAAGGACTGCCGGCTCGAGTGGGCGTGGTCGAGCCTCCCTGCTCCCGACCCGGGCGCTGCAGTCGCGGTCCTCGCCGAGGGTGTCCTGCAAGGGCCCGATCTCGGGCCGGGGGACTCCGCCAGCCTCGATCTCGGTATCGGCCCTCCCGTGGCGGGATCCGATCTCCTGACCCTGTCGGTCTTCGACCCCACCGGCATCGAGGTCACCCGACGGACCTGGCCCCTGCGGGGCCCCGCCGCCCTGGCCAACCGTGTGCTCCGAGATGACCAACCCTCAACGGAATCGCCGACGGCACGCCAGACGCAAGAACGAATCGAGCTCGTTGGTGGCGGGACGACGGTCAGACTCGACCCCTCGACCGGTCGACTCGACTCGATCGAGTCGGGCGGGAAGAGGCTGTCGCTAGGTGGTGGACCCCGCGGGTTGGGCTTCGTTACCGAGACCGCCGCCGAGGTGCTGCTGCGCGACGAGTTGGGCTCGGCTACGGCCCTTTTTCGCTACGGCTCCGGCTTCGACTACGTGCGCTGGCGGCTCGACGATCAAGGCTGGCTCCACCTGCGCTATCAGTACAGGGTCGAGGCGACCGCAGACCTCGAAGGCGTCCTCTTCGACTACCCGGCAGAGCAGCTCGAGAGTGTCGACTGGCTGTCCGCCGGCCCGTACCCGGTCTGGCGTAACCGGACTGCCGGCTCACGGCTGGGGCTATGGACGCGGAAGCCCAGCACTGAGCCTTTCTGGCAAACCTGGGACTACCCACGCCTCGAGGGTTTCTATGCCTCGCCCTACTGGGCGCGCGTCTCGACCTCGGAGGGCACTTTCACCCTGCTCTTCGAGTCCGACAGCGAGGTCTTCCTCAGCCTGCTGGAGCGTCGAGTCCCCGAGGGAGAGTCCGGCAGTGGTGAGCCGATGGGTGGGTACACGCGATCCGCGAGCACGGCGGCGACATTCGCCCTGCTGCACGAGATACCCGGCGTGGGCACCAAGTTTCATCCCGCCGATGATCTCGGCCCGACGAGCTCCGCCCGCCGAGAGCCCGGCGTCCGCCGCGGAGCCGTGGCCTTTCGTTTCCAGCCGAATCCCTGAGCCCGATCAGCGCCCCGCGTGCACGCCGGTCACCGCCCGGCCCGACGGATCGGCATTGGCCCCAAACGCCTCGTCCCAGGCCAGAGCCTCCGGCGTCGAGCAGGCGATGCTCTTGCCGCCTGGAACGCAGGCGGCCGCAGAATCTCCCGGAAAGTGACGCTCGAAGAGTCGGCGATAGTAGTAACCCTCCTTCGTAGTCGGAGGGTTGATGGCGAAGCGCTCCGCGGCACGGGCCAACTGCCCGTCCGTGATCTCCTCTGCCGCCAACTCGCGCAGGGAGTCGATCCAGGAGTACCCGACGCCGTCGGAGAACTGCTCCTTCTGGCGCCAGAGGATCTCGTCCGGAAGCAGGCCGGCGGCGGCTTCACGCAGGATCTGCTTCTCCATGCCGCCGGGCTGCACCCTCTTGGCGGCAGCGTCGAACCCCATGGCCACGTCGAGGAACTCCCGGTCGAGAAACGGCACCCTGGCCTCCACTCCCCAGGCCGCCATCGCTTTGTTGGCCCGCAGGCAGTCGAATCGATGCAGCTGATCCAGCTTGCGGACGGTCTCGGCATGAAACTCTCTGGCGTCCGGCGCCTTGTGAAAGTAGAGATAGCCGCCGAAGATCTCGTCCGCACCCTCGCCCGAGAGCACCATCTTCACTCCCATCGCCCTGATCCTTCGGGCCATCAGGTACATCGGAGTGGCTGCCCGGATCGTCGTCACGTCGTAGGTTTCGAGGTGGTAGACGACATCCGAGAGCGCGTCGAAGCCCTCCTGCAGGGTGAAGTGGACTTCGTGATGCACCGTGCCGAGGAACTGCGCCGCCACCGCCGCCGCCGAGAGATCCGGCGATCCCTCCAGACCGACCGCGAAGGAGTGCAGCTGCGGCCACCAGGCGGCCTCTCTGTCGCCCGACTCCACCCGTCGATCTGCAAACTGACTCGCCAGGGCAGCGATGACCGACGAATCGAGCCCGCCCGAGAGGAGGACACCGTAGGGGACGTCGGTCATCAGCTGCCGGTGAACGGCGGCTTCGAGAGCCTGCTTCAACTCGGCCCGATCGGCCGCCTTGCCCTCGACCGCTGCGTACTCCCGCCACTCCGGGCTGTAGTAGCGCCTGATCTCCCCAACCTCGCTATCGAGGTAAGACCCCGGCGGGAACTCCCGGAAGATCGGACAGTGCCCGGCGATCGCCTTCATCTCCGACGCCACGAAGAGCCGGTCCTCGTCGTCGTAGCCGTAGTAGAGCGGCACGACGCCCAGCGGATCCCGCGCCACGACATAGCGATCAGACGCCGTGTCGTAGAGCGCAAAGGCGAAGATGCCGTTGAGTTCGTTCAGGAACTCCACTCCGCGTTCCCGGTATAGCGCCAGGATCACCTCACAGTCCGAAGCGGTCGTAAACTCGTAGGGCTCGGCGAGCCCGTCCTCGAGATCACGATGGTTGTAGATCTCCCCGTTGACAGCCAGGACCTGGGCGCCGTCCGGAGCGACCAACGGCTGCGCGCCGTTGTCGACATCGACGATCGCCAGTCTCTCGTGCGCCAACACCGCACGATCCGAGCTCCACACGCCACTCCAGTCGGGGCCACGGTGACGCTGCCGCCGCGACATCTCGAGCGCCAGTTCTCTGAGCCGCCGGGCATCGGAGGTGATTTCGAAGATTCCGAGGATTGAGCACATGGTCCTGCCTCCAGAAAGAAAAAGCCCCCGATCGCAGCGACCGGGGGCTCGGAAAGCGATTCTGTGAACAGACGCTATCCGGACCCGACTCCGTTATTGGAGTTGAAGTTAGTGGGCACGTGAAGCGTCCGAGTCATCGCGTGAAGCGTACGCCCAGTCCGCCGGAGGGTCAACCCGGTCGGCGGAGGCCGACCGCTACTCCACCTCGAACTCGAGCAACTCGACGGGGATCACCAGAGAGCCTCGAACGTAGACCATGACGTTGAGGCTGTCGAAACGCAGGCTGTAAGGATAGAAGCCGATCTGCCGGCCTGCCGAGCCCGGTGGACAGGCCGGGGACAACGCGCATGTCGTCCAGAGGCGGAACGCTCCGGAGCCCAATGCTACTCCTTCGTGGAGCTACCCCTCGAGGTGATCGAGGAAATGTTCGAAGCGGCGCGCTGTCTCCTCGCGCCCGACGAGCTCCACGACGTCGAAGAGCGGTGGCCCCGCTTTCGAGGCGGTGAGCGCCATGCGGGTCGGGTGGATCAGGTAGCCCGCCTTGACTCCCAGCTCTTCGCTCAGATCTCTCAGCGCCTGCTCCAGGCTCTCGATGTCGAAGGACTCGAGCGCCGAGTAACGCTCGCCGAGAAGCCTCAGGTGCCGCGGCAGCTCCTCCTGAGATGCGAACTTCGCCGTCATCGCCGGGTCGTAGGTCAGTTGCGACTGAAAGTAGGGGACCGCCATTTCCGCCAGCTCGGCCAGGGTCTTGGCGCGGGTGCGCAGCAGCTCGACCACGGCGTTCAACCGCTGAGCCTCCACGTCGGCCAGGCCGGCCTCGCCGAGAAAGGACGCCGCGCGGTCGAGGATCTCGTCCAGCGGTAGCGTCGACATGTACTGCGCGTTCATCCAGGCCAGCTTCTCGGGGTCGAAGACCGCTGCCGAGTCGTTCAGGCGCTCGGTGGTGAAGGCCTCGGTCATCTCCTCGCGGGGCATGACCTCACGCTCGTCGCCCGGATTCCAGCCCAGAAGCGCCAGGTAGTTATAGAGCGCCTGCGGCAGGATGCCCTGGCTGCGGAACTCCTCCACCGAAGCGGCACCCGTGCGCTTGGAGAGCCGCTTGCGATCCTGACCGAGAATCAACGGCAGGTGAGCAAAGGTCGGAGCCTCGGAATCCAGTGCCGCGAAGATCGCGATGTGCTTCGGTGTGTTCGACAGATGATCCTCGCCTCGAATGACGTGCGTGACCTCCATGTCGATGTCGTCGGTGACCACCGACATGTGGTACGTCGGCGAGCCGTTCGAGCGCAGGACGATGAAGTCGTCGAAGACCTCGGGGGAGAACTCGACGTCACCCCGGACGAGATCGACGAAGCGGATCGGCTCCTGCGGCATCCGGAAGCGGACGACCGAGGGCTCGCCGTTGTCGGCCCGGCGGGTGATCTCCTCTTCGGACAGCGGGCTACGCCCTTCGCGGTAGCGGAAGGTCTCACCCTCCTTCTGCAGGCGTTGGCGCTCGGCGTCGAGCTCTTCCGGCGTCTCGTAGGCTCGGTAGGCCTTGCCTTCGGTGAGGAGCTGCTCGGTCCGCTCCAGGTGGCGGTCGTATCGCTCGCTCTGCAGGTAAGGACCCTCGTTCGACTCGACTCCGATCCAGGCCAGTGCATCCTGGATCTGGCGGGTCATCGCCTCGTCGGAGCGCTGGCGATCGGTGTCCTCGATACGCAGGATGTTGACACCGCCGAGCTTGTTGGCCAGCAGGTCGTTGTAGATCGCCGTCCGGGCGCCGCCGACGTGAAGGAAGCCGGTGGGGGAAGGGGCGAAACGGACTCGGATGGGGGTGAGGGTGGTGTCAGTCACGGCGTTGAAATGGCGGAGAGGGAGGGATTCGAACCCTCGGTCCAAGTTTCCCCGGACAACCGCTTAGCAGGCGGCCCCGTTCGACCACTCCGGCACCTCTCCGCGGTCGTTCAGAAGGGCGCCATTGTATGGATGTGCGAGGCGTAGAGTCAAAGTGGTTCGGCCTGATTCCGTCTGCTACGCTCCGCACGCGTCCCAACTAGAAAATCGGCCCGAAGAAACCGCGGAGAGAGCACTGATGAGTGAGGCCCCGACGGACCTCGATCTGTTGTCGATCAATACCATCCGATTCCTGGCCGTCGACATGGTCGAACAGGCCAACTCCGGTCACCCCGGCGCCCCCATGGGGCAGGCTCCCCTGGCCTGGCTTCTGTGGACTCGCCACCTGCGTCACGATCCTTCGGCACCCGACTGGCCGGACCGCGATCGTTTCGTCCTTTCGTGCGGTCACGCCTCGGCGCTGATCTACTCGCTGCTCCATCTTTCGGGATACGACCTGTCGCTCGACGAGATCCGCAACTTCCGCCAGTGGGGTTCCAAGACGCCCGGTCATCCCGAGTACGGCCACACGCCCGGAGTCGAGACGACGACCGGACCGCTGGGACAGGGTCTGAGCACCGCCGTGGGCATGGCGATCGCCAAGCGCCAGGCCGCCACCGAGTTCAACCGCGACGGCTTCGACCTCTTCACCCATCGGATCTACGTCATCGCCAGTGACGGCGACCTGATGGAGGGCGTCGCCTCCGAAGCCAGCTCGATGGCCGGCCATATGGGACTGAGCGAGCTCAAGGTCTTCTACGACGCCAACCAGATCTCGATCGACGGCTCGACCGACCTCTCATTCACCGAGGACGTCGGCAAGCGCTACGAGGCCTATGGTTGGCGAGTCCTCGCTGTCGATGACGTCAACGACCTCGACGCCATGGACGCGGCGATCGACGCGGCCAACGGCGAGGACGAGCGACCGACGCTGGTCGTCGTCCGCACCCATATCGGCTTCGGCAGTCCGGCGAAGCAGGATTCCTCCGCATCGCATGGCGCCCCACTCGGCGCCGACGAGGTCGTCGCCACGAAGACCCACCTCGGTTGGCCACTCGAGCCCACCTTCCACGTGCCCGAAGGAGCCCGAGACCCGTTCGTTGCCCAGGCCGACCGTGGCCGGAAGGAGAACACCCGATGGCAGGCTCGGCGTGCAGATTACGCCTCGGCCCATCCGGAGGCGGCGGCCGAACTGGAACGCCGAATCGCCGGTCGCCTCCCCGAGGGCTGGGAGTCAAAGCTGCCTACTTTCGACGCCAGCGCCAAGATGGCGACGCGAAAGGCCTCGGGCGCCGTGCTCAACGCGATCGCGGACACCGTCCGTGAGCTGACCGGTGGCTCGGCCGACCTCGCGGGTTCGAACAACACCATGCTCGACGGTCAGCCCGCCTTCTCGGCCTCGGAGCCCGGCGGCCGGAACTTCTACTTCGGCGTCCGCGAGCACGCCATGGGCGCCGCACTCAACGGCATGGCGCTCTCAGGTCTCCACCGGCCCTATGGCGGCACGTTCCTGATCTTCTCCGACTACATGCGGCCGTCGATCCGGCTGGCGGCCCTAATGGGCCTGCCGGCGATCTACGTCTTCACCCACGACTCGATCTTTCTGGGCGAAGACGGCCCGACGCATCAGCCGATCAGCCATCTGCTGTCGCTGCGTTCGATTCCGAACCTAACCGTCGTTCGGCCGGCCGACGCCAATGAGACCGCCGGAGCCTGGAAGATCGCTCTCGAAAACGACTCCGGCCCGACTGCGATCGTCCTCACCCGCCAGGGCCTGCCGATCCTCGAAGAGGCGGCGAACGCAGGACACGATGCCATCGGCCGTGGAGCCTATGTCCTCGCCGAGACCGGCGAAGGGACGGCGCAGATCGTTCTCGTCGCGACCGGCAGCGAAGTCTCGCTCGCCTACGAAGCCGCCCGGGTGCTGGCCGATCGAGGAGTCGCCAGTCGCGTCGTGAGCATGCCTTCGTGGGAGCTCTTCGAAGCTCAGGACAGGGAGTACCGCGACAGTGTCCTGCCCGCCTCGATGCCTGTCCGACTGGCCATCGAAGCCGGTTCACCGATCGGCTGGGAACGCTACGCGGGCGATCGCGGCGCCATCCTCGGGATTGACGGCTACGGCGCCTCGGCACCCATCGCCGACCTGGCGCGCGAGTATGGCTTCACGGTCGACAACGTCGTCGACCGCGCGGCCGCCCTGATCGAGGACGGCTGATCTTGGCCGGCGCATCCTCGCCGGATCAGTAGCAGCTCCGATAGGCCCTCTGCGACTCCACGCCGCGAAGTGCGGACGCGTTGCCTGCTACGATCCCCAGCCAGATGAAGAGCAAGTCCGAGATCGTAGAGAACTGGCTACCGCGCTACACCGGCACGCCCATCGAGGGCCTCGGCCGCTACATCCTGCTGACGAACTTCAACAACTACGTCGAGAAGTTCGCCGAGTGGCACGGCGTCGAAGTCATCGGACGCGATCGACCGATGCCCAACGCCACCGCCGACGGCATCTCGATGATCAACTTCGGGATGGGCAGCGCCAACGCGGCGACCGTGATGGACCTGCTCAGTGCGGTCTCCCCCGCCGCCTGCCTGTTTCTCGGCAAGTGCGGCGGCCTCAAGCGCAAGAACGAGCTCGGCGACCTGATCCTGCCGATCGCCGCCATCCGCGGCGAGGGAACCTCGAGTGACTACCTGCCCGAAGAGGTTCCGGCGCTCCCGGCCTTCGCCCTGCAGAAGGCCATCTCGACGACCATCCGGGACCACGAGTGCGACTACTGGACGGGCACCGTCTACACGACCAACCGCCGGGTGTGGGAGCACGACGACGAGTTCAAGGACTACCTGCGCGAGATGCGGGCGATGGCCGTCGACATGGAGACGGCGACCCTCTTCGTCGTCGCCTTCGCCAACCAGATCCCGACCGGTGCCCTCCTCCTCGTCTCCGATCAGCCGATGGTCCCCGAGGGCGTCAAGACCGAAAGCAGCGACCGACAGGTGACCGAGGAGTACGTCGACCGCCACCTGCGGATCGGCATCGACTCCCTGCGGCAGCTGATCAACCAGGGCAACACCGTCAAGCACCTGCGATTCTGAGCCGGGCGTCGATTGACGCGGACGCCCTTGCGAGTCTTGCGCAAAGGCGTAGTATGCAGGCATGCGCACGCTGATCGGCAGCGCGATCTTGATCAGCGTGGGACTCGGGGGGGTCTTGGTCGCTGCTTGCGGTCAGCAATCTCCGAAGCCCCACGTCCTCCTCGTCGTGCTCGACAACGTCCGAGCCGACCGGACCTCCCTCTGCGGGTACACCCGACCGACCACACCGCTCCTGACGAAATTCTGCAAGCGCGACGGAGCCGCCTGCGTCTGTTCGGCCGAGGCCCCAGGCTCGTGGACAGTCCCGAGCCATGCGAGCTACTTCACGGGCACCGAGGTACCCCGCCACGGCGCCGGCACCGGAACCGCCGGCGAGGGAGTCCGGGTCACAGCCGGTACTCATGCGCGGCCCCTCGACGAGAAGTTGCCGACCCTCGCCGAACACTTCTCCGACCTCGACTACCAGACGGTCTCCGTGTCTGGCAATCCGCTGGTCTCGCCCCTCTCCGGACTGACGCGAGGCTTCGATCTCGAATCTCACGCCGACGCCTTCGAGTCCCTCCGCGGGCAACGCCTGGTAGCCAGGCTCCGCGAGGTCCTTGCGACGCAGGACCCGGAGCGCCCGCTCTTCCTCTTCCTCAACATCGCTGACGCTCACCGACCCTGGTCCGAGATCCCGGCCGGTCTCGATTGGCTTCCGCGCCGAGACCGTCTGGGATTCCCCCAGAAGGCCGGCAAACCCAACCCGGAGCGCCAGCGATACATCAGGGGGCAGATGCCGGTGGAAGCAGCCCGGGAGTTACTGGCGCACCTCGATGATGTCTACGACTGGGCGGTGCGCCGAGCCGATGACACCTTCGGCAGGGCGCTCAAGGTCCTGGACGAAGACGGCTGGACTTCCGGGACGCGCCCCGTGCGCATCATCGTGACCTCTGATCACGGCGAACATCTCGGCGAGCACCAGCTCATGGGCCACGCGGGACCCTACCTCTACGAGGAGATCACCCGGGTGCCCCTCGCCGTCTTCGACAGCACCAGGCCTCAGAATCTTCCTGACAAGCTGTCAGCGATCGCCGCCTACGACCTGGCTCGCGATGGCGCGTACCATCGCCGACCGATCCGCGCCGCCGCGTTCGCCAGCGACACGTGGCCCGCCTGGTACGGCGAGAGCGTCGGCTTCAGTCCGGCCGCCGCGGTGTGGGTCGGCAAGACGAAGATGGTGTACCAGGACGGCACTCTCAGGCGCTACGATCTCGCGTCGGACCCCGGCGAGACTCACCCAGACAGTCTCGACGCTGAACCTCAGGCCAGACAGCTCGAGGCGATGCTCGCTGCTCTCGAGAGCATTGTCGAAGGGGAGCCCCTCGACGCCGAGATGCTGAAAGCGCTCGAAGCGCTCGGCTACCTCTAGTCGGGGAAGCCCGAAGCGTCGATCCCCGGGATCACGGCCAGAGCGTTCTTGTAGTAGAGCTTCTTGAGCACCTCGTCGGGCAGCTCGAGGCCGTACATCTTCCAGAAGGCGTGGTAGCGACGGAAGTACGGGAAGTACTCGTCGGCACTCTCGAGCACGCGGAAGTAGGTGGGGTACTCCTCCGGCCGCCAGCTGTCTTTGCCGAACATCACCCGGTCCTGATAACGGATGAACCACTCCCGCGCGAAACGGGGCTGGCGCCCGAGTTCCGCGATGACCGCGCCGATCTCGGTGTACATGTTGGGCATCTCGTCCATCAGTTCACCCAGACGCCCGAGGTCGTTGCCCAGCCAGCCGAGGTGCGCGTTGATGAACTTGGTCTCCGGATGCTTGCGGAACATGTTGTGCTGCTCACCCATGATCTGCTCCCAGGGCGGGTATCGATCGGCCGTTCGATGCCGGCCGGGGCGCTCGTGCATCTCCTGCAGCCGCTCGTTGGTGCCATCGAGCGGATGCCAGAAAGAGGCCGGCTCGCCGGTATGGATCAGCACCGGGATCCCCAGCTCGCCGCACTTCGCCCAGACCGGGTCCAGCCGCGGATCGTCGACCGCGATCCTCTCGCCCGAAGAGTCCTTCGAGTCGAGTCCGAGGCCCTTGTAGATCTTGAGACCCTGGGCACCGTTGTCGACGTCCTGCGCGAGTTGGCCGACGGTTCGTTCCTCCCATCCCGGTTCGTCGATTCCGACGACGCTGAAATTTGTGAAGACGACGAACCGGCCCGCGGCGTTGGTCCTGGCGTTCTCGACCGCCGCCGCCAGGTAGTCGCCGGTATTGAGATCGAAGCTGGTCGTGCCGTCTTCGTTCTCGATCCGGCGGAACCCCCGGCCACTGAGGTTGACCATCACCGCCATGTTGAGCTCGTCCATCGCCGCAGTCACCTCCGCCAGATCCTGCCCAGCGCCCATCCGGAACTGATGGTTGTGGACGTCGATGAACGGATACTTCGCCCGCAGCACCTCACCCTCCGGTACGACGAGCGTCGACGGTGGGTCGTACTCGTAGAACGGAATGGGCGGAACCTTCGACTCCGGCTGCTCACGCTGAGCGGACAGAGACGCGGCCACCAGGACGGTAGCTGCAAAGAGGATCGTTTGACGCATGATGGCGGGCTCCAGTCGGACGGTGGTTTGACGGCGACGGAGCGGCAGACTACCAGTCTCGGCCAGCCCTCTTCCCTGGGGCTGGCCTCCGCCAACCCCACACAGAGCCGCCACAGCCCTAACCAGCAGCAGCCCGGTCGTACAGCACCCGCAGGGCCATCCTCACGTCCCCTCGCTCGGCGTGGAACAACTCCCTCATGGAGTCCGCCTCCCCCTGCCCCGGCTCGACCAACTCCCCCACCAGCTCCGACAACAGCTCCACACTGCTCGCACACCGGTGGAGCGTCGGTAGCCTCCCTTCCCGATGTGTCGTCACCACGAACACTCCCGCCGCGCGAGCCGCCCATCGCAGGCGTCGCCATTCGACGACGCCCACACGATCCGCGCCGTCGAGCAGCAGCGCCGTCTCCGGCGACACCTCTCGGGCCAGAGCTCTCACTTGCCGCCGAGCCAGCGAAGCCGAATCGAGATCAGGCCGCAGTCGCCGCACGTCATAGCCCTGCCGACCAAGCCGCTCGGCCAACTCCAGCAACAGAGTCGTCTTGCCGCGTCCGTTCTCCCCCCGGATAGCTCCCCGGCCCTGCTGAGTTGCCAGCCGTTCCAGCAGGCGATCCCAACAGAACCCGGGCGCCCGGAACCGTAGAGACTCCACGCGCGTCGATCGAAACGGATTCTGGCCGGCGTGCACCTCTAGATCTCCGGCTCGAGAACTATCGGTTCGAGGAGAATCGGGCGGTCCGTATGCGAGACCACGATCGGCTGACGGAACGTCTCCTCACCCGGTAGCGCGACGAGCTCGAGGGCCCAGTAAAGAGAGATCAACTGCCCGGAGAAGCTCAGCGGGCCGTCAGGCACGGTGAGGACGAACTCCTCGCTGCCGTCGAGAGCCGTCGATGAGAGGCGCTTGCTGTGCGCGATCCCGACATCCTGATCGCCCTTGCCCTCGGTGTACCAGAAGAGCCGGACTTCGATCCGCTCGGGGGGCGTCTCGAGAATCCAGCTCGCGGTGCCGCGAACGTCCTCGCCGGGCCGAAAGTCGGTGCGGGCTTCCAGCAGCCGCAGGTTCAGCTCACTCATGAGCGCCTCCCGTCCCCCGGCTCGACAACAAACGGGAACTCGGTCATGACATCGGGCCACCGTGCGATCGAAGCATGGAGCTTGAGGGTCCAGACGATCTTGTTGCGGGATGCCTCGAACGAGTGCATGGTGTCGAGCGGAACCCGAATCGTAGAGCTGCCGTTGTCCAGGGGCATGCCCTCCTGCACGCGGATGATCTCCACCACTTCGAAGATCTCGGTGTCGGTGTGCGTATCCGTTCCGCGCCGGTAGGTCGCATGCTCGACCCCTTCGAGCCAGATCCGGAGGTCCCGCAGCCTTCCGGCCGACCCTTTGAACCACCACTCGAGCTGCTCCGAGCCACCGAGCGGCACCGCTCCCCGGCTCACCCTGAGGATCGGCCGTGGGTTGGCCAGCGCCAGAAGCTGGTACGGCACTCCGACGATGAGCCCCAGACCGACCAGAACAAACGGAATGAGGAAGACTGCCAGGCATCCGTCGACCCCGCCTCCCGACCTCCAGCCGTCCCAGAGCTGCCAGACGAAGACCGAGACGATGCCGTTCCAGAAGGCTGCGATGAAGATCAGGAGGACGAGCTTGCCCAGGGGGCTCATCTTCTCTTCGAGCTCGACCGGCCCACCGGCGCGGGCGGCCAGAATCGATGTTCCGAGCCCCGGCGTTCCGAACGCCTCCGACGGCTCGCCCGCCGGGTCCGGCTGCCAGTCCTCCTCGTTGCGAAACTCGCCCGAACCGAGGGCGCTCGCATCGCTCCCCTGGTTCGCCTTGCGCCTCAGACTGGTCAGGGACCACAGCACACCGGCCCCACCGATGGCGATGAAGACCAGCGGCAGGAGTGAAAAGAGGTAGACCCAGCTCCATCCTCTGTGGATGACGGCCTCTTCCGGATCCTCGGGGTCGACGTAGCAGCTGATGATGGCCCCGTCGGGCATCCGGTCGACGACCTTCTGCTTCGAGCTTTGGCCGCTCGAAGAGCCGCCGACGAATCCGTAGCGGTCGGAGACGTACTTGATGCCCCCGACCTCGTACTGGTAGCTGACCTCGATGCTGTAGGTCGTACTGTCGCCTGAGTGAGACCGGACGTAGCTGCTGAGCACCTCGCAGTCGTGCTCCGTCCACGACAGCGCCGCCACCGAGCGCCAGGCCGGGATCGCGAAGATCATCATGAAGCCGAGGCCGGCGAGGAGAAATACCGAGAAGAAACCCGCCGTGCAGCCGGGCGACCAGCTCTTCGTCGAGCGCTGCGAGATCGACTCCCCGCTGGCCGCCTCGCCACGGCTCTGAGACAACCTCGTGAATTTCAGCTTCATGACTGGGGCGCAGTCTATCGCCCCCTACTCGGCCTCCCGCACCAGACGGAACCCCAGGCTCGGTCCGTCGTCCTGAGGCCGATGGGTGTAGCGCAACCCGCACCGGGCACTGTCCGGCCCGTAGTACCAGCTGCCTCCCCGGATGACCCTTAGAGGTCCATCGCACTCCCCGACCGGATCCACCGCGTCCGCCGGGTACGGACAATGGGCGTCCGAAGTCCACTCCCACAGATTGCCGTGCATGTCGAAGAGGCCCCAGGCATTGGAAGCGAAACTCCCCACCGGTGTCGGGCGTCCCCGATTCGAACCGATCGGCGCCCCGGGGTAAGGAGGGTCCCCGTCGAAGTTCGCATCATCCGTCGTCAGTGTCGCCCCGGAGAGAAAGGGCTCCTCCGACCCGGCTCGGCAGGCGTACTCCCATTCGGCCTCTGTCGGCAGGCGCAGTCGCTCGCCACCCAGCGTCTTGAGTCGCTCGATGAAGACCTCTATGTCCCAAAAGCTGATCGTCTCCACCGGGCAGCGGGGGCCGCAATCCTCGAAGACGCCCGGCGCCTCTCCCATCACCCTGAGCCATTCCTCCTGGGTCACCTCGTAGCGACCCAGGTAGAACGGACGCGTGAGCGTCACGCGGTGCAGGACCTCCTGGGCCTCTCTCGCGAACTCGTCCTCCGGAGAGCCCATCAGGAAGCTCCCCGCCTCCAGCCGCACGAACTCCATCCCTGTCACGGGCTCCGTCCAGTCCGTCCCTGGATCCGTGTCGTCCACCGACAAGGCGCAACCGGACACGCTCAGAGCCGCGACCAGCCCCAGTGGGAGCCACGAGAGGAGAGCCGGCCTCAGACCAGGGTCCACACTGCCAGCGCCAGGGCGAGCCAGAAACCTCCGCCGAGGAAGGCCAACACCAGAATCATCCGCAGGTCGCGGGTCCGGGGAGGCCGGGTCGCAGCGCGCCAGAGTCCATCGGCCCACCGACGGGGGACCGGTACCAGGACTTCCACAGCGGATTGCATGACTCTCATCTCCAGCCTCTGATACGGCTAACAACCGGGTACCGGCCTTCCTTCCCGACGCCTCGAGATCGAGTCCTCCTCTAGACTGTCGGCCATGATCCCTCAATGGTGGCCCGTCCTCGTCTTCGGTCCGCCGGCCGTAGTCGTGGCTCTGATCCTCATCTTCCTCGGCATCCATCGCAAGCGTGGCGGCTGGGTCCTCGCCGGGGCTGTTCTGATCCTCCCCTTCAGCTACTACCTGAGTGGAACGAACCTCCCGGGGTCCATACTGGCCTTCGCCATGCCGGTCCTTGGGCTGATCGCCTCGATCGCCGTCAGATCGGAACGAGCCGGAACCGCCTGGGCCTCGGCCGGCCTGATTGCCGCCCTCCTCACCTGGTTCACCGGACTCATCCTCGCGAGACTCTAGGCAATCCTCTCAGGCCATCACCGCGACGACCTCGAAGAAGGGTCGAATCAGCCGCTCCGGGCCCTCGGTCTCGGCCTCGGAGCGCACGACATCCCCGGGACGTCCCTTGCTCAGAAGCAGCCAGGCCGGCTCCTCATCAAGGTGGATCGCGGCCGTAGGTTCTTCGGCCCGGCCCTGCATGAGGCGCCATCGGTCCGGCCCGAAGCTGAGGCAATAGTCGAAGCTCTCGGCACCCTGAATCCGTACCTCGAGCACCTCAGAGCCCTGCCCGTCGACCTCCCGGTAACCGTGCGGCAGAGCCCGCAGCAGCGTGTCGAAGACCACTCGCGACAGGTTCGGCTCGCGGAGAGGTGCAGCTCCCACGGCGAGACGGATCTGTTGCTGATGGAGCCAGCGTTCGGTCAACTCCCGAGCGACATCGAACCAGCACTTCGAAGCCTCCTCACCGGCCCACGAGACAGGGAATCGAGCCGGCCCATCGGGTTCGAGGCCAGCAAGCGTCTCCGCGAGTCCGGCCTCCGTCCATTCGAGCCACTCGATCAGAAGCCGCGGACTCAGGCGCCGACATGCGGTCACCCACTCCGAGTTGAGCCGGTCCAGGAATCCGACAAGAGTGTCGTAGTCCGACACCTCTCCCTCTCGCGGGCCCAGGACGAAATCGTCCCGCTCCGCCGCCGTCCTTCGCAACGCCGAGTCGACCAGATGCGCGGCGATGTCCCGCACCGACCAGGCAGAACAGACCGTCGGCCCGTCCCACTCCTCGGCCGACAGCCCGCGCAGGACACCGACGAGCTCGCGACCGAGACTCGGGAAGAGCGGAGCCGTCCAGACAGGCTCGAGGGGTGTGCGCTCAGTAGTCATCCAGCGCGAGTCTAGCCCCTTGGATCCGAGCTCCAGAATCCCGAGGCCATCACGGGGAGTCGACCGGACTCAACTACCCCCGCACCCGCCTCTACCCCCTCCCACCTCAAACCCATAAACTCGGCACACCGCGGAGGGGTGGCTGAGTGGTCGAAAGCACTGGTCTTGAAAACCAGCGAGCCTTCACGGGCTCCGCGGGTTCGAATCCCGCCCCCTCCGCCATTGTTGGGCTATTGAGTCAAGGCGACTCACCCCTCGTGGTCCACTGGTGGTCCAGTTCGAGTGGACCACGAAGGGCGTCTAGCCCTAGGTGCTGACCTGGCCCCCGGATACCTCGTTCTGCCCAGAAGAGCTATCTCGGAGCCACCCCAGCTACTTCATGAATACTGAGAGAGTCCCGTAGGGGGTATAGGGCTTCCGAGACCAAGCCGATTCGTTGGACCTCCCGTTGACCAAGAACCAGGGGGCAAACCCGGCCAATCCCTTCCGAGCGGGTTTACTCGGTCAGGGTGCGCTGGCCTGCCGAACCAGTGCGTTCTCGCTGAGCACAGTTTCAGGGTAGGCTTCGCGTTTCGCGATCACACCGGTGTGGCCAAGAAGCCTCGCGTGGATCGGAGGAGGTCAACCATGGGAAACATCCGCACTGGAATTGCGCTCGCCGTCGTGGCGGCCCTGGCGATTGGTTGTGGCTCAGAGCCCACCGAGTCCCCCCAGGAGACAGCCGTGAGGCCGGTCAAGCTACTGACGGTCGAGGAGGCCGGGTCCGGCCTGACCCGCCGCTACCCGGCGGTCGTCGGCGCGGCGGAGTCCTCGGAGCTGACTTTCCAGGTCGGCGGACAGCTCCAAGAGCTGAGCGTGATCGAGGCCCAGCAGGTCGAGCGCGGAGCGTCGCTGGCGAGCCTGGACCAACGTAGCTACCGTAACCAGGTGGAGTCGGCCCAGGCCGAGTACGACAACGCCGAGGCTGAGTATCAGCGCGGCGTGCGGCTGCTTGAGGGCAACGCCATCTCGGCGAGTGAGGTGGAGGGCCGCAAGTCGCGGCGTGACACCGCCCAAGCGCAGCTCGACTCGGCGCAGAAAGCGCTCAGCGACACCGAGCTGCGCGCCCCGTTTGCGGGCGTGGTCGCCAAGGTTCACGTCGAGAAGTTCCAGAACGTCCAAGCGCAGCAGAGCATTCTCACTCTAGTTGCTCTCGACGGCGCGCTCGAGGCGAGAATCGACGTGCCGGCCAGCGTCGTGGCCACGAGCCGATCTCGCCAGGACGAACAGGCCTTCGTGATCCTCGACGCTGCACCGGCGGCTCGCACCCCCGCGGTCTTCAAGGAAGCGGTGCTCGAGGCGGCCTCTGAGTCGCAGACCTACGAGGTCCGCTTCAGCTTCGAGGCGCCCGACGACCTGGTGATCCTGCCCGGAATGAACGCGACCGTCGTGATCGAGAGTTCCGTCGTCGCGGACGATGAGTCGGCCGGTGCCGGCGCGGCCATCCCGTTGGCCGCGGTCATGAGCGAGGGCGACCGGAGCTACGTCTGGGTGATCGAGCCGGAGGCGATGACGGCGTCGAAGCGCTGGGTCGCGCTCGAAGCCGGCATCGGGGAGACCGCGATCGTGACCGACGGGCTCGAGCCGGGAGAGACGATTGCGGGAGCTGGCGCCGCGTATCTTGCCGAAGGGATGAAGGTCCGCCCGTGGACCGAGTGAGTATGGATATCGGGAAGGCCTTCTTCGGCGGATCCGCTGTCCGCGCGCGAGACGGATGGGCCCGCGCGGCCTGCAGGAGGGCTGCGCGATGAACCTGGCCGAGTTCTCGATCAAGAACAAGGTCCTGAGCGTCATTGTGATCCTGGCGGCCCTCTTCGGAGGGTGGTCCTCCTACCAGAGCATGGCGCGGTACGAGGATCCCGAGTTCGTCATCAGGATGGCACTGGTCTACACGCAGTACCCGGGTGCCAGCCCGGAGCAGGTCGCCAGCGAAGTGACGGAGCCCCTGGAGACCGCGATCCAACAGCTGCCCGAGGTCAAGGAGGTCACTTCGGTCTCTTCGGCCGGAGTGTCGGAGATCACGGTCGAGGTCAAGTACGAAGTCTCGCCCACGAAGTCCGCTCTTCAGCTTATCTGGACCAAGCTCCGCAACAAGGTCAAGGACGCGGAGATGCGGCTGCCGCCGGGGGTCGCCACTCCGATCGTCAACGACGACTTCGGCGACGTCTTCGGCATCATCTATCTGCTCACCGGTGACGGCTACTCGCCGGCCGAGCTGAAGCGCTACGCCAAGAGCTTGCAGAAGGAGCTGCTCCAGGTCCCCGGCGTCGCCAAGGTCGGCTTGACCGGAGAGCAGCCGGAAGCGATCTACGTGGAGATCTCCCGGGAGACCGCCAGGTCCCTGGGCCTGTCGGTGAACTCGATCTACTCCGCTCTCAGCGAGCAGAACGCGACAGTCGCTGCGGGCTCCGTCCAGGTAGGCGACCAGCGGCTGGTCATCCAACCCTCCGGGGCGAACAACTCGGTCGAGGAGATCGAGAATTTGCTGATCTCGACGTCGTCGGCTTCGGCAGGGGGCACGCTGATCTACCTCAAGGATGTCGCCACCGTGAGCCGGGAGTACCAGACACCGCCGCGGAAGATCGTGCGCTTCAACGGCAAGCCCGGAATAGCGATCGGCGTCTCCGGCGCTGCGGGCTCCAACATCGTGGCGATCGGCGACGCAGTCAGCGCGAAGATGGCCGAGACCGAGGCGCTTCGCCCTCTCGGCATGGCGCTCGACGAGTTCTACCACCAGGGCAAGGTGGTCGACGCCTCGGTCAAGAACTTCGTCAACAACGTGATTGCGGCGATCGTCATCGTCTTCGTCACCCTGCTCATCTTCATGGGCCTGCGCTCGGGCGTTGTGATCGGTGCCGTGCTTCTGCTGATCATCGCCGCCACGCTGGTGACGATGGATCTGATGGGGATCCCGATGCACCGGATCTCACTGGGCGCCCTGATCATCGCCCTCGGCATGATGGTCGACAATGCCATCGTCGTCACCGACGGCATTCTGGTCGGCACCCAGCGGGGCCGGAAGAAGCTCGACATCGCCAAGGAGATCGTCGATCAGAGCAAGTGGCCACTCCTAGGTGGCACGTTGGTCGGCATCATCGCGTTCGCGCCGATCGGCTTCGCGCCGGGCAGCACCGCCGAGTACACGGGGCATCTTTTCTGGGTGATCCTGGTCTCGCTTTTGTACAGCTGGATATTCGCCCTGACGCTCACTCCGCTCTTGTGCCAGTGGCTCTTCCCGGAAGGTAAGGAAGGAGGCACGAAGAGTCGCAAAGAGGGTGCGTTCTTCCGTTCCTATAAGGCCGTGATGCGCGGCGCGCTGCGGAAACGCATGGCCGTGGTAGCGGCCGTCGTGGGCCTCTTTGTCGTCGCTCTGTGGGGCTTCGGGTTCGTGCCGCCGGGGTTCTTCCCGGCCGCGACGACTCCTCAGATGGTGGTCGACTACTGGCTGCCGCAAGGAGTCGACATCGACCGCACCACCCAGGACCTGGTTGAGATCGAGAGCTTCGTCTCCGAACTGGAGGGGGTCGACGCGGTCCATGCACTGGCCGGTGGCGGCACGCTTCGCTACATGCTGGTCTACGCCCCGGAGTCCTCGAACTCCTCCTACGGGCAGCTGTTGGTCCGCCTCGACGACTACCGATTGTTCGACGGGCTGATGCCGCCGATCCGGGAGTTCATCGAAGAGCGTTTCCCCAACGCCCAGGCCAAGATCTGGAAGTTCGTCCTCGGCCCCGGGGGTGGCTCGAAGATCGAAGCGACGTTCAAGGGACCCGATCAAGCGGTGTTGCGGCAGCTCTCTGATCAGGCCAAGGCGGTCATGGTCGCCGACGGGAAGGCGCTGTTCATCAAGGATGATTGGCGCCAGCGGGTCAGCGCGGTGGAAGCGATCTACTCGGAGACTCGTGGCCGCCGGGCCGGAGTGTCGCGCGAGGACTTCGCGGGGGCCCTCGAGACGAACTTCACCGGCCGCTCGGTCGGGGTCTACGTCGAGGGCGACGATCTCATCCCGATCGTTTCCCGCTCCCCAGCAGCCGAGCGCGCCGGAATCCTCGATATCGAGAACGTCCAGGTGCTGAGCTCCACAACCGGAGCGGTGGTGCCAATCGGCCAGGTGAGCGACGGGTTCCGCACTTTCTGGCGGGACGCCCGACTGCGGCGGGAGAACCGTGTCCTGACCATCAAGGCCCAGTGCGACCCCTCGCCGGACGAGTACACCTCCGATCTCTTCGGCCGTTTGCGCCCGAAGATCGAGGCGATCGAGCTGCCGCCAGGCTACACCCTCGAGTGGGATGGCGAGTACGGGGACTCGAAGGAATCGAACGACAGCCTCGCTTCCACCCTGCCGCTCGGCTTTCTCGCCATGGTACTGACGGTCGTGATCCTGTTCGGAGCGCTCCGCCAGCCGCTGGTGATCTGGCTGGTGGTCCCGCTGGCTCTCGTGGGTGTCGTCGCCGGTCTGCTGATCACGGGAACACCCATGGAGTTCATGGCCATCTTGGGACTCCTGTCACTCTCCGGCTTGCTGATCAAGAACGCCATCGTGCTGGTGGAGAAGATGGACTCCGAGGTGGAGGACGGTGGTTCTCGCTTCGAGGCGGTCATCGAGGCCGCAGCGAGCCGTCTTCGGCCGGTGATGCTCGGTACCTTGACGACGGTCCTCGGCGTGATCCCACTGTTCTTCGACGCCTTCTTCAAGTCGATGGCCGTGGTACTCGTGTTCGGCTTGACCTTCGCGACGCTTCTGACGTTGGTCATCGTGCCGGTTCTCTACTCGATCTTCTTCCGCATTTCCGAGGAGACGCCCGATGCCCCGACTTCGTAGACGGCCAACAAGCAGCGGCGGGCTCGCGCTGGTGACGGCCCTCCTTCTCTTGCCCGGGTGCTCGACCAACCAGCCGCCCGAGGTCGCCACGGAGGCAGCGGCCGCCGAGGTGCCAGAGGTGCCGGAAACCTGGACCGGTGAGGAAGCCGCGGGCGACGTCGAGGTCGGCTGGATCGATTCGTTCGAGGATCCGACCCTCGGCGAGCTGGTTCGAGAGGCGCAGGAGCACAACAAGAACCTGCCGGCAGCGGCGGCGAACGTGGACCGGGCTCGGGCGTTGGCCCGCCAGGCCGGGGCAGCTCTGAAGCCCAATGTCGGCCTCGCACTCGGCGCGGCTCAGTCCGGCGTGACCGGGAGCTCGAACCAGACCAGCCAGCTCACCGCCGGCGTCGACATCAGCTGGGAGGTCGACGTGTGGGGGCGCGTGCGCGCCGGTCGACAAGGAGCGGTGGCGAGCGCCGAGGCGGCAGCGGCCGATTACCGGTTCGCTCAGTACTCGCTCGCCGCCGGAGTGGCGCGCGGCTACTTCCTGGCAATCGAAGCCGGGCGGCAGGACGAGGTCGCACAGGAGACCGTCGACGCCCTCGAGGAGACGCTGCGCATCGTCAACTTGCGCTTCGAGAACGGCATGGTCGGGCAGCAGGAGGTTTCGTTGGCCAAGTCCGACCTGGCGACGGCTCGTGACCGCCTCGTGACGGTCCAGGGCTCTCGGCGCGACGCGCAGCGTGCATTGGAGCTCCTGTTGGGGCGCTACCCCGCGGCCGAGCTCGAGGTCAGAGACTCCCTGCCGGACCTGCCGCCGAGTCCGCCGCCGGGACTGCCCTCGCAGATCCTGGAGCGCCGCCCAGATCTCGTGGCCGCTGAGCGTCGCGTGGCCGCAGCCTTCGCCGCGGGCGACCAGGCGCGTGCGGCGCGTCTCCCCGGAGTCCAGCTGACGGGATCGCTCGGCGGCGCTTCGAGTGGGCTGTCGAGCCTGCTCGACCCGGCCAACTTGGCCTGGCAAGCGGGCGCGAGTCTGCTGGCGCCGCTCTTCGACGGTGGTGCACGACGGGAACAGGTCGAGATCGCCACCGCGGATCAGAAGCAGGCCCTTGCTGCTTATGGCGACGCCGCGTTGAGTGCTTTCGGCGAGGTCGAGAAGAGCCTCGATCTGGGTGTCGTGCTGAGCCAACGCCGCGACGAGCTCGAAATCGCGGCGCGGGAGGCCAAAGAGGCGTACCGAATAGCCGACCTTCGATACAAGGAGGGCGAGTCGGACCTGCTCGACGTGCTGGCGGTCCGGCAGAGGGTCTTTGCTGCGGGCACCAACCTCGTGTCGGTCGAACGCCAGCTGCTCGACCAGCGGGTAAGCCTTCACCTGGCTCTCGGTGGATCCTGGGAAGCGGAGTAGCGGCTCGGCAGACGGCTGAACGAAACCGCCGGCGACGGAGTCGGCCGGTCAGCTAGACGGCAAGGGTCAGCTCGGTCGAGACCCAGCTCCTCGGATCTCCGACGAAGCCGTCGAATCCGAGCCGGGACCGCGTTGTAGGCAGCCCAGGCGAAGTCCAACCGCGCCTTGGGCTCGATCTCGGGATCGCTGAAGTACCGGTCGCGGAGAGACGCCATGTACTTGGCCCCGGGGTGCTCCAGCTGCCGCTCATCGAAGGTGTGGACGGCAGGCGAGGCCACTACTCCGGCTGACGCGAACGCTCGATCGCCTCCAGGATCTTGCTGATCACGGCGAAGGACAGCGCTGTGCTCCAGCCGATGAGAAGAACTCCGTTCAAGGCCTCGATACCAGTCAGCAGCCGCCATGGCTCCTGGAGAGTGATGTCGCCGTAGCCCAGAGTGGTGAAGGTGGCGAACGAGAAGTACATCGCCTCCTCGAGGGAGGACAGGCCGCCATCTGGGAGGAATCGAAGCAGCACGGCCCAGAGGAACACTTCGACTGCGTGGAGCGAGATGAGGACCAGAGCGGTCTTGACGAGGATGGACAGCGGGGTCAATAGCTCACGGACCGGTCGCCGGCTTCGTTGTCGAGCGCGCAAGCGACTCAGCCACCAGGCCGTTCCGAGGGCGTGAAGAAGGACCGTTGCGGAGACAACAGCGAGACCGAGAAGTGCGATTCGAAGCATAGGAAGCCGGTAGGGGTCTACACGAGAGAACGACTCCGAAGTGTAGCCCACGGGCCCACTCGGCACTGGCTCATACAGCCCGTGTCGTCACTCGTGGTCCACTCCTGGTCCAATAGACCCCAACTCCTCCCCACTCTCAGCATCAACGACAACAATCGCGACCCTCCGAGAGACCCCGTCGTTCCGTTGTCACCAGTTGTGAGCAATTGCCACTAGTTGAAGCTCCCTGGTCTTGAAAACCAGCGAGCCTTCACGGGCTCCGCGGGTTCGAATCCCGCCCCCTCCGCCATTGTTGGGCTGTTAAGTACGGGGGACTCAGCCCACTTGATCCACTGGTAGTCCAATTCGAGGGCAGCAGAAGTTCCGCTACCGCGATCAGCCATCGCCAAGCTCCACGACCCAGACCACGCTGCGCCGGTCGTCCAGCGTGAAGAAGAAGCGGCCGGCTCCCACTGCGAAGTCGTGGCGGGTCGAGGGGCGATCCGGGTCGTCGAACGACACCAGTTGCCGCGGGCGGCCCCCCGAGGTGGGTACCGACCAGATGGCACCTGCGCCGTCGGCGGTATAGCCCTTGAAGTAGATTGACCGCTCGTCCTCCGACGGGTTCAGAATCAGCCTGGGGACGGGATCCTCCGAGTCTGGCCGTGGAGCATAGACAGTCCGTGACGCTCCCCCGTCGGCTGGGCTCACCTCGATCGCCCTGCTCTCTAGATTCACGTAGAGCAGAGTGCCGTCGGCGAGCCAGGAAGCGGGTGCGGCGTCGGCCCGGATGGGGAGCGGTGAGCTCCACCCGCCTGCGCCGTCCGACTCCACGAGGAACTGGCCGCGCGTGGTGCCATCCTCGATCACTTGATCGTAGAAGAGCAGCGCTGTGCCGTCCGGCGACCAGGTCGGGTAGCTCTCCTGGGAGTCGGTTCTGGTCACTTGCTGGGGCTGCCCATCCAAGGGCTGAACAAAAATGTCCCGCGACCCGGTGCGCCAGGAATGAAATGCGATGGCCGATCCGTCGGGCGAAAGACTGCCGGCAAAATCGTCGGTTGGGTGGTCGGTGAGACGCTCCGGAGTTCCGCCTTCGATCGGGATCCGGAAGATGTCGGAATTACCGAACAGGTTGGAATCGTAGACCAGCCACTGGCCGTCCCGCGACACTGTCACGCTCTCCACGATCTGGTCTTCGTTGGTGAGCGCCGGCGCAGTCGAAGCACTCGCGGTGGTGTCCGAAATCGGAAGGGACCAGAGGTTAGCCCGCGCCGTGTACTCGACATAGACGAGACGCTCCCCGTCCGCGGAAAAAGAGAGCGTGAGGGCATCGAGCCCGGTCGTCACGCGTCGCGGCTCGCCGACCGGTTCACCGTCCCTGTCGATGTCCAAGGCGTAGACATCACGAGGTCCCTGGGCGTTCGAGACATAGTAGAGGCGGTCTCCATCAGCAGACCATACGGGGCTCTGGTTGAGAGTCGCCCGATCGGTCAATGGCCTCGTCGTGCCGTCGCCGGAGTCGATCAGAACGATACTGCTCGGCGCGAGATTGCCAAATGTGGGACCCGGGACGACGGAGACTAGGTTCCCGGACGTGCAGGCAACCCAGCGACCCGAAGGCGACCAGTCGCAAGAGTGGACTTCGTAGGGTAGAACGCCGAGCTGACTCTCTGAACCCTCGTCTACGCCGACGATCGAGATCGCACTACCTCGTCCGATGAACACTCGCTGCCCGTCGGGAGCCCAGGCGATCGCATTCACAGCGTGAGTGCCTCTAGCGCTGGTCGAAAACAGGCCCACGTCGTCGGAGGGTCCGGCGACAAGCCGCGACGTCCCTCCGAGGGAAGAGGCCACCCTCGCCCCGGACGGTGTCAAGTACAGGATCCGAGTGCCGTCTGGTGACCACCGCGGCTGGTACTCGAAGGCGGCGGAGTCCTCAGAGAGGGTGATCGTCCGCCCACCGCCGACCGGCTGGATGTAGAGCCTCATTTGATTCGCCTGTCCGGCTGCGAAGACGACGAGATTTCCGTCCGGGGAGATGGCTCCGTGAGTCGCCAGGCCGTCGCCCGTGGTTACTCGTGTCGACTTCCCCAGAGTCGGGAGCGCCGCGGGGGCTCCCAGCCCGCCCACATTAAGCCCAACCAGCCCCGCGAGGACTGCCCCAAGGGCGCCCGCCACGACCGCTGGCAAGATCCACCGACGGGATAGCCGGCGAGGGCGAGTGGAGCCTCGACGCGAGGAGCCTCCCGCCGGCTCGGGCGCCACCGAGGCCGAAGCCACGGTCCTATCCCTCCGGCCCGCGGCCGTCCTGTGCACGTCCGAATCGATCTCACTCTTCAGCCCCTCGAGCTCGTTGCGGATGTCCCTGGCCGATTGGAATCGACGCTGGGGGTCCTTTTCCAGGCAGTGCGAAATGACCCGTCCGAGGTGTCGAGGCAGGTCCGGCCGCACGTCGGTCACCGATGCCGGAGTGTCCTTGAGGATGCTCGAGGCGAGGCCGATACCGCTCTCGCCCTGGAACGGTCGGCTCCCGACGACCATCTCGTAGAGCACGATGCCGAACGAGAAGATGTCCGTGCGGTGATCGACGCTCTTGCCCGACAGCTGTTCGGGAGACATATAGGGCGCGGTGCCAATCACCGTGCCCTCGCGAGTCAGAGGCTCGCCCTGGTCGAGCGTTAGCGTCGCGGTCTCGTCCAGCGGCGCCGGCTCGCTCGTTTCGGCGGCGAGCTTGGCAAGCCCAAAATCGAGCACCTTGGTCGTGCCGTCATCCGTCACCATCACGTTGGCGGGCTTGAGATCCCGGTGGGTGATACCACTGTCGTGCGCCGCGGCCAGCGCATCGGCCATCGGCACCGCGATCTCGAACACCCGCTCGAGCGGCAGTCCCTGCGGCGGGATGATCTTGTCGAGGCTCTTACCGTCGACGTGCTCCATCACCAGGAGCCGCTGTCCATCCGCCTCGTCGAGGCTAAATAGGGTGACCACGTTGGGATGATTGAGCGCCGCCACAACGCGCGCCTCGCGTTCGAACCGCTTCAAGCGCTCGGGATCCGCCGCCATCTCCGGCGGCAAGACCTTGAGAGCCACCTCGCGGCCGAGTTTCGAGTCCTGGGCCTTGTAGACCTCGCCCATGCCGCCCTTGCCGAGCAGATCGGTGATCTCGTAGTGCGCCAGTGTCTTGCCGATCAAACCGGCCGGAGTCTACCCGCCGTGGTCCACTCCCGGTCCACTAAACCGCAACTCCTCACCACTCTCACCACTGACCACAACACTCGCGCCCCTCCGAGAGACCCCGTCCCACCGTTGTTACCAGTTGTGAGCAGTTGCCTTCAGTTGATGCTCCCTGGTCTTGAAAACCAGCGAGCCTTCACGGGCTCCGCGGGTTCGAATCCCGCCCCCTCCGCCAGTTAGAAGTCGGTCCGCTCACAAGACGCTGGCCGCCTGCAAAGCGGGATTCGAACCCGCCGCGAGCGAGCGGTCAGCGAGCGACCAGAAGGCAAGGGCACACCGGCCGGCGCTAGCCGGACGGCCGACGCGAAGCGTCGGGCCCATCGAATCCCGCCCCATCCGCCAGTTCGAAGTCGGTCCGCTCACAAGACGCTGGCCGCCTGCAGAGCGGGATTCGAACCCGCCGCGAGCGAGCGGTCAGCGAGCGACCAGAAAGCAAGGGCACACCGGCCGGCGTCAGCCGGACGGCCGACGCGAAGCGTCGGGCCCATCGAATCCCGCCCCCTCCGCCAACTAGGACCCGGTCCATTCACAAGACGCTAGTCTCCTGCAGCGCGGGACTCGAATCCCGCCGGGGGCGAGCGCTCAGCGAGTGACCAGGAAGCAAGGGCACACCGGCCGGCCGCCGTCAGTTGGGAACCTCGAGTCGCCAACAACGTACTGAGATTGAGATGAAGAAGACGATGCCCACTGCGAGCCTGTTCTTGAGCGCGTTGCTGACGGTGGCGGGATGTGGACCCGGGTCTGATGGCCAGACGGAGAACAGGTGGGTCTCGGCAGCGGCTCCCCCGGCAGTCAGGCTTGCGGGAGCACTCACGCGGGGCGCGTTTTCCGTCGGATTCCGGAAAGAGACTCTGCACTTGGCGGATGCTGCGGAAGGACAACCATCCTCTCTCGATCTCTATCTCTGGTTTCCCGCTGCAGAGCCAGACCGGGCAGCGGAGGCTGCCGAGCCGCTGGTGTTCGCCGACTACTACCGGGCCCAAGAAGCCGATGAGCCGGATAGGGAAGCCCTACGGGAATGGCTACGGGGTGACATGACCTCGCCGCCAGGGCTCGACATAGCCACGATTGATGCCGTTCTGGATGCACCCATGTGGGCGCGGGACCGCGCCGAACCCGTACGAGGGAGGCATCCGTTGGTCCTCTGGAGCTACCGTGACGGTGTCCCTACGATGCAAGCGGGGCTCAATGAGTATCTGGCAAGCCATGGCTATGTTGTGGCCTTCGCTTGGCCAGTCGAGCACGCACCGCCCTTTCCATGGCAGGAAGGACTGACAGGCGGGGACAAGAGCAGTGCTCTGGAAACTCAAGTCAACCTCCTTGAAAGCGTGCTGGACTCGATGCTGAGTCGCGCCTGGATCGATGACGATCGAGTAGCGGTACTCTCCTGGAGCTACGGCGGCGAATCTGCTGGCGGGCTCCAACGACGTCGAGCGGAAGTGGGTCTGGTTCTGGGTATCGACTCCACTCTCGCGAGCGGCTGGGTCTATAAGACTGCCGACGATCTAGCGAGCCTTGATCGAAGGTCGCTTTCCGTACCTTATGTGCTCCTTCGGAACGGTCGGCCCAGAATTGGCGGCGATAGATCCCTCGAACCGACCCTGCTCGCCGAGGTGCCGGCCGGGGCATGGTACGTCGAGTTCTCGGAGCTCTCGCACGGCAACTTCAACTTCCCCGGCGGGATGATTCCCGGCGTCTTGGGCCTTGACGAGGTTTCGCGTTGGGCCGTCGGCGGGGAAGTGGCGCGGCTCGGCTACGAGTTGATCTGCCGTCATGTCCTCGGATTCCTGGACCTCCATCAGCGACAGGAACACCTTGATCCGAGGGTCTGGTCCGCTTCGGCGCCAGAGGGTTTCGTTGAAGTCCAACGGCACCCGCCACAGTGAGCCCCGAGGACTGAGCCTGCGCAGGCCGGTGATCCCCTCACAGAGACCCCGTCCCTCGGTGGTCAAGAGTGGTGAACAGTTGCCGTCAGTTCCGGTACCTGACTGTTACTCGGCAGGTAGAGAAACGTGGAAGCGTCGCTCTTGGAAATCATAGTAGCGCGGACGATCCCAGTTCGGGTCGATGACGACCAGCTCATCGACCGAATCTCCGTCAACATCCTCGAAGCTCAGCGTGGGGCCGTTTAGAAGAGGCAAGCCAACAAGCTCTTCTTGGCCGGTCGAGACATCCGTGAGTCTCAGGTTCCACTCAAAACCCTCGTAGTAGTAAGTCTGTTCAAGCACCACGACATCATGCCCGGGCCCACCCACAACGTCTCGAACTGACAGGAGATGGACATAGCTCGTCTCGCCTCCTTTGGGAGGGCCCGTCCGGCGAGTCAATTCAATCTCAACGAGCTCCTCGGCATAACTCGACGGTATCGATGACGCTAGCGGTCGGTGCCGGGTGTTGGCTAGCTTGAGCGCACGAAGCGCTGGGACCAGCTCGAGGAACGCGCCTTCCGCCCACAGCCTCTCAGTCTCCCGGACCCTCTCGGCTGAGCTACGAAGCGGTAGCTCTGCAACGAGGCGCTCATCCACGACCCAGCCAACCAACCCCTCGCTCGCTATCAGCATCTGTACAGACCTGCCGTCGTCCCATCGACCCAGTATCTTGACCACGTCGCCGAGCTGAAGTGCTACAGGCGGTTGCCGGGAGCGCAATAGATCGCCAGCGAAAGGCTGAACTTGCATCCGGTCGAGCAGCACAACGCCCTCCGTATCGACCTGCCTCTCCAAGAGCCTCTCACCGCCGAGACTGATGAGTCTTGCAAGTGAGCTGTCGCGTGGGCGGCTGCGAGTCCTGGAGAACGTCAGCGGGCCGAGATCTACAAGAACCTGGCGCACCAACTCCTGAAGCTCCGTCTCGTAGAAGCTCTCCAGGAATGCTCTGTCGCCAAGCGTCACCAGAGCCCTGTTGACGAAACTCCGAACCGGAATCTCCTGACTCGGTCCAACGGACAAGTCGACGTCACCATCCTGGAGCAGCTCGCGAAGGGCAGGTACGGCATCGATCCTGTTGTGCTGAGCCAGGAAGATCGCGACCTCCATCAGGAATTCCGGCGAGTAGTCTGCGAGCCTCCCCAGAAGCTCTGGGCCGACTAGCCTTCTCCTGAATCGCTCGACTTCGCTCGCGATCGCGGTAGCCCTGGTCGCAAGACAGCTCTCGAACGGGCTCGCGACTTGTGGCTGAACAGGGCTCATGCCAATGAGATTCTCGAGTTCTCCGCTTCGACCACGAAGCGTCTCCAGAGCCTCTTCGTCGGTCATTCCTTCGATGATCTCGAACAGCGGCCATCGCTCAGCCTCGACCCTCTCCGTCTCCTCTGCAAGCCAATCCGAGTACGGCCTCAGGTGGTCATTGATGTGTTGGAAGTCGAACCGACTAATGGCGTCCTTGCCTACCACCCACAACCCGAGCGGGTCCGCGAACAGATGCCTGAGATCGAAAAGGCTCGGGAACACCGTGCCTCGAAGGTCCTCGTAGACGTGCATCTCGAAGGTCTTGGGATCTATTCGCCCGAGACCGCCAGCGAAGAGGAACCAAACCGCGTCCGGGCCTGTGACGATCCTCCACGCTCCGGGCTCGCGCCAATGACCCACTGGCAGGCACTCGGTCACTCCTGTCTCGAGATCAATGCGGAACACGCCTTTGGGCGGGCGATAGCCCGGCAGAAAGTGGCACGCCCATACCGCATCGCCTTCGGCGCCGGCAGTTCGCAGTCGGTTGATCCCGAGAGGCACGGTGAAGTGACGACCATCCTGCCTCAGAAGCTTTGTTTCACCTCCTGCCGAAAGCACGGTGTTGTCTTGGATTCGGAAGAACTCCAGTTCGGAGGTCTCGTCAATACTCAACCCTGCCAGTTCAAAGCGAGTGGCCGAGGTCCCAGATGCTGGATCCAATACATACTTTGGACTACCGGACTCCGACGAGCCGAACAGTAAGCGTCCATCCGGCAATCTGGTCAGGTCAGCGGGACCGAACCGCCCTGTTGGAACCGCGATCTCGCGGAGCAACTCGCCTTCGCGGGAGACTTCCAGAACGGCAGAGTCGGTCTCGATCCAAAGCACCGATTCGTCTGGGACGATCCGGCCCAAGAGGTGTTCTTCGAAGGGCTTGTCAAAGACGACGCTCTTGACCTTCTTGTCAAACGCCAGCAGGCGATGGTGAGTGAATGGGCGGCCAAGAAGGAGCGTCCAGAGCCTGTCTTCCACCAGAGGATCCTGCACGATCCTGTTCAAGAGGAGATCTCTTGGTGCCGGCTCTGGGAGGAAGTCAAGCGGCTCCCACCCAACGCCTGCCGTGAGCATCTGGGGCGGTTCGCCGCCAGAGGCAGCCCAGAGGCGCCCATCGCCCAGAGGGGACTGGACGATGACCCCTGGAGCCGGGGCGAGATACTCCTCAGGAGCCCCAGCCGACAGCGCCACTACAGAACCAACTGCAAGCAAGAGCGTGGCCAGAGGGAGCCTCCCACTCTCGAAGCTGGCTCTACTCGAGGTCGTTTCCGGCTGATCCGTTCTCGCCAACATCATCTAGGTGCGACCGTGACACGCGCAGGCAGCCCCCGCGAGGCGGGCCTCGGAGGCTCATTCGAAGCATAGCCCCTCGTGGTCGACAGGTGGTCCAATTCGAGTGGACTGAAGGAGCACCAGGCCTGGCCGAGCTCGACCTACTGGACGTAGCCAAGGGACTGGAGGCGTTCGATGTCTTCCCTCGACATGCCGTCTGTGTCAGGAGCCGAGGTCGAGAGCTCGGCTCTCTCCTCGAGGTTCTTTCGCATCAGGCGAGCAATGTCCGACCTCTCAGCGATGAGGTTCGTCGTCTCCCCAGGATCTTCGACGAGGTTGTACAACTCGCTCTCTTGTTCGCGATTCCTGTGGTGTATGTACTTCCACTCCCCGTCGCTGACCGCGAACAGCATCTCGTCCTTCTCGTCGGCCCAGCCCTTCCAAGGCCGATAGGTGAGCACGTTCAAGGAATCGGCATAGGCGACGAGCCGCGGGATGGCCTGCTGGCCGCGAACCGCCCCAAGCAGACTACGACCCTCGACTGATTCGACGACCGACGGATGGAATTCCAGCCAATCCAAGATCGTCGGGACGATGTCGATCGTGCGGACGAGGGCGTCGTTCCGAGATCCGGCGACGGCGCCCGGGCCGGCGATGATCAGCGGAACATGGATCTGCTCCTCGTAGAGGACGCCGTGAGTCCACCAGCCATGGTCACCGAGCCCTTCACCGTGGTCCGACACGACGACGACTATCGTGGACTCTCGGCGCCCGGCACTGCGAAGCACCGAGAGCAAACGACCGATCTCGCGATCCATGAAGCCGATCTCGAGATCGTAGAGCTCCCTCAGCCAGTCCTGCACGGAGCCTTCCGGCCGCCGGAACTGCTGGAGATAGGAACGCGGCGGGAGGAGCCTAGCGTCGTGCGGATCGAAGTAGTGAGCCCAAAGAAGGAACGGTCCCTCCACGCCCTCTAGCCACCGCAGTGCCCGGTCCGTCGTCTCGTCCGCTCGTCGCTGGTTGAGACCCGTCTCCACGATACCGCTGGACCGGACCGGAGGGCTGGAGCCAGGCCTCGCGTAATCTTCGTCGAAGGTCTGGAAACCGCGATCGAGGCCGAAACGAGATCCGCTTGGGAACGCGCTGACAAAAGCTCCGGTTTGGTATCCGGACGCGCCGAGGATCTCCGCTAGCGTTGGATTGCTCGTGGAGAGGGTGTTCTCCTCCAAGCCGTGCAGAACGCGGAGCCCGTGCGAGTACGGATGAAGTCCCGTGAGAATCGAGGCATGCGAAACGGGGGTGACTGCGGCGGAGCTGATCGCCCTCTCGAAGAGCACCCCTTGTCGGGCGAGCGCGTCGAGGTTGGGGCTCGTGTCCTTAGCGTAGCCGTAGCAACCGAGATGATCGGCTCGCGTCGTGTCGAGAGTGATGAGTACGACATTCAGGCCGTTGCCGGTCACGAGCGGCGGCTCGGGCACCTCGCGACAACCGAAGATCGCGAGGAGCAGAATCAGGCCTAGTGTCTTGCCGATCAAGCAATGATTCTAGCTGCCGTGGCCCACTCCTGATCCACTTGACCTCAACTTCTCACCACCAATCACAACAGTCGGACCCCTCCGAGAGGCTCCGTCTCTTCGTGGTCATCAGTTGTGACCAATTGTCGGCAGTAATAGCTCCCTGGTCTTGAAACCTCTCACCCTCGCGGTCCACTGGTGGTCCAATTCGAGTGGACCAGGGAGGGCCCTAACGTATTGCCGTTCGGTCGGTAAGGAGGGACCTTTATCAAGCGCCTGCGCGTGGCAGCGGCTGCTAATCTGTAGGTATGAACCACGCTCATGGCACGGCAGCCCGGCTCTGCCTCACCATCACCATCGTGGCCGGCCTCGTGCTCTTCGCGCCCTTGCGCGCGCCAGCCGCCACCTTCACCGTCGACTCGACTCTCGACGGCCCCGATCAGGTCACTGACGGGGTGTGCGCCACGGCGCTCGGTGTTTGCACCTTGCGCGCGGCGATTCAGGAGGCCAACGCCACCGCCGGGCCGACGATGGACTCCATCCACTTCGACATCCCGCAAAGCGACTCGGGCTGTGATGGCAACGACATCTGTGTCGTCGAGATCGCCGCGCTGCTACCCGACATCCTGAGCCCGACGACGATCGACGGCTCGACCCAGCCAGGCAACGCCGACGTCTGCACCTTGCCCATCGCCGCGCGCCCGCCGTACAGGATCGTCCTCGACGGCGAGAGCGGGTTGGTGGGTCTGCGCCCCGAGCTCGGGTCCGACGGGTCGGTGATCCGCGGGTTGAACATCCGTCGCTTTTCGGACGCGGTGGCCCTCATCCAGACCCACTCGAGTCGTGTTGAGTGCAGTTTCATCGGCACCGACGAGACCGGAATGACGGCGATCGCCAACAGCCGCAACGGCGTCATCCTGGGCTGTGACGCCGACTTCAACATCGTCGGCGGTCCCGACCCAGGCGACGGCAACCTACTCTCGGGCAACGCCATCGACGGGGTGCAGATGTACGGCGACATCCCCTGCCCCGCTCTGGGCGAGCCCGATGACAACCTCGTGCAGGGCAACATCATCGGCATCGCCAAGGACGGGGTGACCCCGCTCGGCAACACTTTCGCCGGCGTCTCGGTCTTCGGCGACACCCGCTACCCGGACGACAACGTGATCGATGGCAACCTCATCGGCGCCAACTCGAGTGCCGGCGTCTTCGTCGGCGATCGCGTCGACGGCACGATCATCCGCGCCAACATCATCGGCACCGACGGCGGCGGTACGGTGCCCCTCCCCAACCTCGACGGCGTCTACTCCGAGGGCGACCCCGGTACCCGGATCGGCGGCCTCGACGACGGCGAGGGCAACGTCATCGCCTTCAACACGCTGGCCGGCGTCGCAATCGGCGACTTCACCAACCCCGGCATGGGCAACCGCATCCAGCGCAACTCGATCTACGGCAATGGAGACGTCGGCATCGATCTCGGAGCGGACGGCGCAACTCCCAACGACCCGGGCGACGCCGACGCCGGGGCCAACGGCCTCCAGAACTTCCCCGACATCACCGAGGTCGCCCTCGGTCCGGCGAGCTTCGACGTGACCTACAGCGTCGACTCCACCCTGCCGTTGACCGTCGAGTTCTTCTCCGCCGAGGCCGGTCAGGGCCGCACTTTTCTGACCGACGAGGTCTACAACGGCGGCAGCTCGACCGCCTCGCTTCCGATCGTGCCCGGCGTGCACTCGATCGTCGCCACCGCCACCGACGCCGCAGGGAACACGTCCGAGTTCTCGCCACCGGCCGCCGTTCCGCCGATCTTCAGCGACGGCTTCGAATCCGGCGACACCTCAGCCTGGTCGGTCACCGTGCCCTAGCGCGCGACGTCGACACAAGCCGACCACCCTCGCGGGTAGTTGCCAACGGCGATCTGGCCTCGCTCAAGGCGGAAAGTCGACAGGTGAGCAGGGACGAGTTCGGGATCCACGCTCAGTACTTCCTTTCGGGCACGACGCCTTGCTCACCCAGGCTCGAGATTGATCTTGATCCGCTCCTCGATCGCCGTCAGTACCGCACCCATCGAACCCCCCAGACTGTTGCCAAAGAAGGCCAGCCGGTCAATGTCGAGATCGTCGCGCGTTTCGAGGTAGTCGATCGACCGTGACGCGCTAGGAGCGCTACCACGAGCCGCTCCGAAGCGCTCTGTCGGGGCCTTCGCTCAGGGCCGCCGGTCACTTAGCCGCTCTTCCGGCTACGGCACCCTGGTCGACTAGGCCGAGGTGTCACCGGACTCCAATCCCGCCCCCTCCGCCATTGTCGGGCCATTGAGCCTATTGCGTGAGAGTTTCCTGCGTGCCGGCAGCCGACACGTCGGAGAACCAGTCCAGGACCAGGCTGATCCGGGATGAGGTCCTCTCTGGATGGCCGGCCTTGATCATGAGGAAGCGCTGGCCGTCACGCGAAACATCGTAGTTCCGGCGCAGATCCCGAAGTATCCGGTCGTTCTCGAACAAGAGCACCGGTTTGCCGGCTCCAAACTCCTGACCAACCTCGATGGGTACGGCATACACGGCGGAGCCGTTGCGGTAGAAGATCTTCGAGCCATCCGGCGACCAGAGAGGCGCAGAGCCGCCATCGGTCGAGATCTGGAGACGCTGGCCGAGGTTTGGGAAGCGCTCAACGAAGATGTTCGACCGGCTCACGCCCTGCTCGTAGGCCATCCACTGACCGTCCGGCGACAGCGTCGGATTGCCCTCTATGAGCCTGGTCTCGATCAAGCCGCGTCGTTCGCCGTTCGCCTCGGGTCGCGCGAGGATCAGATCGACGATTTGTTCCACCGTGGTTTTGTACTCGTCGATGGCCAACCATTCTCCGTCCGGAGTGACAGCCAGCGGCCATTGCCTGACGGTGTCGTCTGCTGTGATGCGCACCACGCTTCCCGACCCGTCCGCCCGCTTGCGGTAGATGTTCACGGCTCCGTCGCGCTGTGAGTTGAAGACCAGATCCCGGCCGCCGGGAAGCCACAAGGGGTGCGAATCGTCGGTCGGATGAATAGTGACCTGGGTCAACAACTCGCGGCCAAGGTCGAAGACCCAGATGTCCTCGGTCCGTTCGATCGGGTCGACGATGTCAACGGCGATCCGGAGTCCGTCGGGCGAGAGGCGCGGGTGTCCGTAACTGCGAGTAGGTGCCGGAATCGCGGTCTCTTTGCCTGTGTGATCGACCCATACCAGCGAGCGATCGTCTCTGTAGGGAACGACGGGGATGTAGGCGAGGAGACCGCTCTGCGAAGTGGCCCACCCGACCGGCGGAGAGCTCTTGTCCATGTGCAGCTCCCGCACGGTGAACTCGGAACCGGTGATCTCAAGGCGCTCCCGGTCGAACGGAACGGCGAGAAGATCTCCTGCGCGCGAGTAGAGCAGATGGCCCGAAGCCACATAGCGACCACTGACAACGTCCTCCACCAAGCGAGTGCTCTGCAGGTCGTCCAGGGCCAACAGATGGAGATGCCAGTCCTCGGGAGGAAACCGGCCGCCCTGTTCTCTGACGTTGTACAGCAACGCCCTCCCACCAGGTAAGACCTCGAGTTCTGAGTACGACTCGCCGGCCTGACCCTCGGGGGTCTGGACGAGCTGCTCGAACGGCCCACCGTTCTCCGGGATTCGCCGGATGCCATTCCAGGTCCCGAGGTAGATCCAGCCGTCGTCTCCCCAGGAGGCTCCAGAGGGTTGCTCGGCTCCGCCGATCTCGACGATGCGCCCCCCCTGGGCCGGGACCTTCTTGAGCAATCCTGCGGCGGTGAAGCCCAGCCATTGCCCGTCGGGGGAGAAGAAGACGTATCTCGCATCGTCGGTACCCTCGAGCGGTTGCGGTTCGAAGTCCTCCAAGCCCAACCGAACGATTCGCGACACGCCATCCGACTCGGCGATGTAGGCCAGAGAACTGCCATCGGGCGCGATGGCCAAGGCACCCCAGCCCATCTTCATGGGGTAGTCGGGGTCAAGGCCGAGCGCGAAGCGTTTCAACTGCTCGGACGCCGAGCCTGAGTCGTCCTGGAAGCGACCGCCCACCGCGATTCCGGCCAGTACCGACACGACGATGGTGCCGAGAATCGCCGCTGTGAGGGCCGCCCATCGAGTCCTGGGCTTGGTGACTGGGCCAGGGTCCTCCCCTCTCTGTGAGGCTGATTCGGCGACCCAGCGCAGCTCGCTTGCTACGTCGCTCGCGGACTGCCAGCGCTCGTCCGGATCCTTGGCCAGACAGCGCTCGACGACGTGATCGAGAGCTGGCGGCGCCGTCGTCGAGATCATCGAGATCGGCTCCGGCTGCGCGGTGACGATGGCGGCGATCAGGTTCGGCATCGAATCAGCCTGGAAAGCCCGATTGCCGGTCGCCATCTCGTGCAGCACCGCTCCCAAGCCGAAGATGTCGCTTCGCGCGTCCGCCTGCCGCCCTTCGAGCTGCTCGGGGGACATGTACTGGAAGGTCCCGAGAACAGTCCCCTGGGTGGTCAGAGGCATCGCCTCGGTCGCCATTTCGGTGAGCCCCGAGAGACCTGAGAAAGCAACTCCAGTCGCCTCCGTGGCCAGGCCGAAGTCGAGGAGCTTGGCGCCTGACTTCGTCAGCATGATGTTGCCCGGCTTGACGTCGCGGTGGACGATCCCTCGATGATGGGCCGCGGCCAAGGCCCGGGCGATCTGTTCTCCAACCTCGTAGACCTCGGATAGAGGCATTGGCCCCTTCTCCAGCCGCGTCAGCAAGGAGTCTCCCTCGATCAGCTCCATGACCAGGTAGAGAGCCTTCTTCTCCTCTTCTCCGGTCTCTCCGATGTCGTGCAGCGTGCAGACATTCGGATGGTTGAGCTGCGAGATCGCCCTCGCTTCCCTCTCGAAGCGTTGCCTCAGCTCGGTGTTCTCGGCAAAGTCCGGGGCCAGGACCTTGATCGCGACCTCCCGATCGAGCCGGGTGTCGCGAGCCTTGTACACCTCGCCCATCCCGCCCTTGCCAATCTTGGCGATGATCTCGTAGTGCGCGAGGGTCTTTCCAATCAAGCTTGAATTCTATCTGTCGCGGTCCCCTGGGCCACCCGCAGTCAGGCCGTGGGTAGAGGCCCCCTCCCCCCTGGTCCTGCCTGGAGCTTCGCCGGCCACCTGTCGAACCCTCCCGCGACGCTGTAACCGGCGTGTCATAGGTTGCTTTCTAACCTCCTCTCGTAGCACCGACGTGCCACGGAGGACACCCCATGAACATGACGCCCAAGTTCGCAATAGCCGTGCTCGGCCTCACGCTCACGCTCGAGGCCGGCGCTCTAGCGCAACCTCAGATCACGAATCTCAATGCCGGCTCGCTTCCCCGTAGCGGCCGTCTCGCGATTTCCGGCAGCGGCTTCGGGTCGGGCGGCCAGGTGTTGGTGGGCGGAGTCCCGGCCTGGGTCTCCACCTGGTTGCCCGAGCGGCTCGTCGCCTATGTTCCCGAAGAGCTCCCCCTCGGCAGCACTCTCGTCGTTGTCGAGGCGGACAGCCAGCAGAGCAACTCGGTGGCGCTGGACGTCACGGCCCGGGAGTCCAACGGACGCCTTCGATGGACCTTCGAGATCGACTCGCAGTCGCTGTACTACCGCCCCGCCCAAGCACCCGACGGGACGCTCTACATTCACGGCCGAAGCCTGGAAGGGGGCGGCACCGGTCGGATCTACGCCATCGCCCCGAACGGCGCCCTCAAGTGGATCCGTGAGGTGAATGGCAGCGCCGGAGTGCCGCCCACGGCCGGCCCCGACAACGAGGTCTACGTCGGCACGTTCAGCGATCTCTACCGGATCTCTCCCTCCGGCGACATCGACTGGGTCTTCCATGGAGACGTCATCCAATCAGGGGCCGCCGTCTCTCCGGAGGGCGTGGTCTACGCCGGATTCGAGCATCCGCCCGAGGCCGTCGCGCTCGACGCCGTCACGGGCGACGTGCTCTGGACACTGTCGCCCGGTCTCAGCGCCTTCGGCACGGGCGGCAACGAGACCCGACTCGGACGGTCCGCGACGAACGGCCCGATCGACCGGTTCTATTTCTGGTGGGATGCGCTCGCCGCCTTCAACACGGACGGCGACCATCTGTTCACGACCTCTGCCGGCAACATCTACGACCACGAGGTCGGAATCGGATCGGACGGCACGCTCTATTCGCCGGCCAACTTCGAGAGCGACCTGGTGGCGTTGAGTCCCTGGAACGGCAGCGTCATGTGGCTCGCCAACTCTCCCTGGCTGGCCGGCACCTCGGACGTGGAAGTTGGGCCGGACGACACGCTCTACTTCGTCAGCGACGGCCGCTGGATCGACGCCTTCGACCCGCATACCCAGAGCTCGATCTGGCGTCACGACATGTTCCACTGGCTACGACGGCCCTCGCTGAGTCCCGACGGAAGCACCCTGCTCGCCGCCGGCGGAGGCGGTTGCTCCAGCCAGCAAGGGTGCGTCGCCGCCTTCGTCAAGGCGTTCGAGACGGAGGGTGGCGAGCAGCTGTGGCACCTGGATCTCGACGAGACCTGGGACCCGGAGTGCTTCAGCATCCCATGGGATCACGCGCGAGTGTCAGCCGACAGCCGAACCGCGCACCTCATCGCCATGGTCGGGGGCACCTGCGACCAGGGCGATGAGAGGAGTCTCGTCTGGTCGGTCGACCTGATCGACCGGGAGCTCTTTGGAGACGGGTTCGAGAGCGGAGACACTTCGGCCTGGTCCGAAACCGTTCCGTGAGCTCGATGTGTTCCCTCCAGGCGAGGGCGCGGACTCGGGGCTCCCTCCAGTGGCTCATACGGCAGTGTCGGTGCAGAATGGCTGACATGAGATCCCGAACCTCGCAGCCGAGTCCCCCGTGCATCGGCGCACGGCGCCTCCCTTCAGCCATCACAGCCACGGTGCTGTTGCTCCTCGCCACCCCGGTCCTGGCTCAGATCCATCGTGTGTCGGACGAAGTGAGGCAGGCGGACCTCGATCGCGAGGCCGAAGTCATCCGCATGGTGCGGGTGCCGATGCGCGACGGCGTGCAGCTCGCCACCGAGATCTACCTGCCCAAGGAGCGTTCCGGCCCGGTGCCGGTGGTGTTCTGGCGCACGCCCTACAACTTCTCCGAGCTGGCGGGCTCGAATCCCGCGCGACCCAACGCGCGTCTCAAGTACGCCCTCGACGCGATACGCAATGGCTACGCCTTCGTGATGCAGAACGAAAGGGGCAAGTTCTTCTCCGAGGGGGAGTGGGAGATCCTCGGACGGCCCCGCACCGACGGCTACGACGCGCTCACCTGGATCGCCGAGCAGCCCTGGTCGAGCGGCAAGGTGGCGACCCTCGGGTGCTCGTCGACCGCCGAATGGCAGATGGGACTCGCCGCGATGGACCATCCGGCCCATGCCGCCGCGGTGCCGATGGGTCAGGGCGCCGGTATCGGCCGCATGGGGCCCTACTTCGAGCAGGGCAACTTCTACCGTGGCGGTGCCATCCAACTGCCCATGGTCGTGTGGCTCTTCGGCGAGCAGGTGTCGCCACGGCCGACCTTTCCCGAAGGGGTTTCAAGCGACGAACTCGAGCGCATCGCACGCTGGTTCGACCTCTCGGCGCGGTCCCCCAGGGTGGACTGGGACGCGGCGCTACGCGAACTGCCGGTAGCGGAGATGATGGAGCGTAGCGGTGGCGACCCGGGCTTTTTTGCCGCCGCGACTCAGCGGCTCCCCGATGATCCGGCCTGGTACGAAGGCGGTCTCTACCATGACGACGAGGGCTTTGGAGTGCCGGCTCTGTGGGTCAATTCCTGGTACGACCTGGGCGTCTCGCCGAACCTCGAGCTCTACCGCCACGTGCGGCAGAAGGCCGATGCCGACGTGCGCGACCACCAGTACATGGTCGTCGCCCCGACCGCCCACTGCGCCATGTACCGGCTGACCGATCCGCTCGTTGTCGGCGAGCGCAACATGGGATCGATCGGTTTCGGCTTCGACGAGATCGTCTTCGACTTTCTCGACCGCTTCCTCAAGGAGCAGAGCGCCGAGCAGGCCGAGAGCTACGACCGCAGCACCCCGCAGGTGCGCTACTTCGCCATGGGCGACGCCCCGGAGAGCGGCTGGAAGACGGCGCCTGACTGGCCGCCGGTCACCCGGTCGACCACCCTCTACCTCGGCAGCAACGAGGGCGCCAACAGCCTGTTCGGCGACGGCGTGCTGCTCACAGAGCCGGCGGGGGACGACTCGGATCTCGATCGCTTCATCTACGACCCCATGGTCCCGGTGCCGACCCGCGGCGGCAACTTCTGCTGCCTGGGAGGCGAGCCCGAGGGCTCCTTCGATCAGCGCCCGGTCGAAGCACGGCAGGACGTTCTGGTCTACACCTCGGCACCGTTCGAGAAGGCCGTCGAAGTCGCCGGATTCGTCGAGATAGTGCTCTATGTCAGCTCCGACGCGCGAGACACCGACTTCACCGTCAAGCTGATCGATGTCGACGAGGAGGGGCGCGCCTTCAATCTCGACGATGCGATCTTGCGAGCACGCTACCGCGACGGCTTCGACCGGCAGGTCTGGATGACCGACGGCGAGGTCTACGAGGTCCGCCTCGGCCCGCTCTCGACCGCCAACATCTTCGCCGCGGGGCACCGGGTGCGGATCGAAGTCTCGAGTAGCAACTTCCCCCGCTACGACCGCAATCTGAACACTGGCGGCAACAACTGGGACGAAACGGAAGGAGTGGTGGCCCGCAACGCCGTACACCACTCGACGCAGTATCCGTCACGGGTCGTTTTGCCTGTGGTCGACGACTGACGGGCCTCGCGGAGCGTCTGGGGCACGCCCACAACCCGGCCATCGGCGGGGCACCCGCCCCCTCCGAGTTTGGAGCCCCCTTATCCGCCGACGGATCGCGATCGCCGCAAGCAGCACCTCTTGTACTTCTGGCCGCTACCGCAAGGGCATGGCGAGTTGCGGCCGAAGCTCGGACGACCGCGCTTTCGCTCGCGGGCAAGGGCGGCCACCCGTGTGTGGAGCTTCTGGTTGAACACCTTGGAGAGCGTCTCGTAGAGCACCGGGTGTTTGCTCTGCATCACTCCCGGTCGCTCGAAGAAGTACTCGGTCGCCACGGCGAAAAACTCAGCTTCGTTGGTCAGGGCGTACTCGTCGATGTCGGAATCACCGCGGCGGATCTCTTCCATCTTGCGACGCACCAGTTCGACCCAGGGCCCGATGCTCCCGCGATCCAGCCCGACGGACGGAAGACCGTCGATCGACCCGTCGGACTTGTCCACCAGGTGAGCGAACTCGTGCAGGCCCACGTTGTGCTTGTCGGCCGCATTGCGGAAACCGTGCAGAAGGTCGGGCTTGACGAGGATCATCATCCGGTTCATCGCGCCGGTCCCCACCATGCCGAGAGTGTGGTGCCGACCGCCGTCATCGAAGGCGAAGTCCTCGCTGAAGCGCGAGGGATAGATGAGGACCTCACTGATCTGGTCCCATTCCCAGTCGGGGAAGCCGAAGATCGGGATGATGGCGCTGGCGGCAGCCAGCACTCGGGTCGTCTCGTCCAGCTGGGTCTTGATCCCGGTAATCAGCTTCTCGCCCAGGAAGACCTGCAGCTCACGCCGGAAGCGAATCTGCTCGGCGGCGTCGAGAGCACGGTAGAAGACCACCTCGCGCTCGAGCACTTCCGCCCACTGCGACGGGAACGGTTCAGCGAGGATCTTGCGCCGACGGCGGAGCTTCCGCGTCAGGAGGTCGTAGAGGCCGTAGGAGAGGACGGCCGCGATCGGCAACGTCGCCCACAGCGGCTTGCCTGTAGGCCGCAGCGCGAAGGCCAGGAGGACCAGAGCGACCAAGGCGACGGCGGAGAAAGCAAGGGCCGTGCGGACCATTCGCCGCTCCCACAGCGTGTCGAGACGTTTCGCGAGTTCGGGCATCGATGGGATCGTACCCTCCTCGAGGTTCCACACGAATCCGCGGGCGCCCATCCGCCTGTCAGCGGAAAGCCGACGTCACGGAGCGGAGTGGCAGCTGGATCCGCAAGCGCCTGGCTTGAGACAAGAAGTACCGAAGACTGTCGCCGAAGCGATCGAGGAAGAAGACCGACGAGTGTTACGACCTGGCGAATGAAGGCTAAGACGGCGTGGCGCGATTCCGGGCAGTGATCGCAGTGCTCTGACGGCCGCACCGCCCACCCGCCTTCAGGATGTCTCTTGGGCGACGGCCCAGAGACTCACTCCGAGCAGTACCAGCCCCAATCCGAAAAGAGACGCCCCGGCCTTGACGACGATCATCGGCACGAAACCACTGAGGCCGACGGTGAAGACGACAACGCCTACCATCGAGATCGTGGAGGACGACCGGCTGACGGACTGAGTCGCGTGGAGCTGGGAAAGGAACATCAGGAATCCCGAGAAGAAGAGAAGGCCGGCGAAGGGAAAGGCAAAGGCCACCGAAGGCATCGACTCGCCCGCGCCGTACTTCTCGACGACGGCTGGGAATTCGATGGCGAGGGTGGGAAAGATGAAGATCTCCGCGTAGTCGAGGCCCGCGATCAGGACGAGACTCACTACGCCCATCACGTAGCCGAAGACACTGGCCTTCCCCGCTCCACGGCTGAGCCCATGAGCGAGCAGAGCTCCGAGGCCGAAGATGCCGCCGAGCAGGGAAATCAAGAAACCAAGATGGATCACCTGCCAGAAGCCGCTAGCCACCGTCTCGGGCGGCGCCGCGTCGGGGTGAACGAGGTAGCTAGCCGCCAGACAGACTCCCCCAACAATCAGAACCACCGCCGACCAGCGATAGATGAAAGCGAGTATCCCTTCCTTCATTCTCAACACCTCCGTTGGTTTCGACGAATTGTAGCCCCCTCCTTGACGGGTGACGAGTCACCACCCCGAGAGGGTCTCCGGCCCGTGGCCATCTCGTGACAACCCACCACAGTGCTCGAGCCGCGGTTCTGCTCAGCCAGCTGCATCGCCTTCAGCTCGCAGTACTCGTGGAGTCCAGCCTCACCGAACTCGCGGCCGTTGCCGGATTCCTTGTATCCACCGAAGGGCGCTTCGTGATTGGCCTCCCCACCGCTGCCCGTTCGTGTTGCGACCCGCCACCGTAGAATCGGAGTAGCGAGCGATCTGTCCATGAAACCGACTCTCGTCATTCTGGCCGCCGGTGCCGGTACACGCTATGGGGGCTTGAAGCAGCTCGCGGCGATGGGCCCTGGCGGGGAGACCCTTCTCGAGTACTCGGCCTTCGACGCATTGAGAGCCGGCTTCGGTCGCGTCGTCGTCGTGGTGCGAGCGGAAACGGAGCCCTCCTTTCGCCAGCGCCTGGATTCGAGGATGGCGCGCTCTGCCTCGGTCAGCTACGCCCACCAATGCCAGAGCGAGGGCGAAGGCACCGCGAGACGCAAACCCTGGGGGACCGGGCATGCGGTTCTGGCCGTGGAATCTGCCATCGATGGACCGTTCGCGGTGATCAATGCGGACGACTTCTACGGGGCGGAGCCCTATGCCGCCGTGGCGAGATTCCTCGAGGCAGCCCAAACGGACCGTCGCCAGGCCGTAATCGGTTTTCGCCTCGCTGAGACGCTCTCGAATTCGGGAGCCGTGTCACGAGCCCTGCTCGGCATCGACGACGACGGTCGGCTGACGGCCATTTCCGAATACCCCGAGATCTGGCGCCGGGAGGATCGCATCGTCTACCGCGATGACGACGGGGAGGAGCGGACCGTGGCCGGCAACGAGTTGGTGTCGATGAACATGTGGGGCTTCAACCCCGCCTTGCTGCCCGAGTTGAGGCGCCGGTTTGCCAGCTTCGTCTCGCGGCACGGAAACGACCCCGAGGCGGAGTTCCTTCTGCCCGAGGTGATTCAGACTCTCGTGGCCGAAGGACTCTTCGAGGTCGAGGTCCTGCCAGCCGGTGGCGAATGGTGCGGCCTCACCTTCCGGCAAGACGAGCAGCGAGTCCGATCGATGATCGCTTCGTTGATCCAACAAGGGCACTATCCATCGAAGCTGTGGTCATGAGATCAAAAGTTGTTGGACTTCGGCGCCAACACCTCTTGTCCTTGACTTCCCCGGGCAAACCGACCTGGCAGCGGGAGGGGAGGCCCACACAGATCTCAGCGTTGGCCTAAGGCACCGTGTTGGACCAGGCTGTGGTGTCTCCCGACTCGAAGCCGTCGGCGAAAATCAGGCCGGTGTCGACATCGTAGCGCGCCGCCCAGGTGCGCCACGAAGAGCTGCCACCGTTGGTGAATTCGTGGAAGCCCCAGAACGAGCCGGCAACCACAGGATCGGCCTCTGTGCCGCTGTAGTCACCCCAGCGGCCACCGGTCGCGTTGGCGCTGACCTGAACCTCCACCGGGGGCTGAAAGGTGTTGGCAGGATCGGCCGCGGTCCGGACCGTGCGCCACATCGAGATGAACTCGGTAGGGGACGAACGGGCAAAGGTGATGGCCGCCGAATCCTCGGCGTCAACGTCAATACTGGGAAAGAAGGTAGAGATCGTTCCACCAGGATCGATCTCGCCGTTCTGGGCCAGTGTGGGGTCGGCTCCCGATGGCCACCCGTTGAGTGCAATCTCGTACCAGCGAACGCGGGCCCGGGTCGAATTGACATGGTGCACGGCCCAGATCGAGCCGTTGCGCTCGACGACACTCCAGAATCTGGGCTCGAAGAGTTCAGGCCGGGTCGACGAGCCCTTCTGCGGCGGATCCGCCGGATTCGTGTAGATCGGGACGGGAAGCGTGAAGGTCTCGCGAGTGAAGGTGCCGAAGGGGTCCGTGATTGCGTGCAGGATCACCGTGTCGTTGCTGCCCAACTCGGTCGACTCGAGGATGTAGAGAGTCGCCGTGTCGGAGCGCACGTTGGGGACGCCCATCGACTGGTCTCCGACGATCAGGCTGCTGACGAGCTGTTCGACACCGCCCGAGAGAATCGAGGACTTGTCGACCACGACGAGCAGGTACTTGTCAGGCCCGAAGAAGTCCGCCGTCAGGAAGAGGAAGTCACGATTGACCGCCATGTTCGGCGAGTCGATGTCGGTATCACCGGCCATCGCCGTCACGTCCCAACGGTACTTGTGCCAGTCGTCGCGATCGTCCGGAGAACTGTCCGCCGAGACGGCCAAGAGGAACTTGGCCGTGTTGTCGTCGGCCCGCTCGTTGGCCATGGCGAAGAAGCGCTGCGAGTGCTCGTCCCAGGTCACCTCGGGGTCGAAGACGAGGTTGTCCGCTCCGAGCTCGCCCCAGAAGCCGAAAGAGTTCTCGATCTCGTCCTCCCACAGCATGGTGCCGGCCTTCGTGTAGGCCGCGATCCTGCCGTTGGTCATGAACATCAGCGTCGAATCGCCGACCGCGACCTCCGGGTCCGGCGGTGTCCAGGGCGTCTGCAGGATCGCCTCGAAGCCGAAGTCGACCCCGAGTTGTGGGTTGGCGAGCCGTTGCTGGCGCTCGAAGTCAGGGTTCCAGATTGGCGGGATCGGCGCCAGGGTTGCCGAATCGACGGGCTCGGGGCCCCGTTCATCGAGCGTGGGCGCTTCTGCGGGAACGTCGAGGCCGGGCGGAGCCCACGACGTCAGGTGGACGCCATGGGAATCATCGGCTGAGGCCCCTTGCCATACCCAGGCGAGCTGCTCATGCTCGCTCCAAAACGCCCTTCGGCTGCCGCTGGCGGCAGGCGTGAGCTGGCTGTCCGGGGTCTCGGGAGTCACCCGCGTGGGTCCGCCGAGACGCTGGCCGTCCGCCGCGAACGTCTGCACCCATAGCTCCTGCCCGTCACCATCATCATGGTTGTAGCTCAAGGCAAGGCGTCCATCCGGGGAGAGGCTCGCGGCTACGCCGCTCTTCCAACCCGAGTCCGGTGTCGCGATCCGGGTCGGCGGCCCGGCAGGCTCGCCTCGGGGATCGAACCGTCGATGCCACACGCCGTAGCCCTCGGGTTCGCATTGCATCCAGGCGACGACGAAGCGCCCGTCGCCGGCCGCGTCCAGAGATGGCTCGATCGGTGGGCAATCCGTGTCGGGCCCCTCGACCAGGAGCATGGGTTCTGACATCTGTCCGCTGACGGCCGAGACGAAACGGGCTCTCAGGCCACCGAGCTCTCCCGGTTCGCTCTGCGCCCACACAACGAGGAATCGCTCCTCGGGCAGTGCGACAACTGTTGGCAGGGCATCAGCGAGCCCATTGGATAGCTGCAGAGCGGGTCCGAGAGCCTGCCCCGAAGAGTCGAGACGACGGCCTCGAACTTGCCCTCCGGGGCGGTCAGCACGTGGGTGTGCGATCCAGGTGGCAAGGACCCTGCCTTCTACAGAGACGTCGATTACCGGGCTCGACGCGATCCCTTCGGCTGCTTCCTCGAGCCAGATCTCGCCGGTTGTAGGGCGCAGCTGAGCGTCGAATCTCCGAGCCACGGCCCGGGTGCCGCCGGGGCCGCTCGACTGCCAGGCCGCCCAGGCTCCCGTGCCGTCCGGCAGGGCTGCTACCGAAGGGCGATCCTGGTTGCCCATGAGAGTCTCATTGAGATGCACTTCCGGCGTCTGTGGACGCGCCAGTGGGTCGAGAACTCGCCCGTAGATGCCACTGCTGCCGGCTTCCTGTCGAGTACTGGTCCAGACGACGTAGCTCGAAGTGCCGGCTACGGAGAGGGCCACTTGCTCCTGACGGCCGCGACTGCCCTGATTGGCTCGAGTCTCCGAGGTGAGGTACTCGATCGATGCGAGCGTAGAAGTCTCGTTGGACAGAGTGACTAGAAGCAGAGCCATTGCGAGGTTCATCAAGTGCCTCCTCCCTGAAGGGACTATCGACCGTGGTGGGCGACTTGAACCCGGCGAGCGGCACAAGCGGCGAAATCGAGAGAAGCCCGAGTCTACTCTCAGCGGGGCTGAGTCCGGCCTGGCGAGCCATCTCTCGCACCTGGCTCCCAGTCTCAGGGAATCGCGTGGAACCTCAAGAGGCGGACTCCCGCGAAGCTGCTTCCAGCGGGTGCAGGAGTCGATTGTAGATCTCGCGGTAGGCTCCTTCTTCGACAGCCAGTCGATCGGTCAATTCGACAAAACGAGGCTGCTCTCGCAGCGGCGCCAGTAACGGGTCGCTCAGGAAGATGGTGGGGCTCGGGAAGCCGTTGGCGGCCGACTCGACCAGCCAGTCAAGCGCCTCGTCCACTCGGTCCAGTGCGGTGAGCGCGCACGCCACATCATGTTGGGCATGGTGGTAGTGACCATACGGATCGAAGGTTGCGGTGCGCTCCACCTCCTCCAACGCGGACGTCTCATCGCCCTGTTGCGCGGCGATCAGGGCACGGAGCGAGTGGAAGAACGCGTACTCGTCAAACTGACTCTGGCCCGCGTCGAGGGCTTCGGTCGCGGCCTCCAACTCGCCCAGGTGAATGCGACACAGCGCGGTCTGGCAGTAGGCCCAGGCCGAGGGGGAACGCCGCCCTGCCTCGAGAGTGGTGTCCAGGGCCTCGCGCTCACGCCCCTGGTAGTGCAGGCAAAGGCCGAGGTGAGTCAGCGCGATGGTGTCTTCAGGGTCGGTCTCCAGCGCTCGGCGGAGCCAGAACTCGCCCTCGGCCAGCAGGCCGAGATGAAACAGGATTGTCCCCACCCTTTCGCAGGCCTCGTTGAGCCCAGGCCGGACGGCAAGCGTTGCCGCCAGCTCCCGCAGTGCACCCCCATGATCGAACCCACCTTCGGGACTCCAACGCAGACGGGCACGCACGTAGCGTGCCTCCGGAAGCTCAGGATCGATCGCCAACGCCCGGTCCGCGGCCTCCTCACCGCTCTCGTGCCAACCTCCACCCGGCTCGAAGATGAAGGCCAGCCTGGAGTAGGCGTCTGCCAACCCCGCCCAGGCCAGAGCGAACTCCGAGTCGGCATCCCGCGCCCTCTCGAACCATTGGATCGCTGCGAACGTGTCGGGCTTGGTCTCTCGGTAGAGGTGGAGTCGCCCCTTCAAGTAGCTCTCGTAGCAGCCGGTCGCAGGGTCGCTTCGAGGCAACCGGCCCCCTCCCGAGAGCTCGACCTGGAGCCGGCGTGCAACTTGCCGCGACACTTCGTCCTGCATCTTGAACAGATCATCCATCGAGCTGTCGATCTTCGTCCCCCAGACCGGCGCCGCGTCCTCTACCGCAACCAATTGCAGGGTGAGCCGCAGCCGAGAACCCGAACGCTGAAACTGGCCCTCGAGAACGGCGTTCACACCCAACTCCCGGCCTACCTCCCGCACGTCCGGCGTTTTGTCCTGGTAGCGCAAGACGCTACCGGTGGGTCGCACTACGAGCGATCGCGCGCGCGCCAGTTCGGTGATGATTGCGTCGGCCAGTCCGATGACCAGATGCCCATTGTCGCCCGCAGAGGCAGCTGCGCTGCCGACGTCCCGGAAGGGCAGTACCGCTATCGATCGAGGTGCTCGCGTCGGCGTCAGCGGTCGAACCTCGCCGCTGAAAGCGTAGCCATAGCCGTGAGCGGTACGCACGAATTTCGCTTCGTGAGGCTCATCGCCGATCGCCTTGCGCACTTCGGAGACCAGTCGAGCCAGGCTGGTATCGGAAACAAAAGTCTCCGGCCATAGGGTCTCGTGCAAGACCTCCCTAGAGAGCACTCGAGGTCTGGCGGCCAGAAGCACACCCAGCAGCTCGAAGGCTTTTGGCGTGAGCTCGACTCGCCGACTGTCGACGGTCAGCTCCCTCGTGGACTGGTCGAAGGTGTAGTCACCGAACTGAAGGCGCAGACGAGGCTCCTAGAAGTCAAGAAACCCGAAGATATCCCGAAGGACTCGAACGTCGTGAGCTGCCTATTGTAGCCCTCGCACCCGACAGTCACCCCGCAGGTGACTCAACGCGAAGGGAGAACAAGATGACGATTCGCCTCGGAGATACAGCACCCGACTTCGAAGCCGCGACGACCACCGGCCCAATCCGCTTCCACGAATGGATCGCCGACAGCTGGGCCGTGCTCTTCTCCCACCCCAAGGACTTCACGCCGGTGTGCACCACCGAACTCGCTGAAGTTGCCCGCCTCAAGGGTGCGTTCAGCAGCCGCAACGCCAGGGTGATCGGCCTGAGCGTCGACTCCCTGGATGCTCACCGAGAATGGTCTCGGGACATCGAAGAGACCCAGGGACTGGCGCCCAACTTCCCGATCATCGCCGACGCCGACCGCCGGGTAGCCGACCTCTACTCGATGATCCACCCCAACGCGGACGACACTCTGACCGTGCGGTCGGTCTTCGTGATCGGCCCGGACAAGCGAGTCAAGCTGATGATCACCTATCCCGCGTCTACAGGCAGGGACTTCGAGGAGATTCTCAGGGCTATCGACTCGCTGCAACTCACTGCCCGACATTCGGTGGCCACGCCGGTCAACTGGCGCGCCGGCGAGGACGTGATCATCCTTCCCGCGCTCAGCGACGAGGAGGCCGCCGAACGATTCCCTGGAGGGTGGACGACGCTGAAGCCCTATCTGAGACTGACTGCCCAGCCCAGAGCCGCGCGGCAGGATGCCGAGGGATAGGCGGAATCGTGGATAGGGTTCGACACTGCGGATGGGCCGGCTCATTGGCGATCGCGCTGCTCCTGTCCTCGGGCGCCGTTGCCGCACAAGAGAGCCCGAGCGGCACGGCGACCGGTTGGTTCGATCCACTGGGCACTCGGCGAGCGCAGCAGGCTCGCGGCCTGGCTCTGGGCGACCTCGACGGGGACAGTGACCTGGATCTCTACACGACGTACTACAACTTCGAGGCGGCCTGGCGCAACGAAGCCGGCGTCTTCACCATCTTCAACGTCGTCGGCACGAATGACGTGCGCTCGGTCGCCCTCGGAGACCTGGACGGCGACGGCGACCTCGACGCATTTGTCGGCGGCGGAGAGGAGAGCAATCAGGGCGCCCCAAGCCGAGTGCGACTCAATCAGGGCAACCTGAACTTCACCGACAGCGGCCAGGCGCTCGGCCAAGCCGAGACCTCTTCGGTGGCGCTCGGCGACCTCGACGGCGACGGCGACCTCGACGCCGTGACGCTCAATGAAGGTGCGCCCAACCTCGTCTGGGTCAATCAGGGCAACCTCCAGGGCGGTAGCGAGGGGACCTTCCAGCAGGGCCCGCAAAGTCTCGGCAACGGGGTCTACGGCTCGCTGGCCCTGGGCGATCTCGACGGTGACGGTGACCTGGATGTCGTCATACCGGTCGGTGGGTTGGTGCGGGTCTATGGCAACGACGGGACCGGTGTGCTCACCGATAGCGGCGCCGTGCTCAGCACCGTCCCCTCGTCACCCCACGTCGCACTCGGCGACCTGGACGGAGATGGAGACCTGGACGCCTTCGTCTCCACTGCCACCGCCGAGACCATCTGGCGCAACGAGACGCCAGCGATGGGGCCGATCACGTTCACCGACACCGGCCAACGCCTGGGTCTAGACCTTCGGTTCGCAAGCCAGGGCGTTGCCCTGGCGGACCTCAACGCCGATGGCGATCTTGACGCCGTGGTGGCCCGGTTCCCTCAGAGCCTTGGCACCGTCTTCCTGTCGGACGTGCCGATGGTTACGGTGACCGTCTGGTTCAACGACGGTACCGCCGACTTCGATCTCAGCGGCGAGTGCTTCGCGCCGGCGGCCTTCCTGCCCGCTGGCGCCACCGAGGGCGACCCGATCATCCTGGGATGGTCCGAGTCGCCCGTTCTCGGTGACCTCGACGGGAACGGCACCATTGACCTGGTGACGAGCCATGCCGACGGGTTCCGCTGGTGGGACAACGGCGCGGCCGTCGGTACGAGCGTCTGCTGCGCGCTCGAGCGCTCTGCCTATGGGGCCGATGCGGGCCTACCGCCCCCACCCCGGAGTTCTTCTTCAACCTGGAGCTGGGCCAGATGGCAGGCGCTGGGCGAATCCCTGGTGTCTCTGTTGGGTGGCGCCGGAGACATCGACGTCGGGATCTACTTCGCCGTACGCGACGTACTGCTGCCCCAGTCGACCAATGGTCAGCGCTATCTCGACTTCTACGAAGCACACAATTCCGAGCTCTCGAACCTTCTGGTCGCCAATCCAGGGCTGCTTCTCGACGGTGCCTCGGCCCTCGGGTTGTGGTTTGACAACCTGCTCGCTCTGCTCGACGGGAGTGGTGCCTCAACCGTCATTTCCGCTCAGGAGATTGACGCCATCGACGCGTTTCTCGCCGATGTCTCCGCAGCAGGAAGCAATGCGCTCTCCCAGGCGATCGCCGCCGAGCTCTCCGCGATTCCACCCCTTACCAGCATGGTCGGGTTGACCATGGAGGAGGCGCGGGTCGAAACGATCGGCCCCCCTCTTGGTTCAACGATCTTCGAAGACGGATTCGAATCGGGCGACACAAGCGCCTGGTCGGCTGTCGTCCCCTAGATGGAGGTACTCCAGATGCCGCGAAACTGCTACACACTCATACTCGCCGTCGGACTGACAACTCTGCCGGGCTGCCTGCCGTCAGCCCACTACCCCTTGCAGGACCTCAGCTACGCCGACAGGATCCGGCTCGACCGGCAAGCGCTCGGTGCTCTGGCCAATCACGACATGGACTTCGGCACGTACTCGAACGGCATAGCTGCCGACGGGACCGACAGCCGGCTAGTCAGCGAGCTCTACATCTCCAACGTCTCCGGAGCTCGCATGTCCAATCTGCCCCTCTCCAACTGCTTGTGGCTCGGCACCGACGCCGGCGGCAACGCGGGCGACACTCTCGCCATGAGCTGGGAGGCAATGGCCAGCTTTCTGGTCGAGGACGAGATCACCCCGAACCCGCTACGCACCTGCCGACTGGCCGACGAGCTCGGCGCCTATACCGGGGTATCCGCCGGGAGTTCCTCACAGGCTCTCAAGGGGCACTCGTTGCAGTTGGCGAGTCTCAACCTCGGCCCTGGATCTCAGTCGGACGATCTGGATTTCTCGGGTGCCATCCTCAGCGCCCATCGCGAGCCTCTACCCACAGACCCCCACGGGCGCTGCCCGGTCACCGCTGACCTCTATGAGAACGACTACACCAACAAGGCCGAGGCCGTCCTGGCCGGCAGGGACTTCCACTTCACAACACCAGCTCCGAGTCACGTCCCTCAGCAAAGCAGTTACAGCTGCCCTGACCGCGAGGACAACAGCGGCGAGACAATTCTCTGCGGCAAGCGGTGTGCCTACCGGCATCCGCTCCTGGGTGACGCCATCAGTCTGCGCCTGGGCTTCATCGACGAGCTCGACATCAAGACCGGAGACCTCGATCTCACTCTGGTGCCGGAGAACCGGACGGCCCGCTGGATGAAGCCCAACTTGTTGATGGCTCGGGGCGCTCGCACCATCGCGCGACCAATGGAGCTGGTCAGCTCAGGCACCACGCACACCTACCAGTGGAAGACGCCAACGGCCGGCTCACCAGGGGATCCGACTCTTCTTCGATGGCACGAGAACTTCAGCCCGAGCCTTCTGGTGGCGGCGGTTTCCTTCTTTCGACTCGAGCCGGGCGGTGTCGAAGTCCCTCTGGACGACCTCGACGGCGACGGCATCTCCGACATCGCCGATAACCGGGTCACTCTGCAACAGCTGGGTGCCTTCGAGACCTGCTCGGGGACCGCGGACGGGGCAGGTCGATCGTTCGAGTTGGCGGGCTGCACCACGGCAACCCCCACCTACCTGCACGAGTTCCTGAGAGACGTCTTTGATGAACCTCTGACGGAGCCGTTGGCCTGGCAGGTCACATTCACCCAGGATCCCCTGGACGGAGGATCCGGCGAGATCTACATGAAGCTCGAGCTCGAGGTCGAATTCGGTGAGGTGGGCATGCAGGGCCGGCCCCTGACTGTAGATCTTGGTGGGGTACCCGTGGGCAGGCGGGCCAACGATTGGGTCGAGATCGTCAGCGTCGGCGGGCCGCGGCTGGTGGTCGATCAGCTCTCGCTCCAGGGCCCCGACGCGTCAGAGTTCAGCTTCCAGCTGCCGATCAATCCGCGCCCTGTCGCGCTCCCCGTCGACCTCGTCGAGAGGGACGACAGCTGGATGGTCGCCCTTGGCGAGGACTTCGAGGCGTTACCCTTGATGGAGCGCTGGGAGGATGCGGAACTACAGCTCGCGGTGGCTCGGCCGCTCGACTTCGAGGGCCAGGTGGTCAACCTCTACGGCGACGACGCGGCCATGGACGACGGGTTGATCGTGGCTCTCGACCCCGATGCCACCTTCGCCCCCCAGCTCCAGCAGGGTGTCTATCGACCGGCGTTTCGCACCGCTTTCGATCTGCAGACCCTCCCGGTCGAACTGTCCACGGGGGATAGGCTCCGTGTGCGCATCAGCGCTCTCCCCCAGGTCTACTCGACATATCCAAAGTCGGCCAGTCTCTACGTTCGCGCACACCCTCTGACGGACCCGTCCAACCAACTGGAGATCAACGTCGCGCTGCGCCTTCAGACGCAGTGGGGGCCGGATGCACAGGTCTGGCCTCAGTCGCAAATGCTCTTCGACGGCGACAGTCTGTACAACGCTCTGCTCGACAGCGTAGGCGATCAACCCTTACTGCGCACCTGGATAGCCATCGAGGGAAGGGACTTCTCGGCCTTCGATCTAGTCAGCCAGAACGAAAGCACGAAGGTCTTGCAACCGGGCGAGAGCGAGGCGTTCACCCTGGAGTACACACACCCGAATGGTGCACCCTGCGGGCCGGGAGTTCCGTTGCAGGAGGCCACCCTGCGCCTGGTAACTGATGCCGGGGATCGTCTCGTCGAGCTCCGGGGCGGAATGACCTGCCCTCCCTAGGAAGTTCCCCCTTTGAGGTTCCACCCCTTGAGGTTCCACACGAATCTGCAAGAAGCAGATGTCTGGTCGCGCCTCTTCCTCAAAACGCCGGGGCACTCCTGATGAGGTCGGGGAAGGCTGGTAGGCCAGGCCAACCCACTTCTCCTCCCCACTCTCACCACCGACGACAACAATCGCACCTCTCCGAGAGACCCCGCCCTTTCGCGGGGTTCGAACCGCCTATGGGATGATCGGCGCCATGCCGCGTTCCCACATCAATCCGCCTGAGATCTTCGACAGCCTCCAGTATGGGTTCTCCCAGGCTGTTGTTACCGACGGGCAGCGGCGCATCGACGTCTCGGGCCAGGTGGGATGGGATCGCGACGAACACCTTGTCGGTACCGACCTTGCCACCCAGGTCGACAAGGCTGCGGAGAACCTCCGGGTTGTCATGGAGGCGGCAGGAGCCTCGCTGGCAGATGTGACGACATTGCGCATCTATGTTGTGGAAGCCGCCGCCGGGGATCTGTCCCCGATCACCGCGATGCTGCAGCGCCACTTCCCCCGAGAGACCCCACCCGCAACGACCTGGCTGGTGGTCAGTGCCTTGGCCGACGACGGCTTGCTCGTTGAGTTGGAGGCCACGGCAGTCGTTGACTGACCGTGGGCGAAGAGCGTGGCTTGACTCGCGTCGACCGTCCCAATGATCACCTCCTGCCGATCGCTGCCTCGGCAGTTCGCCCTTTCCTGAACCACCGACGCCCGGTCATGGGCTATCGCGCTCCTCCCTGTTGCAGAGAGTGAGATCTCTTCAATCCGCCTGATAGAGGTCCCAGATAGACTCCTACGCATGGTCCATCACATTGCCAGAGTACTGATCCCGGCCGGCCTTCTACTCGTCGCCGCAACCGCAGCCGCGCACGACGGACAGAAGGTCAACTTCGTCGTGGAGTCCGTCGTGCCCGACGGCGCCGCAGCCAACGCCGGGCTGGAAGTGGATGACAGCATCCTGCGTATCGGCGGGCAGGCCCTGGAAGCCCAAGCAGACCTCAAGGGGGCGCTGGACGCTCACCGGCCAGGTGACACTGTGCCCATCGTGGTGGACAGAGGCGGCGAAGAGCTCACGCTGGAGCTCACGTTCCTCGAAGGACCGACGGGTGGGGCCTCGCTCGGTATCTCGGTCGCCATTGCGGGCCAGGGCACCGGCCCCGGCGACGCCTTCTCCGGTCCAACGTTGACCCGTGACGAGTGCGTCATCTGGGTCGACGAGACGTACAGCATCGAAGCCAGGGTCCGCGAGCTCGACCTGGGGTTTGAGGAAGATGCGAAGCGGCTCCTCAGCTGCCTCGAGAGCGACATTCAGGGGATGCCCTCCCCGATGCCGGTCGGCTGGTGCGACAACGCCTTCAAGATTCACTGCTCGGGACTCGGCCTTCTGACCGAGGTTGGCGAGGGCCAGGTGGAGGGCTGCGAAGAGCTGCTTGGAGAGACACTCTCCTCCTGCGCAGCTCAGAAGGTCTTCGACCGCTACTCCGAGAATGGCCAGGTGAGTGATCGGGCCGCCTGTATCGCTGCTCGCGACGCCTGCTCCGAAGATCAGTCGTGAAAACAGGACCGAGGAGCGTCGACCCAGGTTGGGGAGGGTCTCGCTGCAGATACCGACTCGCCGTTCTCCTGGCCGTGGCGATGATCGCAGCCCCGGCGGTTGGAGACGAACTCTCCTGGACCCAATGGGGAGGGCCGAGCGGAGACTTCTCCGCCCCGACCGGCCAACTCTTCCCGACATGGCCCGAGACGGGTCCGAGGGAGCTCTGGAGCCGCCCGCTCGGGCCAGGCTACTCGGCGATTCTCTACGAACGGGACCGTCTCTACACAATGCTCCTCGAGAACGGCAGGGAATCGGTCATCTGCCTGGACGCGCGTAACGGCGAGACCCTCTGGCAACAACCCTACGAGTCCCCTCCCTACCGAAACCAGGCAGGATACGGCGTCGGCCCGCGCTCGACCCCGCTTCTCGCCGGTGACCTCCTCTTCACGGTCGGCATCACAGGCGAGATGCTGGCCCTCGAGAAGGACGATGGCCGGATCCGCTGGACCCGGAATCTCCTCGGCGAGGGCTTCTCGGGCACTCGGCTGAGCCACGGATACTCGTCCAGCCCCGTGGCTTTCGAGACTCTCGTGATCGTGCTGGTCGGAGGAGAGAATGGAGCGATTGTCGCCTTCGACCAGGACAGCGGCCGAGTCGTCTGGAGGACTCAAACCTTCCGCAACAGCTATTCGTCCCCGACGATCGTCGAGATCGCGGGCAGGTGGCAGGCGCTGGTCTTCATGGCCGACGAACTCGTCGGCCTCGATCCGGCAAGCGGTGAACTGCTCTGGCGCCATGCCCATGACAACCAGTGGCACACGAACATCAGTCTGCCTTTGGTGACCGACGGCAACCTCATCTTCCTCTCGTCTCCTCAGATCGGCGCGCGAGGGATACGGATCGAACAGGTGGACGGACGTTTCCAGGTCGAGGAGCTCTGGGCGACGCGTCGCATTCAGTTCTACCACGCGACTGCGGTCCTCCAGGGCGACTGGGTCTTCGGCTCTTCCGGAGTCACTACGCCGGCTTTCATGGCAGCGGTGAACATCCGCACCGGCGAGATCGGATGGCGCAAGCGCGGATTCGCCAAAGCCAACACCCTCGAGGCGGACGGTCAGCTGGTGATCCTCGACGAGGACGGGGTGCTCTACCTCGCGACCGCTACGCCCGAAGACCTGGTCGTCAAGGCACAGACCCAACTCTTCGAGAGTGTCACCTGGACGCCGCCGACGGTCGTCGGCAACACCCTCTACGCCCGCGACCGCAGCCGCATCCTGGCAGTACAGCTGGGGCCTGCCGAACCCCTGGATGAGGTGCTGACCAACAGGCAATCGCGTGTAGCACCCAATTCAAGGCTCCCTCCATAGGGTTCGCTACCGCCGCCAGCAGCACTTCTCGATCCAGGGCCCGATGCTGAGGCGGTCCAGCCCGACCTCCGGAGACCGTCGATCGACGGCCCGCGCACTACTTCCACTCGAACCCGGAGTACTCCACGCGGCCTGCCATCACCAGCTTCTTGAACAGGAAGCGCGCGGTGGTGTCGAGTCGCCAGGCGACCGGCCGGAGTGCACCGGCCTCCACGTCCAGCTCGAACTCAGCCACTTCGAGTCCGTCCTCTGAGGTCAGCTCGTAGCGGCCCGGTGCGGGCTCGACCAGTCGTTCACAGGCGAAAGGGAGCTCGAGGACGAAGTCTTCGTCCTCGGTGTCGAAGACCAGGATCTTCGAATGCACCTCGTCCTCCAGAACCTCGGTCTCGAGCTCGCCTGCGGAGTAGCTCAGGAGTGACACCTCACGCTTCTTGAGGTCGTCGTTGACCGTCATTCGAAAGGTGCGCTCGACCTCGAACGAGCTCTCCAGCAGCTTCTCGTGAGCTCCTTGCGCGGTCGAACACTCTTCGGCGGTCAGCGCGACCAAGAGACCCGGCCAGAGCAGGAGCCCGATCATCAGCCGCATGCCGCGTCCGGCCAATTTTGGACGGCCACTGGTGCCGAGAGCCATCATGAGGGCGAGTGTATTCAAGGAGGGGGCGCGTCAGAGGGAAAGGAAGACCCGAGCCTGGCCCGCTGCTTACCCATCCGGCGCAGGCGCCAGGAGAGGCCGATTGCGTCCCGCAGCATCAGTGCAGCGTCGGTTACCACTCGCACTTTCGAGGCCTGCGAGTTGCTCCATTGGACGCCGACCTCGCGGATCTCCATCCCATGGAAGCGGGCGAGCTCCAGGAGTTCAATGTCGTAGCTGAAACGCTCGATTCGGACCTGCGCGAAGAGAGTTCGCGCGACCTCGCCGTCAAGGAGCTTGAAACCGCATTGAGTATCAGAGAAGTCCGTGCACAGGCCCAGGAGATGGAGGATTCTGTTGAACATGCGGCCCATCCACTGGCGATGGGCCGGCTGCGCCACTTCGATGCGGGCCTGGGCGTGGGCCCGGCTGCCGATGACGACGGGAGCTTCGGCCAGCAGGGGCTCGAGCCGTTCGAGTTCGGCGATCGGGGTTGAGAGGTCGGCGTCGGTCAGCAGGACACGGTCACCGCGGGAAGCAAGTGCTCCCTTGCGCAGGGCGGCACCCTTGCCGCGGTTGCGGTCGAGCTGGATGAGGCTGATCTCCGGCTGGGCCTGGGCCTCTACGACTCCGGCCGTTGCGTCGCTCGAACCGTCATCGACGACCAGGATCTCGAACGTCTCGCCGCGTTGACGCAGGTACGCCACCATCTGAGGCAGGGTTTCGCCGAGACGGGCCTCCTCGTTGTAGGCCGGGACGATGACCGAGATCGTAGTTCGCGCCATCGCCGGTCCCAGACTCATCGATCCGCGTCGGCGAAGCCGGCTGCAGGCCGCTCCGCAGGGAGTGAATCGTCGCGGCACAGGAGGATAGAGGTCTTGCTGCCGACCTTCTTGACGAGCATCCTGCGGCTGCGCGCCAGTGGCGGCAGCACGGCACGCGACAGCGGGTCTTCCGTGATCAGGCAGATCGGTTGCGCTTCGTCCCACGCGGCGAGAAGCGCGGCATCATCCGCCAGATGAGGAATCGTTCGCTCCATATAGAACGCATAGGCCCCACCGCGTTGCCACTTGCGTGTGCCCGGGCCGAAGAAAGCGTGCAGTCGACTGCCGGAGGGGACGAGGGCGCGAGCCTCGCGGGCGAAACCGCGATGGGACTTGATCGGGTCGCCGCCGGGCAGGATGTTGGTCGACGCCAGGACGAAGAGCAGCGTCACTGCGGCCATGAGGCCGGCAGGCGCCGACCACCTCCGTTGGCTCCAGGCAATGCCGCCGAGACCGAGGAGGCCGCAGGCCAGGAGCGTCGTGCTCAACGACAGCTCAGGCGGCAGGTCGGCGGGTGGCGCAACCCACAGATAGAGACCGGCGGCGAGGAAGAGAGACCCAAAGAACGCACAGACAGCGAGGGTCGCTCTGCGCTGCCCGCGCCCGAGTCGATCCTCGGCCAAGCGGTCGAGCACCAGAGCCACGAGTAGGGCGATCCCCGGTGCCACCGGCAGGAGATAGGGCTCTCGCTTGCTGTCGGACAGCGAGAAAAAGAGCATGGGCGCGAGGATCCACATGAAGCCCAGGATCTTGGCGCGTTTTTCCGGCTCGTTGGCCGTTCGAATGAAGGCGGCGATCGGCACGAACCAGGACCAGGGCGCGTAGCTGACCCAGAAGTACTTCAGGAAGTAGTACCAGGGCTGTCGGTGGTCCCAGGCCTCTACGAAGCGGGAGAAGTTCTGTCGCAAGATCAGTTCGTGCAGCGCATCGGTCTGGCCGCTGGCGAAGAGCGCCGCGTACCAGGGCAGTCCGCACAGAGCAAAGACTGCCAGGCCCCAGGGGAGTCCCCTGAACAACTTGAGCAGCGGGCGTCGACCGACGATGCAGTAGGCCAGGATGATCGTTGCAGGAACGACTGAGGTGACCGGGCCCTTGGCGGCAAAGCCGAGGCCCGCCGAGAGGCCGGCGATGATCCAGGCACGCCGCGCACTCCAGTGGCCGTCGAGTCGACGGGATAGAGCGAGAGTCGTAGCCAGAGTCGAGAGCAGCACGAAGCTGTCCATCTGGATAGTCCGTGAGGTCCACCAGACGAGGTACTCGGTGGCGAAGACACCGGCCCCCAGGAGTGCGGCGCGGCGTCCCACGTAAAACGTGATCAGCAGGTAGACCAGCAGCACCGATCCGACCGCAGTGAGGACGAGCGGTGCGCGCAGCGAGGATTCCGTAACTCCGCCGGCCGCGAGCGAGGAGGCAGCGCCCAGCCAGTAGAACAGGATCGGCTTTTCGGCGAAGACCTCGCCATTGAGTGTGGGCAGCACCCAGTCCCCCGATTCGAGCATCTCGACGACGACTCGGCCGTAGCTCGGTTCGTTCGGAGCCCACAGATCACGCGCTCCGAGCGACAGGGAGAAAAAAAGAGCTGCAGCCAGGGCCAGGAGGACGAGATCGCGGTGATGTTGCTTCAAATTTGGGATTCCTCGGACCTTGGGTGCCTCCCCGTGGGCTGCGTGGCTTCTCGAAGCCATGTGCACCCTCGGTGCCGATGCTGGTAGTCGAGCATACCCCGTCTTTGAGGTCGTCTTTGAGGTCGTCTTTGAGGTTCCGTCTTTGAGGTTCCACACTCTTCGTGCACAGCGACTGTCGCACCGGCGGCGATCAAGACGATGATGACTTCGGTCGCATCTGACCGCGCGGCGACGTGCAACGGAGTCAGCGAGAGGCGATTCCCGAGGTCAGGGTCTGCGCCCGCAGCGAGAAGAGCCCGCACCACCTCGGCCTTGCCCATCCGCGTCGCACGCAGTGGCGCTGTTTCGGAGCCATCGATCGGGTCCTACCTGAACTCGAAACGCAGTCCGAACTGACCCTCTCGGCCCGGCAGGACCTGAACCGCGTCACCCTGGCGGCTCACCCGGTTGGGACTATTGGGGAGCAACTCGACCTCCGAGGCGTTCTGCTCGTTGGTCACGTTGAAGAACTCGAGCAGTACCGTCATCCGCACCCGGTCGCCAAGGTCGAAACCCTTGGTCAGCCTCAGATCGAGATTCTCGTAGCTCGGCCCCTCGAGGGAGTTGCGTGGCACCGTGAGATCCCGCTGGGTGCTGAACTGGTTACCGTCCGGGTCGGAAGGGTTGGCAACAGAACTGAACTGCAGGCCGCTCTGGTTCCGGTAGATCGCGCTCAGCTGAAAATCGTACGGCAGGTCCACCGTGCCGAAGAGCAGGAGGGCGTGCTCCGGAAGAGAGGAACGGCCCCTGTCGAGGTCCGGCCCGTTGCTGAACGTCCCAGCCTGGGCGATCAGGTTCCCGTTGCCGGCGACGAACGATCCGCTGGCATTGTTCTGACCGGTGCTCGGGTCGGTCACTTCGGGGACCACTCCGACGTAGTTGTCGGAGGGGTATCCATTCCCGTTGTCGACGGCATCCGTGTAGGTGTAGTGCGCCGAGAGGGAAAACCCGTCATGCATGCGACGGGTGTAGCTCAGGATGGCGGCGTCGTATTCGGCATCGAACCATGGGCCCCAGCCCTGGACCTCGACGTCGGTATACGGCTCCTCGAACGAGCGCTCCAGCCCTGGGATCCGGGATTCGTACTTGAGGTTGGTCTGACGGATTCCCAGGATGTTCTTCGTCCTCCGGTGGTGGAGATCGAGACCGATCACCTGGTGGCGACCGACCTGCTGCTGGACGCCCAGGTGATAGGCCTCTGTCGACGGAGTCTCGAAGCTAGGATCGACCTCCGTCGGAAAGCGGCCGGGTGGAATCAACCCGTGGGCCAGCGTTCCGAACCGGCCCCAGTACCAGCCGCCGGGAAAGAACGAGTCGGCGAGTAGCTCGTTCACTCGTGCCAGGTACTCGTCCGCCGTCAGACCCGAGAGCTCGAAGACGTTGTCCTGCGTGATGACGGACTCAGCCGGTATCGGAGCGTGTCCGTCGGCCACGATCTGGTTCAGGAAATCGAAGCCCAGGTGCTCAGGTCCGGAAGGGAAGGGGCAGGGGCTTCCCGCGACCTCGGCATGGCTTGCCGTGGGATTGACGCAGAAGCCGATGAACCACGGAATGATCGTGGTGACGTTGTAGAAGCCTTGCGGGAACGAGGCGTCCTGCTCGAAACGCATGTCCGCGCCGCCGAACTCGGGCACAAGCCCTACCTGTTGGACCGTATAGCGGTCGAAGAAGATCCCGGCGCTACCTGTGACGACCGTAGTGTCGGTCGGGGTCCAGGCAAAACCAAGGCGCGGTGAGTAATTGTCGTCGTCGTCAAACTCGGAATCGTAGTCCCAGCGCAGGCCGAGATTGAGCGTCCAATCATCCGCCACCCGCCAATCGTCCTGAATGAAGAGGCCGGTGTGGGTGTTGCGTAGACGAACTTGCGCGTCCTCCGGACTCAGAGGGCCAAACACCCCGGTGAGGACAAAGCCGGAATCGACCGGGCCGAAGCGGGCGTAGTTGTCGGCCGTGGCGAACAGCTGATTCGAGATGTTGGAAGATTGAATCCCGTCGACCTCGATGCGCTGGAATTCGAGCCCGGTGGCAAGGTCGTGCTCACCAAAGCCCCGAGTGAGCCTGGGGGAGAACGAGGTGTAACTCTGGTCGAGAGCCCCCTCCGTGTCGCCGTTGCCGAACTGCGTCGATCCAGCGTCTCCAAAAACACCGAACGTCGTCGGTGTCGTAAAGATGAAGAACGTGGTGTCGGGACCTGCTGCCGGGTGCGCGGGGGCTCTCCTCTCGTGGTCGTCGCGATACTGAAGATGGGCTTCGAACAGATAGGAGCTGTCAGCGCCAAGAATCGCGCTGTCCCGCAGTCCCAGCATGAAGCGCTCCTCGTCGCTGTCGGAGCGCCGCGACGGCAACGCGCGGCCGATCGCGCGGGCCCTGGTATCGGTGTAGCTGATCTGTTGACTCAGGCGATGGCTGTCGTTGACCTGCTCGTCGAGTTTGAGAAACCAGCGGCTCTCCTCGGTCACATTCGGCCCGTCGAAGCTGTTCTCCGCGTCGCGCAGCGCCAGTGGGGTCTCCTCGGTGAAAGCGAAGTTGGGCAGCCGATCCTCATCGACGCGCTCCGCCGAGCCGAAGTAGAAGATCTTGTCGTCGACCAGGGATCCGCCCAGGGTGACGCCGAAGTTCTCTCGTGACAGCGGCGGCACCTCCGCCCCGGGCTCGAGGCTGTTCTCGGCGTCGAGGGAGTCGTCGCGAAGGTACACGAAGCCGAGCCCCCTGAACTGGTTGCTGCCGCTTCGGGTCAAGACGCTGATGACGCCGCCCGACCCATGGCCGTACTCGGCCTTGTAGCCTCCGGTGATGACCTCGAACTCCTGAATCGCGTCCTGGCTGAACTGCGTCGCCGGTCCGCGGTTGAAGTCGTCGCGATTGGGCATTCCGTCGACAAGGTAGATGGCGGCCCCGGGGCTCTCGCCGAGAATGGGCACGCTGCCGAGACTTCCCCGCCCCTGTTCCGGCTTGACATTGACTCCCGGAACCAACTTCATCAGGTCGAGGTAGTCGCGACCGTCGACCGGCAAGGTCTCGATCTGGGCCGGGGTGACGACCCCCCCGGTGTCGGACGTCCTGGTCTGGAGCAGAGGCTCTTCCGCATGCACCGTGATGACGTCGGAGCTGGAGCCGACTGTCAACTCGATGTCGAACACCGGACGACTGTTGATCAGCAGTTCGAAATCCTCTGTCACCTCGGTCGCAAACCCGTCGAGCGAAACGGCAATCCTGTAGTTGCCCGCGGGCAGCGATGGAAACCGGTACCAGCCCTCGGCGTCGGACAGGACCGAGCGGGTGATGGAAGTGCTCTTCGCCTCGACGGTGGCTCCCGGCAACGCCAGGCCATCCTCGGAGGAGATGACCCCCTCGAGAATCGAGCCGGTCTGTGCCACCAGGCTGCCACTCGACATGACGAAGGCGACCAGGGCCAGTACTTGGAGTGACCTGCCGCGAAGAAGTCCCGAGAAGATCGACATCGGTGCCCCCTTGTCCGCGGCATCCGACCCCAGGCGCCTACAGACATATTGTTGATTGAGCTGGCGCAGACTCTATCAGCCGGACTTCGCGGAAGCGGGAGCGCGAGCCAACCGCTCGGGTTAGCCTCAGGAGCCGGCCGGTGCCGCGGGCGAGAACAGATCCAGCCGCTCCCTCAAGTGGGCCAGCGGCTGCTCCAGATACTCCGGCAACTCACCGCGATCACGGGCCGCGTCGAGACGCGCCAGGCTGCTCTCGAAGTTGGCACGCAAGCCGGGGCCAAGCTCCTCGAACTCGGGCCTCTCGCGCAGCGTCTCGTACAGCGGCGAGAGGCTCAGCGTGTCGTACCAGTTGTCCCCGTACCAGTCGGCCCAGCCGCACCTCTCGCAGAGCGTCAGCGCGTCGTCCACCCGCCCCCAGCGGAAGAAGCCCGGTCGCGAGAACAGGATCGAATAGCCGGTGGGATCGGTCGGCACGCTCTCGACGAACCGCTCCCAGGCGGCAGGCTCGTCCTCGTCGCCCCTGGCGGCCGCCAGGCTCCAGTGCATCGACTCGAGGAACGCCTCCGGCATCCGTCCCTCAGCGACGACTTCGGTGAACATCGCGATCGTAGCCTCGGCCTCCTCGAACCGGTTCAAGCACAGCAGCGCGAACGCCTGGAGGGGAACCGCATACGGCATGCCTGGATCGAGATCGAGCACCGCGTCGATATGCTCGAGCGCCTCGTCACAACGATCGAGCTCGAGGAGCTCGATCGCGGCATTGAGCTTCGGCGGGTGTTCGAGTGGGAAGCGCCGTGCCAGCTCGCGGCCGGCTGCGATCCGCAACGAGCCGGAGCTGAGTCCGATCGCCAGGGCGTTCTGGGCCAGGAAGGAATCGGGAGCCAGGGCGGCAGCGCGAGTCGCAAGCTCGAACTTGGCATCACCCTCGAGGGTACGCAGCGGTGTGCTCTCGAGGTTGAAGAGGACCGCCCACCCGGCGCCGTCGGTCGGATCCAACTCGACCGCGAGTTTGCCCCAGCGAGACATCTCGGCGGCGGTTTCCTCCAACTCCACCGAATCCGAGGCGTAGTTCAATCGAATCACGTAGAGCGTTCCGAGGCTGGCAGCAGCTCGAGAAAATCCCGGGTCGTGCTCCAGAGCTTCTTCGAATGCCGCCTTGGCGAGGTCGAAGAACCGCGAGTCTGCGCTGGCGCCAAAGCGGGCCCGGTAGTGCTCCCCACGGCGTAGAGCCAGCTCGGCCTCCACCGAGGTCGTCAGCACCTTGGGCCCCGCCGGCGCAGAGCCCGGTCGGATCCTGGACAGAATACTGTTCGCCGCCTGGCGGACGAGGCCCAGGTAGTTGTTCGGCGTGGCGCGATAGCTGTCGCCCCACAGGACACTGCGGTCGCTGGCGTCGATCAGCTGCACATCGAGACGAAAGCCCTCGCCGTCGGGGTTGATCGTCGAGGCGATATAGGCGCCGACCTTGTAGGCGGTAACGATCCTGGCGGTGTCGCGATCGAACTTGTCGTACTCGACACTCGTCGGCGGCAGCTTGGTGACGAGGTCTTCGAGACCCGAGAGTTGCGTCGTCAGCGTGCTCGGCACCGCATCTGTCAGGTACTCCTGCTCAGGCATCCCGTTGACGATGCTGGGTAGAGCGACAATCGACGTGATCATCGCGGGCGAGGCGAGGCTTCCGGGGGTCGACTCGCTCTTCGACCAGTAGAGCCCGAAGGCGCCGAGCGCTGCGACCGCTACGGCAGCAGCGGCCATGAGCGCACGTCGGCTGATCGCCACAGGAGGGGCCGCCATCGGAGCGACACCCGTCTTGGCCGTGCCGAGTTCCACCTCACGCTCCAACTCCTTGAGCTCGGTGTGGACGTCCTGCGCCGTCTGGAAGCGCTCTTTGGGGTTCTTCGCCAGGCAGCGCCTGACGATGCGGTCCAGGTGCCGCGGCAGATCGGCCTTGATCTCGACCACCGGCGCCGGCGTCTCGGTGAGGATGGACGACGTCAGCCGCGCCGCGCTATCACCCTGAAACGGCCGGTCACCCGTGAGCATCTCGTAGAAGAGGGTGCCCAGCGAGAAGATGTCGGTTCGCTGATCGACCGGCTTGCCTTCCGCCTGCTCCGGCGACATGTACGGCAACGTGCCGAGCACCGCACCCGCCTGGGTCATCGGCGTCATGGCCGTCATCGTCTCGTCGAGATCGTCGACATCCGCGCCCTGCTTAGCCAACCCGAAGTCGAGCACCTTCACCCGCTGCTCCTCGGCGTCGACCATGATGTTGGCCGGCTTCAGATCCCGGTGCGTGATCCCGCGGGCGTGTGCCGCCGCCAGCGCCTCGGCCAGGGGAATCGCCAACTCGAAGAACCGGGTGAGGTCGAGACCCGCGCGCGGAATCAGCTCGCCGAGAGTCTTGCCCTCGACCAGCCCCATGGTGACGAAGTGGATTCCGTCGGCTTCGTCTACCGAGTAGATGGTGACGATGTTGGGATGGTCGACTGAGGCCAACGTCCGCGCCTCACGCTTGAAGCGCTCGAGGCGCATCGCGTCGCCGGCCATCTCCGCCGGCAGCACTTTGAGCGCCACCTCGCGGCCGAGCTTCGTGTCCTCGGCACGATAGACCTCCCCCATGCCGCCCTTGCCGAGCTGGCCGATGATCCTGAAGTGAAGAAGTGTCCGGCCGACCAAGAAAGTACTCTAGCAGCCGGGGTCCAGAGGGCTCCGCCCCGCCTTTCTCTGGTCAGGGATTGTCGGTGAGGTATGGCCCTTGCGACGCACCCGCTGTCGTTGGCGCTCCGTCGATGATTGCCCGAGTCGCCATCGGGCCGTGTGTGAACGCCACCAGAATCCCAGAACCGGACCCGTTCACGGTCGTAGTAAGAAGGACGCGGCAACCTACGTCCGCATCGACTTGAAGGTCAGGAGACTCAATGATCGCCGAAGCGAAACCCAGCCGAATGCCCATCAACTTGATTCGCTCGACGGTCGGAACCGGCCTGGCCTTCGGTCTTCTTGCCTGCGGAACGGTTCCGGCCGATCTCGCGATCACGGACGTGACGGTGATCAATCCACCTACCGGGGAGGTCGCTGCGGGCCAGACCGTCGTCGTGGCCGAGGGTGTCATCCGTTCCGTCTCCTCGAGTTCGGTCGACGGCAAACCCGCGGCATCGACCGTGGTCGACGGCTCGGGGCACTATCTGATTCCGGGCTTGTGGGACATGCACGCGCACCTCGATGGCCACGCGGACACCGATCTCGTGATGCTCGTCGTCAACGGCGTCCTCAACATCCGGGACATGGGTGGCGACCCGTTCGTGCTCGCCGACACCAAGTCGCGCATATCCGAAGGCGAAATCGTCGGGCCGGGAATCCGTGGGGCGGGTTCGATTCTCGAAGACCGAGGGTGGCTGACCCGAGCCCGCGAGACCTTCGACGGCCTCGAGAACCGCGTCCCGGTCGACAACCCCGAGGAGGCGCGAGCCACAGTCGCGATGCTGAAGAGCTGGGGCGCCGACCTCGTCAAGGTACGCAATGTCACCGACGAGGCGACCCTCCACGCCATTCTGGCGGCCGCGAGGGATCACGGACTCACGGTCGCCGGTCACGAGCCGATGATTGTCGACATCGACACCGCCGCGCAGCTGGGCATGACGACGTTCGAGCACGTACCGTTCATCACTCTCACCATGCCGGGGCGCGAAGCGGACGACGCGCGGGTCGCACTCGCCATCGAGGGCCTCCTAGCCAGCGGCTCCTACATCGATCCGACTCTGATCGCCAGCAACGGCCTTGGTAAGTCTCGCGAGGAGCGAGCGGCGGCCATCGAGGCCGACGACGAGCGCTACCAGTACCTTCCCGATTCAGTGAGGGAGATGTGGGTGGCGAGTCTCGCCGGGGATGCCGGACCGCTCCCCTGGGGTCCAATGCGCGACCGCTCGCTCGAAATGGCCAAGCAGATGCACGACGCCGGCATCCCCATCCTCGCCGGGACGGACATGGGTGTCCCATTGACATTCCCAGGCTCCTCACTGCTCGGCGAGCTGGTTCTGTTGGTGGGGCAGCTTGGCCTCTCGCCAATGGCTGCCCTCGAGGCCGCCACCAGCGCTCCAGCGTCACTCTTCGGAATCGCCGAGGGCTCAGTCGCCCCCGGAATGGCCGCCAACCTGGTGCTGCTCCGTGCCGATCCGCTCGCAGACATCACCAACGTGAGCACCATCGAGGCCGTGATTCTCAGGGGTGAGCTCCATGATCGAGCCCAACTCGATTCGCTGCTGGACTACGTACGCGAGAACAAGGACGCACCACCGGGTCCGACGGTCTTCGAGCAACTCGAAGCCTCATGCCGCGCCGAGGAGACGCCCGTCTGTCTGGAGAGATTGGCCGGCTACATGTACTCGCGCACGCTCTACGCCGACGCGCGAGGCGTCTATCAGGAAGCGCTAGATGCCGGCGCGGGCGCATCGGCGATCGAGGGCCTCTTCGCGAGCACGGTCAACGTGTTCCATGAAGGGGGTCTCGAATGCGGCGACGAGGCGGGGGCCCTCGAAGGCGTACTGGCGGCGAGACCGGGCGACCCGGACAAGATCGTCGGCGTGCTCGATCGCATCTTGCCGGCGATCGGCGCCGAGTGCGTCAAAGAGCAAGCGGCCTATCTGACCCGGCTTGCGGAGATCGAAGAGTCCGCCTTGACCGAAGAGATGCGCTCGATCTACCGGGAGCACTACGCCAGCTACCTCTTCAAGGTCGAGGGGGATGGCGATGCCGCCTATGAGTATCGCCAAGCGCACATGCCCGAGGGCTGGGAAGGCAACCACATACAACTGCGAGAGCTCGCAGAGTGGTGCCTGGTGCAGGGCGTCGCGCTGCCGCAGGCTCGTGCCTTGGCCCAGAAAGCGGCTCAGGTGACGGAGATCCCGCTGGTTCGGTTGATGTCGATGATGCTCGAAGCTCGCATCGCCAGCGCCGCTGGCGATCACGACGACGCGGTCGAGTTGATGGAGACCATCGACCGGGCGGTGCCCGACAACCAGACCGTCATGGGCCTACTCGAGGGCTTCCGCAAGCTGGCAGGGGAGAACGACGGCTGACCTGCAGGGGCACCTCGGAAGGCGCCGCCCCGAGCCGATCAGCGACCCCCGGCCGGTACAATGCCGCAACCATGCAACAGCCACGCGGAATGATCGGCGGGACCCTGGGCCACTACGAGATCGTAGACGAGCTTGGCTCCGGCGGCATGGGTGTCGTCTACCGCGCTCGCGATCAACACCTCAATCGCGAGGTGGCGATCAAAGTCCTGCCCGAGAACTTCTCCGCCGACGCCGGTCGTCTCAGACGGTTCGAGAGCGAGGTCAAGGCCGTGGCGGCCCTGTCCCACCCCAACATTCTGGCAATCCACGAGTTCGGCAACGAGGGCGGGACGGCCTTCGCCGTGATGGAACTCCTCGAAGGGCAGACGCTGCGTCAGCGCATGGCCGACGGTTCGCTGCCACAGTCGAAGGCGGTAGAGATCGGAGCCCAGGTGGCGCGCGCCCTTGGCGCGGCTCACGACAAGGGGATTGTCCACCGGGACATCAAGCCCGACAACATCTGGATCACGACCGAGAGCCAGGTGAAAGTCCTCGACTTCGGGTTGGCGAGCTTCCAGACCTCGCCGGATCCGGAAGCCGAGACCATGACGCACCTGACCGAGCCCGGCTCAGTCGTGGGGACGGCACCGTACATGTCGCCGGAACAGGTCCGCGGGACGACGGTCGACGCCCGCTCCGACATCTTTTCTCTCGGGGCAGTGCTCTTCGAAATGCTGGCCGGCCTCCAGGCCTTCGCCAGGCCGTCCAGGGCCGAGACGATGACCGCTGTGCTTCAGGACGATCCTCCGGAGATGAGTGGGACGCCGCGGCCGCTGCCGCCGATCCTCGAACGCACGATCCGGCACTGTCTGGAAAAGGAACCGGTTGAACGATTCCAGACAGCCAGAGATCTCGCGTTCGCGTTGCAGGGCGTGAGCGAAGCCGGAAGCACCAGTTCCGCTCATGGGCCAGGGATCAAGACCGACAGGCGCCGGGTCAGCTGGCCTGTGGCGTTCGCAATGGCACTGCTCTCGGTCCTCGCGACCGTGCTCCTGGTTCGTGGCCTTGGCGAAGGGAAGACGCCGCCTGCAAGTACCGAAGTGAGCCGATGGGAAGTCTCCCTGGGACCGGATCAGGACCTCCTCGTTCGGGGTCGCTCCCATCCACTGGCCTTGTCACCGGACGGCAAGAGGCTCGCCTACGTTGCGACCGACGGTCACGAGAGTCTGCTCTACGTGCGAGCGGTCGACGAGTTCGTCGGAACGAGACTCGCGGGCACCGAGGGTGCCAAGAACCCCTTCTTTTCTCCCGATGGCGAGTGGGTCGGCTTCTTCGCCGGCAGCGAGCTGCGCAAGATTCCGAGTGGAGGAGGACCGGTGCACAGGATCTGCGAGGCGCCCCTCGATAACCTCGGGTCGGCCTGGCGTGGGGACGGCACGATCGTCTTTGCCTCCTACGCGACCGGGTTGTGGAAGGTCCACGTGGATGGTGGTGATCCAACGGAGCTGACGCGAATCGACTCGGACGCCGGAGAAACCCAGCACCGGTGGCCGCAGTTCCTGCCTCGCGGCCGCGTCCTCATGACGGTGGGAACGGTTCGCGGATCGCAGGTCGCGATCGTCGATTTGCTCGACGGCCAGAGAAGCCCCATCTCTGATCTGGCGGCCGTGTCGGTCGCCAGATACCTGCCGACGGGGCACCTTCTCCTGGCCCAGGAGTCGGCGCTGCAGGTCGTTCCTTTCGATCTCAACAGCGGCACCGTGACGGGAGCTCCGGTCACCGTGGTGGAGGGCGTCACCGCACTCTCCACCCAGGGCGTCTCCTACTTCGCGGTTTCCGATTCGGGGACTCTGATCTATCTCTCGGGATCCGGCCAGGCCGGCAATCAGCTGGTCTGGGCTGATCTCAGCGGAAATGTCACGCCGATCAAAGGTCAAGGGAGCTCCCATCTGCAGCCTAGACTCTCGCCCGATGGAAAGCGCGTTGCAGTGACCGTCGGCGAGGAGCTTGGCGCGCGAGCTGTCGGAGTCCTCGACCTGGGGAGAGGATCCCAGCGCCGGCTGACGTTCGAGAGCTCCAACGCACAGCCGGTCTGGAGCCCGGACGGCCGCCGCATCGTCTTTTCCTCGAGTCGGGACGGCAGTTGGAATCTCTACTGGCGCGCTGCAGACGGTAGCGATGCCGATACGCTGCTGCTCGCCGGTGACAACGAACTCTGGGCCGCCGATTTCTCGCCCGACGGCAAGCACCTGATCTATTGGGAGATCGATGCGGAAACAGCTCGCGATCTCTGGGTCCTCAGGCTCGAAGGGGATCTGGAGCCGTCGCCGTTCCTCGTGACGCGCTACAACGAAAGGGCTGCGCTCTTTTCACCCGACGGCCGGTGGATAGCCTACGTCTCCGACGAATCCGGAAGCGACGAGATCTACGTTCGGCCCTATCCCGGACCCGGTGGCCAGACCACGGTCTCGACCGATGGGGGCGTCGAGCCACACTGGGCGCATGACGGACGGCGACTGTTCTACCGCCAGGCCGACCGCATGATGGCCGTCTCGGTCGAAACCGACCCCGACTTCTCGGTGTCCAAGCCCATCGTCCTCTTCGAGGGGCGCTTCGACCGGGGTGTGACGGGCAACCTGAGCTACGACCTGGGCCCTCTGGGCGAGCGCTTCCTGATGCTCCAGCCCCTCGGGGACCGAAGTACTGCGAGCTTCCGCGTCGTCCTCAATTGGTTCGAAGACATCCGTCGCCTCTCACCGACCGACTAGCCAAGGGCCGCCGAAGCCTAGCCCTCATCCCGTGCCAGGCCGAAGCTGTAGAGATGTCCCACCGTGCGGACGTAGAGCCGGCCGTCGGCGATAGCGGGAGTCGCGTAGCACTCCTCACCGAGGTCGCTGACGGCCGTCACCTCGAGGTTGCCGTCCGGCTTGAGGACGCTCACCTTGCCGCGGCGGCTCACCATGTAGACCTTGCCGTCGGCGGCGACCGGGGAGGCGTAGTACTGGTCTACAGCCTCTTGCAGTCGCTCCTGGCGGATCACCTCGCCGGTCGCCGGCTCGAACGACGTCACGATGCCGCCATCGTTGACCATGTAGAGGACACCGTCGTAGACCAGCGGCGACGGCAACTGCGGCACGGAGCGACGGTAGGCCCAGACAACACTCGACTCGGTCATGTCGCCCTCGCCTCCCAGACGGATGCCGAGCATGCCGTTGAGGCTGCCGAGAGCCGCCTTGAGGTAAATCCAATCGGCCTCGTCGAGATGGCCGTCTGCCGCCAGGTCGACGAAGCCGAACCATCCCTTCACCTGGCCATCGGGCATCTCTTCGGCGTTCAGAACGCCATCCCCGTCGGCGTCCCGCTCAACCAGGGTGTCGGCGAAGGACGCGATCTCGATCTGCTGTCCCGGCTGGTTCATCGGCGAGCCGAAGCCGTTGATGAAGAGGAGGTCGCCTTCGACCACCGGGGTGGACTTCATCTCGAAAGAGAGGCCGCCGACCCACCAGATCTTGTCGCCGGTCCCGGCCGAGTAAGCCGTGAGAAGGAAGGACCCGGGGATGAGAACCTGCGCCTCGCCGCCTTCGGGACGGTAGAGGATGGGAGTCGAATGGCCGCTCGTCGCCTCTGGGCGTGGCTTCTTCCAGGCCAGCTCCCCAGTTGCCTTCGACAGAGCCAGCACATAGGAGTCCGTGCTCTGATCACACACGAGGATGACCTTGTCGTCGACCAGCACCGGCGATGCTCCCATGCCGTAGACGTTGTCGAACGGTCCCAACGGATGTCGCCAGCGTTCGTTGCCGTCGAGGTCGTAGGCCAGCAGACCGAAATCGGGAAAGAAGACGTAGACCGACTCGCCGTCGGTCACCGGCGACGCCGACGCCGGCGTATTGCGGTCGTCGACCTTGTCATTGCGTGGCCGCGGAGCCGCCTTCTTCCATACGATCTCGCCGGTCTCCCGAGCGATTCGGAATGTCAGCAGGTCGTCACCGTCGTAGGCGGTCAGGAAGATGGCGTCGCCGACGAGGACCGGCGACGAATGACCCGGCGGCAGCGGTGTCTTCCAGACGACGTTCTTGTCGGGACCGACCTCGGCCGGCAGCCCGGTCGTCGGCGACACACCACCGCCGTTGGGACCGCGGAAGCGGGTCCAGTCCTCAGCGGGGGCAACGAAGGCCACGAACAGCATCGCGACGCAGATCGGCCAGGCGAGCTTCTTCATCTCAGTCTCCTCATAGGGGGTCGGTCGATTCTATCGAGCGCTCATGGCCGGAAGACGTGAGAGCCGGACAGACGCGCCGCAAGGCGATCGACCCGGCCCCTCAACCTTGGGATGGTGAGAAGATCGCCCCATGGCCTTCCTCGAACTGGTGACGCTTGTCGTCGACGAGTACGACCCGGCCATCAGTTTCTTTGTCGACGTTCTCGGATTCGAACTTGTCGAGGACTCACCGTCGCTGACCAACGACGGGCGGGCGAAGCGGTGGGTGGTCGTCCGTGCTCCGGGCGCGCAGACGGGTCTGCTGCTCGCTCGAGCCGACGGCGAGCGGCAGGCGAAGGCGGTTGGGGATCAGGTCGCGGGGAGAGTCGGCTTCTTCCTTCGGGTCGAGGACTTCGACGAGGCGTACGACAGGATGGTCGCAGCCGAGGTCGAGTTCGTCACTCAACCGCGCCTGGAGCTCTACGGGCGGGTCGCGGTGTTCGTCGATATCGCCGGCAATCGATGGGACCTTCTCGGGCCGGCGTAGGACCCATTGGACACCTCTACCGTACTCGCGCCGACCGCGACCCTCCACCGCGTCAGGCATCGCTCGCCGCTCCTAGGATCGCTCGCACTCGGAATCCTGTCGGCCATGACGGTAGCTTCGCACCTGCCGGGAGCTGAGGCCACAGACAAGCCGGTCGAAGCCCGCCTGCTCGCTGAGTTCCAGCAGGCGTACCCCTCGGCGGGCCCGACGCCGAGCGGAGAGGTCTCCTTCGAGTTGCGTGCCGCGCCGAGTGAGGTGCCGCAGTTCGACGGCCGTCCGTTCTCCGTTTGGGCCTACAACGAGCAGGTACCCGGACCGGTCCTGCGGGTGCGGCTCGGTGAGTCGGTTCGCGTGGTGTTGCACAACGAGTTGCCCCAACCGACGACGATCCACTGGCATGGCGTCCGTGTACCGAACGCCATGGATGGTGTGCCCGGAGTGACTCAACCCCCCGTCCCTCCCGGCGGTAGCTTCACCTATCAGTTCACCCCCAAGGACGCCGGGACCTTCTGGTTTCATCCTCATGTCCGCACCAGCGAGCAGGTGGAGCGCGGGCTCTACGGCGTCCTCATCGTCGACGACGCCGATCCGCTCCCCTGGACGCGGGACGAGCTCTGGGTGCTGGACGACTGGCTGCTGGTTGCAGGACCCGAGCTCTATCCGGAGTTCAACACGCGCCGTGACCTGGCGCACGACGGCCGCTGGGGAAACCTGACCACCGTCAACGGTTCACACCGCGAGGAGCTCGTGGTGCGACCCGGCGAGCGCATCCGACTCCGGCTGGCCAACACCGCCAACGGGCGGGTCTTCGCTCCCGACTTCAGCGGGCTCGATGCTCAGGTGATCGCGGTCGATGGGATGTACACCGCTCGCCCCCTGCCGGCGGAGGGACTCGTCCTGGCGCCCGGCAACCGGCTCGACCTGGACCTCAAGATCGCGCCTGAGCTCGCCGGCCGCACGATCGAGATCATCGATCGGTTCACCCGCCGCCCCTTCACGATCGCGAGAATCCGCGTCGCCGGCGAGGCCGTCCCACAGCCGCAGTTCACGCCGCCCTCCAACCCGCGCATCCCTCGCTGGGAGGACATCGAAGCGGTGAAGCCGCGCGCCGACTACGTGCTCGACGCTCGCACAGGTGGCGAGTACGGCATCGAGTGGACGATCAACGGCCGCGTCTGGGAGGAGGCGCTGATCGAGGAGGAATTCAGTCGGCTCGAACCGGGCCGCTTCCACCGCCTCACCTTCACCAACGCGTCGTTTCGGCTGCACCCCATGCACCTCCACGGCCAGTTCTTCAAGGTGCTCTCTCGCAACGGTCAGCCGGTCGACGAGCCCTTCTTTCGCGACACCGTCCTTCTACGAAGGAAGGAGACCGTCGATATCGGCCTGGTGCCTCTGGATTGGGGCCGTTGGGTGCTGCACTGCCACATCCTGGAACACGCGGCTGCCGGCATGATGACCGCGGTGGATGTACCCGAGGCTTCCGACAGACGTTGAATTCAAGACCCGGCACCCTGTCGCCCAGGTTCCCGTTTGGACCGATCAGGGTCCGGACGAATCGGCGAGAGTTCGGGTCTCACCCCGCCTGTGGCAGCGGATCGCCACGAACGCCACGACGATCGCTATCAGAGCCAGCCCGGCGCCGAATTCGCCGATCCACCAGCGGGTCGGGCCGGTGTCTGAGGTCAGGCGGTCGAAGACGCCCTGGATCCAGAAGTTGTGGCTGGCGTGGAGCAGCATCGCCGGCCAGACGCTCCCCGAGGCGAGGCGATGCCAGGCGAAGAGAAAACTGATGCCGATGACCAAGACGGTGAAGCAGGCCAGGCTGAAGGCTACCGGCGTCTCACCCTTATAGCCGCCCCAGATGAGGAGTGGGTAGTGCCATACGGCCCAGATCGCTCCGGTGATGAGGGTCGAACGCACGAAACCGAAACGCTCGGCAAGTCGTGGCGTGAGGAAGCCCCTCCACCCGATCTCTTCACCGAGAGCTGTAGCGCAGCTCAGGAGGGTGCCCAGACCCAAGGCCTGCAGGAAGCGACTCGACACCAAGCGGCCGGCGACCTCCTGGTCGATCGACCCGAGGCCACCCCACCAGACCAGCGCGTACACGATCCCGGCGTAGAGAATGGGGCTGCCGTACCCGTAGAGCCAGAAACGCCACGGGCCCCTTCCCCAGCCCAGACCACGCAGGCTGCGTCTGCGAACCGCGACGGTCACGAGTGCGGCGACGCCGGGACACCACATCAGCCCAACGACTACGTAGCCGCCACCCGCCGATATCCCTTCACCGCGCAGGGCGATGAAATAGAAGATGGAGCTGAGAGCAAACGTCAGGACGAGGAAGAGACCGATCTCTCCCCGACCGCTCTCGCGATGCGCTGAATCAGATTCCATGAGTTCCGGCGATGCTATCGCGCCCGAACCTCATGGTTCCGGGGCTCCGGGCAGAATCAACCGCTGGGCGATCCGCGCTCGCCGATAGGAGACAGGCTCACTAGCCCCCCATCCGCCCGGTGGATAGCGTAGAACTCGATCTCGTTCTCGCCATCGATCAGTGCGCTCTGCGGGAGGACCGAGTAGAACGCATCGACGTCCAGCGGGGGTTCCCGATAACTCCGTGTAGTCGCCCGGATCGTGCCGTTCACGGAGACCGCCAGGTCCACGGGATATCGAATCGAGCTCGGCCCGGTGATCGACCCGGAAACGAAGCTCGGGATCACATCGCGGGTCATATCGACCTCTTCGAAGGCCTCTCTCTCCTTGAAGTCGACAACCAGTTCGGTGGCCGGCACCAAGGGGAGATCGGCGACTCTTCTGTTGACGACATGAGCGAAGGGCCCGAAGCTGAACTGTCCGTCCGGTCGGCTCGAGCCCGAACCGAACAACTCGAGCTTGCGAGCCAACCTCGCGTCCTTGACCTGGTTGTCGCCCTCCACGACATAGGTCTCCCGGACCTCGTCGACGAAGTAGACCAGGGTCTTCTGCGCCCGGGGCGGCGTCGCATCGTCGAACATCGACCGGCCATCCACCGGCCACGGGATGTCGACGTCGAGGATGTCGGCGAGCGTCGGCAGGAGGTCGACAGCCTCCACATTGTCGTCGTTGATCACCGCTTGATCCTGGTGTGGGAGCTTGATGAGAAGGGGTACCGGCATCGTGTCCCCCTCCACGGTCCCCTTCCGACCGCGGTTTCGCTGGTCGGCTTCAAAAGAGCACCCGTGATCCGAGGTGACGACGATGAGGCTCTCGTCGTAGATGCCCTCCTCCTTCATGCGCCGGATCAGAGATCCCAGCGTCCAGTCCGCCGCGCCGACCTCGAGCAGGTGCCGTTGGTACCCCTGAATGACCAACCACTCATCCGGGCTCCATCGCTTGCCGCCGAAGCCGGGCCTTTCGAGCACGTGGGGCATGTCGCGCCTAAACCCCGGCAGGCTGCCTCGATATCTCTTGCCGGAGGGCAGTGCCGTCCACGGATTGTGCGCCAAGGCCGAATGCAGATAGGACAGGTTCGGTCGCCCAGAAGGCGCTTCGTCGACGACGTAGCGGACGAAGGACTGCATCGAGCGGGGATTCCGGGAGCCCTTCTTGTCGTCCGTCTCGTCGTCGCTCTCCGCGGACACGAAGTCGGCCCAGTTGTCCGTGACCGGTGGGAGTCGTGCGGACAGCCCGGACGGCAGGATCATGTGGAGATAGACCACGGACATGTCCCGAAGCGTCCAACGCATCCTTCGGAGGAGCGGTCGTCGTTCGGTCGCGTTCCTGAGCTCTCGAGGGCAGACCCGCCTCGAATGGCCGAAGGCCTGGATCCGGTGGGAACTCCCCAGCAACGAGAAGATCGACTCTGGATAGTTGCCGGCCAGCAGAGCCTCATCCGTGAGCGTGTATTTCCCCGTCAGCATGGCCGGGATCGACCAGGCGGTTTGGGGGCCGTTCACCGTGTAGTTGCGAAACCAGTGCGCATCTTCAGCCAGCGTGGCAAAGGACGGGTACCGGACGGCATCGATCTGACGGCCCTCGTCCATCAGTGAAACCAGCGGCAACTCCTCGAAGACCACGAACACGACGTTGACCTTGTTCCCCGGTATCAGGAAGGACAGGTCCGCCAGCTCCTCCGGCCGGACCAGGGCGCTGGTCTGGGAAAAGGCGAGGAACCTGATCGGGAAGATCAGAGTCAGAACGGCCAGATACGCGAGCAACTTCCGGAAGTCCCGGCGGACCGCAACCAGCCTTGCGAACCCGACACCCACGACACCGGCGGCCAAGATCGTCAGCCAGCCGGGCAGGTTCTCAATCCTCCCCAGGATCGGCAGGGCCGTGACCGCGGCGAGGAGCGCCAACAGCACGGCGTGAATTGCCTGCCACGCGGGTCTGTAGATGGCCCCGGCGATGGCCTCGAAGGCCAGCAGCGCCAGAGGCAGAAGGAAGCTCAGCAGGACCACCAGCAGGACCAGGTCCCACGCGCGGGCCTCGTGCGCCGTGAAGAAATCGGCGTACTTGCCGAACATGTCGTAAAGCGGCTGTGCGACGGCAAACGCCGTCATCGCGAAGAGATGGGCGGCGTAGGTCCACGGCCCGTGCCCGCTCTTCAGTCTCGCGTCCTCAGGGCCGCTCACTCGTGACCTCTCCCATGCCGCCACAGTCCTTCAGTCCATCGATCTCGCCCTGCTCGAGCCTCGTTCCGATCAAGCAGGGATTCTAGCCCCCGGGGAGGCGGAGACTCGAGTTATCCCGAGACTCAGGCTGCGACACGCTCCTCACGGTAGACCTCGAAGTCCACTCCGTCGATCCGGAACTGCTGGAACATCACCACCGCCAGAAGCGAAAAGTAGAGGCTCTTGGCCACAGGGACGAAGGGTCGGAGTTCGAGCATCGCCAGAACGATGGAGAGGGTCACCGAGAGGGTGGCGGCGATGCTGGTGAAGACTGCAATACGGACGACGAAGCCCGTCCGGCGACGGCGGTCTGCTGTCGCCTGGTAGGGATCACAACTGCGCGCTCGGAGACCCTGGACTATGCCCGCAACGCACATCAGGTTGATCACCGTGATGCCGACGATGTTCCAGTAGCCGCCGAACCAGGGAAAGTCGAACTGCCGCACCGCAAGGATGAAGAAGACGTAGGCGACGTAGAGGCCGAGCGCCCCGGCGGCCACCAGGGGAGCCACGAAGTCCGTGAAACGCCGTGGGCTCAGGTCCGCCGTGCGAACTGAGCGGGTGTCCTGACCGCGCCGCGGGTTGAAGTAGGTGAAGCCCGGGCTGGCCGTGATCAGCAGGGGTGCGAACTGCAGCATGAGGTAGAGGGTCATGACTGACAGGGTGTCCCAGCCCAGCATGTCCTCGCCCGGCATCATCACTCCGGCAGCCACGAGCCCCAGTCCGACCGCCAGGGCCACACGATTAAGGTTGCGGTAGCTGCGTTGGGCCGACTCCACGCGGTCGAGTGAGACCGGGTAGAGGCGTGGATACTCGCTCGGCGAGTAGTCGCGCACCACGTGCCGCATGCGGCGTAGCACCTGCCGGGGAAGGACATACGAGATCAGGAGAACCTGACCGAGGAACACTAGGTAGAAGAGTTGATGTTCGGTCATGCTGGTCTCCTAGGAACTGCTCTGTTTCATCACGTCACCGAACGCGATGCGAATCTCTGAATCGGTGGCTCCGGCCCGCCGCAGGGAGCCGACCGTCGCGGACAACTCCCTCAACACTTGAGCCTCGAGGTCGACCGCGCTGTTGGCGCGGGCATCGGGGTGGATGAACGTGCCGCGATAGCCCTTGGTCTGAATGACGCAGTCGCGCTCGAGGAGCCGGTACGCCTTGGCCACCGTCTTGTTGTTGATCCCCAGATCGTGGGCGAGCTGCCGGATCGACGGCAGAGGGTCTCCGGCCTTCAGGCCGTCGCCCAGCACCGCGTCCTTGATCTGAGTGATCAGTTGCGCGAAAAGAGGGACTGAGCCTTCGATGTCGATGGTGATTTCCATGTGCACCTTGTCTTGATTGTTGTACCCCTCGACGTAAGGGTACAACGGGCACATGCATGTCGTCAAGCAGTGGAGTGCACAAGCGTCCTTCGCATCAAGCGTCCAGCATCCGACGGATTTCGCTGTGGAGCACCTTCGGTGGGAAGGGCTTCTGCAACACCCTGGAGCGGTGAACGGCTCGGATGGCGCTCAGATTGCCCTCGTCCGAGTAGCCGGACATGAAGAGGACCTGCAAGCCAGGCCACTCATTCGAGAGGCGCCGGGCCAACTCGGGGCCCGATAGCCGCGGCATCACAACGTCGGTGACCAGCAGGTCGATGGCCTCGCTTCGCCCAGCCACCAGATCCAGGGCCTCTTGGCCGTCTTCGGCACTCATCACCCGGTAGCCTTCCTTCCTGAGTCCGGTCTCGAACAGAGTGCGGATCGACGACTCATCCTCGACGAGGAGAATCGTCTCCCCACCACCCTTCTGTCGCCGCCCCTGGCGAGCGGATCTGGCCGCTTCCGGTTCCCGTTGACTCAGGGGAAGGAGCACCCGAATGCAGGCCCCCTGGCCCGGCTCGCTCTCGATCCACACCTGCCCGAAGTTCTGCTCGACGATCGCATGGACCGTAGCCAGACCGAGCCCCGTGCCCTTCCCCGTCGCCTTGGTCGTGTAGTACGGATCGAAGGCCCGGTCGATCTGTTCCCGGGTCATCCCCGACCCCGAGTCGCCGACGCTGAGGGAGACGTAGGCACCTGGGGCCAGGTGATCGCTTCGTCCTTCATCGACCTGCTCCCGGCCAATCGAGATCTCAACACGGCCTCCGCGCGGCATGGCATCCCTGGCGTTCGTCGCCAGGTTCAACACCAGTTGCTCGAGCTGGCTTGGGTCGGCCATGACCGTGAGAGGCCCGTCGCCCCGCTGCACATCGATCTCGATGTGTTCACCGATCAGTCGATCCAGTAGACCGAGGACTCCGTCCACCACATCGCCAAGATCAGTGGCTCGCGCCTGTGCGGGCTGGCCCCTGCTGAACGCCAACAGTTGTCTCGTCAGTGCCGCCGCGCGATCCGCCGCATCCTGAATCTCCTGGACAGGGCTCGGGTCGGGACTGCCTGAGTCGAATCCATCCTTCAACAACTCAGCATGGCTGACGATCACCATGAGGAGATTGTTGAAGTCATGTGCAATACCGCCAGCCAATCGCCCGACCGCCTCCAGGCGCTGGACCCGACCCAGTTCGGCTTCGAGCCGCTTCCGTTCGCTGATGTCCCGCCACACCACGTGCACCACCGGCCGCTCTCCAGCCTTCGCGACGGTCAGCTGCACCTCCACCAGGAGGTCTGTGCCGTCGAAGCGCAGATGCGTCCACTCGAACGTGTGGCTCCCCTGTTCCGACGCGATCTTCAGGTACTTTTCCGCCTTCTCGGCCGAACTCTCTCCATCCGGCTGGCAGGCCGGTGAGATGTCGGCCGGATGAGTCTGGGCGCCGGAGTGCCCGAGCAACGCCTGCTTACTGGGGAAGCGGAGCATCTCGACCGCCGCTGGGTTGCAGTCGACGAACCGATCACCCTCGATGATCAGAATCGCATTCGGTGAAAGCTCGAACAGGTCTTCGTAGGCGTTTCTCGGATCCATTTGACTGGTGCGGCCCAGGTCGAGCTTGCATTTTACATCGGGGCGCTCGACTCCTCTCAGCGAGGCTGCGATAGGGTCGCTACCGACCTGAGGTGGGGCGATGACCGTCACGTTGACACTCGAGACAGAGGACCGCGAGAGGCTCTGGCGCAAGCTTGTCGAGCACATCGAGGACTACGCCGAGACCCTCGATGAACAACCCGTGAGCCGGCCTGTCAGCGCTGCGGAGGTTCGTGCCGAGGTCGCCGCCTTCGACTTCGACCGCAGCCTGACGCCCGAGGTCGCCCTCGACCGGGTCGCCGACCTGCTGCTGCGCACCCAGGTGCACACACCGCATGCAGACTACTACGGGCTCTTCAACCCCAACCCCACGACCATGGGCATCGCCGGCGACGCGCTGGCGGCGGCCTTCAACCCGCAACTCGCTGCTTGGTCTCACAGCCCGGCAGCCTGTGAGATCGAGCAGCATGTACTGCGCGAGATGGGAGCCCGTTTCGGTTACGACCCCGCTCGCCTCGCCGGTTCGTTCACCTCCGGCGGCGCCGAGGCCAACCACACCGCCGTACTGTGTGCCCTCACTACCGCTTTCCCCGAATTCGGAGAGGAGGGCGTCGCCGCGATCGTTGGCAAACCGGTGCTCTACGTCACCGAGGAGAGCCATCACTCGTTCGTGAAGGCGGCACGGCTCTGCGGCCTGGGGACCCAGGCCGTGCGCCGCGTCCCGGTCGACGAGCACTTCACCATGGATCCGCAGGCCCTGGCTGCGGCGATCGCGGTCGATCGCTCTGCGGGGCATCAGCCCTTCCTGGTCGTCGCCACCCTGGGGACAACCAACGCGGGCCTCATCGATCCGATCGACGAGATCGTCGAGATCGCCATCACCGAGAATCTCTGGCTTCACGCCGACGCCGCCTGGGGCGGAGCCGCCGCCCTCGTGCCGGATCTGCGCCCCCATCTGGGCGCAATCGAGCGGGCCGACTCGATCACCTTCGACGCCCACAAGTGGCTCTCAGTACCGATGGGCGCCGGCATCTTCCTTACCCGCCACCAACACGCGCCGCGTCGGACCTTCTCGATCGCCACCGACTACATGCCGGTCCTCGGAACGGAAGTGATCGACCCTCACCTCACGACAATGCAGTGGTCCCGACGTTTCATCGGCCTCAAGGTCTTCCTCTCTCTGGCCGTCGCCGGCTGGGAGGGCTACGCCGAGGCCATCAGCCATCAGGCGGAGATGGGCCGATTGCTCCGCCTCCGCCTGATCGAAAGCGGCTGGCAGGTACTGAACAAGACGCCCCTGCCCACCCTCTGCTGGGTCGACTCCGCTGGAGCCGACAACTCGCCCGAACGCCTCGACGCGATCTGCCGCCACGTCGTCGACTCCGGCCATGCCTGGATCTCGACCACCCGGCTCGCGGGCCGGGTTCCGGTCCTGCGCGCCACGATCACCAACTATCGGACCGATGAGAGCAACATCGAGCGGCTGATCGAGGCGCTGGATCGAGCACGGACAGCACAGCCTCGGGAGGACTCATGAAGAAGACGGACCGCCGACTCGGCATGGATCGCGATATCACCCGCCGGGACTTCGTTCATGGAGCCGGTCTCGCAGCCCTAGGCCTGGGTCTTGCGGGCTCTCGGGTCGGCACCGCCCAGACCGAGGCTCCGTACTTTCCGCCAACGCTCACCGGATTGCGCGGATCGCATCCCGGCTCGTTCGAGGTGGCTCACGAACTGGCGCGAGAGAGGAAGCCGTTCGAACACGGCGAGGACCTGGGCGAAGAATACGATCTCGTGGTCGTCGGTGGAGGCATCAGCGGACTGGCCGCAGCCTACTTCTATCGCCAGCAATTCGGGCCGGAGTCCCGAATTCTCGTCCTGGACAACCATGACGACTTCGGCGGTCACGCCAAGCGCAACGAATTCCACCAGGGCGGACCGATGCGATTGGCCTGGGGCGGCGTCTTCAACCTCGAGTACCCGAGTTTCAGCGACAGAGTGAACACTCTGCTGGGAGAACTCGGGGTCGACATCGAGAGGCTCGTCGAGGGCGATGACTTCAACTACGGAGATGACGGAGAGCTGGGTGTGGCGACCTTCTTCGACGCCGAGACCTATGGGCAGGACGTCCTGGTGCCCGGCTTCACCCCGCGGCACGGCAACTTCCAGAACGCCCTGGAACGGATCGACGACATGCCGCTCAGCGAGGCCTCCCGGGAGTCCCTGAGGCGCTTCTACTCGACGAGAACCGACGTCCTCGAGGGCCGCAGTCCGGATGAGCGGAAGGCGTTTCTCAGCGGGATCAGCTATTCGGATTTCCTCCGCGAGTACGGCGGCCTGACCGAGGAAGCGGTGAACATCTTCTTCAACGCGACCCACGGCTACTCGGGTGTCGGCGCCGACAGCCTCTCCGTTGCCGAATGTGAGGCGGCGGGCCTGCCGATGCTCCATCTCCTGGGCGGCAACCACGACCAGATTACCGGCAGTGTGGGTGGCGAGGTCGCTCACTTCCCCGACGGCAATGCCTCGATCGCCAGGCTGCTGGTTCGCTCGCTGATTCCGCAAGTCAACAGGAGCCAGGGAGCCGAACCGAGAGGCATGGACGACATCGCGACGGCGGAGTTCGACTATTCGCAACTCGACCGACCGAGCTCACCGGTCCGGCTGCGGCTCAACTCCACGGTCGTCAAAGTGAGCGAGCAGGCCGACGCGGTCAGGGTCAGCTTCGTCCGCGACGGCCAGAACGCGAGCGTGACCGGCAAGCGCTGTGTGCTCGCCTGCTACCACGCCATCATTCCTCACCTCTGCCCGGAGTTGCCGGCACCTCAGAAGGAGGCCATGAGGTATCAGGTCAAGCGGCCGCTGCTGCTGACCAACGTCCTCCTGCGCAGCAGCAAGGCGGCGGACGAACTCGGTGTCTTGGGAGCCTATTGCCCCGGCCGCATCCACGGCGCCACCTGGCTCGTCAAGGGCATCGAACTCGGGGACTACAAGTCCCGATGGGACGATCAGGGACCGGCGGTGATGCAGTTCTGGGGGTCGCTCGCGCCGGCTGCCAAGGGGCTGTCCATTCGCACTCAGCATCGCACTTCGCGGATGCGCATGCTGGCGAAGAGCTTCGAGGACTATGAGCGTGAGGTCAGAACCGTTCTCGACGGCATGCTGGGATCCGCCGGCTTCAGCTCGGCGGACGACATCCTCGCCATCACCGTCAACCGCTGGCCGCACGGCTACGCCTACGACTACCTCGATCTGTGGGACCCCGACTTCGCCCCTGGCGAAGCTCCCCACGAGATCGCCCGACAGCCGTTCGGCAACATCGTTCTGGCCAATTCCGATGCAGGGGCCAGCGCCACCTCACACGTCGCGATCGACGAAGCGTGGCGGGCGGTGAGCGAACTCGAGGCCTGATCTCCCGTTGGAGATCGCGAAATCCTCTACAACCAAGTGAGAGTGATTGGCGCTGACGACCAGCGGAGTGGGCTCAGCCGTCAGTGGTCGGCGAGGAAAGCGAAGAGTTCTCTCCACGCCTCCTCGCCCGCGCGCTCGTTCCGGCCGATGGTGATGCCCTCGGCGAGCTGCAGGACCTCCGGCCCCTCGGTCATGTCGAAGCCATGTCGAGCGTCGGCATAGTGCCGAACCTGCACCCGGGCGCTATCCGGAAGGCGCTGCGTGAGCTCGTCGCACTCTTCGGGGGGCGTAATGTCGTCGGCGTCTCCAAGCAACATCAGGATCGGCATGTCAGAGGCCCAGGGAGTCTTGGACCCACACGACGGATAGACGGCGACGGCTCTGGCGGCCGGCGTCGGGCTCTCGCCCAGCGCACCGAGCCATGACAGGACACCCGCACCACCGTGCGACCAACCGACGACATAGAGCCTCGTCGAGTCGACCCGGGGCAGGGTGCGGGCGAACTCGAGAGCTGTGGCGATGTACTCGCCAACGCGTTCGTGGGCGATCTCTCCTCGACAGGTGTTGGCGACACCCTCCGCGGTCAGATAGTCGACCAGAACCACGCCGAGGCCATGCTCGCTCAGGCGGTCGGCCATGCGGCGGTAGTGCCTGCGGAACAGCCGGTCGCCCTCGTCACCCGGGCGACCCGCATCGGTCGCAGGCCCGTCCAGCGAGACGCCGCTGCAACCGGGCACGGCGACCACGGTCGGGAACGGCCCGTCTCCTTCGGGGAAGAAGGTGCGATGGTTGGCCTCGACGGTCTCCAGAGGGGGACCTGCGGCGGACATCTCCGCCCCTGCCGCCGGGGACGGCGAGACGCCGGCGGTTCCCACGGTCAGCGCCAGGGCGAGGACGGCAAATCTCAAGGGCTCAACTCTCATGACGGCTTCGATGCTACCGCCAGATCAGCCTCACTCCTCAACTGACTCCAGAATTCTCTCGAGCTGGTACGTGGCGTTGGAGAACTCCGGGTCGACCTCCAGCGCCTTGCGGTAGCAGGCGATCGCTCCATTCCGATCGCCTCGGGCGAGGAGGATCTCGCCCAGACTGTCCCAGGTGTTCGCCGACTGAGGGAACAGCTCGGTGGCGACTTCGAGAAGGGCCTGGGCACGGGCGAGATCGTCGCCCGACGCAGCGGCGTAGCCCGCCGTGTTGATGCGACCTTCGATCGCCGCTTCGGCCTCCTCGTCACCACGATGAGCAGCCAGGAGTGGTTGGAGTCTCTCCGCCGGCTCCGTGCCCGAAAGTGCGGCATCCACCTCCCGATTGAGGTCATCCAGCTCTCGGTACCGCCCCGCCAGCGCCTCGCGTTGTGCGTGCAACTCGGCTCTCTCGATCCAATGGCCGCTCACGGCTACGGCACTCGGACTCCGGGCGTGGCGAACGTCCTCGAGCGGGTTCTCCGCGACCAGCATGAGGTCGGCCCGATACCCGGGCTCGATGCGCCCGAACCGCGCCTCCGCGTCGATGTAGCGCCGCACGAACTCGCCCGCATTGCGCGTGCCCATCGACAGGGCCTCGAAGTTGCCGAGGCCCGCTTTGACCAGCTCCGTCAACTCGCGGTGGGCCGCCTTGCCCGGGAAGAGGCCCGGGAGCGCGGCATCCGTGCCGATCACCTGCAACACGCCGGCCTCCTGAAACTGGCGGGTCAGCTCCTGCATCAGCTCGTACTTCCACTGGCCCCTGACGATGAAGTTCTCGATCTCATTGCGGCGGTTGATATTCGAGCGCTTCCAGCCGGACACCGCCTCCGGGTAGAGGTAGCGCATCTCGGGGTCGTTCCACAGATGGTCCAGGTCGTCCCACATGAGCAGATTGGTGAAGGTGAAGGACAGATCCGGAATGACGGCGACTTCGTGGTCGACCAGGGTCCGGGCCAGCGCCGGTATCTTCGACAGATCGGGCCGGTAGCTGCGGTCCATGTCGGTGATGCTGCGAGGCCCCTGGAAGTAGGTGAAGAAGAACTCCTCGGTGTGGACCACCGCATCCTGCCCCTCCCGCATCGCAGTCAGCGGATCGAAGCCACGGGGCACGTGCCCGAAAACGGGGAGCCCGTGATCGTGGGACTCGTCGACGATTGCGCGAAAGACCTCGTGGGACACGTTGTTGTAGATTTTGATGAAGTCGAAGCCCGCCGCGGCGAGTTCGCTGACCCTGGCCCGGGCAGCGTCGGGCTCGGCGAAGGAATAGGCACCGCCAGCCACTCGGGGATCGCCGTCGAAGATGCGCTCGGTGGCGTAGATGTTCGGGCCCGACATCTCACCGGCCGCTATCTGTCGTCGGTGCTCGAGCAGTGCCCGGCCCTGACGCTCCGAGCCGCCGAGATGCATGACGGTCGTCACTCCCCAGGCCAGGTAGTTCGGGTACTCGTCGGGCCGTCGGAGGTGGACATGGAGATCGGCGAGGCCCGGCATCAGGTAGCGGCCCTCGCCCTCGATCCGTCTCAGGCCTTCGGGTACGGGAGTCGCATCGACGGCCCCGACCTCCGTGATGCGGCCGTCCAGGACCACGACGGTCTGGTTCTCCAGCACCCGATCCTCGTCCATGGGGATGACGTGGACTCCGACAATGGCGAAGCCGGAGTCGGGCCGGCGCGCTCTGTCTTCAGGGCGGTCCTCGGCCATGGAGACGGTTGTCGCCGGAAGGAAGACGCTCGAAAGGACCAGGAACCTGGCCAGGGTGTGCCCTGACGACTGAAGGAGCGGCAAACGAAGCATCGGAGGGAGTCCTCTGTCGAGTGAAAGAGCTGCGGGCGGATCGAGGTGCTGCCATTGATAAGACGACGCCGTATGCGATTCGTTAGCACGGACCCGTCGTGGCCATCGCGGAGGGAGGGCGGCGCGGGACTCGCCCTACACTTCCCGGCCACCCATCCGGCGATAGTCCGACCCGGGGTATAGGGCATACGCCAGCAGCACCCACTGGAGAATGGTGCCGATGACTCCGATCTCGTCGGTCAGCGCATGCGGCTCACCGAAGATCAGCAACACCAGCTGCAACGGCAGGAAGGCGATGCACGCCTTGACGAGGAGCTGCTTGCTCGACGTCATCGACTGCGGTCCGGCACCCTGCGCCACGTCGCGCCGTCCCCACCACCAGGCCAACCCCAATGCGAGCATGCCGAAGTTGAGGGCGAAGAAGACCTTCGTCACGTCCACCGTCACACCCAGGGTGTCGCCCTGGAAGATCAGAGGCTCTCCGACGCGGAGTTGGTAGAGCGCATTGGCGGCGAAGAAGCCGAGATAGAGCAGCAACATCGCTCCCCCGACCCGGAAGTTGTGTCGCCGGAGGAGCGCCAACAGGGAGAGACTCACGGCAAGCAACGCGTAGATGACGAGGAAGTCCGGCCGCGACAACCCGGAGGAATGGAACATCCGGCCGAAATAGGCCGACCCCCACGAATAGGAGTCGCCCTCGAAAGTGAGTCGGAAGAAGACCAACCAGGGCAGGATCGTGCGGAACGCCACATAGATCCAGAGGACGGTAAAGAGGCGCTGATCCCAGCGCCGGTTCAGTGTCGTTTCGTTCATGACTCGATCTCCTCGAATATCGGTTGCGCGACGGATCTTGGCTTCGAGCGACGCGAAGACCTGCAACATTCTATGCCGTATGTCGGCAATGTCGCCTCAAACCCTCGATTCAGCGCGGTTTTCATTAGATTCTCTAGCCCAAAGGTGCTCATCTCGATTCTCGCTTCATGGATACATACGCAGCCGTATGTCCTCGGGTTCCATCGCCCTGATACAATCGTCGTCCATGGAACGCTCGTCCGCCGGCAGCCGACCTCCCCTGGATCGATCGATGTGGCTCGACATCGCCCTCGACACCCTGCACGATCAGGGCATCCAAGAGGTCAAGGTGGAGCACCTCGCCCGACGGCTGGGTGTCACCAAGGGCAGCTTCTACCACCACTTCTCGGACCGGCGGGAACTGCTGCTCGGAATGATCGACCGCTGGCGCACGACTCAGGAGGGCTACCTTGGGTGGCTCGCCGAGGCCCGGGACGAGGACGCGAAGGCTCGACTCCACAGATTGCTCGAGTTCATCCTCGGCAAGGACGGTCGGCACGATGTCGGCATGCGTGCCTGGGCCCGCGCCGACAGGGCTGCCGCTAGGGCGGTCGAGACAGTCGACCGCCTACGTATCGACTATGTCGAGGAGGTGCTCCGGGCCAACGGCTTCGACGGTGACGAAGCTCGTCTGCGCGCTCGCATGGTCTACCTCTACCAGGTCGGTGAGCAGTCCTGGTCGCTGCGCGATCCCGACGATCTGCGCCGGCGCCTCTATCGCCTGCACACCCAACTGCTGGAGCGCGCAGCAGATCGCCGCGAGTAGCGCTCGCTCTCTCCAGGAGCCGCTCAGGTACCGCGCCCCGCAGGATCCACAAAATAACCGGCGAAGACGGGCGTGCTAGCGTCGCTCGAAAACACCCTCCAGGAGGTTTCGGATGCGGCGCTCTCTCTTCGTGTTGTTGGTGCTCTCGTGCGTGCTGTCTCTTCAACTCGCGGCTCAGGAGCCCATCCCGGTCGAGGTGGAGAGCGAAGGCCCCACCCTCGACATCGAAGCGCTCAGGGCCGAGATCCAGGAGATTCTCGACGAGGGGGAGGTCCCCGGGGCTTCGGTCGCACTGGTGACTGCCGACCGGACGATCTGGGCCGGTGGCGTCGGCAAGGCCGACGTCGCTGCCGGCATCGACGTCACGGGCGACCACCTGTTCCGGGTCGGGTCGATCTCCAAGAGCTTCACGGCTCTGGCGGTGCTGACGGCCGTGGAGGACGGACTCATCGACCTCACCGCTGCGGTGCGGAGCGTGGCACCGGAGGTCGCCTTCACCAACCGCTGGGAAGCCACCCACCCGGTCACCGTGGCCAATGTCATGGAACACACGACGGGATTCGACGACATCCACTTCCGGGAGTACGCGAAGGTCGATGACCCGGAGATGAACCTGGCCGAAGGCCTGGCCTTCAACCCGAACTCACGAATCACCCGCTGGAAGCCCGGAACGCACATGTCGTACTGCAACTCGGGCCCCGCGATCGCCGCCTACATCCTCGAGAAGGTCACTGGGACCGTCTTCGAGGACTATGCCCGTGAGCATGTCTTCGACGTCCTCGGAATGGAGACGGCGACTTTTCACTACCCGGGCGATGCCACCTTGATGGCCAAGGGCTACGAGAGCGATAGCGTCACTGAAGCCAACTACGACCACATCATCGTCAGGCCGTCCGGGGCATTGAATGCCTCGTCGACCGACATGGCTCGCTACCTGCGGATGATGATCAATCGGGGCACGCTCGATGGGGTCGAACTCCTGCGTCCCGAGACTATTGCCCGAATGGAGACACCGACGAGCACGCTCGCCGCCGACGAGGGCTTCGATTTCGGCTACGGCCTCGGCAACTACGCGTCGATCATCAACGGCCATCGCTTCCAGGGCCACAACGGAGGCATCACCGGATTCGTCTCCACCAGTGCCTATTCCTCCGAACTCGGCGTCGGGTACTTCGTTTCGATCAACAAGCCGGACGGCGCGCTCCGAGCGGTCGCCAATCTCCTGGGAGAGCGTCTGGCGGAGGGATTCGACCCGCCGGAGGGCGTCACCGCGTCTCTCGAGGAGAGCGAGTTGCAAGCGATCGCCGGCTACTACGAAGTCGTCACTCCGCGAAGCCAGCTGATGCACCTCGTCTTCCGCTTCCTCACCGTCGAACGGCTCACGCTCGAGGAGGGCGAGCTCTTCGCCAAGGGGCTGACCGGCGGAGAGAAGAAGAAGCTCATCCCGGTCACAGCGACGAGTCTCCGGTCCGAGGACCAACCGGTGGCAACCCGCTTCCTCGTCGTCGACGACGACGACGACGGCAACCTGATCCAGCAGCAAGCCCTCGGCAGCAGCAAGCGAAAGATCTCCGCTCTCCGCCTCTTCTCTCAGTTCGCGATCGCGCTCGTGACGCTGCTGCTGATGCTCTCGTCGGTGCTCTTCGCTCTCGTGTGGATGCCTCTCAAGGCCTTCGGCCGGCTGAAGGCCGTTCATCCCCGCACCATGCTTGCGCCGCTCCTGGCGACCCTGTGTCTGGTCGTCGCCTTCATTCTCCCGCTCATGCTGAGCTCTGATCTCATCCAGGACCTGGGCTCGCTCACGGGATGGTCTCTAACCGTCTACATCGGATCGCTCGCCTTTGTGGCGGCGACCGCCTTCAGCCTCTACACGGTCTACCGTTCGCGCTCGATCGAGATGAGCGGGATCGCCCGTTGCCACGCCGTGTTCGTCTCGCTGGCTTGCGCCGTGGCCTTGGCCTACGTCTGGACCCACGGCCTGATCGGACTGAGAACCTGGGAGTACTGAGGCGGGAGACACGCGCCCCGGGGGAACTCTTCCAGTGCCAGGGGCGTTTCTAGAGCATGTTCGCAGCACAGCTCAGGAGAGGACTCATGGATCTGACGTCTCGGATGACCCGAATCTCGTGTCTCGCTCTGGCGGCCATCGCCGTGATGGCTCCCTTAGCCGATCACGCACTGGCGGACGAGCTGCGCATGGAGGCGATCGCGCTCGCCTGGATCGAGGCCCACAACTCGGCTGACATCGAGACGATGGCGACCTTCCGGGCCGCCCATCGCCAGGATGCCGACGATGCATGGCGCGGGCAATTCCCCGGCCTGGTGGAACGTCTCGGTCGGCTCGAACCGACCGACGTGGAAATCCCCGGCCCTGGAGAGCTGATCCTCCTCGTCGACAGCTCCGTGGCGGGCCGGCTGGAGTTCACCTTCCGGTTCAGCCCCGACGACCCGGAACGCATTGGCGCGATCGGGGTCGACCAGGTCGGCGCCAGCGAAGACAACGAACTGCCGGTCCTCAGACTCGACTCCGAGGACTGGGCCCGGCGCACCGGCGCGATCGACACCTACATCGCCACGCTCGCCGCCGAGGGTCGCTTTTCGGGCACCGTCCTGATCGGCCAGGGAGGCGAGGTCCGGTTCGAGGGAGCCTACGGCGAGGCCAGCCGTGAGTTCGCCGTCCCCAACACCCTCGACACCCGTTTCGACATCGGCTCGATCACCAAGGACTTCACCCGGGTGGCGATCGCCCAGCTGATCGGCGCCGGGAAGCTGGGGATCGACGACAAGCTGGGCGAGCACCTACCCGACTACCCGAACGCGGAAGCACGAGAGAAGGTCACGATCCGTCACCTCTTCGAGCACAGCTCCGGGGTCGGCGACTACTTCACCGACGAGTGGGGAGAGACACCGATGGGTGCCTTGCGGACCCACTGGGACTACATCGACATCTGGGGACCCAAGCCACTCGCGTTCGAGCCCGGCAAGGGCCGGAGCTACTCGAACTTCGGCTTCACGATCCTCGGCGCGATCATCGACCGGGTGAGCGGTCAGCCCTACTTCGAGTACGTGGCCAAGAACGTCCTGGCGCCGGCCGGGATGACCGCGACCGGGTTCTTCGCGACGGACCTGCCGGAACCGAACGTCGCGGTCGGCTACACCCTGATGACCCGGGGCGGTGCGCAGGGCGACACCCTGCGCAAGAACATCTACCTCGAGCCCGTCGTCGGCGGGCCCTGGGGCAAGACCTACTCGACCGCCCGCGATCTCTGGCGCTTCTGGCAGGAGCTCAGCCATCATCGGTTGACGCCCGCGGCCTACACCTCCTGGGTCCTTCTATCCGGCCCACCGCCGAGTGGCCCGACGACTGCCGGTGAGCTCGGACCGGTGACCGAGATCGGCCTTGGCGGAGGCGGACCGGGGCTCTCAGCCGAGCTCCTCGCGTCGCGCGGCACCGTGATCATCGTGCTGGCCAACCTCGACCCGCCGATCACGACCCACCTCGCCGAGCGGCTCGAAGAGGCGCTTGCATCCGAGCGCTAGGCACTCGAGTCTCCGCCGGCGACGACGAAGCTGCGGGAAGAACCGAGTGGCGCCGTTCGCGCCTCGCCAGGGCGGGAGGCGACGCGAACCTCAGAGTCGCCTAGAGTAGAGCCCACGCGCCGCCGGAGTGCCGGGTCGGCGAACCTGGAGGAGGCATGACCATGGTGGAAGCCAAGAGGAACATCTTCCTGAGAGTCGCGGGAGCACTATGGCGGGGCGCCGAGACCGTCGCTCGCGTCTTCGTGGTCCTCTTTGTGCTCGCAGTCATCGTCGGATTGATGATGCTGACGGGGAGCGACACGCCCGAAGTCCCGGAGAGAGCCGCACTCGTCATTTCGCCGCGCGGTTCGCTGGTCGAACAGCTGGCCGGCGACCCGGCCGACCGTGCGATCCAGAAGCTGACCGGCCAGGTCCTTCCCGAGACCCTCTGGCGTGACCTCGACGACGCCATCCGAGCGGCTCGTGACGACGACCGGATCGAAGCCCTCTTCCTCAACCTCAACTCGATGGGAGGCGCCGGGCTGTCGAAGCTGCAGGCCTTGCGAGCCACCATCGAGGACTTCAAGACCAGCGGCAAGCCGGTGATCGCAGCCGCGGACTCCTACGCTCGGGACTCCTACTACCTCGCCTCACAGGCGGACGAGATCTACCTCCACTACATGGGAATGGTGCTGCTCGACGGATACGGGCGGTACCGCACCTACTACAAGGAGGGCATCGACCGGTTCGAAGTCGACTGGCATGTCTTCAAGGTCGGTGAGTACAAGTCGGCTGTCGAACCCTACCTGCGCAACGACATGTCGGACGAAGCGAGAGAGTCGAACCTCGAGTGGATGGGCGACCTTTGGCGTTCCTACCTCGTCGACGTCGCCGCCGCCCGGGACACGACTCCCGAGGCCCTGACCGAGAGCATCGACGGCTTCATTGCTCGGTTACAGGCAGTCGAAGGTGACACCGCGAAGATGGCACTCGAGGCCGGTCTGGTGGACCAGCTCGTGGGGCGCGACGGAGTCCGTGACCGGATGATCGAGCTCGTGGGCGAAGACGAGGAGAGCCACTCCTTCAATCAGATCGGCCACAGCTCCTATCTCACCGCCCTCGGCGACGATCGCCGGCGCCATCCCGTCGACGGCGACGCGGTCGCGGTGGTGATCGCCAAGGGTTCGATCCTCGATGGCAGCCAACCGCCGGGAACGATCGGCGGTGATTCGACCGCGGCGTTGATTCGCGATGCTCGCCAGGACGACACGGTCAAGGCGATCGTTCTCCGTGTCGACTCGGGTGGAGGCAGTGCCTTCGCATCCGAAGTCATCCGGCGCGAGCTGGTGTTGGCTCGTGAGGCCGGCAAGCTCGTCGTCGTGTCGATGGGCACGGTGGCCGCTTCCGGTGGCTACTGGATCGCCACGGCCTCCGACGAGATCTGGGCCAACGCCAACACCATCACCGGCTCGATCGGTATCTTCGGGATGGTCCCGACCTACCAGAAGCCGTTGCAGAAGTACCTCGGCTGGCGGGTGGACGGCGTCGGGACGACCTGGCTCGCCGGTGCTCTGAGGCCCGATCGCGAGCTCCAACCCGAGCTCGGTGAGGCCATCCAGGTGATGATCGAGGATGGATATCGGAGCTTTCTCAGCCGTGTGTCCGAGGCGCGATCGATGTCCGTCGAGGAGGTCGATCGAATCGCCCGCGGTCGGGTCTGGAGCGGTCAGGACGCCTTCGAACTCGGCCTCGTGGACAAGCTGGGCGGCCTGGACGATGCGATTACGTCCGCGGCCGAGGCGGCTGACCTGGGCGAGGACTACGCGGTTCGCTACCTCGAGAAGGAGCCGAGCTTCAGCGAGCGGATGCTCTACCAGATGCTCAGCCGGTCAGCCGACTGGCTGGGTCCGGGCGAGGAGGCCCTGCGCACTGCCGGCATCCCGCCGGTTCGTCAGTCTCTCCTCGAGTTCGTCCGCAGAGAGGTCGAGATGCTGTCGAACCTCAACGACCCGAACGGCATCTACGCCCTGTGCGACTGCGACATGGAGTAGCGGCCGCGCCGCAGGCCGGCCCTACTCGGTCGCCTCAGTTCGCTCGATCAGGGCCGGGCTGGTGAGCCCCACGTCATCGATCACGATGGCGCCCTTGGGGTTCGCGTCGAAAACGAAGCGTATCGCTCTCACGTCCGTCGGGTCGAAGGCGGGATTTGCGTCCGCGAACTGGCTCAGGGCGAAGGCGTAACGCTGCATGACCACCTCCGAGACGGCCCCGGACTCGAGAAACGAAGCTCTCCGGGTCGGCGCCTGGATCTGTGGATAGAGCAGTCGATCGTGGCTCAGGGCGAGGCTGGCCACTTCGCCGGCCGCATCGGTGAGGACAATCGACCAGTCCAGCGGCTCCGGCTCGTCGTCACCCTCGTCGGACTCCTCGGCGCCGGAGTCGACCTCGTCTTCCTCGCTGTCGCCGGGCTCCTCGTCGTCGCCGGCCTCCTCGTCATCCCAGCCCTTCGGCAGGGTGCCCTCGTCGGCCGCCGCCAGGGAGAAGATCAGTCGACTCCCTGCCGTCGTCTGCGCCGCTCCCTCCGGCAGCTGCATGGAGAAACTCGCGGCCTCCTCCTCCGCTTCGTCGTCCCAGGCGACCACCGCAACATGGGAATCGAGATGTCCGTACTTCAGCGAGATCCACTCCTCCCGCCATCGCGTCAGGTGCGCCGTCTCGATACGCCCTCCCGCAAGGGTAGTGGTCGTCGGATCCAGATCCTCTTCGAAGTCGGCCACGATCAGATCCCGTGAATCCGCCATGTTCTGCACATAGAACGTGTCCGGTAGCCAGGCCGCCGCACGCCGCGCATCGGAGAAGATCGGTAGATAGCCTGCCTCGTCCCGCAGCACGACCTCGAGAAAGGCGCTGAAGTAGACCCGCGCGACCTGTCGCTGGGCTTCGGGGTCCATGATCGGCCGGGTGTCGAGGGCCCAGCCCCAGAGGCCGCCCATGTCGTTCCTGCCCCAGGAGGTATTGAACTGTCCGTGGTTGGCGCCCAGGACGTAGAGCGTGGCCTTGAAGTGACTCTCCTCGGCCGCTGCACCACGACTCAACTCCAACCTCGAGTACTGCGATGTCCCCATGAAGCTGGTGACATCCCCATCCATGCTCCCGTGGATAGAGAAGTAGTTGACATCGCGAAGGGGGGTTCCCCGCTCGCGAGGCTCGTACTGACCGTCGACCGGGGCGATGGCGATGACGCCGCGCAGATTGAACCCGAAGTCGAAGACCTGCGTTGCGTCATCGGGGTAGCGATCGAGGTCGTTGAAGGCCGCTGCCACCGCGACCGCTTCCCCGCCCCGGGAGTGGCCGATCAGCGCGATGCGATCCATGTCGACCTTCCCGGAGAAGGCATGCTCGGGGTCGGCGTTCCATTCCGCCCACTGGGCCAGGTGCTCCAGGAGCATCCAACCCCGGGCGTCGTTCTCCTCGTCGAGCCCGGGACCGAGCATGTCGGCCAGGTCGGCCATGGAGGAGTTGAGGAAGTTCTCGTCGACTGACACGAAGATGACTCCCCGACTGGCCATCAACTCGCCCAGATAGGCGTAGCCGGGGTCAGAGAAGTCCTCCATCCAGTGGTTCCCGTGAACGACCAACACCAGTGGGTAGGGGCCCGGGCCATCCGGGTACCAAACCCTTCCCTGAAGCGGCAGCCGGGTCGCATCGAATCCCCAATAGCGTGTCCTCAGCCAACCCCCGGGGCCCTCCCAGTTGTCGATCAGCTTCGACCCGTCCACCGACCTGGAGCGCAGGTCCACCGCGTCTCCATACTCGGGCCGGCGAATGTCCTCACCACTGCCGTAGCTCAACGTCAGGATGTCGTGCGGGCCGGCCTCGCCCGGGTTCGGCAGATCCAGCGTTCGATCCTCGAGGCGGAAATCGGCCAGCGCCGGGTTCGGTGACTCTCCCTCGCCGGTCATGACCAGGATGCCGAGGATCAAGAGGGCCAGACCGAGGCCGAGACTCGACAGCGTCACCTTCTGTTCCCGAGGTCTGAACCCATCTCGCCGAAGCACCGCGAGCCCGGCGCCGATCGTCCCCATGATCACCAGGAGTGCGGGGATCACGATTCCGCCACCCTTCGGGCCTGTCGCCGGCAGGAGCAACATCAGAAGGACGGGAGACAACAGGAACAGCTTCGCCCGGTACGACCTGGGCAGCAGAGAGGACAGCCAGAGGGTCAGTCGGACCAATAGACCGGCCACCAGCAGACACGCCACCGCCACGGTGAACCCGGCCAGTTTGCCGAACGAGAAGTCCGGCAACACGGTGGTGACCAGCACCGCCAGGACGATCAGCGCCGCCAGACTCCAAAGCGCCAGCCCGGCGCCCTGCCAGGCGGCCTCAGACGGGGTGAGCGTGACCTTGAGGCGCCTGAACCTGGCGGACAGTCGTTGCCTGATCGTCATGGCAATCCTCTCTTGCGTCGTGAGTGCATCGTTTGGGCCGGAGGGAGGCGGGTAGTCTACTCGCGTCGATGCCCGGAAGGCCGCGATAGCGGTCGATCCAGTAGGGTCGTCAGATGTCGCAGCCCGCACCCCCGGCACATCGCAACTTCTGGGATCTCGCCTATGACCATGGCGACCACCTGGAGCACTGGGAGGCACTGGAGACTCCGCCCGGCCTCGTCGAGGCGATAGAGCGCGGCTGGGTGGGCCGGCAGAAGACGGCTCTCGACATCGGTTGTGGCGCCGGTCGCGAGGCCCTCTTCCTGGCCGGGCAGGGAGTCTCGGTGATGGGTGTGGACAGCAGCCCCGTCGCCCTGGAGCTGGCTCGCAGCCGCGCCGACGAGGCGGGAGTCGTCGTCGACTGGCGAGAGGGGGACGCCACCCGTCTTCCGGTGCCCGACAACGCGATCGACTTCGCTCTCGACCGCGGCTGCTTCCACGTCATCGACCGGAAGCGCCGCCGCCGCTATGCGCGGGAGGTCTCGAGGGTCCTGCGCCCCGGGGCGAGGCTTCTGCTCTACTGCGCTCGGGACGACGATGAGGAGCTGGGCCTCGTGGGCGTCTCCCGGCAGGAGATCGATCGCCTCTTCATCATCCGTGGGTTCGAGTGCGAGATCAATGTGCCCCTGTCAATGGAGGCCAGATCCGGAAGTCTGCCGGCGCAGCGAATGGTCCTGCGACTGACCGACTGATCACTCCACGGCGCTGAAAGCGACCTGCCCGCCGATCACGGTACGCAGGACCCGCACGTCGCCCAACTCTTCGACCGGCACTTCGGTGAGCAGGTGGTCGAGCAGAACGAAGTCGGCGAGCATTCCAGGCTTCAGACTTCCCTTGAGATCCTCTTCGAACGAGGCGTAGGCCGCCTCGACCGTGTAGGCGCGCAGGGCCTGCTCAACCGTGATCTTCTGCTCGGGGACCCACCCGTCTGGGTGCTCCCCATCGAGCGTGCGCCGGGTCACGGCGGCGAGAATCCCCTCGAGCGGTGCCGGCGGGGCGACGTACCAGTCGCTACCGAACGCCACACGTGCCCCACTCTCGATCAGTGCGCGGAAAGCATAGGTCGTCTCCGCCCGCTCGGCGCCGATGACCCTCTCGGCCCATCGCCCGTCGTCGATGGCGTGGTACGGCTGCATGCTGGCGATGATGTCCTGAGCCGCGAACCGCTCAAGGTCATCCGGATGGATGTGCTGGGCGTGCTCCACGCGAAATCGTCTGTCGCCAGCACCATTGACTTCGACTACCTCGGCGTAGATGTCGAGGAGGTCGCGGATCGCCCGATCACCGATCGCATGCACCATGACGTGAAGCCCCGCCGCGTCGGCGCCACTGATCCACGTCCGCATGTCCTCGAGCTCGTTGATCAGGAAGCCCCGATCTTTGGGCGCGTCGGTGAAGGGCTCGAGGAAGGCGGCGGTGTGCGATCCAAGGGATCCGTCCATAAAGCCCTTGAGGCCGCCTATTCGTAGCCGATGATCTCCCGTCCCGGCAACTTCGACTTCGTCCCTCATCCGCTCCCACTCGGAGAGCTGCACGACCGAGTAGATGCGTGTCGTCAGCTCTCCGGCCGCCGCGAGGCGGCGGTAGGTGGCGAGGCTCTCGAAGCCCGCCATGTCGTGGACGGAGGTCACCCCTCGGGCGGCTACATGGGCCATCGCGGCCTTGACTGAGCGGTCGAGTTGGGCATCGCTCGCCGGCGGCACGGCACTCATGATCAGCTCCATGGCGTTGTCCTTCAGCACTCCGGTGAGCGATCCGTCGGAACCCCGGACGATCTCGCCGCCGTCGATCGCCTCGATCCGATCATCGACGCCGGCCAGGTCGAGGGCCAGTGAGTTCGCCAGGGCCATGTGGCCGTCGAGTCGGAAGATCCACACGGGATTGTCGGGCGTCACCTCGTCGATCCACTCTCGCCGGGGCAACTCACCGCCCCAGTTCTCGTGGTCCCATGCTCCACCGAGGATCCACTCTCCGGGCTCGAGGGTGCTCGCGTAGTCGCCGATCCGTCGGGCGAACTCTTCCGGTGTCGCCGCATCGCGCAGCTGCACCGACGCCAGTGCCACCCCTCCGTCGACAAAATGAACATGTGTGTCGATGAAGCCCGGGACGAGCATCGAGCCGGACGCGAGAATCACCTCTGTCTCCTCGCCGATGAAGGGCACGATCTCTCCCGCGGTACCGACCGCCACGATCGTCTCGCCGCGACTGGCGATCGCCTCCGCCCAGGGCTTCGAGGGGTCGCCCGTCCAGACACGGGCGCCGGTGACGACGAGATCGGCCGATTCGGGCGCCTCGGCCGAGGCGCAGCCGCAAAGCCCCGCGAGCATGACTACAGCGGTCAGACTGGTGAGTTTCTTCATCGTCAGGTCAACTCCCGGTTGCGCGTCGATCAAGCCCCATTACCGTCGCGGATGGCGTCTCCACACCGATAGAGCGGGGATTCTACCCTTCGTCGATGGGGCGCGATGTTACTGTCTCTCTTGCTGCCCGAGGCCCCAGAGGATGGTGTCCGCGCTCGCTCTCCTTCGATCACACTCGCTCGAATGTCGGAAGATCGCATGACCGTAGCCACGCTCGCCTCCGACAAGGCTCCCGAGGTGATCACTCTCCTGTGTGAGTCCTTTTTCGACTATCCGGTCATGCGTTTCGTTGTCGGAGGAGACGAGAGCGGGTACGGCCCCCGGCTCGAGATTCTCATCCGCCTCTTCGTCATGGCACGTGTCTTCCGCGGGGAGCTCATGTTGGGCCTCGGCGAGCCTTCGGCACTCGGCGGCGTCGCCCTCGTCTCCCGACCGGAGGGAGAGACCCCGCCCGAGTTCACCGAGTTCCGCGAGGGCATTTGGGCTCAGCTCGGCGATGGACCGCGTGCCCGGTACGACGCTTGCGGGGAGGCCTGGGCGCCCCTCGATGTGGAGCGGCCGAACCTCCACCTCAACATGATCGGTGTGCGCCGAAAGACTCAGGGGCGCGGCGCAGGACGCCGCCTGGCCGACCATGTTCATCGCCTGTCGAGAGAAGACCCCCACTCGGAGGGCGTCACGCTCACCACCGAGAACGAAGCGAACGTCTCGTTCTACCGGCACCTGGGCTATGAGCTCGTCGGCGAGCAACAGATAGCTCCCGGATTGCGGACCTGGGGCTTCTTTCGACCGGACTGATCGACAGCGGCGGTTCAACTGCCTCCGACCGTCGTAGTCCAGGCGCTGGTATCCCCGCTCTCGAACCCGTCCTCGAAGACCGTCTCCGCAGTGGCAAAGCGTCGATCCACTCGCGTGACGTTCCCCTCGACGTCGGCGACTTCCACGAGAATGTGAGCTTCGGCCCTCCCCGGCAGGGGCTGCGCGAGCTGCAAGACCCAGACGCCGGGGTTCTCGACCACCAGGAGGTCGGCCAGTTCCGCTCCCGGCGGACGCCCCTCGACCGTCACGTCGGCCTTGAGCGACAACGTCGAAAGATCGAGGCCACTGTTGGCGTCGGCCATGCCGATCCGGATGAGGTCCGGGTCGACATTGAGCCCTGCCCGGGGGCGCTCGACGGTGAGAACAGGCTTGAGGTCATCGAGGAGCCAGCCGAAGGCCTCGTCCGGAGTTCCATGCCCTGTGTCGATCGGCGCCCCGAGGTCGACCCATCGGGCGAAGAGCATCTTCTGATCGTCAGTCAATTGCGCAGAGCCCGGCGGCGGCATGGCGTCCCCGGTGTAGTCGATATCGGCCTCGTTGGGATCGGCACCCACCGGCAGCGTGCCGGCGTCACCCGGAACGGTCTCCGTCGGATGGTCGCCGTTGTCCCAGCCGTCCAGTCGAGCACCGAACAGCTTCCAGACCAGCAGACTGCGGCGACTCTGGAACTCGCGAACATAGCGACTGGCGTTGGTCTGCCTCCAGGTCCCGTTACTGATGACCGGCGGATGACCCCAGTCGGCATCCGAGTCGTCCGCCAGCCGCTTGTAGTCGCCCGGTAGCCCGCCGTAGAGCGCCAGATCGTCGAGGACGAGGTTGCCCGGTGGCGTGGGATCCGTGTCGGTGTGGCAGGTCACGCAGTGGCTTTGCAGGATCGGGCGGATGTCGCGGTAGAACTCGACGTCGACGACTCTCTCGGGGACGACGACGATCTCCGGCTGGCCCGCGCCGTCGGTGGTGACCAGTGGCGTTTCCTCGGTCAGGTCCCAGGCGACATAGCCGGGCTGGCCGGCAGCGGTCTCTTCGAACAGAAGCGGTTGCTGGCTGTGGGCATGGCAGCCGCCGCAGTCGGTCCGGACTTCGCCTGGCCGGACCTGGTGCCAGGTCTGAGCCATGTTGAGGACCCTTCCGCCCCGGTCGATGGTCTGGAAGGTGAAGGGTGTGTCGGCCGGGATCCGCGCCAGGAAGCTGGTGTCCGGATTCCCCTGAGGGTCGAGGACCGGATCACCCTCGCCGTCGAACTTGCGCAGCGGGATCTCGCCGAGGATGCGATGACGCTCGTTGGCGAAGTTCTCGAAGTGTCGCCCCGAGTTGGGTCCGTAGCTGCGGTGGGTGTTGGGCTCGAGAGAGACGATCCGCATCGCCCAGATCTCGCTGTCGAGGTACTTGCCCGCGTCCGCCCCCTGGTAGGACCAGTTGCTGCTCTGACCATTCTCGCCGGTGTTGAAGGCATCGAGGCCGTCGAAAGTGTCCGCCCAGGGCGGAACGTGCCCGGGAAAGCTCTCCCGGTGGTAGACCGAACTCGACCCCACCATGCCGTACGGAGTTCCCGTCGGGAGATCCGCGTGCAGGCTCCCGTCGTTGGGTAGCCAGGGCAGCACGGCCGGCTCCTCCACGCCATGGACATCAGCGTAGGAGACGACCGCACGGGGCCACGCCTCGTTGTAGGCGGGATCGTTCTTGAGCTCGACGAGGTCGGCAGGGTCCCAGATCTCGTCTCCGCCGGGGAGGAGATACAGCCCGCCGTCGTAGTACGGCAACGGGGTCGGCCGGTTCAGGTCATTGGCCGGACCGGGGGTCCAGACGACCAGAAGGTCATTGGCCGGAGCCGCCGAGGGATGGGTGAACTTGCCGACCCGCACCCCGCCGTCCCCTTCGGGAGCGGCTTCGTCGTTGCCATGAGTGAACGGCGAAATCGAGTAGGCCCCGCGAGGCGTGAAGGACATCCGGTAGGGATAGAGAAACCCCTGCTCGACCGTCTGGTTGATCGGTGGATTGTCATCCGGAAAGGCGCTGTAGAACGGCGGCTCACCCGGAGGCGGAGCGATAGGGAACCGCAGCAGGGCTCCGAAACCGTTGTTGTTCAGGTTGTAGTAGTCGACGACCACCAGATCTTCGTTGGAGAGCTGGGTCATGAAGTGAAATGCCTGCGGCGAGCGAAAGGCACTCACCAGCGGCGACCACACGCGCCCGTCGGGATAGATGGCCCAAATTCCCCACAATCGCCGATCCCTCAAACCCTGGCTCTCGTAGCTCGAGAACATCAGTCTCCCGTCGCGCAACGGCGTCGGGTGGAGCGCGCTGTTGATCGACATCGGCGCAATCGGCTCCACGTTCGCCCCGTCTTCGTCCATCACATAGAGCTGCAACGTGGGTGCGGTAAAGGTCTTGGGCGGGGTGAATCCGTTGCGGTTGCTGGTGAAGGCGATGCGACCGCCGGCGACCGGTGCCGGCCCGAGATTGACAATGCCGTAGCCGAGGCGGTTGAACTCGGGGTCGGGGTCCAGTGGGTTCGACTCGTCCCAGTTGCCCGCCCCGGTGTTGGGCGTGAACTCACCAAACGTCAGCTGAGTCGTCTGCCGGGTGCCGAGGTCGAGGCGGAAGATGTCGGCCCCAAGGAGCGGCAGATCGTTGCGTTGGGTGTTGACCTGGGTCTGATCGTGGAAGAGCGAGTAGAAGACCGATCCACCGTCGAAAGAGATGAAGGGGTCGGTCACCGAACAGACCGTGCAATCGACGAGGGTCTCCTCGCTGCCGTCGGGATGAAGCAGCATGAGGTCGGCACCAGCGTCCAGACGGGCCGGGTGGAAGATCTCGGTCCAGGTCGTGTTGGTTGTGTCGCCGAAGCGCGGTTGGCGGACGTAGACGATGTCGTAGTCGACCGGCTGGGCCAACGCGGAACCGCTCCACAAAGCCGCGGTCAACGCGATCCACGACACCACCCGCCTGCTGAGATCCCTGCCCTCCATAGGCGCAGAATAGGCGCGACCGAGGCTCTGCGCTGTGCCGTCGATTACAGGGCCGGAGCATCGATCAGCCGCGCCAGCCGGCTCTACTGAGGGCTCATCAGGCTCCCGGTCGGGCGAGCATCGACTTCGCCAACCGGGCGTGCAGCCGGCCGATGAACCGAGCGAGGTGCATGAGGACGAGTAGATCAAAGACGCCGCCGAGCCAGAAGATCGGCAGAATCCAGAAAGGAACGAAATAGCGGGCCCCGAAGATCTGGACGATTGGATAGTCGAGTACGAGCTGGACGAAGGGCGCCGCGATCAGCGTCATCGCGAACACGAGAAAGACCGTGGCGATGAAGAAATAGATCACCCCCAGTGGCATTCGCAGGAGCATGTAGAGAATGGTCAACCAGGTTCGTCCGTCGGAGATCCAGAATCGGACCCGCTCCATCCAGCTACCGCGAGGAGCGACCACAGGCGGACGCCGAGGCATTCGCTCTCCGAGCAACGCTTCGACGATCCGGCAATCGACCAGGGCGACCGCCCGAACGGTGGACATGAAGAACAGGAAGAAGACGAAACCGAAGATCAGGACGCCGAGTCCGATCGACAACGCGATGCCTGTCACGGCCCAGGTGAAGTACAACACTCCCAGCGGCAGCGAGAGAAGCATGAAGAACAACGCCCCGTAGGAGCGTGGGTCGACGAAGACAGAGAAGATCCGGCTGAAGAGACCCGGGCCCTGGCGGACCGGGGGCTGGGCGAGGGCGGCAGCGACCTGAGCTTCGGTCGCCTGGTAGTTCTCGACGACCTCCAGAGGGTGCCCGAAACGCTCCATGAGCCTGTCGACCAACTCCGCCTCGCCCCAGCCATCGCCAGAGGTTTCGAGAGCCTCGCGCTCGTCGGAAAGAAACTCCTGAGCGTCGTACGTCGCGTCCTGTGCGACCGCACGATCGCTCGCGGCGAAGGCCGTGGCCAGTTGCTCGAAGTACTCCCGAACCGTCGAAATCTGATCAGACATCGTCACTCTCCCTGCTTTCGGTTGCCATTTCTGCACTGCCGAGCACGCGCTCCACAAAATCGCGTGTACTACCCCAGACCTCGACCCAGCGGGCCAGCATCCGGTGCCCCTGCGTAGTGACGTTGTAGTACCTGCGCGGCGGGGCCGAGGTCGAGGGCTCGACACGGCTCTCGAGTAGTCCCTTGCCCTCCATTGCTCTCAGCACCGGATAGAGCGCTCCCTGCTTCATCGGCAAGGCGCCGTCGGCCCGCTCTTCGAGGAGCTTGCCTATCTGGTAGCCGTAGAGGGGTTCGCCAAGGCCGGCCATCAGACCCAGAACGACCAACGAGGCCGTACCTGAGTTGAGCTCTTTCTGGAATTTCCTGACCGTCGCGTTGTCGTCCATGCCTTCCCTTTCCTGAAAACCGACCGCGGATTTCCTAATCTCATGATACTACGAGGTTAGTAATACTAGGGTTTCATCATAGCCCCCACCCACCCAGCAGTAGCCTCACCAGGAATCTCTCCCCGTCGCACCAGAATTGCGCGATAACCTGTGGCTGATGAAAGAGGTCGGTCTATCGACGCATCCATCGCCACGACCCGATGCTCAGGCCATGGTTCCCGCAAACGGAGACGCAGTGGAGCTAGTCACCAGGAGGAGGGCAGCAAGATGCGTCCAGCACGCGTAGGACTAATGGGAGTCGGCCGAATCGGCAGGAATCTCCTGCGGATTCTCTACAACCAGGACGATGTCCAGATCATGGCGATCGACGAGATCGCCGACTTCGACACGATCGAGTACTTGATCCGCTTCGACACCATCCTTGGACCCTTCCCAGACGAACTGAGGATTCGCGACGGCCATCTCTACGTCCGCGGCCGCCAGATTCCGATGACCTCCCACGGCGATCCTGGACAGGTGCCCTGGGGTGATCTGGGTGTCGACATCGTCATCGAGGCGGCCGGCAGGGAGCTGACCCGGCAGGAGCTCGAAATGCACCTCGAGGCCGGAGCGAAACGAGTGATCCTCTGCGCGCCCCCGAAAGACCCACCCGACATCACGGTGGTGATGGGCGTCAATGACGACGCCCTGCGGCCGGAGCACAGAATCATCTCCAACTCCTCCTGCACGGCCCACTGTGCGGCGCCGATCGTCAAGATGCTCGACGACGCTTTCGGGATCGAGCAGGCGTTCCTGTCGAGCATTCACGCCTACACGAATCAGGCGCGTCTCGCCGACGTCCCCTCGGAGGATCCGCGGAGCGGCCGGGCCGCAGCCGAGAACATCATTCCTCAGGAGACCAACGCTGCGAGGATGGTCATGGACCTGCTGCCGAGCCTGGAGGGCCGCGTCTCGGGCGCCTCGTTCAATGTCCCGGTGCCCAATGGGTCGGTGGTCGACCTGGTCTGCTGGCATCGCCAGGAGGTGACGGAGACCGCAGTCAACGAGGTCATTCGAACCGGTGCTTCGAGCCTCTTCCCCGGGATCGTCCACTTCGAGGACGACCCGATCGTGTCGAATGACATCGTCCGCAGCCCGTATTCGAGCACCTTCGACTCGTTGGCGACAATGGTGCTCGCCGACCGTGTCTCCAAGACGCTCTCCTGGTTCGACAACGGCTGGGGCTATGCACACCGTGTCGTCGATCTGATTCGCCGCTTCGCAGACGTCGACGCGCAGAGGGTCGCCTGATGACGACGCGCGTCGGTATCAACGGCTTCGGTCGCATCGGCCGCTCGGTGTTCAGAATTCTCGCGCAGCGCGAGGACATGGAAGTCGTGGCGATCAACGATCTGTACGACAATGAGCAGCTCGCGTACCTGCTTCGCTTCGACACCGTGATGGGCCGTTTCGAACACCCCGTCAGCGTCGACGGCGACACGCTGCTGGTGGCCGGAAGCGAGATTGCGATGATTGCCGAGAGGGACCCGGCCCGGATTCCCTGGGGTGAGCTCGGAGTGGATGTCGTCGTCGAGTCGACGGGAGTCTTCAGGGAACCCGAGGCTCTGGAGAAGCATCTGGCCGGCGGCGCCCGACGAGTGGTCCTCACCGTACCGCCCAAGTCTCCGATCGACTTCATGGTGGTCATGGGGGTCAATGACGACCAGCTCTCTTCCGACCACAGGATGGTCTCCAACGCCTCGTGCACCACCAACTGTGTCGCGCCTCTCGCCAAGGTGCTCAGCGACGAGTTCGGTTTCATCGAGGGCTGCCTGACCACCATCCATGCCTATACCAATGGCCAGCGTCTGGCCGACGTCCCCCACAAGAGCATCCGCAGGAGCCGGGCGGCGGCCGTCAACGTCATTCCAACGTCGACCGGTGCAGCACGGGCCGTCGGCAAGGTCCTGCCGGAACTCGACGGCAAGCTCGACGGCATCGCCGTTCGCGTGCCGGTACCCGACGGCTCGATTGTCGACCTGACCTGCCGGCTGGAGCGCGCAGTCGACACGGCAGCGGTCAACGCCGCCGTTCGACGAGCCGCTGAAGGGCCCCTGTCGGGGATCCTCGAGTACAGCGAGGATCCTCTCGTCTCGAGCGACATCATCGGCAACCCGCACTCGTCCGTCTTCGACTCCCTCTCGACGTCGGTCTCGAAGGGCGGCTACGTTCGCGTCGTCTCCTGGTACGACAACGAGTGGGGGTACTCGAACCGAATCGTCGACTTGATCTCTCGCCTGGCTGGTTTCGATTAAGACGTCGCCGGCGCCTGAGAATCCTGTCGTCGGCGGCCGAGAGTTCTCGGTCAGTCCCCGGTGTGCGTATGGCGGCTTGCCAGGACGAGGAAGCCACAGGCCAGTACGACTCCGAGCAGACCGCATCCGAGCCACAGAGGCCCGGGGCCGAATCGCGAGTAGACGAAGGTGCCGGCGACCGGCGCGACCACGAAAGCCAGAGACCAGGACATCACATAGAGGCCCATGAAGCGCCCGCGAGCCGATGGGGCGGCGCGGCTTGCGACGAAGCCTTCGGACGTCGGGGCCGCGATCATCTCGCCGAAGGTCCAGATCACCACCGTGCCGAGGACGAAGACGAAGGTGGTCCCGAGCGGCAAGAGGGCGAAGCCGAGGCAGGCGAGGAAGGCTCCGAGGGCCAGCACCTTTAGCGGCGGGCGACGCTCCAACCGATGGGTCAGCACCATCTCGAAGAGGACGATCAGGACGGTGTTCGAGGCGAGCACCAGCCCGATCCTGTCCTCACTCATCCCGTAGATCTCGCGCAATGTCAGGGGGAAAGTACTGACGATCTGAAAGAAGACCGAGGCAAGGAGAAAGGTGAGGACGAGGAATCCGAGGAAGAGCCTGTCGTTCCAGGGAGACACCACCGCCCCATCCGCCTCGGTGGCCCGCTCCTCCTCCGCCTCACCCTCCCTTTTCCACAACATCAGGCGCAGCAGCAGCGCGGAGGCAAGACACGTCGCGCCGTCGACCCTGAACAACCACTGGTAATCGATGACGGCGAGGAAGCCGCCGATCGCCGGCCCGAGGGTCATCCCGACATTGATCGCCAGGCGCCGCAGGGCGAAGGCGCGAAGGCGCACTTCCGGAGGCGAGAGATGGGCCAGTGCCGCGGCATTCGCCGGGCGAAACGACTCTGCGAAGACAGCGAGCATCGCCAGAGCAGCGGCGATGGAGGTGATCGATTCGAGTTCTCCGAGAATCAGGAAGGCCAGTCCGCTCAGCCCCAGACTGAAGCCCTGAACCCGAACGGCACCGATGCGGTCGCTCAGCCATCCGCCGAGCCAGGCCCCCAGCATCGAGCCGAACCCGTAGACGGCCAGCAGGCTACCCGCCTGCCGGGGAGGAAGCCCCCTCTCGGTCGTCAGGTAGAGGATGAGAAAGGGGAGCACCATGGTCCCCGCACGATTGACGAGAGTCACCGAAGCCAGGGTCCAGATCGGACGCGGCAGGCCACTGAAGGCCTGTCGGTAGCTCTCGGCGATCGTTCTCAGCAAAGCGTGCGCGAGTTTCGCACGCTCGCGACAGCTGCCGCCGGGTCAGGGCTCGATCCAGCGCTTCGTCTTCCAGTCGAGCAGAACCGTGACGATCTCGTTGATGACGAAGAGCAGCCGGTCCTCGACGCCCGTTTCAAGACTGCTATCGTAGGTTGCGTTGCAACCGCTCCGACGCGAGCCCTCCGGCCCGAGGCCGACTCCGGAGCCAGGGTTCGGACACCCAGGGAGGCCCGATGACCGAAGTCAAAGTGTTGCGAATCGGCGCGCATACCGCCGCGCTGAACGTAGACCCCGCCGCGACTCAGGACACGGCCAGCATGTTCGTGCAGCGGCAGATCTTCCAGACGCCTTTCGAGCTACCACCCGGCGGTGAAGAGGTGGTGCCCGTGCTCTTCGAGCGTCTCGAGGACCTCCACAACGACCACAAGACCTACCGTGGCAAGGTGATCACGGGAGCGAAGTTCTCCGATGGCTCGACGATGGAGCCGGCTGACCTTTTCGACTCACTCCAACAGATCACCATGATCCGCGAGAGCGCAGAGGTCAGTCTCGATGGTGACGCCATCCTGTTCAGTCTCTACCAGCCCGACAGCGGCTTTCAGATGAGTCTCAGTCATGGATCCTGCGCTGTGTGCCGAAGAGAGGGCGAGACCATCCTCGGGACAGGCCCGTTCCAGCTCGCCTCAGACATCACGGCCAACCAGGTCCGCTTGACCCGCAACCCCCACTACCCCAAAGAGCTCGCTCTCGACGAGATCCTGTTCACTGTGTACCCGGTCGACTCCGACGGTCGCCCGACCGCCCTGCTCGAAGCCGTCGAGAAGGGGGAAGTCGACCTCACCAGCGATCTCGCCCGCGACGACGTGCGCCGGATCAGCGGCGTCCGCAAGTCGTTCCAGCCAGGCAACGCGACGGCTTTGCTCTTCCTCAACAACGAGAGCCCGGCGCTGGGCGACGCCAGGGTGCGTCGCGGCCTCGCCCACTGCATCGATCGGGTCAAGGCGGCCGAGTGCTGCTACTCCAATCCGCTGGCCTTCGCGGCCGGCAGCCTGCTGCCGCGAGGCCTGGCGACAGCCAGCGACGGGCTCGGGCACAATCCAAGGAAGGCTGAGGAGCTCTTCTCAGAGGCCGGCAAGCCCGAGCGGTTGAACATGCTGGTCGTCTGGGGCCCCCGGCCATATATCGCCCGACCCCAGGCAGTCTCCGAGTTCCTGGTCGAGCAGTACGCCGCCATGGGCATCACGGTGACCCCCAGGATCGCCGCCGACAGCGGCGAGTTCGTGCGCGCGCTACGCGAGGAGCAGTACGACCTCATACTGGGTGGCTGGACCGCCGACACCCCCGACCCCTGGAACTTCCTGGACTCCGTATTGCACTCCGACCGAATCCCGGGCCCGAGCAACCTCGCCGTCAGCGCCAACAACGGTCGGCTTCGCAGCCAGGCCATGGACGACGCACTGGGGCGCTACCGCAGCGAGAGAACCGATGCCGAGCTCCAGGCCGTTCTGGAGTTGGTCGACGTGGAAGCTCCCCTGGTGCCGCTGATCTACGGCTCCATCTCGACGGTGTCGTCGTTCCAGGTGACGAACCTGATGCCATCAGAGATGCCGATCTTCTCGGTGGCGGAACTCGACCTGCAGACGCGTTGGGCCTGACGAGCTCACCCGGAGACGGAAGCCGAGCCGACCGAGTTGCGACGCAGGAAGTAGACCAGCGCCGCCAGAGCCAGGAGACCGCCGATCGCCGTCCATTCGGCGCGGGTCGCCTGAGCCAGCAGGTAGACGATCATGGCAGCGGCAAGCAGCGGAATCGTGTAGCCGCCAAAGAGCCGGAAAACCTCTTTCGAGGCCCGAGTGTCTCGCCGACGTAGCTGCATGGTCGCCAGCACGGTCCACAGATAGACGATCAGGATCGCTACGCTCGACAGCACAGCGAGCTGGGCAAAGGCGCCACTGACGGCGAACCCGAAGGCCAGCACGGCGTATAGGGCAATCGCTCGATGGGGCGTGTTGAAGCGCGAGTGAACGGCAGCCAGGGAGGCGGGCAGAACGCCGTCGCAGGCCGAGAAGTAGAGGGCCCGTGGGCTGACCAACAGGTCTCCAGTGACCGTCCCCAGCATCGAAATCGCGGCGGCCGCCAGCAGGACGATCCTTCCGGGCTCGCCGATCAAGCTTCCGGCGACCGCAGCCAGTGGCGCTTCGGGGTTTGCGGCCAATTCGCTGCCGAGGACACCCTGGGCAACAACCTGCAGTCCTAGATAGAGCAGCACGACGCCGGACACACCGAGGACGAGACCCCTAGGGATGGTCCTCGCGGGTTGACGGATCTCTCCGCTCGGCGTCACCGCGCTCTCCGAGCCGCCGAAAGCGAAGAACAGGACCAGGGCCGCCGCGCCGAACTCACTCCCCGTCGGCAACGACGTGATCGCCAGGTTCTCGGGCCGGATGGCGAAGCAGCCCACGACGACGATGCCCAGGAGAGGCAGTAGTTTGATCGCCGTCAAGACTTCGACCGCCCGCGCGCCCTGCTTGACGCCACGAATATTGAGCACGGCAACGCTCGCGAACAGCGTCACCAGAAAGAGCGCTCGGGGGATCGGCTGAGCGAATAGGGGGAAGGCCGCTCCCAGGGTCCCCACGATGGCGTTGGCAACGGCCGCGATCGAGACCACTCCGTAGCCGAACCAGAGCAGCGTACTGACGAGAAAGCCGGCACATGGGCCGAACGCCGCCTCGACGTAGGCACAGGCGCCGCCGGACGCGTGGACCCGGCTCCCGGACTCGGCAAAGCAGAGGAGCACCAACCCCATGGCAGCACCGCAGACGAGGTATGCCAAGACGGCTGAAGAGCCCAGTTGGGCGGCGACGACCGCGGGTAGAACGAAGATGCCGGCTCCCACGGTCATGTTGATCGCGTTGGCCGCCAGGGCGCGCACACCAAGCACCCTCTGGAGCTGTCCTCCCCCTGCCGAACCCCCGCTCATGTGCATCGACCTCCCGTTGTCGATCAACCCGGCGGCGTGCGTGCCGGATCGCTCACCGCGTCACTCGGCCGCGGACGCCTTGGCAGCCGACATGGCGAAAGTCAGCGGAATGAGACCCAGGCCGAGGAAGTAGAACTGCACTCCCGGCAGATTGGCCTGCACCGCCGGAGCTACCGATCCGATCAGGTTGGCCAGCGTCAACGGAACCAGTCCGACCAGCGTGCCGATCAGCATCTGAGTCAGGCCGTAGCGCGACCGTTCCTCCGCCGTCGCCCTGTTGTACGTCTGGATCATCGCGACGACCGCCCAGCCGAAAAAGCTGACGATGAAGATGCCGGCCATGAGCCCGATCACCTGCCCGAGCATGTCCGTCGTGTCCGGTGTGAAGACCGTCAAGTAGAGAAAGAACGCCGCGAGACCAATCGCCGGCCAGTAGATGATCTTGTTCGCACTCGGTCGATCCAGGAAGGGCCGAGGCCTGGGGAAGAGCAGGACGAAGTGAACGAGGAAGGCAAACCCGAGCACGACTGCGGTCGTTCCTATCGATCCACCAAGCGTCCGCAGAAAATAGGAGGACGAATAGGGCCCGGGAGTGAAAGCGGCGCCGAAACAGAGACCGAAGAGTGCCAGCACCCGATTCGCTGCCGACGGTGCCTTGACGTACGCCCACATAGGAAAGGCGAGAAAACAGAGGCCGACGACGAGGCCGAGCCAGGAGGTCGTGCGATTGACCTCCGGCTGACCCGAGTAGGTCACCGCCAATTCCACCTCGCCTCCGTCGCGGTCGACCATGAACATGCGGGTCTCGCCGAGCGCGGGTCGCTCTCGCCGCGCGAGCGCTCGCGTGTCGCTCAAAGAGATGCCGTCAACGCTCTGCAGCACGTCACCGACCTCCAGGCCGGCCGATTCCGCGGGGCTCCCGGGAAAGACACGGGTGATCTCGTTCGTCGGGCCGGTGAAGAAGCCGGAGTACGGGACGTTGTCCAGGTCTCTGATGCCGAAAATGCCAAAGGTGGCGGACACGACGGCCAGCACAATCACCACAACCTTGAATCGAGCCTCCATGGCGGGATCTCCCTTAGCTCGTTCGGCCGGAGGAACACGCCGGCTCGGTTCGCGCCGGTGCCCGGAGGCACCGGAATCTCTCGTCTCTCTATCGTCAGGTACGTCAACACCGTATCAAGGTTGGGGCGAAGCAGGACTCGCTTGATACGATCCCGGCGGCCTTCCGCGTCGAAACCCGCAGAGACGGGGGTAGGGTTCCCGCCAGATCGAACGGACGAGGCGACAGAGTCACCAGGTGGAAGAAACATCAAGACAGAACTGGTTCCTCGAGCAGCACGCTGCGGGCTCGGCGTCGCTGCGCAGGATCGATATCGATCGATCACCCTTTCTCATTGGTCGCGAGGGTCAGGACCTCCACCTCAGCTTGCACGAGACGGGCGTGTCACGCCTCCATGCCGAGTTCGTAATCGATGACTTGGGCCTCTCCGTCCGCGATCGGGGCAGCACCAACGGCACCTTCGTCAATCGGAACCGGATCGACGGCGACGTCGCCCTCAGAATGGGGGACATCGTGCACGTCGGCAAGGTCGAGTTCCGGGTCGGCGTCGACGAAGCCGAGGAGTCCGACGAGTGGCTGGGCGAAACGCTCCAGATCGACCTCGAGCTCTCGCAGCAGTTCACCGGCGGTACTCGCGAGCTCCTGGAGCTGCTACAGCGTCGAGCGGTCACCGCCGCGCTCCAACCGATCGTCGAGTCGACCAGCGGTGCCTTGCATGGCCAGGAGCTACTGGGGCGAGGCTCACATCCGGGCCTGCCGTCCAATCCTGGGCCACTCTTCGCCATCGCCGAGGGGCTCGGAGCCTGCAACAGGCTGAGTGAGATCTTCCGTAGCGAGGGCCTGCGTCAGGCGGTGGCCCACGGTCACACGGAGCGGATGTTCCTCAACGTCCACCCCGACGAACTGGCCGACGAGGCCCACCTGGTCGAGCAACTGCGCCTCATGCGCCGCGCGCATCCCGACCTCGAGATCACGATCGAGATCCACGAGACGACGGTAGTCGACCTCGCGGCGATGGCGCGACTCCGGAAGGTCCTCGCCGACTGCTCCATGGAACTGGCCTACGACGACTTCGGTGTCGGGCAATCCCGCTTCATGGAGCTCGTCGAGGTCCCACCCGACTACATCAAGCTCGACCGGGCTCTGATCACCGGCATCGACCGGCCGACGACCCGTCAATCGAGCATCGTCGAGATGATCCTCAAGCTGGCCCGCGACTTCGGGATTCGGACACTGGCCGAAGGCGTCGCCACCGAGGAGGAGGCCAAGGCCTGCCGCGAAGCTGGCTTCGACTACCTCCAGGGCTTCCACCTGGGTCGGCCCACAACCGTGGGCCAGTAGCGCTGCTCCCCCCTACTCGCCGCTGAGCGCCCGGATCTCGTCGTCCTTGCCGGTCATCTGCCACCGGATCAACGAGACGGGAATGACGCCCAGTTCGTCCAACTCCTCGTAGAAACCGAACTGGGTGAACTCCTCGCCGAGCTGTTGGCTCCGCTCGGCCATCAACCGTTCGATCAGATACTTGCCTGTCACGTAGCTTGTCCCGTACCCGGGCTGCCTGAGATAGAGCTGCTGTTCGAAGCCGAGCAGATCGAGATCTTCCCGCATCCACCCGCGAGGCGTCCAGGCGACATGAAAGTCCCGGGCCTGCTTCAAGGTGAAGTCGTTCGAATGCACGTAGAGCGAACCGAGGCCTCGCGCGGCGCGCTGGGCGAGCATGATCCAGACGATCTCCCGCACTCGCGGGTTGTCGTCGTAGAGACCCGAGTGCATCATCATCTCCTCGACTCCGGTCGCCAATCCCTCAGAGCGACTGTCGAAGATGTTGTACAGCAGCGGCCCCCGGCGGATCGGACTCGGATGCGGATTCTCCCGCATCCTCGCCAGGTCGAACCAATGGTGGAAGTGGGTCCAGAGCGTCATCGGCTCGTAGTGGATCGCTGTGCGGAAGAAGTTGCGCTCCTCTTCGGGCACGAACGACCCGATGCGTTCCCTGATCGCTGGATCCATGTAGTCGTGGACCGGCAGGATCTCCTCTTCGTCGAGAAACGCGATGTACTTGCTGACGGCGTCGTTGGCCCTGCGGTCATACTCTTCCGGGCTCGTGATCGCCACCAGGGGCGGCAGATTGCGGTTGCGGTGCTCCTCGAGACGTAGTGACGCGTGAGCGCGATCGAGTTCTCGCCTGAGCAGCGCGACCTCCTCCTCCCACGACAGGGGGACGAGGTGGACATTGCGCAGGTACCAGGTGTAGTTGTCGGCGCCGATCCCCGACGGACCGCTCTTCGCCGGGAGCTCGGCTTCGAGCCAGTCGACGAACGAGAGGCTCGCCTCCCGCGCCGAGGAGATCGCGGTGCGCAGAGCCCCCGACGCGCCCTCGGTGGCAGCCGCGAGCTGCCCCAGGTCGACGGCCTGCTGCCGGATGTTGCCGATCCCCGCCTCCCACAATTCCCGCGCGTTGCCGACGAGATTCTCCCGCGCCTGGGTGAGCAGCGGGGGGATCGTGCTCAGCTCACTCGCGAGCCTCGCCTGGTCATCCGCCGAGAGCGGGAAGATGTAGGTCCACAGCTCGACCAGAGCGTGGTGCGTCGGCCCCTCGTGCGCCGGAGTGTCACTTTGAGCCGTCCACACCGAGGCGTAGAAGGCCGGGTCTCGCGCCCAAGGCATGAGAACCCGGATGTTGAAGTCCATCCCGTTCATCTCGGCGCGGACCAAGTGATAGTCGACTTGCTGCTCGACTGGCCAGCCGTTCGGGTCGATCGCTCCGAGCCGCTCCTGCAGCGTCGCGAGCTCGGCGTGCCGGCGATCCATCGAAGCTGAGGTGTAATCGGGCGCTCCGTCCCGCAGCTCGGGTTGCTCGAAACTGCGCCACTCGGCGAAGAGCGCGGTGAGATCTCCGTAGGACTCGCCGGCATCCGCCGGGGCCACCGGAAGACTGCAGATCAGAGCCACCGCCAACACGAGGGCTCCGGCTGCGGGGTGTCGGATTCTGCCTTCACGTCTCATCACACAGACCTCCTCGGATCGACGGCGCAGAAACTGGAGCCGTCGGTGCAAGCATAGATCAGTCGCGGCGCGAGCGCCTGCCTCCCGAAAGTTCCTGCGACCCTCCGGTTTTGCCCCTGAAGATCACCTTGCTGTGCGTCGAGCCTTCTACTCGAAATCACCTAAGCCATTGACAACAAGGAGTTTACGTCATGTCGACTCCGCGGCATCGTTCTTGCCGTCATAATCGGCCCGCTGGGTAGCTGTAGCGTAATCGGAGGGATTGAGCCCATGGCAGTAGTGGATGGTCTACTGGACGCACTGATCGCAAACAACCAGGAGAGTCTCCTGTTGACCCCCGGGCGCCCCCCGAGGTTCCGCTCCAATGACGCGACGACCGACGTCTCGAGCCAGCCGCTCGACGGCGCCTCGATAGCGAGTCTTCTTCAGGAGGCGGCAGGCGTTGGCGAGCCGCCGGCGACCGAAATTGGCTCCCGCTGGCGCTTCGTCTACGCCTACAACGGCAAAAACTTCGACTTCTCAGCAGCGAGCACGCCCGAAGGATGGTCAGCCGCCGCCACCCTCCAGACCGCCAAGCCCGCCGCGGCCGCTCCCGCCGTCCAGGCAGCGCCTCGACCTGCAGCCCAGGCTGCAGCACCTCCGGCAGTCCAGGCGGCAGCGCAACCTGCACCCGTCGCGAGACCCGCCGCTCCCGCCAGGACGACCCTCCCGAGCCTCGACCAGCTGTTGGCCACGATGCTCGAGCGCGGAGCCTCCGATCTCCACCTCAGCGCCGGACAGAAACCACGTCTGAGGATCGACGGCAGCCTGTGCGAGGTGCTGGAGTGGAGTATCCCGGAATCGGGCCAGCTGATGGACTCTCTGTCGAAGGTCATGCCGCCGGCCGCCATCGCCAGTTTCGAGGCCGACAACGACGCGGACTGCGCGCACGAGATCGCGAGTCTCGGGCGATTCCGGATCAACGTCTTCCGCGGGCGACTCGGCGTCGGCGCCGTCTTTCGCCATATCCCTCTGGAGATCCCCTCCTTCGACGGGCTCGGCCTTCCGGAGATCCTCCGCTCGTTCACCGGCCTCCACAAGGGCCTCGTTCTGGTGACGGGACCGACCGGGTCGGGTAAGTCGACGACGCTCGCCGCCATGGTCGACCTGATCAACCAGACGAGGGAAGACCACCTGATAACGATCGAGGATCCGATCGAGTTCGTCCACGCGTCCCGCAAGTGCCTCGTCACGCAGCGTGAAGTCGGTGCACACACCAACTCCTTCCACCAGGCTCTGAGGGCAGCTCTGCGCGAGGACCCCGACATCGTCCTCGTCGGTGAGATGCGCGACCTCGAGACCGTCTCGACAGCGATTCAGACGGCGGAGACCGGGCATCTCGTCTTCGGCACCCTGCACACGACGACCGCGCCCGGAACGGTCGAACGCCTGATCGGCCAGTTTCCCGCCGACGAACAGGCACAGGTGAGAATGATGCTCGCCGAGAGCCTCAGAGCGGTCGTCTCACAGACTCTGCTCAAGAAGATCGGCGGCGGGCGGGTCGCAGCGTTCGAGATCCTGATCGCGACTCCGGCGGTGAGCAACCTGATCCGCGAGGGCAAGACATTCCAGATTGCCTCGGCCATGCAGACAGGCAAGGAGGTCGGGATGACGACCCTGAGCGACGCGCTGGTCAAGCTCGTCAAGGACAAGGTCGTCGAGCCACGGGAGGCCTACAACAAGGCCGTCTTCAAGGACACGCTCAAGGCCAAGCTGCGCGAGGCGGGGATACAGATCGACGGCTGAAGCAGCTGGGGTCGGCGACCGCGAATCTACTCGCCACGCAGCGCCGCGAGAAGGCGGTCCCCTCGCGGTCCGCCGAGGCCGGTGCAGGCATTCCACCCGGAGCCGGCCTCGTAGGCGCCGTTGTTCCCGTCCAGAACCTGGCGGAAGAGGTCCGGCTTCTCCCTGGCAAGACGGTAGAGGAGAGGGTTGAGGTAACCGAGATTCAGTCCGAGGGACTCGTTCAGCCGCGCCACGAGAGCGGCCCACAACGGTGCCGACGCGCTGGTCCCCGCCGCCGGCCCCCAGGCTCCGCCGACGAAGATACGGCAGTGGGTCTCCGGGTCCGCGACCGCCGCCACGTCGGGAACTCCCCGCCCTCTCCCGTCGTCACCATTGACTGGAACCTTGTCCTTGGGCTGCCAGCCTGGAAGGCCACCTACCCGACTGACCCCACCACCGCTCGACTCCCCGAAGTCCACTGTGTTCCAGACGGTCTCCTCGCGGATCTCGTCACCCTCGATCTTCAGACGGGTGCCTCCACAGCCCAGCGCCCAGGGGCTGGTCGCCGGGAACTGCGGGTTGAGGTCCTCCGTCCCGTTCGCCGGGCTACCCATAGAGCCGCGGTCTCCCGAACCGACGCAGAAGGTGACCTTGTTGCGCGCACAGCGCTCCAGCAGATCGCCGATCTGTGCCTGCTCTCCATCGCTGAGATGCTCGTTCCAGGACCAACTGAAAGAAATCAGTGTCGGCCCTCCCGGTTCGAGTGCCGCGTGGATTGCGTTGTAGAGACTGAGCTCGGTGGGCTGGGCGAAGTAGACGACGATGTCGGCGCCGGGCGCCAGGGCACCGGCGATCTCGATGTCCATCGTCGTCTCCACCGTTGCGCTCCCCTCGCCCGGAGGTGCCGTCGCGTTGGCGGGATCGGCGACCGCCGCGCTCAACCACTCCATCGTCGCCCGCACCTGCTCGACGTCCTCAGGACTGTTCTTCGCTCCGTCGACCCCCTTCCAGGTGACCTTCGGCGGCTCCAACTCCAACGATCCGAAGAAGGTCGTCAGGTCCGAGTCCCGGTAGCCGCCGCCGAGCTCGATGATCCCGATCGTCTGTTTCGCACCGGTGGTCGCCTCGGGGAAGGCATAGAGACGGCTCAGGTCGGTAGCACTCAGAGTCGAGCCTCCTGCACCTGGAGCTAAATTCGGCCGCGCAATCGGACGATCGTGAAGCCCCAGCACCGCGGTCACCACACCGTCGAGATCCTCGGGTACATGCACCTGCCCCTCGTAGCCGCGATGCTCTCCGCGCCCGTGGCGATAGCGCACGAAATCGATATGGAAGGCGGAACCGACAGCCTCCGCCGTACCGGACAGGACCAGCGTCCGCTTCTGCGCCGAAACGGAAACGACCTCGAGGCCGTTCCCTTCCGCGAAGCGCCGCACCGCGTCGAGATCGCCCTCGTGAGCATGGTGATCCTCGGGTCGGAGATCGAGCTCCCGCTCGTGGGGCAGCGCGCTCCATCGCTCGTCCTCGTGGAAGTCGGCGGTCGAGCTCTGGTGCCTGACGACCAGGGTCACCTGAACGCGGCCTCCCGCAGCGTGGGGGCCCAGTTTCTCAGCCCCGGTCAGAGGGACGAATACGGCTCCCGCCAGCGGCTTGATCCCTCTCGGTTTCCGTGCCACGACCAGACCTCCCGGAGCGGACTCTTCCGCCCCCATTCGTTCTGCGAACCCATCTCCGGCACGCGTCAGGACTTCGTCGGGAGTGCCGACTTCCTTATGTCAGTGGCGGGAGAGTAACATGCAGCCATCCCCTGAGAATTCGGCTGAAAGATGAGGGACAGACACGGTGGCCGAGAAAAAAGACAACCAGGACCTGCCTGAAGTCAGCGAGATCGACGAGACCATCGCCGGTGGCCCGGGACACGACTGGAGCGACATCCCAAGCGTTCGTCTGCGCTCGCTGGAAGGTGACCCGGATCCGCAGATCGACGACGAGAGCAGGGAGGGGCGCTACACGTCGCTGCGAGTGATCGGCAAGGGTGGAATGGGAATCGTCCACCTTGTCGACGACGGCGACCTGAAGCGGCAGGTGGCGCTCAAACGCGTGCGCGAGGAGGCGGCGGAACACACCCCCCGCTTCCTCGAAGAGGCCCAGATTCTCGGCCAGCTGGAGCACCCGAACATCGTGCCGCTCTACGACCTGGCGACGACGGCAGAAGGCGAGCCCTTCTGCACGCTGCGCTATCTCAGCGGCCACACACTGACCGGACTGATCCGAGGTCTCGCCGAAGGGAGCTCGGAGGTCACGGAGGCATACTCACTGACCCGTCTGATGCAGGTCTTCCTGCAGATCGTCAGGGCGATGGAGTACGCCCACGATCGTGGAGTTATTCACCGTGATCTGAAGCCGGACAACATCCGCCTCGGCAGCCACGGAGAGGTTCAGGTTCTGGACTGGGGCATGGCCAAGGTTCTCGATCAGGAGTCGATCGCCACCGACGACCGGGACGCCACCCGGCTGGGCGAGATCATGGGCACGCCTGCGTACATGGCCCCGGAGCAGGGGATGGGCCTGCCCGTCGATGAACGCGGAGACATCTACGGCCTGGGCGTGATCCTCTACGAGTTGCTGACACTCCGACGACCCTTCGCCGCAAGAGACCCGATGAAGCTGATGGCCGCGGTGCTGGCCGAGGAGCCCAGGTCACCCCGGGAGGCCGCGCCGGACAGGAACATCCCGGTCGAGCTCGATCAGGCTGCGATGAAGGCGCTGCGCAAGGAACGCGATCAGAGGTTCCAGACAGCAGGCGACCTGGCCAGCTCCGTGCAGGAATGGCTGGAGGCCACCGCCGACAAGGAGATGAGGCACTCTCTTGCCGAGGAGAAAGCGCTCGAAGGGCGAGGTGAGTACCAGCAACTCGTCGATCTCAGACAGATGATCTCTGATCTCGAGGGGGAGGTCGAGGGCCTCGAAAGGCGCTTCAAGAGCTGGCAGACGGTCGACGAGAAGGCCGAGCTCTACGCAGCGATCGATCGACTCGAGACGGCGAGGCAGGATCTCGCCCGACTCTCGGCCGACGTCCTGTCGACCCTCGGCGCCGCGCTCGCCTTCGAGCGCGAGAACGCCACCGCTCGCGAAGCCCTCGCGGACTACTACTGGATGCAGCTGACGACAGCCGAGGACCGCGGAGATGCGGAGGGCGTCGCACTCCATGCCGGGATGGTCGCCAACTACCACGACGGCAAGTACGCGAAGGAACTGGCCGGCGACGGATCGCTGAGCCTCGAGTCGGACCCCGACGGGGCCAAGGTCTTCCTCTACGACCTGGTCGAAGAGGACCTGCAACTCGTCCCGAGGAATAAGCGAAAGCTCGGCAGGACGCCGCTCGAACTCGTCTCGCTGCCGATGGGCAGCTACCTCGTCGTGGTCAAGAAGACGGGCTACCGCAAGGTGCTCTACCCGGTCTTCATCTCGCGCAACAGGGAGTGGAAAGGGAACGTCCAGCTGTACCCCGGAGAGGTCATCGGAGACGATTTCGTCTTCGTCCCCGGCGGGCCCTTCATCCTCGGTGGCGATCCCGAGACCCGGGGTTGGGCGCTACCGCGAACCCACCAAGACCTTCCCGACTTCTTTATCGCCAGGCAGCCGGTCACCGTCGCCGAGTACGTCGAGTTCCTCAATGGCATCGCCGCTGAGGATCCCGAAGAGGCGGAGCAGCGTGCGATCCGCCGAATGCCTTCGGGGGGCAGCTATCTGGAGACGACAGAGGCGGGCGAGATCCGAATCCCAGTGGAGGACGAGGAGGGCGACACCTGGGACCCGACCTGGCCCGTCTTCGCGGTCTCATGGCACGATGCCGTCGCCTACTGCGAGTGGCGATCGAAAAAGGACGGCCGCGAATACTCTCTCCCGTCCGAGGTCGAGTGGGAAAAGGCAGCGCGAGGCGTCGACGGGCGGTGGTTCCCCTGGGGTTCCCGTTTCGACGCCAGTCTGTGCAACATCCGGGAGTCACGGCGTGAGCGCAACTGCCCGGTCTCCATCGACAACTACGAGTCGGACGTGTCGATCTACGGCGTTCGCGGTATGGCAGGCAACATGCGCAACTGGACGACGACGATCCAGTCGGACGGAGAGGACGATCCCCGCGAGGGTCGGGTCGTTCGCGGGGGAGCCTGGTACGACAACCGGGTCAATGCCCGGTGCGCCGACAGGGACTGGAACGAGCCTTCGCTGGTGATTGACTACGTCGGCTTCCGCCTCGCCCACTTTCCCACCCCCGAAGACTCCGAGCCGCGTTGACGCTCTCCAGCGCTCGGTGGTAGGTTGTTTGGGCACAACCCAGACCAGATATTCACTCGCCCTGTCTCAAGGCGGAACCCCCGGGGGTCTCATGAGCTACGAATCGAACGTGGACACGCTGCACCAGGCCAATGTCGTCGACAAGGACCAGCTGTCCGACCACATGACGCAGCAGATCAACGAGAAGCTGGACGCCGACGACGTCGCAGCGCTCCAGCAGATCCGCAGCAAGATGGACGATCACGAGGACCCGAACTCCAACATCTTCTAGCAGCACCGGGCTCTCGCGGAGACGATCGGGTCGGTAGCCTTTCGGGGCTGTCGGCCCGAAGTCGTAATGGGTGATGAAGAGGGGCAACAGATGTCGCATCGGCCGATGAGCAGCCCCACCGAGATCGAACGCGAGGACGTCCAGTCCTTCGTCAGCGCTCTCGCGCTCTCCGGCTCGGCCAGCTGCGATCGCCAGGCCTTCCAGACCCACCCCGAACTCATCGCTCGACTGGCGAGCTCGCCAGAGCCCCTGACCTTCGAGTTCGAGGGTCACCTCGACCTGCTGCCGGGCGCTCTCAGAGCCGAGCTACGGACCTTCCTGGACGCTGCCTATCCGGACTTCGAAGAGCGTGCCGAAAGCTGGATCGGCGAGATCTCCTTTCTAGTCCGCTTCTTCGCTGGTGTGGCAAACGATGCGCGACCTCTGGTCAGACTGGGCCCGCCAGGAGGAATCGACATCGTCACGCCGGCGCGAACACCCAGGCTGAGCCTGGCTGCCGGCCTTGGCGGCGCGGGCACGGAACAGGCGCTCGACGCCGGATCGACACTCCCCGGCCTCTGGGGTCTGCCCGAGACCGCGTTCGTCATCTCCGAAGTCTTCCCCGCGAGGGCGCTCGCGTCCCGCGGGGCGAGCGCGCCACGTCTCGACTTGGTGGTCAGCTCATACAAGGGAGCGACGACGCCGAGGTCGGCGCCGGAGACCGCCGATCAAGAACCCACAGCTTCCGACCTGGTCCTCGTCAGCATGCCGTTCGCGGACCTGAGACACCCCTCGATCGGTCTCAGTCTGCTCAAGCAGAGCCTCCCCGACGTCGACACCTCCATCCTCTACTTCACGGTCCCGTTCGCGCAGCGAATCGGAGCCCCGATCTACGACTGGATCTCCTCGGGCAACCCGGCTCAGCCCTGCCTGGTGGGCGAGTGGCTCTTCAGCTCCGCGTTGAACGGCGACCTCGGTGGCGAGAGCGACTACGTCGACGAGATCCTGCGCGATCCGGCGGTCGCCGCGCAGCTCCCCGAATCGGCGATCCGCAACCTCCTGGCGATTCGCGAGCGAGTCGATAGTTTTCTCGATGACTGTGTCGACGAGGTGCTCTCCCGCCGCCCCCGGATCGTCGGCTTCACCAGCGTCTTCCAGCAACAGGTCGCCTCGCTGGCTCTGGCCGGACGCCTCAAGGCGAGAGATCCCGAGCTCACGATCGTTTTCGGCGGTGCCAACTGCGAAGGGGTGATGGGGCTCGAGATGCTCGCCGAGTTCACGTTCGTCGATGCCGTGGTGTCGGGCGAAGGGGAGGTTGCCTTTCCTCGCTGGGTCGACCGGGTCCTGAAGGGTCGTCCGGTCGATGATCTGCAGGGTGTCTACACACGGCAGTCGGCTCCAGCGCTGGCGGCCGGCGGCGCGCCACCGAGCGCTCCTCGGGTGGCGAGAATGGACGACCTGCCCTTCGCCGACTACGAAGATCTGTTCCGCACCTGGGAGGCCGGCGATCTCGACGAGGCCTACTCGCCGCGGCTGCTGTTCGAGACTTCGCGCGGGTGTTGGTGGGGCGAGAAACACCACTGCACCTTCTGCGGGCTCAACGGCTCGAGCATGGCCTTTCGCTCCAAGTCGCCGGAGCGCGCCCTCGAGGAGCTGATCCAGCTCACCACGACGCATCCGGGAGCCAAGGTCGCGGTCGTCGACAACATCATGGACATGGGCTACCTCCAGACCCTGCTGCCGACGCTCGCCGAGCGACAGCTGGGCGTCGAGCTGTTCTACGAGATGAAGTCGAACCTGCGCAAGGACCATCTGAGACTCATGCACAGTGCCGGGCTGACCGAGTTTCAGCCCGGCATCGAGAGCTTCAGCACGGCCATCCTGCACCTGATGCGTAAAGGCGTCAGCGGCCTCCAGAACATCCAGCTGCTCAAATGGTGCAGCGAGATCGGTATCCATGCGTACTGGAACGTGCTGTGGGGCTTCCCGCGCGAACCCGCTGACGAGTACGAACGCATGGCCGAGCTCGTTCCGCTTCTCACCCACCTGAGACCGCCGGTGAAGGCGGGCGCATTCCGACTGGATCGGTTCAGCCCGAACTTCGTCGACGCCGACGCCCTGGGCCTCGAGGGGATCGAGCCCTTTCCCGCCTACGCTCATCTCTACCCGCAGGCGAACGGATCGCTCGCCAGGCTGGCGTACTACTTCGAGTACGGCTATCAGGAGTCGCAGGACGTCGAGAACTACACCAGGCCGCTGGCCCGGCGACTCGCCGAGTGGCAGGACGTCCATGCCGAGAGCTCGCTCGTCTACCTCGACAAGGGTGACGCCCTGTTCGTCTTCGATCACCGCCCCGCGGCGATCGTCGAGACCGCAACCCTGAGCGGCCTCACGCGCCGGCTGTTCCTGGCCTGTGACGAGATCCGAACCCTCGAGGCACTGGTCCGCGAGGTCGGAGACGAAGGGACAGACCGGGTCACCGTCGATCACGTCGAAGCTTCACTGAAGCCGATGATCGAGAACGGCTGGCTCATCCGGGAGCAGAACAACCTCTTGGCTCTCGCGGTCAACGCCCGCCCCTAGAGCGCTCCGACTCTAGCGACGGCCTTCACCGCGAGACTGACCGTCCCGCAGTCGCCGCGTCAGTCGCACCGCCACGAACCACTCGGTCGCGACCAGCAGCGGGGCGAAGATCGTCAGCGTCAGCAGTGCCGGGTCGATCTCCATCGACAGCTCCCGGGCTCGCCTCACGGCGAGGAGCGGGAAGTTGTAGACCCCATGGAGCGCGATCGGAAGGACCAGCGCCAGCAGGATCGCTCGCCGGCCGCCGCCCGAGAACTTCGCGCGGCTCACCCAGAACCCCATGATCGCTCCGAGGAATGCATGCGACGGCACGGCCGTGAAGGCACGCAGGGCCGCCAGCTGGAGCCCCCCATCCCACGCGTAGAGGACATTCTCGAGCGTCGCGAAGCCGAGCGAGGCGACGACGCCGTAGACCACCCCGTCCATCGGCTCGTCGAAGGCGCTGTGGCGCGCGGCGAAAAACCAGACGACGACGAACTTGAAGAGCTCCTCCGGAATCGCCGCCTGGAGGAATGCGGAGGCGAATCCGAACGCCAGAGGTCCCTCGATCATTTCGAGCATCCCCCCGAACGAGAGCGCGATGGGCACCACGGGAATCGCGACACAGACGCCGAGGCCGAAGACGGCCCAGAGCACCCGCCGCGGCTCCGGATACCGGTCGCGAGAGTCGAAGTACCAGACGAGATAGATCGACGGTATGACGGCGGAGACGAGAGTGAGCGCTACCTGGACCAAGGTCGACTCAGGCGATCTGGGGCATGCGCTCGTCCTGCGGACCTTCGACGCTCTCCACCGCCACGCCGTGGGCCTCCAGGTAAGCCACTCCATTCTCGCCGGCGTAGCCGCCCCCAACGACCACGACCTTGACGATACCGGCGTGATGGATGAGCTTGGCGCACAGGGTGCAGGGTTCGCCCGTCACCAAGATCCAGGCACCGGTCGTCGACACTCCCGAGGCTGCGCAATTGCAGATCACGTTCATCTCCGCGTGGTGGCATCCGATCTCCATCCGCGTGCCCGACTGAATCTCGAGAGTGTCTCGTTCGCAGACGTCGCCGCCGCAGAGCTCACCTCCGCCGCGCGGACCTCCGTTGTAACCGTCCATCAGGGTCACGTTGCGCTCAGGGTCGAGCAGCAGGGCCCCGAACTTGCGGCGGGGGCAGTTCGAGGCCTTGGCCAGCGCCAGACACTGCTCGATGCGAATTCGGATGTGCTTCTCTTTCATCTCACTCCTCAGCCTTCTCCAGTCGCGCAAAGAAACCACCGACCGCAAACTGCCCGTTGCGCACCCTGACGACCACCTGATTGACCCCCTCATCGAGATCGACCGGAACACGGCTCCCGGCGTGCGCCGGATCACTCCAGAAGTCGTACCAGGCGTTCCAGTCGTTGTCGGGCGAGATGTACCCGTCCCGGTAGACGTAGCCGCGGAACTCGTCGTTGACCCACAATGCAATCTCGTCCGTCGTACTGAAGTGAAGGACGGCCTCCCGCTCGGATGGTGAGACGATGCTCGTTCGGAAGTAGGCAACGCTCCGCGCTCCGGCGAACTCGGTCACCCGACCGGTCACCACGGCGCCCCGACGGTCGGTCTCGAAGGGCAGCCAGCTCACCGGCTCCCCGCCGCCACCCTCCACCGCTGGATCCGGTCGCTCGAGCGGTCCATGGACCTCCCACTGCGTGAGGAGCTCGTGGGGTGAGTACTCGAGCTCCGGGATCGCAGACCCCTCCCAGGTCAGTCCCGCGATCGAGGAGATGCGGACATTGTCCACCCAGACCGGTTCGCCGACGACCCTGGGCTTGAAGCCGACGAGGCCCGAAGCGCCCTCGAAGAGATCGAATGTGATCGCAGGCCTCGTCATGTCTCCGACATAGAGGTGGCACTCGCTGCCGGAGACCTCGATCATCACCCGCTGCCAGACACCGCTCTCGATCGCACCGGAACCGGTCAAAACGGTCCGGTACTCCTCGTACAGCAAGCGGGAGACGTTGCCGTCCCGCCAGGGATTGGCGCGGATGTAGTTGCCATTGCCCTTGATGTAGAGCGAGCCGAAATCGATCCGCTCAGCCTCGTCGGTGTAGTTGTAGATCATCCCAAGGTAGCTGTGCCCTGTCGTCGGAAAGAGAATCTCGGCTTCGACCCGGACATCCCCCCAGCCGTCGGAGCCTTCGACCAGGGCATGGACCGCACCGTGGGGCTCGAGGGACAGCACGGACCCGTATTCGGGGTCGCCGCTGTCGACGATCGAGATGCCCCGCGCGCCAACCAGCCGCCAGGCGCTCAGGCCCTCGGAGAAGTCGTCACTGAACCTCTCCTCACCCCTCGTGGCTCCGGCGACCGATCCGCAGACGAGGACCGCGAGGAGAGCGAGACAACGGCGAGCCTCCATGCCTACGGGCGCCTCACGATTGGCAGTCGAATCTGTGAGGGTTTCTCGGCCGAGTGATGCACGGAGTTGCGGGCCACGACGCCCTCGGTCTCGTCAAAGTTGTCGCCGCCGGTGTTGAGATTGCGGGCGAACCGCGGAAAGTTGCTGCTGGCGATCTCGACGCGGATCCGATGCCCCTTGCCGATGTAGGCGCTGGTCGACAAGGGACCGACTTCGAGCTCGTAAACCTCACCGGGCTCCATCAGAACCTGCTTGTCGTAGCCCTCGCGAAAGCGCGCACGCTGAATCGTCTCGTCGAGATTCCAGGCCGTGCCGTCGGGCTCAACGTCGATGAGCTTGACACTGAAGTCGGTGTCCCGGGCATCCGAGCCGACCCACAGCGTAATGCCGACCGAACCGCTGATCTCGATCCCCTCCGGGAGAGGCTCGCTGGTGTAGACCAGCATGTCCTGTCGGGCCTCGAGCTGGCGCTGATCGAAGGAGCCGGGAGAGACGGCGCCGCCGGTACAACACACTCCGCCGCCGTGAGACGGCATCGGGATCATCGGGTCGTAGCTGAACTCGTCGACCTGGGCCGAGGCCGGCTCCGACATCGACAGCCGGCCATCACCGAAGAGGCTGTTGGCTGCGCCCTCGCTGTCGAGATACCAGGTCTCGACCTCGACGCCTTCGGGAGGCCATGTCGAAGACGAATTCCACTCGTTGCTGCCCATCGTGTAGTACTGGACCTTGGGCGTCTCGGCGAGGACCCCGTTCTCCTCCCCCTTGAGCCAATAGTCGAACCAGCGAGCCGTCAATCCATCGTAGTCGAGCCTCACGTCTCCCATGTTGCGCTCGCCGACGATCGTCTCCTCGTCGTCGGTCTGGAAACGGCAGTGCGGTGTCGGGGCGACGACGACGTACTGGTTGGCGGCGACTTCCGGGTCCTCGGCACTGGCCGTGACGTGATTGAACAGCGCCAGGTTGGGTCCGACCGACACGTCGTACCAGGAGTTCATCCACAGCGCGGGGACGCCCCATGGCTCGTCGTCATGGTAGAGGCCCCCCTCGAACCAGGCCGCATCGTCCGGCAGCCGTTGAACGAACTGCGAGTAGATCCCCTTCGGACCCTCGACCTCTTCCATCATGGTCACCAGGGGCAGGTGCTCGAGATTCTCTGTCCAGTCGACCTTGGGCATCTCGGGTGCCAGATCGAAGTAGCGGGACAGCCGAACGATGTCCTCGCGCGGCAGCCCCTCGGGCAGGCGCGGCCGCTGGGTGTTCTGCACACCGTAAAGCCAGGTGCCGAAGAGCATCTGGTAGACGCCCCCCCGATACCAGTTGCCCTGCTCGTGAAACTCGCCGACCCGGCCGATGCCCGCTCCTGATGCCATCGGGACCATCGCAGCGTGTGCCGGATGATCCATCGCCGCGAGTCCCAGCTGCCATTCGGCCGACGACGAACACCCGATCGTTCCCACCTTGCCGTTCGACCAGGACTGGCTCGAGATCCAGTCGAGGGCGTCGTAACCATCGGTGCGCGGAAACCCGAGGATCTCCCACTCGCCTTCGGAGAAGAACTTGCCCCGTTCGTTCTGGATGATGAAGGCGTAGCCGTTCTCGACGGCGCGACGGATCGCCGCGGACCGTCGGCTCGAGAGTTCGTTGAAGTTGTACGGTGTGCGCCAGAAGATGGTCGGCAACGGGCCCTCGGCCCCTTTGGGCCGATAGATGTCGGTAGCCAGTCGGACGCCGTCCCGCATGGGGACCATCATCTTGAGCTCGACGTCGGCGATCTCTTCGATCGCTGCCATTCGTTCGTCGGCGTCGTCGGCGAGAACCCCACCCGACACCAGAGCGCCTCCGACAATAACCATCACAGAAAACCATGTCCGCGCGGCCAAAAGCCACCTCCCTCTTCAAGTGTCGGGCAAGTAAACCACAGGCCTTCCCTTTTCGTCGGGGGACCGCTGACGGGCACCTGCTTCATCCCGTTCAGAGTCCAGGTTGACAGAGCGATTGTATCGCTGTACTAATACAATCCTCATGACCCACCTAGACCTCCGAATCAGCACCTCCGAAGGGAAGCCGATCTACCGGCAGCTGGTCGAGCAGATCACCTACCTGGTCGCCTCAGGTCGTCTCGAGCAGGGACAACGGCTGCCCCCCGTCCGCAAACTCGCCGAGCAGCTCGTCATCAACCCCAACACCGTGGCGAGGGCCTACAGACGTCTGGAGGGGGCAGGCACGGTGGCCGCCCGGCCTGGAGCCGGCGTCTTCGTCACCGACACCGGATCTCCGATGTCCCTCGAGTACCGTCACCGACTTCTCGCCGAGAGAATCGATCTCCTGCTCAGTGAGGCGCGTCAGCTCGGTGTCGATCGGACCACCCTGCTCGAACTCCTCGAACAGCGGCGCTCCCGGCTCGCGGCGAGGGTCACGTGAACGCTCCCCCGGTGATAGAGGTCGCCGGTGTCGGCAGGCGCTTCGGTCGCACGGTCGCTCTCGATGCGGTGGATCTCACGGTCTCCGCCGGGAGTGTCTACGGTCTCGTCGGAGAGAACGGAGCCGGAAAGACGACCCTCGTTCGGCACATCCTGGGCTTGCTGCGGGCTCACAGCGGCAGCGTCAGGGTCTTCGGTCTCGACCCGGTCGCCAGGCCTCCGGAGGTCCTGGCCCAGGTCGGCTATCTGGCCGAGAATCACGAACTCCCGAACTGGCTCCGACTCGACGAGTATCTGCGCTACCTGGAGACCTTCTACCCGGCATGGGACCGTGAACTCGCCGCCCGACTGTCTGATCGCTTCGAGCTGGACACCGGGCGCAAACTGGGGAGGCTCTCGAAGGGCCAACGTGCTCGCGCAGCCCTGGTGGGAGCCCTGGCCTACCGACCGCGCCTGTTGATTCTCGACGAACCCTCCTCAGGCCTCGACCCCCTCGCCAGACGCGATCTGTTGGAGGCGGTCATTCGCTCGGTCGTCGAAGACGGTCGCACGGTCTTCTTCTCGTCTCACCTGCTCGAGGAGGTCGAGCGCGTCGCCGACCGCATCGCCATGCTGGAGACTGGAAGACTGGTCTTCGATTCGACCATGGATGAGGTTCTGGAGGAGCACCATCTGGTGACCGTGCGTTTCGAAGAGGTTCAGTGGGAGCCGCCTACCATCGAGGCAGCCCTCTCCTGCCAGGGGAGCGGACGCGACTGGACGGTGCTCTTCGCCGACTCTCCCGAAAACTGGCGTCCGCGACTCGCCGAGCACCTGGCCGAGATCGTCGGCGTTCGCTCGGCCAGCCTCGAGGAGATCTTCCTGTCGCGGGCCCGAGGGCGCCGGGCGTGACAGGGACACTCCTCTGGGGGCTCTGGCGTCGAGCCCGCTGGCACCTGCTCACGCTGCCCGCCGGGATGGCCCTGCTCTCGATGCTCGTCATCTCGGTGGTTCCGCTCGACGACGTGACCAATCGAGTCAAACTCGGAAGCGGCCTTCTGTGGGTTGGCCTGATCGGTCTCGCCGTCAATCTCATTGCCCTCGCCGAGGGCAGGAGCCAGCAGGGCTTCGACTCGCGCCTCTTCGTCCTCCCGGTATCTTCCGGACGGTTCGCCGCGACTTGGATCGCCGGACTCGTCGGGGTGATGGCCAGTGCCTACTTTGGCGGCTCACTGATCCTCGCCGCCTGGCTGGGGAGCGCAGGCCCCGACGCCGGATCCCTCCTGTTCATCTGCGCCGCCGTCAGCTGGCTCCTCTTCGCGATCTGGGCCACTCCAGGGCATCCAGCGAGGAGGACCGGACTGAGCCTCGTCGTCGCGGCCGCCTTCATCGGTCTGGTGCTGACAGCGGGCGGCGGTCGTTCCATTGTGACCCCGTTGGCGTCGCTGAAAGACGCCGGACCCCTGCAACTGACCTTGCTCGGCCTCCTCTTCTCTCTGGCGTTCCCGGCTTCTGCCTGGGCCATCGCCAGACACCGTCGAGGCGACGCAACGCCGGGCCAGATCGACGAGCCACGCGGACTGCGCCGTCTCGCCCCGGGGCCACCGCCCGACTACCCGTTCGGGTCCGACTTCGCCGCCTTGCTCTGGCTGGCCTTCAGGGAGAAGGGGCTGCTGATTCCGGCGCTCTTCAGCGCACCCTGGCTCTGCGTCCTCGTCGCCGGCCTCACGGGCTGGATGGAGGAGCCCGAGCTCGCCAGGTTCGCGATCGCCCAGGTCAACTTCGCGCTCTTCTTCGGACCGGTCCTGGTAGCCGGGGTCGTCTGCCGCCTTCAGGAGGGCAACCTGGGCGACAAGCTCGATGACCTCCGAGCCCTGAGGCCCGTCTCGAGCGGCACGCTCGCGGGTGTCTATCTGGTCCACGGCGGGCTGAGCCTCGCACTGGCCTGGGGCCTCGCGGCGACCGGAGCCGCCATCACTCTGGCAGCACTGGGAGCTTCACCTAAAGGGAGCAGCCCTCCCGAGGCGGTGGTCGCCGGCCTGCAGGCTGCCGAGCCGGAGGCTCTGATTCCGCAGCTGATGCTCACCTTCCTTTTACTGCTCATCCTCGGTTGGCTGCAGCTCGGACTGCTCAGCGCCATCCTGCTGACGGGTCGCAACTCGGCGGCCGCATTGTTCATCCTTCTGCCCTACTCCATCGCCGCAGCGCTCCTCGTCTTTCCTGACTCGATCTCCAACCTGCCGGCAGAAAAGCTCCTCGAGTGGGCGCCCTGGATCGTAGGCCTGCTGGGCCTCACAGCCACGGCGATCGTCCTCGCTCTGGCACTGGTCAAGAGGCTGTTCCGTCCGTTCTCCGTCATGGTTCAGCTGATCGGCCTTGCGGTCGTGGTCGCCACGATCGCATTCAGCGTCGATCTCCCCGGGGCCCCACGGGCCTTCGCCCTCCTGGGCATCGTGGCGGCAACCCTGGTCCCATGGCCGGCCACCAGCCTGGCCCTGCGTTGGAACCGCCACCGCTAGGCCCGCAGGGCCGCCTCGACGGTTACACTCGACGAACTGACAAGGAGGTATCAGTTCTTGAGAGTCACCGTCTGCCAGTTGACCAACGACGCCGGCGCCCTGGAGGAGGAGTGGGCGGCCCTCGGCGAGCACGTGCGGAGCGAACTGAGTGACTTCGTGCTGCTCCCGGAGATGCCGTTCTACCGATGGCTCGCTGCGTCCGCCGACCCCCAGCCGGCCGGCTGGATCGAAGCCGTGCATGCTCACGAGGCCTGGTGCCGCAGGCTGCACCAACTCGACGCCTTGACGGTTGCTGCGTCTCGGCCGGTGACCGACGGAGATCACAATTACAACGAAGGCTTCGTCTGGGAGAGCAAACCGGGCGAGCTCACAGCGGTCCATCGCAAGCGCTACCTGCCCAAGGAGGACGGGTTCTGGGAAGCCTCCTGGTACTCCCCGGGGCCGGGGAGCTTTCTCCCGGCCGGCACAGCGCAGGCCAGGGTCGGGTTTCTCATCTGCTCCGAGCTCTGGTTCTCCCGGCACGCCCGCGACTACGGCAAGCAGGGGGTGCAACTGCTTCTCAGTCCGCGGGCGACACTCGCCTCCACGACCGACAAGTGGATTGCGGGAGGACGGGTCGCGGCCGTCGCCTCAGGGGCCTACTCACTCTCGTCGAACTTCGCCGGAGATGCTGGAGGGGCCGGCACCTGGGGGGGCGCGGGTTGGATCATCGAGCCCGAAGAGGGTGACGTTCTTGGCGTAACCTCCAACGAGGTGCCGTTTCTCACCCTCGAGATCGAACTCGGCCTGGCAGACGCCGCGAAATCGACCTACCCGCGCTACATCCTCGACTGACGGGAAAGCTTCGCCGGCCGGCACGGGGCCGGCGGCAGTCCAGACGCGGGGTTCTGCCGAACGGCTAGTTGTACCTGGACGGACTTCGCTTGAGGATGTTCTTCTGCTTCTTGCGCGCGTCGGCCACGGTCGCGCACTGCTCCACCTTGACCTTGGCTCCCGGGATCTCGCCGATGTTGCCGAGGATGGTGTCCTGCACCTTGCGTCGCGCTGCGACGCCGACGTAGTTCAGGCCACCGGTCTTGGTCGTGATCCGGTAGAGAACCGCGAGATCTTCGGGGAGATCCGGGATGCTGGTCTTGTTGTACTTCACGGTCTTGGTCGCCATGGACTGCTCCTCCTTGCCGAGAGTTTCGAGAGAAGCCGTACCCGCCTCTCCGTGACGTCTGCTTCGCGCCATCATAACAATCGGCGCGGAGAGAGCCGGAGAAGGGCCGGATGGGCGCCGAGAGAGACGCTGCCGTCAGTCGTCCTCGGTGAGATCGGCGACTGCGTCGACAGCCGACTCCCTGACTTCCCAACTCGGGTCGGACAAGGCTCTCTCGAGACACGGGAGCGCTGCAGGATCCAATCAGGCTCCGCTGGTGTTACACCGGGAGCCGCCCGAGGTTTACAGTCTGTCCTGGTCGAGCCTCCGCAGCTCGCGGTGCTGATTCAGGAACCCGACGGCCCGCGCTCGATCATCCCCTCGATCTGCGCCGCCTCCGTCTCGTCAATCCCCAGCCGGCCCGCCAGTCTCGCAAGGTAGTTGCGCTCCGCGGCGGAGTCGGCGTCGATCGCCATCAACGAGGCGAGGTAGACCTCACGAGCCAGAACCGGAGTCGTGGCGGCTTCGGCGAGGGTAGCGATCCCGACGGGATGCTCGATCTCCTCGAGCAGAAACCGTTTCTCATCGTCCGCCAGCTCGGATTCTTCCAGCGCCTGCTCGATCTTCCGCCGTTCCTCATCGTCGACCTCGAAGTCGGCGTTGGCCGCCGCGATCATCGAACGGACGACGAGCAGTGCCTCGCCATCTCCACCACTCGGCGCACTCCCAGGTACCGGAGGCAGGTCCGGTAGCGCGGCCTCGCCCTGTCCAGGCAGGGGTGGCAGCGCCGGAGGAGGCGTGGACGACCCGGTCGAACCCGAGGTCTTCTGCTTATCAGTGATGTGCTCGAAGGCTGCGATCGCGACACCGAGCGCGCCCATCCCCAGGGCACCCTTGCTCACACCCATGATCTTCGATCGGCCACGGCGACGGCGACGACGACTCCCACCTCCACCCATGGCGTTGCGAACCAACCCGAAGAGCATCCGTTCCGCGTCCATCCTCGAGACCTCCCGTTCTCTGTCGATGCAAAACTACCATCGACCCTCAGCGACGTTCGCCCTCCAGCAGGGCCGCCTTCCTGCCCTCACCCCAGCGATAGCCTCCGAGCTCGCCCGAGCCTCGCACGACGCGGTGGCAGGGAATCGCCAGGGCGACGGGATTCGTCGCACAAGCTCGAGCGACGGCCCGGGCCGCGCCCGGACGTCCGATCATCTCGGCGACCTCCCCGTACGAACGCGTCTCGCCAAACGGGATGCGGCGCAGTGCCTCCCAGACCACCCGCTGGAACTCGCTGGGGTGCACGTCGAGCGGTAGGTCGAGCGAGCGGGCCCGGTGCTCGAGGAAGCGACACAGATCCCGGCGCAGGGACTCGACGGCTGCCGGGTCGTGCTCGAGCGTCGCTCGTGGGAAGTCCCCGCGGACACCCGCCTCCAGAGCCTCGGCGTCGCCAAAGCCGACAGCGACCAGGCCGCGGCGGGTCGCCGCCACCAGCATGTCGCCCTGTGTCGTCTCGAACACTCCCCAAGCGATGCGCTCACCCTCTCCGCCCCGAGCCAATGATCGAGGCGCCATGCCGAGGCGCTCGGCCGAGCCGGAGTACATCGCCTGACTCGAGCCGTAGCCGGCGTCGTACATCGCGTGGGTCACCTGTTGACCCTCTCGCAGAGCGGCGGCGAGCCGTTCCTCCCGGCGGGCCATGGCGTACTGCTTGGGGCTCAGGCCCGTCGCTCGTTTGAAGACCCGTTGCAGGTGAGACGGGCTCAGCCCGACCCGCGTACCGAGCTCGGCCAGTGTCGGCTCCGACTCCTCGCACTCGAGGATCTCCTGCACCTGCGCCACGACTCGCTGTCGCGAGCTGACTTCGGTGGGCCGGCATCGCTTGCAGGGAACGAACCCCTCCCGCCTGGCCTCGGCCGAGCTCTCGTAGAACGCGGCATTCTCCCGATTCGGTCGCCGCGAAGGGCAGATCGGCCGACAGAAGATCCCGGTGGTGCGAACCGCGTAGAAGAACTGCCCATCGGCCGCCGGATCACGGATCTCGACGGCCCGCCAACGGGCATCATCGGTGGCAAAAGACTGCTCGGTTGTCGTCTCCATGCTCGGATCGTAGGCGGCTCCGCTGGTGAAGACTATCCGCTTCTTGCGCTCAAACTCGCTGCCTATTCCGGGATCAGCTCGAGGGCGACGACGCGGTCCTTGCCTCGGACATAGAGAATCCCGTGGGCGAGCACCGGTGCGTTCCAGGCAGGCGACTTGAGGAGTCGTTGCCCGTTCTCTTCGAGGACCAGTTCGCTCACCAGGTCGTACTTCTCCGGGTCCTGCCGAATCAGCCGCAGGGTCCCGTCCTCACTCAACACCACAAAATGGCCGTCGACCGAAAGCAGGGACGAGCGCCTGAGCCCGGGCTGGCCCCACAGCACTTCACCGGTCTCCAGATCGACCGCTCTCAGTTCGGCGGCCCCCGGGTTGCGCCCACTCGAGGCGTAGACCACGCCGTCATGGTGGATCGGGGTCGCCCAGTGGCAAGCCAGGCTCTGATTGCGCTTCGGCGGGTCCTTCCAGACGACGTCGTAGCCACCGGGCCTCACCGCCAGAACCGAGGCTCCCGGTCCGTACGTCTCAGTGATCAGTACCCGGTCACCCGCCACCACGGGAGTCGAAGCGTTGACGCTCTCGAGGACCTTCGACTTCCACGGGTAGTGAAAGTCGACCTTCCCCGTGGATGGCTCGAACGCCAACAGTCCACCCCGGGCGAAGGCGAGCCCCCAGCGGCGGCCTCCGATGGTCGCCAGTCGCATCCCGGCGTAGGCGGCCAGCTCGTCTCCAATCCGATAGCGCACCTCTCCCGTGAACTTGTCGAAAGCCACGACGCCGGTACCGTTGGGCACCACCTTGCCGGAGTGAATCGGCTCCGTTTCCTCGGGCGAGCCGCCGATTTGGGCGATCAGAAGGTCACCCTCGATCGCCGGCGTCGAGCCGACACCGAAGAAGTTCTTGACCACCCCGAAGCGGACCGTCGTATCCACCTCCCAGAGGAGCTCACCATCGACCACTCGGTGGGCACGCAACATGCCCTCGACACCGAAGGTGTAGACGCGGTCGCCCTCTACGACCGGGGAGGCCCGAGGTCCGTTCGAGTACTGGTAGTAGTCCTCGTAGACCATCGGGTACTCCTGGCGCCATAGCTCCTCTCCGGTTTCGGCGTTGAGACACGTCAGGCGGGCGTTGTCGCCCTGCCGGTCGAAGAGAAAGACGCGACCTCGGGAGACCGACGGTGCCGTGTACCCCTCGCCCATCTCTCGCTGCCAGAGGATCGGAAGACCCTGGCTCCAGTCCGTGCGGATACCGGTCTCGATGGACTTGCCGTCAGCCGCGGGACCGAGGAAGGTCGGCCAGTCGGAACCCCGACTCCGAGTCCAGAGGATCTCGTCGTCCGAGTCCGAAGGACCCGGGTCCGCAGCCGCAATCGGGACGAGCACGATGAGCACGAAGGCCAGGAGAAACCAGCGAGGGTGGTGCATGAATCGATGCTAGCACCTGCCCCCAAGGCCCCTCGCAGCGGCCTGATAGGGTAGTGGGTCCAGGTTAAGTCGAATCACAGACAGTCGAGGGCATCCAATGGCGACATGGACTCAAGCGTCTCGCAAGCAGACGCGTTTTTCCGCTCTGTACCTCCTTCTGGCATTGATTTGCTCGATCGGTGCCGCACCCGCCATGGCGGGTGAGACAGGCCCCGATTTCGACAAGGCGTTCCTGCCGGACACCATCGGTCCCGGAAGCGTCAGCATGTTGACTTTCACCATCGACAATGCGAACTCCAGCGAGCCCGTCAACTCGCTGGCCTTTGTAGATGTCTTCCCCTTCGGCATGACCCTGGCCGCACCTGGGTTTGTCTCAAACACCTGTGACGGCACGGTCACTGCCGTTGACGGTGGCAACACGGTGACCCTCACCGACGGATTGGTAGGCGCCTTCCAGACCTGCGAGATCGTCGTCAACGTCATCGGCACGACCGACTGTGGCGGCCTATCCCCGGACGGTCTCCCCGAATGCGACAATGTGACGGGCGATCTCACCTCGTCCGCAGGCAACAGCGGAACGGCCGCGGACATCCTATTCGTCGACTCGGGTCGACCCGGCTTCAGCAAGAGCTTCGCTCCGTCCAGCGTCGCCTTCGGCGGGCGCAGTACCCTGACCTTCACGATCGACAATTCGGCCAACCCCGGGTTTGCTTCCCCGCTGAGCTTCGTCGACCTGCTACCCGCTGGAATGGTCATCGCTGATCCGACCAACGCCAGCTCGGACTGTGACCTCCCGGGGGCGCCGGTGATCACCGCTGTGTCGGGTACCGATCTGATCAGTTTATTTGGTGGTGGAGTTGATGATGGTGAGACCTGCACCGTGGTGGTCGACGTGATCGGCGCCGCCGTGGGTCAACTGGGCAATGTCTCAGGAGAGCTCACGTCGGGAGCAGGGGGGGGCTCGTCGAGCGGTAAAGCAGCCGCGGTGCTGGAGGTCACGGGTCCGGAGGATCCGCTGACTCTGACGAAGGAGTTCACCGACGACCCGGTGGCGCCGGGCGGCACGGTAACGCTCGAGTTCACGGTGACCAACCAGGATCGTGATTTCCCGGCGACAGGCCTCACGTTCGACGACGATATCGAAGCCACCCTCACCGGCCTGGCGCCGAGCGGTGGCCTGCCGACCGACCCGTGCGGATCGGGGTCGTCCCTGAGTTTCAGCACCGGCGTCCTGACGCTGAATAGCGGCGTTCTGCCAGCCGAAGGAGCCTGCACCTTCTCTGTCGGCCTCGATGTCCCGTCTGGCAGCACCCCGGCCGCCTATCCGAACACCACGACCGCGATCAGCGGCACGATCGACGGCAGTCCGGAGACCGGCAACACGGCGAGTGATCTCCTGTTCGTCGTGAGCTTCCCGGTCCTGACCAAGGAGTTCACCGACGACCCGGTCGGAGCCGGAGGCAGCGTGACGCTCGAGTTCACGGTCTTCAATCCGGAGACGGCCTCGACGATGAGCGCCATCACTTTCATCGACGAACTCACGGACGGCAGTGGAGACGGAGGGGCGAGCACCGGCTTTCTGCCCTTCCCGGTGTCGGTGACCCTGCCGCCTGTTCCCGATCCTCCCTGTGGCGCAGGGTCGGCGCTGGCACTCGTTTCTGCAGGCACCGATCGGCAGGCACTCGCGCTCACCGGCGGTGACCTGGCGGCATCGGACGGCACGCCGGGTGGCCCTGACACCTGCACCTTCGAGGTGACAATAGACATTCCGGCGGGCTTTCCGTCAGGCACTTACACCAACACGACAGGTGAAATCACCGGTGTTCTCGACGATCTACCGGGGCCCCCGACGGCCCTCGGCCCTCCGGCCAGTGACGACATCGTCATCGCCGGCGCACCCGGCCTGACCAAGGAGTTCGTCGACGACCCCGTGCTGCCGGCAGGCGGCCCGGTGACCCTGGAGTTCAATCTGACGCACGATGAGTCAGCCTCGGGTGACGCGACCGGCATCGCCTTCACCGACGACCTGGCGGCGCTGTCCCCGACCATTCCCGGACTCGTCGCGGCTTCGGTCGACACCAATACCTGCCCAGGGGCGACCGTCGACATCTCGACGCCTACCCTCATCGATTTCTCCGGCGGCACCCTCATGCCGGGCGAGACTTGCGCGGTGATCCTGACTCTGACCGTGCCCGCAGGCGCACCCGTGGGCTTCCACACGAACTCGACGTCCGATGTGACCGCCATGGTCGGGGGCCTCCTCGTCACGGGCAATGGCCCCGAGGACGACCTTCTCATCACGCCGATGGTCTTCACCAAGGAATTCGTCGGCGACCCGACGATCGCAGGCGACACCGTCGACCTCACGTTCACTCTGGAGAACCTCGGTGCGAGCCTCGTGACAGGCATCTCCTTCACGGACTCGCTGACGGCCGCCATTCCTGGTCTCGCGGTGAGCGGGCCTCTGCCGCCGACGCCGTGCGGCCCCGGCTCGAGCATCACCGGGACCACATCCTTGATCTTCAGCGGCGGCGAAGTCGCGGCCACCAGCACCTGTTCGTTCACGGTTGAACTTCTCGTGCCAGCGGGAACACCGGACGACACCTACATGAACATCACCTCTCCACTCTCGACGAGCGTCGGCACGCTGCCCGCAGCGGTCGCCGGGATCGTGGTGCAGTCCGAGCTTCTGGAGCTCACCAAGGAGTTCACGGACGACCCGGTCGTTCCCGGGGGCACAGTGACGCTCGAGTTCAATCTCGACAATCTGAGCGGCTCTGACACCGTGACCGACATCGCGTTCGATGATGACCTCGATGCCACGCTGAGCGGCCTCGTCTTGACGAGCGAGCTCCTGAATGAATGTGGCGGCTCAGTGTCGGGAATCGGAACCGGCCTCTTCGAGTATGCGGGCGGCAGCCTGGGGGCCAGCGCCTCCTGCACCGTTCGCCTCTCGCTCACACTTCCCGGCGGGTCGCTCGCAGGAAGCATCTTTCCCAACACCACGACTGACGTCACCGGGCTCGTCGGCGCCCTGGACGTGAACGGCAGTCCGGCGAGCGACGACCTGGTCGTGCAGTCCCTGACGCTCACCAAGGCGTTTGACGGACCGACAGTGGCCGGCGGAACGGCGGTGCTGACTTTCACCCTCGACAACCTCGACTCGACCGCGGGTGTCATCGGCCTCGCCTTTTCCGACGACCTCGACGCGGTGCTCTCCGGCTTGACGGCAACAGTCCTGCCACCGGCGCCAGTCTGCGGAACGGGGACGGTCGCTGGCGTCTCCTTCCTGACCCTCACCGGTGCCAGCCTCGACCCGAGCGGTTCGTGCTCTTTCGAAGTAACCGTCACCGTGCCTGCACCAGCTCCGGACGGCTCGTTCCTCAACACCACGAGCGGACTCTCACAGGAAGGGCTCCCTGCCGCCGATCCAGCCACGGCATTGCTCGAGATCGAGCCGCCACCGGCATTCAGCAAGACCTTCGTGCCCGACTCCATCCCTCAGGGCGGCGTCAGCACGCTGGTCTTCACTATCGACAACACCGCCAGTGCCCTTGAAGCCACGAGTCTCGATTTCACCGACAACCTGCCCGCCGCGATCGCCGTAGCGAGCCCGGCCAACGCATCGACGACCTGCACCGGAGGCACGATCACAGCGACTCCGGGTACCGCCGTCGTGTCCTACACCGGCGGCACCGTAGGCGCCGGAGCATCCTGCGAAGTCGAGGCCGATGTCACGAGCAGCGTCGTCGGATCTCATGTCAATGTCACGGGCGAACTGACTTCGTCCTCCGGCAACAGCGGCACCGCCACCGACACTCTCGATGTCTTCGATGCCGTGCCACCCGAGGTGACCCTCGTCGACAGCATCATGGGGACCGGCGACGGCGAGCTCGAAGAGTGCGAGACGGCCAGGACGAGGGTCGACGCACTCACGGTTACCTTCGACGAAGTGATGTTCGCCCCCAACGACACCGACCCCAATTCGGTGACCAACCCCGCCAACTGGCTGGTCGTGGGCTCGGGCCCGGATCAGGATCTCTCGACGACGGTTTGCGGCGCGCTGCAGGACGACGACGTCGCTGCGGCGATCGACGAAGTGACCTGGGCCGGTGGAAGTCTGACGGCGACCGTCGCCTTCGACGAGTCGCTGGCCGACGGCCCGGTTCGCCTGATCGCCTGTAGCGGCGGGATGACGGATCCGTCTTTCAACGCACTCGACGGTGACGGCGACGGCACGGGCGGCGACGACTTCGTCCGCACTTTCAGAGTCGACCGGATCGATGCGTTCGCCAACGGCAACTTCGATTGCAGCCTCGACGACTGGGTGCCCGCCTCTGGCGGGTCGGGCGTCTCCCACAGTCCGGACGACGTCGACAACGCCGCGATCTCGGGCTCGGCCTTCTTCGACAGCGCCGGCAGCGACCTCGCCCTCGGACAATGCATCGGACTGCTGCCCGAGTCGATCTACGAGTTCAGCGGCTACGCTCGACTCGATACGGCCGGCGTCACGCTCGACGTGATCCGGAGTTGTGAGCTCTTCACCAGCAGCGACTGTACGGGCACCGGCCTGCCGGCTCAGGCGTTCTTCTCTCAACTCACGCTACCCGGAGTCTGGGAGCCTTTCGTCAACGAGCTCGGGGTACCCACGGGTGTCAACTCAGGGCTGTGCCAGATCGATCTGCGCAATCTCGGCGGAATGCCGTGGCAGGCCCATGTCGACGACCTGTCGATGGACGCGATCTTCACCATGATCCTGTTCAGAGACGGCTTCGAGTCCGGAGATACGTCGGCCTGGTCGTCCACCGTGCCCTAGGGGTGGGAGGGGTTCTCGCGAGCCTTGCTGGCGAGAACCCTGTCGCCCTTTGGTCCGTAACTAGTCAGTGCGTTTCAAACGCCACGATCCTGCACCTGCTGCATCTCTCGATACAGGCCAGGGACCGTTCACTGCTACAGGAGGCTCGTCCGTGATTCCAACTCCCTCGAAGATCCCGATGCTCGCAGCTGCGCTTGTCTGCCTCACCCTCGCCCTCGTGCTCGCTCCCGCCCCGGCGCTCTCCGAGTCATGGCCTCAATGGCGAGGCCCCAATCGTGACGGCCGCTCGCCCGAGACCGGGCTGCTCCAGGCCTGGCCCGACGGCGGCCCACCGATGAGCTGGAAGGCAACCGACCTGGGTGGCGGCTTCTCGAGCGTGTCGATTGCGGACGGGCGTATCTACACGTTGGGCGACCAGGAGGACGGTCAGTACGCGCTGGCCCTCTCGGAGACTGACGGCTCCTCCCTGTGGCGTACCCGAATCGGACCGTCATGGGAGAGCGACTATCTAGGGCCCCGTTCGACACCGACCGTCGACGGCGACCACCTCTACATCATGAACACCGAGGGTGACGTGATCTGTCTCGTCGCCGCCTCCGGCGAAGAAGTCTGGCGCCGCAGCCTGCCCGATGATTTCGGCAGCCACATGATGCAGGCGATGGGCACGACCGACTGGAAGTACGCGGAATCGCCCCTGGTCGATGGAGACCGTGTCGTCGTCACTCCCGGAATCACGGCTGCAGCGATGGTCGCCCTCGACAAGGCCAGCGGCGAAACCCTGTGGATAGCCAAGATCGGGAGACTGGGCTCCGCCGGGGCGTACGGGGCCGGCTACTCGTCGGTCGTCGTCTCCCATGGCGCCGGGGTCAAGCAGTACGTCCAGTTCATCGGCCGGGGCGTGATCGGCATCGAAGCCGAGACGGGAGAGTTCCTCTGGGGCTACAACCCCGTCGCCAACGACATCGCCAACATCACCACGCCCGTCATCTCCGGCGACTATGTCTTCGCCTCGAGCGGCTACGGGACGGGCGCTGCGCTGATCCATCTGACAGCAGGAGAAGAGGGCGGCGTCGACGCCGAGGAGGTCTACTTCCTTCCACCCGAGACGTTCCAGAATCACCACGGTGGCCTGATCCTCCACGAAGGCCACATCTACACCGGGACAGGCCACAACAAGGGCTTTCCGCTCGCGGTCAACTTCGAGAACGGCGCGGTCGACTGGGGTCCGGAGCGCAATGACGGCACCGGCTCGGCCGCCATCACCTACGCCGACGGGAGGATCTACTTCCGCTACCAGAACGGCGTCGTCGTCCTCGTCGAGGCGACGGCCGAGGGCTATCGCGAGCATGGCTCGTTCGAGATCCCGGACGTCGAGCACCCGAGCTGGCCACACCCCGTGATCTCGGGCGGTCGGCTCTACCTGCGGGAGCAAGAAAACCTCTTCTGCTACGACGTCCGGGCGGCCGCGGCCGTGGAGTCCAGCGGCTAGCAAGGAACCCAGTCGACCCTCGGCGGGTCCAACTCCTCAGAAGCCTGAACGCCGACTTTCAGAGGAGACGCATCATGAGCCGCTTCATCGCCGACGCTGGACCGCTGGTCTATCCGATTCTTGTCTTCGCCCTGCTGGCGATTCTCTACGCCGGGCTATACCTGATCTCGGGCCACCGCAGGGACTCGCGAGCGGCCTCCGGTAGCGCTGCTTGCATGGGGATCATCGCGATCCTCAGTGTCACCACGGGCTTTCAGTTGTCTGCAATGGGGGTTCTGGACAGGCCGGATCTCGACCGCAGCCTCGTCCTGGCCGGGATGTCGGAATCTCTCAACGGTCTCACGCTCGCCCTGGTCGCAGGATTCGTGGTCACCGTGCTGCTGACCCTCGGCAGCTATCGCAGAGGCCGGGGAGCCGAGTCCGCGCCCTTGCAGCGCACCGAACAGGGACGCGCGACCGCAGGGTAGGGGCGGTAGCGGGATCGGAAGCTCCCTTCAGCCCTACCCGCAACGGCGGGCGCGGCATCCTGCCTGCGGGTGTTGTGGCTCCGACTGAGCACTCGTAACGTCCAGGTGAGAGGACTGAAGCGCCGGCTGGCGCGGAACGCCTCGGACCGACTGAGAGGAGCTCACGATGAAAGCCATGGTCCCCGCAGGGAAGCTGCCCATTCGAGGAACGCTGTTGCTGGCTGTGGCGGTCGCTGTCGCGCTGACGGCGGGCGTACCTCCCACCTTGGCCCAGGACGACGAGAGCGCGGGTTTCGCGGTTTTCAGCGGCCGGGTCACCTTCCAGCGCTACTGCGCCAGTTGTCATGGCCGGGAGGCTCTCGGCGACGGCAATATCGCACAGTACCTGCGCATCCCACCGGCCGACCTCACACAGCTCAGCAATGAGAATGGCGGCGAGTTCCCCGAAGAGAGGGTCTACGAGTTCATCGACGGGCGCCTGGACGTGCGCGGCCACGGAACCCGCGAGATGCCCGTCTGGGGGGATGTCTTCCAGAGCTCTCTGGTCGAAAGCGCTACGGGTGAGGAAGACGGCGAAGCCCGAGCCGGACGGATCATCAGCCAGCTGGTCAAGTACATCGAGTCCATCCAGGTGGAGGGAGGAGCCCGCCTGACGGGTGACGGCGGGAACTGAGTCAATCCTCGCGAGCCGGATTCCTGCCCCGACGCGCTCGACCGCGATCAGACCAGCTCACCAGAGCGCGGGCGATCGCTGGGAGTAACACCACGCCGAGATAAGCCGGGTGAATCCGGAAGAAGGCTCCGACGCCCAGAGCCTCGGAAGACGACGGGCCGTGCCCCCAGGCGAAGTGCACGACCCAGGAAAGGAGGAGCGCTCCGACCGAGGCCACCGTGGCGCCGAGAGTCATCCGCCGCAAGCCCGCAGTGCGTAGTGCCGCCGGGAGCCAGCCCGGATGCGACACCGGGAGGTGGGCTAGCCCGCCCAGGACCGCAGCTCCCCCGGCGATCAGAGCCACCCATAGCGACCCAGAGTAGATCGCGTCCGCCATCTCTCGCTAGCTCGACGCCCCCGTGTCCTGCCCTAGCCACTCGAGCGCTTCGTCGAAGTCTCGAAACACCGACATCTCGACCTCGTCGGCCTGTCGAAAGACCTCGAACATGCTGACCAAACCGAAGTGAAGATCTCTCAACACGACGAAAGCGATCCTCACCCGACTATAGGGCGAGCCGTCCCGTGAGTAGCGGGCCCACTCCCGGATCTCGCTCGGGCTGAGGTTGAACTCCGCCTCCCGCAGATCCCACAACAAGCGAGCCTCCTGCCCCCCGTAGGTCTTCCACACGGTGGCAGCAGATTGCTTGATCTCGGCGAGCGTGAGTACGCCCTTGGCGACGCCAACGGCAACGCCTTCGACAGACTTCAGGTCGATCGTGACTGGCATGTTCCCCCCGCGCCACCCAGCGCCGCAGCCGAAACCCGCGCCGAAGGCACGAGGGAAGTGTAGCAGCGTAGTCTCCCTTCGCGCGGATCGAACTAAACTCTCCACGCCTGTCCGGCATCCAAACAGGTGTGATTGCCTCTCTGCCCAACGAGCGCGCTTCTCAGGTACCGACGCGGACCGACGCCATGACGAATCCACACCCCAGTCAGTCCGCGCTCGTTCTGGAGGCCCAGGCCGGAGACGTGAACGCCTTCGAGAGCCTCTACCGAGAGCACGTCGGCAAGGTCTTCGGACTCTGTCTGCGAATGCTGCACAACGCGCCCGATGCTGAAGAGATGACCCAGGAGGTCTTCGTCCTCGCCTGGCAGAAACTGGGGTCTTTCCGAGGCGACAGCGCCTTCGGCACCTGGCTCTATCGACTGGCGGCCAACTCCGTCCTCGGGCGCCTGAGGGCCCAGGGGCGCTGGGAGGCCCGGTTCACTCTGGCGGAGGCTCCCGAGCGCGCCGGAGAGCTCCCGCGCCCGGACCAGGGCATCGATCTCGAACGAGCCATCGCAGCGCTACCTCCCGCGGCTCGAATGGTCTTCCTGCTGTCACAGGTCGAGGGCTATCGCCACGCCGAGATCGCCGAGATCATCGGCATCGCCGAAGGCACCTCGAAGGCACACCTTCACCACGCCAGACAACAACTCAGAAAGGATCTCGACCCATGAGTTGCGACACGATCCGCCCTCTGCTGGAGGACTTCGCCGACGGCGAACTCACATCCGAGGCGCGAGAAACAGTGACGCGGCATCTCGACGGCTGCGTGACCTGTCACGAAGAAGTTCAGAAGCTCCTGACGCTGGCTGCCGACGCGCGCAGTGCCCTCGGTTCGGTCGAGCCCGCCCGCGACCTGTGGCCCGGGATCACCGCTCATATCGGGGCCTCCCGTCGCTTCGGGAGCGAGCCTCCGAGGCGCTCAGCCTGGTGGCTGGCTGCGGCGGCGCTTCTCGGGGTCGCCCTCGGGGTCGCTCTGATGCTGCCGCGCCAGCAGGCCGAGACTGTCGCTGCACGGCCGCGAGTGGCCGCAGAGTCCCTGGACGTCACCCTGGCCGGATGGGAAGAAGAGGTCCGACAGCACCGGACCGCTCTTCTGGCGTCGCTCGACGGGCAGCGGGACCGCCTGCCCGCCGAGTCCATTCGAGCCGTCGAAGAGAACTTGCACCTGATCGACGATGCGATTCGCGAGATCCGCGACGCCCTCGAGAGGGACCCGGACAACCCACAACTCAACTTCCTGCTCGCCGATGCGTATCAGCAGGAAGTCCAACTCCTGAAGAGGCTGAGCAATGTTTAGCCTCGCCACCTGGAGGACTTTCGCCATGAGAGCCACAGCTACCCTTCTGCTCGCCCTTCTCGCGCTGCCCGCAGCGGCCGCGACCGTAGACCAGACGCACGCCACCACTTCCGATCCGGAGGTTTCCGTCGAGATCATCCTCGGCTCCGTTCGGGTCATCGGCTGGGACCGCGACGAGGTACAGATCACGGGAACACTCGGCAACGGGATCCTGGGGCTCGCAATCGACGCCGACGACGACGAAGTCGAGATCGAGGCGGAGTACCCGGAGCGTAACCGAGGAAGACTCAGGGACGCGGAGGCTCACCTCGAGATTTCCGTTCCACGTGGCGCGGACGTCGAGATCGAAGGCATGAAGTGCACCATCGACATCGAGGGCGTCGACGGCGAGCTGACTCTGGAGACGATCAATGGCGAGATCACCGTGGTCGGGTCGGCCGAACTCGTCGAAGCCGAGTCGGTCAGCGGCGACATTCGCATCTCGGGATCCGGCACCGAAGTCGAGGCCGACTCGGTCAGCGGCTCGGTGATCGTCACCGGAGCTACGGGTGCCATCGCTATCGCCACGATGAACGGCGACATCGAAGTCGATGCCGCGAGAGCCGACAGCGTGTCTCTGGAATCGATGTCCGGGACAATCGACTTTCGGGGCGACCTGGTCTCCGATGCCGATCTGAGCGTCGAGGCCTATAGCTCGGCCGTAGTTCTCGTCCTACCGTCGACCGTCTCCGCCACTTTCGACGTCCAGACTCAGAGCGGTGACATCGAGAACGGCTTCGGCCCTCCAGCGGAACGATCCAACTCCTTCATGCCGGGCAAGATCCTCGAGTTCTCCGTCGGCGAAGGTTCGGCCGACGTGACCGTCGAGAGTTTCAGCGGTAGTGTGAAGCTCGTGAAGGGAGACGGATGAGACGTGGGGGCCGGAGCATCCCGGCCCCGCACCGGTAGGCGCGATGAAGGTCCGCACCCAGTTGAGCCTGGCCTTCCTGCTGTTTGCGGTCGCTCCCCTCGCCGGCATCATCCTCTACTCCTACTCGGCCTCGGAGGCCGCGTTTCGGGAAGCCGTCCAGGCCGAGGCGCAGGGCCTCGTCGACGAGGTCGGAGAGCGCATGGCTGGTGTTCGCGACGACCTGCAGGCACTTTCCGGCAAGCTCGGCACGCCCGCTCTCAGCACGTTACTGAGGCTGGACGAGGCCTCGGTCACTCAAGCCGCAGCTGCCTACGTCAATCTGACGCGAAGGCTGGAGGGGGCAGAGGATCTCGTCGACCTTGTCGAGATCACGCCACTCGACGAACGGGGTGAAGCGGTTCTGGTCCATCCGTCTCCGACCCTCGCCCAGGCCCTCGAGAAGCTGCTCGCCTACGCTCGACGAGGGCCCGACTCCGGCGTCACTCCCGACTACCTCCTGGCAACCCTCGCCAAGGGCGTGCGAAGCCGCTCCGATCTGTCCCCTACCGAGATCGAAGCACTCGCCGCCAGCGACGCGCGTACGGTGGACCTGCTTGGCTCGGAGGTCGCCTCGGAGTTTCGCCGTTCCGGTCGTAGTCGAGCCCGGCTCAAGCTAGGCGTCGTCCCGTCAGCCGTGCTGAAGAAGGTACTCGCCGGGACCGATCGCGACGACGACGAAGTCACCTACGTTCGCAATCCCGATGGTGAGGTCTATGCCGACACGCCCGAGCAGCGGACCCTGGCCAGGAGCTTCGCCTCGATCGACCCGACGCAGGCCCCCAGCGCCGACCTGGCGCCGACAGCCATCGCCACCGATGAGTGGATCGTGGCCGAGACCCGAGACGCCGACACCGGACTGGCCTTCGGAATCGCCCAGCCGATCCGGACCGAGCTCCAGGGAATTCAGCGGACCGCGGTACGCAACTTCTCCTACGGCCTGGGAATCGTCGTCCTGGCCATGGTCGGGATCTGGATTCTCTCCGGGCGAATGACGCGAACGCTCCGGCACCTCATGCACGGTGCCGACATGATGGCCTCGGGCGATCTGACGACACGGATCGCCGTTGGCACCCGCGACGAGTTCGGCCAGCTGGCAGAGACCATGAACCGGATGGCCCTGCAGCTGAGCGAGAACCAGGAGAGCCTACTGCGCGGTGAAAGACTGCAGCGCCAGCAGGAGCTCCATCGGCGACTGCTGGAGGCGGAGAACGAGCGTCAGACCCGGGAGCTCGAGGAGGCCCGGGCGTTTCAACTCTCGCTGCTGCCGCGCAGGCTTCCGGACCACCCGGAGCTCGACATCGCGGTTTTCATGCGCACCGCGACCGAGGTCGGCGGGGACTACTACGACTTCTTCCCGGGCGGTAACGGCTCCCTGACCACAGCGATCGGTGATGCCGCCGGCCACGGAGCCCGCGCCGGCACCATGGTGACCGTGGTGAAGGGCCTCTTCACCGCCCGCGCCGGTGAAATGGAACTGCCGACACTCCTGGGCGAGGCGGCGGACGCCATCAAGCAGATGAACCTGCGCCGAATGAACATGGCGGTATCGCTCGTGCGCTACGACGGCGGTCGCCTGACGATCTCCGCCGCCGGCATGCCTCCAGCGCTTCTCTATCGCAATGAGACTCGGGCGCTGGAGGAGATATCCCTCGCAGGCCTGCCACTCGGCGGGTTGACCCAGCCTGGCTATCAGCAGCGGGAGACGACGCTGTCTGGCGGGGACACTCTGCTCTTGATGACCGACGGATTTCCGGAACTGCTCGACGACGGGGAGAACCCCCTCGGATATCCCGAGGTTCAGAGTCTCTTCGAGGCCTGTGCCTCCCGCGAGCCGGAAGAGGTCATCGCCGAGCTCTCCGCCGCGGCAGACCAATGGACGGGCGGCGAGCCTCCAGCCGACGACATCACCTTCGTGGTCATGAAGGCGCGCAACGCCTGAGCCGGTGATCCCGCCGCGCTAAGACGAGGGAGGGGCTGCCAGGCAATAGAGATGGCCGTGGCCCCGAAGGTAGATCTCCGAATCGACCACCGCCGGTGACGCCGAAAAGTCATCATCGAGGGCGTTCTCGGCCAGGACCTCGAACCCCTCTCCATGCCGCAGGACGACGGTCGTTCCGTTTCGGCCGACGATGTAGACCCGGTCGGCAGCGGCGACGGGTGACGCGTAGACCCCGTCAATACCCGGCAGACGTTCGGGCCCGTAGCGCAACTCCCCGCTCTCGGCGTCCAGACTCGTCACGATGCCACTGTTCACCTTCAGGAAGTAGATCTGGTCGCCGTACACGAGAGGCGATGGCACATAGGGCGTGTCGCGATCGTGAGACCAGGCGATGGCGTCCGAATCCGTCACATCGCCGGCCGCGCCGGCCAGCCGGATCGCTTTCAGGGCGCTCCCGCGAAAGCCGCTCGTCGCGTAGACCAGCCCGTGGGCGGAAACGGGCGATGGCACGACGTTCACCGTCTGGCCCCCCGCCTCCCAGACCACGTCACCGCTCTCCAGGTCATATCCGCGAACGCGGCCCGTTCCACTGACGACGACCTGCCGGGAGCCGTCGACCTCGACGACGATCGGCGTCGCCCACGTGGTGACCTCGTCACGCTGGCGTCGCCAGATCTCCCGCCCGCTCGTCTTGTCGAAGGCGACGACGAACGACTCGCCCTCGTGGTCCCAGGTCACGACGAGAGTTCCACCGGCCAGAAGGGGAGTACTTCCTTCGCCGAAGCCTCGCCGAGTCTCCATGTCTCCCAGATCGGTCGACCAGAGGAGCTCACCCGAGAGGTCGTAGGCGTAGAGCCCGCGGGAACCGAAGTTGGCGACCAAGACCTCGCCATCGGTCACCGCCGACGCCGACGCCCAGGAGCCGTCTGTATGGGTACCCTCGTGCGGTACCTCCTCGCGCGCGACGCGCTCCCACGCGATCTCACCCGTTGCTCGGTCGATGGCCAGGAGCGTCGACCGCAAGGGGCCGGCCGGCTGAACGCCCCTCGGACGCTCGCCCTCTTGCGGGCTCCCCTCCGACTGCGGTGATTCGACCGGCACCGCCGTCAGAACGAAGACGTGGTCTCCCCACACGACCGGTGAACCGTGGCCCTTTCCAGGAATCGGCACCTTCCAGCGGACATTGTCCGTCTCGCTCCAGGTCACCGGTGGATCGGCGGTCGGGGCCGCGCCGCTCGCCAGTGGCCCTCGCCACTGAGGCCAGTAGTCCGTACCGGCCTCGGTTTCGGCGACGGCGAAGCTCGCAACCAGAGCGCAACAGGTCGAGGCGATGACTAGGCGTTTCACGGGAGGCTCCAATCCGGGTCGAGAGTTCACGATGATTGCGCGCGCTCGGCGGGAGGAGAGTTCCAGCAGCCGAAACCGGACGAAACTATAGCAAGGGCATCTGGCCACTCCTCCGGCCAACTTCACCAGAGGCGGGTCCTCTCTGTAGACTCGCGCCTTCGCGACTCACCCGGGTCGCCCAAACGTGAGGAGGCGATATGGCAAGTGCTGAAGGATCGAACATGGCGTGGTTGATGTTCGTCGGAATGACCGTCGCCACCTGGGGTGTCTACGGGATCTTCCTGCACGAAGGCCAGACGGCTATGGGCGATCCCGACAATGGGCGTTACAAGGCGTTTCTCTTCGTCGGTGTGGCGTACTTCCTCACTGCCGTCCTGGCACCGTTGATTCTCTTGATGGCCCGCGGCACCGAATGGACGCTTCCGGGACGGGGAATCGCCTGGTCGCTGCTCGCCGGCCTGGTCGGCTCCGCGGGCGCTTTCGGGGTCCTCCTGGCCTTCGGAGCCGGCGGCAAACCCGCGCCTGTCATGGCGCTCATCTTCGCCGGGGCGCCTATCGTCAACGCCCTGGTCGCTCTCACCTGGCATCCTCCGGCGGGAGGAATCTCGAACATTCGGTGGCCCTTCTTTGCCGGCATCCTGCTGGCGGCGTTGGGCGGATTCCTGGTGACTGCATTCAAGCCTGCCCCAGGTCCGCCGCCCGCTCAGCACCAGACCGCCGCTCAACCGTCCCTAGGTGACGGTGACCCCTGAGCCGCACCCGCCGAAGCGAGGTTCGATCCGCTAGGATTGAGGGACTGGACGGTGTTTTGACTCGCTGCCCAGCCCCGCTGAATCTGGGACTTCGAAAACAAGGAGGAGAACGTGCTCGCACGATCTCGATGGATTGGTTTCTTTCTTGCCGGCGCTGCGCTGGTAACTGGTGTTCTCCCGGCCGCTGACTGGACGCATTGGCGCGGTCCGACACGCAACGGGATTTCTCCCGAAAGCGGGTTGATCGATGGCTGGTCAGCCGAGGGTGAGAACCTGCTCTGGCGCGTCGATTTCGTCGGCCGTTCCACGCCCGTCGTACTCGGCGGCAAGGTCTGCGCCAACGGTCGTGTCGGCGAGGGTGCCGAGCGTCAGGAGATGGTCGCCTGTTTCGACGTGGCGACCGGTGAACGTCTCTGGGAACGACGCTTCAACGTCTACCACACGTCTGTCCCCTGGAGCCGCGTCGGCTGGGCCAACGTGACAGCCGATGGAGAGACCGGCTACCTCTACATTCAGGGTGTCGGCGGCCTGTTCCATTGCGTCGACAGCGCCGACGGCTCGGTGGTCTGGAGTCGCAGCCTGATCGAGACGTTCGGGTTCATGGAGGGCTACGGCGGACGGACGCAGACTCCGATCATCGACGAAGACCGACTGATCGTGACCTTCTCCAACACCAGTTGGGGTCCTGAAGGCAGGCCACTCCACCGTTACCGCGCCTTCGACAAACACACCGGCGAACTCATCTGGGTCTCGTCACCGGCCCCTTCACAGGCTGACAAGAACACGCAGTCGACGCCCGCAGTCGCGGTGATCGGCGGCCAGCGGCTGATCATCTCGGGCAACGGCGGGGGCGGAATCTACGCCGTCCAGGCGCGTACCGGCAAGGTGGTCTGGGGCTTCCAGCTCAGCAAGCGAGGCATCAACACGTCGGTCGTCGTCGATGGCGACACGGTCTACGCGTCGCACAGTGAAGAGAATATCGACGAGGGCACCATGGGCCGCGTCGTCGCGATCGACGCTACCGGCTCCGGCGACGTCACCCAGACGCACGAGCTCTGGCGCTCGGACATTGGCGCCGGCTTCTCTTCGCCGCTCCTGGCTGATGGCAAGCTGTTCGTTGTCGACAACTCGGCCAACATGCATGCCCTCGATCCAGCGACCGGCGAGGAAATCTGGGAACTCAACGTCGGCCGCGTCGGCAAGGGCTCGCCGGTCTTCGCCGACGGCAAGATCTACCTGACGACGGTCAACGGCCGCTTCACGATCGCCAGAGTGGGCGACGAAGAGGGCGAGATCCTCGACGCCGAGCAGCTGCGGATCGGGCGCCGTCGTCCGGAGATCTACGGTTCGCCAGCGATCTCGGACGGAAGGATCTTCTTCACCACGGAGGAAGGGCTCTACGCTCTCGGTTCGCCCGAAGCGGGCGAGGCCGGCGCAACGACCTCATTCGACCTGGAGGAGGCGGCGCCGGCCGCAGACGAGGCTCCCGCAGCGCTGAGGATCACGCCATATGAAGTGCATCTGGCGCCCGGAGAGACCGCCGAGTTCCACGTCGAGGCCTTCGATGCCCTCGGCAGGTCGCTCGGCCCTGCCGACGCGGCCTTCTCGGTGGCCGGTGTCGACGGCGGGATCGAGGGCTCGACCCTCACCGTCTCCGCCGAGGCCTCATCGCACAGCGGCATGATCAAGGCGACCGCGGGAGAGCTCGAAGGCTCCGCCCGCGTTCGAGTCATCGCGCCGCTACCGCTGACCGAGGACTTCGAGGCCACGGAAGCCGGGGCCAGACCGGGCTACATGCTCGCCTATCTCGCGCGCTTTGCCGTCGAGGATCTCGACGGCAACAAGGTCCTGGCCAAGGGTCCCTCACCGATCAAGATCCACCGCCACATCACCTTCCTCAGTACGCCCTCCCACAGCGACTACACCGTGACCGCCGACGTCATGGCCTCGGCCGAGGGCGTCCTGGCCCCGGACATCGGAATCATCAACAGTGGCTACACCCTCGACCTTCTCAGCCAGGCCGCGTGGCCCGGCGCTCCCGAGGGCCCCAAGCTCGACCTCCGCTCTTGGCAGGCCGGCAGACGCATGGCTCAGTTCATCGAATTTCCGTGGGATCCCGGCACCTGGTACCGCATGAAGCTGGAAGTCGACCAGCAGGAGGGCAAAGCCCTCGTTCGTGGCAAGGTGTGGCCTCGCGACGAAGAGGAGCCGGCCGAGTGGTCGATCTCCCTCGAGGACACGCTACCCATCGAACAGGGTAGCGCCGGTCTGTCGGGCTACTCCCCGTCCCCTATCTACTACGACAACATTCTTGTGAGTGAGAACCCGTGATGAATCAACGACACCTTGCAGTCTTTCTCTGTCTTCTGGTCCTAGCCGTCGTCGGTGTTGCCGACGACACCCCGGGTATGTTCGGGGGGACTCACGGCCGCAACATGGTCTCCTCCGCCACCGGCCTGCCGGCTGAGTGGGACGCCGACACCGGAGCCAACATCCTCTGGCGGCAGCCCCTCGGCTCGCAGTCGTACGGCGGACCGGTTCTGGCGGGTCCCAACATCTACGTCGGCACCAACAACGAGGGCGGGCGCAACCCGGAGATCACTGGCGACAAGGGCAACGTCATGGCCTTCCGCGCCGAGACCGGCGAGTTCCTGTGGCAGTCGGCGCATGGCAAGCTCACTTCCGGAAGAGTGCACGACTGGCCGCTGCAGGGAGTCTGCTCGGCACCGTACGTCGAGGGTGACCGGCTGTACTACGTCAACAACCGTGCAGAGCTCATCGCCGCCGACGTCGAGGGCTTCCGCGATGGACAGAACGACGGTCCGGTGATGGACGAAGCCCTGTCGAGCGAGATCGACGAGGACGTCATCTGGAAGCTCGACATGATCGGCGATCTGGCGGTCTTCCCCCACAACCTGGCGGTCGGCAGTCCCCTCATCGTCGGCGATCTGATCTTCACGGTGACCGGCAACGGCGTGGACGAGGGTCACCTCACGATTCCGTCGCCCAAGGCGCCCAGCTTCATCGCCGTGGACAAGAACACAGGCAAGGTCGTGTGGGCGAGCGACGCTCCCGGCAACGGCATCCTCCACGGTTCCTGGTCGAACCCGGCCTACGGCGTCGTCGATGGACAGGCGATGGTGGTCTTCCCCGGCGGCGACGGCTGGCTCTACGCTTTCGAGCCGGCCAGCGGTGAGTTGCTGTGGAAGTTCGACTGCAACCCGAAGGGCTCGATCTGGGAGCTCGGCGGCATGGGGACTCGCAACAACATCGTCTCGACCCCCGTAATCGAAGGAGGTCGCGTCTATATCGGCGTCGGTCAGGACCCTGAACATGGTGAGGGCGAGGGCAATCTGTGGGTGATCGACGCGACGCAGCGTGGCGACATCACCGAGACCGGAGCCATTTGGCACTTCGGCGGCGAGGAGTTCGGCCGCACGATCTCCACTACGGCGATCCACGACGGCCTGGTCTATATCGCCGATCTCAGCGGCTTCCTCTACTGTCTCGACGACGCCACGGGTGAGCTGCTCTGGACCTACGATGCTTTTGCCGCCATCTGGGGCAGCGCATTCGTCGCCGACGGCAAGGTCTATCTCGGCGACGAGGATGGCGACATCGCCGTGCTCGAGGCCGGGCGCGAGATGAAGCTGCTGGCCGAGATCAACCTGGGATCGTCGGTCTACACGACACCGATCGCGCGTGATGGCGTCCTCTACATCGCCTCTCGCAACACGCTCTTCGCCATCAAGGAGGGGGCCCAGCTCGCCGGCTCGGCGCAGTGATGGTCCTCAGATGAGTCTCGAAACCGACTCCGACCTGGCCGCGCGCGCCGCCGAGGCGCGCGAGCGCCTCGACACGCATGTCCGCGAGATGGTCGCGTGGCACTTCGACCCCGAGACCGGCTGTCCGTTCTGGCTCGACTTCGCCTCCAGGCTCGACTTCGACCCACGAGAGAAGATCTCCAGCTACGACGACCTGAAGGTTCTGGGTCACTTCGAGGACGAGTGGCTGCGCGGCGGGCCGGTCCGGCGCTGGGTTCCCAAAGGCCTCGAGGGCGAGCCGCTCTATGTCTTCGAGACCGGCGGCTCGACCGGACTGCCCAAGAGTCGCGTCAACATCGCAGACTTTCAGACGGACTACGAGCTCTTCAGCGAGACGCTCTCCGACGACAGCTTCCCGAAGAACAGCGACTGGCTCATGCTCGGACCCACCGGGCCCAGGCGCCTGCGCCTCGCGATCGAACACCTGGCGCAGCATCGCGGCGGCGTGGCCTTCCACGTGGACCTCGATCCCCGCTGGGTCAACAAGCTGATCAAGGCGGGTAAGCACGACGAGATGCACCTCTACAAGGAGCACGTCATCGATCAGGCTCTGAAGATTCTTCGGGGCCACGAGTCGGTGCGCTGCCTCTTCACCACGCCGAAGCTCCTCGAAGCCCTGTGCGAAAAAGTCTCGCTGACGCAGGCCGGAATCCGCGGAATCTTCTGCGGCGGCACCGAGATGAACTCTCAGTTCCACCGCTTCGCCCGCGAGGAGTTGGTGCCGGGCATCGACTTCATCCCGACCTACGGCAACACTCTGATGGGGCTGGCGTGCTGCAAGCCCTTCACCGAGGGCGACTACGACATCACCTACTACCCGCCGGCGCCGCGAGCGATCTTCGAACTGGTCGATCCCGCCGATCCGAGCCGTCGAGTCGACTACGGCGAGACCGGTCGAGTCATGCTCACGACCCTGACTCGCGAGTTCTTCATGCCCAGATTCCTGGAGCGTGACGAGGGCGAGCGCGCCGAACCGATCGCCCCCTATCCGTGGGACGGAGTGACCAACCTGCGACTCCTCGGCCAGCTCGAGAGCTCGGTTGTGGTCGGCGTCTATTGAGGCGATCGATGCTCCATATTCCTCTGCTCCGAGCCGGCAAGCCCTACGTCAGCCTCGCTACGCGACGTCTGGCGGACGTGCGGACGGGAGAACCGGTCGTGGAAGTGAGCCAGGCGAACTCTGGACTGATCGCGCGCGACCTGGCGCAGTCGGCTGCTGCCCAGCGCCGTCTGGCGGCGCACTCGGTCGAAGAACTGCTGGCCATCTGCAGGACGGCGGCCGATCATCTCGAGAACTCGGCACTGCCCCTCGGAGACGGATCGCAGGCGCCGGACGAGTACATCTCTCAGACCTCCGCGACAACCGGCCTTCCCGAAGCGCTCGTGCGCGCCAACCTCGAGAAGTCGAGCTTCGTCCTGCGCGAGATGGAGACCGTCCTCGGCGGTCTCACCCGAGGCCTCCTCCCGGAGATTCTCGATCGCGGGTTCGGTGATCAGGAGGGTCGGACGGTCTCCTATCGGCGTGAGACCGACACCCTGGGGGCCGTCCTGCCCAGCAACTCGCCCGGCGTCCACGCCCTCTGGCTGCCGGCCATTCCCCTCAAGGTGACCCTGGCTCTGAGGCCCGGGCGCCAGGAGCCCTGGACACCCTGGCGTATCGCCCAGGCATTCATCGCCGCCGGGTGTCCGCCTGAGGCGCTCGGGTTTTACCCGAGCGACCATTCCGGCGCCGGTGAGCTGCTTCGCCGGTGCGGCCGAGCGCTGCTCTACGGCGACACAGCGACCGTCTCCCAGTGGCGCGGCGACCCGCGCGTTCAGATCCACGGACCGGGCTGGAGCAAGGTCGTGCTGGGCGCCGACGAGGCCGCAAATTGGGCCGAGCATCAGAGCCTCATCACCGAATCCGTCGCCGCCAATGGCGGCCGCTCCTGCGTCAACGCTTCGGGCGTCTGGACACCCGGCGCGAGCCGGGAACTGGCCGCGGGGTTGGCCGAAGAGTTCGCCGCGATCGAGGCCCTGCCGCTCGACGACCCCGAGGCGCGGCTTGCCGCCATGCCGAGCCGAGAGGCCGCCCAGGCGCTGTCGGACTACATCGACGCCCGACTCGACGGAGCAGAGGACATGACTGCCCACCATCGCGACAGCCGCATCGCCGAGGTGGACGGCTGCACCTTCATGTTGCCGACCGTCATCCACTGCACGGATCCGGATCATGCCCTCGCACGAGCCGAATTCCTCTTCCCGTTCGTCACCGTCGTGGAGGCACCGGCGGCCGAACTGGTCGAGCGCATCGAAAGCTCTCTCGTCGTCACTGCGCTGACGCAGGACGGGGAGTTGATCGACGACCTCCTCGGTGCCTCGCATGTCGAGAGGCTCAACATCGGTCCCCTGGCCACCAACCGGGTCGCCTGGGACCAGCCCCACGAAGGCAACCTGTTCGAACTCCTCTACAAGCAGCGCTCTCTGCAGGCTGCTGTTGCAACCAGTTCGGCTGGCTGAACGTAGCAGGTACGTGACCCGCCCCCTCGACAGGCCGAGCGCCTACCCTCGGACCGCCGACCCCGACGCTTCCTGGCAACAGGAAGTCGAAGGCATCGACATCGTCTTCGGCGCGGGCAGACTGCGCGAGCTGGGCGCAGTCGCCGAGCGGGTCGGCGGGGAACGGGTCCTGCTCGTCACCGACCCAGGCCTGGTGGCAGCGGGCCACGCGGTCAGAGCCTCTCGGGTGCTCGAGACGCAGGGCTTCGAGGTCCACAGGTTCGACGGCGTCTCGCCCAACCCCACGACCCGTGAGGTTGAGACCGGAACCGTTCTCGCCCGGGACAAGGCCATCGACCTGATCGTCGCTCTCGGCGGCGGCAGCGCCATGGACTGCGCCAAAGGGATCAACTTCCTCCTCACCAACGGCGGACGGATGGAGCACTACTGGGGCTTCGGCAAGGCGAGCAAGCCCATGCTCCCGGCGATCGGCATTCCCACCACGGCCGGTACCGGCAGCGACGCCCAGTCCTATGCCCTCATCTCGCAGCTGCCGAGCCATCGGAAGATGGCCTGTGGCGATCGGAAGGCCCGCTTCCGAACAGTCCTGCTCGATCCCGACCTGCTGGCTACGGTGCCGGTCAGAGTGGCTGCCGCCGCCGGAATGGACGCCCTGTCGCATGCGTTGGAGAGCTTCGTGACGAAAGCTCGAACGCCCGCGTCGGCGGCCCTCTCGCGCGAGGCATTTCATCTCCTGGAGCCGGTGGTGGAGGCCGTCGCCCATCCGCCCGCAGCTCCGGAATCGCGGAGCCGGGCCCTGTTGGGCTCTCACCTCGCCGGCGCCGGTATCGAAAAGTCGATGCTCGGCGGCGCTCACGCGACCGCCAACCCGCTGACGTCGAGGCACGGCGTCGCACACGGTGACGCGATCGCACTCATGCTGCCGAGCATCATCCGGTTCAACGGCGCAGCGGTCGGCGACCTCTACAGCGAACTCTGGCCCGAGGGGTCCGACTCTCTCGCCTCCCGGATCGAGGAGATCCGGAGCCGTACGGGGCTTCCGACCAGTTTGACCTCGATCGGACTGATACCAAGCGACGTGAAAGACCTGGCGGAGGCTGCCGGCGATGAACGCACCGGCCAGTTCAACCCACGCCCCCTGAACCGCGCCGCCTTCGAGGAGATCTACGACGATGCGCTCTAGCCGTCTCCTCCTCGTCGCACTACTCGTCTCGGCGCCGGCCGTGGCCGACTGGCCCTCTTTCCGCGGTGACAGCAGTCTCTCGGGTGTCGCCAGCGAGGCCCTGGAACCCCCGCTGGAGCTCGCATGGACCTTTGCCATCGACGAAGGGTCGGAGTCGAGCGTTGCCATCGCGGATGGCAGGGTCTTCGTAGCAGGACTCGACGGCGCCCTGCGCGCCCTGACCCTGGAGAGTGGTGAGCAGATCTGGAGCTACCAGGCCGAGGACGAGATCAAGTCGTCTCCTTCGGTCTTCGGCGAGACGGTCTACATCGGCGACGAGGCGGGCACCTTCCACGCGGTCGACGTCCGTTCGGGCGAGGCGCGATGGACCTTCGCCACCGACGGCGGCATCATCTCCTCCGCCAATCGTCATGGCGATCTCGTGCTGTTCGGCTCCTACGACCAATTCCTCTACGCTCTCCGGGCCGAAACCGGAGCGCTGGCGTGGAAAGTAGAAACCGATGCTTACGTCCACGCCACGCCGGCGGTGGCCGACGGCCTGGCCTGGGTCGCCGGCTGCGACAGCTACCTGCGCGGCGTTCGGGTGACCGATGGCGAGGAAAGCGCGCAGATACCGCTCGACGGCTACGTCGCAGCCAGTTCCGCCATCCGCAACGGCAAGGCTTTCGTCGGCAGCTTCGAGAACGAGGTTCTCGCGATCGATCTGGCCGCTGGCGAAGTGCTCTGGCGCTACAGCCACCCGACGCGCAACTTCCCCTTCTACTCTTCGCCGGCTGCGACCGACGACGTGGTGGTCATCGGTGGGCGTGACAAGTTCATACACGCCATCGATCCGGCCTCCGGCGAGAGCCGTTGGCTGTTCGAGACTCGGGCCAGGGTCGACGCCTCTCCGGTCGTCTCCGGCGACCTCGTTTTCGTCGCGGATCGCTCCGGCGATCTACGAAGCCTCGACCTCGCATCAGGCGAGCAACGGTGGCTCTACGAGACCGGCGAGCCGATCGCCGGTTCGCCCGCGATCTCCGATGGCCGACTGGTCGTCGCCACCCTAGACGGAACCGTGCTCGCCTTCGCACGTAGATAATGGAGTCCATGAACGAACCCGAGCCGGCCACAGCCGGAAAAGAGACTGTCGAAACCGAAGTCGGCAGCGTCTTCGTTTCCAACTACCCCCCCTTCTCTTCCTGGGGTCCGCAGCACGTGCCGGCGATCGCCGACGCCCTCTCTCGGCCGGCAGCTCGCGAGACCGACTTCGGTCTCTACATGCACATTCCGTTCTGCCGCAAACGCTGCAAGTTCTGCTACTTCCGCGTCTACACCGACAAGAACTTCGACGAGATCGGCAGTTATCTCGACGCCCTCGCGACCGAGATCGAGACTTGCGCGACCATGCCCGCCATCGCCGGGAGAAAGCCGAAGTTCGTCTACTTCGGAGGCGGCACTCCGTCCTACATCAGTGTCAAGCATCTGAAGGCCCTGGTCGACCGGGTTCAGGCGGCGATTCCCTGGGACGGCGTGGAAGAGGTCTCGTTCGAGTGCGAGCCCGGGACGCTGACCGAGTCGAAGGTCCACGCGCTCAGGGAGGTCGGGGTGACCCGCCTCAGCCTTGGCATCGAGAACTTCGACGACGAGATCCTGCGCGAGAACGGTCGCGCCCACGAGACCAAGGAGATCGGTCGATGCCTGCCCTGGATCGAGGCCGCCGGCTTCGACCAGCTCAACATCGATCTGATCGCCGGGATGGTCGGCGAGCGCTGGGCCACATGGCGGGAGACGGTGGCTCGGACGATCGACCTCATGCCCTCGAGTGTCACCGTCTACCAGATGGAACTGCCGTTCAACACACGCTTCTCGGCCCGAGTCCTCGACGGCTCGCTCGAGGTCCCGCTGGCCGATTGGGACACCAAGCGCGCCTGGCAGGACTACGCCTACAACGAGTTGGCCAAGGTCGGGTACGAGGTCTCGTCGGCCTACACCATGGTGCGCTCGCTCGAGGCGACCCGCTTCGTCTACCGCGATTCCGTCTGGGCAGGCTGCGACCTGCTCGGCACCGGGGTGGCGTCGTTCTCCCACGTCGGCGGCGTCCACTTCCAGAATATCGATGGCTGGGGTGAGTACCTCGCCACCGCCAGGGACGGGCGCCTGCCGCACAGCCGCGCGTTCCCGACCTCGGATCACGATCGCCTCATCAGGCAGCTGATCCTCCAGCTCAAGCGGGGCTACCTGGACGCCGCGGACTTCCAGTCCAAGTTCGGCGTCGACATCAGGACTCAGTTCGGTTCTCAGTTCGACGCCCTGGCCGAGCGAGGCATGCTCGAGAAGAGCGAGGACGCCATCCGCCTTACCCGCCAGGGCCTGCTTCAAGTCGACACCCTGCTGCCATCGTTCTACGACGCGGCCTATCACGGCGCTCGCTACACCTAGAGGAGCAGTCATGCGATCTCGACACCTGGCGATAACGAGCGCTCTCAGCCTCCTGCTGGCACCGCTGGTCATCGCAGACGACTGGGCGGGGTACCGAGGGCCGGAAGGCGCCGGGCGATCGGCCGAGAGCAACCTGCTCTCCGAGTGGCCCAGCGACGGACCTACCGAGCTCTGGCGCGCAACGATCGGGGGCGGCTACTCGGGCCTCACCGTCGCCGGTGAGCGTGTGTACACATTGTCGAGTCGTGGCCGCGACGAGGTTGCGATCGCACTCGACGCTGCCAGCGGTGAAACCGTCTGGCAGGTTCGACTGGACGAGAATCGAAGCGACGACCAGGGAGACGGACCCCGGTCGACCCCCACCGTCGACGGGGACCTGGTCTACGCCCTGGGGGCGCGAGGCAAGCTCTTCGCCCTCGAAGTCGGAGGCGGGTTCACCCGTTGGACGAGAGACCTGGTCGACGATTTCGGCGCGCCCATCCCTCGCTGGGGCGTTTCCACCTCTCCGCTCGTCGAGGGCGATCTCCTGATCGTCGACGTCGGGGGTCGCAGCGGACACTCCCTCGTCGCTTTCGACAAGCTGACCGGCGAAGTTCGCTGGACATCGGGCGGCGACAAGCCTGGCTACTCGACACCGGTCGCCGTCACGATAGGGAGCGTGCGTCAGATCGTCTCCTTCTCCGGTACCGAGCTGATCTCGGCCAACGCGGCGACCGGTGAACTCCTCTGGCGCCACCCCTGGAGCACCAGCTACGACGTCAACGCCGCGATGCCGGTTTTCCTCCCACCGAATCGGATCTTCATCTCGAGCAGCTACGACACCGGAGCCACGGTGCTCGAGATCGCAAGCAGTCCAGACGGATTCCAGGTCCGTCCCTCCTGGAAGAGCCGCGTGATGAAGAACCACTTCAACAGCTCGGTGCTCGTTGACGGCTTTCTGTATGGCTTCGACAACGGCACCCTGAAGTGTGTCGACCCCGCCAGCGGAGACGAGAAGTGGGCGGCCCGTGGGTTCGCCAAGGGATCGCTTCTCTACGCCGACGGCAAGCTCGTCATCCTGAGCGAGCGGGGCGTCCTCGCACTGGCCGAAGCCGACCCCGGCGAGTACACTGAGCGGTCTAGATTCCAAGTCTTCAAGACGAAGACATGGACGATGCCCACACTAGCGAACGGACGCCTGTTCGTCCGCGACCAGAGCGAACTCATCGCTCTCGACCTGAGAGAACAATGACATCTATTGATTGCGACCCCTGCGGCCGCATGTCCGGATTCCGGGCGGCGGCCGCTTCGAGATTGACTCGTTTCACCCTTTCGCTGCTCTTCATCGCCGCCACTCCCGCCCTGCCCCTCTGGGGACAGGACGAGGCAGCCGAAGAGAGCGAAGCAACTGCAGCCCGCACGACCGTCGAAGAGCGCATCGAGGTCGAGGACAGCCTGCCCTACCTCCCGGCCTCGAACACGATCGCGGCCAAGCTGCCCATCGAGCGCGCACAAACACCCGCGAACGTCGGGGCAGTGGACTCTGCACTTCTCGGTGAGCAGCACGCCGAGACCCTGGGCGATGCGCTCGCAAACGTCAGCGGGATCAACGTGCAGACGGGCTCCGGCGTTTTCGACTTCTTCGTCATGCGGGGTTTCGACTCGTTGACCAGCGGTCTCGTCCTGCTCGACGGGGCTCCTGAGCCCGAGAGTTCGTTCTACCAGCTCTACGACGCCGAGCGGGTCGAGGTCTTCAAGGGCCCCGCCGGCTTCCTCTACGGCAGCAACCCGCTCGCCGGGGTCGTGAACATCGTCCGCAAACAGCCCGTGCCGCACCGCTTCGCGACCCTTGGTCTCGAGGCCGGAAGTTTCGGTACCCAGGAAGCTCAGCTCGACGTCAACACCGCGTCGGACAGCGGCAAGGCCAGCTTCAGACTCAACGGGCTCTGGCGCGAGAGCGACGGCTACCGTGACGGTCGAGACCAGAGCGTCACGGCGTTTCGACCAGGATTCGCCTGGCGACCGGACGAGCGCCAGTCCCTGACGGTCAACGTCGAGATGTTGCAGGCCGACTACCGGCCGGACGCCGGTCTGCCGATTGTCGGCGGCACTCTGGTGGATGTGCCACGGGAGCGCTCCTACGCCTCGCCACTCGACGACTCGCAGCAGGACATCACCCGGGTCCAGATCGACTACGAGATCGAGGTCAACGACCGGATCACCGTGCGCGACAAGCTCTACTCGCGAGAGCTCGACTGGAAGACCCGCGGCACCCTGATCAGCGGAGTGCTGGACTTCGGGTTCGGCGACCCTCAGGTCTTCCGTACCTTGCTCGAGCTCGACGACCGCCAGCAATTCGTCGGGAATCAGCTGGAGATGCTCTATCGCACCGACAGACATCACGTGCTCGTCGGCGTCGAGGTCCAGCGCTCGACCGACGACTATTCCCTCGACGTCGGCTTCCTGCCGCCGATCGGACTGTTCGACCCGGTCGAGACGCCGGGCGCGCAGCCCATACCGATACCCGGTCAGGCGTCGACAGGGGAGACCGAGACCGATGTCCTGGCTCCCTACATCATCGACCAGATCCGTGTCTCGGACCGGTTCGAGCTCCTCCTGGGCGCCCGCTTTGATTCGATCGATTTCAAGGACGCGATCAGCGGGACCTCGCGGAGCGACAGCGAAGTCAGTCCGATGGCGGGATTCGTGGCACATCTGACCGACGCCACATCGCTCTACGCCAACGCAGCGCGCTCCTTCGCCCCAGCCTCGCCGCGAGTCTCCGGCGAGCGTGAGCCCGAGGAGAGTCAGCAGTTGGAGTTCGGCATTCGCCGTGACTTCGCCGGAGGGCGCCTGCACGGCATCCTCGCGGCGTTCGAGCTCGAGCGCAACAACATCGCCATCCCTGACGACAACGGGTTCACCCAACAGGCCGGAGACCAGACCTCTCAGGGGATCGAGCTCGAGTTCGGCGGCCAGTTGACACCCAGCCTGTCGGGCTCGTTCGCCTACGCCTGGACCGAGGCCGAGCTGACCCGGTTCAGCGAGTTGCTCCAGCTACCGACTCCGCCCTTCCTTCTGTCTCTCGACCGTTCTGGGAACACTCCGGCCTTCGCGCCCGAGCATCTCTTCAGCGCCTGGCTGAGCCACCGATGGCCCAATGGCCTGGGCCTCGCGGGGGGCTTGCGCCATGTAGGTTCCCAGTTCATCGCTGAGGACAACGCGACCGAGATCGACGCCTACTCGCTGCTGAACGCGACCATCTCGTGGGAGCACAGCGCCTGGCGCCTGTCGCTGAATCTGCGCAACCTCACCGACGAAGAGTACGAAACCCGTGGCTTCGGGTCGTTCTCGGTGATTCCAGGGGAGCCCCTCTCGGCCAGTCTTCGCGTCCAGTACCGTATGTAGCCAGATGGAACCGATCCGAAACCAATACGACGTCGTGGTGGCCGGCGGCGGCCCCGCCGGGGCGGCGGTCGCGGCTCTCGTGGCCGAAAAGGGCTACGGCGTGCTCCTGCTCGAGCGCTCGGCGGAGCCCACCTTCAAAATCGGCGAGTCCCTGATGCCGGCGACCTACTGGAGCTTCGAGCGCCTGGGCGTGCTGGACAAGATGCGCCAGTCGGCCTTCCCCACGAAGTGGAGCGTCCAGTTCTACAACGCCGCCGGCTCGGCATCGAGTCCGTTCTACTTCCATGAGTTCCGCGACGAGGAGTGTTCTCAGACCTGGCAGGTACGCCGCGCTGATTTCGACCAGATGCTCCTCGATAACGCGATCGAGAAGGGTGCCGACGTGCGGCGCGGTGTCGCTGTTCGGGAGTTCACCTTCGATGGCGAGCGCGCCACGGGTGCCCGACTGCGCCTGGCTGACGGCTCGCACCAGGAAGTCGCCAGCCGCGTGGTCGTCGACGCCAGCGGCCAGAGCGCCCTCCTGGCGCGTCAGCTCGGCATCCTGGAGGTCGAGCCCAACCTGCGCAACATCGCCTACTACACCCACTACGAGGGGGCGATTCAGGAGACAGGCAAGGACGCCGGGGCGACCGTCATCTATCGCACCTCGAATCGCAAGTCCTGGTTCTGGTTCATCCCCCAGCCCGACGGAATCGTCTCGATCGGCGTCGTCGGATCGGTCGACGACCTGGTGGACGGCCGCAAGCGGGATCCCGAGGTCGTCTTCGACGAAGAGCTGGCACTGTGCCCTCGCCTGACAGAACGCCTCGTCGAGGCTCGCCAGACGATGCCGATCCGGGCGATTCGCGACTTCTCCTACAACGCCGAGCGCGTCGCAGGTGACGGTTGGGTGCTGACGGGAGACGCCTTCGGTTTCATCGACCCGATCTACTCGAGCGGCGTCTTTCTGGCCCTCAAGTCCGGGGAGATGGCCGCCGACTCCATCGTCGACGCTCTCGCGGCCGACGCACCGACCGGCGAGAATCTCGGTCGGTTCGAAGACGAGTACAAGCGCGGCTCGGAAGCCCTCAGGCAACTGGTCTACGCCTACTACGACGACGAGTTCAGTGTCGCCGCCTTTCTCAAGCGCCACCCCCAGTACCGTGAGCAGCTGATCGAGATGCTGGTCGGCAACGTCTTCCGGATCGAGCTCGACGACTTCATGGCGGCTCTGACGAAGGCGCGCACAGCCTCCAAACAGCCTGCCGGGATGACCGGGTGAGACCGGAGCGAGTGCCGAGGCAGGTCCGGTGAGGATCGCGTATATCGCCGCCGGCGCCGGCGGTATGGTCTGCGGGAGCTGTATCCACGACAACGCTCTCGCCGCTGCGATGCAGAAGGAAGGGCACGAGGTCGCGCTCCTGCCCACCTACACGCCCCTGAAGACCGACGAGGAGAACGTCAGTGACCCGCACCTCTTCTACGGTGCGATCAACGTCTACCTGCAGCACAAGAGTGGCCTGTTTCGGCACACTCCACGCCTCGTCGATTGGCTCCTCGACCGCAAGAGCCTTCTGGGCTGGGTTTCGCGCCTCGGCGCCTCGACCGACCCGAGCAGTCTCGGTGACCTGACGCTCGATGTCCTGCGCGGCGAAGCGGGGCATCAGGCCAAGGAGCTCGACCGGCTGGTCGATTGGCTGGCCGAGGACTACCGACCGGACATCATTCAGATCACCAACTCCATGCTGCTGGGGCTCGTCCGGCAACTCAAGGAGCGTCTCGAAGTCCCTGTCGTTGTCTCGGTCCAGGGCGAGGACCTCTTCATCGACCAACTGCCCGAGAGCGACCGCCTACTGGTCCTCGCCGAGTTGCGAGCACGCGCCGATGATGCAGATCTCTTCATCGCCCCGAGCCGCGCCTACGCGGCCTTCATGGGCGATCGCCTCGGACAGGACCTCGACCGCATGCGAGTCGTCCCGATGGGGATCCAGCTCGACGGCCACGGCGGTCACTCCGATCGCGAGCAGGACGGAACCACAACGATCGGCTACCTGGCCCGCCAGTGCCCGGAGAAGGGCCTTCATCGACTGGTCGACGCGTTCACTGCTTTGGCAGTCCGGCCGGGAGGGGAGAGTCTGCGGCTGAAAGTCGCCGGGTACCTCGGACCGCGGGATCGCCCCTACGTCGAACAGCAGCAGGCTCGTCTGCGCTTTGCCGGCCTCAGCGACAGGGCCGACTTCGCCGGCCAGATCGACCGCGACGAGAAGATCCGTTTTCTGAACTCGCTGGATCTGCTCTGCGTGCCGACGACCTACCAGGAGCCCAAGGGGCTCTTCGCGCTCGAGGCCATGGCCAATGGGGTTCCCGTCGCTCTCCCTCACCACGGTTCCTTCCCGGAGATTCTCGCCGAGACCGGCGGTGGTGTCTGGTTCGACCCGGACTCGACCGAAGACATGGTCTCGGCGCTCGCTCGCCTGATCGACAATCCGGAGGAACGGCGAGTCCTGGGAGCTCAGGGCAAAGCGTCGGTTCACTCCATTCGCGACGCGACGACGATGGCAAGATCGACCCTCGAGCTCTATGACGAGCTTTTGACACGAGAGGAAAGCGCCCGATGACGACCGGACCGATCTCAGAGTTCAAGACGAGCCGCCGAGTCGAGTTCGCAGACACCGATCTGGCCGGACTCGTGCACTTCTCGAAGTTCTTCGTCTTCATGGAAACGGCCGAGCATGAGTTTCTGCGCTCGCTCGGCACCGAAGTCCATCGCCAGTGGCAGGGTCGCGCCATCGGCTGGCCGCGCGTCGAGACCTCCTGCCGCTACGTCGCGGCCGCCAGGTTCGCCGACGTTCTGGACATCGCCGTTCGGGTCGCGCGCAAGGGCTCGAAGTCGATGACCTACGACGTGCGCTTTGAACGCGATGGCCAGCTCATTGCCGAAGGTCGAATCGCGGCAGTCTGCTGCGCTCTCGACGGACCCGACGGACCGGAGTCGATCCCCATCCCGTCAGACCTCGCCGACCAGCTAGTAGAGTATCGGCGTGACAGCACTCCGACTGACTGAACTGACCAAGACCTGGGGTTCGCCTCCCACCGCCCTAGAGGTTCTTCGCGGTATCGACCTCGAGATGGCCGCGGGCGAGGCGCTGGCGATTACCGGGCCCTCCGGCTCGGGCAAGAGCACCCTTCTCCACATCATCGGCGCGCTCGAGCGCCCGTCGGGCGGGCGCGTCGAAGTCGAGGGGCGCAACTCCTTCGATCTGCCGGAACCCGAACTCGCCCGATTTCGCAACGAGGTTGTCGGCTTCGTCTTTCAGGATCATCACCTCCTGCCGCAGTACTCCGTCCTGGAGAACGTCCTTTTGCCGACGATCGCCTTTCCGCCTTCGCCCCCCGACGCGGAGGAGCTGGCGCGGCAACTCCTGTCGCGGGTCGGCCTCGACGGGCGCCTCGCCCATCGGCCGGCACAGCTCTCCGGAGGTGAACGACAGCGCGCTGCCGTGGCCCGGGCGTTGATCAACGGGCCACGACTTCTCCTCTGCGACGAGCCGACCGGGAATCTCGATCGCACCAACGCGCTGGCCGTCATCGACCTGCTGCTCCAGCTGCACGAGGAGACCGGCAACCTCCTGATCGTCGTCACCCACAGCGCCGAGATCGCCCAGCGATGTCCACGGCGCGTGACTCTGGCCGAGGGTCGATGCGTCGAAGCCTGAGCTACTACGGCCGGACCAACCTGGCGGTCATCCTCGGCGCCGCGGTCACCACTGCGGTGCTCACAGGGGCACTCGTCGTCGGCGACTCTCTGCGCGGCAGCCTGCGGGACCTCACGCTCGACCGGCTCGGCTCGATCGAGTGGGCCCTCGTCGGGGAACGCCCCTTCCGCCAGAGCCTGGCCGAGGACCTCGCCACGGTCGGCCACAGCCCCGTGCCCGCCCTGAGCCTGAGAGCCTCCGTCACCGAGCCCGAGAGTGGGAGCCGTGCCTCTCGAATCTCCCTGTGGGGCGTAGACGATCGCTTCTTCGATCTGTATCCGGAGCGCCCCCCCGTCGACCTGGCAGCAGGCAGCGGCCCCTTCCCGGCAGCGGCCATCAACCGCAGCCTGGCGGACGAGCTCGGGGTGGCTGTGGCGTCGGAGCTCGTCCTCGCCTTCCAGCGCCCCAGCGACGTGCCTCGCGAGACAGTCGTCGGCCGCGCCGACAGCGCCGAGACCGTCGAGCTGCTGAGGGTCCGGGTCGGCGCGATCCTGCCGGACCGAGGCCCGGGAGGCTTCGGGCTCGAGCCCAGGCAGACGCGAGCCCTCAACGTCTTCGTCGATATTTCTCGGCTCCAGCGCAGGCTCCTTGGGCGAGGCTCCGACGCCGTTAACGTCCTGCTCAGTGACGAACCCGCGGCCGTCGAGGCGCTGGACTCGAGATTGAGCGACTCGCTCACTCTCGACGATCTCGGCCTTCTCCTGCGCCCCTGGGGGGAGGCGGTCAATCTGCAGAGCCGCCAGTTCGTCATCGACGACGTGCGCGCTCGGACCATCCTTGGACTCGCTGACGACGACGCCATCTCCGCGCAGCCCGTGCTCACCTACCTGGCGAATGAGATCTCGATCGGCGCCAGGACGCTTCCCTACTCGACGATCTCGGCACTCGAGCCGCCGGAGGGCGCCGGATTGGGAGCCTTCCGACTGGCGAGCGGGGGCCCGGCGCCTCCGCTCGGAGACGATGGGATCTACCTCAATCGCTGGGCGGCCGACGATCTCGAGGCATCCGTCGGGGACACCGTGGAGATCGCCTACTACGTCCTGGGAGCCAGGGACGAACTGGCCACCGAGCGACGAAGTCTCCGCCTCGAGGGGATCGTCGCCATGGAGGGTCTGGCACTCGATCCCCACCTGACCCCGGAGTTCCCGGGGATCGAAGGAGCCGAGGACATCTCAGCCTGGGATCCACCCTTCCCGGTCGATCTCGACAGCATTCGACCGCGCGACGAGGAGTACTGGGACCTCTATCGTTCGGCGCCGAAGGCCTTCGTCAGCCAGGCGCTGGGTGAGACGCTCTGGCGCAGCCGGTTCGGCAGCCTCACCTCGATCCGGCTGGCCGGCAGCTCCGAACCCGCGATCGATCAGCTCACCCGGACTCTCGAGGAGAGCCTGGGGCCCGAGTCAGCAGGACTGGTCCTCAGGCCGCTGCGCGACGAAGGGCTGCGGGCGGCCAGCGGTGCGACCGATTTCGCCGGTCTCTTCCTCGGCTTGAGCTTCTTCCTGATCATCGCCGCCGCTCTCCTCACCGGCCTGCTCTTCCGCCTCGGCGTCGAACGGCGGGCACCGGAGCTCGGCCTGCTCCTGGCCACGGGCTTCACGACGCGGCAGGTCCGCAGGAGGTTTCTGCGAGAGGGCGTCGTGCTCGCGGTCTGCGGTGCACTGCTCGGCCTGGCCGGCGGAGCCGGCTATGCCGCTACCCTCATCGCCGGCCTGCGAACCTGGTGGTTACCCGCCATCGGTGAGCCGGTACTCGAACTCCACATCGTCCCGGCGACCCTCGCCCTCGGCGGCGGCATATCGATCCTCGTCGTGGTTTCAGCCGTGGCGATCTCCTTGCGTCGTCTCGGGAAGATCGGAATCGTCGCCCTCCTGGCCGGTGCCGTCGCGGGTGGCGGGGGTCAGGGCCCGTCCCGGCTGGCGCGCTGGCTGGCGGCCGGCTCCCTACTGCTGGCAGGAGCGCTCACCTTCGTCGCTTTCGGGCTCGAGGCGCGTGCGGCCGCGGGACTCGCATTCGGTGTGGGTGCCGCCCTTCTCGTCGGCGGCATCTCGCTCTTCGCCCACCTCAGTGGCCGTCCGCTGACGTCAGCCAACAGCCTCGGTCGGGGCAATGCGGCGACGCTGGCGGCGCGCAATAGTGCCCGGAGCCGCTCGCGGAGTCTGCTTTCCGTCTCCCTGATGGCATGCGCGACCTTCGTCATCGTGATCGTCGCCGCCAATCGGGTCCACCGGGAGGTCGACATCTCCGATCCCGCTTCGGGAACCGGCGGGTTCTCGCTCGTCGCCGAGACCGACGTACCGATCTACGGCGATCTCGCGGGGGAGAGCCCGACCGTGGCCGAGGCACTGGCCGGCGCGACGGCGATACCGCTTCGGCTCCTGCCGGGCGAAGACGTGAGCTGTCTCAATCTCTACCAACCCGAGCGCCCCCGAATTCTCGGGGCGCCGAGTGAGATGGTGCGCCGCGGTGGCTTCACCTTCCAGCAGGCGATCGAAGAGCGCTCCAACCCCTGGGAGCTCCTGGAGGAGCCTCTCGAGGAGGGCGTGGTGCCCGCCATCGGCGACTACAACTCCGTTCTCTGGATCCTCCACTCCGGCCTCGGCAAGGACCTGATCATCGAGAACGAGCGAGGCGAACCCGTGCGCCTGCGCCTCGTCGGGCTCCTCGCCAAGAGCCTCTTTCAAAGCGAGTTGGTTATCTCCGAGGCGGCCTTTCAGCAGCACTTTCCCAGCCGCGCGGGGTACAGCTACTTCCTGCTCGACCCCCCACCGGTGGAAGCTGGCGGTGTCGCGACGGCTCTCGAGCGCGAGTTAGCCAGAGTCGGTTTCGACGCGGTCTCGACCGGCGATCGTCTGGCCGCCTTCCAGGCGGTCGAGGACACCTACCTGACGACTTTCCAGACGCTCGGCGGCCTGGGTCTCATCCTCGGCACACTCGGCATGGGCATCATCCTGCTGCGCAACGTCCTCGAACGGCGAGCCGAGCTCGCCACGCTCAGAGCGATCGGCTATCGCCAGGCGAGTCTGCGCAACCAGGTCCTGCTCGAGAACGCGTTTCTCCTCTCGATCGGCCTCGCCATCGGCACGCTCGCAGGGGCAGCGGCCACGGCACCTCACCTCACGGCCGTCGGCGGCGATGTCGCCTGGGGGGCACTGGGTGGGACTCTGGCCGCCGTCTTCGTCCTTGGCATGACCTCGAGCATACTCGCCGTGCGCAGCGTCGCGCAGATGCCGTTGCTGCCGTCGCTGCGCGCCAGGTAGCCGGGTCTCAGCCGGCGGCAGGGATTCGGCGCGCGGCCACCGTCTGAGCCACCACCACGGAGAGGGTCACCAACAGACCCGCCACGTTCCACCAGGCGAGGCTCCCGCCCGGGCTCGACTGTGGCGGCCACAGGGTCGCCAGAGCGGCGAGAATCAGCAGGGCCCGCCCTGCCATCGGAAGCTGCCGAACCCAGTACCCGCCGAGGGCCGCTGCCAGCGGCAGGATTCCGGCGACAGCCACAGCGACCGCGAGGACAATCGACGGGATGGACGCCGTGGCGCCTCCGGTGTCGAGCATCAGGAGCTCAGGCCGATAGACGAAGAGGAAGGGCAGCGCGAAACCGACCAGAGCGAAACGCAGAGCGGCAAGCCCGGTGGCCATCAGTTTCGACTCGGCAATGGAACTCGCGGTGTAGGCCGCCAGTGCCACGGGCGGTGTCACCATGGACATCATCCCGAAGTAGAAGATGAAGAGGTGTGCGGCGAGCGGTACGATGCCCAACCCACCCAGCGCCGGCCCGATCAGCGTCGCCATCAACAGGTAGCAGACGGCCGACGGCAGGCCCATTCCGAGAATGATCGACGAGATCATGATCAGCGCCAGGCCGGCGAGCAGGCTGTCCTGTGCGAGAGTCAGAATCAACGCTGGCAGCCGGGTGCCCACACCGGTGAGCGTCACGACACCGATCACCACGCCGACACAGGCCGCCGCCGTGATCAGAGGCATGGCTCCTCTCGCCGTGCGCACGCAGATATCCGCCAGTTTGCGGAGCCCGAGCCGGGTTCTGGGACTCAGAAAGCTCGTCACAACGGCCACGGCGATCGCTCCACTGACGGCCCGGAAGACGCTGAAGCCGGCCATCAGGAGAGCCAGCAATGCCCCGAGCCCGGCGACGAAAATCCCGGTCTCGACACTCACCCAGCTATCCTGGGATGCCTCCGGCGGCGACGCCTCGGGCTCCTCGGCGACGCGTTCGCGCCGCGCGTGAAAGTGGACGAGCAGAACCAGTGAAAGATAGTAGAGGCAGGCCGGAATGAGCACCGCACGCACGATCTCGAGATAGCTGACCGCCGGCTCGATCAGCTCGAGCATCATGTAGGCGCCCGCTCCCATGACCGGCGGTACGAGCGCACCTCCGGAGCTGGCCGCAGCCTCGATTCCGGCGGCAATTTCGCGTCGGAACCCGGCGCCGCGCATCATCGGAATGGTGAAGGTCCCGGTCGTCGCGGTGTTGGCCACGGCGCTGCCTGACAGCGATCCCAGGAGGCCGCTCGAAAGCACCGCGACCTTCGCCGGCCCCCCTACGCTGTTGCTGAAGAGACGCCGGGTCAGCGCCACGACTGCGCGGGTCGTACCCGTCGCCTCGAGCACGGCACCGAAGAGGACGAAGAGAAAGACGTAGGTGAACATCACCTTGAGCGCGATGCCGAAGACACCCTGGCTATGGAGGAAGGTCTGTGAGGCCAGACGCCCCACGTCGTAGCCCCGATGTGGCAGCAGCCAGTCGGGGAGGCTCGGGCCCAGGTAGCCGTAGAGGAGGAAGACCACCGCGAGGATCGGCAGCGCCCAACCGACGGTGCGGCGCGCCGCCTCGAAGATCAGCAGGAGACCAAGGCCCGCGACGACGAGATCAACGGACTGCTCCAGGCCGGCACGCTCCCCCAGAGCTCGCCCCTCGAGCCACCAGGCCGAGAAGACGGGCTCGACATGGATGACGATCCACGCGAAGACGCCCGCAGCGAGAACCGCCAGCCCGATACCGGGCCAACGGGCCCCCTCCCGCCCCTTCAGCGGGCTGAGGAAGCAGATGACGATGCCCAGGCCGGCGAAGACCGCCAGCTGGGTCTGTGGCCTCAGTGTCGGATAGTTGACCTGAAAGAGAACGAAGAGCGGCAACAGGAGCGCACAGACTCGCGCCGAGAACCTGGCAGCCCGGGCAGCGGTCATTCGCCCGTGGCGTCTTCAGCCGCGGCGTCGGCAGGCTCGGCTTCGGGCCAGATGCCGATCTCGCGGTAGAACCGCTCGGCGCCGGGATGAAACGCCGTTCCCGTGTCGCGAGCCGCGTTGCCCGGGTTGATCGCCCGGCCTGCAGGATGTCGCTCCACCACCTGAGCCCGCTGCTCGTAGAGGATGCGTGTCGCCTGATAGACCATCTCTTCATCGGCCGCGGCGCTGGTGATGAGGTGCATCGAACCGACATTCAGACCGGCGAACTCCTCCTCCTGCCCGGCGTAGGTCCCCGCTGGGATCGTCGCTGGAGCGAAGAACGGATAATCGGCAACCAGCGACTCGCGCGCCTCCGGCGTGTAGGGAAGAAAGACGATGTCCTGAGACGTCGCGGCCTGCGTGATCGACGCCGTCGGCACGGCGCCACCGAGGAACGCGGCCTTTGCGGCACCGTCGGCCAGCAGGTCGACCGCTGCCGACTGGGTTCCATTCAGCGGCGTGAAGTCGTCGTAGGTCAGACCGTGAGCACCCAGAATCGGCCGCAGGAAGTACTCGAAGCCGGCGCCGGCCGGCCCGACGACGACCCGTTGATCGCGTAGCCCTTCGAGGGAGTCGACTCCGCCATCTCGCGGCGCGATGAAGAGCGCAACGTTGGGCGCCAGGGTCATGACACTGCGAATCTCGTGTACCTGCTCCCAGCCTTCCGTTCCCCGCACGGCGAAGTAGCTGATCGCCGCATTCGCCAGTGCGAAGTCGAGTTCACCACTGGTCAGGCGCCGGATGTTCTCCTGCGTGCCTTTGGTCGCCTCGGCAGTGACCCTCCAGCCGAGATCGGCCCCGGTGGCATTGAGCACTTCGCTCAGCGCCCCGCCGACGACGAAGAAGGCTCCGCCGGGGGGTGCTGTCCCGACACTGAGAAAGCGGCTCGAGGGTTGATCGGGAGCCGGTTCGCCACCCCCGCCACAGGCGACTGTCAGAAGGAGGGCGACCACCGCCGGAAGGCAGTGAATACGGGGTTTTTTCATGCCGAACACCGCGGCAGTCTAGCACGCGCCAGAGGCCGAACTGGAGGGCCGTCAGCCGCCGACGGGCAGCTCATAAAGCGCCGCTTCGAGATGATTTCGGACCAGAAGATAGCGACCGGCGAGGGCGGGACAATTCCAGGTCTTGCCCTCGAGAGCCGCGAACGAACTCAGCTCACGCAGTTCGTCCGGATTGGGCTCGAGCAGCTTGACCTCACCCTTCTCCGTCTGCACCAGAAGGAGATCGCCGACCAGAATGACCTGGCCGTGCCCGTAGCGACCCCGCTTCCAGCAGCGCTCGCCCGTTTCCGGATCGAGGCAGACCATCACACCATCGTCTAGCCCGTAGATGTAGTCGTCGTACTCGACGACATTGGTGAACTTCGCCTTGAGCCGCGGCGACTCCCAGAGAGTCTCCACTTCGAACCCGTCACCCGAGGCGACCAGCCTGAGCATCTTGCTTCCCACGCCATAGCCACTCGAGACCAGCAGTCGGTCAGTGCCCACCGCCACCGGCAGGGCGACATTCGGCTGCTCGAACGGCCACGGATGCGTCCACAACAGGGTGCCGGTCTCGACGTCGTGCCCCGCCACCGAGGCCCGGTTGAAGATGACGATCTGCCGCCGCCCCGCGAGGGTCAGGACCGTCGGCGACGAATAACCGACTCCGTCGCTGCCCGCTTCCCAGACTGTCTCACCGCTCGCCGCATCGACGGCGACGAGTGAGGAGGTTGGAGCCTTGCCCAAAGAGACCACGACCATGCCATCGACGGCGAGAGGCGATCCGGGACGCCCCCATTCCGGATGCGTGAGGTCGAACTCGGCGGCCAGATCGCGCGACCAGATCGACCTTCCGGTCTCGAGGTCGAGAGCGGTCAGTCGACCCATCGCTCCGGAAGCGAAGACCCGACCCTCGACAACGGTGGGTGTCGCCCGAGGTCCGACTCCGCCGATCCCCGTCTCGTAGCGTCCGGTGGCCGCGTGCTCCCACACGCGCTCGCCCGTTGCCAGGTCGAAGGCCACGACGAGCTCTTCGTCTCCGCGCTGTTCCTGCGTCAGGGCCAGGTCTCCAGCCACGGCAAAGGCAGACCAGGCTTCGCCCACCGGTTGGCGCCAGACCTCGCGCGGCGGGTGAGCCTCCCAGTCAGTCGCCAGGCGGATTCCGTCGACGGTCGCGTCGCGGTCGGGGCCCAGAAACTGCGGGTAGTCGGCCACCGGCCCCTCGAGCGCGGCGACACCCCCGACCAGACCCGCATCGTCGCTTGCCCACCTCCACTCGAGAATCGGAACGAGATTCCCACTCACGCCATGGAATCTGAAGTTCGACCGGACGAGCAGGAGAGTGACGATGACCAATCCGAAGTACAGGAGCCGCCTCTTCCAGGGCAGCCGACTGAGCAGAAGAAGCCAGATGAGCGCGAGCAGGACTCCGATGATGGTGACGGCGATGGAGATCATCACCCGCATCTGGTCGATACGGTCGCCAAAAACCCAGGCCCACACCTGGAAGCCCACGAAGAGAATCCCGATCCCCACCAGGGGCCACCACCGTACGGTTCGCTCGCTCATCATTTGATGATACCGCCGGACCTTCTGTCTCACTCCAGCGCCGGGTCGTCCCCGAAGGCCGGAGACTCCGACAAGGCCTTTGTTACGATCCAAAGTTCGTAATGTCAGCAAAGTTCAACATCACCTGCCCCAAGTGCCGGGCGCGCCTCCGTTTCTCAACTGAGCGCCCGGCCGGGGAGTCGATGAAGCTGCGCTGCTCAAAGTGTGAGACCGTGTTCAGCCTCACGGTGCCGGGCACCCCTTCGCCACTCGCCACGACGGCACCCTCCTCGGCTCGAACGCCCGGTACCGCTCCCGCCGCCGGAGGGCCGGCGGCCCACCACTTCCACGAAGGCCACCTGGTCGCGGGGCGCTTCCGCATCGTTCGCTTTATCGCCGCTGGAGGCATGGGGGAGGTCTACGAGGCCGAGGACACTGAGCTGTCGGAGCGGGTCGCACTCAAGACGATTCGCCCCGAGGTCGCGGACGACCCGTTGAGCCTTGAACGTTTCCGTCGTGAGATTCAGCTGTCGAGGCGGGTCACCCACCCGAACGTCTGTCGGATCTTCGACCTCTTCCGACACCAGGGGCTCGACAGCGAGATCGCCTTCCTGTCGATGGAGCTCCTCGTCGGCGAGACTCTCGCCGACCGGCTGGATCGGCAAGGGCCGATGAGCGCCGAGGACGCCCTCCCCATTGCGGAGCAGATGACGGCGGGACTGGCTGCGGCCCACCGAGCCGGCGTCATCCACCGGGATCTGAAGAGCAACAACGTCATGCTGGTCAGCGATCGCGACGAGCTCCGGGTCGTCATCACCGATTTCGGCATCGCACGTGGTGCTGCGGGCTCAGGAGCCCTGTCTCAGACGCTGACCGTCGGCGGCGCCCTGGGGACCCCGGCCTACATCTCGCCGGAGCAGGTCGAAGGGGGACAGATCACTCCTTCGGTGGATCTCTACGCTCTCGGCACGCTTCTCTTCGAGATGCGCACCGGCAGCCTGCCGTTCAAGGGCGATAACGTCCTCTCGACCGCCGTCAAACGCGTCACCGAAGCAGCGCCATCACCGAGGATCCATCTGCCGAACATCGAACCGGCGTGGGAGCGCACGATCGTCCGCTGTCTCGAGCGCAAGCCTGAGGACCGGTTCGCTAGCGCCGAGGACGTAGGCGCGTCCCTCCTCGGCGTTCGGCACGTTTCGCCACCGGCCGAGTCGACTGCGCCGCTCCCGGTCGCGACATCTCCCCTCGATGTCGGCAAGGCGCAGGCTGCAGACAAGAAGACGAATCCCTGGGTTGTCGTCGGTCTCGTCGGCATCATCCTCCTGAGCGCCGTCGTCGGGTATCTGCGCCACCTCGATCTGAAAGAGAAGCGTGGCCTCGTCGGTGACGTCGTTCCGGTCAACCCCGCCGATGTCATACCGCGGCGCTCGATCGCGGTGTTCGACTTCGAGAATGTCTCTGACGCCCCTGAACGCGAGTGGTTGTCTACGGCATTGCCCGAGATGATGAGCACCCAGCTGGGCTCCGCGGCCGATCTGCGAGTCGTCTCGCGGGTCAACGTGGCGCGCTTGCAGGCCGACCTCGCTCTGGACGAGCAGGAAGAGCTCGACCGGAGAGCTCTCGACCGCGTCCACGACGTGCTCGGAGCGGACCTGATCATCCACGGTACCTATGAGAGCGACGAGGCCTCGTCCCTCCTACGGGTGGCGCTCACCCTCCAGGACACCGAGGACGGCGAAGTGATCGCCTCCTGGTCTCAGGAGGGCGTCGTGGAGGACCTGTTCACGCTTCTCGACAGCAGCGGACGTACGCTGCGAGGTCACCTGGGTCTGGTCGCGAGCGAGTCGGATGGTGAGGGCGCGCGGCCGTCCAGTACCGAAGTCGCCCGTCTGTACTCCGAGGGCATCAGCCGCCTGCGTCAGTTCGATGCGCAGGGAGCTCATGAGTTCCTCGAGGCAGCGGTGCGCGCCGACCCGACCGACGCGATGGCGCAGTCAGCCCTCTCGTCAGCTCTCGCGGCGCTCGGCTATCAGAAACGGGCCGAGGAGGCGGCGCGCCTCGCCTTCGCTCACTCGACCGAGCTCGCCGACCAGGAGCGACTCTGGGTCGAAGCCCGTTACCGTGAGATGACAGGGGAACTGGATCGCGCCATCGAGATCTTCCGCACCTTGTGGCAGTCCTACCCCGACGACGTCGAGTACGGATTGCGCCTCGCACGGACCCTGGCGGCCGCCGGACAGGGCGAGGCGGGCCTGGCCACGGCGGCGGCGCTTCAGCAGTTGCCTCCACCAGCTCCCGAGGATCCGCGAATCGACCTGGCAGCGGCAGCGGCAGCCGGATCGATGTCCGACTTCCAGGAACAACAGAGGGCCGCTGCCGCCGCGGCGACCAAGGCACGGGCTCAGGGCGCCGTGGTGCTGACGGCAGAAGCTCGCGTCGTGGAAGGCGATGCGCTGCGCAATATCGGAAAGCCACAGGAGGCCATCGCCGCCGCGCAGGAAGGGATGCAGCTCTACTCGGACGCGGGCGACGCCGTCGGAGTAGCCTTCGCATTGACGACGATGGCCAACGGCCTCTTCGATCAGGGCGACCTCGAGAGTGCGCTGCGACGCTTCGAGGAGGCCCGCGCGACCTATCAGGAAATCGGCGACGCCAGCAGCGAGGCCCGGACCCTCAACAACATCGCCGTTGTCGTCCAGAGCCAGGGTGACCTGGCGAAGGCCGAGGAGACTTACGAGGCCGCCCTCGAGCGTTGCCTCCAGGTCGAGAACCTCTTCTGCGAAGCCTCGACCCTCAACAACCTCGGCGGGGTCGACTTCCGCCGCGGCCAGCTCTCCGCCGCCAAACAGAACTACCTGCGGGCCACGGAGGTCTACCAGAAGCTGGGAGATCGGGGCGGCGAAGCCTCGGCCCTCGACAACTACGCTGTCGTCCTGCGCCAGCAGGGGGATCTCACACGGGCACAGGCCGAGCACAGCAAGACCCTCGCCATCCGCAGAGAGATCGGTCACCGCAGCGGCGAGATCTCCTCCCTGGTCAATCTCGGCCGCGTCCACCTCTATCAGGGCAACCTGTCAGATGCCCGGGCCTACTATCAGCAAGCGCTGACGGGGAGTCAGGAGATCGGCAACAAGAGCCTCACCGCCAGGGCCCTGTTCGGCCTCGGCGACGTCCAGCTCGAGGAGGGGACCCTCGACAGAGCGCAGGAGAGCCACGAACAGGCGCTCGATCTGAGAACCGAACTCGGTGAGCGCTCGGCGGGAGCCGAAAGCCGTCTGGCTCTCGCCCGACTCTCGGTCGAGGCCGGCGACCCGGCCAAGTCGGCCGTTCTCGCCCAGGGAGCCGTGGCCGAGTTCCAGAAAGAGCAACTGGTCGACAACGAGGCATTGGCCCACAGCGTCCTCGCCCGTGCTTTCGCCGCTCAGGGGCTGGACGCGGACTCGCAGCTCGAGATCGAGACCGCCGAAGTCCTCGTCCAAATGACCGAGAGCCGTCCTGTCCGCATCGCGGTCGCCCTGGCGGTCACTGAGCTGCTCACCGATCCCGCGCAGTACCCGAGCGCGGTCGACGCCCTACGCGCCTCCCGTGTCGGGCTCGATGAGGAGGACTATTACGCTCTTCAGCTCGAGGCGGAACTGGCCATGGGCAGGATCGAGATCCTTTCCGGCAGCGCGCGCGACGGAGAGCAGAGACTCGGCGCCGTCGCGGCAAGCGCGCGCGAAGAGGGATTCGAGTGGGTGGCCCGCAAGGCGGACCAGGCGAGACCCTAAAGCGGGCGAGACTCTGGGTAGCAGTCCTCGATTCCCCGGGTCGGCGAGCCGGCCGCGCTAGTATCGGCGTCCAAGGCGCATCACGGCAACTCTCACACGGGGAGGTTGAATGTTCCGAACATCGCTACTCTGCGGGGTCATGTCCATGGGACTCGCAATCGGCCTACCCGCCGCCGACTGGCCCCACTGGCGAGGCCCTGACCGCACGGGTGTCAGCCCCGAGAGCGATCTCGCGCTCACCTGGAGCGTCGACGAGAACGTCGTCTGGAAGCTGCCCCTACCCGACCTCTCGGGCGCCACGCCGATCGTCTGGGGCCATCGCGTTTTTCTCAACGTTGCAGACGCGGGCAAGCTCTATCTCTGGTGTGTCGATCGCGGCGACGGGTCTCTCGTCTGGAAGCGTGAACTCGACGATCGCAACGAGGAGAAACGCAAGGGGAACATGTCGTCGCCCTCGCCCGTGACCGACGGTGAGCACGTCTGGGTCATGACCGGAACCGGCGTTCTCCGCGCCTTCGACTACGACGGCAACGAGAAGTGGAGTCGAGCCCTCCAGGAGGAGTACGGCGTCTTCGGCATCCTCCATGGGTACTCGTCGTCACCTCTGCTCCACGAAGGGAGTCTCTACGTTCAGGTCCTGCACGGCTTCTCGACCGACGATCCCTCGTACGTGATGGCCATCGACGCCGCCAGCGGCGAGACACGCTGGCGTGTAGAGCGCCCGACGGACGCACCACGCGAGGCGCCCGACGCCTACACCACGCCGACGCTCCTCTCTCGCGGCGGGGTGGACGAACTGGTGGTCAGCGGCGCGGACTACGTCACTGGCCACAGCCTCGAGACCGGGGAGGAGACCTGGCGGTTGGGCGGCTTGAATCCGACCGGCAATCCGGCACAACGCATCGTCGCGTCGCCTACCGTAGTCGGCAACATGATCTACGTTCCGACCCGAGTGCGCCCCATGCTCGTCCTCACGGCAGGGGCTTCGGGGCCGCCCGAAGTCGTCTGGACAACCGAGGAGGGCCCCGACGTCCCGACACCCGCGATCACTGATGACTACATCTTCATCATGCGCGACAAGGGGGCCATCTTCTGCCACGACCGGCGGACCGGAGAGGTGCTCTGGGGGCCCGAGCGCGTCGACGCCGCGGTCTACAGTGCCTCGCCTGTTGTCGCCGACGGCCGGATCTACATCACCAGCGAGGCTGGCACGACGACTGTCATGGCGGCCGGCCCTGAGTTCGAGATCCTGGCCGAAAACACGATCGACGAGTACACCCTCTCCTCCCTCGCTGTCTCCGATGGCCAGATCTTCCTGCGGACCTCCGACAACCTCTACTGCATCGCCAAAGAGAGCGATCCGCCGGCCGGGGCCGATTGAAGTCGCGGCGCAGCACCCCACAGGCTCGATGATCAGGCGAGAACGTCTCACCGCCGCAGTCGTCTTTCTGGTGCTGGCCGGCAACGTGTCGGCTCCGGCGAGCAGCACCGCTGCGCGCGAAGTGGCGCCCCACGTATGGGAGGACGTCCGCCGGGTCGTCGCGATCGGCGACCTCCACGGCAATGACCGGAAGTTCTCCCAATTGATGATCGGCTCGGGCCTCGTCGATCCGAACATGACCTGGGCCGGCGGCGAGGACCATCTCGTGGTCACCGGGGACTTTCTGGATCGAGGCGTCGGGGACCGGCCGATGATGGACCATCTCCGCCGGTTGCAGGCTGAGAGCCTCGCTGCCGGAGGCCGCGTTCACGTGCTCCTCGGCAACCATGAGGTGATGAACCTCTTCCGCGACAACCGCTACGTCAACGAGGAGACCTACGACAGCTTCAAGCCGGACGAGACCAAGCAGGATCGTCATCGCGCCTGGAAGGCCTTCTCCGCCGCGGACCGGACGACGGCGCGCGGTGCAGCCCTGCAGAGCTTCAACCGCAGCTTCCCCCCCGGCTACTTCGGTCGACAGAAGAGCTTCGAACCCGAAGGAGAGTACGGCGCCTGGCTCCTCGAGCAGCCGGTGATCGTCAAGATCAACGGGGTCGTCTACCTCCATGGTGGACTCAGCGAGGAGTTCGCTGCGCTCGGTATCGAGGGCATCAACGACACTGTGGCGACTCAACTGACCCGGCACCTCGAAGGCCGACGGATCCTCGAGGTCGAGGGCATCGTCACGCCGGTGATGGACCTGACGGATATCGGTTCGGTGGGCCTCGCTCTGCTCGAGCGTACTCGTGGCCCATCCAACGAGGCTCGCGCTGCAGCCAAGTCAATGCTGGAGGCGGCGGACAATCCCATTCTCCGAACCCGCGGGCCGCTCTGGTACCGCGGCAATTCGTTCGAGGACGAGCGCATCGAGGGTCTGACCGTCGAGCGTTCCCTGGAGCTGGTCGCCGCCAGGGCGATGGTCATCGCCCACAGCCCGACTCGGGGCGACCAGATCACCTCCCGATTCCATGGCAGGCTCTTCCGCATCGACCACGGAATCGGCAAAAGCGACCGACCTCAGGCGCTCGTGGTCGAAGGCGAGGGAGTCTTCGTGCTCAACCCCGCAACGGGAGAGCTCACGCGGCCCGTCCGCGAACTGCCCCCGGGGACCCACTATCGACCGAGCGCCGGCGAGATCCCCGAAGCGCTGTTGCGCGACTTCCTCTCGGAGTCCGAGGTCATCGAGTCGCGGGAGCTGGGCCGCGGCGGCACGCGTCCCAGGCTCGTCGTTCTGCAACGGGACGGCACAACTCGCCGTGCCGTCTTCAAGACCGTCCAGGTCGGCCAGGGCGCAGAGGGGGCAGACCGCTATCAGCATGAGATCGCGGCCTACCGCCTCGACCGCTCGCTGGGACTGGGCATGGTGCCGGTCACCGTCGCTCGGGAGATCGACGATCAGGTCGGCTCGCTGCAATGGTGGATCGAGAGAGCCATCGATCAGCAGGCCGCCCTGAACTACGATCTCTCGCTCTACACCTCCGAGGTCACCGACCGGGAACTCGAGCTCTCGCAGCTCTTCGACGCCCTCATCGGCAACGACTATCGCTCGCCCACCGACATCCTCATGCCGCTCAAGGGAGGCAGACTCCGCCTCATCGACCACTCCAGGGCCTTCTCCATCTCACCCGAACTGGATTGGGCTCGGGAGACTGTTCCCATCGCGCCCTCCCTGGCCGCAGCCCTCTCGGCCCTGGATCGCGCCTCGCTGTCGGCCAATCTCGGCGACCTCATCGACGCCTCGCAGATCGATGCACTGCTGGCGCGCCGGGACAAGATTCTCGCACTCATCGAGGTCGTGCAGCCAGACGTACCGGCGCTCTAGTCGGCAGCCTCTACGATCGCGACCGCTTCGCCGTGCTCGGCCACGAGGTCGGCGACAATCCCGACCATGCGATCTCGACGCTTGAGAATCGACTTGATCTGCCCCTTGCTCACCCAATCACCCAGAACGTCCACGAGCGAGTCCTCGTCGAGTTCCAACACGCGCTCCCAGAGCCCTCTCTCGACCCGCTTGAGGTCATGGACCATCCGAGAACCGACCGTAAAGGCACGCGAATGGTCGATCAGGATGATGTTCCAGGCCGGATCGACCATCCAGTTTCCGAGGTTGGGGTCGAGGTTGTTGATCAGATTGTCGAACATCTTCGCCCGCGTCAGCTGGATTCCCCAGCGCTCGCTCTCCTCGGCAGGCGGTGAGGGGGCTCCGCCGAGTTCGTGGAATGTCTGAGCCGGGCTCACCCACATGCACGCCGCGCCGAGCGCCCCGTCGACCTCCCGCCTGACCTTGACCGGCACCATCCCCAGTCCGAGGAACTTGTCCAGTTCGTAGGCTGCCACTTCCGACTTGTAGCTCTCATAGAAGCGGCTGTAATAGCCGGGAGTGATCGGCTTCCAGGCAAATGCTTCGATCGGTCCACCGGGCTCGACACTCGCCCGGAAGGGCCGCGTCACGCCCTTGCCGATGGGTTCCAGCGTGATGACCTTGGCTGCGGTAAGCAGTCGCTCGAACTCCGCTTCCCGGCCCAGCCAGGTGCGGGCGTCTGCAGTCGCCACAGCGTCATCGGCTGCCGTCACCGGAGTCGATTCGCCAACCTGGAGGGTCAGCAGGAGCACAGCCATCACCATCAACGCTCGTCGAAACGAACCCATAGCCACCCTCCCGGAGTCGGTTGTGAACCGACATGCTACACCTCGGAGTCACGAGCTTCGGTCCTCTTCGAGCCGGGAGGCATACAATTCGTAGCCGGAACTGACCAACGACGACCTGGAGGACACCATGACGCTTCGAATCAACGACGAGGCTCCTGACTTCACTGCCGAGACCACTCAGGGGCCGATCCACTTCCATGACTGGATCGGCGATGGCTGGGCACTGCTCTTCTCGCATCCCAAGGACTTCACACCCGTCTGCACCACCGAGCTCGGAGCCGTCGCCGCACTCCAGGGCGAGTTCACCCGCCGCAACTGCAAGATCCTCGGCGTCAGCGTCGACGCGGTCAGCGATCATGAAGCCTGGTGCAGGGACATCGAGGCTTCTCAGGGACACGCCGTCAACTATCCGCTGATCGGCGATCCGAGCCTCTCGATCGTCAAGCGCTACGACATGCTCCCGGCCGATGCAGGCGAGTCCTCGGAGGGACGTACCCCGATGGACAACGCGACGGCTCGCTCGGTCTTCATCATCGGCCCCGACAAGAAGATCAAGGCGACGCTCACCTACCCGATGAGCACGGGCCGGAACTTCGCCGAGATTCTCCGGCTGCTCGACTCCGTCCAGCTGACGGCGAACTCACAGGTCGCCACACCGGCCAACTGGCAGGACGGTGATGACGTCATCATCCTGCCCTCGGTTTCGGAGGAAGCGGCCAGGGAGAAGTACCCGGACGGCTGGCAGCAGCCGCTGCCCTACATCCGGATCGTGCCGCAGCCCGACAAGTAGGCCTGTGACCCGGAAGACCGGGATCAGCCTTCCGGAGTCGCACCGCGCGCATGCGTCGCCAGTAGGTCGCGAGGAGAAAACAGGGGACGGGCAGAGCCCGCCCCCCTGAAGGAGAACCGCAGCGAGCAGAAGCTGCGGCCGTTGTAACCCGTTGGATGCGCTGCCGCAGCCGATCCTTCGCCCAAACAGAGCTCAGCGAGGGTCGTCGGCGAACCGTCACGGTAGACTGAGCCGTCCCGGAGATCTGTGCTCGGCCAACCCCTCATGTCGCCCACCCACAGAGCCTTCGCGCAGTCCCCTCGTTCCAGGCGTGCGTGCCTGGCAGCCCGAGTGCTCTTGTGCTGCCTGCCCGCGGCGAGCCTCAGCGCCGCACCCTCGGCAGAGTCCGAGGCTCAGTTCAGGATCTCCACCGGGAGTGCCGGCCTCTACCGAGTCAGCTTCGAAGCCCTGGAGAAGGCTGGACTCGTCGACATCGACCTACCGAGCAGCCAGCTCGCACTCTCCACACGGGGAACCGAGGTGCCGCTGTGCGTCCGCGACGGAGGCGATGGTCGCTTCGGCCGCGGTGATGTTTTCGAGTTCCTCGCGGCCCGCCTCGAAGGAGCCGAGTCCTACTCTCACGAGTACTCTCGCCACAACGTGTACTGGCTTCGCTTCTCCCACGCCGGGGGCGTGCGAATGCGCGAAGTGGACGCTCTGCCGGGAGACACATCGGGCTCCAACGGTGCGTGGCGGCGACGGCTCCACCTCGAGGAGGACCGACAGCTGATCCGCCTGAGTGCCGAGGACGTCGGCGGCGTCGAGGAGCCCGAATTGTGGTTCTGGCAGAAACTCACTCATCTCGACGACAGACTCCACATCCCTGTGCAGCTGCCCGGAATCGACGCGTCGAGCAAGGCCCCCGTCCGGATCGGTATTGACCTGCGGGGTCTCTCCTCCCAGACGACCTGGCCGCCCAGCGAAATCAAGGATCACCAGGTCGATGTGAGCTTTGCGAATCGTCGGCTCGAGCCGGTGCGCTGGGATGGTCGCCGGCAGCACGTCGCCCGCTTCGAACCCATCTCAGCGCAACGCCAGGCTCGGTCGGAACCCTCACTTTCGATAAAGATCCCGCGTCGCCGGCCCGAAGGGAGTGAGGACCCCCTGGTGGACGTTGTGATGCTCAACTGGGTCGAAGTCGACTACCCCCACGACGGCAGGGTCGGCGCGACTCAGATTCAGCTCCATCCCGACGCACCTCAGGGAGCGACACTCGGCCTCTCCGCCGAGCCTGGCCTCGAGTTCTCGGTCTACGGAACCTCCGGCAGCCGCTTCGTGTCGACGAACGCCTCGGTCGTCCTAACCGGTGACCCGGAGCCCGAGGAGTCATTCTGGGCCGTACCGCTCGGGACGGAGCGCACCCCCGACCATATCGAGCTCGATCGTTCCTCCACACTGATCGACAGCGAGCAGCAGGCCGACTACCTGATCATCGCGCACGGGAGTCTGTTGGAGTCGTCCAGGAGACTGGCAGAGCATCACCGCGCCGCCGGCCTCGAGGTCGCCCTGGTCGATGTTCAGGATGTCTACGACGAGTTCGGCCACGGCATTGTGCATCCCAGCGCGATCCGCGACTTCATCGCCCACGCATACCACCGATGGCAGCAACCGCGACCGCGCTACGTCCTCCTGGTGGGCGATGCCAGCTGGGACACCAAGAACGACACCGCGGACGATTCCCGCTATGCCAACTGGGTGGACCGCCAACTCCTGCAACGCGGCACCTTTGGCGCGCAGCGCGTCGAGACCTACGACGACGCCTTGTCGCCAGATGACCGCAACCTCATTCCCACCTTCACCTTCCACACCAACGAGGGACATGCCGCCAGCGACAACTGGTTCGTCGCCGTCGAAGACGATGACCTGCTTCCTGACCTCGCGATCGGCCGGCTGCCGATCGCCGACAGTGACGTCCTCGACGGTCTGATCGCAAAAATTCTGCGCTATGCGACCGACTCGAAGGTTGGACCCTGGCGGCGCAATGTCCTGTGGATCACCAACGAGTGGAAGTGGTTGCAGGATCACAGTCGCGATATCGAGGAAGCGCTGCGCCCGCGAGGACTCTCTGCCTCCTGGGTCGTCCCGACGAGCGAAGAGGTCACGAATGAGCATCATCAGGCGTTCCTGACCGAGGCTCTGGACGCGGGTCAGTTGATGGTCCATTTCGCCGGCCACGGCGGGCGATACATCTGGCGAACAGGGCCGCGGGATCTGGGCAGCAAGAACGTCGATCTCTTCACGCTCGATCACGTCGAGGCTCTGGCTCCAAACGACAGGCTTCCCGTCGTCTTCAGTGTCACCTGCCACTCCGGCCCGTTCGATCACCCCAGCGCGGACTCGATTGCCGAGGCCTTTCTGCGCCTCCCCGATCGGGGGGCTATCGCCGTCGTCGCGGCGGCCTGGCGCACCAGTGCCGCCTCCGTCTGGTTGAGCCGCGAGATGATGACCGAGTTCAGCCTCGGCGGACCGATCGGAGACGCATTCCTGCGGGCCAAACGCAACCTCGACGTCGACGATCTGATCGCCACCTACAACCTCCTGGGCGACCCCGCACTCCCGCTGGCCCTGCCCGAGAGTGCCGTCACCTTGAACGTCCTCCAGGAGGCGCGCCGCCGTACGCTCGTTCTGATCCCTGAGATCGCCGGGTTCTCGGGACGGGCTCTGGTCGATTTCGTCGACGCTGAGGGCCATCTCGTGCACAGCCAGGAGGTCGAGGTCACCTCGGAGCAGACCGAACTGAACTGGCCGCAGGGTTTTGACCAGGGCCTCGTCCGCGCATACCTGTGGAATGAAGCGAGGAACATCGACGCGATCGGCACGCTCATGCTCGAGCCGGCTTCCACACCGACCGTCGGCCGCTGACGGCGGCGTCAGCCTGTGGTGGTCGACCAGGCGCTCGTGTCGCCCGACTCGAATCCGTCACCAAAGATGACGTCGCAACTGTCCGGGATGCCGTTACCGTTCTCGTCGGGAACGTCTCCCAGCAGAATCTCCAGCATGTCGACGATCTGATTTCCGTTGCAGTCGGCCGGTTCACCGGCGTAGACGGCGAGGAAGCCGTTGAAGTCATCAAGATCGACATCGCTGTCGCCGTCGAAGTCCATCACCTCGCAGCCCGGCTCGAGGGCAACCTCGAAACAGTCGGCAAAGACGAGGAAGTCGACCAGGTCGACCACCTCATCGGCATCGGCGTCTCCGAGCCGCCCAGGCGGGTAGAGCGTCCACGTCCTCCCAGCCGGAAGATCCGTCAGCGTACGGCTGGAGCCGCCTCCGGGCCAGACGACGACGATTTCGTCAACCGCCGAGGCCTGGCCGAGCCCGACATGAGCCGTCAATTCGTTCTGCCCCAGATAGGTGTTCCCACCGGCGAGAATCTCCCGGAGCTGCCACTTGGTGCCGATCCGGGTATCGATACTGCCCCCCACGGCGGAGAGGTTGGCACCCTCTCCCTCCATCCGTAGCCGAACCCAACTGCGTGCATCGCCCTCGTGGTTGATGAAGAGCTCGACGTTGCCACCCAGGTTGTTGACCAGGAGGTCCAGATCGCCGTCCAGATCGATGTCGGCCACCGCCGAGCCGAAGGAGGGCTCAATGCTGGCCACGACGCCCGCTGCCACGGCCACCTCGACGCAGGGGACGCCACCACCGCAGTCGTAGAGCGAGTTCGGCTCGAACATGTTGTTGACGTAGAGATCCTGGTCCGCATCGTTGTCGTAGTCGAAGAAGATCGATCCCCAGGAAGTGATGAAGTGGTCGACGCCCTCGTCCTCTGACAACTCGACGAAGGTCCCGTTGCCTTGATTGAGAAGGAGCGGATTGAAACCCTCCTCGTAGTTACCGACATTCGTGCAATAGAGATCGGGCCATCGGTTGCCGTCGAAGTCGCCGCAGGCGACGCCCATCGAGAACAGGCCGACGTCGGCTCCGGAACCGCTCGAGACGTTCACCAGAGCCCCGTCATCGTTGCGCCAGAGTTGGTTCGGGCGAAACAACGGGGGCAGGTGGCCCCGATCGTTCGACAGGTAGAGGTCCACGTCGTCGTCTCGGTCGTAGTCGAACCAGACGGGTTGAAAACCGTACCCGAAGTCGTCCACGGTCTGAGCGACGCTCACGTCCTCGAAGACTCCGTTCCCGAGGTTGCGGTAGAGCTTGTTGTCGATGTCCTCGGTCCCGGGGACGATGCCGTTGTAGTTGGTGACATAGAGGTCGAGCCACCCATCATCGTCGAAGTCGCCAAAGGCGGCCCCCTTGCCCGCTCCTACGTCGGCCACTCCCGCGGCGACACTCGCGTCCGAGAAGGTGAAGCCTCCCTCGTTGAGGGCGAGGACGTTGGCCTCGCCCAGCTGTGTCAGGTAGAGGTCGAGATCTCCATCACCATCGACGTCGCCCGCCGCGATCGCAGAAGCCTCGACCAGGCTCGGCAGCCCGCTAGCGGACGACCGGTCCGTGAAGTGTCCGGTCCCGTCGTTCTCGAACAGTCCGACCTGCCCGCCGGAAGCTCCGACGATCACCGCATCAGCGTCCCCATCGCCGTCGAGATCGGCAAAGGCGCAACCGAACCCGAGGTAGCCGTCCGCTTGCGGGTAGTCCTGCATGGTGTAGACGAGGCCGCGAGTTGCAGCCTCCTCAGTGAAGGGCGAGATTCCGGCCGAGACCGGCCCGGGCGCAGCCATCAGGCTCATTGCCGTCACGGCGACAAACAGTACCGGACGGGTCGTGGTGGAGACAGGCATCAGAGTTGGGTCATCGAGAGAACGGTCTTCACTCTACCGTTGCGGACCATCTGCTCGTGTCGCCCGACTCGAAGCCGTCGGAGAAGAGCATTTCCACAGTGAGCTCCTGGTTGACGTCGACATCGACCAGCGTCGTGCTCTCTCCTCCTGGCCAATCGATGAGCACCTGATCAACGGTCGAGGCGGCACCTACGCCGAAGAACGCCTCGTGCGGCTCTTGCCCCATATAGCTGGTACCCGCCGCAATGCGGCGCAGCATGGTCACCCCTCCGACCTGAACCCGCACGATGGCACCGACGGCGAAGCGGTTGGGAAGGACACCGCGTGGACGGACGACCAGGTAGTTGCCACCTGCCGAGGGCGGATCGTTCGCCAGCAGCCGCAACGGCACAGCGCTATCCAGCGACATACAAGCCTGCACGAGGTCGAGGTCTCCGTCGCGGTCGAAGTCGCCCGCGAGCAGCGCACTGCCCCAATCGGTGTCGTCGAACTGCACCTCGGTCGACACCTCCGCAAAGGGCAGGCCGCCGCCGGGACTCTCGAAGAATCGCGAGGGGTCGGTCGCGTTCTCTCCGGAGCGCCAGCCGTTGGTCGCCGCGAGGTCGAGGTCGCCGTCGTTGTCGGCATCCATGAATGTCGTGCCCCAACCGAAGTACCCCTGGTCGACACCCATCGCCTCCGAGACCTCTTCGAAGTCGAGCACGCCGTCGAGCGTTTCGTTGCGCAGCAGGACGTTGTGACGCGGCCCGATAGGAGGGTCGGGCATAAAGATGTTCGTGACGTACACGTCGAAGTCACCATCACCGTCGTAGTCGCCCAGCGCCACTCCCATGTCGTTCATGGCGTTGTCGAGTCCGGCTGCTGCTGCGACGTCGACGAAAGTCCCGTCTCTCTGGTTGAGCCAGAGGATGTTCTCAGCAAAATCGATCGCGACGTAGATGTCGGTCCAGCCGTCGCCGTCGAAGTCCTCCATCGCGCACTGGTGGGCGTTGCGCACCACCGCCACGCCGCTGGCATCGCTGACATCCGTGAAACCCCCCGTACCGGTGTTGAGAAAGAGATGCCCCGGCCCGGGCCATTGAGCCGTGAAGACATCCAGGTAGCCGTCCCGGTTGATGTCGCCCGCGCAGATGCCTGCCCAGTGGTGGGTCTCCTCGATGACGATCGGAGGTTTGGCGACTCCGGCCTCGAGGGTGACGTCTGAGAACTGCAGTCCCGGATCCTGGCGATAGAGAGTGAACGACGAGGCGGCCTGCATGTCGTCGTTGGCGACCCAGAGATCGAGATCACCGTCCCCGTCGTAGTCGAGCCAAAGGGCTACCCGACTCGAGGCGAGCGAGTCGACTCCGGCGGACGCCGCGATCTCGACGAACTGTGCGCCCTGATTGTGGAAGAGCCGGTCAGGGGTACCGGAGCCCTGCGGCACGAAGAGGTCGATCAGCCCATCGTCGTCGAAGTCCACCGCCGCGACACCGGTGCCGTGACCGGCCTCCGGCATATGGAGACCCAGGCCCCAGGCCCCGCTGACGTCGACGAAGAGCGCCTCGGTCGCCGGACAGACTGACGGCAGAAAGCAAGCGACCGCCAACGCGACGGCGCTGCGTCGCGTGGCGATCATCTTGCGGTCTCCTGGCGCGGCTGTCCGCTTAGCCGTCGATCTCGAAGTTCTTCAACTCGACCGGGATCGCCACGCAGGGTGTCCCCAGCGCAATCGCGGCGTCGGCGCAGATCTGGTCCCAGGAGGTGTCGCAGCAGAACGCGTCCAAGGTACAGATCGCATTGCAGCAACCAACGCACCCCGGGCCGCCACAAGTATCTTCGCACTGCGGCGTGCCGGTGTCGACGAAGCAATCACCGTCACCCGCCGTGGGGTTGCACGGCGGGCCCAGGCGCACTTCGTTGATGGCGAGTTCGAACCGGCTGCCGCCACCGCCGATCCGGCTGACCTCGACGAAGAACTGCATGCCCGGGAAGCCGCTGACCATCGTGTGGGCCCTGCGTCCGCCACCACCGGCGTTTTCTGCGATCGGAGCGCCGCCACAAGCGCCGAAGACGGCGATGCGCGTGTCGAAATCGGTACCCGGCATGCTGGTATTGATCGGGAATCTTCCGTCGGCGACTGCGTCGAACCGGTACCACCGGCTGTTGCCGGCGCCGAGATCACCGAAGGTGCTTCCGGTCTGCGCCACGATGGCTTCGTTGCAGCTGTCGCCGGGCGCCGCCCAGGCAGCCCCTGCGATCACCAACATCGTAGCCGCCATACAAACGATCAGGTTGGCTTTCTTCATCAGACTCCTCCATCTCCCGGATCGCCCGGGGCCTTCCGTCACGCTGTCCGAATGACGGCGAAGACGGCTGTTTTTCCAGAATTCACGCCACTCTATCCCGGACCTCGTATCAGAGTAAACTCGTCATAGGCACACTGAAGGCTAGAAACGCAGGGATGAAGTCGTCCCGACGCCCGCCTCGGACTCGACGCCAACGGTCCCGCGGTGAAGGCGCATGATCTGGCGTACGACACTCATTCCCACCCCGCTGCCCTCCTTCTTGGTGGTGAAGAACGGGACGAAGAGGTTGCGCCGAGCATCGTCGGTCAGCCCGACGCCGTTGTCGACCACCGCGATGACCACCTGACCCGACCGGCCGACCCGGCCACTCAGGCCAACTGCTGGCTCCTCTCGCCCAACCGTCGCGTCGAGGGCATTGCGCACGAGGTTGATCAGAGCCTGCTCGACGAGCTCCTCGTCCGCATTGATCTCGAGAGTCTCGGGATCCACATCGACGGACATCGCGACACCTCGTGCAGCCGCCTCGTCCGCCATCAGTTGACTCGTTCGACCGAGCAGCCGGACGACGGAACAGGTAGAGATTTCAGGCTCGGGGATCCGTGTCATCCGACGGTAGCTGTTGACGAATCGCGTCAGGCCGCTTCCTCGCCTGCCGATGGTCTCCACAGCCGCCAGGACATCGTCGAGTTCTTCCCGCGTCCCCAGTTCCTCGCGCAGCGCCGAAACGTCCTGTGCCGCCGTCTCCGCCAGCGAAGTGATCGGTGTGATCGAGTTCATGACCTCATGGGTCAGCACCCGCATCAGCTTCTGCACCGCGTCGAGCTCCCGGGCCTCGAGCTCATCGCTGAGGTCCTGGATGCACACCAGCTTCTCGTCCCGGCCCCGCTGTCTGAGCAGGGTCGCTGACAGATTCAGTTGTAAACGCTCCCCTTCCCGGCTCGCCGACAGGGCGGTTTGCTGCCCGGGCTCGATAGCCAGGACCGCGTCTATGAAGTCGTCGCCGAGCAGCCGGCAGGTCTGGATCTTGTGAGGCTGCGAAACGCCTAGGAGGCGCCGCGCGGCGTTGTTGAACTGGGTGACCTCACCAGCCGGCCGAATCGCCACGAGCGCCACCGGAACGTGCTGGACGAGGGTGCGCAGGAAGATCGCCTGCTCCTCGCGGTCGCTGCGGGTGTCGCGGAACTGCTCCAGAACGCCATCCATGGTCTCGGCGAGGTCCTCGAAGGAGGCACCCTTGTCGCCACCGGTGAAGCTCTGGGAGTAGTCGCTGTGGCGTAGGGCCAGGAGGAAGCGGGCGAGCCTTCGGTTGGTCGCCTCGACGTAGCGCACGAGGGCTGCGACCTGCAGCACCAGCACAACCCCCACCAGAGCCGTGCTCATGACGAGGTCCGTGGACATGAGCAACCAGACGAGGAGCGATCCCACCGCCAGTATCAGGGCGATCTGGAGGAAGACGAAGAGCCGGAAGCTGCTAAAGACCATACTTCGACATCCGTCGGTAGAGCGAAGTCCGGGTGATGCCGAGCTCCCGGGCCGCCCGCGAGACATTGCCGTCATGCTTGACGAGCACTCGACGAACAACGGCCTTCTCGACCTGATCCAGGTTGTAGTCCTCAAGGCCGAGCTCGTTGGCCGACTCGCTGCCATCGGGCCTCTCGAGTAGAAAGTCGGCCGGACCCAGAGTGTCGCCGTCACTGAGGATCAGGGCCCGCTCGACCGCATGGCTCAGCTCGCGCACATTTCCCGGCCACCCGTAGGCCTCGAGATGCGCCAGTGCCGCCGCCGAGACCCGCTTGCGAGTCATCCCGTACTTGCGGGTGTAGCGCTCGAGGAAATGCTCGAGCAGGAGGGCAACATCGTCTCCCCGCTCCGCCAGAGGGGGCAACTGAACTTCGACAGTGTTGATCCGGTAGAGCAGGTCCTCGCGGAAGGTCCCATCGGCGACCATGCGTTGGAGCGGCTGATTGGTAGCGCTGATCAGTCGCACGTCGATCGGTATCGGCTCGTTGCTCCCCACCGGCAGCACTTCTCGCTGTTCGAGAACCGACAGGAGCTTGCCCTGCAGGTGCATCGGCAGGTTGCCGATCTCGTCGAGGAAGAGCGTTCCCCCGGAGGCGATCTGAAACCGGCCGATGCGATCCTTGTGGGCGTCGGTGAAGGCACCTCGCGCATGACCAAAGAGCTCGCTCTCGAAGAGTGTCTCGCTGATCGCTCCCAGGTCGACGGTGATGAAGGGTTCCTCGCTACGTCGAGACCTCCGATGCACCTCTCTGGCGACGAGTTCCTTGCCCGTGCCGTTGGCGCCCAGCACGAGCACGTTGGCGTCGGTCGGGGCCGCTTTGCCGATCAGCGTATTGACCCGGCGCATCCCGTCACACTGGCCGATCATCTCGCTCACCGCCGGCTCCATACCCTGAACGAGAGCCTTCTGGCGGGTCTCGAGGCGTCTGACCTCGCGCCTCGAAGCCGAGAGACGCACGGCCGCGTGCACCGTCGCGACGAGCTTCTGGTTCTCCCAGGGCTTGAGGACGAAGTCGCTCGCTCCTCGCTTGATCGTCTCTACGGCCGTATCGACGTCGCCGTAGGCGGTCATCAGTACGACGACGGCGTTGGAGTCGATCTCGAGGATGCGTTCGAGCCAGCGCAATCCCTCACCGCCGCTGTCGGCGCCGGTCGTGAAGTTCATGTCCAGGAGGATCGCGTCGAAACGCTCGCTCTCGATCAACTCCGGCAAGCGCTCCGGATCCGGCTGCGCTACGACCTCGCCGAAGTGCTTCTTCAGCAATAGCCGTGCGGCCACCAGAACATCCGGATCGTCATCGACTACAAGGACTCGAGCGGTCGCCTCCATGTGTACGCCAGCGTACACCCATGTTCGGTAGCTGTACAGTCCGACAGAGCTCTCAACGCCCAAAAAACAGCTAACTCCCTTAATCCCAGCACTTCGGCCTATGGCACGCCCCTTGCGATAAAGAGCAGACAGGAAAGAGAGTTGAGACCGATGGGAATGGATCGCAGACTCGAGAAGAAGCGCCCGACAGCCGCCAAGGTGGCGGCAGTCGCCGCCCTGACGCTGGTTGGCGCCTGGTTGGCCTGGCGTTTCATCCAGTCGAGCGGTACCGCGACCTACAGGGTCGACCGCGACCGGGTGACGATCTCCAGGGTGGAGCGCGGCCAGTTCGACGACTTCATCCCCATCCGCGGCAACGTGACGCCTCTGCGCACCGTCTACCTCGATGCGATCGACGGCGGCCGAGTCGAAGCCGTCCTCGTAGAGGAGGGCACTCTGGTGGCTGCTGGGCAGGCGATCGTCGAGCTCACCAACACGACGCTGCAGCTCGACGTCATCGCCCGCGAAGCCGAGGTGTCCGAACAGCTCAACAACCTGCGCAACACTCGCCTGGCGCTCGAGCAGAATCGCCTGCAGCTCAAAAGCGACCTGGTCGAGATCGAGTACCAGCTCATCCGTCTCGGTCGCCTAGTCGAGCGCCGCGGCAGTCTCGTCGAGCAGGAGTTGATCTCTCAGCGCGAGTACGACGACGTCAAGGACGAGTACGACTACTTCGAGCAACGTCGCGAGATCACTCTCGAGAGCCAGGAGCAGGAAGAGCGCATGCGGGTGGCCCAGATCGAGTCTCTGGAAGAGGGAATCACGCAGCTGCAGAAGAACCTCGAGATCGCCCGACGCAATCTCGAGGGCCTGACGATCCGCGCGCCGCAGAGCGGTCTGCTTTCGGCCCTCGACGCCGAGATCGGCGAGTCGAAGAGCCGCGGGCAACGCCTCGGTCAGATCGACGATCTCGACAACTTCAAGGTCACGGCATTGGTCGACGAGTACTACGTCACCCGTGTGCGCCGAGGCCAGGCCGCAGAGTTCACGCTCCTCGACGTCTCGTACGCCCTCGAAGTGACGAAGGTCTACCCGGAAGTCGAGAACGGGCAGTTCGAAGTCGACCTCGCGTTCACTGCCGACGTTCCCTCCGAGATCCGTCGCGGCCAGACTCTCCAGATCCGCCTGCAGCTCGGCGAGTCCGGCGACGCCCTGATGGTCTCCCGCGGTGGCTTCCATCAGTCGACCGGCGGCGCCTGGGCCTTCGTCCTCGACTCGTCCGGCTCCGCCGCCTTCAAGCGCGAGATCGAACTCGGCCGGCGCAACCCCCGCCACTTCGAAGTTCTGAACGGCCTGAATGCAGGCGACCTCGTCATCACCTCCGACTACACACCCTTCCTCGAGATGGATCGGGTGCTACTCAAGAACGCCGACTGACGGCACACACAGCGAAGGAACGCTCTCATGCTCGAACTCAAGAATGTCACCAAGATCTTCCGCACCGACGAGATCGAAACCACGGCTCTCGCCAACGTCAACGTCAAACTGGAGGCGGGTGAATTCGCTGCGATCATGGGACCGTCGGGCTGCGGCAAGTCGACGCTCCTGAACATCATCGGCATGCTCGACACGCCGACGACCGGTGAGTATCACTTCAACGGACAGGAGATCTCCCGATTCTCCGAGCGCCAGCTCGCCCAACTGAGGAAGGTGAGCCTCGGCTTCATCTTTCAGAGCTTCAACCTCATCGACGAGCTCAGCGTCTTCGAGAACGTCGAGCTGCCCCTGATCTACCAGGGAATGTCGAGCCGCGAACGCGCCGAACGCATCGACGAGGTGCTCGAGAAGGTCGGTATCGCAGAGCGCCGCAACCACCTGCCGCAGCAGCTCTCGGGCGGTCAGCAGCAACGTGTGGCCGTGGCTCGGGCTGTCGTCAGCCGGCCGAACATGATCCTGGCGGACGAGCCCACCGGCAACCTCGATTCGACCAACGGGGAAGAGGTCATGGAGCTTCTGACCCGTCTCAATGCTGAGGGCACCACCATCCTGATGGTGACCCACTCCCAGACTCATGCCGAGTACGCCCAACGCGTGATCAATCTCTTCGACGGTCACGTCATCACCGAAAACGTCGTTCGCATGAAGCGCGAGGTCTCCCATGCTTAGGAACTACCTGACGATCGCCATCAGGAACCTGCTCAGGCACAAGCTCTACACGGGGATCAACGTCTTCGGCCTCGCCGTCGGCCTGAGCTGTTGCGTTCTCATCGCTCTCTTCGTACGCAGCGAGCTGAGCTTCGACACCCACTGGGAGAACGCCGACCGCACCTGGCGGATCACCCGCGAGTTCAAGGCCCGCAACGGCAACCCGGGCCTGTTCCTGGCGACCATCGCCCCTCAGGCCGGTCCGCTGATGCAGGAGGACTTCGAGGAGATCGAGGCGATGGGGCGCATCATGGGTGCCCGCGTCCTCGTCTCCCGGGGCGAGACCTCCTTCTACGAGCCCCAGTTCGCGGCAGCCGATCAGGGCATCTTCGACATCTTCGACTTCGAGTTCGTCAGTGGCACGCCTGACGGCGCGCTGACCGAGCCCTTCATGATCGTCCTCACCGAGAGCCTCGCCGAGAAGTACTTTGGCAACGAGGACCCGCTCGGACAGACGCTGACGGTCGAGAATCAGGTCGATCTCAAGGTCACCGGTGTCATCCGCGACCTGCCGCAGACCACTCACCTCGAGATCGACATGCTGGCCTCGCTCTCGACTTTCCAGGCCCTCTATGGTGATCGCTTCGTCGAGAACTGGGCGAGCAACAACTTCCTCACCTACATCCGTCTGCCCGAGGGGTACGACATCGAAGAGCTTCGCGCTCAACTCCCGGACTTCTACGTCAAGCACATCGGCGAGAACGCCGACGAGACCACCGAGTTCCACCCCCAGCTTCTGACCAGCATCCATCTGCACTCCAACCTCGACAACGAGATGGGCACCAACGGCAGCATCTCGGTGGTCTACACCTTCAGCGCCGTTGCAGCTTTCGTCCTCCTCATCGCCTGCATCAACTTCATGAACCTCTCAGCGGCGCGATCCATGCAGCGCGCCAAAGAGGTCGGCATGCGCAAGGTCATGGGCGCCGAACGGAGCCAGTTGATCTCCCAGTTCCTGGGTGAATCGATCCTGTTGTGCGTCATCGCGACCCTGCTGGCAGTGGCCTTCGTCGAACTGCTCCTGCCCATGTTCAGCACCTTCGTCGGCCAGGACCTCTCCTTCGAGTACGCCAGCGACCCGCTCGTCGCCGGCTCCCTCGTCGGCCTGGCGCTTCTCGTCGGTCTGGTCGCTGGCAGCTACCCGGCGTTCTATCTCTCGGCCTTCACTCCCGCCTCCGTCCTCAAGGGCGACGTCACCCGAGGAAAGTCCGGCGCCCTCTTCCGCAAGGGCCTGGTGGTCACCCAGTTCGCTATCTCTATCGCTCTCATCATCGCGACCGGAGTGGTCTTCTCTCAGATGCGCTATGCACAGGAGCTCGATCTAGGACTCAACCAGGAGCACGTCGTCACCATCGCAGGTTCTCCTACCGGCGGTCTGGGCGAGTCTTATCAATCGATGAGAGACGAGTGGCTGAGCCTTCCGGGAGTCGTCAGCGTCACCGCATCGGCCCTGACACCGAGCGACCAGAACACCAACGGCTTCGGCATCAAGTACGAAGGCGGCGATCCGGATGGCCGAGGCATGCCGCCACTATGGGTCGACTACGACTTCTTCGAGACATACGAGATCGAGATGGCCGCGGGACGGACCTTCAGCCGCGACTTCGGCACCGATCAGATCACCATCCCGACCGCCGATAACCCACAGACTGCGGGTAGCTACATCATCAGTGAACTCGCAGCTCAGCAGCTCGGCTGGACACCGGATGAGGCGATCGGAAAGTGGTTCGAGATCTCAGCTTGCATGGATTGTGACGAGGGGGCCGCTCGTGGCCCGGTCGTGGGCGTCGCAAGGGACATTCACTTCTCCTCGATCCGTGAGGCCATCAAGCCGGTCTTCTACTTCGTGCCACCCGAGCAGATGTTCGGCTTCCCGGCTCTCAGCGTCGCCTCGATCCGGGTGCGCGGCGACAACCTCGACGCCACCCTCGCCGGCCTGGACGCCACCTTCCAGAAGTTCCTTCCCGACACGCCCCTCGTCAGGTCGTTCGTCGACGACGACTTCGAAGCCCTCTACCAGAACGAACGTCGGCAAGGCCAGGTCTTCATGCTCTTCGCGCTCCTGGCGGTGGTCATCGCCTGCCTCGGCCTCTACGGCTTGGCGGCCTTCACGACCGAGACCCGAACCAAAGAGATCGGAGTGCGCAAGGTGATGGGCGGGTCGGTCTGGGACATCGTCAGACTCCTGACTTGGGAGTTCAGCAAGCTCGTCCTCATCGCCAATCTCCTCGCCTGGCCTGCCGCCTGGTTCCTGATGAACCGTTGGCTCGAGAACTTCGCCTACCGCGTCGAGATCGGTCCGCTCGTCTTCGTCGGAGCCGCCGTTGCCGCTCTGCTGGTGGCCTGGCTGACGGTCGGTGGGCTGGCGGCGAAAGCCGCCTCCTCCAGGCCGGTTCTGGCGCTGCGTTACGAGTAACACCGGGTCTCGTTCTTCCGTGTAATCCCGTTTGACGGTCATGTGCGTTCTGCGGGAAGAGACCCTGTCTCCGCTGGCCTGACCCGTCCAGACCCCATCGGAGACGAACACCGAGTCGACTTGTTAGTCTCTGCCGCAAGATGACCCCCCAGCGCCTCATCCTGCTGTCGAGATGGACCTGCGTCGCGGTCCTGCTCGCGGGCTGCTCGACGGACTCGGGATCCGGGTCGTCGCGCACCGATCTCGGCGAATTCGCCGCTTTCCAGACAGCCCAGGTCACCTCCGCCACGATCGACAGCAGCTCGGACCAAGACCCGAGCCTCGACTTCGGCTGGTCGACCGGCCGGCTTCCGGGCGTCGACGAAGAAGTACTCACTCTCGTCGGGCAGGAAGCGCTCTTCCGCTTCTTCTCCTCTGAAGCCTCCGCCACCACCCTCCAACTCGACGCTACCTGGCTCGGCCCCCCAGAGCCCCTGCGACTCGGCCTCATGCTCAACGCGAAGCGAATGCAGGCCGTCCAACCGTTGCCCGGCCGACAGAGCTACACGATCAGGATCCCCGCGCAGGCGCTGCACCAGGGCTGGAATGTCCTGCGACTCCAGGCCAGGTCCCTCCCTCTCGTGACCTCGGGCGAAGAGGCGCGGTTCGGGATTCACAGCCTGAACTGGCTCGCCGCGGACGGGAAGAGCGTGCGGCCCGGCGACGTGGGCTCGGCGATTCTCCGCTCATCAGCTGCCGATCCCGCCGATGCCTACGTCGAGATGCCCAACGGCAGCTACTTCGATGTCGTCGCTCGGATCGGCCCTGACAGCCACCTACGCACCTCTTTGCGCGCGCGCCTCGCACCACAGGCTACCGGTTCGGCCACCGTCTCCATCACCCTCGAAGAAGACCCCGGCGCCTCGCGCCAGCTCTTCTCGCTCACCCTGGGTGCCGCCGACCGAGTCGCCCGCGATCTCGACATCCCTCTCGAACTCGCCGCCGAGGGCCTTGCCCGGATCCGGTTCCAGGTCAGCGGCCAGGTCGAGGCGACCGTTCGCTGGCTCGATCTGCACCTCCAGCAGCCCGTCGCAACCCGAAGCGGTCAGACCGTCGAGGTCCAACCGGAGACCGCGCGTCGATCGCGACCTCCAAGGCCCGACATCCTCCTCATCCTCCTCGACGCCGCACGCGCCGACGCCTTCTCGGTCTACGGCGGCCCCTACTCCACACCCTCCCTCGAGCGCCTCGCCGCCGACGGAACGCTCTTCGAACGAGCGATGGCCCCATCCGCATGGACCGGGCAATCAGTACCCTCGATCCTCACCGGCCTCGGTCCCGACGCGCTCGGGATCGGTCACTGGGGTGACAGGATCCCACCCAGTGTGCCGACTCTCGCGGAGCTCCTGTCGGACGCCGGATACGAGAGCACCCTCTGGTCCCAGCACCCCTTCTACGGCTGGCACCGCGACCTGCATCGCGGGTTCTCTACCGTCAGCGTCGTCGGCAGCGGCCCCTTCGACGACGGCGCCTTCACAGACCACTTGATGGCAGCGCAACAACCCCACTTCGGCTTCCTGCACCTGCTTCCACCGCATGCGCCATACACGCCCCCTGCGCCGTTCAGCGGCTCACGAACCGAGGGCTACGAGGGAGGCGTCGAGGCTTCGATCAACTACCTCAACCGGGTGTCTCTCGGCAGCGAGGAGCCTGACTTCGAGGACGCGGATCTGCGCTACATCAAGGACCGTTATCTCGAGCACGTGGAGTACGCCGATTCGCTGATCGGCCGGGTCATCGATGCTCTCGATGCTGAAGACCGCTACGACAGCACGCTGATCGCCGTCGTCTCGGACCACGGCGAGGCGTTCTACGAGCACCAGCAGTTTCTGCACACCCGCGAACTCTATGAGGAGTTCGTCCGGGTCCCCTTCGTCGTCAAGTGGCCGGCCGGCTTCACCGCCCCCGGGCCCGAGATCGCCGGTCCCGTCTCCCTCCTCGATCTCGTCCCCACCCTGGCCGAGGTGCTCCGGCTGGAGCTGTCGACTGCGCTCCAGGGCGAGAGTCTTCTCGGCTCCCGATCCGACACTGTCTTCACAACCACCCGCGGCAACTCCGATCGCTACCGCATGCCCCGAAACCGTATCTCCATCGAGTCGGAGGGCTGGAAGGCCATCTGGGAGGTGCACTCCGACGTCACGAAGCTCTACCACCTGACCGACGATCCCGGTGAGAAGACCGATCTCGCGAGCACTTACCCCGTCATGGCCCAGTTCCTCCGGCAGGAGATTCTGCGCAGGTACCACACAGACCGCCAGACGGCGCGCGTTGCCAGGGGTGATCAGACCGCGCCGACGACCGAACTCGACCTCGAGGCCATCGGGGAGCTCGAGGCCCTTGGCTACCTCAACTGAAGGAGCCGCGGGTCAGGGCACGCTGTTCGTCCAGGCCGTCGTGTCGCCCGACTCGAAGCCGTCGCTGAAGATGTGCGCCTCGCCGACGGTCACGCAGTCGCTGGCCGGTCCGAAGCAACTCGCTCCATCGACTCCCATCGGTACGACGACGTAGGAGTACGGCCGCTCGTTCTTGAGTCCGCTATCGCTGAAGGCGAGCCCGCTCGTCATGCCGACAAGGGCCTTGCCCAGGCCGCAGAGTCGCTCGCCGTCGGTCCGGTAGATCCGATACTCGGCTGCGTCGGCGACGGCCGTCCAGGAGAGGTGCGCTCCCCGGTCTACGGCAGCCGCGGTCACCACAGGAGCCGTCGTCGGTGTCGGCGCACAGCCGGAGTCCTGGACCGTCGGCCCTGGCGTTGCGCCCCCGGGGGTGCAGCCGATGCCTAGTCGGTCGAACGCCGCCGCGATGGCCGTCATGTGAGGCGTGCCATTGTCGATATCGCCGTCGTCGTCGTCCGCGGCGAGGAACTGGAGATAGGCCTGCGACGCCCCACACCCGGCGTCGCCGGGAGCGGGGCCGTTGAGGTCGAACCAACCGGTGAGGGCACCGCCGGCGACGAAGAGGAGTCGAGTTACCAGCTCCCGTGCTGTGTTGTCGTCCATGCCGTAGAGCGCCGGCAGGTCGCGCTTGGCCAGATCCCACACTGCCTCGGAGTAGGCGGCGCCCAGGCATTGCGGGGCATCACTGATGCAGAAGTTGCGCACCCAGTCGAGGTCGTGCGGCAGACCCGACTCGCGATCGGCGTAGTCGACGGTCCTCACGCCAGTGCAGCCCGAGGCCACGGTGCAGGGGTCGCCGTATCCTGAACAAAGGGTGCCGGCAGTGAAGAAGCCGCGACCGACACAGGAGGCATTGCCTCGGAACGCCGCCATCAGATCCGCCAACCCCTCACCCCCGCCCTGAGACACGCTCGGGATGCTGCCCTCGACGTCGTTGTCGTCCATCCCGTGCCCCCACTCGTGATCGATGACACCGGCGAGTTGAGCCACGTTCTCGCAGGGACCGGCGTTGTTGCGGTAGAAGTTGAGACTCGTGCCGTTCCAGAAGGCTCCACAGGTAGCGTTGATATTCGTGTTGGTCAAGAGCTGCGACCCCAGCCAGGCATTCGCAGGCAGCTGACCAACCGCCATCTCACGGATGCGGTTGATCTCGTAGTAGGCGGTCCGGGCACCCGCGGTGTCGCCTGGAGAATGCCCGGGAGGCACATCGCAGTCGGTGTCACCGTCGGCCCCTTCCAGATCGATGTCTCCGGTGGAGCTCTCGGAGATCGCTCCGCAGCCGTCGTTGATGAGCACGAACTGGCCGGCGAGAGTCGTCGTCACCGCACCCGCCGCATCGAAGTTGCCACCGGCATCTGTGAATCCCCCCACGTCCAGATCCGCGAAGGGCATCGGGTAGCCGGCGACGAGGCTGCCGTCCGGCGGAATGCCGTCCGAGCTCGCAGGATAGACACCACCGTGCACATTCCTGGCGCTTCCGTAGTGATTCAGATCTTCCAGACTGAGCAGCTCACCGTCATGGGCGTCCACCAGCGCCTCCCAACGGCCTCGGTCGCCTGAGATCGAGACTGGAACGACCCAGACCAGCCGATGGCCCAACGCGCTGGCGCCCGATGCTCGAGACGGCAGGATCGCCAGAGTTGACGACGCCGTCGCTTCACCCATCTCGCGGTGACCGAGGTGATCGCTAACCACCTGACGCGCCATGTCGCCACCCAGCGACGGTACCGTGTCCAGCGTGATGTCTCCCCAGTTGCGGCTTCCCAGAAGGACGAGATTGCCGTGGTTGATGACGGCAGTGACGACGGCGCCTCGCACCGGCAGTCCAAAGAAGCCCCTCGACGCCGAGAACTGGATGAGTTCGCCGCTCTCGAACACCTCCTGCCTGGGGCGAAGCTCCTCGACTTCGATCCCCAACATCGATGAGTGACGGGCGATGTAGGTCGTCAGGAGCTCCCAGGTCTGCCTCCCCAACGCCTCGTCTCCAGCAGGACGCTCGAGGTCGAGCTCGCCCCAGGTCAGGGTATTGCCGACGCCTGCGCCCGGGATCAGCGGAAGGGCCGACAGTAGCGTGGCCCAGCGCCCGGTCGCCGTGTCGAGCAATGCGGTGTTCGGTGGCACCCCGAGACGATCCAGCTCCGCCTGACGTCGAACTCGCATCTCGAGTCCCAGGGTCTCCACCGCCACAAGGGACGGGACCGGCTCCTGCCATGGGATCTCGCGCAGAGCTGCTCCCCGGCCAGTGCCGGCTTCCTTCACCAGGGCGCTCGAGCTGCCGGCGACGGCCAGCAGGAGACTCCCACAGACAAACGCTCTTCTCATCGTCGTGTCCCTTCCCTGCGCTCTCTAGAGAGATTGGCACATCTCGACGAAGCCCTCAAGCCGCGGTTTTCGCTCCGCGGCAACCAGGCCAAAGAAAAGGGCGGCCCTGAGGCCGCCCTTCGATTGCTCCTTGGAGACTGCTGCGACTCACTCGCCGATCGGAACCTCGTTCGTCCAGGCGCTCGTATCACCCGACTCGAAACCATCGGCGAAGATGTCCGTAGCGCCGAGAGAAGCGCAGTTGCTGGCGGGGCCGAAACAGCTCGCTCCGCCGCTGCCCATCGGGATCACGGTGTAGTGGTACGGGTGGCCGTTCTTCAGCCCGCTATCCGGGAAGGTCGTGCCCGCCGTCGAGGTGACGAGAGCCTTGCCGAAGTCGCAGCCGAAGACGCCGTCCGTGCGGTAGACGTTGTAGGTCGACGCCCCGCCCACCGAAGTCCAGGAGAGGCTGGCGCCCATGTCGGTCGACGAAGCGGTCAGGACTGGCGCCGTCGTCGGATTGCCCGCGCAACCGCTGTCCTGCACCGTCGGGCCACCGTTGCCCGGCGAGCAGTCGATCTCGTGGCGGTCGAAGGCGGCAGCGATAGCGACCATGTGCGGCGTGCCGTTGGCCAGGTTGCCGTCGTCATCGTCGGCCAACAGGAACTGGTTGTAGCCGAAGGTGGCGCTGCAGTTGGCGTTCGGCGAACCGCCCGTCGCGTACCAACCGTTGAGGACGCCACCGGCGAGGAACGTCAGTCGCGTGGTGATCTCGAGGTTGGTGTTGAAGTCGGTGCCGTAGATGGTCGGCAGGTCCCGTTGGAGCAGGTCCCAGACCGTCTCGGAGTAGACCGCGCCACGGCAGTGAGACGAGCCGCAGCAGCCGCAGGTCTGCATCCACGTGAGGTCGTGCGGCACACCGGAGGTCCGGTTCGCCCAATCGATGTCGCGGATGCCGGTGCATCCCGAAGCCGGGGTGCAGGGATCGCCGTAGCCGCCGCAGGTCGAGCCGTCGATGAAGAAGCCGCGACCGACGCACGATGTGCCGAGACGCAGGGAGGCATAGAGGTCAGCGATGCCCTCGCCGCCACCGTTGGTGGTCGAGATGACGGAGCCCTGGACGTCGTTGTCGTCCATCCCGTGGCCCCACTCGTGGTCGAACACGCTGCCGATCTGGCCGGTGTTGCCGCAGGGGAAGCCCTCGCGATAGAAGTTGATGGTCACGCCGTTCCAGAAGGCGTTGCACGAGTTGTTGATGTTCATGTTGGACTCGAGGGTTCCCATGAGCCAGCCGTTGGCCGGGAGATGACTCTGGGCCTGCTCGACCATGCGGTTGAGCTCGTAGAACCCAGAGCGCGCCGAGGCCGTGTTGTCGCCGGAGGTCGGGGTGTCGCAGTCGACGTCGCCGTCGGTGCCACCGAGCTCGATGTCACCGGTGCTCGATTCGTTGAAGGTTCCGGTGCACTGGTCGTCGATGCGAATGTACCGACCGACGAGGGTCGTGGTGGCCGATCCACTGCCCGTGAAGTTGCCGCCGGCGTCGGTGAAGGGGCCGCCGACCGTGGTGTCCGCGTAAGGCATCGGGTAGTTGTCCTGCATCGTGCCCTCGGGGCCGATGCCGTCATAGGTGATCGGATAGTGGCCGCCGTTGATGTTGCGGTTGGTGCCGAGATTCTGTTCACCGGCCTCGGCGTAGTCGTTGAGGTCCCGGAAGGACATCAGCTCTCCGCTATGCGCGTCCACCAGTGCTTCCCACTGCCCGGCAGCGCCGGCCACGTTCGGTGAAACCACCCAGACCAGGCGATGGTGGAGGCCGCTTCCTACTGCGTAGGCGCCGCTGACGCCCGTCGACACGATCTCGAGGCTCGAGTCACCGCGCAGAGAATCGACGGAAAAGGGCGCGACGAACTCGGCGACCGCACCGCGGGCCTTGTCAGCCGACATGCGCGGGTTGAGGTCCAGGTTGATATCGCCCCAGCCATTCGAGCCCATGAGGGCCAGATTGCCGTGGCTGAGGACCGCGGTGAAGGCGGCACCACGAACGGGCACGCCCCGGTAGACCCGGTGGGCGAAGAACTGGACGAGCTCGCCGTTGTTGTGCGAGGCGCCGCGATGAACGAGCTCCGACGGGTCGATCCGCAGGCTGCCGGCGCGCTCCGCAATGTAGCGACTCACCTGCTCCCAGGCGGCATCGACGATTGCGGCGGAGTCGGCCGGCGCTTCCGCTCCGAGGCCTTCCCAGGTCAGCTGATTGCCCTGGCCGTTGCCGGGGATCATCGGGATGACCGGATAGAGAGCGGCCCAGCGGCCGCCGCGGGTCTCGAGAACCCCTGCGGTGCTGTCGACACCGAGATCCAGGAGTCGGCCGATGGCCTCCAACCGGAGGTCCTGTGGAAGGTCGGCGGCGCGACTGAACGTGTCCCCGTACTCCAAGGCCGGCAGCAGGAATTGTCGATCGGCCAGCGGGGAATCGTTGCGCTGATTGACGATCGCACCAGCACTTCCGGCGACAACGGCCAGAAGGGTCAAGCAAAGAAGACTGCGCTGCATCGTGACGCTCATCGAGGACCTCCGTTCACTTCTTTTTTGGGTTCACTACCAGTGTTGGCAATAGTGCAAACTCGCGATTGCTCTCTTAAAGTCGAGTCCGACTACGGTCCCACATTCCGGGCTGCGATTCAAGCCGACGCTACACATGACTTCGTCTCAGGATCAAGTACCCCGAAGCCTCTACTGGCCTTTCTATCACCACATTGTGAGCATGAAATCCATGATATGGTTTCATCCGTTCGCGAGACGATTCGTTGAAGAGATCGAGCTTGTCATCACAACGCGCTCCCGACGGGACCCAGGCCGTGGTCCGCGCGATCAGCCTGCTCAAGGCCTTTTCCAGCGATCGGCCCGCTCTCTCGGTAGCGCAGCTGTGTGAGGAGGTCGGCCTGACCCGGACGACCGGCCACCGCCTGCTCTCGGCCCTCGAGAGCGAGGACCTCGTGGCCCGGGATTCTGCAGACGGCGCCTACCGCCTCGGGCCCGGTGTCATCGCGCTCGGAGCCCAGGCACTGCGGGATCACGACCTGCGCACCGTCGTGCAGCCCGACCTCGAAGCACTGGCCGATGAGACCGGGGAGACTGCAACGCTCGAGATCCTGGCCGGAAACCAGATGCTGATTCTCAGCGAGGTGAAGGGGCGCCATCTGGTGACCGTCGCCCCGGAGTTGGGCACGATGTGGCCGATCCACACGACATCGACCGGCAAGGCCGTCCTCGCGACACTGCCTCCGGAACGACGCCGTGAGCTGCTGCGACCCCCGTTGAGGAGCTTCACCCAGTCCACGATCACCGACATCGACGCACTCCTCGAAGAGGTAGACGCGGTGGCACACCTTGGATACGCGGCGGCAAGCGGAGAGATCGAGTCCGGCGCGGCGGCCGTGGCCGCTGCTCTGCTCGACGCCCGCGGTAACGCCCTCGGCGCCATCAGCCTCGGCGGGCCAGTCAGCCGCCTCACCGAAGAACGCATCGCTGAACTCGGAGCGATTCTTCAATCCACGGCCGCCCGCCTCTCGCGCCGGCTCGACATTCGAATTCAGTAGACCAGGAGGACACGACCTTGCAATCGCCAACTCTACGCACCCCGATCGGCTCCTTCGAAGGCGCCTACTCGGGAACGGGAGACAGCCATGGCTGAGCCGAGCCTCTTTCATCCCCGCACTTCAAAGCTCTGCATCAGCAATCGCTGGAAAGAGTGGGGGGGCTACTACGCCGTCAGCTCGTACGACATGTCGCACGAGGGCGAGTACTTCGCGTTCCGCCACTCGGCGGGACTGATCGACGTGAGTCCCCTCTTCAAGTACGACATCCACGGCCCGGACGCCGCCGCCTACCTCTCGCGGTTGACGGTCAAGGACGTCTCGAAACTCAAGGTCGGTCGGGTCACCTACCTGTGCTGGTGCGACGACGAGGGGAAGGTGATCGATGACGGCACAGTCTCCCGGCTGGATGACGACTACTACCGGTTGACCGCCGCCGAGCCGTCGCTCTCCTGGCTCGACCGCATGAGCCGCGGCTACCGGGTGACGATCGAGGACTCGAGCGCCCGCCTGGGCACTCTGGCGTTGCAGGGCCCGAAGTCACGGCGCATCCTCGCCGCCGCCAGCGATGTCGACATGGACAAGCTCGGCTTCTTCCGCATCGCGAAGGGGCGAGTCGGCGACGTCGAGGTCTGGATCTCCCGCACCGGCTACACCGGAGACCTCGGCTACGAAGTGTGGGCCCCCGCCGAGGGCGCTCTCGAGGTCTACGACGCGATCACCGACGCCGGTCGCTGCTGCGGCATGATCCCGGCCGGGCTCGACGCCCTGGACGTCAGCCGCATCGAAGCCGGTTTCATCATGAATGGCGTCGACTACTTCAGCGCTCATCACTGCCTCACCGAGGAACGCAAGTCTTCGCCCTATGAACTCGGTCTCGGCTGGACGGTTCAGCTCGATCGTGACCCGTTCGTCGGTCAGGCGGCTCTTGCGCGGGAGAAAGCGGAGGGGCCCTCGCGCGCCTTCGTCGGGCTCGACGTTTCGTGGACCGAGGTCGAAGAGGTCTTCGCCGGGTATGGCCTGCCGCCGGAGCTGTCGACTCACGCCTGGCGCGACGGTCGCCCGGTCTACGACCGAGAGGATCAATGGATCGGCCAGGCCACGAGCGGTGCCTGGTCGCCGACGCTGAAGAAGAACCTGGCGCTCGCCCTCCTGCCGACGGCCTGGGCCGAGGAGGGTACAGAAGTCGGGTTCGAGATCACCGCGGAGTACCGGCGTCACACCGTCAGCGCCACTGTAGTCAAACCGCCTTTCTTCAACCCCGACAGAAAGAGGGCGTGATGGCGAACCGGAAATACGACGCGATCATCATCGGCGGGGGTCACAACGGCCTGATCTGCGCGGCCTACCTGGCCAAGGCCGGTCGCAAGGTGCTCGTCCTCGAGAAGCGCCACGTTCTCGGCGGCGCAGCGGTCAGCGAAGAGCTCTACCCGGGATTCACCTTCTCGAGTTGCTCCTACGTGGTCAGCCTCTTCCGCCCGTCGATCATGCGCGATCTCGAACTGGCGAAGCACGGCATGGAGATCATTCCGCTCGAGACCTCCTTCACGCCGCGCATCGGTGATCCGGGCCTGTGCCGCTGGCCAGACTATGCCCGCAGCCGCAAGGAAATCTCCCGCTTCAGCGTCAAGGATGCCGAGATCTATCCAGAGTTCAGCCTGACGATGACGAAGATGGCGCAGTTCACGCGCAGCATCATCGACTCGCCGGCACCCGACCCGACGTCGCTCAACCCGCGCGAGCTCATGCGTTTGCTGCGACTCGCCAACGACGTCCGCGGCGGCGGGGTCGAGGCGATGAACATGAACATCAAGCTGCTGACGATGAGCGCTGTCGACTTTCTCGACATGTGGTTCGAGTCGGACGTGCTCAAGGCGCCGATGGCCGTCAGCGGCATCATCGGCACCTACCTGGGTGTGCGCTCACCGGGCACGGCCTATGTCCTTCTCCATCACTACATGGGAGAGATCGACGGCGCGTTTCGCTCCTGGGGCTACTCCAAGGGCGGGACCGGCGGCGTGAGCATGGCCTGCGCCCGCGCGGCCGAGAGCTACGGCGCCGAGATCCGCACCGAAGCCGGTGTCGAGGAGGTGCTCCTCTCGAACGGTCGGGCCACCGGCGTCGTCCTCGAGAACGGGGACGAACTGACGGCCAAGACCGTCATCTCGAGCTGCGACCCCCGGCGCACCTTCATGAGCCTCGTGGGTGAGCGACACCTCGACGAGGGGTTTGCCGACCAGATCCGACGCTACAAACTGCGCGGCTCTTCGGGCAAGGTCAATCTGGCGGTCGACAAGCTGCCGGAGTTCTTCGGTCGTGAGGGGACAGCGCACCTGCGCGGCGATATCGCCATCGCTCCGGGGATCGACTACCTCGAGAAGGCATACGACGAGGCCAAGTACGGTGACTTCTCCAGTCGGCCGTATCTCAACGTCGTCATCCCCTCCCTGATGGATCCCAGCGTGGCTCCGCCGGGCAAGCACATCATCTCCTGCTTCGTGCAGTACGCGCCCTACCACCTGCGAGAGGGAGCCGAGCATTGGCCCGCAAAGCGCGAGGCATTCGGCGACGCGGTCGTCGACACCCTGGCCGAGTACTGCCCGGGGCTCAAGGAATCGATCCTCTTCCGTCACGTGCTCACTCCGTGGGATCTAGAACAGGAATACGGATTGTCCGAAGGGAACATCTTCCAGGGCGAGCTCACCCTCGAGCAGCTCCTCTTCCAGCGACCCGCCGCCGGCTGGTCGCGCTACAAGACTCCCATCAAGAACTTCTGGATGTGCGGCTCGGGCACCCACCCGGGCGGAGGCATCATGGGCGCCTCCGGCCAGCTGGCCGCGACGACTCTTCTCGGATCGGGTGAACTATGAGCTACGACGTCATCGTCATCGGTGCCGGGCACAACGGACTCACAGCCGCGGCGCTTCTCGCCCGCGCGGGCCGCAAGACACTTCTCGTCGAGCGGCGAGAGCTCCTCGGTGGCCTCGCGGCGAGCGAGGAGTTCCACCCGGGTTATCGCACCAACGGTGTCCTTCACGACACTTCCTGTGTCCGCCCCTGGGTCGTCGACGCACTCGACCTGAAGTCGCACGGACTCTCGAGGGCGACCTCGGAGGCGGCCGTATTGATTCCGCAACGCGAGGGTCGAGGCCTCGTCTTCGACCGTAGCGTCGACCGGGTGGCAGACGAACTGGGAGCCGACGAGGGTCGGAACTACCGCGCCTACCGTGACTTCATCGACCGCCTCAAGCCGGCAGTGGCCCGCCTCATCGACAGTCCTCCGCCAGAGCTCTTCGAGCCCGGCATCGGCGATCTGCTCAGTCTCGGCCGCTCGGCGCTGGCACTCCGACTCATGGGTGAGCGCAGCATGATGGAGATCTTACGGGTGGCGCCCATGGCACTCGCCGACTGGCTCGACGAACGCTTCGACTCGGAGCTTCTGCAAGCCGCGCTGGCCGGGCCCGCCATCCAGAACACCTTCACCGGGCCTCGCTCTCCCGCCTCGACGGCCAACCTCCTGCTGGCCGAGTGCCTCGCCGAGCGCCCGATCCAGGGTGGACCGGCAAGCCTCGTCTCAGCGCTCGAGGGCGCCGCTCGCGACGCCGATGTCGAGATTCGCACCGGTGCTGCGGTCGATCGGGTCCTCGGCTGCGTGGACCGGGTCTCTGGCGTCCGTCTCGCCGGCGGTGAGGAGATCGCCGCCGGCACTGTCGTCGCCTCCTGTGACCCCAAACACCTCTTCCTCGACCTCGTGCCGCCGGCGCTCCTGCCACGCAACCTCGATCACTCCATGTCGATCTACCGGGCCCGCGGGACCGCCGCCAGAGTCCACCTGGCGCTCTCCGGCAGTCCGACCTTCGCCAGTCGCCCCGACGAACGGGTCGCCTCGGTTCGGATCGGAGAGACGCTCGAAGACTTCGAACGCGCGTTCGACGCCGTCAAGTACCGCCAGTTCTCACAACGGCCGGTTCTCGACGTCCAGATTCCGACGCTCGACTCGCCGGAGCTGGCTCCCGAGGGTCACCACGTCTTCTCGATCGCCGTCCACTTCGCACCCTTCGAGTACGAAGGTGGCTGGAACGACGAGGCGCGTGAAGAGCTCTACTCCAGGGTTCTCTCTCGACTTGACGAGGCTGCCCCCGGGGTCCGCGAGTTGATCGTGGGCAGCGAGGTCCTCACCCCCGAAGATCTCGCGGCGCGCTACGGGGTGACCGGCGGGCATTTGCACCACGGTGAGCACGCGCTCGACCAGCTACTGGTGCGGCCGGCGCCCGAGTGCGCACGGTATGCAACGCCCTTCGAGGGTCTCTTCCTCGCCGGGAGCGGCGCCCACCCGGGCGGCGGACTGACCTGCGCGCCGGGTGGGCTCGCGGCCAAACGGATTCTCGCCGGCTAGACCCGGCCCTCGTTTCCCCGGCGACTAGGAGTCCCGCCCGAGGACCTTGAGATACTCACGATCGAACGCCGCCAGCTGGCTCTCGAGCTCGGCGTAGGGCCCGGGCGTGTAGGCCCGCGAGGCGATGCCCTGCTGGGCGATAGTGCACAGGTGCCAGTCCTGACGGTTCGTCATGTCCCAGAATTCGACGGCGCCAGAGGGATCGAAGCCGGATTGCCCGATGGCGTCCGGATGGAAATACCAGTCGCAGTAGATCCGAGTGCGATCAACCGCCTCGGGGACTCCCCGGTGGATCAGGACGTAGTCCGGATGCAGACTCAGGAACATGCTGGGGAAGAGGGTGTAGTAGTAGACCCGCCCCAGATCCTCTCCCGAGAGCTCACCCAGGGGGAGACCACAGGCCTCGCTGGTCATCGTCATGCTGCTGCCCAGGCCGGCCGACATGGTCATCGGGCCACCCAGGAAGGGGCCTTCGTCCAGGTCGTTCGAGCTGTCCCGGTACGGCGTCAGTTTGTTGAGAACCGGATGCACGTTGGGACAGTGGTAACACTCGCTGTAGTTCTGAAAGAAGAGCTTCCAGTTCGCCTCGACCTCGTAGACCGTCTGATGCACTGAACGCAGTCCCGCCAGGCCCCAGCGGTCGAACTTCCCCATCAAGGGGCCGAAGACCTCGTCGAAGGGCGGCGGAGTCGACGACAGATTGATGAAGATCATCCCTTCGAAGACGGCCAGGGCCGGCGCCCGAAGGGGGTAGTCCTCCGCTGCGAAGCCGACGACCTCCCTCATGTTCGGAGCCGCCTTGAGGCAGCCGTCGAAGCCCCAGGTCCACGCATGGTAGGGACACTGGATTCCACCCTGGAAGTGGCCTGCGGCCTCGCTGCACATCCGGGTGCCCCGGTGACGACAGACGTTGTAGAAGGCCTGGACGCGATCCTCGGAGTCCCGGGTCACGATGACGCTTTCGCCGTCGAGGGTGGCGAGAAAGTAGTCGCCCGGGCGAGGGATCTGCGACACATGCCCCGAATAGAGCCAGGACCTCGAGAAGATCCGTTCCCGCTCCTCGTCGAAGAGCTCCGGTGAGGTATAGAACTCTCCGGGGAGGGTGGTGGCTCCGCCAGACGTTCGATCCTCCATGAGCGAAATCTAGCACGTGATCCGCCCTGCTCCGAGCTTCGTTCGCTGCATGAAAACAGGCCCTGACGGCACAGACCTGGGTTGCCGGCAGCGCGGGTCGTATGCTGGCGCGACTAGGAGCCATCACCAGAGGAGAAGAGATGAGAATCCGCCACTCGAGGCCCAAGGAGACCGAAGGACCGCAGATGACACGACGTGAGCTGATCATCCGCGGCGGCGGCACGATCGCGGCCGGACTCGGAACACCCTTTCTGCTCTCCCGCCGAGCCGCTGCGAGCATCGACCCCGTGCTGACGGAAGCCTGGGCCCATGTCCTCCCCCTGGCCGAAGGCGCCTGGGCTGTCATCTCGACTCTGGAGACAGGCGACATGACGACGCTTTGCAACGGCGGGATCATCGCCGGTCGCGATCGCGTGCTCGTTGTCGAGGCCTTCGCCCGGCGTACCGGCTCTTCGTGGGTCTCCGACGTCGCTCTCGAGCTCACCGGTCGGCGGCCGACTGACGTCGTCCTGACCCACTACCATGGTGATCACACCGGCGGCCTGACCGGCTTCGCCCGCGACGGTGAGACCATCGAACTCCACGCCACGGCCGAAACCCTGTCTCGTGTCAGGAGCCAGCGGGCGCAGGGAGAGAGCCCGGAGGCGGTCGAAACGCGCAAGCTCATCGACGCTGCCACAGTTCTCGGCGAAGAGGCGCCCAAAGAGCTCGACCTCGGTGGACGGAGCGTCGAGCTCCATCCCCACCGTGGGCACACCGCCAGTGACGTCACCGTCGAAGTCGCCGAGCACAACCTGGCCTTCGGCGGCGACCTGCTGTGGAACCGCATGATCCCCAACTTCGTCGACGCCAGGCCCATCGAGCTCGCTCGCACGTTGGAACGCCTCGAGGCGCGGGGACACACGACTCACGTCCCCGGACACGGTCCGATGGCCGACGACGGCATCCTGCAGGCCAACATCCTCCTCACCGATGCATTGGAGGCGGCAGGCCGCAGTTCCTTCGAGGCCGGCACGGACGCTGCCACGGCTGCTGGCCAGCTCCAGCTACCCGGCGACATGGCGCAATGGAAGATGTTCAGCGACAACTACATAGAACGAGCGCTCAGCGCCTGGCATCGCGACCTCGCCGCGATGGATGACGAGGGGTAGGGCGGCGACGCCATCACCGTTGCGGGCGTGTAGAGTCTCACCTGCATGCCGCTCACGACCCAGGTCACCCTGCGGCGGCTGAGCCTCTTCGAAATCTCGATCCCGCAGGTGACGCCCTTTCGCTCCGCCATCGGCGAACGAGTCGAGCGTCGCGCCCTCCTCGTGCGCTGGACGGACGAAGATGGTGCTTTCGGCATCGGCGAATGCTCGTGCCGACCCGACCCCTTCTTCAACGGCGAGTTCGTCGCCGGCGCGATCGCCGTTCTCCGCGATCACCTGGTGCCGCTTCTGCCTGTGCGTACCACGTTGGGTGGACTGGCCCGAGCCGTCACCCGGGTCCGAGGGTGGAACTTCACCGTCGCGGCCCTTCTCGATTCCGCCTTCGACCTGCTGCGCAGACGTGGCGCAGAGGACCCGTTGGCCGCCGCCGCGCTGCCGCGGTGCTCGCAAGTGCCCGTCGGCCTGTCCCTGGGTCTCTTCAACGAGCAGGAAGAGGCCGTACGCCGCGCCGAAGCGGCCATCCAGGCCGGGTACAGGCGGCTGAAGTTCAAAGTTTCACCTACGATGCATGTGGAGACTCTGGTGGCCGTTCGTGAGCAGTTCCCGCAGATCGCCATGGGCCTGGATGCCAACGGCTCCTGCGGCCAGGGAGACTTCGAGTTCCTGGCCCGGCTCGCCGCACTCGAGCCGGCCTTTGTCGAGCAGCCCTTCCATCCCGGCCGAGTCGACCTGGCAGCCGCGCTGCGCCGAGAGCTCCCGAGCCTCAAGCTCTGCCTCGACGAGAGCATCTCGGATCTCGGCAGCCTCGCCGCCGCCCACCACCTCGGCGCCCTCGACGAGGTCAATCTCAAGCCGGGCCGGGTCGGCGGCCAACTCGCCGCCCTCGAGATCATCGACTACTGCTCCACCCACGGTATCCCCGCCTGGGTCGGTGGCATGTTCGAAACCGGCGTAGGCCGCGCTGCGAACCTGCGACTCGCCGCCCGTCTGCCGCAGGCCGGAGCGCACGATCTGAGCCCGCCGTCTAGCTACCTCGCGGACGACATCGTGAGCTCCCCACTCATCATGAATGCCGATGGCACCCTCACCCTCGATGACTCGCCCGTCGACCTCGACTCCGCTGCAATGCATCGGTTGACCGTTCAGACTCTCGACCTCGACCCTTCCGGAGAGTGCCCATGAGCCACGACTTCGACTACCTGATCCGCAACGCCACGGTCTTCGACGGCGTCTCGGCGATCCCGCAGTACCTCAGCGTCGGCACACGCGGCGATCAGATCGCCTATGTCGGGCCACCGCTGACGGCCGCGTCGGCCCGGCGGGTCATCGACGCCGTGGGGCTCTACCTCTGCCCCGGCTTCATCGACACTCATGCCTCGACCGGCCTCGGCTACCGCTTTCCCCACGCCGGTGACCACAAGCTCTTCCAGGGGGTGACGACGGAGATCGTCGGCAACTGCGGCACCTCGACGGGGCCGATCAGCGACCGGCTCGTGCCGACGATGCGCTCGCTGGCGCACGACATCGGGTTCACCTTCGACTGGCGCACCCTCGACGAGTGGTTCCGCCGCGTCACCACCCATGGCCTGCCTTTCAACGTCGGCACGTTCGCCGGCCACAGCACGCTTCGAGGCGGGGTCTGCGGGGACCAGGAGAACATCACCGAGTCGGAGATCGAGCGGATGCAGGCGCTCCTCGACCAGGCGATGACCGACGGCGCCTTCGGCCTGTCGACCGGCCTCGTCTACTCACCGGGGAGCTTCGCCGAGACACCCGAACTCATCGCCCTGGCCGACGTCGCCGCGCGACACGGGGGCCTCTACGTCAGCCACATCCGGGACGAGCGACAGGCTCTCGAGGAGGCCATTGAAGAAGCGATCGAGATCGGGCGCAGCGCCGGCCTGGCGGTCCTCATCAGCCACCTCAAGGCAGCGGAGCGGCCCAACTGGGGCAAGGTTCCGGCGGCGATCCGGCGAATAGAAGAGGCCCGGGAGTCGGGGCTCGAGGTGACGTTCGAGGTCTACCCGTACACCGCCACATCGACCAAGCTGCGCACCTTCATCCCCAAGGCGATGATGGCCGGAGGCGTTGACGGGATGGTCGAGGAGCTCTCCTCCGAAGCGTCGCGCGAACAGGCTGTCGCCTGGCTTCACGAGCGGGGCACTGACTTCGAGCGTATGGTCATGCTGACCGGCGGATCGCTGGGCGAAGCCGGTGAGAGCGTCGAGCAGATCGCCCGGAGTACCGACCGGGATCCCGCCGAGACGGCTGTCGACCTGCTCCTCGACGACCCGGACGCCTGGATCATCTACGACTGTATCGACCCGGACGACATGGACGCGGCGATCCTCTGGCCTCAGTCGATCATCTGCAGCGACTCCTGGAGCCATCCAGTCAACGTGCCGAACCAGATCGGTGACCCCCACCCGAGGACCTTCGGCGCCTTCACGCGCTTTCTCGAACGCTACGCCCTGAGCGAGCCGCGAATCCCGTTCGGCAACGCGGTACGCAAGATCACGTCCTATCCCGCCGAAGCACTCGGCCTCGAAAGCCGTGGACGCATCGCCGAAGGCGGCTTCGCCGACCTGGTCCTGCTCGACCCCACTCGCGTGCGTGAGCGGGCCACCTACACCGATCCCAGGCAGTTGAGCGACGGAACCGACTTTGTGTGGGTCAACGGCACCCTCATGCTCGAGAAGGGGCAGCTCATGCCCAAGCTGCCCGGGCAGGTGCTCAGGAGTTCCCAGTGAGCACGCTGGCCCTGCGTGATGCGACGCCGGAGGACGCCGACGCCATCGCCCGGATCTACAACGAGTCAATCGCCGCAGCCAACGCCACGATGGACGACGTGCCGAAGACCGCTGCCGACGTTCGCGGCTACATGGCCGCATTCTCCAACCGGGAGGTCTACCTCGTCCTCGAGCGGCCGGGGGAGATCCTCGGCTGGGGTGTGATCAAGCGATACAGCCCGCGTGGCGGCTACAGTCGATGCGCCGAGACGTCGGTCTACCTGCGCCAGTCGGAGATTCGGAAAGGGTACGGCAGCCGGATCAAGGCAGCCCTCATCGAGCGCTGCCGAGAATACGGCTACCGCCATCTGATCGGGAGGGTCTGGGCCGACAACGAGGCGAGCATCGAGTACAACCGGCAGTTCGGGTACGACGTCGTCGGCATCCAGCGCGACATCGGCTATATCGACGGCCACTGGCAGGACATCGCCATCCTGCAACTGGTGCTCGACGACGTCGAGGCCGACGTGGCCGAGGAGTACCTCGAGGAAGAGTGACCCCCCGGGGGGGCCGGGGTCCTGCGCTCAGGCGCTGGTCATGCCATGGGGATGAGGACTCGAAAGCGCGTGCGCCCATCTTCGACGGGCTCGAGGTCGAAGTCGAACTCATGCTTGAGCAGGATCTCCTTGACCAGGGTCAGGCCGATGCCCTGGCCGTCGCTCTTGGTGCTGAAGAAGGGACTGAACAACTCCCCGCGCGTGTCGCGGTCGAGACCACAACCATCGTCGAAGACCGACAGCTCCACTTCGTCGGCGACCACCGATAGCGCGACCTCCAGGGTACCGTCCTGCTCGATCGCCTCGATGGCGTTCTTGACGATGTTGATCAGCGCCTGCTCCATCTGCTCCGGGTCGAGCGGAACCTCCGGGATCTCGTCGCTCCCGCTGCGGACCCATTCGATATCTCTCTCCCGGCACTGCACCCGGAACATCACTTCGAGGCCGGCGGTGAGCGCCACCAGGTCGCAGGGTCGCCGATCGGGCTTCGGCAGCTTCACGACCTGCGCGAAGTCGTGCATGAAGCGATTCAGGTGCTCGTTGCGACCGATCACGACATCGAGCGCCCGGCTGTAGTCCTCGCGGTCCTCTTCACCAATCTGCGGACTGTACGTCCGGCAGGACTCGAGCAACGAGTTGGTGACCGCCACGGTGTTGTTGACCTCATGCGACATGAAGCGAATCAGCTTCTCGTAGGCGGCACGCTCGGACTCGTTGAGGATCCGAGTCAACTCCTCGACGAGAACGAACTGCCGGGCGAATCCGCGGTCGACGAAGGCCAGCTTCTCGAGCCGTAGTCTGCGTACCCCATGTCCGGTGATCAGTCGGCTCTCCCCTGCCTCGAGCTGCGCCAGCGCGACAGCCAGATCGGAATCGAGCGCCTCGAGCCTCCTGCCGGAGAGCTCTCCGGCATCCACCCGGAGCAACTTGGCGGCCGACGAGTTGAGCAGCGAGATCCGGCCGTCGAAGTCGAGGATCACGACACCGACCGGCGACGCTTCGACGAATCGCTCGAGGAATCCGCGCTGCTCACCGATCCGCAGCCGCTCGTCGTAGAGCTCCCGCAGCATGCTGTTGTAGAGCTCGATCAAGCGGTCCATCTCGAGCTGTCCGACCGGCGAGAATCGGGCGGAGAACTCCCGCTCGTGCAGCAGGTCCGAGAACGAGCGAATGAACTCGAGCGGCTGAAGCGACCGGCGCGTCAGCCAGACTCCGAAGACCCAGGAGACGACGACCGCTGCTTCGACAACGAAGAAGAGCCCGCCGAGCTCTTCGTAGTACCAGGCCGCGAGGGCCAGAACCGCCACATGGAAGACGGCGAGGTGGAGGTAGTACGCGGTCTTCAGTCGCAAGTCAGCGGTCGCCCTGCACTTCGATGTCGTGCTTCTCGATCCGCCGATAAAGGGCCGCCCGACTCAGCCCCAGGTCGCCGGCAGCCCGGGAGATGTTGTTCTCATGTCGCGAGAGGCTCTTCTCGATCATCAGTTTCTCGACCTGATCGAGAGTCAACTCGAAGAGACCCGTGGGCGAGGTCTGCGGAGGCGTCTCCTCGACCAGGTCGGGGTCGATGAAGTCCTCCTGTCGGAGCCGTCGCCGCCCGGACATCAACACCGCCCGTTCGACGGTCTGGCACAACTGCCGCACGTTCCCGGGCCAGTCGAGGCTCGCGAGCCACTGGCAGGCCTCCTCCTCGATCGTCACGTCGTCGGCGCCGTACAGCTCGGCCACCCTCCTGAGGTGCTGCTGGGCGAGCAGCCGGACGTCGGAGGCGCGCTCACGCAACGGTGGTAACCGGATCGTAATGAGATTGAGTCGATAGAGCAGGTCCTCGCGGAACGTCTCCTCCTTGACCATCCGGGTCAGGTCCCGATTGGTGGCCGAGACCACGCGCACGTCCGTCGTCCGCGTGGCCGACGAGCCGACCGGCTGGAACGTCCTGTCCTGGAGGACCCTCAGGAGCTTGACTTGCGCCGCCTTGTCGAGATCCCCGAGTTCGTCGAGGAAGATCGTGCCTCCGTCGGCCAGCGCGAAGCGCCCTTCCCTGTCGCTCTTGGCGTCGGTGAACGCGCCACGAACGTGGCCGAACATCTCGCTCTCGAAGAGAGCGGCCGGGATTCCCCCGAGGTTGACCTTCACCTGGGACTCTGCCTGGCGGCGACTGTTGCGATGAATCGCGTCGGCGATGAGTTCCTTGCCGGTGCCACTCTCGCCCAGCAGCAACACGGGCGCATCGGTCGCGCAGACTCTGGCCACACGACTGAGCACGCGCACCATGGCAGGGTGCTGGCCGACGATGTCGCTGAAGTCGTACTGCTCGTCGAGCGCCTCTCGGCTCGTCTCTTCGGCCGCCTCGGCCGCCAGCGACAGCGACGTGCGGATGAGCTGCAACAGGTGGGTGTTGTTCCAGGGCTTGGTGACGAAGTCCGATGCCCCGGCCTTGATCCCCCGTACCGCCAGCTCGATCGAGCCCCAGGCGGTGATCAGAATCACCGGCACGCCAGGGGCGAGCTCGCGAATTCGTCCGAGGAGCTTCAGGCCCTCCTCACCGCCCGAACCCTGGCGGGTGAAGTTCATGTCCTGGATGATCAACTTGACACGCTCACGCCCGACTCGGCGGATCGCCTCGTCCGGGCTCGAGGCGGTGACCGATGCGAAGCCGGCCTGCTTGAGCAGCAGAGAGAGCGATGCAGTCACCGACGGGTCGTCGTCGACGATCAGAATCGGACCGGTCTGGATTCGCTCGGAGTTCACCATCGCCTCGCCACTGCACCCCCGATGCTACTCGTAGTGCAGGGCGTCCGCCGGCGCTCGCTGGGCAGCCAGCCAGGCGGGGTATAGAGAGCAGAGCCCGGCAAGCGTCATGAGCGTCGCCAGAGACGCAGCCAGTCCCGTCGACGAAGCCCGCCAGTCGAGTGCCGAAAAGCCTCCCGACAGAGGGAACTGCAGGCCGATCACCACACCGATCAGAGCCGCCAGCCCCGCCATCACAACGGTCTCGAGGACGATCTGCTGGTAGATGCGTCGCCGCGTCGATCCCAACGCCCGCCTGAGTCCGAGTTCGTCGGTACGCCGTGTGACGTTCTGCCAGAGGACGCCGAAGAGTCCGAAGGCGACCATCAGCAGCAGGAACCCGGCCACCAGCCCGCTGATCGCCAAGGGCAGCACGTAGTCCTTGATCTGCCGCTCGCGCAGCTTGCTCAGAGGCGTGATCGAGAGCTTCCAATGGGGAGCCTCTGCCTCGATGATTCGCTGCAGCCGCTCTTCGAAGTCGATGGGAGTCCCGGCTTGCAGGCGAACCGCGAGCGTCTCGGTGCTCTCTTCCAGGTCCTCGGTCGCAAACCGGCCGATCAGGTAGGGCTTGAGGGCGGTGAACTCTCCCATCTGGCGGAACGCTCGAAACACACCGATCACACGCCACTCCCGCTGGTCCGAGTCTTCCGGATCGGTCTTGTTGATGTTGGCACCGAGAATGACACCGTCGGGGAACAGACTGTCCCTGAGCCGCTCGTCGATCAGCACCGGGAAGACCCCCTCCGCCGCATCCCCTTCATCGAACCATCGGCCCTCGAGAAGCTCGACTCCGAGGTCCTGGGGAGCACCGTCGGTCATCGCGCTGAGCATTGTCTGGGTGCTCTGGCCCTCATGGGCGACCGAAGTGGTCCAGCGCCAGTTCCTGAACAGAGGCATGGTCGAGTGAGCCCACTCGACTTCCGGCTGGTCGCGGACTGTGGCCAACAGGCGTCGGAGCGTCAGACCATCGTCCTCGGTCCATCGGCCTCCTCTCGACATCATGACCTCGACAGTCTCCTCCCACTCGAATCCCAGAGGCAGGCGCCACTTGTAGAGCGTATGTGCCCCGAGCGCCGAGACGATGAAGACGATCAGGAAGGCGATCACCAGCTCGGTGACGATCAACCCGTTGGCTCGTTTGCGATTCCAGATCAGCTTGACTGCGTGTCGCAACATGGACTCACCCTCCTCTCAGGGCGCGGACCGGATTGAATCGGGCCATCTTCCACGCCGGATAGACGCCGGAGATCAGACCGAAGGCCGTCATTGCGACCAGCGAACCGAGAAAGACCCGCCAGTCGATTCGAAAGTCACCGTAAGGGATCAGACCGCTGCGCTCGATCAGATCGAGCAGTCCGATTCCGAGAATGAAGCCGGCGATGCCCCCGAGTACAGAGAGCACCAGATTCTCCACCAGGAACTGCCCGACCAGGCTGCGCGCCGAGGCGCCGAAGGCCTTGCGCACCCCGATCTCCGAGGCTCGCTCGAGAATCCGGCTCACGTTGAGATTGATCAGGTTGATCGCGGGCAGCAGCATGAAGGCGATCGTCACCGCGATCACCACCATGATGAAGGCCCCGACCTTGCTGTCGCGACCGTGTGGGTTGTCGAGCGCCATGCGCGCGAGCTGCTCGAACTTTGAGTTCGCCACGGCATTGGCCACCTGGTACCGGTCGGGGTCGTCGTGCACGAATTCGTCCATCGAGGCGAGCAGCTCGGCCCTGATGGCCGGGAGCCGCGACGCGTCCTCGGCGAAGAGCAGGGCCGTAAAGTCGCCGACCCACTCGACCCGGTAGTTGGTCGAGGGCGTGGTGGTCAGCGGAACCCAGATCTCGGAGAACGCCTCACGCCGGATTGCAGCTTCGTCTTCGACCACGCCGATCACCTCGAACCGCTGCCCGCTGGCGGAAAGCGATTGGCCGAGCGCCGGCTCGCCGGCGAAGATCGCCTCACGCATCGATCGGTTGATGATCGCCACGAATCGGCCCTCGTCGAAGTCGGCCTGCGAGATGGGCCGGCCTTCGAGAAACCGGAAGTCGAGAATCGACCAGTAGTTGGCGTCGGTCCGTGCCACTTTGGGAGTCAGCTTGCTGCCGTCCACATAGACCGTCCCCTGGCTCGGCCCGTTGAAGAACCCGATCAGGTCTGGCTCTTCGAGAGGCAGGACGTGTCGCTCCAGCATCCGGTAGCCGAGACGCGAATCCCAGCTGGAGTTCCCGTCCTCCGTCGCGATCCTCGCCTCTGAGACCGCCAGGTAGTGATCGCTACGACTCTCGGCGCCCAGCGGCCGGACGAAGTTCTCGACCAGAGTGATCACCACCGTCAAGACCGCCAGGGTCAACGCCACGGCGAAGAGGTTGACGAAGGTGAAGAACTTGCGGCGCTGCAACACCTTGAGAGCCGTCACCAGATAGTTGCGAAGCATGCCAGCCTCCTCAATGAACGATCTGGCCGTCGAAGACCCTGATCACGCGCTGGGTCTTCTCCGCCATCTCGTGGTCGTGGGTCACCATGATCACGGTCGTCTTCTCCTCGCGATTGAGCCGCTCGAGAATCGACATGATCTCGTCGCCCATATGGCTGTCGAGATTGCCCGTCGGCTCGTCCGCGAGCACGATGCGTGGCTCGCCGACGATCGCCCGGGCGATCGCCACGCGCTGCTGCTGGCCACCGGAGAGTTGGGTCGGGAAGTGATCGATCCGTGATGACAGTCCGACCCGTTCGAGAGCCCGCTCGGCTCGTTCGCGTCGCTCCTTGCGGGTGATCCGGCGATACAGCAGCGGAATCTCTACGTTGTCGACCACACTCAGATCTGGGATCAGGTGGAAGCTCTGGAAGACGAAGCCGATGCTGTCGTTGCGCAGCCTCGCCAGCTCGCGATCGCTTCGATCGGCAACCGGCTTGCCGGCGAGTCTGACCTCGCCCCGGCTCGGGTCGTCCAGCAGGCCGATGAGGTTGAGCAGCGTCGTCTTGCCGCAACCCGAGGGACCCATCACGGAGACCATCTCCCCCTCTTCCACCTTGAGGTCGATGCTGTCGAGCGCCAGCGTCTCGATGCGCTCGGTCTGGTAGGTCTTGGAAACGTTCTTCAACTCGATCATTGCGCTCATTCGTCACTCCACTCGGAATCTGTCCAGGTGATGCAGCTCGCGGGTGTCGGAAATGATCACCTCGTCGCCTGCTTGAAGGCCGTCGAGAACCTGGACGCGATGCCGACTCGCCAGGCCCAGTTCGACCGGTGTCCGGATCGCCCAGCCATCCTCGATCCGGTAGAGAAACTGCGTGTTCGCTCCCAGTGCCGGGCCGTTGCGCAGACCGAGAGCGTCCTGCTCCGACCCGGTGACCACTTCGACGTCGACACGCAATCGAGGCCTGAGAATCGGATGTCCGGGCTCCGCCAGCTTCACGAGGAGTTTCATGCTCCCCCCTTCGACGGTCGGCAGGATGGCTTCGACTTCGGCTTCGAGCACATCGTCGCCTGCCACGACCCGCGCCGGCAGTCCGTCCCGCAGCTGTGAGGCATAGAAGTCCGAGACTCCCGCCTCCACCCGGAAGGCCGAAAGATCTGCGACCCGCGCGAGAGGGGCGCCATCGACGATGCTGGCCCCGATCTGATCAACCAGCCAAGTCACGACGCCGTGTCGAGGAGCCGACACCGTCGCGTGCGACAGCAGGCGCCGCCTGTTGTCGAGCTGATTGCGCAGGATGGAGGTCTCGAGATCGATGCGCTCGAGAGCCGTCTCGGCCGAAGCCTCGGCGTTGGTCATGACCCGCTCGAGCTGCTCCAGCTCCGCCATCGTCCGCTTGACGTTGAGCTGTGCTTCGAGCAACTCACCCTCGGCGATCAGTCCGTCCGCCGCCAGGGCCTCGCGGCGGGAGAGGGTAGCCTGACGACTCTCGAGGTCGACGCCCAGCAGTTCGTGCCGGGAGCGAGCCTCGTCGAGAGATTTCTCGAGTTCCAGGATGCGGCTGTCTCGCTGGTTGCCGGCCAGGGCCAGCTGCTCGGTCAGCTCCGAGAGCTCCAGTTCCAGATCGCGGCTGTCGAGTCGCAGCAGGGCTGCGCCCTTCTCGACCTCGGCTCCAGGCTGTACGAGAACATCGACGATCTCAGTGGTGAAGAGCGCCGACACAAGCTGCTCGCGCGCGGGCACCACTTGCCCCGATGCCGAGATCGACGCGACGACCTCGCCCCGCTCGACCACCGCCGTGCGGATCTCGTCCCGATCCACCGAGGGCTCGATGACCCGCCTGAGGCCGAGGATCAGCACGACGAAAACCACAGCCGCAACCGCCAGTCGCAACCCGCGCCGGCGTCGGCGAGCGCTGAGGTTCTCTGGAGAGAGTTCCCGATCCATGCCATCAGAGATTGCACGCCCCGTGCCAGCCTCCTCCTGGACGGCAGGCCAATGATCTGCTGGCTTCTCGGGTGCCCGGCAGGGCCTGAAACTGTCCGATTCCGAACGGTCGTCCCGGCTCCCGGCCGATAGCGGACAGAGCAGCACGCCAGGCACTAGGATAGCGAGCCATGGCGAGACCGCACTTTCACCGCTACGTCGCGATCGGCGATAGCTCTACCGAGGGCCTCGATGACCCCGATGGAGCCGGCGGCTATCGGGGTTGGGCCAACCGGCTCGCCGAACAAATTGCCACAGCCCAGGGCTCTCTGCTCTACGCCAACCTGGCCATCCGTGGCCGGCGCACGCGGCGCATTCTCGACGAACAGCTCGAGGCCGCCCTCGCCATGCGTCCCGACCTCGTGACCCTCTTCAGCGGAACGAACGACGTCGTGGCGCGCCGCTTCGACCCTGCGGCGGTCGCCGCCGACATCGAGACGATGCACGACGCTCTGATCGGCAGTGGCGCCACTCTCCTCACCTTCACCCTGCCGGACCTGACTCCCGTCATGCCGATGGGCCGGTTCGTGTCCAGTCGAGTCGCCGTCCTCAACGACGCCCTGCGAGAGGTCTCGAGTCGAAGCGGCGCGATCCTCGTCGACTTCGCCGCCAATCCGGTGGCCTCGGATCCGCGGCTATGGAGTGCGGACCGGCTGCACGCCAACTCCGCCGGTCACACCCGCGTCGCTGCGGCCCTCGCCCACGCTCTCGATCTGCCGGGGACCGACGGTTCGTGGGCGGAGCCGCTTCCCGAAATGCCGAATCGCTCGTGGCTGCGCCGTCTCCGAGACGAGTTCGCCTGGATCCGGGCCTACCTGCTGCCCTGGATATGGCGCCACCTTCGCGGCCGCTCGTCCGGAGATCTCGTGGAGCCCAAGCGCCCGCGATTGGGGCCTGTCGAGATGTAGGGAACTACACCCAGCCGCGTCGCCTGAAGTCTCTCAGGACCTCCACGAAACGCTCCATCTCCTCGGGCAGCCCCATCGACAGGCGGTTGTGCCCCGGCATCGGGGGAAAGCGCCGGCCTACCCGGATGCCGTGTTCCCGCATCCGCTGGATGTACCGGTCCAGGTCACCGGGGATCTCGTGCATGAGGAAGCTCGCGTGGCTCGGCAGGGACTCGAGGCCCAGCTCGTCGAGGCAGGCGTGAACGATCTCTCGGGACCGGTGGTTGGCGGCGCGACTGCGGACGAGCAGTCCGTTGTCGTTGAGGGCCGCGAGGCCGGCCGCCAGCGCGAGGACGTTCGCATTGTCGCTCGACATGAACTCGGCGAGCCGCGCGGCAGTGTGCGGATGGGCGAGGGCATAGCCCAGGCGCATCCCCGCCATCGCGTAGATCTTGGAGAATGTGCGCACAACGACGACGTTGACCCGGTCGTCGATCCAGCGCCGGGCGGATTGGAAACCCGGTGCCTCGACGTACTCGTAGTACGCCTCGTCGAAGACGAAGAGTACGGTCTCCGGCGCCGCCTCGACCCAGGCCGCAAGCTCGTCGTCGGGCGTCAGGGTACCGGTCGGGTTGTTGGGATTGCAGACATAGACCACGGTCGGGCGGCTGCTGGACGCTACGAGCTCCCGCATCCGCTGGACATCGTGCGCGTATCGGCTGTCGAGCGGCACCCGAACGACCTCGTAGGCCAGCGGCCTCTGGTACCTCGACATCGCCTCGAAGGTCGGGTCGGCCAGCACCAGGGACGCCCTCGGCGATTCGGCCGCCTGCACGATCATCTGGAGAATCTCGGTCGAGCCGTTTCCGAGGACCACCTGGTCCGTCGTCACGCCGTGACGAAGAGCGAGAGCCTCGACAAAGCGGTCCCGATGGGCATCCGGATAGCGATTCGCGGCTGCGAGGGTGTCGAGGACAGCCTGTCGGGCGGCGGGCGAGAGACCGAGCGGATTCTCGTTCCAGTTGAGCTGGATGAGTGGCTCGCCGCCGGCCGCCTCCTCCGCGGCCCAGACACGGTGGGCCGGCATGACGCCGCGGCCCGCGCCGACGGCGCCAGCGAGTGCCGTCATCCGCAGGAATTCTCTTCGATCCATTCTCGCCTCCCCGGGCTATTGCGAGTCCCCCGGCATCTCGCCGACAAGGATGTCGCGACTGACGAATGACGAGACCGCTGCCACGGGATCAACGAAACCGACAGCCAGGCGCTGGGCTCCCTCACCCAGCGCCAACTCGAAGCGCGTCGTATGCATCTCGCCCCTGGCCCGCTCCAGATCGTCGGCCTCCACTTCGATCCGCAGCATCGCCTCTTGCACCGGCGCCAGGTCACCCAGCTCCGAGCGAGCGGCGATGAAGAGCGGCGCGTCGAGGGCGAAGACCCCGCCCTCGTCCATCAGGCTGAGGTTGGCCATCGGAACCCCCAGCGTGATCGGTACCAGCCAGTACTTGCCCTGATCTCCCTGTCGTGCCGGGCCCACTTCGAGCGTGACGCCGAGGGGATTCTCTTCCAGCCCGAGCAACAGCGCCGTACTCGCTCGATCCGCCAACCGGACCGCGGTCGGCTTGTCGACGTAGCCGGTCCGGTAGCGCAGCTTGAGACCGCGGCCCTTGGCCTTGACCTTGATCGCGTGGTACTCGCCGTCGCCCTGGTGTCGCGGCTCGAAGCCCAACGAATACCTTTGGGAGAAGTCGGTGTGTGCCCGCTCCATCAAGGCGTCGACCGATCCGCCGATCACCGCTACACCACCGGTCTCGTCCGCCATCGACCTCAGAGTCTCGGCGAGGTTGTCCTCCCGCACCCCCTGGACGAGTGGGGTGTAGATCTCTGCCGCCTCGCCGCTCATCCCAGCATCGACCGCGGGGGCTCCCATCGCCTTGTAGGAGTAGAAACTCACGCCGCCGGAGTTGGCCAGCGCCGTCAGCATTCTCAGATCCTCGCTCGGCTGGCCGCCCCCCTTGCCCGACGGCCTCCGGCTCCCCGACTCCAGGGCGTTCAGGGCACGTGAGCGAGCCATCATCTCGTTGTCCATGTCCTCGAGAGAGCGCGGGCCAGTCACAACGGGAGCGTTGACACCGTGGGTCATCTCGGAGAGCGCGTGGTAGAGCTCCTGGCCCGGGCGAGCCGGCAGTCCATCGCTGAGATAGACGACGGCTTTCCGGCCAGGCAGAGAGCCCAGGGCGTTGGCCAAATGGCTCAGCGCGTAGAAGCTGCCGCCCGTGGTCTGTCTCAAGCGCTCGGCATAGGAGTCGACCTGGCGTCCGTAGTCGGCCAGATATCGCGAGATCTCGCTCTGTCTTGTTTCACTTCCAACGAGCTGACGGATCGCCTGCATGAGCTCCAGGCCCTCGCGCAGCACCGCATTACGCTGCGACCGGCGCATGACACCGAGGGCGTTCGGTTGCCCGAGGTCGCGCAGCGCCTCCAGGATCTCGTCTCGATCGGTGGTGAAAGGCTGCACGATGGACAGCCTGCCGTCGTACTTGGCCACCGCGTAGACCACATCCGACTCCCGATCGCGGTGGACGAACCCCCGGAGATCCTCGAGGGCGGCCTCGCGAGTCGCGGGATCGATCGTGAAGTCATCGATGAAGAGCACGACACACAGCGGCGTCCGGCTCGGATCATCGGAAGCCTCCGGAGCGTCGGACACGGCCTCCCCGACGACCGCGAAATGAGTGATCTTGACCTTCTTGCCATCTTCCCGCAGCTCGAAGTCCCGAGCTTCGAGATCGCCGACCGGATTGCCCTTGTTGTCGCTGACGAAGACCTCGACATTGACGACGTTCACGTCGATGGAGTCGAGAACGATCGAGTTTCGCCGTGGATCGTCGCCCTGGGCCAGGGACGCCGCCGAGCCGAGGATCACCAGGGAGAGCGCGACCGAAATCGCGACCGCCACGTGACCACCCGCATTCGCTGAGCGACCCATTGCCGAGAACGATATCCCAGGCCCCATCCCCGGCGGGCCTCGTACACGCGCAGAAGAATATATAGTCAAGCCAGCAATCTTTCGGAGGCACTCCACCGTGAGAACGAAACGCAGACATGATCGCCGGCGGACCCGGGTGGCGGCTCGCGTCACCGAGGAGGGTGTCGACGGAGCCATCTCCGGAATCACCCGCGACATCTCACGGGGCGGAATCTTCATCCAGACTCGGAAGCCGCTGCCGCCCGGGAGTCAGGTTCGGATCGAGCTCCTACACAAGGAGAAGCCCGCAACTCGGCTGGAGGGCGTGGTGATTCACGCCGCGCGCGTTCCACCTCATCTGCACAATCTCCAGCCTTCGGGAATGGGGGTTCGTCTCGACGAGCCGGAGGCGTCCTCCGCCGGAGCGGACGGAGAGCCGGCTCGCGACACACGGGTTCCCTCGAGCAACGAGGTCATGGTCTTCTTCGGCAGCGAGAGACACCTGCTCTCGATCCACGACCTCAGCGCCTCCGGTGCCGCGCTCGTCAGCCCCACTCCACTGCCGGACATCACGTTCGTGCGCATGCACTTCAAGCTGAGCGATAGCGCTGACGTTCTCGTGGTGGACGGGGTTCCGGTTCGCAGCAAGCCCGAGGGCAGTGGCACATCCATCGCTGTCAAGTTTCTCGACCCACCAGACGAAGTGGTGGGTCTCATCGACGATTTCGTCCGTGAGAGAACGCGAGGCCCCGACGACGACTGAAGTCCCTCGAGAGTGGCAGGCGAGACCCTGTGAAATGATCCGCCGATGGCATCGCCAGGATCTCCACCGGCCCCGGCTCGACCAGCGGCTCTGCTGAGCGGCGTCGCGGCTGTCCTGCTCGCCTCTCTCGCCTGCGTCGGTCCTGGCGACCCGCAGGCCGACATCCCGACCGCCGGCACCTTGCTGATCACCGGCGGTACCGTGATCACGATGGATGCGAAGGACTCGATCATCGAGAACGGGGCCGTCGTCGTGGTCGAGGGCCGAATCGCCGCCATCGGCCCGGCAGCCGAGCTCGACCGGGCGTACCCCAATGCACGCCGGGTGGACGCCGCGGGCAAAATCGTCATGCCCGGCCTGATCAACGCTCACACCCATGTCCCGATGGTCCTCTTTCGAGGCCTGGCGGACGACCTGGTTCTGATGGAGTGGCTCGACGAGCACATCTTCCCCGCTGAGGCCCGCCTGGTCGACGAGGAGTTCGTCCGCTGGGGCACGCGCCTCGCCTGCATGGAGATGCTCAGAGGCGGGATCACCACCTTCGTCGACATGTACTACTTCGAGGATGTCGTGGCGCAGGAGGCGGAGCGTTGTGGCATGCGCGCCGTCGTCGGCGAGACCTTGATCGACTTTCCGGCTCCCGACAACACCACCTGGGATGAAGCGGTGACCTACTCGCGGGAGTTTGTCGAAACGTGGCGCGGGCACTCGCGCATCACGCCGGCAATCGCTCCCCACGCGCCGTACACCGTCTCCGGGGATCACCTCGTCGAGGCTCATGCGCTGGCGACCGAACTCGACGTCCCTCTGTTGATCCACCTGGCTGAGGACCGCGCCGAGCTCGAGACCATCTCCCAGCTCTCCGGCATGACCTCGGTCGACTATCTTGACTCCCTGGGTGTACTTGACGATCGGGTGCTCGCTGCTCACGTCGTCTGGCCGACGCAGAGCGAGATCGAGCTGCTCGCCGAGCGTGGCGTCGGCGTCGCCCACTGCCCACAATCCAACATGAAGATCGCGGCCGGCGTCGCTCCCGCACCAGCGATGATCGAGGCCGGCGTCGCTCTCGGCCTGGGCACCGACGGCGCCGCTTCGAACAACGATCTGAACCTGTGGGAAGAGATCGACACCGCAGCCAAGCTCCACAAGGTGACGACCGGCGACCCCACGGTCATCGATGCACGGGAGGCCCTGCGGATGGCCACGATCGAGGGCGCCCGAGCACTCGGCATGGAGAGCGAGATCGGCTCGCTGGAGGTCGGAAAACGGGCTGATCTGATCGTCGTCGGAACCGGCGGCCTTCACCAGAGGCCGAGCTACTCTCCCTACTCCCTGCTCACCTACACGACCAAGGCGTCCGACGTCGAGACGGTGATCGTCGAGGGTCGGATCGTGGTCGATGCACAGCAGATCACGACGCTGGACTCGGCCGAGGTCCTCGAGCGCGTCGAGGGGTATCGGCGACAGATGGCGACCGACGGGTGAGACCGGCTACTCGATGTAGCCCAGAGCCTTGAGGTCTTCCAGCTGATCGAGGTTGGTCGTCGAACGGCCTGCGGCGAGGGGCGAGGGACCGCGCAACAACGAGATCGAAGGCTGCGCACGCTGGATCAACTCCTCGAAGCCATCGCCCCGGTAGTCGACGAAAGACGCTGAGGTCGCCTTCCGGGTCACAAGGGTCTCGCCCCCACGCTGGAGCGACACGGCGAACTCCACGTCCTCCGACGCCTCCAGTTGCACCAGGGCCAGGAACGTTCCGGTTCGCCCCGGGACGTTGTCGATTCCGGGCTGACCAGCGGTGATGGGGAGGCCCACCAGGGTGCGATGCGTCAGCTCTCCATCGGACTCCACCTCGATCGTCCACGGACCCGGCTCGCCGTCGCCCGTCACGACGACGAAGGGTCCAGGGCGGGTGCGCAACAGGAAGCCGGCCAGCAGCTCCTCCATCCGACTCATCGCTTCCGGGTTCTCGCGCCCAACCGCGACGAGTTCGTCCGGGTCGGCCTCCAGGTCGAAGAGCCGGCCGACAACCGGAGCTCCCGGGATGAAACGAGCCACATACTTCCAGCGCCCGGTCCGCACACCGATGACACTCCGGGCCGGGTTCTCGACGAAGGCCACTCGATCCCCGACCTCGTCTCCGTCGACGAGCGGCCACAGACTGCGCGAGTCCGGACCCTCGCCGGGGTCCAGGCCGGCAGCCTCCAGCACGGTCGGCAGCAGATCCGTCGTCCGCACCTGAGTCGAGATCCTCCGGCCGGCGACGGACTGCTCTCCACCGGCCGGCTTGACCACCAACGGGACGCGGACCATGGAATCAGTGAGAACCGTCGCGCCGTGCCCCCAGGCTCCGCCGCGGTCGTAGATCACCTCACCGTGATCCGACACGACGGCGATCACCGTGTCGTTGTAGATGCCCCATTCCCGCAAGGCGTCGAGAAGCACTCCGATGCGGTCGTCGGTGTAGGCGATGGCTCCGTCGTAGAGGTTCTGTGCCGCAGCCACGAAGTCGGGTTCCGGCCGACCCGACCGGAAGCAGCCAGGGCATCCGGAGATGCCCGAGCGGGTGATCGATATCGGCAGTTCCAGTCCGAGCTTCTCGTGGGTCACCGCGTCCCCGAACTCCAGATCGAAGGGGTGTGGCTGGTTGAAGGGTTGGTGCGGATCGTCCAGGTGGAGGAAGAGAAAGAACCGTTGTTCGCGATGGGCGTCGAGCCAGTCGAGCGCCTTGTCGAGATTGGTCTGGGCCGTCCGTCTGGAGGTCGGCAGATTGAACCAGCGATCGAAGCCCCGATCGAGACCGAGACCGAAGAGAAAGGCCTTGTAGACCACCGCGTGGGTGCGCCATCCACCCGAGCGGAGCCTCTCGGCCAACGTATCCAACTGAGAGGAGACGGCGGTCTCGGCGTTGACCAGTCCATGCGTGGCGGGTACACGGCCGGTGAAGATCGAGGCGAACGAGGGAGCTGTCCAGTTCGCGGCCGAGATCGCCTGCTCGAAAACAACGCCGTCGGCCGCGAGGCGGTCCAGGTTGGGGCTCGTGGCGCGGGGGTAGCCGTAGACTGAAAGGCGATCGGCCCGCAAGGTGTCGATCCCGATCAGGACCACGTTCGGCGGATCCTCCGGACGACGCGGGGAGTCGACCATTGGGTTGCCCCACAGCGCAAAGCCCCTCGGACCGTCCGACCGGGTCGCCAACTCCAGGTCGACGCTCTGCCCGGCCCACCGTGTGAGATCGACCTCGGCGCGCCGCCAGTGCCAGCCCTCGCCCTGTTCGCCGATCGACACCTCCTCGGAGAAGATCACTTTGCGCTCAGCGCCCTGGCCCAGGCTGACCTCGAAGCTCGCGGCATCCCCGAGATGCGAGCCGTTCCCCAGCGAGTAGGAGAACGTCAGTCGACCACCATCGGGGATCTCCAGGGGAAACCGCAGGCGTGTCGGTGCCGGAGCGAACAGCGCGTCGACGTGCTCATAGTTCTCGTCGTAAGGCGGCTTGGCGACCCTGACCCGCTGCGCCGGCAGCAACCGGCCCCGCTTGACCAGTCCGAGGTTGCCCGTATCCCTGGAGTTCGCCCCGGATCGCTCGAGGAGCATTTCCTGGCGTGGCGTGGCCCGGACCCGTTCGAGCGACAGCTCGGCGAGACACGCCTCGGCACTGGAGGATCCCGCGGGCCGGTCGAGGTCCTCGAACAGAACGATGAGGGTCCGCGTGTTGAGGTTGGTCGTGAAGTCGAGCTGGGCGGAGTTCCATTCGCCGGCGGCACCCGTGGTCTCGAACCGATGGATGGCCTGTGTCACTCCCTTACCCAGAAGACGACTGCGCCGGCGCCAGGTGCGCTCGACGGGCGCGTTGAACACCTTCGGCCTGGCCAGCTTGACCGAGGACTCGATGACCCGAAGGTCGAACGCTGCCCAGTCGGCCTTGAGAACCCGGCGCATCCTGAGGCGCGTCAGCGGTCGGACCGGAAACGTGATCGCGTAGAGGGCAACCTCACCCTTCCCCATGCAGGCGACCTGTCCATGCTCCGGGTCCTGCACTGGCCGCATCGCGGACGGAGACGGCTCCCAATTGAGCTCGCTGCGATAGTCCCCCTCGAAGTCCCCTCTTCAGACCACCTCCGTCGCCAGGTCACCGATGGGCTCCCGGTCCAGCAGGGGGCTCTCCACCACGACCTCGGGCCCGGCTCTGTCCACCAGGCGCACGAGTCCGGGCGCCTGCGTGCGGTCGCAGCCCGTTGCAGCGCAACCCAGAGCAACGATCACCAGCGTGGCGAGAGCCGTGCCCGAGCGCAACCTGGCCCCGCACCGGGAGACATCGATGCGCCCCATGGGCCGGTCAGCGAGCGTCGTCACTCTCTTCGAGAGGAGGAGTCGCCACCACGTCACCGTTCTCGGCGGTGTGCACGACACGCTGGGGAAAGGGGATCTCGATACCCTCCTCCTCGAACCGACGCTTGATCTCGATCAGGAGTGAGTTGTTGAGCGCGCCATAGTTCTCCCGCATCCCCCAGGGCGAGAACTGCAGATCGATCGCGGAGTCGCCGAAACCAGAGACGAGGAAGAGGGGTGCCGGCTCTTCCAGACAGAGCGGGTTGTCGCCTGCGACCTCGAAGAGCACGTCACGGACCCGGTCCAGGTCCTCCTTGTAGGCCACCCCGAAGAAGAGGTCGACCCTCCGAATCGGGAACCGTGTGATGGTCCTCACCTCGGTCTTGATCAGGCTCTCGTTGGGCATCCGGACATAGAGGTTGTTGAAGGTCCTCAGCTTGACCGAAAGCAGGTCGATCGAGAGCACTTCGCCCGTCGTCCCTCCGACCTTGATCACGTCGCCGACGCCGAAGGGTCTCTCGGCGATCAGGAAGAGCCCGCTGATGAGATTCGACGCGGAGGTCTGGGAAGCGAAACCGATCGCTACCGAGAGAACACCAGCTGCGCCCAGAAGAACCCCGAGCTCGAAACCCAGCTCGTTCAGTGCCGCGACGAGGAAGAGCAGGAAGACGAGATAGAAGACGGCGCGACGGGCCAATACCGCCTGCTGCCGGGCCAGTCGTTCGTGGGTCAGCCGCCAGCAGGCCCGCGACAGCAGCTTGGCGAGTCCCCATCCGACGATCAGGAGGGCCAACGCTCGCAGGAGACCGAACGTCTTCTCCAGCGTCAGGTAGGGCTCGATCGCACCCCATAGTTCAGTCATCGTCACCCCCGAGGAAGGGATCGAGCAGATTCGAGAACGCGCGGACCAAAATGTTGGTCTCCGACGCCTCTCGCGGCTCGGTCAACTGTTCCGCCTCACCCGCTTCCCGCGGAGCTCCCGGTTCGACCTCGAGGCCCGCCATCTCACCGCCTTCGCCTCGGGTCATGACGATGTTTTCGGTCCACAGCCGCCCGTTCTCCCCCGCGTAGACCGAGAGGTAGGTGACCGGCAGATTGAAGCGTTCAACCGGAAGCGTGTCGTCGGAGTGGTTGCGAATCACTACCGGCGTCACTGCACGATGAGGCCGCGCCGAGATCTCGCTCAGCTGGATGCGGGCCTGGGTGCGTATGGCGTAGGCGACCTCGCCGTCGAGCGTCGATCCGCCGAACCAGGTGTCGCTCAACCGCTTGACCGGGATCTCGCGCAGTATGCGCCAGGGCTCCCCGACCGTGACCTGTGCCCAGAGGGGCGAGCTCACGTAGATCTGGATCGACTCGCCCGGCGGAACGAACAGAGCCACTCGTGGCTTCACGACGATCGGCCGATCCGGCATGACCGGCAGGATGCGCACGCGAGTCGTCTCGGCGCGCAGGGCGTAGCGTTCTAACTCGGCAGACTCCTCGTAGGGCTCGACGAGCCGCTCGACCGTGGAGACCGACCCGTCCCCTCCGCCTGTCGGCGCCGGCCCCCAGGTCAGCTGCCACTCGTCTTCTCGACGGAAGGCGACGACCTGCAGCGGGCCAGCGGTGACCCGCAGCCCCTGGCCCAATTCCAAATCCTGTTCAGCCCACCAGGGCTCCGACATCGGGACGTCCTCCGTGCTCAGCGTGAACGATGCAGGTTGTACAGCCGCTCGTGCCGGTTGTCGGTCGAGACCTCCTGCCCGTCGATGATCAGGTGCAGTACCTGCGTCGTGATTTCGAGCGGGCTGCCGTCGGTGACGATCAGGTTGGCGACCTTGCCCACCTCGATCGTGCCGAGCCGATCGGCGACACCGAAAATCTCGGCAGGGTTGATCGTCAGCGCTTCGAGAGCGGCCGACGCTTCGAGCCCGTAGGCCGCTGCCATGCCGCTCTCGTAGGGCGTGGTCCGGGAGCTGTGAGGACCACCCGGGCCAAAACCGCCACCGGCTCCGGAGGCAAAGGCCACAGTGACGCCCGCTGCATCGAGCTCCCCGGCCGTCCTGAATGGACGATCGTAGGGATCGTCCTCTTCGTTCGGCATGCTCTGAGTCATCCCGAGGACCACGGGAATGCCCTTCTCGGCCAGGGTCTCCTTGATCTCCCAGGCGTCGCGGCCACCACCGAGGATCATGTCGATTCCCTGCTCCTCGGCAAAGGCGAGCGCCGCTTCGATGTCCCGCTTGGCATCGGCCAGGATCACCACCCGCTTGCCGTGGTCGAGGACGGTTGCCAACGCCTCGAGCCTGGTATTGCGTTCGAGACGATCACTCCCTGCGGCCACGGCCTGAGCGTAGTGGCGCGCGGCGTCGAACCAGTCACGCAGTTCGTTCTGCCGAGCCTCCGCCTCTTCCTTGGCCTCGCCGAACGGCGTCTCGCGGACGGTGAAAGTCGAGAAGTCGAAGCTCCGGGTCTGGATCTCGGGCCACTGGATCACCATGGCGACCGACGGGTCGAGCGCCATCTCCTCCACCGTCCAACCCGCGAGATGGACCAAGGCGGCCTGGCCGGCGATCACGCCGTCGTCGACCTTGGGGGCCACCACCGAATGGGTGATGCCGTTGGCCCGAGCGACCGGAATCAGCTCGCTCGCCGGGTGGATCGCCGTCGCCGACCGCAGGTGGGGGTTGTACATCCCCATCTCCGCCTGATCGTCAGTGGCGGCGACCGCGTTGATTTCGACCAGCCCGAGCTGACTGAAGCTGTCGCACAGCCCCGGGTAGAGGTGTTGCCCCGTGGCATCGATCCTCGCGGCGCCCTCGGGCACTGCGGCATCGTCACCGATTCCAGTGATCAGTCCGTCTTCGACCACGACCCGACCGACGAAGGGCTCGCCCGAGACCGGATGAACCGTGGCACCGTCGATGACGAGGCCTGCGGCCATCGCCGACGACGCGACGAGAAGACTTCCGACCAGGACCCCCAGGGCCCTGAGTGCTTTTCCGTTACCGAACATCAGCCTTCCTCCTCGTCGCTGGAGTTGTCCTCGTTTTCCTCATCGTCCTCGTCTTTGCCGAGGAGCCTGTCCTTGATCTCGTCGATCGTCCCCTGGCGGGCACGGTCCGCTTCGAGATCGAAGTAGAGCCTGCCGTCGACGATCGTCTTCTGAACGACCGAGCTCAGCGCCAGCGGTCTGCCGTCGTAGAGCACGAAGTCGGCGTCCTTGCCGACCTCGATCGAGCCGACGCGATCGTCGATGCCGAGCTGGATCGCCGGATTGAGCGTCACCAGCTTCAGCGCCTCGATCTCGTCGAGCCCTCCCCACTTCATCGTCTTCGCCGCCTCCTGGTTCAGGTGACGCATCTCCTCGCCACTATCCGAGTTGATCGATACCAGAACACCGCGCTCGGTCATCAGCGCGGCATTGTGGGGAATCGCGTCATAAGCCTCGACCTTGTAGCCCCACCAGTCGGAGAAAGTCGAGGCACCCGCTCCATGCGCTGCGATCTCGTCAGCTACCTTATAGCCCTCGAGGACGTGCTGGAGCGTCGCGATCCTGAACCCGAACTCCTCGGCCAGGCGAAGCAGGTGGAGAATCTCGTCAGCGCGGTAGCAGTGTGAATGCACCAGGCGCTCTCCGTCGAGAATCTGCATCAGCGGCTCGAGCCTGAGGTCGCGGCGAGGCGGCGTTCCGCGCGAACCGCCGTCACGATAGGCCTGCCACTGGTCCCGGTACTCGCTGGCTTCGACGAAGGCCTGACGGATCGAGTCCATCACGCCCATTCGCGTCTGCGGGTAGCGCTGCGGCATCCCGGGCAGCCGGAAGTTGGAGCGCTTGGGATTCTCACCTAGCGCGAACTTGATACCGGGAGGCGCGCCTTCGAACTTGATCCCTTCGGCGTCCATCCCCCATCGCAGCTTGATGACCTGGTTCAAGCCCCCGATCGGGTTGGCGCTACCGTGCAGGATGTTGGCTGAGGTCACGCCTCCGGCCAGCGCTCGGTAGATACCGATGTCGTCCGGATCGAGTACGTCACCGACACCCACCATCGAGGTCACGGCCAGCGAACCCTCGTTGAGCCCACCGTCGCCCGCGATGTGTGAGTGCGCGTCGACGATGCCCGGGATCAACGATCCGCCGGCCGCGTCGATCGTCTCGGCGCCCTGCGGGATGTTGACGTCGGCCCCGACCGCGCGAATCTTGCCTCCGCTGACGACGACCGTCCCATTCTCGATCGGATCGCCGCTGAGGGTGTAGATCCTGGCGTTGGTGATCGCGAACGTGCCGAGATCTCGGACCGGACCCTGATAGGTCGCCAGCGCTGTGGCCAGTTCATCCAGGCTCACTGCGGGCGCTTCGTCCTCAGCGTCCCCACCATCCTCTTCGGCAGCTTCGGCCATCGCTGTGCGCTCGCCGGTGATGTCCATCGTCATCGGCCCCGCGCTCATCGTGCCGCTGAGGCTCTCGTCTTCGACGGCAAGCGAGTACGAGGCCTGCATGGACCGGCCTCCCATCGAGCGGGTGATCTTGAAACGCAGCATGTTGCCGCTCATCCGCCCTTCCTCGAGATCGCTCGATCCCTGCTCGCTGCTGATCTCGCCCGAGACCTTGCCGTCTTCGGCCATCTCGAGCTCCGCGGTCATCTCGCGGGTCCCGCGAGGTGACTCCAGCGCCATCTCCCAGGTACCGGAAACGTCCTGTTCCGGCTCCTCGGTCGGCTCGTCTGTCTCGCGCTCCGCATACTTGCGACCGTCGACGAAGACTGCCTCGACTTCGACGTCCTCGGACCAGGGCTCGGCGCTGGCCAGGACGAGGTTGGCGATCTTCCCCGCCTCGATCGTGCCGAGGCGGTCGCCGACGCCCAAGACCCGAGCGGCATCGCTCGTCAGGGCTGCCAGAGCATCTGCCTGGCTCAAACCCTCGTCGACGGCTTTACGCACGCTGGCGAAGATCTGCGTTGGACTCGACAGACCGTCGGAGTAGAAAGCGAACCGAACACCAGCGTCGGCCAGAGCCTTCGGTGTCGTCGGCGCCAATCGGTGATGGTAGAGCGTCCTGAACGGCGTGTCGGCGTCAGGATCCCGGTCTTTCTCGGCCTCGGGCCAGTCCAAGCTGACGAGGACGGATGCTCCCGACCCCGCCAACTGCTCGGCTCGGGTGTAGGCACCTTGCGCTCCGTAAATCACGGTTTCGAGCTCGAACTCGGAGCCGATTGCCAGCGCCCGGTCGATCTCGACTCCGGTGTCGCCCGGCAACAGGAAGCGCTGACCGTCGGCGAGAGCATCGGCCAGAGGGTCGAGACTGCGGTCGTAGACGAGTCGCTCGCGTCCATTGGGCGAAGCCGCGTAGCGGTCGCGCTCAGCGCTGTAGTACTGCGTGTCCGAGAGCACCTGCTTGATGTACCCCAGAATGCCCATGAGAGAGTTCGGATAGACACGCCGGGAGCCGGAGCTGAAGTTGAGTCGCTGCGCGGCACCGGTCTGAACCACCCGCTCGCGCGGCTCTGCGTCGCCGAGATTGATCACCGCCGCCTGGCCGGCGAAGAGGCCGTCCTCCGGCGACGTCAGCGCCGAGGTGAATCCCGCCTCGCGCCATTTCTCGACCTTCCCGTCGTCGCCCAGCAGGTCCGCAGCACTGACCCAGGGCGTCGTCTCCGGACGATCCTCCGGGCCGCGAATCTCGGGCCCGCTGGATCCTCCTCCGGGGCCACCCCGGCCCGGAGGGCCACCGCCACCGGAGCCTTCTTCCTCCTTCTGCCCGAGCTTGGTCATCCCGTCGATGAGACCCGGGTAGAGCGTCAACCCGGCACCGTCGATGACCCAGGCGTCGGCGGGGACGCTCGTGGCGCCCACTGCCTCGATCAGGCCATCCGCGAGCAGGACCGTCGTGGATTCAATCGTCTCACCGGTGCCGGTGACGACGCGGACGTCGGTGATCGCGTAGTAGGGCGGAGGATCGGGCGCCTCCGCCTGGGCGCCGACCGCAACGAAAGCACCGATCAGCAGGCACAGGCCGGCCGTCAGGACTCGCTGGTGGATCGATTCAGGGTCGATTCGAAGCATCATGAGACTCCAGTCAACTCGGGTTCGTAACCGGGACGCTCCCCGGAGATCGGACCGTGGACCCGGTCCGACTCCCAGCGTCGCCATCGAATAGGAGCAGGCATCATAACCCCTCCGGGCCAGCTCGTGGCCGGTCGGTGAGATAGCCGCTCTTGCTATGGTTCGACCCATGAAGGCGATCACTTTCCAGGACATCGAGACCCTCGCCCTCGAAGAGGTCGCCGAACCCACCCTCGAGTCTCCGGGCGACGTCATTGTGCGGGTCGAGGCCGCTGGAATCTGCGGCTCCGATCTCCACGTCTACCACGGGCGCGAGGCCGGCCTCGATGCCGGCACGATCATGGGCCACGAGTTCGTCGGCGAGGTGGTGGAGGTCGGTCCGGCCGTCGACACCTGGTCGCCTGGCGATCGCGTTCTGAGTCCCTTCACCACCAACTGCGGAAGGTGCGAGTACTGCGTCGAGGGCCTGACGAGCCGGTGCATCGAGGGGCAGCTCTTCGGCTGGGTGGAGGGCGGCCGCGGCCTCCATGGCTGTCAGGCGGACTTCGTGCGGGTCCCGCTGGCCGACTCGACCCTCGTCCGAGTCCCCGAGGGGCTCAGCCGAGAAGCGTCACTCTTTGCCGGCGACATCTTGTCGACCGGCTTCTTCGGAGCCGAGACGGCCGGAGCCGCACCCGGGCGAACGGTCGCTGTCGTCGGCTGCGGTCCGGTCGGCCAGATGGCCATCCTCGCCGCCCGACATTTGGGGGCGGACGAGGTTGTGGCGCTCGACCGGGTGCCCGAACGTCTAGAACTGGCCCAACGCTTCGGCGCGGATCTGACCGCTTCGGATCCAGGCGAGCTTGGCGGAAAACGAATCGACGCGGTCGTCGAGGCAGTGGGCAGTCCCGGCGCGACGGGTGCGGCCTTCGATCTGGTCCGACCCGGCGGCGTCATCTCTGCTGTCGGCGTCCACACCGAGGAGCACTTCGCCTTCTCCCCGGGTGATGCCTACGACAAGAACCTGACCTACCGCGCAGGCCGTTGCCCGGTCCGCCACTACCTCGACCGCGTGCTCGAGGTCGCCGCCGACCACGACAGTCTGCTGCGTAGCCTCGTCTCGCACCCCATGTCCCTGGACGAGGGGGTCCGGGGTTACGACCTCTTCGCCCGTCGGGTCGACGGGTGCACCAAGGTCGTGCTCATCTCCGGCAGTTGACGCTGCCCCAGCAGCGCGCCTCGTGCGCTCCCAGCATCTCGAGCTCCTCGGCTCCCGACTGACGAGCTCGGCGGCATGCTGCGATCGACAACCGCTCTCTTGTAGTGTTCCCGCAGCCTCTCCATCAGATCGCGAGGGCGGCAGCCTTGGCCAGAATAACCAGCGGCGGGGCACCGTAGTGGTGAGTATCCACAGAGAGAAGGAGATTGGGATGAAGCTCGACAAAGTCAACGAATGGCTGACGCTGACCGCGAACCTCGGGGTCCTCGTGGGCATCTTGTTTCTGGCTGTAGAGATCCGCCAGAACACCGAGATGCTGGAGACTCAGATCAACCAGAGCAGAGCGGCCCAGGCGATGACCGAGGCGCAGTCCATCTACAACTCGGATCACCTGCCGGCACTACTGGTGAGAGTCAGATCGGGAGCCGATCTCACGTCCGAAGAAGCCGTGAGGTACAGGTCCCTCTTCAGGGCCTTCAACAGGAACTTCGACAACCAGCTGCGGCAGTTCAGCCAAGGACTTCTGGGGGAGAACATTCCGCGCTCCTTGAAACAGGCCATCCTCGATGAGATCGCCAGCAGCCGGGTCGCGCTGGACGAGTGGGAACGCACGAAGTTCATCTACCGCGATGAGTACGTCGAGTTCGTTGACGCTGCGCTCGCGGGTCGTCGAGCGCCCGAGCCCTAGTCGGTCGACAACGCCTCGAGAGCCGTCCGGAGATCGGCGCCGATCGGCACCTTGGTCCCGCTCGAGTAGTCGATCAGCACAACGACTCCCTCTCCCTGCGCTACCGGCCGATTCGGCTCGTCGGCGAGCGCGACCTGGAACTCCATCGTGAAGCTCGTGGTCCCCAGGCTCTTGATCCGGGTCCCGGCCACGACATCGCACGGATAGCGCACTGGCGCCAGGAAGTTGCAGTCGGTCCGGGCGAGGATGGGCCCGACTTCAGGTGTTCCCGAGGAGGGAAGGCCGACCCGGTCGAAGAGTGCGATCCGGGAGGTCTCGAACCAGGTGAAGTACCGCGCGTTGTTGACGTGGCCGAGAGCATCCATCTCGGACCAATGGACGGGAAAACGCACCACGATCGGAAATCCGGTCATGGTGCGAATTGTACGCCCGGTGGCGCACTCTATGGCCCCGGTCAGTCGGGGTCGTCCATGCCCTTGTCGTCGTCCGACAACTCGGCACCCAGAACGCCACCGACCACGATGGCCGGAATCCACCAGTACTTCCTCATCCAGCGCTTGAAGCCGCCCTTCTTGGGACTTCCCTGCGGGTCGTCGCCTTGCTGAGCGTAGGCCTGCTCGACCGTCATCGAACGCCAACTGCCGCGTTCCGCCAGGAGGGCGGAGGCAATGACGGTCTCTGCAACCTGGTCAGGGGCGACCGAAGAGTCGCTGTTCTCGATCAGGTCCCCATCGGCAGCGAGAATCTCACCCTCCGGCAGGCGAGCCTCGCCACCAGAGGGTCCCAGTGGCTGCGTCTCTCGGGCCGTGGCAACTCCTGCCAACGAGAACAACAGAGCGGCCAGGGCCAGGCAGGTGATGCTTGGGGAACTAAGGGGTGTCTTCATCGCTCGATCTCCTGTCTTCCATTAGTGAAACCTCTTCGCGCCGAGGATCGCCACGGGAATAGCGGCGACGACTCGGCTGGTAGTCTTCTTTGACGCAGCAAGAGCGCAAATCCTTCGCCCTCGACTCCAGGAGGGCGGAGACCCATGCCCCCGAGCGATCGCGATCTCGATGAGTCAGTGCTCCAGGTTCATGTCGATTGTGTTGGCGGCCTTGTGGCTGTCAGCTCTGGTCACGGACCCCTCATCCGGGCAGCCCTCCCGAGAAGAGGACCCTCGCTTTGCCGGCTCATCACTGAGTGCCGCCCTGAGAATCCTCCAGGAGTCGGGCCTAGAGTTGGTCTACACAGACCGGGTCGTCACACCCGAGATGCTCGTCGAAGAGGAACCGGACGATGGAACGCTCCGTCAGATCCTCGATCGATTGCTCGCCCCCCACGGATTGATCTCTCTCGACGGGCCCGGCAATTCGATCGTCGTGGTGACGCGGCCGGCACCGGACGACACCTCTCCAGGCAGCATCCTGGGCGACGTGCGCTCCCGTACCGGCGGCACGCCTCTCGCTGGGGTCGAGCTTCAACTCCTCGGCACCGAAACCATTGAGAGCACCGGCCCCGACGGTCGCTTCCGCATCGAACCTCCAGGCCCGGGAACCTACACGCTCGACGTTCGCCGACGGGGCTTTGTCATCGAGCATCTCGCGGGAATCGAGGTCGAGCGGGGAGTCGAGCATCGACTGTCCATCCTCCTCGACGCGGCGCCGATCGCCGAGGAACTCGTCGAGGTCACACCGAGCAACGTCTCGCTGATGCGCCAGCAACCGGCGGCACCGTTGGCGCTCAGCCGCGACGACATTCTCTCGCTGCCCCATTTGGGCGACGACTTCTTCCGCGCCCTGAGCCTGCTGCCGGGAGTTGCCGCCAACGATGTGAGTGCCGAGTTCCACGTTCGGGGCGGCCGACGCGACGAGACTCAGATCCTGCTCGATGGGCAGGAACTCTACGAGACCTACCATCTCAAGGACTACGACAGCGCATTGAGCGTCGTGGCCCCGACCACCCTGGCGAGTGTCGATCTGTCGACCGGCGGCTTCCCTGTCGAGCATGGTGACCGGATGAGCGGCGTCCTAGACATGACGACGATCACGCCGACGACTCCCCGGCATCTCGAGTTCGGGATCAGCCTGCTCAACATCCATGCCGGTGGCGCCGGCCTCTTCGACGACCGTCGGGGCAGTTGGGTCGCTCAGGTCCGGCGTGGCTCGCTCGACATCGCCCGCCGCTTCATCACCGCCGAGAACCCCGGGTACTGGGACGGGTTCGCCAAGCTCGACTACCAGCTCACTCCCCAACACAGTCTTCGTGCGAACACCCTCTTCTCCGACGATGAGCTCGAGTTCAATCTGACGTCCGAGGACGGACTGAAAGTTCGGGAGACCAAGTACCAAAGCTCCTACTTCTGGGCTACTCATCAGGCTCTGATCGGCCCGAAGCTCTTCATGGACACGGCGCTATCGACCACCCGCGTCCGTCGCGACAGAAACGGCTTTGAAGCGGAGGACGACGTTCAGTTCGACATCCGCGACGGGCGCGATCTCGACGTCCACGGCCTGCGCCAGAGCTGGAACTTCCAGGCTCATCCAGCCCACTACCTGAAGTGGGGTCTCGGGCTCCGCGACTTTGTGGCCGTGTACGACTACCAGGGCTCTTTCAATTTCGAGAGTTCGCTGGCGCAGATTCGCCACAACGCAGACATCGACTCCATCGTCTTCGCGGATCGCTTCGAGGCGACCCACAACAACGTCTACATCGCAGATCGCATCGAGTTGGGTCAGACCGCAACCCTGGAGCTGGGCTTGAGAGCCGACCGACACACCCTGACCGACGAGACTCGAACCAGTCCTCGCATGAACCTGGCCTGGCGCCTCGGTTCGAGCAGCGTGCTTCGCGCCGCGTGGGGCCGTTTCAACCAGAGCCAGCGACCCTATGAACTCCAGGTCGAGGACGGCGAGACGACCTTCAAGAGCGTCGAACGTTCGGAGAGCCGGCTGCTCGGCTTCGAGCATCTCTTTGCGCGCAGGGAGAGCGGCTCGACCTACGCTCTGAGACTGGAGATCTACTCGCGTGAGATCGACAATCCCCTGCCTCGCTTCGAGAACCTCTACGAGCCGGTCAACAACTTCCAGGAGGTCGAGCCGGACCGAGTCCTCGTGGAGGCGGACGACGCATCTTCTCAGGGCCTCGAGGTCTTCCTCAGGCGCTCTGGGGGCAGTGTCGGCTGGTGGGCGAACTACGCCTGGTCCTCGACCGAGGACGAACTCCAGGGAGTCCGTTCACCTCGCAATTTCGATCAGACGCACGCCTTCAACGTCGACATCGATCTCCACCTGACCGAAAACTGGTCCTTGAACCTGGCCTGGCGCTACCACACGGGCTGGCCGACAACCCCTCTCACCGTCACCGAGATCCCCCCGGAAGACGAGGGAGAGGAGTCCGAGTTCGCCCCCGTTCTCGGCCCGCGCTTCAGTGATCGCGTGCCGGACTATCATCGGCTCGACCTCAGGGCGAGCCGCGGCTTCTCGATCGGCACCGGGTCGATGCTTCTCTTCATCGATATCCAGAACGTGTACGACCGCAAGAACGTCGCCGGCTTCGACCACGAGATCGAGGACGACGGCACTCTCGTCACGGTGGCCGAAGAGTGGACGCGGATCCTCCCCTCGATAGGCGTGAGCTTCAGGTTCTGATCAACGCTCGACGGCACCGACCGGGACCGCCCCGCGGTAGCTATTGCCCGTCGCGGCGACGCACTCGCAAAGCGCCCTGGCTCACCTCGTAGGCCAGATCACTGGCCGGCAGGACCAGAGCGATCGCCTCCTCGGCCGTCAGACTCTCGATCGAGTTGGAGAGCTCGATCGATTCCGCGGCCAATGCGAGGTCGGCATCCTGGTAGTGCACCTCCCAACCCGTCTCGCGGGAGACCCATTGCAGAAACTCGGCCAGCCTCGCTCCGTCGATCTCGAACGCCGCCGAGCCCACGCGGGTCCACCCCCAACTCTGGTCATCGACAGCGACCTGCATGAGGGTCACCTCGCCGTCGGCGGCGACCTCCAACGCCTCACCCCGATTCGCCGACCTCGACGCGGCACCGGAGTCGAGCGAGATTGCACCTTCGCGAACTCTGACCGTCAGTGCTGCTCCTGAGTCCGCCAGCCGTACGTCGAACTGAGTCCCGATATCGCGAACTGTTCCGAAGGGCGTCACCACTTGGATCGCGCCGTCGCCGGCCGCCCCACCCGCAGTCGACTCGAAGTAGACCGCTCCCTCCTGAAGGGTCACGCGGTCGGCGGAATCCAGAGACAGCCTCGTGCCTGAGTCGAGGCGTAGCTCACCGCTCGCCATCCGCACGTTGAGTCGCGCCTGAGTACCCGAGCTCGTGGCCAGCGTCTCGATCTGCGCCCCCGAGTGGAGGCCTTCCCCGACCTCCAGCGAGCCGGCTGTCCCATCGACTCTGACCTGACCGAGGACGAACTCGACGGTCGCGGCGCTCTCTGGACCGGCCGCACTCCAGAACCAGCCGACCGAGACGGCGATGAGGAGACTGGCTGCGAGAGCCACCACTCGAAGGTCTCGGGTCTTGACCGCTCGGCGCTCTGCACGCACCATCGTCTGCCACTCGGCGCGCGCCACGGCTCGCATCGAGATGAGGTCTTCGGCAGGAACGGGCTTGCGCCCTCCGGCAGCCTGCAGGAGGTCGCGAACCTCCTCCTCGCTGTCCACGGGCAGCGGACTCCGACTGGTGAACTCGTTGGACTCGCTCATGACTTCACTTCCATTCTGCCCGGCACCAGGCGCGGCCCCTCGGTGGGGCGGCGCAGCAGATCGACCGAGCGGTTGTACTCCTCCTTGAATGCCTTGCGGGCTCTCGTGAGAATCGATTCCGCGGCCTTGTATCCCACCTCCAGCCGCTCCGCGATCTCGCCTACTGACAAGGCATCGATGTACTTCCATTCCAAGGCACGCCCATAGCGGGGCGGCAACGCATCCAGAGCCAGATGCACGAGGTCGGAGGCCTCGTTGCGCAACATCGCCCCCTCTGGGCTCTCCCGCGGCTCGACCTGCATCGACGACGCGGAGACCTCCTCCACGGCCTCGAACTCCATCTCCACTCCGCTTCGCTTGTCCCGGCGGAAGTGCGCCGCGATCTCGTTGCGGCAACAGGCGCAGAGCCAGGTGAGAAGGGCCGCCTCGCCGCGAAAGGAACTGAGTTTGGCCATCGCCTTGCACAGAGTGCTCTGCACCACGTCACAGGTCAGCTCCCGGTCACCGTTGAGCCGGCGGGAGGCGAAGCGGTAGAGCGCCGGCACATGCCGGTCCGAGAACTCCTCGAACGCCTCTTCGTCCCCCGCGATCAGACGCTGGACGAACTCGAGCTCTTCGCTGGGCTTCTTCATGGCCGCTTTCGACCTTGCCGAGGTCTTCGCCGACCCTCCAGGGTCCTCAACCCTCCCGGGACGAGCGACGATCGACCGTCTCTGGTCGCCTCCGACTCTAACCGCCTCCATCTTCGCAGCCTCCTCCAACTCGCCTCCATGGGGTCGTGCGACCCCGTCATGGACCGTTGGATGCCGCAGGGTGGCTAATCCTTCGCCGCCGGACCACCTGAGAGCGAAGAACTCTCGGACGGCGCACTCCGCTGATTCCGGGCTACGTCTCGGCCGTCGGCATCACGAGGACCTGGGCAACGTCGACGTGGTCGGGCTGGCTCATGGCGTAGAGGATGGCGCGCGCGATGTCGTCGGCGTCCAGCATTCGCATGTCGGCGTACTCGGAGGACGCCTCGGCCACCTCCGGATCGGTGATGCTGTGGGGCAGCTCGGTGGCCACGGCTCCAGGCTCGATCGACGTCACCCGGATTCCGTCACTGGCCGTGAGTTCCCCCCGAAGACCCTCGGAGATCGCGCTGACGGCGAACTTGGTGCCGCAGTAGACCGCGCCCGTCGGGAAGACCCGGCGACCCGCGACGCTCGACACATTCAGGATGTGTCCGGCGCCCCGGCGCCGCATATCCGGCAGGACGGCCGCGACGCCGTAGAGCACTCCCTTGATGTTGACGTCGACCATCCGCTCCCACTCTTCGACATGGAGATTGCGGATGAAGGAGAGCGGCATGATGCCGGCGTTGTTGACCAGGGCGTCCACCTGTCCCCAGGCGTCGAGTGTCGCCGCGACCAGAGCCTCTACGTCCTCGCGCCGCGTCACGTCCGTGGTCCGCACCAGCGCCTCACCCCCCGTCGACTCGATCTCCGAGCGCAGAGTCTCCAACCGTTCGATCCGCCTGGCACCGAGAGCCACCCGCGCACCCTCGGCCGCCAGCAGACGGGCCGTGGCTTCGCCGATACCGCTCGACGCGCCGGTGATGACTGCGGTCGTTCCCTTCAGGCCCATCGCCTCTCCTCGATCAGCGGCAAACTACCTGCCCTGGAACGCCTGGAGAACTCCCAGGACGGAATCGATATCGGCCGGTGTGTGATCGGCCGACACTTGAAACCGGATCTCTTCGTCGCCGCGCGGAACGACCGGGAAATTGAGCCCTGTGGCGAGGACCCCGTTCTCCTTGAGGTGGGCCACGAGAGCAGAGGTTCTGGAAGTGTCGCGAACCATCAGTGGCACGACTGGATGCTCGCCCGGGATCGTCTCGTAGCCGAGGTCGACCAGGCCCTGCTCGAACCTGCGAGTCATGGCGCGGAGGTGGTCGAGAAGATCGTGCCCACGCGGGCTGTCGACGATCTCGAGCGACGCAAGAGCCGCGGCGGCCTCTCCGACCGTAATCGGGTTCGAGTAGATGTAGAGCGCCGCGGTCTCCCGCAGATAGTCGATCAGCGTCTGGCTGCCGACGACATAACCGCCGTTGACGCCCAGGGCCTTGCCCAGCGTCGCGACGAGCACGTCGGACGGAGGCGCGTTCGAGAACTCCTCAGTGCCGCGACCCGTCTCGCCGAAGGCGCACACTCCATGCGAGTCGTCGACCAGGACGATGGCGTTCTCTTCGAAGCGCTCGTCGTAGCGTTCGACCACAGCGTGGAGCTCGGCCAGATCCGCATGGTCACCACGCATCGAGAAGATCCCATCGGTGACGACGATCGCTCGCTTGCAGGTCTCAGCCGCGGCCTCGAGCTTGGCGGCCAGGCCGTCGAAGTCGAGATGGCCGTAGATGTGCTTTTCCTTCGGCCGCGCCATGCGCATCGCGTTGATGATGCAGTTGTGATTCAGCTCGTCCGAGATCAGAGCCGTGTCTGGCGTGACCAGCGGCGTCATCACCGCCACCATCGTGGCGTATGCGGAGCTGAAGATCATCCCCGCTTCGCGGCCGTGGAACGCCGCCAGCCGGCGCTCGAGAGCCAGGTGCGGCGTGTAGCTGCCGCTGATGAAGCGGACCGCGCCGGGCCCGACCCCGAAATCGCGTGAAGCGCGTTCCTCAGCCTCGATCACGGTCGGATCGAGCGACAGGCCGAGGTAACTGTTCGAGTTCATCCTCAAGAACGAGGTTTCGCCTTCGCCCTCCACCCTGAATCGCGGGCCCCGGTCGCCCGCGGCGGAAATGACCTCCGAGAAGACGGTCTCGGCCCCCTTGCGCGTCCCCTTGGCGTCCAGGGCAGCGACCTGCGCCGCCAGTACCTCGAGAGCTCGATCCATCGCCATTTCTCGTCTCCTCCAGGCCGAGCGATCAGCCGAGCTTCTTGGCCAACTTCTCGATCATGTCCGCGGTCATCGACTCCAGGTCGTAGAGCGGATTCCAGTTCCATTCCTCGCGAGCCGCCGAATCGTCGATCGAGTCGGGCCACGAGTCGGCGATCGCCTGGCGTACAGGGTCGATGTCGTAGTCGAGCCTGAACTCGGGAATGTGCTTGCGGATCTCCTCCGCCAGTTCCTCCGGCGTGAAGCTCATCGCGGTGACGTTGAACGAATTCCGATGCTTCAGCTGGGTTCCGTCGGCCTCCATCACACCGATGACTGCGTCGAGCGCGTCCGGCATGTACATCATGTCCATGCGAGTCTCCGGCCCCAGAAAGCTGGTGTAGGAGCCGTGGCGAATCGCCTCGTAGAAGATGTCGACGGCGTAGTCGGTGGTCCCCCCACCGGGCTTCGCCTGGTAGGAGATGAGGCCCGGGAACCGGACGCCTCGGGTGTCCACCCCGAAGCGCTGGTGATAGTAGTCGCAGAGCAGTTCGCCCGAGGCCTTGGTGACGCCGTACATCGTCGTCGGGCGCTGGAGGGTGTCCTGCGGCGTCCCGACCTTCGGAGTGCTCGGCCCGAAAGTCCCGATGGAACTCGGGAAGAAGACCGCGCACCCGTCCTCCCGTGCCACCTCGAGGACCTTGTAGAGGCCGCCCATATTGACGTCCCAGGCGACGTGAGGCTTCTCCTCCGCCACGGCGGAGAGGAGTGCCGCGAGGTGGAAGATCACTTCGACTTCATGTTTGTGGACTACGGCCCTGAGCTGACTCTGTCGCGTGCAATCGATGAACTCGAAGGGGCGAGCGGCTTCCGTCTCGCCGGCTGGTGGCAAGCGGATGTCTGAAGCCACGACCTGCTCGACGCCGTAGCGCCGGCGTAGAGCCGGTACGAGTTCGGCGCCGATCTGGCCAATGGCGCCTGTCACCAGGATCTTCTTCATGGGTTCTCTCAGCCTGCCGGGCGGCTATCGTATCCGGGCGCTCCGAGGCGGGCAACGCGCCGGGTCCGGCAGGGTAGGCTGGCTGCCGAAAGGGGAATCGAGCATGCACCGCACCTCCCGACGTCTCATCTCTTCCCTCCTGGTCGTCTTCGCCCTGCTGAGCGCATCGGCAGGCTATCCGGCCGACGACCTGACCGTGCGCTATATCGCCAACGAGGGATTCCTCGTCGAGGGAGCGGGTCGGCGAGTCCTCGTCGACGCCCTCTTCGGTGGCGGTATCCCAGGCTATGACGCCGCTCCCGAGGACCTGCGGCGGGCCCTCGAATCGGGCTCGGGAGCCTGGGGTGAGATCGACGTCGCGCTCGCGACCCACTTCCATCCCGATCACTTCGACGCCGAGGCGGTCGGACGGTTTCTCTCAGCCAGTCCCGAGGCATGGTTCGTCTCGACGCCTCAGGCCGTGGCTCGACTCCGAGAGACGCTAGCCGCGACGCCGCGACTGCTCGACCGGGTGCGCGCCGTGCTACCGGCTGGCGGTGAGATCGACTCCCTCCGGTTGCGGGGCGTGGGAATCGACGTACTCAACCTGACCCACGGGTCGGGCACCAATGCCGAGAACATCGGTCTCGTCGTCACCCTGGGTGAGAAGGACTTCCTCCACTTCGGCGACACCGAGGCCAAGATGCCAGATTTCGAGCCCTATCTGGAACGACTCCAGGGGACCCATCTCGCGATCCTTCCCTTCTGGTTCCTCTCGAGTGAGTGGCGCGCCGAGATGGTCCGTGACCTCATCGAACCCGATTGGGTCGTCATCGGGCACACGCCGACTCCGGACGCACCAGCCGGTTACTTCGCCCGTTGGCGCGGCTATGACGAGCTGGTCGCGGGCATGCTCGCGGCGTTTCCCGAGGCTCACCTACCCAGTGAGCCCGGCCAGACCTTCCGCCTCGGCGGCGAGTGACCGCGTCACCGCGCTAGGCGGCGCCCCGCGCCTTGAGCTCCGCCGGGAGGAGCGCTCCGTACAGCACGCTGTTGACCGGAACATCGAAGCCGACCTCGGCCGCGAGTCGGACGACAGCGCCCGACTGGGCTTCGAGCTCCGACGGTCGCCCGGCCATGATGTCCCGCTGCATCGACGCCGTGGCCTCCTCGGGGAGGCCGTCGACGAAGGCCATGACCCTGTCGACGATGCCGTCAGTGACGGGGACGTCCCGCGCCCGGGCCAGGCGCCATATCTCTCGCATCGACTCTTCCAGCACCGCGCGACTCTCGGGGACTTCACGAAGCTCACCCAGGGTGGCGCGGGTGACAGCGCCGACGGCGCTCGTCGCAACGATGAAGAGGAACTTCTCCCACATAGCGGCTTCGATGTGCTCGGCGATGCGAATCCTCACACCCGCGGCCTCGAACGCAGCGCGGATGGCCTCCGCACGTGGACTGACGTGCCCGTCGAGCTCTCCGAAGTCGATCGAGGGTTCGACGCCCAGGTGTCGGATGTGTCCCGGTTCCGCGACCTGTACGAAGATCTTGCACAAACCACCGAGGACGCGATGCCGCCCGACGACACCGGCCAGAGCTTCCGGGCCCTCGACTCCGTTCTGGAGCGGTAGTGCCACGGTGTCCGGTCCGAACATCGGCAGCCCGCTACGGGCCGCCTCGGCGAGCTGCCAGGCCTTCACCCCGAAGAGCACCAGATCGACCGGCCCGACGATCGCCGGGTCGCTGGTGGTACGAGCCGGATTGATCGTGAAGTCTCCATTGATGCTCTCGACGATCAGCCCTTTCGCTTCGAGCGCCTCGAGCGTCGCTCCCCGAGCGACGAAGGTCACGTCCTCGCCCGCCTCGGCCAGTCGTCCCCCGAAGTAGCCGCCGACCGCACCGACACCGATCACCGCGATGCGCACGTCGCCTCCCTCAACCCGCCAGCCGGTCGGTCGCTGCGACGAGTTCGGCGACCGCCTTGCGAAGCCGCTCCTCGGTCGGGGCATCGATCAACCGCCCGTCCTCCCCGAAGGCTGAGTGAGCCTTCGAGAGCGCCACCTGAGACGGCATGACGAAGATCCCGAGAGTCCCCAGGATCGAGCGCACGTGAACCAGCCCACGCATCCCGCCGAGGGCTCCCGGCGAAGCACTGAGAACGGTCGCGGTCTTGCCCCGAAAGGCGGCCAGGTTTGGCACCCCTTCGGCGGGTCGCGAGATCCAGTCGATGGTGTTCTTGAGCAGCGGCGTGATCGAACTGTTGTACTCGGGACAGGCGATCAGAAAGCCATCGTGCTCGACGAAGAGCCCGCGCAGCGTAGCGACGTGCTCGGGCGCGCCCTCGGCCGCCTCCAGATCACCGTCGTAGAGCGGCAGGGGGTAGTCTCGCAGGTCGAGCTCGGTCGTCTCGGCGCCCGCCTCGCGGGCGAGCCGCGAGGCCTCGGAGGCCAACTTCTTGTTGAAGGACTCTCTGCGAGCGCTGCCCGCGAACGCCAGTAGTCTGCTCATGCCGCATCCCCTCCGGTCACCGAGAGACCGACTCTACTGGAAGGCACCCTCGCGCAGCCGCGCCTCTGGGTCGCTGGCGCCTCGTCAGAGCGCGACCGCGGCGGCCTTGCGTCTCAGTTGCAGCACATGGACGTCCGGGTCGACGACGATCCGAGTCGGTTCGAACTCCGATATCAACTCGACCTTCGTTGACTCGCCGGGCGCCAGAAGGACCGTTGTGCGCTCATCGAGGTAGTCGGCTCTCTCGAGGCCTTCGTCGTCGAACCGCTTGCCGTTGACCACTGCGACCTCGACCGGCATCAAGCCGTCGCCGGCGTTCTCGATGACGGCTTCGGTGATCCACCCCAGCTGCGCCTGCCGGGACCGAGCATCCGTGAGCCGATACTCAGGAGCAACGACATCGAAGAACCACTGCTCGACGAAGCGATCGAAGCTCTCGACGTCCGGAGCGTGCGTCCGCAGCGTCGCCAACATGTCCTCGAGCAACGGATAGTCCGGCCCATGCATGCGCTCGACGATGAACTCCCGGAGCCCGGCGAGGAGGTTCTCCCGACCCATTTCCTCGAGCAGCATCCACATCACGAGGCCGCCCTTGTCGTAGGTGATGGTCGTGTCCGTTCGCCGGCGGCCGTCGATTTCGACGAGCGGACGCTCCTCGTCCCGGAAGCGCCGATCGCCGTACCACTCCTCGAGCCGCTGGGCGAACTCCATTCGAGCACCTTCACCCTCGAGTTGTTCTGTCAGCAGCAGCGTCGAGAAGTGCGACATGGCTTCGGACAGCAGGCCGCCGCCGGTCCCGTCGCCGGGTGTCAGCAGGTTGCCCCACCACTGATGTGCCGACTCATGGGCGACGACCAGGAGGACCGAGTTGATCTTGGGGTGGCGCCTGGTGAGGAATCCCAGACCTTCTGAGAAGGTGATGTTGGTCGGGAAGCCCTGTGCGTAGCTCGCGATCGCAGGGAACTCGCTCAGCTTCAAGGTCTCCCAGGGATAGGGGTAGAACCACTCGGAGTAGTAGCGGCGGGCACCCTCGAGAGCCCGTGACATCTCATCGAGATTGTAGGCGTGCTCAGGGTGGTAGTAGATCGCCGTCCCCTCTCCCTCTCGCACCTGCCAGCGACCCGCAACGATGTTGAAGAAGCGAACCGGGTAGTCGCTGCGCCACTCGGAAGTCCGGCGGTCACCGGAGACGCTTTCGCTCACCAGCGTCCCGACGGAATTCACGGTGAAGTCGGCGGGTGCCGTCACGCGGATGCTCGTCGTGAAGGGCCGGGGCGAGCCGAAGAGAGCGTCGAGTTGTTCTTCGTGTCGACCGGCGACATAGCCGGGTGCCTCGGCGCGATTGTCGTCATCCACACCGATCGACTCGTCATAGCCGACAAGAGGCACGAAAGAGGGGGAAAAGGAGCCCAGCACAACCGCCGAGGGCAGAATGAACTCCATCGACTGCTCGCCGTTCTCGCTGATCCCCGAGGGGTGCCGACCCTCGTACTCGAAGGCGACCTTCACCCGGGCCCCGGGCTCGAGCGCCTCGCCCGGAGTGAAGACGTAGAGACCACTCCGGTCCTCGGGCTCGTAGGCCTGTGGCTCGGTGCCCGCTTCGCCGAATCGCCACTGCACATTGTCCCAATCCCCTCCAGTGAGGGCGAATCGGCTCAGGGCCTCCGCGTGGTGGTTTTCGAGTTCGTAGCTCCCCCGCATGGTGAACCTACCGCCCGCCGGATCGAGGGCGACGTCGAGGTCGACGGCCGCGATCGACGGCTGCCTGACATCCCTCCAGGTGTTGAGGTTCTGCTTCCAGTAGTCGCGCCTTGCTTCGACGGTCCGCTCACCGGCATGGCCGTCGAGCACCGCCAGCCAGAGGACCATCCCCGCCGCCAACGGCACGACCGTCCAGGGAGCCAGACGCAAGCCGGTCCGCGCCAGTGCCTTCGGGCTCAGGCCGGCGAAAGTCCTCGTCGGATCCCAGGCTCGGCGCTGGAAGACACGGACGGCAATGACGAAGAAGAGAGCTGCCAGACCGAGAACCATGATCCGGTTGAGGACGATCGCCTGGCGGTCGATCTCCAGAACGCTGATGTCGCTCCATCTGCCGCCGGTCCACAGGAACCAGTTGCCCACCCAGTTCATCTGCCCCGTGAGCTGCCGGTAGAGGGTGAAGGCGATAGCCCCCAGGCAGACTCCGTAGGCTGCAAAGCGGTTGCCGACGAGCGCATAGACCGCGGTCACGAATGCCGACCAGACAAGGAAGGTCGGTACCAGAAGCATCAACCAGACGATGGCAATCGGTGTGGGATTCGGCGCGACCTCGCCCTGAATGAGCATGGCGATCGTGCCCCCCAGGTAGGCGACGACGAGGACCGCGCCGGCCAGTGTGCTCACGCCCAGGGTCTTGCCTAGAAGCAGGGCGCCGGTCGAGGTCGGCGAGCCGAAGAGGATCGGACGCAGGCCGGTTGTCTCTTCGCGAGCCAGCGACTCGACGAGGAAGAGCATCATCAGGAGGCTGAGTAACAGGGTCAGCGTATTGAGCGAACCCATGGCGAACTGACCTGGCGTCAACAGAATCGGCGTCTGGAAGGCACCCAATCGAACCAGGGCGTTGGCCAGAGTCTGGCTGAGAACGAAAAAGGAGAAGAGATAGAGGCCGGGTTCGCGCAGGAGCATTGCGGCTTCCAGACGGGCGAAGCGCCCGACGCTGGTCCAGAACCCCACAGGGTGCTGGGAGACCGCACCGACGGAAGCGGGAATCGCAGCCGCGGGCGCCGGCTTCTTCGCGGCCCTGCCGGCTGTGACGACACCCCGCAACGTCGCCGCGAGATGTCGCTGTGCACCCCAGATACCGAGCAGGCCGAGCCCGAGGACAACCAGCCGATTCGCGACCACCAGGCTGTCTAGGCCGATCGCAGCCTCGTTGTAGAACTCGGTTCCTCTGTCGAGCTTCAGCCAGGTCTCGTTGAGCCACCGGAAGCCCGTCGGGTCGAGGAACATCAGAATCCGGTTGATGCGCAGGTCGAGCCAGGTCGGCGCCCAGTTCCAGAGAAAGGAGAAGAGGGCCATCAGCACGCCGGTCGGAAAGAGGAAGACGAGGCCGGAACGACGCCAGCGCTCTCCGATGAAGAAAGAGATGCCGGCGAAGAAGACCAGTGTCGGCATCGCGAAGACCACCGCTGGACGCAGATAGGCCGCCAGGTGGAATGGCCCTCGGATCTGCTCCACCTCGGGATTGGGCAGGACGTGATTGAAGAACACCATGAACAGCAGTTGGAGACCCAGCGCAATGGAGAAAGCGGTCAGGTAGGCCAGCGCCTTGCCCCACACGTACTCACCGGCGGTCAATCGCGTCGAGTGAAGGAGTTCGTCGAGCTTGAGCTCGTTGTCGCGAATCGCTGCCAGGCCGGTCGCGATGCTGACAAAGAAGGAGTAGAAGGAGGCAGCCATCACCGAGAGGATGAAGGCATTGCTGAACTCGGAGGTCAGCCAGGCCTTGCGGCCACCGACCATGGCGCTGCCCGTGCCCAGCTGCACCGTGCCGGTAGACATGCCCCAGGCGAGCAACCCCACCATCCCGAGGAGAGTCCAGAACAACGGACGCCGCAGGGTGTGGCGTAGCTCCTGCCCGAAGACGGCCGCGAGACGCGAGACGTTCATCAGGCACCACCGGCCAGGGCATACGCCGGCGCCGCAACCGGCGGATCCGGCTGCACACCGACCAGGTAGGCGTCCTCGAGGGAAGCCGGCACCGCTTCGAAGCCCGTCGGCGCCGCACCCTCGGGGATGAAGACTCTCACCACCTGGCGCCCCTCAAAGAGCACGCTCTGAGTGACTCGGTGGGCTCGTCGAACCCCTTCGAGCTGTTCCCTCTCGACGGTTGCCTGGAAGATCCGCCCATCGATCTGTGCCCGGGCAGCAGCCGGCGTGGTGTCCGCCATGAGGCGTCCGGCGCTGATCATCGCGAACCGTGGACACAGCACTGCCACGTCTTCGACGATGTGTGTCGAGAGCAGCACGATCCGGTCCTCCGCCAGTTCGGCGAGGATCCGGTAGAAACGCAGTCGCTCTGCCGGGTCGAGTCCCGCCGTCGGCTCGTCGACGATGATCAATGCCGGGTCGCCGGCGATCGCCTGCGCGATACCGAGGCGCTGGCGCATGCCACCCGAGTAGGTGCTCACCTTGCGTCCCGCCGCGGCCGACAAGTTCACCCGTTCGAGCAGTACGGCGCACAGCTGGCGCAGGCTCGCCCCTTCGGCCTCGACTCCCTTGAGCTGCAGGAGGTGGGCGAGCATCTTCTCGCCCGTCAGGTGCGGGTAGAAACCGAAGTCCTGAGGCAGGTACCCGAGCCGATCCCAGACCTTCCTCGGGTCAGCAATGATGTCTTCGCCATCGAGCTCGAGTCGCCCGGCCGTGGGCTCGAGCAGCCCCGCGATCATCCGCATGAGGGTCGTCTTGCCCGCCCCATTGGGCCCGAGTAGTCCGAACATGCCCTTGGGCACATCGAGATCGAGGTTCGAAACAGCCGTGACTCCGCCGGCGTAGATCTTGGTCAGTTCTCTGATTTTCAGCATGGTCTTACCTTTGCTTTCATGAGATCGCGTTATCGGGACCGGGTTCGGGCCGAAGCAGCGACGACAATTCCAACGACGAAGAGGGCCATCCAGAGCACCCAGACTCCCAGCCACTCCGCTCCCCCGGTCGTCGGGCGTCCTGCCCACTCAGACCAGATCGGCCCGACGATGCCCTGCAGAAGCCCCCACGAGCCTGCGAAGACGATCTCGATGAGGCGCGTCACGCCTTTGACGTGCAGGACTGTCGAGAAGGTCGAGATCAGCGCCAAAGCTCCGAGACCGCCCCAGAGCCAGCCGGCAGGGTGCTCGCAGCGCACCAGGAGGACCGAGTTGAGGGCGTAGGGGAGAAGAGGACCGACAAAGAGGGCGAGCCAGAAGGTCAGCGAGAGGCTGCCGAGACCGGCGCTGTTCCCGCTCACGAGCGAGACGAGCATCGAGACTCCGTAGACGATCGTCAGCATTCCGAGGAGCATCACGACTCCGGCCGCCACCCTTGCCAGATCGTGGGTTCGTCGATCGACCGGCATCGCCCAGTGGTAGCCCCGCTTGGACGGCTGCTCGTTCGACCAGATGGCGAACGGGAAGAAGAAAGCGAAGACCGCCATAATGTGGAAGGCGATGGCCAGCCCGGAGACTGCCTGTTCCGCGCTGACGTTCATGGCCTTCTCGAGGTTCTCGAGCGGTGCCATGGCGACCGTCGTCTCCTCGCCATCGATGCTGATGTTGAGTCCCAGGATCACGCCGAAACCAGCGAGGGCCACGACCTGAGCCAGGACAAAGGCCAGAAAGATGGCCTGACCGCGGCGGCGGCGCAGAAAGCAGACCTTGAGCTGCGCTGCGAAGACTTGACGCCAGCCCAGAGGGCCCGGTGCATTGACGCTCATGATCAGTTGACCTCCATGCGCAGGATGGCGCGGGTCGCTTGCTCGAGGTTGAGGCGCGCCACATCCCGGACCTCGGCTCCTTCGTGGGCGAACCGGCTCGGGAGCGCCTCGGCATCACCCCATATGACCCAGTCGAGTTCGCGCCCGCTCGCCTTGCGCACCAGGCTCTGCTCCACGAGGTCGGAACTCGGAGTCCACCCTTCGGCGGCTTCCGCTCGGACCCGATGCAGATGGTCTCCGAGATCGTCACGCTCGAGCTGCGCGATCAACCGACCGTCCCGCAACGCGCCGAGGCAGTCGCCGAGCCCCTCGAGCTCGTGAATCACGTGGGTCGAGACCAGAATGGTCGTCGGACTCGAGGCCGCGTGGTCGGCGAGAATCTCGAGGACTCGGTCGCGGCCCAGTGGATCCAGGCCATCCGTCGGCTCGTCCAGCAACAGCAACCGCGGGCGATGAGCCAGGGCCATGACCAGTTGGACTCGCCGGGCCTGCCCTTTCGACAGCTTGCCGAAACGCTTGTCGTAGACCACCTCCAGGTCGGCTCCGAGCTGTTCCGCATAGGCGGCATCCCAAGCCGCGAAATAGCGCGAGTGATGGTCGATCAGTTCTCGGGCGGTCAATTTGCCGTAGCCGAAGTCGGTGGTCTCCGGCACATAGCCGATCTCTGCCCGTACGGCAGGACCCGCCTCCGAAGCTGAGCGGCCCAAGACCTCGATCCCGCCCGAGTCCGGGCGAACGAGGTCGACGAGAGCGTTGAGGGTCGTCGACTTGCCGGCGCCGTTCGGGCCGACCAGCACGTAGATAGACCCCTCGGGAACCGTCAGGTCGACACGATCGAGCGCCACTTGAGAACCGAAGCTCTTGGTCAGTGCCCGGGTCGACACTGCCATCGGCCGCCCATTAAGACTCTTCACGAGTTGCGGTCTCATGAGTTCTCCTCCACGTTCATCTCCTCTGCTGCGCGGCGAACCGCGGCAATGAGCTCATCGAGCGATAGACCGTTCCGATAGGCATTGCGCAGCGCTCGTTCTGCCACTGTCTGCGCCAGTCGGAACCGCTCCCTCTCGGTCGTCTCGACCTCGGAGACGAAGGTCCCGCGCCCACGGCGAACGTAGACCACGCCCTCCCGTTCGAGTTCGCGATAGGCCTGCTGTACGGTGTTCGGGTTTAGCCGCAGTTCACTCGCCAACTGCCTGACCGAGGGCAGTGGTTCGTCGGCCTGGGCCGTTCCCACGACGACGGACCGCCTGACCTCGTCCATGATCTGGAGGTAGATGGGCCGGGTGTCGGCTGGGTCGATTGCGATGATCATCGGGCTCCGCTCTGTCTTTGGTGATCTAGTGTACTGGTCAACTCATACACTCATACGGTAGAGGACCGAAAAAGTTCTGTCAACCCCCTTCTCCCCATATTCGCTTCGCTCTGGCGCTATACTTTTGGCCTCGATGTCCCTGGCGAGAGAAAGAAGCCGATTCAACGCGACCCCGATTCTCCTGGCGGCGCTTCTCCTCACGCCGCCCGCGGCCGGTCTCGCGGCGAGCGTTCAGGTCACGGCAATCGTGGAGGAGGCTGCGCCTCTGGAGTCCACCGAAGACGTCACCGTCTCCCGGTTCGCCGACTTCACTGACGAGCTGGGCATCAAGCTCGGCACGGAACTGGAGATCGGGGACATGATCTCGAGCGTCAGCGGCAAGACGAACGTCGAGCTCACCTGCGGTGACGAGACGGTGCTGCGCTTCGCCGGCGGCTTCCGGGTACTGATCGACGATTCGGCGGAGGGCACCGATTGCGCCATCGACTTTCTCAGCGGCACGCTCGACGTCATCACGGACCAGCCCACCGAGGTGGACACCGGCGCCGTGATCCTCGGCAGTGAGGGCACGCAATATTCGGTCGAACTCACTCGCCAAGACGGTAAGGCGGATCGTAAGTTGCTCGTCTTCGACGGCAAGGTGAACGTCAGCGCGCCGGGTGGCGTTCGGGAGAAGGTCGAGTCCGGGGTCACCTGGAGCCTGGCGGCGGGCAGGGCCGCCTGGGGTTCGGTCGGCGTCGCGGAACTCACCAAGACCTCGACTCGCTACGCCGCCTTCGACGCATCGAAGGCCAACGAGCCGGGCATGAGCGGCAGCGCCAAGGCCGCCTCGGTCGCGCAGTTCTCCAAGCTCCACTACCAGGTGTTGAGCCAGCCCGACGACTCTCAGAAACGGGCCGATCTGGCCAAGGAGCAGCTCAAGTACTCCGCCGCTCCGCAGGCCGTCTACCACCTCCAGAGGGCGAATATCACCACGACCGAGGACTTCGATCGCTACGCCATCGACAAGAAGGTCCTCGAGGGCATCGGGCAATCCAAGACTTCCCTCTACACAGGGAACCTGCAGCGAATCGATCAACCGGTGCTGAAACAGCAGCCCGATCAGATCCAGACTCACCAGCTGCAGACTCACCAGCTGCAGACTCACCGGAACCTGACCCTTCTGCCGCCGGACCCCTTCGCTCTCATCGAGAAGAGACGCTACAAGGAAGCGATCGAGCTGCTGACCGAGACGGCCAAGACCAACGCCGACTCACGCACCTGGTTCGGCCTTGCCGTCGCCTGGTTCGAGCTCGAGGGCATGCGCAGCAGCAAGGCCAACGGCTACGCCGGCCAAGCCCTCAAGACCAATACCCGGGATCGCAAGCTCTCGAGCGTCGAGGCCTCCCGCTGCCAGAGAATCCAGGAAGTCTTCCGCAAAGCGAACGGATAGGACCCCCGAGCGTTGGGCTGGCTGCGACTGGATCTCGTCAGGCTGCTGATCCTGGCGCTGCCTGCCTTTGTGGCCAACTGGTTCCTTTCGGGAACGGCGAGTTCATTCGCCGAGAACCCCGAGCGAGCGGCAGTCGTTCTGCTGCCTCTGCTCGCCATCGGCTTCGGTCTGTCCCGACTCCTCCGACGCGACCGGGCAGTCACGCTCGGCAGCGGCTTTCTCTTCTTCTTTGTGGTCTTCTGCCTCGCGTTCTCGATCGCCACGACGACTGACCCACTGATCGGAAGACGCACCGCGCAAGCCCCGGTGCAGGACGACGATGGCTTCGGCGAAGCCCACGAGCAACTCGGCAGGTCCGACCGGTTCGCGTTCCTGAAGTTCAACCGCCTTGGAGACTGGCACTACTGGTTCGCGCCGCAGGCGCCCACCGCAAACGACTTGCTCGTGATCACTCTCGAGCCTTCGCAAGGTCAGCTACGCGGCGAAGCCAGGCGTCGCTTCGCGTTCCTCATCCGTCAGGCCGTCGCCAACGGCGCTCGCGGCCTTGCCTTCGACTTCTACATGGAGCGCGAGACACCCGCTGACGGCTTCCTTGGCCGCCTCATCCAGCAGGCCGACGAGGCGGGTGTGCCGATCCTGTTCGGCTACCGACCACGGGAAGAGGAGGGAGTTCTCAGGCCCACCGAGCCGCCGGACACGCTGGCAGAGCATCTCCCGGACGATCGTATGGGACATCTGGCCGGCTACCGCGAGGCGGACGGAAGGCTGCGCATGGTGCCGCTTGCTCTCGTCGGCGACCGCGAGATGCGGGCGATCAGCGTCCGAATCGCCGAGATCCTGCATGGCGGCAGCTTGACGCCGCTCCCCGACCGACTCTTGCAGTTCACGGAGCCGCGATGGGGCGTCCCAACCGTGCGGTTCTCGCCGGAGGTCGATTGGAGCCGCATGCGTGACCGCTTCGTCCTCGTCGGCACGGAGTCGGCTCATGACCTGCGCCTCACCCCATTCGGAGAGGTCCGGGGGGTCGTCATTCACGCCTTCGCCGCTCATGGGCTGCGGACTGGCCACCACATCCATCGGCTCGGAGCACTCTTCATCTTCCCGCTCCTGTTCGGCGCCTGCTATCTGCTCACTCTGCGCTACGCCCAAGGCATCGCGAGTCGGCGACTCGTCCTCCTCGCGGCCGGCCTCTCACTGAGTGTCGTCGCCCTCGCCGCTCTGGCCATGTGGGTCGATCTGCTGTGGATTACCGTCAGCTTTCCGCTGGTGGCGATCTGGCTCCTCACCGGTCTGCTCCTGGGGATCCGCGCTCGGCGTGCAGCGCTCGTCGCATCGGAAACCAGGATCGGCCAGGTCGAGACGCCTGCGATCGAGCAGCAGCCGGGTCAACCGAAGATCGGCGACGCGATCGACATTCCAGCGGTGCCCGCGGCCGCCGAGGGCGTCGCCTTCGACGTCTTCCTGAGCCACAACAGCAAAGACAAGCCGACGGTCATAGAGCTCGGTCTCGCGCTGCGTGATCGAGGCCTCGAACCTTGGCTCGACATCTGGGAACTGACACCCGGGCACGACTGGCAGATGAGGCTGGAGGAGACTCTCTCGACGGTTCGCAGTTCCGCCGTGATGGTCGGCGCGGACGGCCTCGGTCCGTGGGAGATCCCCGAGATGCGGGCCAGCCTCTCTGAGAGCGTTCGACGCGGCATCCCGGTCATTCCCGTCCTCCTGCCGGGAGCGCCGAAGCAGCCCGTCCTTCCCCTCTTCCTGACCCAGTTCACCTGGGTGGACCTGCGAGGAGGCATCACGCAGGAGGGCATCGACCGGCTGGAGTGGGGCATCACCGGCGTCAAGCCCTCCCGCAAGGCAGCCTGAGACTCAGTCGCGCTCCCGAAGATGGGCAGCCAGGTTCGCCACCTGGAGCTCGAGACGCTTGATCTCCCGCACGACAGCGAACCGCTCCATCTCCATCCAGGTCCAGAGCTTGAGAAAGCCGGTCCCAATCCAGCAGAGCCAAGCGACGGAACCCCACTTGAGCATCGTCGGGACATCCTCGGCCTCGAAGAACCTGACACCGCAGTAGACGGCGGCAATGAAGAGGACCAGGACCATGACAAAGGCCATCACATTGAGCCAACGGCCCCGTCCCTGGAAGAGACTCGTGACCTTCTCGGGCAGAGACGGTTCGTCGAACTCCAGGTGAGCCAGATCTTCTTCGCTCAGGGCTTCGCGGATCAGCGCGTCGATGTTCTTCGTCTTCATGATGATTCCTCCAGGGTTGCCCGAAGGGTTCTTCGGGCGTGAAAGAGCCGTGACTTGACGGTGCCGGGCGAAATGCCGAGGTGCTCGGCGATCGCCTGTACGGAGAAGCTCTTCAGGTAGAAGAACTCGAGCACCGCCCGGTGGTCGCAGGAGAGGTTCGGCAGCGCTTGTCGCAGCAGCGCGACTCCTTGCGCTCTGGCCCGCTCCTCGATCGCCGAAGACGAGGGTTGCGGCAGCGGCTCACGAGCTACCCTCTCGTCGAGCGACCGGTCCTTCTGCCGTCGCCGAATCCAATCGGTGCTCTTGTGCGCGACGATTCGCAACGCCCAGGGCCCAAATCGGGCCGGATCGTCCAGGCGCCGCAAGCCGCGCACAATCGCGAGCCAGGCCTCCTGAACCACTTCGCGGGCATCCGGGCTCTGCGTCAACCGGCGCGCGAGCCTCAGGAACCTCGGTTGCCACCGCCGGGCGAGATCTTCGAAGGCCGCCGGATCGCCGCCCTGGCTTCGCAGGACCAGCAACTCGTTGACGATCTGTTCGCGGCGATTCATCATCTCGCTCCGTCTATACAGTCGGAGTTGGAGGGTTTCGGTTCAAAGTCTCGCTCTCCCCCTGCGTTGACCGCCATTCCGCGCCACAGTACGCTCGCCAGATCCCAACCAGAACGGACAGATTGGCTTGATCGGCAAGACGCTCGCGCCCTACGAGATCATAGAACTGCTGGGTACAGGCGGAATCGGCGAGGTCTGTCACGCCGGTGAGATTACCGATGTGGGAGGAACCTAGATGAACTTCAGACTCTCGGTGAGCGCCGCTCTTCTAGTGGCGACCGGCCTCACCTCCGCTGTGGCGGACACCTTCCCCAGACAGCCCGGGGTCGACGTGCTCCATTACCGCTTCGATCTCGTTCTCTCAGACGAGACCGATGTGATCACAGGCGAGGCTACGATCGACCTGCGTCTCCTCGACTCCGCAGTCTCCGACTTCGTCCTCGACCTGATCGGCGAGCCGTCGGATGACCCGACCACCGGAATGATGGTGACGCAGGCCCGCTGGGTCGGCTCGGAGAACTCGTCTGCTTTCTCCCACGAGGCCGGCAAGCTGCATGTCCCTCTCGCCTCGCCGGCGCAGGTCGGCGACCGGCGGCAACTCGAAGTCACCTATTCGGGTACGCCCGCCACCGGGCTCATCATCGGTGAGAACAAACACGGTCGGCGCTGCTTCTTCAGTGACAACTGGCCCAACAAGGCCCGTCACTGGCTGCCGATGGTCGATCACCCCTACGACAAGGCTACGGCCGACATGGTCATCACGGCTCCGAGCCACTACCAGGCGATCTCGAACGGCCTGCTCGTCGAGGAGACTGATCTCGGCGACGGCAGGCGGCGGACTCACTGGCGCCAGTCGGTGCCGATCGCCAGTTGGCTCTACGCTCTCGGCGTCGCCCCCTTCGCCGTCGACCACAGGACGCCGTTCCGCGGCCTGCCGGTTCAGACCTGGGTCTTTGCCGAGGATCGCGATGCCGGCTTCGACGACTTTGCCGAGCCGACCCATCACGTGCTCGAGTTCTTCTCCGACTACATTGGGCCCTTTCCCTACGAGAAGCTGGCGAATGTGCAGTCCAACAGCGTCAGCGGCGGCATGGAGTCGGCGACGGCCATCTTCTACGACGACGACTCGGTGACCGGCGAGCGCAGCTCGCGATGGCAGAGCGTCGTCGTCCACGAGATCGCCCATCAGTGGTGGGGCAACTCGGTCACTGAGGCCGACTGGGACGATGTCTGGCTCAGCGAGGGCTTCGCTACCTACTTCACGCTCCTCTTTACCGAGCATGCTCAGGGACGCGATGCCATGGTTGCGCGCCTCGAGAGCAACCTGAACAGTATCTTCGAATTCCAGGAACGACATCCCGACTATCGCCTGGTCCACGACAACCTCGACGACATGAGAGCCGTCCTCACGAGGCACATCTACATCAAGGGCGCCTGGGTCCTTCACATGCTCCGCGGCGTACTCGGCGACAGTGTCTTCCAGAGCGGGATCCGCGAGTATTACCGGCTCTACCGCGACGCCAACGCCTCGACCCGTGATCTGCGGCAGGTCATGGAGGAGGCCGGGAATGTCGATCTCGAGTGGTTCTTCGAACAGTGGCTCTACCGGGGCGGCAGTCTCGTCGTCGACGGCACCTGGTCGTGGAGCGAGGGTGTCTTGGAACTCGAACTGCGGCAGACCCAGGACTCGGAGGTCTTCCGGATGCCTCTCGGCATCGAGATCACCGGCGAGAGCGGAGACGCATCCGTCGAGACGGTACAACTCGACCAGCGTAGCGAGGTGTTTCGCCTGCAGGTCGAGGAGCCGCCCATCGGTGTGCGATTGAACCCGCGACACGAGGTGCTCATGAAGAGCACTCTCGAGCCGCGATAGAGCTACTCCGGTTCGCGAGACGTAGCGACGTAGTCGTCGATCAGGAACGTGCCGCCGCCCGGTGCGCCGACCGACCCATAGGGAGCTCCGATCCGCACTTCGCGGGCGGTCAGGTCGCCGTTGGACAGCTCCCGCAAAGCGCCCCGATTGCCACCGTTCTTGTTGAGCCGGATGAATCCGTCATTGCCGGTCGACGTGGTCGCCGCCCGCCATTCGAGGCGAATCCGCTCGGAAGTGAAAGCTCGGATCGGCGTCGAGGCGACATTGACGAAATCTCCCGTGTTGCCGCGGACCAGCAGACTGATCCGGCGCTGGCTACCCGACTGACTGAGGGTCAACTTCGTGTGAGGCGTCCCGGCGCCGAGAATCGAGACAATGTCGATCTCGCCACCACCGATATCGACGCCATCGGCGTTGATCAAAAACTCGACGTCGACAGCCTTGCCCGGTGCGCCGACCCGATGCATCAGGAAACGCCGGCCCGAGAGCCCGCTGACCGGGACCTCCACCGCGAAACCGCTGCCTCCGAGACCCGGTTGAACGACGGGCATGTTGCCCCGGTTCAGTGACCAGGCGGAGGTGTTGCCGCTCTCGAAATCGTCTTCGAGTGTGATTCCGCTGCGCCGGAAGTTGGCCATGTCGGCGGAGGTTCGGCGGCCAACCCTGGCGTTGTCGCGCTGCCCCTCGATCCCGGTAGCGTGTCCCTCGAACTCGACGTTCGGGTTGGAGAAGTAGGTGATGTCCGGGCAGTCACCGCAGGGATTCGGATAGGACATCAGCGTCGTCCACTGATTGGGGACGAAGTGCCCATAGGCCCAGGGGAAGATCGCCTCGTCGGCGGGGCCGGCGTTGACGGGATCGTGCTCCATGCCCATGTTGTGGCCGAGCTCATGCGCAAACGTGGTGAAACAGACACTGGCCGTCACCGAGAATGCGTAGGGAGCGAATCCGTCCCCGAGCACCGGCATGAGATAGGCGATACCGCACAGATCCTGGTCGCTCGAAACGATCAGCCCCACCGCGTCCGCCGCGTGCGTGTTGCGCAGGCTGTTGATTGCGTTGTGGTTGACGATCGTCTCGAGATCCACAGTCATGTCCCCGCTCTCGTTGTAGGGAGACACGCCCGTGTGGGCGAGATTGATCCGGGTGCTCATCCTCGAGTTGCTAAAGCCCTCATTGGTGAGGTCCACCATCAACCTGGCACGCGAGCGCGCTCCCGCGTCTCCACCCAACTCGTCGCGCATGGCTCGCGTGTAGAGCAGCATCACGTCGATTCGGCTGGAGCTGTCGGGCGCTGTTCTCGGAGGATCGCCCGGTGTTCCGGGTGCAGACCTGGCCGGCGGCGCGTCGGCCGCGGCGATCGGTTCCGTCCCGCACCTGGGTTGCTGACTCAGATCCACGCGCAGGAGCGCCGAACCGCCGTCGGCGAGCGGGCGGACCTCATAGCGTCCGTGCGGAGAATCGACGAGGCCCGACAGCGCGCCACCTTCCATGGAGAAGATCGCCCGGCTGCCGGAGCTATCGGTCAGGCGCCCGCGCCACGTCACACTCTGCGGGCCGCGACGTTCGAAGCTCATTCGGTGCGCCTCGAACTCGAGGCCGTCCGGCGTCTGCATGTTGAATGACGAAGCTCCGTCGAGGAGGAGGCGTTCGTCGAAGGTGACCCGCCAGGCCGCCTCGGCCTTGCTGAGTCGGGGCAGCCCACCCGGTTCCAGTTCGAAGAGTTGGCGGTCCCCCTCCTGGGCAGCCGCGAGAGCGGGCAGGGCGACGATCAAAGCGTACAGCCAGAGTCGACTCGAATGGGGTCTCAACATGGTCCTTCTCCTGTTTGTGCGGGCCGGTCGCTTGACTATAGCTCTATTCTTTGCCCAGGCCCGCTCTCGGGGGTGTTCGAATAGTCACTGCTAGAACATCAGCCGTCTGACGGTCGGCAAGGGCAGCTCCCCATAGCGCAGCAGGGCTTCGTGGAAGTGCTTGATCCAGTAGTGCTCGCCAAAACGGCGGGCGTACTCCTCGCGCATCTCGAGGATCATACGTTCGCCGACGATCTCCCGGCCCGGTGGTGAGGGGGTCTGGGAGTCGCGCTGGACTTCGATAAAGGCGTTTGTGGGCTCCATGCCGATCTCTTCGATGTATGCGGTGACGGCCTCGTCGAAGGTCATCTCTCCGGTGGCCATCCGCAGCTTGGTCAGAATCCGCTGCACCCGCCACATCCTCATCTGTAAACGCGCCATCCTCGTCTTTAATGCCTCCAGGTGTGGAAGCACCGCCTCGAAATAGCCCTCCTCTTCGAGCAGCCTCTCGAGATAGAAGGACCAGGCCTGGCTCAGATAGCTCGAGCGGAAGAGCTTACGCATCGGCCGCGTGACCGACGCTTCGGCGATCGCCCGTTGAACGTTGTGCCCTACCCACTCGTGGTACGAGATGACATGAGTCCAGTACGGATTGTAGGAACGGAGCCGACTGCTGCGCTCTTCGGCCGACAAGCTCTCCTCGAGAGGCGTCAGCACGTAGTAGCCCGAGATACGACCGGCCAGAGTCGGGCCGTAGGTCGCGCCACCGAACGACAGCACTCGCCGCCCCATGGGCGAGGTCTCCACGACGCCGTAGTCGAAGCGCTCCGGAATATCGAGAAGATAGCTGCCCTCACCCCGCAGCCACTCGTCGGCCAGGGCGACATAGCGCTCCGCCATCGGCTGGACTTCGGCCCAGGGCGGTGTTTCGTCCTTCATCAGCTCCCAGACCGTCCTCAGATCACCGGAAGGGTGGATCCGCGTCGCCAGCAGTTCCATGGCCTCGCGAGTCTCCTCCTCCTCAGCTTCCGCCAGCCGCAGCATCTCCTCGACTCCGTAGTCGTCCAGTCCCTCGTGGACGAACTGGTAGAACTCGATTTCTTCCGGTGTCCATGCCGGCGACCGATCCGATCGCGGCAACAGCTCGCTCTCCATCCAGGCGGAGAAGTCCCTGACCTGGGCCAGCGCCTCGCGCCCGGCGTCGGCCAGTTCGGCCGCCAGATCCTCATTGTCAACGCACACCGTCGGCAACATGTCCGCCAGCATGGTCTCGGCATACGACGCCGTGTAGATCGCATTCTCGGTCCACACCCGCGCCGGCCGCGACAGATTGAGCCTGGCGTTGGCCAGGATCTCGGGCAGGCGGCGCAGTTCGTCCCGGGCTTTCTCGACGACCCGATCCGGCTGAGCGCAGGGACGCACGAAGAGCGAGTCGGTACTGGAGAGGCGGAAGTAGCGTGCGGGCGCGACCTGGTGAAGCCGCAGCTGCTCGACCTCGAACAAGCGGGTTTGCAAGTGACGGTCGAGGAGGTCGGCGTCGATCGCGTCGGCATTGCCGAGCTCGGAATGATCGAGCGCTGCCAGCCCATCGAGGAGCGCCCGCCACTCCAGGACCGCAGCCTCGTATTCGGCGGGCGAGTGCGTTTCGATCTCGACGTCGCCGACGCGAGCCACGAGATCCGACAGGATCTCTGCTCCGCCGTCAGCTACTGCCGGCGTCGCCGGCAGTAGGAACCACAACCCGATCAGTGCTTTCGCTCGCATCCTGCCTCCCTCTCCGGTCAAGACAACCGGACATGCAGATGATAGTGACATCGAAGTGCAATCCTGCTACGGTGTTTCCAGTTCAGCGGATCGACGTCGGTTCGCAAGTGTGGTCAAGAAAGAGCAAACGAGACCCAGAGCAACTTTCGGGGTCTCTTTTTTTTGATCGAATTGACCACTGGTTGTATTGCCTCACTCCTCGACGAGTAGGTACCGCAGCATGAGCTACGCGGGGCAGTCCCGCACCAACACAAAAGAGGTGAACATCACCTCGCCAACTCGAAGGAGTGATCAGTAATGGCAACAGGTACAGTCAAGTGGTTCAACGATGCTAAGGGTTTCGGTTTCATCACGGTCGATGAGAGCACCGACGAGTGCTTCGTGCACCACAGCAACATCCAGGGCAGCGGTTTCAAGTCGCTGGCCGAGGGTGATCGCGTCCAGTTCGACAGCGTCCGCGGCCAGAAGGGCCCGGCTGCCGAGAACGTCGTCAAGATCGACGGCTGAGTCAACTCGCCAGATCTGAAAGCCCCGCTATCGGTTCGCCGGAGCGGGGCTTTTTTTCTTTGTCCGAGACACTTGCGGCTCAGCGCGGCTATACTGAAGCCATGCGAAACGGTCGCACAGCCATCGCTTTGGCGCTTCTCGCCGTCTGGGCATTCGCCGGTGCGGCGCCGATAGCCGGTGCCATATGCGAGGTCGCGCCGACCTGTGGCGATGCCGGCAGGACCATGACGCGGCAGTGCCCGTCGTCTCGGTCCGCCGCCATGGCTTGCTGTGCTCCCTCCCCGGAGTCTCCGACTGCCGCCCCTCTCAGAGGCGGCGGGGGCCAGCCGACACAGGTCGATCTCGCGCTGGTGGATGACTTCCGTTCGCCGCAGCTCGAGCTCGGGGACGTCTCGCTGCCTCAGTACCAGGGCCATGGACCACCTCTCTACGAGCGGTTCTCCACCCTGTTGATCTGAGTTCCACACTCCGTCAGTCGGTGTTGCCACGGGTCGTCGATCCGTGAGTCTTTCCGTGTCGGAGGAGTGGACATGTCTTCAAACAACCGTCTTCATCAGCCTTCCCTTGTCGCCTGCTTGCTGGGCGCAACTCTTTGGGTCGCTCCGGTGGCCCAGGCGCAAAGCGTCATCGATCCCTTCGTCGAACGACTGACGGAGCCGGTCATGCGCGAGTTCGTCCTCGAGACGCTCGAGCGCAATCCGCGAATCGGTGAACTCGCCGCCAGTGCCCGCGCATCCGGCCACCGTGCTCGGCAATCCGGAGTCCTTCCCCATCTGGCGATCCAGTTCACCAGCTTCCTCGACTCGCCGGAAACCCGGGTGGGGCCACAGGAGTGGACCCTCGCCGCCTCGCAGGCCCTGCCGTGGGGAGGCAAGCGACGTTTACAGACGGAGTCCGCCAACCTGGAGGCCGCTGCCCAGGCGCAGGACGCCGACGCCGCACGGCTGGCGGTGCTCACCCAGCTCAGGGTTCTCCTGCTGGAACTCGACTATGTCGGCCGGCTGATCGTGATCAACGAGACCAGCCGCAGCCACCTGGCCCAGCACGAAGAGATCGCGCGAGCGCGGTATGCCACCGGCTCCGGCCCCGGTCAGGGTGTGATCAAGCTGCAGGCGGCGATCACCCGAATCGAACATCAGCACCTCGATCTCGAGTCGCGACACCTGAGCCTCAGATCACAGATCAATGGACTGCGCGATCGCGCGCCGACCTCCCCCCTCCCCTCCACTCCCGCCACCGTCGCCGACCTCGTCGATCTCGACTACGACCTCCTGCTCGAGCTAGCGGTCGAGCGCCAGCCCGCGATGCGCGCCGCCGTCCTGAGGATCGACAACGCCGGTTCGCTCAACGAAGCAGCCGGCATCGCCTCGAAACCCGATTTTCGTCTCGGACTGGCCTACACCCAGGTCGGCAGGCGCGAGGACGAACCCGGCCGGCTCAATCCACCTCCGGGCAATGGCGGTGACATTCTCGGGATCCAGGCCAGTGTGCTGTTTCCGGTGCAACGGGGCCGCGTGAACTCCGCTGTCGAGGAGGCGACCGAGGGCCTGCGGCGACGGCAGGAACACCGGCGAGTCGTCAAGTCGGGTCTCGAGCAGAACGTCGCCGACCTCGTGCTGCAGCTGCCGATTCGCTGGCGACAGCTCCAGTTGATCCGTGACGTCCTGGTGGTCCAGGCCCACGAGGCTCTCGACTCCGCAACCTCCGGCTACATCGCCGGGTCACTCAACTCCCTCGACCTGCTCGACGCCGAGCACGTGCTCTTCGATGCCGAAACTGCCGTCGCGCGAGCTGAAACCGATTACCTCGTTGCCCGCACGCGCCTCGAAGGCGCGATCGGCTTACCCCTCGAGGACATTCCCGCACGAGAGGTCTCACGATGACCCGCAATCCCCCCCGAAACCCGGCGCTGTCTGCCGGACTCTGGCTTGGCCTTGGCCTGACCCTCGGCATCCTGGTCTTCCTGGACCCGTTCGGTTGGCACTCACTCGACGACCGCCTCCGCGGAGACCACGCCGCCATGCCTGGGTCATCAGTGTCCGAGAGCGACGAGATTCTCTTCTATCGAAATCCGATGGATCCGACGATCACCTCTCCCGAACCGATGCAGGACGAGATGGGCATGGACTACATCCCGGTGCGAGCGTCGGACACCCGCGGTGCAATCGACGAGGCGACTGTCGTCATCGATCCGGTGATCGCGCAGAACATGAATGTGAGAACCGAGACCGCCGAGCAACGCGACATCGAGCGCCGGCTGCGTAGTGTCGGCACGCTCGAATTCGACCAGGAGCGGATGATCACTGTGACGACCAAGTACCCGGGCTGGGTCGAGAAGGTCTATACCAACTACGTCGGCCAAGCGGTCAGGCGGGGCGCGCCCCTCTTCGAGATCTACTCACCCGAGCTGGTGCAGACCCAGCAGGAGCTGCTCTCGGCGCTCGACTACGCCGCCAGCCTCGCTGGAGCTCCGGAGGACACTCGGGCGCGTGCCGAGGCTCTGGCCGACGCTGCACGGACACGACTGAGCTACTGGGACATCGGGGGCAGCCAGGTGGAGAGTCTGGAGCAGACCGGTGAGGTCTTCCGGACGCTCAAGGTCGTCTCGCCGGCCAACGGCGTCGTCATGAAACGTCAGGCCGGCCTCGAGGGCATGGCCGTCAGTCCCGGCATGGAGCTCTTCCACATCGCCGACCTGTCGAGTCTCTGGCTGTCTGTCGAGCTGTTCGAGGACCAGCTGGCGTGGATCCGAGAGGGAACCGAAGCCGAGTTCTCCCTGACCTACTTTCCGGGTCGGACGTTCCGTGGGGTCGTTCGCTACATCGAACCGGAGGTGTCGGAACAGACTCGCACTCTGGGGGTCAAGATCGAAGTGCCCAATCAGGACAGAACCCTACGACCGGGCATGTTCGCCACCATCGTCTTCAGGCCCCTGGCCGCGGCGCAGGTCCTCACCGTACCGACCCTCGCCGTCATACGAACAGGCCAGCGCAATCTCGTCATCGAGCAGCTGGAAGCCGGTCGTTTCATGCCTCGCGAGGTGACCTTGGGTCATCAGGGGGGTGGCTACGTACAGGTGCTGGACGGTCTCGTTGAGGGTGCCCTGGTCGTCACCTCGGCCCAGTTTCTGCTCGACTCCGAAGCCAATCTCCAGGAGGCCATCCAGAAGATGCTGGCCGGCTCGACCGAGCCGGCCGAGCAGATGGAAGGGCACTCCATGGAGGCCATGGAGATGCCCGCCGAGACACACGACATGCATGACATGGACTCCATGGCCCCGCCGGCCGACACGCACGAGATGCATGGGATGACACCCAAGAAGGACGTCGACGACGAGCACGACCACCCCGGAGACCAGCCCAATGCTGAATAGCATCATCGAGTGGTCTCTGAACAATCGGCTGTTGGTCTGCGTCTGCCTCATCCTCGTCCTGCTGGGCGGCGTCTGGTCGATTTCCGAGATTCGTCTCGACGCCATCCCCGACCTCTCCGACGTCCAGGTCATCGTCTTCACCGAGTACGCCGGACAATCACCGCAAGTGGTCGAGGACCAGGTCACCTACCCGATCACGTCACGGATGCTGTCGGTGCCCGCAGCCCGCGTCGTACGCGGTTACTCGTTCTTCGGTCTCTCATTCGTCTATGTCATCTTCGACGACGGCACCGACCTCTATTGGGCCCGCTCGCGCGTCCTCGAGTACCTCTCGGGGTTGAGCGATGAACTGCCGGATGACGCCTCGCCCCGGCTCGGGCCCGACTCCAATGGAGTCGGTTGGGCCTACATGTACGTCCTCAACTCACCTGAGCGCTCGCTCGAGGAGTTGCGGAGCCTCCAGGACTGGTATCTGCGTTTCGGCCTCTCGTCCGTCGATGGAGTCTCCGAGGTCGCCTCGATCGGCGGCTTTGTCCGGCAGTATCAGGTCGAGATCGACCCGGTACGCCTGCTCGCCTACGGCCTGCCGCTGCACCGCGTACGGCAGGCGATACAACGCTCGAATGCAGACGTCGGCGGCCGGCTCGTCGAGATGTCGGAGCGCGAGTACATGGTCCGCGGTCGAGGGTACGTTCGGGAGATACGGGACCTCGAGAACGTCGTGCTCGACAGCGGGCAGGGTGGGGTGCCGATTCTCCTGCGCGACGTCGCCAACATCACCATCGGGCCTGACATCCGGCGCGGCATGGCCGACTGGAACGGCCAGGGGGAGACCGTCGGCGGGATTGTCGTCGTACGCAGTGGTGTCGACACGCTGTCGACCCTCGAGCGGGTCAAGGAGAAGATGGCGGAGCTCGAGAGAGGTCTGCCCGAGGACGTGACGGTCTCGGTCGCCTACGACCGAACGGGGCTGATCGAGCGCGCCATCGACACCCTCCAGGAAACCCTGCTCGAGGAGCTCATCGTCGTCGCCCTGGTCTGCCTCATCTTCCTCTTCCACTTCCGCTCAGCCTTCGTCGCCGTCGTCTCGATTCCCGCCTCGATCCTGCTGGCCTTCATCGTCATGAAGTGGCAGGGCCTCGGCGCCAACATCATGTCGCTCGGCGGCATCGCCATCTCGATTGGTGTCCTGGTCGACGCGGCGATCATCATGGTCGAGAACGCACACAAGCACTACGAGGAGTGGCGGGGGAAGCGGACCCATTTCGAGATCATCCTGCGCTCGGCTCAGGAGGTCGGGCCGACTCTCTTCTTCACCCTTCTCGTGATCACGGTCTCCTTCCTGCCGATCTTCACGCTGCAGGCTCAGGAAGGCCGGCTCTTCCGCCCCCTCGCCTTCACCAAGACCTACGCCATGGGTATTTCGGCCATCCTCGCGATCACGGTGATACCGGTTCTCATGTACTGGTTTGTTCGCGGCCGGATCCGCAGCGAGGAAAAAAACCCCGTCTCGCGTCTGCTGCGCTTCCTCTACTCACCCCTCCTGAGGCTGGCCCTCCACTGGCGGTGGGCGGTCGTCGTGATGATGCTGGCGCTCCTCTTGGTGACCTGGGTACCTCTCGCGAGGATCGGGACCGAGTTCATGCCCCCGCTGTGGGAGGGCGACATTCTGTACATGCCCACGACCCTGCCGGGCATTTCGATCACCAAAGCGCGGGAACTGGTGCAGCAGACCGACCGCATCCTGATGTCTTTTCCGGAGGTCGTGTCGGTCTTCGGTAAGGTCGGAAGGGCCGACACGGCGACCGATACGGCTCCCCTCTCCATGCTCGAGACGACGATCGTTCTCAAAGATCCTTCAGAGTGGCGGCCCGGCCTGACCAAGGACGATCTGATGGAGGAGATGGATCGCGCCATCCAGATCCCCGGGGTCACCAACTCGTGGACCATGCCGATCAAGACCCGCATCGACATGCTGTCGACCGGTATCCGGACACCCGTGGGCATCAAGGTGGCGGGGCCCGACCTGCTGGAACTGGAGAGGCTCGCCAGGGAGATCGAAGCCGTCGTCAAACCGCTACCGGGCACGTTGTCGGCCTTCGCCGAGCGCGTCATGGGCGGGAGCTACCTCGACTTCGAGATCGACCGCGAGGCTGCTGCCCGGTTCGGCGTCACCGTGGGTGACGTCCAGGACGTCATTCAATCCGCAGTCGGAGGGATGAACGTCTCCTACACAGTGGAAGGCCTCGAGCGCTACCCGATCAATGTGCGCTACCCGCGTGAGCTACGCAACGATCCGGTCGCCATCCGCGACATCCTCGTCGCCACACCGAGCGGCGCTCAGGTTCCACTCGGCCAACTGGCCTCGATCGAGCTCCAACAGGGCCCACCGAGCATCAAGTCGGAGAATGCAAGGCCAAATGCCTGGGTCTCGGTCGATCTGCGAGGCATCGACGTCGGGAGCTGGGTTGCGCGGGCTCAGGACGAAGTCTCGGCTAGCGTCGACATGCCTGACGGCTACACCCTGACCTGGTCCGGGCAGTACGAGTACCTCGACCGAGCCCGGGACCGACTACTGCTCATCGTGCCTCTGACGATCGCATTGATCCTGCTAATCCTCTACATCCACACCCGTTCCGTGGTGAAGACAGCGATCGTCCTGTCCGCGATCCCGTTCTCCCTCGTCGGCTCGATCTGGCTCATCGATCAGCTCGGCTACAACTGGTCGATTGCCGTATGGGTCGGTCTCATCGCCCTCGCCGGGCTCGCAACCGAGACCGGGGTCGTCATGCTGCTCTATCTCGACCTCGCCTTCGACAAGCGCGACCAGGCCGGCGAGATGAAGAGCTGGCGGGACCTCGCCGCCGCCGTCCACGAGGGCGCCGTCCAGCGCATCCGACCCAAGATGATGACGGTCCTCACCGTGCTGGTGTCCCTGGTGCCGATCCTCTGGGCGACCGGGACTGGGTCGGACGTCATGCGCAGGATCGCCGCGCCGATGGTCGGCGGCATCGTCACCTCGTTCGGAGCCGAGCTCGTCGTCTTCCCAGCCCTCTACTTCCTCTGGCGAGGGAGACACCTCGAGAGAACCCGGCTCTTCTCCTCACCTCAGGCCCGCGAGGCCGAGACTGTCTGACCACCTGCAAAGGAACCCACCCATGGCCCGGCTTCACCTCTCTCTACTCCTTGTTGTCCTCACTCTCGGAGCCTGTGCCCCCGAAGTTCCCCGGGAGCCGGCCGCCGAAACCACTGCCGCGACCCGCTTCAGTTTCGACTGGGCTGCGGGCCGAGAGATCCACGAGCCACGGCTGATCGCCGAGCCGGACGGCTCCCTCCTCATGGTCTGGCGCGAGAAGGCCGCAGACGGCTCGAATATCTACGTGGCGCGTGGACTCGACGACGGGACCTTCTCGGAGCCGGTGCGGGTGAACGACCAGCCGGACACCGTCGAGTCGTACCCGCACGATGAGATGCGTGCCGCCGTCGCCACCGGCTCCGGAGCCCGACTGGCCGTCGGCTGGTCCGACTCCAGGGGGCAAGTGCGCGCGGCAGAGAGCTCGGACGGGGGGCAGACCTTCGCCCCCTCGCTACGACTCGAACAGGTCGAGGCAGCCTCGTACCGGGGATTCCCGGATCTCGCCTACGGTGAAGACGGCGCGCTACACGCCGTCTGGATCGACTCTCGATTCGCCGAGGGCATGGCCGAGGAACCGGCGGACCTCTTCTACGCCCGGGTCGTCGACGGCGTCGTCACCGAGCTCAATCTGACCGCGGAGCAGGAGCCGACCATCTGTGGTTGTTGTCGACCGAACCTGGAGATCGTCCACGGCCGACCGAGGGCGCTCTTCCGCAACTCTACGAGCGACGGGTACCGGGACATCTTCACGATCGCGGGAGACCTCGAGACCGGATTCGAGGCGCCGACGCGGGTCGGCGCACCCCTTTGGAAGCTCCGCGGCTGCCCGATGGCCGGCCCGATGGCGGCCGACGACCTCGTGATCTGGCCGGACGGTTCGACCGGCCGAAAGCTCCTGATGTCGTCACCTTTCGACGATCAGCCGCCGGTGCCTCTCTTCGCCGAGACGGAGGGAGAGACCTGGACGCCCCGTCTCTCCCCCAGACGCGTCGCCTCGGGGCCGCACGTGCCGCAGCGCCTGCTGCTGCCTGGGCAGAGTGCGTCCCGGCTATTGTCGCCGGGCGACAACGCCGGGGGATGGGTCGTCGAGCTCGCCGATCTGCCGGCGTGGGCGAGCAGTGCCTACGTGACCGGGAACTCCCTGGTCCTGGTCGGAGCGGTAGAAGGCGAGCTGATGCACGAGTATCGCCAGCTCTAGGAGAGCGCTCGGGAGACTCACTACCCTTTGGGACGGCGTCAAGGCGCCCCCTCTGTGGCCAAATGCGGGGATGCCACGGGAACCCGAGCCCAACCAGGGCGCCGCTGCAACTCCCGACCGACGCCCGGGGTCACTTCTGCACCCGAGGCCTGCAGCGGCCGCCTGGCTCGATCGGCGTCTCGCTCCGATCGACGGCCTCTTCAATCGCATCTACACCTCGGAGCACAATCCGCTCTATAAGAGCGGTGCGCTGGCGATTACTTTCCTGGCCGTCACTCTGGTGACCGGGATCTACCTCTTCCTCTTCTACAAGGTCGCTGAACCCTACGAGTCGGTAGCCAGAATCGACGCCAACTGGTTCGGGTCGCTGATGCGTTCCGCCCATCGCTACAGCGCTGACCTGGCCGTTCTCGCCGTCGCGATTCACGCTCTCAAGATGGTGCTCTCAGGCCGTACCTGGGGGCCCCGCGCGCTCGCCTGGGTCACCGGCCTCATCCTCCTTTTCGTAGTGCTGCTCTGCGGCTGGACCGGCCTGATCATGGCCTGGGACGTCCAGGGGCAGCTCGTCGCGATCGAGGGTGCCCGCCTGGCCGATCTCCTGCCGGTCCTCTCCGAGCCGCTGAGCCGCTCCTTCGCCGATCCCGACGGGGTCGGGCGGGCGTTCTTCTTCATGAATCTCTTCCTGCACGTCGCCCTGCCGCTGGGATTCATCGGTCTATTCTGGCTGCACTCGTCACGCGTGGCGCGAGCGCCACTGTTCCCGCCGAAACCGATCCACCGCTACGCCATCGGCGCAGTGATCGTGCTGTCCATCATCCTGCCGGTGCCGCTTCCGCCCGCGGCCGACCTCCTAGCCGTGTCGATGGAGATCCCCCTCGACATCTTCTATGCCTTCTGGCTGCCTCTGGCCCGTTCCGTCCCCGCCTGGGCCCACCTCCTCGCCTGGCTGACCGCAGCCACCGTAGCTCTCTCGGTTCCCTGGTGGTGGCGGCCCCGGGACCGGGAGTTCAGTCGATCGTCAGTCGATGAAGCACGCTGCTCGGGCTGTACCCAGTGCTACCACGACTGCCCCTATGAGGCGATCACGATGGTGCAGCGCTCGGTGCCGTCGGATCTCTCGGAAATCGTGGCCCGAGTCGATCCGTCGCTCTGTGTCGCGTGCGGCATCTGTTCGGGTTCCTGTGCCCCGATGGGCGTCGGACCCGCGGGACGGACCGGGCGGGATCAACTCCGCGCCACCGACGAGTTCATCCACCAACGCAATCCGGCAGCGGACAACGTCGTTCTCATCACCTGCAGCCATGGCCTGGGCTCCCACCCCAAGCTCCTCTCCGTCCCTGGAGTGCTCCCCTTCGCCAGCGGCTGCTCGGGCTCGGTCCACACGTCGGTCATCGAGTTGCTTCTCCGCTCGGGGGCCGGAGGCGTCTTCGTTCTGACCTGTCCGGGGCGCGACTGCCTCTATCGGGAAGGGCCTCAGTGGCTGCACGAGCGGGTCTACAACGATCGTGAAGCCGAGCTCCAGCCGCGCGTTGACAAGCGGCGAGTCCGGTTGGCCGGCTTCGCAGCCAGCGAGGTAGACCGCGCGACCGAGGCTCTCGGCGCCTTCCGGTTCGAGCTCTCAGAGCTCGGTGAAGCCGCCCGAGAGCAGGATGTCAAACTCGAGTTCGAATGCGAGCCGGTGGATGTCCAGTAGCTCTCACATCCTGCGTGGCCTCTTCACCCTGGCGCTGCTCGCAGTCATCGCGCTTGCAGGGCAGATCCCCTGGGGTAGCCCGAGCGAAGATGCGGCTCTGCGACTGGCCCTGCGTACCGTCGACGGCAAGGTGCGAACCTGCCGCGATCGCACCGCCGAAGAGCTCGCCGCTCTGCCACAGCACATGCGGACTCCGACCCTGTGTGAAGACCGAAGCGTGGACTACCAGCTCCGCGTCACGCTCGACGGCGCAGAGGTGCTCGACCTCAGCGCCTCCCCCGGAGGCCTGCGCCGCGACCGACCCATCATCGTCGACCGTCAGGTCGCGGTTGCCGCCGGGCCCCAGCAACTGAGCGTGCGCTTCATTCCGGTTCACGACCCCGACTCCGACACCGAGCCAGCGGCCTCAGAGGCGCTCCCCGCCTACGCAATCGATCGCATGGTCGACTTCGCGCCGGGCCGGATCGTCCTCGTCACTCTCGACGACGCGGACCACTCTCTCGAGATCGTCCAGCAGTAGCTCATCAGGCGGCGGGCACGCCCTCTTCACCCAACCGGCGGACTGCTTCGACGACCCAGCCGACCGGTGGTGCGTTGAAGCTGTAGGCCAGAGTGCCGTCTGGAGCCAGGACATGGATCATGCCGGGATGAGTGACGTCTCCCGTCTTCGGATCGCGATCCCAGGGCATCGACCAGGCGTCGAGCACCTCGAGCACGTCATCCACCGCGCCCGAAAGGACGTGCGCCGCACTCGAACTCTCCAACTCCCATGTCCGCGCCAGCGCCGGTAGCGAACTGGGCGTGTCGCGCCACGGGTCGAGCGTCACAACGACTACAGCGGGCTCGAGCTGTTCGAGCTCTGCCGCTGCCCCCTTGACCGTGTGCACTACGACCGGACAGATCGTCTTGCAGTGGGCGAAGGCGAAGGTCAGGAGTACGGGGCGGCCCGACAGGTCCGCGAGGGACACCTGTTGGCCATCCTGATCCAACAGGCCGAGACCTGGAGCCGGTCGGCTCTGGCGGGGATAGGCCTCGGGCAGATGCTCCGGCAGATCCGAGGTGATTAGGGCCGTTTCGAGTTGCCCGGCCTGCACGACACGCTGCCCGACCCAGAAGACCATGAGCAGTGGAGCGAAGGCCATCGCGACGAGTAAGGTCCTGCCCGCCCGCCTTTGGGCGAGGTCTCTGAGCTGGCTGACCAGCTCGCGCCCCCAGACGCCAAGCAGAAAACCCAACATCGCAAGCGGACTGGCGATCAGGCCGGCCCAGCCCCAGGCCTCGGGCAGCCCGTTGGGCAGAGTCCCGAAGCAAACGCTCCGCGCCGCCGCCAACCACAGGGGAGGGGCGGGCAGCGGCGCGAAGGCCAGCGCCCACCACATGAGGGTAACCACCAGCCATGCGACGAACGCCCAAAGCGCAAAGCGCGAAGCCGTCGCCTGCTCGTGAGTCGTCATGAGGCGGCGCTATCCGATCTTCCAGATCATCGACAGCAGCTTCCAGTTGGTGAAGTAGTACAGCATGAAGACCGCCAGGAAGATGAACACCAGAACGACCGTTCCGGGCGTCCCCTGCTTGTGGATCTCGGCTGCTTCTTCGGCGCTGTGCGTCTGAGCCGGCAGTCGCGTTACGCCCTGAGGCACACCGACCATCTCGGGCTCCATGTTTTCCGCATCGAGCGTCTTGCCGAAGAAGACCGAAACCACGGCGATCGCCACGAACATCAAGGCACCCAGCGCGGCGATCATCCCGCCGATTCCCACCCCGGCCATCATCAGATCGACGACCGGTGCAAACTCATGCGGGAACGGCGCATCGGTGAAGGTGATGTCCCAGTGCCTGCGCGGCACGCCGAAGACACCGGCAAAGGTCATCGCAACGGACATCAGGGTGATGCCTATGGCGAAGACGTAGGGCTGGATCTTGGCCATCTTCCAGAAAGCGACCCGCTTGCGGAAGATCAGCGGCAGGACGTAGTAGGTGACGGCCATGAAGGCCAGAGCCGTTCCGCCAACCACCGTCGTATGGAAGTGACCCGGAATCCGCATCGTGTTGTGCGCGATGATGTTGATCTGCTCGGTCCCGATGGTCACGCCCGTCACCCCTCCGAGGAAACCGAAGATCAGCAACGAGAGGAAGAAACCGGAGAAGCCCGGATCGCCCCAGGGGGCCTTCTTCAGCCACTCGAATCGACCCTTGACGAAGCCCCGCAGGCGCTGCCCCATCTCGAGGCCGGCCGGCACGGTGAAGCCGTGAATCATGCTCGCCAGCACTGCCAGGTACATGGCGTAGCTCGTGTTCCAGACCTTCCAGCTGGCGCCCATTCCCGGGTCGACCAGGAGATGATGCGCCGAGGCCATCGAAATGAAGGCGATGTAGAGGACAAACGCCCAGCGGCTGACCTTCTCGTTGAGGACGACAGCACCGGCCGTCAAGCCACCGAGGAGGTACCAGACGGCAACCATCGCCGCGACGTTGATCTGCTGCGACGAATGCCCGAGGCCCCACCAGATCAGACGGTAGATCTGCGGGTCCATATCCATCATGCCGAGCGACCAGAGCCAGGTCGGGATGTAGACGATGGCTCCGTGAAGCAGGGTGATGACCGCAATGATCGCGGCCGTCAAACCGCCGAAGGAAACCAGTGGCATCGAGCCTTCGTAGGTGCCCTCGCGCTTGGCCGTGACCACGCTGGCGAAGAAGAGGCCGACCACGACGAGAGCACCGACCGCGAAGAGGATGATGCCCAGGTAGTAGTTCGGGTCGGCCCGCAGCGGCACGTACGAGGTGAAGAGAACGTCCGCCTTGCCGGCGAAGACCATCCAGTTGACCATGGTCGCGCCGATCACCATCAAACCGAAGCCGAGCCACCCCAACTTCGGAGCCACCTGACGGCTGCTCAGAGCGATCGGCCCGGCGAAATAGAGAATCGCCATCTCGAAGAAGATGATGAAGAAGATCAGCATGTTCAGGCCGTGGGCCGTCAGCAACCGGTAGTACCAGTCGGCCGGCAGCAGATGCACGGCCTGCCAGCGGGTGAGCGCCAGCAGCAGTGCAGAGACGGCACCGATCAGCAGCGCCACGACCGCGACGACCGCATTGACCTTGAGCAGCAGTTCCGCCTGCCCATTGACGTTCAGCCCGGTGACCGGACAACGCCGGAAAACCACATCGAAGAATCTCGGCTTGCTCATTGCGCACCTCCCGTGCTCGCAGCGAGCACACCGGCGGCGGGCTCGACGACAACCTTGCCGAGCATCAGGTGGTGGCTGATGCCGCAGAATTCGTTGCAGATGATCTTGTACTCACCGGGATTGTTCGGCGTGATCTTGAGACCGTAGTCATAGCCCGGCACGACCTGGAAGTTGACGTTCGCGGGGAAGAGACTGAAGCCGTGATTGACGTCGAGCGAGGAGATGTGGAGCGTGTACTCGGCTCCCTCCTCGAGGATCAGGACCGGCTTCCACTGCCACATGGTCCCCTGCAGGTAGATGTCGCTACCCGGCGGTGGCTTGACGACCGGGATGCCGCTCTCTTCTCCGACCTGATAGTCGTCGACGAAGCGCTGAACCCGTGCGGCGAAGGCCGCAGGTTCGACCTTGCTGCGTATACCGGAAGGGTTCTGCCCTCCCTTGATGTGCCAGAAGGGCATCATGGCGAAGAGCACCATGCACCAGACGAAAGAGATGACAATCCATCGCTTCTCCTGTTTGCCGGCCGGCTTCCACCAGACGCCTGTGGGCGGAACGATCGCTGTGTGAAGACTCATCGTCTCTCCTCGGAGGATCAGGGAAGGGGGGCCTGGGGCAGTGACATCACCTCGATGACCCCCCAGATCGTGTAAAAGCCGAACATCACGACAAGACCGATGAACAGCAATAGGAAGGGCCGGTCGAAGAGCCGCTGACCGAGTGGAACGTCCTTCGACGGGGTGTCGGGCTCGTTCATGGTCCAGTCTCCTTTCAGTGGAACCGCAGTCCCATCGGCGTCGAGCGGACCGACCGATACAACCCTGGCTTGACTGACGGCAGGAGAGGGTCGGAATACCCGGGCCGAACTTGTGATTGACTCCGGCAGGCTACGCCGCGACCGAGGCCGACGCGCCACCCTCAAGGGTGCTACCCGAGGGGGTAGGGATCAGCTTCCGGCGGAGCTATCAGCTCGAGATCTGGGGACGAGGAAGTAGAGACGCCCGGGCTGCTTCATCAGTCCGGCCCGCATCGCCGCCTCGTCACCCCGACCCCAGAAGAAGTCCGCTCGGTCCGCACCTCGAATCGCCCCGCCCGTGTCGTGGTTGAACACGAAACGGCGCAGCGGCCGCTCGGCGATGGTCTCTCCTGAGGGGCCCGTGCCCGGGACCTCACTGAGCAGAAACCCCAGCGCCCCTGCGGGCAGCAGCGAATGGTCGGCCGCCACGCTGCGCCCGGGGGTGACCGCGATGCCAAGACTCCCTACCGGCGGTCCGTCGAGACGACGAAAAAAGACCTGCGACTCGTTGTAATCGAGAATGCGGTGGATCTCCTCCGGATGATCTCGAAGCCAGCTTCGCAGTGCCTGCATGGACATCCGCTCCCGCGGGATCGCCCCCTCGTCGATCAGGAGCTTCCCGATGCTCCGATACTGGCGGCCGTTGGCTCCCGCATAGCCGATTCGGATCTCCGAGCCGTCGGGGAGTTGGAGAGCGCCACTGCCCTGCACCTCGACGAAGAAGAGGTCTACAAGGTCGCGCGCCCAGGCGATCTCCCGCCCCCGGAGTCGTCCGCTCTCACGGATCTCGCGACGTTCGGGATAGGGCAGCAGACGACGACCGCTCAGCAGCCCGGTCACCGTCCGGCCGCTCCACTCGTCGCGAAAGTCTCCCAGTGCGATTCGAAACAGGTCCGGCGGCGGTCCGTAGACCGGTACGTCGTACTCCGCCGTTCGTTTTCGGCTGCCCGCGATGAGGGGTTCGTAGTACCCGGTCACGAGCATGTCGCCGCGGCCATCGCCAAGATTGACCATCGGCTCGAAGAGCTCACCCAGCCTGGTCGCCAGGACCTCGGGTGCCATGTCCTCGGCCAGCCAGCGGTCGAGCGTCGCCAACGCCAGGTCCAGTTCGCCGGCCGGAACTGTCCGGGGCCCGAACGCGAGGGCGTGGTCCGTCCCCTTGCGTGCCAGCCACGTCCGGTTGCGGTCAATGGCAGTGCGCAGGCTCGTCCAGTCGCCGTCGTCGACAAACTCACGCAGTACGACGTCAGAGACCGTTCGCAGGGCCTCGTTCGCCTCGGTGATCTCCACCAGTTCTCGCGTCACGACTCCCGGTCCCACGGCAGGCGGCTCCTGCGGGCAGGCGGCGAGGAGAGTCGCGGCGACCAGTAGTGGGAAGAAACGGGTGCGATGGATCAACCTCGTCACCCGCCTAGTCTACGTTGGCCGACCAGGGACCCGTCCGCTGACCTCTGGCGTATGCTCTCGCTTCAAATCTCGACGACTGAGCGCAGCTTCCCCCAAGAGGAGAAGATGATGAAGGAGGTCCCGCGACACCCTGAGACGCTACCGGCACGCCGGGAGTTCGTTCGCTGGCTCGCGGCGTCACCCCTCGTCGCACCGCTGTTGGCGAAGGAGCTACTCAGTCCAGAGACCCTCTTCGCCTTCGACGATCCGACGATGGCCACCAACGTGATGGCCTTCGAGGCACTGGCCAAACGACATCTCGACCCCGACATCTACAGCTTCATCGCCGGTGGGTCGGACGACGAGAAGACCCTGGCCGCTAACCGGGCAGCCTTCGACCAGGTCCAGATCCGGGCCCGGCGGCTGGTCGACGTCAGCGCGGTCGACACCTCGGTCGAGGTACTCGGCGAGAGCATGTCGACCCCGATCCTGATCGCCCCTGTCGGAACTCAGGGCGCCATGCATCCCGAAGGCGAGCTCGGCACCGCACGCGCCGCAGCCAACCGCGATCACACCCTCATCGCCTCGACCGTCTCGACCCACTCCATCGGCGAGATTGCCGACGCCTACGGTCGCCCACCCTGGTTCCAGCTCTACCCGACCCCAGATCTCAGCATGACCGAAGCGCTACTCGACCAGGCCGAAGCCGCCGGTTGCAGGGTCTGCGCCCTCACTGTCGACACGCCGGTCCTGGGAAACCGGGAGGCCCAGCGCACGTTCATCGCCAAGCTGCTCGGCTCGGGTCAGCTCCGCCTCGGCAACTTCGACGAACTGGGCATGCCGGCCGGAGTCGACGACCCGGCCCTGACCTGGGACTTCGTCGACTGGCTGCGCAGCAAGACAGCAATGAAACTCCTCATCAAAGGCGTCGTCACCCACGAAGACGCCACCCTGTGCGTCGACAAGGGCGTCGACGGCCTCATCGTCTCGAACCACGGCGGCCGCCAACTCGAAAGCCTGCGCAGCACGTTCGAGGCCCTGCCGGAGATCGCCGAAGCCGTCGATGGCCGCATCGCCGTTCTCATGGACGGTGGAATCGTCCGGGGGACCCACATCTTCAAGGCCCTGGCCTCGGGCGCCGACGCGATCTGCGTCGGGCGCGCCTGGCTCTGGGGGCTCGCGACCTTCGGCCAACCGGGCGTCGAACACGCACTCGACATCCTGCGCGCCGAACTGGTCCGTGACATGCAGCTGGCTGGAACACCGAACCTGGCCGCCATCACGGGCGACTTCCTGGGCTGAGTTCCTGCGGTTGGCCTCCGCCAACCGACGCCTTCGGCCCTTGCTCTCGAGCAACCTGTCCCCGTTCTGCGTTGGGCCCGCTTGACGGTCATGTGCGTTCTGCGGGAAAAGACCCAGTCTCCGCTGGCCTAACCCGTCCAGACCCCATCGGAGACAGGATCTTTCCCCTCCTTGAATCACTGGTAGACCTCGGAGGGTCTGTGCTCTCCGGCTGGCTGCGCCAGCCCATGGGCAACCCTCCATGGTCCACCACCCACCGCAAAGGGCACCACCAACCAAGGTGTGTGAGGCGTAGCCGGGTTGGTGCAGGCTCTGTACGTGGGCGGGAGGTGGGGGGTGTTGCCGGAACCAACCCGGCTACGCCTCACACACCGGCAAAAGCCCGCCCAAAGGCGCCGAAGGGAGGCCCCAGCTACGACGCCCCAGAGAACTACGACACAGCGCCAAAGGCGCTACTGCGCAATCAGCACGGCAGGGGTCTCAGCTTCACGCAAGGCGGTGTTGATCGTGGCCAGGCCGCCGGCCTTCAGGGCCTCCCAGCGGTCTTCGAGCTCAGCCCACTGCGCATCGAGATCCTCCATCCGCTGGTACGCGCCGTTGTTCGGTCGCCCACGCTGCCGGCTCAACTCCCCGTACAAGAACGAGTACTGATTATCCAACCGTGGCGGAAAATTCAGCGGATCCTGTGGCGCCTCGTTGCGAGTCTGGATCAACTCCTCCTCCAACGCCGTCAAACCCGCGATGAGCTCATCCGCAACCTCGTCGATCACCACCGGACTCTCCGCCGCCTCCAGCCGCTCGCGCAAGGCCTCCACCTGCTCGCGAGCATCACGAAGACTCCCGATCACTTCGTGAATCTCGATCATCCGATCGCGCGCCGCCAGGGCCAGTTCATAGCCCGCCCGGTAGTCCTCCACACTCACCTCGGCCAACCTCGGATCCGCGAGGAGCTCTAGCGCCTGAACCTGCTCCTCCTCGCCCAGCTTCACCACAACCTCATAGCTCCCGGGAGGCATCAACATCCCGCCCGTGTAGCCCAGCGACATCACGGCATCGTCCAGGGTCTCCGGCTCGTCGCTCTCGAAGTCCCATCGCAGCCGATTCAGCCCCGGTCTCAGCACCTCGGCGTCCTCATCATCGCTACCGGCAGCCGCCAGACTGTACTCCCGAACCGTCTCCCCCTCCGCGTTGCGGATGGCCAGAGTGCCCAGCCCGTCCTCCGCGGGAGACTCCAGCGCGTCCGCCCCGACCCAGAGGTCGATGAAGGCGCCGGTTCCCCGAGCATCAGGTACCGCCACACCACCGAATCGCCCTCCGGCCTCGACCTGGTAGGCCGGCGACGGCTCGAAGAGATGCACCGGCGAGGCCTGGATCTCCTCAGTCATGCGACGCAGAGACGCGATGTCGTCGAGCACCCAGAACGAGCGCCCGTGCGTCGCCAGGGCGAGGTCGCCGTGGCGCACCGCCAGATCGGCAACCTGAACCGGCGGTAGGTTGAGCTCCAGTGGCTGCCAGCTGGCGCCGTCGTCGAACGAGATGTGCACTCCACGCTCCGTGCCGGCGAAGAGCAGGCCCCGACGCTCCGGGTCCTCGCGCACCACCCGGGCATGATGCTCCTTCGGCAGATCGTCGCTCAGCGTCGTCCAGGACGCACCGTAGTCGTCCGTTCGCAGCAGATAGGGCCGGTCGTCTCCAACCCGGTAGCGGTGGACCGCCAGGAACGCCCGACCGGGGGCATGGGGGGAGAGCTCTATCGAATTGATCGTGCTGTCGACCTTGAGGCCCGGCGGGGTGATCTCCACCCAGCTCTCACCGTCGTCTCGCGACAGATGGAGTCGACCGTCATCACTCCCGGCCCAGAGCACTCCGGCCTCGAGCGGTGACTCCTCGAAGGCGAAGACCGTCGAATAGACCTCGACCCCCGTGTCGTCGTGTTGAATCGGCCCTCCCGGGAGCTCCTGCTTGGCCTCGTCGTCGAAGGTCAGATCCTCTGAGATCGTCTCCCAGGTCGAACCCCCGTCCCGCGAGCGGTGAATCCGGTGGGACGCCTGGTAAAGGGTGTCCGGGTCATGGGGGGAGAGACGGATCGGGGCGTTCCACTGGAAACGGTAGGTCAGGTCGCGCGGTGCGACGCCATCGGCCAGCTCCGGGTAGACCATCACGCCGCGACGGTCGTTGGTCTCCCGGTCCCAGCGCTCGATCAGACCGATGTAGTTGCCCGTGTAGATGACGTCCGGCCGGTCAGGATGAATCGCCACGTCGCCGCTCTCGCCACCACCCGCCATCCACCACTCCTGCTCGGGCACGAGTCCGCCCGAGCTCCAGGCCGGGACGCTGATCGTCGTGTTGTCTTGCTGCGCACCGTAGAGGCGGTAGGGGAACCGGTCGTCGACGACGAGGCGATAGAGCTCGGCCGTCGGCTGGTTGTTGAGACTCGACCAGCTCTCGCCACCGTCGAGGGTGACCACGGCACCGCCGTCATTGGCCTCGATCATGATGTCGGTGTCGTCCGGGTTGATCCACAGATCGTGGTTGTCGCCGTGCGGAGTGCGGATGCTCTCGAAGGTCTTGCCGCCATCGATCGAGCGTCGGAAGCGCAGACCTATCGAATAGACGACCTCCGGGTTCTTCGGGTCCGCAGTGAGATGCGCGTAGTACCAGGCACGCACCTGGATGTTGCGATCGGAGTTGATCCGCTTCCAGCTCCGGCCCGAGTCATCGGTGCGAAAGAGGCCTCCACTGTCATCGGCCGTCGTCACCTGGGCCCAGACCCGGCTCGGCTGCGACGGCGACAGGGCCAGACCGATTCGTCCCAGAGGTCCCGAGGGAAGCCCTTTCGTCAACGGCTCCCAGGTCGTGCCCCCGTCCATCGACTTGAAGAGTCCTCCCTCCTCGCTGCCGTCCGTCAGTGTCCACGGCTTCCGCTCGGCCGACCACATCGCGGCGTAGAGTTCCCGCGGATTGCTCGGGTTGATCGCGAGGTCCACGGCCCCGGTCTGCGCAGAGACGTAGAGCACACGCTCCCAGTTCGCGCCGCCGTCGCGCGAGCGATAGACACCGCGGTTCTCCGACGGCTCGAAGATGTCGCCGAGAACAGCAGCGAACACCAAGTCGGGGTCCTTCGGGTGGACCACGATCCTCGGAATCAGACCTGCGTCCGGCAGGCCGAGGTGGGTCCAGTCGCGACCGGCGTCCGTCGAACGGTAGATGCCGTCCCCGTTCATCACATTGCCTCGCGGGCAGCCCGATCCGGTGCCGACGTAGACGACGTTCGGATCCGACGGAGCGACGGCCACAGCGCCGATCGATGCTGCGCCGATCGAACCGTCCGAGACGTTGTCCCAGGTGGTCCCGGCGTTGCCGCTCTTCCAGACCCCGCCACCGCTGGTCCCCATGTAGAAGGTGAACGGGTCGCCTGGGACGCCTGTCGCGGTCGTCGACCGGCCGCCACGAAACGGGCCGACATTGCGGTACTCGAGTCCATCGAGCCGTTCTGTGTCTACCGCCGCGCCAATCGCCGTGCAGCCAATGGCCGCGATCACCAGTCCACTCCTCAGGATGCGTACCGACATACCGTCTCCTCCACTCGTTCCACGGGCGACGACTGCGGCGCCCTCGAGGTCATCAGAAGCCGCAGATTGTACCCGTGTCCCGAGCCGAGAGCCCCTCGCGACGGCCACTCTGTCGATTTCATGAGAGTTCGTTCGTCTCTAACTCGCAGGCCCGGCATCCTGCCGCGGCCATATGATCGGTACCAAGGAGAACACCATGGCTCAATTCCTGATGCTGCTTCACGACTCACCGACCGACTTCGAGGGGATGTCACCCGAGGACCTCGAGAGCGTCATCGGCGAGTACGTCGCCTGGCGCCGGGGGCTGGAGGAGCGCAGCCTTCTCGTCGGCTCGAACAAGCTGGAGGACGAAGGCGGACGTGACCTCTCCCTGGTCGACGGACAGCTCAGAGTCGTCGACGGGCCGTACAGCGAAGCCAAGGAGGTCCTCGGCGGCTACTTCCTGATCGAAGCGGAGGACTACGACAGTGCGGTCGAGATCGCCAGCGGCTGCCCGCACCTTCGATACGGACCGCGAATCGAGCTGCGCCGCGTCGACACTTCCGTCCACTAGCTCGCTGGAGACGTGACCGCTTCCCACACTTCTTCGACGACCGAGTCGTCGGTCGACCATCTGTTCCGCCGGCACGCGGGGCAGATGGTCGCGACGCTCACTCGCATCCTCGGAGTGAGCCATCTGAGCCTGGCTGAAGACGCCGTTCAGGACGCACTCGTCGAGGCGCTGAGGCTCTGGCCGCACCGGGGAGTCCCAGACAATCCCCGTGCCTGGATCGTCCGGGTAGCCCGAAACCGCGCGCTCGACCGGCTGCGCCGCCGCGGGAACTGGGCCACCAAAGCGGCTCAGATCGCCCATACCCTCGAGTCCCTTCACGAAGAGGACGACACGCCTCAGTTCGCCTCGGAGCTACGGGACGATCAGCTGCGCATGGTCTTCCTATGCTGCCACCCCTCGCTCGGTCGAGACTCGCAGGTGGCCCTCGCTCTCAAGCTCCTGGGAGGCTTCAGCGTGGCCGAGATCGCCCGTGCCTTCCTTGCCGGCAGGGCGGCCGTCGCCCAGCGCCTGGTTCGCGCCAAGAGGACGCTGCGGCAGGGAGAGGTCGACTTCTCGATCCCGAGCCCGGATGAACTTCCCGCCAGGCTCGCCCCCGTTCTCGAGGTGCTCTACCTCATGTTCAACGAGGGCCACGGTGCCCACGAGGGTGACTCACTGGTTCGCCGTGATCTGTGCCGCGAGGCGATCCGGCTGACTCTGCTGGTCTGCGACCATCCGGTCATCGGTTCGACCGAGGCCGACGCTCTGGCCGCGCTCCTCCTGTTTCAGGGCGCCCGGCTCGCGACCCGAGCCGACAGTGACGGCGACCTCATCCTCATGGCAGAGCAGGATCGCAGTCAGTGGGACCGAGCGAAGCTGCGTCAGGCCACGCTGCTACTGGCTCGCGCGGGCCGGGGTGAGCGTCTGTCGACCTACCATCTGGAGGCCGAGATCGCCGGCTGCCACGCCATGGCGCCCAGCTACGAGGAGACCGACTGGCATCGCATCCTCGAGTGCTACGACGCACTGCATGCGATCAACCCCTCACCTGTCGTCTCCGTGAATCGGCTCGTCGCCGTGGGGCGTTTGCAAGGCGCGGCCATCGCTCTGGCTGCCGGGGACCGTGCCGGTGACTGGAGCCGGCTGGCCGACTACTACCCGGCCCTTGTCGTCCACGCCGAACTGCTGGCCGAAAACGGCGACTCCGGTCGGGCTCGCAGGGAGTTCTCGCAGGCCCTCGAGCTGGCCGCCAGCCGGCCCGTGCGCCGCCATATCGAACGCCGACTCGCTGCTCTCTCGCTCCCGTAAGCGGGCACCTGCCGACCCCGACTTTCTCCGCCGCGCTCAAAGCGCTACCATTGGCGCCGCACTTGCCGGGCGCGCCCGCACTGCGAGCTTCCACGGCCATCGGAATCAACCGAACCCAACTTCGATCAGACAGACCATGAACCGGCGTTTTCTCCTCCTAGCGGTCCTCGCGGCCTTGGCGCTGCCGGGCTGTGACGGCACCCCCACCCAGCTCGAGGGTGGAACCCAGGTCTTCGAAGGCACCGTCGAGACCCTGGGATCGAACAGCCATCTCTTCACGGTCACCACGACCGGGGGCGTGCAGATTAACGTCCTGAGTGTCACCGCGGAGCCTGAAATCGAGGTCGGCACTCCCAACCTCGGTCTCGGAATCGGCGAGCCCAACGACGACGGTGTGTGCGCCACCACCTTCAGGACGACGGCCGCCACCGGGACGATCGCCAATCTCGGCCTGGAGGAGAGGACGTACTGCGTGACCCTGTTCGACAACGGGACCATGGCCGAAGACGCACTGCGGCACTACGAAGTGCAGGTCAACGCGACCGCGAGCTGACCCCGTCCGCGGGAACGAAGAGCTGGCAGTCCCTCGTGTCGCCCGGCAGGCGTAAGCTGCGGTCGAACTCGAGGCCGAGTTTGCGCAACAAGGCGATCGAGCCGATGTTCTCCGGTGACGTCACGGCGACGACGCGATCCAGCGCCAGCTCCTCACGCGCGTAGTCGAGAACCGCCAGGCCTGCTTCGTAGCCGTAGCCCCGGCCTCGAAAATCCGGCAGATACGCGAACCCGATGTCGACCGCGTCGAGACCGTCGCGGCTGACCAGGCCGCAGATGCCGATCGCGGTCGACTCCGCTTTCGTCTCAACGCAGTAGAGCCCGAAGCCAAGCTCCCGATAGGCCGCGAGAGGACCCGTCTCCAGGTACTTGCGGGCGTCTGCCCGATTCCTCACTCCCTTGTCACCTATGTGACGCAGGAAGTCCCGGTCGTTGAGCAGTTCGATCAGGAAGTCGCGGTCATCCAGGGTCAGCTGACGTAAACGAAGACGCTGGGTCTCGACAACACTCATTCGCCACCACCGAGCTGAACCAGCCGAGCCGAAGCCTGGCCGTGTTCCGGCTCCAGGACCAGGGTCCTGCGATACTGCCCGACGGCCGCCTCGACCTGTCCGAGGTACCGGAACGCCTCACCCAACTGGTACTGCGCCGCGGCCACGTCGGCATGGGCCTCGGCGTTGAGGCGGAAGATCTCGAGCGCCTCCGCCGGCTGCCCGCCCGCAAGGTGTCGGTATCCGAAGGCGATCATCTCCCCGACGGTATCTTCACGCCCCCGCACCGGGTCTTCGCCGTAGCTGCGATAGGCGTCGGCAAGGACGGCGAGCCCTCCTTCCTCCATTGCCGACTCGAGGACATCGGTCAAGGTGACCAGCTCGACCGTGCGCAGGGTGATCCTGGCGGGTCGGGATCCCCTGAACTCGCCGTCCAGGGTGTTCACGTAGAGGACGTCACCGGTAGGGGAGACCGTGATGCCGTTGGGGTGGGCCAGGCTGGCAGCCTCAGCCGGTCCGTCCTCGTGGCCTGGTTGGCCGGAGCCCGCAAGGGGATAGACCTCGCCGGCGGCGCTGACCTTGAGAATCTGGTTCGCGAGGATCTTCGTCACGTAGAAGAAGCCCTTCGAGAAGGTGATGTGCGCGTTCCCGGCCCCTCCCGGAACGGTCGTGAACTTCGAAACCTCACCGGCCGTCGTCACGCGGATGATGTCGTGGTTGTTGAAGTTCGTGACGTAGAGACTCTCGTCCGGCCCGAAGACGATGCCGTTGGCACAGGCGAAGAGGTCGCTGTCCGCCAGCCGGGAGACCTCCCCTTCGGGCGATACCCGAGCCACGAAGTTGCCGCTGCAGTTGACGACATAGAGCGTGTCGTCGTCGCCGATCGCGATGCCGACGGGCCCTTGCAGCCCCTCGTCCACGAACCGGCTCACTTCCCCGGCGCGCGTGATTCTGTCGATCGTGTTGCCGAAGAAGTTGGCCTGATAGAGGTCCCCCCTGGAGTCCACGGCATTGCCGGACGAGCCGTAGAGACTGCGGGCCAACGTCACAACTTCGCCCTCCGGTGAGATGCGCCAGACAGCGTCGCGAAAGTTCGCCACGTAGATGAAGCCCAGACGGTCGACGGTGACGCCGCCGAGATTCCCCCGACTGTCGAGCTCGTCGGAGAGAGGAAGCGTCCCGACGACGTCGGTGAAGGGTCCCTGAGCAATGAGGGCGGGCGACGCCAGGGTGCATCCGACAACAAAGACGAACGTCACGATCCGGAAAGTTACTCGCATCAGTTCTCCAAAAAAGACAGATGTGGCTGTTCTATGGAGTCCTACGTGGCTCGGAAGCCGGGGTTTGAGATCCGCCCTCGACTACAGGCTCTGCCCGACCGCTGGGCCGCTCGACGGGCTCGCCGACCCTCTCGTCGAAATCGAGGTTCCCCTGCAGGTAGGCGTCAATGCTCTCCACCAGCTCTGCGATGATGTCGGGCCGCTTGGAACGGACGTGGTCGCCTGCGGTCCAGGCGATGGCTTTGGGAGCGCCCGCCTCAGCGTAGAGCAGAGAGGCGCTCTCCTCCGGGAAGGACGTGTCCCCCCTCGAGGCGATCATCGCAAAGGAACGGGGTGCAATCTTGCCGACGTGATGGATCGGGTCCACCGGATCGAGAAAGAGCCAGGCGAGGCTCCCGACCAGCCTGCCTGTCCAGGGCCGACCTCGATGGGTGTAGATCGAGCCGAGAACCCTGCGCAGGTCGCCACCGCCATGCACGATGAGGACCCGCGGCGGTGCCTCGTCGTAGGCACCGTGGAGGACCGCGAAGAAGGTCCCGACGCTGACCCCGAGGATAGTCAATCGCTGGCGTTCGAATCCGCGGCGCTCGAGCTCCTCGACCGCCAGCATCCCGCCGGCTACCGTGTCGTGGGTCGTCTCCCGCAACACCCGGGGAAGGGCGAGCTTGTCGCTCCAGGTTTCACGCCGGTACTCCCCCGAATACTGCATCGCCACCAGCACGACATCCGGGCGCTCGGGGACCAGATCGAGCAGTTTCCTCCCCGTCGCGTGGCCGACGTAGGTGATGAGGACCTCGTAGTCGGCCTGGAGCTCCCGGGGGACTCTCAACCAGGCTGTCGTGATCGGACCGGCGGCGTCGTGGATCTCGAGGAGGGTGGCCACGGAAGCTGGGCGCTCCACGGTTTCGAGAACCCTCGCCGGCCGCCACTCTCTCCTGACCGCCGCCCCGGAGTCGGGCCAGCGCAGGTCGAGTCTGTGATGGACGACGAAGCCCACCGCCAGCGCCACGACAGGGAGAAGTACCCACCGCAGAGAACGCAGGATCTTCATTCGTTGCTGTTCGCTCTCGCTCTACTCCGGGTGTTCAGCCCGCCAGTCCATGGCCATTCGGATCCGCGCGCGGCCGCTCGGGTGGTCGAAGAAGATCCACTCCTCGATCGGGCCCGGGTTGAGCTTGCGGTACTCCCCGAGCTTCAACGAGACCTCGGCGAACCCCTCGGGCTCTCCCGAAGCATGGAGACCGTAGATGTCGGCCTCGGCCTCGTTGACCCGGATGTAGGTGTTGAGGACCGGCGTGAGGGCGAAAAAGTAGATCGCCATCATCGCACCCAGAAGCGGTAGTCCTGCGACATCTCCGATGCCCGTGACCCCCCAATCTGCACCCCAGCGCTTGCGCACTCGATCGAAGCTCGAGCGCACAAAGCCGAAGCCGCCGGCCAGGACCACTCCGAAGAAGAGGATCGACTCGTAGACGTGGTTGAGGACGTAGTGGCCGATCTCGTGGCCCATGACCGCCTTGACCTCCTCGGGCGTCGTCCGATTGAGGAGGTTGTCGTTGAGCCTGATCTGCATCGTGCCCATGAATCCGCTGACGTTGGCGCTGATGCGGGTGGTCTGCTTCGAAGCGTCGAACTGGTAGACGTCGTCGACCTCGATGCCGCTCGATCGCGCCATCGAGAGGATGTCGCCCTTGACCGTCCCGTCCTCGAGCGGCTCGTAGGTGTTGAAGAGCGGATCGATGTAGACCGGGCTGACCAGAATGAGAAAGACGAGGAAGACGAGCGAGACACCCGTTCCCCACAGCCACCAGGTCTTCGGCGCCTTGCGGAAGACTCCGTAGAGCACGATGAGGAGGAGCGAGACCAGGATCAGGCTGACGACCAAGCCCTTCAGCTGGTCGCCCATCCACTCGCGCAAGTTCTGCGTGGCCAGGTCGTATTGATGCTCACGGTAGAACCCCTGGTAGACCGTCATCGGAAAGAAGACGATCGTCGTCAGGAGGACGTACTGCATGCCGTAGACAGCAGTCTGCACAGGCTTGCGACTCGACAGCCGCTCGCCGAAATCGCGCATCCGAGCCGAGATCCGCATCTTCAGTAGTAACCAGGCGACAAGTAACGAAGCGAGGAAGCCCCACAACTGGAGCCAGTAACCACCCTCGAAGTAGGAGTCCGAGCGCTCCCTCTCCTCCGGAGACAGGCGATCCAGGTACGCCTGTGTCGCGGCTACCGCGTCGAAGGACACCGCCGCGGTGCCAGGCGCCATCTCCAGCTGCGCAGGCTCGTCCTCGGCCACCGCAGCAGCCTCCAAAGACTCGGCTGTCGGTTCGCTGCTGACCCCTTCCTGAGCAGCGGTCCACGACGGAACAAGCAAATACAGGGTCAAGACAATAGCCAAAGCATGTGCTGTCTTCATACGAGCCTCCTTCGCCCTGAGGCTCCCGGCTCACGCCTGGGCTCAGGCTGTCATCCGACACTTCGACTGGTGGATCACTCCGCTGGAGGTTACAGGATCGCCTCTGGAGAGCCACGCGCCCGGTCCGCACAGCCAAGGCCTTGCCGGCAGGCGCCGTCACCTCTCTCGAGAGCGCGAGCTGTCTCGAAGGGAGGCCTCCGGCCCTCTCCACCCTGCGCATGTCCCGCTTCGGGCAGGCGCACCGAGAGCCTTCCTCACAGACCCGGGGGCGAGGGCTCCGTGGTAGCCTGCGCCCTGCTCTGATCAGGGTCCCCGCCATGCTGCCCAAGAACGCCACCCGCGAAGAGATCCTTCACATCCTCGAAGACGAGGGCGGCCTGAGAGAGGGCACGTCCGAGGCGGTCCACCGGCAGACAGGCGTCCCCGAAGCCGATATCTACGGCGTCGGCACCTTCTACCACCTGCTCAACGAGCCCGACGCCGGAGTGCGAGTCTGCCAGGGTCTCTCCTGCAAGGTCGCCGGCTGCGACGACGCCATGGCCGAACTCGAGGCCGCAGGGACGAAGGCGACTTTCACCGCCTGCCTGGGCCGCTGCGATATGGCGCCCGCTCTCTGGGACCCCGACGGCGACGCCGACACTCCACAGCCACACTTTTCGCCCAGTGACGACGAGTTCGCGATCGATCTAATGCGCCAGGACTGCAACGAGTACCAGGCGTACAAAGCGGCCTGCGACCGGGGTGCGGACTGGGTCCTCGACGAGCTCGAAGCCTCCGGCCTGACAGGGCGTGGCGGCGCCGGCTTCCCTGCCCACATCAAGTGGCGTGGGGTGCGAGGCCAGCCGGTGACCGAACGCTACATCGTCCTCAACGCCGACGAGGGGGAGCCGGGGACATTCAAGGACCGGGAGGTCATCCTGCGACGGCCACATCTGGTGGTCGAAGGCCTGGCGATCGCCGCGACCACACTCGGGGCCGGAGATGTCTACGCCTACGTCCGCGGGGAGTTCGGTCATGTGAAAGCCGCTCTCATCGCGGCAGTCGATGAGGCGAAGCAGCTCGGCCACCTGGACGAGTCGATCCGCTGGCACTTCGTCGACGGTCACGGCGCCTACATCTGTGGTGAGGAGACGGCGCTGCTCGAAGCCCTCGAGGGCAAACGCGGCATGCCGCGCATGAAGCCGCCCTTTCCCGTCGAAAAGGGCTTCCGCGACAAGCCGACCCTGATCCAGAACGTCGAGTCGATCGCCTGTCTGCCGGCAATCCTCGGACGGGGCGGCGAGTGGTTCAAGAATTCCGGACGGACCCAGCCGGGCTCGAAGCTCTACTGCCTATCTGGACACATCCAGCGACCCGGAGTCTACGAGGCCCCAATGGGGGTCTCGATGCGGGAGTTGCTCGAATTGGCCGGCGGCGTAGTGGGCGAGCTCAAGGCCTTTTCGCCTGGTGGCGCGTCCAGCGGCTTCCTCCCGGCATCGCAGATCGACGTGGCCATGGACTTCAAGGCCCTGGCGGACATCGGCTCGATGCTCGGTTCGGCCGGTATCGTCGTTCTCAACACCACCGTCGACATGGTCGACGCAGCGCTCAATCAGGCGGTCTTCTTCGAAGACGAGTCCTGTGGCCAGTGCTCCCCCTGCCGCATCGGGACCCAGATCCTGCGCCAGGCTCTCGAGCGCTATCGCGCCGAGGGCCCGGAAGCCCTCGGATACGTCGCCGACGTCGCCTGGGGGATGAAGGAGGCCAGTATCTGCGGCCTCGGCCAGGCAGCCTCACTGCCGCTCGAGAGTGCGATGCAGTACTTCCCCGAAGAGTTCGGCCTCGCGGGATAGGCTAGTCGAACTGAGGAGACCGCGATGAGCGACAGCAAGTACATAGTGATCGACGGCAACGAGCTCGAGTTTCGAGAGGACGAGACCATCCTCCAGGCGGCTCGCCGTGCCGAGATCGAGATTCCGACGCTGTGCCATGACGATCGGCTCACCCCGGCCGGGGCCTGCAGAATCTGTCTCGTTGAAGTCGAGGGCGCGCGGCTCATGCAGCCGGCCTGCCATACAAAGGCCAACGCGGGAATGGTCGTGCGCACCGCGACACCGAAGGTCGAGCGCAACCGTCAGTTCATCACCTCGCTCCATCTCGCCGACACCGTGGCCGATCGTGAGACCGCCGAGGACAACAACCCCTCGCGCCTGCACGAGATGGCCGAGCGCTACGGAACCCTGGGTGAATGGGCCTCGGTCGCCTCACCGCGGCAGGGGCGCGAGCACGACGACAACCCGTTCGTCGGCTTCCGGCCGGACCGCTGCATCGCCTGCTCGCTGTGCACCCGCTACTGCGACCAGGTCGAAGCCGTCAGTGCGATCAGCCTGGCCTTCCGGGGCGCCCACACCACCATCTCGACCGCCGACGCGCGCCCGCTCACCGACACCACCTGTGAACTGTGCGGCGGCTGCATCGACGTCTGCCCGACCGGCGCGATGACCGAGAAGCCGGCGCTGGCCTGGGGCAAGCCCGAGCGGGAGCTCGAGAAGGTCCGGACGACCTGCAACTTCTGTGGTGTCGGCTGCCAGATCGACCTCAACATCGATCGCGAGGCCAACCGGATCGTCAAGGCGACGAGCCCGCCGCCCGGCACGACGGTCAACGACGGCAATCTGTGCGTCAAGGGTCGGTTCGCCAATGACTTCGTCCACCACGAAGAGCGCCTCGACACACCGCTGATTCGCGGCGAGGACGGCGAGCTCCACCCAGCGACCTGGGACGAGGCGCTGACCCGCGTCGTCGACGGTCTCCAGGGAGTCGCCGATCGGCATGGCGACGACGCCCTTTGCTTCATCAGCTCCTCGCGCTGCACCGGCGAGGAAAACTATCTCTTTCAGAAAATGGCCCGCGCAGCCTTCAGGACGCAAAATGTCCATCAATGCGCGGCCACCTGACACGCTCCCACGGTCGCCGGTCTGGTGGCCACGTACGGAGCGGGGGCGATGACGAACTCGATCCCCGAGATTCGTGACACCGACTTCCTCTTCGTCATCGGTTCCAACACCTCCGAAGCGCACCCCATCATCGCGATGGAGATGAAGCGCGCCGTCCTCAAGGGCGCAAAGATGGCCGTCGCCGATCCGCGCGCCATCTGGATGACCGAGATCGCCGACTGGCACCTGCAGATCAACGGCGGCTCGGACGTCTGGCTGCTCAATGCCATGGCCCACGTCATCCTCGACGAGGGGCTCGAGGACAAGGACTTCATCGCCGCCAACACCGAGGCGTTCGACTCGGTGCGCGAGACGGTGAAGCGCTATCCGCCGGAGGAGGCCGAGAAGGTGACGGGCGTTCCAGCGGAGACGATCCGCGAAGTCGCTCGCCAATACGCCACTGCTGAGAAGGCGGGGATCTACTACACCCTCGGCATCACCGAGCACACCACGGGGACCGACAACGTCTACGCCCTGTCGAACCTGGTCCTGATGACCGGCAATCTCGGCAAGCGTTCCGCCGGCATGAACCCGCTGCGCGGTCAGAACAACGTCCAGGGCGCCAACGACTCCGGCGCCACACCCACCTTCTATCCGGGCTACCAGCTTGCCGAAGACCCGGAAATCCGCGACAAGTTCTCCCGTGCCTGGGGCGTCGAGCAGAACCCGAAGGTCGGGCTCAACCTCAACGAGATGATGAAGGCGATGGGCAAGGGCGAGCTCAGGGGGATGTACCTCATGGGTGAGGACATCGTGATCTCCGAACCGAACGTGGCGCGCGTCGAAGAAGCGATGAACGAGATGGAGTTCGTCGTCGTTCAGGACATCTTCTTCAACGAGTCCTGTCGCTACGCCGACGTGGTCCTGCCCGCCGCCTGCTTCGCCGAGAAGGACGGTGTCTTCACCAACTCCGATCGGCGGGTGCAGAGAGTACGCAAGGCGGTCGACGCACCGGGCGAGGCGCGTGAAGACTGGCGCATCATCCTCGAGGTGATGCAGCGCTCCGGCCTCGAACAGCCCGACTACCAACACCCCTCCGAGGTCTACGCCGAGATGGCGGCACTGACACCCAAGTTCGCCGGCATCTCCTATGAGCGAATCGAGAACGAGGGCGGACTGCAATGGCCGGTCGAAACCCCCGACGCTCCGAGCACCGAGTACCTGCATCGCGATGGCGTCTTGCGCGGCAAGGGCCTCTTCCAGGCCGTCGAGTTCCGACCACCCTTCGAATCGCCCGACCCCGAATATCCTCTCGTCCTGTCGACCGGCCGGACGCTCTACCACTACAACGCCGCGACCCAGACCCGTCGTTCCGAGGGCCTGGCGGGCAAGCAGCCCGAGGGCTTTGTGGAAGTGCACCCGAAGACCGCCCGCAAGCTCGGCGTCGAAGACGGCCAGATGGTCGACGTCGTCAGCCGCCGCGGCCGCGTCCGCTGTCGGGCGATGCACAGCCGGCAGGTCAAGCGCCACAGCATCTGGATGCCCTTCCACTTCCCGAAGGCTCAGACCAACCTGTTGACTACTGACGCCGGGGACGCCGTCACCGGAACAGGTGAGTACAAGGTGTGCGCCGCGAAGATCGAGCCGGTGGTCGACAGCAACCCCGAGCGCGTCTTTCGCGGCAGCTACGCGAACACCCTGAACGAGCGATAGCTCCGCGTCGGGCCTTTCCTCCAATTGGAGCCTCGTCACCTCGCGGCCGAGGCGGCTCGGGCGGTGCTAGGCTAGCCGCACATCAACACTTCTATGGGGGGAGTAGCAATGATCAGGAAGTCCTCGTGCCGGTTCACCGGTCGCGCAACGTCGATGACCGTCGCACTCATGTGTCTGTTCGCTCTTTCGGCAACGGCGGTTCGGGCCGCCTCGGTGACGGTCGACTGCGACGGTGGAGCTGCCGACTTCGCCACCATCCAGGCCGCGGTCAATTCGCTGACTCCTTCCGATTTCAACACCATCACGGTCGGCGGCACCTGCACCGAAAGCGTGAGCATCAGCAGCTTCGACAATCTGGCCGTCCAGGCGGTCGCGGGCGGGGCTTCGGTCCTGGCGACCTCGACAAGCGTCTTCGACATCTTCGACTCACCGAGTGTGCGCCTTTCGGGGCTGACGATGGACGCCGGCGGCGGCGAGTACGGTGTCTTCGCTTTCGAGTCGGCCGTGAGCATCACCGGTAGCAGCGTGACGGGGGCAAGCGACACCGGCGTCGTGGCGCTCCTAGAGGCCGAGGTGAACCTGGGCGGCATCAACCCGGGCGATGGCGTCACCATCCACGACAATCTCTTCGGCGCCTTCGCCAGCCGGGGCGAGCTCAACCTCCGCGGCCAGGTCACTATCGAGGACAACACCGAGGACGCGCTGATCTACAGCGTCTCCGAAGGCACGCACATCGGCCGAGACCTGGGGAATACAATTCGTAACAATGGCGCGGGAGTGACGGTGCTCGACGGCGGGCAGGTCAGGTTCAGCGGCCTCCACACGATCGAGAACAACGGTCCGTACGGGCTCTTTGCCCAGCGGCCGGACAGAGTCGTCTTCTCGGCATACCCCGGCAGCTCCTCGGGTCCTCCGTTCTACGGCACGGCGATTCGCAACCACGCGGTCTGGGGTGTCATCGTAGTCAGTACCCGCCTCGACTTCTTCGGGCCGGATGAGCAGCTGATCCACTCCGTGAACAACAACGGCGCCGCCCCCTACGCCAAGGACGCCGGAGTCTGGGTCGGCCGGCAGGCGGAGGCTCGACTGCGCAACATGACGATCGACGACAACTATGGACATGGAGTCCACGGAACCCTCGGCGCCTACGTCAATCTGCTCAATACGTCGATCAACAACAACGATCGCCACGGGGTGCGACTGTCCTGGAACACTACCGGGGACCTGGGCTCCTTCTCGATTCTCGACGGTACGCAGGTCGGGCCCAACATGACCATCACCGGCAACGGCAAGAAGGCCATCAAGTGCGCCAAGACCTCCGTTCTGGCGGGAGATCGCTCCGGCATCAGTCCAATCGCCTGCGACGACATCAGCGGTTTCGGAGCCGATATGCCCGGACTGTCGGGCGGCTTGGAAGAGCCTGACGAGGCGTCTGGCGGATTCGGCCCGGCCCTCGACATGGACGAGCGCGTACTCGATCGCAGTCGAGCGATCGAAGCCTACGCAGAGATGCAACGGGCAAGCGGGGGAAGCCGCTGAGCGGCGGCTCCCGGACCGACCGGTAGCCCCACAGCGCGATGTCTGGTCGTAGGACCGCTTGACAAGTTCGGCACAACACGTAACCATTTGGTTACTAGTTATGTCGACCATGGATTCCACCTTCCGCGCCCTGGCGCACCCGGCCCGCCGGCACATCCTCGACCTCGTCAAGGAGACTCCCGGCGCGACCGTCCGAGAGGTGGCCGACCATTTCGACATGAGCCGGATCGCGGTGCTCAAGCACATCAACATCCTCGATGACGCCGACCTCCTGGTCAGCGTCAAGCAGGGGAGGGAGCGCCGTCTCCATTTCAACGTCGTCCCGATCCAGACGATCCACGACCGCTGGACCACCGAGTACAGCGCCCTGTGGGCCGGTCGGCTGACCCAACTCAAGTACCGGCTCGAGGCCGAGGAGGAAAGCACGTGAGCAACCACGAAACCGCCGTCTTCAAGATCCACATCGAGAGCACCTTGGATGCCGTCTGGCAGGAGCTCACCCGAACCGATGGCCTGCAGCGCGCCATGTTCAACTCACACCTCGACACCGATGGCATCGGCCCCGGCGGCACACTGCGGATGCGCTCGCCCGACGGCAAGTACACCAGCGTCGCCGGCGAGTACATCGAGGTCGAGGAGCCCGTGCGGCTCTCTCATACCTTCCGCTTCACCGCCTACGACGACCCCGAATGCGAGATCGTCTACGACATGCGTGAGGTCGACGGAGGCGTCGAGCTGACCCTGACCTGCAACAACATGGTCGCGGGCGCCAAGAGCACGAAGCAGATGAAGCAGGGCGGGACCTTCATCGTCAACAACCTGAAGGCCATCCTCGAGACCGGCCGCCCGACGTTCGGCGCCAGGATGCTCTTCATCCTCTTCAAGCTCACCGCCTTCATGAACCCCGAGAAATCGCTCTCGAAACACTGGCCCGCCTGAGGCCACGAGGAGAAACTCCCATGATCAACAGCATCGTCTCCGTCATCACCGGGTCACTGGCCTGGACCGTCCTCTGGCTGGGCACGAACCAGCTACTGTTCACCCTCTTCAACGACAGCTACAACGAAGATCGCACAACCGACAGCATCGGCATCCTGCTGCTCACACTCGCAGCCTCGTTCATCTTCTCGGTCGCGGCAGGCTGGATCACCGCGGCGATCGCGAGAAAGGCCAAGGTCGGTCACGCCACGGCTCTCGGAGTCCTCCAATTGGCGATCGGGATCTTCGTTCAGCTGCAGTACTGGGACCTCATGCCCCTGTGGTACCACCTCATCTTCCTCGCGCTCCTGCTGCCGGGCAATGTGATCGGAGGACGGATCCGAGCAAGCTGAACGCCTTCGGCCCTTGCTGTTGAGTCATCTGTCACCGTTGGTCCCGTGCGAGGCCGTTTGACGTTCATGTGCCTTCTGCGCGACTGCGCCAGCCCATGGGCGACCCTCCGCAGACCACCTCTCACCGTAAAGGGGCACTACAAACCCAGGTGTGTGAGGCGTAGCCGGGTTGGTGCAGGCTCTGTACGAGGCCGGAAGGTGGGGGGTGTTCGCCGGAACCAACCCGGCTACGCCTCACACACCGGCAAGAGCCCGCTCAAAGGCATCGAAGGGCGGCCCCAGCGAACAACGGGACAGCGCCGAAGAGCGGCCCTAGAGCCACACCTACCGCTTGTACGGCATGCGGGCGAGGAAGATCGTGTGGCGTGCGCCTTTCTCTCCATGAGCGCGCACCGTCTGGCTGCGAGCATCGAAGCCGCACTTTCTCAGCAACCGCAGGAACCGGGGATCCTGATGGGCCGACCAGAAGGCAACTGAGCCCCCCGGCGCCAGCGCGGCCTGAATCTGTAGCAACCCCGGTTGGTCATAAAGCCTGCTGTTCGAGTCGAGGCACCACGCCACCGGCCCGTTGTCCACATCCAGCAGAACCGTGTCCCAGGGACCCTTCCACCGAATGACATCCCAGACGTCACTCTCCAGGATCTCAGTCCGAGGATCATCCAGAGCGCCCTTCTGCAGGTCACCGAGATACTCCCGATTCCAGGCGATCACCCTCGGGAAGACCTCCGCCACCACAACCTCGGCCCCCCGCGGCAACGCATCCAGAGCCGCGCGCAGCGTGTAGCCGAGCCCCAGTCCTCCGATCAGCACCCGCGGGCGCTCCCCCAGGCCACAGCAGACGAGCCCCGCCAACGCCGTCTCCGAGCCCGGCGCGCGGCTCGACATCAACTCGTCTCCGTCGAGATAGACGAAGTAGTCGCCGTCCCGGCGGTGAAACGTCAGCTCCTGACCGTCCGGCGTCTGAAACCGATCCAGAGTCTCGAACGCCTTCAACAGCCCCCCTCCCGTGCCCGGGAGTTCGACGCTAGCCGACCCCCCGGCGCGTGGCTGGGGCTATGCACTGGGGAGCTGTCTGAACCCTATGAGTCGCTGGCTCTCGGGATCCCACAGGTGCAGCCGCGCGCACTTGAAGCTGCCCCAGATCGTCAGCCTGGTCACGTTCGCCAACTCCGGAATTCCGTGAAAGGTCTCCTTGAGCCGGTAGTTGGGGATCCGGCTCGCCAGGTGGTGGATGTGGTGGAAACCGATGTTGCCCGTAAGCCAGTGCAGGACCGAGCCGAGATCGTAGAACGAGCTGCCCTCGATCCCTGCGCGGTGAACGTCCCACTCCGGGTGCTCCCGCCAGTAGGTGTCCTCGAACTGATGCTGGACGTAGAACAACCAGATACCCAGGGCGCCGCCGAAGATGTTGATCGGCAACTGAACCAAGAAGAAGGCCTTGAGTCCGATCGTCTGCCAGGCGGCCAGAAGGATCAGCGTCAGGCCGACGTTCGTCCAGATCACACTCGCCCACTCGCGCTTCCAGCTTCGAGGAATGTCGAGCGGCAGCCGGTACTTGATGATGAACTGATAGATCGGCCCGAGCACCAGCAGAGTGAACATGTTGCGGTAGGCCCGGTACCGGAGCCTCCCGAAGGGCGTCAGAGCCCGATACTCGTCGACTGTCAGAGTCGCGACATCGCCGAACTCGCGGTGGTCGAGATCGCCGGACGTCGCGTGGTGGATCGCGTGGGTCCGGCGCCAGTAGCGATACGGCATCAGAGACAACAGGCCCAGGACGGCACCGAGACGATCGTTCATCCGCTGCGAAGTAAAGAACGCACCGTGGCCGCAGTCGTGCTGAAAGATGAAGAGCCGGATGAAGAGGAATGCCTGCGGGATCGCAATGGCCAGCGTCAACCAGTAGGAGACGGCCAGGCTGCGATACATCAGGTACCACAGCGGCACGAACAGCCCGACGGTCGTCAGCAGTTGGAAACCCGCGTGACGGTTGTCCGCCTTGGAAAAGGGTGCCAGGACCCGGTTCCAGTGGCGGGTGGCTTCGGCGGTGGCGATCTCTTGACTACTCGGGGTCGTGGCAGTACTCATATGTCCGGGCACTTTAGCAACTCCCCCGCCTCGGAACCATCCGGCTGTGAGCAGACACGCAAACGCGCCGGCGAACCGGCCACAGAGCGCGAGAACCTCTGGGAAGTCCGGAGCCCTCGCCGCTCGGAGAATCTAGCCGAGCCGACTACCCCTCAGCCGGTGGCGCGAGGAAGCGCTCCGGCTCTGCCGTGAAGTCGCTGATGCACCCGCTCGAAGCAAACCCGTAGAGCCTGCCCTCGTGAACCGTGAACAGCGCCGGGTCGATCGGCGCACCCGCGACGACGGGGCAGCTGTCGTTCCGGAACGAGTAGCGCTCCGGGTGGGCCTCGAATCGAGCTCGGGTCGGCTCACTGACGAATTGCCACGTATAGCCGCCGTGAACGATCACGATCTCCGGCTTGCCGAGCTCCTCCTGGCCTTCGATGAGAAGAACAGGGTCGAGACCCTCGAGGGCTACCGGCGGCCCGGCCTGCTCGACTTCGGCGCTCGCCATCTCCATCGACTCCCTGCCGGCGGTCGTCTTGAAGACCGTGCCCTCTGGGGCATCGGCCGCCAGCAGAGGGTAGAACTGCATGAAGACGTTGTCGTGTGCCGCCTCGGTTTCGTGGCAGCTGTAGCACGCGTCCGAGCCGATGCGTTGTGCGGTTTGCCGAATACCGCTGCGCCCTCCGAAACCGTAGTACTCCCAACTTCGATCCGAACGTCGACTGTCCTTGACTGCCATCTCGAGCCCTCCGAGCTCTCCGGCGAATCGCCCCTGCCTCTGCGGCAGGGTGTTCTCTCCGATGCCGTGGAGCATCAGCGCCAGCATTGTGCCGTTACGGAACTCGCCGGTGCGTTTGAAGTGCTCGTAGGCGGTCGGCTCCATCAGGGTCTCGTGGAACATCTCCATCCCACCGCTCCCCTCGCTGTAGCTCAGTCCCAGTGAGGCACCGACGAACACCCAGCGGCGATAGTCATCGGGTAGCAGCAGCTCGCCCGCGTCGTTGTAGGCCGGCATGAAGGGACTCGAATCCCCAGTACCGGGCTGGGACGACGCCGGAGCCGCGACGAGGACAGCGATCAAGGCGGCGCAGAGGCCGAGGCCGACCAGGAAGAGATCGAGAGAGGTGGCGTTCTTGCGAGTCATGCGGATGCTCCTTTCCGTCGTCTGGGTCGAGTGTCCGCCTCCGCCGGAGCGGTGTGCAAGCGATTTGCCGCCAAGAGCCTCCAGCTGCAGGCAAACGGGCAGTGCGTGCAGCGAAGCCCGCGGTCCGGATCCGAGCCCGCGAACGGGGCCCCCGCTGCGCAACCGACACCTTCCGCTGCAGGAATCGGCCGTTTCTCTGCAGGCTGCTTGTGGAAAAGCGCCGGCCGGCGCTACTGTCTTCGCGGTCCAATAGCGATCACCACCATGCCCGCTGACTCCCCACCCACCACGGCCGAGCGACCGGCCACGGCGCCCACGCGTTGGGTCCTGGCCGCGTCATTCGTGGCGGCTCTGATCTCCGCCCTCCTCTTTTCCAGCCAGATCTACGTTTCCATGGTCGACCACGGTCACGACTGGTGGCGGCTCTTCGGCTGGCAGATGGTCTGCTGGGGCTTCTGGGCGGCCGTGGCTCCATGGGTATTGAGAATCGGAGCGCAGCTTCTCCGGCCTCGTGACCGACCGCCGCTGTGGCCTCTACGGGTCGTCGGCACGGCTCTCGGGCTCATCGCCACGCACGTCTTCATCGGTGCCGGCGCGCTGGTCCTGTTCCAGCCCTACGTCCCCGTTGCCACCTACACCCTCGTGGAGAGCCTCGAACGCATCGCCGACAGCTGGCTGCAGGTCGACCCCCTGATCTTCCTCATTCTCCTGGCTATCGGCTATGGGTTCGGCGGCCTCCTTCTCGCCCGGCGGCGCGAGCTGCGTCAAAGTCGACTGGAAGCCCAGCTCGCCAACGCCAGGCTGGACGCTCTGCAGCTCGAGATCCAGCCTCACTTCATCTTCAACACGCTCAACGCGATCGCGGCGCAGGTTCGACTCGGCGCCAACAACGAAGCGCTCGAGATGATCCTCGGCCTGGGCGAGTTACTGCGCTCGACGCTCGACCGATCCGGGGCCCCGCTGGTCCCTCTCCGCGAGGAGCTCGACTTTCTCCGCCGCTATCTGGAGCTGCAACGCCTGCGCTTCGCGGACCGGCTCGACATCGGCTACACCATCGATGAGACCTGTCTCGACGCAGCCGTCCCTTTCCTCCTGCTTCAGCCACTGGCCGAGAATGCCGTCAACCACGGAATCGGCCGACGTGCAGGGGAGTGCGAGATCGAGATCCGAGCCACTCGAGAGGGCGATAGACTCACTCTCTCCGTTCTCGACGACGGCGGGGGGCTCGACCCTGACTTCGACGTCGTGTCGAGCCCCGGTGTGGGACTGAGCAACACCCGCTCCAAGCTCTCCCAGATCTACAACGGCGCCGCCTCACTCGACATCCGCAACCGAGAGCCTCGGGGGGTCGAGGTCGTCGTCACACTCCCCCTCGAAGATGCACCTCCAGCGGAGGGCGGATGAAGAGCTTTCGCGTCGTCGTAGTCGATGACGAGCCCCTGGCTCGGAAGATGATCGGTCAGCTGCTCGGACGTGACCCCCAGATCGAGATCGTGGGGGAGGCCGCCGACGGCTCGGCGGCCATCGACCTGATTCGGCGCACCGGGCCAGACATCGCGTTTCTCGACATCGAGATGCCCGAGATGGGGGGGATCGAGGTGGCAGAAGCGATTCCCGCCGACGAGCGACCGACGACCGTTTTCGTCACCGCGTACAGCCGCTTCGCCACCGACGCGTTCGATGTCGAGGCACTCGACTACGTCGTCAAACCCTTCTCGGACGATCGATTCTTCAGCGCCCTCGACCGAGCCAAGGGCCGCGTCCGCGATCGGCGGCTGAGCGGCCTCGCCAAGCGCCTGGCGACGGAGGCCGGCGGGTTGACCGCCGATAGGGAGCGGCAGGCCTCCTCGGGGCACCTGGAGGTCATCCCGGTGCGACGCGACGGTCGCACGACGCTGGTCCGAGCCGGCGACCTCATCTGGATCGAAAGCCGCGACTACTACGCCCGACTCCACACCCATGAAAAGGCCTGGCTGGTCAGGGCCTCGCTGGCCTCCTTCGAAGAGCGGCTCGACCCCGGACAGTTCGTCCGCGTGCACCGCAGCGCCATCGTCAACCTCGACTCGGTCGTCGCCGTCGAACACCTCTCGAAGGGGCAACACGTCGTCGTGCTGACCAACGACGTCCGCTGCCGAGTGAGCCAAGCCAGGAAGAAGGCGGTCGAACGGCTGCTGCTCCCCAGGCTCGGCTAGCCCTTCTCCGCGGCTCCTCGGCAACAGGGCTCGTCACAAGGTCCCCGTTCGGATAAGGTGCGCTCCCCTCCGGCGCTCTCCCGCGCCTGCACCCTCCCAGCCCTTATCGGAGATCACCCATGGCACCCTCGGTTCGTTCAGACATTCGCAACCTCGCGATCATCGCTCACGTCGACCACGGCAAGACGACGCTGGTGGACTCCATGCTCTGGCAGAGCGGTATCTTCCGTGACAACGAGGCGGTGCAGGAACGGGTCATGGACTCGATCGATCTCGAGCGCGAGAAGGGCATCACCATCATGGCCAAGAACACGGCCATTCAGTACGGCGGGATCCACATCAACATCGTCGACACCCCGGGTCATGCGGACTTCGGTGGTGAGGTCGAGCGCACGCTCAAGCTCGTCGACGGCGTTCTCCTCCTCGTGGATGCCAGCGAGGGTCCTCTGCCTCAGACCCGCTTCGTGCTTCGCAAGGCACTCGAGGCCGGCCTCTCCCCGATCGTCGTCATCAACAAGATCGACCGCTCCGACGCCCGAATCCAGGAGGTCGTCAACGAGGTCTATGACCTCTTCATCGATCTCGATGCCACCGACGAGCAGCTCGACTTTCCGGTTCTCTACGCGGTCGCTCGCGACGGGATCTGCCGAACCGAGCCCGACGGCGAGGACCAGACGCTGAAGCCCCTTCTCGATCAGATCCTGGAGACCGTCCCGGCGCCGACCTACGAGCCCGGCCATCCGCTCCAGCTCCTGGTCACCACCCTCGGCCACGACGACTACGTCGGACGCCTAGGTATCGGCCGGATCTTCGAGGGCGAAATCGAGAAGGGTCAGCGGATCTCGCGCTGCCGCCTCGACGGTTCGATCGAGGAGGTGAAGGTGGCTCATCTCTACGGCTACGAAGGGCTGCAGAGAATCGCGATCGAGCGCGCCAGCGCGGGCGACATCGTCGCGGTCGCCGGCTTCGACGAGGTGGCGATCGGCGAGACCCTGAGCGACCTGGAGGACCCCCGGGCCCTCCCAGCCATCCAGATCGACGAGCCCACCCTGTCAATGGTCTTCTCGGTCAACAACTCTCCGGTGGCCGGTACCGAAGGCAAGCACGTCACCTCGAACAAGCTGCGTGATCGGCTGATCCGCGAGACCTGGACCAACGTCTCGATCCGAGTCGAAGATGCCGACGACGGTCGCGGCCTGATCGTCGCCGGACGCGGCGAGCTGCAGCTGGCCATTCTCATCGAGATGATGCGTCGGGAGGACTACGAGTTCTCGGTCGGCAAGCCCGAGGTCATCACCCGCCGCAACGAGAACGGGGTGCTCGAAGAGCCGATGGAGCGCCTCATCATCGATTGCCCGGAGGAGTTCGTCGGGGCCGTGACCCAGAACCTCGGCCCGCGCCGCGGCCGCATGATGAACATGACGAACCACGGCAGCGGCCGGGTGAAGATCGAGTTCGTCGTGCCCGCCCGTGGCCTCATCGGCTTCCGTACCGAGTTCCTCACCGAGACCAAGGGCACCGGCATCATGAACCACCTGTTCGAGGAGTTCGGGCCCTGGCAGGGGGACATCCCGCAGCGCACGACCGGAGCCCTCATCGCCGATCGCACCGGGCGGGCGACGCCATTCGCCATCGAGCATCTGCAGCCGCGCGGGATCTTCTTCATCTCGCCCAACGATCAGGTCTACGAAGGCATGGTGGTCGGCGAGCACTCGCGGCCGAGCGACCTCGATGTCAACATCACCAAGGAGAAGAAGCTCACCAACATGCGCGCGGCGTCCGCCGACGAATTGGTGCGCCTCGTGCCGCCCACTCTGCTCAGCCTCGAGCAGGCGATAGAGTTCATCGCCGAGGACGAACAGATCGAAGTGACGCCGAAGGCCTTCCGCCTGCGCAAACGCGTCCTCAAGGCCAACATGCGCAAGTAGTCTTCGGCGAGCCCTGCAAGGAGCCGCCATGAAGACCGGACTGACTCGACGCCGCCTGATCCAGACCTCCCTCGCCACCGGCGCCGTCGCCGGGTTGGGTAACGCAAGCCAGGCGCAGGACTCCACGGTACACGAGGGGTTTCCCTCGCAGGACCGCGGGAAGGTCTACGACACCGTCCTCTACGCCCATTCGGACCTGGACAAGGTCACGGCGCTGGTCGAGGGCTCTCCAGCCCTGGCCAATGCCGCCATCGACTGGGGGTTCGGGGACTGGGAGAGCGCTCTCGGCGCAGCCGCGCACATGGGCTTTCGGGACATGGCCGACCTCCTGATACGGCACGGAGCACGACCGGATCTCTTTACTCACGCCATGCTCGGCCACCTCGACGCGGTTCGGAGCATCGTCGAGGCAATGCCCGGTATCCAGAGCACGTACGGCCCGCACGGCATCACGCTCCTGTCGCACGCCAAAGCCGGCAAGGAACAAGCCGCGGCCGTCGTCGACTACCTCGAGACGCTGGGCGGGGCCGATCCGAAGCAGGATTCCGCACCTCTCGAGATCCCGATCGAGGGCTACGCCGGTGCGTACTCCTGGGGAACCGGTGTCGATGAAAACGTGACGGTCGTGCAGCGCAACGGCATCGTCGCCCTGGTGAGGGGCGAGGGCTTTCCCCGACGCCTGTTCCATCGCGGAGGGCATGTCTTCTCACCCTTCGGCACGGGGAGCCTCACGGTGCGTTTCGAGGTCGAAGGTGAACGGGCGGTCTCATTGAGCGTCTGGGATCCAGAGCGTTTTTTGACCGCGCGTCGCGTCGACTGACCCTGCCGCGTCCAGCGGGGCAGCCAGGCTGACAGAATACCGGGATTCCGATGGCGGCCGCGAAGGCCGACGGTCATTGCGACCGAGTCCTTTTCTTCTGGAGGAGTCCCGATGAGATTGCGTCCATTCACGCCGGCTGCCCTGCTGTTGGCAACCCTCATGACCCCCGTCGGCCTCGTCGCCGGCGATACCGCCGACGACTCTCTGCTGAATCTCGACCGGATCTTCGTCGACGAGGACTTCGACACCGAGAGTTCGCCCCGCCTGAGATGGTTGGAGGACGGCAGCAGCTACACGACGCTCGAACCCTCCGAGGATTATCCCGAGAGCAAGGAGATCGTCCGGCACAGCGCAGCCACCGGCAAGAGCAAGGTCCTGGTTCCCGCAGCTCGCCTGGTGCCGGCGGGGCGCAGCGAGCCGCTTTCGATCAGCGACTACCACTGGTCCGACGACGGCGAGAAGCTCCTGATCTTCACCAACACCCGCAGGGTCTGGCGACGGAACACCCGGGGCGACTACTGGGTCCTCGATCTCGATTCGGGCGACCTGGCGCAACTCGGTGGCGACGCTGACGAAGCCACTCTGATGTTCGCCAAGTTTTCGCCGGACGGCAGTCACGTCGGTTATGTCCGGGAGCACGACCTCTATGTCGAGAGCCTCGACGACAGCGCCATTGCACGCCTGACGTCGGACGCCTCTGAGACCATCATCAACGGCACCTCCGACTGGGTGCACGAAGAGGAGTTCGGGATCCGCGACGGCTGGCGCTGGAGCCCGGATGGCAAGCGGATCGCCTACTGGCAGTTCGACACCTCGGGCACCGAGACCTTCTACATGCTCGACAACACGAGCGAGCTCTATCCCAAGCTGACGGCCTTCCAATACCCGAAGGCCGGGACCATGAATTCGGCCTCACGGATCGGCGTCGTCGGGGCCGAAGGGGGCGAGACCACCTGGTTCCGGGATCACGACGATTCGCGTGAGCACTACTTTGCCCGCCTTGAATGGACTCCCACTGGCGATGAGATCGCCGTTCAGCACTTCAACCGGTTGCAGAACACTCTCTCCGTCCTCGTCGGAAATGCCGACACCGGTCGGTTCCGGACGCTCATGGTCGAGCGCAATGAGAGCTGGGTTGATCCAGTCGATGACTGGCCCTGGCTCCAGGGCGGACGCTACTTCCTGTGGACGAGCGAGCGCGACGGTTGGCGCCATGTCTACCGCGCGTCGCGCGAGGACGGTTCGTTGGAACTCCTCACTCCCGGTGAGTTCGACGTCACCTCGATCGCGACGGTCGACGAGCCCGGGGGGTGGCTCTACTACTCGGCCGCCCCCGACAATCCGTTGGAGCGCCAGTTGCTCCGAGCCCGACTCGACGGTTCGGGCAAGGTGGAGCGGTTAACGCCCGAGACCGAGCACGGCCAGCACCGATATCAGGTCTCCCCCAGCGGGGCATGGGCCCTCCATACTCACTCGCGCTTCGGGACTCCGCCGACCATTGATTTCGTTCAACTCCCCTCGCACTCGGTCGAACGAGTGATGGTGGACAACCAGGAGGTGCGGGAGAAGCTCGCTGCCCTCGAGATCGGTCAGCACAGCTTTTTCCGCGTGCCTCTCGAGAACGGTGTCGAGCTCGACGGCTGGGAGATGCGGCCGCCGGGTTTCGACCCGGCGCGCCAATACCCCGTCCTCTTCTTCGTCTATGGCGAGCCCTGGGGCCAGACCGTGGCGGATCGTTGGGGGGGCAATCGCTATCTCTGGCATCTGATGCTCACCCAGCAGGGCTACGTCGTCATGAGCGTCGACAATCGGGGTACCGCCGCGCCGCGAGGTCGGGATTGGCGCAAGGGCGTCTACGAGAAGATCGGCATCACCGCATCCGCTGACCAGGCCGAAGCCGCGAGGCAGATCCTCGACAAGGGGTACATCGACCCCGAGCGAGTGGCGATCTGGGGTTGGAGCGGAGGAGGCTCGATGACGCTCAACATGCTCTTCCGGCATCCGGAGATCTACAAGACGGGGATCTCGGTGGCCGCCGTCCCCGATCAGCGCTACTACGACACCATCTACCAGGAGCGCTATCAGGGCCATCCGGAGACCAGCCCGGAGGCCTACGAGCAGGGCTCACCCATCACCTTCGCCGATCAGCTCGAGGGCAATCTGCTCATCGTCCATGGCACCGGAGACGACAACGTCCACTATCAGGGTGCCGAAGCGCTCATCAACAAGCTCATCGCCGCCGGAAAGAAGTTCTCGATGATGGCGTACCCGAACCGATCTCACGGCATCTACGAAGGTGAGGGGACGACTCGCCACCTCTACGGCCTGATGACTGACTACCTCATGGAGCACGCACCGGCGAACGCCGAGTAGCTTCGCCCTGCCGTCGGCACTGGCCTGACTCGCGTCGCTCTCCGACCGAGACGCTAAGATCCAGACCCTCTCTGGGAGGAGACCCGTGCCCCGCACCACCTCAAGTCGCCAGACCGAACCCGACTCCGCGAGCCTCCGTGCGTTCCTCCAGGCCACCTACGGGATCGACGGAGAGGTCCGGCTCCTGCCTGGGGAGAACGCGAATTTCCGAGTCGAGACGGGCGACGAGGCCTTCGTCCTCAAGATCGCGGCTCACGGACAGTCGCCGGCGGACTTCGAGCTGGAGCACGCGGCGATCGATCACGTCGCGGCGCGGCTCGACGACCTGAGCCTCCCCCGAAGCCTCCCCTCTCGGGACGGCGAGCTCGTGACGCTCTTCGACGGAGATCGACCCACCCGGCTGATGAGCCTCGTCACTGGGAGGCCGTGGACCGAGAAGGAGCCGCCCTCGACGCTCCTGCTCGAAGACCTCGGCCGCCGCGTCGCGCAGCTCGATCAGGCGCTGGAGGACTTCGCCCCGGCCACGGGTGAGCGCTCTTCCCCCTGGGCGCCCAGCCGCGTCGCTGAGCATCACGATGGCGTGCTCGCGGTCGACGACCCTGCCCGCCGCAAGCTGCTGACCGACGCCCTGCATTACTGGCTCGGTTGTGCCCGGCCGGGGCTGCAGGATCTGCCGCAGTCGTGGATCCACGGCGACGTCAATGACGAGAATCTCTTCGTCGAGGGTGATCGCATCGTCGGCGTCGTGGACTTCGGAGATGTCATGGTCGAGGCGACGGTCGGTAATCTCGCCATCGCCGTCGCCTACGCGATGCTGCGGCGGGAGGACCCCCTCGCGGCGGCCTCGGCGATCGTGGCCAGTTATCGGCGGGAGCGCTCCCTGTCGCCGGCAGAGGAGGAGGTGCTCTTCCCACTGGCCTGCGGCCGACTGGTGACGAGCCTCGCTTACGTCGCCCGCCGGCGTAAGCAGGGAATCGATCGGTCGAACTACTACGGCACGGAGGAGTTCGCCTGGACTCTGCTCGCCGCCCTGATGGCAGTCGACCCCGCCGCGGCAGCCGCCAGACTGCTCGGGGCCGAGCGCGATTCGCCTCCGACCAGCAAGGCACTCCTGGAGCAGCGCCGGGAGACCATCGGACCCTCGCTCAGCATCGCCTATGACGAGCCGCTGCAGATCGTGCGCGGCTCGGGTCAGTACCTCTACGACCACAGAGGTCGCCCCTATCTGGATCTCGTGAACAACGTCTGCCACGTCGGACACTGCCATCCCCATGTCGTCGCGGCGGCGCGGCGTCAGATCGGCACCCTGAACACCAATACCCGCTACCTCTACCCGCTGCTGACGGAGTACGTCGAGCGTCTGACCGGGACCCTCCCCGAGCCTCTGGCGGTCACCTTCCTGGTCAACTCAGGTAGCGAGGCCAACGAACTCGCGCTGCGCATGGCCCGGACTCACACCGGGCACAAGGACCTGCTCGTCGTCGAGGGGGCCTACCATGGGCACACCAACACCCTGATCGACATCAGCCCCTACAAGTTTCTAGGGCGGGGCGGCCGCGGGGCGGCCGAACCCTGGGTGCACATCGTGCCGATGCCGGACGGCTATCGAGGTCCCCACCGGGGCGACGATCGCGCGACCGGCGTCGCCTATGGCGACGAGGTCGGGCGCGTCATCTCCGAGGCTGGACGCCCCGTCTCCGGGCTCATCCTCGAGTCGCTGCTCGGATGCGGCGGGCAGATCATCCCGCCGCCGGGCTACCTCGAAACCGCCTACGGGCACATCCGGGAGGCGGGCGGCTTGTGCATCGCGGACGAGGTCCAGGTCGGGTTCGGCCGCGTCGGAAGCCACTTCTGGGCCTTCGAGACCCAAGACGTACTCCCCGACATCGTCGTCTTGGGCAAACCGATCGGCAACGGGCACCCGATGGCCGCGGTCGTGACGACCCGCGAAGTCGCGGAGTCCTTCGACAATGGGATGGAGTTCTTCAGCACCTTTGGCGGCAACCCCGTCTCCTGCGCCGTCGGCCTGGCGGTGCTCGACGTCATCGAGGCCGAGAACCTGCAGCGGCATGCCCTCGAACTCGGGGCGCACTTCCTCGCCGGCCTGCGAGATCTTCAGGGGCGCCACGAGCTCATCGGGGCCGTTCGCGGGCTGGGTCTCTTTCTCGGTGTCGAACTCGTACTTGATCGCAACACTCTCGAACCGGCGGCAGACGCAGCAACCGTGATGGTGGACCGCATGAAGCAACGTGGCATCCTGCTCCAGACGGACGGCCCCCTGCACAACGTCCTCAAGATCAAACCGCCGATGGTTCTCGATCGAGCCGACGTCGACCGGACCCTCGACGTGCTCGACACTGAGCTCCACAACTACGGGAGAGACCGATGACCGCCCAGTCAGATTTCGGAACACTGCGCCGTGTCGGTATGAGACACGTGCGGGATGCCTTCGCGAGCCCCGCCGCGATCGACAGGCAGTGGCAGGACCTGAACTACCTTGGCGCGCCCGAATTCGAGAAGGCGATCTCCGAGTATGACCAGTTGATCGACACTCTCGCGGCCCGGGGTCTCGAGATCGAGTTCATGCCGACGGTGGGCGAGATCGGCATGGACTCCCTCTATGTCCGCGACGCCTCTGTCGCCACAGCTCGTGGCATGGTGCTCTGCCGGATGGGCAAGGTCGCCCGGCGCGCCGAGCCTGCGGCCCAGAGAGCCTGGTTCGAGAGTCTCAGCCTCGAGATCGCCGGCACTATCGAGGCTCCGGGAACACTCGAGGGAGGCGACGTCGCCTGGCTCGACGAGCGCACCGTCGCCGTCGGTCACGGCTATCGTACGAACGGCTCGGGAATCGCCCAGTTCACCCAGTTGCTGGGCGACAGCGTCGACGAAGTGATCGAAGTCCCCCTTCCCCACTATCGCGGGCCGAGCGACGTCTTCCACCTGATGTCGATCGTCAGCCCGCTCGATCGGAATCTGGCTCTCGTCTACTCGCCGCTGATGCCGGTGCCGTTTCGCAACCAGCTGCTCGAGCGCGGCTTTGAACTCGTGGAAGTCCCGGACGAGGAGTTCGACTCCCTGGGCTGCAACAGTCTCGCCCTGGCACCCCGCACCTGCCTCCTGCCCGCGGGCAATCCTCAGACGCGAGCGAGGCTCCAGCGAGCCGGCGTCGAAGTCGTGGACTTCTCGGCCGACGAGATCTGCGTCAAGGGCGGCGGCGGGCCGACCTGCATGACCCGCCCCCTCGACTGGCTCCTGTAGCGCGCTTACTGCGTCTCGATCGCGGGATCGCCGAGGACGTTGAAGAGTCCCGGCATGAAGTCGAACTGGCCACCGTCCTGGTGATAGCTCTGCAGCGCCTCCATCACCGATTCGCCCAGCGTCGAGCCCGACGCATCGAACGCCGCGCCCACCATCGAGCGATTGAGAAGAACGGCGTCGTCGTTGTACGAGAGCCCCGACGGCGACCAAACAGCAACCGCTCCGCCGCTGGCCTCCAACACGAGAGCTTCGGCAAGCGATTCCTGGCCCGGCACGGCATAGCGACCGATGATGCAGGTGGCGCTCGCCATGATCGGCTCGACGCCATCGTTGTCGAGCAGGGGGACGTCGGCCAGGCTCATCAGACTCTCGTGCGCCAGGCGGATGGTGCTGCCATGGCCGACGTAGTTGGCGAAACCAACGCCCGCCGCGAGATCGGCGAACATCTGCGTCCTCGCCTCCTCGACCGTCTGCGTCGAGAGATCGATGCGCGATGGTGTCAGCGGCGGATCGAGCATGGCTTCCACGCTGAGGCTCTCGAGCGGGAAGTTGCCGCCGTCATCGCCGTTGTCGGCCATCATCAGAGCCCGTGATCGCCACTCGGCTCCGGCATTGGCCTCATAGTTCGCCACCTTGGCCACGTAGTCGCTGAGCTCGTCAGCTGTGAAGATCGGAACGCGCCCGACCGCCACTTCGGGAATGAGGTCGTGACCGACCACGTCTCCGAAGGCCAGGTCGCTCGAGAAGAGACCCCAGGGTGTCGACGTCATGAGTGTCGGCACGAGGTTGCCGCCGAAGCCCAGGAGATCCCGGTAGTCGAGAGACGCAGCTCCGATCAACGTCAGGAAACGGGGCGTCCTGGACCAGTTGTTGTAGGCGTAGTCGACGAAAGCGCTGATCGCGTGGGGGCTGGCGATACCGTCGTTGAACTGGGTGTAGACCCCTTCGAGACTGACGACCAGGGGCGAGAGGCCTCTCGATCGTCGGTAGTCCGCCAGCTCGCTGGCCGCCTTAGTCAGGTACTCCGGCGCGATGACGACGTACTCGGCGCCCTGTATCCCGCGAAGATCGATGCTCTCGATCTCGGCCGTGAGGCTCTGCGGCGCGCCCACGGCGCCTTCGGCCACCGCATAGAAGGGACCGACCGCACCGTTGGAGTCGAAGCTGACCCGGAAGCCGCCGCCGAATCCATCGATAGTGGTGCCTTCTACCAGGACCGGTGCGGAAAGCGTCGAGATATCCAGGACCCGAATCTCGGCGCTGGAGAACCCGTCGACCGACAGAACGCCACCGCCACCACCAAAGTGGAGGCTGTCTCCAACCGCGTGATGCGATCGCGAATACTCCAGATCGAACGAGTCGATGAAGAACAGGCTGTTCGACACGCCCCCTCCGAGAACGGCCTCGATCTCCACGGTGTTGGCGCCGGCGTTGAGCGCGGCGGCGTTCACCGGGAAGCTCACCGCGTGGTCACCCACGCCGTCCCACACCGTCGAACCGATCTCGACGCCGTTCCATCTCACGATGGCCTGATGTTCCGACGGGATCAGAGGATCGTCCGTCGCCCCGTAGAGCAGGACCGAAAGCTGCGCGGCCCCGGCCCCCGTCGGGTCGAGGACGTCGAGGTTGAAGGTACGGATCGTGTCCGGGTTCTGGGCGACGATCCCGTCCCAGTACCAATAGTCCGAGTCAGGGTCCCGAGCCACGACGACCGCAGGAATGGCGTCTTCCTCGTAGTGGACGGAGTCGACGAACGAGCCACCGCCAACCGGTGTCGGCTTCCCACCGGAAGTCGTCCCGGCCAGAGTGCCCTTGCCGGGACTCATCCGGTAGACGTTCTCGGTCGTGAACTGACTGTCGATTTCGGAACCGTAGAAGAACAGCTCGGTGGCTTTCTCGTCCGCCAGCCATTCAACTTCCACGCCGCCATTGGAGATTCGAATCTCGCCACGATCGATGAGTCGACGAACCTTCTGCACGGGTGTGTCCAACAGTGTTGCGAGCTCGACGGCGGTCACTCTGTAGAGAGCTGAGGCCCCGACTCCAGCTGCCACGCCACTGGGCTTCGCCTGGCCACCCGGGGCCCTCTCGTTGCGGAAGGCCTGCGCTTCGGCCCGGGCCGCCGCGGCACGCTGGGCCTGCCGTTTGGAGGGTGCGAGAGCCCGCGCGCCTTCGAAGTCGTCAAGGGCCGAGGGCCCGCCCACCGCGGCCCGAGTCTCCTGCGGTGAGACCTCGAACGGTCCCACCGGCCTGCGAACGCCCTGGAGGTCGGTCTCCATGACCGTGTAGATCAGCTTGTCGTCGAACGGTGCTCCCCGGTCGATCACCCGATAGGCCGCGCCCTCGGTCCGCTGCAAGGCGGCGATGGGCTCGCGGTTGACCTGGATGTTGTCGCCACTCACCTCGTCAAAACGGTAGAGGTCGAATCCGACCGCGCCGACCTCGGCATCGGTCCGCCAATCGATCACAACGTCGCGCCCACGTCGGGTCGCCTCGAACTCCGAGACCGAGACCCAGGTCGCCAGCACGTTGATGGGGCAGACCGCGCGGAGAGACTGGGTCGTCGGTGACGAGAAGTCGGCGACGCAGGTCGTGCCGTCAGCCGCGTCGACGCAGTCCTGGTTTTCTGAACACTGCGTCAAGCCGCCACCGTCACAGACGCCGAAGTTGACCCACAACGTCTCGGTCGTCAATTCCAGCATGTCGCCGTCCGACACCGGGCCGGTGAGGGCGTAGGTGAAGTTCACACTCCCGCTGACGCTAGCTCCGATGACATGGTCGATCGTCACCGGGCTGTTCGCGTTGATTGGATTCACCGGGGTGGTCACGACGTCCGCGCCATAGGTGGCCGAAGCGTTGACCTCGGCGATTCCAGCCGCAAACGCTCCTCCTGCATCGGTGGTGGTGCCGGCGAAGAAGTCATTGGTCTCGAACTGGACATACCGGGCCGTACCGCACTGGAACTCCTCGGCCACCGGGTCGCAGGTCTGGCTCGGCGGGCAGTCGCCGTTCACCAGACACCGCGCGCCGTTGCCGGAACACTCGAAGACCGGCGGAATACAGGTCGAGTCGTTGGTCCAGGAGATCTGACAAGCCACTTCGCCCCCGACGCCCTGGCTCACACTGGCTGCTCCACAGCTGCAGGTCAGGTCCAGATTTGGCGATGGGATGTTCGAGTTCACGTTCTCGCAGTTGCACTTGGCAGCGGTGCCGTTGATCACCTCGGCGTTGGAGTCACACGCGTTGGCGTAGTTCTGGGGACCGGCGCCGAATGTGTCCACGCAGCTAGCGCCGCCGCCGCACTGGCTGTCGGCGTTGCAGTAGTTCCCGATGTCCGCGCCACCGTCGCAGGTGCCGAGGAAGACCTGGCTGTTGTTGTTGCCCCAGGTCGAGCAGGTCGGGATGTTGACGAATCCGTCGCCGTCTACATCGGCACAAGGAAAGGTCTGGGCGGTCGTGAAATCCATCACCGAGTCGTCCCAGATCCCGTCCGCATTCTCGTCGCAACCGCTGATGCCTCCCGCGAAGAGATCGCCGCACAGATCGATTGGGCTTCCTGATCCCGTGCTGGTCCCGGGCTCGGCCGAGAGATAGGGTCCCGTTGCCGTCACGTCACCCGGCGGATTGACGTCGAGGTCGAGAGGTCCGCAGCCGGGAGAGACACAGGACTCGCCTCCGGCGCAATTGGCGTCGACGAAGCAGGCGGTGGTCGTGGTCACACTGCAATGCCCCGTGACCACACAGGTATCCCCTCCTGGGCACTGAGCATCGGTCTCACAGGTGCCGAGCAGCGGATTGGCAGGGTTGTCGCTGCTGCAGTAGGCGACCTGGGCTGGGCCGAGCATCGAGCGACCACACAGGCCGCGCCGCGCTCCGTCTCCCGCTTCGCAAGTGCCGCCGAAACTCGCACAATCGGCGTCCTCGGCGCAGCGAATGTGGTTGTCGCAGATCCCATCGCCGATGCCGAAGCAGTCGGAATTCGCCGTGCAGGTCGTCGTCAGATCGCTGCAGACGTTGCTGGAGCAAAGGCGCTGATCACCATCAGCGGCAAACCAGAGCCCCACGTCGTAGCGAGCCTGGGCGGTCGTGTTCTGGACGATGCCTCGCATGAAGATGTCGACCTCGTCCAGGTACTCGCAGATCTGTCCGCCCGGGCAGTCGAGGTCGGTCACGCAGCTGTTCTCGAGAGGAGCACCCGAGCAGAATCCGGTGCCACTCTGCACACAGCCATCGGTCTGGGTACCCAGGCCGACGAGCACGAAGGTGACGTCGTTGGCGGTGCAGTTCACGCCGTGAGGTGCGATGTCTTCGAGACATCCCCCTTCGAGGACGCTCTGCGCCACGCCTGGACTGGGCGGGCTCAGGAATGCAATACAAAAGAGCAAAACGACAGGAATCGAGGGCAAGAAACTAGCGCGTGCATTCACTGGCATACCTCCGTCGCCTCTGTCAGGCCCCGAGAATGGGGTCGCAATTGGCGAAGAACCTTTCCAAGCTACCACGAACAAAGACCTTGTGAGCCAAAATGTGTGCATTCGAGCACACAAGCGCCTCCGAGCCCTTTTTCAAACGACGCTTTCTCGACACGTCCGCGCCGAAAAAACGGTGTGGCCCCAAAACCATCTAGCCCCGCCTGATGCCAAGACCTAGACGCTGGAAGGTCAGGGCGTAGCCGAGCGAGAAGAGCGGGCCTCCCAGACAGAAGAGCGCCCAGGGGGCATACTCGAGTGTCGGCACATCCAGTGTTGTCGCCATGAAGATCGCCGACACGGTCCAGGGCATCAGCGGCTCGACGAGCGTTACGGAGTCCTCGAGAGAGCGAGAGAGGTTCTCCGGGGCCAGGTCTCGTTCTCTGTAGGCGTCCTGGAACATGCCGCCCACGATGAGCGCTGTGACCCCGCCATGGCTCGTCAGCGAGATCATCGTGGCTCCGGCGGTCATGGTGGCAGCGATCAGGCCGAAGACCGAACTGACCCCTGAGAGCAAAGCCCGCAGCAGGCGATCGAGAGCCCCGGAGACGTCCATGGCCGCAGCCAGGAGAAAGGCGCTGATGATGACCACCAGAGTCGGGGCCATCGAGAAGAGCCCGCCGCGGCCTACGAGACGAGCGAACAGCTCGCTGAACTCCCCCGGATCGTGCCCGAGTGACTGGAGCATCGAGAGATCGAAGCCGGTGACGGCGGCGGCGACCCCCTGGGCCGGCGAGAAACCCTGGACAGCGACCCCGAGAGCCGCGGCCAGCATCGACGCCGCTGCGAGCACCAGAGCTGGTGGCCGGCGCAGCGCGACTCCGGTGAGCACGAGCAGCAGCGGCAACAGGGCGATGAGGTCGACCCGGAAGACGATGTCGATCTCCTGCAGGAGTCTCGTAGCTTCGGGTGGGCGAGTCGTCTCGCCCACGGCGCCCGAGCGGGCCGCCAGGGAGAAGACCACCACCGCCAGGACGAAGGAGGGCACTGCGGTGTAGAGCATGTGCCGGATGTGGGCGTAGAGATCTGCCCCGGCGCCCAGGGCGCAGATATTCGTCGAGTCGGAGAGAGGAGACATCTTGTCGCCGAAGTAGGCACCGCTGACGACGGCTCCGGCCGTCGCCGCCAGTGGTGCGTCGAGAGCCGCGGCCGCCCCCATGAGCGCCACGCCGAGGGTCCCGGCCGAGCCCCAGGACGTCCCCGTGCACAGGGACATCACGGCGGTTGCCAGGAAAGCTGTCAGGACGATGAACCGGGGGTGGATCAGCTCTACGCCCCAGGCGACGAGGAGAGGGATCGTCCCGGAGAGTACCCAGGTGCCGATCAGCATGCCGATCGCCAGCAGAATCAGAATCACCGGCAGGACCGCGGCGAGCTTGGCCCCTGTGGAGCGCTGGATCGCCTCCCAGTCGGCACCCTGCCGCCGCGCGACACCCCCGGCGACGAAAGCGGCGGTGAGCATGGAGACGATGAGCACTTCGGTGCCCAGGCCGATCGACAGACTGCCGGCCACAAAACAGGCAACGAGGGTCAGGAGGGGAAGGAGCGCCCAGCCGAGCCCCAGCCTGGCGGATGGTGCGTTCGTCATGACTCGAGCGCCTGCTCGAGGTCGGCCCACAGCGTCTCCGCCCCCTCGAGTCCGACCGACAGCCTGATCAACCCCGGGGGGATCCCCTGCGATTCGAGGGCGTCGGCGTTGTCGCCGCGATTCGGAGCGATCACCAGGCTCTCGACCCCTCCCCAGCTCACGCCCCGGCGAAAACGCTCGAGTCGATCAACGACGCCGGCTACGTCCTCGTAGCGCCCGCTGTCGAGCTCGAAACTGAAGAGACCGGAGAACCCGGTGAGCGATCGAGGGGTGTCTGACTCCAGGCCCGGATGGAACACCCCCTGAACTCGCGGATGTTCGGCCAGTCGCCGGGCGATTTCCAGACCGTCTCCGTGGTGCCTGAGCATTCGCACCGGCAGAGTGCGCAGCCCCCGGTTGAGCAACCAGGCATCGAACGGGCCGATGACGCCGCCGTTGAGCAGAACGGCATCGTAGAAGATGCGCTCGAGCTGCTCTGCGGAGCCGGCAACGAGGCCGGCGATCACATCACTGTGGCCACCGACGTACTTGGTGGCCGAATGAACGACGAGGTCGACACCCAGCGTCAGCGGTTTCTGAAAAAGGGGCGATGCCCAGCTGTTGTCGAGCACCGTGGTGATGTCTCGCGACCGGGCCATCGCCGCCACCGCCGCGACATCGAAGGTCCTGAAGAGCATCGTTCCCGGGCTCTCGAGCCAGACGATTCGAGTCTCGTCGCGCAGCGCGGACTCGACGCCGCCGACGCCGAGATCGAGCACAACGTCATGGGTGATACCGAAACGCCCCAGATGCCGGGCCAGCTGCAAGGTCGGCCCATAGACCTGGTTGACGAAAAGCACATGATCCCCCGCCCGGAGCTCGCTCAGCATGACGGCGCTGACCGCAGCCATCCCTGACGCCAGGCAGCGGCAGGCCTCGGCTCGCTCGAGCCGAGCGATCTTCGCCTCCACCGCCTCCACCGTAGGGTTGTTGCCCCGCGTGTAGATCCGGCTCTCGCTCTCGTTTGCGAGCCCACTCATCAGGTCGTCCAGCGATGGCTGGGCGAAGAGAGAGGTCTGAACGATCGGCGGCGCCAGCGCGCCTCGCTGCTCGGCCAGATCCTCTTCGTGCCCGAGGCAGATCAGCTCGTCCTCGGGCTCGATACGAGGCAGGAGAGCCTTGCTCAATAGGGCAGCCCCGGGATCGTGATCTCGAAGCCTTCGGAGTCCTTGGCCTCCTGGACCATCGCTCGGACATCGGCCAGAAGCTCACGGGCATCGAAGACGATGCCGTCTTTGATCGTGTAGCGGATCGAGCCCACGCGCTCGACCTGGTTGTCCTCGCTGAGCTTCAATGCGCCGATACCGTAGAGCACCTTGAGGTTGGCCAACGGGTTCTCGTCGACCACGACGAGGTCCGCCAGCTTGCCGGGCTCGACGGTGCCGATCTCGGCATCCATCCCGAGTCCCTGAGCGCCCATCAATGTCGCCGATCGGATCACCTCCAGTGGATGAAAACCCGATTCGCGCAGGAGCTCCATCTCGCGGATATGCGAGAACCCGTAGAGATTGAACGAGTATCCCGAGTCGGACCCGATCGCAACGCGACCGCCACGGTTCTTGAACTCGTTGATGAAGGTCATCCAGAGGTTGTAGTTCTCTTTCCAGGCAACCTCCTCTTCGGTGCCCCAGTAGAACCAGTACGACGCGTGGGCGAGCCGGTCGGGCAGGAAGAAGCGCCAGAGGTTCGGCAGGGTGTGCTTCTCGTGCCACTCGGCACGCATCATCCGCGAGAGATCGCGGGTCGCCTCATAGGCCACAAAGGTCGGGACGATGGTGAAGTCGAGCTCGACCAGTTCGTCCATCACGGCGTTCCACTTGTCGCTGAACGGAGGCGCCGCCTGCTTCCACAGCCGTCCGGCCTCGCTGAAGCGATCCTGTTCGTTGTTGTAGTCGTAGGCCGCTGGGTAGTTCTGACTGATCCGGTCGGTGAACATCGCCTCGGGCAGGCCGTACCAGTGTTGCATCGAGGTCAGGCCCATGCGCGCCGAGTCGAGCGCGTTCTGCCAGACGACGTTGAGCTGGGCATGGTGGCAGGTCGTCTTGAGACCCCGGCTGGCGGCTTGATCGATCGTCGCCTCCATCAGATCCGGCCGCAGCCCGAAGAGCTTCAGTCCGTCGGCCCCCCGATCGGCCACACCGTCGACCCAGGCCCTCGCGGCCTCGGGCGTCGAGATCGGGCCCGCGTGATCCTGCCCGAAGGCCGAGTAAGCCTCGATTCGAGGTGCCGTGATCTCGTTGGCCGCGCTCTTCTCCTTGTGCCAGAGCATCCAGTCGAGACCATTCCCGCTCCCGGGATCGCTGATTGTCGTGATGCCGTGAGCCATCCATAGCTTGAGCACGTACTCGGCCGGAGTCGAGCGGATGGACCCTCCAAGATGACCGTGCAGATCGACGAAGCCCGGCAGGACGAAGTGTCCCTCCAGATCCAGCACCTTGTCCTCGGGTCCCGCCTCCGGGCGGCGCTTCGGGTCAATGGGAACTCCCGGCGCCCCGACGTTCTGGATCCGTCGGATCCGGTTGTTCTCGATGACGATGTCGACCGGTCCGCGAGCAGGCGCTCCGGTGCCGTCGATCAACGTCACCCCACGCAGGATGAGTCGACCGAACGGCCCTTCACCCTCGTTGCGCTCAGGCGCCCGGGGCGCCTCGGCGGGATCTTCGGCCGCAGCCAGCGGGCTGGCTGCCAGCAGGCAGAGGGCCAGGGCGAGACTCCACAGAATCCTGTTCATTCGCTGCTCTCCTCATCGTTGGTCCAACCCGGGCCGCGGACGACCCGGCCGGGAGTTGCTCCGGTGTGCTCGCCGTCGCGCAGCACCTGCTCCCCGTTGACCCAGACATGCTCGACACCGGTGGCGTACTGGTGCGGGTCGGTGAAGGTGGCGTGGTCGGTAATCGTCTCGGGATCGAACACCACGACGTCGGCGAAGCGGCCGGTCTCGAGTGTCCCGCGGTCCGCAATACGGAGCTTCTCCGCCGTCAGGCCGGTCAGCTTGTGAATAGCCTCCGCGAGCGGGATCACCTCTTCGTCGCGGACGTAACGGCCCAGCAGGCGAGCGAAAGTGCCATAGGCCCGGGGGTGCGGGCTGTATTCGAGGAAGACCCCTTCGGTCGCCGGTGAGCCGGCGTCCGACCCGAAACTCATCCAGGGCAGACGGATCTTCTTGCGGATGTTCTCTTCCGACATCAGAAAGTAGATGACTCCGACGCGGCTACCGTCCTCGATCACCAGATCGACGATGGTGTCCTCGGGCGAGGTGCCTCGCGCCTCGGCCACCTCCGCCAGGGTCTTGCCGCGGAAGTGACGGAGATCCTCGTTCCTGAAGCTGGAGAAGAGGACTCCTTCGTCACCTGCCATGAGCCTCAGGTTCTCCCACTCGAGGGAGACCTCACCCATCTCTTCGATCACCCGAGCCCGGATCTCCGGGTCCCTGAGCCGCTCCGCCCAGGCCTCGTATCCGCCCTCCTGCACCCAGATCGGCATCGCCGCATCGAGCCCGGTGGCACCGGCGACGTAGGTGTACATGTCGGTCGAGATCTCGAGACCCTCGGCCCTCGCTTCTTCGATCCGCTCGGCGACGAGATCGATCTTGTGGTGATTGTCCGTGCCGGCCGCCTTCAGGTGGTACACCTCGGCGCGAATGCCGGCTTCGCGGCTGATGGTGATCAGCTCTTCCAGAGCGGGCAGGAGCGAGTAGCTCTCGTTGCGAATGTGCGAGATGTAGAGCCCTCCGTACTCGGCAGCCACGCTCGACAGTTCGATCAGCTCATCGGTCTCGGCGAAGAAGGCCGGCGCGTAGATCAGCGACGAGCCGACACCCAGCGCACCCTCTTCCATGGCGAGGCGAACGTGGTCCTTCATCCTCTGCAGTTCATCAGCATCGGGCGCCCGGTCTTCGAACCCCAGTTCGTGGATCCTGACGGTGGTCGCTCCAACGAAAGAGGCGACGTTAGGCGAGATTCCCCGGCGTTCGAGCGATTCGAGATACTCCCCCAGAGTGGTCCAGTCGATGTCGTACTCGATGAGGGTTTGCTGGCTCTTGTTGTAGGCCTTCATCTCCTCGCTCCACGGCCCGTAGGACCAGCCTTCGCCGAAGACCTCGAGGGTCACGCCCTGCCGAATGTCAGCCTGCGACTGGCCATCCTCGATCAGCGACTCGGTAGCCCAGCTGAGCATGTTGATGAAGCCGGGAGCGACCGCCCTCCCGGCGGCGGCGACCTCGACGGCACCCGTCCAGCCGCTGCCGTCGCCGATCGCCGCGATCCGGTCACCCACGATGACGACGTCCGCGACTCGACCCTCGGCGCCGGTCCCGTCATAGACAGTGCCCCCACGGATGACGACGTCCGCGGGTTGGGGCTGGGTGCACGCGGCCAGGACCATGGCGGCGCTCGCTGCGAGGCGCAGGTAGGGCGTCATGCGAGATCTCCTCCCGGGTTTCAGGTTCCTGGCGAGAATACACGCTCGCTGCGGGTGGGCGGCTGTGGGGCCGCCCTCCGAAGCCTTTCTGTGGGCTCTTGTCGGTGTGTGATGCCCTAAGCGGTAGGTGGTGGCCTGCGAAGGGTGAACTCCTCTCTGGCCTGCGGAGGTTGCGATACTCTGCACGATCACCGCAGAGGGCAACGATGAAGCACATGGACAAGAGCAAGAAGAAGTTCAAGTGGTCGGATGTCTGGCCCGAAGCGAAGGAGTTGATCTGGGGCTATCGCAAGCGGATGGCCTTCGGTTTCTTCCTGCTGGTGATATCGCGCACGGCAGGGATGGTGTTGCCCGCGTCGACAAAGCTGCTGATAGACGAAGTGATCGGCAACGGCCGGGTCGAACTGCTCACGTGGATCGCCCTGGCAGCTGGCGGAGCGACGTTGATCAACGCCGGCACCTCCTTCACCTTGACGGTCTTGCTCGGCGTGGCCGGTCAGCGCGCCATCGCCGATCTCCGACGCAAGGTGCAGCGCCACGTCGGCCGCCTGCCCGTGAGTTACTACGAGGACCACAAGAGCGGTGAGTTGATCTCGCGGATCATGACCGACGCCGAGGGGATCCGGAATCTGGTCGGAACAGGATTCGTGCAGATGATCGGCGGGCTCTTCAGCGCCTTCGTCGCGCTCATTGTCCTGATGTGGTTGAACTGGCGCCTGACCTCGCTGACTCTGCTCTTTCTCGCGGGCTTCGGCGCAGTGATGGTGGTGGGCTTTTCACGCATCCGACCGATCTTCCGCGAGCGCGGCCGAATCAACGCCGAAGTGACCGGCCGACTGTCGGAATCTCTGGGAGGCATCCGCGTCGTCAAGGCGTACACGACGGAGAAGCGCGAAGAGAAGACCTTCACCCAGGGCGTCCACGAACTGCTGCGCAACGTGGCCAAGGCGATGGTCGGCGTCTCGGCGATCACGAGCCTGTCGACGCTCATCTTCGGCATCGTCGGAGTGGTGATGATGATCTTCGGTGCCCGCGAGGTGCTGGCCGGGCGGATGACTGTGGGCGACATCTTCATGTTCGTCGTCTTCACCGGCCTGCTGGTGCGACCGCTCGTTCAGATGTCCAACATCGGCACTCAATTCACCGAGGCCTTCGCGGGGCTCGACCGCATCCGCGAAGTACTGGCCGAGGAGACCGAACTCGACATCTCGGGTGATGTCGACCTGCGCGAGGTCGAAGGCCACATCGTCTTCGAGGACGTCAACTTCGAGTACAACCCGGACCAACCGGTCCTCGAGAACGTGAGCTTCGATGCTCCCGCCGGGACGACGACGGCGCTCGTCGGCTCGAGCGGCGCCGGCAAGAGCACGGTCATCAGTCTCGTCATGGGCTTCCGTCATCCCCTCTCCGGCCGGGTGGCGATCGACGGCCACGACCTGCGCGACGTGGTGATGGATCAATACCGGCGTCACATCGCCGTCGTGCTGCAGGACGACTTCCTCTTCGACGGCACCATCGCCGACAACATCGCCTACGGCAAGCCGGGCGCGAGCCGCGAAGAGCTCGAAGAAGCGGGCCGGTTGGCGCGCTGCGAGGAGTTCATCAGCCAGTTCGAGGACGGCTACGACACCGTCATCGGCGAGCGTGGAGTCAAACTCTCGGGCGGACAACGTCAGCGAGTCTCGATCGCCCGAGCCACCCTGGCCGACCCACGGATCCTGATCCTCGACGAAGCGACCTCGAGTCTCGACAGCGAGAACGAAGCGGCTATCCAGGAAGGCTTCGGACGCCTCAAGCAGGGGCGCACGACCTTCGTCATCGCCCACCGCCTGTCGACGATTCGCAACGCCGATCAGATCCTGGTCATGGAAGAGGGGAAGATCGTCGAGCGCGGCACGCACGATGCTCTCCTCGGATCCGGGGGGCGCTATCGGGAGCTCTACGACAAGCAGTACGAGCTCCAGATGGACCAGTTCATCAATCCGGGCGAGGACTTCACCCCGGAGCCCGAGAAGGCAAAGCCCCCGAAGGCCGGGGGTGGCGGGTCGGGGCCGGGCGGACTGCCTCGGGACTAGGCCGCTTCGCGGCCTTAGGCCTCTCTCTTTCTTGGGGCTGGCCTCCGCCAGCCCACGCCCTGGACGGAGCCAGGGCGCTACCCAGAGCCTCGCAAAAGGGTCGACTGCCGTTTCCCACCGCCAAGGGCTCCACCAACCCAGGTGTGTGAGGCGTAGCCGGGTTGGTGCAGGCTCTGTACGTGGGCGGGAGGTGGGGGGTGTTGCCGGAACCAACCCGGCTACGCCTCACACACCGGCACAAGCCCGAACAAAGGCGCCGTAGGGTGGCCCCAGCCACGAGGCCCCAGAGACAACGTCCAACCGCCGAAGCACGACCCCCAAGAAGCCTAAGCCGCCGAGTCCTGCCAGTCGTTCCCGTCGCTTCCCCAGCTCCGCGCCCAATAGATAAAGGGAGTGTCGAGAATCGCCACCACGACCTTGAACACGTACTTCGCCGCAGCCAGCTGAATCGCCGTCTGCAGATCGAGAACCGCCCACCAGACGATCGCAGAGTAGATCGCAGTATCGATCGCCTGCGAGACCGTCGTAGACAAGGTGTTGCGCAGCCACAGGTGCCGCCCCTCGGTCTTCTTCTTGATCAGGTGGAAAAACCAGACATCGTGGCTCTGGCTGATCAGGTACGCCAGCAGCGAGCCGAAAACGAAGCGCGGCGTGTAGCCGAAGAGAAACGACAGCGCCGCGTGAGCCTGCACTGCCAGAGAATTGGCCTGCGGCGTCACCTCCGTCGGCAGGAAGAGAAGACTCAGCGCCATGAAAGCTACCGTGATCACGCTGACACAGAACCCGATTCGCACCGCCCGGTTCGCTTCGCGCTTGCCGTAGCGCTCGCTCAGCAGATCCGTGGCGAAATAGATCCCCGAATAGAGCACCACTCCGAGACTCGTCGGCATCCCGAAGACCGTCGTCAGCTTCGGCCCCTGGAGATTGCACAGAAGGACATTCAGGCAGATCACCGCGTAGAGCCCCTGTTTGCCGAAGAGGCGGAACATCACCAGAGTGAACGACAGGTCCAGGCAGACCGTCAGCACCCAGAGAGCGCTCTGATTCTCGGTCAGGAGTCCGCTGAGTGCCTCAATCATCCTCGAGCTCTATCCCGAGGCCGTCCGCGATCCTATTGGCATACGCGTAGTAAGCGGCGACCTCCACGACCTCGAGAATGTCCCGGTCGCTGAACCCGGCTTGGCGCAGATGTTCGACGTCCTCTCGGATCATCGCTCCGGGTTCCCGCGTCAACTTCTCCACATACGTGAGCATCGCCAGTCGCCGCGGATCGAGCCCCGCCGAGCGGTAGTCCCGGTCGATCGCGGCCACCAGATCATCGTCCTTCAGCACTCGGCGCAGACCGCGCCGATGATGGCCGATTCAGTAGTGACACTCGTTGATCCTGCTGACGACCAGAGCGATCATCTCCCGCTCTGCCTTGCGCAGCGTGCGCGTCGGCCGCATCACCGCCTCGTAGAGCTCCTGGTGGCTGAGGAGTCCCCGCGGGTGCAGCGAGTGGATCCGCATGATGTTATCGAGCCGGCCCGTGTGAGGGTCGAGGACTCGCTCATAGAGCTCGGCCAGCGTCTCGTCCGCCTCCTCGGGCGGGATCGTGTCGATCCAGGACATCGTCAGGGCGCCGGAGTCAGGCGTTCCGGCATGTCCGCCAGCACGTAGCCCATCACGCCGAGGAGCGCGATCGCCTTGCGGAAGTTCCTGATGTCGACCTTGTCCAGCGTGTCCGCGCGCGTGTGGTGCCAGTCAAAGTAGTGCTCACCGACCGTGCGCAGCCCCAGGCCCGGGACTCCGGCACGCATCAACGGTCCTATATCCGCGCCACCGCCCCCGCGCCGGATCTCACCGCCGTCGATCGTCTCCAACAACTCTCCGATCTGCGCCAGCCTAGCGATCGCCGCCTCGTAGCCGGGATCCTTCTCCTCGGCATTCGGATCCACCCCGACGAGGCCGAACCCGAAACCCACCGGTCGCTCGGCCCCACCGTCCATCTCGATTGCAGCCACGTGTTGGGCCACTTCCTCTTCAGACAGCACTGCGTGGTACTCGCGCCCACCCCTCAGGCCGTTCTCCTCGTTCGTCCACAGCACCACGCGGAGCGTGCGTCGCGGCCTCAGACCCAGTTGATCGATCAGTCGCAAGGCCTGCCAGGCAGCGACACAGGCCGCGCCGTCGTCGTGAACACCCTGGCCCACATCCCACGAGTCGTAGTGGCCGCCCATCACGACGATCTCCTCGGGGCGCTCGCTCCCCGGGATCTCCGCAATGACGTTGTAGGACTGAGAGTCCTCGAGCATCTCGGCCTCCATCGCCAGGTGGACGGTGACTTCCCGGCCGAGTTCTGCCATGCGACGCATCCAGGCCGCATCTTCCACCGTGACGGCTGCCGCCGGGATCTTCGGTTGCTCCTCGTCGTAGCTGAGGGCACCGGTGTGCGGAGTCTCGAGGCTGTGGCCTGTGGCCGATCGCGTGAGCGCCGCCACAGCCCCGAGCGCCGCGGCTCGCGACGGCCCGCGGCTGCGGAACTGCACCGTGCGTCCGTAGCCTTCCCACTCGACCGCGTAGAGGACGATCTTCCCCTCGACGCCCTCACGCCCCAGAGCCTCCAGCTCCTCGAAGCTCCCGACGACGACGACCGGTGCAGTGACCCCTTCCGGAGGTGTTCCGACGCTGTTGCCTAGGCCTAGAATGTTCATCGGCCGCTGAATCGGAGAGACCACTGACGCGCTCTCCTCTCCTCGCACCCAGTGCGGCACCATCACTGGCTGCTTGCGCACGACGAGGCCCTCACCTTCCATCCGCTCGGCCGCCCAGTCGATCGCCTGCTCGAGCTCGGCTGAGCCACTGAGTCGATGGCCGATCACCGTTGCCAGGTAGTTCAGTTTCTCCCAGCCTTCGACATCCGTGAGAGCGGCACCCAGAATCTGTCCACCCTCCCGTCGATAAGCCGCGGTCAGATCCGCCGGAGGTCGCTGACCGACCACTGCCAGCCGACTGCCGTCAGGCGAAAAGGTCAGCCGCGTGATGCCGTAGACACCCTGACTGTCGAGGTCGGCGACCTGCTCCCACTCACCGGAGTCCGGATGCCACCGATGGAGCCGGCTGTCGTCGCCCATCCAGATCGCGCCGTCCGGAGCCCATGCATAGTCCTCGCGCCCCTCGATCGTGGGCGTCAGAACTCGACGCTCGCCGGACGCCAGATCGACCGCCGTCACCACCCAGGGGTCACCGGACTTGTCGACGTAGCTCATTTCGCTGCTCCCCGGCACCCGCCCCAGGGCGCGGCCGGGGTTGTCCGCCAGCACCGTTCCGGCGCCGGGGCCGACGGTCGCCGACTGGAGCGTCATCGGCTCACCGAGGACGAAGAGAATCAGATTCTCGGCGTCGGCCCAGGCGTGGTAGCCCACCGGGTTCACATCCGGCAGCAGCAGCTCCGGCTCGGAGCCGTCCAGGGGGAATGACCAAAGCTGTTGAACCGAGTTCCCGTAGTCCCGGATGACCGAGATCGCGTCGCGGCCGGGGACCGGCGTCGGAGAGTACTCGCTCTCCGCAGTCGAGACCGCGACCTCGGTGGTCATCGTCGCCACGTCGTAGCGATAGATGTCGGTCGTCCCGTCCTCGCCCTGCGAGCTGTAGACCAGCGCTGCGCCGTCCGGAAGGAACTTCGGTTGATTGTCGTAGCCCTCGCGCTCGGTGACCCGAGTCGGTTCGCCAACGCTCACTCCATCCACGGGGAACATGAAGATGTCGGTCGACGGCGCCTGGGCAGACGCGACAACAGGCGTGAGGACAACGGACATCATGACGATAGAGGAACGCAGAGACATGGCCTCTCCTTTGGTTGGCTTCGGCGGACTGTAGCGTACCTGCCGGCGGAGACGGCGGAACCGGACGGCGTCGGGGCGAGTCTCATCAATCAGGAGGTGCACGATGCGACAGACCCGAGCCGCCTCACCCCGCGATCCCTGGATACGGCACTTCGACACGGCCGCCTCGTACGAGGACGCCGAGCAGCGACGGATCCACATCGCGGCAGCCACGACGCTGGTCCTCCACGCGGTCTTCTTCGCCCTGCGATTGCCCGAGAGCCCACGAGCCATTCCCGTCCCGCCGGTCGTCATTCCCTTCGAGCTCAACGACTTCCGGCCCCGGCCGCCGCAGCCGCCTCAGCCACAACCCGAGACGCCCGAGCCGACGCCCGCCGAGGTGGTCGAGCCCACGATCGTCATTCCCGGCCCGCCCGAGATCGAGATTCTCGTCCCCGAGCCGGTCGCGGAACTGCCGCTAACGGAACTGCTGGCCTCGATCGAGCCGATCGATATCGTGGTGCCGACGGCGCCTCCCCCGGCCCCGCGGCTCGAGCCCGTGCCCTACGACCCCTCGATCGAGAAGCCGGTTCGGCTCTACTCTCCGCTGCCTCCTTATACGCCGGTCGCCCGCCAAGCGAGACGCCAGGGAAGGATGGTGCTCGAAGCCGTGATCGACGAAACCGGCAGGGTCGTGGACCTGAAGGTTCTCAAGGGCCTCGGCATGGGACTGGATCAGTCAGCCCTCAAGACCATTGCCACCTGGCGCTTCGAGCCGGCGCGGCGCAAGGGGCGTCCGATCCCCGTGATCTACAACCTGGAGATCAACTTCCGACTCAGCTAGCGCTCTCCGGGCTCGAGCGCTTCCCTCCCGCGCGGCATGGTGAAGCGGTCGCGCGTCGAGCAGTAGTCCGGCCCGCCCATACGGCCGATCGCGCAGAGGGCCTCCGCATCGACGTGCAAGCTCTCGTCGATCAGCGCGTCGTCCAGATGCAGCGCGAGGACCTCGCCGAGCACGAGGTTTCCTCCTCCCGGCGCCCCCGGGTTCGTCCGCACGACTTGGAGCGTGCGGCACTCGAAGGCGATCGGAGACTCGGCCACCCGGGCTGGCGTCACGACCCGACTGGGAACGGCGGTCAGCGACGCGAAGTCGAACTCGCTCTCGCCATGCGGCAGCGCCTCGGCAGTCGCCGCCATCTTCAAGCTCCATCCTTCCGTGGCGACGTTGACGACGAACTCACCGGTGCCCCCATCCGGGGCGGCTGCACAGTTGCGCAGGGTGTCCTTGTCCGATCCGTCCGGTTTATTGCCTGGGCAGAACGCCAGCGTCATCGGGTTGGAACCGACACCGCAGAAGAACGAGAACGGGGCGAGGTTGCTTTTTCCATCGACGGAGACGGTCGAGACGACCGCGATGGGGCGCGGCACGATGGCGCCGATGAGGAGTTTGTAGCGGTCACGCAAAGCCAGGTCGGCCGTTAACAGTTCCATCCCGAAAGTCTAGTCGCCATTGCTCACGAGACGCCGGCCACGCTGTCTGAGGGGACATGAGACGCCCGCTCCTCGGCACCGCCATCGCCAGGGGAGATGTGAACCTCGGCGCAGGGTCTCCGTATCTACTCCTAATGAGCCGGTTTCTCCTCAGCGCGGTCCTGGCCGTGGGTCTATGCTCGGCCGCCCTCGCCGCGCCCGCGCCGGCCCCCCTGCGGGTGGAGCGCACGGACAAGGAGATCCAGGTGGACGGGCTGCTCGATGAGAGTGCCTGGCAGGACGCACAGCCAATCGACACCTGGTTCGAGACCCGCCCAGGCGACAACGTCGAGCCCAAGATGGCGAACGTGGCGTATCTCCTCTACGACGATCGCTACCTCTACGCCGGCCTCGTGTTCGAAGACCCCGAACCGGAGAAGATCCGAGCTCCGCTGGCGGACCGTGACAACGTCCCGAGCTCGACGGACTATGGCGGCCTGATCATCGACGCCACCAATGATGCCCGCACCGCCCAGATGTTCCTCGCCAACCCACGAGGCATTCAGTACGACGCTCTCACCAGCGACGCGGCCGGCGAGGACTCGGCTCCCGACTTCTACTGGGACAGCGCCAGTCAGGTGACCGAGAGCGGTTGGACTCTCGAGATGCGGATTCCGTTCGGCTCACTGCGCTACAACGAGAGCGACCCCGAGCAGTGGGGAATCATGCTCTACCGGAACTACCCTCGCGAGTACCGCTACCAGATGTTCACCTCGCGGCTGCCGCGCGATTCGACCTGCTTCATCTGCAATGTGCGGCCTCTCGAAGGTCTGGCGGATCTGCCCTCGGGCAGCCACTTCGTCGTCGCGCCCTACGTCAACGGCAACCAGATGGCGATGCCCGAAGGGGATCTCGGCTCGCCGCTCATCGACCAGGGCACCGAGGGCGAGATCGGCCTCGACGCCAAGTGGGTGCCGAATCCGAACACAGTCCTCGACGTCACGATCAACCCGGACTTCTCCCAGATCGAAGCGGACACCGCACAGATCGCGGCCAACGAGCGCTTCGCCCTCTTCTTTCCGGAACGACGGCAGTTCTTCCTCGAGGGCGTCGACATGTTCTCGACGCCGATCAACGCGATCTTCACACGGACCTTCACCGCACCCAACTGGGGCACACGGCTGACCGGCAAGCTCGGAAACAACAATTACACTCTTCTCGTCGGCGAAGACGATGGCGGCGGCAGCGTGATCATCCCCGGATCGACCGGCTCGGACTTCGCGGATCAGGACTTCCAGTCCTTCGTCGGTCTCGGCCGGATCCGCCGGGACTTCGGGCAGTCCTTCGGCAGCTTTCTCATGAGTTCCCGCGAGATCGAGGGCGGCGGCCACAACCGCGTCTTCGGGCCGGACTTTCGTTGGCAGGTCACGGACAGCGATGTCATTTCCGGCCAGTTTCTCGCCAGCGACAGTCTCACCCCGGACCGCCCGGATCTGGCCACCGAGTGGGATGGAAGGGAGCTCTCCGGCCACGCCGCCAACCTCTGGTGGTACCGCAGCAAACAGAAATACGACGTCTTCACTCAGATCAAGGACATTTCGGACCAGTTTCGCGCCGACAACGGTTTCGTACCGCAGGTCGGAATCAGACAGGCTACCGGCACAGTGGGCCGCTCCTTCTACCCGGAGGAGAAAGCCGTCTCCCGCTTGCGCACCTTCCTCTACGCCCGCCAGAGCGAGGACCAGTCGGGCCGACTCATTCTGCGCGCGATCACCCCGGGGTTCGAATTCGACGCGAAGAAGGACTCGCGCATCCGCTTCGAGTTCCGCTTCGACGAGGTCCTCGGGATCGACAAGACCTTCGAGCGAGAATGGGTCCACTACTTCGTCTTCATGACGCCGAGCAAGAAGTTCAACCGGCTGGGCATCTCGGGCAACTTCGGTGACCAGGTCGACTTCGCCAACGACCGGCTCGGCGACGGGGCAACGATCAATCTGAGCTCCACCTTCCGGCCGACCGATCACCTCGAACTGCGGCTCAGCGCCAACCGGCGATGGCTCGACGTGACCAACGAAGAGGGCGTGGCAGGGCGCCTGTTCACGGCGGATGTGGCTCGTCTCAAGAGCGTCTATACCTTCAACTCCAAGTCCTGGCTCCGGTTGATCGCTCAGTGGGTCGAGACCGAGCGCCGCCCCGACCTCTACACCTTCGAGATCGACGACCACGACGGGTCCTTCTCCGGCTCCGCGGTCTTCGCCTACAAGCTGACCTGGCAGAGCGTTCTCTACGTCGGCTACTCCAACACCGACGTCCAGGACGAGTTCGACAACCTCCAGCCCGCCGACGAGCAACTCTTCCTCAAGCTCTCCTACGCCTTCCAGCGTTGAGCGCAATCCCGCTCAGCCGACCGAGTGTCCTCGGCGCCAGGTGCGGTAGACGAAGACGGCGATCGTGATGGCGGTCAGGGGCAAGGCGAAATAGAGCATCGCCACGCGGAAGCCCTCGAGCGCATCGTGCTGCCTCGCGTCGAGCACGATGTACGAGGTGTAGGCGGCGTAGTAGACGAGAAAGAGCATCCCCTCCCATCGCCCCAGCCGATACCCGATGAAGAGGATCGGTAGGCAGGCTACCGCCACGCTGATCATGATCGGGAAGTCGAAGTTGAGCACCGAGTCCTGAACGGGAATCGGAATCGGAGAAAGCGTCGCCGTGAGCCCGACGACAAGCAGGATATTGAACACATTGCTGCCGACGGCGTTGCCGACGGCGATGTCCTGTTCGCCACGCAGACCGGCGACCGTCGAAGTCGCGATCTCCGGCATCGACGTTCCGATGGCAACCACCGTCAGACCGATGACCAACTCCGACAGGCCGAAGGCCTTGGCCAGTTGCACTGATCCGTCGACCAGCCAGCCGGCCCCGACGACGATGGCAACAAAACCCAGACCGACGAGGAGGATGGAGCGTAGCTTCGTGCCTCCGACCCGTTCGTGCCCGTCGCGGGCGGCATCCCGCCGCGCCGAGCGGACTAGCCAGACGTTGTAGATGACGGCCAGCAACAGCAGCAGAACACCATTCCCACGGCCGAGCTCGCCGTCCAGACAGAGCGTCCAGAGCAGGACCGAGAAGCCGATCATGACCGGGACGTCCACCCTCACGACGCGCGCCGCCACGGGAAGCGGCGAGATCAGGCTGGCCAGTCCGAGAATGAGCAACACGTTGGCGATGTTGCTGCCGATGACGTTGCCCAGGCCGATGTCCGAGCTTCCCTGGAGCACCGACTGGAGTCCGACCGCAGCCTCCGGAGCACTGGTGCCGAAAGCAACGACCGTGAGGCCGATAACGAGCGCCGGCACGCCGACCGCCGCCGCCATGCGTGACGCGCCACGGACGAAAAACTCCGCGCCGAGCAGCAACACGACCAACCCACCCCCGAACGCCAGCCAAGCCATCGGCGCATCCTACCCCGGCGCCCGCGCCAAGCTGCTCAGGGTGCTGCAGTGATGCGATCAACCCCCATGAAGGGGCGAAGCGGCTCCGGCACAGCGACCGACCCGTCGGCCTGCTGGTAGTTCTCGAGCACAGCGACCAGGGTCCGACCGACCGCCAGGCCCGAACCGTTCAGGGTGTGCAGGAGACGCGGCTTGCCGCCACCGGCCGGCCGATACCGGATACTCGCACGCCGGGCCTGGAAGTCGGTGCAGTTGCTACACGAGGAGATCTCCCGATAGGCGTTCTGCCCCGGCAGCCAGACCTCGAGGTCGTACGTCTTGGCGGCAGAGAAACTCATGTCCCCGGTCGCCAGCGCGACGCGGCGATACGGTAGATCGAGTCGTTCCAGCACCGTCTCCGCATGACCGGTCAACAGCTCCAGCTCGTCGTAGCTGGTCTCCGGCGTGGCCAGATGCACGAGTTCCACCTTGTTGAACTGGTGTTGACGGATCAGGCCGCGAACATCCTTGCCGTAGGACCCTGCCTCCGCCCGGTAACAGGGCGTGAAGGCCGCGTACCGCCGGGGGAGATCCTCTTCGCTGAACGTCTCCCCGGAGTGCAGATTGGTCACCGGAACCTCGGCGGTCGGGATCAGGTAGTAACCCGATGGCGTCAGCTTGAACAGGTCCTCTTCGAACTTCGGTAGCTGACCAGTGCCGGTCAGGGATGCGGCGTTGACGATGTTCGGAGGGAGCACCTCGGTGTAGCCATGCTCACCGGTATGCAGGTCGAGCATGAAGTTGATCAACGCCCGCTCGAGCCGGGCGCCCAGTCCGAAGTAAGCGGTGAAACGCGCACCCGAGATCTTGGCGGCGCGCTCGAAGTCGAGAATGCCCAGTTGCGGCCCGAGATCCCAGTGCGCCTGCACCTCGAAGTCGAATGTCCTCGGTTCGCCGACGACCTTCTCGACGCGATTGGCGCTCTCGTCGTCTCCCCTCGGGGCCGACTCGTGAGGCACGTTCGGCAGGCCGAACTCGACGCTCGCTAGATCGGCGTCCACCTCAGCCAGCCGCTCGTCGAGCTTGGAGATCTCCGACTTGAGATCACCGACCGCGGCGATCTCTCCACTCGCATCCTCGCCTCGGGACTTGAGCTGACCGATCGACCGACTCGCCTCGTTGCGCTGCGCCTTCATCTCCTCGATGCGCCCGACCAGAGTCCGGCGATCCAGATCGAGGTTCGTCCAACTATCAACGACTCCCGCGTCGACCCCTCGGGTCGCCAACAGCTCCTTGAGCTCGTCGGGATCGCTCCGTAGTCTCTCTCGCGCCAACATGGGGCGCGAGTCTATAAGATCCGACTCGTTGCGAGCCCTTCTGCGATGACGTCACCAATCCTGCCTCGTCTGGCCCAGCTAGCCGCAGTCTCGGCACTGCTCGTCTTCGCCGTCAGCCTGGCACTCCATCATCCCGATCCGGCTACAGGGGCCGAAGCCCGCTATCTGGCATCCCTCGCGGCGATCGTGCTCCTGAGTCTGAGCCTGGCTGCACGGACGGCGCCCCAGGTGGTGGTCGCCAGCTCCCTCGGGGCGGTTCTTCTCGCTCTACCCGGTGCTCAGGGCACGCGCGGTGGCCTGTTCGTGGCGATGCTGGCGATCGCAGTGATGTGGACGACCTGGCAGACTTTCAGCCGCTCCTCCAAGCCGGCTCTCGCTGAACTGGCGGGCCTCACTATCGCCTGGCAGGCACTGGCAAAGAGCGACCGTCTGGTTGACCTCCAAATCGACGTCCGCACCGCGATCTGGTTGATCGCCCTGCCCGTGGCCGCCGCGGCAGCCACGGCCTGGCTGGCCAGGCTGCGCGGCGGCCCCGTGGCTCTCGTCACCTTCGCACCTCTCCTCCTGCTGATCCCTGGAGTCGGTGTCGTCCCGACGGCGGTACTGGTCATCGTCGCGGCGGCAGGCGCCCACCGACCCGCCGCCCTGTCGTCCGCCTGCTGGGTGGTGGTTGCCAGTGCGGTCGCTCTCTGGAGACTGCCCGAAGTCGGTCCCGCGCTGCTCGTTCTCGTCGCTGCGCTCGTGATGTTCGAGCTCCCCGGCTGGCGCTGGCTGCCCGCTGCGGGCGCCGCCTGCTGGGCCGCAACGACCGGCACACCCTTCGACGGTTCCCTGCCGACTGTGGGCTGGCTGCTGCTCGCCTTCCCTGCACTCACGCTCTGTACCCGCCAGCGGGCCCCTTTGGCTGCCGCGGGACTCGGATTGGCTCTGACCTATTCGAGTGGCCAGGATCCAGCGAACCTCGCTCCGGCAGTCGCACTCCTGGCCGCTGCGGTCCCGGTTGGGGAAGAGCGCGGTGGTTTCCAGGCCCGATGGAGCCTCGGGCTCCTCTTCCTCGGCGCTCTCGCCGCCGCCTATCCGTGGCTGCAGCGGCCCATGCTCGACCCTCCACCTTCAATCGTCGGCCAGCCGGTCATCACTCTCGCCATCGCCGCACTCGTCGCCGCCTGGCTCGCCTGGCGTTTCCGTGGCCGACGATTCCTCGCGCCTGTCTCCAGCGTGCTCCTCCTGACCGGGGCCTGGTTCCTCGTTCCTGCGCCGGCCCGGTCTCTTCTCGGCGGTGACCCCGTTCTGGTGAGCGCCGAGGCCAACCAATGGCAGGGGGCCGTCGACGCCCGGGTCGTCCGCTCGGTCACGGTTGACAGCTTCCTCTCACGATCCGGAGAACTCGAGTCGGGGCAGGCGATCGGGGCGATTCGACTCTGGAACTCGAGCGGCGAGCTTCGGGAGTTCGTCCTCCAGCAGGGTGTGCACACAGCCGACTGGACGGCAGGGCGGACCGTGGGAGCCGAGTCTCCGACACCCTGGATCTCCTGGGTGGCCCCCGACGGGCGCCTGGCGCAGAGGTATCGAACGACCTGGCGACTGGATCCACCCTTCGCGGCTGAGCGGCTCGAGTTCGTCTCCTCTCCCGGCCTGCCCGGAGATCCTGAGCTGGCCATCCTGTCGGTGGTTGTCCGATGAACGAGATCTGGATCGGGGTCGTCTTCGCCGTGGGCGGACTGACCTGCGTCGAGAAATGGACTGTCGCTTCAGGCGGACGACGCTGGCAGAAAGGCCGTCGGCAGGCAACGCTGGCCACTCTAGGCGCGTTGATGTTGGCCCTCCACCTGGCACCTAGCCTGGGCCTGCGTTACGGCGAAGGACTGATTCCCCGCGTTATCGCCGGGGCGCTCTTCCTTCTGTTGCTCGTATACCTGTGGCAACTCCTCCCTCGTGTCCGGCCGCTACTCGGCACACGACTCCCGGAGACCCCATCCGCCCTGTTCTTCCTTCTGCCGCTCGTGGTCTACCTGGCGATCATGCCGTGGGCCAGTTCCGAACGCCCGCCGGATGGGGACGAGCCGTTCTATCTGCTGATCACTCACTCCCTGGCCTACGACCTCGATGCCGAGTTGACCAACAATTACGAAGCCGAGGACTCCCTCGCCTTCATCGATCGAGCGCTCGAACCGCAGCCGCACGATCCGCGGGGTCGCGACGGTGAGCTCTACTCACGACACAACGTCCTGCTCCCCGCCATCCTGGCGCCGGCATACCGCATCGGGGGCAAGTTCGGAGCACTGTCGGTGATGTGTCTGTTCGCCGCAGGGCTGTGCTGGATGACACTGCGGCTGGCTCGCCATCAGTTCGGGGACAAGCCCGGGGCCGTCCTGATTGCCTACTTCATCCTCGCTTTCACCTCACCTTTGCTCCTCTACTCCCACCAGGTCTGGGTCGAAATCCCAGCTGCCCTGCTTCTGGCCATGGGCCTCGACGCGAGCTTCGGGCTAGACAGCGTCAGCGCCAGGCGACCGGCCGCCTGGCTGCGTCTGGCCCTGCCGCTGCTTCTCCTGCCACTGTTCAAGTTCCGATTCCTCGTCGTAGCGCTGCCGGTCCCGCCGATGGCTGCCTGGCGTCTGGGCAAGCGCAGCCGACGCCTGCTGGCCCTCGCCCTCGCCGGCTGCATCGTCCTGGCCGTAGCCATCCTCACCTTCAATCAGTTGCGCTACGGCAACCCTCTGAAGTACCACGACCTCAGTCGCATGGGCTTCTATCTGAGCGACTTCGAGAAGTACCCTCGCGGTCTCGCCGGGCTGTTCTTCGACATGTCGTTCGGGCTCTTCGCCACTTCTCCCCTGTGGCTGGTGATCCTGGCTCCGGGCCGACAGAAGCTGAAGATCCTCGGCCAACTTCTCTGGGTCATGACCCCGTACATTCTTCTCCTCGTCCCACGCAGTGAGTGGTTCGGAGCCTGGTCACCCCCTTTTCGCTACGGCTGCGTCGCCCTGGCGCTCTTCGCCCTGCTGATGGTCCCCCCGCTGGCTGAGCGAAGGCGAGCCGGCGCTCGGGTGATGCTCGGCGCGCTGGCCATGTCGACGGCCCTCCTCACGGCTCTGTGGGTCGCCCGACCGGGCTGGACCTACAACATCGCAGACGGGCGAAGCCATCTCGTCGACATCCTGACGCGAACGCAGGCCATGGATGTCGCTCGCTTCTTCCCCAGCGGCGTGCGGCCATCGGTTGCGCTCTGGGTGTGGCCTGTCCTGGTGACATTGGCGGTCACCGTGCTCTGGAGACGGGGTCGCCGCCCCGGGCCGTTCTACGAGTGGCTGGGCGCAGCCCTGCCGGCTGCCGGCCTCGCCCTCGCAGTGACCGCCGCCCATGCGGTGCCGACACGCAGGGTCGAGGTCGAGGATCCCTACATCGTCACCTCGGGCGGCGCGATCTGGCCGGACGAGTGGGTCGTTGGACGGACTCGCTTTCGTGGCGGCTGGCGCCTGAGGCGTCGCGACTCCCTCGAGATTCCGGTGGTTCCGGGAGGCGCTTTCTGCACTATCGACTTGGAGCTGAAGCGCTTCGGTGAGGCCAGACCCCATGTGCGTCTGCGGCTCGGCGATGGCCCTGACTTCGCCGTCCAGCTACCGGAACCGAACGAGTGGGGGACGATGCGTCTCGGCGCGCTACCCTGGCCCGAGAAAGCGGAACACCTGGAGATCGGACTGACGCCCACTCCCGGCGTCGACTCGCGCGGCGCGATTCTCCTCGACCGGGTTCACCTGACCTGGTCCGATGAAGACCCCCAGGGTTGACCTCGGCGATTGATCAGGTCGAGCGTCGTGGCTATCACGCGACGCATCGGCTCGACATCCGCCCGACCGGTACCTGCCAGCTCGAATGCCGTTCCGTGATCCACCGACGTCCGGATGAACGGTAGGCCGATCGTCCAGTTGGTCGCGGTGCCGAAGGCCGCCGTCTTGACGGCGATCAACCCCTGGTCGTGGTAGAGCGCCAGAATCCAGTCGAATTCGCCGCGACGGGCGCGAGCAAAGAGCGAGTCGGCGCTCTCGGGGCCGACGACGTCGACTCCGGCCCCCCGGGCCGCCGCGATCGCGGGGCGCAGGATCTCCTCATCCTCGTCGCCCATGAGGCCCCCCTCTCCGGCGTGGGGATTCAATCCCGCGACAGCGATCCTGCCCTCGACGTGCCGATGGAGGCAGGCGAGGGCGTCGCCCACACCCTGCAGGAGCGGAGGTGAGATCGCGTCCTCGAGGGCGAGATGGGTACTGAGCAGAGCCACCCGAAGATCGGTGCTGAGAAACGCCATCAGGTAGTCGCGGCCATAGCGTTCGAGTCCACAGGCGGTCGCCAGATAGTCCGTGTGGCCGCGAAAGTCCGGCATCAGGTGACTCGCGATGGAGATCTTGCTCAGCGGAGCCGTCACCAGGGCGGCGGCCGTTCCGTCTCGGGCCAGCTGGATTCCGAGGTCGAGGGCCGCGATCGCTCCAGCCGCGTCCCCGGCGCCCGACTCGCCCACCGTCAGAGGGCGCGCGACACCCACGGGATCAACAACCGGAATGCTCTCGGGCGCCAGAGCATCGAGAGCGTCAGGGTCGGGGGCTGAAGTGAGAAAGGAGAGGCGAGACCAGTCTCGCGCGGTGATTCCCACGCCGTCGCGAACCGCTTCGAGAGCCAGTTGCTCAGCCAGCAGCAGTGGCCGCCAGCCATCGCCCGGCGAGGCCTCGAGCGCTGCCTTGAGCGCCACTTCCGGCCCGATGCCCGCCGGATCACCCTGGGTCAGAGCCAGGACGGGCCGAGAAGCGAGACCGCTCACCGGCTCGTGAGCCGAAGGTCTACCGCCGTCACGGAGTCCGCTTGCCGCGCCGCCGCTGTTCGTCTTCCTTGAACATGTAGCGGATGTTGTGCTTCGGCAGCAGGAGGTTCGGCTCGCGGTGTCGATTGAGCTTGATCGAGTTCTTGTCGTACCACTCGATCCACCCCTTGAGTTCTTCTCCGTTGGTCAACACGACGACCATGGGCGTCCGCGCCGACATCTGCTTGAGGTAGTAGAACTCCTCGGCATTCGTCTGTTCGGGCGGCGTCTGTTTTCGCCGTACCGCCCTTGCACCTTCACGCCTGACCTCGCCGGAGGCTGGACGGATGAGTTTGCGAGGGCTCGCGGTATCAGACATTGGTTTGATTCTCCGTTTTCTGAGGCTTGCGTTTCTTGCGCAGTGGTGGGTATTGATCCTCTTCGTAGGCTAGGCAGCACAGGAGGCGCCCGCACTGGCCGGAAATCTTCGACGGGTTCAGGCTCAGGCTCTGGCGCTTGGCCATCTGGATCGAGATCGGCTTGAAGTCGGTCATCCAGGTGGAACAACACAGGGTCTGCCCACAGACTCCCACTCCACCCAGTAGTTTGGCTTCGTCTCGTGCGCCGAGTTGCACCATCTTGATCTTCGCCGAAAATCGCTTCGCTGCGTCCCTGACCAGCGCTCTGAAGTCAACGCGGTGATCCGCCGTGAAGTAGATCGTGGCGCGATTCGAATCGAGACTGAACTCGGCCTTCGAGATCTTCATTTCGAGCTTCAGCGACCGCGCCTTCTCCCTGCAGAAGGTCTTGGCGCTGTTCTCGTTGGTCAGCTTCACGTCATACGAAGCGGTATCGCTGTCGGACGCCTGCCGTGCAATCGGGCGGGCACTCGACTTCTGGCACGGCTTGAAGACCGGCATCGGCGACTGTTCGACCTTGCCGTAGGCGGGACCCGCCTCCAGATCGACGATGACGCGCTCACCGCGCGCATAGATCCTTCCCTGAGTCGAACACAGGGTCAGGTTCGTCTCCTCTCCGAAGCGAACACCTACGAAGGTGTCCTCAACGGCGGTCGACATCCCCTTGAACGAGCAACCTCCGCAACCAGACATAATCCTGCTGATACCCCCCTGCACAACGGATACCAATCCGAAGTTCCTGGCCGGGGCGACACTTCCTGACCACTATCGTCCCGAGCGTGACCAAGTCACTTTGAAACTGCTGCCATTATGGCAGCGGAGACGACGGATGGTCAAAGGGAATGCGCAACAGAGCGCGGGCGCGCCGCTCGCCGGTTTGGGCCCGTCCGAGCCCTATCCGAGAACGCTCAACACGCGTGCGCCAATGTCCCGGCGGAGTCTCTTCGCCGGCCAGGAGATGGTGTCAGCCCTTTCGTAAGCGAGACGTAGAGCCGTCTGGAGATCAGACCCGCGTGCACACACACCGAGCACCCTCCCGCTCGACGCGACGACCGCACCTTCGCCGTCGCGACTCGTGCCGGCGTGGAAGACAACAGAGTCGGTGATCGCCGAACCATCGTCGAGGCCACGAATCACATCACCCTTGGTCGGAGCCTCGGGGTATCCGGCGTTGGCGAGCACGATGCAGGCGGATGCCCCCGCGTCGAAACCCAGCTCCCGGTCGCCGAAGTCTCCGGCCGCGGCCGCCGCCAGGACGGGTAGCAGGTCACCTTCGAGGCGCAGCATCAGCGGCTGACACTCGGGATCTCCGAAACGAACGTTGTATTCGAGGACCCTCGGACCGTCTTCGGTCAGCATCAAGCCACCGTAGAGAACCCCGACGAACGGATGGCCGTCCGCAGCCATACCGTCGATGATCGGCTGCAGAACCGCTTCCGCCATCGAACCCGCGTCGCTCTCCGCAAGGACTCCCGACGGGCTATGGGACCCCATTCCGCCGGTGTTCGGCCCGGTGTCACCCTCGCCGATCCGCTTGTAGTCCTTGGCCGTGACAAAGCGCTGCAGGCGGTGGCCATCCGAGATGGCGATCAGAGAGACCTCCTCCCCCACGAGGCACTCCTCGACGACCACCCGGTCGGAGCTCGAGCCGAAGCGCCGCTCGGTGAAGAGCGCAGTCAATGCCCCCTCGAGCTCCTCCTCGTTCTGGGGAATCAGGACTCCTTTCCCCGCCGCCAGCCCGTCCGCCTTGAGGACAACGGGAAGGCCGAATCGGGCGACCGCCGTGCGCGCCGCCTCGATGTCATCGACAACCACGAAATCGGCCGTCGCAATGCCCTGGCGTTGCATGAACTCCTTGGCGAAGACCTTGCTGCCCTCCAGCTGAGCCGCGTACCGGTCCGGGCCGAAGACAGCACAACCCCTGGCTGTCAGCGCATCCGCCAGTCCCAGTGTCAGCGGCACTTCCGGGCCGACCACCGTGAGGTCGATTGCGTTGCTGACGGCAAAGTCCACCAGCCCGGGAACGTCGTCCGCCGACAGGTCGACGAGGCTCGCCGATTCCTCGATGCCGGGATTGCCTGGTGCGCAGTAGAGCTCGCTCAGAGCGGGACTCTGAGCGAGCTTCCAACACAGGGCGTGCTCTCGGCCTCCGCTTCCAACGACGAGTACCTTCATCACAAGTCCTCTCGTGCGACCGCTGCGGCCGCGGTCACGGTCAGTACATCCACTATGTCAGCACTCGAGCAGCCCCGCGACAGGTCGTGGATCGGGCTCGCTGTGCCCTGCAGGAGCGGCCCGATTGCTCTCGCGCCGGCGAGGCGCTCGGTCAGCTTGTAAGCGATGTTGGCCGCGTCCAGGCTGGGAAACACGAGGACGTTGGCTCGGCCGGCCACGTCGCTGCGGGGCGCCTTGCGCGCCGCGACCTCGGGCACCAGAGCGGCATCCGCCTGGAGCTCCCCGTCGAAAGCGAAATCCACGTCCATCCGTTCGAGCCTCCCGACAGCTCTACGCACTCTCTCGACCGCTGGATGCTCGGCACTGCCGAGAGTGGAGAAGGAGAGCAGGGCAACGCGTGGCTCCTCGGCTGTGAGGGCGCGGCAACTGGCCGCCGCCGCGACGGCGATCTGCGCCAATTGGCTAGAGCTGGGCTCGGGGACGACGCCGCCATCACTGTAGATCAGTTCGCGACCGTCAGCGAGCACCATGAGAAAGCAGGACGAGAGGAGACTGGTGCCAGGCGCCAGGCCGATCGTCCGCAAGGCCACCTGGACCGTGTGTCCGGTCGTCACCTCGGCGCCCATCACCGCGCCCGCTGCCGCGCCCGCCGCGGTCAACAGACCCGCGAACCAGCTCGGCGTCGCTGCAAGCTCCGAGATTCGTTCCTGGGACGATTCGTCGAGACGCACGGCCAGGGTGGCCTCGAAGTCCTTACGCTGCGGATGCGTCGACGGGTCGATGATCTCGAAGGCCGCCGGCTCGAGTCCCTGGTGATCGAGCGCCGCCACGATGGCTGCGTGGTCGCCGACCAGCAGCGGCTGACACACTCCCTCCGACTGAGCCCTTGCAGCGGCCTCCAGAACCCGACTGTCCGTCGCCTCAGGCAGAGCGATACGAACCCTTCGTCCGGCCAGCCGGCTGTGGAGTCTCGCTATCGGATCCAAGATGCGCCCGACTTTACGGCGTGCTCAGCTGGCGTACCGCTTCCTCGACTTCGTCGATCATGTAGTCCGGGGTCGACGCGCCGGCGGTGACGCCGACGGTCTCGACCTTCTCGAACCACTCGGCCGAGAGCTCTTCGACGTCGTGGACCAGGTAGGTCGGCTTGAACTCTCGGCCGAGCTCCCAGAGGTGGCGCGTATTGGCGCTCTGTCGGCCGCCGATGACGAGGATGATGTCGACATCCGGGTCGGCTCCGAGCTCGCGCACCGCATCCTGGTTCTCTTTCGTCGCGTAGCAGATCGTGTCGGCCCTGGCGACGGACGCAGCCTGCGATTCGATATATCCGACGACCTGCTCGAACTCCTCGGCATTGAGCGTGGTCTGGTAGAGGACCTTGATCGACGGGTAGCGACTCCAATCGATCGCGCGGGCTTCCTCGAGGGTCGTCAGCACATGATAGGTGTCCGGGTCCCGGTCATGGGTGTAGCCGACGACCTCCCGATGATCGGGCTTGCCGATGAACACCAGGTGAGCCCCTTCCCCGATCGCGGCGTCCGCCTCGTCGTGGATGTCGTAGACGAAGGGGCAGGTGGTGTCGAGGATCTTCAGACCCTGGCTTCGTGCTTCGTCGTGAAACGACGGAGGTACACCGTGGGCCGAGAAGACAACGGTCCCGTCGTCCGCGGCGCGAAGAGAGTTGATCGTGGGCACACCGAGGTCAGCCATCTCGTCGACGACCCGTTCGTTGTGGACGACCTGGCCGAGAATCTGCCCATCTCTGCCGCCCAGGCGAGCGAACTTCTTGACCTTCTTGTCGGCGATTCGGACCCCGGCGCAGAAACCGTACTTGACGGCGCGTTTGAACATCATGGGCCGCTGATCTTAGCAGCGCAGGAGACGGAAGGGGATGTGGCTCTCTACGGACGCCGGCCGTCCTCTGCATGGCACGAAGGAGGGGCCAGGGCTTTCGGGCTTGAGTCGCAACCTACTGATAACAAGCCGGTTGTGCGGTTGGCATCGAGGTTGCTCTATCTCTAGCCGTGACAGAGGCATTCACCACGGAAGGAGCAGATCATGTTGAGGAGAAGTCTGTTTGGAATCGCGGCTCTCGGTCTCTTGCTGACAGCGGCACCGGTTCTCGCCCAGGGCGGTGCCTACCGCAGCGCCAACGACAACAGTCAGGTGCGCTTCAGAGTCGGCGCTTTCGAGCCGGACGGCGACGGCTCATACTGGGACGAGACCTTCTTCGACTTCACCGGGTCGCCGGGCTCGTTTGAGGACATCGTCGGCGGCATCGAGTACATCCACTGGTTCGGGGGGCACTTCGGGGTGATCGCCGCAGGGAGCGGCTACTCGTCGGAGTCGGTGCAGGCGTACCGGGACTTCGTGGACTTCGACGGCTTCGACATCACCCATACGACCAAGGTCTCGATCGCCTCCGGCGTGGTCGGCCTCCTCTTTCGACTGGCCGGACCCAACGCGGCCATTCAGCCCTACCTCGGGGGCGGCGGCGGTTTCTTCGACTGGCGTCTGCGCGAGACCGGTGACTTCATCGACTTCAATGACGATCTGGAGATCTTCAACGACTCGTTCGCCATCGACGGCACAGCCTTCGGCACGTTCTTCGTCGCTGGACTGTCGGTCCCGGTCGGCGAGGAATGGGCACTCTTTGCCGAGGGCCGGTGGGACAGGGCCGACGACGAGCTCGAAGGCGACTTCCAGGGCCTCGGGGATATCGATCTCTCAGGCCGGCATCTGTCGTTCGGTGCCGCCTGGAACTTCTGATCAACAACCTGCGAGATCGGCCAGGGTCGCGAGGTCCGGGACTTCGAGGTGCGGCTTCGCCCCTGAGGGCGGAGTCGCACCACCCCCTTGGGCCCCATGCCGGCGGTTCACCCAGACGGTGGAGAAACCGAGCTCTCGCGCGACCGCAATGTCGTGAAAGAGACTCTGGGCGACGTGCAGGATCCCACGCTGTGGAATGCCCAGGATCTCCAGGGCCCGGTCGAAGTGCCCCCTGGCCGGCTTGTACGAGCCTACCTGCTGAGCCGTGATCACCCACTGGAAGTCGACCCTGAGGAGGCGCGCGGAACCGGCGAAGAGATCGTCGTCGATATTGGAAAGGATGCCCAGCGAGTACCTCGACGCGAGCCGCTGGAGAGCCTCTACCGTGTCCGGGAATGTCGGCCAGTCGGCGACCGACTCGGCCAGTTCGCCGCGCTCGCAAGGGTCGGGCGAGAAGCCGTAGCGATCCCCGAAGCCGTCGACGACTCTGCCGAGGACCTCGCGGTAGGGGCGGTAGGGACCCTCCTGGGCGGCAGGCTCCAGCCGGGAGTGGAGTTCCAGGATCGAGTCGCGCTCGACCTCATGGCCGTGCCGCTGAAGAATGCGGTCCAGGGCTGCGGCGAGACCTGACTCCCAGTCGATGAGGGTGCCATAGCAGTCGAACGTGAGAGCCCTGAAGGCTCGCAGGTCGAGGTCAGTCATGAGTTGCCGCCACCTGGGCGGAGAGCTCTCCACGCATGATCGTGACCGCCTGGCCGCCGAGCTCGACCCTGTCGCCTCTCAGCGCCACGTGCACTTCTCCTCCCCTTGGCGAGGCCTGAAAAGCGAGCATCTCCGCCTTGCCCAGCCTGGCGCTCCAGTAAGGAGTGAGCTGACAATGGGCCGAGCCGGTGACCGGGTCCTCGTCGATACCCAAGCGAGGAGCGAAGAAGCGTGAGACGAAGTCGTACTCGCCGTCGCCGGCCGCCGTCACGATGATCCCGCGTGAGTCGACCCGCTTCAACGCGGCAAAGTCGGGCGTCAGATTACGGACGGCCTCCTCACACTCCACCTCGACGAGAAGGTCGAAGCGCGCTCTGCTGAGCGCCCGAGGCTCGACACCCAGCGCCTCGACGAGTCCGTCGGGAGCCTCGGCCGGGCCGCCCTCGAGCGCCGGGAAGTCGAGCACGATGAGCGCCCCCTCCCGGCGCGCTCGCAGTTCCCCGCTCAGGGTCTGGAACACCGCAGGCGAGTCTTGATCGATCGCTCCGGTCTCCCACAGCACGTGGGCGCCCGCCAGCGTCGCATGACCACACAGCTCGACCTCGGCAGCCGGCGTGAACCACCGCAGCCTGCGGACTTCGCCCTCCGGCCAGAGGAAAGCCGTCTCCGAGAGATTCATCTCTGTCGCCAGCGCCTGCATCCAGACTTCGGGCGCCGGCCCGGCGAGCGGACAGACCGCGGCCGGATTGCCGGTGAAGGCAGCGTCGGCGAATGCATCCACCTGATAGATCGACGTCATCCCTCTGGCGGCGCCTCTCGCCTTCGCCCCCCGAGCCAGACGCCGGCGACCCCGATGACGGGAATCGACCAGAGGTACCAAAGCGGACTCCGCGCCACCATTCCCGCTTCCATGAAAGTGAGCTCGGCAACCGGCTTGTCGGGGGCATCGGCCGAACGCTTCTCATAGGCGCTCTCCTCGGTCACCAGCTGGTAGAGGCCCAGCGCCAGGATCAGCCCTGCGAGCATCTTGATCGCGAGGTCGGACTTGCCGAGCCGCCGGGCCACCCAACCGCCGGCGTAGGCGCCGAGAAAGCCGAAGATCACATTCGACAGCACCCAGGCAGTCGACGGATAGGGTCCCTCGCCGTTGAATGAGCCTGCGGGCCCCAGCGCCTGCCAGGTTCCAAAGATGCTGGCCAGGACAATGACGATCATCACGACATAGCCGGCGAGTGTTCCCACGATACTGCGTCCCATATCGCTCCCCTTTCGAGTGCAGATTCAGTGCGAGTCTAGGACATCGGCCAGCTGCGTCAGCCCGGTGATCACCAGGGTCCCGTCCGGGCGGTGCCGGTAGAGGACCCGGAGGCCCTCCGACAGCATTCGACAGCAGCCACCGCTGCTGATGCGATGCGAACTGAGCGGGCGATGCAGCTCGCTCAGCCGCGCGATGATCCTCCGCCGCTCGGCCACAGGCTTGACGGTATGCAATTCGTTGAGTGCTGAGGGCCCGATCAACAGTCTCGACATCAGATCTCTCCTCGGCGTCGTAGGTTTCGTAGAACGAGTTCGAACGAGAACGCGGGCTCGTCCGCGCGCTCGGCAAAAGTGTCGAGGTCCTTCAGATCCCGCCCGAGGCCATCCCGAACGGCCTCGTTGATCAGGTCGGAGACGCTTCGCCCGGTCTCGGCAGCTTGAAGTTTGAGCGCGCGATGCAACTGCGGCTCAAGATAAACGGTAATTCTCTTCATTAGACGTTATAACGTTATCATGTTTTAACGTCTTCCGATCAGAGATTGACTCCGCCCGATCGATCTCGAGGTTCTCCAATGGGAGACCGTCTCTGGTGCCGAAGGGACTGTCACCGCCCGACACCCGGCCAAACCACCCCAACAAGCGCTACAATCCGTATCAACTTGAACCGCGGGGGATCACTGCTACGCCTATGCCTTCTCGCCCTGGCGAGCCTGGCCGCCTTTGGACCCTCACCCGGCCACGCTCGGGAGCTGCGCTGGCGAGAACTCGCCGTGCAGGCGACCCTCGACACCGAAGGCCGGCTGCACGTCCGCGAGACCCATGCAATGGTCTTCTCCGGAGCCTGGAACGGCGGCGAGAGGGTCTTCGACCTGCGCCCGGGCCAGGACCTCGACTTCCACCACCTCGAACGCGTCGATCCGGCCCAGGGAACAACCCGGCTGGCAGAGGGCAACCTCGACCGGGTGGACCACTGGGACTGGACGGCCGGTGACACCCTGCGGTGGCGCAGTCGGCTACCGGGCGACCCCCCGTTCGATGAGACCGAGATCATCTACGTCCTGGACTACACGCTGAGCAACGTATTGATCCCCCAGGGCGACGGCTACCTTCTCGATCACGACTTCGCGTTTCCAAGTAGAGAAGGCGATATCGAGGGCTTCGTCCTGGATATCGTGGCGGCGCCCGAGTGGATCCTCCCTTCGGGGCTCGTCTTGCACCAGGAGGGTGGCCCCCTGCGCCCCGGACAGTCCTGGTTGGTGACCGCTGACCTGAGCCACACGGGCGAGGGGCCGCTCGACGGAGTCACCCTTCCGCTCGGCGCCCACTGGCGCCACAGCGGGCTCATCGTTGCGCTCTTGCTGATGGGATGGCTGTTCAACAGGTTCCTGGCACGAGAAGACCGGGCCGGCCGGTTCGACGTCGTCGAGTCCCCTCCGAGCATCGACCAGACCTGGTTGCAAGAGCACGTGCTCTCCTGGCTGCCCGAAGAGGTCGGCGCCTTGTGGGACGAAAAGATCGGCGCTCCGGAAGTCGCAGCCCTCATCGCCCGACTGGTCTCCGAGAACAAGCTCGAGAGTTCTGTGGAGCAGGTCGGACGCTTCTTCAAGCGCAACGTCCTGCAACTGAAGAGGAAGATCGAGATCGCAGAGCTCAAAGGCTACGAAAAGAAGCTGATCAAGAAGCTCTTCTGGAGTGGCCGCAGGAGCGTCGACACCGACGCGATCCGGAAGCACTATCGAACCAAGGGCTTCAGCCCGGCTGCGACGATCAGCAAGGGAATCGAGCGCTCGATCAAGAGCAGGCTCCCCGGACAGGAGCAGGACAAACCCTCGTGGAAGAGGACCGGGTGGCTGTTCGCAGCCACGGTAGCCTGCGCCGTTGTCGAACTCATCATGCGACCCCAACCGACGCTGGAGTGGGGGATTCTCGCCGGATTGGCCTGGACCATCTGCTTCGTCTGGGGGTTGGTTGCGGCACGCCGCTGGCGTCGCCGAGTCTCCGGACTGAAGACCCGCATCCTCACCTTTGCATTCCCCTGCGTCGCTCTCGCGTGGGCTCTGTGGAAACTGCCGACGATCTTCGGCAGCGAGTACATCGTCTCCGCCCCGCGGCACCTCGGCACCATCGCCCTCGCCCTGCTCGTCGCCGCGACGACCTCGTGCCTGGTGAATCAAGCCTCGATGCGGGTGCACCGGACTCGCCTCGAGCAGCGTCAGCGTCTGGGCATCGCGCGGCGCTGGTGGAAGAAAGAACTGGACCGTGAGTCGCCCTCGCTGAACGATGACCTGGTCCCATTCCTGATCGCGCTGGGACTGGATCGTTCCATCGACAACTGGGCTCGAGAGTACGGCCAGCGGGCGCTCTCGCCTGATCGGACTCACTCGCTGTCGCGCGGCTCTTCGGGGTCGGGGTCGACCTGGACCGGCGGCGGTGGAACGTTCGGCGGTGCCGGAGCGACGGCGGCCTGGGCCGCAGCGGCGACCGGACTCGGGGCGGGCGTCTCGGCTGCCAGCTCGGGCAGCAGTAGCGGTGGCGGCGGTGGGGGCGGCGGGTCGAGCGGTGGAGGCGGCGGCGGTGGCTGGTAGCTCCGTGAGAGAGAACGGCTGGAGCGGGCGCAAACTGCTCGAGCGCCTCGGCGTCTCCGTCTATCCCGGAGAGGGCCGCGATGCCCTCCTGCTCTTCTTCAGCTTTTTCCTCTGCGTCACTTTCCAGTACGCCGCCAAGACGGTCCGCCAGTCGACCTTTATCGATTCCCTCGGCAGTACGCGCTTGCCCTACGTCTACCTGCTGGTGGCGCTCGTCTCCTACCCGGTAGCGCGCCTCTACTCCCACCTCGCGGCTCGCACGACTCGGTATCGCCTCGTCGTGGGGACCTACTGGGTGGTCGCGCTGGGCCTGACGGCCTTCTGGTGGCTCTACCAGTACCCCTGGCCCTGGGTGGCGGCCCTCTTCTACGTCTGGATCTCCATCGCTATCGCCTTGACCCTGAGCCAGCTCTGGTCGTTCGCCAGTGACGTCTTCGATTCTCGTCAAGCCAAGCGACTGTTCGGCTTTCTCGGCGCCGGTGCCCTTCTCGGTGGTGTCGCCGGCGGCATGGTCGCCAAGTTCGCCGCGCAGTTGACCGAGACCCGCGACTCGCTGCTTGCCGCCGCCGCGCTCCTGGTCGGAGCGATTCTTCTGCTCTACAAGCTTCATGCTCGTGCGCCGGAAGCCCGACCGACATCATCATCTCCTCGCACGAAGCCCGCAACAGAGACCGGCTTCGAGACGGTTCGCCGTTCGCAGCAGCTGCGCCTCATCGCAGGTCTCATGCTGGCCGTGGTCGTCGTGTCTCAGGTCGTCGACCTCCAGTTCAACTGGGTCGTCGAGGAAACGGTGAGCGGACTCGCCAATCGGACCGCCTTCTACGGCAACTTCTTCAGTGTCATGGGCGTCGCCGCTTTCCTCTTCCAGCTCCTGCTGACCACGCGCATCCATCGGCTCCTGGGTGTCGGTTTCGCTCTGCGGGTGCTCCCGGTCTCGATGACGGCCGGAACGATGGCGTTGTTCATGGTGGCCGCGATGGCTCCCGGCGCTCTGGTCGCGGTGGCACTCGGCCTCAAGCTGACCGAAGCGGGGCTGCGTTACTCGCTCGACGACTCGACTCGCGAGCTTCTCTTCCTCCCAGTTCCGGCGGCCGACAGGATCAAGGCCAAGACGTTCCTCGACGTCTTCGTCAAGAGAGCCGCCAAGGGCATCGCGGCCATCCTCCTCTTCCCCGTGACCCTCAACTGGCTCGAGCCGCTGCAGGCGGGCTGGCTGTCTCTGGCGGTCATCATCGTCTGGTTCGTCCTGACCTCGAAGACGACGCGTGAATACGTACGCTCTTTCCGTCACGGCCTGCGGCAGACGACAGTCGATAGCGGGACCCCTATCAACCTGTCGGATGTCACGACGCTGGAGATTCTCGTCCAGTCGCTCGGTAGCCCCGACCCACGCCAGGTCCTGCACAGCCTCGAGTTGCTCGCCGCCCACGACCGTGGTCACCTGGTGCCGCCCCTGCTCCTCTACCACGATGATGCCGAGGTTCGGCAACGCACGCTGCAGATTCTCTCTGCCGAGGGACGGGACGACGCGGCACCACTGATCGAGCGCCGTCTCGCCGATCTCGATCCGGAGGTTCGCGCCGAAGCGACTCGAGTCCTCGCGGTCCTGCGCCACCAGGACGCCTGCGACATGATGCTGCCACGCCTCAAGTCCGGCGACCCGGGCGTTCGAGCAGCCGCCATCGCCTGCCTGACCAACCACGGCGACGACACCATGCGGGAGCAGGCCGCCGCCGCGTTGAACGACATGCTTTCGGACGCTGACCGCGACCTGCGAGCCGAAGGCGCGCGGGCGATCGGCGCGATCGATGAGCCGCACTTCGCCGGCAATCTCGTCCAGATGCTCTACGACGCTGATCCGGAGGTCGTCCGCACGACGGTCCGTGGGATCCAGCGCCGAGCCTCGAGAGACGAGCCGAACCCGCTCTACCTGCCGACCCTCATCTCGTTGCTGGCCAATCGACGCCTCAAGCACGACGTGCGGGAGGCCCTCGTCGCGTTCGGCGAGAAGTCGATCCCCGCGCTCCTCCTCTTCATGAACGACCCCGACGAACCGAACTGGGTCCGCAGGGCGATACCCAAGACCATCGCCCGTATCGACTCCCCTGCCGCGCCGGCGGCCCTCATCGACTCGCTCGGCAAACCGACCGACGGCTTCCTGCGTCACAAGATGCTCGAGGCCCTCGACTCGCTCGCCCCCGAGATCGACGACGCGGCTGCCCTCAAGATCCGTCGCGAGATCGATTTCGAGGCGCGACACTACCTGCTGGCTCTGGCCGACCTTACGGCGCTCAATCCGGTCGCCGCCTCGGCCGTGGACTGTTGTCGCCCCCCCGAACGGGGAGACATCGACCAGCCGGCACTGCTCGAATTGCTGCTCTCCGAGCGCGCCGCGGTCCTGCGTCGACACCTGTTCTTTCTCCTCGCACTGCTCTATGACCGGGGCCCCATATGGGATGCGTATGCCGGCGTGGAGCGCGCCTCGAGCCGCGCCAACGCCCTCGAATTCCTCGACTACACGTTGACTGGAGAGGAGCACGACTCGGTGCTGTCCGCGATCGGAGATGCGCCACTCGCCGACAAGCTCGATCGGGCCGAGCGCCGCTTCGGAGTGGCTCGCGCTTCCAGAATGTCGACACTCCACCGCTACATGAGCCCGCAGCCGGACATCGGCAGTGATCTGCAGTACCTCGCCATCGGCGCGATGTACACCGTCTTCGCGGAGGGCATCACCGACCTCTATCCTGTCGTCGAGTCTCTCTGCGCCACGGCCGACGATCCCTTCGTCCTCGAGACCGCGAACTGGGTCAACGCGCGCACCCGGGACTTTCCTCAGGGACCGCAACCGTGAGAGCCTTCCTGATCCATGGCTGAACTGGCTCGCATCGAAACGGTCGTCGTCCTGCAGACGGTCGAGATGCTGGCGTCGTGCAGCGCCGTCCAGATCCTGCAGATCTCGGCCATCACCAAGCAACACCACTTTCCCGCCGGTCAGGTGATCTACCGGGAAGGCGATCCCGCCGAATCGCTCTACTTCGTCGTTCGGGGCTCGGTGCGCCTGGCCAAGGACTCCGACAGCCAGGCAACCCTGGGCGCCAGCGCGACCTTTGGCGCCACCGAGATCCTCAGTGGCCGCCTGCGCGCCGGCAACGCCACCGCTGAAGAGGAGACCCTCGTCCTGGCGATCGATGCCGAGGATTTCTTCGATTTGCTGGCCAACAACATCGAGATCGTCAAAGCCCTCTTTCGCCAATTGCTCGAAGGCGAGCCTTCGGTCAAGCACGCGGAGACGACATGAGGGGCCTTCCCCTGCGCGGCGTCCGCCTGGCGTTTGCAGCCCTTGCCTTCGCGTTGACGCTCACGACCGCCGCCGGTTCCCAGGAATCCCGCATCATCGCCGTGGGCGATGTTCACGGAACCCCTGATGCGCTCCGTGCCATCCTGCGAACCGCCGGGGTGATCGACCTCGAGGATCGCTGGGCCGGCGGCGACACGACGTTCGTCCAGACCGGCGACCTGATGGATCGAGGACACGGGGTGCGCGATCTGCTCGATCTGATGATCGATCTCGACGAGCAGGCACCGGCGGCCGGTGGCAGGGTGATCTCACTTCTCGGCAACCACGAGATGGGCAACCTCGTCGGCTATTACGATCCCAACTCGAACTCGCCCGAAGCCTTCGCTGCCATCGTCGGTGCCTTCGCGGCCGACGAACCGCCGAAGCTTCGCAAGCGTGCCGTAGCCGAGTGGCGCCGCTGGAGTCGTCGCTTCGCTCACTGCACTGTCGAATCGAAGAACGATTGGCTGGCTTCGCGGCCTCCGGGCTTCTTCGCCTACGCCGCAGCCCTCGGCCCTGAGGGCCGGTACGGGCAGTGGCTGCGCAGCCACGGCGTGGTGGCCCAGCTCGGCGACACGATCTTCCTCCACGGCGGGCTCTCACCCAACGTCGAGGCCGCCTGGGACACGAGTTCCACCGAAGCGATCAACCGACGAGTCGCCTTCGAGCTCGAGCGTTTCGACGAAGACAAGGCGTGGCTCATCGAAGAGGGCATCTCCCTCACACACCCCGATCTGGACGAGCTCTTCTGCGCCCTGGGGACCGAGCTTCAAAGGGCGAAGGCCGACGCCTCTCCATCTGCCCGAGCCCGGGAGGCCAGGCTCCAGGAGGTGGTCGATCGCATGCCGACCGCCGACAATTGGCTGAGCTTCAACGGAGAGGGACCTCTGTGGTTCCGAGGCTTCGACCGCTGGGCCGGGGAGGAGGGTGCGGCAGAACTGGAGAAGATCTCGCAGATGTACGACGCCCGGCGGTTCGTCGTCGGCCATACGCCGCAGACCGGGGGTCTCTCCGCTCGCTTCGACGATCGGATTTTCCTGATCGACGTTGCCATGGTCTTCGGCGGAACGCCCGAGGCTCTGGAGATCCACGAGGGTCAGGCCCGGAGACTGCGTCACGATCCCGAGACCCCCTCGACTCCTACTGAGACGACCGCGGGTCCGGGGAGCGGTTCTTCGGCCGGGGTTCCATGGGTGCATGGAACCAATGGCCCGCAGGCGGAGGAAGAACCGGCCGACGGACCCGATGCCGAGCCCCTCGTCTGGCTCGGCGCTGACGGCCAGGCTCTGCCTTTCGACACCGACCAGCTGGTCGAGTTTCTGACCACGGCAGACGTCCTCTCGGTGACGCCCATCCCGGTCGGCGTCACGAAGCCGAAGCGGCTGGTGCTCGAGCGCAACGGTCTGCGGTCGAAGGCCGCTTTTCGCTACGTCGAAAAGAGCGAACAGCGTCGACGGATGTCCAACGGCAAGGTCGTCAACTTCTTCCGCGACAGCTTCATCAACGAGGCGGCCGCATGGGAGCTGAGCCGGATGCTCGGCATGGACACCGTACCGCCGGCCGTCGTGCGACGGGTCAGGGGCCAGAAGGGGACCGTTCAGATGTGGGTCGAGAACGCTCTCATGGAGGTCGACCGGCAGAAGGACGACATCGACCCGCCCGACCGCCTACGGTTCAATCGACAGTTCTACAACATGCGGGTCTTCGACAACCTGATCAACAACCTCGATCGCAACCAGACCAATATCCTTTTCGACCAGGACTGGAAGCTCTGGATGATCGATCACACCCGGGCGTTCAGTCCGACGAAGGATCTGCCGGAGCCGGCGACGATGCTCGGCTGTTCGTACGACCTCTTCGAGGCGATCAAAGCGCTCGACGAGGACGAAGTCATGACCAGGCTACGCCCATTCCTCGGCAAGGCCGAGATCAGGTCTCTTCTCACTCGCCGGCTGAAACTGATCGAAGCGATCGAGGCGCGGATCGCGCGCCGCGGCGAGGAACGGGTCCTCTTCAACTGGGGAGACCCGGACCGCAGCATGCGAATCCTCACCCCCGAAGAGGACCTGCCGGCCGGGACCGAAGACAACCCCTGAGCCGGCAGGTCGGCTCCCGCCCTACCAGACGACGCAGCGGTTGGCCGGCGCCATCTTCGATCCTTCTTCGCAGGAAAAAGCCTCCGCGAAGTCTGGATTGAGGGTCAGCGGGCCGTTGCCGCGGAACTCGCTCGGCGAGTGGGGATCGGTCGTGACCTGACGCCGGATGTACTCGTCGCTCGCCACCGTGCACCAGACCTGAGCCCAGGAGACGAAAAAGAGCTGGTCGTTGGTGAGGCCCTCAACCGCAGGCGTGGAGTCACCGGTCCGGGCCTCGATCGCCTTGAAGGCCGAGTAGGCCTCCTTCACGCCGCCGAGGTCACCGATGTTCTCGCCCAGGGTGAGCTTGCCGTTGACGCTCACGCCTTCCGCGACCTCGTACTCACTGTAGAAATCGTCGACACACTGCGCCCGCTCTTCGAAGCGAGCCGAGACTTCCGGCTCCCACCATTCCTGAAGGCTGCCGTCGGGGGCGAACTTGCGACCGGAGTCGTCGAAACCGTGCGTCAGCTCGTGACCGATGACGCCGCCAATCCCGCCGTAGTTCATCGCGGGTGGGAAGTCCTTGTGGAAAAAGGGCGGCTGCATGATGCCGGCCGGGAAGGCGATCTCGTTGAGGAGCGGATGGTAGTAGGCATTGACCATCTGAGGCGTCATAGCCCACTCGTTCGGATCGACCGGCTTACCGATCTTCGTGGCGTCGTAGTCGTAGTCGAACTCGTTGGAGGCGATGTAGTTGTCGAAGTAGCTGCCTTCGACCACCTCGAGGCCCGAGTAGTCCCGCCAGACATCCGGGTAACCGATCTTCCGGCCGATCGCATCAGCCTTCTCCATCGCTCGGCCGCGAGTCACATCGTCCATCCACTCGAGCTCGGGCAACGCACCCTCGAAAGCGACGAAGATGTCGTTGATCATCTCGACCGCGACGTCCTTGCTGGCGCCGGGGAACCTCGCGTCGACATACAGGCGGCCGATCACCTCGCCCAGCGCCCCCTCGGTCGCCGACACGCAGCGCTTCCAGCGCGGCTGAATCTCAGCCTGGCCGGAGAGGGTCTTGCCGTAGAATTCGAAGTTGGCATTCACGAAGTCCGACGACAGCTGGTCGGCAAAGGAATCGAGGACGTGCCAACGGAGGTAGGCGCGGATCGTCTCGAGGGAGGTCTCACTGCTGATGGCGTTCAGTTCCTCGAAAAACTCCGGCGTCGCGACGTTGATCTCGGTGATGTCCGGATAGCCGATAGCTGCCAGGTACTCGCCCCAGCTGATCGCCGGAGAGATCTTCTCGAGACCCTCGCGGTCGAGCTTGTTGTAGAGCTTGTCGGGGTTGCGCATCTCGGCCCGTGAACGCGAGATCACCGCCAACCGCTTCTCGAGCTCGAGGACCCGGGCGGCGTTGGCCGCTGCGGTTTCGGCGTTCTCGCCGAGAAAAGCGAACATCCTCGCGATGTGCCCCTCGTAGGCGGCCAGCAGTTCCTTCTTCTCTTCGTCATCGCTGACGTAGTAGTCCCGATCGGGCATGCCGAGACCGCCCTGACTCATGAAGGCGATGTTCAGCTCCGGGTTCTTGAAGTCGGCCAGGGCGCCCATGCCGAAGAAGGCGCTCACGCCCGCCCGGTGCAGCTCGCCGACGAGTGCTTCGCCGCTCAGCTCGGTGCCCATGGCGTCGATCTGGCTGAGCAGTCCGTGCAGCGGCGCGGCGCCGGCCTCGTCAACCGCGGCCTCGTCCATGCACGCGCCGTAGTAGCGGCCGACCTTCTGGCGATTGGCATCCTCGCCCGGGTTGGCCGCGGCGTCCTCGAGCAGATCCCGCACCCACTCCCGGTTGGACTCGCGAATCACCGAGAAGCTACGCGACCAACGGGGCTGATCCGAGGGCAGAGGTGTCGAATCGAGCCAGGTGCCGCAGGCATAGCGATAGAAGTTGTCGCAGGGGTCAGCATCGTGATCGATCGCGCCGAGTACATCGGCCGAAATCTCTTCGCTACTCAGCTCGGCCGCAGCCAGGGGCTGCCAGGCCATGACACCGAGTAACAAGACGAGACAGAGTCTTCTTGAATTCATGCTGTGTCCTCTCCTTGGTGGGGGTGACGCGAGCCGCTCACGGGCGCGCGGGACCGAGTGGAGCCCGATTCTAGGCCGAACGGACCAGTCAACGCCCACTCAAGCGGGGTGGGCAGAGGCAAAGAACCGTCGGCCTGACCAGAGCCAGAGTGCGGAGGCCAGAGCGAGCAGCACTCCACCAGCCATCCAGGGAAGCCCGACTCCGCCGAGCGTCAGGCCCAGGGCAGCGGCCGAGAGACGCAACAGCTCCGACGCCGGCAACCAGCGTCGGCCCTCGAAGACCGCGTTGCAGTTGACGACACCCCAGACCTGGAAGAGCCCCAGGGCGATCTTCCACTCGGGCGCCATCTTGTCGAAGCCGAGGATGTAGAAGAAGGACAACACCATCAGCAGGGCGAAGTGGGCGAGCACATAGGCGTTGAGGCGCTGCGGCGCCCGGGCGTCGTACTTGACCCCGTGGAGCGCGTTGTCGACAGGTTCGGCCTCTTCGACTCCTTCAGGAAGCCAACCGGGGCCGCGGAACCAGATCTGCACCCGATCCTGCCAGCGGGTAGCCGCGCCCGCGAGACGCCAGAGCTCTCCCCAGTAGTGGACGTTGGCGTAGAGCGGGTTCCAACTCCTGGGTGGCTTGGTCACGCCGTAGATCACCTTCTCCTCCTCGGGCTCGAACGTTCCGAACAGCCGGTCCCAGATGATCAACGTGCCACCATGGTTGCGGTCGATGTACTGCGGGTTCGAACCGTGGTGGACCCGATGGTGCGAGGGCGTATTGAGAAGCCGCTCTAACGGCCCGAGTTTCCGGATCGCTTCGGTGTGTATCCAGAACTGATAGAGGGTGTTCGCCGCCGACAGCACGAGAAACATGGCCGGCGGAAAACCGATCAGAGCCAACGGCCAGTAGAAGGGGGCCGAGATGAACTGCTGCAAGGCGCTCTGTCTCAAGGCCACCGAGAGGTTGTAGTCCTCACTCTGGTGATGCACGACGTGAGCCGCCCAGGCGAAGTTCGACTCATGGCTGAAACGGTGGAACCAGTAGTAGAAGAAGTCGACGCCCAGGAAGCAGACGACCCAGGCCCAGACCGCCGACGCCGGCACCTCGAAGAGTCGCCACTCCTGGTAGACGAAGGCATACCCGGCGAAGATCGCCGCCTTCGTGAAGAGCCCCAGCGCCTGCTGGAGTGTGCCGGTACTGATGTCCGCCACCGCGTCGTTGAGCCGCACGACTTCTCGCGCCTCCCGCTTCGCCCACCAGAGTTCGACGCCGATCAGGAGGAAGAAGACCGGGATCGCCATGGCGATGTAGTTGGCCATGTCGCCCACACGGGGAGTGTATGTGAGGCGGGCCGAATCGGGCAGATGCGCCGGCGGACCGACGATCGAATAGACTCTCATCATGCTTCGTCTCCTGGTAGAGCCGGCTCAGGGAGAGCCATTCGAGCACCCGCTGGAGGGGGATGAGATCGTCATCGGACGATCCTCTGAGTGTGACCTCACCATCAGCGACCGATTCATGTCGCGCAAGCACGCCCGTTTGTTCCGCGTCGGAGAGGAATGGCGGATTGAGGATCTGGGCTCACGCAACGGCACCCTGCTCGACGGTAACGAGGTTCGTTCTGCTCAACCGATCCAGCCCGGCACCGAGATCTCGCTGTCGAGCAGCATGGTTCGGGTCGAGGACACCGAGAAGCCGGTCGCATGGCCGATGGAGTCACAGGCCGCCACCGGCGATCACGCCATCTTCCGCGAAGCCTCGGAGCTGCTGAGAAGCCAATCGTCGATCCCGGCGAGTGAGACCGACTCGGTCGAAGTCCTCCACTCCCACGCCGAACGACTGCAGGTCCTCAACGACGTGCACCAGGTCCTCGCCCAGTCGCTGACACTCGAAGACCTCATGGAGACCCTCCTCAGCCGTGCCTTCGATCTGCTGCGCCCCGAGGAAGCCGTCATCGTCCTCACCCAGCCCGACGGCGGCTACCGACGCGCCGCTCGCAAGGCGGCGCCAGGCTATGAAGAGGAGCACCTGCTGTCGGCGACGCTGATCGACGAAGTGGCTCAGAAGGGCAAGGCTGCTCTCGTTCTCGACGTGGCGAAGGACGATCGCTTTGCCCAGGCGGAGAGCATCGTCGCATCGGGCGTTCGCAGCCTCATTGCCGCGCCTCTCGCCGACGGTGAGGGCTCGCTCGGGATGATCGCCCTCAACTCACGCCTGCACCGCCACCAGTTCACCGAGAGCGACATGGAACTGTTGACGTCGCTGGGAGCCGTCGCCGCGCTGAGGCTCCGTAACCTCTCGCTGGCGGAGGAAGCCGTCGAGCGGCGACGCCTCGAGCACGAGGTCAAGCTGGCGCGCAATATCCAGGTCACCTTGCTGCCCGACAAGCTCCCCGACCTGCCGGGATACGAAGTCCGCGGCGGCACCGTGCCCTCGCAGGGCGTCTCCGGCGACTTCTACGAAGTGCTGCAACGCGATGGCGAAAGCATCATCGTCGTCGCCGACGTGTCCGGAAAGGGCATCAGCGCCTCACTGTTGACGGCATCCCTCGAGGCCCTGCTGGTGGGCCCGGTCGAGGCCGGCGACGCGCCGGACGTCATCACGGGCAAGGTCTCTCATCGCCTCTTCTCTCGAACGCCGGCAGCAAAATACGCGACGGCGATCGTCGCGGCCCTCGAGCTGGAGACCGGCAAGCTGACCTACTCCAACGCCGGCCACAACCCCGGGCTCGTCATTCGGACGGACGGCTCTGTCGAGCAGCTCGACGCCTGCGGCCCGCCCATCGGCCTGTTGCCCGAGCCTCTCTATTCCCAGCGCGCGGTCGACCTCGCCGTCGACGACGTCGTCATCCTCTATACCGATGGCATCACCGAAGCCGAAGACCCCGATGAGGAGGAGTTCGGACTCGAGCGCCTGCGCGACCGTTGCGTAGAACTCAGACACGCTCCCCTGGCCGAGATGGCGGACGGAGTCAACAAGCTCTTGAAGGAGTTCGCCCGTGGCGTGCCCTTTGCCGACGACCGGACTCTTGTTATGTTGCGACGCACCGCTACCGACTGATCAGGTTCGCCACGGGGAAACCATGACCGATCCACGGACGCTGAAGAGACTCGCAGACCGGGGAGTCAACTATTGCCGTCAAGGCGATTGGGACACCGGTATGGCCTGTCTCGCCCGCGTCGCGGAAGCGGACAACGGCGGCCTCGAGCTTCCGTCCCTCTTCTACTCCTATCTCGGCTTCGGTATCGCCTACCGCGAACGCCGGATCCGCGAGGGACTCGGACTGTGCCGGCACGCCTGCCGCATCAGCTTCTATGAACCGGACAACTTCATCAACCTGGCCCGCACCTGCCTGCTGGGCGGTGGCCGCGCCGAGGCGTACAAAGCCATTCGACGGGGCTACGCTCTCGACCCGACCAACCCGTCGCTGCGCAGCCTGCACGCCAAGATCGGCATCCGCCGACCCCCCGTTCTCGGATTCCTCTCACGTGGCAACCCGATCAATCGACTGCTCGGTCGTTTTCGCCACGATCTGAGGAGGAAAACAGCCTCGGCCTGAACCCTCGTCGGCCCGCCGGCAAGAAAGCGCTACCCGACCGCCGACAACCCGATCAACACTGGGGAGAACACCATGCGAATCCAGTCCGTCTCCCGACGGCTCTCACTGGCTCTAGTTCTCGTCTCGGCTACCGCGCTCGCCGCGGCCCCGAGCAATCTCGACCTCCGCATCGAGATCGCACAGGCCCACCCGTTCGGCCCGTCAGCGGCCCAACTTGCCGCCGCCGAGACGCTGCGCTCAGAAGTCTCAGCCGTCGTGACCTACGATCCCGTTCTCGGCGTCACCCGCGCGGTCTACAACCCCGTTGGCTACCTCACGCCACCTCGCGACGAGGCAGCGGATGTCATCGCATTCGACTTCGCGCGGGACAATCTGGACCTGCTGGGTCTGACGGCCGGCGACATCGCGGACCTCGAAATCACGGACTCGGTCTATTCCGCGACCTCAGGCGCGACCCGCCTGTACCTGCGGCAACGCTACCGGGGGCTGCCGGTCTACAACGGGACTCTCCAGATCAACGTCAACCGGGACGGGCGGATCCTCGGCATCGGCAACGCTCTCGCTGCGAACCTCGCGGCGATCACTGATGCTCCCGACACACTCCTGAGCCCCGAAGGAGCGCTCGCTCGGGCCCTAAGGCACGTGCTTGGCCTCGGCCTCGAGCCTCGCGACGTCGCATCCGGTGAGATTCGTCCGATGTGGTTGCCGATCGACGCCACGGCGGTTCGCAAGGTCTGGAACCTGCAACTGGCCACGGTCGATGACGGGGCCTGGTTCGACATCAACATCGATGCCGAGGACGGCCGGGTCTGGACGCGATTCAACTGGGTTGCGGACGCCGCCTACCGGGTCTACGCCCAACCGACGGAGAGCCCGAACCACGCACAGCCGCCCAACCCCCTGCCTCCGGCCGACGGACGAACCCTCGAGGTCGATCCTCAGGACGCCGTGGCATCGCCCTTTGGCTGGCACGACACGGACGGCGCGGCCGGAGCCGAGTTCACGATCATGCGCGGCAACAACGCCCATGCCTATGCCGACGCGGATGCCAACAATCTACCGCCCGCCGTCGAGCCCGACTGCGGAGCGAGCCTGGTCTGTGACTTCCCCATCGATCTGACGATGGACCCCACCGTCTACACGGACGCCTCGGTCGCCAATCTCTTCTACTGGAACAACGTCATTCACGACATCCAGTACCAGTACGGCTTTGACGAGCCGGCGGGCAATTTTCAGGTCAACAACTACGGCAATGGAGGCCTCGGCAACGACGGCGTGCGGGCGGAAGCGCAGGACGGTGCGGGCACCAACAACGCCAATTTCTTCACCCCACCAGACGGCTCCCCGCCGAGAATGCAGATGTTCCTCTTCAACATCACCACACCACGGCGCGACGGATCGCTCGATGCCGGGATCGTCGTTCACGAGTATGGCCACGGAATCTCCAACCGTCTCGTCGGCGGCCCGGGCAACGTCTCCTGCCTCAGCAACGCTCAGCAGCCCGGCGAGGGTCTGAGCGACTGGTGGTTCCTGGCCTACACTCCGCAGCCTTTCCACACCGGCGAGACCATTCGCGGCGCCGGGACCTACGTCCTGGGACAACCAGTCGGCGGACCCGGAGTGCGGCCCCAGCCCTACAGCACGGATCCGGCGGTCAACGACTACACCTACGAGAGCATCTCCACCCTGGCCGTTCCACACGGCGTCGGCTCGGTCTGGGCCCAAGCGGCCTGGGAGGTCTACTGGGCACTCGTCGACCACTATGGATTCGACGCGAATCTCTACGATGCGTTCGGCGGATCGGGGAACCAGCGGATGATGCTCTACGTCAACGAGGGCCTCAAGAACGCACTCTGCAGCCCGGCCTTCACGGACGTTCGAGACGGCTACATTCAAGCCGCCATCGACAACTTCGGCGGCGCCGACGTCTGCCGGATGTGGCAGGCCTTCGCTGCCTTTGGACTGGGCATCGACGCTGTCAGCGGAGGACCGAATAGCACCAGCCCGATCAACGGCTTCGAGATCCCTGCAGAATGTGCCGGGCTGATCTTCGAAGACGGCTTCGAGTCCGGCGACACGAGCGCCTGGTCGAACGACGTACCCTAGTCGCCTCGGGTCAGCGGCGTTTGGGGATGTAGAGGTCGGTGATCGTGCCTTCGAAGGCCTCGGCCGCGAGGCCGACGGTCTCGGAGAGGGTGGGATGTGGATGGATCGTCAGCGCGATGTCGGCCGCCTCGCAGTCCATTTCGATCGCCAGCCCCAACTCGGCGATCAACTCCCCGGCGTTGGGTCCCACCACGCCGGCGCCGAGAATCCGCTTCGTCTCCGGGTCGAAGAGGAGCTTCGTCTTACCGTCCTTGCGCCCGATACCCAGCGACCGCCCGCTCGCCGACCAGGGGAAGTTCCCCTTCTTGTACGCAATGTCCTTCGCTTTCGCTTCGGTCTCCGTCAGACCCACCCAGGCGATCTCGGGATCGGTGTAGGCCACGGACGGAATCACCCGCGCCTCGAAACCGCTCTTCTCGCCCGCAGCGACCTCAGCGGCGGCCCGGGCCTCGTGGGTCGCCTTGTGCGCCAGCATCGGCTGACCCGTCAGATCGCCGATGGCGAAGATGTGCGGCACGTTCGTCCGCTGCTGGCCATCGACGACGATGAACCCCCGCTCGTCGACCGCCACTCCTGCTGCCTCCGCACCGATCCGATCGCCATTCGGACGGCGGCCCACCGCGACGAGGACCCGATCGAAGAGGGCCGGTTTCGGGGCGTTTTCGCCGTCGAAGAACGCCTTCAGGCCATTCTTCTGCGCCTTCACCTCGCTCACTCGCGTCGACAGGAGAATCTGAGCGTCGTAGTTGCCCCGCAGCCGCTTCTCCAGCGGCTTCACGAGGTCGCGGTCGCAGCCGGGAATCAGCCCGTCCATCAGCTCGACCACGGTCACCGCTGAGCCCAGCGCGCAGTAGACAGTCGCCATCTCGAGACCGATGATGCCGCCGCCCACGATCAGCAACCGCTTCGGCACGTCTGCCAGCTCGAGAGCGCCCGTCGAGTCGATAACGCGGGGGTCTTCCCAGGGAATGCCGGGGATGCGCATCACTCGGGAACCGGTGGCGAGAATCGCCTGGTCGAAGGAGATCGTCCGGCGTCCGGCCTCCCCCTCGACCGCCAGAGAGTGCGTCCCGGTCAACTCACCGACTCCGTGGACGACTTCCACGTTGCGGCGCTTGGCCATGCCCGCGATGCCTCCGGTGAGCTGCCCGACGACCGAGTCCTTCCAGCCGCGTAGGCGGTCGAGATCGATCTCGGGCTTGCCGAAATCTATGCCGTGCTCCTTGAAGCCGGCCGCCTCATCGAGCACCCGAGCCGCGTGGAGAAGTGCCTTCGACGGGATGCAGCCGACGTTGAGACAGACCCCGCCGAGGCTCGCGTGCTTCTCGACCAGGATCACCTTCTTGCCGAGGTCGGAGGCCCGGAAGGCCGCGGTGTAGCCGCCGGGGCCGGAGCCTACGACCAGGACTTCGGCGTGGAGGTCGGTCTCGGAGGGTGAGGGGGTCGGGGTTGGCGACGGGGCATCGGTGGGTTGGGTCTTTACGGGCTTCTCAGGGGCTTCCTCCCGGGACGGAGCCCGGGCACCGAGGCGGGCGATGAGGTCTCCCTGGCCGACCTCGTCGCCGACCTTGACCACTAGCTCCTCGAGCGTTCCCTCTTCGCCCGCAGGGACGTCCATCGACGCCTTGTCGCTCTCGAGTGTGATGATGCCGTCTTCGGCCCCGACGGTGTCGCCCTTCGCCACCAGCAGCTCGATCACCGTCACCTTGTCGACGTCGCCGATGTCGGGAACGCGAATCTCGATCGTGTCAGCCATCTTCAACCTCTACAGCAACAGACGCCGAAGGTCGGACAGCACTCGGCCGAGGTAGGACGTGAATCGCACGCCGAGAGCCCCGTCGACTACGCGATGATCGTAGGAGAGCGACAGGGGCAGTCTCAGCCGCGGCTCGAAGTCGGTGCCGTTCCAGACCGGCTGCCACTCGGCCCGGGCCACGCCCAGGATCGCAACCTCCGGTGTATTGACGATGGGGGTGAAATGGCTGCCGCCGATGCCTCCGAGGCTCGAGATCGTGAAGCTGGCGCCGCGGACCTGATCAGGCTTGAGCTTGCCCTCGCGTGTCGCCTCACTGACCGTGGCCAGCTCTTCGGCCAGATCGTAGAGGCTCTTGGTGTCGACATCACGGATCACTGGCACCATCAACCCACCGGGCGTATCGACGGCGATTCCCAGGTGGTAGTAGTGCTTGAGGATCAGGCTCTCGCCATCGGGGTCGAGCGACGAGTTGACGGTGGGGAACTCCTTGAGCGCCGCCACCGCGGCCTTCATCAGGAAAGCCAGAGGCGTCAGTTTGATGCCGCGAGCCTTGGCCTCTTCGCTGTGTGCCTTGCGAAAGGCCTCCATCTCAGTGATGTCGGCCCAGTCGTTCTGCGTCACGTGCGGAGCGTGGAGCCAGCTGCGCTGCAAGCTGGGGCCGGAGATCTTCTGGATTCGCGACAGCTTCTGGATCTCGATCTCGCCGAACCTCGAAAAATCGATCACCGGCATCTCGGGCAGAACACTCCCACCACCGCCGGCCGGTGAAGCCATAGCCTGTTTCACGAACTCCTGGACGTCCTCTTTGAGGATCCGTGCCTTGCGCCCCGTCCCCTTGACCCGCGTCAGGTCGACGCCGAGTTCGCGGGCGAAGCGGCGAACAGCGGGGGAGGCGTAGACGTTCGTCGGGTCCTCGTCGATGTGAGCCGGAGGGGCCTTCGATGAAGCTGGTGTCGACGAGGGCTCGGGAGCAGGAGCCGCCGGCTCGGAGGGTGGCGCCGGGGGCTGGGGCTGTGGAGTCGGGGCCTCGGTCGAGGCGCCGCTCGCCGCAGACGGAGCCGTCGCGCTACCAGGCTCCAGGGTGAGGATGAGGTCGCCCACGGCTACCTTGTCGCCGATCTTGACCTTGATGTCGTGGACCTTGCCGGCGCTTGGCGAAGGCACGTCCATCGAAGCCTTGTCACTTTCGAGCGTGATCAGGGAGTCCTCGGGGACGACCTCGTCGCCGACCGAGACCAGGACCTCGATGACATCGGCGGTCTCATCGCCGATGTCCGGAATCAGGATCTTCTCGAGGTCAGCCACGATCTGCCCGTCCCGTCGTCACTCGCCCATTCACCGTCAGGCCGTCCACGGTGCCACCTTCTCCGGATCGAGGTCGTACTTCTCGATCGCCTCGTCGGCCCGCTTGACCGGCACGGTGCCCTCGTCGGCCAGCGCCTTGAGCGCCGCCAGGACGACATTGTGCCGGTCGCACTCGAAGTACGAACGGAGCCGCTCACGCGTATCCGAACGCCCAAAACCGTCGGTCCCGAGGGTGACGAACCGACCGGGTACCCAGTTGCGGATCTGATCGGGGACCGTCTGCATGTAGTCGGTCGAGGCGATGACCGGGCCCGGGCGACCACCCAGGCATTGCTCGACGTGAGAGACCCGCGGCTTCTTGGAGCTCGGATGCCGCCGGTTCCAGCGATCTGTCGCCAGACCGTCGCGGCGCAGCTCGTTGAAGCTCGGCGCGCTCCAGACCGAAGCGCGAACCCCGAAGTCGGCCTCCAGTAGCTCGGCCGCCGCCTGCACCTCACGCAAGATCGAACCGCTCCCGAGCAGCTGCACCTCGGGCGGCGGGTTCTTGGCGCGCGACTTCTTCGGCTCGGAGAGCAGGTACAGGCCCTTGCGAATCCCCTCCTCGACACCCTTCGGCATGGTGCCGTGGGCGTAGTTCTCGTTGAGGAGAGTCACGTAGTAGAAGACGTTCTCGTCCTCGGCGTACATCCGCCTGAGGCCGTCCTGCATCACCACCGCCAGCTCGTAAGCGAACGTCGGGTCGTAACTGATGCAGTTGGGGACAGTGGACGACAGAAGGTGGCTGTGTCCGTCCTGATGCTGGAGTCCTTCACCGTTGAGCGTCGTCCGCCCCGAGGTCGCTCCGAGGAGGAATCCGCGGGTCCGCATGTCGCCGGCCTGCCAGATCAGATCGCCCACTCGCTGGAACCCGAACATCGAATAGAAGATGAAGAAGGGGATCATGTGAAGGCCGTGATTGGCGTAGGAGGTTCCGGCGGCCGTCCACGAGGCCAGCGAGCCGGCTTCCGAGATCCCCTCCTGCAGGATCTGGCCACTCTTCTCCTCACGGTAGTAGGCGAGCTGATCGCGATCCTCGGGCGTGTAGAGCTGGCCGGTCGGCGCATAGATGCCGATCTGTCGGAACATGCCCTCCATGCCGAACGTTCTCGCCTCGTCCGACACGATCGGCACCAGGCGCTCCTTGAGGTTCTTGTCCCGAGTCAGCGTCATCAAGAGTCGGACAAAAGCCATCGTCGTCGACATCTCGCGGTCGCCGCTGCCCTCGAGAAGCGCGCTGAATGCCGAGAGCTCCGGTACTTCGAGCGCCTCGGCCTCGGGCTTGCGCTCGGGCAGGTAGCCGCCGAGCGACTCGCGCCGCTCACGCAGGTAGCGCATGACCGCACTATCCTCTTCCGGCTTGTAGAAGGGCAGATCGTCGATCTGCTCGTCGGTGATCGGAATGTTGAAGCGATCCCGGAAGTGGCGCAGTGAGTCCTCGCCCATCTTCTTCTGCTGATGGGTGATGTTCTGGCCCTCACCCGACTCACCCATGCCGTAGCCCTTGACCGTCTTGGCCAGGATTACCGTCGGCTGGCCGGTGTGTTTCACCGCTTCGTGGTACGCGGCGTAGACCTTCTGCGGGTCGTGGCCGCCCCGTCTCAGGCGCCACAGGTCTTCGTCCGACATGTCGGTCACGAGTTCCGCGAGCTCGTTGTACTTGCCGAAGAAGTGCTCGCGCACGAAGCTCCCGGGATGACCAGCGTAGAGCTGGTACTCGCCGTCGAGCACCTCCTCCATCCGCCGCCGCAGAGTGCCAGTCGTGTCTTTGGCGAGGAGCGGATCCCAGTTCGATCCCCAGACCACCTTGAGGACGTTCCAGCCGGCACCGCGGAAGACCGCTTCGAGTTCCTGGATGATCTTGCCGTTACCGCGCACCGGGCCGTCGAGGCGCTGCAGATTGCAGTTGATGACGAAGACCAGGTTGTCCAGCTTCTCCCGGCTACCCAGGGAAATGGCACCGAGAGACTCTGGCTCGTCCATCTCGCCGTCGCCGAGGAAGGCCCAGACCTTGCGCTGTGAGGCATCGATCAGACCCCGGTTGTCGAGGTACTTCATGAATCGGGCCTGGTAGATCGCCGAAATCGAGGTCAGCCCCATCGAGACTGTCGGAAACTGCCAGAAGCCGGGCATCAACCAGGGGTGGGGGTAAGACGAGAGGCCGCCGATCGTCTCCTCACGGAAGGTCGACAGCTGCTTCTCGGTGACTCGGCCTTCGAGGAAGGCCCGACCGTAGACACCGGGTGAGGAGTGTCCCTGGAACATCACCAGATCGCCGCCGTGGTCCTCGGTCCGCGCATGGAAGAAGTGGTTGAAACCGACTTCGAAGAGGTTGGCCACCGACTGGTAAGTCGCGATATGCCCACCCAGTCCGCCCGGCTTGCGGTTCGCCTTCACGACCATCGCCATCGCGTTCCAGCGAATGATGCTCTTGAGCCGCCGTTCGAGCGACGGGTCGCCCGGGCGCTGCGCCTCGCGGTGCGGAGGGATCGTGTTGATGTAGGCGGTGGTGGCGTTGTAGGGGAGGTAGGCCCCCGTGCGCCGCGCCTTGTCGACCAGCGACTCGATCAGAAAATGCGCTCGCTCGGGACCGTCCCGCTCGATGACCTCTTCGAGTGCGTCCTTCCACTCGCGGGTCTCTTGCGGATCCACGTCGCGGGCCAGCGGATCGACGATGTCATTCATAGTGAGGCAACTCCGGTCCGGCTCGAGGCCGGCGTCAAGGGCGTGAGCCGCGTATTGTACGCCCTTCGCCCCCAAGGGGTTGACAGGTGGCGCTCTTACGTACATACTGGTCGGTATGAATGCTGTAGCAGCGCACTCGACCCGAACCCGGAACCCCGAAGCGACTCGCGAGGCCATCCTCGAGGCGGCGTTTTCGGAGATCCATCAGAACGGGTTCCGCTCCGCCAGCCTGGAGTCGATCCTCGCCGAGGCCGGCGTGACCAAGGGGGCGCTCTACCATCACTTCGGTAGCAAGCACGATCTCGGGATGGCCGTTCTGCGCGAGGCCGTCAGTCGCTCGGTTCTGAAGCAGTTCCTCGAACCGCTGGCGGCGACCGACCAGCCGATCGACACTCTCATCTCGATCCTCAATCACCTGAAAGACGAGGTGACACCTGAGATGCTGGCCTGCGGTTGCCCACTGAACAATCTGGCGCAGGAAATGTCCTCGGTCGACGAGGACTTCCGCACCTGCCTGGCGTCGATGTTCGAGGCCTGGCACACGGGAATCGCGGACAGCCTGCGCCGGGGCCAGGAGAGTGGCAACGTCCGTGCGGACGTCGACCCGGAAGGGGCCGCGATCTACATCGTGGCGACCTTCGAGGGCACCATCGGCCTGGCGAAGACGACTCGCGACATGTCCCTGCTGGCGCACTGCCGGCACGGCATGGTCGCTTACCTAGAGACCCTCCGGCCGTAGGTCCTCCTGAGGAACCGACCGAGGGGCGGAGCAATTCTTGAAACCACAAACAAACCGACCGGTATGTACGTAAAGCAGGAGATGAGAACAATGAGCGGAGACAAGTGGATCGAGCAATACACCCGATGGGTCCTCAAGTGGCGCTGGCCGATCGTCCTGGCGACCGTCCTGGTCGTCGCCCTGGTGGCCACCGGAATGCAGCACCTGGCCTTCGCCACCAACTACCGGGTCTTCTTCGGCGAGGACAATCCCGAGCTGGCCAACTTCGAGGCTGTCCAGAACATCTACACCAAGAACGACAGCATCCTGTTCATCGTCACGCCCGACGATGGAGACGTGTTCACCCCACGCACGCTCGCCGCGATCGAGGACCTGACCGAGCAGGCCTGGCAGATCCCCAACTCCATCCGCGTCGACTCGATCACCAACTTCCAGCACTCGAGAGCCGAAGCGGACGACCTGATCGTCGAGGACCTGGTCGAGAACGCCGTCTTGCTCGACTCGCGCGACATCGACCGTGTCCGCGAGATCGCCATGTCCCGCCCCGAACTGGCCAGCCGGCTGATCTCCGCCTCTGGCGCCGTCGCGGGAGTGAACGTAACGCTCCAGCTCGAAGGTGAAGATCCGGCCGAGCTCAACGCTCCGGTTGCGACCACCCGCGAGATCGTCGCCGCGATCGAGGAGGCCCACCCACACGTCGACCTGCGCACCTCCGGGCTTGTGATGCTCAACAACGCCTTTGTCGAGGCGGGCATGGGCGACATGCAGCGCCTGATTCCGTTGATGTACCTGATCCTCATCGGCGCCATGGTGCTCCTCCTGCGCTCGATCTCAGCGACCGCAGCCACGGTTCTCGTGATCGGCTTCTCCGCCGCCACGGCCCTCGGCGCGGCCGGCTGGCTCGGGACCCTGCTCGAACCGGTCTCCTCCCAGGCCGCCACAATGATCCTCACCATGGCGGTCGCCGACAGCATCCACATCCTCGTGACGCTGCTGACCGAGATGCGCGGCGGCCGCTCGAAAACGAGCGCAATCGTCGAATCACTGCGAATCAACGCCATGCCCGTCTTCCTCACCAGCCTGACGACGGCGATCGGCTTCCTCAGCCTCAACTTCAGCGACTCGCCACCCCTCAACCGGCTGGGCAATATCACAGCAGCCGGAGTGATCGCCGCTTTCCTCCTGTCGGTCTCCTTTCTCCCCGCTCTGATGTCGATCCTCCCTCTGCGGGTGAAGCTGCGCGCGGCCGACGCAGGAAGCGACGTCTTCCAGCGTCTCGGTGACTGGGTGGTGGCCAACCGGCGCGGACTCCTGTGGGGCACCAGCGCCTTTCTCATCGTCACCATCGCCTTCCTTCCGGCCAACCGGATCAGCGATCGGTTCGTCCAGTACTTCGACGAGTCGATCGAGTTCCGGCGCGACAGCGACTACATGACCGAGAACCTCACCGGCATCTACCAGATGCAGTTCTCGCTCCCCGCCGCCGGCACCGGCGGAATCTCGGACCCGAAGTACCTGGCCAAGCTCGACGCCTTCTCCAGTTGGTTGCGCTCACACGACGAGGTTCTGCACGTTTCGACCTTGTCGGACACCCTGCGTCGGCTCAACATGAACATGCACGGCGACGACCCCGCCTACTACACCCTCCCCGAAGAACGGGAGCTCGCGGCGCAGTACCTGCTTCTCTTCGAGATGTCCCTGCCCTACGGCCTGGACCTCAACAATCAGATCAACGTCGACAAGAGCTCGACCCGACTGATCGCCACAGTCACCGACATCGAGACCGAGGACTATCTGAACCTCACCGGCGCCGCCGAGGCCTGGCTACGGTCGAACGCTCCCGAGATGCAGGCCCAGGCCACCGGGCCGTCGACCATGTTCGCCCGCATCACCCAGCGCAACATCGAGAGCATGATCCTCGGCACGATTCTGGCCTTCGGGCTGATTTCGATCATCCTGACGATCGCTCTGAAGAGCTGGAAGATAGGGCTCCTGAGCCTGATCCCCAACCTGGTCCCCGCCGCCATGGCCTTCGGCGCCTGGGGCTTCGTGATCGGCAAGGTCGGCTTCGCCGTCTCGGTGGTCGCCGCGATGACCATGGGTATCGTCGTCGACGACACCGTTCACTTCCTGAGCAAGTACCTCCGGGCCAGGCGCGAGAAGAACCTGGGCGCCGAGGACGCCGTGCGCTACGCCTTCATCTCGGTCGGTCGAGCCCTCTGGGTGACCTCCGCAGTCCTCGTCGCCGGCTTCCTGGTGCTCGCGCAGTCCTCCTTCAAACAGAACTCCGACATGGGCATCCTGGCCGCCCTGACGATCGCCTTCGCCCTGGTCGCAGATCTCTTCCTGCTGCCGGCGATTCTCATACACCTCGACCGGCGACGTGCCCGGGCCGACTCACGGCCTCCCGCCACGCTGCCCTCCCCGACCAACGCCTGACCCCTCCGACGATTCGAAAGGAAACAAGACCATGACCCTGACAAGACAAGCCATTCCCGCTCTCCTGATCCTGGCCCTCGCGCTGCCCTTGGCGGCCTCCACCCCCGAGGAACGAGGCCTCGCCATCGCCCTCGAAGCCGACCGGCGCGACGCTGGATTCCACGACTCGACTGCCCGCCTCGAAATGACCCTGCGCAATCGCCACGGCGAGGAGAGCCAGCGCACCCTGCGCAACAAGGCCCTCGAACAGCCCGGCGACGGCGACAAGGGCCTGGTGATCTTCGACGCCCCGGCCGACATCGACGGCACGGCGCTCCTCACCTTCAGTCACAAGACCGGCGACGACGACCAGTGGCTCTATCTGCCTGCCCTGGCTCGCGTGAAGCGGATCTCGTCGAGCAACAAGTCCGGCCCCTTCGTCGGCAGCGAGTTCGCCTATGAGGACATCTCCTCCCAGGAGGTCGAGGAGTACGACTACAAGTACCTGCGCGACGAGACCTTCAGCGGGCAGGACTCGTTCGTCATCGAGCGCTACCCGGTCGACCCCAAGTCGGGCTACACCCGGCAGGTCGTCTGGCTGGACCAGGCGGAGTATCGCGTCCTCAAGGTCGACTTCTACGACCGGAAGGACTCTCTACTCAAGACGCTGACCTACACCGGCTACCAGCAGTACCTCGGCCAGTACTGGCGCGCGGACCTGATGGAGATGATCAACCACCAGACCGGCAAGAGCACCGAACTCGCCTGGAGCGACTACGAGTTCCAGCTCGGGCTCGAGGAGCGAGACTTCGATCGCGCCAGCCTCGCCCGAGCCAGGTGAGCTCGCCATGAGCTTCAGAAGATCCTCATTCCTGGTTTCAGCCGTCGTCGTCGCGCTTGTGGCGACGGCGGTGGCGGCCGAGTCCCCTGGCGAGTGGAGCGGATTCGCGGCAGTGGAGAGCCGAGGCTACGCCGAAGACCCCGGCTTCGCCGGCCAGGACTCCGGTAGCCCGACCAGTCTCGTCTTCGAGCCCGAGTACTACCGCGAGCTCGCCGGCGGCGACCAGAGCCTCACCTTCAGGCCTTTCGCCCGCCTCGATTCGGTGGATGACGAACGCACCCACTTCGATATCCGCGAACTCTCCTGGCGTCGCGTCGAGCGCAACTGGGAGCTCCTCGCCGGCGTCAGCAAGGTCTTCTGGGGCGTCACCGAGTCCCAGCATCTGGTCGACATCGTCAATCAGACCGATCTGGTCGAGAACCCGGACGGCGAAGACAAGCTCGGCCAGCCGATGGTGCGGTTGAGCCTCGTTCGCAACTGGGGCATTGTCGATCTCTTCCTGCTGCCGGGCTTCCGGGAACGCACCTTCCCCGGCGCCGACGGTCGTTTGCGGCCGCCGCTACCGGTAGACACCGAAGACGCCGTCTACGAGTCATCCGCCGGCCAGGAGCACGTCGACTACGCTCTGCGCTGGTCCCACGCGGTGGGCGCCTTCGACCTCGGCCTCTCCTGGTTCGAGGGCACCAGCCGGGAGCCACTGCTCACGCTCTCTCCGACCGACACCGGGACTCTGGTTCCGTACTACGAGCAGGTTTCCCAAGTCGGACTCGACACCCAGGCGACTCTCGGCAACTGGCTTCTCAAGCTCGAAGCCGTCGAGCGCTCGAGCCGGTCCTCAGACTTCGCGGCCACCACCGCCGGCCTGGAGTACACCTTCTGGGGCGCCTTCGGATCGAGTCTCGATCTGGGCGTGGTGGCCGAGCACCTCTGGGACGAACGGGGTGAGCTCGCCACCTCCCCGTTCGAGGACGACACTTTCCTCGCGACTCGTCTCGCCTTCAACGACACTCAGTCCACCGAGATTCTCGCTGGAGCCATTTTCGACAATGACGGAGACGGCTCTCAGATCGTCATCGAAGCAAGCCGACGGATCGGCAGCAGCTGGATCGTCGAAGCCGAGATGAGAGCCTTCTCGGGCAACGACCCGACTGACCCCTTCGCCTTCCTGCGGGACGACGACTTCTTTCAGCTCAGCGTCCAGCGACACTTCTAATTGAGAGGATCACTTAGTTCAGAGGATCACTCGTGCCCGTGGCCAGCAGCAGACCGCACAACAGCGAGATGCCGAGACACAAGGGCGAGTAGACCCACGAGTCCAATCGGGCGAACCGGGTCCCGCGGACCCGCTTGAAGACTCCCACCCAGCGGAAGTCGCCCAGCCCGCGGAGCAAGAAGACGACCATCAGAACCCACACTCCGGCGCGCGACAGAGGCGAGGCGGACATCTCGAAGAGCTCCGCCTGCGCGGCGCAGAGCCCCGAGGCCACGAGGAGCAACACAGCGACCGCAGCGGTAGCCGGCCGACCGGGTACGAAAGCGGGCTTGCCATCAACCTCCGGGATGACCGCCGAGAGGCCCGACGTGCCCGTCAACAACCAGTAGACGTGAAGCAGGGACAGGAACAGGAGAATCCCTGACAACGCCAGGTTGACGATCGTCATCCGTTACTGCTCCTCAAGCGGACTTCAAGTCTCGATGCCGGTCCACCCAGTACCCCCAGGCCACCAGCAGCCACATCGCCTGTGCCGACCACGCGATCGCGCCGACGCTCGGCGGCGGTGGGCCGAACATGTTGCCGAAGTGAGCCACCAGCAGGAATCCCACGAGAGACCAGAAGCCGATCGTGCCCACCCGATCCCGTGCTTTCGTCGCACGTAGGTACAAGAACACACCCGCCGAGAAGACGAGCACCTCGAGGGTGATCTCGAGGGCGGGGTGGTTCCAGAGCCCCAGACCGATGCGTTGGGCGCCTCCGGGCACCAGCGGCAGGTCCGGCTTGTGGGTGAGCGCGTCGAGCACCCAATGACTGGCGACCAGCGCCCCGCAGATCACCGCCGGCACCACCATTCGCTTGACGACATAGAAGACGACGCCGAAGAGAATCGACCAGCCAACAACGGTCAACAGGCTGTGAGAGATCGGGTAACTGACGAACTCGAGCGGTGTCAGCTTCGTCGCGCCGGGGACGATCTCCACCCTCTCCAGGCCGAGCAGAAGCAGCGACGGCCACAGCAGGTCGATGAACTGACTGGCGAGAAGCAGCGTGCCCAGCGACGCCGGCCGCGCTTTGGATTTGGCGGCGAGCCCGACTCCGAAATGGCCGATGAACATACTGGAATCAGCCTCTCACAATCGACGCACCGGCGAACGAAGAGCGGGAAGATCGGGCACTGACGTCACATCTCCCGCGTACACGAGCAGTCGCACCGGCAGGCCGCCGTACAGTAGAACCCTACCCCCGTCTCGCATCGCGCGGATTTGAATTCGATATGCACGGGCAGAGCGCACTCCGCCGCTTCGCCACCGCACTCGAGCGGTGGAGTGCAAGTGTAGAAGCGAGCACAGTTGGTGGTGCAACTGGCCTCCGACCGATCGTGCGCCAGCTGGATGCAGGTCTCGAGCTCACAGTGGAAGGCTGAAGATCCGCCGAAGATCTCAGATCCGTCGCAACTGAGCTGAGCGGCCAGCAGCGGCAAGACGTCGCCCTCGAGTGGATCGACGGCCGAGGGGTTCTCGATTCGGGTCGTCGCACAGGCGCTTAGCAGCAACATCGCGCCGAGTGCGACTCGGAGGCCTCGGTAGGGGCTTTGCGTCATCGCGTCTCTCCCTTCCTTTGACGTCAAGCAACCAGTCTCTCGATATCGAAGTGTAGCAATCTCCGAGGCGGCCCAGATCCCGAGTCAACGCTTCGCCGTGGGTTCCCGGCGAGGAGTCGCCAGAACCAGTCTCATTCGCGGCCCGGCTGCGGGTCGATGGAGCACCACATGTGGATCTTGGCCACGAACCGCTCACCGACGCGAAGGGCCAGCGGTTCGGTGCCGAACGGGCGAAAGCCGCAGCTCTCGTACAGTTCGATCGCCGGCCCGTTCGACTCAGTCACTGTTAGCCTGACCAGCTGCGTTCCTGCTCGCGACCTCGCCTCCGCGAGCACTCCGTCGACGAGCCGGCGCGCCACGCCCTCGCCCCTGAACTCGGGCAGGACGAACATGCCGAAGAGCGTCGCCTTGTGCCGCGTCCGCTCGCGGTTCTCGAAAGCGAGGCCCGCGACACCGACGAGTTGGCCGTCGACGAAGGCGCCCAGGACTCGTTGCTCTGGGCTGGGCTCATCGCTGACGCGCGAGATCCACCAGTCCAGGGGGAGCGGCTCTCGCTCGGCGACGGTCGAGGTGAAGGCGTCGGGCTCAGCGGCATAGGCCCCGAGCATCAGCGCCCGATACTCGGAGACGTGCGCAGGGGTGAGCCTAGCGATTTCCATCGTCACTGGTCCTCGCGGAAGCATCGCACGAGACCGACGTTCTCGAATCCCAGAGCCATGTTCTCGACCTCCGCATCGGACGCGAACTCCGTACACCCGCACTCCGGATCACCGCGGCCGGCAACCTATCTCCCGGCGCTCACGTAGCGGGCGGTCGGCAATCCCAGGAGGCAGGCGGGCCCCGGCGGGATGGTGTCGCAGGTGAGGCCAGAATACCGCTCCCGATACCAGGCCCCGGGGAATGAGCGGATCCGCTCGCAGGCGTTCGGTTCATCGTCGAAAATCAGAACCTCGGCGAACGTGCCCACTTCGAGACCGTCACAGACGGTCCCCTGACCGCGCGCCGCCACCATCCGCCGATCCATGACTTCAGCGCGGATGATCACCCCCCAGTGAGATGAGACCACCCGCTCGCGCCACCAGTCCTCGTGGCAGCTCCTCGGGTACTCAGCACACCAGGCGTCGGCACGCCCCAGGACTCGCTCGGTCGGCGAGATGCACTCCAGGACACGGAACCGATAGCGCGTCTCGTCCTGGCTCATTGTGCACTCCCGGCCTGCGGTGGGACTCCACGCGAGCAGAGCGAGAAGGACCAGGCCAGTCATTGCATCTTCCCGAAGGGTTCGCACGCAACATCGAAGTCGACGTGGTAGTGCTCATCATGGCGTACCCAGGAGCGTCGCTTGGAGAACTGAATGCCTTCGAGGGCTGCCCACCTGGGTGACTCGCGAAGGAAGGGCTGAAGCTCAGGATCGAAGATGACCCGCTGGATTCCGATCCCCGCCTCCGCCGCCGACGCTCTGAGGGCCTCCAGGTGGGCGACGATCGCCTCGAAATCGATCCGGAGATCCTCGAGCCCGCCTTCGTCGTCGAACTCCAGGCTGTAGCCGAACTTGTTCGTCAACCCGCCGGGGAAGGACTCCGGCTTCCCCTGAGCGTTCACGACCGGAACCATGAAGTCGACCGAAAGACCATTGCGATGGGTCTTGTGAGGCTCGAACTCTCCTCCGCTCTTGAGGCCGGTCTCGCCATAGACCCACCGGGTCGCTGGATGCGCTCGAGAGACGGAGTTGTACGCGTCGGTCACGACCTGAGCTACGGTGCAGTGAACCCAGGTGCGACCGAGCCAGCTTCCTAGGATCGAATAGCTCTCGAAGTTCGAGCCCTCGGAGGGCAGCTTGCAACCGTCCGACAGTGAACCCGCGGCGGTTGTGCCGAAACAAGTACTGTCCGCCGGGGCCGACTTCGGAGTCACCGCCATCAGCGCCAGGAAGAGGCCTGCCACGATGCGGCCGGTCACATCACTGGCCATCGCCAGTCGCCAGTAAGGCCCACCGAACGCTCACAGAGGCGGAGATCTTCACCTGGGGGACCGGAATGACCGTGCTGGTAGTACGCTTGGTGACGCTAGTACCCGTAGAGAGCTTCCGGTAGCCTTGACTCCCCGTAGACACGTTCAGGACTTCCCCGAGCTGGGAGTTCGACCAAATTGCGAGGTCGTTCGCCTCCTTCTTCGCCGCCACAAACGCCTGCTTGAGAGCCTCGTCTCTCGTGGCCTCTGGATTCTCGGCCAGAAACTTGATCCTGGAGATCTGCGACGCGCCGGCCGAGAGAAGCGTGTCTACGGCCGCTCCGAGATCGTTCGGATTCCCGAGTTCAATGGATATCTCCGAACTCGCTTCGTAGCCGAGGAGCTCACCGGTATCCCAGTTCTCATCCCGAGCGATTGAGTAGCTACTCGCCGGTAGGGACTCGTCATCAAAACCGAGGCTTCTAAAGGCCTCGGTAAGCCTGGACATCGCGGCCGCGTGTTGAGCACCAGCCTCTGCAGCAGTTGGCGCCTTCTCGCACACTGCAACAACCAGTGACACCCGATGGGCGGGTACGGCAATCGTCACCTCGGCACTCGTAGAGACTGAGCGGGGCGCTGGACCCACCGGGTAGAAATGAACCTGCGCAACCGCAGCCAGCGGCCAGGCTAGAAGAAGAAGCAGGAAGGCACTTCTCGCGGTTGTCATTTCACTCTCCTTGCCAAGCCGGCGCTTCCTTTGCTCTCAAGTTGATGCATGGCCAGGCTCGTCGCAAAAAGCTCCGATTGCAGTCGCAACGTCCGCAGACGGGGCTACTTCGGTGCACTTGGGGATGTTAGCGGCGTAGAGATCAGACACCTCGGACGGATGGACAGGATCCTCGCCACGCACCAGGAGCGTCGGTGGTTGCACGGACCTCAGCTCTGCGTCTGAAGCGAACGGCTGGCTGCCCGAAGCGACGAACCGACTGGTCGCCACGACGCTTGCAGGGTCGAAGCCCTCCACCATGGCCAGCGCCTTCTCCTGCATGGGCTCCGGAAGGTTGGCGTACAAGGGCCTCAGGACCCCTATGCCCTCGTCGACGGCCCGGCTAGCCACGGCATCCATCCCAGCGAAGGTCGCAGCCTGCTGCTCGGTGTAGCCGAGCTCCTCACCAGCGAAGACCGGCGTCACCAGAATGAGCCCGAGAACGCGGTCGGGGCTTTGCAGCGCAAATCGGAGTGCCACGCCGGTGCCGCTCGAGACTCCGCCCACGAAAGCGCGATCGACACCCAGTGTGTCGAGCAAGGCCTCGATGTCGCTGGCGAGCCGGTCGAAACTGAGCGTGTCGCCGCATCGCGACTTCCCGCTTCCACGCAGATCCGGCGCGACGATCCTGTACCGCGAACCTAGAGGGGCGATCGAAGGCAGAGCGGCCTGATGATTGGCCAGGGCGCCGTGAAGCATGACGATCACCGTGCCCTCTCCGTCCTCGACAGCAAACAGCGGTGTCCCCTCGCTCTCGAACCAGATCTCACGCATCAGGCTCTCTCCGGCGGCGCCCGATGATCCCCCTCGGGATGAAGTGGTTGATCGAGCGGTTCACCATCAAAGTGTAGCAATGCTTCCCGAGAGCCCAGAGCAGCGTCCGTAGCAGCGACCTGTTAGGCGACCAGCCACCGTACGCCGAGAGCCACCACAGCGGCCACCAGCAAGTACAGCGCTGCGTGGCCGACCAAGTACAGCACTCCTGGCCATTTCCGCAACGCGATAACCACGCCTGGTGCAGCGACCGGCCAGAAGAACCAGATCTGCCAACCCACCGACTGCGGCAGCGGCCTGCCCGCTACACGGGCATCCGCCAAGACCACATGCGCCAGGACCAGGCCCAGACCCAGCCGAAGGGCCACGTCAGTGCCATGCGTCCACGGCGGCAACAGAGCCGTCCGGACGCCGGACAGCACGGCTACAACATAAAGGCCAAGCAGATAGAAGTTGCGTGCTCGTCTCTTCGGGGACCGCGCCATGGCCGCCTAACGGCTGGAATTCAGCGGCGATGCCGGTCGCGAAGCGGACGGCGATGTCCGCCGCATTGATCTGTTAGGCGGCTGCAACGGAGCCTCATTCGATAACCGCATTCTACTCATGCCATTCCCAGCCCCGAAGCTCGTAGTACCTCCGACGTGGCGTTGCCCGAAGTGGGTGGATCTCGTTCCTTGAGCACCAAATGAAATGGAACGCGAGACCAGCCAGGCCAGGAACTGCGGCGAACAGAAGAGACCAGTGGCCTACGAACTGGTAAAGGCCGAGAGTACCTCCGATGACGACCGTCCATTTGGAGATCTTCTTCCAGACAGGAGTCTCTACTTCGAACGGCGCGAAGGTCTCTGCCCCGAGAACAGCCAGGGCAAGGAGGATAGACAATTCAAGCTCAATTCCAAACTCCGGCATGTATACCGACTCCCCTTGTGGCGGCCGCCTAACGGTCCTTGAACTCAGCGGCGCTGCCAGCCTGCAAGCTACCGGAGTGGTTGATCGAGCGGCTCACCATCGAAGTGTAGCAATGCTCCCGCGAGCAGAGAGTAGGGCCCGCTGCAGCGAGTGGTCAGGCAGCAGGGCCGGTGTCGTCCGCGAAGAACCCATCCGGCGCGTCGGGATGAACGTAGCCACACAAACATCGCAAAGTCCCCCCGTCGTTGAACAACGTGCAATCCGGACACTTCCAACGCGATGCTACCCGCGCCCCACCCTGCGCAAACTGCTCGATGTACAGGTAAACAGCCCCTACCCAAAGCCACCTCAGGATCAGCGAAAGGAACCCGAGTCCGGCCAGGCCGGCCACAAAGAACACCGCCCAGCCGGCCATGGCAGTGGCTACATAGCCTTGCGACAAGCCGCGCTGTTGGGCCCTGGAGCCGAGCGCGCCAGCCGCACCGATCAGAACCAAGATCTCCAGCATGATTTGAGGCTCCTCCTACTGCCTAACGGCCCTGGAGTTCAGCGGCGCGGAGGAGATCACCCCTGGCACCAAGCATAGTGGGAAGAGCGCGAAACTCCGTGCGACCCGCGCGAGAGCCTATTTCCAGTGATGCCACCAGTTACCACCAGATTCCCTGTCCACAGTTTCCTGCGATTCGAAGCCGAAGTGAACCCCGGCCCTCCCTTCCTCGGGATAGTTGGCCGCGCCAAGCGTGCTTTTGAGACGATCCAGGAGTGCAGCGTCTGACCGGAGTCGGTCACGCTCTGCATCCGACTCGACGCAGATCCAGAACACCAAGTGCCTGGGGTGGATGTCGTTCGCTCCGTAGTGAGTGACCCAGTGTTCTTCCGAAACCGCTGTCGAAGCGATCTCTCGGATCAGCTCCTCAGCGCCGCTCGTGACGGACTTGATGTCGGTCTTCTTCGCCATTCGGAGTACCACTCTGCTTCTCTCTTCGGTTCAAGCCACCTTCCGCCGAGGCAACAGCAACGCTGAGACCGCCATCGCCGAACCCGCCCCCGCAACAACCGCCGGCCCCGCCCCGGGAGTGGCCCAAAAACCCGCTGCGAGCCAGATGAAGAACAGGGCATTGGCGGAAGTCGTCAAGCGCCGCGACATCAACGAGACGTCTCGAGCCCACAGGCCGATGTTCAGCAGAGCAACGAAGATGGCCCCTAAGCCCGCTCCGGCGAACCAGATCGCCGATTCGCTGAGACTGCCGTAGAAATAGAACGTGGCGAGCGTGTGGACCACGCCGATCGCGAGCACGAGCACAGTGCAGATCTTGTGGATCGGCGCGATCACGCTATTCCCCTGCCGCCAACGCCACGCACGCCCCCACCGGATCCAGAACCACCGCAGTCGTGAGCTCCCCATCCTTCGCCCGCGCCGCCTTGATGATCTTGCCCCCTCCCTCCTCTACGCGACGGAGACTCTCGGCGAGGTCGCCAACAGGGAGGTAGATCATCCAGACAGGCGGAAGATCCAGGTTCACGCCGCGGGAGTGGCAGACTCCCGCCGCCGGACCTCCATCATCGCCGAGCAAGTTGTAGTCGGCATAGCGCCCGCTTGCGTCCTCCATCTCGACGTCCTCCACCGACCAGCCAACGACCTGTCGGTAGAAGTCACGAGTTGCCGAGGCGTCAGAAACCGTCAGGTCCAGCCAGGCGATGCGTCCCGCACGCGCAAGACCGTCGCGCGATGCACCGCCTTCAGCTGAGGGGATCGCCTCCGCGGGGACGACCGGGACAATCCCGAACGCAGCCCCATTCGGATCGAGCAGCACCGCCCACTGGCTCGTTCCATCGTCGTCCTTGCCATGCATGAGCTCACTCCCGCCCAGACTCAGCGCACTCTCCACGCTGGCTGCGACGTCGGCGACCTGAATGTGCGGCATCCATTGGAGCGGGAGGCAAGCATGATCGTCGGTGCGCGCGCCCAGGCCGATGATCGGCATGCCCAGGTTGTTCATTAGATCGTCGCGCCAAAGCGGATCCTCTCCCGTGCTGAGCACAGTTGAGTAGAAACGCATTTCACGTTCGTGTTCGGGGACGGCGATGTCGGCGCTGAGGATGCCGCCTACGCGTGGGACAAAGGGGTCATTCATGGTTCGCTTCCTTGACTGACATCACGTTGGGTGTCGTCGATCTTGATGACAAACATCTCTGACGGTCGATACCCATCCGCGAGCGAATCCACTACCGCCTCGACTTTGGCGATGAACTCGGGCGCGTCGTTGTCATCTGTTCCGATTGCGAGCTTCGTCATGGCGCTGCCTAACGGTTCTTGAACGCGGCGCTGCCTGCCGCGGAAGGACAAGAGCGGTTGATCGAGGAGGTCACCATCGAAGTGTAGCAATGCTCAGACGAGCCGAGGGCAGCGTCCGCTGCAGCGAGTTGTTAGGTGGCGTGGCGAGTACCGTGCCCATGGCCTCTCACCTACACAACCACAAAGCGCTTGACGTTCTCGAAGAACTCTCTCAGCGTACCTAGCTGTGGCGAAGACTGAGGCGGCGACTGGCCGACCCAGTAGCGACTATTGTCGCTCCACGGCTCCGACACGGTGAATCTCTCACCCTGAAGTTCGAATCCGCAGAAGTCTTCCTCCGAACGAATCTGGAAGCGTTTCTGACGGCGACTTATTGTGGCTCCGGGAAGGCGTTCGACGAGGCGCTGCACTCGATGGCGACCAATGTTGGGGATCTCAAGCGCGACGACATCGCCCTCAGGATTGTGGAGTTCCCAGACCTTCACATCCGCCGCCTAACGGGCCTGCAGCTCAGCGCCGCCGCCGGCCTGCGAGCCACTGAAGTGGTTAATCGAGGGTTCACCATCGAAGTGTAGCAATGTTCCGACAAGCCGAGGGCAGCGTCCGGCGCAGGGAAGATCAACGCCTGTGATTCGTGTTCAATAACGCGAGGAGTCATTGTGCGAGCCCTGACACAGAAGTCCGTCATCGTGTTGGCAGTCGTCCTCGTCGCCGCTCCGGCAAGCGCCGAGTGGGTGATGGTGTCTCTGGAAGATCAGGTCGCGATGAGTGACCTCATCGTCATTGCCACGTTCTCCAAGGAGGGAGAGGAGACGCGGCGATCGTCCCTTCATGAGTGGGGGACTCTGAGGGTTCAGCGCGTCATCGCGGGCGCGGCAACGGTGGGAGAGACGCTGACGCTCTCCTGGAAGAACCCGGTCGGCCTCGTTTGCCCGCGAGTGGATCACTCGGGCATGGAGGGTCAGGACGCTCTCTGGCTTCTGGAGGCCTCCAAGAAGACTCGCGCCGTTCGAGCGGATCATCCCGGGCGCTCCATCAGCTTGGAGGATCGGTCTACCGTCGAGCGTCTAGTCCGACACCTGGACGAATTGGCGCCTGGGGAGATGTCCCCGCGTTCGTCTCTGGGACGCCTTCGTAGCTACTTGATAGACCGGCTGAGCAAGACTCCGGGGTGAGCCGAGTCCGCTCACTTCCGGCTCAGGGATAGCCCCACGCCGCCCAGGATCAGCACCGCCGAGACCGCGAGCCGCCAGGAGACGCTCTCTCCGAGAACGATCACGCCCGCGACCGCGGCCAGGATCGGTACGGAGAGCTGCACGGTGGCGGCACGGGTGGCCGTCATCCAGGGGAGGGCGGTGTACCAGATCGCATAGCCGGCACCGGAGGTAAGAGCGCCGGAGATCGCTGCCAGGAGGACTCCGCGGGGGGAGAGGTCGGCCTGGTTCAGGGCGAAGGCGCTGACGACGAGAACCATGGGGACGGAACGGACGAAGTTGTCTCGGGTGACGCGGATGGCATCTCCCGCGCCGCGACCGCGCAGTGAGTAGATCCCCCAGGCGAAGCCGGAAGCCGCCATCAGCGCGGAGCCGACCGGAGAGGGTGCCGCCAGCCCCGGCGAGACGAGGTAGACGAGTCCCCCCAGGGCGGCCGCGAGCCCGAGCCACTCCACGGCTCGGGGCCTCTCGCCCGCAGCGAGCGCCGCGACGAGCATGGTGACCTGGACGGCGCCGAAGAGGATGAGGGCGCCGGTACCGGTGCTGAGGCTGACGTAGGCGAAGGAGAAGGCCGCGGCGTAGAGGAAGAGCATCGAGGCGGAGAGCCAGCTGCCACGGCCCGCACTGGAGTCGCCGCCCCGCAGGCTGACGATCAGGACGAGGGCGAGCGCTCCGGCAACGAGCCTCACCGTGGTGAAGCTGGCCGGGTCGATGGCGCCATCGCCGAGCGCCAGGCGGCAGAGCAGGGAGTTGGCGGCGAAGCCGAGGAGCGCCAGGGAGGTCAGGGCGAAGATCGCCGGAGTACTCGGCCGCTCGCTCACTCGCCGATGTCCTCGTTCCAGACCTCCGGGTTGGCCTCGATGTAGGTGGCCAACATCTCGATGCACTCGGCGGACTCGAGATCGATGACCCGGACGCCATGCTCCCGCAGCCAGTCGACGCCGCCGTCGAAGTTGACCGACTCACCGACGACGACGGTGCCGATCCCGAACTGCCTGACGAGGCCGCTGCAATACCAGCAGGGCGCGAGCGTGGTGACCATGATGGTGTCGCGGTAGCTCCCCTGCCGGCCGGCCTTGCGGAAGGCGTCGGTTTCGCCATGCACCGAAGGGTCGTCCTCCTGCACCCGACGGTTGTGGCCGCGGCCCAGCAGGCTGCCGGCCGCGTCGAAGAGGGCCGCGCCAATGGGAATGCCGCCCTCGGCGAGGCCCGCCCGGGCCTCCTCGATCGCCACTGTGAGCATTCCCTCGTAGTCCAGGCTCATGAGAGGGCCTCCGTCATGCTGGCCAGGTGGTGGTCGTCGTGCTCGGCGACGAAGAAGCACAGATCGGTCATCGACAGCGGTTGGTCGAGTCGGGGATGCACCGCCGTACGCTCGCGATCGCCGGCAGACATCGCGTCGAGTCGGTCGACGATGCCCTGGCGAGCGGCGCGAAACTCGGCCAGGAGGTCGCCGATCTCGCGCTCGTTGTGGTTGGCCTGGTGAGTGCGGCGGTTGGTCATGTCTGCCCCGGTCAGCCCCGAGTCTCCCGCCATGAGCTCGTCGAGGCGAGTGTCCCAGAGGTCTTCCAGGTCGAGGAGATGGCCGATGTGCTCCTGAACCGACCAGGCCTCGCCTCGCCGTCGGACGAGTTGGTCTCGAGAGAGCCCGCGCACCCGATCCTCGATCCTGGCAGGCGTTCCCCGCACCCTTTCGACCACATCATGGAAGGCCTCGACGGGCAGGCCCATTTCGAACTTCCTGTCGACCCAGACACGACGACTCATGGTCAGATCACCTCCAGTTCGGTGACGGTCCGCTCGCTCTCGGCGTCTCCCGTGTTGACGGTCGAGGCCGGCTCGAGCAGCAGCACATGGACCTCCTCGTGGGCTACCGGCTTGTGTTCGACCCCTCGCGGAACGATGAAGAACTCCCCGGGATCGAGCTCGATGACCCGGTCGCGCAGGTGAAGCTCCAGACGCCCGGCGAGGATCAGGAAGAGCTCGTCCTCCTGCTCGTGCTGATGCCAGACGAACTCGCCCCGGAGCTTGGCCAGGCGGACGTGCTGGCCGTTGAGCTCGCCGACGATCTTCGGCTGCCAGTGCTCGGCAAAGAGCGCCAGCTTCTCGTCGAGGTTCACCTTCTCCATGTCTCTCCCGTCCTTCCGCTATCCATTCTTGCGGACCACCCAAGTCGTCATGCAACGCAGGTCGTCGACGACAGTTGTCTTGATGGGATCGACCAGCTCGCCATTGAGCCGTTGGGTCAGAGAGTGCAACATCGGCGCGTCGACCAGGTAGCGCTCGCTACCGTCGGGCAGGGCGTAGCGCCGGCCTCCGAGGGAGCGGAAGCGCTCCTCCATCCCAATGGTCGAAGCGAGGCGGCAGAAGAACAAGCCTCCGGGCTTGAGGACTCTCCAGCACCCGGCGAGCATGCTCTCGAAGTCCGCGTCGTCCTGCGCGAAGTGAAGCACCGCGCTCGAGATGACGACATCGGCACAGGCGTCCTCGAAGGTCATCGCCTCGATCGACTCCTGTCGGATGCTCGCCGGGGGTAGCGCCGGGGCCACGCTGGCCGCCATTTCGCGAACGGACGCCACGGCCCGAGAGTCTCGATCGGCGGCGAGCACTTCGTATCCGGCCGCGAGCAGCCAGGCGATGTTGCGACCGCTGCCGCAACCGGCGTCGAGGACCACCATTCCGGGGCGGATCCGGCCTCGCTGCAGTTGGTCGAAGAGGTAGACGTCGAGGTTTCCGAGGGCCGCGACCGCGTCCTGGACGTTGACCACCTCCGCTGCCGGATCCGTCACGTGAGGAGTCTAGCGCGTGGCCCGGCGCGCCTCTGAGATACTGCGCTGGTGACTTCTTCTACGGGGGTAGGTCTACGGCGGGTCGTCTCCCGCTGGGAGATCGTGGCGATGGCGCTCAACGACGTCATCGGGTCGGGCATCTACCTGTTGCCCGCCGCGGCCGCTGCCTTGCTCGGCCCGCAGAGCCTGTGGGCGGTGCTGGCAGCCGGTGGCGCGGTTCTTCTCATCGTCCTCTGTTTCGCCGAGGCCTCGAGCCACTTTCGCGAGCCCGGCGGCGCCTATCTCTTCACCCGCGAGGCGTTCGGCGACTTTGTCGGCTTCGAGGTGGGTTGGATGACCTGGCTGACCCGCGTCGCCTCGTCGGCCGCCCTCGCCGCCGGAACGTCTCAGGCGCTCGCCTTCCTCTGGCCGGCAGCCGGCGTCGGTTGGGGACGTGCCGCGGCGATCATCCTGCCGGTTCTCGTCCTGACCTGGCTCAACCTCATCGGCGTCCGCAGCGGCGTGCGGACGGCGGTCTTTCTGGTGGTGAGCAAGCTCGTTCCGCTCCTGGTCTTTATCGGCCTCGGCTTCCGATTCGCCAAGATGGGTACCTTCACCGGACAGCCCGCTGGCACCGGGGATCTCGGGGAAGCCGCCCTGCTCCTCCTCTACGCCTACGCCGGCTTCGAGAACACGACCGCCCCGGCCGGCGAGTACCGCAACCCACGCCGCGACCTGCCGTTCGCTCTCCTGGTCCACATCGCCATCATCACGACGGTCTACGTGGCGGTGCAGTACGTGGCCCTGGCAACCTTGCCGAACGCAGCCGCCTCCGAGACACCCCTGGCAGACGCCGCAGCAGGCATGGGCGGACCGATGCTCGGTCTCCTGCTGACTCTCGGAGCCGCGTTCTCGATCCTCGGCACGCAGAGCAACACGATCCTGATCGGTCCGCGCTATCTCTTCGCTGTCGCTCGCGACGGGTTCGGTCCGGCGTTCCTGGAGCAGATCCACGCGCGTTTCCGCACTCCGGTGCCGGCCCTGCTGCTCCAGGTGGCGGTGACCCTGCCTCTCGCGCTGACCGGTTCGTTCGCCGGGCTCGCGACCCTGTCCGTCGTCGCCCGCCTCGCGACCTACTTCGGGACGATCGCCGCCGTGCCGGTCCTGCGCCGCAAGGCCGGCCTCGAGCCCGGATGGCGACTGCCCGGCGGCCTGACGATTCCTCTGGCCGCCGCCATGGTCACAGCTGCTCTGGCGGCGAGCGCTACCCGTCGTCATCTGATCACGGCGGCGATCGCGCTGTTCGTGGGTGCGGTGATCTACGGCTTCCGCCGGTCGTCAGGAGAGAGGCAGCCGAGCGAGACCGATGCCTGACGGTCGGTCGTCCGCGGTCTCGACCCAGGCCAGGTAGAGGACGTCCCCCAGCCGCGTGAGCCGTGGAATGCCGCTCGCCCTGGACGAACCGGTGTCGGCGGCAACGAGATCTTCCTGCCTGCCCGACGCGTCGAACCGCGCCAGCCGGACCTGAGCGACGTCGCCGATGACCGAGAGCCAGCTCACCCAGGCCGAACCGTCGGTGTCGAGCGCCAGGCCGACTCGGCCGAGCGGGCGATCGGGGTCTACTACCAGCGGGTCTGAGAACTCCGCCCCGCCATCGACCGAGAACGCCAGCTGGACCCGGGGACTCTCATCGGCCGCGGTGAACCAGGCTGCCGCGACGTGATCACCGGCACTATCGACCGCCGGTCCATTCACCGGGCAGCCGGCTATCCTCCAGTCGTCCGGATGGATGGGACGTAGAGGCTCCCAGCCATCGGCCGAGCCACGAGCGACAGCGATGTTGCGGATCTCGTCCTCGCTACGGTCGCGATAGAGAGCCAGCGGCCCCGAGGCCGGGACCGTCAAGGCGGTCGGACAGCACTCGCAGACCCGGTCGTCCAGGACCTCCGCAGGCCCGACTTCGGCGCCGACATGGGCGGTGCGCAGGGCCATGGGGCCGCCATCGAGCATCTCGCGACCATCGAGCCAGACAGCTCGCAGGCCGGTGCCCTCCGGAGCCCAGGCGACGAAGCCGTGCTCGGTGGGTGAGTCATCGTCGTGCAGTGTCCCCATGGGCTCCCAACTCGCGCCGCCATCGAGGGACCGTGCCAGGAAAATGCCATAGGCGTAGGTGTCCTCGCCGATCTTGGCCAACCAGTGAGCCCAGAGGGTGCCGTCGGCCGCTACCGCCACCTTGGGCACATCGGCCCAATTGGCAAAAAAATCCGGCCCTTCGGCGATGGCGACCGGCTCGCTCCACCGACCCGCATGGAGCCGAGACATCAGGAACCGGTGCCCGGGCTCGAGCCAGCTGAGCAGGAGATCCTCGCCGTCGACGGCGAGAAACGGTGCCATCGCCTCGGGCCCGGTCGGCGGGGAGACAGCCTCGAGGAGGCGGTTCCGAGAGGGTGCCTCGGACCGTGCACAACCGAGCGTGGCGATGAGAATCAGGGAAAGAGAAACAAAGACTCGTGCCACGACCGGGATTTGACCCATCATCGAGCTGACTATATCTTCGCCCCCAAGGCGCAGCTGCCAGGCTCTACGGAGCCGGTTCCTTCCTCGCTGTTCCCTGCCGAAGTTCGCTCCCATCGGCACCCTCCAGAGATCTCTCAGATGCTGCGCTTCCTACCGACCCTCGCTGTCCTCGCTCTGCTCACGCCCGGGCTGGGTGCTCAGGAGCATCTCGAAGAGACGCCGCGTCTCGAAGCGAGCCGGCTGGACTCTCCCATCGTGCTGGACGGAGCCCTCGACGAGGCCGCCTGGCTGGGGGTGGAGCCGCTGGGCGGCTTCCTCCAGCAGGAGCCCGACGAGCTGGCTCCAGCGACCGAGGCGACCGAGGTCTCCGTCCTCTACGACCAGGAGACCCTCTACATCGGCGTCCGCGCCTTCGACTCCGACCCCAATGCGATCGTCGCCCGCGAGCTCCAGCGCGACGGCGCTCTCTTTCGCGACGATGCGATCGCCGTCCTCCTCGATACCTTCCACGATCACCGCAGTGCCTACTTCTTCGAGACCAACCCCAATGGGGCCCGCACCGATGGACTGGTGACCGACGAGGGCGACGATTTCAACCTGGACTGGGACGGGGTCTGGCGGGTCGCCTCTCGGATCGATGCCGAGGGTTGGTCGATGGAAATGGCCATCCCCTTTCGCACTCTGCGCTTCAATCCCGATCTCGAGGTCTGGTCCCTGCAGATTCGGCGCTTCATCCGGCGAAAGAACGAGTCGACGTTCCTGGCCCCGATCGGGCTCGAGGACGAGTTCTTCAAGCTCTCCCGAGCGGGCCATCTCTCCGGATTGACAGACATCGAGCCCGGCCTCGCCCTCAACGTCAAGCCCTACGTCACCGCCTCGGCCGGCGACTCCGATGAGGACGGTTCCACCTCCGAGATCGACCTGGGGCTCGACGTCAAGTGGGGTCTGACTCGCGGCCTCGGCCTCGATCTCACTCTCAACACGGACTTCGCGGAGACCGAGGTCGACGAGGTCCAGGTCAACCTGACTCGCTTCTCACTCTTCTTCCCCGAGAAGCGTGAGTTCTTCCTGGAGAACTCGGGCATCTTCGAGTTCGGGACGCCCGGAGGACGCCGCGGGCCCCTCTTCCGCCTGTTCTTCTCTCGACGTATCGGCATCTCCGGGGAGGGAGAGGAAGTGCCCCTCGACTGGGGGACCCGCCTGGCGGGCAAGGCCGGCAAGTGGAGCCTGGGTTTCATCGAGGCTCACACCGACAGCCTGGAGACGGAAGACGAATCGGTCCCGGAAACCGACTGGACGGTCGTCCGAGCCAAACGAGCGCTCGGCGCGCGCTCCACTATCGGCGCCCTCGCGACACTCAAGAGCCCTGACGGCACGGACGACAGCAGCACTTATGGTGTCGACTGGACTCTACGGCCGACCAATCGGCTCAGTATCTGGGGCTTCGGAGCGGGCAGTGACAACGCAGCTGCCGAACTAGAAGAGGGTGAAGAGCCGCCCGGGGACGACGAGACGATCGTGGGAGCCGGGGTCGAGTGGCGCAATCGACTGTGGGAGGTCGAAGGCTCAATCATCGACATCGGTGAGGACTTCGAGCCGGAGGCCGGCTTCCTGCGTCGCCAGGGTGTCGTGCGGTCCCACTCCAAGGTGAGCTGGGAGCCGCGACCCGATGCGCCGAAGATCCGCAACTACGAGTTCGAAGTCGAGTACGAACGCTTCGAACGCCCTGATGGCAGCGTGGAGACCGAGGAGTTTCAGATCAACTACTTCGGCGTGACCACCGAGAAGGGACAGACCTTCTCGCTCTTCACCCAGTTCAAGCAAGAGGGGCTCGACGAGGACTTCGAGATCTTCGACGACGTCCTCATTCCGATCGACGACTACTCCTTCCAGGACCACGGCGTCTTCTACCGCGGCAACCAGGGCCGGCCCTTCTCGCTCCGGGGCTTCGCCGTCGCCGGCGACTACTTCGACGGGTCGCGATTCCAGGCCAACGCCACGGCGACCTGGCGACCGAGCCGATTCCTGCGCTCAGAGACCTCGTGGAATCGCGCCGACGTGAAGCTGCCGGCCGGCGACTTCGTCACCAACGTCGTGCGTCAGCGGGTGGCCGCCGCCTTCTCGCCGGATCTCTCCCTGTCCGGTCTGCTCCAGTACAGCGACGTCGACGAGGAGCTCGGCCTGAACCTGCGCTTCAACTGGATCTACAAGCCAGGAGCGGATCTGTTTGTCGTCTTCAATCAGACTTGGAACGCACCGGACGCGTTCTCAGGCCTCGACACCAGCGATCGCAGGATCGCGGTGAAGTTCACCTATCTCTTCCAGCGCTAGGGCTTCGAGGATTCTGCCGGCACCAGATCGGCGGGGCACTCAGGCAGGGGGAGCGACAGGATCGTCTCGAGTTGGGTTCCGTCGTCGTAGCGCAGTTCGACCTCGATGAACGCCTCGGACTGCTCCGACAACGAGAGTATCGGCCCGTTGCCGCCGTTGAACTTGAGGACCGAAGCGTCGCCGATGCCGTCGCCATCAAAATCGACCTTCGAGCTACTTTGCAGAAGCGTCACCGACTCGTCGAGCTGTGAGACGTCACAGGCGAAGAACAGATACTCCGTTCCGAAGCCCTGCGTCGACCAGGCGTGCAGCGCACGACCCCGATTGTCGATGCTCAGCCCACGGACGACTGCCTGCGGCACGAGGAGGGCGTCGACGGTTTCGGCCGACTCCCAGAGAACAGGCTCACCGTTGTAGGCGAGGAAGTGATCGCCGTTCGAGTCTCCATCGGTCTCGCCGGAGACCAGATACTGGCCGTGGTCGTTGATCGCAACGAGGTCGTAGTCGTGCTGCGCCCCGTTCTTCGTCTTGTCACCACGTCGCATCGGCAGTTCGCCGTCGACGTAGATGGCCGGCACTGCCCGCCGCCCACGCTCCGGATCTACGATGTTGGCTGCCTGGATAACGTGCTCGGCGTTGTCCGAAACCTCGTAGTCGAGCCGCAAGCCGTTCACGTACGCGATGACCGCGCCGTCGACCTCGTCACCCGACTTGAGGAGTGCCTCGACCTCGGCGACGCCCGGACTGGCTGTCGTGTAGAGCACCTGACTGACGGTCTCGCGTCGGCGCATGCCTTCGAGCAGCGGCGAACGGACCTCACTGACCCAGAACGCTCTCCCCGACGGAGTCATTCTCGGGCGGTTGAGGCCTTCCACTGTGCTGCCGTCGGGGAAGCCCGGGGCGGTCATTCCCAGGCTCAGCACCAGGCCGTTGTGCGACCAGATCGAATCGATCCCGTTGGCCAGGGGGCTGTAGACGAAACCAGCCGCATCGCTGACGCCCAGAGTCCCCTCGGCCCCGTCGAGGCCGTCCTCGGCGTGATCACTGTTGAGCCAGATGATCGAACCGTCGTACCAAATGAAGAAGTCCTCGACTCCGTCCCGGTCCAACGAGCCGGCCATAGCCGGCCGGCCGAGACCATTGGTGAAGACCGGGTTGATCCTCTGGATCGGCGCCCCGTTCGCACCCTCCGGGATGTCGCCGTCCTGCAGGATCACCCTCGGGCCCTCGAAGCCCACGTCTGTCGCCTCGTCCCCGGCCTGCTCCGGGCTCTCCGCGACCGGCAACGCCAGGCTCTCTTCTCGCGCCGGCTCAGGCAGTTCCGCAGCGAGCGACCCCCTGGCGGCGTCGACACACGCCAAGGCAACTACGCAGACACTCACCGTCAGCATCGTGACGGCCAGGACTCCGCGTGCTCTCCGTTTCAATCGTACGGTCATCAGAGGCTGACTGAAGCAGTCTTCGCGATGAGGATGTCTCGTCAATCGACGAGCGCGACGCTGGGCACCCCCTACCCGGTGGCGCCTGCAAGAGGCGAGATCTTATCACCGAGCTTTCGGTGATAGACTTATCCCCAAGCAAGTGCAGCAGACCCCGTGACGTCGACTATTGGCGTGACGGATTCCGCTTGCAGCACCTTGGGAGCTGTGCTAGCTTTTGCGTCCTGGTAATGGCTGAATCACCCAATCGGAGGTAGGTATGACCAAGATGATCCGTGCGCTTTCCCTGTTCGCCGCAATCGCTCTCGTTGCCATGGCAGCCAGTGCGGGCAGTTCTTCACTCGCCGTGACCAACGCCGCCGCCATTGACGGTGCCTTCGGTCTCGAGGTCATCATGGCCAATTCCACCGGTAAGGCCTACGTCGAGGACCAGACTCCCTCCGACGAGACCACCTACAACGCCGAGTTCAAGCTCAACGCCGAGGGCGGTGGCTTGGTGATCGCCGTGGCCGACGACGCAACGTCGCGCCATGAGGTCTTCGCCGGTCGCAACCCGGCGAACCTGATCCGCATCGAGATCCACTGCCGCGCGACCTTCGGCGGCGCCGGAAACTGTGGCGCTGGCGACACCGGGCAGTGGCGCGCAAAGGCCTACGCCCGTAGGGACAACAACACCTGGAAGTTCTGCGGCCAGGCCGGATTCCAGCCCACGGGAAACACCACCTGGGGCGTCGAATGGGTTCAGGGTGATGGCGGCGCCAACGGCAGCATCCGCTTTCTCAAGAACGGCTCTGAGGTTCGCCTCTGCACCGGACTCGACAACGACGACCGCGGCATGAACGCGGCGCGTATCGGCGCGGTGAACAGGGTCGACACCGGCACCGCGGGCACGTCCTACATGGACAGCTTCGTATCCACCCGGTAGTCCATTCCCACAGATCAGTTTTGAAAGGCGGAGCTAACAGCTCCGCCTTTTTCTTGTCTACACGAACCCCCGGCACAAGAGCAGGCATCAGACCGTGATCTACAGGGCTCTTCTCCTCGCCTCGCTTCTGTGCGCGCTCGGCTGCGGTACTTCCGATCAGCCGCCGGCTCCCGGAACCGCGAGGCTGATCGAGCGACCTCCACGCGATCTGTTCACCGATCAGCTCGTCGGCTCCAACGCGACCCTCCAGGCCTGGGACCTCCGGCTCACCGATGAGCGCTCGCCCTGGCGCAATCCCCGCGGTGGCGCCTGGGAAGACGGAGCAGGCCTGAGGATCGAATCGGAGACGGTTCGACTGCGCTTCGGCTCCCCGCTGGACGTCGGCACGGCGAGCCGCGTGGTGCTCGATCTGTCAGACGCACAGGGCTGTTCAGCTGTCGCGCGTTGGGGCAGCGACGGCCACCTCGTGAGCTCGGGGCCTGCGGCCACCACAGGCACCGAGATCGAGATCGATCTGGCGAACGATGCCGAGTGGGCCGGAACCATCGATGATCTGGTTCTGGTCGTTCGCGGTTGTGAGGGACGCCATCTCTCCCGTCTTGCTCTCAAGGGCCTCGGCGGCGGTCTCGACCCGGGCACGGCTGGAGACGTCCTGGCTGCAGCCTGGAACGTGACCCTCGCCGCCGACACGAGAGAGGCGATCCTCGTGCTCCCCGGGACGACCCGAAACTGGCCGCTCCCCGATGGAAGCAGCGCCGAACGGCTCTCTTTCTCGGTCGGAGTCACCGGCGACCCGACCGGGCCGATGACCTTCCGGGCCAGGTCGATGACCGCTGCGGGCGCCGAGGTCGAACTCGCCGAGGTCGAGCTCAGCCCGGCTGTCTGGCGCAAGAACCGGGGCTGGACGGACATCGACGTCGAGCTGCCACCACTACCGGCTGACAGCCGGATCACCTTCGAGGTCACGTCCGGCGTCCATTGGCAACCGGGATTTGGAGTTCCGGTGATCGCCAACCCTCAGCTGCGCTCCGCGCCGTCCCGCTCGGACCTCAACGTACTGGTGCTGTCGATCGACACGCTCAGAGCGGACCATCTTTCGCTCTACGGCTACCCGCTCGACACCTCTCCGAACATCGAACGCCGCGCCCGGGAGTCCGGCGTCGTGTTCTCGAACGTTGTCGCTCCGGCCGGCTGGACCCTGCCATCCCATGTCTCGATGTTCTCCGGGCTTACGGCCTTGCGCCATGGCGTCAACTACGCCACTCCGGCGCCGCCCGAGATTCCTCTGCTGGCCGACTCATTCCGGGAGGCCGGCTACGAGACGGCCGCCTTCGTTGGCGGCGGCTACCTGTCCCCGCAGTTCGGGCTCTCCAGAGGATTCGACCGGTTTCGGGTCCGCCGATCCGACGACAATGCGATCCGGGACTCACGGCGGGAGTTGACGGTGGGCGTCGAACAGTTCGGCGACTGGCTCACGCAGGCCCGAGAACCCTTCTTCGCTCTCTTTCACACCTACGAAGTCCACGGCCCGTTCTGGATCCGGGAGCCCTACTTCGAGCGCTTCGGCGGCGATCCCGAGGCTGTTCCTCTGGGCTACGCCATCTCCCGACACCGTAATGCCGAAGGCGAACTGGACGAGCGACGTATCGTGGCTCCAAGCGGGAAGCGCCAGGCGCGGCGGCTCGAACTCCCGCTCGAAGAGGACCAGGTCGCGGCTTTGTACGACGGCGGGATCGGCTTCATGGACGCGCAGATCGAGCGGATCTTCCTCCAGCTCGAGGCCGCCGACCTGCTCGACAACACCCTCGTGGTTCTGACCTCCGACCATGGCGAATCGCTGGGAGAGCACGGTCTCTCCGGCCACGGCCCGATCTACGATCAGGTCACCCAGATTCCGCTGATCTTCTGGATTCCGGGACTCGACGGCCCGATCCGGATCGACGAGCAGGTGCAGTTGATCGACCTGGCGCCGACCCTCTTCGATCTGACCGCGGCCGCAATGGACGGCCAGCTGGACGGCGTGACGCTCAGACCCCTGTGGGAAGGCAGCGACAGCTACCCTCAACGCCCTGCGTGGGTGCATGGGGGCAACTACGGAGTCGCGATGCGGGTGGCCAATCGCATCAAGTACATTCGCAAGCGGACCTCCTGGACCGATCTCGCCGCCAGCGAGGAGTTGTTCGACCTGACACAGGACCCCGGAGAGACCACCAATCTCGCGACCGCAGGCGATGAGCGACTGTCGGGCGCAAGGGAGCGGTTGCGCACGGCACTGGAGGAACAGCTCGTCGGGTTGCGCTGGACTCTGGAGAACCGAACCGCCGTCGATTACGAGGTCTTCTCCCACAGCCAGCTGACCCGCCGGGTGTCTGTGACTAATCTCGATTGCCCCCCATTGCGCTGGCGTAGCGCAGGCCGCATCAGCCTCGTCCTCCCAGGCGGCTCTTCCTGCCGGCTGCAATTCGAGCACCTCGCGGCGGGCCCGATGGAGTTTCAGGTCCAGGCGCAGGAGGCCGGCGCGCCGGCGGTGGCGCTCGAGTTGAACAGTGCCGAGATCACCGAGCCCTCCTGGTACGTCCTGAGAGACGACGTTCTCGTCCCGGAGGCGTCACCAGCCGCCGACCACCTGGCTCTGCGCCTCGAGTGGACGGCGCGTCCTGAGTCGAGCGGCGGGGCCGACGCCGCGCTCGACGACGCACTGATCGAGCAGCTCAGGGCTCTGGGCTACATCGAATAGTCACCCAATCCATGCTCGGTAAGGTCAATTGCCACTCGGAATCCGAGCCGATAACATCCAGCCGCCTCGAGAGGACCCCGGTGCAAGACTCCCCAAAAGCCCGATCACTGCTGCGAATCCTCCTGGCCCTACCGCTGCTGGGAACCTCGGTTTCCTGCGCCCCCGACCCCGCGCCGGTGCGGGAGTCTCACAGCCTGATCGCCCTCGCCGCCGACGCCAGGGTCACGACGCCGACCCAATCGATCGGCTTTTTGGACTCGGAGAGTGCGCCATTGCTCGTCTCGGGCTGGATTCGCCGTGGCGACAAGGTGTACACCGAGACCGAGACCGGCGTGCTGGAGTTCTATGTCGGAGCGTCGGAAGCGAGGACCGTGGATCTTCGCGCGCACCGATCGGCCAAGGGCGGCCCTTCGATTTCAGTCGCCATCCAGAGCAACGGACAGGACGTGACGACTCTGAAGATCGGCCCCGTCGAGTCCTACAGCTTCGAGATCCCAGCCGCAGCAACTCGCCCCGGTTGGAACCGGCTCACCTTCACTCCCTCCCTGCCCGAGAGAGCCCGCAGGCGCCCATTGGTCGAGTGGGAACGTCTCGAGTTCAGTCCTTCGGCAATCGACGCGGGCGAGCCACTGCGGGTCGACTCCGCCGGCGAATCGCTCATCGTCGCCGCCGGGCATCGGGTGGACTTTCTCCTCGACCTCCCCTCCGGCTCCGCGGTCGCCATCGATGGAGTCCGCTTCCTGGGTGAGGGCTGCGAGCCACTCTCGATCGATTGGCAACCTCTGGGTGAACAGGCCGTGGAGCTCCTCGACCTCTCAGGCCCTGATGAGGTCTCCGGAGAGATGCCGGCGGTCGGTGGTCTCGGAACTCTCGGGCTCACCCTCCCTGGAGTCACAGTAGACAGCTGCAAGGCAGCAGCGATCCGTCGGCCCAGGATCGAGGCTCCCATCGTCGCCGCGGTCGAGCCCCTGGATCCGCCGGAGACACGCCGCGCAGCCAACGTTGTCTTCTTTCTCGTCGACACGCTGCGGGCCGATCATCTGAGCACCTACGGCTACACCAAGCCGACGGCTCCCGAACTCGATCGCTTCGCCGAAGACGCGACTCTCTTCCTCGATTCGCAGGCCCAGTCGTCCTGGACCCGGGCGTCCGTAGCCTCGATCTTCACCGGACTCAGCCCACAGGAGCATGGCGCCAACGAGGACGACGAGGGGCTCGCGACCGAGGCCGTCACCGTCGCCGAAATCATGCGCAAGGGTGGGTTCCAGACGGCGGGTTTTACGGCCAACGGCAACGCTGCACAGGGAGCCGGCTTCCGCCAGGGCTTTCAGACCTGGAAGCACCTGGGGAGATCGAGGTCCGAGACCCTGCTCGACGAAGCACTCGACTGGTTGCGGGACCGTGACGAGGACAAGCCGTTCTTCCTGTGGATTCACACGGTCGACCCCCACGCACCCTACGAGCCTCCCGCTGACCTCATCGACGCGTTCGCACCACCGAACACCGACCTCTCACTCGGTCAGCTCGAGACCTTCCAGCGGTTCCATCGCGGCGAGCTCGATCTCACGTCGGAGGTCATGGACCAGCTCGTCGGCCTCTATGACGCGGAGATCCGCAGCAACGACCGCACCTTCGGGCGCCTTCTCGACGAGCTCGAGACTCAGGGGCTGACCGATGACACCATCGTGGTGTTCCTCTCCGACCACGGGGAGGAGTTCGGCGAGCACGGGGGCTGGACTCATGGCAAGACCCTCCACGCCGAGATGCTCGAGACTCCACTCGTGATTCGCTTCCCCGACGTCGCGCGGGGGGAGAGAGTCGATTTCACCGCCCAGCACATCGACCTGCTTCCGACCGTCGTCGAGTACTTCGGTCTCGATGTCCAGACCCCGCTCTCCGGACGATCGCTCCTCCCCATCCTCGCAGGAACGGTAGAGCCACCGCGACAGGCTCACGCCTACCTGAGGCTGCGGGGCCGTCGCCTGAGCAGTGTCATCGCCGGCGACTGGAAGTACGTCGCGTACGACCCCACGCAGAGCCTCCTCGTTCCGAACGCACTGCTCTACAACCGTGCGAAGGACAGTGGCGAGGCCGAGAATCTCCTCGACGCCGACATGGCGACGGCGCGAGCCCTCTCCATAGCGTTGGCAGCGGCTGAACGAGATTCACGAGCCCTGCTCGACCCGAAGTTCGTCGACATCACCGAGAAGAACCTCGAGCGCGAACTCAGGGCACTGGGCTACGTCGACTAGACGGCTTCTCTACTCGACCCGCGAGATGCCGTTGATCAGCACCGGCTGCTTCGGCACGTTCGACATCCGGCCGTGGCGTCCGGTTCGGACCCCGGCGATCGCGTCGACCACGTCGAGGCCTTCGACCACCCGGCCGAAGACCGCGTAGCCCCAGCCGTCGGGCTCGGGGTTGTCGAGCCCCACATTGTCGACGGTGTTGATGAAGAACTGCGCCGTGGCGCTGTGGGGGTTGCCGGTACGCGCCATGGCGATGGTGCCACGGTCGTTGGTCAGCCCGTTCTTCGCCTCGTTGACGACCGGCGGATCGGTGGGCTTCTTCTCCATTTCGGCATTGAAACCGCCGCCCTGGATCATGAAGGTCTCGATGACGCGATGGAAAACGGTCCCCGCGTAGTAGTCCTTGTCGACGTAGGCGAGGAAGTTGGCCACGGTCAGCGGCGCCTTCTCGGCATCGAGTTCGACCACAATGCGTCCCTTGCTGGTCTCGATCGCCACCTGAGTCGCCGCCTGGGCGTTCACGGCGAAGCTGAAGAGGGCTAGTGCCGCGACAGCGGCCTGGATGATTCGGTTCACGAGGCTTCCTCCTGCTTGCTGCACAACTGTCTGAGGTAGTCGAACCGGTAGATGCCCGTGGCATGCCCGTCCGACCAGTGGATTGAAATTGCGTAGTTGCCGACCGGCTCGATCGAAACAGGCTCGACCGGCATGGGGGGCTTGAAGTACTGGATCTCCTGGGCGGAGTGACCCTGGCAACCGGCGCAGGGGCAGTACCCGCGCAGGGTGTCGTAGGCACATTCCGCGCTGAAGCCGTCGCTCCACACCAGCCGCACGTTCTGGGTCTCTGGCTGGCGGGCTATCTCTGTAAGGAAAATCGTCGTCATTGCCACCGGGCTCCACGCCATTGGGAGGAGCATCGTACCTCAGCTACCGGGCGGCGATCAGGGCGGGTCGACAGTGCCCGCCGGCGTGAGCGGATTGCAGCGCAGAACCCGCCAGGCAGCTCGCAAGGAGCCCGACAAGGCGCCATGGCTCTCGAGCGCTCCCACGGCGTAGTGACTGCAGGTCGGCTCGAAACGGCAGCGCACGCCCGCTCCGGCCAGACGCGGAGACAGCACAGCCTGATAGCCACCGATCGCAGCCAGCAGGCCACGATTCAGCCACTGATCTCGGGGCGCCGCGCCAAGATCGAGGCCCACGAGCAGGCCAACGATCACGACCGCTGCCAGAGCGGGTCGGGATCTCACGAGTTCATCGCTGTCGATCGAGCGAGAAAAGGCCGGCGAGGGTCAAGCCACCCCCGCCGACCCGTGAACTCGCAATCAGAACTTGTCTGCGTACTCGCTGACGCCCGGAATGATGAGGCGCTTGCCGTTGACCGCTTTGACGATGCAAGCAACCCTCAGCACGACGAAGCCCAACCAGGTGAAGAGGCCGGCGATCGCACCGAGGCAGGCCAGGATCCCGGTGAAGCTGATCACCGTCAGGACGACCCACGCCAGAATCTCGACACCGAAGATCACCAGGCCATGTTTGGCATGCCATTGAACGTTGGCGTCATCCTTCTCGACCAGCAGCGGGATGAGCGCCAGAATCCAGATGTAGGACAGGACGAGCATGAGGTTGTTGGGGCTCGACGCCTGGCCACCACCTTCGGCGGCGGGCTCACTGGCGGGGGGTGCGGCGGTTTCCGGCTGCTCCGGCTCAGGCGGCGGCGGTGGTGTGGTCGGTTCATTCATAGCGCGCTCTCCTCGGGCTCTCAATTGGAAGTGCGAATGTCGAAGTGTTGCCGACAGTCTAGCAAACGCCGCTATGTGTCCTGTCGCTCCACCAAAGCTCCGATCGCGGCGAGACTCTCGAGAACCGAAGCACGGTGAGAGGGGAGCACCCGAAGCGTGCACCGCGCGGTCGCGGCGTACTCGGGAGCCACCAGTTCCACCTCCGGAGGGTGGACCAGACGCTGCACGGCGCCCAGGCGATCGTAGGGGACTTCGACTTTGAAGGCCTCATAGACGAAGCGCTCGCCCATGGGTAGCTCCTCGAGCGCTGCCCGTACCGCTGCGCCGTAGGCCCGCGCCAACCCTCCCTTGCCCAGCTTCGTCCCACCGAACCACCGCACGACGACGCCCAGGACGTCAGAGAGCTCCGCCCCCCGCAGAACCTGAAGCATGGGAGCTCCGGCTGTCCCCGACGGCTCACCGTCGTCCGAGGCTCGCTCAACGGCCGGCTTGCCCAGGCGCCGGGCCCAGCAGTGATGGGTCGCGTCGGGGAACTCCCGCCTGACCGCCTCCAGCCGTTCGCGAACCGCCGCCTCGTCGATGACTGGCTGAATCACCGCGAGGAATCGTGAGCTCTTCTCTCGCAACTCTGCGCGGCCGGCGCCAGTCGGGATTCGATATCTGTAGTCAGCCATGGGTCCTGGAAACCTGCCGATCGATCGTACAGCGCTCTCGGGAGGAGTTCGGAGCGCGTGCTAGCATTTGCCCGGCGCCGCCGAGAGCCCGAGGGCTCCCGACCCCCAGTTTGCGTTGCAACCCCCTCTTGCCGGTGGCTGGACCAGGATGAAGACTCCGCCCCCGGCAACTTCGGCCGAGAGAGCGCTCACGGGCCTCCGGCTCCACGTGTTCGTCCTTTGCGCGCTGGCGGTGGCAACGCCACTGACACAACTGCTGCGCCGGTCTCCGGAGTTTCTCGTGACCCATGGCCTGACGGGGATGGGAACGATCGCACTGATTCTCGTGCTACTGCTGGGGCCGCCTGTCCCATTCTGGGTGCTGGGCGGATTTGGGAGACTCCTCGGCGCCGGAAGGCCGGTCATCAGCGGGCTCAGCATTGCCCTCCCGCTGTCTCTGATCCTCCTGCAGATCGGCGTGCGAGCCGGGCTCGGCGGTTGGGGCGCAGCGTCCGCCGGGTTGATCGGGGGATGCATCGGCGCCGGCGCCTACCTGCGCCTGCCGGTGGTGAGGACCTTCACGTCGGCTCTCCTGCTGGTGGCCCTCATCGCACCACTGCGCCTGGCGTTGTCACCCGAGATTCGCAGGCTCACGCCCTCTTCAGCCGCTGGCGTGGCACTGGAGTCGACCGGCGCCGAAAGTTCGGTCGTCTTCGTGATCTTCGACGAACTTCCGATGCTCTCCCTGACCCTCCAGGACGGCAACATCGATCGCCGGAACTTCCCGAACTTCGCCCTGCTGGCAGCCACGTCCCACGTCTTCATCGACGTCGTCAGTATCAGCACGTCCACTCTCACGGCCGTGCCCGCCATTCTCCGGGGCGAGCTGCCACGGCCCGGCGAACTGCCCAACCTTGTCGACGCCCCGAGGAATCTCTTCACCCTCTTCGGCGGTGATCACTCGATCCGCGCCTTCGAGCCGGTCACCCAGCTGTGTCCCGAACCTCTCAACCAGGGCTCGCCAAGCCGGAAGCGCGGCGAGCTAGGCACCCTCGTTTCGGACCTTTGGATCGTCCTGCAGCATCTCTCTCTCCCCAGGCCCTGGGCCGACGCTCTTCCGACCGTCACCTCTACGTGGTTCGACTTCGCCGGCACCGGGGTGGCACGGGTGGCGCCATCAGCTGGGTCCAGGCACACCCGCATCCGCGCTCAGCTGGAGACTTCGGCGAGCCTCCGCGGCGCCGAGTTCACACGGTTCGTCGACGGGCTCAACGATGCCGAGGGACCGGCGCTTCATTTCATCCACGCAGCGCTCCCGCACTCACCCACACTCTTTGCTCCCGACGGCAGGATCTACTCGAGTACCGCGAACGCCCGCCACGGAGGGCGCAAGGACGACATCTGGACCCTCTCCAACGAACCATTGGTCGCGCTCGCCTACCAGAGACACCTCCTCCAGCTGCAATACGTCGACCAACTGCTGGGCCTCCTGATCGAGCGACTTAGAAGCCTCGGCACCTTCGACGACACCACTCTCGTCGTGACGGCCGATCACGGGGCGAGCTTCCGACCCGGTCAGGCCCGACGAAGACTCACGGAGACCAACCGAAGCGAAGCCGTGTGGGTCCCTGTCTTCATCAAGGCTGCCGGGCAGCATGCAGCGGTCGTACACGAGGCACCGATCCAGACCATCGACATTCTGCCGACGCTCGTAGAGCTTCTCGGAATGGGGGCGGTGGACTGGAGCTTTGACGGACGATCCGCGCTCGACGCCGCCGAGGGCGACCGAGAAGCAACCGACGCTTCGGCGGCGCGTGCCTGGAAGACGCGCGCCTTCGGGAGTCCGCCTGACTTCTCGCCGCCGCTTCTCCTGGGCAGGCACACGGATCTCATCGGGCAGAAGGTCCTCGACCTGCCGGTGGCCCGGGACTCTGGAGTGCGACTGCGTCGCAGACAACCCGACGGCGATCTGACCTACGACCCTTCGACCGCCGCTGTTCCGATCTGGTTGACTGGAGCTCTCGAGTCCAGTCCTGAGATGTCCGGCTGCTGTCACGTGGCACTCGCCGTCAACGGTCGAATCGTGGCCGTGCAGAAGACGTACCCGGGCTGGCAAGGCGATCTGGCCCGTTTCCAACTGCTCTTCAGCGAGAACGCCCTCGTACCCGGAGTCAACCGGACGGGCCTCTACGTGGTCGAGGGCGAAGGCGCCTCGCGCCGTCTGCTCACCCTCGAGCGTCGCGCTAGCCGCTAGCCCTCGCCCGCGACCCGGCGGTAGAGATCACGGTAGAGCTCGACGATGCTCGCCTCCGAGAACGTATCCACCGCTCGACGTCGCGACTGTTCCCCGAACGCGTCGCGCTGGGCAGGATTCTTCAGCAACGAGATCGCCGACGCCGCCATCCCCTCGACATCTCCCACAGGATGGAGGAAACCGGTGACCCCCTCTTCCACGACTTCCGGCAGGCCACCCACCCGCGTTGCGATGACCGGCACCCGGCAGGACATCGCCTCGAGTGCGGCAAGGCCGAACGACTCGGTCTCCGACGGCAGCAGGAACAGGTCGGCGCCGACGAGGACCTCTTCGACCGACGCACTGTTGCCGACGAAGATGATGCGGTCGCAGGTGCCCTGCTGACGACAGTACTGCTCGATCTGGGCCCGATCCGGGCCGTCTCCGACCAACAGCAGCCGGGCGTCGACCTCGCGCGCCACCCGCTCGAACACTTTGACCACGTCGAGGACCCGCTTGACTGGGCGAAAGTTGGACACGTGAACCAGCATCGCCTCATCACCCTCGGCCCAGCGCCTCGCTCCGGCCCCGTCCCGGGCCTGGTCGTAGCGTTCGGGCTCGATGAAGTTCGGAATGACCTCGATCGGTCGGGTCACACCCAGGTACTCGACAGTGTCCCTGCGCAGTGAGTCGGAGACCGTCGTCACCGCGTCGCTGCGCTCGATGCCGTAGCGCGTCGTCGCCAGGTAGTTCGGATCATTGCCGACGAGGGTGATGTCGGTTCCGTGCAGTGTCGTGACCACCTTGAAGCCGCCATCGCCGACGATGTCGCGCGCCAGGATCGCGGAGACGGCGTTGGGCACCGCGTAGTGGACATGGAGCAGGTCCAGCTTTTCGTAGGTCGCCACTTCCACCATCTTGGTGGCCAGAGCCAGCGAGTAGGGCGGATAGTCGAACAGGGGGTAGTGGGGAACCAGAACCTCGTGGAACGCGAGCCTTGGGTCGATCAGTCGCAGCCTCGAGGGCATCGCGTAACTGATCACGTGGACCTCGTCGCCAGCCGCCGCCAGCGCCATCGCCAATTCGGTGGCGACAACTCCCGAGCCGCCCAGGGTCGGGTAACAACTAATGCCGATTCTCAACGTAGACCTCCCGGAGCGAGATCCAGCGGGTCGCTCACCGACAGCGGCAGTCGGCTGAGGAAGGGCTCACCGAACTCGACGCCGATCATCATGCCGTAGTGCCGGGCTCTCCCTTCGACCGCGGCCCGGAACTCGCGCGAGGCCACCTTGGTGGCCGGGCCTCGGTCGTCGCCGTCCTCCTGGTGCAACTGGCTTCGGTACTCTGCCAGGGCCGCGAGCTTGCGCTCCCAGCCGGCCCCCGCGTCGACGACGAAGCTGGGCTCGAACGGATCGTGTTGCATGTAGGAGAAGACGGCCGCCGGCCGCCAGGCATCGCCTTCGCCGCGGCGAGCCAGGCCCGAGTAGAAGGCGGCGTCCGCTACCAGGGCGTGAGCCCGTGCATGATCCGGGTGCCGATCCGCCGGTGTGGGGCCGAGGAGAATCTCGGGTCGCCAACGCCGCAGGACTTCGATCAGCGAATCTTCCTCGGCACGGCCGTGCCGCAACCCGCCGTCGCCGCAGTCCAGGAACTCTACGGCCGAGACCCCGAGCGCCTCCGCCGCCTTCCGGGCTTCGATCTCACGTCCTTCCGGGGTTCCCCGCGTGCCGGCCTCTCCGCGCGTCAGGTGCAGGACGCCGACACGACGCCCCGCCGACACCATTTGAGCCAGAGTGGCTCCACAGGCCAGCTCTACGTCATCCGGGTGAGTCCCGATGGCCAGGACATCGAGTTTTTGGTCAAGGTTCACTCTTGCTTCTCCCCTTGGATCCCGACGACGGTCAGTCGGCCGCCGTCGAGTTCGATTTGATCGAAGAGGGCGTCGACCAGGCCGGAGCCGTAGCGCCCCGGCAGATCCGCTGTCGACAGTGCCCGCTCCTGAAGCCCGCCGTCAGGTCGTACCCAGTCACGGAGAGCCTCGAGCCGCCCCCTCCGCACACCATCGGCGCGAGCGAGCGCCGCCGTGAGACGTCCTGAGAACTGTTCGAGCCCGCGTCGCATCTGATCAGTGGTCTTCTCAAGTGCTCGTCCGAGCTCGTTGGCCACCGGCCGGGCCACCGTCTCGAGTTCGGACAGCAGCTCGTCCAGAGCACGGTCGGCCCCGGCCAAGAGCTCCTCGGTTCGGCCGCCAGCAGCAGCCGATTCGAGATCGAAGTCCTTGCCCACCAGATCCCTGAGTTCGACCTCGGCCCCCTCGAGCTTCTTCGACTGGTTGGCCGGCATCACCAGGGCCTGCGGGCGCAACGCCGTGGCCGGCGCAGCGACCTCCAAGGTGTCGTAGAGCTTCGCCAGCTGGGGCAGGTAGGACATCTCGCCCGGGCCCATGACTTGCAACGTCGAGCCCAGGATCGCGTCCTGAATCACCGGTCTCACCAGAACTCCCGGCATGATCACTGACGGGTTCTCGGAAGCCGCCTCGAGCAGTTCGCTAACCGGTCGGACTCGTTCTTCGTGACCGCGCAGGCTCCAAACGTCGCTGTCGTTCCACACGATTCGACGACGCTCTCCGCCCTGGAGGAAGAAGAGCGGGCTCGTCCCAGGCTGTGGCTTGACCTGCAGAGGGTAGCCTCGCTCGACGACGGCCGAGGAGGCCGACGCCAGCGCCGTCTCGACCTCCACTCGTCGCTCGACGGCCCGCGTCAGCCAGGGGCGCTGGGCCTGCTTGGCCGCCGGCAACATCGAGTCGAGCATCAAGGGGGACCGCTGCCCGAGCAGGTGCACGAGGAGGCGGGCGAAGGCCTCTCCGAACCGAGCTGTCGGCTTGTACCACTGACCGAGAACTCCGCACCACTCGTCGAACCGCTCGCCGGGAATGGCCTCTCGCAACGAGCCCAAGACTTCGTCGACGGGCTCGCCCAGACTCCGCATGCCGATCGGCATCAATGGCTGGGGATCCTCGCCCAGATCGAATCGCCGGAGGCCCTCCCGAGTCTGGAACGCAGCCCAGGAGCTCTCCCGGAAGTCGTGGTCCTCCGTTGCGACCCAGAAGACCGCTACCGCTGGACGACCCGCGGCCTCCAGCGCGCTTGCCCAGCGGGCGGCGGCCACCGCCTTGCTCAGGGTGTAGAGCGGTCCGCCGAAGAGGCCCGGTTGTTGGCCGGTGACGACCACTTCGGTCTCCGGATCGGCCAGTTTGGCCGCCATCTCGGCCGCCAGCGGGTGGCCGTACGAGGCGTTGGCTTCCGCCAGGCCATCAGCCAGGCCCTGGCGGTCGACCTCCGCCCGCCGCCGCCTGGGCAGCGTGCCCGGGGTCAGAAACTCGAGCGGGTCGAGGAGGTCGAGATCGCGTTGTCTCAGGAAGGCCTCGGGCAAGGGTGGCAAAAGCCCCTGGGAGACCAGGTCGAGACTACAGTTTGCGTCCGACGAAGATGAGGCGTTGGCTGTCGCCGCCACTCGGTTCCCCTCCAAACCCGCCGTAGGTGGCGGTGATTTCCAGGCCCGCCCAATTCAAGCCGTTGACGACCTCGTCGCGGGAGTAGGCACGGACACTCTCCAGGTATGTACGCGCGGGAGCGCCCTGACGTTCAAGAATAATTCGCTTGTTGATCCTGCGTGTGGTCGAGTCGTACCAACGCTTGATCTCGACCGTCCGGCCATTGCGTTCCTGATGCTCTCGAGCCTTCAGGTTGGCGACCACCTGTTCGCTGTTGAAGAGATCGATGAGGCATTGCCCGCCGGGCTTCAGGACACGGACGATCTCCTCGAGCACCCGGAAGTTTTCGCGCTCGCTCTCGAAGTACCCGAACGAGGTGAAGAAGTTGAGCACCCAGTCGAAGGCGCCCTCGGCGAATGGGAGATCGCGCATGTCGGCCGCCACCCTGGGGATGTCGGCGCCCTGGCCCAGAAGGGTCAGGGACAGATCCGTGCCCAGAGTCCGATAGCCCCGCTTGCGCAGCTCCCGAGTGTGGCGCCCGGCGCCGCACGCAAGATCCAGAATCGCGCCGGGCTGACCGCCTTCGAAGAGGCCGGACACGAAGTCGACGTGTCCGCTGGCCTCGCCAGCATCGCGGTGCGCATAGAGTTCTAGATAGTCCTCTCCGAACCATTCCTTGTACCAGGCCACGGGGGGATCATAACGCCCACTCTCGCCGCAGAATCGCTTGCGTGGAAACCGGTGCCCCGGTGAATCGTGCTTCGGGGACTACCGGGCGACGAAGAAGCCGAACGTCTTGTTCCGCGGCTGCCCGCCCTCCTGCCACTCGACGTCGAGTTCGAGGCGGCGCAGGCTCGCACTGACCGTTCTCAGGCTGCTTCGGGGGATGACGCTCGTATGCCTACCCGCCAGGTTGCCGGCGAAGAGCTCCCGCGGCCTCGCCGAGGGCGTCCGGAAGCTAACCGATGGAGACGCCAGCGGCGAGCCGTCCGCCGCGAGGGCGACGTAGCGCACCCGCACCTCTGGCCCCCCGTCGCCGACATCCGAGAAGTCGACCGTGGCATAGACAAAGGCCTCGAGAGCTTCGCCATTGACATGGTGCGCCAGCAGGCTCCGCCCGCCGTCGTTGCCCCACAGCACGATGTGCTTGTAGGCCCGACGGCCATCACCACGCCCGATCGGCACGTGGAAAGTCTCGACGTTGGGCGAGGACAACCACGCCGCCGAGGCGCGAGGGACCGTGTTGTCACCGTCGTCGCTCTCACGGAAGTCGACGCCACCACCGGCGGAGAGCTCAGCCGAAGTCGTCGTGTCAAAGCCCCAGCCCACCACGTTGGTGATCGGAATCTGCCGGCCGCCATCGTCGATTACAGGGCTTCGACTGCCCCAGTTCGTGAGCGTCTCGTCGGATCGCAGCACCATCGCGTCGCGCAGTGCCCCAGCCGGCGGATGCCAGGCCCGGTCGGCCAGAGGGCTGGTGTGCTGACCGTTGCGCGTCACCAGTGCTGGAAGGCTGGGTGCAGACGCGGCGGGAGGTGGCGGCATCAGGTCGAAGGAGGCCCACGACCGTGCGAGGACCTCCTGAGCCTCCGCTGGCCCGAGGAGGGGCGCGAGCCCCTCCTGGCCCGAGATCGTCTTGAAAGTCTTGAGCAGTCCGGCCCAGGGAACCCCGAAGGCGATTATCCGATCGATCGCGTCCAGAACCTCATCGCGTCGCGGATTCGTCGCGTCCTCGAGCAGGTGCCTGAGGACAAGCCCTCCGGTGCTGTGCGCGATGATGACGACCTTCCCGTGTCGCTGTCGATGTTCGATCAGCGCTGTCGAGAACGCGTCGCGGGTCCGCAGATCCCAAACGGGACGCCGCCAGTCCCACCCGAAACGGCGACAGCGATCGATGAACTCACCCGCCGGATAGTAGTCCCTCAGAATGTCGTACAGCGACTCGGCACGCTTGAGGTCGGTGAAGAACGCGAGGATGCTGAAGATCCCGCTGCCGCGGATCTCCGCTACCGGCAGCCCGGCAGTCACCGGATCGACAGCCGTCAGGTCGTCGGGGCCGCGCAGGAGCCCCAGGGCGGGCTGCTCGAAGGACTCGGGCACGCGGAGGAAGACCTTTCGACCACCTCGCAGCAGATCGCTGCCTGGAAGGCCTGGGATATAGAGCGTCGGCTTGGCCATGATGAGTCCTCCTGTCGCTCAATTCTGTACCGAACGATGGGTAGAAGTGGCTAAGACACTACAACAGCCCACCAACGGGTTTGACGCTACAATGCCTCGCTGCCGCGCCCCGGCACAGCGTGAGCCCCTTCGCATGTCCCCGAGCCACCTGTTCGCTCCTCGTCAATCGAGCCTCGAAGTCATCCCATGACCACACCATCGCCGGTCAAACGCTGGAGTGAGTGCCCGGTGTGCGGATCGACCGAACGGAGTCCTTTCGTCGAGCGTGAGACCTTCACGTTCGTCCGGTGCTCTTGTGACCTCGTCTACAAGAGCCGTGACCAGGTTCCTTCCTCCCAACAGCCGCCTGCCCTGTGGAACGAGCGCTACACCAAGCGACGACGCCATCGTGTCGCCAAGTCCCGCCGACAGATTCTGGACCTGCTCAATCATGTCGCGCCTGGTCCGCTCCTCGATGTCGGGTGCTCACTGGGCTACACGATGGAAGCAGCGAAGCAGTTGGGGCTCGACGCCCACGGAATCGACGTCAACCCGGACGTTCTCGAGATGTGTAGAGAGCGCGGCTTCGACGTCGAGTTCGGGGACGTCGAAGGACCTTACCCCTTCGAGAACGACACGTTCCGTATGGTGATCATGAAGCACGTTCTCGAGCACACGCCCGACCCGCGGAGTGCCATCCGCGAGGCGAGGAGAGTCCTGGCTCCCGGGGGCGGGCTCTTTGTCGCCCTACCCAACCTCGACTTCTACCGGGCTGCCCGATCCCCGGAGACTCACCACTTCTTCAACACGGGCGGCAACCAGCACTTCGTCTACTACGCGACGCGCCACCTGAGCCGGCTTCTCGAGCAGGAAGGCCTGCAACTCGCCCGCGTCCATCCCCACCTCTGGCAGCGGCACGCCACACCTCTAGAGAAGCTCGCAAGCGCAGCGCTCCTCCCCTTGCGAGCGGTCGTATCGGCCACCCGTACCCGTCTCGACCTGAGGCCCGAATTCTGGCTGATGGCGACGCAACCGGAGGCAACGCTACAGCGATAGCCACTTGCTGAACTTGATCAGCACAACGTCGTTGGCCGGCGTGTCGAACAGCTCGCTCAGACCGTCGCTGAAGCTCGGATCATCGAGCAGGGAGCCGTTCGAGCGTGTCTGATTCCATACGAAGAAGAGAGCGGAGCCTGGGCTGTACTCCCACCGCACGACGAGGTTCGAGTTGAAGTCACGGAAATCGAAGTCCGGATTGCCGAAAGAGTAGTCGGTTACGCCGTCCAGGTCCTCGTCGACGGAGTAGTCCGCACCGTCGAAGTCGATCTGGCCGGAGGAGAAGGCGGCCCATCGATCATGGTAGGCACCGGCCCGTGGATTGGTAATGCGCTTGTGTTCGTCGTAGCGCCCTTCCGAAATGAACGGCTGGGCATAGAACTGCACCGTCAGGTCCGGCGTGATGGAGTAGTCGACGCGCAGTGTGATCGCGGTCGTCTCTTGCTTCAGGCGACTGAAGACGAAGCGGTCCGAGCCGCCGAAGGCCAACGTCTCGACATACTGCATCTCGGGCCGGTTGCTGTTGCGAGACCCTCTCAACGAGAGTCGTAGCGCATCCGTCGGGCGATAGGTGAGCCCCGCTCCGAAGTCGTAGGCCTTGCTGCTTCCCTCGTCGCCCTTCAGCACCCAGACTCCGAAGTTCGCGCTGATCTTGCGCCGTTGGTCGGTGTTGACCCAGAAGTTCGACCGCCAGTCTCCAGGCCACTCGGACGAAGGGCCTCCGCGCAACGCGGTGTTGGAAACGCGGTCCTCTAGGCGCGTGAGGCTCCCCCCCGCCGAGTACTTGTTTTTGAACTGCGCATTGGAGTTCAAGTTGAACCTCGTACCCAGGAGGTTGCCTGCGTAGTCCCAGTCAACCCATTGGTTGCCGTTGACCGCCAGTCGATCGAAAACGCTGAACGGATCCTGGCGACGCCACCCGACCCAGGTGAACTGGTTGATCTCGTTGGCACTGCGCATGAACCCCAGATCGTTGATCTCGAAGCCGGGCGAGCGCCAGGCGACACCGGTCTGAAAGCGCAGATCGAAGTTGTTGGATCGGGAGAATCTCACCGAGCCGGCGTGGCCCGAAAGCGAGGTGCGTGTCGGGTCCAGTGTCGCGGCGTCGTTGTCAGGGCGCTGGTAGTAGCGCGCCGAGGACTCTTGCGCGGCGAGGATCGCCTCCGGGCTCCCGCTGATCTCGCTACCGAAGACTGCAGCCTCCAGTCGATAATCGCGGTCCCGGAAGTAGGTGCTGAAGTCCAGACCGCCGGAGTACGCCGACTCTCGCATCCCCGACAGATGCTCCTCCAGGTCTCGGTTCACTGCTGTCAACATGCCACCAACGAGCACCTCTCCTTCGCGATAGTCCTGCTGAAGACGCCCGACGAAGTAGTTGGTCTCGGGCTCGACCGTCACCCTCGAGGTCTCACCGTCGAGGTCGATCTTCGCCTCTTCCCGCTTCGTGAAACTGTCGAGCAGACCGATCGACAGCCCGGAAGCGGTCTTCCCCGAGAGTTTGAAGGCGCCGAGGATGGCGGTGCTGTCCGGGATCTCGGCGAACGCGCCATCGGCCAGATCTGGACTGTGCGCGGGACGCCGACCGATCCGTCGCGAGTAGAAGAGCTGATCCCTGGAGAAACTGCCGCTGGCGACGGCCGGTGCCAGCCTCAGGTCGAAGATGTTCTGGCCCTCGACGAAGAACGGACGGCGCTCCGAGAAGAAGGTCTCAAAGGCGGTCAGGTTGACCTGTGAGGGGTCGGCCTCGACCTGACCGAAGTCGGGATTGACCGTGAAGTCGAGGGTCAGGTTGTTGGTCAAGCCGTACTTGCCATCGAGGCCGATGTCGTAGTCGTCGTCCGTGCCGTCGCGGAAGGGATTCCCCTCTTCGGCCTCGAAGCTCTCGGTCGAAACGACAGCGTAGGGCAACAACTCGAAGTTGCGTCTTGGCTGCAGGTTCCGCAGCCCCCGCAGTTCGCCGAACTTGCTCACGAAGCCACTGGTGTCCCTCGGAATGTGCTGCCAGGAAGAACGCTCCTCCAGCCGATAGAGGCGCCGCGTCACCTGAATGCCCCACACCTGATCTTCCGCGGCGCTGAAGCGTAGCTGGCTCAGGGGGATGCGGGCTTCCGCGGTCCACCCGTCACCTACCACTCGCGCCGCTCCCGTCCAGACCGGATCCCAGTTCGTGTCCCAGCTGGCGCCGTCGTTGGCGATGAACTCGTCCCCCCGAGTCCCCGACAGGCTCAGGGTGAACGAGAACGCAGTTCTCAGATCGTGGAAGCTGTCGATGTTCACCTCGACCCAATCACCGGGAAAGCCATCACGGCGAGACAGTTGTCGGGTGACCTTGGCCGGATCGTCATAGAGGTGGTACGCGAAGTAGAGGGCGTCGTCGTCGTAGACCACCTTGAACCGAGACTGCTCGCTCGGCGCCTCTCCGTCTGCCGGCTGGCGCTGGATGAAGTCGCCCGTCCACTCGACAGCCTCCCAGGCGGCATCGTCGAGCTCGCCATCGATCGCTGGCGGCGTCGTGACACGCGCTGTCTCGTACGAGCGTCTCGGAATCTCCACGGCCTCATCGGCTTCCTCGGCCTGGCCGAGCAGGATCGCGGGGGCAAGGACGAGCAAGGCGACAGCAGACAGTTTGATGCACATGGTCATCAAGACACCACGCTCGGCTCTCTGTCTCGCTTCGTGGGGCGCACATAGCACGCGGCTCGGCTCTGTCGATCTCACTCCACTTGATACGAACGAGAGGCCCGACTTGTTGACTCGGGCCAGCTGTCGATCTCCAAAGAGCGGCGAAGGGGGCGGCCGAAGCGACCCCGAGACGCGGTGTCGGCGGTGGCATCTGGCGAAATCGGGAACAGACGGTACACTGTGGCCACTCCTCGAACGGCTCTAGGAGCCAAACTCACCCTGCGTTGCTGATCTCTTCGGAAGGAGCCTCCTCAATGGCAAGACCAGGACCCCAGACCCAAGCCAAACGCCAGCGTGAGCAGAAGAAGAGAGAGAAGCGCCTCGCCAAGCAGGAAAAGATGGCTCTGCGTCGTGCAATGAAGGCGAGCGGCGAAGACCCGTTCGAGAACGCCGATCAGGCGGCCGATCTCAACGCCCCCCGCTAATCAGGCTCGACCGGCGCTCAGTCGGTACAGATACGGTTCTTGCCGTCACGCTTGGCGCTGTAGAGCCTCTCGTCCGCCGCCTGGACGAGGGACTCGAGATCCCGACCATCGTCCGGAAAGTGTGAGATGCCCATTGAGATGGTGATCCTCAGGTCACGGCTCTGGTGGTCGAAGATCCGATCCTGGATCATCTCGCGAACCCGCTCGGCAGCCTGCAGAGCCTCCTCGGCGTCGGTCTCCGGCAGATAGGCGACGAACTCCTCCCCGCCGTAGCGTGAGACGACATCGAACTGGCGGAAGTTCTCGCCGAGCATCGCCCCGATCTCGCGCAGGACGTAGGAGCCGGCAAGGTGACCGTAGTTGTCATTGAGCTGCTTGAAGTCGTCGAGGTCCATCATCACCAGGGCGCAGCCCTTCACCTCGTTGGCGTAGCGTTCGAGCTCCCAGGCGAAGGCGGCCTGGAACGACTTGTAGGTCAGGAGGCTCGTGAGGTCGTCATTGCGGAGGCGGTCACGAATCTCTTCGTGGAACCTCGAGTCCACGGAGTCCAGCAGCTGGAACTTGAGGACGATGTCGCCCAGCAGGATCTTGTCGTCGCTGTCGAGCAGGCACTCGTGGACCTTCTCTCCGTTGACATAGATGTGGTTCGTGCTTCCCAGGTCGGTCAGCTTGAAGGTCATGCCCCCGCGGAACTTCAGACACTCGATCCGCGCGTGCTCGCGCGAGACCTCCTTCGTCCTGAGAATGATGTCCGCCTCCTCACCCCGCCCGATGACTACACGCTTGCGACGTAGCGGATAGAGCCGGCCTATCTCGCCGCCACTCACTACTACGAGAGCCGCCAGCTTCTTGGAACTCGCTTCGATCAGGCGCTCGAAGGAGACCAGCGTGGCGTCGCAATCCACGCGTGGTTGAGCGTTGTCCTGGTCCTCGGACTCGTCGTTCATGGCTGCCGTCCTGGAGGAAGTCGACCCGACTCACGCGACCCGGCGCCGTCGGACTTGAAGGCTGAGTGAAGTGGGATCTTAGCGTGCGAACGCCCCGATTCAAGGCTCCAACGCTGCCGCGGGCTCTCGAAGCCGGTTGCGGCCTCGGTCCATGTCGTTGCGACAGAGAATTGACAGATGATTTCAAAGTGATATCATTTTGACATCGAACGAAAGGAGCTGAACTCATGATTCACGAAAAGCCCTACAACGCCATCTCCGGCTGGATCCCCCTCATCATCCTTCTTGCCCTCCCCGGCTGCGTCGTGGCCCTGTTTGTGGCCGCAGGGCACGCCCGCGGCCCTTCGGTGGTCGCTCTGGTGGTCCCGGCCTTCTGCCTGATTCTCGCCCTCCTCCTGGGCATCTTCGGCTTCATCGCAGTGCCTCCCAACACCGCCCGTGTGCTGTTGCTCTTTGGCAACTACAAGGGCTCGATCAAGACGGCAGGCTTCTATTGGGTCAACCCCTTCTTCTCGAAGAAGAAGCTCTCATTGCGGGTCAGGAATTTCGAGACCGGGTCGACCCGCACCTCCGACAAGAAGAACGAGATGGGCCAGGTCTCCGAGAAGGGCACTCGCACAAGTGGCAAACCATCGAAGGTCAACGATCGCGACGGCAACCCGATCGACATCTCGGCGGTCGTCGTCTGGAAGGTGGTCGAGACTGCGGAGGCGCTCTTTGAAGTCGAGGACTACCAGCACTTCGTCGAAGTCCAAAGCGAGGCCGCGCTCCGGGTCCTCGCAAGCCGCCATCCGTATGACAGCGAGGACCACGAGATCTCACTGCGGGGTAACCCCACGGAGGTCTGCGAGCAACTCCAGCACGACATCCAGGAGCGACTCGAGAAGGCCGGGGTCAAAGTGATCGAGGCCCGCATCAGCCACCTCGCCTACTCACCCGAGATCGCGGCAGCGATGCTTCAGCGCCAGCAGGCCCAGGCCGTCGTCGCCGCGCGCACCAAGATCGTGGAGGGCGCCGTCGGGATGGTCGAGATGGCCCTTGACCAACTGCAGAAGGACGGCATCGTAGAACTCGACGACGAGCGCCGTGCCAGCATGGTCTCGAACCTCCTGGTCGTGCTTTGCTCCGACCGACACACCCAGCCGGTCGTCAATACCGGTACGCTCTACAACTGACGCGCGGCCCTTTCTCGCGAGCCCTCCCGCACGACTCCAGCCACTCATAGACGCGATCCATGGCGAAGAAGCGACAGACGCGAGAGTCATTCCTTCTCCGCACCGATCCCAAGGTTCTGGATGCGCTACGAGGCTGGGCCGCAGACGAACTCCGCAGCACCAACGGCCAGCTCGACTTCATCCTGCGTCGCGCCCTGCGCGACGCAGGACGTCTGCCTTCCCGAAGGAAGACCTCGCCGGAGTGAGCCCTGCCGACCGGACCGGGCGTACAATTCGCCAGGAATGATGAGAACCAACCAGCAGCGACTGTGGCACGAACCACCCGTCGCGGTGGTCGCAACTCTCCTGGCGCTCGCCGCCTCGGGCTGCGCTCATCGATCCATCCAACAGGCCGACCTGACCTTCGAGCCGACAATCGAGAGCCCCGCCTACCAGGCTGGTAGCGGCCCGGTGCTCCAGATCGACGAAGCACACTCCAACTTCCACACGCTCGACGGCCGGTACGCACCCTTCGCCAAGTTGCTGCGTCGCGACGGCTACGTCGTCGAGGCTGCGACAGAGCCGGCGACCGCCGAGTCGCTCGGTCGCGGCGACCTCTATGTCATCTCCAACGCGATCGCCGCGTCGGACGAAGAGAACTGGAAGCTACCGATCGAGCCTGCCTTCACGACGTCTGAGATCGACGCCATCAGACAGTGGGTCGAAGAGGGTGGTTCTCTACTCCTCGTCGCCGATCACATGCCGATGCCGGGGGCCGTCGAAGATCTGGCTGCCGCTTTCGGCATCTTCTTCTCCAACGGCTTTCTCTACGATGCCGACGGCGAGTCTCACCTGCAGTTCACGCGCGACGCAGGCCTCGCGGACCACGCCATCACGAATGGCGGCTCCGAGAGTGAGAGGGTGGACTCCGTTCGCACCTTCACCGGCCAGGCCTTCCGCGCCACAAGCGAGGTCGAACCCCTGCTCACGGTTCCCGAAGGGAGCCGCGTGCGCCTTCCCGTCAAGGCCTGGAAGTTCAAAGAGACCACGCCATCCATTCGCGCCGACGGCATGCTGCAGGGAGCGGTGCTCCGTTTCGGCGAGGGCCGCCTGGCCGTCTTCGGCGAGGCCGCGATGTTCTCGGCGCAGTTCCAGATCCGCGACGACGAGCGCCGGGTGTTCGGCATGAACGAGCCCGAGGCGGAGCAGAACCCGCAGTTCCTGCTCAACGTCATCCACTGGCTCTCGCGGAAGCCTGGCTACTAGCCCCTGGGGCGATCAGGGTGGGCTTCAGCCTCCCGTCAGCGCCAAGCGGAACGCGGCCATCTCTTCGGCATTGCGAACCAACAACAGATCGTCGACCAGCACCGGGTGGTTCCAGGTCTTGCCCTCGATCGCCGGGAATCGCGCATGCTCGGTGAAGCTCTCGGAGTTCGCCGAAACGAGCGCCAACTCCCCCTTCTCCGAGATCACGAGGAGAAGGTCCTGGTCGGCCAGCAGGATCAACTGGCCCTGGCCGTAGCGCCCGCCCTTCCACTTGCGCTCGCCATTCTCGAGGTCGATACACGCGAGAATGCTGCCGTCGAAACCGATCGCATGGCCCTTGTGGATCACAAAGTCATTGAAGTACGGCTTCAATCGAGTCGAGGTCCAACGCTCTTCGGTTGTCCAGCCGCCGGCTCCCTGCTCGACCGCCAAGCGGCGAACTCCGACGCCTTCGCCGCCGTTGATCAGAATGTCGCCGCCTCCGATGATGGCCGGCTGCACAACCGGGTAGCCCGACCACTCGTGCTCCCACAGCAGTCGCCCGTCCGGTGACATGCTGACGGCTCCCGTCCCACTCAGCAGCAGGACCTGAGTCGTGCCGTCCAGGGTCAGTAGGTGAGGCGAGCTGTGTCCACCGCCGCCCTCGGGCCCGAACCAGCGCGAGTCGCCCGACGCGAGATCGTAAGCCGCGAGCTTGCCCTCGGCGGCGACGATCACGACATCCTCGACCACCACGGGAGAGCTCGAGAAGCCCCAGTACGGGATCTCGACACCGGTATCCGCTGCCACGTCGCGGGACCACACGCGGGCTCCGTCACCGGCTTCGAGCACGTTCAGGATGCCGGTCGCGCCGAAGGTGTAGACGCGGCCTCCACGCAGTGTCGGCGTCCCACGGGGCCCGGCACCCCCGTTCGACTCCCAGAACCTCGCGGCATCGCGATGAATCCAAACCGGGGCGCCGCTGGCCCTGTCGTAGCTGACGACAACTTCGTCGTCTCCGCGCTGCTCCTGGGTGAATAGGCGGTCGCCTTGAACCGCGAAGGACGACCAGCCGGGCCCGACCGGTCGGCGCCAAACCTCGACAGGCGGAGACGCAGCCCAGTCGGTCTCGATCCGAGGGCCATGGACGACGCCGTCGCGAAGGGAGCCACGGAAGCCCGGCCAATCCGCGTCGACCTCCGCGGCCCTCGACGAGCCGGCACCTGCCGTCGGATCCGCTCCGGCCTCGGCCAACAACCGTTCCTCGGCTGTCTGGCTCCACCGCCAGGCGAAGTGCGACCCGGTGGCGGAGACGCCCTCGGTCCTCACCAGCGCCCAGCCTCCGCACGCCGCCAGGAGCGTCGCAACCATCGTCACCCGCCGTACACCGTCAGAGAGGTTGCGGGTGGCCACCGCCCAGGCGACGAGGGCAAGGCTCAAGATCGGGATCGCGGCGATGTAGAGCAGCATTCCCATGCCGGCCGTCGCAACCGACTCGTCGACGATCCGCGATGTGACCGCCAGCCCCACAACCATCAGGCCAATGGCGCCCAGACGCTCGGACCAGGCGGCGCGACTGAAGAAGAGCCACCACAGAACTACGATCAGTCCGCCGCCGACTCCACCCAACGCCGCGGCGTAGCCGGCCGCAGTCGTGGGCACCAGGATAGGCACCAGGTACCAGGTCGCCCACTGCACCACCACGGCGACCACACCCGGCCATAGCCGCAGTGGTCGTTCCTGTCTCGATCCATCGGTCTTCGCGCTTGCCATGTCACCCCCTTGCAGCTCGACGTCGTCCTTCCGACGCGACGCTACTTCATTACGCATGGAGTCGCGGGTCTGTTTCACTCCCTCGAAGCTCAGAGACCTCGGCGTCGGAGATAGGGTAGGTCGAGCCAGCCAGAGAGACCGGGGGGGGCCTTGATTCCATGAGCAGGACAGCAGACGCTACGAACTTCGACCTAGGAGAGACTCTCGACATCCTGAGCCGTACACCCGAGTCGCTGAACGCTCTCCTGAGGGGCTCGAGCAGTTCGTGGCATGCGGTCAACGAGGGCCCCGAGACGTGGAGTGCCTTCGACATCGTCGGACACCTGGTCTACGGCGAAGAGACGGACTGGGTGCCACGAGCCCGAATCATCCTGGAGGAGGGCGAGGCTCGACCCTTCGACCCGTTCGACCGCTTCGCCCAGTTCAGTCGCTACCCCGACTGGTCCCTCGCCGATCTCCTCGACCGCTTCGCCGCGCTTCGGCGGGTCAATGTCGAGACCGTGAGCGATTGGAGCCTCACCGATCTACAACTGTCCCTACCGGGCCGCCATCCCGAACTGGGGCCCGTGACGCTGCGGCAGCTTCTCGCCGCCTGGGTTGTGCACGACCTCAACCACATCGCCCAGATCGCACGAGTGATGGCAAAACGGCACGAGCACGAGGTCGGCGTCTGGCGCGACTACCTCACGATCCTCAACGGGTAGCGAGACAGCGACCCAAAAGGTGAGCCGATAGACTGCATGCGTCTAGCTTCTCGAAAACCGCCGCCTGGAGGCCACGCCCATGCATAGCCCCTCTCTCCGTCTTCTAGCTCTGATTCTCCTCGTCGCCGGTCTGAGTCCAATGGGACTCGCTGTCGCGCAGGACCAGGCGCCTCCACAGCCGACCTTCCCGACACTGCCGGAGGACACGCCGGCAGGTAGCGGCATGATGCAACCCTGCCTCGAGGAGTTGGAGGGCCGCATCCGCTGCGGGCGTTACAGAGTCTGGGAGGACCGCGAGGCTCAGAGAGGACGCACCATCGACCTGGCCTTCGTCCTCGCCGACGCACTCGACCCCGCGGCCGACGACTCGACCGCATCCACGTTTTTCTTCGGCGGTCCCGGGTCCTCGGTCACCAAGCCATCGCCTTTCGTAATCCGCGCCGGCCGAGCGTTGCGCCAACATCGTGACCTGCTCATGCTGGACTTCCGCGGCGTGGGCAACTCCGGCCAGCTGGACTGCGGCGTCCCCTATCCGAGCGGCGTCGGGTCCCGCTTCGGGTCGATCTTCCCGCTCGACCAAGTCGCCGACTGTCGCGACCGACTCTCGCAGCGGGCGCAGCTCGATCTCTACACCTCGGCGCACAACATGGATGACCTCGACGAGCTCAGGGCCTGGCTCAACTACCGTACGCTCGATCTCAGCGGTGGCTCCTACGGTACCCGTGAGATTCAGGTCTTCCTGCGCCGCCATCCCGAGTCCGCCCGAACGGTGGTCCTCAACGGTGTCTCACCCCTCTTCACGGCCGGCTACGTCACTCACGCCAGAGGACTACAGAACGCTCTCGATGAACTCGTCGCCCAGTGCCGCGACGACTCGGCCTGCTCGGACGCTTATCCGGATTTCGGAGCGACTGTCGAACGCGTCCTCGAACGCGTCAGGACGGATCCACCAGAGGTGCTGGCCGAAGGTGAACCCGTGGAACTCGGCCAAGGGGAGCTCGGCTACGCTCTCCGAGGCCTTCTCTACCGGCGCGCCGGTGACGTCCCCGCTCTCGTCACCGCTGCCGACCGAGGCGATTGGCAACAGCTCGCCGACTACTACCTGCAACGTAGCGGCTGGGTGAGCGATGCAGATGGGGAGGCCGGCATGCACTTCTCCGTCCTTTGTGCTGAGGACATCTCACAGGTTGATGCCGAGATGATCGCGAAAGAGACCGCCGGGACCTTTCTCGGCGACTACCTCATCGGCGGGTATGCGGGCGTGTGTGCGGCCTGGCCCTACGCCCGGCTCGATCCTTCGTATTGGGAGCCGGTGACCAGTGACGTGCCGGCGCTCTTACTCTCCGGTAGCCGCGACCCCGTGACGCCCCCGTCTGGCGGTGAGGCAGTGGCCAAGCACCTCAGCAACAGCCTGCACGTGGTGGTGCCGGGCGCCGGACACGGAGTGGGCGGCCCCTGTATCGACGAGATCGAGTTCCGTTTCGTCCAAACCGGATCGCTCGAGAATCTGGACATCTCGTGCCTCGAGGCCAGGCCTCCGACCGTGTTCTCGGTGCAGGACGCCGCAGAGTAGATCCGGCGCAAGATTCAGAGCGCCCTTCCAATCTTCCTCGCGATGGTCCTGTCGATAGCTTGCGCGTCGGCTACGGCGCCGATCTCGAGCCCGCAACCTCAGCCCGGAACAGCTCCCAGGCCTCGAGCGTGAGACGGGTCAGGTCATCGACCGCCTGTCCGAGTTGCTCCTGATCCCGGTCGAGGATTCGCATCTGCTCAGCGCGTAGCTGCGCGTCCAGGGGGGCACCTATCTGGTTGACGTGGCCACGGCCGAGTTGCACACCGACATCGTAGGCCACCTCGGCCAGCTCGTCATGAGACGTGAGCGAATCGCCGATCTCGACCTCCTCGTAATTCTCGACCCAGGCGTGAATCCAGAAGCTCTTGTCCTGGAATCGGATGTACCCGAGGTGCCCGAAGGGCTCGTAGGCGATACGGGTCTGGCCCAGGAGGACCCGGAATGGATCCGATCCCGACGAGACCCTCACGCAATCGATTTCCGCAAGCTCTCGGACCTCCTTGACCTCGAGGACGGCGTCGTCCAGCGGGTCGTCGGTCGCTCCGCGGACACGTACCAGGTACTTCTGATCGAGGGCACTACCGACTCCCAGGCCCAGGTAACCAGTCTCGACCATCTCGTAGAAACGGTCGCCGAGGCCGGCGTCCTGCTCCAGCATCGAGACCGTGTAGGGGATCATGGCCTGTGCCAGGGCCTCCTTCTCGGCCTCGGGCATGGGCTCCATCACCGAACCGACCCACTCAAGATACGCCCCTCGGTCGAACTTGAACTCTGCCCTCAGGCGCTGCGCAACCGCGGGCGCCGGAGCCTCGGTGGTCGGATCCTCGAGAGCCGCTCGGTAGCCGCGCAAGACCTCGCCGAAGACCGCGTCGAGGTCACCGCAGTCCTGCCCGCGACAGGCCAGCCGAAGAGAAGCCCCGAACCTCAGAAGGTCGATGATCGCCGGCCCACTGGAAGAGTCGTCGAAGTCCGTCAGCCCTCTTCCGAGGTCGGTGATGGCGTACTGCTCGATGTGGGCGTCGCCATGCAGGTTGAAGAGGGGTGTCCCTTCGATCATGTCGTCGAACCGCTGGCAGATCTCCTGACTGAAGGGGATGTTGATGAAGCGAAAGTAGCGGTGAGGATTCTGAACGAGCTTCTCCAGCAGCTCCGGATTGCGCGAGAAATCACGCGTCGCCGGATCCACGTAGAGGGGGTTCGAGGTGTCTCGCTGCTCGACCGCAGGAGCACAGGAGACGGCGAGCGTCACCACCAGTAGGGCTGTGAAGGCCTTCCGTCTCGATTCAATCTTCACGATCGTCCAACTGTATCAACGCTCCTGATGACCTCCCGAGGAAGCCGCGAGGTCCAGGCTCGATACACTCCGCGATGCGTCTCACGACCGGTTGGCGCCCCCCGGTTCAGCCGCGCATCCCGCATCCCTCCGCCTCCGAGCGAGGCGCTGCTGAAGCACCTCGAGGAGATCGGCTACCTGGGGGACTGACGCGCCGAAGCCCGGTCAACCGACATCGAAGCCCATCAACTCGACCGGGCAGAGGTTGAGCTCCTCCACGGTCACCCGGATCATCCAGTTGCCACCAAGGCCCAGGCCGGAAAGGTCTGTCGGCGAGTACTGCGTCATCCCGCAGGTGGCGCAGTTGAGCCAGATCCTCCCGGCCGGCGGGCCATTCGTGTCGCGTCCGGCGTAGCCAGTTGGAGTTCGCAGCCCGGCGTAGAAGCCCGAGCCCGTCACCGAGGCCGCACCCTGGGGGATCACCCGCGAGGTGAGCGCGGTCGCTGGACAGGGCCCGAATGGACTGATGCTGGAGATCGGAATGAACGTCGCGGCTCCTGCCCCCGGCGGGGTCGGTCCGCCCTGGGCGAAGGCAAAGGCGGTGGCCGAGCCCGTGTTCATCCGCGTCGTCAGGCCGACGACATCGAAGTAGGGTCCACAGCCCGTCGGCGTGTCGAACTCAACGAAGTCCGTAACCGGCACGGCAGCACCGAGACCGCTCTCGCAGGTGCCGTCGTCGAACAGGAGGACCGACAGTCCGTCACCTACGGTGGTACGGGTCTGCGGCCCTCGATCCAGGGGCGGTAGCCCTGCGACCTGGCCTCTCGGCGGAGCGCAGGTCGCACAGGCGCTGACGGCAGCCTGGCCCTGAGCCTTGATCACGGCCCCCGTCGTCAGCAGGATAGCGAGTGTGACGACGCCCATGATGACGACCAACCGACGTTTCATCTCCATCGTGTGTCTCCCTGTGGCCTGTGTCGAACCCAGTGATCCTTGGCAATGTGAGACTACGGTAGCAGCTCCCGATCATCGCCCGCCGCTCACGGCGAGCCAGGAAGCTTCAGCTCCAGCGATGCAGGAGCTGACCGTCACCGGCCAAGTAGCGGATCACATCGACCAGATCGATCACCAACGAGATCGTCACCACAACAAGGTAGAGGGCGATCCACTTGCTGAAGAGCGACCCGGAGGGGATTGACCCACGACGCGACAGGATCCACAGATAGACCGGCGTCCAGCAGACGAGATGAGCCACGCCGAGGAGGCGGACGTACCCCACCTGCCCGTAGAGCCACTCCATCAGAACAGCCGCCGCGACCAGGCTGAGCAGTACCGCGATCGGCTCCCGGCGGACTCGCCAGCGCTCATCGGCGCGGTGGGCCACGAAAGCCAGAGCCAGCATCAGCGAGCCTCCGAGGACCCCGAGCCAGGCCTTCAGCCAGAGCGGCTCGGTAGCGAGAGCTTCGCCGAGCGAGGCGGGTATCTCTGGGTTCGTCATCCTGCTCGGACCTTAGCGCACCCTGCCGAACACTTCGGGCCGCGAGTACAGACCGTACGAGATGACAATGAGCAGCAGGATGTTCAAGATATCGAGTCGAAACCAGTGCCTGTCCGGGACGATCTGCCAATAAGTCATGAGGGCCGCACAGGGAATGGTGAAGACCAGGACGCCCACAGCGATGCTCCGACGTACCGCTCCACTCGCTGAACGATGCGCCTCGTTGAGCAGCACGGCGAACGCCAAGGCGAAGAGCCCGACGAGGCGTGTCCAGTCCTCGGCGTGCGGGCTCGAGTCGTAGCCCACCCCCGCGAACTCGTTGGCGAAGCGGGGAAACACCCCGAAGACCACTGCCCAGAACAGAAAGACGAGAGAACTCGAGCGGAACCAGGTCATCGCAACCTCCTGGTACCAAGGGTATCGAAGGGCGGCGGCTGAGCCGGCCGGACCCGTCCGAAGACGGGCGGCCGGACTCAACCCATGCAAAGACCGTTGCCTCTGAGCGAGGGCTAGTCGACGACCTCGATCTCGTAGATCGTCGTCGACCCGCTGACCTCATTGCCCACGATCAGCAGGGGTGCTCCCGTCGGACTCTCCTCGGCTGATACGAAAGCCATTCCTTCCGGACCGAGGTCCCCCGCGGTTCCGGCGACCGGATCGCCGGAGAAATCACGGTTGTTGAGGTACTGAACGAAGGTCACGTGGAAGGGGTTGGTGATGTCGAAGACGGCAACGCCGCCGACCCGCTCGAGGCCCAGGAAGGCGTAGGTCCGCCACCCGATCCTGCCGAGCGTCAGCGCCTCGGGCTCAGGCCCCTTGTCGTCGGACCGGTCGTCGAAGCTGCCGTTCTCATCGTTGGTCGAGTTGAATTCGCCCGGGAGAGCCGACGCGGTGATCTGTTCCAGCTGATCGCCGCTATCGAAGAGCACGTGGCCGGTCGGGCTGCGGATCGAGAACGAGCGTGCCCCGTAGGAGAAGATCCGATCGAAGTCGCCGTCACCGTCGGTGTCGCCGTTGACCACGGTCGTCTTTAGCCGCCCGAGGTTCTCGTCGAGTTGCAGATTCGCTGCGTCAGGGAAGGCTGTCGGATCCAGCACGAGATCTCCGACTCGCTCCTCTTCACTGAACCCGTCGTAGTCACGACTGTCGCCTTCATTGGCCAGCACGAGCAGAGGGAAGCCGAAGAAGTCGTAGCTGGCGATCGAGTCGGGCTGGTACATGCCCGAAACGGGCCAGTTGGCGATGTTGATCCCACCATCCCTGTTGCTCGCGTCCATACCCCGACCCGGCTTCTGATGGTCCTTGAAGCCGAGGCCGACGACCGCCACTACCGTGGCTGATGGGATGTGGACGATCGCCAGTGCGTTGTTCTCCTGCATGGCGACCCAGGCGAATCTGGATCCCCGACCCACGGCGATGTACTCGGGCTCGAAGTCCTGAGCCGCCGTCGCGCCCGGACCGTAGACTCTGACGCTCGGATCGAGCGAAGCACCATTGAAGGCAGAGAAGTCAGCGGTTCGGACGTCGGCCTGCGTCAGGGACGCTGCCCCACCCGAAATGTCAATGACGCTCACCGAGCCCTCGGGATCGACCAAGTAGTCATCGCTGGGCTCCCCTTCATTGGCCACCAGGACCCACTTCCCGTTGGGCGAGAACGTCACCATGTCGGGAAGTGCTCCAGCCTGAACGGCACTGAGGAACTGACCGTCCACATCGAAGAAGACGGCCATACCCGGACTCTGCTTGTCGTCGTCCTCGACCGCAACCGCCACCACTCCGTTCTTGACCGCAACGCTGTTGGCCGACGCTCCCCACGTGGCAACGGCGATCACGTTGACCAGAGTCGGGGTGGCAGGGTCAGTGATGTCGAGGACATCCACCGTCGCCGCCTGGGCGTTGACCACGAAAACCCGCTGTGTCCCGGGGTCGTAGGCCACGATCTCGGATGCGCTCTCGTCGAACGCGCCGGTCGTGAACGTTCCGACCACGCTCAGCTCGATACTCGAAGCGCGGGCGGCAGCCACCGGTGTCAAAAGGCAGAAACTCAAGACCAGGCTCGTGGCGAATCTGAAAGGACGGGACTCAGAAGGACTTCTCATCGGTATTCTCCTTGTTGGTGTGCTGCTGTTTCGACAGCGATCCACTGACGGCCGCAGCGTCCGAAACCCAACTAGATTCGGAACGCCTCGGCCTGCGTCCTCAGAGAATCGGCTTCATTGGCGAGATCTCTGGCAGCCACGACGAGCTGCTCCGTCGCACCGCGGCTCTCCCGGGCGCTCACCGCCATCAGTTCGATGGACTGGACGATCTCCTCGCCGCCCTTTCTCTGCTCCGCGGCGGCCTCGGAGACTTGCTGCGTCAACAGATTCATCTGCGTCGCGGCCTGAGCGATCTCTTCAGCGGCTCGAGCGTTCTCGACCGCGGCTGTCGCAATCTGGCTCGACAACTTCGCCATGCCGCCCGCTGAGGCGAGCATCTCGGTCGTTCCGGCAGCCTGCTCCTGCGTCGCGTCGGCTACCTGGGACAGAAGCGTCGACGACTCGTTCATCGACTCGACGATGCCGGTCATCACGTCCGCCGTGGTGGTCACCGCTCCGTGGGTCTCGGTCTGAACCGCGTTGATCACCGCGGTGATCTGCGCGGTGGCCTCGACCGACCGTTCGGCCAGCCGCTTCACCTCGTCGGCGACGACGCCGAAGCCCTTGCCCGCATCCCCAGCTCGAGCGGCTTCGATCGCCGCGTTGAGCGCCAGGAGGTTCGTTTGATCGGCGATAGCCTCGATCACCTCGACGATCTGGCCAATGTCTTCGGCCCTCTGACCGATAGCGCTCATCGATGCCTGGAGCGTTGCGCCTCTCTCCCTGGCCTGCTGGGTCGAGGAGGTCGCCGTTTCATCGACTTCGAGAATCCTCTCTGCGACGCCCTTGACGCTCTTGGTCATCTGCTGCAACGTTGCGGAGGTCTCGTCGACCGCCCCGGTGAGGCTCTCGCCGTTTCGGGCCGTCTGCCGCAGAGTTGCGTTCATCTCCTCGATCGAGCTGGAAGCCTGATCGACGTTGGTGGCGAGTGTCTCCGCGTTCTTGGCCACCTGATGGATCTGGGCGGCCATCTCGACCATGGTGGCCGACGTCTGCTCAGTGGCTCCTGACTGCCCCTCCGCTCGTTTGGCGATCTGCGTCGCCGCCGCGAGGATCTCGTCGGAGACGGAGGCCACTCGTTCCGACGTGGTCTGCAGGACCTGGATCAGCCGACCCAGCTGGTCCATCGTCGTGTTGACGCTCTCGGTGAGCGTCCCGAGCTCGTCGGAGCTGTACACCCTGGCCCGCGCAGTGAAGTCTCCGGCGGCGAGCTGCCCGAGGGCGCGAGACACTTCGTGGAGCGATCGCAGAGCCTGCCGGATGATCCCGAAGGAGAGCACCGCGAGGACCAGCACGGCGATCAGTGTGATGCCTATGATGCGAACGAATCCCGCCTGTTGCCCCTGCTTGGCCTCTTCGAAAGCTCGAGCCATGGCGCTCTCGTTGTGCGCCGTCGCCTCCCTGAGCCGCTCCTTGATCGCTGTGTACCGCGTGGCCATCGCGAGGAGCGACTGGGACATGTCATCGAAGGTCTCTCCGCTCAGCATCTTCACGGTCGTCTCTCGAGCGGTGCGGTAGTAGGCCTCGAAGTCCTCGACCAGCGGGCCGAAGGACGCGACGGTCGCGGCGCGATCGAGAAACTCCACCCTGAGATCGTCGGCCTCCGCGAGGAGGTCCTGGTCCGCGGCAGCGACGGCATCCTGGAGTCCCCGCTGAATCGCGGCGAGCCCGCGCTCGAGGTCATGGCTGACGGTCAGGGCCTGGTACTCCTCAGTCTCCAGTCCGACGAGAAGGGCTTCGTTGCTCGCACCGACCCAGCGGGTGACGGCCAGGATCAGCAGGAAGATGGTGACTGCGAAAGCCGGTATCGAGATGATCTTCCAGCGGAAGCTCAGAGCCCATGGTCTTCTGGTTGTCTGTTGTCGTGTTTCCATTGAGTCGATCCGGGCGCGGCGGCGCCCGGTTCCCTTTAATCGATCGTCAGCACCTTGACGCCGGACACATCCGTGCGCGCCGAGACGTAGCCAACGGCGCCAGGGTTCGACCTGACGAACTCGATGACCTCGTCGGAGGACGCTCTCTCCGGAGGCGGGATCGACCGGCCGGAAAAGACGCGCTGCTGCCAGTAGGCGTTCACGGCCGCGACAGTCCGGTCGTGAACCTCCTCCGAGAAGCGCTCGCGAACGGCGGACTCGAGGACGAGATCGACGGGGAGAATCGGCTCTCCGTCTTCCCAACGCGCCACCTTCTTGAGGAACATGCGTGAGAGTTCCTTCGCCTCGACCGAGCTCATCGTGTTGGACTGATTGACGACCACCACATAGGCCTCGCCGCCCTGGGAGAGAGCCGTCGCCGCCAACCCGATGCCGACGAGGCCGAGGACTGCACTACGGACGAACGATCTAGTCCTTGTCATCACTCAGAACCCGAGGACGACGGCGGCTCGGATCTCGCTGTAGTCACGGCTGGCAATGTCCTCGAACTCCTCGTTGTCCCGGGAGCCGCTTACATAAGCGTTTTCCAACTTGATGACGGCGTACTTCTTGAACCTGAAGCTGGCGCCGGCGATCCAAAGGTCTGCCGACTGATCTATGGCTGCTTGTGTTTCGAGGTATTGGTACTGAATGTAGGGAGCCACCGAGTCCTTGAAGAGATAGCTGAACTCCACGAAGCCTCCGAGCTGATCGACGTCCGGTGCACCGGCTGGGCCTTCGAGCTCCCCCATCGTGACCTCTGTCCAGAACCTAACCTTGCGGGCGTCGTACTGCGCGTGAGCGCTGACGCTGGAAAGGCTCCGGCGTTCGCCCCCTTCGTCGACGCTGTCCAGGTGAGAAGAGAGTCCTACCCGCAGCTCATCCGTCGCCTCGTAGACAACTCGCGCGCTGAGCGCCTTCTGTGAGTTGTTGTCCTCCTCGAACGGGTTCGTCTCTTCCTGATCGCCGTTGGTGAGTAGAACGTCGTAGTCGAGCGTCCTGTCCCCTGCGGGGAGCGTCCCGAGGATCGCAATCCCCACCTGCCGTCGTGGGAAGAACCGGAATCCGTCGCCGCTCAGCTTGTCCGGCTTGTTGGTCGCGAGAGGAATCTTCACCGAGTGAAAGCCCGACTTGTAGCTGTTCAGCGGGTTGTGAATGCCATAGGGCGTCAGGTACTTGCCCACCCGGAGCTTGAACTTCTCCGAGGCGGCGTACTCCGCGAAGCCGAAGGAGAGGCCGACATTGCCCCGCCCGTCCTCCGTGGCCACTCCGTGCTCGAGCACGACGTCCGCACCGATCCGGAAGTTGTCCTTCTTGAGATTGAAGACGATGTCGATCTGGTCCGAATCGAAGGAGGCGTTCGGATCGCCATTGCCTTCGTCATCGAGCTGGTACTCGAACTCGAAGCTGGCGTAGATATCGATCGTCAGGTCGTCGGTATCGACGACCGCAGCAACGGCGAGGGACGGCATCGCCACCAGAACCGCAGCAACGAACAGGCACTTCACTCTCATGGCCTAGACCTCCTGGTGTCAGATCTTCCGGACGTGCGCTCCCAGCGTTGAGAGCGCCCTCTTCAATCAAACGCTTGGTGGCCCCGGCCCCCCGATTGCTCTTGTCGACCCACACTTCCGAATACGCCGCTGTCCCTGGCGAGTCCGGCAATCTCTCTCATCTACATGGCGTCACATAGCGATACTACTGCGTGCAGAAGTAAAAGATCTACCCCGCAACCATAAGTGTCGGGGAGCCGCGGTTGGGCGCGCGGCCCTACCAGGTGATGCTGATTAACTAATAGGGCCCCATTATCCTTGCCTTTCGTGCTCCCGCACCAGGCCGGCTCGGAGCCTCGGGAGAGGTAGGCTTGGCAAACCGTGTTCGACGACCTGTCAGATCGACAGCCAGGTCAGGGGCTGCAGGAAGACCCTGAATTGCAGCTGGTTCAGGAGAGTGATCGGGAGTTCGAGAGACAATCCGCGAGGAACCTGGTCCAACGGGCCGCCGTTCTTCTGGCAGTGGCCAGCGCCGTCGCGGTCGCTCTGCGCTGGTCCATGGGGGGGCTTCAGCAGAACGCCCTGGTCGTGACAGCCGTCTGCATCGCCGTCTATCTCGCCGTCATCGTTCTCTCTCGATTCGGCCTGGGAACGGGACTGGCGGGCATCCTTGTCCTCGCCAACACTCTGGCCGTCGTCTGGTTCGGAGCCGCCGTTGTCGGTGGGATCGACGCGCCCGCCCTGGTCGTCCTGCCGCTATTGCCGATTCTGGGTGGCCATCTCGGGGGCACCCGACCGGCGGCAGGCATCCTCACCGCCACGATCGTCACGACAGCTTCCGTTCAGCTCTTTCTATCGCCGGGGCTCGCCGCGCTCTTCGACTTTCCCGTCGCCTACGAACAGGATCTCGGACTTCCCCGCGTTCTCATGCTCTCAGTTGCGGTCGTGCTGTCGGGCCTTTTCGCCTGGCTACGGCAGCGGCAGGTCGTGACCCTCGGGCGCGATCTCGCTCGCCGCCAGGTCTTCTATCGAGTGCTCTTCGAGAGTTCGAAGGACATCGTCGCAGTGACTCGGGTCGATGGTGGTTTTGTGGACATGAACGCCGCGGGACGGGCCTTCTTCGGCCTCGAAGCCTCAGACCTCTCGACTGTCAGAATCGAGGAGGACCTGTACGCTGACCCTGAACGACGGCACGAACTTCTTCGTCGCCTTCGCAAGGACGGCTACGTCAAGGACTTCGAGAGCCGTCTCCATGTCTGTGGCCGCAAGACGCTTGTGAGCGGCACCAGCACGTTGGTCCGGGACTCAAAGGGACGACCGGAGTTGATCCTGACAATCCTGCGCGACATCAGTCAGCAGCGCAATCGGGAGGCCGAACTCGAACGCGAGGCCCGGACCGACCCTCTGACCGGCCTGGCCAACCGCAAGGCCTTCAAGGAACGGCTGGAGAGTGAGTTGGCCAGGGTGAGTCGCCTGGGGGGGCACATTGCTCTGTTGATGATCGACCTCGATCGGTTCAAGGAGGTCAACGATAGCCACGGCCATGCCGTAGGCGACCAGGTGCTGGCCGACGTCGCTCGCAGGCTCTCCTCAGTCATCCGCGGACACGATCTACTCGCGCGGTTCGGAGGCGACGAGCTCTCTGTGATCACCGTCGCCAACCGCAACCTCTCCGAAGTTCTTCTGTTGGCGGAGCGTCTTCGAGAGCAGCTCGAGGAGCCGTTCCGTGTCGGCGAGGTCAGCGCGTCGGTCGGCGCGAGCATCGGAGTCGCCGTCCACAGCAGCGGCGAGGCGACAAAGGAACTGATCGAGCGTGCGGACCGGGCCCTCTACCTGGCGAAGTCGTCGGGCGGAAATTCTGTCGAAGTGGGTTGACTCCGAATGAAACCGACTCTCGGTAGGGCGGCGGGGTCACCCAAGGCCGCCGACTCTCTCGAGGCCCTCTCTTGCTAGAGTTCCCCAACGACGGGAACACATCGCGGTAGATCACAACCGGTCATGGCGAATCGCCGGTTCCACAGGCGAGCGCGGCTCTGCCGATGGAAGCATCAGGAGGACTCTCATGACAGAACAGCCAGCGGACAAGGATCAGCTTCGCAGCGTCGTCTGCGAAATCCATGGGCTGCGATACGACCCTCAGACCCGGATCGGTTGTGCGCGTTGTCGCCAGGACTCGCTGTCGGGATCGACTGACGGAGCGCCGAGCCGCAGCGGCCCGCCGCTCGTTGTCTGGATCCTCGTGACAGGGGCAGCGCTGCTGGCAGCGATCTTCATGTTCGGTGGCGACGACCCCATCGCGTCCGACGCCTCGGTCGACAGCCCCGATCTCGGCCGCTCGACAACGAGCACGCCCCGCCAAACGACCAACGCCCGCGGCGCGACCGCCCCGGCCACTGACAACTTCGAGACCGAGGATGCGTCTTTCCCGCCCGCTCGGGCCGACGATGGCTGGCCCACCTATGAGGCCAGAGGTTCGATCACGATCAGCGACGAACCCGAAGACGAGCCCTTTCTTCTCGGGGACTATGCCGCCCCGGACATCGACAGCGTCCGATTCCGGGCCATCGCCGACGAGTTGGTCATCACCTTCGAGTTCACCCGCACCCTCGACTCCCATGCCTTCGAGATCGCGACGGCCCTCGGGCCGGGCACCGTCTTCGTCGATACCGATCTCGACCCTTCGACCGGCGAAAAGGGCTTCGCCGGCCGCGTTGGCTTTGAACGGGCGATCCACAGCTACGTCGGCGTCAAGTACGACGCCGACGCCGAGTCCTTCATGTGGGTGAACGGCCTACCGGAGACGCCGATCGTCGAGTTCGTCTGCAGTCACGACATCGGCACCGTCAACGGCTTCTTCCTCGACGCCACCTTCGAGCCGGACCAGGAGGAGGCTCTGGAGAACACATCCTGTTTCGGCACGACACTCGAGGTCAGGGTGCCCTATGAGCGCCTCGGTGTCAGCGCCGGGCAGACGGTACGCCTGGCGACTGAGGAGAACATGGGCTCGGGCAAAGTGCCCCAGTACTTCCTGGCTGACGTCCTCTTGACGTTGGACTAGCTCTGCGGAAAGTTGCGGCACTGTCGAGATAGGCTCCGAGCCGAACGCTCTCGATAAGGAGGCCCGTCGTGCGAAAACCCAGCCTGACCTATCTGTTCCTCGCGCTGCTGGCCGCGACCGCAATCGCTCAGCCGCCGGAGCAACCCCTTCCCGACGAGGCCAAGCGTCGCCTGGAGGGAATCCTCGGGACCTGGGACTCCACCTGGCAGCGACTCAATCCCCAGGGCGAGGTCGTCCGCACGTGGGAGGGAACCGAAGAGGGAAGTTGGGCGATCGAAGGGCGTGTCGTCCTCCTGAGCACGGAAGTGCCGTCGCAGAACAGCCGGAGCCGGGGGTTTCTCTACTACAGCGAAGCCGACGGTCTCTTCCACCTCACCTCCGTCGACAGTCGCGGCGACCTGTGGCTTCTCTCCGGAGCACTCGACGAGTACGTGATCACCTCCGAGCCCAAGCCGCAGCGCAATGGCATGGAGTTGACCATCCGCTTCACCCATCACGAGACCGACGCCGACCACTTCTCCTCGGTCATGGAGACGAGCGTGGATGGCGGCGAGACCTGGCGACGGGCGGTGCTTCAGGATCTCGTTCGACGCCACTGAGTAGCCGATCAGGGGAGTAGAAGCATGAGCGACACCATCCGAATCCAGTGGACCTGGACCGAGAACGATCACGTTCGAGCCATCAGGACCCACCAGAAGTACAGCCGGCACGAGAAGCGCCTGCGATTCCTGGTCCCCGCGGCCAGTCTGCTCCTACTGGTCTACTGGCTGCTCTTCGAGAAAGACGCTCTCGCCATAGCAATGACCGCGGCGTACGCCGTCGTCGTCACGATCTTCCTCGCTCGACCGCTGTTCCTGAGGCGATGGGCCCGGCGGGTTTACCGCCAGCAGAAGGCTCTCCATCGCCCAATGACGCTCGAGCTCGGCACTGAGGGCCTCGTCTCGACACAGGAGAACGGAGGCCGGGGGCTCCTGGCCTGGGCGGACTGCTACCGCTGGCTCGAGAGCGCCGACGATTTCGTGATCTACCAGTCGGAGGCCCTCTTCCACCTGATTCCCAAGCGCATCCTCGACGAGTCGCAGGTGGTCCGGGTTCGCGAACTACTGACCGGTGGCGTTCCGGGCGGGCGCTCGACGTCCGTCTAGCGCCGTACCGCAACCTCAGTCGGGTCGCAGGGCCTGTGCCGAGACGTCGACGAGCTGGGCCGCGCTGAGCCCGGGATTTGCTTCCAGATAGTCCCGGACCAGACGAAACCCGAGGGTGTAGCCCGTCCACCTCGGCAGGTCCGTTCCAACACCGAAGAACCAGGCCTCGAAGTCGAACGCCGCGTTGTCGAAGTCCTCACGTGCGCGGTCGAGGTAGCCCTCGGTCCCGCCCTCCGGGAACGCCCTGGACCAGGGAGGCACCTGACCGGACAGCAACTCAACGCCGAAGTGGTCCGCCAGTCCTTCCGAGACCAGGGCCTCGAGTAACGTTCGATAGGGCCCGGGGCTGCGCCAGCGAACGGCGTGGTGCAGTTCGTGAGCCACGATGTGTGGCAGGCGCGCGGGCAGGATCTGCGCCAGGCCGATGAACTCAGGATCGACCACGATCTCGATCTCGTTGGGACCCAGGGCGTAGCCGCCGAGGCCCCAGCCGGGAATCGACCGCGGTGCATCCACCGACACGACCACGCGGACGACCCCGACCGGTATGGCTGCCGTCGCCAGGGAATAGGTGTCCAGGATCAACGAGGTGATCGTGGCCTGATGGTCGGCAAGCGCCGCGGGGTCCGAGAAGACTACGGTGGCGGGGGAGGGCGTTGGCGCCACTTCGGTGGGCGACGAACTGTCACAGCCCGGAGCGGCAATCACCAGGACGAACACAAGGGCGGCACAGGAGCCTAAAGCCCGACCGTCCATCCTCATCAGGGACCGTCGAGCTCTGAGAGGACGCGCTGGACCTCATTCGGGCCACCCTCCCGCAACACGCTGCCCAGCCGGACCGGCAGGTCGCGGCTCAATCTCCCCTGGAGCCGAGCGAAGATCACCCTCTCGGGACCGGCGCCAACGACCACGAGATCGCCCACCATGTCGCCCTTCGGCTTGATCAGAACCATCCCTGATCGACTCGGGTCCTGCATGCGCAGCACCTCTTCCCAACCTCGAACGGGGATCTGCGTCACATCGATCGCGGGCCCCGAAGGGGCCGACACTTCGTAGACCGCAACGTGGAGACTGTCGACGCCCGCGAAAGGGAGCTCGCCATCGTCGCCGGCGATGGCGCTCTTGATCATCAGGGTCGTGAACCGGCCGAGGTTGAGCTCGAAGGCGGCCAGAGGGCTCTCCCCCCGTTGGGCTCGTATCTCGGAGCGCATCAACTCAGGCGTGAAGTTGGTGGCACAGCCCGACAGCAGGCACGTGGCGAGGGTCAGGGCTAATGCATGGCTGCTCAATCTCATAGGAACCTCCAGAACCGTGGACTGAGACTACAGGGTTCGGCTGGCCCAGGGCCGTTGCGAGGCACACGGACAGCCGGTGACCCCGACCGGGTTGGCCGACAGATCATGTCGCAGCGATAGACTCCGACGTCATGAGACAGCCGGCAGTGCATCTCGCAGCGATCCTCGCGCTGGCGCTCGGCGCGTGCGCCCCTCAGCCCTCTGATCCCGACGAGACCCTCGCCGACTCCGTCGCCGAGGTCGAAGCCGTGGCCGACGCGCTGTGGGATTACTTCCTGGAGAAAGACCTCTCCCTGCGCGTGACCGAAGGCCTGCCGATCGAATCGCTACCGCAACTCAGCCTGGCCGAGACGCAGGCCGACGCCACCCACGCCGCGGAACTCCTCGACCGGCTGGACGCCGTCGACCTGTCCGCCCTGACGCACGAGGACTTCCTGACCGCCCGCGTCGTGCGGCGCGACCTAGAGTTCGTGATTGCTTTCGAGGCGTCCTACTGGAACGAACTCTCGCTCTCGCCCTACATATCGCTCTATACGTGGCGGCGCGTCGGCACAGTGCTTGCCACGCACCCACTCACGACCCCCGAGGGGGCACGGCGCTACAGCTCCTTGCTCGGCGACTACGTGCGCCTACTCGCCCAGCATCTGGCCAAGGTCGAGAGCCAAGCCGAGCGGGGCATTTGGCTGCCAAGGGCAGCAATCCCCGGCACGATCGCCATGCTCGAGGGATTCCGCGACCAGTTCGCGGCCCAGCGCACTCTCGAATCGGAGCGCGTCGAGACCCTCGACGCGGCCTCTCTCGCCGACCTCGAAGTCGAACTCGAGGGGCGCGCCGACGAGATCGTCGCTGGATACGACGCCCTCATCGAACTGCTCTCCGGCGAGTACTCCGAGCTTGCTCCGGAGACCGTCGGCGCGTCCCAGTTCGAGGGGGGCGAGGCGCACTATCGCAGGATGGCGCGTTACTTCACGACCCTCGATCTCGAGCCTGAAGAGATCCATGAGCTCGGTCTGAAACGCGTCGGAGAAATCAGCGATGCGATGCGTGAGATTCGTGAGGAGGTCGGCTTCACCGGCACGCGCGAAGCGTTCCACGACATGCTGCGCACCGACCCGCGCTTCGTCGCCTCCGATGCGGAGGAAGTCGAGGATCGCTACCGCGGGCACATCGCCCTCATGGAAGAACGCATCGGCGACTACTTCGTCGCCCTGCCCGAAGCCCCGTACGATGTCCGCCGGCTGAGCCCCGCCGAAGAGGTCAATTCGACTTTCGGTTACTACAAGCCTCCCGATTCGATCGAGCCCACCGGCTACTACAACTACAACGGGTCCAAGCTGGACGAGCGATCACAGGTCACTGCCCGCTCGCTCATCTTTCATGAGCTGCTCCCCGGCCACCACTTCCAGGTCGCCCTCCAGTACGAGAACGATTCCCTGCACCCCTACCGGCGCTACTCCTACTTCGGAGCCTTCACCGAGGGGTGGGCCGAGTACGCCTCGAGCCTGGGCGAGGAGATGGGTCTCTTCGAGGATCCCTACGACCGCTACGGACGCCTGATCATGGAGATCTTCCTGGCCACGCGCCTGGTCGTCGACACCGGCATGGGCACCATGGGCTGGTCTCTCGAGGAGGCTCGCGACTACATGCGCGCCAACGTCTTCCAGTCCGAGACCCAGATCGCCACCGAGACACTGCGCTACGCCACTCGCCCGGGACAGGCCCTTGCCTACCGCCTCGGCTACGAAAAGATCTGGGAGCTTCGACGCAAGGCCGAGAGCGAACTCGGGGACGCCTTCGATATCCGCGAGTTTCACGCCATCGTCATCGGCAGCGGAAACCTGCCGATGACCGTGCTCGCCGAACATGTGGATTGGTGGGTCGACTCGCTCCAGAGGGGAGCCGAAGAGGAGCTCGGCGCGTCGAGGGAAGAATAGGATCGGCCCGCGACACGTATTGATCACCATGGACGACGACAAGAAGCAGTTCACCAACCGAGACCGAGCGACCGGCGCCGGCATGGCAATGGGAATCTGCCTGGGCGCCGCGCTTGGCGCCGCGTTCGACAGGTTGGCTCTCGGCGTTGCACTCGGGGTCGCTCTCGGACCCGCAGTGGGCGCTGCGCTCTCGGCGAGTCGCAATCGTCGGAATGACTAGCAACGGCCTCTACGCTCGCGAGCTGATCTAGGTCTCGTTCAAGGGTCCAGACCCGGTGCGCAAGAGAAGAGAAGCAGCGCCTCAGCCCACACTGCCCTTGGGCGATCCTGTCCCGGATCCAGGAGTCGTCTCGCGACCTCGGCCGAGGAACCTGGACGGACCCTCCCTTTCGCTCCGCCCCGTCGAGCCGGAGGCCGACCTGGATGACCTGTTTGCCGCAGCCTCCGGCGACCCGGACCGTGATGCGATCTGGACCTACATGCACGTCGGGCCGTTCCCCGACCGGGAAGCGATGCTCGCCTGGCTGCGGGAGTGCGCCGCCGCGACCGATTGCGTGACCCTCACTGTCGTCGACTCAGCGACCGAACGACGCCTCGGCATGGCGACCTTCATGCGGATCCGGGAAGCCATGAGAACGCTCGAGCTCGGCAGTATCTGGTACGGCCTCGACACCCAGCGGACCCATGTGAACACCGAGACCATCTACTTGATGCTCTGCGAAGCGTTCGACCACCTGGCCTGCCGGCGAGTGGAGTGGAAGTGCGACGCTCTCAATGAACGCTCCCGCAAGGCCGCACTCCGACTCGGCTTCGAGTTCGAGGCGATCTTCCGGCAGCACATGGTGATCAAGGGCCGCAGCCGCGACACGGCGTGGTTTGCAATGCTCGACGAGGACTGGCCCGCGATCAAGGCGCGGCTGGAATCGTTGCTCGGGCTGTAGCGGCCGCGCCGCGGCATTCTCGAGCGCTGTCGAGACCCTCGAAGGGGATGCTAGCCTCCGACGATTCCCCGAGCGGGTCTCACTTGCCCGCTTCAGACGAAGAACGGAGATCTCCCATGGCCCCTTTTCAGACTCGCTCTGTCTCGACCATATCCGCGTCGATCGCTCTCCTGGCTCTCCTCGCAGCGGCGCCTGCCGGTGCCCAGGAGTCCAAGCCGGAGATGGCGCCCGACCCCGACAAGACCTCGCTCCCCAAGCGGGAGCTGCCGGCCGACATGGCCCTCACCGCGACGGACGAAGTCACGATACGGGGAGAGCGAGTGCCCTACAGCGTGACGACCGGTACACAGCCTGTCTACGGCGAGGACGGATCGACGATCGCGGCACTCCACTACACCTACTACGAGCGGACAGACGTCACCGACCAGGCGCGCCGGCCGTTCTTCATCTCCTTCAACGGCGGACCGGGCTCGGGCTCGCTCTGGATGCATCTGGGCTACACCAGCCCCAAGCAACTGGTGATCGATGACGAGGGTTTCCCGGTACAGCCCTACGGCGTTCGCGACAATCCGCACTCGATCCTCGACGTCGCCGACATTGTCTACGTGAACCCGGCCAACACCGGTTTCTCGCGCGTGCTGGACAGTGAGATCGACCGTGAGACCTTTTTCGGAGTCGAGGCAGACATCAGCTACCTCGCCGACTGGATCGACGTCTTCGTCTCACGCCAGGGGCGCTGGCGCTCACCCAAGTACCTCATCGGCGAGAGTTACGGCACCACCCGAGTGTCGGGGCTTGCCGGGGAACTCCAGGACCGCCACTGGATGTACCTGAACGGAGTGATCCTCGTCTCGCCCACGGGCCTGGGTATGGAGCCCGAGGGCCCGGCACCGCGATCGCCTGTGCTCAAGCTCCCCTACTACACCGCCGCGGCCCACTACCACGGGCAGCTCGCAGACGATCTCCAGAATCTCGACTTCCACGACCTGCTGGCCGAGGCCGAGGCGTTCACTCTGGACGAGTACCTGCCGGCGCTTTCACGCGGTGGCTTCCTGCCGGAAGATCAGCGCACCGAGATCGCACAGAAGGTCGCGCGCTACTCCGGGCTGTCAGCCGGGTTCGTGCTCGACCACAATCTGGCCGTTCCCGTCTCCGCCTTCTGGAAGGAACTTCTGCGCGACGAGGGCTACACCATCGGGCGCCTCGACTCACGCTATCTGGGCGTCGATCGCAAGGCCGCGGGCGACCGGTACGACTACTCGCCCGAGCTCACCTCCTGGAACCACGCCTTTGCACCCGCCATCAACCACTACCTGCGGGACGAACTGGGCTTCGAGACCGACCTCCAGTACAACCTGTTCGGCCCGGTCCATCCCTGGGAGGGCCGCAACGAGCATGATGTGGCCGAGGAACTCAGGAAGGCGATGGCCCAGAACCCCTTCCTCCACACGATGGTGCAGTCGGGCTACTACGACGGGGCGACCGACTACTTCACCGCCAAGTACGTGCTGTGGAACCTGGATCGCAGTGGCCGTCTGACCGATCGGATGAGTTTCAAGGGCTACCGCAGCGGCCACATGATGTACCTGCGCAGCGAAGACCTGGCGACCTCCAATCAGCATATCCGCGAGTTCATCGAGGCCTCGACGCCCGCCGAGGGCGAACCCGCCAGCTACGGAAGCGTCGGCGGGGGCAGCGAGTAGGGCCCCGCCAGAGCCTGCCAGCCGGCCGAATCACGATACTGTCGGTCGACCCACAACGCCTGATTCTCGACCCAGAATAGGAACCAACCCATGACTCGTCACGCTCTCATCGGACAGCTTCGGTTCACCCTCATCCTCGCATCTCTAGTCTGCCTGGCGTCCGCCGGCGTCGCGCAGGTGCCCATCATCCATCCGGGTGCCCCGGGAGAGCCGGCCGAGGAGCTCAGCGCCGACGAGGCGATCGAGATCGCCGACAACAGCTATTCGCCGGCGGACGTGATCTTCATGCAGGACATGATTCCGCACCATCACCAGGCCCGCGAGATGGCCGAACTGGTGGCGGATCGCACCAATCGACCCGAACTGATCGACGTCGCCGGGCGCATCGACGCCTCGCAGGCGGACGAGATCGGATTCATGCAGCAGTGGTTGAGCGAGCGGGGTGAGGACGTTCCCGATCCGACCGCTCACGAGGGCATGCACACCGACCACTCGATGGCCGGGATGGCCACGCCTGAGCAGATGGCCGAACTCGCCGCGGCCGAGAGCACCGACTTCGACCGCCTGTTCCTGCAGTTGATGATCGCTCACCACGAGGGCGCGGTGACGATGGTCGACGAACTGCTCGACCAGCCGGGCTCGGCCTATGACCCGGTCCTCTACGAGTTCACTTCGGATGTCACCAACGATCAGACCTCCGAGATCGAGCGCATGAACGTATTGCTCGTTGGGCTCTCCGACGACCCGCGGGCCTCGCTGTCCCCCGGGTTCGAGGACGCCGGGCAGGCCCTGCTCAATCTCGAGCTCGTCGCTTCATTGTCGAAGCCGGCCGGATTCTTCGATCCGCGCAATCCGGCGGAGCTGCCGGCGAAGCGAGTCATGCCGGACGGCGACGAGGAGGAAGCCGCCGCAACGGAAGAAGCCGCCGCTGAGGACTCTGAGGACGCTGAGAACGCGGAGGGTGAGGTCGAAGGCGAGGACGAGGAGGACGAGGACGACGACGGCCGTTCGCCGTTGCTGAGCTTCGCCAACACCGACATGGCCTTCTCCGGCGATGTCCTGGTGACCGGCAGCTACCACGGCTTCAACATCTACCGGCTCGCCGACAGCGCGGCCCCGGAGCTTCTCAGTTCCGTGGTCTGCCCGGGTGGACAGGGTGATGTCTCGATCGTCGGCGACCTGCTGATCATGTCGGTGGAGCAGACCCGAGGGCGGCTCGACTGCGGACTGGGAGGCGTGAGCGAGGACGTCAGCGACGAGCGGTTCCGCGGCGTTCGGATTCTCGACATCAGCGACCTGACCCGGCCCGTGCAGGTCGGAGCGGTCCAGACCTGCCGCGGCTCGCACACCCACTCGGTCGTCTCGAATGGCGCCGAGGACGGCAAGATCATCGTCTACAACTCCGGCACTGGCTCTATTCGCGAGGAAGAGGAGTTGGCGGGCTGCATCGACGAGTCCCCCGGCGACAACCGCACCGCGCTGTTTCGCATCGACGTCATCGAGATCCCCGTCGACGACCCATCCAAGGCGCGCATCATCGACAGTCCCGCCGTCTTTGCCGACCCCGAATCGGGCATTCTCGCCGGCCTCTGGAAGGGCGGTGACCATGGCGACGACACGCAGGACACCAGCGAGACCGACCAGTGTCATGACATCACCGTCTTCCCCGAGCGTGGACTCGCCGCAGGAGCTTGCTCGGGTAACGGAATCCTCTTCGACATTTCCGACCCGCTGAAGCCGACGCGGATCGACGTGGTCGTCGACGAGGGCTTCGCCTACTGGCACTCGGCGACCTTCAACAACGACGGGACCAAGGTCATCTTCACCGACGAGTGGGGCGGCGGCGGCCGACCGCGCTGCCGGGCCTACGACCCGCTCACCTGGGGCGCCGACGCCATCTACGACATCGTCGACGGCAAGCTCGAGTTCCGCGCCCACTACAAGATGCCGGCGCCACAGCTCGAGCAGGAGAACTGCGTCGCCCACAACGGCTCCGTCGTTCCCGTGCCCGGCCGCGACCTCTTCGTCCAGGCCTGGTACCAGGGCGGCATCTCCATCGTCGACTTCACCGATTCGGCCAACCCGGTCGAGATCGCCTACTTCGACCGCGGCCCGATCGACGCTGAAGACATGATCCTCGGCGGGTTCTGGTCGACCTACTGGTACAACGGCCTGATCTACGGGACCGAGATTCTGCGCGGCCTCGACGTCCTGGCCCTCAAGCCCAGTGAGTTCATGAGCGACAACGAGATCGCTGCTGCGCTTCTCGGCGACGAGGGCGGCGTGTTCAACCCGCAGCAGCAGACCGAGATCAGCTGGCCGGCCGAACCCGTCGTGGCCCGTGCCTACCTGGACCAGCTCCAGCGCGGCGATGCGGTGTCCGAGTCGCTCGCGGCCGAGCTCGGCCAGATCCTCGACCGCTCGGAGGCACAGCTGACACAGGGTGCGGCCGACGGCGAGCTCGCCTCCGGGTTGAAGGCTCTCGCGGAGACGCTCGGCGCGGAGGATCTCGGGGGGGCTGTCGCCAGGAGACAGCGGGCCGCCCTGAGTGAGACCCTAGGAGGGATCGCGGCACGCCTGCGCTGAAGACCCGATCCCGCTGCCGCTGAGAGGACGCCGGCTGTGGCCGAATCGGGCCGTCAGCGCCAAAGCTCCTCAACCTCTCGTTCGGTCGGCAAGGCCACGGTGATGTGCTCGGCGAGCCCGAGCATCTCTCTGCCCTGGCGCAGCTCATCGAGGACGTCGACCATGTGGCCATACTCCGCGTCGGGCCGTGGCTTCACGATCACCGGCTTGAACCTGTTGCGTTCCAGCTTCGGCCTCAGGTAACCGAGGAGTCCCGCCAGCTCCATCGGTCTCCGGTCCACGACCAGCGATCCGCCCCTGAGCACCTCGACGAGCACAGCCTCCACCGGGTCGACTTCGGGCGTCGGCTTGTCCTCCTCAGGGAATCGGAGGTCGAGACCTCGAGTGGCGGCAAAAGTCGTCGTCACCATGAAGAAGATGATCAGCAAGAACGCGATGTCCGCCATTGACGACGTCGGGATCTCGTCGCTGACCGCTTGTGGGGTGAATGCCTTCATGGTCCGCCTCCTTCGACAGGGTTGCCTTGAAAGAGCAGACTCCATCCGAGCCTCAGCAGTTCCCCCTCGGAGACGTGGGCTCGCGAGCGAGGAACTCCAGGGCGCCGACGGCGGTCAAAGAGGGTATGAGGCGATGGACCCCACCCGCCCAATCACCACAACTAGTCATCGCGGCAATGGCCTTGACCTGCGCCGCTTCCGGACCCACGATCGCTCAGGCCCAAACCAGCCTCGGGCTAGAACTCGCCGCGGCGGCAACCGCGCGCACCGCGATCCGAGTCACCTACGACGGTAGCTACCGGCGCCTCGAATACCCCGGCGGCGACGTTCCCGCCCATCTGGGCGTTTGCACCGACGTCGTGATCCGCAGCTACCGCGCCGTCGGGATCGACCTCCAGAAGGAGGTTCATCAAGACATGACGCGAGCCTTCCCGGCCTATCCTGCTCTCTGGGGTCTCGAGCGGCCTGACTCCAACATCGACCACCGACGGGTGCCGAATCTCCGCGTCTTCTTTGAAAGGCACGGAGTCCAACTGGCAGCGAGCTCCGATGCGGCCGACTACCTGCCGGGCGACATCGTGACCTGGGTCCTCTCCGGCAACCTCCCTCACATCGGGATCGTCGCCGACGCACGCTCCCGGGACGGACGTAGGCCCCTGGTGGTGCACAACATCGGCCGCGGACCCGTGAGCGACGACTCGCTGTTCGCCTTCCGGATCACCGGGCACTATCGCTATCCGGGCTTCGCGCGGAGCGGAATGACCCGCACTCCCACCCGAGCCCCAGCCCCCAGCCGTTGAAGCGGTCTCGATTCAAGGCACCGTCGAGGACCACGCGGTCGTGTCACCGGACTCGAAGCCATCCCCGAAGATGTTCCCGGCGTCCACACCGGCAAACAGAAGAAGGCAGGCGGCGATCGTCGCCCGACACCCTGTCATCGAGTGACTGAGATGACCCGGCTCCGGATTGGAAGTCACGGAGTTACGATAACCCACCATGCCTCCCCAGCCCCTCATCACCTGCCAGAGCATCAGCAAGGCCTTCGGCGACAGGCCGCTCTTCGAAGACCTCTCCTTCGGTGTGAGCGAGGGCGACCGAGTCGGCCTGATCGGCCCGAACGGCTCGGGCAAGTCGACGTTCTTGAAGATCCTCGCCGGTCTCATCGAGCCAGACGAGGGTGAGTGCACGCGCCGCAAGGGGCTGCGAGTCGGCTATGTGCCCCAGCATCCTGCTTTCAAGTCGGGCCGAACCGTCGGTGAGGTCGTGGCCGCGGCTTCGGGTGACGATGCTCACGAGGCCGGGATCGCCCTCAGCCGCGCGGGCTTCACGACGCCGACCACCCGCGCCGAGACCCTCTCCGGAGGCTGGAAGACACGCCTTGCCGTGGCCTGCGCTCTCGTCGGCGATCCGGACGTGTTGCTGCTCGACGAACCGACCAATCATCTCGACGTCGAGTCGACCGTCTGGCTCGAGTCGCTACTCGCGAGCGCGTCGGTGACCTTCGTCGTGATCAGCCACGACCGCTACTTCCTCCAGAACGTCGCCGCTCGCATGCTCGACATCGACCCAATCTATCCGGACGGTCTGCTGGCGATCAACGGCAGCTACGTCGAACTGCTCGAGGCCCGCGATGCCATGCTCTCGAACCAGGCGAGCTACCAGGAATCGCTGGCGAACCATGTCCGGCGCGAGGTCGCCTGGCTGCGGCGCGGACCCAAGGCGCGGACGTCCAAGTCCAAGGCTCGCATCGACGCGGCGCACCGGAGCTTGTCCGAGCTGACGGCGAGCCGCGACCGGACCCGCTCCGAGTCGACCGGGCTCGAACTCAATGCCTCCGGCCGCAAGACGAAGCGTCTCTGGCACTGCCATGCACTGAGCAAGAGCTTCGCAGGCAAGCCCGTCATCGAGAGCCTCGACCTCCTCCTCACCCCCGGCAAACGCCTCGGGGTGGTCGGCCCCATCGGCTCGGGCAAGTCCACTCTTCTGCGGATGATCGTCGGCGAGGTCGAGCCCGACTCCGGTTCGATCAGCAAGGTCGACGATCTACGAGTTGTCTATTTCGATCAGAACCGGCGAGAACTCGACTCTGCTCAGTCTCTCAAGCGAGCCCTCGCACCCGAAGGGGATGGCGTGGTCTACAGGGATCAACCGGTCCACGTCATCACCTGGGCGAAGCGCTTCCTCTTCCGACCGGCACAGCTCGAGCAGCCGGTCTCGCGGCTATCGGGCGGCGAGCGCGCTCGGGTCGTGCTGGCGAGACTGATGCTGCAGCCGGCCGACCTGTTGGTGCTCGATGAGCCGACCAACGACCTCGATATCCCAACTCTGGAAGTGCTCGAGGACTCGCTTCTCGACTTCCCGGGCGCCCTGGTCCTGGTTTCCCACGACCGGCAACTGATCGATCGCGTGACGACAGAGATCCTCTCGCTCGACGGAGATGGGGGCACCCGAAGCTACGCCGACTACGACCAGTGGATGAGCGCTCGTCAGGCCGCGAAATCATCGAAGAAGACCAGGGCCACCGCCAGGCAACCCACGACCTCCACTCCGCCTTCCCAGCGGCTCGGATACCTGGAACAGCGGGAACTGGACGGACTGGAAGAGAAGATTCTGGAAGCCGAGGTCGAGGTCGGCTCAGCTCAGACTGCGATAGAGGACCCTTCGATCATGGCGGATGCCCAGTCCCTGCAGGTGCACTTCGAGGCTCTCGAAGCCGCGCAGGCGGAAGTCGACAGGCTTTACGAGCGATGGGAGGAGTTGGAGGCGAAGCGGAGTTGAGCCCTTGAGAAGGAGCATGCGCACCCTGGTCGCCCGCCTGCTCGGGATCACGCTGCTGGTCTCGACTCTGCTCGCCTCAGAGACCCGGAGACAGTGTCGTCCGGCTTGATCCTCGCAATCCACAACGGGCGGCTGATCGACGGCTCAGGCGGGAAACCGGTGGAGGAGATCCAGCTCCTCCACTCCGGCGCACTGACCCGAATGCAGGTTCTCGTCGCCGCCACCCGAGACGCCGCGTTCGCTTTCGGTCGACAGGCCGATCTCGGCCGCGTGGCACCAGGCTGGATCGCGGACCTGATCATCGTAGCCGGGGACCCTCTTCAGGATCTGGAGGCGCTGGCCAGGGTCGCCAGAGTAATCCAGGGAGGAAGTGTTCTGTCTCAGCCGATGCAGGATGGAGGTTCCGCGGGCTCTTGATCTTCTTGGGTACCAGAAGGGGTAGAATCGCCCACTCCACTCGCCGGTTCCACTCTCACAGGAGAAGCACCTTGAAACAAACTCTCGCGCTAGCTCTCTGTCTGGTCGTCTTCTGCCTGCTCGCTGTTGCCACGACCGACAACCCCCGCTTCAACCAGGGTGGAAGTGAGCGCCCGCTTGTCGAGCCGGTCACCGGAACGATCGCCGACCTGGTGCCTGGCACCGTCAAGGCGGCTCGGCCAACCCGCGAGGGCGAGGGTTCTTCGCGGATCGAAAGCTCCTTCAGCGAGGCGGAGATTCGTCAGATGATCGCCGATGCGCTAGCTCTCCCGCCCGACCCGAACGTTCAGCGACTCGGGCAGACGGACGGGGTCGTCGACTTCTCGGTGGACACCACCTTCGACAGCATCGACGTCACGGATTGCTGCGCCTCAGGCACTCTGAACCCGCCCGACCCCGAGCTGGCGGTGGGCCCGAATCACGTCGTCGCGGTGGTCAACTCCGCCCTCGAAATCTACGACAAGACCGGAACCTCTCTCCTCGGCCCACTCGACTTCGAGACCTTCTACTCCGTCCTTGGTCTCGGCTGCACGATCTTTCCCTTCGACCCCAACGTCCTGTACGACGAGGTAGCCGACCGCTACATCATCGCGGCGGACGGGGACGGAACCGAGTACTGCGTCGGAGTCAGTCAGACCGGCGATCCACTGGGGGTCTACAACTTCTACGCCTTCCCGGTGGACGTGGGCGGCGCGTTCTTCGACTACCCGCACGCCGGCCTCGGCGATGATGCGATCTACGTGGGTGCGAACATGTTCGGCGGCGGGACCGGACGGGTCTTTGCCTTCGAGAAGGCGGCGATGTACGCCGGCGATCCCGCCACATCCGTCAATCACGATCTGGGAGGGGACAGCACGCCGCAGCCGATGAACATCAAGGGCACGTTCCCGGCCGACGGAGTGCACTACATCCTCACCTCGCGCAGCGGTGCTGGAGTCTTCGAGCTCTACTCCTGGGAGGACCCGTTCGGGGCCAACACTCTGACCGACGTCGCGACAATCGACCTACCGGCGACCCACGGAGTGTCGGTCGGCTTCGGCGTCAACAGCCCTCAATCGGGCGGCGTCTCGCTCGGCAGCATCGACCCGCGAGCGCTCGATTTCGAGTATCGCAACGGCTCCGGCTGGGTGACCAACCTGGTCTCCTGCAACCCGGGCGGCGGCACGGTGAACTGTGTCCAGTGGGGCGAGATCCTGGTCGGCACGGCGACGGTGTCACAAGCCGGCGTCTTCGCCACCGATGGCGAGTACCGGATCTTCCCGGACCTCGCCGTCAACGCCTGCGGAGACATGGCCGTCGGCTACACGAAGACGGAATCGAGCATCTTCCCCTCGGTGTGGGTGGCGGGTCGCGCGGCCGGCGATGCCCCAGGCACGATCCAGGGCGAGCTCGAGATCAAGGCCGGTGAAGTCGTTTTCGGAGAGAGCCGCTGGGGGGACTACAGCGGCATGACCGCCGATCCCGATGGCAGCACGCTCTGGTATCTGGGCGAGTACTCAAAGGATGTCGCCTCGAGCCGCAACTGGGGCAACTTCATCGGTAGTGTCACCTTCGATTCCTGTGCTTCGGGCACCATCTTCGCGGACGGCTTCGAATCGGGCGACACTCAGGGGTGGAGCAACACAGTTCCCTGATTGAGGGTCGCCCCGCCTTGCGTTCACTCCAGGAGGGGCTTAGAGGGCACTACTGGGGCATCCTGAACTCCGATCGATCTTCGATCGTGTTGCTCTCCCGCGAGTGCACCGTCGTCCGCTGCACCCGTTCTCCGGTATCGAGATCGAACTTCTCCTGTCTGAAGGCGAACAGCACGCCGTCCACCTGGCGATAGTCCGAGTAGCGGGATTCGTAACGCCGCACCTCGGGGTCCACGGCCGGATGCAACGCATGATCGCTTCGCTGTCGAACTACGAGAAAGGACTCGGCGTCCAGGTAGTAGCGGTCTTCGAACCCGTCCTCGTGCACGAGGTCGACCAGCCAGTAGCTCTCGCCCTCGAGCTCCTCGGGACCACTCACGCTAACGGCGACTCCCTGGCTCGCCAGTTCGTGCAGGCCGTAGATATTGCCGAGAACTCCTCGCCATAGGATCCCGGCCTCCTCCTCGGTGATCGGCGAACCTGTCGCCTCCCCCCGTTGCATGGCCCAGGCACTGCCATCCTCGCTCAGAGCTTCAGTGAACACCCGCTCCCCCTCGGCGAAGACGTCGATTCGCATGAGACCGTCACGAGTGGCTCGGTAGTGGCCGTCAAGAACCCAGCCCTCGTCGATCGTCACGCGGACGTCGACCGATTGAATCGCTTCGATCGCCGCAACCCCGCCTCTCGCTTCGGCATGGTTCTGGAGAACGGGATGCAGCTCTTGAGCGCCAGCACTCACGACGAAGACGAAGGTGGCGAGGAGGAGCGAGGCAGCTCTTGTCACTTGAGTCTCCAATCGGGTTGATTCGAGTCGAGGTCATAGAAGAGGGCAACCCCTACTACGCTCCCGCCAGCGAATAGATATCGCCAGGCCCGACTCGAGGGGTGAGCCGTGGGCACCACGCCCCTCCTTGGGGACATGCGAGATACTGCTCACGTGGGAGGGGAATCGAAATCCTGGCCGCGACTCAAACTCGCTGCCTGGTCAGCTCTGTGCCTCTCGAGCGCCTTGGCACCTCGGGTCCAGGCGCAGGCGCCGCACGGAGATCTCTCCATCCCCTGCATCGCCTGCCACTCGACCGACGCCTGGCAGCCGCTGCTCGAGCCACTCTCGTTCGACCACGCCACCACCGGTTTCGAGCTCCTCGGCATGCATGGCTCCGTCGATTGCATGACCTGTCACGAGCACCTCGTACTCGCCAACATCGGCAGCGCCTGCGCCGACTGTCATATCGACGCCCACCAGGGCGAGCTCGGCTTTGATTGCGGGGGGTGCCACGAGACCCTCTCTCGAGATCCGCGCTTCGGACTGGTGCAGCTCTTTCACGACGCGTCGCTCTTCCCGCTGACCGGGGCTCATCGCGCACTCGATTGCAGCTCGTGTCACAACGAGAACCCGCCCTTCGAGTTCCAGCTGACTCCGATCGACTGCTACGCCTGCCACCGAGACGATCTGAACGGCGCCCAACCGGATCACTTAGCGGCCGGTTTCTCTCTGGAGTGTGAGGGGTGCCACCGAACCGACGCCTGGTCACCGGCCGATATCGTCACGGCCGATTTCGATCACGACGTCTTCTTCCCGCTACGCGGCGCCCACAGTCCGCTCGATTGCGAGGCTTGTCACGTCGACGGCTTCGCACCTCTACCCACGGACTGTTTCGCCTGCCATCAAGACGATTACCTCTCCGCCCAGGATCCAGACCATGTCGCTTTGGCACTATCCACGAGTTGCGAGGCCTGCCACGGGACCAACAGTTGGGAGGGTGCGACCCAGGTCGATCACGACCTCTTCTTCCCGCTTGCGGGGGTTCATGCCGTGCTCGACTGCGACTCCTGCCATGAGGAGCAGTTCGCCGGGACACCTCGCGATTGCTACTCCTGCCACCAGGTGGACTACGCCGCCACCGAAGACCCCGACCATGCAGCCTCTGGGTTGGGCATCGACTGCGAGAGCTGCCATGACGAGAGCTCTTGGCGCGTCAACGCTCTCGATCATGACCCCTTCTTTCCGCTGCTGGGCGCCCACGGCAGCCTCGACTGCGAGTCCTGCCACGAGGAGGGCTTCACCACCGTCACCAGCGACTGCTACTCGTGCCACGCCGACGTGTTTCTCAGCGCGCTCAGTCCCGACCATGTCGCGGCTGGTTTCCCACTCGAGTGCGAGCGGTGCCACGGCTCGAGCACTTGGAGTGACGGTCGCATCGATCATTCGTTCTTCCCCCACATCGGCGGTCACGCGGGCCTCGAATGCACCGACTGCCATTCGGACGTCTACCAGGGCAACTCCGCGGAGTGCGTCGCCTGTCATCTGGATGACTACGACGACGCCGGGCACGCCGCAGACGGCCTGCCCCTGGAATGCGAGCTCTGTCACGACATCTTCGACTGGGGTAGCGAGGCGATCGACCACTCCTCGTTCCCCCTGATCCTGGGCCACAGTGGTCTCGACTGCGTCGAGTGCCACGACGAGGGTGGATTCGAGGGTGCGCCGGTCGCCTGCTTCGGCTGCCATGAGGACGACTACCGCTCTGTTCAGGACCCCGACCACGAAGCTGCGGGCTTCCCCAGGTACTGCGAGGAGTGCCACACGCTGGCCGATTGGTCGCAGGTCAAGTTCGATCACGACATCTGGTACTGGCCGATCTACAGCGGCTCCCATGCCACCGTCTGGGACACCTGCGCGACCTGCCACCCGACCCCCTTCGACTTCGGCCACGTCGAATGCCTGCGCTGCCACGAGCACAACCAGCCGGACACGGACACGATCCACTTCGGGGTCGAGGACTACGAGTACGAGACCGGGGCCTGCCTGACCTGCCACGCCATCCTCTAGCAGGCGCATCGACAACACACCGGCCTTCGCAGAGGCCTTCGGCTGTTCCCAGGGATCGGCGATGACCCGTCCCGAGGGCGAGGCATGTCGCATCTGGTGAGGCTCTCGCGGCGTGAGCTGAACTCCGGTCAGGCCCCGCCCAAGAAGAGGCGATTCCCTCAACGATAAGATTCTCCGATGGTGATCGATCGACTCTTCTCTCATGGCGAGACAACCATCCCTCCTGGGGGATCCAGGCTCTGCAGCTTCCGGTCTCAGCATGGCCTGGCCCTCCTCCTGGTCCTCCTGAGCAGCACCGTCGCCCCCGCCCAGGAGCCTCTCCCTGAGGCCCCCGCCCTCACCGGCAACGCTCAAACCCACGCGGTGAGCCTCGCGACCTCGGAGATCAACCTCGACGGCGCGCTCGACGAACAGGCATGGCAGGACGCGGTCGCGATTCCGATCCTCTACGAGTGGTCCCCGGGCAACAACACTCCGGCTGTGGTCGAGACCACGGCCTACGTCACTTACGACACCTCGAATCTCTACGTGGGTTTCAGGGCTCTGGACCCGGATCCGTCGGAGATCCGGGCACACCTGATGGACCGGGATCAGATCGACACGCTGATCCAGGACGACTACGTGATCGTCTCGATCGACACTTTCAACGATCAGCGACGCAACTTCCAGTTCCGGATCAACCCGCTGGGCGTGCAGGCCGACGCCCTTTCCAGCGAGGTCGACCGAACCGAGAACTGGTCCTGGGACATGATATGGGAATCGAACGGCCGGATCACGGACGTGGGCTACGAGGTCGAGATCGCGTTTCCGTTCAATCAGCTGCGATTCCCCAACACCCAGGAGGCGCAGACCTGGGGGTTCAGTGTCGGGCGGTCATACCCTCGCAGCACGCGCCACCGCATGAGCGCAGAGGGGCGCGACTGGGACCAGTCCTGCTTTGTCTGCCAGTTCGACAAGCTGACCGGCCTGGAAGGCCTCGAGCCCGGATTGAATCTGGAGATCAACCCAACCGTCACTGCCTCCCGAACCGATGAGCTCGATGCTTTCCCGGATGGTGATCTGGCGGACGGCGACGAGGAGGCCGAAGGCGGCCTGACAGCCCGCTGGGGCATCACTCCGAACATGACCCTGACGGGCACGATCAATCCCGACTTTTCGCAAGTCGAGGCGGACGTGGCTCAACTCAACGTCAACGAGCGCTTCGCGCTCTTCTTCCCTGAGAAGCGACCCTTCTTCCTCCAGGGTGTCGACTCCTTCAATACGCCGAATCGCCTGATCTTCACCCGCACGATCGTCGACCCCGACTGGGGCCTCAAGCTGACCGGCAAGCAGGGTGCCCATGGACTGGGCCTTCTGGCCGCCGAAGACTCCGTCAACAGCCTCGTCTTCCCTTCGAGTCAGGGCTCGCGGTCGACCCTCTTGGACGAGTCCATCACCAGCGCAGTGGTGAGGTACCGTCGTGATGTCGGTGCCTCGTCGGCGGTAGGCCTCCTCTTCACGGGCCGGGAAGGCGACGATTACCAAAACCAGGTTCTGGCGATCGACGGCTTCTTTCGGCCCCGCGACACCGACACCCTGATGATCCACTACGTGCGCTCCGACACTCAGTACTCGAGCGCCGTGGCCGCGGAGTTCGACCAGCCCCTCGGGTCGTTCGAGGACGATTTCTGGGAAGTGCGCTACGAGTTCAACAACCGTGACTGGAACTTCGCGGTGGATCATGAGGACTACGGTCCGAACTTTCGCGCCGACAGCGGCTTCGTCCCGAGAGTTGGCATTCTCAAGACACAGTCGGTGGGTTCCCGTCGTTTCTGGGGCACCGACGAGTCCTGGTATGACCGTTGGACCATCGGCTACTACTTCAACCACACGGAAGAGCACGACGGCCAGCTCACCGACCAGATCTTCCACATCTACACCTCGGTGGTCGGACCCCGCCAGTCGGTGGCCAGCGTGGAGGCGACGCGGTCCAAGGAGTACTTCAACGGCGTCCTCTACGAGGAGCTCGACTCGACTTTTCTCTCGTTCCAGATTCAGCCGAGCGGAGCCCTGCGGCTACAGCTCGCGGGGTCGACCGGCGACGCGATCGACTACGCCAACAATCAACCGGCCGACCAGGTGCTCATCATCCCCGGGGTCGAAGCCAAGATCGGCCGGCACCTCAACGCCAGTTTCGACCACACGCTGCAGCGACTGGATGTCGCAGGTGGAGAGCTGTTCGAGGCCAACCTGAGCCAGCTGAGCCTGGTCTACAACTTCAGCGCCCGCATGTTCCTGCGCGGTGTACTGCAGCGTCTCGACATCGAGCGCGACCCCGACCTCTACACGTTCGCAACCGAGCCAGAGACCGAGACGCTCTTCAGCCAGATCCTGTTCTCCTACAAGCTCAACGCCCGTACCGTTCTCTTTGCCGGTTACGCCGACAACCAGTTGGGCTTCCAGGGCATCGACCTGACCCGGACCGACCGCACGCTCTTCTTCAAGATCGGCTACGCCTGGATCCTCTGAGACCGCTCTGCCCTTAGCGGCCCCGCCGAGGCCGGGATCAGCCTGCCTGCTTCGAGCCCGTCGCCTTGAGACAGACCAGGAGACTCAACGGTGCTGTCAACACCAGGGTGCCAACCTTGTACCAGACAGGTTCGGCACCCAGCCCGATCGCCAGATTGGCCACGGTCGCCAGGGCGATCAGGCCCGAGACGATGTAGCCCGCCCATCGCTGGTTCCCGCCCGACGTCCTGGCGGCCAGCCAGCCCGAGGCCAGGCCGATGAGCGCCAGGCCAACCAACCCGAGAGCGATGATCGGGGCGCCCTCGCCTTCCATCACCGGGCTCACGAGCAACATGCTCCCTACTGCGTAGGCCAGGTAGCCCACAACACTTGCCAGGATGATGCGCAGCACCTTCATGGGAACGCCTCCTCGGTTGAATGGATCGCCCTCGGCTCCGTTCTGGTACGGGGCTTCAGGGGCTTTTGTTGCCGGCGGAGGCGACCAGGCTCATCCACTGGAGATCGGCACCCACGGCGATCTGCCCGGTGTTCGTGGCCGACAGCGACGCCTGAGACAGGCTAGCGAACGTCTAGGACGCACCCTGAATATCGCGCGCTGCCGCAATCCCCCGGCCATCCAGAATGAGATTCTCCAGGATCTCGTTCTTGTCCTTCTCCTCTTTGCCCTTCTTGTCGATCGTCACGGCGACAGACGTGAGGTTGAGAAAGCCCACGTCCCCGCACTGCGGGCAGACGCTGAGTTCGATCTCCGTGTGGTCGCCGAGCTGCGCTTCATCGGGCGAACCCAGGCCTGAAAGAGCTGCCATCTCGCCCCCTTCGAGCGAGGATCTGAGGGCCGCCGGATCATTGGTCGGTCCCACTTTGACTCCCGAGAAGACCTCCTCCGCCCAGGTGGAGCAGCGTCTGCAGTAGGGCGTCGACGCAGCTCCACCTCGACAGGCGACGGCGGAGAGTCCGACGATCACGAGCGCCTCGACACCCCAAATGGCCCACAGAGCACCGCCGGTCGGCGTCCATGACATCAGAGTCCAGACGCCGTCGGTGTTGACCAACCCGATCAGCTCCCAGACTGCGGCCGGATCGATCACCCAGAAGCTCTCATCGCTTCTCCCGATCAAAGCCCGCAGCCACGCGACCCAACCGACATAAAGCCCCAGACACCCCACCACGGCACCCAGAACAGCAGCTCCGCCGGGCGAGCGCAGGTGGCCCTTCTTCGCCCCCAGCCAGGTTGCAAAGCCCAACGCGAATCCAAAGCCGAAAGTGGCGAGGGCGTTGAAGTAGACGAACGGGTTGTACTGGACCAGATAGCCGTAGACAAAGCCTAGGACGACGGCGGCAACCGCACCGTAGAGCAGGCCGTAGACCAGTCCGCCTGCAGGCACGGTCCCGTCCGGCCGGTAGTAGCGATTCGACGAGAGAGTGCCCGAGTCCTGGAATGAGTCCATGTCGCGTCCCTTCCTTCCGACGGCCCGGCTCGCCGGGTCCGTCCAGTCATCGAATGAGTTAAAGAGTGATGGTGGCACATGCTAACTCTCAACTTCCAGGCTGTCCAAGGGCTGTCGGTTCCCGGCCCGTCGTCAACGAGAGCCTCCGCATGGAACAGCAGCTGGTACAAAGGGCGCATGAGACGCCTTCCGCCCCCCCTCCGTCTGGCGATCATCGTCATCGTCCTCGGGGTGGTCTGGTACCAAAGATCCTCTCGCGAGCCGTCCAGTCCGGCGGCGGTGCAACCCGATGGCGGATCGGTCGAATCCCTGTTCGACCGAGAGCTGTCCGACCGTTGGGTCGAGTTCGAAGGCAGGGTCGTCCGACTTCTGCCGGACGACAACCAGGGCTCTCGGCACCAGAAGTTCATCGTCGAACTGGCCTCCGGTCACACCGTCCTCGTCTCACACAACATCGACCTGGCCCCCAGGGTCGAGCTGGCGAGAGATGACCGTGTCCAGGTGCGCGGCGAGTACGAGTGGAACGACCGGGGCGGGGTCGTCCATTGGACTCATCGGGACCCTCAGGGCCGGATCGCGGGCGGGTGGGTGCGGCTGAGAGGCCGGGAGTACCGCTAGCCCTTCACAGCCCATCTACGGCAGCCTCCGGAACTACTCGATCCCTCCCAATCGGCCGCCGGCAAGGAGAACCCCATGAAACGAACCCCGCTCACCTCGATCTTCGTACTGACGTTGATGCTCGTCGGCCCGCTCTGCGGTGCCCAGGTCCAATCCGGGATACCAACCGGACAACTCGCTTTCGGAGCCTTCCTTGCGACCTTTTCCCCCGACGGAGGGTTCGAGATCCACGGTGAGGGGTGGCCGCCCATGGCTGGGCAGTACGAGGTCGACGGCTCCGAGATCGTCTTGAACCTCGATGTACCGGACGGCCCTGAAGGCTCCGAGGCGCCCGAGGGGTGCGATCAACCCGGGCGATTCGGCTACCGGGTCGAGAACGGACATCTCAGGCTTCAGCTGGTCGAAGACTCCTGCAGGCTTCGCGGCATGGTTCTCGACAACAGCGACTGGCGACCGGCGGACGAGGAGGTCGTGATCCCCGAGCGCACCATCGTGCTCACCTCGGCCGGATCCGTGGAAAGCCTCCCGGAACCTGCCCCGGCTGACGGCGCCTGGCCCTCGTTCCGTGGCGCCGACGCTTCAGGCGTTGCCGATGGCATGAACCTCCCCGACTCATGGGACGTCGAGACCGGCGAGAACATCCTGTGGCAAGCCCGGATCCCAGGCCTCGCGCATTCAAGTCCCATCGTCTGGGGCGACACGATCTTCCTCACCACCGCCGTCAGCGGAGAAGAAAGCGCCTCCTTCAAGCCCGGACTCTACGGTGACGGCGCCGCCTCAGAAGACCGTTCGACCCACCGATTCGAGCTCATGGCGCTCGACAAGAGGACGGGCGAGGTGCGCTGGACACGATTGGCCGACGAGGCGCCACCGATCGACAAGCGGCACATCAAGGCAACCTACGCCAACCCGTCTCCGGTGACGGACGGGCGGATCGTCGTGGCTGCATTCGGATCGCAGGGGGTCTACGCCTACGACGTCGAAGGCAACAAACTGTGGGAGGTCGACCTCGGTCACCTGAACCTCGGCGCCTACGACGTGCCGAGCTACGAATGGGGGCCGGCCAGTTCACCCATCCTCTGGGAGGGTGTGGTCTTCCTCCAGTGCGACACGCAGACCGACTCGTTTCTCGTCGCCCTCGACGCCCGGACCGGAGAGACTCTGTGGAAGAGTGACCGTGACGAATTGCCGACCTGGGGCACTCCAACGGTCGTCCCGGCTGAATCCGGCCCCGAGCTGGTGACCAACGGCGCCAACTTCATCCGCGGCTACGACCCGAAGACCGGGGAGGAGCTCTGGCGGCTCGGTCGCAGCTCACAGATCACGGCGCCGACACCCATCTACTCGGACGGCCTGATCGTCGTCGCCAGCGGCCGTGGGCCCGAGCGACCGATCTTCGTTATTCGGACCGGCGCCCGCGGAGATCTCACGCTGCCGCAGGGCGAGACCACCAGCGATGCGATCGCCTGGAGCATCGAACGGCGCGGCCCCTACATGCCCACACCGCTGATCTACAAGGGACGGCTCTACGTGATCAACAACAATGGCGCCTTCGCAGGGTACGAACTCGCCAGCGGCAAGGAGCTCTTCCGTGAACGCACGGACCACGGTGGCAGCGGCTTCAGTGGTTCTCCGGTGGCGGCTGACGGCAGGATCTACCTGCCGGGCGAAGACGGCGACATCTTCGTTCTCTCCGCCGGTGATGAGTTCGAACACCTGGCGACTTTCGCGATGGGAGATCCGATCATGGCCACGCCGGCCCTGTCGGAGGGCGTGATGTACGTTCGCTCGCAGTCGAGCCTTTTCGCCATCGGTCGCAAGTAGATCCTGCGGGACTAGTCCTGCTGCCCGAGGTCGAGGGCATAGAACCGTCCAGCGCCGGTCCCGACATAGGCCGTATCGCCCTCTACCGTGAGGTTCAAGACGCCATTGGCCTGGGTCAGCATCCGATCGATCGCCCAGGAGTCTCCCTGGTGCCGCGTGAGGCCTTCCGGCACGATCTCCGGTTTGAAGAAGTCCGCCCAGGCCACCTGCTCAGGTCCCAGATTCAGGATCTCCTCCCCCTCTCCTGACACGGTGTCGATGCTGAACAACCGACCTGTCAGGGTGCCTGCCAGGAGATCCGAGCCAACGAGTTCGGGCTGGGCGAAGACAGCCGAGCCGGTCTGGTAGAAGAGCGTCTGAGCGCCCGTGGACAGGAGATGCCCCATCACCGCATTACCGTCCGACAGACCGTAGTAGACGGCGTCTCCGCTGATCACGGCAGGCGATCCGATCCAACTGGCACCTACCTTCGTGCTCCAGGCTTCGGTCCCGTCGTTGGCGTCGAGCGCGTAGAAGTAGGTCCCCCGGTTACCGACGAAGACGCGCTCCCCATGAACAACCGGCGTCAGGTTGCAGCCGACGTAACCCACCCAATCCACGCCCTTGCTGCTCGGCGCTTGTGCTTCGAATCGCCACCGGAGCTTCCCGCTGGCCGCGTCCAGGGCATAAAGGCTGTTGTTCCAGCCGGCGACGATCACCGCGTCCTCGTAAGCCACGACATCCGCGGTCACCGGCCCGACGGGAACCCGCCATAGGACCTCGCCCGTCCGCCTGGAGACCGCATGAACCCCATCACTGCTGCCGAAGATCACCGTGTCACCCTGCACGAGCGGCGCGGACCGGTACCAGCCCCAGGGATCAGCCAGAATCTCGCTGCCCCATCCCCAGCTTCTCCCGTCGACGAGGGGCCCGAGATCCTCACTCTCATAGGTCCAGAGAGCCCGCCCCTGCACATCCACCGCGTGCAGTCCCAGCGAGGAGTGGACGTAGAGGACGTTCTCCTGCAACGTCAGATTGGCGGCGACCTCACCCTCGAGGTCAAGCTGCCAGAGTTCCTCTCCATCCAGACTCAGAGCGTAGAGAATGCTGCCTCCGGCGACGTAGACGGCCGTCTCACCGAGAGCCGGCTTGCCGAGGACCCTGCCCTCGGGCTCGAACTGCCACCGGATCTGAGCGGCCGAGACCACCGAGCTCGAGACAAGCAACAGCAGAAGGAACGTTCGAAGAAGAGTCGCTGAGCGTCCGGACATGGAAGTCTCCTCGGGCAGAATGCCCTGGCTCTTGGTCGTACGGCCTCAGCCCTCTGAGAGTTGCAATCCCCCTTGTCCGGCGGCTGCGATCTAGGGGAGGCCGTGGCCGCCTACCGGTTGAGTGACCGCGACCGGCTCCATGCCTGCGATCATCTCCCGGCCCTGGGCGATGGCTTCTCTGACGGACGGGAGCTCGAGCGAGGCCGCGTGGCTCTCGGGCGAGTCCCAGACCTCGGTGACCCAGATCGCGTCTTCGTCTCCCGGATCTCGCGCCACGACATAGCTGAGGCATCCAGGCATACCGGCCACGCCTGCCAGGAGAATCTCGATGAGAGCGTCCCGTTGTCCGGGCGTGGTCGTGATCTTCGCGATGAGTCCGTGCATAGGCTCGTCTCCTCCGGCCGTCGCCAACGACGGCGTGCTGAAAGCCAGGATTGCCGCCCCGGCGATGAACTGTCGACGTGTGTTGCGCATGGGTTGGAATCGCCTTCCGGCGAGGGCGTGGTTCGGCCTCAATCAATAGTGAGGTGGCTTTTCGTCGGCGGGGCCGATCTCCGCGTCGCCCGCTCGAAGCTGGTCGGCCAAGCCGGCGACACGGCGCTCCAATCGCTCGAGACGCTTAGCGATCAAGCGCACCTCCTCGTCGAGATCATGGACCGTCTGCCCCTGGAACGCCACCCGGCTCTCGAGATCAGTGATTCGCTCTTCCATCGGTGGATTGTACTGACCGACAGCCCGAGACAGAGGGCCGTGCCCTCTCATGACCCAGCGTCGAACGCGTCCGTGGCGCGTCTCTCGCGACCGAAGCCTCAACAAGTGGGCCGGTGACACGTACCATCCAACAATGGACAACCATGGAGCGCGCGACGTCAGGACGCAGGACGAGGCGTTCGTAGCCATCGGACCGTTCGTCCTCGATCGTGCCCGAGGCCTGTTGCTGGACGGACAGAAGGAGGTGGAGATACCACGGCGATCTCTGCGCCTGCTGGAAGTTCTCGTCGACTCGGCCGGCGAGACGGTCTCCAAGGACCGACTCGTGTCCGAGGCTTGGCGGGGTGCTTTCGTGTCCGACACCTCGCTGACCGAAGCGGTGAGCCGACTGCGCCGAGCCCTCCGCACGAACGCCCGGGAGCAGCGCTACATCCGCACGATCCACGGTCGTGGCTACCGCTTGACCCTGCCGCCAGCTCCGGGCCCCGAAGCCGCGACCGGATTCGCCTGGTGGCGAATCGCGGCATCCGTCGCCTCATTGGTGTTGCTCGGCGCACTCAGCGTGTCGGAGTTGGGTCTCAATCCACTCTCGAACTCACCGACCGACAGGCGACCTCCCCGCCCCAGATATCGGCTGGCGGAGGTGGCTCTCGACGGCTCGAGCCTGGTCGAGTACGGGGTCCCTTCCCTACCCCTCAAGGGATTCTCGGTCGACCGCACAGAGGGCCGAGTCGCCTTCTCGATGGCCAACGGCGACGGCTCTGACGCCTGGGTCTACGAGCCCGAGCGCGGTGAACTCCGGAGCTTTGCGACGGGGGGCCGGTTTCTCGATCCAGTCTGGCGCCCCGGCGGCCAGGCTGTAGCCCTTGCGGAGCACCGCAACGGGAGCTTCGACCTCGTGCTCAAAGAGGTCGACAGCGAGCACCCGCCGCAAGTGCTCCTCGAGGCCGAGTTCGATCAGTACCCGGAATCCTGGTCTCGCGACGGCCGTTCGCTCGTCTTCTCGCAGAAGACACCCGCGACCGGCTACGACCTCTGGCTACTACGCCAGCACGCCGACGGCAGTTGGCAACCGGTCGCCCTCGTCGAGACCGCTGCTGACGAGGCCTTCGGAGCCATCTCTCCAGACGGACGATACGTGGCCTTCGCCTCGATGAGGGGCCCGCGTTCGGAGATCCTCGTCGCCGATCTCGGCTCCGAGCGGGCACCGTTCCGAGTGTCCAGGTCCGGGGGGGGCTACCCCTTCTGGTCGCAGTCCGGAGATCTGCTCCACTACGTCGAGGGCGATGCCCTACTGACGGTGCCGGCGTCGCAGCTCAGCGGCGGTGCAATCCGGGACCCCCATCGCTCCAACCCGGTCGCAGGTCTCTATCTGGCCGGATCCACACGCAACGCCGACAGAATCGTCGTCGCCACACTCGAAGAGACAGCGATCAAGCTGCGTTAACAGTTTCTTAAGGACATCGCCCTCGGTCGGAGGTGAGATCACGATCGCGGGCGATCAGCCCCACGAACTCCAACCCTGGAGGTGGCGATGTCCCATCGATTTCTGCGTGTCGTCCGGAGAGTTCTCTTGTCGATTCTCGTGCTCGTCGCGGGTGCGATCACCTTCGTCCTGCTGGCGTTTCCCACCAGTCAACCCGCCCAGAGCCTCGAGATCGAGCTGACCGACGCCCGGTCCGCCCGCGGGCGCTACCTGGTCGAGCACGTCGCCAACTGCCTGGACTGCCACTCGGAACGAAACTGGGACTTCTACGGAGGGCCGGTCGTCGCCGGCACCGAGGGTCAGGGGGCGCAGCTGAAAGTCCTGAGACCCCAGATCCAGTCAGCCAACATCACCCCGGCGGCCCTCGGTGACTGGACCGATGGCGAGATCGTGCGTGCGATCGCTTCCGGCATCGGGAGAGACGGCCGCGCCCTGCACCCCTTCATGCCGTACGACACCTACGCGCAACTGATGGAAGAGGACCTCCACGCGATCGTGGCGTACCTCAGAGGTCTGCCGCCGATCGCCAACAGTGTTCCTCGACCCGACGACGGGCTATTGATCGGCCTCGTAGGCCGCATTCTCCCGCGACCCTACGAACCGCCCCCGACCCTCCAGCCCGGCGTGACCGCCGAGTACGGTCGCTACCTGGCCGAGATCGCCGAGTGCAGCTTCTGTCACGGAAGCGACTACTCGGGTGGACGCATGTTCCGGATCCCGGGGACCGACCAGGAGTGGCCCTCGGAGAATCTGACCCCGGATCCGTCGAACCGGATCGGCGCCTGGGAGCGCGAGAACTTCGTCGGTGTCTTCAAGTCCTTCGCCCCGCCGGAAGGGCGCGAGATCCCGGGCGACGAGATCAACACCGTGATGCCGTGGTCTCGATTCTCTGGAATGACGGACGAGGATCTCGGCGCCATCTACGAGTACTTGAGGACGATACCTCCGGTGGCTCAGGACTTGGAGCAGTGATCGCCGGTTGAAACCCCGAGCCCCAACGGGCTGTCTTCGCCCGCCCTGAGCCTCAATCTCCACCTGACAAGAGCGAGCGCACCGCGTTGAGCTCCTCCATGAAGCGACCTCCGTCGAGGCTTCTGGGCACGTGCCCCTCGCCGGGAAGAATCGTCAGCTCGACGTCTTCTCCCATCTCGGCCAGCTCGTCGCGAGCTCGCTCCATCGGGGGAATCCAGCGCTGATCCGCGCCGCCGACAAAGAGGCGCACGGGCTTGCCGGTCAGCCGCCCGAGGCGATCGAAGTCCTCATCCCTGGCAGGAAAACCCGGGAGCGCCAGGAGCGAGTGGAACTGGTCGGGACTGTCGAGCGCGATGTGAAAGGCGCTCAGCCCTCCATTGGAGTTCCCGGCCAGGTGGAATCGATCCCCTTCTAGTCGATGACTCGCGCGAATGTGCTCGAGCAGGTCGGGAATATGCCTTTCAGCACCCCTGAAGAACAACACGCCCTCCGGCGCGACGGGGCTCACCACCAGCCAGCCGCTCTCGGCTGCCTGTCGGCCCCAGTAGCGAGAGAGGCCGGCCTCGACCATGCCTTCGTGCTGCGGGCCCGGCGGTAGCGCCAGCAGTGCTGGATAGACCCGGTCGGGATCGAAGTCCGGTGGCAGGACCAGGGCATAGCGCAAGGTGCCACCGGTGGACAACTCGAGCTCGTGGAACGTGTGCTCACCGTGCGCAATGCCGGCGACGAGCACCAGGCCGAGAAGGGCGGTCGTGATTCTCTTCATGACTCCTCCAAACAAGACGACAGCGGTAGCCTATTCTCGGCCTTGGCCGACCTCTCGAGGTCACGGGACAGTGCTCGACCAGGCGCTCGTGTCACCGGACTCGAAGCCGTCGGAGAAGATCGGCCCCGGCGCGACGAGAAAGACCACCAACCCATCGTGGTCGGAGGTGCGCAACGCGGTCGCCGGATCCGACTCGAAGGACTCGGGCACGTCGGCGTTGCCACGGGCGAACTGCACGGCTCTGACCCGGGGACCGAGGGCCGAGCTGGTCAACAGGTGGTCGAGGGCCTGAGCGTTGCCCTCGTAGACAAAACTGTAGCGCTCGGCCGGCGTCACCCTCCGGGTCCAGTTGAGCAGATCCGGGTCGACGACGTCCGTGGTTCCGATCTCGTCTCCCAGCGGATCCAGATCCCCCGTGATCTGGCCCATCACGTCGACGTAGCCATCGGTGAACTCGAAGGCGTTGAAGTCACCGGTCACCAGGAGATGAATCGCCGGCGAGTCGGTCTGCAGCTGCTGGATCAGCCCGGCGAGTTCCGCCGCCTGTTCGAGACGCTTGATCTTCACCCGCGTCGCCGAGGTGCCCTCAATACCCCCCAGAGACCGCTGATGGACGTTGATGACCGTGATGTCGATCGGGTCTGTCGTCGGAGAGTCGACCGTCGCCTCGAGAACGAGTGGTGGCCGGTCATAGAGCAGCGATCCGTCGAACGAGAGCAGGAGGTCCTCGCCGAACTGATCGAGGAAGTTGACCTGGACGCGACTGTCACGCGTCAGGTAACCGACATCGATTCCCCCGATGTCGTTGCCTTCGATGAGATGGGCGCTGTAGACGAGAGCCGGGTCGTCCAGTGCGAGCTGGGCCGCCAGCGAGGCGACCACATTCAGATTCTCGACCTCCTGGACGGCGACGATGTCGGGCGCGTTGAGGACGGTTCTCACCCACAGCGACGTCTTGGTCAGGCGGTCCTGGAACTCCTGCGGCGTCAGCACCGGCTCGTTGATGTTCGGATCGTCCTGATCGTCGAAGAAACGCAGCAGGTTCTGGGTTGCGACGGTGAACTCGCGCGCCTCGGCCGGGCGCACCGGACCCGGCGCGTCGACCGTGGTGTCCACGGTGTAGCTCGTCGGCCAGATGATGTACTCACCGAAGGCGAAAGCCAGGTTGCCGTCGGCGTTCACGTCGTGGTCGGCAAAGGCCGTGAACGGAGGCTCCCCCAGGGCTTCCGGGTCGATCTTCATCACCTGTGGGTTTCCGTCCCAGACCGGCAGGCCGGGCAGGCCGGGGAAGGCGATTCCGGGCTCCCGGAAGGTGCGCTCCGGGTTTCCGAGCGGGAGTGGATCGCCGGCGACCAGCCAGCTCTCACCGAAGCCGTCGGTGGCCGCCGTCGTCCGGCCGATGGGCAGGGTGATCCGCATCCCTTCGTATCGCTCGAGAACATCAGCCGGCGTCGCCGGGTCGGGAGAAGGCGTCGTGGAGTCGAAGGTGATGACCTGAGGCAGTGGATTCCCCGTGCTGTCGATGGAGACGTTGGTTCCCGAGGCGAACTCGGTGAACTCGAAGTACTCCTCGATCGGACCGGTGAGGTCGACCTGGTCCCCGACCTGGACTGCCGGGGCCGCGTCAGTGAACACATAGATCCCGTTAGACGTGGCGGGGTCGGCGTCGTCGCGAGCATCAGGCGTCTGGGCAAAGAAACCGCTCGGTCCGACCGCTGTCACGAGATTGTCCTCCGTGGTCACCGTCGCCCCCGAGAATGGGCTGACGAGACCGGAACCCTGGATCTCGAAAATCTCGACGACTCCAGGGACCACCAGACAGTTCCCGGTCTCCGTGGAGTTCGCCTCTCCCGGAGTCGAACAACGCGTGGAGAAGTCGATGTTGTTCGTGTTGGTGTCGCTTCCGTCCGGCAGACGCGAGATGCCCAACCCGTCGCTGCCGGTCGTCCCGGGGTCTTCGAGGCCGGCACCGGAACTCTCGGTGTACCCGAGGGTGTCACCTTCGTAGCTGACGGTGTCGACCAGCATAGCCAGGGGAATTGATTGCAGGCCCACGGCGTCGGGGGCTCCGTTCTGGACCTGGCTGAGGGTCGCGAGATCGCAGTTCGGTGTCGTGCCCGCATCGACGCACAGGACGTAGTAGTCGCCCGAGGCCAGTAGGCCCGTCAGACTGATCGTCTGATAGACCACCGCAGTGCCTCCAGCGCCGTTGACCAGCTCGATCTCGAAATCGCTCAGGTCGATCTCGGAATCACCCCAGTTGTAGATCTCGATGAACTCTGCGAAGTCCGTTCCCGGCTGGTCATAGTCGATCTCGTTGATGGCGAGCGGAACCTGGCCCTCGGCGGACAGGGTGGCAGTCGCGATGACGACAGCCCACAACAGGGCGCGGAGGTTCTGGTTCATTCCCTCGTCTCCAGAGTCTCGGGGCGGGTCATGGCCTTGTCGTTTGGAGGAGGTCGATGCCCGGGAGACCATTGATAGCGTTCTGCGCGACTTTATCAAGCGGCCTACGGGCGCACAGGAGGCCTCTGTCAGCGGCGGCGAGAACCCTCCTACCCGCCTGGCCGTATCTCCACAGAGCCGACCACCGAACCAAACCCTCGAAGGGATCCACATGTCTTCTCAAGGACGCATTGCCTGGTACGACCTGATGACGACCGATCCGGGGGCTGCTGAGACCTTCTACACCAAGCTGGCCGGCTGGACGACTCAGGCATGGGAGGGCCCGATGCCCTACACCATGTGGGCCAATGGCGGCGTGCCGCTGGGTGGCGTGAACGACCTGCCCGAGGAAGCCCGTGAGGCCGGTGCCCCGCCACATTGGCTGAGCTACACCCTGGTCGATGATGTCGAGGCGACCGCAGCAAGGGCGACGGAGCTGGGCGCGACCGTCTACGTGGCACCGCAGGAAATCCCTGGCTCTGGGCATTTCGCCGTCCTGGCCGATCCGGGAGGTGCGACTTTTGCCGTCTACAGCAACTCCGGCGAGGACATGAGCTCCGACGCCCAGCCCCAAGTCGGGGACTTCTGCTGGCACGATCTTCTGACCGAAGACCGCGAGGCCGCTTTCGAGTTCTACGCTGAACTCTTCGGCTGGGTGAAGGCGGAGGCCTTCGAGATGGGCGAGCTCGGCATCTACCAGATCTTCTCCCGCCGGGCGGACACTCCCCCTCTGGGCGGCATGTTCAACAAGCCCGTGCCCGACATGCCCTCGTACTGGATGCCCTATCTGCGTGTAGCCGACGTCAGAGCCTCCGCAGAGCTGGCTCGGAACCTGGGAGGACAGGTGGTCGACGAGCCGAGGGAAGTGCCCGGCGGTGACCTGATCGCGACGTGCATGGACCCACAGGGAGCCGTGTTTGCGCTGCACTCGACCGCTGAGTGAAACGTCTCTCGGGCACTGAACGCTCTTTTCACGGCGCACTCCGCATCGCCCATTCCCGCTGGTACTCTAGCCCGATGAGAATCGCCTTTGGAGTGATCGGACTGGCAGGGGCCGCCGTGGGGTGGCTTCTCTTCGCTCCGGTGTTGAGCGCGAGCGAGACCAGCGTCTTTCCGGAGGACGCTGACGTGGCCTGGATCACGCGCGCCGGTGAGGCGGTGGTGATCGAGGAGCACCTGGTTCCCGGCAAAGTCACGGTCGTCGACTTCTGGGCCGAGTGGTGCCTGCCCTGCAAGGAGATCGATCGCGAAATGGCGGTCATCCTGGAGGATTCGGAGGACGTGGCCCTTCGCAAGATCGATGTCGTCGACTGGGAGACACCGGTCGCCGCGCAGCATTTGCAAAGGACGAGCGGCTTGCCGTATCTACTCGTCTTCGACAAAGCGGGGAAACGCATCGCCGTAGTCGAAGGCCTCGATCTGAAACGCCTGCACCGGGCGATCGCCAAGGGGCAGCGAAAATGAGGGACTCACGATGATCCGCCGGCTGCTTCTCGTCGCGATCGGGACCGTGATCTTCTGGCCGGGTGTCGCCCTGGGCGGCGCCTGAGCCGGCTGAAGCAACCCCAACCTCCCGGGCGGAGGTTCCGCAACACTGTACGACCTGGAGCCGGGGCGGTTCCACATGACCTTCAACTGGATGGGAACCCGTCTGAACGCGGGACACGACGTCGATCCCGACCAATACGAACCGGGGATCCCGCTCGAGGAGCAGGCGGGAGAGCACAGGGTCAACCTCACGGTTCAGGAGCTGTCCACGAGGTTCTCTCTCGGACTCACCGAGCGGTGGGCTCTCGACGTGGCACTGCCGCTGCGCGATGTTGAGATCGAGGCCGCCTTCAACGACCTCCAGGGGCAACCTCTACCCGACTTCGTCAGTATCCATCACCGCAACGAGACGATCTCCGGAGTGGGTGACGTCGCCGTTGTCGGTCGTTATCGCTGGAAGCCGCTCAACCTTGCCGGCTGGTTCTTCGACCTGTCAGCAGGCCTGTCGCTGCCGACCGGGAACACCGAAGAAGACCCTTTCGAGCGGGGTAGCCGGGGCCTCAGGCACCAGCACCTCTTCTTCGGCAGCGGCACCGTGGACCCCATTCTCGCGGTGACGGGTGTGCGGCAGAGTCAGGTCGCGCAGGCGATCGGCTGGCTACGCGTGAAAGCAGCACTCGATGAGAACTCCGAGGGCTACCAGGCCGGCGAGCAGGTTTCGGCCGGCGTCGCCGTCAACCCGTCGTTCGGCTTCGAAAGCTGGAGCTTCACCGGACAGGCCGAGCTGTTCCACGAGGGCACTTCCCAGTGGGCCGGGCGGGACGCACGCAACAGCGGTCGCACCGACCTGCTGGCCAATCTGGGCGCCTCCTGGACCCCGACGGCCGACTGGACCGTCCAGGTTGTGGCCAGGCTGCCCTGGAATCTCGACGCCAATGGCGGTCAGTTGGAACTCGAGCCGATCATCTCATTCGGAGTGACTCGCTCCTGGAGCCTGAGGGAGCACACCCACGACGACGAGGACCATGACGAGGACGAGGACGAGGACGACCATTGACATCCGTCGCAGTGCGGTGAAACAGCCCCTTCACCCTCGACTGCTTGCCGGCTTCACCATTTCGGGCTCCTGCTCCAGGTAACGCAGAACCGACGGCGCCTCCCGGTCCCTCAGGCGCGCACAGTCGGTCACCTGCTCGGAGACCTTGGTCAGGTTGCTGAGAATGCCCGGCGCTTGGCGAGCCTCGTGGAGAGCGAGAGCCTGGAGTTCGACATCTCGATGCGCTAGGGTGTTCGTATTCGCAACAGTAAATCGTTCCCTCAGGAGGTCGTCACCATGGGCAACGCATTGAAGAAGGGACTCACCGTCGCCGCGGTCATGTCTCTCGCTGCGGCGATTGGCTACGCCCAGTCGCCCCAGGATCTCTATTCCCAACGACCCAATGGCAAGGGTCAAGCCGCAGGCTCCGTCCCCGACGGAGTGGGCACTGTCACCTACGACCCCGGAGTCCCTGCCGACGTCGTCGTCGGAACCGCAGGCTCCACCATCAACATCTACGGCAATCTCTTCAACTCGAGAAACGGCGGGCCCCTGAGCCCGGGCTCGGTAAGCCGAGTCTCCTGGTACACGGGAAGCGCGGGTTTCGCGCCGGTCTGGTTCGCGCTTCCCGGCGGCACGGCCACTTATCTGGGTTGTTGCAGTGCCACCGCACCCTCTGCGTTCAACTCCGCGGCCCTCGCCCTTTCGGTGCCCAGTTCTTTCTTCATGGGCTTCGATGTCGGCGGTTCAGGCTCGTTTGCCAATATTGGACTGCGTTCGGCCTCGACCAACGGACAGGGCTTTCACGGTCGCCAGCGCTACTCCGGCGCCGGGGCATCCAACGTCCTGTCGGGTCAGAACTCGATGGTGCGGGTGTCCGGTAGTCTCATAGTCCCGGTGGAGTTGATGGAGTTCGACCTCGAGTAGCCGCGCCCTAGCCAGGGGCCTAGGGCACCGTGTTGGACCAGGCGGAGGTGTCTCCAGATTCGAAGCCATCGCTGAAGATCTGGAAGGCCTCTAGATCTCCGAGCGCCACCCCAACGGTTGGAAGGCTGTCGTCGATCACGTCCGCGCACGACGAGAAGCCGCCGGCGCCGTCGCCGAAGCAGACTCGGTTCGGGCTGGTGTTGTTCGCAAAGACGGCGTCCAGGTTGGTGTCGCCGTCGATGAGCCCCAACGCCAGGCGCAGAGTCACGTTGTTGTCGGCGCTGACGTTGGAGCACCCGGAGAATCCTCCCAGTCCGTCTCCGAGGCAGACGCGGTTCGGACCCGCCCGGTCGCCGAAGACAGCGTCGAGGTTGGTGTCGCCGTCGAGTAGGCCCAGGGCGACACCGACGCTGTCCTCCGTCCCGCCGTCGACGTCGGAACAGGGATTGAACCCTCCGATCCCGTCGCCCAGGCAGATCCGGTTCGCCTGGGCCTGGTTCGCGAAGACCACGTCCAGATGAGCGTCTCCATCCATCAAACCGAGGGCGGCGCCCGCGCTGTCGTTGAGGTCGCTATTGATATCGGAGCAAGAGAAGCCTCCCAGGCCATCGCCCAGGCACACCCGATTGGCGCCGAACTGATTACCGAAGACGGCGTCCAGATGGGCGTCGCCGTCGATCAGTCCGGCGGCGACCGCCTGAGTCGAACTGTCATCCGTGCTGACATCGACGCACGAGGAGAACCCGCCACTTCCATCCCCAAGGCAAAGACGGTTCCTCTCGAGCCAGTTGGCGAAGACAGCGTCCAAGTTGGCGTCGCCGTCGAAGTGCCCCAGGGCGACTTCGTACGAGTCGTTGGCATCAGCGTTCAGATTCGAGCACGGAAGGAAGCCACCAGCACCGTCACCGAGGCAGACCTGGTTGACTCCCAGGTTGGCGAACACCGCATCCAGGGAGCCGTCGGCTCCGACGAAGCCGAGTGCCATGCCGAGGGTCCCGATCGCGCTGTCGGCAAAGAAGGGACAACTCGGGAATCCGCCGCTACCGTCTCCCTTGCAGACGCGATTCGCCTGCGCATTGCCGAAGACGACATCTAGCGTCCCCGAACCCTGTCCGCTTGCAGGGCTCGCCGCTATCACCAGGGTGAACAAGCCTACCGCTCCGAGAACGGTTCCAAGTCTCACAAACCTCATCGTGACTCCTCGCTTGCGGCAATTGTCAATTCGCCAGACGCCCGCAAGCTCCGGGGTTGACGCTAGCAGAGCGTCTGTGCGGAACGATGCAACCGAGTTCACCCCTGAAACAGCGGTCGCAGGTCAGTCCTGCGGTCGAGCGAGTGGACTCCGAGAGGTCTCGGGACGCGGCCCACTCCGTTGGGTCCGTCTGGCGGCGATCTCGCGGTCGGGTACTAGACTCACCTTCTGATGGCCCTCCCGAGACTGACGATCGCTCTCCTACTGCTGTGCAGTCTCGAGGCGCCGGCTGCCAGAAGCCAGGCGGCTTCCGAGATCGCGGAAGACGAGCGGATCGTCCTGTTCCCGACGTCCGCTTCCTGGGAGGGCGACGTCTGGCGAGTTCCGATACACGGTTGGGTCTTTGAGCCGGAGGAGGGTGACCTGGCGCGTCGCCCGACGATCGCCCTCTTCCGGGGGATCCTCGGCCTCGTCGACGACGATCCTGTGTCGGAGATCTTCGAACGGAGGCTTCGCGGCTTTCTGGTCGACAACGAACGCGGCAAGCGAGTCGGACTGAAGGTCGGAGATCTCAACCAGACCCTCAGCGCATCCGGCCCCGATGGGCATTTCGACGACGTGCTCGAGCTCCAGGCGGGTGCTTCCTGGTTGACTCTGACCGCGGCCGCGAGCGGAGACAGTCAGACTTTCGAGGGCCGTGTTCGCTTGCTCGAGCCCGAGGGTCTAACCATTCTGAGCGACATCGACGACACGGTGAAGGTCTCGAACGTGAGAGACAGGCAGTCTCTCCTGCGCAACACCTTCCTGAGGGACTTCGAGGCGGTGCCAGGCATGGCGGCCAGGTACAACGAGTGGCACAGCGACCGCGGAGCCCACGTTCACTTCGTCTCTTCGAGCCCCTGGCAGCTCTACGAGGAACTCTCGGAGTTCCTGCGCCGCGAGGACTTCCCGGAATCCACGTTGAGCCTGAAGCACGTTCGGCTGAAGGACTCAAGTGCTCTTAACCTGCTCGACGATCCCTTGGAGGCCAAGACAAGCACCATCGAGGCATTCATCCGTCGTTTTCCCGACCGCGAGTTCGTCCTCGTCGGCGACTCGGGCGAGATGGACCCCGAGGTCTACGGTGAGATCGCACGCAGGCATCCAGGCAGGGTTCTCAGGATCTTCATCCGCGACGTCAGCGGCGAGGACCCCGGCGCCGCGCGCTACCGTGCCGCGTTCGAAGGCGTTCCCGAGCGGAAGTGGGAGTTGTTCGACGACGGCTCGACACTGACCCTGCCCTGATCGCCGCGTGCTCGAGGAGTGAGTCGGGCTGCCTCTCCAGGGCGGGAGGTCTTCTAGTAATACGTGCAGCTCCCCTGACGACTCACGGCACCGTATTGGACCAGGCGCTGGTATCGCCACTCTCGAAACCATCGGCGAAAATGAACATGTTGGCCGGAACGATCTCGAAACGGACGAGGTTGTCGTCCTCGTCGAACTCGACCTCCAGCTTCCCGTCCAGGAACTGCTGAATCTGGGCGGGGGTGAGGACGCAGGACCGTGTGGATTGGGGCGGAACATTGGGTGAGGAGCAGATCACGCCGCCGAACTCGTCGAAGATTCTAATCACGTCAATGGCGTCAGGAGCCGAGGCATCCATCTCGTGGCCCCACTCGTGGTCGAAGACACTGCCGATGTCAGCATCCGGGTTGTTGGTCCGGAAGAACAGCGGTGCTGGCGGGATGCCTTCGATCGTCGCAAAGCCAGCCGCCACTGCCACGCCCACTCCCATCGAGCGGAAGTTCGGATTGCCGTCGGTGCACGGCTCATTGATGGGCGCACCTTCGAGGCCCGTGTGGCAGGGGACAGGACCGCCGTTGGTCGAGTAGGCGAAGAACTGACCCGGCGTGGCGTCGCCCTCCGCGAAGACGGTCGGCGCGGCAAACGAGTCCAGCGTGCCATCGTCGTCGAGGTCCCAGGTCCAAGTCGCAGGCGCCGTCGGGATGCGCTCCTCCACGAAGGCGGGAAAGGACGGCACGTTGTCGATGTTGCCGCCCGGGCCGTACGTGAGTCTCGTGAAGGTGGGCGGCCCGTTGAACGAACTCTCCAGAATCTCGACATGGTCGATGGGCATCGTCGAGGAGCCGCCCTGCTGGGTCACGTTGACGATCACACCATTGAGATAGGAGACCCCTTCGACAAGACACTCGTCGGGGACGTTCTGCGGCGTCACGGCGAAACCTCGGACCTCGCCGGGGCCAGCGCCGAAACCGGAGTTGGCCGTCTGGCTCCACGGATCGACATCGCAGATGAACTGGGCCAGTGCACCGCTCGCGGACCCGAGCGGGACGACTGCTAGTGCGAGGGCAATCAGCCGACGGCGCGGGCATAGACCGTTCATAGTGAACTCCCTTCCCCTGGCGGCCGCTCCTCTCGGGCGGCGGCGGATTCGTTGAATCTGAGCCCATCCTACTCTCTCGATCCCGTCCACCGACGTGTGACCTGCCTGCCCAGGCCTCTTGCTCCTCGCGATCCGCCCATTGAGAGAGCGCTCCCCTTGGGGTGCCCAGCTCGAGAGGCGAGCGGTATCTGTGGGCCTGCACCGGGCCTCGGTCCAATCGCGGTAGGCTGCATTCCATGCCAATCCACCGGTCTCTTTCTGTCAGTCTTCACCTGCTCTGTCAGCCCGGTCGGAATTAGCTCCAGATCGTGCTTCGGCTCCTGCTCAGGTTGTCGGTCCTTCTGCTGGCCCTGGCCGGCGTCGGCTACCTGGCCACGTGCCTCTGGTTCCAGTCGCTCGAGGAGGCCGTGGTTCTTGACCAGGATTCGGCCGAGCCATGGCCGGAGTCGATGCCCGACGGCTTTCTCTGGGGCGCCTCCACCGCCGCGCACCAGATCGAGGGCGGCAATGTCTGGAACGACTGGGCTCTCTTCGAACGCAACGGAGGCGTGAAAGGTGCCGTCCTCAGTGGCCTGGCGACGGATCATTGGAACCGTGTGGCGGAGGACGTCGGGCTGCTGACGCAGTTGCGCGCCAACGCCTACCGGTTCTCTGTCGAATGGAGCCGGGTCGAGCCGGCGGAGGGCGCCTGGTCCGAGGAGGCGTGGCAACACTACGTGGAAGAGGTCGCTCTCCTGCGGGCGGCGGGCATCGAGCCGATGGTGACTCTCCTCCACTTCACGCTTCCGGCGTGGATCGCAGAGCGAGGGGGAGTGACGGCGAAGGATTTTCCCGAACGCTTCGCTCGGTTCGCGGAGGAGGCGGCGCGGCGGCTCGGGGACCAGGTCGATCTCTGGTGCACACTGAATGAGCCCAACGTTCAGATGCACCAGGGCTATGTCGAAGGTGTCTGGCCGCCGCAGATTCGCGATACCACCCAGGCGGCACAGGCATTCGCCGGGCTGGTCCGGGGCCATGCAGCGGCGGCGGCGGCGATTCGGGCGCTGGACCCGCAAGCCGAACTCGGCATGGCGGTGAACCTCATCATCTTCGACCCCGCTTCGGACTGGTCTCTACCCGACTGGATCGCGGCCCGGCAGGCCGACCTTGGCTTCAATTGGGCGTTCTATGACTCCATCCAGGCCGGCCGGATTCGGTTCAAACTGGCCGGCTTCCCGTCGCTCGACGAGGAACTGCCGGGACTGGCAGGCTCCGCGGACTACTTCGGCTTCAACTACTACCGGCGCAATCTGGTGCGCTTCAATCTCGATGCGCCGGGGCTGGTGGAACTCGAGCCTGGGCCAGGACCGCTGAGCGACTCTGGAGTGGAGATCTACCCACAGGGCCTGCTGCGCCTCCTCCGCCGAGCTGCCGATCGCTACTCGCTCCCCATATTCATCACCGAGAACGGCGTCTCCGACGCCACAGGTGCGCTGCGACCGGACTACCTCAGATCACACGCCCTCGCGGTGGGGCGCGCGATCGAAGAGGGGATTCCGGTGCGCGGCTACTTCCATTGGTCGCTGCTCGACAACTTCGAGTGGAGCGAGGGCTACGGCCCGCGATTCGGACTCTACCGAGTAAACTACGAGACTCTCGAGCGCCAGCCTACCGAGGCCTCACGCGAGTTCGCTCGCCTGGCGCCCGGGTCGGAACACGACGGGGTAGCGCCCAACAACCGGGAGTCGATGCACGGTGGAGAGTAGATTCCGACTTCGAGAGTGGATTGTCGATCCGGAGTCGGGATCGATCACCGGCCCTGAGGGCGAGTCGACTCTCAGCCAGCGAGCCGTGGCGCTCCTGACCGAGTTGGCCAGTCACGCGGGAGACGTCAGGAGCCGCCAACAGATCCTGGAGACTGTCTGGCCGGGGGAGAGAGTCTCTTCGCAGGACCTCGAAGCGCTGATCACCGAGATCTGTGAAGGACTGGGCGACGATCCATCGGCGCCGACCTACATCGAGAACGCTCCCGGCGGTGGGCATCGTCTCGTCGCGGCCGTCTCCTGGCTCGATACCGAAGAGGTGCCGACAGAGCGTTTCGAGATCCAGGATCAGATTGGCGGCGGCGGCATGGGTGTCGTCTATCGAGCGGTCGACAGCCGGCTGCAACGCACCGTCGCGCTCAAATTTCTGCCACCGGAATGGGGTAGGAATCCCAAGGCGAAGGAGCGCTTTCTCGTCGAAGCACGCGCCGCTGCCGCGCTCGACCACGCCAACATCTGTCCCATCCACGAGATCAGCGAGACAGAGGAGGGTCGGCTTTTTCTCGTCATGCCCTTCTACGAGGGTGGCAGCCTCAGCGATCGCCTGCGGGGCGGGCGGCTTGGCATTCAGGAGGCCGTGCGTATCACCTCCCAGGCCGCGCGCGGGCTCGAACATGCACACGCCGCCGGGATCCTGCATCGCGACATCAAACCTGGCAATCTCATGCTGACCGCCGACGACACGGTCAAGGTCCTCGATTTCGGCCTGGCGAAGTTCGCCGGCGGCCAGGCTCTCACAGCCACCGGCGCGGTCCTCGGCACACCCGCCTACATGTCGCCCGAACAGGCCCGGGGGCTGGAGCTCGACCGTCGGACGGATATCTGGTCTCTCGGAGTCGTCCTCTACGAAATGCTGACCGGTCGCCGGCCTTTTGGGGGATCGAACGACCATTCCGTCCTCCACGCGATCCTCGACGGGTCTTCCGAGGTTCGGCTCGGGCCCGACGTTCCAGAGCCTCTGCGTCGAGTGGTGGCGCGCATGCTCGAGCGGGACGTCGCAGCGCGCTACGCGACCTGCGGTGCTCTACTGCGTGATCTCGAAGCGACGGTCTCTTCAGCGTGGAGCAGCGGCTCCGGGCTGGAGGGAATGCCTACGGCCGCCACCGAGCTCCTTCCACCCGCCACAGGGCCTGACGAACCCGCCACTCCGGCGGCGCGGGGTCGCCGTTTGCGACCGATGCTCGTCCTCGGTGCCGTAGTCCTGGCTGCCGCGGGCCTCGCCGGTTGGTTCAGCACCCGGGGGAGCGAGTCGGCACCCGCGCCGGGGCTGGAAGTCTCTGCCGAGGCGACACCTGTGGAACTGACTCGCGTCGGGCGCGGGCACCTCGAGCGCCACTACGACGAGAAGCAGGTCGAGATAGCCGTCGGACGGTTCGAGAACGCACTGGAGATCGATCCGGAACACGCGCCTGCCTATGCTGGCCTGGCGGAGGCGTATCAGAGGCTCCACGGCATCAATCCGGATGAGGTCCTGCTCTCTCGGGCCCTGGACAGTGCCCGGCGCGCAGTCGAGCTCAACGAGTACCTTGCGTCGGCCCGAATCAGCCTGGGCCTGGTGCTGGTCTCGACGGGAGAGCTCGAGGGCGGCGCAACCGAACTGCGCCAGGCACTCGAGGTCGATCCCCTGAGCAGTCCCGCCCACCGCGAGCTCGGTGTCGCCCTATGGCGCCAACAGGACCCTGACGGGGCCCGGGAAGAGCTCGAGAAGGGCCTGGCCCTCGACGAGACGGACTGGTGGGCATGGACCCAGCTCGGCTCGTTGGCCTTCAGTCAGGGTGACTACGCCGGGGCGGAAGAGGCCTTCGTGAAGACGACAGAGTTGACGCCCCAGAACTACCTGGCCTTCCGCAATGTGGCTGCGGCCATGCAGATGCAGCAGCGCTACGGCGAGGCGGCCGCGGCCCTCCAGTCGTCGCTCGAGATCCGGCCGTCCGACTCGACCTACTCGAACCTGGGTACTCTGCTCTTCGTGCAGGGCAACTTCTCCGCGGCAGTCCAGGCCTTCGAGCGCGCGGTCGACCTGGGACCGAACAACCTCCTCTACTGGGGCAACCTGGGCGACGCCTATCGCTGGGCGCCGGGCCGCAAGGCCGAAGCGGCTGCGGCCTTCGAGCGCGCCGCCGCCCTTGCACTCGAGTTCCTGGAGACGGATCCTTCAAACACGACGACACGCAGTCGGCTGGCTCTCTTCTATGCCAAGGCGGGCAACGCCGAAGGCGCTCAGACGACTCTCCGCGAAGTCCTGGATGCCGGCACCCCCGACCTCACCGTCTGGTATCGAGCCCTCCTGACCTACGAGCTGGCCGGCGAGCGAGAGAGCGCCCTCGGAGCTCTGGAGCAAGCCGTGACGGCCGGCTACCCGGTGAGCGAGATCGAAAAGGAACCCGAGTTGATCGAACTGCGGCGAGACCGTAGGTACCACGAGATCGTCGGTAGCCTGACCAGCACATCCGACAGCGCTGACTCTTGATCAGAGGCCGCTGGGGCCTCCGACGACGAGCTCGGGGTCTTGCTTGAACGTGTAGTCATGCCCGTCGACGTAGACCTCGACCGTGATGGCGAAGTGGCCCTGGATCGAGGCGGTGAAGTTGCACAGCCGCATTCCAGGAAGGTCATCGAGGTTGAGCCCCGCGCTGTTGAGCCCCGCCCGAGGTGTGCCCCCTCGCAACGGAGGGACTGCGGACCAGGGTTTCGTCGCCTCCTGCTTCCCCGGCGCATCCGTCGCCTTGATGGAAGAGATCACGCCCCCATCGACCACGGCATTCAACTGACCACTAGGATCGCTCATGTTGAAGATCCAGACCGCTACGTCGCAGTTCTGAGCGATCTCTTTGCGAGGATCGAAGTGTTGCCAGGTCGCTCCATTGTCCGCTGATTCCGCCATGCCCCACTGCATGTTGGCAATCTGTCCCAGCTTCGCCTCGCCCATGTCGAATCCGAATTCGATCCTGTATTGGTTTGCCATTCTCCCTCCCTATGCTCAGAGTCTGTGTCCGCCACTCGCAGGCCTTTCCAGGCAGCGCGTTGCTGCTGCGAACCGACGGTCGCCGTTTTCGGGCTGGTGCTGACGGTATCAGGCGTCGGTCCGTAGGCTGCGCCGTGTGGAGGGAGCGGGAGAGGGCTCCCTACAACAACGGGTGCGAGCGGTTGAAGACGTCAGCGATCTCGTGGCCGCCGTACTCGGGCAGCCAGACATGCACCATCCAAAGGCGACTCGCGTCCACGACGACGCCTCCCGCGGCGGCGCACTGCGCTTCGCCCAGGTGCTCGCCGAGCACGAAGTCGCGGGCCTGGCTGTAGCAGAGGTGAGGGTGGTTGTGCCAATGGTCGTTGCCGCCCGGGAAGCCCGCCGGCGGTACGTCGCCGGTCTCGAGGAACATCATCCCCGCCAGCCGAGATTCGAGCTCTGAGCCGTCGTAGAGCAGGAATCGAGGCCGCCGCGGATCGAACGGCCCCTGCGTCCCACCGGGGGCCTCGAAGTGCACACCCTGCCCTTCGATGTAGACGGCCCTCTCGACCCAACCGGCTGCCGTCACTTCGGCCACCGTGGGGAACTGGCCGGCGAAACTCTCGGCTTCCCTCAGGAGCGACAGCAGTTCGCTGCAGTCACTGGAGTCCAAGGACCCCTTCTCGCGTGGGTAGAGCTCGTGGAAGGGCCCTCCGTGGCCGTCGTTGACCGCGGTATCGGTTGGGGAGCAGAGGTCCCCTCGGCTCGCCTCGGCGGCCGGACCCGCACACGCCCCGGCAAAAACGGAGACTGATAGCAGTAGCGCAGCGCGGAGTCCGGTGGTCACCTGGCGATCCTACAGCGAGGGGCCGCTAGTCGAGCCGGAAGCTGACCGTCAGGTTGTAGTAGACCGCGACCGGTTGACCCCTGAGCGTCGCCGGCGTGAACTTCCATTGCATGACCGCATCGATCGCCGCCTGGTCGAGGCCCATCGGTAGAGGCTTGAGGACCCTGGCGTCGGTGACGTTGCCAAGCTTGTCGATGGCCGCCTCGAGGATCACAACGCCCTGAATGCGAGCTCGGCGAGCGATCGGCGTGTACTCCGGCGTGTAGCCGGTCACCATGATCGGGCGAGTCACGTCGCCGCCGACCCTGATCGGGCCCTCAATCCTCGGCTCCTCGACCGGAGGCGCCTCGGTGACCGGCGGCGGGACCGGCAGCAGCCCCATGGCCGTCTCAACCTCGAGCATCAGGGCCTCGCGTCTCGTCACCTCATAGTCCGGCGCCGATTCGGCTAGATGGAGGAGCATCGTTCGTGCGGCGGTGAAGTCACCGTCATTCTTGAAGGCGAGGGCGATCTTCAGATGAAGCTCCGCAATGGCCTCTCCGGTCTCCGAATACCCTCCCTTCAGCAGATGCCCGACCATCCGACCGTAGGCTTCTGCCGCCTCGCCCCAACGCTCATCGGCAAACGCCGCTTCGGCCTCCTTGCGGAGTGCCGCCGCCTCTTCGGCGAACGTTGGACCGTGCTTGAGCTCGTCTCGGCTGCCCTCCGAGCCATTCGTACCGGAGGCCACAACGCTCAACAGCACTAGAGCGACTCCCACCGCACGTAAGTGTCTTCTAACAGCCATGTGGCGAAGTATAGACCCGCTCTTCTCGCGGGCCCTCGTCGCACCTTATCGACTCAAGGGACAACCGCTGACCAGGCGCTGACGTCTCCCGACTCGAACCCATCCTCGAACAGTAGCCCTCCATCGAGGAACTGGACGAAAGGCACGGTTTGCCCCCCTTGTGCACTCTCGCCATAGTGGGACAAGACGTACACCCCGGTGACGGCGGACGTGAGGTTCATCCGCCATCGGCTGCCGGCGCCTTCCAGATCCATGGCCAAGGTCGCGGTGGGCTGCAGTGGCGTGCCGTCGGGAGCAAAAACCCTACCCAGAATGTGGTCGTCGATCAGTCGTCCCCAGATCACCGCAAGGTCCCCGGTTCGATGCACGGCCACGTCATGGCCCGTGTACTGGCCCGTGGGATCTCCGTCCACCGAGAAGGCTGCGCTCACGGGGTCTCCTGCGGGGTCGAAGGCCCGGCCCCAGACTCTGGGGAAGTCGAAGAAGAACTCGTCCTCGGTCCAGACGAAGAAGGCCGTCCCGTCTGCCCGTACCGCCACGTCTATGTCGGCGAAAACCTCGGAGCCGCCCAGGTCCCGGACCGTCATCTCCGGGCCCACCTCTGCATCGACCGCATCGTAGGCCTGCGCTGTGACCTTGCCGCTACCCGGACCGGCCCAGGCCACGACGAATCCACCATCCTGCCGAGCCGCCAGATCCGAAGCGGGTTCCCTGGAGGAATCCGGGACGTCGACCCGGAACTCCGAGCCGGCGGGCGTGCCGTCACTCGCGAAGCGCCTCACCAGATAGTGAATCTCGTCGAACGGGTCCGTTGTCTCGCGGTACCAGTGCGCCAGGAAGCCGTCCGGTTGGCAGGCCATCGTCACCGGCCAGTTGATGGGAGTCTCCCCGGCAACCGAGATCACCGGCCCGTCCGGCGCGCCGTTCTCGTCGAAGAGCCGAGACTCGAGAGCGTTGGTCGCGAAGAGAGTCGAGGGCACTCCCCACAGGACGCGTACCCCGCCCCCCGGGTCGCAGCACAGAGTGGGCGGCACGAGGGGAGAGTCGTCCGCGTCCTGGTAGACGACGATCTCGTCTCCGCGGGGCGTGCCGTCGGGGGCGTAGATACGCAGGAGTGATTCCTGGCCGGAGATGCTCTCGAACCAGGTCACCGCCACGTCTCCACCAGTCATCAGGCAGACCTCGATTCCCTCGACTTCGAATCGGTCCCCGATCGGATCCAGATCCGCACCGGTCACCATCGAGAAGGAGGAAGCCAGCAGGCAGAGGAAGACGAAACCAACTCGCGCGCGGCAGGGTGTGTTCCAGGGATGTTGCAAGATCATGCTATGGCTCCAAGAGGATGATGGCGACCATACCTCATCTCCCATGGCTACCGAGACTCCGGTCGTCGTTGCGCTCACCCTCTCTGGTCTACCAGCCCGAGAACGGGGGGCCTTGCCAGCCAATCGACCCTACGGTTTGAGAGTGGAGGTTCCTGCGGCGGTCGGGGGCACGCCTCTCAGCTCTGCACTTCCAGCTGAGACGACAGGCTCTTGTTGAGATCCTGCATGTCCCGGTCGAAGTCGGTGCCGGGGCGGACCTTCGCTCCGTTGATATTCGCCAGAAAGGCCAGCGAGGCCGGCAGTCGCTCCGCGGGAGGCGGGGACGCCGCTCCTGCAACCAGGACAGGGAGGATCGGCATGCCGCTGGCACGGGCGGTCTCCAGCTCGAAGCGGACCATGTCGTTCGTGTCGAGCAGCCGATTCTCCGTGCTTCCGCTCCAGTCGGGACCGATGATCGCCATCAGGACCTTGGCTTGGCTCAGTGCGTCAGTGACGGCCTGCCGAAAGTCGACTCCGGTGGGGATGTCGTCGACGTCGCGGAACATCGCGTCGGAGCCGAATCGCGCCCGCAACGAGTCCAGGATTCGATCGGTGACATAGGCGCTGTCGTCCCGCCGGTAGGAGACGAACAGGCTCCGGGTCGGCGCCCTCCGCTCCAGTTCCCTCCTTACCTGAGCCTCAAGGCCCAGGAGCGGAAGTCCCGCTCCTGCATCCGGCCGCCCGAAGCGGCTCATCCCTGAACCCTCTCTGTGCACCGTGATGCGGGTCGAGCCGTCCCCCCGCTCCTGTGCCGTCAGGGAGAAGTGGTGGAGGGTGCCGGCGAGATCGCCGGGGCCCGGGGACTGGAACGAGAAGCGAAAGCCGTCGAGCGAGTCGGAGCCCTCCTGTGGAACACAGCCGTCGGCCTTCACAGCCTGCCAGCAGGCACTGAGAGCGACCTTCCTCGGCCGCGGCAGATCAAACACCTTCCGGTCGGGGACAACATCGAATGGCTTGTTAAGTCTCATGGTTCAGCTCCCGCGGAACCTCCGCATCCGTCACTCCGGTCTCGCTTGCATCGGCTTCCATCCCACGAGGCTGCCTCCAACACAGGAGACGAGCTCTCTCCTCGTGGGCATCGGCGACCGAAGCCACGAGGACGTTACAGCCTCCGAGCCCATAGCCCGAAGGCCGAGGCAACGATTCCGGTCAGGAACGCTACTCCACAACCCATGACCAACCGCTGGTATCGCCGGACTCGAAGCCATCGAGAAAGATGCTGCCACGGCAGGCGGAGACGCCGTCGAGCCCATCGATCAAAGTCCCCGTGGCGCCGGTGCGCGGTGCGGCGACGAACGCTTCGACCAGCTCTCGGTAGGTCGACGCCGGCGACGGACCGATGATCTCCTGGATGTAGAAGGTCTCGTCCTGATAGGCCCCGTTGTGAAACCCGCAGTCCGGCATCCAGAAGAAGTTACTGGGGGCGGGGCCACTGGCATCCACGCCCAATGCGAGCTCGGATCGCGTGGCAAGGTCGTTGGAGACAGTCGTCGCCTGCTGCAGGCTGCGAGCGCGGTAGGGCGATGGATTGCCTACCGGGATCAGCGGTGGGCAGGGATCCATACCGAGGAGGCCGCAATGGGGATAGCTCGCGATCTCGCCCCAGCTGACGACATGCCCCTGTCCGTCCAACGTGTGCGAGGACCCCGGGTCGCTGAAGTCCTCGCGGACCAGGAAGGGCGTCGTCAAGTGGTTGAAGAGCACGTGGTGGCGATCGCGGCACTTCCACGCCTCGCCGGCACCCTCGTGGACTCCGACGCAGGAGGCGTCGAACATGGCCTCGAGCGGGTCGCCGGGGTCGGCCATCCACGCCTCGTACTCGGCGGCGTAGCTACCGTCCCAGTAGAGCTCTCCATCGTAGGCCCCAGCCTCGCTCGTGTTGCCGGTGTAGATGTGGTCGTAGAGATCTCCACTCTGCCCGGGGTCGAAGCTGACTTCGTTCTCGGCTGCAAGTTGAAAACTCGCATCCAGGACGACCCGCACGTCGCCGGCGAAGTCGGCCCAGGACTCCAGCCGGTCGGCAAAGCCGTCGATGTTGTGCAGGAGGCCGTGGGCGCTACCCGAGTGCGCCATGACGACAACCGTCTCGGCGCGCTCGAGCGCCGGGAGCGTCTCGAGCTGCTCGACGACCTGTCCGCCCTGTTCCACCCAAGTCGTGTACGAGATTCCCTCGCCCGTTCCGAAGTCGCCACGAAGCTCGTCGAGCGCCAGGTGGGCGATGAGCTTGCCGTGCTGGAAGAGAGTGTAGGTCACGGGCTCGTTCGACGGATCGAGTGCACCGAGGCCGACATGGGTAACCCTGCCGTTGTGATGATCCCAGGCGCACTTTTCGACCCGCACACGGTTGTACTCGGCGAAGACGGGGTTGAGGGCCGGGTTGGGCTTGAGAATGCCCTCCGATGTCGCGGGCGTGTTCCCGAGCTGCTTCATCGCGGGGTCCGTCGCGGTCCCCATTGAGCCGGCCTCACCCCCGAAGTAGCGATCGAGGCAAAACTGCCCGTCTTCGTAGCTGCCGTTCTGATCGCTGTCCTCGGCTCGGCAGATCGCACCGCCCGTGAACGTGATCAACCAGTCGTTCGAAGGGCCGCTGGCTGCAGGGTCGACATACAGGACCGGTCGAGTGCCATCGACACAGCGTACGCCGAAGTCAGAAAGCAGGTGGAACTGGGTGTACTCCTTGATCTGCGAGGGGTCGGCCGGCGGCGGAGGGACCGGCTGAGGCACCGAGCCCGGGCTGAGAAGGCAACGCAGGGACGCCTGCCAGTAGGGGTCTCCGCAGTCATTTGCAGGCTGGGCGAAGCCTGGCCCCGCAGTCGCGAGGACAACAACAGCTGCGAGAGCGCCAAGGGCTCGGCCGCTCATGTCCCTGGTGCTCCCTCGTTCGAGTCGGGGCGACCCCCCGGATCCTCTGCCCAGGCGCTGGCCACGACTCCGACCGCTGCCACTTCCGCCAGCGCCTCGATGGCGACCTCCTTCGGCGGAGGGTCTCGCCGCCAATGCCAAAGGCTCAGATGAGCCGAGCGACGCAGGCGCTGATAGCCGCGGACGGCTCGTAGCTCGAGTAGCTGGGCGAGGCTTCGCGGAGGCAGGAGTGCGAGCTGCGTGGATCGCGGGATGGAGGGGAAGGGGTCGCCCGCAGGACGGCCGTCACGAATAGCGGTTCCATCGACCAACAGGACGACAGTGACCAGCACGCCGAGGACGATGGGCACTAACAGGCCACCCAGGAACAAGCGGTTGAGCACGACATCCCCCGTTCCCTGGTAGTTGACATTGGCATGGTCCAGAACCACCAGAGCGACACCGACGGCCGGAAGGCGCCAGTTCCGGAAACCCGACCACGAACGGCGACGAACATGAGCGCAGAGGCCCACCGAGAGGCCACTCAACGCCGCCCATCCAGCGTGGCCGGCGACCCACCGCGCCGGCGGCCCAACGAAGCCGCCTCCGATTTTGGCGGCAGTCGGCAGCAGCAAGCCGAGCGGGTCTAGGCTCAGACCTCGGCCCACCGAGCGGCTCGCGGCCATGTCCTCATGGAACGCGAACCCTGCCCCAACGGCGAAGCCCAGTATCAGGCCGTCGATCGCCGCCACCCGCAAGCCGCGGCGCCGGGCGGAGAGACCGAAATAGATGACGACCGGGATCACCTTCGCCAGCTCCTCGAACGCCGGCACCAGGAGAGTCTCCGCCAGCCCCGGGATCGAAAGGACGTCCGTGAGCCAGAGTAGGGCGTGACCCGCCAGCAGGGCCGATAGTGCAACAGGGTAAACGCCGACAAAGAAGTGCAGCACCACCGAGCGAAGCGATACCGTCCGCGTGGGCCAGCTCAGCAGGAACAGCACGGTGAGCACCCAGAGGTGCTGGCCGAGGACGGAGAAGAGGTTCCCCCACCCGCCGCTAGCGAAGAGAGGAAGCTGCAACGCGAAGGTCACGAGAGTCGCGAGCAGACCGACAGCGGCAAGACGCTCGCGAGCTTGGCCGCGGTCGCCTGTCTTCTCGTCAGAGATCAGTCCGCTCCCGGGAAGAGAATGGAGAGCACCTGGTCCAGGGCTTCCACCGCCGCCGAACCGGTACTACCCGCAGTTCCCGCGGTCCACTTGGCTCCCTGTACCCCAACATCCAGCGCCTGCTGCGCCCAGGACGCCACGGCCTCGAAGCCCTTGTTCGCCGCGTTGGGTGCCTGACCCGCCAGGGCGAAGAGGCCTTGCGCGACAGATCCGATCCCACCGAAGATCGCGTTGATTCCCCCGAAGAACTGGCTGAAGAACCCGCTCAAGCGTCCGCCCGAGTAGTCATCCGCCCTGCCCAGACCCTGGTCCACGGGACGGGACACCCAGTCGAAGCCCCTTTGGGCCTGCGCCGCGATCCAGGCCGCCAGCGAGACGAAGGCCCCAAGCACCGACGCAAGCAAGCCGAGAAGAGAGTCTCGGCAGGCAAGACAAGTGGGAGTTGCAGTCCCTGGCGTCACCGGATCGACCCAGAGCAGCGACAAGCCGGCGACGAAGAGCCCGAGGATCAGGAGGCCAACTGCCGCGCGAAGAACCCCTCGCCGCTTGGCTGAGCGTGGATCCCTGGTCTCATGGGCCACCGTCAACTCGGTGTGGACGGCGGCGGTCTCGGTTGCGATCTTCAGCCGGGTCTCCGTAGAGAGTCAGTCGGTCTCACCTGAACGCGCCGTGATGGGGGGTGTCTCGATGTCGGATTCTAGCGCGTTCTCGACCCGGGGATATCGCCTGCCCAGCGCGCGCCCCTATTCAGAGGCGCCCCGCCAGAGGCCCAACCGCTTCCCCAGGCATCGGCGTTTCCGTCGAGGAGAGTCGTATACTGCCTGCCTCGAGAAACCTGACCAACCTGGAGATTCACCATGAGAACGCCGATCATCGCCCTGGCCGCTATCGCTCTATGCCTTGGAGCCGCAACCGTGAGCTCTGCGGACCACCACGAAGGAAGCCCACAGGAAGGCCAGGCCGAGGCCGGCATGCCCGCCATGGGCCCACCGCCCGAGATGAAGGCGCTCGAGGCCATGAACGGCGAGTACGCCATCAAGTTCTTCTACAAGATGGACCCCATGAGCGAAGAGTGGATGGAAACTGACGCCACTGCGGTGATGACGACTGTGGCAGGCGGCGGCGCCCAACAGATGGTGTTCGAGGGTCAGATGATGGGCATGCCCTTCAGCGGCATCGGCCTCACCAGCTACGACCGCGTGACTCAGAAATACCAGACGACCTGGGTCGACAGCATGGGGGCCCGGATCTCCATCTACACCGGCGACCTCGTAGACGGGAAGCTGGTGGTCACCGGGACCGACCCGGGACCGGCTGGCGGGACGTACCACTCGCGGCTCACCAACTACAACATGACCGACGCGGGCTTCGACTGGACGTATGAAATGTCCGAGGACGGCACCAACTACGTAGTCGGGGCCAAGGCGACCTACACCAAGAAGTAGACGGTCCTCGCTCCCTCGGAGCGCTATCGCAGAAGCATGTAGAGGCCGGGGGCTCCGGCGGCTCTTCCACGGGCGCACGTCCACACCTGCGCTCGGGGACCGCTAGACTGCGATCCCGTCATGGCGGTACACCCGACGATCGCTCGAGCTTCACCCGTTCCCCGTCCGCGAGGCTGCCCGATGGCGGACGGACTCTACCTGCGCGCCAGCGGCGAGATTGCCTGCTGGGGCCACCTGGGAGACGTCCACGTTCTCGACCGCCTCGACCGGGCCTGGCTCAGCGCTCCCGATTCCGACCTCGTGGAGCATCCGAAGCTGGTCGGAATTCGGAAAGCGTTCACCCTGGGGCGGCTGCCTTTCCCGGAGCTCTGTCCCTCCTGCCCCGTGCTCGGCGATGGTGAAGCGCCGGTCGGGCGGCCGACCCGCCTCGACAAGCTGCTCATCGAGCCTAGCTACCTCTGTCAGCTCGACTGCCCGGCTTGTTTCTCCGCCCCCGAGCGCCATCAACGAGGGCGGACTCCCTACATGCTCGATCCCGAGTTGCTCAGCGCGTTCCTGGATCGACTGACCGCCGACGGAATCGAGGCGGTGCGTTTCATCCATTTCGAGGGGCGAGGCGATCCGATGGCCTCCCGGGACATCTGGGCCCTCATCCGGATCGTGCGGCAGGCCTTTCCGACGGCCGAGATTCAGATGACGAGTCACGGCGTCTACCCGTTCGACGCCAGGCTCTTCGAGTCCGGCCTCGACTGCCTGCGCCTCTCGATCGACGGCGCGACGGCCCCGAGCTACGAGCGCTACCGCCGCGGCGGACACTTCGGGCGGGTGATCGACCACCTGCGCGCCATTCGCGACCATCGAAGGCTCCATCGCAGCACCCTCCGCGTCGTGTGGAAATACATCGTCTTCGACTGGAACAGCTCACGAGACGAGCTGACGCTGGCGCGGCGCCTGGCCGACGAGCTCGAAACGGAGTTGATGTTCGTCCTTCCGGAAGCGGGCACGGGTCGACCTCGACGCCTGCCCGATGCGGCTGCACTGGCCTCCGAACTGTCCGAGGTCGCACCGAGGGCCGCGCCCTACGATTGTCTGGACCAGATGGGCTCTGCCGATACGCTCTCGCGGGAGCACGACAGCGCGGACGAGGCCGCCGCGCATCTCGCTGCGGCCCGCAACGCCCTCGCAGAGAGCAAGACTGACGAGACTCTGCGTTGCCTCCGTGCAGCGCTCCAGATCGATCCCGGCGCCGCGACGGAGTCGCTCTCGACCGTCGCTCTCCTGCCCCGCAGCTTCGTGCAGACACTCTTGCCCGCCGTGCGTCACCCCTCGACTTTGTCCGGCCTCGCCGCCCTGGCGGTGGAGGCAGGCGAATGGTCCTCCGCCTATGACCTCCTCAGACGCTACTTGGGCATCGGCCCACACGCTGTCGATCGCGAAGCCGTGGAGAACCTCCTGGTTCGGCTCGCGCTTCGCAAGCACCTCGGCTCCGAAAACCTCGGGCTCCTCCATCGCCACTCTCCGACAGACCTGCTCGCAGCGGAGGACGCCGTGCTCCTGGTCGACCCGGGACACCGGCCCAGCTCCGTCGCCATCGACTCCAACGCCCCCGTAGCGACTTGGGTGGACGACATCCTCCTCCCCGCCTCCATTCGCACCCTGGCCTGCCTCCGCGCCGCCCGAGGGGACATCGAGGGCGGTCGCCTTCTCTTGGGCGCACTCCACGCTCGGCACGAGTCCGATCTCAATCTGCAAGCCTGCCGCCTCACCCTGCCGTTGTACGGAATCGGTATTCCGACTCTGCGCCAACGGTGGGTGAGGTTACGGTCGAGCGTTCGCCCTGGCCCGTCCTGAGAAGACTCGACCTTGGTAGGCCGAGCGAGACTCCGCGCTCAGGGCTCGGGGTCCTGCGAAGCGCTCGCGTCCGCAGGTCCCATTGGGGGCAGCCGTTGATCCCACCGCAGCACGCGATAGCGCTCGAGGATCTCCAGGAGCGGCGCCAGTGGAATCGCCTCGAGCGTGCCGCGGGAGCTGGACACGGTCGTCGCCTTGAAGATCGCGTTGTAGACCGCCTCCTCAGTGGCCTCCACGGTCGCGGCAAAGAGCGGCGACATCGACTCGTTGACCAACGCCGGAGCGACCACCGGCGCCTCGCTGCTCCGTGGCCGGCGAACCCGGGGGTCGGTCGAGAAGGCGATGACGTAGTCCCCCGAGCCGTTGTGCGCGAACGACCCCGTGCGCGCCAGTCCCATCATCGCGCGCTGCGCCAACCGGTCGAGGCTGCGGGCGTTGAGCGGCGCGTCGGTCGCGAGGACGATCATGATCGAGCCATCCTCGCGATCGTCGCTCGCCGTATCGGCTTCGAGAGCGCTGGCATAGGCATAGGCGCCGAGCTCGCGTCCGACGGGCGCGCCGTTCATGCTCAGCGTGCCGCCGAAGTTGGTCTGCACCAGAACACCGATCGTGTAACCGCCGAGCGCCGCCGGCAGGACGCGCGAACTGGTGCCGATCCCACCCTTCCAGAAGAAGGCCTGAGTCCCCGTTCCGGCACCCACGCTCCCCTCCGCCACCGGGCCGTCGCTGGCCGCCTCGAGAGCGGCGAACACCTCGTCGCGCCCGATCGGATCCGCCCACATGTCGTTGACCCTCGCATCGTTGGTCTCGCCGACGATCGGGTTCAAGGTGTGCTCGCCCATCCCCGGCTGCTCGTACATCCATTCCTTCAGCGCGTTCGCGGCGCTCCACACACAGAGCGTGCAGGTCAGCAAGATCGGCGTCTCGATCTCGCCAAACTCGCGGACCTGGGTCTCGCCGATCAACTTGCCGTAGCCGTTGCCGACGTGGATCCATGCCGGCACCGGGTCGGTATAGAGATTTCCGGGCGCGGGGATGATCGCCGTGACTCCCGTGCGAACGGATTCGCCGCGGATCACCGTCTGATGGCCCACCCGTACACCCTCGACGTCGGTAATGGCGTTCCACCGCCCAGTGGGGAAAGTACCGACAACCAACCCGGCCTCGCGGGCCCTCGGCCGTGCCTCCCCCTCTGCCGCCACTCCCGGTTGTCCGAGGGCAGCTGTCGAAAGCATCAAGAGAGCACATGAGACGGCAATGGACGGTGTCGTTCTCCAGGTCATCAGGTGACGCTACTACACGCCCCTGTAAGCCAGCCCATGGAGAGGCGGGCCTTGGTGCCTGTCGACTCCTTCCCTCACCCGAACCGGGTAGACTCCCGCCACACCACCCAGAATCGAAGAGAAGCGGAGCAATGCCCCCGGGCGTAGCCCGGCCACTGCTCCTGCAAGGAAAGGGGAGTTGAAATGAAGAAGCTAGTCATTGCTGCATTGTTCGTCCTGGCTGCCGCAGGTGTGGCTGCGCAGGAAGAGTCCGCCATCGTGGAGCTGTGGACCTGCAATCTCAAGGAAGGCAAGACCCTCGATGAGGTCAAGGCCACGAACAGCAAATGGGTCGCGCTGATGAACGAGAAGGTCGAAGACGGCGAGATCACCAGCTACGTGCTCAGCAACGTTGTCGGCAGTCCCGAGACCTTCGGCTACGCCGACATCTTTCCCAATCTCGAGGTCTGGGCCAAGGCCAAGCGTGCCGGCCAGGGGGACGATTTCAGTGAGATCGACGCCGAGTTCGACGCGCTGACCGTTTGCACATCGAACGCCCTCCATCGCTCCAGCCAGAGTTGAGAGCCCGAAGCGCGGCGCCCCGCTGATCGCGGTCACTGCTGAGGTCTGAAGACCGACCTTGGCGGGGAATGCGCAGCACCCTCATGGCCTCAGCCGGTAGTCGGCGCCCAGCGCGCCGGCGCCGGCGAGGTATCTGCGTGCACGAACCAGCTCTGCGACCTGCCGGATGTGGGCGATGTCGTGGAGTGCCCATTCGTGCAGCATCTGCGACAGCGTGATCTCCCCCGCGGCGCTATGCAGAGCCTTGCGCGCGCCGGCCTCCGCGGGCAATCCGCGCAGCAGCTCAACGTTGATCTCGCGCTGGTCCTCGAAGTGCGCGAAGTCCTCCTCAGGATCGGCATTACGGTAGACCTCGAGGTGCATCTGCGCGTCGTCGGCCTCGAACTCCGGCATCTCTTCGTTCAGAAAGCGGTCGAGTCGGTCGCGATAGCAATACCACTCGGAGTGCGAGAGATGAGACAGCACCTCCGCGATCGAAAAGCGGTCCACCGCCGGCTTCCAACGTGCGTCCTCCTCGGAGACCTCGGACATGAGCCCTCGGAGGATGGCCGGCGTAGCTTCCAGAAGATCGAGGCAGGGCAGCTCGTGGTTCGCCATGGCACTATCCTACGCCGCTACCGAGAGGCCCGGCGGCAACTCGCCGGCCGGAGCCGCACAGCATCTGCTACCTTAGATAGCCGGATTCCTCGATCAGACGGTCGCCTTCTGAGACCGACTCAGATTCAGATTGCATGGAAGCCCAGAAACCGTGGATTCTTTAGGCATTCGAGTCACTCGAAAGCGACTGGCGCCGCCGCTGCCCAGAGCCCATTTCCGCGTCTTCCTCAACCGGGAGGAGCTCGCTGTCCTCTCACTCAGCCCGTTGCACTGGGTGCTCCAGGCGCCGGAGGAGATCGAGGGGGGGGTCAGACAGCAGGTGACCCTGCAGCGGGCCGCCAGCCAGGACCGCACCCTCTACAACTGGCACAAATCCGTCGCAGCGGGCAAAGACGACACCCGCACTCTGACCGTCGTCCAACTCGACAGCCCCGACGGCTTGGCCGTCAACATCTGGCAACTCGAGAAGTCGACCCCCGTCCGCTGGACCGGCGCCGGCTTCGACGCCCTGTCCGACGACTTCGGCGTCGAAGAGGTCCAGATTCGCTACGCCTCGATCGCCTGGCGCAGCAGTGTCTGACAACCACCGAGCAGGAGGATCTCCAGAATGACCTATCCACAACCGGCATTTCACTACCTCGTCGAATGGGGAGGGACCCGCACCGGGTTCAGTGAGGTCTCCGGGCTCAGTGTCGAAATCGAGCCCATCGAGTATCGCGAGGGCAACAGCCCCGAGTACTCAACAATCAAGATGCCCGGTATCCCCAAGTACGGCAACATCACGCTGAAACGCGGCATCGTCAGCGGCGACAGCGAGCTCTATGCCTGGCTGGCGACGACCAACCTCAACACGGTCGAGCGCCGGGACGTGACGATCCACCTGCTCAACGAGGAGCACGAGCCCGTCGTGACCTGGAGACTGCGCAATGCCTGGGTCACGAAGCTGGAGGGGCCGACGCTCAACGCTACGGCCAACGAGGTCGCCATTGAGACAGTTGAACTGGCTCACGAAGGGCTGACGCTTCTGCAGGGCTAGAGCAGCGGCTTGTGCCGGCCTCTCAATCGGTGAGCTTCTCCTCCAAGCGGCAGATGTCGATTCCCGCCACGCTCGATCGTCTAGACAGTAGACCCAGGGATAAGGAGCCCGCCAATGAAGACACTGATCCGTACGTTCTGCGCCGTCCTCGCCGTCCAACTCGTCCTGCACTGCCCGACCGTGGCGCAGGAAGCCAACTCCGCCAACACACTCCGTCTCGCTGAGGGAGAGGAGTCACCGCAAGCCGCGATCGATGACTTCTCCTGGCTCTCGGGATACTGGAAGGGCGAGGGCCTCGGCGGGGTCTCTGAGGAACTGTGGGGACGGCCTCACGCTGACCGCATGTACGGGACTTACGCGCTCTTCAAAGAGGGCGAGGCGGTCTTCTCGGAAGCGATGCTGATGACGGAACACGCCGGCACTGTCGAACTGCGAATCAAGCACTTCTCCGGCGACTTCGTCGCGTGGGAGGAGAAGGAGGACTACGTGACCTTCTCTCTCGTACGGCTGGGGGACAACGAAGCCTATTTCAGCGGCCTGACGTTCCGCCGCACGGACGATGCGCTCTCGATCTTCCTGGTCCTGTCCCAGGAGGGTGAGCGGACGGAACACGAATTCCAACTGCGCCGCGTCCCGCTATGAGAAAGCGCCCCGAACAGGGGCGCCGAGAAGCCGAGCCGAGCTCCCGGGACGGCTCCCTATCACTCAAAGAGCCGCCGCGGGAACCTCGGGTTGGTCAGCGATTGATTCGGATGCCGGCGTGGAAGCTGCTGAAGTCAGTGGCGTCGCCTTCCGTCAGGTTCGTCTGATAGCGCCCTTCGACGAAGGCACCGAAACGCTCGTTGATCGGCATGTCGAGACCCAGGCCTGCGGTCGCCATCGCAGCCGTCTCGGACAGACCCTCGATGGTCTCTTCGAATTCGAGACCGAGTATCGAGGTCGAGATCGTGACGGCGCTGACTTTGACGTCAGCGACTCCGGCGCCGATGGTGAAGTACGGCGCCACACGATCGGGCTCCCTCAGCGAGGCCTTGAGCTCGCCGGAGAGGGAGAGGACGGTCGTATCCCCGCCACTGATGTTGATGTCGGCGAAATCGCCCAGGGGGCCCAGGCCGGCATCGTCCACCAACGTGTTGCCGTCGAGTTCGAAACGGTCGTAGTTGACGAGGGTCTGGAAGGAAAGGCGTGGCGAGAAGCGGTAGCCGAGACCCCCTCCTATGTTGGTTCCGTCCTTCCAGCCGCTCTCGAAGATGTCGGGCGACTGCGGCTGGGTGATGCCCCCGTTCACGAGGAAGTAGAGCTTGGAGTCTGCCTGCGCCACGGCGGGTACCGAGAGCAGGAGAAGCAGGGCGGCCATGGTGTATGCGGTTTTCATTGACTTGTGTCCTTTCTGGTTGGGTTGGATGACTTTGCTTGGCTCCTGTTGATGAAAGAAGCAAACATCCAGAAAGGTCACGCCTCACCGCCGTGAGCCGCCGCTCAGACCCGTCGCGTCGGGTCGATCACCTGTCTCCTCGCAGACGGTGCTGCCGGCCGCACCGTCTCGACGTTGGCCCACCAGGCCTTCGCCTCAGCCTGCGTCCATTTGCCGCTGGCGCCGCAACCGGCGAGCTTCTCGCGGAGGGACCGAGCTGTCGGAGGCCGGTCGTCCGAGTCCTTTTCGAGGCATTGCAGCACCAGGTCCTCGATGTCTCGGGGCAGTTCTGCCCGTAGACGATCGCTCGGTCTCTCTGGCACGGTTTCGAGATGGTGCCTGAGGACCTCCTGGTGGTCGATACCCGAGAACGGGCTGGTGGCGGTGAGCAGGAAGTAGCCAACGGCGCCGACCGCGTAGAGATCCAGCCGCGCGTCGACCAGACTCGTTCCGCGAATCGACTCCGGCGACATGTAGTAGGGCGTTCCGCGCAGGGCGTTGCCCGCGGCCTTCCCGGATACGCCCTCGAGTTGCTTGACCACTCCAAAGTCGACCACCTTGGCAACGTCGTAGACGCCGCCTCGCTGGCAGAGGATGATGTTGGCCGGCTTGATGTCGCGATGGATGAGGCCAGCTGCGTGAGCTTCCTCGAGCGAACCGCAGACCTGACGAAGAATGTGGATGACTCGGGCCGGCTGCATCGGCCCGTAAGCGTCGCCGAGTTCCTGCAGGTTCATCCCCTCGAGCAGCTCCATGGCGTAGTAGAAGATGCCGTCCGGAGTTCGACCGTAGTCATAGATCGCGACGGTGTTGGGATGGGTCAGCTGGCTCGTGAGTTGAACCTCTTTCTGAAAGCGGAGGAGGTTCTGCTCTCCAGCGAGCTCCGGGCGCATTAGCTTCACCGCCGTCGGGCGCCTCAACATCGCGTGGCGAGCACGATAGACCTCGCCCATCCCGCCTTCCCCGATCTTCTCTTCCAGTTGATACTGCCCCAGGCGCTTGGCCTTCCGCACCTCGCGCCGCAGGCCGAAGATGATCTTGGAGGTGATCGCGGCCAGCACCGGGCCGAGCAGCCCCCGGATGATGAAGAGCGCCAATCTGCCGACGCGGGTTCCGGCGCCCAGCGCAGCCTCTGGAGAAGCCCACGCGAGGTAGGCGACAAGGAAGACCGGGAGGTAGGCGGGCAGGCTGATCCAAAGGGTTCGGAACGCCGTGCTGGGGACGATGACTGCCCGCAGCAGGACGGCGAAGGTCAGCATCATGCCCTGGGCGGCAATGGAGAACGGATCGTCCCGATAGTGCCAGGAGACGACTCCGGAGCCGATCGCGAAAAAGTACAGGGCATAGCCGTCGATCACCTTCAGAACGCCCATCCGCAGCGGTCGCCAGCTACAGAGAAGCCAGACCAGCCCGGCAGAGATCGCGTTGCCGAAGTTGGCCAGAGTCCCGATCAGCAGGGTGATCTGAAGCAGCGAGCCCGAGTCACCGAGGACGTGAGCCACGGTTCTGACGACCAGATACGGAGAGATGACGAGGAGGGTGACCTTGCCCAACAGGGCGAGGCGCTCCTGAAGGAATCCCCGTTCCTCCTCGTGAAGCGCGTTGTGGCCGGCCTCCTCGACCTCGCCCCCCCGCAGGGGCTCCACGTACGTCGGTCTCACGGCGAGTGCAAGACGTAGCAAGCAGCTGGGGCAGGAATCGGGGTCAGAGCCGCCCGCCGGGATCTCCCCTCCGCAGGATGGGCAGCGCGTCGTCATCGCACTCGGACGGCCGCAGTGACTCGCATGGCCGTCATCCCAGGACCGACAGCAGGTGTCTGATCTCGGCGTCGACTTCCGAGTCCGTGGCGACGATCTCGGTGATCTCGCGACGGAGTTGCTTGGCGAAGCGATGCCGCAGACGGTGGATCGCCATCTTGACGGCACCTTGGCTGATCCCCAGCTCTTCCGCCAGCTGCCGATAGGGCGTTCGCGGCCCGCCTTCGATCAAGAACCCCTTGAGCACTTCAAACCGCCGCTGGCCGTTCGCCTCTGCCGCCTCTTCGCGCAGACTCGACAGAACCTGGGCGATCACGGTGAGGGCCCAGCGCCTTTCGAACACGTTCTCAGGGGTGAGATGGTCGACGGCGTCGACCTTGTACCGACTCTCCGCCGCCTCGACGTCGAGCGAGATCACTTGCGCGCCGCCCCCTCGTTTCAGCGCCAGGGTCTTGTCTCGTTCATTCGCCAGAAAGTGTTTGAGTGAGACCAGCAGGAACGAGCGGAGTTTGCCCGCAGTGGGTCGGACGTCTGCAAGATAGTCCTTCTTGAGCAGCTGCGCGAAGAAGCCCTGCGTCAGATCCTCGGCGTCTTCCGGGTTGTACCCATTGCGTCGTGTGAAGGCGTACAGCGGTTCCCAGTAGGCCTCGCAGAAAGTAGCCAGGGCCCGACGCGCACTTGAGGCGCTCCCGTCCTGCGCCGCCAGGACGATGCTCCATCGGGTCGTCTCGAATCTTCGGCTCATGAGCAGTGCTGAAGAGACTTCAGCTCTCCCAGAGGATCGTCGGTCCGTCGGGGGGCAGATCGGCGCTCTGGCCTGGTTTGGATTCTTTGAAGGTTACACCCGTGGGCATAGCCGGTCAAAGACACGCCTGTGCGGTCTCCTGCGCAGAGTTTGCGGCCCGTGAGTATACGAATGGGGCGCGAGGCGAACTCAGTCGAGGCACCTCTGGCAGGCAGACCTGTAACGAGATCGCCTCCGCCTTCGCCAGTGATCACAAAGGAGGCGTCATCATGTCAGCCAGAAGCTCGCATTCATTCCACAGGGTCCTTCCGTTCGTTGCGCGTGTGTGCCGCAGCTCCGTTCTCGCGCTCGTCGCCTTCACCGTCTTGGGCTGTCAGGACACGCTCCAGATCTCGGGGGGCTCCGGCAACGAGGTTGGCGTTCTCGTCGATGGCCAGGACTCTGCCGGCGCCGTCAACGACCGTGGTTTCCTCACCAGCGCCGCCTCGGTAGGCGTCGGCAACCTCACCGCAGGAGCGACCAATGAGTCGGTCGGCTTCACGAACCGTCGGCCACCGCGCTACGAGGCGACGGCCTGGACCGGGGGCACCGACTCGCTACCTGTCGCCTTCCGGCCACAGATCCAGATCCCGGTCACGGTGTGGATCGTGAAGGGACCGTTCGCGGCCCAGCGAGACCACGCGATCGACGCCTGCATCCAGACCTCGGCGATCTTCAATGCCGAACGGATGGGGGTCGCCTTCAGCCAGTTTCAGATCATCGACGCAACCGGCGACCCGGACGCACCCAGCCATCACGCCTTCCCAAACGGCGATCTGGGTGACGTCGTCTGGGCGCCGCTGCGCAACGACATCGGCTTCACCGCCGGCCGGCTCAACATCTACTGGGTCGACACCGTCAACGGCTCGACGAGCACGGGCTGGTCCAACTTCGGAGCCCAGATCGCCATGGGACGCAACACCGGCGACGAGCTGCTCTCCCACGAGATCGGCCACGCCTTCAGCCTGACTCACATCAACGGTCTGGCGACCTTCGACCAGACCAACGTCATGCACAACGCCAGCAACACGCGCGCGTTTCTCACCGAGGCCCAGCTCTTCCGTGCACATCTGGACCCCGACTCGATTCTCAACGACATCTACAACGCCCGTCCCGGCGAGACCACACGCAACTGTGGTCTCAACACCGCGACCGCGACCTGCCCGGCCATCGGCCGGCGGTTGTGGGCCGACGGCGCCTTCCCCGCCAACTGAGGTCCGCTATGAGACAGAAACTCCTTCCGTCCTTCTCCATCGCCGCGCTGGCCCTGCTCGCGACCCTGTCGGCAAACGCGCAGAGCCAGGAATCCCGACCGGCCCTCGAAGCGCTGGCCCCGGAACAGCAACTCCTCGTCTTCGATTGGTTGTCGAGAGACTGCAGCAGCGCCGACCGCCTGGTCCTCGAAGGGCTGCTCACGGCCGTAGGTCAACGCCTCGAACCCGTCTTCTGGGAGGCCTACCGCCTGGGTCCGCCGGCCGACCAGCTCGAGAGCGACGCCAACGAGATCCGCCGGCGTTTCGACATGCGCCAGAAGTGGCTTGCCGAAGGGTCCGCCGATGAACTCTTCGGCGCCGAAGAGGTCCAGCGGCTCTCTTCCCTCGACGTCGAGGAGTACGTCCGGGGCGAGCTCGAACGGATCCGGATCGGCTACACCACGGCTGCCGTCCTCGGCCTCGCCCTCGTCGCCACGGAGGAAGGCTCCGCCGCCGAGCTCTCCGTCCTCGCCGACGACGCCGAGAACCCGGCCGCTGTCGCAGCCGGGATGGCACTCGAGGCAATGGCTCAGAGGCAGGGCGGAGACTAGATCTTGGTGAGGCTCGACTGATCGGCCCCAGGGTGCGGCGGCCCGTCTGGACCACCGCCCCCTGGAACCCGCGCTCGCGTCCTGCCCTACCCCCGAGCCCTGAGGGCGTCGCGGATCTCTTCGAGCAGAACCTGATCTCTCGGCGGCTCAGCCGGCGCTTCCTCTTCTTCCTTCTTCCAGCGGTTGAAGGTCTTGACCATCATGAAGATGGCGAAGGCGACGATGACGAAGGTGACGATCGTATTGATGAACGCACCCCAGTTCATCGTCACGGCTCCGGCTTCCTGGGCGGCGACCAAGGTGTCGTACGGACCGGCAGTTGCGCCCTCCTTAAGGACGACGAAGTTGTCGCTGAAGTCCGCACCCCCCAGGAAAAGACCGACGACCGGCATGATGATGTCGTCAACCAAGGACTTGATAATGGGCCCGAACGCTCCACCCATGACGAGGCCAACTGCCATGTCGAGGACGTTCCCCTTAACCGCGAAATCCCTGAACTCTTTGAACATGGTTCCCTCCCTCCAGTGGTGGCGACTCGACGTCGCGACCGGGGTTCGGCACCAGTAGACCATCCGGCTGGGTGGAAGTCACACCTCCCGGATCAGAGCCGGCGCAAGGAAGCCTCGGGATCGCAACTCGGCCCGTGCTCGCCGCCGACGCTCAGTCCCTGTCGACGGCATAGAGGATCTTCCCGCAGTGGAGGCACCTGAACCGATAGAAGGCGGGGCTACCCTTGGGCTCGTAGTCCGCAAGTAGTTCGTCGATGTCGGTCTGGCTCCAGGTCTCACCCTGAACCACCTCGGCCTCTTCGCTGCTGAACTTCTTCAGGTCCGCTTTCGTGGCATCGCCAAGGAAGGCACAGGCGTCGTTGCAATGGCAGACCCACCAATCGCCCTGCCACGTCTCATAGCCGGGAGTCCTTCTAGTCACCTCGTCGACGATCGAGGGGTCCAGTCCGGCGACCACAAGTGGGTGTTCGTCGGCGAAGCTCGCGTCGAACTGCCGGCTAGCCTGGCCATTGTGAATACACCATGGGCAGATCGACTCCCCCAGGTCTCGATGGCGAGAGTACGGATTCTCCTTGTAGACAAACCCGCGGGATTCCCCACAGCAACGACAGGTTGCCTCACTGGCAACAACCGCGCCCGTAGCTATCGGATCCGGGTGATACCTGAATGTCGGGAGTGAAATTGACATCGGCAAGCTCGGCAGCGACGCTCTAACCCTCGAGCACCCGCTACGTGTCGAACATCATGGAAGCATAGCAATGCCTCCTGCGGCGGCGAGGGAGCGCGCCGATCGACAAGGAACTCAATAGGAAGCAGAATCTCCAGATGAAGGCTCCGAGGTCTCGTTCCTGGGCGGTCCTGCTGACGGTCGTCGTCTCAGTGACTGGGCTCACAGCCCAGGAGAACTCGACGTCTCCCTACGGCATCAACGTCCACGCGCCTGGAGGGGCGGAGCTGGAGTTCCTCTTCGACAAGGTCGAGGCGGCCAGCATCGGCTGGGTGCGGATCGATTTCGTGTGGGCACTGATCGAGTCGCAGCCCGACGTCTACGACTGGGCTCTCTACGACGACATTGTGGCTGCCGCCGAAGCGAGGGGACTCAAGGTCCTGGCCACCGTCGCCTACACGCCGGACTGGGCTACCGACGGCCCCCCGATCTCCGGAGTTCCCCTGAGCGTGGCGGATTGGGAGGAGTTCTGCTTCCTCGCTGCGGGGCGCTACGCAGAGACGATTCACTCCTGGGAAGTCTGGAACGAGCCCAACCTGGACCACTTCTGGGATGGCAGCCGGAGTGAATACATCGACCTCATCCTCCGCCCGGCGGCCGACGCTATCCGGGCCGCGGACCCGGACGCCCAGATCGGCGGGCCGGCCCTGGCCCATCTGATTTCCGGCGACCAGGATTGGTACCGGTGGTTGCTGGAGGTTCTCGAGCTGGCCGGCGATCGGCTCGATTTCGCGACACACCACGCGTACGACTCCGGCGGGCACGAGGACGTCACCGAGAAGCTGAACGCCGACACCGTCTTCGGCAACGAACCCGATCTGTGGGATCTGGTTCCGCCTTCGACGAGGGAAGTGCTCATCGAGGCCGGATGGTTCGGCCAACCCTTCTGGCTGACCGAGACCGGCTGGGCCACCGACGAAGTGAGCGAGGCGCAGCAGGCGGCCTACTACGAAGGCTTCTTGTCTCAGTGGTTCAAAGGAGATCCTCTGCAGGACTGGGTCGACAAGGTCTTCTTCTACGTGATCCAGGACTTCACGATGCCGGAGATACCGCTCTGGGGGATCCTGAGGAGTGACGGCAGCGAGAAGCCTGCCTATGCCGCCTACCGGGAGTTCATCGACGCGCACTCAGTCCTGATCTTCGAGGACGGTTTCGAATCTGGGGACTTGTCGCGGTGGGCCGAGGCGACGCCCTTCAGCGGCGACGGCGACGCTCCCCGCCGACCCCGCTAGCGCTTCGATTCCGGGGCCGAGCCGTCAGATGTCCGCGTAACGCTCGCCGAGCACAATCCTGATCGCGACGAGAACTGCCACGCTCAAGAGCGCCAGCGAGCCAACCAGAACTCCCAAGCGGCTGGGCCGCCGCTTCTCGAACAGGACCCGGGGAAAGTTCGCAGTGGCGACATAGACGAGAATCGCGAAGATTCTCGGCCCCAGCATGTGGGTCGAGCGGTGGCCGCGGAGATGTTCGAACACGAGGTCGTAGCAAGCCGGTTCGAAGACTCGTTCCCGGATCCGAACGGGAAGAAGTCGGCCCAGAGCGCCGAGCCAGCGCTCCCATCGCATCGCTTCACGCACTGGACGCTCCGAACTCCGCGATGATCGTCTCGTTGAGGCGACGGCAATCGTCCCAGGCCTGCCTCCCCGTCGCAGTGAGGCGATAGGTTCGCTCACGGATGATCTGGCTGTCGATGATCCGCTGTTCGTAGCGACCCTCGGCCCATTTGGCCTCTTCGATCCGAGACATCAGCTGATAAAAGGACGGCCCAGAACGATGGGCGCCGAAGCGCTCGAGCTCGGTGCGGATCTCCCGGCCCGGCCGTTCGCCCTGGAGGAGCGTTCCCAGAACCAGGAACTGGAGCTGAGAGAGACTCGATTTCGGACTCATGGAACTCCTTGCTCTGCAACCAAAAGACTTGCGGTTCGTAACCTAATGTATCGTTAGGTCACTGGCCGTTATATGAGTATACGCCCAATCCAGAAAACTCCAAGGAGACCGCATCCATGAATCGACCATTGCGCATCACCACCGTTGTCCTGGGGACCCTCCTGGGCGTCTGGTTCCTGCTCGCCGGTAGTCAGAAGTTCCTGTCGGCGCCGATGTTCGAGGCCATGTTCGAACGTCTCGGCCTTCCCCTGGGTCTGGTTCCGGCCATCGGCGTGACCGAGATCGTCGCGGCGCTTCTCGTTCTGGTCCCGAGGTTCAGCCTCTACGGGTCCTCACTCATCGTCCTGGTCATGCTCGGCGCGGCCGGGAGCCACCTGGCCACCGGCACAGCACCACCGGGAGCGGCCATCGTCGCGCTGGTGATGGCTGGAACGGTCGTACTGCTTCGGATTCAAGAGCGCAGAGCTGCGGACGCTTGACCTCCCGCCAATTGACTGCCGCCGCCGACCGAAGCTCGGTCAGCTGAGCGAACACCCTTCTCCTGTGTCCAGACCGAAGAAGTCGCGTTGTCGTGCCAGCCGATCGACTACTCGAAGTACTCGTCGTAGCTTTCCAGATAGTGCGTGACCTTCCCGGCATCGTCGATTCGACCCGATTTCGAAAGCGCCTCAACCGCCGGCATGTATCCCGTGAGGTACGCGTGCAGCTGATCATGAGCCTCTCCGGTCATGGTGCAGCCCCGAATCAGATCAGCGGTGAGTACTTGCAGGTCAGCAGCGGCCGTCTTCAAGCCCTCTCCCTCTAGCGAGCCTTGATCGAGATCCAGGAAAGACGTGGCCATCTTCGCGAAGGTAGATCTGGTGTGGTCATCCATCAGCCATCGACGTCCATTGTCGAGCACCAGCCCGTCAAGCCCATCTCCCGGGACAACTGAGACTGCATCCGAAGCAGGGGCCTCGACGTCGTGGGGGTGCTCTTCGGCGCCCCGACATGACGCGAAGAGCGTGACGGCAGCAATGCCAAGTACCAACATCCGTGTGAGCTTCATGTCTGGCTTCCTTCGGGTTCGTTGTCGCCCTGCGGCTCAGAGTTCGGCAGTGCTGGCGGCCGTCAATCTGTGTAGGTGGCTGATCGAGGTATCCACCATCGAAGTGTAGCAATGCTCCCCGAGTGTGGAACGCTGGATCGCCCTACTTCCACTGATGCCTTCCTCGAGGAACTGCGTTCGAGTGCCCCAATCCGACCGGGCTATCCTCGGGCACGAGAATGGGACAGCTCACTCGCTTCACCCGCGCTTGGTACTCCCAGGAACTCCTGAGGGAGCTGGTGTTGATCTACCCGGTCTACGCCGTGATGATGGGCCGCCTCGGCGTCTCCCCGCTCGAGCTCTCGATTCTCCTGGCGGTCTGGTCGGCGACCGCTCTCGCCTTCGAAGTCCCCACCGGCACGCTCGCCGACCGCTGGCCCCGCCGATGGATCCTGGTCGCCGGGCAGGGTCTCAAGGCGAGCTGCTTCCTGCTCTGGTGGCTGATTCCCACCTTCGGTGGCTTCCTGGCCGGATTCGTCGTCTGGGGAATCGCAGGCAGTCTGCGCTCAGGCGCTGCCGAGGCCCTGTTGCATGATCGCCTGGCCGAGCTCGGTCGCCCCGACCTCTTCGTTCGCATCTACGGCCGAAGCGAAGCGGTCGGCGCAGCCGCCGTGACGCTCGCCATGGCGCTGGGCGGCTGGGCGGCAACGACCGGCTTCTCCCTACCGCTGGTTCTCTCCGCTGCCGCCCCCATCGCCGCCGCTGTCGTCACCTTGGGCTTCATCGACGAGCCCGAGCGCTCTTCGGCGCCCCCGCAAGGTGAAAGCTACCTAGCCACTATGGCTGCCGGCCTGCGGGAGGCGCGCGACTCCTCCCGTCTCCGACTGCCGCTCCTGATGCTCTGCACTGTCGCCCTGGCCTATGAAGTCGGAGAGGAGTACTTCGGACCTCTTCTCGAAGAGATCGGCTTCTCGCTGGCCGCGATCGGCCTGATCAGCGCGTTGACGAATCTGGCCCGCGCCGGCGGTGCCCTATTCGCCGAGCGCCTCGGCCCGGAGAGCCTGCGCGGTGTCGCGATTCTCTACGGTTGCGCTGCGGGGATGCTCGCGCTGGCCGTTCTCGGGACGGGTTGGCTCGCGGTCTCAGGCCTCGCCCTGTTCGTCGCGCTGTCAATGACCGCGAAGGTCCTCATTCAGGGCCGGCTGCAGCACGGCATCGAGGGTCACGCGAGAGCGACCATCACCTCTCTGGCCGGCTTCGGGCAAGAATTGATCGGCATCCCCCTGCTGGTCGCGCTCGGCGCCCTCGCCGGGCGCAGCTCCTGGGTTACCAGCTTCACCATTCTGGCGGCTGCTCTTCTGCTCGGATCGATAGGCTTGGCTTTCGGTGCCGGAAGGCCGACGGGGGCCGGTTCGAGAGAGCCCTCTTAGACCGTGGTCTTCGTCGGGCCACCTTCACTCAATCGCCGGACGAGCGCGGCGCCTCTTCCCAACTGCCGTCGCGCTGCTGGACCGCGATCTTGACGACACGCCCGGCCTCGTCTCGCTCGAATCGGACCTTTGCGCCCGGGACGCGGGGAAGCTCGAACTGATCCTCGCCCAGCGATCGCAGCTCGAGTTTGGGAGCGACCCTCCGGGACCGACGGCCGGCCTGTTCCCCTTCCGACTGCACGTCAACGCGCTGAAGGTAGAGCGTGCCGCCCTCCAGCGTGATGCGACGATTGCCGTAAAGACCGACGTAACCATCGGCGTCCTCGACCGCCGGCGATGCCTCGCGTTCCACTCCGAGTTCGGCCAGGGCGCGATCGAGGGCGTCTTCGGCGGGCGTCTCGAGGTGTGGCGTCACCCCCGTGCCCTCCCAGTCCTGGCCGGTGTGCGGATCGAAGGTGCGGCCGACCGGGACGAAGACCTCGAACCTTCCACCGCCGAACTGCTGGACCCCTCCGTAATGACCGGCTCCTCCGGTAGCTGACCCCACCAGCATGGCGCGCCCGCTGACCTTGAGAGCCATCGCGAGATGCTCGCAGGCCGAGCCTGTGCTGCCGGTGAGAACGTAGACCGGCGTGTCCGCCCATGGGCTCTCTGGAGCCTTCGGCACCGCCCAGTGATAGCGACGCACGAGTCCGTCAGGGGCCGTCTCGCGGGTGAGGCTAGGCAGGTCGGAAAAGATCGCACCGTTCCGTCGCTCAGCCTCGACCCGCGTGTCCATGGTGACGAGGTGTGTGCGCTTCGCGTACAGGTGGGAGAAGAGAACGTCCATCACCGGCAGCGTCCCGCCGGGGCAGCCTCGCAGGTCGAGAATCAGAGCACGAGCTGCCTGGTATTCGGAAAGAAAGTCGGCCATCTCCTGCTGACTCGCCTCATCTCCCGGGAGCAGCGTCACGGCCACGTAGGCGATCTCGTCGGCGATCCACCGAGCTCCGGCAAGCGCACGGCCCTGGGGCATCCCGAGCCTCCGACCGTCTCGAGGCCCCGTCTCGTCCGCCGGGCCGATCGCCGCCACGCGCAGGTGGGCATCCTCGTGCACGGCGTTGAGCTCGGTTTCCAACTGGGCTGCGAGTTCCTCAGCGGTGGCAGTAGTGTCGTACGCACCCTCGGCCACCCGCTTGCGAAGGTGCGTCGCATAGAGCTCACCGATCTCGGGGAAGACGTAGTTGTTCTCGAGAAGGTCTGCGAGTTCGTCCGTGGTGCTCTGGATGTCAACTCGATCGGGTGCTGCAAGGAGAGACCCGGTGCTAACGCCCGTTGCCACCACGGTCCACGCGAGCAGGGCCAGGAGGAAGACTCGCCGGCTCGCGGAGGTCGGGGGCAGGGGGATGGAGGAGGGCGTCATTTGTGGCTCCTTTGAAAAACGAGGTGGGTGCCCGGTTCGGGACTCACTCTCAAGGAACGCGCCTGCGAGCGAAACGTTCCCGTCTTGGCCGCTTTCAGAGGTGCGCTCTAAGAGGCGCGCTCTAAGAGGTGCCACCCTCTTCTCGAAAGGGTAGAGCCGGCGGCGGCATGGCAAGAGCAAGGCCCAATGCCAGTGCCGCGGCCACAGCCACCACGTAGAAACCGTAGAGAAGAACACCGCTGATCACCGTACCGACGTCTCCGCCCAGGGAGTCCGCTACAGCGGCTCCCATCCAGAATCCCCTGAGCACGAACACAGAAAGCGAGAGCGGGATCGCCAACCCCACCAGCCGGGCCCAGCCTCCCAGACCGCCTCTGCCCTCTGGCCACCACCCCTCGAGATAGCGCTCCTGTTCTGAGTTCGTCCACCGGCTCCAGATCGACTGGCTCGCGCCGAGTAAGACTAAGGCGACCATCGCGTTGAGCAGGGCGAGGCGCAGCCAGTCAGGCACCCCGTCGGACCAGCCGAACAGACGGAGCAGCATGTCAGGCAACGGAACCGGAGGAAGCCACAGATCAGCTTCACCCAACCGTGGCAGGAGCAATGCCGTCGTCAACGCCCACCAAAGAGCCAACAACAAGCGCGAGATTCGAAGAAACCCAACCCTCCACTCCGCGCGGTCGTCGATGGACTTCGTGTCCGGCGGCAGAGTCCCAAGCCATGGGCTGCGCGCAACGCGCGCGCACTCGCGCACGACTCTCAGCACGAACCCGTCCGCGTTGCCCCAGTAGGCTGTGTGATCACCCACAACCGACCCGCGATTCCAGATCGGATGCTCGACGAGAGCGTCCCCTTCGGGTGAGACCCGGGTCGCGCCGTTCGGCACGGGGTCGTGCGAGGCCCACAGGTCGACCCAGCGAGCGAGACCGGGCGGGCGACGGACCACGTTTTGGGCGACCCTCTCCATCTCCTCGGAGAGGAACATCGCGAAAGTCAACCCCATGAGCACGAGGGACCAGGCGAAGAGCGTGGGGGCGACAGGACTGACGACGATTGCTCCTACGTAGAGGGCCCCGACAAGGCCCGTCACCAGCAGGGCCAAGAACAGTGTGGCCAAGAACTTGAGCCAATTGGAACTGAACATGCTGTAGCACCACCACGCCAGGAGTCCGAGGAGCGCCAGGATCATGATCGTGTACCCGAACGTAGTCACTAGCTCCCCAACGGTAACCCGCCCATTGAAGACATCTGAGAGCATCCAGGCAATGGTGATCCCGGCGGCGACTTCGGACGAGAGCGCCAGCATCGCCCGCCCGAAATCTTCACGCAGGACTCTCAGTCCCACCAGCTGGTTGATGCCCGCCCCGAAGGTGACGAGAGCCGTCGGCATCGGACCTTCTCGAGGGGGCCACAAGGGCTCCTCTTCGGTGACGTCCTGCGCGAGGCCACCGAGCGCGTCGAGCGCCACAGCCGCGCCCTGCGAATGAGCCACGACCACCGTCTCGTCGCAGAGCTCGTCGAGCCGCCTGAGTTCGTCGGCGACGCGGCCCCTGAGTATCGCCGCTCTCGTGGGGCTGTCGATGAAGACAAGAACGTCGCCGACCGTCGCTGTCAAGAGGGACTGCAGAGCGAGAAGAGCCTTGCGCAGCTTCTTGATCGGCAGCGCGCCAAACGGTAGGCCCAAGGCCAGTATGGTCATCGCCAGTAGGCCGAACGGCAGAGCTAACACGAGCTTGGCGACAGCCGATGCGGACGCCACGAGCGAGAATCCCTTCTTGCTCTGCTGCCAATACCTGCCCGCAACGTGGAGAACGATAGCCCACGGGATAGCCTTCAGGCTCCTAGAGACAAGCTCCCGATAGCTGGGAACAGGGAAGGTATCGGCCCACCAGCACTCCCTCAATAGCCATCCCTCCGACCTTGGGCCAGTGACCAGCTTCAACGTGGCGCTCGCCGGGCCGTTGCCCGTCGTCGCGTTGACGAGGTGGGCTCGCGTCGCGCCCTTGGTCGCCAGCGTCACCACTTCGACTAGACGGTCACCCCAACCGACCAACGTCTCGGCCGACTTCTGCCTGCCGATGCCATGGACGAACAGAATGCCGAGCCGGTGTCGGCGGACCACCGATGGCCCGGCTGAACCGGGCCTTTCCTGGAACATAGCCTGACTCTAGCGGAGGACGGGACCGGAGAGCCTTCTCATCAGGTACTGGCGGGCACTAGAGGCGGGAGAACAGAGAGGAGGGGTAGCACCTCTCAGTGGATTTCCCAGAGTCCCCAATGCGGCTGATCGTTTGCCCGACCACAGCGTTCCACCTGGATCCAACGAAGGGCTGACTCTCTTCGATCTCAACCGCGAACCAAACGAAATGAACGATCAGCCGCCAGAGTACCAAGGCCAGAGGTGCCACCCTTCTGTCGTGGGCTTGCAGATCGGGGGCAGGCGCCAGTGCCTGACGAGCTGGAGCGAAAAAGAGATGATGGGCCATGCGAGACCAGCACCCGGAAGATGAGTACGCCCCGGACGTGGGGTTTGATCCTGAGGATCTCGAGCTCCTGATCCGTTGGAGAATGCCCTTTGGGCGCTACAGTGGCCGAGCGCTGATCGATCTCCCCGAGGAGTACCTCTTCTGGTTCGAGCGCCACGGCTTCCCCGGCGGAGACTTGGGGCGCCTCATGAGCCTCGCGCTCGGCATCAAACGGCATGGGGCCGAGCCGGTCGTTCGTGAGCTGCGGGAGCGTATGAAACTCAAGGTGTAAGGGAGGCGAGCGCAGAGGTGCCCCTTTCAGAGTGCCCCCTTTCAGAGTGCCACCCTTTTCTCGCAAGAGCATTGCGGCTGGGCAACGCTAGCTATTTCCTTGCCTGGCCCACGGCGGCACATGGAGAACGGAGAAGAGGGCGGCACCTCACTCGGGGGCGCTCGACGGCCTCGGCATCATCACCGGCCAGGACTAGATCGCCGACAGCGAGAACCCTGGCCGAGGATCGGTGCGCGCCGTCGGCTGTCTCCTCTCACACCGGGCGGCGCTGTTGAGATGGCGTGCAACGGTAACCGAGAAGACCCGAAGCCTGTCTTAGAATCGTCCCCATGCTCGAGCTGCTCCAGAAAGAGTTCATCGTCGAGGCGTCCATCCAGCGTGCCTGGGATCACCTGACAGGAGTCGAGAACTGGCCCAGCTGGGCGCCCCACATCCGCCGCGCCGAGCTCAAGCCCGAGGGAGCGCTGACAGCAGAGTCCACTGGTCGCTTCCACCTTGCCAACGGGATCAAGAGCGACTTCCAGATGACTGACTTCCACCCGCCCCACGCCTGGGTGTGGACCGGACCCTTCCTCTGGCTCAACGTGTCCTACGACCACCGGTTCGAGGCTGTCGGCGACGAGCGGACCCGGATGACCTGGATCGTCTCTGCCGACGGATTCGCGGTCTCCCTGCTGGGAAGGGTCTTCGCCGCGACCTACAAGCGCAATCTCGAGACCGCGGTACCCCGCCTCCAGGCGGAGCTGGAGGCGGAGGAGGAACTGGGATGACCGCTAGTCTCGCGAAGTCTGACGGACCTATTCAAAGGACCGTGGTGCGACGAGAGAACCGTGTTGCCTCGAAATGACGCTCCACCTATCATGATCGCTCGGGGCTAGAGATAGAAAGAACGCAACCGCGGGAGACAAAGCATGCCGGACTACAAGGAAATCGTGACCGGACGCATCGTGACGGGCGACAGGAAGCCCCTCGCCGGCGTCGAAGTCGAGGCGTACGACAAGGATCTGCTGGTCAACGACCACCTCGGGTCGGCCGAGACCGGAGCCGATGGCCACTTCCGGATCGAGTTTCGCTGGTCTGACTACAAGAACGACTTCGGTCTCCCGGAAGGGCGTCCGGACATCTTCCTGAAGCTGAGGACGCCCTCGGGAGGCACGAGTCGATCGAAGGTCTTCCGGGACCTCAAAGGTGCCCTGGCGCCGGACGATTCCGAAGAAGTGATGAGCCTCGGCGACGTCGTCGTCGAGAGCTAGGGCCGACTCTGTCGGTGAGATCGCCGAGCTTCACTCCCGGAGGGCACATTTGAGCGAGCTTCCACGCACTCTGGCCTTGCTCACTCTCCTCGTGGCCGTTTCCGGGTGCGTTTCACCGGACGAGACCGAGCTGGTCCGGCACCCCAACGTTCTGTTCATCTCGCTCGACGACATGAACGACTGGGTGGAGCCGCTGGCGGGGCATCCCCAGGCGCTCACACCGCAGCTCGACCGCATCGCTCGCAGCGGTGTCACCTTCACCCACAACTACGCCCCTAGTCCGGGCTGCAATCCGTCCAGGTCGGCGACGCTGACGGGCCTGCATCCGATGACCTCGGGCATGTACTCCAACTATCAGGACTGGCGTGATGTCCCCCGGCTGCAGCAGGTCCAGACCGTCGGGCAACACTTCCGCGGTAGCGGTTACTACACCGCGGGAGCGGGCAAGATCTTCCACTACCAGCAGGTCGACACAAAGGGCTGGGACGACTACTACCCGAGCATCCTCGACCCGATGCCGCAGGACGACTTCCCCGACGAGCGCCCCGCGAACATGCCGCCCTTCCAGTACATGTACGGCATGTTCGACTGGGGGCCCCTGGACATCGCCGACGAGGAAACCGCCGACTACGAGACCGTCGAGTACATCTCCGAGCAGCTGGAACGGGATCACGACAAGCCGTTCTTCCTAGCAGCGGGAATCTACCGCCCGCACCTGCCGTGGCATGTGCCGCAGGAGTACTTCGATCGATTCCCCCTTGACCAGATCCGCAAGCCAAAAGTGCTGGGCGACGACTTGGACGATCTCGGTCCCGTCGCCAGAGAGCTGATTACTCGCGGTGGCAACTACCACCAGCATGTCGTCGAGGCGGGGGAGTGGGAGAAGGCCGTTCAGGGATATCTCGCCTCGATCGCCTACGCCGACGCGATGGTGGGCCGCCTGCTCGATGCACTGGAGCGCAGCGACTACGCGGACAACACCATTGTCGTCATCTGGTCCGATCACGGTTGGCAGCTGGGCGAGAAACAGCACTGGCGCAAGTTCGCCCTGTGGGAGAACGTCATCCGCACCGTCATGATCATGCGCGTGCCGGAGGGCATCGAGAGGATGCCTCTAGGGTCCGCGCGCGGAGTCGCGACGGACAATCTCACTTCGCTGCTCGACATCTACCCGACGCTGGCCGACCTGTGCAACCTGACGCCGCGGGACGACTTTGACGGCATCAGCCTGCGATCGATGCTGGTCCATCCCGAAGAGCCCGTGCCGAGGCCCGTGATCACCACCTATGACTACGGCAGCTATTCCATTCGCTACGAGAACTGGCACTTCATCCGCTACATCGACGACTCCGAGGAGCTCTACAACCTCGAATCCGACCCGGAGGAGTGGCACAACCTGGCCGGCGACCCCCAGCATGCCGACACCAGGGCCCGACTCGCTGCCTTCGTCCCGGTAGACGCCGTCGACCTGCCGGAGGAGACGTTGATCCCCTTGATGGAACACCACGTACCGCCATTCCGGTCGCGCGAGTACTTCCACAGCGCGGAGCGCCGGGAGTGGATGAAGCGGTTCGAGAGGGGCAGGCCGTAGTGACCGGGGCAGAATCTCTGGATTCCCCTGGCACCTCGAGGTGGGGCACCTCGAGGTGGGGCTTCTTCTCTTAGGGGCCACCGACCCCAAGGACCCGGCTCAAGGAACAGCGTTCGTCCAGGCCGACGTGTCGCCGGACTCGAAGCCGTCAGAGAAGATCGGCCCGAGGGTCGGATAGGGCGGGCCAAACGTCGCCTGCACCACGGCGACGGTGCTGTAGAAGGGCGCCCGATTCCCGTCGCTGTAGAGAGGGGCGACGACACACTGGGGCTCGCCGTCGGCGGGGTTCTCGGGGAAGGCGACATCGGCCACGAGCCAGAACATGTCTGCGCTGTCGGCGGGTGTGAACGTGACCTCCTCCGAGTAGCCGGGGTCGCTTGGCGTCGCGTCGCCCAGGGTGAGGACGAGTCGACCCTCACAGAAGACCCGGATCTTGGGGTGGACGTCGTAGGTCTGAGCGTGGTTCGAGTAGTAGTGGACGCCGATCCGGGTCCAGCGGTTGAGCGGCATGTAGTCGATGTTCGTCGTCTCGGGGTGACAGTAGCCGGCGTCGTTCGGATCCGTTTCGACTGGATCGCACTGGATGTTGTCCAACGCGAGCCTCGGGTTGTGGCAACCCTGGCCGATCAGTTGCCAGTCGAGGCCGCCCTGCGGCATGAAGTAGCAGGAGTTCTCTTCGAAGATCGGGGACAGGTACCAATCGACCGGTTCAGGAGGAGCGGTTCCGTCGAACCAGTCCGGAGCGATCGGGTTGGGGAAACCCGGATCGAAGCTGTCGACCTTGCAGTTGTCCCAGGCACAGTCTTCGAGCGTTCCACTGTCGCCGCCCCAGGGTGTGACGGTGCCGGGCCTGTGGAGGTGGAGGTCGAGATCGACGGTCTGGGGTCCGAGCGCTTCGTCCCACTCCCAGGCTAGCTCCACCTGAAGACCTGGAGGGCCGACGTGGAGACTGTAGGTGCAACTGCCGTCCCCCGGGTCGATCGGGTCGTACTGCACGATGTGCTCGCCGCTGTGAATCGGGGTGTAGAGCGAGCCAACGGGTGTCGGGCAGGGCGTCGCGCCCTCCGGACACTCGACGGTCCAGTCCCCGTTGGGGCCGTCGGGCTCCGCGGGGACTCCGGCCGCGAGGTCGATCTCCACGAACTTCATGCCCCGCAGATCCGAGCATTGCGTCTGAGCCGCACTCTGGCGGGCGCCCAACAAGAGAAGCGGGACGATTAGAAATACTCTGGCAACGCGCCCGCTGATTGTGAGGCGGGATTGTTCATGCCGCCGCATTGGGTCAGTGTAGCTGCGTTGGCTCGCTTTGGCGCCACGCGGCAGGGTGGTTCGTTTTCTCCAGGGCTTCTGGGTTCATTGTTGGGAACCTCCGGCTCCCCCGAGACACTCATTGGTCGGCTGGCGCGGCCTGTCACTTGAGGAGAACAAACAAGCGCGAGGCTCTAGCCCCTTCTTCTCTGGAAGAGCGATGGGTCAAACCCTACCGCATGTCTATCTCGCCGGCGGAGCAACCTGTCTCTTGAGAAGAGGGTGGCACCTTCTGGTTTGCACCTTCTGGTTTGCACCTCTCAGTTGGGGCACCTCTCAGTTGGGGCCGGGAATCTTCCCCGGCCCGGCGGTGTCTAAGATCACATGGGCGACAGGCAACGATCGAACCCACGATCCGGCTGGAGTACCAGGTTGGCGCTGCTACTGATTCTTGCGAGCATCTCTTCGACGCTGCTGCACGCCGAAGGGCGCGACCCACGCCGATCGAGAGCGGCCAGCGAAGAAGCGAAGCGCCGCTCCGAGGCCATTCGCGCCGAGACGGCCGAGCTTCCCGCAGAGCATTGGGCGGGTGAGTATTACGCCGGCGACGGCCTCGGAGTGAACCTGTCTCTCTACCTGGCGCCTGAGGCCGGTTTTGTCTTCGAGTGGCACGGCTGCTTGGGGCTCTACGACCGCAATCTTGGCCGGGTGACCTGGAAAGGGGACCACCTCACTCTCGAACCGGTCTTCGAGAACAACCAGGAGGGACTCAGCGGTACACCGCTCGACTTCCGCTGGGTTCGCTGGGGGGCGCGCAGCTACCTACTCCCGAACGGCGACGTCGCTTCGTTCTGCAACGGCCTCAACAGCGGAGGCGAGCCGGGAGCCCGGCTCAGGAAGAGGGACCAGGATCAACCCGTCGCTTCGATCGACTTGCTGCCTGCCGACATCAGAGCGTGCGTACGACTCGAGCCGGTGATCGGCAGAGTCACGGACGTGGAGCTGGGGCCGATCGGAGATGGTGTTGGTGAGTGGCGCTACCGGGACGGGGTGGCGCAGGTCGACTTCGGAGTCTCGCAGGCGCCGTTCGTCGGCATGGAGCTCTACTTCGACGTCGATGAGGTGCTGTCCGCCACGGTGGCATCCGTCGCTGGGGCGAGGGCGACCGTCGAGTTCATCCTGAGGGCCGACGACTCACCGCCCGAGGTCGGAGTCGCGGTTTCGAGCCGCCCCCGCTGGGCGGACTGAGGGAGGCGCCCCCCCTTCAGAGGTGCCCAAAGTTGGTCCGACAGGATCGGCCGCACACGAGCGCCCGCGAGCGCGCCTGCGTCTCCACCAGCGCACTGCCACGAGAAACGACACGGCGAAGGCCCCACCAAGGAGGCCCCACCGGGCGAGCGGCGAGTAGATGGCCGAAGCGAGACCCGAGATACGCCTTCCACGGTATTGATCGAACTGCAGCGCATTGATCGCTCCAGCGTCGTCACGCATGAACTCGAGATCAGACCAGTACACACGGTGGACAAAGCGCGATCCGCCAGCGGGCATCATCCAGACACCTCGACTGAAGAGATGACCGTCTTGCACGTTGAACGAGACGGTGCCGTTGGGTCGGTAGAAATCCGGACCGAACTTGTATGCGCCGGCAATCTCCTGCAGGAGCTCCGCGTCTGGCCGGGCGGTCGTGATCTCGGTCTCGGCATACTCCTCGCCAAGGACCATCGCGATGAGGTCGCGGCCAATCGGGGTCGTCACTGAGCTGTAGATATTGGCCAATAGGATGACCGTGACCTCTCCATCCTCAGAGCGGCCCCAATAGCTCCCGAAACCAGGGCTGCGTCCGTTCATGTGGAACTCGCGCGATTCGAAGCGCTCGCCGACGAACCAGCCGTAGCCCACGCGAGGAAAGTGCTCCGTAAAGATCTTGCGGACGGCTTCCTCGCCCAGAAGCGAGCGCTCGTCGATGGCGCGGTCAAACAAGAAGAGGTCCTCGACTGTCGAGTGGATCGAACCGTTCCCCGTCTTGACACTCCAGTCGATCTGGCTATCTTCCTCGAGGCCTGCGAGCCCGATTGGCCGCAAGCCAGTCGCGTGTTGATCGTAGGCTTGGGTCGCATCTCCGTGGTGCGCGGTCTGCTCCATGGCCAAGGGGCGGAAGATCTTCTGCTCGAGGAACTCCCCGTAGTCCAGGCCCGACACCTGCTCGATCAGCAACGCCAGGACGTTGTAGTTCGAGTTGCTGTGCTCATACCGAGTTCCTGGAGCGTACTCCAGGGGTAGATCTCGGAACTTCTTGACCAACGTCTCGGGCGTCTGCGGAGTCCTTTGCCAGAGTTGGTAGCCGAGGAGCGTGTTGATGTTGGGGAATCCCGCTGACTGCGTCAGCAGATGGTGGATCGTGATCTCGTCTCCTCTGGGCCAATCGGGGAGGAACTCCGAAAGCCGTGCGTCGAGCTCGAGCTCACCCTGCTGCTCCAACAGCATGATCGCTGCCGATGTAAAGACGGCGGACACGGATGCCAAATGGAACACGGAACGGGTCGTGTTCGGCAACTTGCCGTCGACGGCCGAGTGACCGAAGGCCTTGGCGTAGAGAACCTCACCGCGGCGGGCGACCAGTAGCGAGCCGCTAAAGTTCCCCGTCCGCACATAAGGCTGCAGGTATCGATCGACCTGGGCCTCGAGAGGCTCCAACACTTGCTGGCTCGTCGAGGCAAGCGCGCCGCTAGCCACGCCGAGAACCGCGAGTCCGACCCAAAGCCGAGGTCCAACACCGAGCCCGATTCCGGTTTTGGTTTGACGTCGGATCAACCAGAAGACCAGGAACGCCAACAACAAAGCGCCGACCACCAAGTGGCCGGTCGAGTCCATCGTGGTGGTAGCGGCGACCAAGGCAATCAACGCCGCGGGTGGCAGCCAGCGACTCTTCATAGAGCGAGACCTCTCTCAATTGAACTGATGTGATGCCCTACGAGAAGGCGGCGCCAGAAGTTCCACGCTGGCCCTCATTGAGAAAAGGGTGGTACCTCTCACTGGGTACCTCTCACTGGGCGCACCTCTGAAAGGCTCACTTCTCGTCCGTTAGGAGTAACGAAACTTACCTCCCTGTCGCCTATTGAGATCAGAAGCCCCACTCTGCCCCACTCTCGAAGCCCGCGCTGGTCGCTCCTCGCGCCTGGCTGCGGAAGGTCATGTGAAACCAGCTAACCCAACGAAAAGGAGAAAGACTGATGCGATCTACGAGGACTCGCGTATTGGAGCTCGCCGCCACCAAGAGGACAAGCCCCGTGATCACAGCCGTCGTCGCAGTAGCGATCGCGAGCCTGGCCATGGGCCAGGCGGTGTCAGCAGCCAAGCTGACGCCGATAGGCCGTGATCAAGCCAACGCCGGGATCGCGGCTTGTAGGGCCGACCCAGATCACTTCGTCCTCAGCCACGGCAACTGGACCGCGTGCTGTGTAGAAGATGTGAACGGGAAGGCCTCGTGCATAGTCTGCACCAGCGACGAGCGCTGCAGCAGCTATGAGGAGTTCGGCGCCTTCCAGGACGTCTTCAACCTCCTCGAGCTCGGTTCGGGCCTAGAACTGGCACCGATAGAGGACTCAACCGACAAACCTGAATCGGACGAGGTCGAGTACCAAGACCCCGACTGACACTCTCGCCCGAGAAGAGTGCCTCTCTACCTGCCGCTCCTGAAAAGACAATAAACACAGCAAGAACAGAAAGGACATCGAACTCATGAACAGATTTCAGATCATGTCAGCCGAGCCTAGGGCCTTGGGCGGGGACTCCGTAATGTGCGGAGCAGACGCTTCCAACTTTCCATGCCTTGACGGCCTCTCGATGCAATTGCTTCGTCTCTCTCCCGGTGGCGAGCGAGCCGCACACACACACCCCAACGCTGCTCAGATGGATTTCGTAGTCAAGGGTACCGTCGAGATTGGAATAGTGGGGCCGTCGGTCGACAAGCAGATCTTCACCGCCGAGGAGGGTGTTGTGACCTTCATTCCCCAGGGCTACCTGCACTGGATCGCGAATAGGACGAACGAGCCTGCAGAGATCGTCCTGATTCTCAACAACGCAAAGCCTGAGACACTGGAATTCTCTGACATGCACGACGCTGTTTGAAAAGAGCGCTTGACAGCCCCTCAGTCCTGCACCGGCGGAGGGCTGTGTCGCCACGCCTAAGGTAGAAACGGGCACAACTCACTCCGAGCTCACAGTCCCGGGTGAGGTTCGGATGAAACGGGTGGCACCTCTCTGCTGGCTCCTCTCAATTGGGGCCTCGTCGAGGCGGGCGAGATCTAGCTGTCGGGCACCGAGTTGGCCCAGGCGCGAAGGTCGCCGGTCTCGAAGTCATCCCAGCCGACCGAAGCAGGCGCCAGCGCGCCGACCGCGACGGCCTCGCCGCGCCGGTTGGTGTGGAGAATCGCCGCACAGCTGTCGAAGGTGCCTGCGCCGTCGCCGAAGCAGATCGCGCTCTTCTCGGTCTTGCTCGAGATCACGGCGTCGAGCTCGCCGTCGTTGTTGAAGTCGGCCAGCGCCACGTCTGTTTGAAGGCCCCAAGGGAATCCGACTCCGAACTCCGAGCAGGTAAAGCCGCCCGAGCCGTCGCCGAGACAGACCGTGGGGGGGCTGTCGAAGCTGTCGGAGAAGACGAGATCGATCTCGGCATCGGCGTCGAGCAGGCCCGCCGCCACTCCTGATGTCACCGTGACTCCCGGGATGATGCTGCAGGCGAACCCTCCGACTCCGTCACCAAGGCAGGCCAGAGCCGAACTCGAAGTTGAGAACGCGGCGTCGAGGTGAGCGTCGGCGTCGAAATGCCCCAGTACGACATCGCGGTGGAACTCGTTGGTGCCGTTGACGTCGCTACAGAATGAGAAGCCTCCCAAGCCGTCTCCGAAGCAGGCCCGACTCGACTGGAAGCCCACGGCAAAGACGGCGTCGAGGTTGCCGTCGGCGTCGACGTGGCCCAGGGCGACACCGCGCGCCGCGCGGGGGTCGACCTCGATGGGCTGGCAGGCGAAGCCGAGAGCGCCGTCGCCCAGGCAGGCGAGTTGTCGACCGCTGGTCTCGGCGAAGACGACGTCGAGGCTACCGTCCTCGTCGAGGTCACCGATCGCCACGTCCCGCCGCGGCGAGCCGGACCCTCCGATGTCGAAGCACTCGGTAAAGCTGAAGCGGCCCACGCCGTCGCCTGGGCAGACGCGGCTCGCGTCGTCATCGGCGCTCGATCCGAAGACGGCATCGAGTTGACCGTCGCCGTCGAGGTCGGCGAGGGCAACCGCGCTCGTGGCCACAGCGTCACCGGTCACTCCATGACAATGGAAGTCCCCGGCCGTCTCGGTCCCGAGGCAGTAGCGGTCCATCAGCGTCTCGTCGATGGCGAGGACGACGTCGAGCCGTCCTGCGCCTTGGGCCCCCTCCAGATAGAGCGCATAGACCTCGGTGCCGACAGGCGGACTGCCGGCGACGACGAGGACATGCTCCCCCCGACGGGCAGTCGCCCGCGGGCTGCCGTCCGGAGCGAGTAGCGTCACCTCGAGATCGAAAGACGCGTCCACTTCGACTGAGAAGATCGCTGGGTCGGTGATCCTGAGGGCGAAGGCATCGGCCCCGTCGAGCGGCCCGAGCGTCCCGACGATCGTCTCGAGTGGGCCGCGCGTCAGTGCTCGTTGGGCGATCCCTTCCGGAACGCCGTGGGCGTCGCCCTTTTCCACCCAGACACCATCCTGTGCCCGGGCGAGGCTCGGCAGGAGCTGGAGAACCGCCAGCAAGGCGAGAGTCGCGATAGCTGAGTTTCGAGCCATTCGAAGTGCCTCGGAGATCAGGATGTGCGATCGAGCGTCGGCGGCAGCTGCCGAGACCGTCGTCGAACTATAGCAACGCAGTCATTCGGTCACGAGCTCCGCGCTCGCCGGAGTCGCCGCGGCGAGAGGTGCGGCGAGAGGTGCCTCTCAGAGGGTCGCCCGGTTGGAGAAGAGGGTGGCACCTTTCAGGAGCAGCCCTACAGAGGAAAGGGTGGCACCCCTCAGCCAGGCACCTCTCAAGGGCGATTCATGGAGAGAGGGCGTGGGGAAGAACCGACAGCCCTCTCCGGTTCCAGATGGTACCGTCGCTCGAGAAGGCCCAGCCCAGGAAGGAGTCCGTGATGACCCGAGCCCGTAGGTGCTTCGCTCTGGCATTGATCCTCGCGCTACCCGCGCCGACTCTGGCGTGCCCGTGGCACAAGAGTCTGGAGATCTTCGGCTTCTGGGGCCCGAGCATCTGGGCCTCCCAGGACGAGCTCGAGTCGCTCTTCGGGCCGGTCAACACCAAGCCGCATCCCGTCGTCGAGGTGGCGGGCGGGCCGCCCCAGGTTGGCGCGTGGTCGCCGCCGGAGGACTGGCCGGTGATCGCGATTCACGGCTCCGTCCTACCGACCGGCGACGTGCTGCACTACAGCTACCCGGGAGGCGGGCCGGGCTCCCTGGCCGTCCTGTGGAACCCGACGAGCGGCCTCTTCACGGATGTCTCTTTCGACGTCGACGTGTTCTGCAGCGGCCTGTCCCTCCTGGCCGACGGGCGCCTCTACGTGACCGGCGGCAACGACTACGACTGCGACTTCCAGGGTCGCGACGTCACCCAGAGCTTCGATCCCTTCACCCAGCAATGGGAGGACCTGGATCCGATGGTGACGGGGCGTTGGTATCCCAGCAACACGGCGCTCGGGGATGGACGGACGATGATCCTCTCGGGTCTCGATCGGGTGTGCAAGAACGCTCCGGAGATGGAGATCTACACGCCTGGCCTGGGCCTGGAGCTCATCCCGGAAGGAGCCATCGTCGGCCCCTTGTACCCGCGGCTCCACCTTCTCAGCTCGGGTCTCGTGGCCCACGTCGGGCCGCAGCCCCAGACGCTCACGTTCGACCCCGTCGCCCGGCAGTGGCTGTTCATTTCCGATCAGGCGGAGCCGGGTCGGTGGGACGGGACCTCCTTTCTCGTTCCCGGCTACCCCGACCAGATCGTCACCTGCGGGGGCAGTGGCAACAACCCGCCGACGAGCAGCTGTGAACGCATCGACTTCTCGACGCCCACCCCGACCTGGGCTCCGACCGGTTCGATGAATTTCGCCAAGTCCCACGCGGACGTCCTGGTCCTACCCAACGGCACCGTCCTGTCGATGGGCGGCGGCACGACGGACCTCTATGGCAATCCGGTGCTCAACCCGGAGATCTACGACCCTGACACGGGTCAATGGACCGTCCTGCCGGCTCACGTCTACGGCCGGATGTACCACTCGACGACCCTGCTGCTGGCCGACGGCCGGGTGCTCGTGGCAGGCCAGGACTTCGGCGAGAGCGCCTTCAAGGGCGAGGTCTACTCCCCGGCGTATCTGTTCAACGGCCCTAGACCGACGATCGCTGCGGCGCCAGGTTCCGTGGGCTACGACGAGGCTTTCGAGGTCGTGACACCCGAGGCGGCCGACATCGCCAACGTCGTTCTGATCGCTCCGAGCACGGTCACGCACTCGGTCAACACTGGCCAGCGGTACGTCGAGCTCGCGTTCACGCAGAGCTCGGGGTCCCTCTCGGTGACCAGCCCCCCGAACGGCAACCACGCGCCCCCGGGCTACTTCATGCTCTTTCTCGTCAACTCGGCAGGCGTCCCCTCGGTTGCGGAGTTTGTCCGGGTCGGGCCGGCGAACGTCTTCCTCGACGGGTTCGAGTCGGGCGACACCTCTCGCTGGTCGGCGACGACTCCTTGAGCTCGCGCGTCGCCGAGATCAGATGAGGAGATGCCCCGCAGTTTGAGAAAAGGGTGGCACCTCTCAGGAGGGGCACCTCTCAGGAGGGGCGCGACTTCCTATCCTGCTACCAACGCCAGGGTTGCGCCCACGGGGTCCTGAACAACCGCCGAGGTGCAACCGCCATCGGCGCCCGTGGTCTCCTTGATCACCTTGCCCCCTTCCTCTCGTACTCGGCGGAGACTCTCCGCGAGGTCGCCGACGGGAAGGTAGAGCGTCCAGACTGCCGGGCGCAAGGCTTACCTCTCTGGACAGCCCTTGGAGTTCTAGCCTTGGCCAACTATCTCGCCGCGCTTCTTGCGACAGCGACAGTCGACCGCACATTACAATCGCCGCAGCTTGATCGGCCGCAGACTCTCCCATCTCGAGATCAACGCCAGACTGCGCGAGGGGGCTCTGGGTGAGGTGTGGCGGGCCTCCGAATCGTCCCCATGCTCGGGCTGCTCCAGAAAGAGTTCATCGTCGAGGCGCCTCGATTGCTTCGCCCCGAGGCCTGAGCCGATCCTGGGCTTGCTATGCTCGGATCCGCTCGAAGGAAGGGGGGGCTATGAGACCTACGGGATCCCGCATCGGTCGGCGGATCGCAGCCTTGGGCTGCATGCTCGTACTGTCCGCGGGCGCGAGTCGCGCCGTCATCAACGGAGTGGAGGACAACACCGGCGCCTACCGCGCCGTCGGCTGGTTCGCGGGTGTCTGCTCGGCGGTCCTTGTCGCTCCGCGGGTGATGCTGACTTCCGGTCATTGCATGGCGCAGCACGCCCTCTCGTGCACCGACGCTACGGCGATGCCGCTCAGCGTGACCTTCGCGGAGCAGAATAGCGGTTGGACGAACGGCCTGTCGTTCAGCCTGCGGACCGTCAACGTGATGACCTATGCGTTGCACCCCGGGCTCTTCGACTCGAGCCAGTGCGCAGCCGGTGATCCATACGGCTGCGGCAGCGCCGATCGCGAGTCGATCGACCATTCCAACGAGCTGGTGGTGCTCTATCTCGATGCAGACGCTCCGCCCGACGTGACCCCGCTCCCGATCCTAATCCACCCGGGCATCGACAGCAGCGACAGCGCCGCCGAGGTCGGGGTGTTCCTGGGGATGGACGACTGGATCGAGGAGCCGCGCCTGGTCACGACGGTCGGCCACGGCGTTGGCTCGCACCTCGACACTTTCGACATGACGCAGGCCCCGGGACGAGACTACGGTCTCCAGCAGTGGGTGGCCACGAGCACGAACTACAACGGGGCCCTGGGCGCGTCGAGCTGCACCACCCTGGCGTCGGCGATCACACGCTCCGCCATGGTCGTCTCGCCGGAGGACCTGACGGTGACCCACCTCCCCTACAATCCGGACCTCGTGCCGCCGGGCGAGGAGTTCGACGGCGCCAAGCAGAGCCACTCAGGCACGGGCGACAGCGGAGGGCCGGTCCTGGTGGGGGCAGGCCTCTCCCTCAGAGGGAACTCCCCGAGCCCGCTGCCCCCGACGAGCGCGGACAACGGCTTCGGCTACGACCCGAGCAAGATCTACGTCGCGGGCACCGGGTCGAACTGGGTCTTGGTCACGGACCGCGACTTCGCCACGGCCTACAACCCGACCTGGACCGTGTCGGCCAGTCAGTTCCTGATGACCGCGCTCCACGACAGTGACGGCGACGACTACGCGGACGTGGTCGACGACGATCTCGACAACGACGGCTGTGCCAATGACGTCGACGACAACCCGCACGACCGCTGGGTCCCGGTCGGGAGAACGAACCATCCCAACTGCACCCCGTCATGGACCACCTGGTTCGAAGACGAGTCCATCGACAGCGACGGCGACGGTCTCCCGAACTGCCTTGACCGCAACGACGACGACGACATGTACCTCGACGTCGACGACGACTGCCCGATCCACGACACCAACGTCTGCGAGCGATTCGGTCAAACCTGCCCGTGGAACCGACAGTTCTTCGACTGCCGCGTTTTCGGGTGTGACGAGCTGCTCCTACGCTACAAGAGCCTGGTCAACCCCGACCCGACCCGCGACGTCTTCTTCCGCGTGCTGTCGGTGGCCGAGCGCATCGTCACGGTGGCGCCCGCCGACGGCCTGTCGCTCGCCGAGAGCGCCCGCGTCCTAGCGACCGGGCCGCCCCGGATCCGCGAAGCACGGGTCGCACCGGAAAGAGGCGACCTCCGCCGAGGCCCAGCCGACCGCAACCGAACCCGGGCCGAGCCGTCGGACTATCGGCTCTTCGCCCTGGAGGTCGTCGGTCCGGTCAGCCGATTCGGCGAGGACGACCTGGGCGGCCTCCTCGCCGCCTTCGAGCGCGGCAGGGTTCGGATTGGCAATCTTCGCGGTGCCAACGCGTTGGAGCTGCGCTTCGGCAAGGACGGGCGCAGTCTGGAGATCGTCGGGGTGACGGTGGATCTGGAGCGCTGAGGAAGCGGCCGAGAAGACTGAACTCACAACGACAGACTGCCCTGCCTAAGGCGCCTGTCTAAGGCGCCGAACGGAGAAAGGGGTGGCACCTCACTCAGGGCACCTCACTCACGAGGGAGTTCACTGCTGCCGAGCAGCCGTCATGGCTCGATCCAATCCATACCATCGGTGCGCAGTTTGAGAAAAGGGTGGCACCTCTCAGTCGGGCGCCACTTCAGAGGTGCCACCCTCTTCTCGCAATATCAGCCCACTCCTTCGCGTCTCATAGGGCATGGCCCGAGACCTACGCTTCATCCCCCCTGATTCCCTCGTAGAAGTCACCTGCCGAACCCTCCACGGACGATTCCTCCTCAAACCCGATCGGGACCTCAACCCGATCATCATCGGAGTCCTCGCCAAGGCCCAGAAGCGCTACGGGATGAGGGTCTGCGCCTTCGTCTACCTCTCAAACCACTGCCATCTCCTCCTCCAGCCTTCCGATGCCTGGCAGCTGGCCCGATTCATGAACTACGTCAACGCCAACATCGCCAAGGAAGCCGGCCGGCTCTACAGTTGGCGCGAGAAGTTCTGGGGCAGGCGCTATCGGGCGATTGTCGTGAGCGACGAGCCCGAAGCCGAGCTCAAGCGACTCACCTACCTGCTCTCTCAGGGATGCAAGGAAGGCCTGGTCGAGTCACCAAGAAGCTGGCCGGGAGCCACTTCGGCTAGGGCACACGGTCGAGGCCGGAGGATGCAGGGCGTGTGGTTCGACCGCACAGCAGAATTCAAGGCCCGCAAGCGGGGTGAGAGCGTCCCGAAGATGCGCTTTGCAGAGGCCGTCGAACTCGAACTCTCGCCCATCCCCAGCTGGCAAGGCGATCCGGAACACCAGATCAACGCCCGACTGCGTGCCCTGATCCGCAAGATCGAGCAAGAGACGATCGAGTCACTCGAGAGAACCAAAGATACCGCCATGGGTGCCACTGCCATCGTCGCTCAGAGTCCGCATGCCCAGCCCGCGCAGGTGAGCAGATCTCCAGCTCCACGGTTCCACGCCCAGCGTGGCTACGTCAGGCGCAAGCTCGAGTACAGGTACCTGAGGTACTGCTACGGCTATCGACTAGCCGCCGAACGACTCAAGGAGGGAAAGAAGGCTCTCTTTCCTCCCGGATCGTTTCTTCCTTCATCGCGGTTCTTGCCCGCCTGAGGGTAGAGGCCGGCCCACCTCCCCGTAGCTTAGGGACGAGTGCGCCTGCTTGACTGACGAGAGCCTCCGACCTCGCTAGATCGACGGCCTTTCACCTCTCTGCCGAAGCAAGGGGCCGCTTGTGCATTCCCTTGCTACATCTGGGCGAATCCTGATCGATCCCGTTCGGCCTCTGCGTCAGGGGTTGACTGGCCTCGTTGAGAAAAGGGTGGTACCTCTCAGTTGGTGGCTCTTGCTCGGATCAGTCGGCGTGGCCGGAGAACTCGAACGTCAGCAGGAACTGGTAGGGCAGTTCGTCGAATCTGTCGGCGAGTCGGAAGCCGGCCTCGAGCAGTTCTCCGGTCACATCCTCCGCACTCAACTTGTGCTCGGGCGCGGGGCCCATCGGCAGAGGCCCTTTCACGAAGTCGAGGACCACGATCCGGCCGCCTGGCTTGAGATCCCCCGCCAGGCGTTTGGCGTACTCGACCCGATCCTGAATGTGGTGCCAGGTGTTGCAAATGAAGATCAGGTCGGCCCCGCCGTCGGGAAGGCGAGGGTCGTCGTAGGAGGCGAGCACCGGGACCAGGTTGGCCTGGTCGTCCTCGTCCGCCCGCTTGCGCACATAGGCGCCCATCTCGGGCTCGACGTCGGCGGCGAAGACCGTTCCATGCGGACCCACGGCCTCGGCGAACCTGCGGGCGAAGTAGCCCGTACCCGAACCGATGTCCGCCACGGTCATGCCCGGCGCGAGCGCGAGTTCGGCCACGACCCGGTCCGGTTGCTGCCACTCGTCCCTGTCCGCCCCCTCGAAGCGCTCTGCCCAGGCCTCGGCGTCGGCGAACGAGTGATCGATCGCCCCTACGTGGCGCATTCCTGCGTCGCTCTCGGAGTGGCTTTCGCGATCATGCGTTCCGTGTTCCTGGTCCCCGTGTTCTTGCTCACCGTGCGGATGACTCTGAGCCAGGATCGCGGAAACGGGGAACGCGACGACGAGGAGGGAAGCGAGGCCTCGAGACCGTAGGCATGCCTTCATGTCGTGAGTCTACTCCGGCTCTCCCTTGGCCTTCCCTGAGGTGCCACCTCTCTAGGGGGGTTTGAGAAAAGGGGTGGCACCTCTCAGCTGGGGCGGCAAGGCGACGAGATCCATCCTGAGAAGGGCAATCTCGAACCAGTTCGCAACGAAGGGCCACGCATCGGTTCGCAGTTTGAGAAGAGGGTGGCACCTTCTCAGTAGGGGCAAAGGCTGCTTGAGCTTTTCCTTGCTACACCTGGGCGAACCTTGATTGATCCCGTGCGGCTTCTGCGCCGTAGGTTGACTGCCCTCATTGAGAAAAGGGTGGCACCTCTCAGTGGGCACCTCTCAGTGGGCGCCCCTAGCGGCGCCCGATCTCAGCCGGGGCGCAGTCGAGGGAAGTAGAATCTACCCACAATGAGCCCCAAGGACCGCCCCCTGCCCTATCTCGACCGGCTTTCCACACTGGCTGCCGTTGTCTCCTTGGCGCTGGCCTCTGTAGTCCTGTATGACCTTACCTATTGGTCCGAGACCGTAGGCCGGGAGCCTTCTGCAAAGGCGCTTGAGTTTGTTTTTGACACCGTGAGTGTCATGACGCCCGTGATTACGGGTTATCTCATGTTGTTGGTTGGAGCTGTAGGCCAGATCTGGCTTCGAAGGGCTTTGCGATTCAAGAACCCTCAATTGGCCAAACTGAGCCAGGCACTGGTTCTGGGGATTGTCTCCATGGGTATCTACAGCGGCGCGATGGCCTTCTGCATCCAGGCGGCCCGAACCCAGCAGGGCTTCTACCTGTGGGGAGGCATGCTAAGTGCACAGGCAGGCCACGTTCTCTTCTTCCTCTCTGTGGCTACCGCCCTACGCTTCGCTTACTTGATCTTCTTGGAAGACCCGAAGAAGGCTAGATAGACAACTCCTTGCCGGCCCTTGGACGAGGAGGAGGGTAAGCAGGCGTCCTTCGGGTGGGCGAACCCCAGAGTGAGGGGCCTTTCCCATATCCGCCCGGCGCGGAGAAAAGGGTGGCACCTCTCCGTTGGCGACATTGTCTCGCCATCCCACCCCCCCCACTAGTCAGCTGCTAGGCTCTTGAGAGACCCCAAGACAACCATCTCATTGGGAGGAAGATGAAGCGCAAGAATCTGTCTGTGGGATTGATATCGCTGTTGCTTGTCTTCCACTCGAGCAGTGCTCAAGGCAAGGACATCGAGCTCGTGATCGACTCGGTACCGCCCGGAGCGAGCCTGGAGATCAACGGGAGCGTCGTGGGACAGACCCCGCATAGACAGCTGTTGCCCAAGGGCTACTTCGGCAGGGCCAAGACGGTGATGGCCAAGCTCCTCAGAGGGCCCTGGATTGCCACGCTCCGTCTTGATGGGTATCAGACCAAGGAGGTTGAGCTCACGACCGGTCCGATCGAGATTCGGAATCTCAACGGGGTGTATCTAGGCGATTACTACACGCTGAGGCCAAGCTACACGTTCGCTCTCGAAGAATCGCCCTCCAAGACAAGCGCTGGTGCCTCTGTAGCCAATTCGGCCAAGAGCTTCGAAAACGAAGCGGGGCACGAACTGAGGGCGTTGGTGCCCTCTGGCGTTTACGCTGATGCAGGTCTAACAGGGTTGAACGCCTCTCAACAAGCAACTTTGGCGGAGTGGCTTCGCCAGTCAGCTTCGGCTTGCAGCCAAGTCACTTCAGGGTCGCAAGAAAGAACAGCCATCTTAAGCAACATCGATGGTGAATTCGAAGGGTGGGACGGAGAGACCGTGTTCCTCCTGGAGAACGGGCATATCTGGCGACAGGCGGAATACGCATACCTTTACCACTATGCCTACCGTCCCAAGGTGACAATCGTCCGTGATTCTGGTTCCTGGACCATGACTGTCGAGGGCGTCTCTGAATCCCTCCGGGTGGAGCGTCTGAGGTAAGGCGGCTCCTGAGAAAAGGGTGGCACCTCTCAACGGGAGGCTCGCGAGTGGTGGGCGTCGCATCAGGAATAGGCAGGCAAACCACGAGTTCCGACGGGACTACCGAGAGGAGCCTACCGAGAGGAGCCACCCTTTTCTCAAGCCAACCTGGTCGCTAGGCGAACCCACTGGACTTGGCCGCTGTTGGTTGAGAGACCCGGCTACTCCCCTTCAAGTTCTTTGAGGGTCCTGCCTCGCGGGTCCTTCCAGCACAAGAGGCCATTGCTGTTGCCACCAGCGACAACGGACGCAGCTCCGCTGGGACTGCTGAACTCCACATCGGAGGCGAACACCAGCTTGTCCCCATCCTCCTTGAGGACGCCCTTTTCTAGCAGCTGATGCCGTCGGCGTTCTGCGAATCGGCCGGACCCCTTAGTAGAGGGCCTCAGAGACCCTGCAGCTTGAGAGTCTCTGTAGACCAGGAATCCGTCAGGCGTGCGCGTCCCATGCGCGACGACGCCCTTGATCTCGAAGGTGAGGCGCTTAGACTCGGACCGCCTTGCTTGGGCGCTGGGGCTCGGTGTAAGTAGTTCAGATCCGAGGGGAGGTAAGAGTTGTTCGATCTTCTCGAGAAACACCTCCATGTCTTCGCGCTCGGACTCCGGTAGCCTTGCCCCGCTACCTTGGGCATTTAGCAGCGAATGTCTGCCGGTTGCTTTCGCTTCTTCAAGCAGTCGCCCTTCGAGATAGCGAACATGGCCCTTTGTAAGGTTGTCGTCTTTGCTAAGAAAGACATAGACGTGGGACCAGAAGTCCTTTGCCCCATGGCTCCGGATCCTCTTGGCGAGAACCTCCGCTTCGCCAACATAGGCCGTAGGCCGATCCGTCTCAGGGTCCCTTCCAGTCAAGACGTATACCCCTGCACCCTGCAACTCTTCGCGGTGCATTAGGTCCTCGATCTGAGTCCTGGGGGCGGCTAGGGCCTTCCCTGACCAGTTGGAGATTTCACCGGTGCGAAGGCCTTTTGGGTCTCCAGCGACGAGAAAGATCTTGAGGGTTGTCGGTCTAGCCATGAGAAGGAAGTGTACCGGCGAGTGCGGTTTGGAGTGCGGGTCCGCGTAGTGCGCCCGAGTGAGGTGCCCACTGGAGAGGTGCCGCGCTGTGAGGTGCCACCCTTTTCCCCGCTCTCGCGTTGAGCTTGAGTGAGAAAGTGAGGGCTACTAGGCCCCTAGTCGTCCCAGTCCTGTTTCCAATAGACGAGGGCCGGCACTGCCAGGTAGGGAAGGGCGCTCACAACGACAATCCACGTCTGGACTCCCGTCTGTGATGCTGCCCAAGGGTAGACAACACCGAAGAAGACAGTGCAAAGGACTGCCAGTACCAACGCCGCTACCTTCTTGCGTGACGGCGCAAGAGCAGTGCCAGCCATCATGAAGGCATAGGCGCCGAGAGCTCCGGCCACCAGGCTAACCCAGATGAAGCCATGTGCGTCGCGGGGGAACATGCGGGCGAATAGCGTCTGAAACAGAATATAGAGCCAACTGACAGCTCGCTCGGCCACGTACGCCGCCGGTAGCACCGCAAGCCACCTGATGATCACCAGGCCCAGTGGAGGCTTGGAAGTCCCCTCGTGCAACACCATTCTCCCGTACGTTTTCGCGTGAGGATACAGCATGAGGTATCGAGCTGGCGGTTCTTCTATCGTTCCCGACTCTTCCAACTGTAGAGGTGCCCGAGCTGAGAGGTGTTCCCTCCGGGCAGCGCCTCTCGGTCGGGCACCTCTCCGAGTGGGGGCAGGGAAGAGGGTGGCACCTCTCACCGGCACCTCTCCATCGGGGCACCTCTCAGTCGGGGGCTATCAATCGGCCTCCGGCAGAACCTCAAAGAGGGCAAAGACGCGACCCTCTCCTCGCTCTCCGACTCTGAGACCCCGGACCCTCCTAGCAACCCGCCGAGATTCGTTGCTGTGCTCCCCAAAGTCTCGGAGGAGGACCTCTCTCTCTGGTGGATCCGCTCCTTCAGGCTTCAGTTCCGCTAGGAGGTCTCGGTACTCAAAGAAGGAACCGAATATGACCTCAGCTGCGTCGCGACCGACCAGGTCGCGCGCGGTCAGTCCGATCTGCTCTTGGACCCTGGTGTTGACTCCTACTATCGAACCAAACTCATCGATAGCCACCGACCCACTCCCCAGGCTATCCAACATGAGCCTGTTCACGTCCTGTGCCTCCCAGTACCGATCCGCGAGAACCACGACATAGAAAAGACTCATGAGTCCCACTTTAATCACGACAGAAACCAGATAAAAGGTGTCTCTGGCAAACGGGTTCTCCAGGAAAAGAATCAAGATCTGATGTGCACAGAGTGTTGCGAAGAACGCGACGACAATCACGCTCAAGACCCGTTTCTCTACTTCTCGGATTGTGCTCAACGAGCCGCGGCGACGGATGACGTGCAAAAGACCAGCGGCAAGAACGATTGAGATACCGAGAGAGAAGAGCAACTCGGAGAATCTAACTCTAGAGGCCTGCGAATCGACGAAGGCCATGGTCGTCAAGAAGATGCCGCCGACGCCGATACCGATCAAGGTAACCACTCGCTCGCGCCATCGCTCATCCCGAAGGCCGTATAGCGCGAGGCCTGTCCACAGGAAGAAGGCGTCGTTTGCGATGGATAGAAGAGAGACGATAGTGGGCCTGAAGGCGGCCACTAGTTCCATCGCTGCCCATGGCGCCCTTATGAGCGTGTCTAGGCAGTGAGTGGCGTATAGCACCGCCCAGCAAAGCCATGCCCAATACCATGCATCGAGGTACTCGGACGGCAGAAACCGGCGAGCTGCCGCATTCATCGTGGCGAACACAACCAGGACGACAAAGGTCAGCAGAATAACTGCCCGATGCACTGCGCCTTGGCCCTGGAGTTCGATGTCTACGATCGGCGAACGAAGCACGCCGTCGTCCCGGCCCGGCAACACCCAGCTGATTATGCTCTCCCTAGAAAAAGCATCGCTGTAGGGCTTTGTCTGGATGTATTCTTTCTCTTGAGCGCCGACTTCCCGCGGGGTAGATGCCGCGGCGTACCAAGGCCGCTCCTCCAAGATGAAGCCGTCTGGCACCTCGTATTCAGGCCAGAAGACCAAGTACTCCTCGGAGGAGCTTCGTACGAAGACACTGAACGACAGGATAGATCGGTCCAACTCGGGTATTCGGTCAATCAGTCCCCGCTGCAGGCAGTCCCTGAAGGCCAAAGTCGCGCGGTCGGGAACGTGGCTGTCAGCAGCGTGGATGCCCAGCCCCCTTGTCGCGACGGAGGCGTTGTATCTTGGGTGAAAGACGCGAGGGGCCTTCACGCGGGCAGCATCGGCTGCTGGCGGTGAACTGCAGCTTTCCGCAACTTCAGAAAGAAACTCAAGGAGGCCGGCTGGTTGAAGCCGCTCAGCCTGGATGGATGGCAGCGAGAATCCTGGGCCAATCAGTTGAGCGACGAAGCGAAGGCGCGTCGCCACCAAGATCAGGGTAGCAAGCACAACAGCCCACAGCGCGTACTCAAGCCCCCGAGCGGCTGCTCGTCGCCATGCGCTGGCACCAGTCCCTTGTCGCCCCTTCATCTATAGGTGGCCCAGAAGTAGGTACCTTGCCCCTGCGAGAACAATGGCTGGAAGCACTGTCGCCAATGCCGCGAGCAACAAGAAATACCTTGAGGTGGAGAGGCCAAGTCCCGCACGTAGCGGTTCGAACTCGTTCTCGTGACCAATGGCCTTGGCTTCTCTACTCAGAAAAGAATAGAGCCAAAGGAATAGACCGTGCCCAACAAAGAGGACCAGGAACGACGCGCCATGTTGGGATGGGGCGCCTTCTGGCTTTTCACCGAGCAGAACAGTCAGATATGCCATGTCGCTATACAGGACTCCGAATCTAGCTGCTTGAAGCCCCGATCTCGCCTCATTGAGTATCTCCATCACAGCCAGCACTGGCGGAGCGTGTTCACCGAGAGCCAGAGAATCGATCTTCTCCTTGACGAGAGGCTTGTCGCCTGGCAGTAGAGCGAAAAGCGCTATCGCGAACGGCAAGTACGTGATCAGGAAGTCGGTCAATGCGCCTCCTTCACAAACACAACCAGCTCACCATCCTCCTCAAGTCGTATGTCGTCAGTCCTCACGTCACGGGTACGCGCAGCTACTCTTACCATCTCGTTTGGTTGGCTTGCGCTAGTGATCTCTATCGCACAGCTCGTGCTGAGCGGCTTCGGAGATACCTGCTTGAGTGTCTTGGGCTGCGCGAAGAGGCTGGCCTTGAACGGCTCAGTGGGCGGTGCATCGAGCTGGATTCTTCCGAACTCCGTCGTACATTCGAACTCAACTCGATACCGACCGATGCTTACATTACGCACTGCAAGGTGAAGCAAGTGATCGTCACCCACCGACTCGCTAGCCTCAGCCACGTCAGGGGGCGACTCGACGCTAAACCACGCGTACTTTGCAACCCAACACCTGCTCTTGGATCGCAGGACCACAGCATGCCCGGGATCCTCAGCCGAGAGCTTGTTCAGGAATCGATTGAACTTGTCTTGGTCGTTAGGCATTCGCAGGAGTCTCCTGGAAGTGCTCGGCCAAGAGACTCGTGAGTCTTGTCCGAAGAAGTTGTTGGGGTAACGGGGCTGGACCTAGTGAGAGGTAGAGGTCCGTAGCGAGCCTCACATTAGGGCTCTCCAGAATGAGCCCGGTTAGAAGTTCGTAGCTCTTGTCTGAGCTGAATAGCTCGCTCACGAAAGCCGCCTGCAGGCCCTCAAGCCTGCAGAAGGCTACGCGCTCGCGGTCTAGACTCTCCAAATCGATAGCCTCGCCCTCCTCTAGACCAACCTCATATTCAGCCCCATCAGCATAGATAGCCAGGAATCGACGGGGGATGTCATAGGTCAGTGTGGCCAGCGCCGATTGAGCCGCCTCTAGGGCGTCATCCAGCCCCTTCGTCGTCGGCCAGCCAAAAACAACAACGTCGCTCAGTATCGTGACTGTGAGTAGCGCTCGACCGTCAGACCTGCGCTGCAGTGTCCATTGAAAGGAGTCAGCCGAGGTCTCGCGTAGTTCGACTAGGCCTAGGTTCTCCAAAGTGAGCAGCTGATGTAAGGGCTTGCTCCTCTTCTCGACCTCAATCTGCCCCGCGAAGCTATCGAAACTCCTCAGGGCATTGTCGACCTGCTCGATCAGCCCGTAGAGACGCCTGACACCGGCCGGCGAGTATGGCCTCAGTTTCGAATGAGCTGTCGGCGCTGCCCGAGGGCTCAGGATCTCCTGCCTCAGCACCTTGTCACCGAGAGAGCCCGAAATCTCCCGGGCTCTCACAACAAACTCTCGGAGCTTCGCAACCGCCCTACCCTCTAGGCCTGAGATCCGATGCCAATCGGGATCTTGAACGCTCTTTTCGAGAACACCCAGAATCGAGTCCAACGGCGACCCCCCATGACTCCGCGAATGCGCTCTGAGTTGAGCGAGCCCAGTCTTCGCCTCCCGGGCGAGGCTCCCCAAGCCTGTAACCGCGGAGAACCCCTCTGAGCTGTGAAGATGCGAAAGCCGTCTCTTCAGCAAGACGTCATCAAGGCGGTGAAGAATGTTAATCGGCTCCTGATAGCGGGTGTACTGAAGCTGGATGTCAATATGGTCGTCTAGCGTTAGGAGCGCCAGAGTGTCTGTTACAACTTGAAAAATATTGCACCTCGGGAGGCGCCCGGCGGTGAAGTGATGATCAAAATGTCGGTTTAGCGAGGCGGCAAGAGCTATGTTGAAGGCATCCGCTCGATTGGCTAGCTGTGCTCTATCCCGTTGCCTTCGCGCCTGCAGTTCGTGGAGAATGAGATGATAACGCTCGGAGTTCAGCGCGAAGGGAAAATCGCCGAGCTCGTCTTCAAGCCTAAAGAGCTTCGGATGCGTGACGATAGCCAAGAGTTTGCCCAGCCCTGACTCAAAGTCGCCCAACAGCTGGAGCGCCTCCGCATGTACTGCATGGAGTCTTGCGTCATCGCTCAAGCCCACTGCCTCAAGTGTCGCGCCTGGGCCGTCATCCTTCAGAAAAGCCTCAGTTTCAAAGTACTTCACAAGTTGATCGGTGGCCGCGTGGAGATCTTCCGTCAACGTTATCTCGTGCAGGGCTTCGACGCGCTTAGCGATCTTGCGAAGAAACAGCGAGAGCTCCACTGAGGTACCTAGTGGGAGATAGAAGGACTCCTCGAGATTGCTAAAGAACTCCCTCGCCGGTAGGTGTCGACTTAGTCTGGCCTCTGAGTCTGGCTGGTAATCGAGGAAAGGTGCGACATGGGCGTAAATCTCTTGAAAGTCTAGGAGGTAGACGAACGAGAGCTCACGATCCCGCAGTAGCTGCTCGTTGGTGTAGGCATCGACCGCTCCCTCGACGAACTTGATGAATCCTGACAGCTGGCTAAGGCTCTCCAGCTCGGTCAAGGTTCTTTGGGGAAGAAGCTGCGGCCTCTCATGTTGCCTACCTATTAGTTTCATCGATAAGAGGTAGTATGCCCAGAGGCTATCGGGCGGTCAAGGAGTGCGCCCAATCCCAAAGAGGTGCCACCCTCTTCTCGCAAGGCGCCGGAGGAGGTCCCTCTGCAGCCTCAAAGAACAGCCCAAGGCGAGTTCCCTCAATCAGTGGTGCTCTGGCTTGGGGAAGGAGTGGACCTCTAGGTCTGGCTCGTCGACTTCCTGGCCATCGCCCCAGAAACACCTCGAGGGCGACTATGCGGGTTAGAGTTATCGGCCTAAGCTAAATCGATCCGCTTGCCCCGTCAACATGGCTACAACTCGAATACTGAAAACGCCTTCTCGAACTCTGGCACTTCTAAGTCATGTTCGCTCAAGCGCTGACGCAAACAAGAGTGCTTTCGGTTTTCTCCCGGCGGCGGCATACGAAGACCAAGCTCTTCAGAGCAAGCTCTGGGTGGCCGTCGATGAACCCGATGAGACCTACTGTGGGCACCTTCTCTTCGGTGGTCGCTATCCGAACCCCAAGGTCTTTCAACTGTTCGTTGCCAAGGAGAGGAGAGGGTTAAGGATTGGCGAATCTATGCTCAATGAGTTCGTCGAACATGCCTCTTCGTTGGGATGCCTAACCATCACGGCGAGAGTCGCTGCTGAGCTTCCAGCAAGCAGGTTCTGGGAGAGAAATGGTTTCTTGGTTGTGCGAACTGAGAGGAAGCGTGTAGGCGCTCGGGCTGTCAACCTTCGCGTTCGCTCCCTAGACACACCTTCGCTCTTCGACCAACCTCCGTCGGACCTGTGCTTCACAGATCAGCCTCTCTTGCCAACGCGCGCGTACGCGTTGGACGTCAACATCCTGCTTGATGTCGTGCGGGACCGACAGTTTGCGGCCGAGGCACGGCAGCTCTTGAGGGCAGCCCTGGGCGGCCATCTCAGACTGGTCGTAGCTGAAGAGTTCCACAAGGAGTTGGAGCGGCACCGTCAACAGCCCGTTGACCCTCTATTCGAGTTGGCTCGAGACCTGCCTACCGTGGATCCACCTGATCCCGCCACCAGGCTGCGGCTGGAGGATGAACTACGCCGACTCGTCTTCCCGGATCGGACCTTGAGCAGCAGTACCGCCTCAAATGACGAAGCGGACCTTGGCCACCTCTCAACAGCCATTCATCAGCGGCTAACAGGGTTTGTGACGCGGGAGAAGGCTCTACTGAGGGCAGGTGACAAGATCCGCCGCGCGTTCGGGTTGGACGTCCTCTCCACTGTGGATCTTGCGAATGATCTCGAACCCAGCTCGGACGATCGGGCCGCGCGAGTGTCGGACGGGCAGACGCTCTGGAAGGTCTCCTCTGCAAGCGAGCGGGATCGCACCGGTGCCGAACACTTCCTCACATCACGCGGCCTACCCGAGGAAGTACGCGACCTGGCGTGGAGTTCGGGCTCGAGCGCTGCTCGTCGCAGACGGCTTGTGGCTCGCCGCAACGGCGACATAGTGGCGGTGGCCTCATGGGATCGCCCGTCTCGCTTTACGGGGGTAACGAAGCTCTTCCTCTTCGTACGGGAATCAAGTGCGATGGCCGAAACAATCATCGACCACCTGTTGGCAAGCGCACTTTGCGACGATCATGGCTCCCACGCGCGCAGGGTCGAACTCCTAATCTCCTCCGATCAGAACCAAACTCATGAAACTGCTCTGCGACGAGGGTTCCAGCCGCTTACTTCGTCCCCCCATCCTTCTGTGAGGTGCTTAGCAAAACTTGTCTACGTTCGCCCAATCACTGAAGACGACTGGCCAGCTCTCGCGGCTGATTGCTCTCGCCTTACAGGACTCAAGCTTGACAGCACAATGCCAACATACTCTGAGTTCACTAACACCGGTGTCCTGGTCACAGACGAAGCCCGAACGGCCAGAAAGACGATCCGCCTATTCGAGTTCGAGACGATGATCTCCCCCGGGATCGCCCTCTGCCACGGACGGCCAGCTCTCATCGTGCCGATACGCAGCCGTTTCGCAGATGGGCTGATACCCCTCCTAAGGAAGCAACGCCATCTGTTTCCGGATAGTGAAGTCCGCCTCCACGTCGAGAAAGCTTACTTTAGGAGTCCTCGCAGGACAGGGGCCTTCGAGCGAGGCACATTGGTCGTGTTCTACGTGTCGGGTGTGGATCGAGGGGCCAAGGCTGCGACTGCCATCGCCCGCGTAACCTCCTCGAAGGTGTGCTCAGCTGAAGAAGCACTGCTCACGATGACGCGACAGGGCGTCTTGACCAAGAAAGAGCTCTTTGAAGTAGCCAACAAGCAGGGCTTGGTTCATGCCTTTACCTTCGACAACATCCAACTCTTCAAACGGCCAGTGCCCTACGATGAGCTCAAGAACCTGGGCTGCGTGGGCGGTGCCAATCTGGTAACGGTCGAGCATCTTGGCCCAACCGCATTGGTCCAACTAATATCAGCTGCGAATGCCTGAAACCTCACAGACGCCGAGAGACGCGCTCATATCGATCTACCCCACCTACGTCGATCAGATCATGACTGGGACCAAGTCTGTTGAATTCAGGCGGGCGAGGGTTTCACTGAAACCCGGCACGAGACTCTGGATGTACGCAACAATGCCTCGCGGAACCGTCGAGGGGTTCACCGAGATCCGGAGCGTAGTCCGAGACAATCCGCAGGCAATCTGGAACGAGTATCAAAGGGCCGGTGCGATAAGCCGCGTAGCATTCGATCGTTACGTGCGTGGTTGCGCAGAGGTGTCAGCGATCACCCTTGGCCAGGCGTGGCGCTTGCATTGTTCCTACACTCTCAGCGCCCTGAGACGGCTCCTGTCGAGGTTCCATCCTCCCCAGTCCTACATCTGGGTCGCTCCTGAGCATCCTCTCTACTCTGCTCTGAGGTCGAGGAGTTCTCACCCCGCCATACTTCATGATGCAGTCGAGAGCAGCTGAGGGCCGGGACACAAATCGGGCAGGTCACCGGCCTAGTCTGTGCAGAACAACGGCGGCAACAGTCTTACTCAGTACTAGCCACTGCTGACCCTCCCAGCAGCGCCGCCTCCAGGGTATGCCAGGCCAACGTTGCACACTTGACCCGCACCGGGAACTCCCGCACTCCCTCGAACACGGCCAACTTCCCCAACTCAGCCCCAGCCGAAGCCCTTACTGAAGGATCCCCGGTCATCAATTCATGAAACGCCGCGAACATTGCTTTGGCCTCGCTCGCCGTCTTTCCCTTGACCGCCTGAGTCATCAAAGAAGCCGAAGCCTTGGAAATCGCACACCCCGACCCTTCAAACTTGATATCCCGAACCGTCTCCCCGACCATCACCAAATAAACCCGCAACTGATCCCCACAAAGCGGATTGTGCCCATCCGCATGCCGGTCCGCCCCCTCCAACACCCCAAAGTTTCGAGGCGCTTTGTTGTGATCCAGAATCACCTCCTGATACAGATCCGTAAGCTCACTCATCCGAAAACCTCGCGGATCTTGCCGATGCCCGCAGCCAAGCGATCGATGTCGTCTTTGGTGTTGTAGAGGGCCAGCGAAGCGCGGGCAGTGGCGGCGACACCGTAGAAGTCCATCACCGGCTGGGCACAGTGATGCCCAGCCCGAACGGCGATGCCTTCACGATCGAGGATGGTGCCGATGTCGTGGGCGTGGACGCCTTCGACGAGGAAGGAGAGGACGCTGGCCTTGTGCTCGGCAGTACCGATTAGCGTAACTCCGGGGATGGCTTCGAGGGTCCTGGTGCCGTAGTCGAGCAGCTCCGCCTCGTAGGCGGCGACTTTGGCCATGTCGAGCTGCTTGAGAAAGTCCACTGCAGCCCCCATCCCAATCGCGCCAGCAATATTCGGCGTCCCCGCCTCGAACTTCGCCGGCGGTTGCGCCCACTCGCTCTTCTCGAACGTGACGGTGCGGATCATCTCCCCACCGCCCTGATACGGCGGCATGCCGTTGAGATGCTCAAGCTTGCCGTAAAGGGCGCCGATGCCGCTAGGGCCGAACATCTTGTGCCCTGAGAGGGTGTAGAAATCACAACCAAGCGTGGCCACGTCAACGTGCATGTGCGGCGCGGCCTGCGCACCGTCGATGACGGTGGGGATGCCGCGTTCCTGGCAAGCGGCGACCATGTCAGCGACAGGGTTGATGGTGCCGAGCGCATTGGAGATGTGAACGAAGGAGGCAATTTTCGTCCTGTCACCGAGCCGTGCAACGAACTCGTCGAAGATGAGCTCACCACGCTGGTTCATCGGCGCAACAACCAACTTCGCCCCAACCTGCTCGCAGAGAATCTGCCAGGGCACGATATTGGAGTGGTGCTCCATCGCGGTAATGAGCACTTCGTCGCCTTCGCCCACTCGCTGGCGAGCAAACGTCGAGGCCACAAGGTTGATCCCCTCGGTCGTCCCCCGAACAAAGATAACCTCCCGCGGACACCCAGCCCCAATCAGCGTCGAGACCTTCTGCCGAGCCGCTTCATAAGCCTCGGTCGATTCCTGCGACAACCGATGCACGCCGCGATGCACGTTGGAGTAGTACTCCCGATAGCACCGCATCTCGGCTTCCATGACCACTTCGGGCTTCTGGGCCGAGGCGGCGCTGTCGAGGTAGACGAGCGGCTTGTCGTAGACCTTGCGGGTCAACGCAGGGAACTGACGCCGAACTGCTTCGGCGTCGAAGGTCACACTGGTGGCCGCAGTCGTCATCGAGCTACACCGCCTGGCGGACGATGTCTCCCTTGGGCAGGCGGCGGAAGAGGAACTCTTCGAGGTCCTGGCGCACCTGGGGCAGCTTGACTCTCGTGACGATATCGGCGGCGAAGGCGTAGGTCAGGAGCGACCTGGCGGCCTCTTCGCCGATGCCGCGTGAGCGCAGATAGAAGATGGCGGTGTCGTCGAGCTGGCCGACGGTGGAGCCATGGGTACAGCGCACGTCGTCGGCGAAGATCTCGAGCTGGGGCTGGGAGTTGCACAGCGCCGTGTCCGAGAGGAGCAGGTTCCGGTTGGCCTGGACGGCGTCGGTCTGCTGGGCGTCTTCTTCGACGTAGATGCGGCCGGTGAAGACGGCTCTGGCCTTGCCCTCGAGCACGCCTTTGTAGAGCTCATGGCTGTAGCAGTTGGGCTTGTTGTGCTCGACGCGCATGTGGTTGTCGACGAGCTGTTTGCCTTCGACCATGTAGAGGCCGTTCAGGATGGAGGTGCAGTTCTCGCCGTCGAGGGTGGCGTTGACGTCGTTCCTGACGATCGAGCCGCCCCAGGAGAGGCAGTGGGAGGAGAAGTTGGTGTCGCGGTGCTGCTTCACCTGCAGGGTCGACATGTGGAACGCCTCGATCGACTCTCGCTGCAGCTTGTAGTGGTCGAGGGTCGAGTTGGCGCCGGCGACGACTTCGAGGACGGGGCTGGTGAAGTAGGCGCCCTCGCCGACGGTGACGTGCTGCTCGAAGATGGTGGCCTGGCTGGATTCCTCGGCGACGAAGAGGAGGCGGGGGAAGAAGGCGACGGCCTCATCCTGTGGAGCACCGACGACGATCAGGTTGATCGGCTTCTCGATCGCGGCGCCCTTGGGGACGTAGATGAAGATGCCGTCGCGATGGAACGCCGTGTTCAGGGCCACGAAGGCATGCTCGTCGAACTTGGCGTAGCGGCCCAGGTGCTCGTCGACGAGCTCCGGGTGGCTCTGCCAGGCGTCGGCCAGGGAGCTGACGACGGCCCCTTCGGGGAGGTCTTCGGTGTGCGAGAGCTCCGGAGCCAGGCGACCGTTGACGAGGACCAGCTGGGTGCAGTCGTCGTAGGTGTAGCGCTCGAGCTGCTCAGCGGTGACTGCGGGGGCTTCCCCGGCGATAGTCATCGGCGTACGGGCGACGGGCGCGACGTTGGTGAAGCGCCACTCTTCGTGCCGGGTCGTCGGGAAGCCGAGCTCGGCGAAGCGCGCGATGGCGCTGGAGCGCAGCTCGCTGACGCGGGCGGAGCCGACGTTCGCGAGCTCGCCTTCGAGTGCGGCGAAAGCGGCGGGGAAGTCGTTGGCCGCCTGCTTGTCCGCCACTGGCGTAGCGGTCACAGGAGCCTTCTCTTCAGGACTTGCGATGGTCATCCCCCTGATCTCCTAGGCCGGGCTGGCGGCGGGTGCCGCCGCGGCACGAGCAGCCTGCTCGTGGCCGCCGTAGCCCTTCTCTTCGAGCTCGAGGGCGAGTTCCTTGCCGCCCGTCTGGACGATCTTGCCGTCGACCATGACGTGAACGACGTCGGGCACGATGTATTCGAGCAGACGCTGGTAGTGGGTGATGACGATAAAGCCGCGACCTTCGCTGCGGAGCGAATTCACGCCCTCGGCGACGATCTTCAAGGCATCGATATCGAGCCCGGAGTCGGTCTCGTCGAGCACCGCGAGGACGGGGTCGAGAACGGCCATGTGGAAGATCTCGTTGCGCTTCTTTTCACCGCCGGAGAAACCCTCGTTGACCGGGCGATGGAGCAGCTCTTCGTCCATCTTGACGACCTGCATCTTGCCCTTGACGTAGGTGAGAAAGTCGATGGCGTCGATCTCTTCCTGATCGCGGTGCTTGCGGATGGCGTTGAGGGCCGCCTTGAGGAAGTAGACGTTCGACACGCCCGGGATCTCGACCGGGTACTGGAAGGCGAGGAAGATGCCCTCGCGCGCCCGGACCTCGGGGTCGAGCTCGAGGAGGTCCTCACCCTGATAGGTGATCGAACCCTCGGTGACCTCGTAGTCCTCGCGACCGGCGAGGATCTGGGCCAGGGTGGATTTGCCGGAGCCGTTGGGGCCCATGATGGCGTGGACTTCGCCGGGATTGACGGTGAGATCGAGACCCTTGAGGATCTCCGCATCCTCCACGCCTGCGTGGAGGTTTTTGATTTCGAGCAGACTCATGTCTTGTGTTCCTTGTAGTCGGGAAAGAGGTTCGGGATCAACCGACGCTGCCTTCGAGGCTGACCTCGAGCAGGCGGCGCGCCTCGACGGCGAACTCCATCGGCAGTTCCTTGAAGACCTCTTTGCAGAAGCCGTTGACGATCATCGACAGCGCGTCCTCGGCGTCGATGCCGCGGCTGGCGCAGTAGAAGAGCTGGTCTTCCCCGACCTTGGAGGTCGAGGCTTCGTGCTCCATCTGCGCCGTGGTGTTCTGGACGTCGATGTAGGGGAAGGTGTGGGCACCGCAGCGGTCGCCGATGAGCATCGAGTCGCACTGCGAGAAGTTGCGGGCGCGCTCGGCGCTCTTGAGGATCTTGACCTGGCCGCGGTAGGTGTTCTGGCCCTTACCGGCCGAGATGCCCTTGGAGATGATGGTCGAGCGGGTGTTCTTGCCGACGTGGATCATCTTGGTGCCGGTGTCGGCCTGCTGGAAGCCCTTGGTGACGGCGACGGAGTAGAACTCGCCGGTCGAGTCGTCACCCTTCAGGATGACGCTCGGGTACTTCCAGGTGATGGCAGAGCCGGTCTCGACCTGGGTCCAGGAGATCTTCGACCGCGCGCCGGCGCAGAGGCCGCGCTTGGTGACGAAATTGTAGATGCCGCCCTTACCGGTCTCCGGGTCGCCCGGGTACCAGTTCTGGACGGTCGAGTACTTCACCTCGGCGTCCTCGGCGGCGTGGATCTCGACGACCGCGGCGTGGAGCTGGTTCTCGTCCCGCTTGGGGGCCGTACAGCCCTCGAGGTAGGAGACGTGCGAACCCTTCTCGGCGATGATCAGGGTGCGCTCGAACTGGCCCGTGTTCTGGGCGTTGATGCGGAAGTAGGTCGAAAGCTCCATCGGGCAGCGCACGCCTTCGGGGATGTAGACGAAGGAGCCGTCCGAGAAGACCGCCGAGTTCAGGGCAGAGAAGAAGTTGTCGCCGGTCGGGACCACCGAGCCGAGGTACTTCTTGACGATCTCGGGATGCTCGAGGATCGCCTCGGAGATCGGGCAGAAGATGACGCCCGCGTCGGCCAGCTTCTCTTTGAAGGTGGTGGCCACCGAGACGCTATCGAAGACCGCGTCGACCGCGACACCGGCGAGCATCTGCTGCTCATGGAGGGGAATGCCCAGCTTGTCGTAGGTGGCGAGGATCTCGGGATCGACCTCGTCGAGGGTCTGGGGCCCGTCGCTCGCCTTCTTGGGCGCGGCCCAATAGATCATGTCCTGGTAGTCGATCGTCGGGTAGGTGACGTTGGGCCAGGTCGGCTCGGTCAGCGTCAGCCAGTGGCGATAGGCCTTGAGCCGCCATTCGAGCATCCACTCGGGCTCGTTCTTCTTCGCCGAGATGAAGCGCACCACGTCCTCGTTGAGGCCTGGTGGCAACGTTTCCTGCTCGACATCGGTGACGAAGCCCCACTTGTATTCCTGGGCTACCTCTTGATCGATGATTTCAGTTCCAGACGGTGGCATGGTGCCTCCCCTTCTCTCGCTGCAAAGCGCCGCGGTGGCGACGCCGTTATGTCTATCGGATCTCTGCTACCTGGGCGGGGCTACTGCCGAGCGTGACCAGCGGCTGGGTGAGCGGCTGGGCCATTTCGGCGAGGGTGATGCTTTCGAGCGCCAGGCGAATGGCGTCGTTGATGCGCTGCCAGTTACCGCGCACCGAGCACAGCGGCTCCTGGCTGCACTCGCCAGGCGTGTCGTCGATGCACTCGGTGATGGCGATCGGACCGTCGAGAGCGCTGATGATCTGCGCCATCGTGATGGTCTCCGTATCCCGCGCGAGGCTGTAGCCCCCCTTCACCCCGCGGTGGGATTCGAGCAGGCCGTTGCGGGTCAGGATCTTGAGGATCTTGCTCGCCGTCGGTGCCGGCAGGCTGGTCTCACCAGCCAGTTCTCCAGCGGTGAACTGACGCCCGGCGTCCCCGGCCATATGGCTCATGAGGACAATGCCGTAGTCGGCCTGTTTGGTCATACGAATCATGGGTTTTCGTAAAGAGGACCTTTTCGGTCCCGTTTAACGGCAGAATGGTACCAGAGGGGGGTCAGGAGTCAAGAGTCCGGACGACGGCGCCCTGGGGGCCACAGGACATGGCACCACCAACCGCGAATGCCCTCCTAGGGCTTTGGAGCCGACTCGCTGAAGCGCCGCCGCGTTAGGGGAGGTAGTCGACCGGGTCCACCAGGCACATGTCCTCGGCCGTGACTACGAGATCGCGCAGGATCGGGACGTGGCCCTGGCCGAAGACGACGAGGACCCGATCACCCGGATCGCTGATCCGATCGATGTTGGCGAAGATCCTGAGATTCCGCGTGTACCAGGCGCCCACGAGATCGGGGCCGGCGTAGTCGTCGCCGGTGACGAACCGCGCCAGGATGTCGATGTAGAGCTGGTGGGAGCGGACGAGCAGATGCGGATCGTTCATCTTCTGCAGCATCTCGCCGACCGTGCCCTCGGCCAGCCAGCCGCCCATGAGAGCCATGGCCGCGCCGCCGAAAGTCTGCATCCGACCGAGGCGCGCCCCCTGTGGCGGATCTGCCGCAACGACACCCTGGACCCCGGCCAGATCGAACTCCCCGGGAGCATCCACGCCCCACACGCGCTCATGCCCCGCCTGGCGGGCCAATCGGAAGCCGATCTGCTGTCTCTCGTTGCGAGTCAACTCCGCCTGGTCCGCGAGATAGGCAGCGAATCCCTGCTCCAAAGCCTCGCTCTCCCAGGAGGCCTCGAGCGCCACGTGCGTCGGCGCAAACGCGGCAAGGCCGTCGACGACGGCCGCGATCTGCTCCTGACGCGCTGGGGCCAGAACGTCGTCTGACTCCAGGTTGAAGACGTCCGCGCCTGGATTGGCCATGTGGTACATCGCCAGGACCATCACCTGGACCCGGTCATCCTCCGCGCCGCACACCGCCGGCCCCGGCGCCGCCGTCAGGAACGCCTGAGCGTCCGCCATGTCGTCGGCTGAAGCCGGATTCGTCGCCCCCTGAACACAAGCCAGCACGCAGGCCAGCACCACCACGAGTCTCCTGAGTCCCATCGTCTCCCTCCTTCCGCGGGGTAGATCCCCGTCCTCTACCCAGACGCGGCGCGAGCCCGCGAGGTTCGGACCGGCCGGCCGCTCGCTGGTACCGTAGAGCCTCGAAACTCCCATTCCCGAGATGTCGAAAGGGCTGATGTCTATGAAAGTTTTGTCGTGTTTGTTCCTTTGCTGTTCCCTTCTGGCCTGTACTTCCACAGGTACTGCTCCGACGGCAGGCGGCGCGGCGTCCTCGCCCCCAGACCTTCCGGAGACAGCCGAGCCCATCGATCTGCTTCCTGCCGCCACCGGACCCCACTCATGGGAGATCACGACCGATTCCAAGAAGGCCCAGGCCTACTTCGACCAGGGGATGCAGCTGCGCTGGGCCTACAACGTCGGTGAGGCGGCTCGCTCGATGGCCGAAGCCCGGCGCCTGGATCCCGCGTGCGCGATGTGCTTCTGGGGCGAGGCCTTCGCGCTCGGGTCGTTTCTCAACGGCGGAATGAGCGCCGAGAAGGCGCCCCTGGCTCATGCGGCGATCACCCGGGCGGTGGAGCTCTCGACCGGGGACTTCACACCCGTCGAGCGTGACCTCATCGCCGCCGCCGTGGTGCGCTACCCGGAGGACTACGACCCGGAGGAACGCCGCCCGGTGGACGAGGCCTTCGCCGAGGCGATGGCCGAGGTCTACGCCGACTACCCGGATCACCACGAGGTCGCCACGGTCTACGCGGTAGCGCTCTTCATGCTGGAGGAGCGCCGCGGCAACCGTGATGTCGAGGATCCCGACCTCATTCGGCTCCACGGCGTGCTCACCGGCGTCCTCGACGAGGACATCGCTCATCCGGGCGCCTGCCATCTCTATATCCACGCTACGGAATCGAGCCAGCGACCGGATCTGGCGTTGGGCTGCGCCGAGCACCTGGCCGACGCCATCCCGGGCGCCAGCCACATCCAGCACATGCCCTCGCACACCTGGAACGAAGTCGGGCAGTGGGGCCGATCGGTGCGCGCCAACACCCGTGCCTGGCACGCCGACCTCAAGACACCGAGCGGCCTGGGGGTCTCCTACGGCGCGTCGCACAACCTGCACATGCTCCTCTTCGCCGCCTCCTTCGACGGCCAGGGAGCGGTCGCGACGCAGGCGGGCAAGGACTACGCGAAACTGACCGACAACACGATGTACCAGGTGCTGACCCTGGTCCGTTTCGACCGCTTCGACGAGATCCCGGCGGTGGCCGATCGGCCCGAGGAGGACGTCCCGGCCGGATTGTGGGACTTCGCCCAGGGCTACGCCGCGCTGCGCAACGGCGACCCGGCCGCGGCCGCCGACTACCTGGAGAGTGTCCTCGCGCTCGCCGCGAGCTCGGAAGACAAATTCCGGCGGCACGCCGCGGAGCATCTCCTGGGCTCCGTGGGTGGAATCCTCGAAGGGGAGATCCACCGCGCTGCCGGGGACCTGGAGGGGGCGATCGCCTCGTTCGAGCGCGCGGTCACGCTCGAGGATGCCCTCGAGTACGACGAGCCCGAGCCGCTCCCCTTCGCCGCCAGACACTGGCTGGGAGCCGCTCTCCTCGAAGCCGAGCGCTATGCGGACGCCGAGACGGCTTACCGGGAGGAGCTGGAGGACCACCCGCACAACGGCTGGTCGCTCTTCGGGCTGCGGGAGGCGCTGGCACGCCAGGGCAAAGAGGATCCGGCGGTCGACGACGACCTGGAGGCCTCCTGGGCACGATCCGACGTCTGGATCACGGCGTCCCGCTTCTAACGACCGCAGCGGCGAGAAAGGGCTGCTCGAACCGCAGACGGCTAGTCGTCGTCGGCCGCGGCCAGTTCGTCGACCCGGTCCCGCAGCTCGGCCGCCGACTCGAACAGGGCATCGGGGGTCTCGGCGGAGAGGAACCTCGGCGGGATCGGCTTGAGGAGGGCCGAGTGCTCCGGATACCAGGTGAAATTGTCGCTCGAGGCGACCTGCGAGATCACTCCGCCGGCGACGATCAACAGTCCCAGGCCAGCCGCGATCAGCTTGCGTCGCCGCCTGGATTGCCTCGAGACGAGCGAAAGGTGCCGGTAGAGGAAGATCGCGAAGATCATCGCGTAGCCGAGGGTCTGGGTGATGGTCGGGTGGGTGTCGAGCGTCACGAAGAACGCCCCGTAGGAGACGACTGCGTCCCAGACCGTCATGACGACACTCCCGACGCAGGCGATCCTCAGATGCCGCCCGAAGAAGGACTCATGGGCCAGCGCGCTGCTGGCGAACGCCCAGCATCCGGTCCACGCCAGGAGCACCACTACAAAGCCGACCATCTCCTCGAGGTGGCGGGCCACTGTGGAGACGGACGTCGTGGCCAGGAACTCGCTCCAGCGGAGGATGCCGAGGGTGGCCATCAGCACGAGGAGGGTCACCGCAGGCTGCCGCCAGCCCCTGGCTGTGACCTTGGCGCCTCCCGGATAGGGCCGCGGCGGCTCGTTGCCGAAGTCGTCGGAGCGCACGCGCAGCAGCGTGCTGCCGATCTGCAGCAGGGCCTCGCGGTCGAGGGTCAGCGAGTCGATCCTGTGGCCGCTGTGCGTGTCGATCACGCCGTTGGCGTCGCTGGTGTCGACGAGGCGGATCGTCCCGTCTTCCTGCTCTTCCAGGCTGAGGTGGTTGGCCGAGACGAAGGTGTCGTCGACGATGACGTCGCTCGAATAGGAGCGGCCCACCGTCGCCGGGAATCGCTCGATCCGCGTCCGACCGGCCACCTGCCCGCGGCGGGTGAGGATCTCTACGAAGAGGGTTGCCACGAGATCCTCTCCAGGTAGCGCCTGGCCACCTGTTGTGCCGTTTCGAAGCTCACGCCCCCGAGAACCAGGCTGCTCTCGAAACCGACCAGCTCGTCGTGCAGGCTCGCGACCTTGAACACCGCATCGTAGAGACCGCTGAGGTTCTTGTACGCCCGCAGGCAGAGCACCGCGTCCCATTTGAGTTCACTGTGCTCGATGAACTCCTTGGTGCAGCGATAGCCCGTGACGTCCTTCTCCGAGGCTCGGAACCAGGCGTAGTTCTGCCCGAAGCTCGAGGCGTAGGCGCTGTAGAAGCGGAACGCGCCGAGCTCCGTGCTCTCCAGCCAGCGGTGCCTGAACTTGACGACACCGGAAGAGTGCGAACCCGAGATAAAGAGGTAGTCGTCGGTCGAGCACTCGTGCTGCTTCCAGCTGTAGAGCACGTCCGTGTCGACCTCGCTGGCGTCACCCCAGCAGTCGAAGAAGGGCTTGGGCTCCGTGGGGACACTGAACGACCCGAGATCGAACTGACTGTCGGCGTCGGTGAATAGGTCTCCGAGGTAGGCCTCCTGGTGATCCAGGATCTGCTGGCGGGTCTCGGCGACGAGCTCTTCCGGCGTCGGGTCTTCGGTGCGAGCCTCCAGGCTCGAGATGAGCGTCGCGAGCTTGGCGCTCGGAACCAGGAATCCGACCTGCTCACCGGCCGTCGCGACGTTGATACCGACGACCGCGCCCTCTTCGGTGATCGTCGGGCCGCCGCTCATCCCAGGGTTGATCGAGCCGGTGAAGTGAATCTTCTCGTAGAGCGAGTTCTCGAGCAGGCCGTTGAAGGTCCCCTCGACGATGGTCTGGCTGATGTCGTGGGGATACCCCATCGCGTAGAGCCGGCGGCCGCGGGGCGGCTCCTCCTCGGCCAGAGGCAGGGTCACGACCTCGCCCGCCTCGTCGGCCCTCACCAGCGCCAGGTCGTGGACGATGTCCACCGCCAGGACGACGACGCTGCCGGGCTCGCCCTCCTCCGGGTTCCAGGTCGCGCCGTAGCGCTCAGGCTTGTGAATCAGGCGCTCGATGACGTGGTAGTTGGTCGCCAGCACGCCGCTGTCGTCGATGAAGAAGCCCGAACCGATGAGCGCTTTGGCTCCGGACGTCTTCTCCGTGACCTCGATCTTGACCACCGCCTCGGCGAAGCGGGCGTAGACCTCCTCCGTTTCCTGAGCCACTGCCGGCGCCACGCCGAGCGCCCACGTCAACACGATGGCCGTGCAGCAGGACTGCAGGACGGACCCGGTCTGTTTCGGGGATCGAGTGGTCATCAGGCCGGCCATTCTCACACGTTCCAGCGGGCCGCCAAGGCCGGCTGTTGTCCGCTTGCGGGAACATCCGGGCTCTCTTTCAGGTCTTCATAGTCAGAGCGTCGCGAGATTCTCTCTCGCGGCCGACACGAAGGAGCGCTCATGAAGACTCTGTGCCTCGTCCTCACCTCTGTCCTCGTCGCCGCCCTCGCCGCCCCACTGGCCACTGCAGCCCAGGAGCCGCGAGCCGCCGACTTCCCCGGCTTCATCGAAGACTCGACGGCTGCCTACGAGCACCGCAAGGGGCGCCTCGTCGACATCGAGACGTTCAACCGGATGGCGAGCGGGGGCGCGCTGATCCTCGACACCCGGAGCCGCGAGGCCTACGACCTGCGACACATCCGCGGCGCCGTTCACCTCAACTTCTCGGACATCACCAGCGAGAGCCTCAAGCGCACGATCGGCGACCCGGACCGACCCATCCTCATCTACTGCAACAACAACATCCTCAGCGACCCCTACGCCTTCGCTCGCAAGACGATCTCGATGGCGCTGAACATTCCGTCGTTCGTGACGCTCTACACCTACGGCTACCGGAACGTCTACGAACTCGAGACCGTGCTCGAAGTGACGGACACACGGCTGAAGCTCGAGGGCGAGCCGCTGCCGCAGTCCTGAGGGTCGAGTCGCCTACTCGCTCGCCACGTCGAAGAGCCAGAGCATGCCGCGCCGGAAAGCCTCGGGCGCCGCGGAGAAATGGTTCTCGCCCTCGGGCCTGATGACTTCGAGGTCCCAGGGTCGGACTTCGCGCGCCGTCCAGGCCTCGATCCAGCCTTCGGCGGGCACCTTGAACCTCGGGTCATCGTCCGAGGCGCTCGAGACGAAGACACCTCCGCCGGCAGGAGACAGCTCGGTCCCGGTCGCGAGGAAGAAGGGCAGGTTGCGGTGCAGCGCCGGGTTGCTCGCGATGTGGCCCCAGAAGAGTGTCGGGTCGGTCTGCGCGGTGAAGAGGGCGAACTGGCCGCCCAGGGACTGGCCGAAGATCACTCGCCGCTCGGTGTCGGAGCGGTACTCGCCCTCGACAAAGGGCAGGATCTCGCGGCGCAGGACCTCCTGGAACCGCGCGGCCCCGCCGTAGTGTTCTCGTTCCGCGCTCGGCGCGGTGAAGTCGGTGCCGCGGAAGTTGCCCTCCTCGTGGGTTCGTCCTCCGTAGCTGATGCCCACGAGGATCGCGTCGGGCACGTCATCGGCGAGCCACAGGTAGTGGTAATAGGCGCCGAGCAGCGGGAAAGTGATGCCCCCGTCAAGAAGATAGACCGTCGGGTAGAGCCTCTCTTCGGTCTCGCCGTAGGACTCGGGGAGCCGCACGAAAACGTGGAAAGGGCGCTCGAGGAGGGTCGAGGTCACCGAGTGTTGGCGGGTGTCGCCGAGGCCCGTCATGGCACCTGTGTCGGCGGCCTGAGCAGTGGATGATCCGGCGCACAAAGTGATGGCCAGGAGGAGGACCGCTTGGGTGGGTTTCAGTCTCATCTCGTTGTTGAGTACGAGTGGTGTAGGGGGAAGGTTCGGGGTGGCCACGCCCTGGACGGAGCCAGGGTGGTACCGGGCGTTGCGGCCGAGTGTCTGAGGTTGAGTCAGCCTGCTTTGTGGGCTTCTACCAGTTGGTCGACTACGGCCGGCTCGGCCAGGGTGCTGGTGTCGCCGAAGTCGTCGAAGTCGCTGGCTGCGATCTTGCGCAGGATGCGGCGCATGATCTTGCCTGAGCGGGTCTTGGGTAGGCCTGGGGCGATCTGGATGCGGTCGGGGGTGGCGATCGGACCGATCACCTCGCGGACCTGGGCGCGCAGAGCTTTGACGAGCTCGTCGCGGTCGTGGCTCTCGAAGTCCGGGGTCACGAGGACGTAGGCGTAGATGCCGGTCCCCTTGATCTCGTGTGGGAACCCGACGACGGCGGCTTCGGCCACGGCGTCGTGGGCAACGAGTGCGCTCTCGACCTCGGCCGTCCCCATGCGGTGCCCGGAGACGTTGAGGACGTCGTCCACACGGCCGGTGATCCAGTAGTAGCCATCCTCGTCCCGCCGGCAGCCATCGCCGGTGAAGTAGTAGCCCGGATACTGGGAGAAGTAGGTCTCCCGGAAGCGGTCGTGGTCGCCGAGGATGGTGCGCGCCTGACCGGGCCAGGGCTGGCGCAGGGCGAGGTTGCCCGAGACGTCGTTGCCTTCGAGGACCTTCCCCTCCTCGTCCATCAGCACGGGGTCGACGCCGAAGAAGGGCAGGGTTGCCGAGCCGGGCTTCGTGGGGATCGCCCCGGGCAGCGGGGTGATGAGGATGCCGCCGGTCTCGGTCTGCCACCAGGTGTCGACGATGGCGCAGCGGCCGTTGCCGACGACGTCGTGGTACCACTCCCAGACGTCCGGGTTGATCGGTTCGCCGACGGTGCCGAGGATTCGCAGAGAGTCGCGTTTGTACTTGGTGACCCACTCGTCCCCCTCGCGCGCGATGGCGCGGATCGCCGTCGGTGCGGTGTAGAAGATGGTCACCTCGAGATCGTCGACGATCTGCCAGTAGCGGCCGGCGTCGGGGCACAGAGGCGTCGACTCGAACATCACCGTCGTCGCGCCGTTGGCCAGCGGGCCGTAGACGATGTAGCTGTGGCCGGTGACCCAGCCGATGTCGGCGGCACAGAAGTAGATGTCGTCCTCGTGCAGATCGAAGACGTGCTCGTGGCTCAGAGCGGCGTAGACCATGTAGCCGCCGGTCGTATGCAGGAGGCCCTTGGGCTGGCCGGTGGAGCCGGAGGTGTAGAGGACGAAGAGGGGCGACTCGGCGTCCATCCACTCGGCCGGACAGGTGGCGCGCTGGCGGGCGAGCTCGCTGTCGAGATCGTAGTCGCGACCCTCGACCATCGGCACCTCGGTGTCGGTGCGCCGGGCCACGAGGACGGCCTCGACGAGATCGAGTCCTTCGACCGCCTGATCGACGGTCGCCTTGAGCGGGATGGTCCTGCGACCGCGCAGGCCTTCGTTGGCGGTGACGACGACCCGACAGTCGGCGTCGATGATGCGGTCGCGCAGGGCATCCGAGGAGAAACCGGCGAAGACGACTGAGTGGATTGCGCCGATGCGGGCACAGGCCAGCATGGTCGCGGCCAGCTCGGGGATCATCGGCAGGTAGATCGCCACCCTGTCGCCCCGCCCGACGCCATGCGCCTTGAGGACGTTCGCCATCCGGCCGACCATGCGGCCGAGTTCGCGGTAGCTGATGTGCCGATACTCGCCCGGTTCGTCGGCCACCCAGATGATCGCCGTCTTGTCACCGCGGGTCTCCAGGTGGCGGTCGATGCAGTTGTAGCTGGCGTTCAGGCGGCCGCCGGCGTACCACTCGAAGTCGACCGCCTCGTTGTCGACACGCATCACCGAATGAGGTGGATGAAACCAGTCGAGACGTTCGGCCTGCTCTCCCCAGAACGCCGCAGGGTCGTCGAGCGAGCGACGGTACATCCGTTCGTATTCTTCCAGCGACCCGATAGTGGCGCCGGCGGCGATGTCGTCCTTGACCGGGATCATTCTCAGCTCCCTCCTTCGGAAAAACCCTATCAAGCAGCAAGCCCGCAGGTCGCCGTCATTCCGGGTTGTTCCCGACCCCGCCCAACCCGACGCTTCAGACCCGACGCCCCGGGGCCCGACGACAGGCCCGGGAGGGGAAGGCGGGTTGGCGCAGGCTCTGTACGAGGTCGGGCGGCGGGGGGTGTTCGCCGGAGCCAACCCGCCTTCCCCTCCCAGGCCGGCACTCTTGCCCGCACCATGACGGCCTAGCGCCCTCCCGACCTCCCGACAGGGCCACCGATCCAACCCAGAACTCCGAGCGCCTCCAACTCCCGCTCCGCCTGCTCCGCCCAACCCCGATTCGCAGCCGGGCTCGCCGGGCTGGGATGGAGGACTCGCCCAATGCGGAGGTTCTTTCCAGCCAGGGCGCGGTTTGCCTGGGTCTCGGCGAACTTTCCGACACCGATCACCCACTCGCAACCGAGCGCGTCCACCGCGTCGCGAAGGGCCAGATCACAGGCCTCTTCGACGGCGGCCCGCTCGGCCGCCGGCAGCTTGTCCGGCGTGCGGTTGCGACCGCTCTCCTCGAGGAAGGCCAGGGGACAGAAGTTGAGGACGAAGCAGTTCTCGAAGAAGCGCTCCGGGGTTCCGCAACGTTCGCGAAAGAACCCCCAAAGCCGGCGGCCGCTGACCTCGCTGCGCGGGCACTCGAAGCCCTGGATCGGGCGCTTGGGGTGCTCTCGCTCCGGTTTGCCGACTTCGCCCTCGATCTTCAGCCACTCGCGCACCAGTTCCACCTCCCCGAACGGGACGCCGGTCTGCGACATCCCCCAGGGTCCGGGGTTCATGCCGAGAAACGCCATCCGTTTGCCGGGCCCGCCGTAGGCCTCCAGGAACCGGCGATGCGGCTCCCAGGCGTAGGCGAGCGGGTTGTAGACGTGGCTGACCGGAGGGGCGAAGGAGAGCCGATCCATCGCCCGGGAGAGCTTGCGATCGATCTCGACGAGGGTGGGCATCGCGGGAGTCTACCGCCGCCGCGCGAGCGTTGATGGCGGTAGAATCCAGCGCGGGCGCGGCCTCGTGCCCACATCCCGTCCAGCCAGGCCTGCCATGTCCGAATCCAACCTCTTTCTGCTGCGCTACTCCGGCGAGATCGGTACCAAGGCGCGTAAGACTCGCCAGCGATTTCAGCAACGGGTCGGCGACAGCCTCGAGGACGCCCTGGCGAGCGCCGGCATCCCGTTCCACCTGGAGCGGCAGTGGAGTCGGATGTTTCTCACCAGCCCCGATCCGGCGGCGGGCGGGTTCGCCGAGCGCATCTTCGGCCTGCAGTCGATCTCCCCCGCCGTAGCCCGGCCGTGGGAGACGCTGGAGGACATTATCGCCCACGGCGTCGAGATCTTCACACCGGAGATCTCGGGGCGCCGCTTCGCAGTGCGCGCCCGGCGCACCACCGGGCACCCGCGACTGCCCTTCGATTCGCCACAGATCGAGCGCACGCTCGGCGCGGCGTTGCTCGACGCCTCCGGTGGCGTCGATCTCGACAATCCCGAGGTGACGGCGGGCGTCGAGGTCCACGCGCGGAATGTCTACCTCTTCTCGCGCAAGCTACCCGGCGCCGGCGGTCTGCCGATGGCGATCGAAGGCCGAGCCCTGGCTCTGATCTCGGGCGGCTTCGACTCCGCGGTGGCAGCCTGGGAGGCCTGGAAGCGGGGCGTCGGACTCGATTTCGTCTTCTTCAACATGGGTGGTCGTGAACATGAGAAGGGGGTCGTCTCCGTCACCGAGCAGCTCGCGGGGCGCTGGGCCTACGGCGACTGGCCGCGGCTCTACTCGATCGACCTGCGGCCGCAGATCGAGCTGCTGCAGGAGCAGGTCAAGCCGCGCTACTGGCAGCTGGCCCTCAAGGCGCTGATGTACCGCGCCGCCGACCTTCTGGCGGCTGAGCTCGATCTGCCGGCCCTGGTGACCGGGGAGGCGATCGGCCAGGTGTCGTCGCAGACCCTGCCCAACCTGGTGCTTCTGGACGGCACGATCGAGCGTCCGGTCCTGCGGCCGCTCCTGACCTGGAACAAGGAGGCGATCGTCGCCTCAGCGCGGGCGATCGGCACCTACGAGCAATCGGCGGTGGTTCCCGAGTTCTGCGCCCTGGCGGCGCGGCACGCCATGACCAAGGGCAAGCGCGGGGAGTTCGACCGGAGTGTCGAGACGCTCGACATGGAAGCCATCGGCAAGGCCGTAGGAGCGCGCACCCGCAGCGAGCCGCGACTGCCGCAGGAGGTCACCGGCAATCCCGGCGCCGTGGCCGCAGACGAGATCCCCGCCGGCGCCACGGTGGTCGACTTGCGCAGCCGTCATGAGTACCGCAGCTGGCACTGGCCCGGTGCTCTCCACCTCGAGTACTTCGATGCCCTCAAGGCCTTTCGCTCCGTCGACCGTGACAAGCGCTATGTCCTCTATTGCGAGGTCGGGCTCAAGAGCGCCCACCTGGCCGAGCTGATGCGCGAAGAGGGGTTCGACGTCGGCCACGTTCCGGCGGGAACGGCGGCACTCAGGAAGCTCTCGGAGGCTGCCGTAGCCGCTGGTCCGTCCTCCGGCTGAGCTGGTAAAGTGCCGTTCCGGTCGGCGCCCGCCGGCCACACTTCCACCGACACAAGACGATGCCTGTTTCATTCGCCATCAATGGTCTGGGCCGCATTGGCCGTGCGCTCCTGCGTATCGCGGAGGAGCGGCCGGCGTTGCGGCTGGTGGCGGTCAATGATCTCGGTTCGGCCGAGCAGCTGGCGCATCTGACGGCTCACGATTCGCTCCACGGGCCTTTCGCTGGTGATATTTCGGCCGATGGTAGCGACCTCGTACTCGGTGGCCGGCGCATCGCCGCCTTCTGCGAGCGGGACGCGGCGGCCATTCCCTGGCACGAGACCGAGGCGACGGTCGTCGTCGACGCGACCGGCCTGTGCAAGACCCGCGAGCTGGCAACCGAACACCTGAGGGCAGGCCTCTCGCGGGTCATCGTCTCGGCCAACGCCGACGTCGACCTGACGATCTGCATGGGAATCAACGACGGGGACTACGACCCCGCGGCCCACCAGCTGCTGAGCGCCGCTTCCTGCACCACCAACTGCCTGGCTCCGGTCGCCTATCTGCTGCATCGCGAGTACGGCATCCGCCACGGCATGCTCAATACGGTCCACAGCTACAACAACGACCAGCGGCTGCTCGACTTTCCCCATCCCGACCCCCGCCGCGCGCGCGCCGCGGCGCTCAACATGATTCCGACGACCACCAGTGCCGTCAAAGCGCTCGGCCGCGTGATGCCTGGGCTGGCCGACCGACTCGAAGGGCTGGCGATCAGGGTCCCGACGCCCAACGTCTCGCTGATCGATCTCGTCGTCGAACTCGAACGCCACGCCGAGCCCGCGGCCGTCAACGATCTCTTCCGCCGCGCCTCTGAAGGGGAGCTCTCGGGAACCCTCGCTGTCGACGACCAGCGGCTGGTTTCGAGCGACTTCCTGCGGCGCGAAGAGTCGGCAGTGGTCGATCTCAGCCTGACGCAGAACGTGGGGACGATGCTGCGCGTCGTCGCCTGGTACGACAACGAGTGGGGTCACGCCTGCCGCCTCGCCGACCTTCTCGAACTGGTGGGCGCAGCCGACGACCGGGAGGGCGCATGACACGCCTCGCAACGCTCGACGACTTCCCCGCCGGAGCCCTGGCGGGCCGCAGGGTCTTCGTCCGGGTCGACTTCAACGTGCCCATCGTCGACGGTCGGGTTCTCGACGCCACCCGGCTAGAAAAGGCTCTACCGACGCTACGGGAGCTGCAAGCCGGCGGCGCCCGTCTGATCCTCGCTTCGCATCGCGGGCGACCCAAGGGTCAGCCCGATCCCGCGTTCAGCCTGGCGCCGGTCGCCGAAGCGCTGGCCGAGCTGATCGAGGCACCGGTGGCCTTCGCGTCCGACTGCGTCGGGCCCGCCGCTGACGACGTCGTCCAGGCCCTGGGTGATGGCGACCTCTGCCTGCTGGAGAATCTGCGGTTCCACGCCGGCGAGAAGGGGAACGAGCCCGAGTTCGGTGCCGCGCTCGCGGAGCTGGCCGAGGTCTTCGTCAACGACGCCTTCGGCACCGCGCACCGCGCTCACGCCTCGGTTGTGGGCGTCGCGGCTCACCTGCCTAAGAAAGCCGCCGGCCGGCTCCTCGCGCGCGAAGTCGAGGTGCTCGGCGCCCTTCTGGGCGAGCCGAGGCGGCCCTTCGTTGCCGTCGTCGGGGGCGCCAAGATCGCCGGCAAGGCCGACACGCTGCTCAACCTCCTGCCGCGGCTCGATGTGCTGGCTCTGGGTGGCGGTATGGCCAACACCTTCCTCGCGGCTCAGGGCTACGACCTGGCGGCCTCACTGGTCGAGGAGGATCGGGTGGAGCTCGCCGGTGAGATCCTCGCCCTCGCCGCCGCGCGTGGCACCGAGATCCTGCTGCCGGACGAGGTCGTCGTCACCGACGATTTCGCCAACCCCGGCAAGGTCGAAACGGTCGCCGTCGGCAGCATCCCCGCCGGGACCCTCGCCGTCGATGTCGGCCCGGCGTTCTGCCGCCGACTCGCCGGCGTCCTGGCCGAGGCCGGCACCGTCTTCTGGAACGGGCCGCTCGGAGTCTTCGAGAAGGAGGCGTTCGCCGCCGGCACTCTGGCCGTCGCAGCCTCGCTGGCCGACAGCTCCGCCTACACCATCGTCGGTGGCGGTGAGACGGTTGCGGCCGCCAAGCTCGCCGGAGTCGCCGACCGACTCGGCCACATCTCGACCGGGGGAGGCGCCTCCCTCGAACTGCTGGCCGGCAAGGCTCTGCCCGGCGTCGCCGCACTGGAGGTGAGTTCATGACCGAAGCAAGACGGCCCCTCGTGGGCGGCAACTGGAAGATGCACATGCTCAGCGCCGAGGCCCGCGACTACGTCGCTCGTTTCGGCCAGCTCTCGGTGCGCGATGCCGAGGTGGTGCTGTTCCCCTCGTTCCCTCTGCTCCCGGTACTCGCCCGCGGCCTCGCCGGCAGCCCCGTCGCGCTCGGCGGCCAGGATCTCCACGCCGAGGCCAGTGGCGCGCACACGGGGGACGTCTCCGGCCCGCAGCTGGCTGATGCCGGGTGCCAGTGGGTGCTGTGCGGTCACAGCGAGCGCCGGCAGGACCATGGCGAGACCGACGAGATGGTCGCCGCCAAGGTGCGAGCGGCAGGCGAGCACGGCTTGATTCCGTTGATCTGCGTCGGCGAGACGCGTGAGGAGCGCCGCGCCGGCAACGCGTTCGATGTGCTCGAGCGCCAGCTGCGCTCGGCGCTGCCCCGGGGGGCGGACCGTTTCGAGCTCGCCTACGAGCCGGTGTGGGCCGTCGGTACCGGTGAAACCGCAACGCCGGAGATCGCTCAGGAGGCGCATGCTTTCCTGCGCCGGACCCTCTCCAAGCTCGCCGGAGAGCCTGTCGCTGCACGCTGTAGAATCCTCTACGGAGGCTCCGCCAACCCTGATAACGCGGCCTCTCTCATCGCTCAACAGGACCTCGACGGCTTCCTTGTGGGCGGCGCAAGTCTTGACCCAGACAAATTCCTGACTATCATCCGTGCCTGCGGTTCGTAGCGAACCGTACTGGAGGACACGCTGTGCTTTTCTTGATTTCAACGATTCACGTCATCGTCTGCCTGTTCCTGATCCTCGTCGTCCTGCTTCAGCAGGGTAAGGGTGCGGATCTCTCGGTCTTCGGTGGCGGCGGCTCCCAGGCGGCTTTCGGCGCCCGCGGTGCCACGACCTTTCTTCACAAACTGACGGTGGCCGGGTTCGTCGGCTTCATCCTCACGACCATGGCTATCGGTCTGCTCAAGACTTCGGCCGGCTCGAGTTCGGTGATGAGCGACATGACCGACCCCGCGGCCGTGACCGAGGAGTTCGCAGCCGAGGAGCCGGACGCGATGGCCACGGACGCAGCCGCGGCTGCTGACGCGGCGGAAGCGATGGCGCCCGACTCAACGGAGCCCATGGCCGACGATGCAGGCGCCGCACCGGCGACCGACGACGAGGCTGGCTCCGACGGAGACGGCGGGTAGTATCAGAAGGTTGTTTGACAAGCCGAAGTGGCGAAATTGGTAGACGCGCACGCTTGAGGGGCGTGTGGGGCGACCCGTGCCGGTTCGAGTCCGGCCTTCGGCACCAACCTCTTTTCTGATTCGCCCGGCATTCGCCGGGCGTTCGTTGTTAGGATCTCGCCGTGGCGACGACTGAGCAGCTGACCGGCTGGGGGCTCGTACCCCGGCCCGGTTCCGAGGTGCGCTCGGAGGATCTCGAGGCGATCACCCGCGACGCCGTGCTGTCGCGCGGTCTCGGCCGCAGCTACGGCGACTCGTCGCTGCCTGCCGCCGGGGAGCGCGTCGCCGGCACGACCCTGGCCGACCGGATTCTCGGCTTCGACGAAGAGACCGGGCTGTTGCATGCGGAGGCGGGCCTGTCGCTGGGCGAGATCAACCGTCTCTTCTGGCCGCGGCTCTGGACCTGTCCGGTGCTTCCCGGAACCCAGCAGGTGACGCTCGGCGGCATGGTCGCCGCCGACGTCCACGGCAAGAACCACCATGTGCACGGCACCCTGGGGCGTCACGTCGAACGGCTGCGGATGCGGGTCGCCGATGGTCGGGTGCTCACCACCTCTCGTGAGGAGGAGCCCGAGCTCTTCCGGGCGACCCTCGGCGGCATGGGTCTGACCGGTCACATCCTCGAGGTGGCATTGCGACTGCAGCCGATCACCTCGCCATGGATCTGGAGTGAGAGCGAGCGCATCGCCGGGGTCGACGACTTTGTCGCCGCGCTGCGCGACGCCGCGACCGACTGGCCCTTCACCGTCGGCTGGTTCGATGCGCTGGCGACCGGCGCGGGACTGGGCCGCGGTATTCTGCTCAGGGGCCGCTGGGCGACGAGCGCGGAGGCACCTGACGAGCCACCGGCGCCCAAGCGCCGCTTCGAGGTCCCCTTCACCCTGCCCAGCTGGACCCTCAACCGGCTCTCGATGTGGGCCTTCAACCAGTTCTACTTCCGCAAGCATCCGAAGCGGGTGAAACGCGGGATCACCCACCCCGAGTCCTTCTTCCACCCGCTGGACGTGGTGCGGCACTGGAACCGAATCTATGGCCGACGGGGCTTCACCCAGCATCAGTGCGTCCTCCCCGAGGGAGATCGGCCGGGTGCGGCGCGGCGCCTGCTGGAGGAGCTCACCCGACGCGGCGGGCTGTCTTTCCTCTGTGTCATCAAGGACTGCGGCCCCGAGGGTGAGGGCGTGCTGTCGTTTCCGCGGCCGGGGATCTCGATCGCTATCGATCTGCCGGCCGGACCCGGGATTCAGGAACTGATCGACGGGCTCAACGAGCGCGTTCTCGAAGAGGGGGGCCGTATCTACCTGGCCAAGGACACGTTCACTCGAAGCGAGCATTTCCGCGCCATGGAGCCCCGTCTCGACACCTTCGACACGGTGCGGCGCCAGTGGGACCCGCAACGCCGACTGTCGAGCGCCCAGTCCGTCCGCCTGCTGGGAGACGACGCGTGAAGGCTCTCGTTCTCGGCGGCACTCGAGGCATCGGCCGGGCGATCGCGCGGCAACTGGCCGAGCAGGGGGAGACGCTCTGCCTGGCGGGACGAGACGCCGAGGAGGTCGCGCGAAGCGCTGCGGACCTGGGGCAACGCGGCGCGGCCGGCTCGGTCGGCGCGGTGGTCTGCGACCTGGAGCTTCCAGACGGCTTCGACAGTGCGCTGGCCGATGCCGACGAGGCCATGGGCGGGCTCGACACGGTGATCGTGACGGCGGCCATGTTCGCCACGCAGGACGCTCTGGAGGAGGATCCCGGGTTCACCCGCCGCCTGCTCGACGTCAACTTCGCGCGCACGGTGGAATTCTGTGAGTTGGCTCGCAAGCGGCTGCTGCTTGCAGGCGGCGGCAGCCTCTGCGTCTTCTCCTCCGTCGCCGGCGACAGGGGGCGAAAGCCGGTCGTTCTCTACGGCGCCACCAAGGCCGGCCTCGCCGCCTATCTCGAGGGTCTCGATCACAAGTTCCACGCCGAGGGCCTGGCCGTCACCTGCGTCAAACCCGGCTTCGTCAGAACCGGGATGACGGAGGGCCTGCCCGCTCCCCCCTTCGCCGGCGAACCGGAGGACGTGGCCCGCCGGGTGATCAAGGCGATCGATCGCGGGACGCCGGTTGTCTACGCGCCCGGAATCTGGCGCTGCGTGATGCTCGCCATCCGTTGCCTGCCGCGCTTCGTGATGCGGCGGATCGGCTTCTAGCCCAGGCTCTTCTCGAGCTCCTCGACCCGCTCGCGAACGTCGAGGGGGCGCAGGTCCGTCCAGACCGTCTCGATGAAGTCGAGAGCCACGTCGCGTGTCGCCGTTCGGTTGATCGCCCGCCAGCCGCTGGGCACCGGTCGTCCGAGGGGCAGGAGCGAGTACTGCTCCTCGTGATTGATGATGATGGAGTAGAGATTGTCGTCAGGCATCGTCATATCCCCCTATTTGGGAGTATATGTCTGTCGCGACCCCGTCGCTAACCCTGCCTGCGAATCAGCTCCTCGGATTGCCGTCGCTCGACATCTCTCTCCGCCGGAGCGTCACCCCTTGATTCGAACGGTCACGATGTCCGAATCGGGCTCTGGACCGGGGCCGGGGCCGGGACTTGGGCCTGGGGCTCGGCCTGGACTCGAGCCTGGCCCCGCGGGCGCACGGGGTGCCACGGGCGGGCTCTGGCCGAAGACCTCCGCCGCGCCGCGGCTGCCGTAGGCATCGTCGAGCACTTCGAAGCGATCGAGGCCAACTTCCGAAGGGTGGTTGACGCCGCAGGCGCGAGCCAGTTGCAGCAACTCCTTGCGAAGAATGGTGACGTAGTTGGCCAGTCGGGCGCCCTTGCTGGTCGGTTCGAGACCGCGCATCAGCCAGCGGCTCTGGGTGGCGACGCCCGTGGGGCAGTGCCCTGTGTGGCAACGCTGGGCCTGGATGCAGCCGATCGCCATCATCGCCTCGCGACCGACGCTGATCGTGTCGCAGCCCATCGCCAGCGCCAGTAACGCAACGTCCGGGAAGCCCAGCTTGCCCGAGCCGTTGAAGACGATTCGATCGGCCAGTCCGCGTTCGGCGAAGATCCGGTGGACGCGACCGAAGGCGACTTTGAAGGGGAGCGCAACGTGGTCGGTAAATGCCAGCGGGCCGGCGCCGGTGCCCCCTTCGCCGCCGTCGACGGTGATGAAGTCGACGCCACGCTGGCCGTCGATCATCTGGTTGGCGAGCTCGATCCAGAACGACTCGTCGCCCACCGCAGACTTGATGCCGACGGGAACGCCCGTCTGTTCCGCCGTGGCCTCCACGAAGTCGAGCATCGAATCGACATCATGGAAAATGGCGTGGCGTGCCGGCGAGATGCAGTCGTGGCCCCTGGGAATACCGCGCACCCGGGAGATCTCCCGCGACACCTTGGCGGCCGGGAGCACTCCGCCGAGACCCGGCTTGGCTCCCTGGCTCAGCTTGATCTCGATGGCCTTGACGCCCATGCGCTCCACCGTGTCGGCCATCCGCTCGCCGTCGTAGGAACCGTCCTCGTTGCAACAACCGAAATAGCCGGTGCCGATCTGCCAGACGAGCTCGCCGCCGTGCATATGGTGTTTGGAGACACCACCCTCGCCGGTATTGTGAAGACAGCCGGCGAGGGCCGCACCGCGGTTGAGCGCTTCGACCGCGGCGGCCGAGAGCGAGCCGTAGCTCATGCCTGAGATGTTGACGATCGACTGCGGCCTGAAAGCGTAGAGCCGCCCGCGGGCTTCACCCATGACCTTGGCGCAGGCCACGTTGTAAACCGGATCGTAGTCACCCTCTCCGGGTCTCGGTGAGGTCAACGGGAAGGCCGAGTGCTTGACGACCAGATAGTTTGAGCTCGCCTCGAGATCGTTGTCGGTCCCGAAGCCGAAGTAGTTGTTCTCCCGCTTGGCCGAGGCGTAGACCCAGCGCCGCTGGTCGCGGGAGAAGGGGCGCTCCTCGTCGTTCGAGGTGACGATGTACTGCCGCAACTCCGGCCCGACGGCCTCGAACCAGTAGCGGAAGTGGCCCAGGAGCGGGAAGTTCCGCAGGATCGCGTGCTCTTTCTGGAAGAGGTCGTAGACGACCAGTAGCCCGAGCACCCCGAGCACCGCACCTGCGAGCCAAAGCAGCATTGGAGGCATTATGGCCGATCATCCCCACTGTCGGTGTGCAGGAGAGCGCTCGACAGGCGGCTCAGTTCGCGGTCGTGGTGACGCGACAGGAGGAGCTGAGCGCTGATTGCACCGATGAGCGCCAGGAACATGTCCCACTGGGTGTCCCAGACGTCTCCCTGGGTTCCCAGAAACGAGTCGGCCGCCTCACCACCCCAGACCGCCGCCCACCACTCGATCAGCTCGTAGAAGGCGCTGAACGCCAGACAAAAGCTGGTGACGAAGAGAAAGAGCCAGGCGCCCGGACGGACCGTTGAACAGCGCAGAAAGACCTCGCGGGCGAGGATGGCCGGAATGAACCCCTGAGCCAGGTGGCCGAGGCGATCGTAGTGATTGCGAGCCAGGTCAAGGGTGTCGCGGAGCCAGTCGCCGAGGGGGACCCGGGCGTAGGTGTAGTGGCCGCCGAGCATGAGGATCGCCGCGTGGACGAAGAGGAGCCGATAGGTCAGCGGCGTCAGGGGGAATCGCTTCCATGTCAGCACCAGGATCGGCAGGCCGATGATCACGGGGGCGACCTCCATCCACCAGGTGCCGCGCTCGTAGGGCCCGATACCCGAGAGGATCAGGCCCAGAAGCGTGAGTGACAGGAGGATTGCGGGCTCGCGTTTCGACATGACTGTCGACTCTAGCGCGTCCCTCCAGTCACACTCCCCACCGGGGGAACGACAACGCTACACTCGGGCGATGAACCGAGGTCGAAAGAACCTGAAACTCGGCATCGTGGCTCTCGTACCGCCGTCGTTCTACGCCGCGGTCACCGACCACGGCCCTCCGTTCATGATGTCGTCCCTCTTCGGCCCGAACAGCAATCACAGCGTCATCGGCCTGGTCATCCTCTTCGTCGCCCTGATCTTGTGCCCACTCGCGGCCATGGGCCTCGGCCTCGAGCTCTGGCGCTCTCGCCGTCAGCTTTCCGGCACCCTGCTGATTCTCTCCGGCCTTGTCCTGCTCATCGCCAGCCTGACCATCACACAGCCGTACAGCGACGGCTGGACCCTGGGACCCGGGGCGATTCCTCAGCCGTGAGCAACGCCGCGTTTCAGGATCGCTTCCCCGACAACTTCTGCTTCGGCTGTGGCGCCGACAATCCGGACGGGCTGCAGATCAAGTCGTTCTGGGAGGGAGATCACGCGATCTGCCGCTACCGGCCTCTGCCCCATCACGCGGCAGGGCCACGGCACGTCCTCAATGGCGGCATTATCGCGACGATCATCGACTGCCATTGCGTGTGCACCGCGATCGCTGACGCCTTCAGGCGCGAGGGGCGGGAGATTGGGAGCTCACCGGACATCTGGTACGCCACCGGCTCCCTAAATGTGCGCTATCTACGCCCGACGCCGCTCGACGGCGAGGTCGCGATACACGCTCACGTCGCGCGCACCGAGGATCGTAAGACCTGGCTCGAGTGCCACCTGACGGCCGGCGGGAAGGTCTGCGCCGAGGCCGACCTGATCGCCGTACGGGTGCCCGAAGAGTGGCGGCACGGCCTGCGATCTCACTGATCCGCGAGCTCCTGTGAGTCGGGCCGCGGCAGGTCGAAGGCCTCACCGACGGCCGGAACGGCGAAGTCGGCCCGCTCGAGCCCGGCTCGGCTTCGAGCCTCGATCAGCCGCTGCGCGGGCTCGTCTCTCGCCTCCTGGGTCAACTGGAAGCAGCCGAAGTGGATGCCGATCGAGAAGGTCGATTCGAGTTGCCGGTGGGCTGCGACCGCCTCTTCGGGATTCAGGTGCGCTGAACTCATGAACTCTGCCGGAGCGTAGGCGCCGATCGGCAGGAGAGCCAGATCGACGGGGCCGAAGTCTCGCCGAACCGCCGCGAAGTGGGCTCCTGCTGCGGTGTCGCCGGCGAAGTAGATCCGGTGGCCCTCGGACTCGATCACGTAGCTGCCCCACAGGGTCCTGCGCCGGTCCGCGAAGTTACGGCCGGACCAGTGTTGTGAGGGCGTCATGGTGATTCTGACCCCTTCACCCACTTCGACCGAGTCCCCCCAGTCGAGCTGCCGTAGGTTGCCGACGCCCTGCTCATCGAGCCAGTTCTCGAGTCCGAGACCGGCCAGCACGAGAGGCTGATGGGTCCGGGTGAGGCGCTGGAGCGTTGCGATGTCGAGGTGGTCGTAGTGATCGTGGCTGACCACGACCGCGTCGATCGGCGGTAGATCCTCGAAGCGCACGCCCGGATCGTGGACTCGTGCCGGGCCGAGCCACTCCACCGGGCTGGTGCGTGGGGACCAGATCGGATCGGTGAGGATATTCACCGGACCGACCTGGAGCAGCATCGTCGCGTGGTTGACGAACGTCGCCCGGACGTGCCCGGCAGCCAGACGCCCCTCGGGCCGGGTCGGCGGTCCGATCTCCACCCGCTCGGGCCACTCGGCGTACTCGGTGGTGAGACGCATCCACAGGAAGCCCAGATGGCCACGGTGGGGCGTTTCGACGGGAATGTGGAAGGTCTCGCCGTCGAAATGGTCGCTGACCGGGCCATTCCAGCCGCGCGAGGTCGGCCAGTTGCCGACGATTAGGATCAGCGCCACCGGGAAGAGGACGAGAAACAGTGCAGCTTTGAGGAGCCGTCTCACCGACGCAACCAGACCCGCTCCGCGGGGCGCTTCAACTGGACGCCCGGGAACCCTCTTTGCTCAGGATTGACCACTTGCGTGCCGTCCGCTTCGACGAGCGCTCCACAAAAAGTCCACCTGTCCATTGAAACCAGCTCTGAAATGGACCACCTACTCCACTTCCGGATCAGGGAATCGTCACGCTCCAAGCCGACGTGTTGCCCGACTCGAAGCCGTCGGAGAAGATATTCGTCGTGTCCGGGAAGACGACAAGCGCAAAGTCGACATCCACCTCACCGGTCTCGAGATGTGCGTCCTGGACGACTTCGTCCGCGATCACCTCGATGGTCCAGTCGCCGGCCTCCGGGTTGGTGATGAAGACGTTCTCCACGGTGTCGATCGTGTTGGACACGCCCCCCGAGGTCGACTCGTTGGTGGCCGTGAGGCCGTTGTTCCCCCAGTAGACGACGGCTGTCGGGCTCGTCACCTTGAGGGTCACATCATTGATCCGGTGCACCTTGGCGCCCGGAGTCCCCATCGGGTCGACGTACGACATCGTGGCCCTGAGCTCCTCGGTACCCGCTTCGACCATCAGGTTGCGAGTGTAAGTGCCGCCCTGCTGCAGCACCTCGGTCTCGTCGATAACGGCCGTGGCTCCGGCATCGTCGTAGAGGTTGGCCGCGTCGGCGGTGCCCCAGCCCTGCTTGAAGCGATCCAGATCCGCGTTGGCTCCGCCTGAGTTCCAGTCGTAGCGATGGGCGTGGTTCACCATCAGTGCCTTGGCAGTGATCATCTTGGGGCGACTGTCGAACACCGTCGCTGCGCCTCCGTGCCCTGCCCATTCGCCCTCATGCCACATCTGGAACAGGAGGCCGAAGTAACCGGCGGTCTGCGGTGTCGCCGAACTGGTCCCGCCGAAGGAAGTGTAGGCCGAGTCGTTGCCGTTGTGGGCCGAGAGGATCGAATCGTAGAAGAAAGCCAGATCCGGCTTGATGCGATCGTCGTCCGCCGGGCCGATGCTACCGGTGAAACTCCAGGCATCATCCGACCGGTCAGCCGTCCCCTGGTGACGGAACCCGCCCACGGAGACGATGTTCTTCGCCCAGGCCTGAGGCCTCGAATCCTGGTTGCCGGCGTTGGACTGAGACTGAGTGTGAAGCACCTGATTGAGAAACAGGGCATCATCCGTGTCGGCGGAGATCGAGGTGTAGAAGAAGGTCCGGGGACTCCCCACACTCGACGTCTGAAAGACCGCGCGATAGGGGCCCGCAGGATCCATGAGCTCCGCCGCGATCGTATGCCGACTCTCGGTGCCGCCGAAGACCGCCGCCTCGTCGGCGCGGAAGAAGATGATCTGGCCGTCCGGGATGACGCCCCGCGCCGCGGCGTTGATCCCCTGGGCGAAGACATTGCTCGTGCAACTGGTTCCGTGCGGCCCACCGCCGGCCCCGTTGCCGTCCGGGTTGTGGATGATCGGTGTGCTCAACCATTCCTGATGAGTCTCGCGCAGCTCAGTATCGAAGATCTCCCCCCGGACGCCCTGACCGGTGAAGCCACCCTCGATCTCGACGTAGTCGGCTCCGCCGACCTCTCGTACGATGTCCATGTCGAGCTCCATCGGGCCGGGCCAACGGTCCACCCAGTGGACCCGGTTGTCGTGCACCAGTTCCAGCAGGGCATTCTGCGAAAGCGTCGCCTCCATGCGGAAGCCTTCCGGTGTCATGACTTCGATCCGGCCGCCGAGAGCCTCGATCTGCGCCTTGACCGCCTGCTTGGCCGTGAGTCCACGCCGTAGCGTCATGATCGAATACCGCGCCTCGCCCAGGGTCTCTCCCTCACCCGCCAGCGCATCGCGCAGGACGGACTCGACCCGGAATGCCGGCTCGTAGGCTCCCACCCAGCGAACGTAGGGTAGGGCCTCGATCGTGGGCCGGATCGCCGGGTCCATCTCCACAAGCAGCGTGTGCTCGGTGTAGTAGCGGTGGATCGTCCCGCCCTCTTCGCGAATCCCCTCCTGGAGCTCCGCCACGGCTGGAGCAACCAACTGGACGAGAAAGAGCCGGTTGTCCGGACGGGCCGACAGTTCACGCACGGCGTCGAGCGGGCCGTCGGTCAGAGGGTCGAAGCTGCCAGCCGCGAGTTCCACCCGGTGATTCGTCCGGCGGGCCCGACTGACCGTCCGCCCGTCGGTGCCGGAGATCTCGTAGAAGGACTGCAGGCCGCCGCTGGCGTTGGGCTCATCCCACAGGCGGATCTCGATCGACTTGTCGACAACCGGGATGACGCGAGAGTTGAGTGATTCAGCGTGGGCCTGAGGCAAAGCGCAGAACAGGCACGCAACTGCGAGTGCCACGAGACAGACCGCGTGTGTAAGTTTGATCCGGTTGGGCATGAATGACCTCGAGAGGGTAGTGACTGAGATTCGGTCCGGGCTGGAGAGACTTCAAGAACGCAATAGTCCGTAAGGGTAGGTCAGGGACGGCAGCGCTGCAAGCCGAGGCGGCCGATCACAGACCCGCAAGGGTGCCCCGGGTCCACATCAAATGGATGCTCGAGAGGGCCGCAACGTTCCAGAAGATGAACGCCGCCTTGATCAGCCACTGCGGGTAGGCCCTCTCCCGGAAGACGAAGAGCGCGTCGACGGCGAAACCGAATGCCGCCGCTGCCAGGAAGCAGGTGATGAAGGGATCCCGATAGGCCGCCCAGATAATCGTGCTCTCGGTGGCGAGCAACGCAACGAGCAGCCACTTGCTCGGCAGGACACCGATCGCAACCGCCGTCGTTCTGCGGTTCGCCTCGCGATCCGGCTCGATGTCCATGATCTGGCCGAACAGATGGGAGTGCATGGCAAAGAGCGCCGAGAAGACCAGGGTCGCCGTTGGCAGGCCGGGAGCGTCGTTGATCCAGCAGCTGAACAGGAAAACGAGCAGATAGCCGGACTGCATCAGCAGATCGAAGCCGGGGCGCGCCTTGAGGCCGACACCAGGGGAGTTGTACAGCGCATTGACGACGACGGCGAGTGCCAGCCAGACGATCATCCGCGGCCCGCCGAACCAGAAGACCGGGCCGAGGGCGACGAGTTGTATGCCCACGATCCAGGCCGGAAGCGAGGCGAGCTGCTCGGGTTCGCCGCGGGAACCGAAGAGCAGACCCCCCTTGCGTGGGTTGCGTCGGTCCGTCTCGGAGTCGCCTAGGTCGTTCCAGGCGTAGAGCAGGTGTCCCATCGGGACCGTGACGTAGCACAGCCCTACCCAGAACCCGACTTCTCCGAAGTAGTTCTCACGCGCCAGGGGGAGGCTGTAGAACCAGATGTGCGTCGCCCAGAAGCCCGGACGCGACGCCACCAGTTGGAAGTAGAGTCTGGCCGGGAGGCTCGGGCTCGCGCGCACTGTCGTCTCCACTCTCAAAGACTCTCTCACCGGGCCGCCGGCAGTATAGGTGACGCAGCAAAACAGGTGACGCGGCGAACGTCGAAAGGGTAGCCTTCGCGACTGAATCATGTGGACGGCATGGACAGGAAGAACCTCGGCTGCGTTGTGCTGCGTTCTGGCCTTCGCCGGCTGCGGCGAGACGGCTCCGGAGCCCCCACGCAATGTCCTCCTGATCTCGCTAGACACCACCCGCCAGGATCACCTGTCGACCTACGGCTACCCGCGACCGACCGCGCCCCACCTCGACCGACTTGCCGAGGGCGGCGCGGTCTTCACCAACGCTCTGTCTCAGTGGACAGCCACCAACCCCTCGCACACCTCGATGTTCACCGGGCTCTACCCGCACACGCATGGCGTCGGCACCAACACCGCCAAGCTGCCCGAGGGACTCACGACCCTGGCCGAGATTCTGCGTGACGCCGGCCTGCGCACAGCCGCCTTCGTCAGTGGCTACACCCTGCGGCCAACCACGTCGGGCATCGACCGTGGGTTCGAGGTCTACGATGGCCGGATCAAGGTCACCCGCCGGGACGGGCGGGAGACCGGGGAGCTGGCGATCGAGTGGCTCGAGCAGCTCGCCCCCGACGAAGGCTGGTTCCTCTTTCTCCACTTCTACGACGCTCACGGGCCCTACCGTGGTGACGGCCGCTATCTCGACCAGTTCCGCTCCGCCGATCCAGGGCCGAGGCTCAAGCACATCCCGCAGTACCAGTCGCGCCAGGACGAATCCGGCCGAACTCTGCGCCACCTCAACGACTACATCGACCGCTACGACGCCGAGATCCGCTACCAGGACGAGGTCATGGGCGACGTGCTGGCGGCGATCGATCTCGAACGGACCCTGGTCGTCGTCGTCGCCGACCACGGTGAGACGATGGTCGAGCGCAACAAGGGAAAGAACCTGAGCCACGCCACCGGCGTCCACGACGAGCAGATTCTCATCCCGTTCGTGATCCGCTCTCCAGGCGTCGCCGCCGGCACTTATCGGGAGGTCGTCGAGACGGTCGACCTCACACCCACAGTGCTCGACCTCCTCGGCATCGACACGCCGGCGGCTCAGTCGTTCCAGGGCGAGAGCCTGTCGTCGCTCCTGAGGGGAGAACGCGACGAGCGCCTCGACAGTCTCGGCTTCTCTTCCGTCTGGGCGCGGCAGGACTGGCAGGATCGCGAGCGCTCGATCGAGACCGTGCGCTCCAGGCGGTGGAAGCTCGTCTTCTACCCCGGTACTACCGAGGACCGGATTCGGCTCTTCGATCTGGTTGAGGACCCGGGCGAGAAGGTCGACGTGGGGGAGCGCTATCCGGAGATACGCGACGGTTTGCTCGCCGAACTCGAGGCCTGGCGGCGCACCGATGCCGCGAAAGCCGAGGAGGTCGAACTCTCGGCTGAAGAGATCGAGAATTTCAAAGCGCTCGGCTATCTGAACTGACCCTCTCCGGGAGCCCCGCGGATTGCTCCCGCCACTCGGGCTGGCTACACTCGCCGCCGACCGACCTCTTGGGGACGCTGAAGTGAATCGAACGCAAACCACTCTCTTGTGTGCTCTCACCCTGGCTGCCGCCCTGCTGGCCGGCTGCGGCGCCCCGGAGGGCGAGCGCTTCGCTGTCGGCGTCTGGCCCCAGTGGCGCGGCCCTCAGGCCGAGGGGATCACGCCGTTCGACAACTTGCCGATCGAGTGGGCACCGGAGAGCGACAACCTGAAGTGGCGCGCCGAACTCACCGGCCCCGGCGCCTCTCAGCCCATTGTCAGCAACGGCCGGATCTATCTGACCGGTGGTCGCACCGGGAAGGTCCGCAGCCATCGCTCCCTCTACGCCTTCGACCCAGCCGATGGATCGGAGCTGTGGAGTCTTCTGATCTCGGATCGCCGGAAGGAGAAGACCCACCACCGCTTCGGCTCCTTTTCCAACCCGACGCCGGTCACCGACGGCGAGACGGTCTGGGTCTACTTCGGAGGGCTCCTGGCCGCGGTCTCCCGCGACGGAGACCTTCGCTGGCAGAGCACGGTCGACCCGAACTACAAGGAGACGTCCCGCTACGGAGCCGCCAGCTCACCCGTACTGGCAGGTCGCGCGGTTGTGGTCTTCAGTGACGACGAGTGGGGCGACGAGAAGCGTGCCCGCCTGAGCTGGATGGCCGCCTACGATCGCGACTCGGGCGTAGAGCTCTGGCGAACCGAGTGGGGCGACACCTGCTGTTCGTACGCCACTCCGCTGCTTCGCGAGACGGCTGACGGACTCGAGCTCATCGTCTCGACGACGCCTCTCGTCCTCGGCTTTGACCTCGCGACCGGCGAGCGCCTGTGGCAGGTCGATCAGCCGATCGTCCAGGTGGTCCCCAGCCCGGTCATGGCCGGCGACCTGCTGATCCAGGCCGGTTCGGTGCACGAGAAGAAGATCCTCGCCTATCGCCTCACCGGATCCGGCTCCGAGACCCGAGCAGAGGAGCTCTGGCGCGAGATCCGCTCCGCACCCGAGATGGCCTCGCCGGTTCTCTACAACGACCTTCTCTTCACCGTGACGGACGGCGGCATCGCCAGTTGCATCGAGCCCGAGACCGGCGAATTGGTCTGGCGTGAGCGCCTGCCGGCCACCGGTTACCGCTCCTCGCTGGTCGCCGGCGACGGCAAGGTCTACTTCACGACCTTCGGAAGCGTCACCGCCGTCGTCGCCGCCGAACGGGAGTTCCAGCTCCTGGCGACCAACGACTTGGCGGAGCTCTCCGAGTCTTCGATCGCCGTGACCGAAGAGTGCTTGCTGGTGCGCACGAAGCGGTTCTTGTATTGCGTAGAGCGGCAGGCCGGACCCTGATCACAGACGCTATCGTCGTCACTGGTCCACTTGAAGGTAGACATCCTGCCGATTTTCTACCACTTGCTCCACTCGTGGACCAAAGCCAGCCGAAGTACTTGCTTGCTCTCCGCGGCGGCAGACTGGATGCCTGTACCGTAGCGATGGTCTCTGTCTCTTTTGGTCCACCAGAGCTCGGTCAGATGGAGCGAATTGTCAGCCTTGCTCCATTCATGGCGACGCTGGGGCTCAGCAAGGCCCCGAAGAGCCCACCTGGTTTGGTGTCGCTCCACCTTGACGGCGATGGCGCGTCGCGGAGAGCGATTGGTGGGCTTCAGGTCCACTAGCGCTTATCCGGCAAGGGCGCTATTCCTGTGGAAAGTCCACTGTCCGCACTGTGCCTGGACAAAAACGTCACCCTTGGTCCACTTCGAGTCCTAGGCGCAGCGCTTGAGTCGCCCATGGGCCCCTTTGGCGACGCACACACGAAGAGGCGCGGACCTCTGTCCCCGCTCCAGGCCCTCGACTCGGTTCTTTTGGGCTCGGAGACCGACTCGCTCGACCTTTCCGCGCACATCTCGAAGAGCAACCGATGACGGGCGAGCGGACGTCCCCCTGTTTTTGCGCTAGAGTCGCGCCCAATGAGCGAAACAGAGCAGACTCCGGCCGAGCCCGCAGCCCCGACCCCGCCTCCCAAGCCCGCGCCGCCGCCGGCTCGTGAGTTGCCTGACGTCGAGGCCATCGGTCGCTGGGCGGCCGGCGAGGAGTTGCCCCTGTTGGTGGCCCTTTTCCAGATGCCGACCGGAGCTCCACTACCGTTGGCCAAGTTTGATGCTCTGGGCATGCAGATCCGCAAGGAGGAGCTTCTGCCCCAGCACTGGCAGGTTATTTCGGACCATTCGATCGCCGACGAGTCCGTTTTCGAGACCCTGCCCGCGGTCAACCGGCTGCGCACCGGCTACCGCGATCAGGAGTTGGCTCGCAGACGCATCGGCAATCTCAAGCTGGCCTGGCTGGAGCTCGGAGGCAAGCAGCCCTCCCTGTGGAGCGTGCCGGATCTACTGGCCGCGATGCGCCGCCTGATGGACAAGGGCGTCGAGTTCGACGTCTACGAGTTGCTGTGTGCCATGCGCGATGTCTGGAGCGGGATGACACTGCCGTTCGGTCGTGAGCAGCTGGAGATTCTCTGGGCTTGCCTGGCGTTTATTCGCGGGAAGACCAGGAAATAGAGCGGCTTCGGCCTCGGTATGGGGGCAAGAGTGCCGGTAAGGGATGGGCAGGTGGGCCGGTTCCGGCAAAGGCCCTCACAAAGGCGCCGAAGGGAGGCCCCAGAGGACAACGCAAGAACGCCCTGGGCGGAGCCAGGGCGCTACCGGCTAGAAGAGAGCGTAGATGAACGGCATGGCGGAACTCTGCGCCACGACCAGGAGGACGCTGACGAGAAGCAGTGTGACGATGATCGGCGCCAACCACCACTTCTTGCGGACCTTCATGAACTCCCACAGGTCGCCGACAATGCTCATCTTTCCCATCGTTTTCCCTTCCGTCCTCGCAGTAGCATACCGCCCGCCGAACCCGCCGTCGACAGCCCGCGAGTCACTCGCTGGCCGCCTCGAGGTAGTCGAGCAATAGATTGCTCATCGTGCGCATCCCCACCGGCACAGAGGCGTCATCCGCCAGGAACGTCGGCGTGTGATGGCCCCCTGAACTCGTTCCGGGCGCCACCATGCCGAGTCGATAGAAGAAGCCCGGCACTTCATTGGCGAAGAACGAGAAATCTTCGCCGCCCATCACCGGTGGAAGCTCCTCGACCTGCTCCCCTCCCAGGACTCTGGTCAGGGTCGGGACCATCTGCGCCGTCAGATCGACGTCGTTGATGGTCGCCGGTGAGCCCCGGTCGTACTCGAGTTCCCAGCTCCCGCCCGCCGCGGCCGCGATCCCCTCGAGGATCTCTCCCATCCGCCTCTCGACCGAGTCCCGCACTTCGGGGTTGTAGGTCCGCACCGTACCTTCGAGGTGGACCTCATCCGGGATGATGTTGAACCGGGTGCCGCCCTTGACGATGCCTACGGTCACGACGCTCGGCTCGAGCGGCGACAGTGTCCGTGAGCGAATCGTCTGGAAGGCCATCACCACTTGCGACGCCATCACGACGGGGTCAACGCCGAGGTGTGGGTAGGCGCCGTGAGACTGCTGCCCTTTGACCTTGATCTTGAAGTGATCCACCGCCGCCAGCGCCGGACCCGGTGTGTAGCCGACCTTGCCGACCTCCATCTCCGCGAAGGCGTGCAACCCGAAGACCGCCGTCGGGCGGGGGTCGGCGAAGGCTCCCTCCTTCAGCATCAGGTCGGCCCCACCTTCCTCTCCCGGAGGCGGCCCCTCTTCCGCCGGCTGGAAGATGAAAAGGACCGTTCCCGGGATCTCCTCACGTATCGACGCGAGAACCGTAGCGACGCCGTACTGAACGGCCGTGTGGATGTCGTGTCCGCAGGCGTGCATGACCCCGACCTCCTGGCCCAGGTACTCGGTGCGTACCGTCGACTTGAAAGGCAAAGGCGTGTCCTCGGTGACCGGCAGCGCGTCCATGTCCGCTCGGACCGCGACAACCGGACCCGGCCGGCCGCCGCGCAGGACGCCGATCACTCCCGTGTAGCCAACACCGGTTCGAACTTCGTCGAATCCGAGCGCCTCCAGGTGTTCGGCTACCCGTCGCGCCGTCTCCACTTCCCGGTTCCCGAGCTCGGGGTTCTGGTGGACGAAGTGCCGAAACTCGATCGTCTCGTTCTCGAACCGGGCGACGGCGGCATCGACAGCCTCGCCATGGTCAGAGGCCAGCAGGGGGCCGGCGCATAGAAACAGACACAGGACACAGACTCTCTTCATCACAACCTCCCTGAGTGCGGTGCCCGAGACACCGCCCGGACCGCCGTCACTCGTCCACCCGCAGCACGGCCAGGAAGGCCTCCTGCGGAATGTCGACTCGGCCGACCCGTTTCATTCGTTTCTTGCCCTCTTTCTGCTTCTCGAGCAACTTCCGCTTACGCGAGATGTCGCCACCGTAGCACTTGGCGATGACGTCCTTGCGCAACGCCCGCACGGTCTCGCGCGCAATCACCTTGGCGCCGATCGCCGCCTGCAGAGCCACCTCGAACATCTGCCGCGGAATGATCTGGCGCATCTTCTCGACCAGCGCCCGACCCTTGTAGTAGGCCTTGTCCGTGTGCACGATCAACGACAGGGCGTCGATCGGATCGCCGTTCACCAGGATGTCGAGCTTGACCAGCTTCGACCGCCGATAGCCGGAGATGTGGTAATCGAACGAGGCGTACCCCCGCGAGATCGACTTGAGCCGGTCGTAGAAATCGTGCACCACCTCGGCGAGCGGAAAGTCGTACTCGATCAACACCCGGTCGCTCGACAGGTACTCGAGCTTGCGCTGTTCCCCTCGGCGGTCCTCGGCCAGAGCGAGGATGCCGCCCACGAAATCCGCGCGGGTGATGATCGTCGACTCGATGTAGGGCTCTTCCAGGTAGTTGACTTGGCCCGGCGGCGGCAGGTGGGCCGGGTTGGTCACCGAGAGGACTTCGCCGCCGTTGGTGTGAACTCTGTAGCGCACTCCGGGCGCCGTGGTGATGAGGTCGAGATTGAACTCGCGCTCGAGCCGCGCCTGGATGATCTCCATATGGAGCAGGCCCAGGAAGCCGCAGCGGAAGCCGAAGCCCAGCGCGCCTGAGCTCTCGGGCTCGAAAGTAAATGAGGCGTCGTTCAGTCGCAGCTTGTCGACCGCGTCCCTCAGGTCCTCGTAGTCCTCGGAGCTCACCGGGAAAAGCCCGGCGAAGACCATCGCCTTCACCTCCTGGAAGCCGGGCAAGGGGGTGGCGGTGGGCCGATCGAGGTGGGTGATCGTGTCGCCGATCTGCGCCTGGATGAGGTCCTTGATTCCGGCGAAAACGAAGCCGACCTCACCCACGCCGAGCTTGTCGACCGCCTTCGGCTTGGGCGCGAAGACTCCCAGTTCATCCACCTGGTAGCTGCGCCCCGACGCCATCAGCTGGATCTTGTCTCCAGGGCGCACCTCGCCGTCGATCACCCGGATCAGACAGGCGACACCCCGGTAGGCGTCGTACCAGGAATCAAAAAGAAGAGCGCTGAAGGGTGCGTCAGGATCGCCGGCCGGCGCCGGGATATCGCTCACCACGCGCTCGAGCACTTCGTCGACTCCGATCCCGCTCTTGGCGGAGGCCAGAATCGCTCCCGAGGCATCGATCCCGATCACCTGCTCGATCTGCTCGGCGACGCTGTCGGCGTCAGCCGACGGCAGGTCGATCTTGTTGATCACCGGTAGCATCTCGAGATCGTTCTCGACCGCCAGGTAGGCGTTGGCGAGTGTCTGCGCTTCGACGCCCTGCGCCGCATCCACCACCAGTAGCGCACCCTCGCAAGCCGCGAGACTGCGTGAGACCTCGTAGCTGAAGTCGACGTGCCCGGGCGTGTCGATCAGGTTGAAGATGTAGGTCTCGCCGTCGGTCGCCTTGTAGTCGACCCGTACGGCCCGGGCCTTGATCGTGATCCCACGCTCACGCTCCAGCTCCATGTCGTCGAGAAGCTGCGACTGCATCTCCCGTTTCGACACCGCCCCCGTGCGTTCGAGCAGGCGGTCGGCCAACGTCGACTTGCCGTGGTCGATATGGGCGACGATGGAGAAATTCCGGATGCGCTCGTGGGGCTTCATGACTCGTGGAGGTGTGGGGATCGATGGCCTACGGCATGGGAAGGCGGCTTGTCGCCTCGACCCGCAGAGGGTCGTCTCGCAGACCGCGGCGCTCGCGCAGCAGAGCGGCGTGCGCGATCATCGCGGCATTGTCGCCCGAAAAGACCAGTGGCACCAAACGTAGTGGTATCTCGTGTTCGCCCGCCCACTCGCCCAGCGAGCTGCGCAGCAGTCGGTTGGCGGCTGCGCCCCCGGAGACGGCGAGCAGATTCGGCGAGCGACCCTCTCGGCGCAGTCGCTCGAGTCGATCGATCACCTGCCCCACGGCCGCCACCCGAAACCCCGCCAGGAGGTCGCGGACCGGCTGCGGCGCGTCGTCACCCGTGCCCAGGTCGCAGTCGACGCCCTCCCTTTCGAGTCCTTCGATCGCCAGCAATGTCTGACTCTTGAGGCCGGAGTAGGAGAAGTCGAGACTGCCGTCGCTGCAGCGGGCCACCGACAGCTTGAAACGGGTCGGGTCGCCTTCTTCGGCCAGCTCGTCGACCCGGGGACCCTGAGGGTAGGCGAGCCCGACGCGCTTTCCGATCTTGTCGAAGACCTCTCCGAAAGCATCGTCACGGGTCTGGGCGAGAGTCTCTGTCTCTCCCGACTCGACCTCGTAGAGGGCCGTGTGACCCCCTGAAACGACCAGGCCAACAAAATGCTCCGGTGGGGCCTCGGCCGGAGCTCCGCCTTCTTTCAGGAAGGGCGAGTAGAGATGCCCCTCGAGATGATGCACCGCGTGAAACGGCAGTTCCCGGGCCCAGGCCAGGGAGCGACCGATCGACAGTCCCACGAGGAGCGAGCCAATGAGGCCGGGGCCGCGAGTCGCCGCGATCGAGTCCACATCGGCCAGCTCCATTCCCGCTCGCTCGAGGGTCTCGGCGCTTACCGCCGGCCAGTTGCGCAGGTGCTCGCGGGAAGCGATCTCCGGCACTACACCGCCGAAGGGCCGGTGCGATTCCAACTGCCGTGACACTACCGACGCGACGACGCGACCTTCGCCGTCGACGATCGCTGCGGCGGTGTCGTCGCAGGAACTCTCGATGCCCAGGATTCTCGGGCTGACTTCAGACACGCGGGGATTGTACGAGCAGGCTGCGGGCCGGGGAACCCCCGCAGTGCCCAACGCGAGACCTAGTCCCGCCGTTTCACCTTGGTCAGCTTGGTCGGTTGGCTGCTCGCAGTCGTGACTTCGAGCTTGCCCGTCGCCTCGTCGATCGAGAACTCAGCCCCTCCGACGGCCTGCCCTTCGCCCTCGCCGGTCTCCAGGTCCAACACGAGGTAGACAAAGCTGATGTTGTAGTCCTCAGTCCAGGTGCTTCTGGCGACTTCCAGAAAGCCTAGCGTGCGGTCGGTTCCGAGGATGACGTGCCGCTTGCCGTCGGCCTCGAACTGCCAGGCATACTTCATCTCGTAGCCGAGCGACGCCGGTGCTCTCACGTAGCCGACCTGCTCCTGGTCGTCGAGTGCGTCGTAGAGGGCCTCGTTGCCGCCGGCGCGGAAGGCCTCCTGGATTCCCGCACGTTGCTCCGGCGTCGTCCAGCGATAAATGACGATGTCGAGAAAGCCCGCTGCTCCACGATTGATGTTGTAGGCCTGAGCCCTGTACTCCTCGAGGGCCTTCTTCTTTTTCGCCGTGGCGGCTCCGGCTCCGATGACGACAATCAGTCCGGCCATCAGGCAGATTGCGGTCAGTTTCCTCGCGTCGAGTCTCATGGGTTCCCCCTGTCAGCTTCGTTGTCGGCTCCCGCACACGGTCTACGGGTCGCAGAGCCTACAAGATCGGCGGGCCGGTCGTCAGCCGTCAGGCATTGCCGCTGCTAGACTTTGGGTGCCATGGTGCATCTCGCCAACGCCGACAAGCCGGTGGTCTTCAATCCACCCCTGCTCCTGGCGCCGATGGCGGGCGTCACCGATCGTGATTTCCGACTTCTCGTGCGGCGCATCGGAGGCGTGGGCGTCGTCACCATGGAGTTCATCTCCTCCCGGGCGCTCGTTGGCGGCCATCGCGGTGCACGCGAGCTGATGCACTTCAGCGAAGAGGAGCGCCCGCTGTCGATTCAGATCTACGGCTCGGACGTCGACACCATGGCCGAAGCCGCCGAGATGGTCGAGGAGTTGGGCGCTGACATCTGTGACATCAACATGGGGTGCCCCGCGAACAAGGTGCTGAAAGGCTGTGCCGGTGCCGCGCTGATGGGAGACCCGGCCCTGGCCGAGAAGATGGTCTCTACGGTCAAGAAGCGTCTGTCGATCCCGCTGACCGTCAAGTTCCGCCTGGGACTCGACGACAAGCGCAGAAACTACCTGGAGCTCGGGCGAATCTGCGAAGGGGCGGGCGCTTCGGCGGTGGCGATGCACGGCCGCACCGCGAAGCAGATGTTTTCGGGACAGGCCGATTGGTCCTCGATCGCACGCCTCAAAGAGGTCGTCGGCATCCCCGTGATCGGCAACGGCGACGTCAAGGAGCCTGAAGACGCGCTGCGCATGATGGCCGAGACCGGGTGCGACGGCGTCATGATCGCCCGCGCGGCGACCAAGAACCCCTGGATCTTCCGCCAGGCGGAGTCCTTGATGACCGGAGGTGAAGTCGAGATGCCGACCATCGTCGACCGCCGGGACCTCATCCTCGATCACTTCCGCCGTGTCGCCGGGCGCGAAGAGAGCAAGTTCGCCCTGCACAAGCTGCGCAAGTTCACCGGCTGGTACACCCATGGCCTGCCCAACGGTCGCAAACTGCGCCACAACATCAACGCCCTGCCCGACGTTCCGAGTTTTCTCTCCGCTGTCGAAGCGTTCTTCGACGAAGCCCTCACCGGCGAGGAGGCAGCATAGGCCTTCACTCGGTGGACCTCGACTGCTCGCCCGGCGAGGCTCAGGCCGCGCTCGGTGTGGCCACGAAGGAGTGGGGCGGCGAGTGGCGCGCAGAGGGCAGCGGCGGACGCGTCGCCCTGCCGGTGGCGGCGGGTCTGCGCCGTGGCCTGACCGAATGCGACGTGTCGATCGAGCCCGCCGGAGAGGGCTGCCGGGTCACCTTTGAAGTCACCGCCGCCGCCTGGAGCATCAACTGGATCGCGACGATGATTCTCGTCTTCGGTGCTGCCGGCGGGATTCTCCTGCTGCTCTGGCCCCTCTTTCCCGATCTTCTCGGTCTTGCACCCTTTGCCGCGATCATCGCCTTCTCGGCCTGGTTCCTCGTTGCCTCCCGACTGCGCACCAGCAGTCTCGAGGACTATCTCGAAACCCTGGCCGTCGAGACCTCTCCCGGCGAGATGGAAGATCCAGAACTGGTAGAATAGGGCTTGGATCTTTGAACGGATCCTCGTGGGGGCGTTCCGGCTTCGACGGGGGACTCAAGCGGTTCTCAGGTAGCGTGTCGTTTCTTCCGCTCGATATGCGGAAAATCATACCTGCCAACGATAACTTGGCTCTGGCTGCTTAATCGCAGTCAGCGCGGCGACGGAAGCCTTGATTCACGGCGTCTGTCGTTCGCGTCGCTAATGTGAATCAATGGGTGCAGTTGGCCTCAGCCTGCACCCGGATACCAATGAGGCTGGTCGAGTGCGCGGATTGTCCCGGTTCCAACCGCACCCGACGAGACTCCTAAACCAGGACTACGCACGTAGAAGCCTGAGAGACGCGTTCTCCGGACGCGGGTTCGATTCCCGCCGCCTCCACCATTCCCATTGCCGCTATGAACCGCTACCAGTTGAACTGTCAATCCAACATCGCAAGCGGGAATAGAGCCCGCCGTCGATGAGCGTCAGCTCATCGACCAGAAACACAGCTCGATACGAGTCGCGAAGCGATTCGTCCGCTTGCGGAGCAAGCGATTCCCGCCGCCTCCACCATTCCCATTGCCGCTATGAACCGCTACCAGTTGAACTGTCAATCCAACATCGCAAGCGGGAATAGAGCCCGCCGTCGATGAGCGTCAGCTCATCGACCAGAAACACAGCTCGATACGAGTCGCGAAGCGATTCGTCCGCTTGCGGAGCAAGCGATTCCCGCCGCCTCCACCATTCCCATTGCCGCTATGAACCGCTACCAGTTGAACTGTCAATCCAACATCGCAAGCGGGAATCGAGCCCGCCGTCGATGAGCGTCAGCTCATCGACCAGAAACACAGCTCGATACGGATCGCAAAGCGATCCGTTCGCTTGCGGAGCAAGCGATTCCCGCCGCCTCCACCGCACTCTTGGCGCTCGTTATCTGCCATGAACCGACTGTCGATTCACCTGCACCCGCGGGAATCGACCCCGCCGTCGATGAGGCGCAAGCTCATCTGACCACCCCCCACAAGGAGGTCTCCGTGTCGTCTTCCCTTCGCATGCTCATTGTCGCCTGCCTCTTCGCAACTCTGGCTTTCTCGCCATCTCTCCCAGCCCTCCAGGACGCCACAGCCTCGGACGACGCCGAGGCCGACGGCGACGCCAAGCCCGAAAAGGGCCCCAAGCCCTACGCCGAGGTCATCACCGAGGAAATGACCTCATCCCCGGGCCTCTTCACCGTCCACCGCAACGGCGACGAGATCTACTTCGAGATTCCCGCCACACAGCTCGCCAAGGACATGCTCTGGGTCACTCAGCTCGCTGAGACCCAGGCGGGCTTCTCCTGGGCCGGCATGCCGATCGGGGATCGGGTCGTGCGCTGGGAGTTGCGCGGCGAGAAGGTCCTCCTGCGCGACGTGAAGTACGACATCCGGGCCGATGTCGACGACCCCATCCAGATGGCAGTCGACGCGACGTCTGTCGCCCCGATCATCCATGTCTTCGATGTCGCGACCTGGGGAGAGAGTGAGGCTCCGGTCATCGAGGTCGCCAGCTTCTTCACTGCCGACAAGCCCGAGTTCAGCGCCAAGGAGAGCCTGGAGTCCGAAGACCTCGATGGTGAGAGGACACTGATGGGGGAGATCAAGGCCTTCCCGGAGAACATCGAGACCCGGGTGCTCGCGACCTACAAGCTCAAGCCCCAGGAGGAAGAAGAGGGTGGCCCGCGGTTCCCCAACGCGATCGAGCGCGACGACAGCCAGAGCGGCGTCACGGTCGTTCTGCACCACAGCATGATCCGCCTGCCCGACGACCCGATGTCGCCCCGCCGCTACGACGAACGGGTCGGCTTCTTCAACGTCGGCTTCAATGACTACGGCGACAGCTCCGACCACGAGGTCAAGCAGGTCGAGTACATCACCCGCTGGCGGCTGGAGAAGAAGGATCCGGCAGCCGAGCTCTCCGAGCCTGTCGACCCCATCATCTGGTACGTCAGTCGCGAGGTGCCCGAGAAGTGGCGGCAGGCGACGATCGACGGGATCAACGACTGGCAACCGGCCTTCGAGGCGGCCGGTTTCAAGAACGCCATCATCGGGCGCCTCGCCCCGACCGTCGAGGAGGATCCCACCTGGGACCCCGAAGACGTACGCAACACGACGGTCCGCTGGCTCCCCTCGGCCGTGCCCAACGCCTTCGGCCCCCACGTCCACGACCCGCGGACCGGCGAGATTCTCGAAGCCGACATCCGGATGTTCCACAACGTCATCAAGCTGATTCGCGACTGGTATTTCGTCCAGGCGTCGCCCAATGACGAGCGAGCGCAAACCTTACCGCTGCCCGAGGACCTGATGGCCGAACTGGTGCGCTTCGTCGTCGCCCACGAAGTCGGGCACTCGCTCGGCTTCCGCCACAACATGAAGGCCTCGTCGAACTACACCGTGGACCAATTGCGCGACCCCGAGTTCAGTTGCGAGATGGGCACCGCGCCTTCGATCATGGACTACGCGCGCTTCAACTACGTCGCTCAGCCCGGCGACGGCGCCTGCCTGATGGCGAAGATCGGGGTCTACGACCACTTCGCCGTCGAGTGGGGCTACAGCCAGTTCCCGGAAGGCGCCGACGAGAAGGCCGAGCTCGAGACGATCGCGGCGCGGCAGATCGACAACCCGATGCTCCGTTTCGGCAACCCCAACCCGCGGGAGGACCCTAGCCAGCAGACCGAGGACCTCGGCTCCGACGCGGTCGCCGCGACTACCCTCGGGGTGGCCAACCTCAAGCGCGTCGCTGGTTATGTCGTCGACGCGACCTCCCGCGCCGGAGAAAACTACGATCTGCTCGAGAACATGCATGGTGCACTGCTGGGCCAGTGGCGTCGTGAGATGGTCCACGTCGCCAATGTCGTCGGCGGAGTGGAGTTGGTGAACCTGTTCTTCGGTGACGCCGACAGCCGGTTCTTCCCGGTGGACAAGGCCGCGCAGCACAAGGCCATGGTCTTTCTGACCGAAAACGCCTTCGCTACCCCAGATTTCTTCCTCAGCTCCGACATCACCCGGCGGATCGAAGCTTCGGGGGCCGCCGAACGGGTTCTCGCCAGTCAGACGAGTGTCCTGGAGGCGCTCATCGACGAGAACCGCGTCAAGCGGATGAGCGAGATCGCCGCTCAGTCCGCCGATGCGTATCCGGCCGCGGAGATGGTCTCCGACGTCACCGCCGGCGTCTGGTCGGAACTCGACGGGCGCTCACCCTCGGTCGACCTCTATCGGCGCAACCTGCAGCGCGCCCATATCGATGTCCTGGCCGCGCGGCTGGACTCCGCCGACCCGGCCTCCGATATGCCGGCTCTGGCCAGGGGCCAGCTGAGCGAGATCCGAACCCGCTGTCGCGAAGCTCTCAAGCGCAACCCTGATCCAACGACCTCGCTCCATCTGCTGGACGCCGTGGCCCGGGTCGGACTGGCGCTCAACCAGGTCAAGGTCGTCCAGAGTGGGAGTCAGGGTGGCCGCTAGCCGTCTGGTGTTGGTGGTTCTTGCGCTCGCTTCGCTCTCGGTCGCAGGCTGCCAGGTCGAGCCAGAGCGCCCCGGACCCGTCGGGAGCTACGCAATACTCATCGACGCCAGCAGCAGTGGCTCGAGGATTCACCTCTTCCAGGTCCGACAGCAGGACGAGGGCGAGGTTCCCTGGGTGAGAGCGGCTCCCTTTCCCCGTGAGCCGGGCGAAGAGGCCTGGCAGACGGTGGTCGACGGCGGCCTCTCTGATCACGAGGACGACCCCTCGGCCGCCGGCGAGTCTCTCGCGCCGTTGATGGACTTCGCGACCGGCAAGCTGGCGGCTCTCGGGGTCGACGCTGCGGGGGTCTCACTCCACCTGAAGGCGACGGCTGGAATGCGCCTGGTCCATGAGCCCGCACGCAGCGCCATCATGGCCGACGTCTCGCAGTTCCTCGCCGCGGCCCCCTTCGACTTCCAGGGCGCCGAGATCATCAGCGGTGACCAGGAGGGTCTCTACGGCTGGATCACCGTGAACTACATCCTGGGCCTGCTCGGTGGTGGCCCCTTTCCGACGGTCGGTGCCCTGGATCTCGGCGGCGCTTCCACCCAGATCACATTCCTGCCGGTCGACTTTCCGGAGCTGGACGCTCAGGAGGTCGAGTTGGGCGGCACGACTTATCGCGTCTACACCCACAGCTACCTGGGCCTCGGTCAGGACCAGGCTCGGGCGACAGTCGCCTCGGCTGATTGTTGGCCACGTGGCTACACGGTCGAGGGTGGCGGCGCCAATGGATTTGCTCGAGACACGACGGGAACCGGAGACTTTGACGCCTGTCGCCAGTCGATTCGAGAGACCTTCTCCGCCCCTTGCGACGGGAGCACCTGCTCGATGATGGGCGAATACCAGCCTCCCATCTACGGCGACTTCTTCGGCTTCTCCGTCTTCGGTTACGCAGCGTCGTTCTTCGAGCTCGGCCAGAACCTGTCGCTCGAGACCCTGGCGGCTCGAGGTTCCGAGTTCTGCGGACGTGACTGGCAGCAGACCCTCGCCCTCTATCCGGACCAGGCCGACAGCAAGTACTTGCCCCGCTACTGCTACGGCGCCGCGCATATCGTCACCCTCCTTGTGGACGGCTATGGCTTCGCCCCCGATACGCGCAGGATCGTGACCCCGAGCCGGGTTCAAGGTGTCGAGGTCAGCTGGGTCCTCGGCGCACTGATCAACGAGCTGGACTGACAGCCGCAGCCGAAGTGCGGGACTCGATGGCTACGAGCCGCCGACGGTGTTCGACCACACACTCGTGTCTCCCGACTCGAACCCGTCGGCAAAGATGTGCTGGTCCGCTGGGACCATGCGTACCGACTCGGTCGGCGCGCTTCCCGACCGCTCGACGAAGAGTTCACCAGCCTCGAGCATGTCGATCTGCCCGGTGGTGAGCGGGCAGCTGTACTCGAAGTCGTCGGGGATGTTCAGAAACTGGCAGATGACGGCCCCTGATGGGCCTTCCCTCAGTGCGATATCAGTCGAACCTCCGACGGCCGGGAGGTCTTGGTTGAAACTCCCTCCACTCATATACCTGGCGCCGAACGTCGTGGCCAACGGCTCGCGGTTACCCGCCGACTGGTCGCCGTTGGCATATCGACCGTAGAACGTGTAGCCGATCGCACCGATCCCCGAAGCGCTGTGTAGCGGGTTCCCATTCGGACACGGATCGTCAGGCGCTCCGCCGGTAGTGGTCGTGAAGCACGGGACTTCACCCACAGCTCCCTGCTCATCCACCGAGACGAAGAAACCGGCAGTCTCGTCGCCGACCAACTCCACATCGACGAAGAAGGAATCTCCGGCAATCAGGTTGTTGATGTCCTGGTTTGAGTTCGGCCCGCTGAAGAAGGGGCAGGACTGCGAGGACGGAAAGCCGGGAACGCTTTCGCACGTCACCATGTGGGGTTGAGTGAGGGGGTCCCCCGGCAGCGCCGCGTCCGCCATCGTCTCCTGCCCTCGGATGAACACCGACATGTCGACGCTCGTTTCTGCGGTGCCCGATCGTGTCATGTTGAACTCGATCACCGGAATCCAGGCGAGCCCGCCCCTCAAGCAGTCGGCGGGGAGGTCGACCGCAGAGGCGAACTCCCGCACGGCTCCCGGCTCGGCGCCCATTCCGTCGTCGACTGTCTGCCAGGGCGTGATGTGGCACGGGTTTGCGCCCTGAGCGCTCTCGGCGGCAGTCGCCGGTGACGGCGAGACGACCACAGCCAAGAGGGCAATGCGTATCCATCCGGTCATGGCTACCCCCCAAGTGTTCAGTCTTTGTGGAGCCAGTATAGCCAGGTCAAGGCTCCTCCTTTGGGTCCACCCCCCGAGCTCAACGGCTCACAGCTTCGAGAGCGGCGTTGATCAACTCGACTTGGAGGCGCATCTGGTCGCCTATCGGTATCGGTCGCACACCACGTGCGGCGGCCTCCCGCCGCAGCGCCTCAGGCGTCGTCGCTCCCGCCCTCGAGGCGAGCCAGGCGTGGAGTTCGAGGCGGGCCCTCGTTCCAGCCTCGAACGCGAGTTCCGGATCGGCAACTTCGTCCGGGCCCGGCAACAGGAAAAGCGGCATCTCCGAAACGAAGGTCAATGGGTCGCCGCCGAGGCCGCGGACGTGCTCCATCGAGCTCGGTCTGAAGAGGGCCGCGGTGTCAGGGTCGTCGCGCTCCAGGAAATGCTCAGCCATGGCTCGGGAGTCCGGCCGCGTCGAGAATCCTTCGTCGATCCGCGTGAAGCCCTTGTCGCCCCGCCGGTCGATGTCGAGGAGGCCGTACCCCATCTCGCGCACCACCCCGCGCAGTCGCTCGCGCATCGCCTCCGTGCGGTCCACCCAGGCCGGCTCGAGCAGAAACCAGGGGCCGGGAGCGAAGCTCATGCCGTGGAGCGTGCCGTGCACAGCGAACGGCGCACCCTGGAAGAGGAACTCGCCGATCGCGATGTTCTCCGGGCGCGCACCGAAGTCCTCAGCGCCGCGAGGGAAGCCGAACTCGACATCGTCACCGGGAGGCTCGCGCACCACGCCCCCGAGGTAGGCGTGGAGGTCGAACCCCCGGTCGGCACGGCCGGACGCATCTTTGAGCTCCACCGTCTCCGCCGCCCAGCCGGCGTTGCGTCGGGCACCGTCCGGATTGGCGTCCGGGACGATGAACCACTGGTAGGCGGTCAACAGCGGATGATCCGCAGAGCACTCTGAGAGGAACCCTGCAAGTCTCCGTAGCGTCTCGGGCCCCACGGGCTCATCCGCATGGCATCCGGCGATCAGGCTGACCGCCGCCTGACCCCTGCCGAAGCGCCATCCGTGGAGTGTCCGTCCCGCGCGTGACGCACCCAGAGGATGCCCAGCGCTTAGCTCGCCGCTGTCCGTGCCCTCGAAGGGGCTCAGTGGGAGAAGGGGGCTTGCCATGGCCGGAGTCTATGCCGGTCGCCGGTGCTTCCTGCTCTAATACGCCCATGCCGACCCTGATCGCCTCCCCGTCCGTTATCGAAGCCGTCGGCAACAAACCGAAGATCATCGAGGAGTACTTCGGACGAGTGAACTCGGGTCACGAGACGGCCTCGGTGGCGCGTATGCGCTCGCCCTCTGGATGGGAGGAGCCGGGGCAGACACCCGAGTTCGAGGAGCTGACGGTCGTCCTGGCGGGAATGCTCCGGGTCGAGCACTCGGACGGCGCGTTCGAAGTCCGCGCCGGTCAGGCTGTGGTCACCCGTCCGGGCGAGTGGGTCCGCTACTCGAGCCCGGAGCCGGAGGGAGCCGAGTACGTGGCGATCTGCCTTCCCGCCTTCTCGCCGGACACCGTGCACCGCGACGAATAGCCGGACGAGCGGCTCAGGGCGCTTTGCGCTCGTGGATGCGGCGGACGTGATGGGCGTTGTGGTAGAGCGTGAAGAAGAGCATCTCGCGAACCGTCAACTTGCCGATCAGGGGATGCGGCAGTCTGTACCGATCGAGCTGCTCCTCGGACCAGTCGGCGACCGCGCACTCCAGTTGTCGGCTGGCGGTAAGGAATCGCTCGGTGACCTCGTCGCGGCTGGGCGTGGCTTCAGAGGGCCCGAACTTGCCCGCCTTGCCTCCGTCTGCCAGCGCCTGGTGGTAGACCTCGACGACTTGGGTGAAGGAGCGTCGCCGATCGGTCCGACCGAAGGCCTTGAGGAGAAGTCTCGGCTGGCTCATCCCACGAGTGACGGCGCGCACGGACTTCCCGAGATGCCGAATGTGGCCGGCCGGTGACCAGAACTCGCCCTGTGGAGTCTCGAAGACCTCGTCCGTCATCGGCTCCAGGTAGTCGTCGATCTCGCGTGTCAGATTCGAAAGCGCGGTGACGATCCCGTCTCGCTTCTCGGGGGGTTCGAAGTCGAACATGGCCGATCAGTCTGTCACGGGCGCCAGGGCCGGATAGGTGAAGAGCGTGAAGTGGACGAAGTTGACGAAGAAGTGGGTCGCGATGCTGGCTTCGATGCGATCGGTGCGCATGAATGCCCAGCCGTAGCCGAGGCCCGCGAGGGTCGAGAGCAGGACATATTTCGGTCCCCCGGCGTAGTGCGCGAGGCCGAAGAGCAGGGCCGAGAGAGAGAGGGCCAGCCACGGGCCGAATCTCGAACTCGCCAGAGTCGTCGACAGCTGGCGCTGGATCAGCCCGCGGAAGACGGCCTCCTCGGCAACACAGGTGAAAAAGAGATTAGTCCACGCCCAGACGAGCAGGATCGGCGGCCACCCTGGATCCCAACGCGCGTAGCCGAAGAGGAAGGACAGGGCCATGAGCACCACCGCGGTGCCGAGGGCCACCGGCGCCGTCCGGCGCAGGATCCGCCCCCATTCGACCCAACCGCGAGCGAGTTCGTGACCGAAGGCGAGCAGCAGCAGTCCGACCGCCCCTTTGTCGAAGTTGAGGTACTTGGTGTAGCGGATGCCGCCTTCGCTGAGCACGGCGCCGTCGATGATCCTGGGATTCTCGAACCCGGGCACCAAGTGAGCGGCAAGGGCGAGGCTCCCCAGGAGTAGGAGCAGGCGTGCGACCGCGGCTGATCGAGTTCGAGCCTGGGCGTAGTGGCCGGCCAACGCCAGACCGAGCAGAGCCAGGAACCCGGCCCAACTGACGAAGCCAAAGGCCAGCGCGCTGACGAGGGCCGAGAGGAAGGCGATCTGCCAGAAGGCTACCGTTGGGCCCGGGCCCTTGTGCCGCGGTAGCCAAAGACCGACGATCGCCGCCGTCAGCACGCTGAAGGTGAGCACAGCCTGGCCCGAGAGCTGAAGCTCCAGCGTCGTCACGAAACGGTTCCGAGTCCCACCCGGCCAGCGGGGGTTTCGAGCTCCAGCTCGATCCGGCTCGGCCCCTCGGCCACCTCGACTTCGAGTGCGAGCGCGGCGATCAGCCTTTCGAGTCTCTCGGCCCGTGGATCCACGAGACTCAGTTCCGCCACAGCGCATCCCTGCGGGGCATCTGCCGAAGGATGGAGCGTCCCGTCTCCCCATTCGATGAAGAACGGACTCGTCCCCAACAGCCGCTCTTCGACGGCAAACATCTGCCAGGACAGTCGCTCGCCGCTTTCTCTGACGCGCCCACCGGCCAGGAACTCGCCGGGCGTGAAGCCACTGTCGACGAGCCTTGCGGCGGTTCGTCGTCGATCATCGGTCGCGACGACCCAGCCGACGGGGATCGGCTCCGAGCAACCTCGCAGGAACTCGAACTGTCCCGCATGGTCTACCTTGGGCCGGACGGCGATGAGTTCGAGGTAGAGATCTTTGCCCAGGCCCAGGAGGGCGTTGTGGGTCCCGAGCTTGGGATGCGAGCCGCCGAAGACGGGCGTCACCCCCGTAAGGGCGCCCATTCGTTCGCTGCCCTCCTCGAGGTCCGCGACCCCGACCAGGACGTGATCGAGCCTCAGGTTCTCGCTGTCGCCTACCGCCGAATCGCTCACCCCGTCACCCGGGCGACGACGCCGGTCGTTAGCTGAGTGAGCTCGCCGGGCGTGAGTCGGAAGACGGCGTTGGGCGTGCCCGCCGCCGCCCAGAGCGTCTCGAGTTCGTACAGATCCCGGTCGATGAGGGTGTTGATGGGTTCGGGGTGGCCACAAGGGGGGACGCCTCCGATCGCGAAGCCGGTCGCGCTGCGGACGAAGGCGGGATCAGCCATGCGGACCGGCTCGCCGATTCGCTCAGCGATGGCCTGTTCGTCGACGCGATTCACGCCGCTCGCGATCACCAGCACCGGCTTGCCCGTCGAGGCGCCCTGGAAGATCAGGCTCTTGGCGATCTGCGCTACCGAGCAACCGACGGCGGCCGCGGCTTCAGCTGCCGTCCGAGTCGAGGCCGGCAGTTCGGTCACCTGGCCCGCCACGCCCGCAGCGGAGAGGGCATCCTGCACCGCTTGAGCGCTCGTCTTGAGTTGCCCCATGCTCCGTTCAGGCAGGGGCCGCGGTGCCGAATCGCTTGGCGGCCCGGGCACGAGCCTTCTCGGCTTCGGCCTCTCGGTCCTTCGGCTGGGCATTCGTCACTAGCGCCCCGAGCAACCTCTCGGCTGCCAGCGAAACCTCTTCCACCGCGCGGTCGAAGGCCTCTTCGTTGGCCTTGGACGGCTTCGTAGACCCACTGAGCTTCCGCACGAACTGGAGTGCGGAGGCCCTGATCTCCTCATTGGTGGCCGGTGGGTCGAAGTTGAACAGCGTCTTGATGTTCCTGCACATGAGTACTCCCCCGTTCTTGACTCGGATCCGGGCAAATTCTAGCAGTGGGCTCGACGCTACAGATGGACCATGCGAGCTTCGAGTGAGGATTCGTTGAGCATGTTCGTCTCCGCTTGGGATGACGGCCTCGTGCAAAGAGGCCTCGTGAAGCCGGCCGGCCTACCCAGCTGAGCTGAGCCAGCCGGACAACTGGTGGACACCGTCGAGAATGGCGCGATGGGGCGCTCGCGCGAGCCGCTCACGGTCATGAGAGCCGCCGAGGACTCCGAGACCCACGGCGCCGGCATTCGCCGCCATCTCCAAGTCGTGGGCGGTGTCTCCGATCATCAGGGTGCGCTCGGGCCGCGTGCCCAGCTCCTCGATAAGGCCCTCGAGCATCCCGGGGTGGGGTTTGGCCGGCGCTTCGTCGACAGTCCGTGTGGCGTGGAAGTGCGAGCCAAGCAGGGTGCGGGCGAAATCGGTCTGTAGCCCACGGCGACTCTTCGCCGTCGCTACGCCCAACAGGTAGTCCTCAGCCGCCAGCTCCTCGAGTAGCAGTCCGACGCCCTCGAACGGCTCGTGACGCGATCCGAGAGCCGAGAACCACCGGTCGCGATAAGCCCGGCAGATTCGGTCGAACAACTCGTCATCACACTCCGGGACTAGAGAGTCGATCATCTCGCGGATGCCGAGGCCGATCGTGTGCCGCACGCGAGCATCGTCGACGGGTGTCGCCCCGACGTCGGCGAGAGCATCCTGAGTGCACTCGACGATCGAGGAGATCGAGTCGACGAGCGTGCCGTCCCAATCGAAAACGAGCAGGTCGTAGGGCCTCATCTCGAACCCTCGAGGCGGGAGCAGACAATATCGCCGACGACCGAGTCGATGGCTCGCGGCACCAAGTCGGCCCGCATCGTCGTGACCATATGGCCGGTGATCGTCGAGTCCTCGGGCACGATCACGTCCGGACCCACGACGGCCCGACGAAGGCGGGCGCCACTGCCGATGACCGCACCGTCGAGGATCAATGACCTGTCGATGCGACAGCCGGCTGAGATGACGGCACCCCGCTCGACGACTGCGCCTCGAAGCTGCGCGTCCGGACTGACCGTCGCGCCGGGGGCCAACCAACTGCTGCGCCAGAAGCGGCGTGGCCACCTGCCGAGCCCCCAGTTGCGGGCGCCGTCGAGGTATCGCTCCGGGGTCCCGAGGTCGTGCCAGTGGCGGCGGCTCTCGAAAGCCTGCAGGGTCTCGTCGGCCTCGAGTAGGGGTTCGTAGAGATCCGTCACGAAGTCGGCCGGCTGGTCTCCCAGTTCGCGGGTTGCGCGTTGGAGAATCGTGGGGTCGAAGACGTGAGCTCCGGCGAACACCCGGCGATGCTCCTTGTCTCCCGGCTCGCCCCCGCGCAGTGACCTGATCGACCGATCCCGGCCGACGATCACTCCGCCGCCGAATTGCCTGGGGTCGGCTCGTTTCGTGAGCATCAGGGTTGCGGCCGGCGCCGCTTTCCGGTGTCGGCGTACGAGCGCGGCCAGGGGCCAACGGCACAGACTGTCGCCGTTGACGACGATGAAGAGATCCGCCTCGGCGGCGAAGCTCGCCAGCGGGCCGAGCGCGCCCAGCGTTCCTAGAAGCTCGGGCTCTCGTGAGTAAACCAGGCGCATGCCGTGGTAGGCGCCGCCGAATCTCTCCTCGATGACGTGTCCGAGGTGGTGGAGGTTGATCGCCGCAGCTTCGCAGCCGGCCTCTGCGAGCGCTGTAAGCGTCTGCTCGATCACCGGTTGACCAAGGATTGGAAGGAGTGGTTTAGGGACCACGTCGGTGAGCGGACGCAAGCGCATCCCGTGACCGGCTGCCAGCACGAGGGCACGAATGCGAGGTTCAGCCATGCTCTCTCTCCGCCGGGAAGACCATGTCGCGTGAGGCCCCTGCGTGCCGCCGGCGGTGCTCTTCGTAGAGCGCAAGGTAGCTGGCTCTCAATGCCCCTGCTGGGTCGAAGCCGCAACCGGTCGCCACGTCAACCGCACCCTTGCCCTCGAACTCGACGAAGTCGCCGATCGGTGTCCTGTCGACAGCAATGATGACCTCGTCGAGTTGCCACTCTTCCCGATACTTCTCGTAGCGGCGGACGAGTTCGTAGCCGAGACTCTCGAGGATTGCGGCCATCTCGTCGACGTCGCCGACGAAGGTCTCGTGCTCCGTCCGGATCTTGAGGCCGCCCTCGAAGCTAGCGGGGCCTTTCCAGGTTAGCCTCGCACCCTGGCCATCGATCCGCAGCCGTAGGAGGCGGCCCGCCGCCGCCAGCTCTCCGCCGCGATCCCAGACCAGATTGTTCTCGAAGCTCTCCTCGTGTACCAGGTCGGCTCCGCGCTCCCGGAGGCACCGGCGTAGAGCCACCCGATCCTCGACGGGTAGCTTGAGCTCGCGCTCGCTCGTCACTCGATCTGGCCGGCCCTGTCGATCAGCCGTGTGATGGTGCGAATGCCGTTGTAGAAGTGGCTGATGTTGAACTTCTCGTTCGGCGAATGGAGCCGGTCATCTGGCAGGCCCATGCCGACCAGCAGGATGGGGACCTCGAGTACCTCGGCAAAGGTGCCGACAATCGGGATCGACCCGCCCTCGCGGATGGTGAACGGTTTCTTGCCCCAGACATCCTCCAGGGCCGCCATCGCGGCATCGGCCAGCGGTCCGTCGATGTCGACAAGCACCGGGCCCGCACCGTGGATCATCTCGACCTCGACCCGGGTGCCGGCTGGAGCCAGCGACTGCACATAGTCGGTGAAGAGCCGGGCGATCTCCTCGGGGTCCTGGTCGGCGACGAGGCGCATCGACACTTTGGCGCTAGCCTCGGCCGGCAGCACGGTCTTGGCGCCTTCGCCCTGATAGCCACCCCATATCCCGTTGACGTCGCAAGTCGGGCGCGCCCAGGCCCGCTCCAAGGTGGTGTAACCCTCTTCGCCGAAGGTCTCTTCGAGCCCGAGCTCCGCTCGATAGTCCGCCTCGTCGAAGGGCAGCTTCGCCCACCCGTCTCGCTCCCACTCGGCCAACGGCCGCACCTTGTCGTAGAAGCCGGGGATGAGAATCTTCCCGGTCTCGGAGTCGAGCAGATTGGCAATGATGTGCGCCAGGGCGTTCGCGGGATTGGCGACAGCGCCACCGAATGCGCCGGAATGCAGATCCCGATTGGGCCCGACCACCTTGATCTGCATGTACTGCAGCCCTTTGAGGCCGTAGAGGAGTGACGGTTGACCTGGTCCGAACATCGAACTGTCGGAGACGACGACGGCATCACAAGCCAGTCGCTGGCCAGCGTCCGCCTCGACGAAAGCCTCGATCGACTCGCCGCCGCTCTCCTCTTCGCCTTCGACGATGAACTTCACGTTGACCGGTAGCTCGCCCCGTTCCGCAAGAATCGCCGCCACCGCTTTGAGCTGGGCAAAGGACTGCCCCTTGTCGTCGGTCGCCCCTCGAGCCACCAGCTCGTCGCCCTCTTCGGTCGGCTCGAACGGATCGTGGCGCCAGAGCTCTATCGGGTCGACCGGCTGAACGTCGTAGTGACCGTAGAAGAGAATGGTCGGTTTGCCCGGCGCCCCCAACCACTCGCCGTACGCCAGGGGGTAGCCATCGGTCTCGATGCGCTCGGCGGTGAGGCCGGCGGCGCGCATCTTGTCGACGAGAAAGTCGGCACAGCGCAGAACGTGCTCACGATACTCGGGATCGGTTGAGACCGACGGAATGCGAAGGTAGTCCTTGAGTTCGTCGAGATACTCGGTCTTGTCGCGGTCGATCCGCGTCAGAACGTCGGCACTGTTTTCGGGGGCCATCAGGTGGTTCCTCTCAAGCACGCTGTCGGCCGAGCGGCCGGTCGTGATTCGTTTCAATCAGGCGCGGAAGTCTAGCAGTCGCGCCGAGGATTGATTGCGGTCCGCACCACGGGTGAGCGACTACTCCTGCGGTGAGGTCGGAGCCTGGCCGACGGGCGTGGCTCGCTGTGCGATGTAGCGCAGGTTCACACCGTTGACGATTCCGTGCGCCACGATGGCCGCGAGGAGATTGCCCGTCCATTCGGTGAGGCCGGCGAAGAGGAGGCCCGCGACCAGTGCGAAGAGGGTCCATAGGCGGAACTCCCGCCCGGGTCCGGTGTGGAGGACAGCAAAGAGCGCCGTGGCCCACAGCCACCCCCACGAGCCCTGAACAGCTCCGCGGAAGAGGATCTCCTCAGCGACGCTCGAGATGACCGCCAGAGCGAAGACCTCATCCCTTGCGATGGGGCCCAGGAGGCCTGCGACATGGATCTCGATCCGCCTCGCAGACTCGAGATAGCGGCGTGCCAGGGTCCAGAGGCCGAGGAGCCCCCCAGCCGCCAGTGCGCCGGCGAGCAGATCCCGCCACCACGTTTCGAGGTCCAGGAAGAGCTGCCAACCCAGATCTCCCCGCCAGCCGATCCAGACCACACCCGACAGAGCCAGCATGAGATAGAAGCCCCACGCCAGGGTGTAGAACCGCGGCTTATCGCTCCGCTCGGCCATCGGTCCTCGGTCCTCGGTCCTCGGTCCTCGGTCTCGGAGCCGCCGCTACTCCTCGAGGCTCGTCTGCGGATCGTCGGTCGGCTCGGTCGTGTCCTCTTCGTTGTCGGAGCGCTCCGCGAGCTTGGCGATTGCCACAAGACGATCCGTAGCCTCGAGATCCATCAGCTTGACGCCCTGGGTGGCGCGACCGGAAACCCGCACGCCGTCGACGTTGATGCGGATGATCTTGCCCTCGTGGGTGATCAGCATCATCCCGTCTTCCGGTGTCACCTGTTTGGCTCCGAGCACTTCACCGGTCTTCTCGTTCACCTTGAGGTTGATGATGCCCTTGCCGCCGCGGCTCTGGCGCCGATACTGGTCCACCTTGGTGCGCTTGCCGATGCCGTTGGCCGCGATGGAGAGGATCTCGCCCTCGCCGGTCAGGCTCTCCATCGAGACGACCCGATCGCCCTTGCGCAGGTTGATCCCGCGCACGCCCCGTGTCGCTCGACCCATCGGGCGGGCGTCCGCCTCCGGGAAGCGAATCGAGTAGCCCAGCGCCGTCGACAGCATGATGTCGTTCTGTCCGGTGGTCATTCTGACGTCGAGCAGGGTGTCACCCTCGTCGATATTGATGGCGATGATGCCGCCGGCCCTGGGATTGGAGTAGGCCGCCAGTTCGGTCTTCTTGACCGTGCCACCTGCGGTGGTGAAGATCAGGAACTTGTCCTCGACGAATTCGGACACCGTGACTGTCGTCGCCAGACGCTCTTCTTTCTCGAGATTGAGGAGGTTGACGATCGCTTTGCCGCGTGAAGCGGGTCCCATCTGCGGGATCTCGTGCACCTTCACCCAGTGCACGCGGCCCGTCGCCGTGAACACCAGCACGTAGCTGTGCGCCGACGCGACATAGAGGTGCTCGACGAAGTCGCCTTCCTTGGTCAGCATCCCCATCCGGCCTTTGCCGCCGCGGTTCTGGGAGCGGTAGAGCGCCAGAGGTGAACGCTTGATGTAGCCGGAGTTGGTGACCGTGATCACCATCTCCTCATCAGCGATCATGTCCTCGATCGTGATCTCGTTGGTCTCGGGGATGATCTCGGTGCGGCGCGGATTGTCGTAGGTCTCCCTGATCTCCGCCAGTTCACGGCTGATCTCGTCGAGCACGAGCTGATCGGAGGCGAGGATCGCCCTCAGGCTCTCAATGAGCTCCATCAGGCCCTTGTACTCCTCGACTACCTTGTCGCGCTCGAGGCCGGTCAGCTTCTGCAGACGCATCTCGAGGATGGCCTGGGCCTGAGGCTCGGTGAAGCTGAACGTGGACATGAGGTTCTCGCGCGCTTCTGCGGGTGTCTTGCTGGCGCGGATAGTGGCAATGACCTCGTCGAGTTGGTCCAGAGCCTTGAGGATGCCCTCGAGGATGTGGGCTCGTGCCTCCGCCTTGCGCAGGTCGAATCGCGTCCGCCGGACGATGACCGTCTTGCGATGGTCGAGGAAGTGCTCGAGCATCTGCTTGAGAGTCAGGACCTGGGGCTGGCTGTCGACGATCGCCAGCAGAATGATGCCGAACGTCGACTGCATCGCCGTCATCTTGTAGAGCTGGTTGAGGAGAATCTCCGGCACCACTCCCCGCTTGACGTCGATCACCATGCGGATACCGTCGCGATCCGACTCGTCACGTAGATCGGAGATGCCCTCGATCTTCTTCTCCCGCACCAGCATGGCGATGCGTTCGAGCAATCGGGCCTTGTTGACCTGATAGGGGAGCTCGGTGACGATGATCGACTGCTTGTCGCTGCGCCGGTGGGTCTCGATGTTGGCTCGCGCCCTCATCTGCACCGAGCCTCGACCGGTCGTGTAGGCGCTGTGGATGCCCGTGACGCCATGGATGAACCCGGCGGTCGGGAAGTCCGGGCCGGGCACCGCCTTCATCAACTCCTCGACCTCGATCGCCGGGTTTTCGATCAACATCCCGAGCGCCTCGATGACCTCACCCAGGTTGTGTGGCGGGATGTTGGTGGCCATACCGACGGCGATACCGCCGGCGCCATTGATCAGTAGATTCGGCACCCGCGCCGGCAGAACGGTCGGCTCCTGGAGCGACCCGTCGTAGTTGAGGACCCAGTCGACGGTCTCTTTGTCGATGTCCTCCTTCAGCATCTCCTCGGCCAGGCGCGTCAGACGAACCTCGGTGTAGCGCATCGCCGCCGCGCTGTCCCCGTCGATCGAGCCGAAGTTTCCCTGGCCGTCGACCAGCGGGAACCGCAGCGAGAAGGGCTGCGCCATACGCACGACCGTGTCGTAGATCGCCGAGTCGCCATGCGGGTGGTACTTACCCATGACGTCACCCACGATGCGAGCCGACTTCTTGTAAGGCTTGCGTGAGGTGTTGCCGCTCTCCCACATGCCGTAGAGGACACGTCGATGGACCGGCTTGAGGCCGTCGCGAACGTCGGGCAGTGCGCGGCCGACGATCACGCTCATGGCGTAATCGATGTAGCTGCGCTTCATTTCCACTTCGATGTCCACCTTGGAGGTGGCGTCGAAGGGCAGGGTTCGATCGTGCTCGCTCATATTTGGGGGCTCGGAGTTGTTGGCGGTATCAAGCGGGGGCGATAAGTGTTGGCCGCGACCTAGATATCGAGGTTGGTCACGTTGAGAGCGTTACGTTCGATGAACTCGCGCCGTGGTTCGACCTGATCACCCATCAGGGTCGTGAAGATGTCGTCGGCCGAGATGTCGTCCTCGATCGAGACCTGCAGCAGACGTCGGCGCTCGGGGTCCATCGTGGTCTCCCAGAGCTGCTCGGCGTTCATCTCACCGAGACCCTTGTAGCGCTGGATGGACAGGCGCTTCTTGGCGCCACTCCACAGCAGGTCCAGGGCCTCGTCCTGCGACATCGTTTCGGACGATTCGTCCTCCTGGTGGACCCGGTAGCCCTCCGCGGCCAGGGCTTCGAGACCGACCTTGTTGCGGCTCAGGGCCCGGAAGTGAGGATTGGCGAGGAGCTTGGCGTCGATCGCCACATCCCGCTCCACGCCGTCGCGTCGGCTGACGAAGCCAATGACGCCGACACCCTTTTCGTCCTCCTCGACGCGAACGCTGTGGAAGCCGCTGGCTTCGATGATCTCGGCGACCTGCTTGACCCGCTTCTTGTCCCGCAGGTCCTTCTCGGCGGCGATTCCGTTGAGCAGGGCGACGCGCAACGCGTCGGTCGGCATGCCGCGCACCGACATCTGCTCGAGGCTGCCACGGAACTGCGTCACCTTCTCGAGGAAGTTGGCCAGCCGTGGTCCCTTGAGCCGCTTGGAACTACCGTTGGCCACCACTTCGAGCTCGTAGCTGTCCTGAATCCTGTTGACGAGGAACTCCTGGTACTCGGAGTCGTCCTTGAGGTAGGTGCTCTTGCGCCCTTCGTTGACCTTGTACAGCGGCGGCTGAGCGATGTAGAGATGGCCGCGCCGGACGAGTTCCTCCATCTGACGGAAGAAGAAAGTGAGGATCAGGGTGCGGATATGCGAGCCGTCGACATCGGCGTCACACATGATGATCAGCTTGTGGTAGCGCACCTTCGAAACGTCGAAATCGTCCTTGCCGATCCCGGTGCCGAGGGCTGAGATCAGCGTCTTGATCTCATCCGAGCCGAGCATCTTGTCGAATCGGGCCTTCTCGACGTTGAGGATCTTCCCCTTGAGCGGCAGGATCGCCTGGAACTTGCGATCGCGGCCCTGCTTGGCCGTACCTCCCGCCGACTCACCCTCGACGAGGAAGAGCTCCGCGAACTCGGGATTGCGCTCTGAGCAGTCGGCCAACTTCCCGGGAAGACTGGAAGCGTCGAGAGCCCCCTTGCGACGCGTCAACTCGCGGGCCTTGCGCGCTGCTTCTCGGGCCCGTGCCGCCTCGACGCATTTCTCGATGACCTTCTTCGCGACCTTCGGGTTCTCTTCCAGGAAGTTGCCCAGGCGCTCGTTGACCACCTGCTCCACCCAGCCCTTGACCTCGGAAGAGACCAGCTTGTCCTTGGTCTGGCCCGAGAACTTGGGATCCTGAACCTTCACCGAGATGACTGCTGTCAACCCTTCACGGATGTCGTCGCCGGTCAGGTTGGCCTTGAGCTTCTTTAGCAGCCCGGTGTTGTTGGCATAGGCGTTAACCGTCCGCGTGATCGCCGACTTGAAACCGGACAGATGTGTCCCGCCGTCGCGGTTCTTGATCGTGTTGGTGAAGCAGAAGTTCTGCTCCTGGTAGCCGTCGTTCCACTGCAGGGCGATCTCGACGGATTCGGCGCCGGACCCGTCGTCCTGGACATCCTCCAGGTGGATCGGCTTGCGATGGAGCGTCGACTTGTGGCGATTCAGATGCTCGACGAAGCTCTGAATGCCCCCTTTGAAGAGGAACTCGTCGCTACGATCCGTGCGCTCGTCGCGCAGGATGATGCGGACACCCTTGTTGAGGAATGCCAACTCGCGAACTCGCTGCGCCAGGGTGTCGTAGTGGAACTCGACGGTGGCGAAGATCTGACCGTCCGGCACAAACCGGACCTTGCTCCCCGTTCCTTTGACCGAACCACTGGCCTTGATCGGCGCCTTGGGCACACCCCGCTCATAGGACTGGCGCCAGATCTGGCCTTCACGCCGGATCTCGACATCGAGTTCGACCGACAGCGCGTTGACGACCGAGACACCAACACCGTGCAGACCACCCGACACTTTGTAGGAGTTGTTGTCGAACTTACCGCCCGAGTGCAGCTCGGTGAGGATCACTTCGGCCGCTGATCGCCCCTCACCCTTGTGATGGTCGACGGGGATCCCGCGGCCGTCGTCCTGGACGGTGACCGAGCCATCCTCGTTGATCGTCACGTCGACCCGAGACGCGTGGCCGGCCTGAGCTTCGTCGATCGAGTTGTCGACGAGCTCGAAAACCATGTGGTGGAGACCGGAGCCGTCATCGGTGTCACCGATGTACATACCGGGCCGCTTACGGACCGCGTCGAGGCCCTTGAGGACCTTGATGCTTTCGGCTGTGTACTCGTTTCCTGCGGCGTTCTTGGCCAAATCAGAGCTCCTCACCGGATGTTGGGGAGATCGCCTCGAGCGGACGCGACCACGTGATGGACACCACACCTGTGGCGACCGACAAATCGTATCACAATCCAGCCCTCCGACAAAACAATAAGTTGTTTGTTTATGGTTACTTACAGAGGATGCCGGCCAATATCTTCAAAGGTCGGTTCAGACCCCCCTAAAAGGGTGAAAAAAAGGCGGAACTGGACGGTCTCTAGACCCCGAAAAATCCGGCATGCACAGCGTTCCCTGCTAGACTTCGCTCATGCTCACCAGTCTCTGCAAGACACTCCGCCGAGGGTCGTTGGCGCTCCTTCTCGTCCTCATTCCGGTGCTCTTTGTCGCTCAACCTGGATGGGCCGGCGAGACCGAGTGGCTGCTCGAATTCTCAGGTGGGTATCGCGATAGCGATGATGCCCGTTTCGCCGTCAATTTCCCTTTCGGCCCGGATCAGATCCCGGCTGGGCAGGACGCCGTGTTGCTACAGACCGTCGACCCTGGCTCATCGGCCGAGTTTTCGAGCGTCACAATCGAGTTGCGACACACCTGGGACCGCATAGCCGTGGGCCTGAAACTCGACTATCTGGACTTGAACGACCGCAATCCCACCTCGAGCGCCGAGGAGTACGACCTCGACGAGCTCTGGTTGCGCTTCGGTACCGAGCCCGAGCCGGCCATCGTGCCGGAACGCACCGGCTTCTACGCCAAGATCGGTAAGTTCCCGCGCTTTGAGCGGCAGGACGATCGCCATCTCGAGAGCTACGGACTGGCAACAACGACCTTCAACCGGCTCGAGGATGTGGGGTTGGAGATCGGTGCCGATCTAGGGCGTTTCTTCTTCGTCAAGGGCTCCTACACTCAGGGTAATCCTCTCTTCATGCGTGACCCGAACGCTCTGGCTGGAGACAACGGGACAGAGGCTTTCAACCAGGTCAATCCGGACCCGGAGTTCGGCAGCGGTATTCCCATCCCCTACGATGCCGACATTCACGATGTCGACTTCGAGGAACCCGAGGTCGGCCTGGGGGTCGGGGGTCGCTACTCGGACGATTCCGGTAATCGTGGGTTCGAGCTCCTCCTCTGGCGCACCGAACGCAAGCTCCAGGACACGGTCGCGATCGACGGATCGTTCTACGGCGGAGATCTGGACCTGCTGCTCGGTCCACTGAACCTCTTCCCTTTTCCGGTCACCTCGAACGACAAGACCGAGGACGGCGTCAACCTGTGGGTCTACGTCGGGGGCTTCTCCGCCTTTGCTCAAGTGGTGGATCAGGACCTGGCCGGCCTACCGCGCAGCGGTTTCGAGGCCGAGCTGGGATGGCACTTCGATCTACCCATCGTCTGGAGCGCCGGTGAGCGCCAGATCCTCCCTTCGATCGCGCCTGCCATTCGTTACTCCAACCTCGACGCCGACTTCAGTGGCCCCGCCGTCACGCCGAGTCCGAGTTTCAGCTGGGACTGGGAGAAGTGGGACTACGGCCTGAGGATCGGACTCTTCGGCGAGTCGGACCTGACCCTCGAGTACTCGGACAACTCGTTCACGCTGGCTTCGGGGCGTGATGTTCCGCTCGACGAACTACTCGCCACACTCAGGATTCGCTTTGCCGGCCCATGATCTCGTCCGTAGAGCACTGACGACCGGCTGCCTGCTCCTCGCACCGGGCCTTGCGGAGGCCGCCGAGCTCTCCGGGCGTATCGGTCTGATCTCGGAGCGCTCCGGAAGACCGGCGCGCGGTGTCAACCTTACCGAGACCATCGTCGCATTCGTACCCGCGGGTCAGGCAACTCCGAACGCCCCCAAGGAGCCCTACGTGATGGCCACCGTTCGCAAGAGCTTCGAACCCGCCTCACTGGTTGTTCAGACCGGTTCCTCGGTCATCTTCCCGAACTTCGATCCCATTCTTCACAACGTCTTCTCGCTCACGCCGGAGAGCCCCTTCGATCTCGGCCTTTACGGAAAGGGAGAGGGTAAGACCGTTGTCTTCGGCAGTTCTGGACTCATTCGCGTCTTCTGTAACGTCCACCAGGACATGTACGCCCACATTCTCGTGGTCGACACGCCCCACTACACGCGAGCGAAGGCCGATGGTTCTTTCGCTCTCCGAGATCTTCCCCAGCGGGCGGGTCGCCTCCTCCTATGGCATCCGCGGGCGAATCTCGAGACGGTTCAATCCGTCGCCCCCGGGCGCGGCCTGAGCTTCTCTCTGGCCGTCAAGCGCCGCAAGGTCCCCAGCCACGTCAACAAACTCGGCAAGCCCTATGGCAAACGCCGAAGCCGCTATGGCGGCTAGGATTCGCCCATGAGACTCACGCCTCGCCTATTCCTGCTGATCTCCTTTCTCATTGCCCTGGTGGTCGGTTCCGCGGTGGGCGTGACCTGGGTGTACTCGGCCCGGATCGCTCACGACACGATCACCGACCGCCTGGTCAAAGGGGACGCTCTGCGGGCATCGCAGGACGATGATCTCTACGATCGACTCCAACTCGTGGCCAATGTCTTTGTGGCCGACGCGAATCTCCTGGCCTATCTCGCCGAGGCTCAGGCGCGCAGCGACAGCGCTTCCATCCTCGATCTACTCCTCGAGCGGCAGGACGATCTTGGATGCGACTTCGCGATGGTGACCGACGCGGACGGCTATCTGCTGGCGCGAACCGATCGCCCCGACGCCATCGACGACGACATGGCTGAGCAACCGCTCATTTCCCTGGCCTTGGACGAGTTCCAGAGCGCCGGGCTCTGGCGTGAGGGCGACGAGCTTCATCACGCGGTGGTGATTCCTCTCGTTCAGGGTGGGATCGACCTTCTCGGCTTCTTCGCCATGGGGTTCCGTCTGGAGGACGAAGACGCCAGGGAGAGCAAGCGCCTCGATGGGGCCGACGTAACCGTCGTCCTCCTCGGCGACACTCCGACGGTCCTGGCCTCGAGCTATGACGACGCCCTTGCGCCGGCCGTGGGGCCGCTGCTCGAGCAGATGGCCCCTGCTGCCGTCAGCTCTGACCCCGTCGTCGAGATCCTGATCAACGAAGAGTCGTGGCTCACCCACCAGTCGATCCTGCGCGATGTCGATGGCGAGCCACTCGCTGTTCGCTTCTCGGCGGCTTCGCTCCTCAAGGAGACGCAGCCGTTCCGCCGGATCACCACGGCCCTCGGACTGGCCGGTCTCGGCACATTCCTCATCGGCCTGATGATGACCTGGTTCCTCGCCCGTCGAGTCACTCGACCTCTCACCCAACTGGTGGATGCCGCCCGTGCCGCCCGCGACGGAGAGTTCGGTTTCGAGATCCCGTCGGGGAGTCACAAAGACGAGATCGGGGAACTCGGCCAGGAGTTCGACGAACTGCTCGGTGAGCTGCGCGAGAAGCACGACATGGAGCTCTACGTCGCCGAGCTCTCGCGCAGTCTGCCCGAGCCTTTGCCGGCGCAGGAAAAGACGATCCACGCTCCCCACCTGAGCCTGTTGACCCTCCTCGCCGCCGAGTTCCGTCACCATGCCATCTCTCTCAGCGGTGATCCCATCGAGGAACTGGGCGACCTCGAACGGGACCTCTTGACCTCGGCACGGCTCGTCAACCGGGCCGGAGGAACCGTGGTCGCCTTCGCGGGCCATCGCCTGCTCGCCTACTTCGACGGCGCCGACAACTCCCTCAAGGCTCTCAAGGTCGCCCTTCACCTTGCTGCCAATGGCAACGAGCACGGTGATGTTCCAGCCTGCGTCGTCGCTACGGGTGACACGACCCTGGGAACTCTCGAGTGGCAGAGCGAACCGTTCGAGGCCGTCTGTGGCCGGCATGTTCAGATCATCGAGCCTTTGATGAGAGAAGCCTCACCGGGCGAGATTCTGATGCCGACGTCGACCCGAGACGTACTCTTTTCCAACCCGGCGATGCCCAATCTTCGGCTTGCCGAGCGTCAGGGTCTCGCGACTTCGATTGGCTATTGCGTCGCCCTGGGCAGCGAAGCGGCGGCTCTACCGGCCGGCGGGCTGCTCAGCGAAAGCGCTATGGAGAGCGCCCGGGTGATGTTCCGTCCCGGCCAGGTGGTGGCGGAGCGCTTCGAGATTCTCGCGCTCGCCGGCTCCGGAGCCATGGGTTCGGTCTATCGAGCTCGCGATCGCAAGCTCGGCGATGTCGTCGCGCTGAAGACTCTACGGGCCGACGCCTGGCAGGACAGGACGCGGATCGAGCTCCTGAAGAAGGAGATCAAGACCGCTCGCCAGATTACACATCCACACGTTCTCAGGGTGTACGACCTCGGTGAGGTCGACGGAGTCCCGTTTCTGTCGATGGAGTACGTCCGTGGGGTGACCCTTCGCCAACTCCTCGACCGCAGCCGCCGGCTGCCTTACTCGGCCGCTCTGCGGCTCGCCCGTCAGATCTGTCTCGGACTCGAGGCCGTTCACGCCGCGGGAATCTTGCATCACGACATGAAACCGGAGAACGTGTTGCTCGAACCGACCGGTAACGCCCGCCTCATGGACTTCGGTATTGCTCGCCCGATGACCGACCACTCGCCGGATGCGCCGATCAAGACCAAGACCATGGGTACGCCCTACTATCTGGCTCCCGAACAGCTCAGCGGCGGTCCCGTCGACGTCAGGGCGGACATCTTCGGTGTCGGGGTGCTCCTCTTCGAACTCTTCACCGGTGGACGTCCGTTCCGTCACGGCCAGAATGTGATCGAGGTGTTGGAGATCAAGACTACCGAGCCGGCCAAATCGGCCGACGAGGTCTGGCCCGAAGCTCCGCAGCAGCTATCCCAGCTCCTCGCTCGCTGCCTGGAGAAGGAACCCAAGATGCGCTTCCCTTCGATGGCCGAACTCCTCGTGGCTCTCGAGCGACTCGAGAAGAAGCCCAAGGCATCCTGACGGCGACGTCCGCGCTCAGACGCGCATCGGCATGATGACGCAGAGATACCTGCGGTCACCACCGTCGACCGGCACGCCGATGCACTGGGAGTTCTCGTCCTTGAGCTCGAACTCGACTCGCTCGGTCTCGACGGCGTTGAGGAAGTTGCCGATGTAGTCCGGATTGATGCCCAGCGAGAAGGACTCACCGTCGTACTCGCACGGCACTTCTTCGACCGCCTCGCCCAGATCCGGATTCGCCGCCGAGATGTTGAGCTGTCCGTCGCCGAAGAGCAGCCGCACAGCGCGGGTGCGGTCTCCGGTCAGAAGCGCCACGCGCTGAACCGCAGCCCCCAGCTCTTTCCGATCGAAGGCGATCGTCTTGTCGTTGTCCTTGGCGATGACACGCTCGTAGTCCGGGAAGGTCCCCTCGAGAATCCGGCAGATGAGCTCCCGGCGGCCGAGCTGGAACGACAGATGGTGCTCGCTTCGAGCCAGACCGAGTTCACCGTCACCCTCGAATCGCTGCAGTTCCTGGAGGGCCTTGCGCGGAACGAGAACACCGTCCTGCGCCTCGCCGGCATCGAGCGCGTTCTCGACCAGCGCCAGGCGATGGCCGTCGGTCGCCACCATCTCGAGGCCGTCCTCTTTGACTTTGAAGAGAGCACCGTTGAGCTGAAATCGAGACTCCTCAGTCGAGACCGCGAAGAGGACCTTCGAGATCATCCCCTTGACCTGGACGAACGGCACCTTCTGAGCACTGTCCATCTCGACTCTCGGCAGGGTTGGAAAATCCTCGGGAGAGAGCCCGTTGATCTTGAACCTCGAGCGCCCCGCCTCGATCGTCAGGCGCTTCTCGTCCTCGAGCGTGAGCCGGACCTCCTCATCGACGACGGCCCGGATGATCTCGATGAACTTCTTGGCCTGGACGGCCACGCCGCCCGGCACGGAGACTTCGGCATCGCACCACGAAGTCAGTGAGACGTCGAGGTCGGTGGCCGCCAGGGAGAGGCGATCGTCCTCGGCCTTGAGGAGGATGTGGGAGAGCACCGGAATGGTGGTCCGACGCTCGACGATCCCCTGCATAGGACCGAGTTCTGAAAGGAATTCACTGCGCTTGAGACGGATTTCCATAGGCCCTTCTTCTTCGTAGAACGAGGAGTGAATATAGCACAGCCGTAGTAGTAGTAGAGGCTGCGGATCTTGCGGATATCAGCCCTTTACGGCGTCTTCGGCGGCCTGCTCCCATCTCCACAATCTGAGGAAAGCGGCTGTCGAAAAACGTGGACGGATTGAGGAAAACCGACGACTTTCCATCAACTTGCGAGTTTTCCGCAAAGCATCCGCCGCGGACTCCGCAGAGTTTCCGTAGCTCGGAAAGGAGTGCGAGCCGGAACGACCGGCCTACCGCAAGGGGGCTCAGGAGAAGTGTTGGAGCCAGCCTTTGATCGTCCGATCCAGATCGGGATCCTGGTCGCGGAGGGTCTCGATCTTCTCGACCGAGTACATGACGGTGGAATGGTGCTTGTCGTTGAACTGCTTCCCGATCTCCGGATAGGAGAGGTCGGTCAACTGCTTACATAAGTACATCGCCACCTGCCGGGGAAAGGCGATCTGTTTGGAGTTGTTGCGGCTCTTGATCTCGTTGACCTTGAGGCCGTAGTGCCGAGCCACATGCTTGGTGATTTCGGCCGGTAGGACGCGGCGATTCCCGTCTGCCAGGATGTCCTTGAGCGTCTCCTTGGTCAGCTCGAGAGTGATCGGTTTGGCGGTCAGTGAGGCAAAGGCGATCACCCGATTGAGGCGGCCCTCGAGCTCGCGAATGTTCGACTTGACCTGCGAAGCGATGAAGAGCGCGACATCGTCGGGAACATCCACTCGCTCCTGGTCGGATTTACGCCTGAGGATCGCGACCTTGGTCTCGAGATCCGGAGGCTGGATGTCGGCGATGAGGCCCCATTCGAAACGGCTACGAAGCCGCTCCTCGAGATCCTGGATGTCGCGCGGCGACGAATCCGAGGAGAGGATAATCTGCTTCTGACGGGTGTAGAGCGTGTTGAAGGTGTGGAAGAACTCCTCCTGGGTACGCTCCTTGTTGGCCAGAAACTGGATGTCATCGACCATCAGGACATCGATCGATCGGTAACGCTCGCGAAACTCGGGCATTCGGTTGAAGCGCAGAGAGCTGATGAGCTCGTTGACGAACTGCTCGGCTGGCAGATACATGACCCTGAGGCCGGTGTGCTTGCGGGAGATGGCATGGCCGATCGCGTGCAGGAGATGAGTCTTGCCCAACCCCACTCCGGCGTAGAGGAACAGCGGGTTGTAGCTCTCGGCCGGCCGGTCGGCGATCGATCGCGCGGCCGCATGAGCGAACTGGTTGGAACTCCCGACAACGAAGGTGTCGAAGGTGTAGCGCGGGTTGAAAGCCTCACCGACGATATTCTGGCTCTGCTGAGCGGGAGCCTCGTCTACCGAGAAAAGAACCTTGAACGCGGTCCCCTTTAGTTCGCTGATCGCGCGGTCGACCGCGGGACGGTAGCTCTGCTCCAAGGTGTGCAGAAAACGTTCGCTCGGCGCCGACAGAGTGATGCTGTCGGCGCTCTCGTCGCGGACCTTCAGGGGGCTGAACCAGGTGCTGAACTCTTCCGGGTCCAGCTCACGCTGAAGGTGCTCCTGAAGTCGTTGCCAGAGTGCCAGATCCATTGCCCGATCGATTTCCACAGCCTGTGGAAATCTTGTTGAACGCGTTCTCGGGATCGAGGAACGCTATGTTTCGATCAACGAGGGACGGCGATGATAGCACAGCCGCCAAGGGCTACAAGATAGCCCGTAGAGGGGTTAGTAGGGCCGGGTCAAGCGGGTGGTTTCGGGGCCGACTCTGAGGCTCTCAGGGGGTACGAAGCCGCCCATGAGGCCGTTGCGCACCCACCTGGCGAGAATCCCCGAACCACCCTCTCCTGTCAGGAACTCGAGGAGCGTCGGCGGCTTCGGATAGAAGACGAGGCGGGTCTCGTCGACCGACAGTCCGGCCGCTTCGGCGGCCATGGCAACGGCGAGATCGAAGCCACCGATCTGGTCGACGAGGCCATGATCCATGGCACTCTGACCGCTCCAGATCCTCCCCTGAGCAATGGCGTCGACCGCCTCGTGCTCCATCCCGCGGCCCGTGGCCACGTGGTCGACGAAGGTGTCGTAGACCTCCGTCATCATGCTGACGAATCGCTCACGCTGTGCGTCGGTCATTGGATCGGTCGAGGAGAAGAAGTGTGCGTTGGCGCCCCGCTGGATGGAATCGTGAGTGATCCCCAGGAGTTCGCTCTGAAAGCGGCCGGTGACGAAGCGCCCGGCGATCACGCCGATCGATCCGGTCAATGTGGTCGATTCGGCAACGATGTGCTGAGCCTTGGCGGCGATGTAGTAGCCGCCGGAAGCCGAGAGGCTCGACATCGAGACGACGACCGGTTTGACGGCAGCTAACCGCTCCACCTGCCGGAGGAGCAGATCCGAGGCCTGTGCGGAGCCGCCTGGGCTGTCGATCCTCAGGACTACGGCTTCGATCGAATCGTCGCCGATCAGGGTCTCGAGAACATCGCCGAAGCCGTCGGCACCGATGTACATCTGGTTGGTCCACGGATCGATTCCACCCTGACCACGGACTATCGTGCCCTGAGCAAAAGCGATCGCTATCTTGGAGCGACCTGTAGCGGCTGAAGGGGTGTAGTCGGCGAGATCGAGCCTGGGCCAGGCGCTGCCGAGGGCGGAGTCGAAGGCCGAGACGTACTCGTCGGGATAAGCCAGTTCGTCGACCAGGCCGAGATCGAGCGCCTCGGCTGCCGTGTAGGGGGCTCCGTCGATCAACTCTCTGATCTCGTCCGATGTCCTTCCACGGGCCGCGGAGAGATCACCGACCAGACGCTCGTACAGGTCGTCCAGAAGAGAGGACAAGGCTTCACGTGCACTGTCGGAGTGTCCGTACTCGGTGAATCCCTCCGCTGCACTCTTGTAGTCGCCGACATGCTCGAACTCCGGGTCGATCTCGAGCTTCTCCAGCGTCCCACGGTAGAAGGTGCCGTCGAGGAAGAAACCGACCACGTTGAGCTCGCCCGCCGGAGCCAGGACGATCGATGGGCAGGCGCTAGCGACATAGTAGGCGAGCGTTCCGTTGGTCCCCTCGCCGGCCGTCTCGAGATAGCAACGCACGAACTTCCCGTGCTCTGCTACCGCTTGAATCTGCCGGCGGAGCTCCTCGGCCTGCGCGAGACCGAATACGGCGCTTTGAATGTGGACACTCAGCCCTTTGACCCGCGAGTCGGTCCTGGCCGAGTGAAGGCTCCGATAGATGTCGGCCAGACCCTGTTGGGCGGTCGATTCGAAGAAGGGCAACTCCGGCGTGGGTGAGTAGTCGATGATCGGCTGCGACAGGTTCAACTCGAGCACCACGTCGTCGGCCAGGATTGCGCTGTCGCGGCCTGCCAGATAGGTCGCGGCGACCGCGATGAACACCGCGAGAGCGATGAGGCCGAAAATGACGAGAAACAGTTTCTTCATGAGGCTCCAGACAGGCGATCAGCGGCCGTCAGATGAGGTTACGCACAGCGACGGCGCAAATATTCCTGTCGACCTTGAATTCTGGCATGGGACTTGCTTCTTATAGCGATCGAGTAAGGAAAAGCACATGGGGAGGTTCCTCTACCTGAGTCCACCCACAGCGAGGTAGCCCTCAACAGCTGTCTCGTCCCGCAATTCCCGCAACACGCTCCTTGACTAGTGGGAGCAACCCGCCACAACCCCGCAACACCGGAACCTCCCCCCCTTACTTGCCTTTGTTTATCACGATCTACAGCTCAGACTGACGATCCGGAGACTCACCGGGCGACCCCGCCGAGCGCAGGTGTCACCGGGAAGATGCGCCCACTGTCATCGGGAGTGTTCTCTCGTGAGCAGGACCTCTGTGGGGTACGCTGCGGCCATGTTGGCCGGCGACGCGATTCCCCTGGCACCGGCCGGCCTCTCACTGCTCGCCTGGTACGACGCCCGACGCCGCGACCTGCCCTGGCGTCACCGCAGTGACCCCTGGGCCATCTGGGTCTCGGAAGTCATGCTTCAGCAGACCCAGGTCGAGACCGCCTGCCGTTACTACGAGGCTTTTCTCGAGCGTTTTCCGACGCTTGAGTCCCTGGCGGGGGCGAGCGAGGAAGAGGTGCTTGCAGCCTGGTCGGGCCTGGGTTACTACCGGCGGGCGCGCAACCTGCGCCGCGGAGCCGTAATCATCGCCCAGGCGGGCGAGTGGCCGACCAGCGCCGACGAGTGGAAGGCTCTGCCCGGTATCGGGGAGTACACGGCTGCGGCGATCTCGAGCATCGCGGGAGGCGAGGCCGTGCCGGTCCTCGACGGCAATGTCGAGCGGGTCATCTCCAGGCTCATCGCCAGTCGCGAGGATCCGAAGAAAGCGGCGAACAGGCGGCGCCTGGCCGTATCTGCGAGTCAGCTCCTCGACGAGAGCCGCCCCGGAGACTCGAACCAGGCTCTCATGGAGCTCGGAGCGCTGATCTGTCGCCCGCGGTCACCGAACTGCGGTGAGTGTCCGCTGCGCTCAGTCTGTCTCGGCGCCCAGAGCGGCGATCCGGAGAGCTTCCCGCCGCCTCGGCGCCGCCGCGCCGTCAAACTCGTTTCGCGCCGGCTCTTCGTGGTGCAACAGGGCGGCAGCATCTTGCTCTTCAAGCGGTCGACGACCGCCCCACGGCTGGCGGGTTTCTGGGAGCTGCCGTGGGTTGAGGGCTCGTCCGGAGAGGATCCCGCGGCCGCGATGGCGAGACGCTACGGTGGGCGCTGGACGATCGGCGAGAACCTAGGCAGGGTCGACCACTCGATAACTCACCGCCGGTTCGAGATAGAGATCCAGGCCGCGAGTTGGAATAGTGACGTACGGGAGGCCTCCTCAGCCGGTTGGTATGACGCGAGCGAGATCGACCAACTCGCGACGTCGTCGCTTGTGGGCAAGGTGATTTCCCGGCTGCCCGAGGGGTAGCGGCTCAGGACATCCGGTCGATCTGGTCGGTGCCGGGCTGGGAGAGCAGATACCAGCCGATCATCTTCTCGTCGACGGCGCGCAGACGCGTGGCGCCGAGACCACACAGGATATTCAGCAGTCGCGTCGAGGCCACGTTGTCGATCTTCAGCAGGCCCTCGACGACCTCGCGAGCGATCGAGAGGACCAGCGCGCCCTCATCGTGAGCCTTTGCCGAAGCCGACCTCGGCTCATCGTCGATCAGGGCCATCTCCCCGAAATACTCACCACGCTCGAGGAAGTCCAGGGCCTCTTCACCCGCGCCGTCGACGTTCTTGGTGATCATCACCCGCCCCTCGAGGACGACGAACATCTTGTCCCCCTGGTCCCCCTCACGGAAGATCACCTCACCGGTGCGAAAACGCTCCTCTTCCGACAACGAGGCGAGGAAGTGGATCTCCATCGGTGAGAGCCGCTGCTCGAGGAAGACCTGGCGCCGGCTCTCGAGGTCGAGTCCGTCCTCGCTCTTGTGCGGAATGGCGGGCACGTCGATCGGGGGCGCAACAACTCCACGATCGGAGAAGAATTCGCTCAACTGGGAATTGGCTCGCCGTAACTTCTGCGACAGGCTGTGCCAGAAGGCCCACAACAGGGCGGCCTCGAAAGCCGTGTCACCCTCTGCTACCGCTGCCAGACGATCGGCGTCGAAGAGGAGGAGTTCGCAGTTCTCACTGGCGACAGCGTCACCGCTACGTCCCTTCTGATCGATGTAGTTGGCCTCTCCGAAGAGGAAGCCAGGGCTGATGACCCCGAGCGTGAACTCCCCTGCGTCGGAGTTGATCCTGAGCTGAACGGACCCGTTGAGAATTGCGAAGGGTTCCCGAGAGCTATCCCCCTTGCGGAAGATATAGGCACCTTCGTCGAAGGACTGGCGCCAGGCGCAAGCGGCCAATCGCTTGAGGAGATCCTCGTTGAAGTGCCGGAAGGCGCCGATTTTCGAGAGGAAGTCTGAGAGTTCCATAACCGTCGAATTCTCCGATCGGGTTCAGGGGCATCCTATGAGATAGATCACTTGACGGCCACGGCGGTGAGAGTCTCGAGGCAGAATGCGAGCTGCCGATCGGTCAGGACCAGCGGCGGCACCAATTGAACCACACGGCCCGACTCCCCACCGGCGAGGAGCAACAACCCTCGTCGCCGGGCACGCGCGACAAAGGCCTGCGCCTCCGCACTCGTCGTCCATTCGATGCCCCACAGCGCTCCCCGGCCCCGTACGTCGCGAACCTCAGGGACCCGTTTCGGCCAGTCCAAGAGTTGGGTCGCGAACCCGCGTCCCAGATTGGCGGCACGGGCGACGAGGTTCTTGGAGTGCAGGACACCGAGGGTGGCGAGGGCAGCGGCGCAGGCCAGTGGCTGAGCGACGAAGGTCGCCGTGTGACGAGCTTCCCCGGGGGCGTCCCAGCCTGCCATCACTGACCGCCGGCCGAGAACGGCAGCGATCGGAATCCCGCCACCCAAGGCTTTGCCGCAACAGAGAAGATCCGGCTCGACGTCTTCCCCCTGAACGGCGAACCAATGACCGGTCCTGCCGAAGCCGGTGAAGATCTCGTCGGCGATGAGGAGAGCACCGTGCCTTCGGCAGAGCTGCGCGAGCTTGAGGAGCCAGCCGGCGGGGGGAACCAGAACACCTTCGCGCCCGACGATCGGTTCGACCACTGCGGCGGCGAACCGTGCGCCCGAGAGGCTCTCCTCGAGTTGGGAGGTCGGGCAACCGAAGGGCAGCCTCGTGACCTGTTGATGGATGTGCTCGGCAAAGTCCCGCCTGAAGTGGCGTCGCGAGGAGAGGCTCAGCGCGCCCAGGCTCATGCCGTGGTACGAAGGGGCGAAGGCGAGAATCCGCGAGCGTCCCGTCGAGAGCATTGCGGTCTTCACCGACAGCTCGACGGCGTCTGCCCCCGACACGGCGAAGGCCACTCTGGAGTCCTCGATGGGCGAGACGGCACACAATGCCTCGGCGAGTTGCACTCTCAGTTCGTGGCCCTGAGCGTCTCCGAGGCCATGGATGAGAACGCCCGATTGACGCCGCAGAGCCTCGACGACGACCGGGTGCCGATGGCCGACGGCAGCCACGCCGAAGCCGGCGGTCAGATCGATATACCGGTTGCCATCGACATCCAGGACGTTGGCGCCGAGAGCCTCCGCCCAGAGGGGGGAACCGCTGCCGAAGCGGGGCGCCAGGCCCGGAGTCTCGACCCGCTCGGCTCGCTGGGCCGTGCGGCGCGTGATGGCGGTGTCCGCCTCCGCGGTGATCGAGGGTAGATGATCGCCGCGGCGCAGACGCATCCCGGACGCCGAGGGAATCTCCACGCCGGCTACAAGTCCTGTCGCCCGGCCAGCGAGCGAGCGAGAGTGACCTCGTCGGTGTACTCGATGTCGCCACCCACCGGCATTCCGAAGGCGAGCCGCGAGACCCGGACGCCCCGGGGCTTGAGCAGGCGGGCGAGATAGAGGGCTGTCGCCTCACCGTCAACGTTCGGGTTGGTGGCCAGGATCACCTCCTCGACCTCGTCGAGACGAGACATCAGGCTATCGATCTCCAGTTGGCCCGGGCCGATGCCGCGCTGAGGGGAGAGTGCGCCCATGAGGACATGATAGAGACCGTCGAACTCGCCAGTTCTTTCGATCGGTTCGATGTTGAAGGGTTCTTCGACGACGCAGATTCGCACACGATTCCGTTGCGGGTCGCTGCAGTACTTGCACGGGTCACAGTCGGTGATCGAGCCGCAATTCGAACAGTGGAAGAGCTTCTCCTTGATCTCCAGGATGGCCTCGGCCAAGTCGCGCGCTTCGCCCTCCTTCGACCTCAGGAGGTGATGGGCGAGCCGAGCCGCCGTCTTGCTCCCGATGCCGGGAAGACGCGAAAGCTCGCCGACGAGTCGGCGCATAGGTTGGGGCGAGCCAGCCATCAGACTCAGAGGCCCGGCAGGCCTCCGCCGAGGGCGCCGGCCAGACCGCTCATCTTGTTCTGCATCTCGGCGTCGACCTTGCGGGCCGCCTCGTTGACGGCGGCGAGCACGAGGTCCTCGAGCATGGTCACGTCATCGGTGTCGATGCCTTCCGGATCAATCGTGACCTTGAGCAGCTGCTTGTGGCCGTTCATGCGGACCTGGACCATGCCGCCGCCGACGCCGGCGTCGACCTCGAGGAGGGAGAGGTCCCGCTCCATCTGCTCCTGCATCTTCTGGGCCTGCTGCATCATCTTGCGCATGTTCATCGTTCTGGGGCTCCTGGAGGGCTCAGGCCTCGGGGGTGGCTTCGTCTATGGCCTCGGCGGTTCCACCGAAGACGTCGAGCGCCGCCTGTACGGTCGGATGCTCGAGCAGGTCGTCGGCTTCGGGCTCAGGTGTGGGTGGGCTCTCCGGATGACCGTTCTCTTCGGTCTCTGGAGGTTGGGCTGCGGGAGCTTCGGTCGAGTTGGCGAGAATCCGCCAGTCGGCCTGTGGTCCGAACGCGCTCGCGAGGCATGCTTCGAAGGCCTCCTTGTTGCCGTCGCGTCGCAGGGCGACCTCGAGCCAGGGATCGCCCGGAGCGCAGACGATCGTCAGACGGTTGTCGGCGAAAGAGATCGACTGGACATCGGCCAGATGCGCCGCCATGACCTGGCGACGTCGGCGCACGAGTTCGAGGAATCCCTCGACGCCCTGGAGGCCATCTCCCTCGCTGGGCGCCGAGTCATCTGAATCGGCTCTAGGGAGCGGAGGTTCGTTCTCGACCGGAACGTCCTCGATCGGCGGTGCGGCCTCTTCGGGGGGAGGGCTGGGCTCGACCGTTTCAACTTGCTCGGCCGCCTGCCTGGCGGATCCGCTCTCGGGCGGGGCCTGTTCGGGCGGGGCCTGTGCCGGGGGCGGCTGAACGGGAGGAGGCTTGGACGCTGGAGTGCTCGCCTCCGGTGTCGGTGTTGCTCCGCTCAGGAGGTCCTCGATCCGGGTGAGACGGGGCAGTTCAGCCCCACGCAACCAGGCGATCTCCACCGCCAGGAGGCCGGCTTCGCTCCGCCGGACGGCCTCCTCACTGGCCAGAAGTTGATGGAGGAGGCGCAACAGGTTCTCGTACCCTGCGTCGGCCCCGAGCTGGTTGGCGGCCTCGGCCTCCTCCTGGGGCAACTCGACCTGGTCGAGGGACCCACCCAGCGACAGGTGAAGGACATCGCGGCAGTAGGAGAGGAACTCGCCGAAAACGTGACGCGGGTCCCATCCCTGGTCTTCCACTTCGGCCACCACGGTGACGACCTGCGAACGGTCACCTCCGACGATCGCCGAGAGGAGTCGATGGTGGAGAGCCACGTCTACGCCGCCGAGGATCCGGCCGGCCTCGTCATCGCCGATTGTGCCGGAGCCATAAGTGGCGAGCTGGTCGAGGAGGGCGACTGCATCACGGACACTACCCTCGCCAGCGCGCGCGATGAGCCGCAGAGCCTTGTCGCCGACGGTGATCTCCTCCGCCTCGGCCAGTTTCCTCAGGTGCGCGACGAGAGCCAGCCGCGGCACTCGCCGGAAGTTGAACTCCTGGCAGCGCGAGAGGATGGTCGCGGGAACGGACTCGAGCTCGGTCGTCGCGAAGATGAAGACGAGATGCGGAGGGGGCTCCTCGATGATCTTGAGGAGGGCGTCGAAGGCCTGACGCGACAGGCGGTGAACCTCATCCAGAACGACGACCTTGTACTTACCCTTGACCGGTTTGTAGCGCAGGTTCTCGGTCAATTCGCGAACCTGCTCGACCTTGGAGTAGGTGGCGGCGTCGATCTCGAGGATGTCGAGGTTGGACTCGTTCAGAATCGACCGGCAGGTCTCGCACTCGTTGCACGGCGCATTCTCGAGCCCCTTCTCGCAGTTGAGCGCCTTGGCGAGAATCCGGGCGACGCTGGTCTTGCCGACCCCGCGAATACCCGAAAAGAGATAAGCCTGAGCAATCTTGCCGTCCTTGAGCGCATTGCGCAGGGCGGTCACGATCGGCTCCTGGCCGACGACCTCGTCGAAACTGGAGGGTCGCCACTTCCGGGCGAGGACTTGATAGGCCATGGTTATCGGGCGACAGGGGCCGACGAAGGGCTCAGACTGAACTGCGGCACTCGGTCGATGTGCCTTATCGCTGCTCCCTTCCGGGCCTGACGAGGTTCGGTACCCGACCAATGCACAGGGCCCGAACCCTTCGTCCGCCCCTGTCGAGGGAGATGCTACGTCGGGTGGTCGAGGGTTGCAAATGGGGGGGTACTACCGCAACCGAACGTCGGGCTGTACAATCCGCCCTCACCGGTTCGACCAAGGAACCGAAGGACCTGCGGAGAGGTGCCAGAGTGGTCGAATGGGACGGTCTCGAAAACCGTTGATCGTGCAAGCGGTCCGTGGGTTCGAATCCCACCCTCTCCGCCATTTGTGACGCTACTACGCGCTGCCTCTCTGGCGGCGATGTAGAGCAGCGCGCTCTCTCTTCCCCTCTCCCAGTCCTCCCGCGACAGGACTCCGAGGGGGTCCCGCGCGCAATCCAATCGCCCCCCCGGTAGCCAGGGGGTTTAGGTGACAAGGAAAGATAGGTGGGCTGGTGCAGGCTCTGTACGAGGGCGGGAGGTGGGGGGTGTTCGCCGGAACCAGCCCACCTATCTTTCCCTCACCGGCACTCTTGCCTACGACGTGGCGTCGGAGCATCGACCGCCATCGGTGTTCGGGCTGCAGCTTCGCGGGGCTCCGCGGGGGTCCCGTTCGCAATCTAGTCGCCCCCTGGCAACCAGGGGATGTAGGTGAGAAGGAAAGATGGGTGGGCTGGTGCAGGCTCTGTACGAGGGCGGGAGGTGGGGGGTGTTCGCCGGAACCAGCCCACCTATCTTTCCTTCCACCGGCACTCTTGCCTACGACGTGGTGTCGGAGCATCGACCGCATCACCGTTCGGGAAGCCGTTGCCGAGGCTCCAGAGGGTGCCCCTTCCTTCTGCAAGCGCGCGTCCGCAGATAACAGGATGGCGGAGAGGGAGGGATTCGTTTGGCTGTTCGCCAACGAGGCGAACTATGTTTCCGGTGCTTCGCGCAAGCGCTTCGCACAGAGGGTTCGAATCCCTCCTCGCGAGTGCCGGGGACGCTGGCAATCGATGAGCGGAGAGGATTAAGACCAAAAGAGGGGATGGCGGAGAGGGAGGGATTCGTTTGGCTGTTCGCCAAACGAGGCGAACGATGTTTTCCGGTGCTTCGCGCAAGCGCTTCGCACCGAGGGTTCGAATCCCTCCTCGCGAGTACCGGGGACGCTGGCAATCGACGAGCGGAGAGGATTAAGACCAAAAGAGGGGATGGCGGAGAGGGAGGGATTCGAACCCTCGGTAGGTTGCCCTACACACGATTTCCAGTCGTGCACCTTCGGCCACTCGGTCACCTCTCCGTAGATCTGGGAAAGAACTATCTGCTGCGCAGGGCGGCGAAGAAGGAGCGTAGCAAGTCGCCGCACTCCTGTTCCAGGACGCCGCTGTCGACCTGGAGGCGATGGTTCAGCCGGGAATCTCGAACGAGGTCCCCGAGGCTGTCGCAGTAGCCCGCCTTCGGGTCGGTAGCGCCGTAGACTAGTCGAGTTACCCTGCTGTTGACTAGTGCTCCGGCGCACATGGCGCAGGGCTCGAGGGTGACGTAGAGCGTGGTCTCGAGCAGGCGCCACCCCTCGGTCGCAGCCGTGGCTTCGGCCAGAGCGATCAGCTCGGCGTGAGCGAGCGGGTCACCGTCGAGCTCTCTCCGATTGAAGCCGCGCCCGATGATGTCGCCGTCGCGCACCACGACCGCGCCGACCGGAACTTCGCCGAGTTCCGCAGCCTGCCGCGCAAGGTCCAGGGCCTGCTGCATCCAGTGCCTGTCGGTGGCTTCCGATTCGCTCATGTTCTTCCTACTTTAAACGCCGTTTGACACTTGACCCCGCTATCGCCACCGGGTTAAGTTCAGGGGTCTTGCGGCCTGGCGAACTCTGCGGGTCGTTCCCAACAGCGTATCCGTTCTCATCAGTAGAACTTCCAGATAGGACACAAGTGCCGTGAAACGTACGTTTCAGCCAAACAACCGCCGCCGCGCCAAGAAGCATGGCTTCCGTGCGCGGATGCGGACCCGTCAGGGCCAAGCAATCCTCAAGCGTCGGCGTCGGAAAGGTCGCAAGCGCCTTTCGGCCTAGTCGATGACCGGCCTGCCGGCCGCCGAGCGCTGCGGCGAAACGCTCCCGAGAGAGGAGCGGATGCGGCGCCGGATCGAGTACCTCAGGTGTTACCGCGAGGGTCGTCGACGCCACGGGGATCTGATGATCCTCTACGCGGCCGACAATGAGTTGGAGCATCCTCGGCTTGGAATCACGGTCAGCCGCAAGGTTGGCAACTCTGTGGTCCGGCATCGCGTCAAGCGACGAATCCGCGAGATATACAGGCGATGGAGCGAGCGCAGCAAGCTGCCGGCCAAGGACTTCATGGTGCACATGAAGCCGGGTTCCGGGAGGTCGAACTTCTCGGATTTGAAGACCGAGACGAGGCGATTGCTCGCGACTTGGCTGCCGCGCGACCGCGCGGTTTCCTGACCCGCCTGCTCATCCGATGTCTCGTGCTCTACAAGCGATGGTTGTCGCCCCTGCTACCCCAGGCCTGCCGCTTCACTCCCTCCTGTTCGGAGTACGCGCGTCTGGCGGTCCTCAAGTTCGGACCCTGGCGCGGCGGATGGAAGGCCGTAGCTCGCGTGCTGCGCTGTAACCCGTTTCATCCCGGAGGCGTCGACCTGCCCTGAGGCGGGAAGAGGAGATCGTTCATGGAAACCCGTCGTTTGTTGGTTGCAGCCCTGGCGTCTATGGCCGTCCTGCTGCTGTGGCAGAAGTTCTTCCCGCCGCCGGAGCCGGTCGCCGCGCCGGAGTCCGAGGTCGTAGCGGAGGCGCCGACCGCGCCGGCCACGGAGGCACCGCCGCCGCGATCCGCGCGGGATGCCCCCGCCACCGAGAGCGCCGAGAGTGCGCCTGCAGAGGTAGGGGAAGTCGCGGAGGCAGTACCCGCGGTGGCGGCTCAGATGCACGAAGAGGTCACCCTCGAGACCGGGCTCGCACGAGCCGTCTGGAGCAACAGGGGTGCCCAACTGATCTCCTACGAGCTGAAAGACCATGGGGCCAAGGACGGGGGCAGTGTCGACATCGTTCGCCGCCGGACCGGCGGTCCCTATCCGTTCGGTCTGACTGACGGCAGCGGCGAGAGTCTGGCGCTGAATGAGGCGCTCTTTGTCGTCCAGCGCAGTGGCGATGGCGCAACGTTCAGGTACTCGGGGCCGGCCGGGAACGCCGAGAAGCGTGTCAGCCTGGGAGCCGACGGTCTGATGGAGGTCTCGGTCAAGGCTGACGGCGACTGGCGCCTGCAGGTCGGGCCGGGAATCCGCAACCCCGACGCGGAGGAGGCGAAGAGCCGCTTCGCGCGTCGCGCTGCGGTCTACAAGAGGGGCGACGACGTCGAGCGGATCGACGCTGTCGGCGCCGATGAGGGCGAGCTCGTCAGTGGCACGAGCCTCGACTGGATCGGCCTGCAGGATCAGTACTTCCTGGCCGCGGTGCTGCCGGAAGCCGGGGTACGGGAGGTTCTGGTCGAGCCGATGCTCTTCGAGTTGGACGAAGAGGGCGTCACGACGTTCCGCACTCGCCCTGAGGAGCTCGACGATATCGACGAGGAGACCGGCGAAGAGCTCAGGCTCCTGATCGAACCCGAGTACGACCGGATAGACCTGAGCGCCTACTTCGGCACGAAGAGGGTTCGGGTGCTCGAGGGGCTGCCTCGGGGGCTGGATGAGACGGTGGAGTTGGGGTTCTTCGGGATTCTGTCCCGTCCCCTGCTCATGGCGCTGAACTGGATCCACGACAACATCGTGAGCAACTACGGTTGGGCGATCATCCTGTTGACGGTTCTCCTGCGGATCGTGCTCTTCCCGTTGAACCACAAGAGCATCGCTTCGATGCAGAAGATGCAGAAGCTCGGCCCGAAACAGCAGGCGATCCGGGCGAAGTACCGCAGCAAGCTGAAGGACAAGAAGGGGCGGCCCAACTCCGAGGCTTCGGCGAAGATGAACCAGGAGATCATGGCTCTCTACAAGCAGGAGGGCGTCAACCCGGCTGCCGGGTGCCTGCCCATGCTCATGCAGATGCCGGTTCTCTTCGCCTTCTACAGCCTGCTCTCTGCCGCGGTCGAGTTGCGCGAGTCACCCTGGCTAGGCTGGGTTGACGACTTGGCTTCACCCGATCCCTACTATGTCCTGCCCATCGTCATGGGCGTCAGCATGCTGGTGCAGCAGAAAATGACTCCCACCCAAGGTGATCCGATGCAGCGTCGCATGATGATGCTGATGCCTATCGTCTTCACCTTTCTCTTTCTCGGATTTCCAGCGGGCATGGTGCTTTACTGGTTGACCAACAACCTGCTGGCAATCGCGCAGCAGATGGGCTACAAGCGCTGGCGCGCCGCAAAAGGCGAGGCCAGCTGAGCTCCTTGGAGGTTGGAATATGGCATTGAAACAGAAATTTTTCTCCGGGCCGACCCTGACTCAGGCGCTACTCGCCGCGGCCCGTCACCATCAGGTGAACCCTGATGATGTCGCCTACCGCGAGATGGATCGCAAGCAAGGCCTCAGAGCCTCGCGCGCGATCGTGATCGAGGTCGATCCCGACAATCCGACGGTGAAGGTTGCGGACGACGAGCCCACGGTGGCCGCCGTCGAGACCACGCATGAGGAGCCTGCCGCCGAGACACCGAGCGCACCGGCGGTCGAGGAGGCGCCCGAGGTTGTCGCCTCCGAAGAGCCCGAGCCCGAGGCCGAGCCCGAGCCGGCAGTCGAGGAGGCTTCGGCCCCCGTCCTGGAGGCGGTGGTCGAGGAAGTTCCCGCGCCCGAGGCGCCCGAGGCGGAGGCTGACGCCCCGTCCTGGTTGCCCCCTGCGCCGGTCGACGAGGGAGAGGAAGAGCCGCCTTCGTGGGTTGCACAGCCACCGTCGACCGACGAGGACGAGACGCTCGTCGCCCAGGATTCTCCGCTGCTCGAGGACGCCGTTGCGCCTGCTCCGGCCGCCGTCGAGGAGGAGGCTGCAGGGCCCGTCACCACGACCGGAGACTCTGCGCCGCCACGACGGGAGCCCGTCGTGATCGATGACGCGCTGCGTCAGGCGGTCTCAGAGGCCGTCGACGAGCTCGCTCACATCGCCAGCCTGAGGGTTCAGGTGACGACGGTCGAATCGTTCGAGGATGGGGTGAATGTCGAGATCGAGGGTCCCGACAGCGAACGGATGACAGCTCGAGGGGGCCGCGCGCTGCTCGCGATTCAGCATCTGCTGCCAAGGCTCCTGTTCGCGACGCTTGGGCGGGCGATTCACTGTCGGGTCGACAGTGATGGCTTCCACGAGTCGAGAGTCGAGCGCCTCCAGCAGTTGGCGTTGAAGGCTGCGGACAGGGTGCGAACCGGAGGTCGTTCCTGGCTTTTGGACCCGATGCCCCCGGACGAGCGGCGGCTGGTGCACATGGCGCTGGCGGACGAATCGGACGTCGAGACCGAGAGCGTGGGACGGGGTTTCCTGAAGCGGGTGCGAGTCGCTCAGGCCTGATCCGGAGCGTGTCGATAGGGCGCAAGCCTGAAAAGGGCTGCTAGAGCCCGTAACGCTCCTTCATCGCCTGGAAGCGGTTCCAGGCCTTGCCGTCCAGTTGAGGGCTGAGCCGCGCCTCGAGAAGAGGCACGATCTCCTCGCGCAGGACGGCGCCTCGCGCCATCCATTGGTAGTACGAGCGCCCGCCGTGGTGGTAAGGGCCGTAGAGCTTGGCGGCGGGGAATCGGTCTTCGAGCCAACCAAAGAGGGCTTCGTGGTCGGTGTGCATTCGTAGCGTGACGTGGGGCTGCTTCGCGTCGCCACCGAAATGCCCCTCGCCCACCAGGACGCCAACAAAGAAGCCGATTTCGAACTCAGATAGTTGTTTCACCGTCATGTTTCCCGTGGAACGGTTGTTGTTTCACCGTCAAGTTTCCCGTGAAACACCTCTGTGAGTCAACGGTCTGTAGTTCGGCTGCTAGCATCCCCGGCGAGGCATCGTATGGGCTCGCATCTACCAGATCTCACACTGGACGACTTCAGCTCCCGATTGGGTCGGTCAGCACCAGAGGCCGTTTCCGAAGAGGTTGTCCGTGCCCTGTGGGCTCATTACGGGGAGTTACGCCGTTGGAATCCTCGGCTCTCGCTGGTTGGGCCCGGGACGGCGGAAGAAGTCGTGGAGAGGCACTACGGGGAAGCTCTGGCGGCTCTCCCGTTGCTGGGGGATGCCCGGGCCCTACTCGATGTGGGTTCAGGAGGTGGCTTTCCGGGTCTCGTGCTCGCTGCGGCCCGGCCAGAGCTGGAAGTAACCCTTGTCGAGGCTCGGGAGCGCAAGTGGGCGTTCCTCCAAGCCGCGGCCAGGCGGGCGGAATTGTCGTGCAAATGCCTCAATGCTAGAGTCAGCGCCGCTTCTGCGATCACGCCTGTCGATGTCGTCACCTGGCGAGCGGTTCGTCTGCCCGGGGCGATCGTAGAGAAACTGGCGACAGCAACCCGGCGAATGCTGGTCTGGTGTGGGGTCGAAGAGCTCGACCCTCCAGCGGGTTGGGCCCGCGGGAGGGTTCTGGCTCTGGCGGGAAGCAGTGAACGACGAGTCGTCGAATGGGTGGCACCTGGAGTTGAGGCACACCGAGTTGAGGCACCGGGAGCGGAGAACTCTTGACTGTACTGGCGATAGCGAATCAGAAGGGTGGCGTCGGCAAGACGACCACCGCCATCAACCTGGCGGCGGCACTCGCGGCGCTGGAACGACGGGTGCTGCTGATCGATTGTGACCCACAGGGGAACGCGACCAGGGGGTTGGGCGGCAGCGCCGAAGGGGCCAATCTCTACCACGTGCTCACGGGCTCTGCATCGGTAGAGGACGCCGTGAGGTCCACTTCGATGTCGCACCTGGACCTCCTGCCGGCAGATCGGGACCTCGTCGGTGTCGAAGTCGAGTTCGTAGGCCAGCCCGAATGGCGGCAGATCTTCCGTCGCCGGATCGCAGGTTCGATCGACGCCTACGACCTGGTTCTCCTCGATTGTCCGCCGTCGCTTGGTCACCTGACCGTCGGAGCTCTGACGGCATCGGACGGTGTCATCGTGCCTCTCCAATGTGAGTACTTTGCCCTCGAGGGCATCAGCGAACTGGTCAAGACTGTGGGTCGAATCTCCAAGGCGGCCAATCCCGGCCTGGCGATTACCGGTATCCTGTTGACGATGTACGACGAGAGAACCAACCTCGCTCAGGATGTGGCTGAAGAGATCCGCCGGCACTTCGGCGGGAAGGTCTTCACGACCGTGGTGCCCCGGAACGTTCGATTGGCCGAGGCGCCCAGTCACGGGCAGGCGATTCTCGAGTACGACATCAAGAGCCGCGGCGCCGAGGCCTATCTGGCCCTCGCCCGCGAGTACCTGGAGAGGGCGGCCTGATGGCGCGTCGCAGGGGGCTCGGTCGCGGCCTGGACGCTCTCCTCGAGAGCGACGACCTGGGGCTGCGGAATCTGCCCGTCGGAGAGCTCAAGCCCAACCGGTATCAACCCAGGAGTCAGTTCGACGAGGCCAGTCTCGCGGACCTGACGGAGTCGATTCGCACCCAGGGCATCGTGCAGCCCCTTGTGGTCACGACGGCCGATCGGGGCTATCTGATTATTGCCGGAGAGCGGCGCTGGCGGGCGGCGCAGAGAGCCGGACTCGCCGAGGTCCCGGTCGTCGTTCGCGAAGTGGACGGGGATCAGCACCTCCTGGAACTCGCCCTGGTCGAGAACCTGCAGCGAGCCGATCTGAATCCGATCGAAGAGGCCGAGGCCTACTCGAGCCTGGGCCACAACTTCGGTCTGTCGCACGAAGAGATCGGCCAGCGAGTCGGCAAGAGTCGAACAGCGGTCTCCAATACGCTGCGCCTCCTGAAGCTGCCGCCTGAGATTCAGGACATGCTTCGTGACGGCCGCTTGACCGGGGGGCAGGCCCGCCCGTTGGCGGTGCTGCCGGGAGAGCAGGCACTGCGGCTCGCCGAGCGCGCCGAGCGAGATGGGCTGAGTGCCCGCAAGCTCGAGGAGTTGGCTGCGGGTGTGGGCAAGAAGCGCAAACCGGCTCACGAGGACCCGGACACTCGGGAAGCAGCACAGCGGCTCATGCGGCGGCTGCAGACGAAGGTCGAGATCAAGCGCCGCGGCAAGGGCGGCACGGTGGTACTCCACTTCCACGACGAAGAAGGGCTCATGCGCCTGTTCGATCTACTGAAAGGCTGAGGGGACGTTAGGCATGTTCAAAGACAACACACGAGGCGATCTCAACGGGTTTCTGGACGCCGGGAGCCATATCAACGGCGAGTTGCACTTCGAAGACACTTTCAGGGTGGACGGCAAGGTCACGGGCAAGGTGGTCTCCGAGGGCGACCTGGTCGTCGGCGAAGAGGGCGAGGTCGATGGCGAGATCGCGGTCGGGCGAGCCTTCATCTCCGGCATGGTCCGGGGAGCTATCAACGCTTCGGGGCGAGTCGAGCTCACTGCGGGAGCGAAAGTCTATGCGGAGATCGAGGCTCCGGTCCTGGTGATCGAAGAGGGCGGGTTCTTCGAGGGTACGAGTCGGATGAAGGCTCTCTCGAGCAAGGTACGGCGGCTACCTGTCGGCGGCGAACAACAGGGACCTTGACCCTGTAGTGAAATAGCCATAACAACTCAAACAAGTCGTTATGTAGGGTTGGCGCCCTCAGTCGATGTTCCCAGGGCCCTGGTCCGGGAGCTCGAGAGGTTCCGCCGGTCCAAGGAGGAGCTCGAGACCGAGGGGTAGAGTCTCTTCGAGGCCCAGGGTGTCGTACGAGGGTACGAAGGTCAGCGGGTGCCGCGCCAGGAAAGAAGTCTCGAACGCCGCGGTCAGCACGCGGCCGTCGAGATCCCGGGCGATCGGAAGTCCCAGTCCATAGAGCAGCGTCGGCATGATGTCCACGGCTTCGGTGTCCTGCAGTCTCTGGCCGGCCAGAACTCCTGGCCCGGACAGGAGAATCATGCCGTCCGGCCCCGTTTGGCTGGAGCCGGCCAGGCTCTGGCGGCCCGAGAGCGCAGTCAATCTGCGCCAGCCCCGAGGCTCTTGAAAGCCGTAGGCAGAGACGACAGCGATCATCACCTCGCCTGGGCCGCCTTTGCGAGCCACCAGCGACGCGAGAAGGCGATCGAGGTGACGGTAGTAGGCAATCAGTAGTCTGGAGGCCTCCTGTCGCTCGGGGTCCTGGGCGCCGTCGAACTGGACGCCGGCGAAACCGCCGTAGTACCGCCGTGAGACCTCGGCCAACCCCTCCAGGCGCAGAAAGAGAGCGTCGACATCGGCACTCTGATCGAGCAAGAACGTCGTTAATGATTCTCGCCAGACATCGTCTGCCATCGCTCTGAGAAACGGGTAGGAGAGAGGGTCACCCAGCGGTTCGAGCAACTCGGGGTCGATGCCCTCGGGTGTAACCCGGAAGAGGACACCACGCTCAGCCAGCTCCGCCGGCCTCGCTCGCGCGGCCAGAAGGCTTCCGTCGAAGTAGCGGTCGGCGAAGGCGAAGGCCACCTGCTGCTGAACGGGGTGCGCAGCCGGCCAGCCGACGACTCCGGCCGGAATGTCGAGACGACTCAGGATCTCCCACAACGTCGTCGTTCGCCGATGCGTCGCGTCAACCGGTCGGGCGCGAGCCCCGAAGAATCCCCACCAACGATAGCCGGGAGGCACCAGACGAAGTGTCTCGCCCGGACTGAGAACGCCGGCCGAGTAGATCTTCTCCGCGAGGATCTTGTGGTTGTATGGGAAGCGCCCGGTAGCCACCGTCGTCCAGAGCGCAGGCTCGACGATCGGTGTCATCGCCTCGATCCGGGCGGAGGCGCCTCGCTCGAGCAGCTGAGCGAAGAACGGCAGATGGCCCTGCTCGGCGAGAGGCAGCACCGCGTCGAGCGTCGCGCCTTCGAGAGCGATGACCCAGAGATCGGGTCGACTCTGGTAGGTGGTCTCGGAGGGTAGCGGAGCGATGGGAGGAGGCGGTTCGAAGGCCGAGCGCCTTTCGACCATGATGTAGAGGACGGCGACGGAGAGGATCGCCAGCAGGGCTCGACTACGTCGTCCGTACGGGCGTCCGTCGATGGTGTGAAGCAGGGCCGTCAGGAAAGCAGTCAGTGCCGCGGCCGAAAAGAGGATGGCGGCCTTGATCAGGCGGACATTGAGCCCGGGATGCAGGAAGTACGAGAAGACGGACGCGTGCCACCAGGAAGAGGTCGCTGCGAGAGCCAGAACGAGGGTGAGCGACCAGGGCAGCAGGGCCCTGGCCCTGGCGCCGGAGCGACCGGCCACGAGGAGAGAGAGGAAGGAGGTGACGACCGCGAACAGCGTGCCGTATACGCCGAGACCGCGGAGTACGGCAAACGGCGTGAGCTCCAACTCCGGGTTGAGGAAGAAGAGAAGGCCGGTAATGTAGGCCGCGAAGACGAGGCCTGGGAGGCCGCCGAGCAGCAAACTGATAACGTCCCCGCGCGGTGGAGGCGATGACTCGAGCGGCGGAGAATCGGGCTGGGGCTCGGTGGTTGCGTCGGTCGTCATGCGCCAAGCCTGTGCTCGAGCCCCTCGAAAGTCCTGATCGAAGTCTAGCAGCCTGAAACGTGGCCTACTCAGCTCTGCGATCGGCCCTCTTCTCGCTCGACGCCGAGCGTGCGCACGATTGGTCCACCCGGGTGCTGGCCCAGGCGCAGAAGAGCGCTCTTCTGCGACGCGCGTGGGCGCGCCGGTGGCGGGTGAAGGACGCTCGTCTGGAACAGGAGATCTTCGGGTGCCGGTTCCGGAATCCGGTCGGCATCGCCGCGGGCTTCGACAAGAACGCGACGCTGGTTCCGGCCCTGGCCGCCTTCGGGTTCGGCTCGGTAGAGATCGGCACCGTGACGCCGCGGCCGCAACCGGGCAATCCCCGGCCGAGGCTCTGGCGACACCCGAGCGAACGTAGCGTTCAGAACTGCCTCGGCTTCAACAGTCTCGGCATGGAGGAGGTGGCAGCACGTCTCGACGTCCTCGGGCAGGCTCCGGTCCCGGTCGGTGTGAATCTGGGCAAGAACAAAGCGACGCCCCGGGATCGCGCCGCCGAGGACTACGAGACTCTGCTCTCCCGCTTCGCCGCCAAGGCCAGCTACTTCGTGATCAATGTCTCCTCACCCAACACTCCCGGTTTGCGAGACCTCCAATCTCCAGACTTCCTCGCCTCCCTGTTGGCGACGGCCCGATCACTGACGAAAGCGCCCATCCTGGTCAAGATCGCGCCGGACATGAGCGATGGCGAGGCGATCGAACTCGCCGGAACGTCGGTCGATGCCGGGGCGGCCGGCATCATCGCGACCAACACGACGACCGACTACGCCCTTCTGCCGCAGGCCAGGCCGGTGGGTGGGCTCAGCGGCGCCGTGTTGCGAGAGCGATCATTCGCTCTCTTTAAAGCCCTGGGTCGAGAGCTCTTCGGGCGCACCGAGTTGATCAGCGTAGGCGGCGTCGACACAGCGGACGAGGCATACCGCAGGATCCGAGCGGGCGCCTCCCTGGTGCAGCTCTACTCGGCTCTGATATACGAAGGACCGGCATTGGCCGGCAGGATCAATCGGGGTCTTGTCGAGCTTCTGGATCGCGACGGGCTGACGCATCTCGGCCAGGCTCGAGGCGCCGATCTGGAAAGGGGCAGGCACGGATGACGAACGGTCGACTCGAGACGCTGGCTCTGGCCCTGGACACCCCGGACTGGAGCCGCTTCGTCAAACTCTGCGGGCTGTTCGGACCCCACGTCGGGGTGCTCAAGGTCGGGCTCGAGGCCTACACCAGGTGGGGCGCGCGGGCTGTCGAAGAGGCGCGGAGCCACGGCGCGGAGGTTTTCCTCGACCTCAAGCTTCACGACATCCCCAATACGGTGACCGGCGCGATCAAGGCGGTACGCGAGCTCGGTGTGGACTATCTGACGATCCATGCGGCCGGCGGGCCCGCCATGCTCAGGGCAGCTGCGAAAGCGGCGGATGACGACGTCAAGCTGCTGGCGGTGACGCTGCTGACCCACCTCGATCCACCGGCTCTCGAGGCTCTGGACATGCCTGGTGACGGGGCTCTCCGCGCACAGAAGTGGGCAGGGCTGGCCGCCGAGGCCGGATGCCACGGCGCCGTCTGCTCGGCGCACGAAGTTGCGACTCTGCGCAATATCCTGCCACCCCCGTTCACTCTCGTGACGCCGGGTATCCGCCTCGCGGTTCCGGTTGCGGACGATGACCAAGCCCGGGTCGCCGGACCTCGCGAGACCCTGGACCTGGGCTCCGACCTTCTGGTGGTGGGCCGACCGCTGACGCGGGCCGCCGATCCTCAGGCGGCGCTGAGCGAGTGGGCGCTGCAGCTCGCGGGTTGATCCGTCCCGAGACGGACCGGGGTGATCGATCCCGGCCGCTAGACGATGAACACCGGTAGGTTCACGTTGTGGTCGAATTCCCACTCGTATGTGAACAGGATGAGATCGACGGGCACCATGTAGCTGCACTTCATCACGATGCGTCCTCCGGCAATCGTGACCTTGATGTCCTTCTTGGTCACCGGCAGGATCAGCTGCTGGGATTTCTCGAAGATCGCCTTGCTCACGGCGGCGGCGGTCGTGCGCCGTCCGGCGAACTTCCCCTGCTCGATGATGAAGTCTTCCAGCTCGGCGCTGGCCACCTTGACCGGCACCATCTTGATCAGCACGATCGCGCCGAACCCGATGATGACCGCCCAGATGACGCATCCAACCAATCCTTCGCCCGCTTGTCGTCTCATTCTCATCGGCAATCCTCTGCTCATGGAAGTTGGATTCTAGCAGGGACTATCAGCGAACCGGCATCAGAGTCCGCTCCCAGCGTGTCTGGCTGACGAAGCCACGCGCCACACCGGCCAGCTGCCGGAGTTTGGCGCGATAACCCTGCCACTCGACAGGCTCGTGCTCGCTCTCGAAGGACCAGTAGACGAGCAGCGCCCGACCCCGGACGTAAACCTCCGGCACTGTCCCCCAGAAACGGGAGTCGTGCGAGTTGTCACGGTTGTCGCCGAGAAAGAAGTAGTGACCCTCAGGGACGGTGTAGGGTCCGAAATTGTCCCGCAGCCGATAGCCGTCCTCCAGGAACCGGCGCTGAGTCCCGGTGTAGGTGTGCGGGTCCGAGAAGTAGACGTAGCCTCCCTCGTCGACCAATCTGTCGTTGACCAGGGTCCGTTTGTCGACGATCTCGACCCGGTCGCCGGGAAGAGCGATACAACGCTTGATGAAGTCGCGCTCAGGGTCCTCCGGGTACTTGAAGACCACGACATCGCCGCGCTGGAGCTGCGTCACCGGCAGGAACTGACGCTCGAAATCTGTCGACGTCGGGCCGAAGGTGAACTTGTTGACGAGGATGTGATCGCCGACGAGGAGGTTCTGCTCCATCGAACCGCTGGGGATCTTGAACGCCTGGACGACGAAGGTCTTGGCGAAGAACGCGAAGAGCATCGCGATCAGCAGTGCCTCGAGGTTCTCGCGCATGGCGGAGCGACGGCGCATACCGATCAGATTCCGCTCACTGAATGACCGAGAATGTCCGGCGCCAGCGGGTCTTGGTGAGAAAACCGACCAGGGTCTGTCCGAAGAGCTTCAGGCGATGACCCAGCCCGCGCCACTTCCCGTCTGAAGTCTGTCCGCCGTAGGACCAGTAAATCAGGAAGGCCCGGCCCTTCACGTGGTTTCTGGGGACGAAGCCCCAGGTACGGGAGTCCCTCGATCGGTCGCGGTTGTCGCCCATGCAGAAGTAATGGCCCTCGGGAACCGTTTGCGGGCCGTAGTTGTCCCTGGCGTTGCGGATGGCGAGGTCGACGTGCTGGGTGTAGCTCGAATCCTCGACCGACTGACCATTGATGAACAGGTCCTTCGAGGCCATCTCGATCACGTCGCCCGGTAGGCCGATGCAACGTTTGACCATGTCCATCCGGGGATCTTCAGGAGACTTGAAGATCACGATGTCGCCTCGACGGACCTCGCGCGAAGGGAGCAGAGCCGACTCGAGGCCCCCCTCCGCCGGGCCATAGATGAACCGGTTGACGAAGAGGTGGTCTCCGACGAGCAGCGTTTCCTCCATCGAGGCGCTGGGGATGTAGAAAGTCTTGATGACGAAGGTGTTGGAGAAACCGAGGAATGCTCCGGCGATCAGCAGGGCCTCCAGGTACTCGCGGAACGTCGATGTCTTCTTCGCGCTCATTGGACCGCCTAACTTAGCAGGCTCGCGGCCGTTTCAGGCGTGTGAGTCAAGTGGTTTTGCAGCCGTCCAGATCACTTGACGACGAGGCCCAGGAGGCCGCCAGGGCCGCCAACTGGCGACTCGCGGGCATCGTCGCGCCGAGATCGCCGCTCGGGGGCCGAATCACTGGACCGACTGAAAACACCGACAACTACGGAAGACGGCCACAACCCGTTTGTTTTGAACAACTTAAGGTGGAGAGTTTCAATCGGCAGGGGTCTTGAACTACCAGACTCTCGAACCGAATACGAACTGGAGACGGGAGGTGCCGGTAGGTGGCAGAAACACGACACAGCGGTAGGCAATAAGGGGTCCGAAACGGACCCCGACCCTCGTCCAGGGGTAATCGATGTCGACCCTCCGGTCGGCAGATCGTCGCAACACCCAACAAGTGGCAACACCCAACAAGGAGATACAAATGAAGAACTTCCTACGATCCACCGTTCTCTGCGCCCTGGCCCTGGCCTTGGCAACTCTTCCCGCTCTCGCCGCCGGCGGAGTGGTCAACATCAACAGCGCCGAACTCGACGAGCTGATGCTGTTGCCGCGCGTCGGCCCGGCCGTCGCTCAGCGGATCATCGACTTCCGCGAAGAGAACGACGGGTTCAAGAGCGTCGAAGATCTTCTCCTCGTCCGAGGCATCGGCGACGCGACCTTCGAAGGCATGGCGCCGCACGTGGCGGTCAAGGGCGAGACGACCCTCACCGAGAAGGTGACGATTCCGCGCTCGACTCCGGAGGACGACTGAATCTAGGCCTGTGAGGTGGGGCGCCTGGCGCCCCACCTCTGGCCGCTCTGTCATGCGACAGTGTGGATTCCAACTCGTCCAGCTGATCGTGGCCCTCGCCGTCATGGCCGGCGCTCTGGTCGCGACCCTGCCGTCACTGTTGAACTGGAGCAGCGCCCACCGCCTTCGCCTGGCCGCGGCCGAGTTCGTCTCGGCCATGAGATCGGCCCGTCTGGCCGCGGTGTCGGGCGGCGTCAAGGTCGGGTTGAAGTTTCGCTCGCACGACGAGGGGCGAGTCACCTACACCCTGCACCGCGACGGTGACGGTGACGGTATCCGCTCGAGTGACATCGCTCGCGGGGTCGATCCTCAGATCGGACCGCGTCGGGAACTCCGGTTCGTCGGCGCTCGAGTGCGGCTCGGTTTTCCCCCTGGGGTCGAACCGAGCGACCCGGGAGATCCGAGCCGCCGCCTCGATCGCCTGGGCGACCCGATCCGATTCGGGCGCTCGGATATTGCGAGCTTCAACGCCCTGGGACGCTCGTCTCCCGGGACGCTCTATCTGACGGACAGTCGGCTGGGGTTGGTTGCCGTGCGGGTCCTGGCGGCCAGCGGGCGAGTTCGAGTCCTGGTCTACAACGCGACCGACGATCGCTGGCGGCCGGGCTGATACCGGCTCCAGGTCTAAGCGTTTCAGTTGCAGCGGAGGTCTCGATTGAGTAATGTCTGCCGCCGTGGGAGTTCTAGTTGTGGTGACGACAGTCGGCACCGAGGAGCAGGCCAATCTCGTGGCCGAGGAGCTCGTCGTGCGCCGGCACGCCTCATGCGTCAACATTCTGCGGGTCCAGCGCTCGGTGTATCGCTGGAAGGGCCGCGTCTTCGATGACAACGAACACCTGCTGATTGCCAAGACCACCGAAGAGGAGTACCCAGCGGTCGAGGCGGCTATCCAGGAACTGAGCAACTACGAGTTGCCCGAGATCCTGGGATTCAAGGTCAGCCAGGGCGAGGCCGAGTTTCTCAAGTGGATCGTGGGCAGTCTCGACAAGGACGCGGACTTCACCGACGAGGTCGAGCCGCGTTCACTCAGAGCCGAGATCTGAGACGACCCTGAGGCCGGCTCGGCCTGCGCCGCTCAGATGCGCGCCAGGGCTTGCTCGAGGTCCGCGATCAGGTCTTCGACGTTCTCGAGTCCGACCGAGACCCTGACGAGGCCGTCGACGATCCCGAGGCGCTGCCGCTGCTCGAAGGGCACCGCTGCGTGGGTCATTGTGGCAGGGTGGGAAATCAAAGTCTCAACGCCGCCGAGGCTCTCGGCGAGGCTGAGAACCTCGACGTTCTCGAGCAGAGTTCGAGCAGCCTCCAGGCTGCCGAGATCGAAGCTGATGAGCGCGCCAAAGCCGCTCGCCTGGCGCTTGTGCACCTCGTGGCCGGGGTGGGCCGGCAGGCCCGGGTAGAAGGTCTGCTTCACCGCCGCGTGTCCGTCGAGAAACGCCGCGATCGCCCGGCCGCTGGCTTCGTGCTTCTCCATCCGGACCTCGAGAGTCTTGATGCCCCGCAACGTCAGGTAGGCGTCGAAGGGACCGAGCACACCGCCGGCCGACTTGGAGACGAACGCGAACCACTCGCTGTCCTCCGGCCGGGTGGCCACGAGAATGCCACCCAGGGCATCGCTGTGGCCGTTGAGGAACTTGGTTGCCGAGTGCATGACGACGTCCGCGCCGTGCTCGAGCGGTCGCTGGAACCAGGGCGAGGCGAACGTGTTGTCGACGGCGAGAATCGCGTCGGCCTCATGAGCCAGCCGGGCAACCGCTGCGAGATCCGTGATCTCCATCATCGGGTTCGTCGGCGTTTCGACATAGACCATGCGGGTGCGGTCGGTCATCGCAGCCTCCACGGCGGCAAGGTCGGAGGTGTCGACCCAACTCGACTCGAGGCCGTAGCGATCCAGGACCTGTGTCAGGAGGCGGTAGGTCCCGCCGTAGACAGTGTGCGAGGCGACGACGTGATCGCCCGTTTTGAGCATCGTCATCAGAGTCGAGATCGCCGCCATTCCGGAGGCGAAGGCGTGACCGGAGATTCCGCCCTCCAGCGAGGCGACATTCTCCTCCAGAGCAGACCGCGTCGGGTTGGTGACGCGAGCGTACTCGTGGCCCTTGTGCTCTCCCAGGCCGTCCTGGACGTACGTCGAGGTGGCGTAGATCGGCACGTTGATCGCTCCGGTCGCTGGATCGGGATGCTGGCCGGCATGGATCGCCCGAGTGGAGAAACCGAGGTTCTTGGGATCGCCCTTCATACGCTTGACCTTTCTCGCGAGGCCGCTGGAAACCGGGGCTGGACGCCCCGTGCGGCGGCGGGATTGTAGCAGCGCCGAGCGCATGCAGCCACGCCACAGCCGGAGATGCAGGCTCAAGCTACACTTGGAGGGCGACCAACTCAGGAGACTCCGACGTGAGGGAAAACAGACTAGCGGCGTTCTCGCCGATCCGCTGGCGGGAAGACCATCTGGAATTGCTGGATCAGACCTTGCTGCCGCACAAGGAAGAGTGGCTCGAGTGCAGAGATGCGGAGCATGTCGCCGGAGCCATTCGCCGGCTGTCGGTGCGTGGGGCTCCGGCGATCGGTGTCGCTGCCGCATTCGGCCTGGTCGTGGGCCTGACCGGAGCCACAGACTTCGAACTCGACGAGCACTTCGAGAGTACGTTCGCTCTGCTTGCGGGAACGCGCCCGACGGCGGTCAACCTGCAGTGGGCGCTGGACAGGGGCCGCCGGGTCTACGATCGTCACCGGACCCGGGGCGTCGCGGCGGTTCGATCGGCGCTTCTCAACTGGGCGCGGGAGCTTCACGCCGCCGACATCGAGGCGAACCGGCGGATGGGGGACTTCGGGGCCGAACTCTTCGCGGAGGGCGACCGGGTGCTCACCCATTGCAACGCCGGCGCGTTGGCTACCGGAGGGTACGGAACCGCGATCGGGGTCATCCAGTCGTCCTGGGCGGCCGGCCGGCTGGCGATGGTGTGGGTGGATGAGACTCGGCCACTGCTCCAGGGTGCCCGGCTTACGGCCTGGGAGCTGGAGCAGGCGGCCATCCCTTACAAGCTGGTGACGGACAACAGCGTCGGGTCATTGATGAGCCGCGGGTTGGTCGACCGGGTGGTCGTGGGCGCCGATCGCATTGCTGCCAACGGTGATGTTGCCAACAAGATCGGGACCTACACCGTCGCCGTCCTGGCGGATCGGCACGACGTTCCTTTCTATGTGGCGGCACCCCTGTCGACGATCGATCGGGCGACACCGACAGGTGCCGGGATTCCGATCGAAGAGCGGGAGAGCTTCGAAGTGACGCAGGTGTTCGGAGTCGACGTAGCGCCGGGCGAGACTCAGGCGGCGAACATCGCATTCGACGTCACGCCGGCCGAACTGGTGGCGGCGATCATCACCGATGTCGGCGTCTTGAAGCCTCCTTTCGGCGACACGATTGCCGCGGCCTTCGACGGTAACCGTTGAGTCCCGCCAAGGTCGGTCGAAGGGTTCTGGCGAGGAGTTGTACGACATAGAGGCAGACCCCATCGAGCAGGTCAACCTGGCGCCCTGACCCGAAGCGGCAGACCTTCTCGTCGAACTGAGAGAAGGGATGAAGCACTGGGTGCTCGAGACCGCCGGCCTGGCTGGCGATGCGGGGGCGATGAACTCGCGGTAGGCTCGCGCCATGAATCGACGCGTGCTGGCGGTCGACTGGTCCGGGGCACTCAAGGCCGACCGCGACAAGATCTGGCTCTGCGAGGTCGCAGGCGGCGAAGTGATCCGACTGGAGAACGGTCGATCGCGCGAAGAGTTGATCGATCACCTCATCGAAGAGGCTGCCCGCGAGCCACGACTCGTGGTCGGTCTTGACTTCGCCTTCTCGTTTCCGGCCCAGTTCCTACACAAGCGGGCTCACCGCGAGGTGGCGACAGTCTGGGACGAGGCCGCCCGCTTCGGCGAGCGCTGGCTCGAGCACTGTCCGTTCCCGTTCTGGGGCAAGCCAGGCAAGAAGCGCCCGACGCTGGGAGAAGCGATGTTTCGCGAGACGGAGATGGCGGTTGCCGAAGAATCAGGCTTCCGGCCCTTCTCCACTTTCCAGATAGGCGGCGCCGGAGCGGTGGGCGTCGGCAGTGTGCGAGGCATGCCCGGCCTCTCCAGGTTGCGAGCAGCCGGCTTTTCCATCTGGCCCTTCGATCCTCCTGGAGACTCTCTGGTCGTAGAGATCTGGCCTCGACTCTTCATGGGCAACGTGCGCAAGTCGAACCGTGGCGACCGAGCGCGGCATCTGAGCGAGCGCTACCTGCAGATCGAGGACGGGGCCTTCGCCTCGGCCGAGGGGAGCGACGACGCCTTCGATGCTCTCGTCTCGGCGTTGGAGATGGACCGCCATGTCGAAGACTTCGAGAGACTGGTTCCGACTCGTGCCGCTTCTACAGCACTCGAAGGGGAGATCTGGCGGCCTAGCCGTAGATGACGCGTTCGCAGCGCCCCCCGCAATAGAGCTGAATCGCGGCGAAGAGGTCGTCCAGGGCCGCTTCCAGCTCCGACCGCGAGGTCGGGGGTAGCGACTCGACAACGAGGATCGCATCGCGCGTGTCGCCCTTGAGGCAGGTGCGGGCCGCTTCGCGCCAGTTCCAACGCCGGCAGACAGCCCCCTTGTCGTCGGCGTAGATGACTTCCCCGAACAGCGGGGCGGCGGCTACGGGGCGTCCGAGCAGTTCGACTTCGGGCTCGTTCTCTCCCGCGAAGCGCAGTTGCAGCTGTCCCTCCAGCGCCGCTAGGTCCTCGCCCCCAACCGGCAGAGCGTGGCGCATGGAGACGACGTTGTAGAGGTTGACCAGGGGGTTGATCGATGGCATGTCTCCCCCCTTGAGCACGCGGCGCGCGATAGCCTCGATCGAGGAGGGGTACTTCTTGGGCTTGGCACCAAAGGCCCGGTAGGCGTCCCGCCACGGGGCAATGCGCTCGTGTTCGACGAGGACGCTGCCCGCCAGACGCCCGCGCAGCTCGAGCTCGGCGCTGCGAAGCTCGCCCGCCAGGTCGGGGCGCTCCCCCGTGTTGTCGAGGCCGGAGGCGACGACCGTGCCGATGAGGACGCCGGGATAGCGCTCGAAGACCTCATCGGCGACGTGGAGCATGCATCGAGCCTACTCGACGCAAGGAGCTTATGCGTGAGCAACTGTTGTTCGATGAGGCGACAACGATAAGAATTGCGCGATCCGCCAATTGAAATCCGGGCGTTGGTGCTGCCGTCGCCTTAAAGGGGAGAGATTCAAGATGCGCACAACCCTCCAGAAGGCTCTGCTGCCGGCTACCCTCTTGATGTTCGTGAGCGCCTGCGATCGAGGTGGTGAGACAGGGCAGCTTCCAATCGCACTGATCAACAGCTTCGACGCGGGCCAGCTCGAATCTCCCTTCCAGCCGGTTCCGGTCGAGCCGACCTTCTGGCGCCCCGGGGACGAGTCGTCCGCGTTGCAGTTGGAGGGGGCCTTCGGGATGGAGGGCGAGGTCGTCGATGGCGCCTGGCGCGGAGTCCAACAGTCGCCGACCGGAGTGATCGTCCTGGCGAGCGAGTCGCCGCTGGGTGTCGGTGACCAGGTCTACGCCATCGAAGTCGAGATGCGAGTCTCCGAGGGCGAGAACATGGCACTGGCGCCGCTTGGCGAAGAGGGCCCTCCCTCTCCCGCCTTCTCGGCTCCCGAGGGTCCGCCACTCGCCTTCTCCCTGGCCGTCGCCGCCTCCGAAGAGGTGAAGACCTACAGGCTGGATCTCGCGCGAGCCTTCGGGTTGGGCCCGGCGGCCACCCGGGATGTCCGCAGGGTCTTGCTGCGACCGAGTGATGTGGCCGGCGCCGAGGTGACGATCGAGTCTGTTCGTCTCGTCTTTCGCACCGAGCATCTGGGCTCGTTGGAATCGGGGGTCGGCTGGCACGGGCTAGGCGAGATCTGGCGCGAGACCCTGATCACTCGTTCCGGAGAATCGGCTCGGTTCCCGGTCGACATCCCGAGCGATGCGTGGCTCGATCTCACGGTCGGCACGCTGGAGAATCAACCGGTGCGGTTCGAGGTGGACCTGGAGAGCGCCGGTGAGCCGCCGGTCACCCTGATTCGCCGGACCGTGACGACGGCAGAGCGTTGGGAGGATGAGCCGACGGACCTGTCGGCGTGGGCCGGCCGATCTGTCGATCTGGTGCTGCGCGCCGCGAGCCCGGTCGATGGAGCGATCGCCTTCTGGGGGCATCCGACGATCCGGCAGCGAAACTCCGGTGCGGCGGCCGCGGACTCGGGAGTGCCCCAGGGGGTCATTCTGATCGTCGGAGACACCCTGCGTCGGGACCACATGAGCCTGTACGGATACGACCGGGAGACGACGCCCGAGCTGTCTCGCCTCGCGGCCGAGGGCGTGAGGTTCGACAACGCGATTGCGCAGGGGACATGGACGAAGATCTCGGTGCCGTCGATCCTCACCTCTCTCCACCCCACCTCGCATGGGCTGAAGATATTCACCGATCGCCTGCCGGCGAGCGTGACGACGATGGCGGAGATGTTCCGCAACGCCGGTTACGCAACGATGCAGACGTCATCAGTGCCTTTCAGCGGCCAGTTGAGCAATCTGCAGCAAGGCGTCGAGGTGTTGCACGAAGCGGCATCGATCAAGCTGCCCGAGGGCCTCAGCGACTCCAAGACCTCCCGCGCGCTGTCCGACCGAGTCCTCGACTGGGTCGAGATCCATCGGGATGTCCCATTCTTCGCCGTGATCCATGCCTTCGACCCGCATAGTCCGTACGAGCCGGCGGCGCCATACAACGACTGGTGGACCGAAGCAGGAGACCGGGAGCGACACAAGGCAGACGAGGAGAAGGTCCAGCCCTTCATCGAGCTTCCCGCGATGAAGCAGTTCATCATGCCGACAGCAGAAGAGATGGCGGCCGCAGAAGTCGACACCGAGGAGTACCTCCGACGAGAGAAGGGCTGGTATGACGGATCGATCCGCGGGCTCGATGCCGAGATTGGGCGATTGACCGACCGGTTGGAGCATCTCGGCCTGAGCGATCGAGTCGTCGTCGCATTTACCGCCGACCACGGAGAGGAACTACTGGATCACGGGCGCCACTGGCACGGCCTGACGGTGTACGGCGAGGCGACCGACGTGCCGCTCGTGCTCTGGGGTCCTGGATTCCTCCCCGGGGGAACGGTCGCAACCGAGACGGTGCAATTGCTCGACATCCTCCCCACGCTGGCCGACCTGGCGGGCCTCCCGGCACCGGAGCAGACTCAAGGGCAGAGCCTGCTGCCCCTCGTCGGGAGAGACGATGCTGCGGGTGCGGGTCCATGGCAACAGCGTCCAGCAATCTCGGAGACCCATCTGATCCGTACTGGTGGGCTGCCCGCCCTGGGTGATCTTCCGGAGTCGCAGTACGCCTTCTCCGAGGGCCGGTGGAAGTTGATCGAGAGCGTCGATCCACCGGAGGGCTGGCCTCAGATCCAGCTCTTCGATCGGGAGGCCGACCCTCTCGACCAGAACGATCTAGCCGCCGACAACCCGGAGATCGTCGCGGAGCTGACCGAGAAGCTGGCCGCCTGGAGGAAGTGGGCACAGGAGCGCATGCTCGAAGCCGACTCGGTAGACGACCTGTCGGCTGAGGAACTGTCTCGGTTGCGCAGCCTGGGCTACATCTAGAACTCTACGGCAGGCCGATGGCGGTGCCAGGGCTCAACATCGAGCGCTGTCGTCAGACCAGTTCGTCTGCCTTGGCGGCCCAGATGAAGTCGGCATCGGCCAGACCGTCGATCTTGTGAGTCCACAAGGTGATCTGAACCCTGCCCCACCCGAGACAGATGTCCGGGTGGTGGTTGATCTCCTCTGCGAGAGCGCCCACCCGGTTGGTGAAGGCAAGCGCCTGGACAAAGTCGGCGAAGCGATAGGTCTTCTCCAGGTGATGCTCATCGACAACCTGCCAGTCGTTGCCGAGGAGCTCATGCCAACCGTTGAGCTCATCGCCGCTCAGAGGGTCGATTCCCCCACGGCAGGGGATGCACTCTCGGGAAGCCAGGTCACTCATGGGTATCTCCTGTGGTCATCTCGCGGCGGCCTTCTCGGCCAGACGTGCCACCAGGGCGCGCATTGCGGCCTGAGTCTCGTCGCTGAACCAGCGGTCGGTCAACTCTGACTCCTCCACCGAGTTGTCATCGAGGAACGCGACGAGGTCGGCTCGCATCAGGCTCCGAGTGTCGAGCATCGCCTTGCGCGGCAACGCGAGTAGACCGCTCATCGCTTGGAGCGCGCGCGGAACGACCTCCTCCACGGGTGCGACTTCGTCCACCCATCCGAGACGGAGCGCTTCGTCGGCCTGGACCAGAGCACCCGAGACGGCGAGTCGCTCGGCCTGACGGACGCCGACGAGGCGGGCCAGCGGGCCGTAGATCGCCTCGGTCAGCGTCAACCCGACTTGGACCTCGTTGAGTCCGATTCGGAAGCTGCCCTCGGCCATGACTCGGTAGTCGCAGAAGAGAGTCAACACCGCGCCGCCCGCGGGGCTATGGCCGGTGATCGCAGCAGCCACCGGGACGTTGGAGCGCGCTATGGCGTTCATCACCTTGAAGAGACTGCGCCAGAGGCCGTCGATACCGTCGCGATCGAGGCCGAGAAGCTCAGGGACATCGAGTCCCCCCGAGAAGATCCCGGCTCGGCCGGAGAGAAAGACCGCCCCGTGGCCCTCGTCCGCCGCGCCGTCGATGGCGTCCGCCAACTCGGTCAACAGTGCCTGGTTCAAGGCGTTGGCCGGCGGCCGGTCGAGGTTGAGCTCCAGGATCGCGTCATGCTCGATTCGTTTCAGCATTGAGTCTCTCCGCACAGAGAAAACGACCGCCTGAAAAAGCAGGCGGCCGTGAACTGTATGGCTCCCCGGGAGGGACTTGAACCCCCGACAAATCGGTTAACAGCCGATCGCTCTACCAACTGAGCTACCGAGGAAGATTCGCGGCTACCGCCGCATTTGGGAACGCAATCCTAGGGTTGCGGTCCATGAACTGTCAACAGCCGCCGAATTCGAGGCGACCAACCTAAAGCGTGGTGTCCAGAAAGGGCTTGAGCTGAGACGCGCGGCTCGGATGTCTGAGCTTGCGCAGAGCCTTGGACTCGATCTGCCGAATACGTTCGCGCGTGACGTTGAACGACCGGCCGACCTCTTCGAGAGTGTGCTCCGAACCCTCGCCGACGCCGAAGCGCATTCTCAGTACCGCCTCCTCACGAGGCGTCAACGACTTGAGGACCCGCACCGTCTGCTCGCGCAGGTTGTTGCCGATCACCGACTCGACCGGCGACTCGGCGTTCTTGTCCTCGATGAAGTCGCCGAGATGAGAATCCTCTTCCTCGCCGATCGGAGTCTCGAGAGAAATCGGCTCCTGCGCGATCTTCATGATCTTGCGGACCTTCGAGGCGGACAGGTCCATGCGGGCGCCGATCTCGGCTGCCGTCGGCTCACGGCCGAGCTCCTGGACCAGCGAGCGACTCGTTCTCGTGAGCTTGTTGATCGTCTCTATCATGTGGACGGGGATACGGATCGTCCTCGCCTGATCTGCGATCGCACGGGTGATCGCCTGGCGAATCCACCAGGTGGCGTAGGTCGAGAACTTGTAGCCACGCCGATACTCGAACTTCTCGACCGCCTTCATCAGGCCGATGTTCCCCTCCTGGATCAGGTCGAGGAACTGCAGCCCGCGGTTGGTGTACTTCTTGGCGATCGAGACCACGAGTCGCAGGTTGGCGACGATCAGCTCCTGCTTCGCGCGTTCACACAGCGCCTCGCCGCGGCGGATCTTGCCGATCGTGCCGGAGATCTGCTCGTGCGAGGTGCCGTAGCGCTCCTCGATCTCGCGAACCTGCTTGCGATACTTGTTGATGCGCCGACGATGGAGCGTCTGGAGTTCCTTGTTGGTCTCCGCCTTGAGCGCTCTCTTCGCCCGCTCGATGTCGCGGTTGAGCCGCGAGTACTGACGGTCGAGCTCCTTGAGGAAGCCGATCAGGCGATCTCGGGCATGCACCGACAGATCGATCGTCCGGATGTCCTTGGCGATCTTGGCGACGAGGCGATCGACTTCGCGCTCCATCTCCGCCCACTTGTCGCCACCTTCCTTGTACCGGGCCTGGCGCTTGCGCAACCCCTGGATCTTCTTGTCGTTGTCGCGAATCTTCTTGAAGATCTTGAGGTGACCTTTGATCCGGTCGGTGGCACGCGGGTCCAGCTCCTCGGTCAGAGCTTCGCTGAGCAGCGACGCGCCGGACTGCAGGCTCTCGTTGAGCCGGAGAAGCTCCTGGAGGACCACGGGGTTCTCGCACAGAGCCTCGTAGATCAACCACTCACCCTGCTCGATGCGCTGGGCGATCTCGACCTCACCCTCGCGGTCGAGCAAGGGTACGGTGCCCATCTCGCGCAGGTACATGCGAACCGGGTCGTTGGTCTTCTCCTGTTCGCTGATCGCGAACTCCGGAGTCTGGTCTACCTTGTCGAACGAGAGGGTGATGGCATCGCTGTCATCACGATTTTGATAGCGGTCGGGCCGGTCGATGACCTCGATGCCCAGCTCTCCGAATCGGGTGTAGACCTGATCGACCTCTTCCGTGGCCGCCGTAATCTCGTCCGGCAGGAGGTCGTAGATCTCGTCATACAGCAGGTAGCCCTTCCCTTTGCCCAGCTCGACGAGCTGACGAACGGAAGGAACACGCTCTTCAATAGGCGCAGCAGCATTGACAACCACGTTCTTGGAACTCCTTTTTGTACTTTTGGGCAGAACGCGGTCGCTAGTGGCGTGGGTGGAGGGCGCGGCTCAGGGTTGCCTTTTCTTGCAACAGGGACTCGACTTTCGAAGTCTCCCCCTGCTGCTCGGCTTCGGCGATTTCCGCCGTCAATTCCCGCGCTCGTTGACGCTGCCAACGACGACGCAACTTCACCAGGGCAGCGGAGACGTCACCGCCCCCCGGAGTAGCCGGCGATTGTAGCTCATCCTGAACCAGCCGCGCAACCGTGGCGGAACTGCCGCCCAGAGCTTCGATCAATTCCTTCGGCGAGGGCGGTTTCCCCGCTTCCGCTCCGGCCAGCCAGGCTTCGTAGATCGCGCGGTACTCCTTGTCGAAGAAGACGGCCGGTTCGGGAGGCTCGTCCCCTTCCGGAAGACTGGTGCCGAGAAGGAGCATACTCAGGACCTTCTCCTCTTCGGTCTGGACGACAGAGCTTCGCCGGAGTTCGGGCTCCTCGGAGGGGGCCTGCTGTCGCGGTGCCCCGAGGCGGCGCCACAACAGGTCGACGGGAACACCCAGCTTGTCGGCGGCCTGACGAGCGTAGCCGTAGCGCAGTACACCGTCCTTGATCGGCTTGAGCAAGTCGGTGATCTCGCCGGCGGCATTCGCCTGGCGCCGGGGCTCCGTCGCCACATCGGCCGGGGCGAGACGGGCGAACTCGAGAACGACGGCGTCGGGGGCGTCTTCGACGGCCTTGCGAAGGGCCTCGGGTCCCTTCTCGTGGCGCAGGGAGTCCGGGTCGTGACCTGCTCCGAATGCGGGACGGCGGACGCTGAGGTCCTCGGCCAGCAGCAAAGGCAAGATCCTGCGCGCTGCGCGCTCCCCCGCCTCGTCGCCGTCGTAGCCGATGTAGACCTCCTCGGTGTAGCGGGCGAGCATTCTCGCCTGCCGCTCGGTGAGAGCGGTGCCCATGCTGGCGACAACCCAGTCGATGCCCGAAGCGACAGCCCCGAGGAGGTCGAAGTAGCCCTCGACGAGAAGGGCTCTGCCCCCATCCCGAAGGGCCTTCTTGCTCTGGTCCATGCCGTAGAGGATCGACCCCTTGTGGAAGCTGTCGGTCTCGGCCGTGTTGATGTACTTGGCCTTGTCGTCCACCAGGGTGCGGCCGCCAAAGCCGAGGAGGCGCCCGGAGACGCTGCGAATCGGAAACATCAAGCGGCCGCGGAACCGGTCGTAGGGTTTGCCGGATTTCTGGGATCGGCCGACGAGGCCTGCAGCGATCAGGGTGGCGAGCGGTACCTTCCCCTCGAGTGTCTTGAGCAGCGTTTCCCAGTCGTCGGGGGCGTAACCGAGGCCGAATCGCTCGATCAGCTCCGGCTCGAATCCACGGTCGGCAAGGTACTGGCGCGGTCCGGCGGCTGCCGCCAGGGAGGCGACGAAGAATCCTTGAGCCGCTTCGAGCGCCGCGTCAATATCCGGCCCCTCCTTGCCGCCCCGGCGCCCGGCCTTGCGGGTCGGCACAGGGATACCGTAGCGCCTCGCCAGGGCTTCGATAGCCGCCGGGAAATCGTCTCCCGACAGCTTCATGTAGAGGTCGATGGCGTCGCCGCCCTGGCCGCATCCGAAACAGTAGTAGAGACCCTGCACCGGCTCGATGCTGAACGAGGGGGTCTTCTCCTTGTGCAGCGGGCAGGTCGCCTTGTAGCGCTGGCCTGCCTTCTGCAGCCGGGTGTGCTCGCCGGCGATATCGACGATCGAAATGGAGTCCCGGACCGCCTGTACGAACTGCGGATTGAGGTCTACGTTACCCAGTGCCATTGGAGGACCGGGAGCCTATCAGCGATCTATTCGCTTCCGCCCACCGCGATGACGTGATCGAGAGCTTCCTCGGCCTGGCCGACGATTTCGGGGTCGGTGCCCTCCGCCGCGATGTGCTTGAGCAGATCGGTTGCGCCGCGGTAGTCGCCGCCCTCGAGAAGACTGAGGGCACCGTTGTAGGTGTCGGCCCAGTAGTTGCGCTCGATCACCTGGCGCAGGTGTTCGATTTGGCCATCCAGCTGCACCTGGAGCAGCGGCTCCGGCGCCTTGCCGTAGAGGGATTCGAGGCCCGCCAACAGCTCCGGATAGTGCTCGGGCGAGTCATAGGAACGAATCAGGTATTGGAACTCGGCGTTAAAGAGCGCGAGTTCGGCGTCGGCGAGGTTGCGGGGGCTGGCGCGCACGGCGGGCCGATGCAACCAGTCGTACACGCGTCGGGCACGCTCGACGTCGCCGGCCTGCGCGACAAGAGCCAGGTGGGTGGAGAGGATGCCCGGATTGCGCGGCAGCAGGCGGACGGCGCGAGCCGAGACCTCGAGACCCTCACCCGGGTCGTCATCCCAGAAGAAAGTGGTGCCGTATCCGGCAAGGGCGGGAGCGAACGTCGGCTCGCGAGCGATGGCTTGCCCGAAACTGTGCCGAGCCTGTTCGACGAGCCCGATCTGCTCCTTGTCGAGAGCGGCCGCGCCGGTCAGACCGGTCTGAACTCGCTGCATCAGCGCGAGGCCGTGAAGGTCGAGGTTGGCGACGTCGGACGGCGAGTGACGCAGTGCTTCGGCAAACCAGGCAGAGGCCTGGGAGTAGTCGCCCCGGCGTAGATCGAGCTCACCGAGTCCGCGCAGGGCCGTCGCGCTGGTGGGGTCGAGATTGAGAGCTCGAGAGAACGTGCGTGACAGATCGTCGAGGTCTGATCGTCCACCGGCAAGTTGCAGCAGGCCCAGCCGGGCGCGCGCTTCGGCCTCTTCGAGAGTCCTGGGGGCATCGATGTTCTCGGCGAAGGGCTCCTTGCTGGGGGTGCGGAGAAACTCGAAGACCGCGCGACCGATGTAGTGCTCCAGGTCGAGGCGCAGGCCCACCGTCGAGGTGCCGAAAGCGCCGGCGTAGGCCTCCTCGGTCTCCTGGCCCTCGCGTAGGCGGTCGAGGAAGTCGTCGACCTCGACGTTGAACTCGTGCTGGCCGACGAGGAGATAGTGGACGAATGCCCAGCTCTGGGCATAGAAGACGCCTCTTCGGCGCTGCTCCGTGTACTCCTGGGAGTCCCGCGTCACGGCGAAGAGCTCCTCGAACGAGATCGGTCGATTGCGGCGCAGGAACTGAACGTGCCGCTCGAGAGGTCGCCCGACCTCGAGGGTCTCCCCAGCCAGCCGGACATTCGAGTAGAACTCAGCCAGGCCTTCGTTGAGCCACAATGGGATCGCCGGCGTGCTGTTCTCGACGACGAAGTGAACGTACTCGTGGTACGCGACTTCCGTACCGACGGCCGAGGAGGTATCGATGGCGATGAAGTTCGCCTGCCGGCTGTTGACGAACCAGCCAACGTTGGTCTCTCCCAGGCTGTACTCGGCGAAGCCTTCGCTGCTGTCGAATAGGTAGACCTGGGTCGGCAGCGGGCTGACGACAGCCCCATGGCCCAGCGTTCGGGCGACGAAGGCGCGGAACGTCTCGAGCTCAGCGGCGTATCGTCGGGTCGTCTCGTCGTCGGTGTTGCTGAAGAAGGTGAAGGCCGGCGTATCCAACCGGCTCCAAGCGACGTCACCGCGGGCCGTCAGAGGCGCGGTTGCAGCGAGCGCCAGCAACGCCAGGGCGACGAGTCGCCTGGCCACCCGGACCCGGCGATAGAGCGTGAGACCGACCATGAGGAGTGATTTCTATCAAACAGGAGCTTCAAGTTCCTGTCTAACTGCACTCAACAAAGGGAAAACCGCTCCCCTTCCCGCTACCGACTCAGGCTTCCAGAGCGACCACGGTGGCACCGTCGCCGCCCTCACCCTCGCCTCCGGGCCTATGGCTGACGACGGCGAGATGGACGTCGAGATGCTGACGCACGGCATCGCGCAGCCTTCCGGTTCCATGGCCGTGGACCACGCGCACCTCGCGTGCCCCACCCATCAGAGCCTGGTCGAGATAACGGTCCAGCTTGCGCAGCGCCTCCTCCACCCGAAGACCGAGGAGCTTGAGTTCTGCGGCGACGTCCGGCTGTGCCGGTCGACGCTCTGTGGGTCTTGACTGTGCGACCTTCAGCGTCGAGGGGGTGGCGGCGACACCGACCAGTTCGTTCTCGCGGCAGCGCATGCGCTTGCCAGCGACGCTGACCTCGGCACGACCACGGTTGAGTTTCTCCAGTCGTCCTTCCCAACCCAGTCCCCGGTGGCGAACCTGTCCGCCGACATGGATCGGGCCAGATGCGGTTTCGGGCTCGGCTTCGGAAGTGATGTCGACGGGAGCGTCTTCTAGGATCTCCGCCGCGACCTGCGCCACGACGCCCTTGCGCCGACCGGCCGCGAGCTCCTGGCGGATCTGTTCTTCAGCGGTGCGCAGGCGCTGCCTGACTCGGCGTTCGAAATCATTCAACTCTGACTTGAGCCGTCGGGCGACCTTGCGGCGCTCGGCCAGCAGTTCGTCGCGTTCGGTCTCGGCCGCCGTTCGGGCGGCCGCGAGAGATCGCTGCTCGCTCGTCGCACGGTCGAGTTCACGGGCGAGCCTTTTTCGGGTTTCTTCGAGCTCCTCGAGCAGGCGTTGCAAGCTGCGCTGTTCCGGGTCGAGGGTGGCACTTGCCCGCTCCAACCAGGCCGATGGCAGCCCCAGGCGCTGCGCCAGGGCGAGCGCCTCACTGGCTCCCGGAGCGCCCGGGAGCAACCTGTAGGTGGGTCGCGCGGAGTCGGGGTCGAACTCCATCGCCGCACAGGCGGCACCCGACGACTCGAGGGCGAGCGCTGCAAGGCGCGTGAGATGCGTCGTCACCAGGGTGAGGGCTCCGCCCCGCAGCAGCTCTTCGAGCAGCGCCGTGGCCAGCGCCGAGCCCTCGTCCGGGTCGGTCCCCGACCCGAGCTCGTCAAGCAGCACCAGCGAACCCGGACCCGCGGCCTCCCAGGCCTCCTGGAGCCTGAGGAGGCGGGCGCTGAACGTCGAGCGTTCGTTGAGGAGGTCCTGTTCGTCTCCAACCGTGGCGACGAGACGATGGGTCCGTGGCAGGCGCGTGCCCTTGGCGCAGGGCACAGGCAGGGCGCTCTGGCTGGCCAATGTCAGCAGCCCGGCGGTCTTGAGGGCTACGGTCTTGCCACCCGCGTTGGGGCCGGTGATGACCAGCAGGCGCGTCGCCTCGTCGAGTTCGAGATCGAGGGGCACCATGGCGTCACGATGACCTGCGTTGCCGAGAGCCCGCTTCCGGAGGTCGGCGAGCGAGGGCTCGAGCAACGGGTGACGCGCTTCGCACAGCCTCAGTTCGCCCTCTGCCGCGATGTCCGCCAGCCGGGCGCCGCTGAGGTCAGCGAACGCCGCGACCGCCTGGAGCAGATCGAGATCGCCGACCCTGCCGGCGGCGACGAGAACCGCCGGTGTGACCTGGCGCAGGCCGTCGATGAGCTCGGCCATCAGGCGCGCACGTTCAGCCGTCTCGTCGTCGATGGCGGTGCGCAGCCGGTTGTTGCCGCTGACCGCCTCGATCGGCTCGAAGTAGAAGCTCCTGCCGCTGCCCGAACGTCCGTGAACCAGGCCGTCGAGCTGCCCGCGAGCGCCGCTCTTGAGCATCAGCACCAGTCGGCCTTCGTGCAGCGGAATCGTCTCCTCGCTCAGATGGTCGCCGAATCGGCCAACCGACTGTTGGAGCTGACCATAGAGATCCTGCCGGGTCTCCTGGACCTTTTTGCGCAACGTCTTTAGCGCCGGCGAGGCATTGTCGCGAACGCGACCGCGGGCATCGAGAGTGCGCTTCACTCGCCGGGTCCAGTCCCCGGAGTCGGGCAGGTCGGAGAGCAAGTGCTCGAGGTGAGGGCTCGCCACGTCGGTGCCCTGCGTGACCCTGCCGGCGGCGCTGTCGGCCATACGCAGTAGCGCAGCGGCCTGCAGGACGTCGTGGCTGTCGAGCAGCGACCCTTGGTCCTCGAGGCGGACGATCAGCGGCTCGATATCGGCCTCTAGACTTCTCACCAAGGGGCCGTCGACGAGGAGGACACGCACCTCTTCGTAGAGCGCCCGCCGCTCGTCGAGCTGCCCGGCGTCGCCGAGCGGCGTCAACCCCAGCGCTGCGGACCGACCGACATCGGTTGCTGCCAGTTCGGCGATCAGCCGAAGCAGCGAGGGATACTCGAGCGCATCGAGAGTAGCTTGCGAAACCTCCATCACGGCAAGAGTCTATTCGCGGAGGCTCGAGAGGTCGCGTTGCTGGGGAGAAGGAAAGAGCCGGCCCACGGGTGGGCCGGCTCGGTGGTATTGATGGACCAGGAACTGGATCAGGTGCGAGCCATGGCGGCCTTCAGGCCGGCGACCCACTCATGGACCTGAGTCTCGAGCACATCGAGGGGGAGCGAGCCATTGCCCAGAACGACATCGTGGAAGGCCCTGATGTCGAATGAGTCGCCGAGTTCCGTCTCGGCGTAGGCGCGCAACTCCTTGATCTTGAGCTCTCCGATCTTGTACGACAGAGCCTGGCCCGGCCAGACAATGTAGCGATCGATCTCGACGACGATGTCGTGCTCCTGCTTGCCCGAGTTGGCGATGAAGTAGTCGATCGCCTCCTGTCGAGTCCAGCCGAGGTAGTGCATTCCTGTGTCGACGACCAGGCGGACGGCGCGCCAGATCTCGTACGTCAGCTGACCGAACTTCGAGTGAGGGTCGGTGTAGAAACCCATATCCTCGCCCAGGCTCTCGGAGTAAAGACCCCAGCCTTCGACGAAGGCTCCGTAGCCGCCGAAGCGCCGGAACCAGGCGAGATCCTCGATCTCCGCCTGAAGGGCGATCTGGAGATGGTGACCCGGAACGGCTTCATGAAGCGACAGTGCCTCCATCTCCCACTTCGGGCGTGTCTCGAGCTTGTAGGTGTTGGCGAAGTAGGTGCCCGCGCGACCCGCTTCGATCGACCCCGGCTGATAGTAGGCGGTGGTCGACGAAGGGGCCATGAAGTCGGGAATCGGCTCGACACCGTAAGGGAGACGCGGCAGCGTACCGAAGAGGCCGACGAGCTTGGCATCGGCCCGCTTGGAGATGTCGCGATAGGCGGCCAGCAGTTCCTCGCCGGTCTCGAAGTAGAACTGCGGGTCCTCACGAAGGAAGGTGGTGAAGTCCTCGAAGGAGCCCTCGAATCCGGACTCTTCGATCACCGTGTCCATCTCGCCCCGAATCCTGGCGACCTCGGCAAGGCCGATCTCGTGGATCTCCTCCGGCGTCATGTCGGTGGTCGTCGATTGGCGCGCCCGATAGGCGTACCACTCGGCGCCGTCCGGCAGTTCGCGGGTGGCGATACTCTCGCGGGCGCCCGGGATGTACTCGTCGGTGAGAAATGCGTGGAGGGCCGCAAACGCCGGCTGGAGTTTGTTGGTGAAGATGGCCGCCGCCTCGGCAGTCAGTCGTTCGCGATCCGCTTCGTCGATCGAGTCCGGCATCCCGGTGAAGGGCGTCAGCAGAGGACTCGCCATCGGGTCCTCAGTCAGCAGGGCTTCGACCTGGGCCGCGACGTCGCGCAATGTGATCTTCGGAGGGGTGACGCCCATCTCCAGACCCTTGCGGAGCCTCTCGATGGTGTTGGCCACCAGGACATCGGCGCCGTCGAGCCGACTGACGATGTTCTCGTAGTCGCCGACCGACCGCTTCGGCATCATCGCCATCATCCGGGGGACGTTCGAGTGGACGCCACCCATCTGGTTGAGGACCAGGTACTCGCCCTTGAACTTCTCACCGGCGATGCTCTCCTCGATGGAGTGAAGGAGCAGGTCGTAGTTGAGGCGATCCTCCCCTTCGAGTTGCTCGCGATCGAAGGAGCTCAAGATCTCGAGCGCTCGACGCTGTTCGGCCTCACCGCGAGCCACTTCGGCGAGAGAGTTGTCCGACCAGCGGCCGTGATCCCCCGGGACACCGATGTAAGTCGCCATCTCGGGCGAGGTGAGCAGGGTGTAGTCGTAGAACAGCTCGATGTACTTGTCGAGCCGCTCGGCCTCGGAGAGCCCGGTCGCGTTCTCGACCAGAGCATCGACCTGTGACCACAGGTCTTCGCGTTGGGCTTCGTAGTCGTTTGCCGACGCCGGGGCCGCAACCACGATGAGGCAGAGCAGTGCCAGACAACAGATGGACAGTTTGTGCATTGAAGGAACCTCTCCTGTAGTTGTATCGGGAAGTACGCGACGGCGAGGGGTGGGGTTGCAGTCGCTGTGAGCGAGTCTGCCGACGATATCGGGCAGAGGTCGAAGTTCAAAACGTGACCGATTCGCCCGATCGGGTACTTTCATTGAGATGACGCTCGAAGAGACGGTGCACCAGCTGGCTCCCGGCCTGTTGCGATTCTGCTCCGGGCTCGATTCCGATCGAGCTTCTGCCGAGGATGCGGCGCAGGAGAGCCTGGCGGCGCTGGTCACTCGTTGGCGTCGTCATGGACCACCCGATGATCCGGCGGCGTTCACCTACACGATTGCCCGCCGCAGGATCCGCCGGCTGCAGTTCAAACGCAGACTCCTCGCACCATTGTCGGCTCTGGGAGAGCCTGCGGCTCCGCTGCCGGCCGACCATGGTGTCGAGTCCCGCCAACGCCTCGCCTCCGTCCGTAGCCTCCTCGGCCGACTGACAAGCCGCGAGCGCGACGCGCTCCTGGTTTCCCTCGATGGGTTGTCGACCCACCAGGCGGCGACGGTGCTCGGCCTCAAGGACTCGACCTACAAGATGCGTCTACACCGGGCCCGCCGCAGGCTCGTCGCATTACTGGAGGCAACAGATGACCCAACGTGAGGATGCAGCGCTCGAGCAGATCAGAGAGGCTCTACGACCCCGGACTGCCACCGCGGAGCGTATCGCCGCACGGGCCCTGGCCGACTCTTCCGGGCTGGGAGGCCGCCTCTGGGTGCCCGCCGGCGTCGCCACCCTCGCTGCGGCCCTCCTGTTCTTCATGGCCTGGCCCTCCGCGGGAGTGGAAACGGGGAGTCTGCACAACACCGGCGAGGTCTTCGTGCGCCACTCGCAGGAACGGGGCTGGATGATCCACAACAATCCGCCACCGCAACCCCCGACACAACAGATCATTCTGACTGGAGAGACTCGATGAAGAGACTACTGATCCTTGCAACCCTGATCTGCTCGCCTGCCGTCTTGGCGGCTGCACCATCCGACATGGCGAGCACCGAGCCCGGTCTGTTCAATGTGGGCTTCAGACTGAGCCTCGACTTGCGCGAGGCCCCTGTTCGCGAGTTCTTTGACAGTTTCAGGCACTTTGGAGGGGCCGAGGTGGAAATCGATCCGAAGATCACCGGGGTGATCTCGATCCGATTGGACAACGTCACCGCAGGCACGGCGTTGACCGCCGCTTGCGAGAGCGTCGGCTGCGTCTGGAGTCAGGCCGACGGAGTCCTCAGGTTCGTGGCGGTCGAGACGCCAGTGCCCGAGGAGACAACGGAGCGGCAGAGTTTCGCTCCGGTCACGCTGACCCTCGACGACGCCGATGCCACTTATGCCTTCAAGGCGATCGCTGAACTCGTTGATGCTGAGCTGGTCCTCGACCCGAAGGTCGAGGGCCGCGTCACCATCACGCTGGAGCAAGCCGAGCTGGAGATCGCTGTCCAGGAGATCTGCCAGCAGGTCGATTGCACCGCCGGCTTCATCGTCAACGACGAGAGCGGTCTGCGGACGATCGAGATCCGTAGCGTCCGGTAGCGATGCTCAGGAGTGGTTCTCGTCGCGTCCCTGTGCCGTGATGTCCTTGATCTCCGGCTTGGGCTCAGGCTCGACTTTCTTGTGCAGAGAGCCCAGGAGGATCGTCCCGATGGCGAGCAGGATCTCGTCGATGAAGGGGAGCATGTCAGGGAAGATCACATCGAAGACGAAAAGCCCAGCCGCCAGCATGAACAGCTGGGGAAACTTCAGGCGGGCCAGGTAGCCGCTCCACATGCTCGTTGGGGCCTCACTCATGACCCACCCATGATAGTCGACCCGGCGAGGACTCGCAGCTTGGCCTCGGCGAGGCGAAGCTCGGTGCCCAGGCGGTTGGGGACGACGTCGCCATCGATCTGCAGAGCGATGTCCGGGTCGGTGAGCACGACTTCTCGTGCCGTCAGCAGGGTCACGTCGTCCCGTTCGATGTGCCTGCCGACCCTCAGGTCGCGAGCGAAAGCGAGTGTCTCCCGTCGACCCTGACCCCGGAACAGGACGACGTCGAGCAGTCCGTCACCGGGATCGGCCGACGGAGCGATGCTGTAGGCACCGGCGTAGAGAGGCAGATTGCAGACCGCAACGAACGAGGCCGTGATGGAGTGTCCATCGACGAGAACCTCGAACTCCGGATACTCATAAGTCCACCAGGCTGCCAGGCCCGCGAGGCCGACAGCGCCTCGACCGATCAGGCGCTTGGCGACGGGAGACACTCGCTCGAGAATCCTCCCGTCGAGGCCGAGCGACGCCTGCATGAGGAAGACCTCGTCGCCACACAGACCGACGTCGATCTCGCGCATTGGCAGCTGCTTGAGCGCTCGCGCAGCGGCCATCGGCTCGGTCGGCAGTCCGAGAGTGCGGACGACCACGTTGGTGGTGCCTCCGGGAAGCGCCCCGAGTACGGTCTCGCTGCCCAAGAGGCCAGCAGCGACCTCGCGCAGCGTGCCATCGCCTCCGAGCGCGAAGACCAGGGGTGAGCCCGCCTCGACCGCCTGGCGCGCCAGCTGAGTGGCGTTTCCGGGTCCGGAGGTGGCGACCGCCTCGACCGCCAGGGACTCGGTCGCGAGCTCCTCCTCAAGGCTGCGGATCAGCCGCCGGTTTCGCCAGCTGCCGGCCCTGGGGTTGTAGATGAGAACGGCCGGTTGCATCGCGGCGGCCTCCGACTCAGAACAGCCGGCCGCTGGTCCCCGGCGGCGGTGTAATCCCCAGGTGCTCGTAGGCCCGATGGGTGGCGACGCGACCGCGCTGGGTCCGCTGCAGAAAGCCCTCCTGGATCAGATAGGGCTCGTACAGGTCTTCCAGTGTGCCGCGGTCCTCTCCTACGGCGGCGGCGATGGCCTGGATACCCGCCGGGCCGCCCTGATAGTGCTCGATCAGGACACTGAGGATCTTGCGATCGACCTCATCGAATCCGAGCTCGTCGACCTCGAGGAGCTGGAGTGCCTGCTGAGCGCTCTGGTGATCGATGACGTCGTCGGTGTGGACCTGGGCGTAGTCGCGGACGCGGCGCAGCAGGCGATTGGCGACTCTGGGGGTTCCTCGGCTGCGGCGCGCCAGTTCGAAGGCTCCCTCCGCGTCGATGGTGACTCCAAGGAGCTGGGCGGAACGGGTGACGATCGTGGCCAGATCTTCCGGCTTGTAGAAATCGAGCCGGTGGACGATGCCGAACCGGGCCCGCAGCGGCGCCGTGATGAGGCCGGCGCGGGTCGTTGCTCCCACCAGGGTGAAGCGTGGCAGGTCGAACTTCATCGTTCTGGCTGCGGGTCCCTGGCCGAGGACGATGTCGAGATGGAAGTCCTCCAATGCCGGGTAGAGGATCTCTTCGATGGTCGCGCCCAGACGGTGGATCTCGTCGATGAACTGGACCTGGCCGGCCTCCATGTTGGTGAGGATCGCTGCCAGGTCTCCCGGTCGCTCCAGGACGGGGCCGGACGTTGCCCCCAAGGGGGCCTGCATCTCATGGGCGATGATGTGCGCCAGCGTCGTCTTGCCGAGGCCGGGAGGGCCGAAGAGCAGAACATGGTCGAGCGGCTCCTCACGCTCGCGTGCCGCGCGGATGAAGAGGCGCATCTTCTCGACGACCTTGTCCTGCCCGATGTATTCGTCGAGCGTCTTGGGGCGCAAGGAAACCTCAAAGCCCAGATCGTCATCGCTCGGAGCTCCGGAGAGGAGCTGGTGCTCGATCGTCACGCGGCCATTGTAGCCTGCTGCGATGTGGCCGCCGGCGGTGGACTCAGAGTCGTGACAGCTGCTTGAGAGCGAGCTTCAGGAGTTCGTGGAATGCGGCCTCCGGATTGGCGTCTCGAGTCTCGACTACGGCGCGACGAGCGGAATTCTCGCGGTAGCCGAGGTTGATCAGGGCGGTCACGAGGTCGTCGTCGTCGCTGCTGGAAATCGGCGACTCGGGGAGGTCGGCGGCCAATTCCTGGACCTTGTCCCGCAGCTCGAGCACCATTCGCTCGGCGGTCTTCTTGCCGATGCCGGGAATGGTCGAGAGTCGCGGTGTGTCACCGCTCGAAAGGGCGGCGAGAAGGTCGGTAGGCGCCATGCCTGAGAGGATGACGCGGGCAAGTTTCGGGCCGATGCCGCTGACAGCGATGAGCTTCTCGAAGAGCAGTTTCTCGCGCTCGGTCCAGAAGCCGTAAAGCTCGAAGGCGTCCTCGCGCACGTGGGTATGGATGTGGAGACCGAGTTCGCTCTGACCCGAGCGTTCGATCTCGTAGTAAGTCGACGTCGGGACCTGGACCCGGTAACCGACACCCTGCACATCGAGCAGCAGTGCCGTCGGAGACGAATCGAGGAGCTGGCCCTTGAGATAGCCGATCATCGGCCGATTCTATTCGCCGTGAGCCGGGGCGCCACCACGGTGGGGCGAGAGAGGGCGGGCACAGAGGCGTGCCGTCCGCAGCGGCGAAAAAGAGGCGGGGTAGGGGGGACCGAGTGGCTCCTACTCCCGCCGGGGGCTCAACGGTGGATCGAACGCGTTGTCGATCGGTGCGTGCGCCCCTGCAACTAGAGGCGCAGGAAACGAGTCCAACGTGTCATCAAGGAAGCCCCCCAGTTCGGGAAACGCCCTCAGTCGGCGGCGAGGGCCTGGGCCAGATCCTCTTCGAGGTCCGCCGCATCCTCGACGCCCACCGAAAGACGAATCAGGCCGTCACGGATACCCAGCGACTCGCGCTCGGCCGGGCTCAGTCCCTTGTGCGACGTCACAGCCGGGAGCACGGCGCTACTCTCGACTCCACCGAGGCTGGCCATGATCCTGACGAGACGAAGGCGGTCGAGAACCCGGTTGGCCGCGGCCAGCCCACCCACTGCGTCGAAGCCGAGCATTGCGCCGCCACTGGACATCTGTGCGCGTGCGATCTCGTCGTCGGCGTAGTAGACCTGCTCGACGGCCGGATGCTCGCGCAGGAGGCGAGCCAGTCCGGCAGCGTTGGCCGACTGGCGCTCAACCCTGAGGTGGAGGGTCTGCATACCCCGAGCGAGAAGGAAGGCGGCGTGCGGATCGAGGCAGCCACCGACTAGCCGGATGGCCTGGCGGATCGGCATCATTGCCTCACCGCTACCCGCGACGACGCCCGCCGTCACATCGCTATGGCCGCTGAGGTACTTCGTGGCGCTGTGCACGGAGTAGGTAGCACCGAGTTCGAGCGGGCGCTGAAGAACCGGCGTCGCGAACGTGTTGTCGACGATCAATGGAACGCCCTTGTCGACACAGGCCGAAGCGATGCGCGGAAGGTCGCAGCAACGCATCAGCGGATTGGTCGGCGTCTCCACGTAGACGGCTCGCGCGTTCGCGCTGACACCAGCTTCGAGCCGTTGGGCCAGATCGTCGAGCGCGACGCTCTCGATCTCGATGTCCGGGTGGCGCTCGGTGAACCACCCGAGCCAGGCGGTCGTGCCGCCATAGAGATCGGCGGCCGCGATCAGCCGATCACCTGCGCGCAGGAGAGTCGAGAGAGTGGTGCTGATCGCCGCCATGCCGGAGGCGAAGGCGACCGCGGAGTCAGTACCCTCGAGCGCGGCGACCTTATCCTCGACACCCTGCACCGTCGGGTTGGCGTAGCGACTGTAGAGGCCGGTCTGCTCGGGTCGGTGGAAGGCCTCGTCGAGTTCCCGAGAGTCCTCGAAGAGGAAGGGGGCCGTCTGGTAGATCGGCGTCACCGCCGGGTCGAACGGGGGCTTCTGCCCCAGTCCTGCGTGGACCGCCCGCGTGGCCTGGCGGTAGTGCCGGGCGTCGACCTTGCCGGCTTTGATCCTGTCGTCGTCGTCGGGCACTCGAGCTAGGAGGCTCCCTGATCGGCCGGCCGGAACGCCTCGAAAACCTGTGGGTCGTAGGTGACACCGAGCTCGTCACGGCGGTCGGTAATGACCGTCCGGAGCAGTTCGCCCAGACGCTGGCTCTCCAGACGGGTGCGAACGTCCTCCCGCGCCGTCTCGAAGGTGGCGTTGTCGAAGTGGGTGCGCTCGGTGACCTCGAGGAGCACCACATCGCTACCGTGAACCATCGGCTCACTGACCCCGCCCTGTTCCAGGGCGAGCACCTGTCGAGCGATCTCGGCAGCCGGGCCGAGGCTGCCTACGCCTCCGCTGGCGTTGAAGACAGGGACCTCTTCGACGGTCACCCCGAAGCCGGCGGCCGCGTCGTCGAAGCTGCCGCCCTCCACGATCGTCGCCCGAGCCAATGCGAGACTCTCGCGAGCGAGCGTCAACTGACGCTCCTGGCGATAGTCGGCGGTCACGGATGCGAGGACCTCGTCGAGCGCGGGAACCCGTGGCTCCTGGATCTCGCGCAGGCTGAGGACGACCCAACCGCGTGCTATCTGCAGGGCTTCGGAAGTCCCGTCGATCTCGAGATCGAAGGCCTCTGCGGTGAACCCCGTCGCGCGACCGATACCGGGGACATTGTCGTCCCTACCGAAGGGCTCGGCGATCGCCATCGAGACAGCGGGCTCGCTGTCCGCGAGGGCCTGGAGACCCTCCGAGTCGAGTCCGTCGGACGCCAGGGTGTCGGCGAGCTCTGCCGCCTTGGCGGCGGCCAGCTCTTCGGCCCTGTCGCTGATGAGGCGGGCACGGATGCCCGGCTCGACCTCCTCGTACGCCTGGAGGCCTCCCGGCCGGCGGGCCTCTGTCTGGATCAGGTGGACTCCAAAGCTGGATTCGACCGGGCCGACGATGTCGCCCAGTTCCGCGCCGAAGGCCGCGTCCTCGAAGGCCTTGACCATGGCTCCACGACCGAAGAACCCGAGGTCGCCGCCGAGGTCCTTGCTGCCCGGGTCGTCCGAGAGCTCGGATGCCAGGGCCGCGAAGTCCTCACCGGCGTCAAGTCGGGCACGGATCGCCTCGATCTCGTTGCGAGCCTGCTCGATCGTGCGCTCGTTGCCGGTGCGCAACAGGATGTGGCGAGCCTTCACCTCTTCCTCGGAGGTGAACTCGGTCGGATTGCCGTCGTAGTAGGCCTGGACCTCCTCATCGGCGATGACGACGGAATCGTTGAGCTGCGATGCGTTGACCAGCAGATAGTCGACCTTGCGCCTTTCGGGCAGTCGGAAGTCTTCCTGATGCTCCTCGAAGAATGTGGCGAGAGCACCGTCATCGACCGTCACGTCGGCAGCGAACCGGGAGACAGGGAGCTTGAGCAACCGGCCTGCAGCGGTCTCGGATTCCTCACGATAGGAAGTCTCGATCTCGTCAGCGGAAACATAGACGGTCTCGGCCAAGGCAGTCTGGAGCTTCTGAGTCAGCAGGGCCTCGCGCTGAGAGGACTCGAAAGCCTCGGGCTGAAGCCGGTTCCGCCGGAGGAGCGCGACATAGGCTTCCTCGCCGATGAACGCGCCATCCTGCTGGAAGACAGGAAGCTCGGCAATCGAGGCCTGGAGTTCGGCGTCGGTCACATCGAGGCCCACACGTCGAGCCTCCTGCACGAGGATCCGTTCATCGATCAGCTGATTGAGGACCTGCATCGGCAGTCCCAGCTGATTGGCCAGTTCACGAGAGAACTGCTGGCCGTAGGCCTCTCGATACTGGCTCTCCATCTGGCGATAACGGTTCTCGAACTCGCTGTACGAGACTTCGTCATCGCCAACGACGGCCGCAGCGGTACCAGGGGCGAGTCCGCCCTGCAGGCTGATGTCGCCGAAGTCGGTGAAGGCAAAGAGCACAAAGACTGCGATGACCAGCCAGAGAACCCAGCTCAGGTACTTCAGATTGTCGCGGAAGACTTTCAGCATGATGCATAAACTCCTGGTTGACTCGCTACGCGAGGGGGGCCGACTTTAGCAGGGGCCACGCTTTGGCGGCAAGGGCCGCAACTGCCGACAAATCAAGGCGTTGTGCTATATTGCCGCACCTTGAGATAAGGGGTAGAAAGTGGCTCACAACCCCCAGGAGCGGCGGCACCGAGACTGGTACAAGATCGATGTCGATGCGGTTCGCGGCGTCATCATCTTCGGTTCGATCCTAGCGATCGGATACTTCGGGTATCTGGGCTGGGACCGGCTCGAAGAGCGCTACCAGCGCGGCAAGTATCAGGTCGTCCGCAACGAAGCTCGAACCCTTCAGCAGTCAGTTCGGGGGAATCAGGGAGCCAGCGACTACCAGGAGGAGTACCAGACCGCCCGCGCAAGCCTGCGCAACGCCGAGAACTTCGCCGGCGAGAGGCGCTGGGAAGGCGCATTGCGCAGCGCCGAGCGTGGGCGCACGATCCTGGCCTCCATTCTGGGCAACCTCGAAAGGACCGAGACCAACGGGCAGGCCCATTTCATCTCGGTCTCGAGCGATGTCGAGTTCCGGCGCGGCGAGCGAGGTAACTGGCAGCGTGCCTTCAGCCGGGGAGTGCTCTATGCCGGCGACTACGTCAAAACCGAAGGCGGCTCCGCCGAGATCATGGGAGTCGACGGGACGGTCTACACCGTGAACTCGGGGACGGTGATTCTCATCGGGCGGACGACGGGCCTGGGTGGCGCGCGCACCCGCCGCAGCATCAAACTCGATCGAGGGTGGGTCAATCTGAGCACCGCCGGCGCCGGCAGCACCGTCGAGACGCCCGGCGCCCAGGCAGACGTCAACGAAGACTCGAGTGCACTCGTGGCCTACGACGGCACCCGCCGGGAGGGTCGTTTTGCGACCTACAGCGGCACAATGGATGTCGCCAGCGATGCGGGACAGACTCGCAACCTCAGGAAGCTGGAACAGGTGACCCAGCGGGGTGAATCGCTCTCCCAGAAGAGCCGGTTACCGGCGGCGCCGCAGCCGGTCGACCCCATCGACAATCTCGAACTCAGGCTCGATGAGCACGACAGCCTGGTGTTGAGCTGGCAGGCCGTTTCAGGCGCCGATCGGTACGCGCTGCAGGTGGCTCGCAGCCGACTTTTTGTTCGCAATATCATTGACGTCGACGATCGCGCCACGACGAGCGCCACCCTGGGCCTCGTCGGGGACGGCATGTTCGTCTGGCGAGTGGCCGCGATCGCCGACGGTGGGGTCATTGGCCCCTGGAGCACCGCCCGTCGTTTTCGCGTCAGTCCGCCCCCTCCACCCACCGAAGACGAGGACACTCTGGCCTTCACCGAAGCCTCCAGCTGAGGCCGACCAGCGAGTCCCGCCTGCAACCCCGAGAAAAATGTCTTTCGCAAAACTGTTTCGTCAGTTCTCCAACGACCTGGCCATCGACCTCGGAACGGCCAATACGTTGGTCTACGCCCGCAACAAGGGCATCGTCGTCCGCGAGCCTTCGGTCGTCGTCATCAACTCGATCACCAACCGGATCGAGGCCGTCGGCGGCGAGGCCAAGGAGATGCTCGGTCGAACCCCGGGCAATATCCGTTCGATCCGACCGATGAAGGACGGTGTCATCGCCGACTTCGAAGTGACCGAGCGGATGCTCGAGTACTTCATCAAGAAGGCCCACGGTCGCAAGATGTACGTCCATCCGCGGATCGTCATCGGCGTGCCCTCGGAGATCACTCAGGTCGAGAAGCGGGCGGTGCGTGACTCCGCCCTGAGGGCCGGGGCCTCCGAAGTCTTCCTCGTCGAGCAGGCGATGATGGCGGCGATCGGCGCCGGCCTGCCGATCACCGAACCGTCGGGCAACATGATCGTCGACATCGGCGGCGGGACCACAGATGTCGCGGTGATCTCGCTCGCCGGCACGGTCGACTCACGCTCGGTACGTATCGCGGGTAACGAGATGGACGACGCCATCATCCAGTACCTCAAACGCAAGTACAGCCTGCTGATCGGTGAGCGCACGGCCGAACGCGTGAAGATGGAGGTCGGTTCCGCTTACCCCCTGAAAGAGGAGATCCAGGTCGAGATCAAGGGACGGGACCTCGTGGAGGGCGTGCCCAAGACGCTCCCGACCACGGATGAAGAGATTCGCGAGGCCCTGGCGGAGCCGGTCTCGACGATCGTCGAAGCCGTCAAGGCGGCCCTGGAGCGAACACCACCGGAGTTGTCCGCGGACATCATGGACAAGGGCATAGTCCTCTCCGGCGGCGGGGCGCTGCTGCGCGGGCTCGATCAGAGGATTCGCAACGAGACGGGCCTGCCGGTCGTACTGGCCGAGGATCCACTCTCGTCGGTCGTCCTCGGCACCGGCAAGGTGCTGGAGGACATCGGACTTCTGCGCAAGGTCTCCCTGCGGTAGCGCCGTGTGACGCGTCGTGATCGCGATGACACGGCCATGAAACGCTCTTCGCTGCCGTTGCGGGAGGGACGTTGACGGAGAGACGAACCCGCCTGCTGTTCATCGCCCTGGTTGTGGGTCAGCTGTTGCTGATCTCGGCCCGGGCTCCGACCGAGAGCGGGGAGCAGACGGTTCTAGCCAGGGTCTGGCTGAGAACCGTGGCGCCCTTCGCGCATGCAGTGGACGCCGTCGTGGACGGAGTGGCCGACCTGTCGGTCTACTGGTCGACGCGCAACCGGCTGCTGACAGACAACGCCGGGCTGCGTGCCGAGAACGAGGTCCTGAGGCAGCAGGCCGTCGAGCATCTGGGCCTGGCGAGCGACCTCCAGCGACTCTCGCTCGCCCTGTACTACGCACGGTCCTCCAGCGCGACGCTTCTCGTGGCCGATGTCATCTATGTCGACCACACCTCCTGGATGCGCACCCTTCTCGTGCGCCTGAGTCGGGACGGAGCCGTCCCCAACCAGCCGGTGATCACGGCGTCAGGGCTTGTCGGGCGGGTGATCGGAGTCAGTGGCCGCTACGCCAAGGTGCAGTTGGTGATCGACCGGGCGGCCAGTGTCGGCGTGATGGTCGAGCGCACCCGGCGGCAGGGGGTGGTCCGGGGGAGCCACGACGAGCGTCTGGCGCTCGAACTGATTCCCCTCCAGTCGGATCTTGAGGTGGGCGATCGCATCGTCACGGCTGGGATCGACGGCGTCTATCCAAGGGGTCTGCCGGTCGGAGTCGTGTCGAGTGTCGAACCCGGGCGGGAACTCTTCTACGAGGTGGAAGTCGCGCCGGCCGTCGACTTCGGGACCGTCGACCATGTGTACATTCTCGAGAGCGAGAGTCTCCCGGCCGAGCTGCTCGAGTCGACGGACGAGCCGGCGGAGGCGAGACCGTGAGGCGGGCCCTGCAATTCGCCGGCGCGCTGGCCGCGGCCGTGCTGCTTCATCTGCTCGGTGCTCACCTCGTCGACCACTGGTCGCTCATCTTTGACCTCATGCTCATCGTGGTGGTCTTCAACGCGCTCGATGGCAGCCCTCTTGCAGCCATGTTCGGGGGGCTTGCCGCAGGCTGGGCCACCGACGCGTTGGCTGGCCCCTCATACGGGGTCTTCGGCCTGGTCGACACGATCATCGGCTATGGCGCGGCGCTCGTGGTGCAGCGCATCGTGATCCATCGGGCTGCGGGAGCCGCGCTCTTCTTCGCTGCTGCGGCCGCCGTCCAGCAGGGCCTGCTCCTTGGCCTCAATCTGCTCATGCTGGACCATGCCGAGATCACGGACTTCCGGTGGATGTTCTACAAAGCGGCGACAACCGGATTCCTCGGCGCCATCCTCTTCGTGTCCCGGCAGAGAGTCCTGAACCGGATGGACCTGTGGCGCCACACCCGTAAGACACGGATTCGACTCGACCGATGAAGAGGGTCAGAGAACAGAGGAACGATCTCCTGGCGCGGGTACCACGGCTCCAGGTGCTCTTCGCCTTCGGCCTGATCGTGATCGGGACCGCCTACTGGCGCGTCCAGGTCGTGCAGGGCGAGTACTACCGCGGGCTGGCGGACAACAACCGATTGCGGCAAGAACCGATCAAGGCGCGTCGCGGCCTGATCCACGACCGCAATGGGCGGCTCCTCGTGGACAATCTGCCGAGCTACAACCTGATGCTGGATCGTAGCCACGGCGACGACGTGCCCGGTGCGCTCGAGTTTGCTGCCGGCATCCTCGAGCGGTCGAGCGAAGAACTGGCGCAAGTCGTGGCGGGCGCTCCCGGCCCGCTCTTCGAGCCTGTTCTGATCGCTGAGGATCTTTCCCTGGCGGAGGTTTCCAAGGTCCGGGTCGCGGCGCTCGAACATCCCGAGTTCACGATCGAGGTCGACCATCTGCGCCTCTACCGGTACGGCCCGACGACGGCCCATGTCCTCGGCTACCTGGGGGAGGCCAACGCCTCCGACCTGGCGATCGAGTCGGCGCACTACAGGGCCGGCGATCTTGTCGGCCGCAAGGGCGTCGAGCGAGTCTTCGATCTCGAGCTGCGGGGGCGCGACGGGGTGCGCGAGCTCATCGTCGACTCTCGGGGGCGACCACGGGACGAACAGGGTCGGCGTTCGGCGGAGGCAGGCAAGGACTTTGCTCTGACGTTGGACATCGAGCTTCAGCAGGAGGCGGCACGCTACCTCGAGGGCAGGGCGGGCTCTGCGGTGGCGCTCAACCCGTCCACCGGAGAGGTGCTGGTACTCGTCTCCGCACCCTCGTACAACCCGAACCTCTTCACGCGTCGCCTGGAGAGCAGTCAGTGGCAGGAGATCCTGGAGGCGGAGCACAACCCCTTGCAGAATCGGGTGATTCAGAACGCCTACCCACCGGGCTCGGTCTTCAAGATGGTGATGGGGATCGCGGGCCTGAACGAGGGCGTCGTCACTCCGGAGGATTCGGTCTACTGCGGAGGTTCGACGGTCATCTACAACCGACGGACCCGGTGTTGGCTGCGCCGGGGCCATGGACGAGTTGATCTTCGCAAGGCGATCAAGGAGTCGTGCGATATCTACTTCTATGCTCTCGGCCAGGAAGTGGGGATCAACAGGATCGCACACTACGCGCGCCTCTTCGGGCTTGGCAGGGCGACCGGTTTCGATATCCCGGGCGAGCGCAGTGGTCTGATTCCCGACACGCAATGGAGTCTCAGCCGGCGCGGTTCGCCCTGGTATCCCGGGGAGACGGTCTCGGTCGCCGTCGGCCAGGGTCCGATTCTCGTTACGCCGATGCAGGTCGCCGGGATGGTCGCGGCGCTGGCCAACGGTGGCCGCCTGGTCACGCCCCACGTCAGGCACGGAGCGGGCAAGCCGTTGAGCCGGCCGATCGATATCGATCCGTCGACGATCGACCGGGTGCGCGACGCCATGTGGGCCGTGGTCAACGAGAAGGACGGAACGGGAGTCTCCGTGCGCCTGCCGGGTATCGACGTGGCAGGCAAGACCGGGACGGCCCAGGTGATCGAACAGGAGACTTGGATCAAGAACGAAGACCTGCCCGAGGACCAGAGAGACCACGCCTGGTTCGCTTCGTACGCTCCGGCCGAGAACCCCGAGATTGTGGTCGTCGCCTTCGTGGAGCACGGCGGGCACGGCTCGGATGCCGCTGCGCCCCTGGTGAGATTGATCTATGAGAGATACTTCCGCACCGCTGACGCTGGTTGAGGGGCATCCTCTCCTTCGGCAACTCGCCGAAGTGCGATGGGCGCTCCTCCTCTGCGCCGTGGCTCTCGCCGCGGTGGGGCTGGCGACGGTGCAGAGCGCCAGTTCCGAGCTGGCGCTCGACTACTTTCCCCGCCAGTTGGTCTGGGTCGTGACCGGCATCGGGCTGCTCTTCCTGGCCCTCCTGTTCGACTATCAGAAGCTGAGCAAGTTCGCGGCCCTCATCTACCTGCTCGGGCTATTGTCTCTGGTGGCGGTTCTCCTCTTCGGTTCGGTTCGCGGCGGGGCCAAGAGTTGGTTCGGGATCGGCAGTTTCGGAGTGCAGCCTTCGGAGTTCGCCAAGCTGACGACCGCCCTGTTTCTCGCCCGCTACCTGGCGAGCACCAACAGGCGCTATCTCCAGCTGCGCGAGATCGTGATCGCGTGCGGGATCGTGGGCCTGCCGGTCGGCCTGGTCGTGCTCCAGCGGGATCTCGGGAGCGCCCTCATGTACATGCCGATGCTGGCCGGGATGTTGTTTGTCGCCGGAGTCCGCTGGCAGTTCGTCGTCGCGGCCCTGCTGCTCGCCCTCGTCGTCGGCGCGGGGTTGTGGAACTTCGCGATGTACGACTACCAGAAGGCGCGGGTCATGACCTTCCTGGATCCCGGCAGCGAACCTCTGGGTGCCGGATATCAGTTGCGCCAGAGCAAGATCGCGGTGGGGTCCGGGCAGGTGTCGGGACGGGGGTACATGCAGGGGACGCAGAGTCAGCTGCGCTTTCTGCCGGCTCGGCATACGGACTTCGTGTTCGCCGTTCTGGCGGAGGAGTGGGGCTTTCTCGGAGTGATCGTCGTTCTGATGCTCTACCTCACCTACATCTTCAACGGGGCCCTGATCGCGGCACGGGCCCGCGACCGAACCGGAATCCTGCTGGTCGTGGGACTGCTGGCGGGATTCGCCTTCCATGTCGCGTACAACACCGCGATGGTGGTGGGCCTGCTGCCCATCACCGGGATCCCGCTACCCTTCCTCTCGTACGGAGGTTCCTTTACCCTTGCCAACTTCATGACGGTAGGTCTCATCCTGGGCGTCGATCTACGGCGCTACGTCAACCGGTAGAAACCCCTTGAAACTCCTGCTCGAGAGCGATCCCCAGCGGATCCGAATCGCACTTGTCGAAGACGATCGCCTGGCGGAGCTGCATGTCGAAGGTCGAGAGATCTCCTGCGTCGGCGATATCTACCTGGGGCGTGTCGGGCGGCTCGCGCCGGCGATCGACGCCGCGTTCGTCGACATCGGCCTCGAGCGTAATGCCTTCCTGCACGAAGACGATTTCAAGACCGACAACGGCAAGCTCGCTGTGCATCAGCCGATCCTGGTGCAGGTGCTTCGCGATGCGGTACCCGGCAAGGGTGCGCGGATCAGTTGCGGCATCAGTCTGCCCGGTCGCTACCTCGTCCTGTTGGCTCCGGGCGAAGGCGTCGCGGTGTCGCAGCGAATCGAGGAGGATGCGGAACGCCGACGATTGACTGCGGCGGTGGAGGGCGCATGTAGCGCGGACGTCGGGTGGATCGCGAGGACGGCGGCACGCGATGTCGATTCGGCGCAGCTTCAAACCGAAGCCGAGGCCCTTCTCGACCTCTGGCGACGGATCAAGCGGCGAGCGGCGAACAGTCGCCCACCGCGAAGGCTGCATCGCGACCTGGTTTCGGTCGAGCGCTGGTTGCGCGACCGGGCGAATGACTCGATCGAGGAGATCTGGGTCGACTCCGACTCTCTGGCTGATGACGTGAGTGCCTCACTCGAGACCCTGGCGCCAGGTCTGAAGGAGCGAGTGCATCGTCACGACGACGAGTCCGAGACCCTCTTCACTCGGTTCGGAGTCGAGAGAGAACTCGCCAGGCTGCGTCATCGCGCCGTCCACCTGCCCTCGGGGGGCTCGCTGGTCGTGGAGTCGACCGAAGCCCTCGTGGCCATCGACGTGAACTCCGGCCGGGACCTGGCTGCCGAGAGTCTCGAAGAGACGGCGCTCGCCACCAATTGTGAGGCGGCTGTCGAGGCCGCGCGACAGATCCGGCTTCGCGATCTGTCCGGGATCATCGTCATCGACTTCATCGACCTCGAGAGTGAGGAGTCCTGGCAGCCCGTGCGCGAGGCCCTCGAGGGCGAACTGGACCGTGACCGGGCCGCGTCTCAGGTCGAGGGGCCATTCGCCTTCGGGCTCTTTGCGATCACCCGCAAGCGGGCGCGCCGGGACCTGATGCGCCAACTCTTCGTCAACTGCCCCGAATGCCGAGGCTCGGGCCGGGTGCTCTCGCCGCTGGAAGTCGGAACAGCCGCCGGGCGCGATCTGGCGGGGCGCGAGACGGCGAGGCCGGGTTCGAACTGGAGCCTCGGGCTGCACCCCGATGCGCTTCGCAGTCTCGAGGAGGACGCTCCCTGGGTGCTCGAGCAACTCGACGCCCGCTTCGGTTCCCGCCTGGCGATCGAGACCCGCGTCGATCTCGAACGGTCGGCCTACGCCATAGACGAGCGTGCACCGTGAAGGTCGAGAGCTTCAGGATTCCCGATTGGAGTGGCGAGCTCAAGGGCTCCTGCCGTCCGTCGGATCTCGAGAAGACCGTGGCTCGGCTCGCGGATCCGGGAGGGGCCAACGAGACGATCCATTGGGGGCGCAACTACCTCTACAGCCTGAATCTCGAGACCTCGAAAGGGTCGCTGGAAGTCGTCGTCAAGCAGTTCCGCAACCAGGGTTGGAAGGCACGCCTGCGTCGTCGATTCGAGGGCAGCAAGGCGACCAAGAGTTGGCGCGTCGCACGCTATTTCGCGGAGCATGGAGTGCCGACCGCGGAGCCGCTTCTTCTGATCGAGTCGGACGAGCCCGAGGGGCCGTCCCTCTTCGTCTCCCGGCGGATCTCCGACAGTTTCGAGTCCCGGTACTTCTTCAGGGCCCTCAACGCCGGGTTGGAGCGTGAGCAGTTCCCGCAGGTCGATGTCGATCAACTGCTCGTTGCCCTGGGCAGAACGCTCCGCAAGATGCACGATGCCAACATCTGGCATCGGGATGTTTCGGTCGGCAACCTCCTGGTCTCTTACGGCAACGGGAGCGGGCCGGAGATCTTCATCCTGGATCTGAACCGTGCCCGCATCGGGCAGAGCCTGGGCGTCCACCGACGGACGCGGGACCTGTGCAGACTGAGGATCTTCAAACGGGAGCACCAGGACACATTTCTCGAGGCCTACTGGGCCAACGAGAGGCGGGGTTACCGACTCAAGCGGGCCCTCTACCGCACCTACCACGGCGCATTCCTCTTCCGGAATCGGCTGAAGGACTTCCTGCGCTCCCCGCTGGCGGGGATCGGGCCTCGCCGCGCCCACGCTCACATACCGCCCCCACCTCCGGAGGCGAGCGCCCGCGACCAGGTGGCCTGGGACCATCTCTCCGACCAACCCCACCAGCACGCCGGACGCATGCAGCGACTCGGCATCCGGCTGGGGGACGCCGGTGCTCACGCCCGCGAGCTCGTAGTCTGTGTCGCCGCACTGCCGAGGATCGTCCGCCGCTACCGGCAACTGAGACGCCGCGACCGTAGCGAACCGATTCCGTTCTCCGGTCTCGGCGTGGCTCTCCGGCCGTGGCCCGAAGCGCCTGACGAACTGCTCGCGGCGGTCGACGATCTCGGGCTGAAGCACGTCCTGCTGCGATTGCACCCATGGGCCGAGGAGCACGACGACGAGGAGAGACTGGCCAGGGAACTGAGAGATCGTGGTTGCGACGTAGCGTTTGCGCTGCCGCAGAACCGCGAGCTCGTGGTGGACGTCAAGCGCTGGCGCAGGTCGCTGGACGAGCTGGCGGCCCGTTTCGCGCCGTTGGGGACTCACTTCCAGATAGGCCAGGCGGTGAATCGCAGTAAATGGGGGCTCTGGCGCCACGACGAGTACGAGCTGCTGGTCGCGGAGGCGCGCGAGGCCTTCGCGCCCTATCCCGACACCCGGCTCATCGGGCCGGCGGTCATCGACTTCGAGTACTACGCCACGACGGCGTTGCTGAACATGCGATGGCGTCAGGGGCTCGCCCTCGACGGCGTCGCCAGTCTCCTCTACGTCGACCGCCGCGGGGCTCCGGAGAATACTCAGTTGGGCCTCGAGACCGTCGGCAAGGTGACGTTGCTCAAGGCGATTGCCGAGACAGCGCGCAACAGCGGCCCAAGCAGTTGGATCACGGAGGTCAATTGGCCATTGTGGGAGGGGCCCCATTCGCCGGCAGGCCGCAAGGTCTCGGTCGACGAAGAGTCGCAGGCCAACTACCTCGTCCGCTACTACCTGTTGGCGCTGTCGACGGGGCTGGTCGAGCGGGTCTACTGGTGGCAGATCATCGCGCGCGGCTATGGTCTCATCGCACCGGAAGAGGGCGGCGAGCTACGTCGGCGCGCCAGTTTCGGTGCGCTGGCTACCCTCTCGGAACAGCTAGGAGGCGGACAGTTTGTGGAGAGCCTCCCGGCCCCCGATGGGGCGTACCTCCTCGCTTTCGAGGATGCGGCCGGCCGGCGCCGGGTCGTCGGCTGGACAAGGGCGGGAGAACACAAGGCCCAGCTCCCGCAACCCGCCGTGGCAGCCTGGTCGCGCAATGGCCTGGAAGAACCGGTAGCAGGGGTGTCGTCGGTCGAGCTGACCGAATCGCCCCGCTACTTTTTGCTCGATTGAGCGTGAAGCCTCCGCCTGAGCCTCAGTCGAAGTCGAAAGGACTCGGCGGCGGTTCGTCGTCGGGCTCGTCGCCGACCTTCTCGAGAGCCTGGCGGAACTTCTCTTCCAGGAGTCGATCCCGGTCCTCATGGGCCGCAACTTCGCGGTCGAAGACGTTGCTGGCAGCGGCCCGGCCCTCGTGCTCTTCATTGAACAGCGTCTCGAAGTCCGCGCCGCCGGCGAGAGGCTGATCGGCCTTGCGATGCGACAGCACTTCTCCGGTTGCCGCGTCGACGACGAGGCGGCTGTCACAGCCCGGACAGGAGACCGTCAGTTGGCGGGACTCGCTCACAGCCGCATTGTACCGGCTCTAGGGTGTACTCTAGGCCACTGGAACACAGTCGCCTTGACAGCATCTGGGGGCTACGTTACAAAGCCGAGTTCCCGGTACCCGAACACGCGACGGCCTGAAGCGGAGGATCAGATCATGCGACGCGCACTGACAATTGCGGTTCTTCTGGTGGTATCGCTGACTGGATGCGAGAAGGAATCGGCGATCCAGATTGGGGCTGTGCTGCCCCTGACCGGCGAGGCACAGGTCTACGGGCAGTCCGTGCGCAAGGGTGTTGAGCTCGGATTCGAGAAGCTCGTCGCCAGCGGGCCCGAGTTTCAGTACCAGCTGTCGGTTGTCGACTCCACGAGCGACCCGCAGATGGCGGCGGATCTGGTCAAGCAGCTCTACGGCGATGGCGCGATGGCGGTCATCGGTGGTGTGACGACGGCCGAGGCTCTACAGAGCGTCGCGGTCGCGGAAGAGTACGACCGAGTGTTGCTCTCGCCCTCTGCATCGAGTCCCCAGTTGACAGGCATCTCCAAGTACTTCTACAGGGTCTTCGTCTCCGATTCGCGAGAAGGGACGACGATGGCGAATTTCGCCACTCAGAAGCTCAAGACAGCGAGCGTCGTAATTCTGGCGAAAGAAGATCCGTACGCCCAGGGAAATCAGGAGGTCTTCGAGACCAATTTCGCTCGTCAGGGCGGAGAGGTCCTGGAGAAGATTCTTTTCCCGGCCGTCGGAGGTGACTTCAGCGGCCTCGTCGAGCGCGTGATGACGCTGACGCCGGACGCGGTCTACCTGGCGGCATACGCCAACGAGACCTCCCAGCTCATCCAGGAACTGCGACTCCAGAAGTTCAAGGGATACATCCTCGCGACGGCCGCCTTCGCGGCGCCCGAGATCATCGAGCGCGTCGGTCAGCCGGCTGAGGGTGTCTTCCTCACACAGGCCGGGTTCGACACCAAGAGCGAAACGCCGTTGATCAAGGACTTCGTCGACTCGTACCGCGAGAAGTACGGCCTGACCCCCGATCTCTATGCCGCGCACGGATTCGACAGCGTCATGGTCCTCTCGGCCGGTATCTCCGAATCGGGCGGCAAGTACGCGAGCGAGCTGTGGAGTGGGCTCCGGGCACTGCGGGACTATCAGGGAGTCACCGGGACTCTCCAGTTCGACGAGCGCGGCGATGTCCAGAAGTTTCCCCGCGTCTTCGTCGTCAACGAGGGTCGTCTGGCCGACTATGAGAAGACGGTCGACGAGAAGCGCAAGCAGATCATGGAGCGTCTGCGCGCCCTCGAGGAGAGGCAGAGAAGGGCCAACGGCTAGGGCGGTTCCGCGGCGGAAACCGGCAGGCTGAAGTCCTCCGCCCGACAGTCATGCTCGAGTCCACTCTTCGACTGCTGCGATTCCGCGGCTTGCTGGTCACTCTCGTCCAGCGGGATCTCAACGCGCGTTACCGAGGGTCGGTACTCGGCTTCCTGTGGTCGCTCGTGACGCCCCTGATCCTCCTCGGGGTCTACACCTTCGTCTTCAGTTTCATCTTCCAGCCTCGAGTCGCTGGCGCGCGGCCCTATCCGCTCTTTCTGATGACCGGACTCTTCCCCTGGATCTGGATCGCGACCTCTCTGCAGGAAGGGACCGTGTCGCTGACCGCGAGTGCCGGGCTGATCCGCAAGGCTGTCTTCCCGGTCGAAGTGTTGCCGATGGTCTCGGTCATGGCCAACCTCGTTCACCTTGTCCTTGCTCTGCCGGTCCTGGCGATCGGGCTGATGGTCGGACGCAGTATGGACTTCGATGTCGCCGGATGGGCCGCCCTTGCCTTCCCGATTGTCGTCGCCCTGGAGGTTCTCGTCCTCGGCGGGATGGCGCTCGCGCTGTCCGCGCTCAACGTGCATTTCAAGGACGTCAAGGACATCGTGACCAACGTCCTGGCACTCCTCTTCTATCTGACCCCGGTGATCTACACCCTCGACGGCATCCAGTTCCCGGAGACAGGCTTGGCGAGCCTGCTGGGTCGGGCGGTCACGACGTTCGTCAGCTATTGCAACCCGTTTACGCCCTTCACCGAGGCGACGCAGGAGATCCTCTTCCGGGGCCGACTTCCCGAGCCGGGCCTGTGGCTCTGGATGGGCCTGTGGGCCGTGGGCTGCTGGGTCGTCGGGACCTGGCTCTTCGATCGTCTCAGGGACTCCCTGGTGGAGGCGGTATGAGCACCGCCATCAAGGTCGAAGGGCTGTCGAAGCTCTATCGACGGATGGCCCCGGGCTATCACCTGAGAACCCTGAAAAGCGCTCTTCTCGAAGGCAGTCTGACCGCCGGCCTGAGCGACAAGGAGACGATCCGGGCTCTGCACGACGTGTCGTTCGAGGTCAAGCGTGGGGAGGCTTTCGGGGTCATCGGCAGCAACGGCTCAGGCAAGTCGACTCTGCTGAAGATCCTCTCGGGCATCGTAAGGCCGACGACGGGCTCAGTCGACGTGTCCGGCCGTGTGGCAGCGCTCATCGAGCTCGGTGCCGGCTTCCATCCGGAGATTTCCGGTCGCGAAAACATCTATATCAACGGTGTCGTCCTCGGCCTGTCGCGTCGCGAGATTGACAGACGGTACGACGACATCGTCGAGTTCTCCGGGCTCGAAGACTTCATCGAAGAGCCGGTCAAGAACTACTCCTCCGGGATGTACGTCCGGCTCGGGTTTTCGGTGGCGATCCACACCGACCCGGATCTGCTCCTGGTCGACGAAGTGCTGGCCGTCGGCGACGAGGCCTTCTCCCATCGCTGTCTCAGGCGAATCGAGGAGTTCCTTGCACGGGACAAGACGGTCCTGCTGGTGAGTCACTCTCTCGGCCTGGTCGAAGAGTTCTGTTCCCGGGCGCTGTGGCTCGACGGTGGCGAGAAGCGCCTCCTGGGCTCACCTCGGCGTGTGGCTGATGCCTACAGGCAGGCCGTCGCAGAGCAGGAGGGCCGGGAGCATCAGAAGGCCAAGGAGGAGCGGCAGAGCGAGATCGAACTCGCAGAAGCCGACCGGGAGCCAGAGGATCCGCAGGGCGTGACCGAAGAGGGCGAAGTGCCACCGGAGGAAGAACAGGAACCGGAGCGTTGGGGGTCACGCGAGGCTGAGATCGTGGGCGTGCGAGCGCGGGCCGCCGACGGCACGGAGCGCTACCACTTTGCCAGCGGTGATTCAGTCTCGTTCGAGATCGAGGTCGAAGCTCACGAGGAGCTCGACAACGTCGTCTTCGGCATCGGAGTCTTCACACCTCGCGGACTCGAGTGCTGGGGCACGAACACACACATCGAGGGCCTGGTGTCGACACGACTCGCCGGGCGTGCAACGGCTCGTGTCACCTGCGACAGCCTCCGGCTGGCGCCCGGGGAGTACCTGCTCGACGTCGCAGTTCACGCCCGGGACGGCAATCCCTACGATTACCAGCGCAAGATTCTCAGCTTCACCGTGACCTCCACCAGCGGTGGCGTTGGGGTCTACTTCCCGGAGCACTCGTGGGACTTTGATGGGGGTATCGACTGGCAGTCGACCTCAGACTAGCCTGCGATATACCATCACCCTCCCCCCCTTTCCTTTTGACGACCGAGCGAATCGCGCCGGAGGGTCGAGCTATGGCCAGCAACGAGCAGAACATGAACATCAAGATCACCGATGAAGAGCTCAAGGGGCGCTACTCGAACCTGCTCCGAATCACCCATACGAGAGAGGAATTCATCCTCGATTTCATCAATGTCGTGCCGCCCCAGGGCGTCGTCACCTCCCGGATCGTCGCCAGTCCGGGCCATCTCAAGCGGATCATCCGGGCGCTCGATAAGAACTTGAAGCTCTATGAGGAGCACTTCGGGGAGATCGCCGAAGCGCCGGAGCCGGAGCATCAGGGAGGACCTCTCAACTGACGATCCGGTCATGGCGGGTCCTGCCGACCGGCTTGCTGGGGCTGGTCCTCTGGTTCGCAGCTCATGCTGTGCCTGCGGCCGCCGACAAGGAGGGCAGCAGGGAGCTGTTGCGCTGGGCCGAGGGCCCGGTACGCTGGCTGCTGTTGCCCTCGGATTGGCGCGAGATCAAGAGTCTCGAGAGTCCCGCCGAGGCGATCAACTTCATCGAGAGATTCTGGGATCTTCGAGACTCGAACTGGGCGACCGAAGAGAACGAGTACCGCGCTGTGTTCAATGCGAGAGTCGATGCGGCGGATCAGCTCTACGGCGAGGGAGACCTGCGGGGTAGCCTGACCGATCGCGGCCGTGCTCTGATCCTTCTCGGGCCGCCGCCGCACATGCAGCTGGCCAGCGAGGACGAGCTCGTCTGGAAGCCGCGCAGCCAGGCCAGACAGCGATCGACGACGCGAGCGCTGAGAGTCGAGATCTGGCGCTACGCTGCAGAAGACCTGTCGTCGAAGCTTGTGGGTGTCCTCCGAGCGGCCGACCGGGAGCCGGTCGTCGAGCTGAAGTTCAGGCTGAATCCCTCCAGCGCGAAGCTGCTCGAGGGTGAGAATTCGCTGATCCTCGTCTCGCGCCTGGCCCTCGTTCGTGACGACTGACTAGCAGTCGAATCCGAACTTGTCGAAGACGACCATGCCTCGTTTGACCACGGCGTTCACCGGGTGAACACCGAAGTGGTAGGCGAGGTGATCGAGGCTGTCGCCCTCGAGAAGCACCGCGTCTGCCTGCTTGCCGAGCTCAAGGGAGCCGACCTCTCCGCCGAGCCCGAGCCCGCAAGCGGCGTTGAGCGTCATCGCGGTCAGGGCCTCCGACACGGTCAGGTCGAGCTTGAGCACTGCGAGCCAGAAGATCATCGGCATCGATTCCGTGTGAGACGAGCCGGGGTTGCAGTCCGTCGCCAGTGTCAGGGGGACTCCCGCAGCGATGAGGCGCCGGGCCGGCGCGTAGTCGGTCTTCTTGAGGAAGAAGCTGGTGCCCGGTAGCAGGCCACCCAGAACGCCGGCTTCAGCCATCGCCTCGATGCCGCGCTCCGAAACCGCCATCAGGTGATCGGCGGTCAGTGCGCCCAACTGAGCCGCGAGCTCGGCTCCGCCGGAGTCCACGAACTCGTCGGCGTGGAGCCGAGGGGCCAGGCCGTGCTCGACGCCGGCCTCGAGAACGCGTCGCGACTGCTGCGGAGTGAATACGCCCTCCTCGCAGAAGACGTCGCAGAACCTGGCCAGACCGGCTTCGGCGACAGCCGGAACGATCTCGGAACAGACGATGTCGATGTAGCGGTCCGGATCGTCTCGATGCTCCGGGGGCGTCTCGTGTGCCGCGAGCAGTGTCGGGACGACGTCGAGCGGATGTGCGGCGGCAGCAGTGTCGAGTGCGCGGAGCTGTTTGAGCTCGTCGTCCAGACTGAGGCCGTAGCCGCTCTTGCCCTCGACCGTCGTCGTTCCCCACACCAGCATTCGATCGAGGCGCCGGGTGACATTGGCGGCGATGGTCTCGTGATCGGCCTCGCGGGTCGATCGTACGGTCGACAGGATGCCGCCACCTTCTGCGGCGATCTCCTGATAGCTGCGCCCGGCGAGTCGCTGCCCGAACTCCTCGGCGCGATCTCCGGCCCAGGGTAGATGGGTGTGGGGGTCGACGAAGCCCGGCACCAACGTACCGCCCCGACCGTCCAGGCGGCCGACGCCCTCTTCCGCGCCGAAGGTGTCGGCGATCTGCTCGGGGGGACCGACAGCAGCGATGCGACCGCCGCGACAGAAGACATCGACTCCCCGCTGGCGTGAGATCCGCCCCTGATCGACTCCAGAGAGGGGCTCGGAGCCCTGGGGGGTGGCCACTTCACTGAGGTTGTAGATCCAGAGATCGGTCATGGCTTCCTATTGTGTCTCCTGCGTTGGATCAGTGCCGAGGCGATTGAGGGCGGCGCAGCGGGCCTCGCTCTCGAGGGTGGTTCTAACGCCTGCCCAGTCGAGCGCGGAGTTGAGTCGGGGTAGGGGTTCGCCTTCGATCAGCGAAAAGTCGACCAGGCCCTTCAGCGCCTGGAGTGGGAAATCGAGAACGTGCCCGAACTTCTCCCCAGAGCGATCGAGAATCTCGTCCAGGTCAAGCTTGCGACTGAGCAGATAGAAATCTACGAAGTCGCGCCGTGTACCGCGGCTGATGATGGCTCCGAGCTTCATCAGCGCAAGGTCGAGAGCAGAAGCCACCCAGAGGCCGTCAAGCTCCTCTTCCGGGTCGATCAGAGGGTAGGGGTAGTAGAAGAACTTGAGGCCGACACCAGCGCCGCTGCGGACGAACAGGAAGCCGTCGCGAGCGGTCTCGACACGAGCGTCAGGATCCAGAGCGAGTAGGTCCTGCAACAGGTCGCGTCGATCGGGTGGTTGGAGCCGACAGGTCGCCGACATCCAGTCGAGGCTGCTGACCGGTCGGTGGTCGAGGTAGAGCGCGAGGGCCGCCGAGCCGGCCAGATACATATCGTCGAGGGCTGTCAACGAGCGGAGTCTCTCGAGCAACTCGAGACTGGAAGGCTCGAGCGCATTCGGATGAGCGAGGGTCAGAGGGGCCACAGATCGCTTCCTCCGCGCTCATCAGGGTGTGCTTCGGTGTCGAGAACGATGCGCCAGAAGGCCCGGTTCCTCCGTGAGAGCTGCCGACCTCCGCGTTGCTCGAACCATTCGCGGAGGGCATCGAGGCCGAAGCGGTCGATCAACCAGCGCAGGTCGTTCGTGGACCCCTCTTCCAGCAGGACCGAGATCAGCCAGGGTGCACTGTCCTCCAGGCCCAGCACCTCCGCGTCATAGTGGTCCGGGACCCGGGCGTCGATCAAGCGCCCCCCTGGACCCGAGGGCCGAAGATCCCGGTACCCACGCGCACGTGGGTAGCCCCCTCCTCGATCGCTACTTCGAAGTCTCCGCTCATCCCCATCGACAGGTACCCGGGCCAGTCACCGAAGATCCCGGACCGCGCGAGGTCATCACGAAGCAACGCGAGCTGCTGGAACCAGCCTCTCGAGATCTCCGGCTCGACGCCCCAGGGAGGAATGACCATCAGGCCGACGATCTCGAGATGATCGAGGGCGGCGACGGCCACGGCGCTGTCGGTCAGTTGTTCCGGAGAGAAACCGTGCTTGCTCGCCTCCCCGCCGATGTTCACCTCGAGAAAGCCACGTCGGACGACGCCCTCCTCTGCGCTGACCCGGTCGATGGCCCGGGCGATCTTCAAGCGGTCGATCGAGTGAATGGTCGAGAACAGCCCGACCGCCTTCCGGACCTTGTTGGTCTGCAACGGACCGATCAGGTGCCAGTCGATCTCGGTCGGCAGTTGCGGAGCCTTGACGAGGGCCTCTTGTACCCGATTCTCGCCGAAGACGCGCAATCCCGCCTGCCAGGCCGCGTCGAGCGCCTGGACCGGCTGCATCTTGCTGACGCCGACGAGAGTGACCTCTTCGACCCGTCGGCCGGCTCGGAGACAGGCGGCGTCAATCCGGTCTTCGACTTCGCTCAACCGCCGGCCGACGTCAGATGCGGCGCTCATCGAGCAGTCTCCGTGTGGTGTCGGGGCGCGGTCGGCTCACAGGCCGCCGCTCAGCGCTCAGGGCGCTTCGTGGACGTAGTAGAGGATTCTCTTGCAGCTGTCGCACAAGACGACACTGCCCTTGTTGCGGATTTCGACGAGGGACTGCGGCAGAACGCGGTAGTTGCAGGCGCCGCAATGCCACATCTGGGGCCCTTTGCCCACCCTCTGGAGCTCGCGAACCTCGGCCAGCGCGACCCCGTCGAAACGCTCACGAATGAGCTGGTACTGACGAAGGATCCCAGGAGGTATCTGCTCTTCCAGAACTTCGATGCGTCCCCTCAGCTGCTCCGCTCGCTCGGCGACATCGGGCTTCTGGCCCTCCCACTTCTCGAGCTCCTGGTTGTAGCGTGTCTCGAGATCGGAGAAGGCCTCTCTCTCTTCGTCGAGGCGGGCCTGGTCGCCCTCCTGGCGCTCCATCGCTTGAATGCCGAGATCCTCGTACTGCTGGATCTGCTCCTTGATCAGGTCGATCTCCTGTAGCAGAGCGCTGTACTCACGCTGATTGCGGACACGGCCGATCTGCTCCTGGTAGGTCTTGAGCTTCTCCTGACAGTCGCCCACTCCGGCTTCGGCGGTCCGTCGTTCGGTTGCAGCTTCCTCGATGAGGGCTTCTATGGCCTCGATCTCGGCGCGACGGGTGCTGTACTCCTCGTGCAGCTCGCGCATCCAGTCGGGTATTCCGTGGAGAAGCGCCTCCTCCGCCTTGAGCGCGTCATGTGCCTGCTGCAGATCGACTACCGTTTCAATCGTCGTCATAAAGTCGCTGTTTTCGCCTCTCCGATTTGGGTCCACCTGGATTTGAACCAGGGACCTGCCGGTTATGAGCCGGATGCTCTAACCGCTGAGCTATGGACCCATGCTCTTGCAAGCCGGCCGACAGTAAGACGCCTGGCGAACCACTGTCGCCACGAGCAAAAACCCCAAAGGGTAGAGGAGTATAACCCGGACTGACTGGCCTTGGTAGACCGGTCGTCAAGGTTACCCGAGGTTGGGGTAGAGGGACCGGTAGCTGTCCTGAAAGACGAGGATTCGTTTGACGTATGTCGTCGTTTCCGACAGCTCCAGACCCTCGATAAAACGATCCAATTCGGGGTTCGCACCCGCCTCTCTCCACCAGCGCCGGAGTCGGAATGGCCCTCCGTTGTAGCCTGCGAGAGCGAGCTGGACGTTGCCGTCGAACATGTCGAGAACCTGGGAGAAGTACTGGGTCCCCAGTTGCACGCTGTAGTCGGGTTGAGTGAGGCTCGAGCGCGAGTAGGGCAGTCGCAACTTGCCGGCCAACTCTCGGCCGGTCGCCGGCATCAGCTGCATCAGGCCGCGCGCCCCGGCGCGACTGACAGCTGCCGCATCGAAGGCGCTCTCCTGGCGGATGATCCCGTAGACGAGGTGAGGCGCAAGGCCACGCTCCCGAGCCCATTGTCGAACAATCTCCGGGTACTCGATGGGGTAATAGAGCTGTCGCACGAACTCGGGCACCCGCGACTGACCGGGCTTGCCCAGGGTCGGAAAGGCTCTCCAGACGGACTGAATACTCTCCCGACGATCCCCCTGCCGCGCCAGAATCAGTGCCTCGAGGCCATCGACGGCGCGCTGATCGGCGGTGGCGCGCTCGAGGTCGAGCTCGATCTCGGCCAGGTTATCCAGACCCAGCTCGCTCAGGAGAGCCGCCCGGCCGAGATCGGGGTCGTCCGGCCAGGCGTCGACTGTTCGGGCGGCGGGCGCGCGCCGCGCCGTCATCCCCAGTCGCCGCGCCGCATGACCCGAGTAGAAGTCGACTATGTCCGATCGCGTCACCTCACGCAGCAGGTCGTTCCCACGTTCGGTGTTGCCGAGTTCGAGATGCGCCACACCGGACCAGTAGAGGGCCTGCCGCGCCGTGCTTGTCCCGGGATAGAGATCCTGCAACTTGCGCCAGATACCGATGGCGCCGGTTGCATTGTGGCGGGCGAAATGGCGCCAGCCCAGGTACCAGAGGTCGCGATAGCCGGTGATGTCCTCGGGGTCGACCTGGCGCATCCGGCGCAGAACGTCCAGGGCGAGTTCGAAGTGATCGTCCGGGTCGGCCATCCGGTAGAGCCTGCGCAGCGCCGCCGTCGCCTCTGCCGGCTCGGCGGAGCCCGCGACAAGCCAGAGATCGTTCCAGGCCTGTTCGCGCAGTCGCTGTCGGGCGGCGGAATCGGGGTTGCTCCGTCTCGAGCGAACCGTGGCTGCTTCGAGCGCCGCGCCGGCCCTCAGTTGCCTCAGTTCGAGCAGCCGGCTTCGAGGTGTCGGAGGCCGTGTCTTGAGCAGCGCCAGGGCTTCAGCGCCGCGTCGGTCCTCGGTCAGAGCCTCCGCCTGGAGGAAGGTCCAGTCGAGGCCGCGGCCACCCACCGGGATTGCCGCCAGGGTGGAGAGGGCTCCTTCGACGACTTCGGCGTCCAGCAGATTCCGGACACGCCGGAGAATCTCTTTCGATTCGAGGACCGCCGGCCAATCGAGCACACCCGACTCGGAACGCAGGGTGTCGACGACGCCCAGCCGGGAGGCGGTCAACGGATGCTCCACCAGGAGGCGGCTGGCAGTCTCACGTTCGAGGTCTTCGAGATCGTGCTCCGAAGCGATCCGCCACTGGAGTTCGTCGATCTCTGGAGCCAGAGCTGGCCCGAGGCCGTTCTGGCGGGCGGCCTCGATGGCCTTGAGCGCCACCAGCCAATCACCCAGTTCGAGGTTCAGCTCCAGGTAGCGGCGGTAGGCCCGGGCCTGCAGGGGCGACTCGCGATGGTCCTCGATCAGGAGCGCGAGAGCCGCCAGGGCTTCCGGGGAGCGACCGACTGCGGCCAGGGAGTCGGCCAGGAGATAGAGGCGCCAGTCCTCCAGCAGGCCGTTCGGATCGACCCCGGCCTCGAGCGCGGGTATGGCGGCACCCACGTCGCCTGCGCCGTGGGAGTACAACCCGAGAAGAAGGGAAGCGTGGGTGTTGTGCGGGGGGTCGCCGAGAAGCCGAGCGGCCGAGTCGAGGTCACCGTTGCGGAAAGCTCGCGCCGCTGGACCGAACTGTCGTACCGACCAGGCTTCGACCGCGGCAGAAGGCAGGCTGGGCCCTGAGACTCCCGGAGAGGGTATTTCGGCTGCCGGTACCCCCTCGAGGACCGCGAAACCGGTCAAGAGGAAGACGGCGGCGAGACAGGCTCGGAGGCGACGCCTACCGATGACGGAGTGCCTGGGCACGAACCGAGTCTAGGAGCTTCAACTCCCGAGTGCTGTGGAGTCTCCACCGCCGAGGATCCGGACGCACTCGTCTTGAAAGTAGTCGGCTTCCGAACGCACCTCGTCGTCGATCCTCTCCTCGTAGATTCGACGTGACCGGTCGATGTCCTCGCGGAGGAGTTCGGCGATGTTCTGGTTCTCACGACCCTCTTTGACCTTTTCCTCGTTGTAGAGCTTGATCTCGGTCACGAGAAGACGTGCCAGCCGGCGAGCCTCCTCGTGGCGCGTGTCGTCTGTGACGGCCTGAGAGCCGCCAAAAGCCCAGCCGGGTCCATCGAGATCGGTGGGTGGTCGAACCTCGGCGTCGGTGCTCGCGGCAGCCGGCGCCTGCACTTCGGGCATCGGAGTCTCCAGCGTCGAGATCTCCTGCGTTGCGAAGGTCTCTTCGGCCGGGGCCGGCGCGAACACGTCGTCGACGAGTTCAGCTTCCGCCTGATCCTCGGCGGTCGTTTCGTCGACCTCCGTTGTCGTCGAGGTCACGGCCGTCGCAGCGGCCAGGATCGAGTCCTCGACCTCTTCGGTGGTCGCTGGTTCGGGTTCGGGTTCGGGCTCCGGTTCGGGCTCCGGTTCGGGCTCCGGTTCGGGTTCCGGCTCGGTGGCGACCGCCGTGTCGACGAGATCGAAGTCGATCGGCTCCGGCTCGCTCTCCACCGGAGGCTGGATCTCCTCGATCTCGGGAACCGTCTCGAAGACCGGGTCGGGCGCACTGTCGGGTTCGGGCGCGGCCACTTCGGGCGCGGCGGGCGCCTCGGGGGCAGCCGCGGTCGCCTGGCCCGAGCGCCGCAGAGGCAAGGTCTCGAGAGCTTGTGCCGCGATGTAGGAGAGGATCTTGAGCGCCGGCCGATCGAGTCCGGAATCGTTCGAGAGGTGATCGACGTAGAGGCCGCCGGCAACCCGTCCGCGGAGAACGAAGGGGACGAGCAGACCAGCAACTCCCGCCTGTGCGCCCAGTTGGCTACACAGATCGAGGCAGGCCGACGAGTCGAGAGTGACGGCGGAGCGAGTCTCTACTGCGGTCATCCAGGGTCCGGAGTTCACCCCGAGGGCAACGCCCGCCACGTCGGAGACAGAGGGTTCGAAGCCGTATGCGGCCCAACCTCTGAGTTGATCCGAGTCGAGGACGAGGAAGATCGCTCGCTCGGCGAAGCCTCCGGCCTCGCTGAGGAGAGCGCCGAGAAGGTCGCCCTGAGTCGGCGCCGAGTCGATGGCTCCAACCGCAGCCTCGAGTCTCTCGAGGCGGGCACCCTCGGAATCACCCGGGCTGCTCGCCGCTCCCGCGGGCTGCATGCGGTCGAGCAACTCGTCGCGTAGGGAGTCGATAGCCGCCTTGATGGCCTGGGCTATCTGTGGGTCCAGATCTGGGCTGGGCTCAAATGTTGCCATAGGTGCAGTTCTCCGGCTGATTCGGAGGGTATTCCGAGGCGCCGATTATTTGCCAGCCCTGTGGGTGTGTCAAGGAAGAGTGGCGCCCAAAACCTTTGTACTGAGGGGGTTTAGAGCCTGCGACGGTGCACGGCTACCACCCCTTGGAGGCTTGTCGAGCATTCTGCGCTGTGGTACTTTGACGCCTCTCCAAGAGAAGCGTAGAACCAGTGGGAGGGCTACACAATGGTCTCGAAGAAGATGCAACTTTGGTCGAGTCTGGCGGTCGTTGTCGTACTGACATTGATCGGATGTTCGAGCGGTCCGAAAGAGGATCCGGCAACAGCGGAGTTCGCTGCAGTGGAGGCGGCCAAGGTCGTCCTCGACGGCAAACGCCAGGAGCTCACGACATTGCTCGAGCAGGCAGCGATGCCTGTCGAGGAACCCGCCGAAGGTGAAGAGGCCGCCGAACCGGTCGACTACAGCGGACAGATCGAAGCTCTTCGCGAAGAGGTGGAGACCCTGTCCGACAGCTTCGGTGGCCAGCTGGTGGCCTTTCTGAACAACAATCCCATCCTGGCTGAGCAGGGGCCGACCGAGCTGCAGCTGGCGGGCATCCGCCTCAAGAGCAGCGAGGACATGCTTCTCGCACAGGAGTGGATCGACGAGGGCGGCGACTACAAGCGCGCCATCCAGATCCACCAGGCCGCATTGCAGCTGGATCCGGACAATGAGGAGCTCAAAGCCGCGATGGCCCGGGCGGAGGCGATGCGCTTCATGTCCGAAGAGCGGTTCGCAACGGCGACCAAGGGCATGACGCAGGACGCCGTGCGTGAGGCTCTCGGCACTCCTCTACACCACAACATCAGGACTTACGAGGACCGCGGGGTCACCGCCTGGTTCTATCCGTCCGCCGATGACGGCGCCGCCGCGGCGGTCTGGTTCAAGCCGGGCGATGACGGCGAGATGGTCACCTACCAGATCAAATACGAAGCCGTCGACGGACGCGGGGAAGAACTCTAGCTCGCACTCTCTTGACTTGGCGTCCGGGCACGGCGAGAATACGCCCCCGTCGCCCGCGGGCGCAGCCAATGGCTGCCGGGCGCCGAATCCGACGAGAGTGAGGTGATTCAAACTATGCCCGTAGTCTACATACGCGAGGAAGAGAGCTTCGAAGGAGCACTGCGTCGTTTCAAGCGCAAGTGCGAGAAGTCTGGCATCCTCACCGAACTCAAGAAGCGACAGCACTTCGAGAAGCCGTCGGTCAAGCGCAAGCGCAAGGACGCTCAGGCGCGCAAGAAGATGCTCCGCAAGCTCTCCGAGGAGCGCCGGATGGGTCTCGCCTGATCGGCGAACCTCTCTGAAGTAGAGATCGAGAAGCGGGGCCTGGGTCCCGCTTCTTTTTTTTGCTCGCCCGGATGGGCTCCAGCGGCGGTCGGACGTAGCGGCCGTATACTCGTGACCCAACGCATCCGTTGGGGGCTCCTCGATCTACGACTACGTGATCATCGGCGCCGGCTCGGCCGGCTGTGTGCTGGCCAACCGGTTGTCAGCCGACCGCCGAGTACGCGTTCTTCTTCTGGAAGCGGGAGGTGCGGGTCGCCACCTTGCCGTGAGGATTCCGGTGGCCTTCTCCCGTCTCTTCGGGACGCCGGTCGACTGGGGCCTTGCTTCCGAGCCGGCAGCCGGTTTCGCCGGCCGGCGGCTCATGATGCCGCGAGGCAAGATGCTCGGCGGGTCGAGCGGGATGAACGCGATGATCTACATCCGCGGTCATCGTCTCGACTACGACGGCTGGGTCGCGGCCGGATGCGCAGGGTGGGGATACGACGACGTGCTGCCCTGGTTTCTTCGCGCCGAGAACCAGTCGCGCGGAGCCTCCGACTACCACGGAGTCGATGGTCCCCTGCGAGTGACCGACCTATCGCGTCTCCAGCCACTGACCGAGGCCTTTCTGGCAGCGGCCGAGGACGCGAGGTTCCCGTCCAACCCCGACTTCAATGGGCCGTCACAGGAGGGCTTCGGGCCCTATCAGGTGACGCAGTACAGAGATCGTCGGTGGAGCGCGGCCGACGCTTACCTGAAGCCGGTGATGCGACGACCGAATCTCGTGGTCCGGACGGGGGCCGAGGTCAGGCGAGTCCTCTTCGAGGGCTCGAGAGCGATCGGAGTGGAGTACCGGCGCAATGGCCGCCTGTCGTCGGTGCGGGCGCGGCGGGCGACAGTGTTGGCGGCCGGCGCCATCGCCTCGCCTCATCTCTTGCTCTTGTCGGGTGTGGGCCCAGCAGCCGAGTTGGAGTCGCTCGAGATCCCTGTCGTCCTCGACCTGCCCGGAGTCGGCCGCAATCTCCAGGACCACCCGGTCGTCCCCGTCGGCTTCCACACCCGCGGCGTGGAGACTCTACGCCGAGCAAGGTCGCCGATCAGCATCGCGCGGTACTTCCTCGGGCGCGGCGGTCCTCTGGCATCGAACGTCGCTGAGGCCGGCGGGTTTCTGAGAACCCGTAGCGAACTGCCGGCGCCCGATCTCCAGTTTCACTTCGCTCCGACCGTCTTCAAGGAGCACAGGATGCTCAATGAGGCGGAGGGGTTTACCCTCGGCGTGACGCTCGTCGCCCCCCGCAGCAGGGGCCGCCTCTCCCTGGTGAGTCGTCAACCCGAGCACGCTCCGGCAATCGAGGTCGGGCAGTTGACCGAGCAGCCGGATGTCGACGTACTGATCGAAGGCGTCCGCATCGCGCGCCAACTCGCGGCACGCGGCCCCCTCGGCCGCTTCGTCGCTCGTGAGTATCAGCCCGGGGCCGACGTGGACACGCCGCCGGCCGTAGAGGACTTCATCCGGAGCGCTGCCGAGCTTCTCTATCACCCTGTCGGCACCTGCAAGATGGGCGTCGACAGCGAAGCTGTCGTCGACCCCAGCCTCAGGGTGCACGGCCTCGAAGGCCTGAGGGTCGTCGACGCGTCGGTCATGCCGGTGATCGTGCGTGGCAACACGCATGCCCCGACCGTGATGATCGCCGAGCGGGCTAGCGAACTGATAGAGAACGGCTGATAGAGTCGGCAGCCGTTGGGGTTGACCCGGTGTCACCTGCAAGCGTCGGCCACCCGAGAATCCCGCCGACGTTCGAGAAGGGTCACGACCCGCGCAAATAGGAGGATCTCTCGCAATGTGTCGTCCCGCTCTGTGTCTAGTCTGTCTGTTGGTCGCCACCACCGCCGGCGCTCAGGACCGTGTGCTTAGAACCCCGCCGAAGGACGCCGGGGTGGAGACCCTGGAACAGCGCCGTGCGCTCCAGGAGGCGACGGCCTATCAGTTCGGCGTCTTCACCGGGTTCGGCTTCAGCGATGCCGTTGCCGCAAGCGGTATCGACTTCGTCCACGAATCGGTTGACGATTCGCTGCGCAACTGGACGCCTGCGCACTACGACCATGGCAATAGCCTGGCAGTCGCCGATGTTGATGGCGACGGCAACCTGGATCTCTACTTTCTGACCCAGCTCGGAGCTAATCAGCTCTACCGCAACCTGGGCGACGGTAGCTTCGAGAACGTCACCGAGAGGGCCGGCATCGGCCTCGCTGACCGAATCAGCGTGGCGGCTTCCTTCGCCGACATCGACAACGACGGCGATGCGGACCTTTTCGTGACGTCGGTCAGAGGGGGCAACGCTCTCTTCATCAATGATGGCGAGGGCCGTTTCCTGGACGCGACCGAAGGCTCCGGCCTGGCCTACAGCGGGCACTCCTCAGGGGCCGCCTTCCTGGACTACGACAGCGACGGTCTGCTCGATCTCTTCGTGACCAACGTGGGCGTCTACACCAACGATGAGCTGGGGCGCGGTGGTTTCTTCCGCGCCCTGCCCGATGCCTTCCTGGGGCACCGGTTCCCGGAACGCACCGAAAAGAGCCGTCTCTACCGCAACCTGGGCGAAGGGCGGTTCGAGGACGTTTCTGCGGCGGCCGATTGGATCGACAGTTCATGGAGTGGCGACGCGTTCATCATCGATCTGAACGAGGATCGATTGACCGACCTCTACGTGCTCAACATGCAGGGCGACGACCACTACTACGAGAATCAGGGGGGAGGGCGATTTCGCGAGCGCACTCCGGAACTCTTCCCGAAGACCTCCTGGGGTGCGATGAGCGGCAAGTTCTTCGACTACGACAACGATGGGCTCTTCGACCTGATGGTGACCGACATGCACTCGGACATGCACGATCTCGAAGTGAACCCCCTGGTCGACGAGAAGCGCAAGTACGTCGTGCCGCTCGACGACGGAGAGAACAACATCGCCGGCAACGCCTTCTACGAGCAGCAGGCAGATGGTTCATTTACCGAGATCTCGGATCGGATCGGTGCTGAGAACTTCTGGCCGTGGGGCTTGAGCGTCGGGGACCTGAATGCCGACGGTTTCGAGGACGTCTTCGTGGCATCGAGCATGAACTTTCCGTTCCGCTACGGAGTCAACACAGTCCTGCTCAACGACCGAGGCAATGCTCTGCGCGACAGTGAGTTCATCCTGGGGATCGAGCCGCGTCAGGACGGACGGACCCACATTCCGCTCTTTACGCTCGACTGCGACGGTGCCGATGTCGACAATCCTGTCTGTCAGAGCTTCGAAGGCACGTTGTTGATGGAGGGCGCGGTCGGCACTCGCACGAGCGCGATCTTCGACCTCGACGCCGACGGGGATCTCGATATCGTCACCGGTGAGTTCAACGACCGGCCACAGGTTCTGATCAGCGACCTGAGTGACAAGCGGCGGGTCAAGTTCCTCGAAATCTCACTACGCGGCACGGCGTCGAATCGTGACGGCCTGGGGGCGCGGGTCGAGGTGGTCACGGAGAACGCGACCTACACGCGCTTCCACGACGGCAAGAGTGGATACCTGACTCAGAGCTCGATGCCGATCTACTTCGGACTGGCCGAGGCCGCCGCCGTAGAGCGGGTCGAGATCGACTGGCCGTCGGGCGCCCACCAAACGGTGACCGAGGGCCTGGAGCTCAACACGCGGATCGAGATCGAAGAGGCGGCCGACACCCCTGCTGACGGGTAGTTGGACCTAGTCGAGCGAGGGCTTGCGCCGACCTTCCTTGATCTGGGCGCGTTGGTGTTTCTGGTCCAGACGCCGCTTCTTCAGGGCTTTGGGCACGGTGGTCGGTCGACGTGGCTTGGGCCGGCGCAGGGCCCAGGCGAGTCGTGCGGCGAACCGCTCCTCAGCCTCGCGTCGGTTCGCCGCCTGGGTACGATGGCTCTGGCTGGAGATCTGGAGCAACCCGTCACGATTGATTTGCGAAGCGAGGCGTTCGCGCACGCGTTGCTTCTGGTCATGACTGAGGCCGGTCGAGGCGCCGAGGTCGAAGACGAGGGTGACTCGAGTCTCCACTTTGTTGACGTGCTGACCTCCCGGCCCGGAACTGCGTGATGTCGTGAAACGCAGTTCGCTCCGGGGAACCGAGAGTGAGTCGTTGATCCTGAGGTCCTTGTCGGGGGGCGAATTCACGGTCGAGCTCCAGCAGGCAATTGAGCCTAGCAGGGGTCGATCCGGGTCGGTTCAGTCTCTTGGTCGTTCCATGGGTCCCCCCGCGCCGGGCAATACAAAGCAATGTGTCTTCGGGCAACTACTGAGGCATGGTCCTGACTCGGCCGGGATTCGTTACATCGAGTCGAACAGCCGGGTCGGCGCGATATCATGCGAGTCAACAGGCGGCCCTTGAGGTGCGGCGGCGCCCTGAGCGTGGCCGCACCTCATTTACTTCAGGAGGTATCCCATGCAGCGCAGGTGGCACAGCGCCCTGGTCGGCGCCTTTGCGTTCCTCGTCCTAACGATTCCGCTCGCCGGCACGCTCGCGGCTCAGGTGCCCGATCCCGAGACCTTTCTCGGACATCCCGTCGGAGCCGACCGCAAGTTGGCGCGCTACGACAAGGTACTCGACTACCTACGCCAGGTGGACGTCGCATCGGACCGGGTGTCGATCGAAACCATGGGAACTTCGACCCTGGATAACGAAATGGTCGCCGTAGTGCTGACCTCGAGTGCCAACCAAGGACGCCTCGACGAGTACCGAGAGATCGCCCGGAAGCTGGCGAACGCCGACCAGCTCGGACCCGGCGAAGCGGAGGCTCTTGCCGCGTCGGGCAAGGCGATCGTGCTCGTCACCTGCACGATCCACTCAACTGAGGTGGGATCAACCCAGATGGCGATGGAGTTCGTGCACGACTTTGCCACCACCGAGAATCCGGCGAAACTCAGCTGGATGGAGGACGTCATCCTCTTGCTCGTGCCATCGATCAACCCCGACGGACAGTTCCTGGTGGTTGACTGGTACAACGAGCAGCTGGGGACCGAGTACGAGGGCGGACCGATGCCGTGGCTGTACCACCACTACATCGGCCACGACAACAACCGCGACTTCTACATGTTGACGCAGCGCGAGACGCAGGCGGTCAACAACTTGCTCTACAGCGAGTGGTTTCCGCAGGTCTTCATCGACGAGCACCAGATGGGCTCGACAGGGCCGCGAATGTTCGTTCCGCCGCAGACCGATCCGTTGGACCCCGAGATCCATCCGCTGATCTTCCGCCAGGCCGACCTCATCGGTACCAACATGTCCTACCGCCTCGAGGAGGCGGGCAAGACGGGTGTCGGCCACAACATGATCTTCGACAGCTACTGGCCTGGGGGTACGCGTAACACCGCCTGGTGGAAGAACGTCACAGGTCTGTTGACCGAGGTCGCCAGCGCCAGGATCGGGACGCCGATCTACATCGATCCGGGCGAGCTGCGCGGTGGTGGCAAGGGCTTCCCCGAGTACAAGCGGCGGGCCAACTTTCCCTCGGTCTGGCCCGGGGGGTGGTGGCGGGTCAGAGACATCATCGACTACGAGATGATCGCCACCTGGGCAGCGGTCGAGACCAGCGCTCAGTACCGGGGCGAGATCCTCGCCAACTTCGGCCGGATGGCCGGAGAAGCCGCCGGCTCGGCGGTCGCCGGGGATCCGACCGCTTGGATCATCTCGCCGGAGCAGCACGACCCAGTGGCCGCCGGCAAGCTCGTGGACCTCATGCTGCGCCATGGAGTCAGGGTCTACGCGGCGCAAGGATCCGTCACGGTCGGGAGGACCACCTATCCGGAGGGAACTCAGGTCATCCCGGCCGCGCAGCCGTACCACGCGTTCATCCGGACGATGCTCAGGCCTCAGAGGTACCCCGAAGTCGTGCCCTACGTCGGTGGGCCGGTCATCCCTCCATACGACGTCACGGCCTGGTCCCTGCCGATTCTCATGGGTGTCGAGGTCGATGAGATCGAAGGCGAGATTGAAGGCGAGCTGAGCGCTATCGAGGCGATGAACTGGAGTTCGAGCCCGGTGACCGAAGCCATTGGCGGCTACCTGTTGCCCCATAGCGCCGACACGGTCGCCACGGCAGTCAATCGGCGACTGGCGGCGGGCGGGGAGGTCTACTGGCTCAGTGAGCCCGAGGTCGGCAGCGCGGGAGACGTCTGGCTGCCGCCGGACAGCATCGAAGTCTCCGATCTGCAGGCCCTGGTCGACGAGCTGCACCTCTCGGTCGAAGGCCTGGCGGCGGCACCTAGGGGAACCGCCTACAAGGTGAACGCTCCGCGGGTGGGTCTATACAAGCCCTGGGTCGCCAGCATGGACGAGGGCTGGACACGCTTTGTTCTCGAGAACTACGAGTTCGATTACGTGAACCTGGCCAACGCCGATTTCGAGGAGGGCGCTTTCGCCAAGTCGGTCGATGTCGTCCTGCTGCCCGATGTGAACAAGTCGATCCTGGAGAACGGCGAGCCTGCCGACCCGCAATCGCGACGCTTCTGGTCGAAGCGTCCGCCCGAGTACCGCGGCGGTATCGGCTCCGACGGTGGCGAGTCGTTGCGGTCTTGGGTCGAAGAGGGTGGCACGTTGGTCGCTCTCGACTCCTCGAGCGACTACGTGATCAACCTCTTCAACCTGCCGGTGGTGAACGTCCTCGACAAGGTCTCGCGTGAGGAGTTCGCTGCGCCGGGCACGATGCTGCGCCTGCTCGTCGACAACCAGCACCCTCTGGGCTACGGCCTGAGAAGCGAAGAGGCGGGGTATTTCGCCAGCTCGCCGGCCTTCCGCACCGGTGTGCCGCAGGGCAAGGTCGATCGCAGGGTCGTCGTGCGCTACCCGGATCATCGGGACGATATTCGCGTCTCGGGTTACATAAAGGGAGCCGATCGGCTCGAACGCCGGGCCGCCGTGGTCGAGATGACCTACGGCGAGGGCCGGATCGTCCTCGTGGGTTTCAGGGCTCAGCATCGTGCCCAGCCCCATCGGACGTTCAAGCTGCTCTTCAATGCGTTGTTCTGGGGCGAGCTGGAGGAGGTCGAGCTCTAAGAGCTTCGAGCCCTCGCTGCTAGACTTCACTGATGCTCATCGAACTCAGAAGCCTCGCCCGTCTCGTCTTTCTCGGCCTGATTCTCTCCGGCGCCCAGGTGGCGTCGGTAGGCGCGACGACCTGCGAGGGTCCCCGCTACTCGCGGTTCGATGCTTGGGTGGGCGAGTGGCAGATTCTCGAGGGCGGCGAACTGGTGGCGACGAACGAGCTGCGGCCGATTCTGGGTGGCTGCGCCTTCGAGGAGAAGCGCGCGCGAGTGGACGGGCTCGAGGAGCGTGGTCTCATCTACTTCGATCACGAAGCAGATCAGTGGCGCGGTCGTTGGGTCATCAGCGATGGGACCACCGCTGAGTTCGGCTTCGACTTCGACGGCGACGAGACAACGACCGACGGGATGATTCATGACCCGACCGGGGCTCCCCTGTGGATGCGAGGGCGCCTGTCTCCCCTGCCTGACGGTGGCTTTCTCAACGTAGTGGAGATCTCGAGCGACGGTGAGAGCTACCAGTCCGCCGGGGCGACGACCTTCCTGCCGGCGGGCGCCGCGGGCCGGATAGCACAAGCACTACCGTCGCCTGAGCCCGAGACCGAGCGGCAGCCGGAGCCGATGCCTGCACCGGAGCCCACCACCCCTGAAGCCCCGATGACCCCCGAGGCGTCCGAACCCGCACCAATGCCGGAGCCGCAGGGACAGGACGCCGATGGACCGACGATCCTCACCCTTCCGGTTCCCGAAGGGGTGACCCTCAAGTCGAAGCGCAAGAGCCGCCAGACGCAGACGATCGCAATGGAGTCGCCCATGATGCTCGAGCTCGAGTTCGGGCGGCTGGACGAGCTGCCTGAGGGAACCGCCTGGCTGTCGACCAAGCTGGCGCCTTACCGCGCGGAGACGATCAGTGTCCGACGCGTCACGGCCGAGATGAAGACACGTCGCGGCAAGGTGACCCTTGAGTTGACCCTGAACCTGCATTCGATCGGGTTTCAGAGCCGGATCGACCTGAAAGTCGAGCTGATCTCACAAGGCGAGGTGGTCGGAGAAGTCACCAAAGAGAAGATTCCGATGGGCAAGATGATCTCGGCCCATGACAAGGACGAAGGGATGCCTTTTCCGGTGCGCTTCGAGCTCGACGAGCAGTCTTTTGCCGAGCTCTTCGAGGACGGCAGGCGCCCCTCGATGCGGCTGACCCTGGGCGTTCGCTGAAGCCTGCCGGTTCTCCCGTGAGCGCGTAGTCCTCAGCCCAGGCCGGATGTGTTGCCGACCTTGGCGACGATCAGAGTGAGATCGTCCTCTTGCTCGACATCGCCCTTGAAGCGGGCGAGCCCGTTGAGCAGGGCATCGCGCACCCGCCGGGCCGGAGCGCCCGGGCGAGCCCGCCTGAGCTCCTCCAGAAGCCTGCGTTCACCGAACAGTTCATCGTGGAGATTGCGCACCTCCGGAACGCCGTCGCTGAAGAGCAACAACGCGTCGCCCTCGCCCAGCGCCTCGGTCTCTTCGCTGAACTCTCCGTCGAGCGCAGTACCCAGTGGCAGGCTCGCACCACCAATCCGAGTGACGCGACCGTCCCGCGAGGCGAGAAACAGCGGCGGGTGGCCGGCGTTGGCGACGGTCACCCGGCCCAGAGCCGGGTCGAGCAGAGCGATCTGGAAGGTCACGAAGAGCCTTCCGCCAACTGTCTCCCGCAGCATGCGGTGCAACCGCCGCAGGACTTCGATCGGGCGGACCAGATCGTCCTGGAGCAGGTGGAGGCTGCTGCGCACTCCCGAGAGGACGAGGCCGCTCGCCACGCCGTGGCCCGCCACGTCCGCAATCACGATGGCGAGACGCGACTGCGGTAGCTGAAAGTAGTCGAAGTAGTCACCCCCGACTTCGGACGCGGGGAGCGATACGCTCGAAAAGTCGACCCAGTCGAGGTCCGGTGCGCCCTCGGGGAGCATGCTGAGCTGAATCTCGCGTGCGTCTTCGAGTTCGGTTCGCATCCGGCTGCGATCGCGCTCGCGAGCGACTTCATGCCGCCAGTGCCGGAGAAAGGACTCTCTGACCCGGCGGGTGAAGATAATAGCGACCCAGAGGACGATTGCCATCCAGACCAGCGAAGCACTGGCCATACCCGCTTTGGCCCCGAGCTCAGCGGGCATGCCTTCACGAAAGAGCGTCCAGGACATCGCCAGGGTATTGACGCCTGCCATGGCCAGGAGCTCGAGTCGCTCGAGCCGCAGCAGTAGGAGCACCGCGGGCAACACGAATCCCGCGAACGCGAAGGACGCCTCAGGCTCAGGAAACGAGTAGGCGACAGCTCCGGCGACAAGTGTCCAGTAGAGCAGCGTGAATTGACGACTGGTGCGGGCGAAGAACGGGCCGGTCCGGATGAAGAACATCCACAGGGTCAGCGCCATGACGGGCGCCCAGCTCAGCGCGCGCGCCAAGTCGGCCTGTGAAGCAAAGACGAGAATCAGGACGACGGTCACCGGCGTCGTCATCATCAACAGGCGCCGCATCACCCGATAGTTGGACTCGTCGAAGTACCGAGCCGTGGCGCCACGAGCGGAGAGGTGAACCAGATCGGCTATTGCAGTCGTCTGCATCGCGGCGAGAGTCTACCCGAGTCCCGAGCCGGACACCTGTCCGGGGCCGGGCCGGACACCTGTCAACGACGGAGGTCGAGGCACTGAAGGCGTGGCGCCCTAAGTGCTGTAAACAAGAGGTTTGCCGACTGCTGCGTGGTTGGCATGCGGCTTGAAAGACAGAATTGCGTGATGCAAGAAGACCATCCCCTGATGCAGGGGTCCGTGACGATGGATCGTCCCGTAGAGAGGCGTTTCTGGACTCGTCGTCGTGTCGTCGTCATGACGATCGCCGCAGTCCTGATCGCGCTGATCGTGCTCGGCTACCCAATGCTGCGCCGTTGGTCGTCGGCAGAGATGTCGGTCTCTATGGCCAGGCTCAGGATCGGATCGGTCACCCATGGAGATCTCATTCGGGATGTCTCGGCCCAGGGCAATATCGTCGCAGCCTTCAGTCCGACCCTGACCAGCCCGGCGCGGGGTACCGCGCGGGTGGACGTCAATCCCGGTGAGGTCGTCGCCCGCGGGCGTGTTCTCGTGAGAGTCGTCTCGCCCGAGGTGGAGAGTCGGCTCGGACAGGAGCGGTCGACGCTCGAGTCGCTCCAGGCCGACTGGCAACGGCAGCGAATTCTGTCCGAACAGTCACACATCCAGAGCGAACAGGACATCGGCCTTCTCGAGGTCGAGCTGGGTGCCGCCGAACGGGCGTTGACGCGAGCTGAGCTGATCCGGAAAGAGGGTCTACTCAATGCGGTCGACTTCGAGAAGGCACAGGACGACGTGAAGGTGTCGAGCCTCAAGCTCGAACTGGCACGACACAAGGCCAAGCTCGACGTCGGAACACTGGAGTTCGAAGTCGCAGATCGCGCCTCCCGCGTCGAGCGCCAGCGGCTCGTCGTCCGCGATCTGGAGCGCCAGGTGGACGACCTGTCGATCCGTTCACCGGTGGACGGCCGTGTCTCGCGGGTGTCGATCAAGGACCGGGACTCGGTGACGATCGGCCAGGAGATGGTGACCGTCGTCGACCTGTCGGCCTTCGAGGTCGAAGTCATGATCCCGGAAATCTACTCGGACGAGCTCAGCGCCGGGGTCGAGGCGGTCATCCGCTACGACAACCGCGATTGGGCCGGGGCGGTCAAGAGCATCTCGCCCGAGGTCGAAGGCAGCCGGGTGCGCACGGTTGTCGAGTTCGTCGGTGAAGCACCCGAGAAGCTCAAGCAGAACCAGCGAGTTTCAACCCGGCTTCTGCTCGAGGCTCGTGAGGGCGTCGTGAAGGTGCCGCGGGGCCCCTTCCTGGAGAGCGGCAGCGCTCGACAGGCGTACGTGATCGAAGACGGCATCGCGGTGCTGACAGCGATCGAGGTCGGCAGCTTGTCGGTCTCGGAGGTGGAGATCGTCTCCGGCCTCAGGATCGGTGACCAGATCATCATTTCGGACACGTCGCGCTTCGACGGCGCGCAGCGGGTCCTTCTGACTGACTAACGAGTATGAGTGACGAGGAGAACCCAGAATGATCCGAATTGAGAACGTCAGCAAGATCTACCGCACGGAGCATGTCGAAACCCATGCGCTGAGCGGCTTCAGTCTCCATGTCGAATCGGGAGAGTTCCTCTCGGTGATGGGGCCATCGGGCTCGGGCAAGACGACGTTTCTCAACGTCACAGGTCTGCTCGATGGCTTCGACACGGGGACCTACATGCTCGGCGGCCAGGACGTCAGCAAGCTCAGCGACAGCGAGATGTCCCGCATCCGCAACGAGAAGATCGGCTTTATCTTCCAGAGCTTCAATCTCATCCCCGATCTCAATGTCTTCGACAATGTCGACGTCCCGCTGCGCTATCGCGGGATGAAGAGCGCAGCACGCCGTGCAGCCATCGAGGAGGCGCTCGAGATCGTCGGTCTGACCTCGCGGATCAAACACTACCCGTCGCAACTCTCGGGTGGACAGCAACAGCGGGTGGCCGTGGCCAGAGCGCTGGTCGGCACCCCAGGCCTGATCCTGGCCGACGAGCCAACCGGCAACCTCGACTCCGCGATGGCCAACGAGATCATGGACCTTCTCGAGAAGATCAACGAGATGGGGACGACGGTCGTCGTCGTGACCCACGACCCGGAGCTGGCGACCCGCGCGTCGCGCTCGATCTACCTGCTCGACGGGCGGCTGATCGACATGGAGACCCAGGAGGCCGCGGCGCCGCTCTACAGCCCTTCTGGTTCGGACTCTTCCAGCGCGGCCAGCGCCTGAGGGGACATCGATGCTCGCCTACCAACTCAAGATCGCCTTCAAGAGCCTGAAGCGCAATCCTGTGCTCTCCAGCGTCCTGATCGGCGGGATTGCCCTGGGAATTGCGGTGTCGACCGCCTTCGTGACGGTCTACTACATGATGGCGTCCGACCCGATCCCCGACAAGAGCGATCGCCTGTTCGCGGTTCAGCTCGACAGCTGGGGAGCCGACAACCCCTACGACGACGAGCGGCCGGAAGAAGCCCCGATGCAGATCACCTATCAGGACATGGTGGGGATCATGCAGAGCGACATTCCGACTCATCAGAGCGGTATGTACAGGTCCTCCCTGACCGTGCTTCCCGACGCGGAGTCAGATCGTCCTTTTCGCGCCACGACGCGACTGTGTTTCAGCGACTTCTTCGAGATGTTCGACGTCCCCTTCGCCTATGGAGGCCCCTGGGACTCGAGGGCCGATGCCGGGCCGGAACCCGTCGTCGTCCTGTCCCGGGACGTCAACGACCGCCTCTTCGGTGGCGAGGACAGCGTCGGCAGGACGGTTCATATCGAAGACCGCGACTTCAAGGTCGTCGGAGTCCTCGACGAGTGGCGCCCGATGGTGAAGTACTACGACATCACCAACTTCGAGTTCGGGGAGTCGGAGGAGATTTTCGTCCCGTTCAACTTCAATCGTTCCCTGGAGCTCTACAGTTCGGGCAACACCATGGGCTGGAAGTTCTATCCCGGCAACGAGTACGAGGACTTCCTCCAGTCCGAGAGCGTCTTCATCCAGATGTGGGTGCAGCTCGACAGCCGCGAGCAGCGCCAGGACTACGTCTCTTTCCTCAATGCCTATACCGAGGGCCAGAAGGAGCTCGGTCGCTTCGAACGGCCGACCAACAACAAGGTGCGCCCTGTCATGAAGTGGCTCGAGGTCAACGAGGTCGTGCCGGAAGAGGCGAAGTTGATGCTCATCATCGCCGTGCTCTTCCTGATGGTCTGCTCGATCAATCTGATCGGTGTACTCCTCGGCAAGTTTCTGGCGCGCGCGCCGGAGGTTGGAGTGCGCAGGGCCCTCGGGGCCAGCAGACGCTCCGTCTTCATGCAGCACATCATCGAGTGCGAACTGATCGGCGTTCTGGGCGGCGCCGTCGGGATCGTCCTGTCGATCGTGGCGCTCAAGCTGATCAACGGCCTCTTTTCGGAGGGGACATTCCGGTTTGCTCTCGACCTGAACATGGTCGGAGCGGGTGTCCTCCTCTCACTTGTGGCGGGGCTCATCGCAGGCCTCTACCCGGCCTGGCGGATCTGCCGTGTCGCGCCGGCCAGCCACCTCAAGCTCCAGTAGAGGAGACGAACATGCAATTCGGACCGATCTTCCGTGCCTTGATGCACAACAAGACCCGCTTCCTGCTGATCACTCTCGAGGTGGCGTTCACTCTTGCCATCGTCGTCAACTGCATCAACGTCACTCTCGATTTCCGCCGCCAATACACCGAGCCCTCCGGGATGGACGAGGACAACCTCGTCATCGTCTCCACGCAGCCCTTCGGACCCGATTTCAAGGAGGAGGAGTTCGTGGACGCCCTCGAGCGCGAGGACCTGGAACATCTCCGCGTCTTCCCGGGCGTCGTTGATGCGGTGTCGATCAGCGCGATCCCGATGAGCGGCGGCGGCAGCGCCACAGGCCGCAAGCCCTTGGACTCGGAACTGGAAGGCGTGACGGTGCCCCACTACACCGTTTCCCAACACGTGGTGGACGCCCTCGGTATCGAGATCATCGCGGGTCGAAATTTCGAGCCCGGAGACTTCGAACTGGAGAGGGACGAGAACGGAGACATCCCCCATCGCAACGTGTTGGTGACGCAGACCATGGCGGACGCACTGTTTCCGGACGGCGATGCCCTCGGCAGCCTGATTCAGAACGACGAGGGGCAGCTGACCGAGACCATCGTCGGCATCGTGAGCGACATGCAGAACTCCTGGCCCAGCTTCCTGGAAGGCAAGAATCGGGTGCTCTTCTTTCCGGGTCAGCCGGCCAACAGCCGGAGGATGACCTATGTCGTGCGCGCCGAGGCGGGCGCAATGGACAGCGTCTTCACCGGGATCGAGAGCCGCATGATCGAGACCAACGCCAATCGAATCGTCACAGTCGAGACGCATGCGGAATTCCGTCAGGAGACGTTCGAAGCGCAGCTGGCCATGGTCAAGATGCTGGGCTCCGTGAGCCTTCTGCTTCTCGTGATCACCTCGCTCGGCATCGTGGGCCTCACCGCCTTCTCGGTGACTCAGCGAGTCCGACAGATAGGAACTCGGCGGGCGCTTGGAGCGACCAAGGGCGACATCATCCGCTACTTCCTCGTCGAGAACTGGATCATCACCGGCATCGGGCTCTTGATTGGCCTGGGCCTGACGATCGGCCTCAATATCCTTCTCGTCAATGTCGGCGGTGCGCCCAAGATCGAGTGGCCTCTGATGGTTGCCGGGATGGCCCTGCTCTGGGTGACCGGAGTGATCGCGGCCTTTGTCCCGGCCCTCAGAGCGACCAGCGTGGCGCCGGAAATAGCCACCCGCAGCGTTTGAGTGCACGGCGGGGCGGCCCATCTCTCACTCCCGAGCCGCTCCGTCTTTTGAGTCGTCAGCATTAGAATCCCGCCATGACTCCAGAAGGACTCCGAGTTCTCGTCGTCGATGACCAGCCGGCCGTGGTCAAGGCGCTGGAGGTGCTCTTCGACCTCGACGGCATAGCTCACGTGGCGGCGTCGACGCCCGATGAGGCTCGCAAGATTGTTCGAAGCGAGACTCTCGGCGCCGTCATTCAGGACATGAACTTCGCCCGCAACGAGACGACGGGAGAGGCGGGCATCCGTCTCTTCCACGAGATCGCCGAGCTCCAGCCGGGTCTGCCGGTCCTCCTGATGACGGCCTGGGCCTCGCTCGAGACCGCGGTCGAGCTCGTTCGGGAGGGCGCTTCGGACTACATCGAGAAGCCGTGGGACGACGACAAGCTGGTGTCGACCGTGCGCAATCTTGTGCGGCTCAGGCAGCTCGAGCTGGAGAACGCGCGTCTGCGGGACCAGCTTCAGCGTTCGCGGTCAGAACTGGCTGAGCGCAGCGACCTCAGGGGCCTGGTCTACGCCAGCGAGGCCATGCACCGTGTGGCGACACTGGCGGTCAACGTTGCCGATTCGGATGCACCGATTCTGATCACGGGTCCGAATGGCAGCGGTAAGGAACGCATCGCCGAAGTGATCCAGGCGAACTCACGGCGCCGGGAGGGCCCCTTTGTCAGGGTCAACGTCGGTGCGATTCCGGCGGAGTTGATGGAGAGCGAGCTCTTCGGAGCGGAGACGGGGGCCTACACGGGCCTCAACAAGCGGCGCGTGGGGCATTTCGAAACCGCTCACAGCGGAACGCTCTTTCTCGATGAGATCGACGCCCTGCCGCTCGCCGGTCAGGTGAAGTTGCTGCGGGTCCTACAGCGCGGCGAGTTCCAGCGCCTGGGCAGCAGCGCGACCCTCGAGGCGGACGTGCGGGTCGTCTCGGCCTCCAATGCCAATCTGGGTGATGCCATCGCCGCCGGTCGGTTCCGCGAGGATCTCTACTTCAGGCTCAATGTCATCGAGCTTTCGCTGCCGCCCCTCGCCGACCGCCGGGACGACATTCTTCCTCTTGCCCGCCACTTTATTGCCCGCTTCGCCGAGGAGAGTGGTGAGGTGCCCGCTCGGCTCTCCCCGGCGGCCGAGGGTGCTCTGCTGAGGCATGACTGGCCGGGCAATGTGCGCGAGCTCGAGAACAAGATCCGGCGTGCCACGCTTCTGGCGGCCGGGGCCGCGCTGAGCGAAGAGGATCTGGGCCTCACGCAGCCGTCGGCTGCACCCAGGGTCTTCTCCGGTGACGAGGAGCTGGAACGACAGGAGCTGCTCGCGGCTCTGAACGCCGCCGATGGCGTCGTCGCTCATGCGGCTGAACAGATCGGTGTCAGTCGGCAGGCCCTGTACCGCAAGATGTCGCGATTCGGGATCGAGGTCGAGCGGCGCCCCAGGGCGTGAGCACCGAACCGGCGCCGACCGGGGGCTAGAATCCCCCAATGCCCGATGAGACTAGTGGTGTCCGCTCACGCGAGCGAGTCGTGACGCCGCGGATCTCCCTGGCGGGCAGGATCACGGTGGGGTTCTTCGCGGCCCTGGTGTTGGCTGCCGCGCTCGCCGCCGCGGCGACCCTGCTGCCGGAAACCTCTCCGCTCGTCGTCTTCCTCGCGGTTCTGCTCGTGGGTCTGCCTCTGGGCGCCTGGTGGATCGGTCGGCTGGTGAGACCACTGGACGTCGTGATTCAGGGCGTGTCGGACGGCATCCGGAGCTTCAGGGATCGGGACTTCAGTGTGCGCCTGGCCTATCGCCGAAACGACGAGCTCGGAGCTCTCGTGGAACACTACAACGAGGTCGGGCAGATCCTTCAGGAGGAGCGCCAGTCGGTCCGCCAGAGGGAGTTGTTGCTCCAGTCGGCCCTCGACAAGTCGCCGGCGGCTCTCCTGTTGATCAACCAGATCGACCGCATCATCTACTCGAACCGCGAGGCTCGAAGGCTGCTGACCGGCGGCGTGAAGCTCGAGGGTCGGAAGTTCGAGGACCTGCGCTCGGGCTGTCCGGAGGAGATGCGGGAGATTCTGGCGAGCGAGACGGATGGGCTCTTCACGGTGCGTGGTGGTTCCCAGACCGAGACCTACCATCTCTCTCAGCGCCGCTTCCATCTGAACCGGCGAAGTCACCGCCTGGTCGTGCTGCGTCGCCTGACGGGTGAGCTCGGGCGGCAGGAGGCGGAGACCTGGAAGAAGGTGATCCGGGTGATCTCTCACGAGCTCAACAACTCACTGGCTCCGGTCTCGTCGCTGGTTCACTCGGCTCAGCGCATCAGTCGGGAGCCGCAGCATGCGGACAAGATGGAGGAGGTCTTTGACTCGATTCGCGAGCGGTTGCAGCATCTGCGACAGTTCATCGAGGGCTACGCCCGTTTCGCTCGTCTGCCGGCGCCCCGTCGGGAGGAGGTGAACTGGCGGGAGTTCCTGGACAGTTTTCCGGAGTTTTCGACGCTCGAGTTGATTGGACAGGTGCCGACGGAGCCGGGGTATTTCGATCCTTCGCAGCTTCGGTTGGTGGTGCAGAATCTGGTGAAGAACGCGGTGGAGGCCGGCTTTGGGGAGTCGCAGGTGAGCCTTCGGGTCAAGGACACTTCGGAGGGCACATATCTTCAGGTGATCGACCATGGGCTCGGGATGGATGCCGACACGATGGAGAAGGCTCTTCTGCCGTTCTATTCGACCAAGAGCACCGGCACGGGGCTGGGCCTACCCCTGTGCCGCGAGATTCTCGAGGCCCATGGCGGGAAGATCAGCCTCCAGGCCAACGAAGAGGGGGGCACCATAGTGACCTGTTGGCTGCCACCGCGCTGATTCCTGGTTCTGTCTCTTGGGTTGTCGGTTGGGCCGCCGCCGAACATCTGCACCCAGATCACCTCGAAGCCGTTCTCGTTCTCGCCGAAAGCCACGCCAACACCCATCTCTGTCGAGGCGGGGCGCAGGATGTTCTTGCGGTGGCCGGAGCTGTTCATCCAGCGATCGACGACCTCGGAGGGGGTGAACGGGCCTTTGGCGATGTTCTCGGTGATCGACCGCCGGCGGGCATAGCCGGTGCTGGCAGCCCGGTCTCCGGGGCCGGTTCCCTCCGGGGAGTTGTGGTCGTAATAGGCGAGTCGGAGCATGTGCTCCGCGTGGGCACGCGCCGCCGCGCTGAGCTGGGGCTGCAGCACGACGGGTGAGTTGCCCTGGGTTGCCCGATGCCGGTTGACGGCCTCGAGGATCTCGTTCTCGACCCACTGGGTCTGTCGCAGGGGCTCTGCCTGCCGCCATTCGACCGTCCAGCGGGGCAGGGCCAGCAGGATGGCCCAGACCGGGCGATGGCCCAGCCTGCCGGCCGCCGCGCCGACCTCCAGGTAGTCGCCTTGGATCGCCTCGGCATGCCAGGCGGGTCTGACCTGGCGGAACTGTTCGAGCACCGGGTCGTCGCCGCCGCCGATGATCGCCGCCTCGGTCCAGGCGTGTGCCGCGTAGCCCTTGCGGTAGAGGGAGCGGGTGCGGCGGTTGATCGCCGCGACGCCCTGCTCGAACTCACCGTCGATCGTGATCTCACGGACCCGCTCGACGGCGGTGGCGCAGAGAGAGGCGTGAGACTGAAGCCTGGGAACGCCAGCGGCCAGCCTGGCGAGGTTCAGCTGAGCGAGGACGTGGTCGATCTCCGGCCCGCACCCCGGTTGGGGTGCCACGGCTGCGAGCAGCAGCGAGGGCAGGAGGTTGAGTAGGCCGGTCACGGTTGCGGCGCGCCGGAGATCCGGGTGCTCAGACCCGGTAGTGGTCTCCGCGCCAGTCCTTGATCGATCGTTTGATTGCCTCTTCCGAGAGTCCCTCTGCGGCGGCCTTCCCGGCCAACTCCTGGAACTCGCCGTCGGCGGCGAAACGAAGGCCGACAATCTGCCGTGTGGTCAGCCTGGCGTCGAGCAGCGAGCCGGTGAGGACGTAGTGACGCAGGTTCTCCTCGGCGCGGATGGCACGATCCTGAGCCTTGAGGGCGAAGGCGCGCACGAAGTAGTAGACGAGGATCAGGCAGACGAAGACGAGGAGGATGAGAGCCGCGCTGTAGTGGACATGCGGATCGTGCGACTTCCACAGGTTGACGACCGAGCCGCCGAGGCCCGCCAGGAGGAGGAGCGAGAGAACGAAGTGGTAGAGCGGGACGAATCGTCGATGAGTCTTGTAGTTCTGGTCAGCCACGGGAAGGCTCCCCTTGTCGTTGATGTGGACCCGGGGAGCCTACCGTAGGTTCCGCTGGACCCGTGCTTTGAGTGACGCCGCACTGCGACCTCAACCGAGCCGCAGACCGTTCTCCTTCAGCCAGCCGCGGTGCCGTGGATAGTCGGGCATCTGCGCCGCCACCAGGGCCCAGAACCGCGGCGCGTGGTTGCGCTCGCGCAGGTGACACAGCTCGTGGACGACGATGTACTCGAGGACCTCGGGTGGCGCGCCGACGAGACGCCAGTTGATGTTGATCAACCCGGTGGGACCGCAGCTACCCCAGAGGGTCTTCTGGGACTTGATACGCAGGCCGCGGGGAGTGACGCCGAGTCGTGGAGCGTAGGTCTCGATGTGTGTTCGGGCGGTTTCCCGCACTTGGTCCCTGAGGGCCGCGACGAGCGCCTTGCGAGTGCGATCGTGAAGTGAGTCAACCGGTCCGGGTGGCAGCCGCACGACCACCTCGTCGCCGAACCGCACTCCCGGACTGCCGGCTCGGGACTCGACTCTCAAGGGTCTGGGTTGGCCGTCGATCATCACCTCACCGCCGGCTTGACACGGTTCCGGGACCACGGTGCCTGAGCGCTCTTCGAGGAGTGCCGCCTTGCGACGGATCCACGGACCGGCCTGCTGCAGGAACTCCCGCAGGTGCCGGGTGCGAGCCCAGGAGGGAACCACGACTTCCACCTGCCCTCCACGGACGACAGCCTGGAGTCGGCGCGCCCGGCGACTGGCTCGGAAGACGCAGGGAGCCTCCTGCGTCGAAGGCCAGCTCAAGCAATCGTCCCCTGGACCTCGAGCCCTCGCTCGAGGAAGAGCGGGAGCAGATCCTGGACGCTGGCCTTCATCGCTCGGAGTCTCTCACGCGTCCACCCCTGAAGGCGGGTTGTCGAGGGGGCGTCTGTGGGACAATCGCGAGCGAGGGAGCGGTCGGCCTTTCGACCGCTGCAGATCCACACTCAAGGAGACTTCATGCCCAATCGTTTTCCTCAGGAGGCAGCGCTGCGCGACGGCCGCCGACTGCTGATTCGACCCTTCAACGGCAACGATGGAGAGGCGCTGCGCGACTTCTTCAACCGGTTGCCCGCCGAGATCCGGAGCTTCGCCTGGGACAACATCGACGACCCGACCGTCGTCCAGCGCTGGACGCAGAACATCGACTACGGCAAGGTGCTCCCGCTGCTCGCGATCGACGGTCAGAAGATCGTTGCCGACGCCACCCTGCATCGACGGGATCATGGGCCGCTGCGCCGGGTGGGTCGTGTCAAGTGGCTTCTCGACCCCGACTATCGCGGTCTCGGACTGGGCACGACGCTGGTCAACAGCCTCATCGGTATCGCTGGCGAACAGGGGCTCAGGCATCTGACGACCTTGTTGATCTCCGACCTCGAGGCGGACGCCGTGGCTACGCTGACCGAGCTCGGTTTCGAGAGAATCGATCTGCCGAACTACGGGGCCGATCCTCGGGGCGACGCCCACGACATGGTGAAGCTCACTCTGGCTCTCTAGAGCCCGCCGAGCCCCTCATGGCGACCAGGAATCCGTTCGAGCTCTTCGCGGAGATCTTCGAGAAAGCGCAACAGCGCGGTATCGAGAACGCGAATGCGATGCACCTGGCCACCGTCGACGCCGAGGGAAGGCCCTCGGTCCGCGTCGTCCTGCTCAAGGGGTTCGACGAGGACGGCTTCGTCTTCTATACCAACCTCGAAAGCCGCAAGGGGCGAGACCTCATCGCCGATCCCCGCGCGGAGCTGAATTTCTACTGGCGAGAGCTCGAGCGGCAGGTTCGGATCGGCGGCCGGGTGTCGCCGGTGACCGATGAGGAGGCCGACGAGTACTTCGCCTCACGGCCCCGCCTCAGCCAGCTCGGCGCTTGGGCGTCACAGCAGAGTCGGGAGCTGCCGTCGAAGGCTCGACTGCTCGCCGACGTGGCTCGCTTCGAAGGGGAGTACCTCGGCCGGAAGATCCCACGGCCGCCCTACTGGAGCGGCTTCCGACTCGCGCCCGAGCGCTTCGAGTTCTGGCATTCCAAGCCCTTTCGCCTGCACGACCGGAGCGAGTTTCTGCTGGCCGACGATCAGTGGCAGTCCGTCGATCTCTACCCATGAAGGGTGGTCGCGGCCGGACGCCGGATCGTTCGAAGGGGCGCGGGAGGCAGGGTGGGTCCGTGCCGAGGGGCCCGAAGCGTGGTGCTGCGCCCGTGACAGCGGGGGCACCACGACACCTGGCACAGTGCACCCGCGGGCTCGAGGAAGTTCTCGCCACGGAGCTTCGTGAGCTGGGCGCCGAAAGCACGACGATCGTGGCCGGCGGAGTTCTGTTTCCCGCCGACATGAAGCTTGCCTGCCGGGCGACCTTCTGGCTCCGCAGCGCGGTTCGGGTCCTCGCGCCGGTGGTGTCGGGTCGAGTCACCGACTTCGACCAGCTCTACCAACTCGCCGCCAAGGCCCGCTGGGAAGATCTCATCGGCACGCGACGCACCTTCGCGGTCCAGGCCACCCTGTCCAACGCGCCCTTCACGGATCGCCACTTCGCCGGTCTGAGAGTCAAGGACGCGGTCGTGGACCGGATCCGCGACCGGCGCGGCAGCAGGCCGGACGTCGAACGCCACGACCCCGACGTGCCGCTCAAGCTGGTCGTGCGGGGTGAGGAGGCACATCTCTTCCGCGACCTGGCGGGGGACAGCCTGCATCGTCGGGGTTACCGGCCGATCCAGGTCAAGAGCCCGCTGTCCGAGGCCGTAGCCGCCGGACTGCTGCTCCTCAGCGAATGGGATCGAGCCAGCCCGCTACTCGATCCGATGTGCGGCTCGGGGACCTTCGTCCTCGAAGCGGCCGCCCTCGCAGCCGACCGCGCACCGGGCTTCGCACGCTTCTTCTCCGCGGAGCGTTTTCCCGATGCCGAGCCTGCGTTGTGGAAGGAGCTACGAGCCGAGGCTGCCGATCGACTGAAGTCCTCGCTCCCCTTCCGCCTGCTGGGCGTCGATCGCCATGCCGGCGCCGTCGGGATCGCCAAGGAGAGTGCTCGCAACGGCGAGATGTCCCATCTCGTGCAATTCAAGATCGGGGACGCGATCCGCTTCGAGCCGCCCTACCCGCCGTCGGTCGTCGTTGCCAACCCCCCGTGGGGAGAACGGATGGGCGAAGGTGAGGAACTCATCGCTTCGTGGCGAGCGCTCGGCACCCTTCTGAGGCGTTGCCCGGGGGCGACCGCCTACGTGCTGTCGGGAGCTCCGGAGCTCACACGCCACCTGGGGCTGCGCTCGAGCCAACGCTGGCCACTGAGGATCGGTCCCCTCGAGGCTCGCTGGCTGCGTTACGAGATCAGGGAGCGGACCGACAAGGCGGAGTGAGGAAGCCTCACTCCTCTTCGCTCGCGGTCGCCGTCGGTTCGAGGACGACCATGATGTGGGAGGAGGGTGTGCCCGGCCTCATGATCCACGGAGCCCCGGCCTGCGGAGGGGTCGTCGACAGCCCAGTCGAGGCCTCGCTGGCATAGGCGATGTATGTCGCGTAGACCCTACGACCGAGGCCTTCTTCGACGGAGCCGGTATCCAGGTCGTGCATTTCGGGTGGGCCGCCGAGGTTGTAGACCATCGCGGCCTCTCGCGGCATCGCGAGAGTTCCGGCGTCGATCTCGGCGTGCCGGGCCGTGAAGCTGTCGGGGCCGGTGACACCCTCGGCCCGCAGCTCTCGACCGCGTGCCATGTAGGGTTCGAGAGACTGGTGATAGCAAGCGGATTGAAAGCGGTCATCGTCGGGCTTGTCGGCCAGACAGATCAATTCGCCGGCCCCCTGGCGCAGCAGCACGAAGCCACCCTCCCCGTTGTAGCCATAGACGCTGGCAGCGTCTCGCCTGTCGGGTGGCGCGGCCGTCACCGCTGCTGCGATCTGGGCGCCGCCGTTGGCCACCTCGATGACGGTGCCCAGACTCGGAGTCGCCGCCGGCTCCTCAGCGATGTGAACTTCCTCATCCGACGCGGACTGCGGAACGGTGCAGCCGAGAATGAGGATCGGCAGAACAAGGGCGAGAGCGGTTTCTGATGACAGGCTGAGTCTCATCTGGGGCCTCCTTGACGTCTCCGGCAAGAGTACAGCGATTCTTCAAGGTGCAGGCAAGAGTGCCGGAGCAGGATGGAGCTGCGAGCCGAGGGCCGGGGGGGTACGAGACTCGTCGCGCCTCGCTCAGAGCCAGCCTTGACGCCGCGCCATCCGCGCCGCCTCGATCCGGTTGGAGGCGCCGAGCTTGCTGATGGCCTCGGAAAGGTAATTGCGCACGGTCCCCTCCGAGAGGTGAAGTTCCTGGGCGATTCGGGCGCCGGTCAGGCCGTCCCCGGCGAGACGCAGAACCTGGCGCTCACGGGGAGTCAGGGGGTCCGGCTCGCCCCAGGCTTCGGCCGCCAGCTCCGGGTCGATGGCTCGTCCACCCGCATGGACCTGGCGCACGGCCTCGGCGAGATCCTCAGCCGGAGAGTCTTTGAGCAGGTACCCCGAGGCGCCGGCCTCGAGCGCTCGTCGCAGATAGCCCGGCCGGGCGAAAGTGGTGACGATGATGATGCGTGGTCTCGGGCTTCTCTGCTTGAGCTCTGCAGCCAATTCGAGGCCAGTCGTCTTGGGCATCTCGATGTCGGTAAGCACGACGTCCGGGTCGAACTCGGAGACGAGCTCAAGCGCTTCGTCTCCGTCGTTCGCTCGCGCCACCACCTGAAGGTCAGACTCGGTCTCCAGGAGCGCCGCCAGTGCGCCCTGAACCAACGCCTGGTCCTCGGCGATGAGGATACGGATCATGAGGCCTCGGCCCTGCGGTCCCCGTCTGGAAGGGCCTGGACCGGCAGCACCACCGTCAGGCGAGTGCCGTGAGACCCGTCCCGTTCGACCGTACCGCCGAGAGCCGAGACCCGTTCGCGCATGCCGCTCAATCCGCTGCCCTCGGCGGCCTCACCGCCACGCCCGTCATCAAGGACCTTCAGGCGGAACTCGCCACCCTCCTGTCGATAGGCGACGCGGCAGCTGTGGGCGGCAGCGTGACGGACGATGTTGGTTATGGCCTCGCGCAGTGCCAGGGCGGCCGCACTCTCGACCTCTGAAGAAAGATCGTACGGACCGGTCGACGTCTCGAGCTCGACGCCTGCAGCTGCGAGGGCGATCTTCGCCTTGGCCATCTCGGCACCGAGGCTCAGGAACCGATAGCCCTTGACCGCGCGTCGGACGTCGGCAAGGGCAGTCCGCGAGATGTCCTCGATCTCGCGCATCTCCTGCTCGGCCCGCGCCGGCTCCTTCTCGGCGATGCGTGCCGCCAAACCCGACTTGATAGTGATCAGCGACAGGGTGTGGCCCAGGACGTCGTGGAGATCACGAGCGATGCGCTCGCGCTCCGCCATGGTCGCGAGGCGCTCGACCTCTTCGTGCGCCAACTGGAGCTTGGCCTGTCCGCGACCGACCTCGCAGAAGTGGATGTTGATCCCGCCGACGATGAGCGAAAAGAGAATGCCCCACGTCCAGGCGTACTGCGGAACGCCGACGAACCAGGCTTCGAGCGCCAACAGCGCGATGATCCCTGCCAGATAGCGCAGGCCGAGCGATGGTCGCCCCAGCTTGCCGACGAACCCGGCGGCATAGATGAAGAGGCTTACGGCAGCGGCGTTCCTCGGCGCCATCAGGAGGCCGAGCAGAAGGATGGCCCCAATGACCCAGAGGGTCTTCCTGCCGTGAAGCCAGTGGCCCAGGAAGTAGAGCGGCAGGAAGACAAGCAGCGTTCCCGTCGCCAGCAGCCAATCCAGAGGCCGGCGACTGATCGCCGGCTGGACGAAGATGAAACAGATGTAGACGAGCCAGACGTATCGCGTCCAGCCGAGCGACCGGTCTTCGGGCAGCAGTCTCATCGGGTGACCAGTCTACTCGCGCAGTTCGATCTCATCGATCACGAGCTCGAAGGCGCCGAGCGCTGGACCTCCGGTCCAAAGGAGGGCTGTCAGACCGGAGAAGTCGGCGCCGCGGAATCCGTCGACCGAAAGCGTGACCTCGCGCCACTCCTCTTCGACCTCGAAGAGCTGCCCGCTGGGCACCTGCCCGAGAGTCTCGGCGAAGGCCATGAGTCGGTAGGTGCCGGGAGTTCCTTTCGCCTGGAAGACGATCTGGCTGACTGTCGACAGATTGGCCGGGGCCATCGGGGCATCGCCGGCGAAGAACATGGCTCCGGCCCACGGGAAGGCGAAGCCCGGGACGATCTCACCGGAAACCGCCAGCGCCTTCGAAGTGCCGGTGGCACCTGCGTCGACCACCGCCAACCCGACGGTCGATTTGCCGCCCATCATCTCGTCGGTCGAGGCTGTCCAACCGGCTCCGAAGCTCGCAGCCAGTAGGCCACTCTCGAAGTCGGCCAGAGACCCGGCTTGCATCGGTTGCCCGCTCTCGGGCAGCTCCTGCCGGGGTCTGTCGATGGTCTTTCCGCCCTTCCACACGGCTCGAATCGCCCGCGTTGCGGTGATGTCCTCGCCCGGGTCTCCCTCGACGAGTACAAGGTCGGCTCGCAGGCCAGGTGCGATCCGGCCACGGTCTTCGAGCCCGAAGGCCCGGGCCGGTGCGCTCGTCGCGGCGGCGAGAGCCGCGACGGGGTCCAGGCCGGCGGCCACGAGCAACTCGAGTTCGCGGTGAATGCTGACACCGTGTGCAGTCCCCGGGTTGGGAGCGTCGGTGCCGGCGAGGATCGTGACGCCGGCTTCGTGGAGACGACGAACGCTCTCGGAGGCTGAGGCCGGAGAGACGCCGGGTGCGGGCGGGAAGCTGGTCTTCAGGCCCGCGATCTCCTGAGGAGTGAGGAGGAACTCGAATCGCAGGTCATCAACCAGTAAGGCTCCCGAAGCACCCCCAGAGGTGCTCTCGACAACAGTCAGGGTCGGCACGACGAAGACCCCGCGGCTCGCCACGAGAGTGACCAGAGCCTCGTCGGCCGGCGCATCGCGGAAGATGTGGACGAGGCCGTCAACGCCTGAGGCGACTGCCATTCGTGCATCGGCCAGGGTGCTGACGTGAGCCAGGGCGAGGCGCTCGCGCGACTGGACGGCGGAGACGAGAGCTGCGAGCAGTTCATCGTCAAGCGTAGGAATCGCGCGGCCGATCAGCTCTCCGTCTTCGAGCACGATCTTGATGTAGTCGGACCCCTCGGCCAGCCGGTCGGCGACCCAGCCGTCTGCCTGATCGGCCTGGGTCAGGGTCGGCACTTCGATGCCGAACTGAGTGCCGTGGCCTCCCGGCGCGAACTCGGGGTCGGTGAACATGTCGAGCTCGGTTGTCACACCGAAGACCGCCGCCCTTTCGAGCGCGTCACCCCAGGTGTGAGTGTGGCAGTCGATGAACCCGGGCAGGAGGGTTGCTCCGCTGCCGTCGACCGTCTCGGCGCCATCAGGGATCGAGACATCCGGGCCGACGGCGATGATCGTGCCGTCTTCGACGACAACGGTGGCGGTCTCGATCATCGACGCACCGTCGAAGACCCGAACGCCGGAAACGGCCAGGGTGTCGGCCAGCAGGGGGCTCGAGAAGAGAAGCAGGAGGGTCAGGGGGATTGTCAGGCGGGTCACGGTCGATTCCTCCAGGCGGTTCAGCCCCACGTCTGGTCCTGGTCGCGGCGGTAGCCGAGGCGGGCCAGAGCGAGGCAGATGAGGGTGAAGACGCAGAGATAGGCAACGTGACCGGCGGTCGAACCACCGCTGTCGGCCCCGATGACTTTCAAGGCGAGCTGCGCGAGATGGTAGGGCGGTAGGGCGAGGGCGATCTTCTGCACGAACTCAGGCAGAATCTGGATGGGTAGCCACAGACCGGAGCCGAAAGACATCGGCAGGTAAATGACGTTGACGATCGCAGGGGCCGAGTTGGGGCCCGCGAAGTAGCCGATCGCAAGGCCCATGGCACAGAAGGGTAGGCTCCCCAGGATGTGCGTCGCGGCCATGCGCGCCCAGCTTGCGGCTGGCAGGTCGACGCCGCCAACGGTAGCGCCAAGTGTATAGAGCATGGCGATGATGACGCTGCCAAAAAGGAGACTCATGGCGATCTTGGCCGCGAAGTAGGCCCCGGGAGGCATTGGGCTGGCGCGCTTGAGAAGCATCCAGCCCTGGCCGCGCTCGATGGCGACGCCGACGCCGAAACCGAAGAGCGAAGCGCCGATGACACCGAACGCACCGTATGTGGCCAGCAGGTAGGTCGCCATGCTGAACGCCCCGCCTGTCTTCATTGTCAGACCGAAGAAGACGTAGAAGAGGACGGGGAAGGCGAGCGTCGGGATGGCGTAGGCCGGCATGCGCAGGAGCTTGAGGAACTCGAGACGAGCCTCGAGGGAGTAGATGCGAAGGAGGTTCGGGCGTTCGAGGGGCGGAGCAGTGGAGGTGAGAGTCGACATCAGGCGGCTCCTTTTTGGCTCACGGGATCGTTGGAAGTCAGAGAAAGAAAGGCCTCTTCGAGACCGGCGCCGGTAATCTCGAGGTCTGCCAGTTCGGGATCGAGAGCCAGGAGTTCGCGCAGGAGCGGCTCGGAGCGGACCGTCAGGATCTCCAGAATCGATCCGTCCTCAGTGATTCTCTGGATCCCCGGGAAGCCGTGGATCTCTACCGGCCTGACGCTAGTGCGGCAGCGCATTCTGCGGGCCGCCGCGCGAGCCTTGATCTCCTCCGGTGAGCCGTCCGCCACGACACGACCGCGATCGATCACGACGATCCGATCAGCCAGGGCATCTGCCTCCTCCAGGTAGTGGGTCGTCAACAGAATCGTCCGACCCTTGGAAACGAGGCCTCGGATGTGCTCCCAGAAGCCGCGTCGACTGGAGACGTCGAGCCCGACCGTCGGCTCGTCGAGAAAGAGCAGTTCCGGGTCACCGCAGACGGCGAGGGCGAAGAGAAGACGCTGCTGCTGACCGCCCGAGAGTTTCCCGTAGAGGCGGTCCTCCAGTCCGACCAGGCCGGCCGCCTCGAGGACCGTAGCCATCGGCAGCGGCCGGGGATAGTAGGACGAGAACACTTCGATGTGCTCCCTTACTTTGAGAGTCTGAGGCACGCTCGAGATCTGCATCATGGCGCCGGTGCGCATCCGACGGATGCGATCCTGTGGGTCGCCGCCGAAGAGCTCTGCCTGGCCGTGGTCGAGGCGGCTGAGGCCCAGCAGAGCGCGGACCGCCGTCGTCTTGCCGGCACCGTTGGGGCCGAGAAGCGCCGTGACCTCACCCGGGTGCAGGCTGAGATCGACAGCTTCGAGAGCGGTGACCTCGCCATAGCGCTTGACGGCTCCGGAGAGACAGGCGGCTGGTGCAGTGGGGTCATTGGAAGGGTTCGAGAGCATTGGGACCTCCTAGGTTCGAGCCAATGATCTCGTGAAGCGTCGGCAGGGCGGCAGGGCCGATCGTCACCTCTCGAGATGACGTTTGTCAGATGGGGGATCGGCGCCTTCCTCGAGGCCGACGGAGATGTGACCGCGATCGTCCTCTCGAACCTCGATTCCTCGGCGGCCGGCTCCCTGGGCACGGCTGCGTACAAGGCGCTGCGCGCGGATTAGCTTCTCTAGACCCAGAAGGTGAAGCCGCTGCGCTCCAGCTCGGCGTAGCGCCGCCGATCGAACCGGTAGAGCCTGGGAGCCCGATGCGCCAGGCCCTGACGCGTTTTTCCGGTGTCGACCAGGAGCCCCATCGTCTGGATCTTTCGCCGGAAGTTGCGCTTGTCGAGATCGCGACCGAGGATCACCTCGTACAGCCGCTGCAGCTCGGTCAGGGTGAAGGCCCGGGAGAGCAGTTCGAAGCCGAGTGGCGCGTAGCGCACCTTGCCACGCAGTCTCTCGAGCGCAACCGCGAGGATCGCGTCGTGATCGAAGGCCAGCTCGGGTAGACCGTCGACCGGAAACCACTTTGCCTCGATCGCGTCAGAACTCGCATTGACGCTACGACCGTCTGCGTCGACCAGGGCGTAGTAGGCGACCGAGACGACCCGGCCACGCGGGTCCCGTTCGGGCGCGCCGAAGGTGAAGAGTTGCTCGAGGAATAGGTCGGTCAGACCGGTCTCTTCCGCAAGCTCTCGTCGCGCGGCGTCCTCTAGTGCTTCGTCCAGGCCGACGAAGCCGCCGGGGAGGGCCCAACAGCCCGCGAAGGGCTCCCTACCGCGCCGGACGAGCATGACCCGCAGTTCCTCGGCTGCGACAGTGAAGACAGCGCAGTCCACCGTGATGGACGGCTTTGGATGTCGCCGGCCGGGACTCATTCGGCTTCAGGCGGAAGTGAGTCGACGTGGTCGCGCAGGGCCCCGAGCTCGCGGTTGAACGCGCCCGACAGGATGGGGAACCGGCACCAGGTCTTGGGGTCGAGATTGCGGTCGTCGAGGTGGAAGGCAGGCGCATAGCGCTCCCGCTTCCACTGGTTGCGACACCAGAGTTCGAAGAAGGTCTCGACCCAGGAGCCGAGCTGCCGAACGCCGTAATGAGGGAACTGTGCCCGCATCTCGAGAAAGACCTCGAGCGGCGTGTGCTTGTCGCTGATCGCGGCGTCCTCTATGGCGTCGAGCAGCGGGTAGGGCATCAGATCCCCCTCGTCCGTCTGAGCTGCACCTTCCGGTCGCAACTCTGCCGTAGGCGCCTGGGCATTGACGGCAGCAAGGGCGGGCACCTCCGACTCGAGCCAGCACAGCCACTCGCGCAGGAAAGCCTTGTCGATGCCGGCGATAGGTGACAGTCCGCCGCAGGTATCGCCGTCCATGGTGGCGTAGCCAACCGCGGCTTCGGAGCGGTTCGACGTCGCCAGCAGGAGGGCCGACTGGAGGTTCGCCAGCATCCAGACGCTCGGGCCGCGGCCGCGGGCCTGGATGTTCTGGAGCGTGAGGTCGTCATGCTGCCAGTCGAGGCGTCGGCCGATGGCCTCCTCGATCAGTTGGCGATAGCCGCTCACGAGAGGCTCGATCTCCAGTTCGTGGAAGGTTGCCCCGAGAGCCTCGGCGACTCCTCGGGCGGCCTCGCGGGTCGTGGTCGAACTGTTGGCGGTCGCCTGATAGGCGCAGGTCAACAGCCTGCGAACCAGCTCGCGGGGCTCGGTCGCCGTCTGCAGCTCAGGGATGTAACCGAGCTTTGCGATGACGCCATCAAGGCCCAGATCGTCTGTGGCCAGCGCCACCATCTGGCCGACGAGGCAAGCCACCGCAGCGGAATCCGCGCCGCCCGACAGCGAGACGACGAAGCCTCTGGAGCGACTCTTGCGCAGGTAGTCGAAGAGACCGAGCGCCACGGCGCGCCGGAACTCTTCCTTCTCGAGGTCATCACCGTGCTCCCACGAGTCCCCGTCCCGATCCGGAGCCTGGGGAGAGAGGAGAGGGTAGTCGAACGGTGCTTCGATGATGGGCTCGTCGAGCCTGGGCTTGAAGCCCGCGGTGCGCGTCTGGCGCATTCTGTTCTCTTCCAGGTCGACCTCCGCAGAGACCAGGGTGAAGTCGCTGAAAGCAAAGCGTCGACCCGAGGCGACGAGCTTTCCGTCATGGGCGATGAGGGTGCCGCCGTCATAGATCATCCGGCCGGCTTCATTGCCGAGTGGGTTCGAGTAGACGTATGTGACACCGAAGGCTCGCGAACCCTCGGCGACATATCGCTCCCGCACGCTCTGTTTGCCGAAGCCGAAGTGACTGGCACTCGGGTTCAGGATCAGATCGGCACCGGCCAGGGCGAGGTCGGTGCCGGGCCGATCGGCAACCCAGGCGTCCTCGCAGATCTCGAACCCAAGGATGACCCCTCCGATGTCGAACACCAGATCGCCGATAGGCAGGCGCTCGCTGCCAAAGCTCAAGGTCCCGCGAATATCACCGGGCCAGGGCTTGAACCAGCGGGGTTCGTAGTGCACACCGTCGCCCGGCAGAAACTGCTTGGCGACGAAGCCGAGGGGTCGGCCGTCGGCGACCAGGCAGACGGTGTTGTAGAGCGCCTTGCGATGGTAGATCGGCAAGCCGAGGCAGGTCACCAGGCCGCGAGTGTGGGGCAGGAGTTCCTCGAGGACACTTAGAGCCTCGCGGTGGACACCGGGTGAAAGGAACGCGTCCTCGCAGCCGTAGCCGGTGATCGCCAGCTCGGGTAGCGCGACGATCGAGGACTCCGCCTCGCGGGCCGCGTCGAGGGCCGAAATGATGCGATCACGGTTCCCCGACCAGTCGAGGGGTGTCTGGTTCAGTGCTGCGCTGGCGACACGAATGAGTTGCATGAGTCTCGGACCGTTCCTTAGTGTGCTTTGTACACCCAGCGACTCGCCGGGTCAAGGCCGCGGACGGGTGGGAGCCTGTGGATCCAGATCGAATTGACAGAGTGTTTGATGGACACTATTATAAGTGTCATACAAACACTATTGAGAGGGAGGTGGCCCGCCAGACACTCCGCACTCCGACCGAGTTCCGATTCCCCGAACCAGTTCACGAAGAGGAGTCCTCGAAATGATCCGAAATTCCCCGGTCCGTCCCATGGCAGGCGCCGAATCGAACGCAGAGACCTCGCTCAAGGCAGAGCGCATCCAGCTGACGATGATCATCGAGCTGATTCCGCCTGAGTCGAAAAGGACTGAGGAGGCGGCGGAGCGTCATCGCCGGATCGAAGACGGGTACCGTCGACGAACCGCCGGGGATTACTGGAGCCGGCCGGCAGACGACTGAACCGGCTGCGACAGGAGGTTGAACGGCGGGGCTTTGGAGCCCCGCCGTTGTTTTCAGGTCAGCTGCTGCTCGGCGTCCACAGAAACCGGAAATCGTCCTTCCTGTCCCAGAAGACGACGAACCAGAGCAGGGTGAAGAACAGCCCCATACCGATCGTCGCGGGTTCGAAAGCGATGTGGAAGAGCAGGATGTTGACCAGGATCGGCCCCAACAGGGTCAGCCCGAGGGGGACGAAGCGGCCGAGCAGGAGCATCAGCCCACCGACCAGCTTGATGATGGCGACGTAGGTGAAGTACCCGGACGCGAACATCAGTGTCATGAAGTCTTTGGCGTCCTTGGTCATCTCCGGCTCCGGCATGAACTGGAGAAACGCGTTCGCTCCAAAGACGACGAATCCGAGCCCGAGCAGATAGCGGGCCACCATTGCGGCTTTCTTCATGGAGTCTCCTTTCCGATGTGAGAGCGCTCGGCTTGCTGTCGGGCGCTCCAAGGGGTGTCAGCTCTCACTCTGTGCGAAGCGGTTGTAGAGCCAGGCAAAGATCCACCCGCAGAGGAAGCCATCGACGAAGGCCCACACGGCTCCGATGACAGCCCCGAGATAGGTCATGTTGTAGCCGATGTAGAAGCGCTTGAGCATGACGAGGTGTCCGCCGGCGCCCTTGTACATGGCGAAGAGCGTGGCGAGGAAGATGCACCCCGACATGAGGATGCCCATCGCGAGACCGAACGCACGTTTGTCCAGATTCATCACTGTCTCCTTGTGCTCGATGTGCAGGATCGTGTCTCCAAGGGTACGCTGGTCCGGCGCAGTTCCCAAGAAGTTCATGCCAAGGCCGGTCTTGTATGTAACCAAGTAGCGGCCACGCCGTAGACGAGGGCGAAGGGAGCAGCATGATGATTCGACGCATTCTCTGGGTATTGGTGGCTTTGTCGGTCTCGGTTGCCGCAGCCGCGAGCGAACCGCAGGAAGATCTTCCGCGTTTCTCCGATTCGGTGCAGGTGATCGACGATGGTCCGATCCTCTTCCCGGTCGATTTCGACCGCAAGGTGCTCGTTCGGTTCCCGGTCGGTGAACTCGACATCATCGCGGGAGACGTCGCCGAGGTGCGAACGGATCTCCGCGTCCGCTGCAAGAAGCTCTCGGAGGCTCTGTGCACCAAGTACCGCAGCAAGCTGCGCTTGGAGGCCAGAGACCGGGACGGACAGGTGGAGGTACGGCTTGTGGGTCTCCCCAGGTGGAAGCTGCGCAAGCTCAACCTGGACGGTGAGGTGACCTTCCCACGTTGGGCTCCTCTGGATGTTCGGATGGGTATCGGCGATATCGATATCTACGCCGGAGAGAAGGACCTCAACGTGCGGATGGGTATCGGTGACCTGACCGTACGCGTACCCGAAGCCCAGGTCGGTACTGTCCGTGCCGCGACCCGGATTGGTGACGCATCGATCAGGGGTGCCAACCGCGCGATTGGCAAACGGAGGATGCTGATCGGCGCCTCCGTGGATTGGAGCGAGGGTACCGGCCCGATGAACATTGCTCTGGGCCTGAGAATCGGCGACGCTTCGGTGGTTCTCGAATAGCCTCCCTGGATTCCCTCGATGTCTGCCGAATTCGATGCCGTGGTCGACCGTTGCCAACGCAGCGTCTTCACCTATGCCTGCTATTTCCTCAAGGACCAGGAGTCGGCGGAAGATCTCACCCAGGAGGTCTTCCTCAAGCTCTGGCGCCACTGGGACGAGATCGACTTCGAGCGTGTCGAGGCCTGGCTGATGCGCGTCACTCGAAACGCCTGCTACGACGTCCTGCGGCTCAGACGAACGGCGGGCAAGCACGTGACCGTGCTGCCCGACGGCGCCCTCGAGGCCAAGGCCGATCGTCAGCCGAGTCCCGTGGCCCGGGCACAGGCCAGTGAGGTGCGGGAACTCTTCCGCGGAGCCCTCGACCAGCTCGGTGAGACGCAGCGCAGTGTCGTGATCCTCCGGGAGATCCTGGGCTACAAGTACCAGGAGGTGGCCGAAGCCCTGGAGCTTCCACTCAATACCGTGCGGGTCTATCTGCATCGGGGCCGTAAGCGGATGCGTGAGCAACTCAAGGAGTCCTACGGTGACGTCTGAGACGCTACGCTGCCGCGAGTTGATGTATGAGATGGAGGCCTATGTGATGGGCGAGCTCGACCCCGCACGTGAGGATCTCTTTGCCGTCCACCTGATGGGCTGCACCCGATGCGCCGCAGAGGCAGGGCTGGCGGAGCGTGTCGAAGCCGAACTGGCGGCGTTGCCCCCACTCGACGCACCACCTGAACTGATCGAACGCATCAAGGCGCGAGCTCGCGAGGAGGCGCCGGCGACCGTGGTGTCCATGGCGGCCCGTCGGCCGCGACCTTCCGGCCGATCCGTCCTCTGGCCTGTCGCCCTGGCCGCCATGCTCCTCACCGCGCTGGCGTTGAGCTTTCGACATGGCGAAGTGCCGAGGACCGGCCCGACGGCCGTCGAGGTCGCCCATGCCGAACAGGAGGCGCGCTACGCGCTGGCGCTCGTCGCGCGGCTCGGCCGCAAGGCGAGCACCGAATTGCGCGACGAGGTCTTCATGGAACGTGTCGTGGCGCCCGTTGGGCGCTCATTGAGTCGCAACCCGGTGCCGCAACCGGCGAAACCCGGAGGATTGGAGTCATGAAGTGTTGTCTCACGGCGTTCTGCGCCGTCATAGTCAGTCTGGCCGCGTCAGCGGCTCCCGCACAGCAGCTCCTGGAGGATTTTCCAGGCTACTTCCCGGAGGAGCATCTCTCGCTCCTGTCGGCCGACGACGTGTCGATCGAAATCAACCTGCAGGGCGCTTTGCTGCAGATGGTCGCGGCATTCGCCGGCAAGGAGGACCCTGAGTTCGCGCAGCTCGTTGGAGCTCTCGAAGCCATCCGCGTCCGTTCGGGCGAGCCCAGCGGATCGAGCGCAGAGGTGCGCGAACGACTGGACTCGGCTCAGCGCTGGCTGGTCGAGAACGGCTGGCTCGCGCTGGTGCGGGTCCGTGAAGAGGGGGAAGAAGTCTACGTCTACAGCCGTGAGCAGGACGGAGTCTTTGTGGGTTTCACCGTTCTCGCGGTGGAAGACACCGAAGTCACGACCGTCAACCTGATCGGTCACCTCGACCCCAACCAACTCGCCGCCGTTGCCGAGGGCTTCGATCTCGGTGTGCTCGACGACATCGACATGAATCTCAAGTCACTCTCCGGAGACACCGATGACTGATCGCCGATTGACCCGCGCAGCGCTCGCGCTGCTCCTGACCGCTGCCGCGCTGGGCATGGCTTGTGACGAGCCTCCCTCGGCCGAGGTGATCCGCGCCCACATCGAGCGAGCCGTGCCCGGCGCCAGATTCGAGAAGGAGGCCAACATCCGGCTGGGTCGCTTCAGCTTCGCCCTGGCCAAAGGCGTCATGAGGTTGGTGGAGCCGGGCGACGGCGAGATGGGGCGCGCAATGTCCCACATCAAGAAGGTTCACGTCGCTGTTTACGAGGTGGTTGCCCTCCCCGAGGACGCCGAGCGACTGGAACTACCGAAGGGGTTCGAGAAGAACCTGGCGAAAGAGGGTTGGTATCCGATGGTCAAGACCGTCGAAGAGGACTCCCAGGTGGTGGTCTTCCTGCGTGAGGACGCCGATGGCACGATCAGGAATCTCTACCTCGTCGAATTGGACGCGGCGGAGCTCGTCGTCATCGATATGGCCGGCCGCCTCGACCGGATGGTCGCAGAGTTCGTCGCCGAGGACCCTGACGGCTTCCTCAGCGAGCTCGGCGGCTGAGTCCAAGGTCAGAGTCGGCGGATGGACCCGGGTGACTCGGCCTTGGCCGTGTACATTGCGGCATCGGCGTTCTCGACGAGCATTGTTGCGGTTTCGGCGTCGTCGGGGAAGAGACTGATACCGATACTCATCGTCACGGTCAGCTCGTGTCCGTCGATCACGAAGACGTGACCGACAGACTCCTGGAGCTTCTGAGCGACGCTCTCGGCATCCGCTTCGGAGTCGATGCCCTGGAGCACCACGGTGAACTCGTCGCCACCGGCTCGCGCGAGCGTGTCCGCTCCACGAAGGCATGCTTGCATGCGCTCGGAGACTCTCTTGAGAAGACGATCAGCCAGGTGGTGCCCGAAGGTGTCGTTGACCTGCTTGAAGCCGTCGAGGTCGCAGAATAGGACCGCGAGTTTCAAGCCCTCTCGCCCGCACTGGGCGAGCGCCATCTCCAGTCGGTCGCTCAATAGATAGCGATTCGCTGCACCGGTGAGCGGATCATGGAGCGCCTGGTGTCGAATCTGCTCCAGCGTGGCGGCGCGCTGTGCTTCGAGCCGTTCGTTGTCGCCCTGCAGCACTCTCTGGTGTCGGACTGCGAGCACGGCCAGTGCCAGAAGGAAGATCAGGACACAGGTCTCGCGGGCTGGTCTCAGGTCGGGGTCCAGCAGCGTCGTGCGGTAGAGCACCAGGTGCACGAGAGGAAAGGACATCGCGAAGACAACTAGGTGCCCTCCCCACAGGTGTCGGACTGGGGAGGTCCGAGTGTCGGATGAAGCCTCGGGGAAGGTGTGCTCGCGGACTCTGATCGCCGCGATACCGAGAGGAAAGCTCGCAAGCCAGAGGAGATCGAGGGGAGAGCCAGGGTCTACCCATGGGACGACTTCCGCCCACATGAGAGCCTCGGTAAGGTCCAGGACGACCCATGAACAAGCCATCGCCAGCAGCCAGGAGTAAATCGTGCGCCAACGTTGGTCGCTCGCGCCGCTGCGTAGACTCGACAGTCTGATCACCAGATAGACATCGAGAACGACATAGAGAAGGAGGCCGGGCGCGATGTTGTCCCATGGATCGATCCCTGCGGCCCCTGGAATCGCGGCGAAGTAGATCAGCATGCCGAAGGCGAAGAGGCTGGTGCCGGTCGTCTTGAGGGCATTGCTGAGACGGCTGCGCGCGCGGCTGTCTCCATCGCGCCCCAACCGCTGCTCGAAGGCCAGGCTCAGGAACATGTAGAGGACCACGTAGAGGACGGCTTCAGCGATCGAAAAGCCGACAGCAGTCCAGTCCAGCTCGAAGGAGACCCAGCCCAACACCTGCTGGACCAGCCAGCATGAGAACGCGGCGGTGAGGAGAAACCAGAACCCGCGATCCTCCTGATCGACCCGTCCCAGTCGCCAAAGGCAGCCGACGATGAGGAGAGCGATGAGGGGGAGGTCGAGAACCAGGGTGCTGAAGTTGGCGAGCCAGTCGGACGAGACCACAGGCAACAGATAGAGCAGGAGGCCGACGACGAGGAGGGCCAGCGTTGCTCGAACGACGGGATCTCGCGCCAGGGTCACCGCGATCTCGCGCGCGGCCACGTCGACCCTGTCGGTCGCCGAAAGGTCGGGTTCAGCGCCAGCCATCACAGGGCTCCTGGTCTCGCAGGTGGTCTGGAGTGTTGCAGCTGAGTCTCACGGGTCCCTCGAACTGTTGATCCCCCGGCTGCCGCACCACTTCGCCCCAGGGCTGAGTGCCGCCGGTTCCGTCGAAGCTCTATTTCGGGTGTGACAGGGCAGTCTAACGGGACTGTCTCCACAGCCCTAGTGGCGCCATGGCCATGTTCACAACAGCTGCCGGACCTCGTCGGAGGGGTCGCTCCTGTAGGATGTCGCCACACTTCCGACAACGGACGATCAGCGCTCACCGCAATTCGCGGGTGCAGGGTGCCTGGCGGAGCCGTCTCCGGGAGCACCTAAAAGGAGGAGTCATGACCGCAGAAAGAAAGAGCTTTCTCATCCTGGGGGTCGCGTTGACGCTGCTTGCGCCGTTGACCGCCCAGGCCCAGTCACCGGCCTACATCATGGTGCACTACGACGAGGTGATGCCGGCGGGATCGGAGGCCTTCGAGGCGAACTCGGCCATGTGGGTCGAGGCGTTTACGGCCGCAGGACTCGGCGCCGAACACGGGTGGGATGCCTACTCGTCGGACTTCACCTACGCCTGGGTTTCTCCCATGCCCAATTGGGCGTTCCTGGACAGCGCGGAGGCCAGATTCGCGGAAGTAGGCGAGGCCGTAGGTGAAGAGAAGATGGCGGAACTCCTCTCCGGAGGCGCCCACACGACGACCCACTACAGCGAGGTCTGGAAGTCCGAGCCGGAGCTCAGCTACATGCAGGAGGGGTTCGATCCCTCCGGGATGAAGGCGGCGAACGTCGGTGTTCACTGGGTCAAGCCGTCGGCCAACGATGAGTACAGAGCGATGGTCAAGGACCTGGTCGCTGCGGTCGGCAAGGTCGAGACCGACATCAACTTCATGGCCTTCAGTGTCGCCATGGGTGACGGCTCATTCGCATTCGTCAGCTGGGGCGAGGATCGAGCGGCCCTGCATGCCGGACGAGGAATGGGTCCGGTTCTCACGGAAGCCCTCGGGCCCGAGGGTGCGCAGGACATCTTCCAACGGTGGGTCGACTCCGTGGTCAAGGTGGACGACCGGGACTGGGGAGTCCGCGCCGACCTGAGCTACGCTCCGGGAGCCGGTGGTGAGATGGCCGAGGCCGACGGCGAGGGCGGCGAGTAGCCGGTCGACTCTCCCAGCGCGATCAGCTCGACGCCCCGGCTTTGGCCGGGGCGTTACTTCTTCGACCCTGTCGGCGATACGATCCCGCGGATGGGACTCTTCAGCAAGAACTGGAGCAAGGAACTCGAGCGGGCCGAGAGCTTCCTCGAGCGCGACCTGCCGGTACCCGCTCTCGAGATCGCAGAGCGCGCCGAACGCAAGGCCGAGCCCGATCTCAGGGCGCAGGCGGCCGGTATCGTTCTACGGGCACGCAGTGCGCTGCTCACGTCGGTTCTCGCCAAAGCCGAGGCGGCGGAAGCGGCGGGAGATTTCGAGGATGCGGCCGATTGGCTACTCTCCGCGTTCGAGCAGGAGTCGAGCGAAGTCCGGCGTTCCGAGCTGAAAGCGAGGCGCCAGGCACTCCTGGATCGGCAGTTCGAGTCCGAGAGTCCCTTCGTCGTCCAGTCTGAGAGCCTGACCGTCACGGCGGAGGGGGAGCTGGACACGGTCGACATCGACTTCGAGTACGAGACGCTGGTCTCGATGCTGAAGGAGACGGTGAGGAGCCACTACGCCGATAGGCCGGTGGAGTTCAAGCAGGCGCTGGTCGATCTCAACCAGGGCCGGGCGGCGGAGGCACTGGCACTCTTCGATCGCCTGGTGGAGGAAGGGGTCGACGATGCCTTCCTGGATCTGGAACGCGGTCGGGCGAACCTCCTCATCGGCGAGGCAGGAGCCGCCCGGGACCACCTCGAGGCCGCGTGGGAGACCTTGGGCGACGATGCACTCGACGAACATGGGCAGCTGCTCGTGCCGGTCCTGTGGGCCGAGGCGGCTCTGGCCGAGGGGGATCCGGCTGCGGTCGCCGACCGGCTCGAGGCGCTTGCCCTTCCAGGCGAGGGTCATGTCGATACCTGTCGCTGCTACGCGGAGGCACTGCTCGCCGGCGGACGCAAAGAGGAGGCGGCGGCCTACCTGGAACGCCTCACGTCGCGGGTGAGAGGCAGCGCGGAACTGGATCTCCTGCTCGCTCGCACGCTGGCGTCGACGGGGCGGGCCGCCGAGGCCATCGTCGGCCTCGAAGCGTCATTGGCGCCGAGTTGCAAAGCCGGTGGGTGCTCCACGTCCGCCGTCCACCTCCCCTCTTTTCGCTTCGCCGCGCAACTGCAGCTCGGTCCGTCGGGAGACGCCGACCGAGCCCGCGAGTGGATCGCCCGCGTCGCCAATGCGCAGGGAGGCCTCCTGGGAGCGGAGGATCACTCGATCCTCGCCGACTACTACGAAGTCAGCGGCGACCCGGAGGCATCGCGAGACGCGGCTGCCGAGGCGCAACGACTGGAGGCCGCGGGTTCCGGCGCCGTCTCGGCCGTCGATTTCGAACTCGGATCCGGTCGGCAACGGGTTCTCTAGCGACTAACACCGGCACCGCTCGCGGTAATACGATAGCCGCATGCGCAACTCCTCGATGGTCGTCGGTATCGCTCTCCTCGTCTCACTGTTATCGCTCGCCATCGCGGCGCCCACCCTCGCCGGCGAACGGGAGCTCAACGGCGCCTGGCGGGGCGCGTGGGTCGTGACCCACCTTCCCTCTAACTCCAACTGCGACGGTCGCTACACCAACAACGAGGTCTCCGGCGACCTGGTGTCGAGTGACGGCCGTCTGATCTTCGAACGGGGCGAGCTCGGTCGGGTGGACAAGATCAACCTCAATCGACGCAAGATCGAGGTTCTCGTCGACCTGGTCGAGCCAGTGCTGATCCCCTACCAGGACGGCCCCTTCGACCTCTACCAGGAGGCCCTGTGCCGGGTGGAGCTGCGCATCGACCGGCCCCAGGGTGGCGACGCCGAGTTCAACGCGGCGATCGCGGCGGCACTCGAGCGCCACACCGCGGCATCGGCGGCCGAGGCGTCAGCCGAGTGGAACCGTCGCGAGCGGGAGGCCTATCCCGAAGGGTACGACGAGACCCTGGCTGAATACGAAGTCTGGAGGGCGGCGCAGTTCGATGCGGCGGTTCAAGCCGAAATCTCCGAGTCGTTGACCGAGGCGGCCCGCTTGATGCGACGGATCGACGACGACGCGGACTACCTCGGAGGCTTCGGTCAGGGCGTCGAGCATGCCCGTCGTGAGTACTTCACGAACGACTGCGACAAGCTGCTCTCGATGAGCCGTTACAGCTTCGTCGATTCAGCGCCGAGCGGTAGCTCCGATGCCTTCGAGGAGGGCTACGAAGAGGCGCAGGCACTCTTCTTTCACCTCGAGCGGGCTCTGCGGCTGCGGGGATGCTTCCTGGCCCCGCCGGGCTGAAACCTCAGCCGACCCGGACCCTGCGTCAGTCGCCGTTCTCGATCGTGGTCAGCCGGTAGATGAGGACCGCGGCCCGTTGCGTGTTCATCGGGAGCGTCGTCAAGTCGGCGACCTCGTCGACCGTGTGACCCCCTCGGCCCATGAGGCCGAGTCCGTCGAGGACTCTCGGCACCTTGCCGGCAACGAAGGAGACATCGGCCGCACCGGCCTGGCGAGGATCGACCGCGGCGACGCCGCCAAACCCGAGGTCGCGGCTCACCTCGTCGTAGATTCCCAGCAGCTCGCGATTGCCCTTGGTGGCCGCCATGGGCGGGTATCCGTCGGAGAAGGTCAGCTCGGCCGAGGTCCCCGGCAGGTGATTCGCGACGATCGTCCGCATCGCGGACTTGGCCCGGTCGTATTGCTCTGGGGAGAGCGCGCGCAGGTCGCCGGCCACGACCGCATGCTCGGCCACGACGTTGGTCTTGCCGAAGGCCTGACCTCGCCCCTGGGCAGCGTCGAAGTCGACCTGAGTACCGCCGAGGACGACGCCGGGGTTGAAAGTGAGGTCCGCCTCACTGGAAAGCTCATCGTAGAAGGCATGGAGGATCCGGGTCGCTTCGTAGATGGCCCCGGCACCCACAGGCTCGGTGAAGATCTGGGACGAATGCGCCGGTGTGCCAAGAACCCGAAGCTCCCATGACGCCGACCCTCTTCGCGCGATGACGGCCGTCGACGGATCACTGTCGCCGTCCTCGAATCCAAGGGCGTAGTCTGCCTCGATCCGTGTGAGCACGTCCCGGGCCAGAGAGAGCGGCCGGCCGCTCTTCTCTTCGTCTCCCGTCAGGACGACGGTGAGGTGTGTCCCGTCGAGGGCGCCGATCGCGTCGAGGGCCTTGAGCGCGAAGACCAGGATGACGTTGCCGCCCTTCATGTCGGTCACCCCGGGCCCGGCGGCCTGGTCCTCGCCGAGCCTCTCGAAGCCCTGGAACGGACTGTCCACCTCGAAGACGGTGTCGAGATGACCGATGAGCAGAATGTGCGGCCCGTCACCGGCACGCTCGGCAACCAGGTGATCGGCCCGATCGAAGTCGGTGCCGTCGACGAAGCTCACGTCGAAACCGAGTGGCTCGAGCTCATCGGCAAAGAGCTTGCCGACTCCGCGGACGCCGGCGAAGTTCATCGTGCCGCTGTTGATGTCGACCGCCTGTTCGAGGAGAACCAGAGCGTCCTCGTTGGCGGCGGTGACGGCATCGACAAGCTGACGCTCGACGACGTCGAGATCGGCGGAGACCGGCACCGCGAGGACGAGGATCAACAGGGGTAGGAGTGCTGGGGTAAGTCTCATGTTGAGCGGCGAGTATACGGTCAGGGCAGAACTGGCAGTAGCATTGTGCGAACGCTGAACCCGAGGAGCCGATCATGTTCGAACCGACGCCCGAGAATCGCCGACGCACACGCTTAGCAACTCTGGTGGTCGTGGTTGCACTGGCAGGGCCGGCCGTGGCGCTGGCTGAGCCTCGGCTAGCCGATCTGGATTGGATGGCGGGTTGCTGGGAGGGAGAGGCAGGGGACACGACGTTCCGAGAGTGCTGGATGGCTCCGGCGGGTGGATTGATGCCGGGTGTCCATAGGGATGTGGGAGCTGGAGGGGGAGTGTTCTTCGAGTTCCTGCGCATCCTGGAGGAGGACGGCGCGATCACCTATCTCGCCCAACCCTCGGGTCGTGCTCCGGCGACGCCGTTTCCTCTGGTCGAGTCCGGATCGAGTCATGCCGTCTTCGAGAATCCGGACCACGATTTCCCAAAGCGCCTGAGCTATCGCCGGGAGGGCGACACGCTCCACGTTTCGGCCGAGGGCGGTGATGCGGCGAGCCCGACGCGGATCGAGTGGACCTGGCACAAGAGCGAGGGCTTCTAGCTGTTGCTGCCTCAGCCTTTGGCATCGAGGCGTTGCAGTTCGGCCGCCCTTGTGCCGCGCTACGCGCCCGTCGGGCCGGCCGGCGGCATCGGCAAGGGATGAGCCTCGGCCTCGGTTGCCAGCAAGGCCTCCAGAGGCTCGCGCTCGGCGATGACGGTCGCGGACGCGCCATCGACCAGAATCTCCGTCGGCCGGCCGTGATCGTTGTAGTTGGAAGCCATCGACACGCCGTAGGCTCCCGCCGAGAAGACCCCGAGAAGGTCCCCGCGAGAGAGCTCGGGGAGGAGCCGGTCGCGGGCCAGGAAGTCTCCGGTCTCGCAGATCGGGCCGACGACGTCGCAGGCCTCCAGCTCGGGCAGTTGAGGGTCCTCGGTTCGAGCGGGCTCGGGGCCCTCCCAGGCGACCGGCCAGACGAAGTGGAAGGCGCGATAGAGCGCCGGGCGCAACAGCACGTTCATGCCGCCGTCACAGATCACGAACGTCTTGGCGCGACCCCGTTTGACGTGCTGGACGCGGGTCAGCAGGAGGCCGGCGTTGGCGAGGATCGAGCGGCCCGGCTCGAGCAGAATTCTCAGGCCGTTCTGAACCCGTGTCTCGAGGAGCGGCACGAGAGCCTGGGCGTAGTCTTCGATCGGTGGAACTTCGTCGTCCCGATAGTCGACGGGCCAGCCGCCGCCCAGGTTGAGAACCCCGATGCGATGTCCCCTACGCTCCAACTCGTCCACCAGCCGCAGCAGGACCTCGACAGCCTGACAGTAGGGCTCGACCCGAGGAACCGGCGATCCGATATGAACATGTAGGCCGACGAGGCGGACCCGGGGCTGATCGGCGGTCGCGTCAAACAGGTCGACAATGCGGTCCGCATCGACACCGAACTTGTTCTCCTCCTTGCCGGTTGTCGTGTACTCGTGGGTATGGGGGTCGACGTCCGGATTGACCCGTAGACAGGCGCGGGCCTCGACCCCGAGCTCTGAGGTCAAACGACCGAGGCTCTCGAGCTCACTGGGCGATTCGACATTGAAGAGTCCGACCGGTCCGCGGCGCTCCGGGGCCTCTGGCCCTGGCCTCAGGCTCGTCGAGCCCAGGGGGCTGAAGCGCCCGTCGAGCGCCGCTCGGATCTCCGCGTCGGTCTTACCGACGCCGGCGAAGACGATTTCGGACATCGGTGCGCCAGCCAGCCAGGCGCGTTCCAGTTCGCCGCCGGAGACGACGTCCATTCCGGCCCCCAGTTCGCGAAGGAGGCGGCAGATTCCGAGATTGGGGCTTGCCTTGACCGCGTAGTGGAGCCGCGCGTTCAGAGGCGCGAAGGCTCTCCGAAGTCGCTCATAGGCAGCGCGTATGGCTCGGGCCGAGTAGACGTAGGTCGGAGTGCCTGCCGCCTCGGCAACGGACGAGAGTGGCAGGTCGTCGACATGGAGCTCGCCGTCGTGCCAGGAGAAGCCCTGCATCGCGGGAGTATAGCGACGCGTTTGAGTCTCGACTCCAGGTGCGGGAACCGTGACCGCTCCCATCCGTTAGACAGGTATGAGAACCCACACCTGCCGGTCCCTCCTCCTCGCTGCGCTCACGCTGACGCTCATCGGCGGGCGGGCCGAAGCTCAACACCGCATGCGGATGCCCGATGCCACCGACATCACGGTCACGGCTTCCGATGGTGTGCCGGAGATCCCCTTCAAGCTGATCAACAACCACCTGATCCTGCCGCTGTCCGTCAATGGTTCCCCGCCGCTCGATGTGGTTCTTGATACCGGGATGCCGGCACCTGGGCTTGCGCTCTACGACAGCCCGGAAGTCGCAGCCCTCGAACTGACTATCGACCCCTCGATGAATGCACGGATCGGTGGCGCAGGCGGCGACGGCAGGCATTTCAGCGCTCAGGTCGCAAGGGAGGAGTCGTTCGCGATGCCGGGGCTCTCGGCCGACAAGGTCCCGGTCATCATCATGCCTGAGATGCCCGGTTTCACCGGGTACCACGACGGGATCATCGGTTATTCACTCTTCAGTCGCTTCGTCGTGGAACTCGATTACGACAACCAGGTGATGCGCCTGCTGGATCCCGAGACCTATCGAGCGCCCGAGGGTTCTCGGACGCTCCCGATCACCCTGCGAAGCAACCTGCCGTACGTAACTCTCGGTGTCACATTGGGAGGGGCGTCGTTCGACGCTGAGGTCGTCGTCGATCTGGGTGCCTCGCACGCGATCTCCCTCAACACGGATGAGATGGAGAAGATCAGAGTCCCGGAGCGTGCCCTGACGGCAGTGGTGGGGCGCGGGCTGTCCGGTCCTGTGAAGGGTGAGATCGCTCGTGTCCCGGAGCTGAGGCTCGCCGGCGCGCGGCTCGAGAATGTCGTCGCATCGTTCCCGGTGAGCGAGCATCAGAATCCTCGCGGCGTCGACTCGCTGGCGGGCAATCTGGGCAGCGATGTCCTGCGTCGCTTCAACACGACCTTCGACTACGCAGGGCTACGGCTCATCCTCCAGCCCAACACGGCCTATGGAGAACCATTTGGCTACGACCGCTCAGGAATCAGGCTCGGGTATGGGGTGGAGCTGACGATCGAGAGCCTGATCGAGGGTTCGCCGGCGGACGAGTCCGGACTCCGGATCGATGACGTGATCACCCACGTCAATGGCGCCGAGGTCGAAGGAGGGGACTACGGAGAGGTGCGCAAGGCTCTCATGGGCAGCGGTGAGGTCCGGCTCTCAATCCGGCGAGGTGACGAGACCCTCGACAGGTCGGTGAGTCTGAGAAGACTGATCTGAACCCGGAAGTTCTCGGCGGAGCACCCAACGAAAAAGACGGGGACCATGAGGTCCCCGTCCGGAATACAAGCTTCTGAGTTCGACTACTCGACGTCGATGCTCTGCAGCATCACGGGCACCGGAGCGCCACCGAACTCGAGGTCGCAGAAGAGGTCGCCTGTGCTGTCGACGGCCTCACGAATCTCAATACGGGTGATCCCGCCGGGATCGACCGTGTCGACACCGACGAAGACCGCTGCGGTACCACCGGCGACGTAGTTCATGGTGCCCAGAGAACCGCCCGGACCGAAGGCCTCCATCGTGAAGGTCTCACCACCACCGAGGGGCGTGAAGATGTCGAGGCCCGCACCCGCCACTGCCGGGTTGAAGTTCCAGTCCGTCTCGTCGACGAAGCTGTTGGGTCCAACGGCTACGCAAGGCAAACCGAGCGCGTTGTTGATGGTGACGTACTGGCCCCCGCCGCCGTCGACGGTCACGCCGAGCGAGAATCCAGGAATCACACTGCCGGCCGAGAAGCAGGCATCGTTCGTTGTGCTGTCCAGCGGAGGATTACAGGCCGTGATGCCACCTGGGGGCACGCTTGTGGCGGTGAAATCCTCGAGCGGGAGGCCCGGGTTTGCGGCCTGGAAGGTCGCCCGGTCGACGTACCAGGTCGTGGGGCCATCGGTCTTGCCCACGTTGTCGACCGGAAAGGGACCGGTCGGGATGAGGCCCGGGTCGGTGAAGTGCTGCTGGGCAGCTGCCATGCCGATGCCGGCCGAGGCCAGGATCGCAAGAGCCAAGAGAATTCTGATCGTACGCATGTGTAATGTCTCTCCTCGTGTCGTCCGGAGTCTCGAGCCGCAGCCTTGGCGCCGCACCTTGTTCCGGGCAAGATTGTCGATAGTGGAATACTACACTACTCGGTTCTGGTCCGAGGCATCGGGATGTGGCCGCTCTCGTGACTTCCGCTAGGATCTGCCGATGCTGGCGCGGCTCAAGGGCCTTTCGGGAGCAGGGTGTCTTCTCTCCCTGACGATTGCGGTTCCCGCCGCGGGCGGTGAAGGCGGCCAACCGGCCTTGCTCACCCTCGTCAGCCAGGGAGCCGGCCTGAATTGCGAGGAGGCCCTCGATGGACTCTCGTCGCTGACCCCAAAGGCCAGACGCCGGCAGAGCGGTGAGACCGCTGACGATTGGCGGCAGAGGGTTCTGGGTTCGCTGGTCGGCGAGCGGCGACTCGCGCAAGAGGCGTTGAGCCTCGGTCTCGACGGGGAGTCCGACTTCGCCGGACGCTGGAGCAGGGTCAGGAAGAGTCGCCTTTTGGCGGAGATGGAGAGGAGTCTGGTCGAAGGGTTGACGGTGTCGACAGCGGAGGTCGAGCGCTACTACGAAATCCATCGGGGTCGGTTCTCGGCGCCCGAGCGGGCCGGCTCGAGCTTCATCCTCCTGCGGCTCCCGGAGCGACCTGCACCGGAAGAGATCGCGGACGTCGAGAGGCGGCTAGGGTTGATCCGTCGGGAGCAGCAGGCAGGTCGGCGGTTCGGAGAGCTTGCCCGTGAACACAGCGAGGCGGAGAACGCGCGGCGTGGCGGCGCGGTGGCCACGAGTCCGCGGGGGACTCTCAACGACACCTACGAGGAGGCGATGTGGGCCCTCGACCCGGGTGAAGTCAGTCAGCCCGTCCGGCTGCCCGACGGCATGGCTCTCATCCGGCTGGACCATGTCTTCCCGGCCGGCGAGCTCTCCCTGGAGGAGGCCTCGGCCAGGATCGAGAAGGAGCTCCTTGCCGAGAAGTCGGCGGCGGCGATCGCTGACGCCGTCGATCGGGCTCGGGCTCTGTGGCCGGCGTCGGTCGACTGGGTTGTCGATGAGGCGTCCTCCGACGGGACTGCGGCACCGTCGATCGTGTTCGACGGCGAGCCTCTCGATCTCGGCGATCTCGGGCTGGCGAACCGCCCACCCCGTCTCGCAGAGCGAGTCGACAGGGCGCTCGCCCGACGCTGGCTTGTCCGGCTCGCAGAAGAGGAGGGGTTGAGTACCAAGGCCGAACTGGCCGACGAGCTGGATCACCTACGACGCAGGATGCTCGCCGCAGAAGCTCTCGATAGACGAATCACGGCGCGACTGCCTACCGTTGATGACAACGCTCTTCGTCAGCTCTACAACGAGAACCTGCAGAGCCTTGCCGGGCCGCAGCGGCGACTCTTCGAAGTGGTGTTTCTTCCCGGAGTCGAGGGTCAGTTGAGGTCCGTTCATGGCGAGGCCGAAGAGGTTGCCCGCGTCTGGAGCGAGAGCGCTGAGCGCCCCGCCATCGGCGGAGCCGAAATCTGGGGGCCGCTCAGGCGTACCGTGCTGGGCAACTCGACGACACCCCGGTTGGCCGAGGTGGCGTTCTCCCTGAAGGAGGGCGAGGTGAGTGCGCCGGTCCGAATGGAGCGCTATCGCTCGGTAGCTGCTCGCTTCCGGGTGGAGGGGTATGTCGTCCTGCGACTCCTGGCTGTCGAAGGGCCAGAAGTCCCCTCTCTCGAGGAGGCCAGGGCGCGACTCGTCAAGATGGCTCACCGCTCCAGGGTCCAGGTCCTCGAGGGGGAGGTCCGGGCGGAGGTCCTGGCCGAGCCGGAGCTGGTCTTCGACGCCGAGGCACTGACCGATTGCCTGCCGGCGCCGCCTGCGCAATAGCTAGTTCGTCGCAGCGAGCGAGTCCAGGAGCGTCTGTGCCTTCTCCCGGGCCTCACTCTGCGTGGCCTCGCCGAGGAGGGACTCGAGCTCACTCTTGGCGCCGGCGACATCGCCGGTTTCGATGAGGGCCATCGCCAGGCCCAGGCTGGCTCCCGGGTAGGGGCTCTCGTAGCGCAGGGCCCGCCGGAAGGCGCGAGAGGCGACCTCGGGATTACCCTCGCGGAACTCCAGCAACCCGAGGTTGTAGTGAGTACGAGCGGAGAAGGGCGCGATCTGCAGAGCCGCCTGGAGTTTCTGCCGTGCCTCGTCTGCCGCGCCGATTCGGCCCAATTCGATGGCCAGGCTGATGAGGCTCTCGCGGTGACTGGGATCGATCGCGAGGACCGCGCGATAGGCCTCGACGGCCCCCTCCCCCTCTCCGGACTGCGCAGCCAGGGTCGCAGCGAGATAGGCGGCGGTGAGATTGTCAGGCGCCAGTTCCCGCGCCGCGACGAGAAGATCCGCAGCGGCTTCCGGTCGCCCGAGGTCGCGCTCGAGCTGGGCCAGCTCGATGAGGATTGATGGATCCCCGGGGTCGACGGCCTGAGCGCGGCGATAGAGTTCGAAGGCCTCCTGCGGTCGTCCGAGGCGCCGTTCGAGATTGGCCAGCGTGGTGAGAAAGCTCGGATTGGCGCCGTCGAGAGGGAGGAGGGTCGTGCGGTAGACCTCGGCCGCCTCTTCGAGACGACCCCAGCCCGCCAGCGCGTTGGCGAGGTAGTAGTCCGCCAGGTAGGTGATTCCCGAGTTCGGGCTGCGCCGCCCGCTGGGCTCGCGGGCGTTGAGATCGGCGACCGAGCCGCTCGAGCCGCCGACGTAGCCGAGCGCGGCGAGTCGGCGGCGAACGTCTGCATCCATCTCGCCGGCCGTCGGTTCGGTGCTCGAGACCGGCTCGGTCGACTCGATGGTCCGGAAGAGCAGATCCTCCATGGCTCCCCGCCGGTCGACTCTGCTGGAGGCGAGGTTGTAGAGCTCGTCTGTGTCGGCCGACAGGTCATAGAGCTCCGGCTCGGGCGCGTGAATGTACTTCCAACCGTCGGCGCGAATGCCGAAGAGCGGCTCCCAGCCGAAGGAGAAACGAGGCAGTGAGCTTTCGAAGTAGGCGAACCTCGGGGCCCTGACGTTCCCGCCCATCGTCGGCAGAAGGCTCTCACCCGGCAGTTCGCTCGGCGGCGCGACCCCTAGCATCTCCAGCATGGTCGGAAAGAGATCGACATGCGACACGGTCTCCTGCACGACTCGCGGCTCGAGGCCGAAGTCGGCAGGCGCCTTCACGATCAACGGCACTCGCAGGGTCGAGTCGTAGGAGAGGACCGCGTGGGTCGCTTCTCCGTGTTGGCCAAGACTCTCACCATGGTCCGCAGTGACCACGACCGCCGTGTCCTCCCAGTCCTCCCGCTCGTCGAGGGCGTCGAACAACCGTCCGATCTCGGAGTCCATGAAAGCGATCTCACCGTCATACGGGCTGTCGTGGAAGAGCTGGTCATAGGGGTGCGGGGGCGCGTAGCGTTGGTGGGGGTCGTAGTAGTGAACCCATAGAAAGTAGGGCCCCGAGCCGCGCTCGGCCAGCCAGGCGAGCGCCCGATCCGTGGTCTGGTCGGCCGGCCTGTCGGTCACCATCTGGTTGTAAATCTTCGCGTCGCGCAGCTTGTCTTCGCTCCACTCCTCGGTGAAGGCGTCGTCATAGAGATCGAAGCCCTGATCGAGGCCGAAGCGGGAGTCGAGCACGAAGCCGCTGACGAAGGCCGCCGTGGCGTAGCCCAGGGCGCTGAGCCTCTCGGGGAGGGTCTCGAGCTCCCCGGGGACGACGAAGCGGCCGTTGTCGCGGACGCCGTGAGCGATGGGCAAAGTGCCGGACAGAATGCTGGTGTGGGCCGGGAGAGTGATCGGCACGTGAGAGAAGGAGTGCTCGAAGCGAACACCCTCGGCCGCCAGTCGATCCAGGGAGGCGGAGGTCGCGCGGTCGTAGCCGTAGCAGCCCAGGTGATCGGCGCGGGTGGTGTCGAGCGTGATCAAGAGGAGATTGGGCGGGTCCTCGGAGCCGCAACCGGAAGCGAGGGCCAGGGCGATCAGGGCCGTGGCGAGAGTGGACAGGGATCTAGTCACTGAGCCTCGCAACGTAGGCCGCGATGTTGCCGGAATGGAGGGCGAATCCGGCATCGGCGAGGAGCGCCTCGCGGACCTCTCTGTCGAGCTGCTGGATCCGTTCCTGGCCGAGGGTGTTGATCACGTCCTCTCGAGCCTCTTCGAAAGTGCGGGCTCGAGGTTCGGTCCTTGCGTAGAGTTTGACCAGCGCGAAGGCGGCCGAAGGCGGGTCCTGGATCTGGACCGGCTCGGAGACCTCGTCGATGGAAAGACGCGCAGCGCGGGTCATGCCCCTGGAGCCCAGGATCACCCTGAGGCGCGGTAGCGGCAGCGAGCCCAGTCGGCCGCCCTCCTCCCGGCTCGCATGTTCGGATGCCGCCTCGGCCAGAGCCTCGAACGACTCCCCGTCGGCGATGCGGGATCTCGTCGCTTGAGCCGTCTCCATCGCCAAGCGCCGGCCGGGTTCCCCCTGAGACGAGACGACGATGAGGCCGACGTCGAGCTCGAGGTCGGTCATGAAACGGTCCCGGTGCTCGTCGAAGTGGGCGCGGATCTGCGCCTCGGGGCGATCTGCGGCTCGCTGCCGGCGCTCTCGCCGCCACCGCGCCTCCGCGAGGAGCTGCTGCAGCTGACGAGCTTCGAGTGCCGCGTACTGCTGAGGCGTGGCGAATTCCTGCTGAGCCGCCTCTGCCAGGAGGATGGCCTCGGAGAAATGGCGCAGGAGCTCGCCGGGCCGTGGTGAGAACATCAGGGGCTCCAGCTCCGGTGAGAGGCCCGCCAGTTGCTCGGGCGTGAAGCCCTCCTCGCCGATAGTGAGCGCCGCACCGGCCGCCTCGATGTCGACGAGAGCCTCGCGGTCGGCGGTCACTGTCGTCGCACGGCCGAGCTCCTTGAGGACCTCGCTGCCACAGCCCTGCTGCCGGCTCTGAGATGCCTGGCGTTGGAGCCGCTCACGGGCCTGATCGAAGGTAGGTCGCGGAGTGGATCCCGACCGTTCACGCAGTAGGAGATGGAAGCCGTTCGACACTTCGACGACGTCGCTGATCTCGCCGTCTGCGAGGCCCCACGCGGTCTCACGAACGGGGACTTCGATCGGGGCGAGTCGCGACAGCCGCCCGATGAGACCCCCCTCGGTGGCGGTTTCCGAATCCGAGTGCAGGCGGGCAAGCTCGATGAAGCTGGCGCCGGCGCCGAGCTCGGGCCGGAGAGCCTCCAGAGCCTCGCGAGCGGCCTGCCGCTGACTGGCGGAGCTGCCCGGGAGCACCCGCTTGTAGATGTGGCGAACGAGGATCCAGGCTTGGGACGGATCCGGGTAGGCCTCGTCGTAGAGCGAGCTCAGCTCCTCGTCGCCGATCGTCGGAGCTGGGCATCGGCTGAGGAGGTATCGTCGACCCAGCTCCTGGCTGGCGAGGTAGCGCGCCCTCAGCGCGAGAGCCGACTGCTCCACCGCGGCCACTTCGCCGGGCCGGGCGAGGAGGAGCTGGGGCAGAGCGAGGTCCGTGATGCGAGCGCCGATCCACTCCTCGATGGCTTGTCCGCCGGCCGGCTGCTTTCGCTCCACCGGAAGCTCCCGGATCGCGGCGTCCAGTTGAGCGGCCGTGACAGTGCCTCCCTCCCAACTGGCGAGAGCGTCGGTTTCAGGCGGTCTCGAGCAGCCCACCAGAACCGTGAGCGCCATGATCGAGGCGGCCGAAAGCGCCGCCCCGGAACGAAAAAGAGGGACGGCGTCAAACGCCGCCCCTCTCGAGGATTCCTGCATCGTGGTGTTAGTCGACCGTGAAACGTTCCAGCTCGACCGGCACGCCGCCATCGACCATCAGGCGGATGAAGTAGTTGCCCGAGAAACCGAACGAACCAAGCGTTGTCGGACCGAGGCTGAGGGCATACGTGTTGTTCGAAGACTCGCCCGCGAAGTCACGGTCGTTGTTCGGGCCGGTCGAGTCGCGGTCGATGAACCAACCGGTGGTTCCGAGTCCGCCGACGCCGACGAGGAGGCTACCGTTGGCCGTGTTGACGATCGGGCCGGCCAGCGTGACCTGCTGGGTGACGCCCGTCGTAGGCGCGCCGGGAACCTGCGCAGTCGGGGCTGGGTTGGCGGGGAAGCCACCGGCGGTCAGCGGATGCCAGAAGTTAATGTTCACGTTGGTGATTCCGGGGGCGCCGGAGCGCAGGCGGAAGTAGGCGCCACGGATCTGGAACGGCACCAGGCCGGTTGTAGCGGCGGCGCCGCCGAAACGCATGGCGAACTGACCGTCGTAATGCCCACCGGTCGGCCCGAGACCGTTCTCGAACGTGCCGTCGTCCCAATCGAGGGTCACGACGCCGAGCGCCGAGCCATCAGTCGGGGCGCTCGCGTGGGGGCTGGAGACTCCCGGGGTCGCCAGATTCGGAGGATCCGCGGCTTCGGCCTGGCCGATCCACACAGTCGTGGCCAGCAGAGTCGCAGCGACAAGGAGAACGTAACGAGTCTTGATTCGGGTCATTCGGGCACCTCCGCCGGTCGGGCGATTGGTCGTTGAATCAATGGATTGTCTCTATTCTATAGACAGTAGCATGACCATTGCAGTGCTGCAGCAGGCCAGAGTTGGTCGGCGGGGCCTGCTCCATCACTGCGTCGGAGCTTTGTAGACCTCTCCGTCCTTCATGACAAAGCGGATCTGTTCGAGGCGACGCACGTCATCAAGAGGGTCGCCATCGACGCCGATCAGGTCTGCCAGTAAGCCGGGAGCGATCCGGCCCCGGTCCTCTACGCCCAGTAGCTCCGCCGCGTAGACGGTCGCCCCACGGATGGCTTCGATCGGCGATTGTCCGGCCTCGACCCGAGCCGCGAACTCACGGGCGTTCTCACCGTGCGGGTAGACCCCGGAGTCCGTACCGAAGACGATCTTCAGGTCGTGGTCGAGCGCCATCTGGAAGCTGTCGATGATCTTGGGGTCGAGAGAGCGACTCTTGGCGGCGATCTCCGGCGGCAACAGGTCGTAGTCCATCGACTCCACGAGGTAGAGGTTGGGCACGATGGCTGTCCCGTTCTTCTTCAGGATCGCCGCCGCCTCTTCGGTCAGTATGCTGGCGTGATCAACGGTGTCGATCCCGGCCTCGGAGGCGGCGATGATGCCCTCGGTGCCGTGGGCGTGTGCGGCGACGGTGACACCGTGGCGGTGGGCTTCCTCGGCCGCGGCTCTAAGCTCCTCGACCGTGTATTGCTGCGCCCCGACAGGCCCTTCGAAGGAGAGCACGCCTGCTGTCGCGCAGACCTTGATCACCTTCGCCCCGTGCTTGATCTGGTAGCGCACGGCCTTGGTCACTTCGTTGACGCCATCGGCCACGCCGGTACGGAAGTCGCCCTCCACGACGCCGGGAGCGAAACCGGTGATCTCGCAGTGCCCGCCGGTGATCGAGAGCGCGTGGCCGGAAGCGAACATTCGCGGCCCGGGGATCCAGCCACGCTCGATCGCCCGGCCGAGGGCCACGTCGGAGAAGCCGAGGGCCCAGATGTCGCGCACCGTGGTGAAGCCGGCCAGGAGCGTCTTCTCGGCGTTCACGACGCCGCGCAGCGCGAAGTCGGACGCACTCCAGCGCACGGGTTCGGTCTCCCATCCCGGGACGATCTCGTAGGTCAGGTGGGTGTGCATGTCGATCAGGCCCGGCAGGAGCGTGATCCCGGGCAGGTCGAGCGTCGCCGCAGCGGCTGGCGTCGACTCCGGATTGACATCCCGGATCAAGCCGTTCTCGACGACCAGAACGGCCGGCGACACGAGCTGGCCCCGGTCGATGTCCAGATAGGCATCAGCGCGGACTATGGAGATCTCAGCGCTCGACAGGCCTGGCCAAGCCAATGCGAAGGCCAGCGTGAACGCCAGCCTCGCCGAATGTGTTCTCAGCATTGGATGTCTTCTCCCAGAATCAGGTGGCAAGATACTACGGTCGCTGTTGCGGCAGTGCCTGCCGGTCAGTCCGCGGACTCGGCTGGGCTGAATAGCTCGATGAACCGTGGGAGGTCTCTAAGGGGATCGAGATCGTGGTCCTTTTCGATCCAGCTGCGGAATCCGAAGTTGCTCTCGTGGGCCTTCTCCAGGCAGTCCATCGCCTTGTCGAGCTCTCCGGCCGTGGCATAGAAGCAGGCGATGTTGTAGAGCGTCGAGGGTTCGTCGGGGCTGATCTCGAGCGCGCGTTCGGCGGCGACGAAGGCCTCGTCCACCTCGCCGTGCCGGAAGAGAACAGACGTCATGAGACTGTAGGCGCGACTGTCGGAAGGGGCGAGCTCCAGACGCTTGCGGACACGCTCGAGGCCGATCCTCTCCGCCGCCTCGGCTTTCTCCGGTTGATCGAGGTCGCAATAGAACCCCGGTAGGAGGAGACTGGCCTGGTACTCCTCGGGCCGTACGTCCCTGGCTTTCTCCAGCAGCTCAACCGCGTGCTCTAGTCGCCCGCAGCGGAACTCGTCGCGCCCGAAGTGCCAGTAGGCCTCGTAAAGGCTGGGGTTGAGCTCGAGCGCGCGCTCGAAGGACGCCGTCGCTCCGTCTTCGTTACGCAGCGAAAGTACGAGGCCTCGAGAGGCGTGGGCTTCGGCTGACCCCGGAGCGAGATCGACGGCCCGCCGGCTCGTCCGGTCGGCCTCGGCCAGATCGTCCGAGCAGGCGCCGAACCAGGAGAAGAGGTGGGCGTGGGCGTCGGAGATTCCGGCCCAGCCCGGCGCGTAGTCGGGATCGATTTCTACCGAGCGGGTGAACATCTCGAGAGCCGTTTCGAGCGAGCCCCGAGTCCATCGATCGATCTCACGTCGACCCCTCAGATAGAAGTCGTAGGCTTCGAGCTCGGCGGCTCGCGAGCTCTTCAGGGCTTCTTCTTCGCGGGGCGAGAGTGTGAGCTTCAGGGCCGCGACGACCGAGGCGGCGATCTCGTCCTGGACGGCGAAGACATCTTCGAGTTCGCGGTCGTAGCGCTCGGACCAGAGATGGTAGCCGTCGGCGACGTTGATGAGCTGGGCGTTGATGCGCAACCGTTGGCCGGCCTTGCGAACGCTTCCATCGAGAATGGCCTGAACGTTGAGGCGGGTGCCGATCTCTCGGACGTCGAGGGCGCCCTCACGAAACTGGAAACTCGAGGCTCGCGCCGCGACGCTCAAGGACTGAAGTGACGCCAAGGCACCGAGGATCTCCTCCGCAACGCCTTCGCAGAAATAACCCTGGTCGCGTTCGGGACTCATGTCGACGAACGGCAGCACGGCAATTGTCCGGATCTCCGGCGCTTGCCGCGACACCTCCGTGCGCAGGTCCTCCAGGGCGTTGCGCAGTCCCTTGGCGGACTGGTATCGCCGCTCGGGGTCTTTATGCAGGGCGCGTTGGAGGATCCGGCCCAGGTGCCTCGGCAGTTCTGGGCGGGCCTGGTCGACGGGGGGAGGCGAGTCTCTAAGGATCGAGGAGACGAGGTCGCCGGCGGAGGCCCCGGCGAAGGGCCGCTGCCCCGTCGCGAGTTCGTAGAGCATCACTCCGAGCGAAAAGACGTCGGTCCTCGAGTCGACATCGAGGTCCCGCACCTGCTCGGGAGCCATGTAGGGGAGCGAGCCGATGAGATTGCCCTGGCGCACGATCGTCTCGGCGTCGGGGTCGACGTCGATGAGACAGTCGCACGACTTGGCGAGGCCGAAGTCGAGGACCTTGACCTCTCCCTGTCCGGTGAGCATGACGTTGGCGGGCTTCAGGTCGCGATGCGTGATCCCCTTGTCGTGCGCCGCCGAGAGGGCGTCGGTCAGGGGGACGGCGATGCCGAAGAATTCATCGAGTGCCAAACCCTCGGAGGGCAACGCCGCTTCGAGTGTCGGGCCGTCGACCCACGTCATGGTGAGAAAGCGAACCTCTTCGACGTGATCGACCGAAAAGATCGTGACGATGTTGGGGTGGTCGAGTTGAGCCAGAGTCTCGGCTTCGCGATGGAACCTGGCCAGGCGATCGGCGTCCTCGGCGACGGCGGCGGGCAGGACCTTGAGAGCCACGGTCCTCTTGAGTCGGCCGTCCTCGGCCCGGTAAACCTCACCCATCGAGCCCTGTCCGGCTCGTTCCAGGATCCGGTAGTGGGAGAGTTCGCGGCCAACCATCAGAGGGGAGGATTGTCGCACGGCCGCGGCGAGGGCCGACAAAAGAAACCGGGGCGCCCGGCTGAGCCGGACGCCCCGGAGGGATCCTTCGATCCTCGGAGAGTTGGCTTAGAAGCGCAGGCGGTAGGTCGTGATGACCCGCTGTCCGGGCTGCGGTCGGAAGAACGTCGAGTTCGAGAACTCGGCGTAGAGCTCGTCGGTCAGGTTGTCGACCGTGACCGCCAGTTCGTGGCCGACACGGTCACCCTCGAAGAGCAGAATGCCTCCAGCCAGGGTGTGGATGGTGAAATCCGGCAGGGTGACGCCGACCGCCGGTACCGGTTCGCCGGGCTCCAGATTGGCCTGGTCCTCACCGTTGTGGCGGCCGCGGTACTCGGCCCACCACCGTGCCGAGGTCGCCTGGTAGCGAGCCGACACATTGATCTTCTCGCCATAGGTGTCGCCGGTGGGCGGGTTGATGCTGTCGATCCGCTCGGCGTCGAGCTTGGTGAAATTGCCGGAGAGTGTCCAGCTGTCGCCCAATCGGTAGCGCCCCATGAGCTCGACACCTTCGTAGCGCAGACGGTCGATGTTGCGCTGCTGTACGACGAAAGCGACTCCCGACGCGTCGATGACGTCGATCGTCTCCTGGGGAAGCAGCCCGATCTCGTCCGGGGTCAGGAAGTACTGGACGATCCCGTCGTCGATATCGGTCTGGAAGTAGTTGATCTCAAACTGACCGTTGAGGCTGCGGTACTTGAGGCCGAGGTCAAAAGTCTCGCTCGCCTCGGAGACCAGATCGGAATTGAGGATCTGAAAACCGATGCCCTCCGGCGTCAGTCCGTTGAAGAGGCGCTCGATGATGTTCGGCGCGCGAAACGCCGTGCCCCAGGACGCGGCGACGTGCAGGGTGTCGGTGGCCCGGAACAGCACGCTGGCCGAGCCGACAGTGGCGTCGTCTTCGAAGTCGAGGCCCGTCGTGTCCCAGCCCGGGGTGGCCTCGGCGTTCGTCGAGACCGTCTGCTGCCGGACGCCGACAGCCACCTTCCAGCGGTCCGAAGGCACGAACTCGCCGTGCACGAAGGCGCCGAGGCTGGAGTTGTTGGCGTTGGGTGCGTTGGCCACCGTGTCCTCGCCGACGATCTCGACGGTAAACGGCGGTCCGGGGAAGTTGAGCTGGGTCGTTGTGACTGAGGCGTCGGTGTTGAAGGAGTCGTCCTCGTAGCCCTCGATGCCGAAAGTCACGAGATGCCGATCACCCAGGGCCTTGACGCCTTCGAGACGGGTCCCGATCGACTCGATATCGGTGAAGTTGCGGGTGTCCGCGAGGACGAACGAGGCGGGAGCGCCGGGGAAGATCGGGCCGATGTTGATGTCGATGTCATTGACCAGTTCCCGCTCGTTGTTCTGGTGATAGAGACGCGCGTCCACCGAATCGAGCGCGCCGAAGAGACCACCCCTGCCGCTACCGCTGTAGCTCAAGGTGTAGCGCTCGAAGTCCTGGAAGGGATAGAGGATCCGCACCCGGGCCGCACTGGGATCGCCGATGAGCTCGGGCTCGACGAATCCGAAACCGGCGTCGTCTGCGCGATAGCGGTTCAGCCGCAGATAGAGATCGTGCCCCTCGGCGGCCTCGAAACTGAAGGCACCCCAGAAGCTCGAGTCGTCGACTCCGCTGTCGACGACCGGCGTCGAGTCGTCGAGAGTGATGGCTCCGAAGGTGCCACTGGGTGCCTCGTAGTCGTCGAAGGTGCGAGAGCTGAAGCCAAGCTTGTAGGCCGTTCGCTCGCCGCCGCCGCCGACGTTGCCGCCACCCTGGACGCTGTCGCCGGCGGAGTCATTGCGCAGCCGCAATCCGGCGTGGAGTTCCTGGCCGATGATCGGGTTGTGCGTCACCAGGTTCAGCACGCCACCGACCGCGTCACTCCCGTAGAGGACGGACGAGGGGCCGCGCACAACTTCCATGGTGTCGACCGAGTCGATGTCGACCAGTCCGGGGATCTCTCCGAAGTCAGTCTGGCGCCGTGGGTTGTTCATCCGAAGACCATTCTCCAGAAAGAGGACTCTGAGGCCGCGCTGGCCGCGAATGATCGGTCGTGACTGGTTGGCGCCGACGCCGTCGACGTCGACTCCGGGCTGGGAACGCAGGATGTCGGCTGCGTTCTGTGGCGCCATGAGTTCGATGTCGTAGGCCGAGATGATGTTGACAGGGTTGGCCACCTCGAAAGCATCGATCTCGTTGCCGGTGGCGGTCACGGTAGTTGCGGCGAAGAACGACTCGACGGGCTCGTCGGCATTCTCGGCGACTTCAGTTGCTTCCGGCGACGCCTCGGGCGTTGCCGCGTCGTTTGCTTGTGCCTGGCTTGGCCCGCCGAAGGCGAGCGCTCCGCACACCAGCAAGGTGAGAACAGTGGTCTTGGGTTTCATGATGTGGACTCCCAGTCCCGGCGACGTGGCGGTGACCACGGCGCCGTCGACATTGAGTCGGTAGCCGCGATAGATCGCAAGCAGGCCGACGAGTTCGGTGATGTAGAGGGCTTCGACGTATCCCGCACGAGTGAGGGCTCCGCCGATGCCGGGAAGGATCGCTCCAACGGCGATCCAGATATTGCCGAGATAGCGGTGTCGCAGGCTCGGGTGAAGTCGGAAGCGGCTCGCAGAGACGATCGCGCCGCCGACCAGGAAGATGACGGAGTAGAGGTTGATGAAGGGGCTGATGAGGCGCACCCACTGCCAGGAGATGACCTGGCCCGACAATCGATGGGTTTCGGCCAACGAGGTGTCGAGCGGCGTGAGAACGACGAAGACCGAAGCCAGCGCGATAAAGCTGGTCACGATCCAGGCCGAGCGGCGGGCGAACGTCTTGCCCATCAACAGAAAGATGGTCCCCTGAGCCAGCGGATAACCGCCGAGGAACGCACCGACGATGTACCAAAGCCGGAAGACGACCGGGCTCCAGCCGATGATCGAGGTGTAGGCCTCGGTGGCAGTGCCCAGCCCGTAGGTCACCATGCCCAGACCCCACCAGAGAAGGTGGAGTCCCCCACCCTTGGCCCGGTAGCGGCCGTAGAGCTGGCCGACGAAGTACGCCGAGCAGAGGGTGGTGAGAACAGGCAGGAGCAGGATGAATTGATGCAGACGATCGTTCATGACGCGTCTCCTCTTCGAGAGCCCTGCAGGCAATCGATGAGTGGGCGTTCCGGCGCGCTCCAGGCGCACCACGCGGCTTCGCCGGCCCCTGGGGCGAGCGAAGATCAGCTGTCAGGAAGGATCAGCAGGGCGGAGCGCGGCCACCGGGGGCGGCGGCGTGGCCGGCGAGGATGGGACGGACAAAGACGGGGCCGTGACTTCGGATCAGGCGCTGAAGCGCCGCGAACTCCGATCGGGCTCCGACCAGCAGGCCGACGGCCTGCAAGACGACCAACCCCATAGGGATAGCCAGCCAGGGTGCGGGCTCCGCCACCATCTGACCGGCGGGTGTGCCGGCCAGGGCGTGAAGGAGGATCACCAGGGTCCAGAGGACCAGAGCCTCCCGACTGCGGAAGGCGCTGCCGTGTCGCCGATAGGCGATCACCAGTCCGCCGATGAGCAAGCCCGACGCCAGCCATCTTGCGACGACGGTGAAATCGGTCAGGGTTCCGTCGGCCCAGTGCTTCCACAGCAGCTGGACGTGGAACAGCGTCAATCCCAACGCAGCTAGGCGCAGGGCGTTGCGACGCAATGACCGGAGACTTTCCCTCATGGCAAAGTGATCGTAGCGCTCCAGGGGCTTCCCTGCCACACCCCGCAGGGGTGGGCGTCCCGACGAGGCCGCGGGGCGGGCCTCAGAGGGCTTCGAGTTCGTCGACGATTCCGCGAACGACGTCGAATCCACCGCGCCAGAAGTCGGGATCCGTGGGGTCGACACCGGCAGCGGCGAGGACGTCGACCGGCGGCGCGGAGCCTCCGGCGGCCAACATCTCGACGTAGCCGGGGATGAAGGCGTCGCCCTCCTCCTGGTAGCGCCGATAGAGCGCCAGGACCAGGAGTTGGCCGAAGCTGTAGGCGTAGCAGTAGAAGGGAGTGTGGTAGATGTGCGGGATCGTCACCCATTCCTGCCGGAACTCATCACCCACGTCGACGGAGTCGCCGAACTGTTCTCGCAAAGTCTCGAGATAGAGCTCGTCGAGCGCCTCGACGGCGGCACCGTCGGCAATCGCCTGGTGGGCGGCGATCTCGAAGCGGGTGAAGTAGGCCTGGCGCATGACCGTGGCGTAGATGTCGTCCATCTGGGAGGCCAGCAGCTCGCGACGAACCGTCGGATCGCTCTCGCCACCAAGGAGGCGGTCGGTGAGTAGCTGCTCGGCGAAGACGGACGCCGTCTCGGCCAGTGGAAGACAGGAGTGCTGAGTGAGGACGGAATGGTCTTCGGCCAGCAAGCTGTGGACGGCGTGGCCAAGCTCGTGAGCCATGGTAGCGACGTCACGCACCTTCGAGGTGTAGTTGAGCAGAACCCAGGGTGTCTGGCTCGGCAGGACGGTGGAGCAGAAGGCGCCGCCCTTCTTGCCGGGGCGGACCTCGGAGTCGACATGGTCGTCGGCGAAGACCCGTTCTGCGCGCTCGGCGAAGTCGGAGTTGAAGCTGCGGAAGGTCGACAGGACGAGTTCGACGGCGTCTTCGTAGGCGATCTGGCGGTCGCTGGTGGCCAGCGGGGCGTAGAGGTCGTAACGCCGGAGCTTTTCGACTCCGAGCCAGCCGGCCTTGAGCTTGAAGTAGCGCTGGAAGAGACCGACGTTTTCGGTGGCGACGTCGAGCAGGGCCTCGACGGCCGCGTCCGGGATGTCGTTTCGCGAGTTGCGCACGGCGATCGGTGAGGCGTGGCCGCGCATGTCGAGGTACTCGCTCGACCAGTCGCGCACGCGGTGGAGGTAGATCTGGGCTAGGAGATTGGCGTCTCCGGCGAAGACGCCATAGAGCGAGCGGTAGGCCGCGGCACGCCGGTCGGGGTCGACGGAGTAGACGTGACTCATCAACTCACCGCGGGTCAGGGTCTGAGTCTCGCCATCGACCTCGAGCGGAAACTCGAGGCGATTGGTCAGCATCGAGTAGAGGGTGACGAGGGCGCTGATGCCGTTGGCGTCCTTGGAGTTGATGATCTGCTCGGAGGTCTCTTCGAGGGTGAAGGGCTTGAGACGGCGCATGTCGACCATGAAGAAGTGGTGGTCGGGATGGCTCTCCACGCTGGGCAGGAGACTCTCGGCCTCGTCATCGTCGAGGCTCTTCCACCAGAGATCGAAGAAGAGGAGGCGGTTCTGGAAGCCGGTGAGGGCGTGTTCGATGCGGCTGCGGTAGGCGAGCGCTTCGGGCGACTGGGTGTTCTCGGCGAACCAGAGGGAGCCGTAGGCTCCGAGGACGTAGAGCCTCTCGACGAGGCCTTCGTAGGCCTGCACGATCTCGAGCAACTGGCTCGGGTCCATGTCGGCCGATAAAGACTCGCGCCTGGCTTCGAAGGCGGCGACGTCGGCTTCGGCTTCTTCGAGGTTGGTGCCGACGGTTTGGGGGTCGGCGTCGGGGAGAAGCTCGGTTAGGGTCCAGGTCTTCTGGCGGTACGGGTGGGTTGGGCTTGTTGTCACGCTGTTTCCTCCGGGCGCGGAATCATAGCGTGGGTTTGGGTTTGCCATCTGGTGTTGTCCCGACGCCCTCTGTGGCCTCGTTGCTGGGGCCGCCCTTCGGCGCCTTTGAGCGGGCCTTTGCCGGTGTGTGAGGCGTAGCCGGGTTGGTTCCGGCAACACCCCCCACCTCCCGCCCACGTACAGAGCCTGCACCAACCCGGCTACGCCTCACACACCTTGGTTGGTGGTGCCCTTTGCGGTGGGCGGTGGACTATGGAGGGTTGCCCATGGGCTGGCGCAGCCAGCCGGAGAGCACAGACCCTCCAAGGTCCGTCACTGATTCAAGAAGGAAAACATCCTGTCTCCGATGGAGTCTGGAAGGGCTAGGCCAGCGGAGACAGGGTCTTTTCCCGCAGAACGCACATGAACGTCAAACGGGATCTCACAAGAAGAGGCGGGACAGGTTGTTCAGTACAAGAAGAAGGCAGCCCCCTGGAACTCACCGGATAACCTAAGCGGATGCAACCTCTCGACTGGTGGCTGGTCTCGGCATACATCGCCTTTGCCCTGGCCACCGGCGTGGTGCTGGCACGGCGAGGCTCGGCCAGCGTCGACGACTTCTTTCTCTCCGGGCGCAAGTTGCCCTGGTGGTTGGCCGGGACGTCGATGGTGGCGACGACCTTCGCCGTCGACACGCCTCTGGTGATTTCGGGTTGGGTGCGCGACTTCGGCATCTGGAAGAACTGGCTCTGGTGGTGTTACGCGATGACCGGGCTGGTGACGGGCTTCTTCTTCGCGCGGCTCTGGCGTCGGGGCGGCGTGATGACGAAGGCGGAGTTTGCGGAGTTGCGCTACGGCGACGGCGGCGCGCGGTGGCTGCGGGCGTTTCTCGGAGTGCTGCATGCGCTCTTCGTCGATGTGATCGGGATGTGTTGGGTGCTCCTGGCGGCGGCGAAGATCGTCGACGTGCTCTTCGGTGTCGATCGTACGCTGGCTCTCGTTCTGGCCTGCGGGATCGCGCTGAGCTATTCGCTTCTGGCCGGGCTGTGGGGCGTGGTGGTGACTGACCTTGTCCAGTTCGTGATTTCGATGGTCGGGGCGATTGTTCTGGCCGTCCTGGCGTGGAACGCGATCGGTGGCTCCGGTGCGGTGGCCGATGCTCTGGCGAGTGGGGCGATCGCTCCGGAGCGCCTGGCATTCCTACCCGAGCCCGGTGCGGGCGGACCCCTGAGTGCGACGTTCTGGACGACGTCAGTTGCGGCTTTCGCCGTCTACCTGGGGGTGAGTTGGTTCGCGGTCGAGAGCGCTGACGGGGCTCCGCTGACGGTGCAGAGGATCTCGGCGACGCGCGACGAGCGTCAGGGCACTCTGGCGGTGGTCTGGTTCACCGTCGCCAACAACGCGATCCGTCCCTGGCCGTGGATCCTCGTGGCGGTGGCCTCGATGCTGGTTCTGCCGCACCTCGAGGTCGTCTCGCCGGTTGCCGGAGAGGTGACGGCGGTCGAGTCGGAGCATGTCGTCGTCTCTCAGGGAGGAGCCGAAACCGCGGTGTCGTTGGGGGCTGTGGGCTCAGCGGATGACTGGAAGGCAATCCCGCAGGTCTCGGTCGGCCAGCGGCTGGTCGCCGGCGAGGTTGTGGCGCGTAGCGATTCCGAGCGGGCCTACGTGGTGATGCTGCATCGCTACCTGCCGACCGGACTCCTCGGCCTGGTCGTCGCGTCGCTGCTGGCCGCCTTCATGTCGACAATCGACACCCAGATCAACGTCGCCTCCTCGTTCTTCGTCAACGATGTCTACCGACGGTTCCTCAAGCCCGAGGCCGGTAGCCGCCACTATGTGCTCGTGGCCCGATTGGCGAGTGTCGCGGTTCTGGCCGGCGCCGCGGTCGTTGCGTCGTTGGCCGACTCGATCGCGTCGCTCTTCACCCTTTTCATCTCGTTCCTCGCGGGTGTCGGTCCGATCTATCTGCTGCGCTGGTTCTGGTGGCGGGTGACGGCCTGGGCGGAGATCGCCGCCATGCTGACGTCGGCGGCGACGACGCTGGTACTGACCTGGTTGCCGGTGACCTGGTCCCTCGGGCCCCTGAGTCCCAACGGCGCTCTGGTCCACGAAGGGCGACTTCTCTTCGTCGTCGCTGCTTCGCTGACGGCAGCTCTGGCAACGCTGCTCATGACCCGGCCTCCCGAGCCCGCCTCCCTCGTCGGCTTCTACGAGCGACTACGGCCACCGGGGGCCTGGGAGCCAGTGCGCAAACTGGCGGTCGACTCGACCGTGCGTGAGTACCGGCTGGGGGCCTCGGTGCTCGGTGTCGTGAGCGGACTGGCACTGGTCCACGGCCTGCTCTTCGGGCTCGGGCACCTGTTGCTTGGCCGGCCTCTCTCCGCAGTGCTGCTGGCGGCCCTGGCTCTCGTCGGCGTGTTGGGGGTGAGGCGAGCTCTGAGGCAGCTCGGGGCCGAGGCTCAGTCGACCGGTGCGTAGTCGGTCTCGAGGACGATCCGCCGCTCACCCGTAGCCGGGTCGATCGCCCAGTTCTCCTGGTAGACGGCTCCTTCGTCGGTCGGCGTGTAGTCGATGCCGCCCTTGCCGTCCGGGTAGGAGATGCGCAGAGTGCGACCGTCGATCAGCTCGCCGGACATCGTCGTCGGCTCCTCAGCGCCGAAGAAGACGACCGACTGGTAGTTGTCGGCGTCGGCGTTCCAGCGCATCAGGCCATGTGCTTCCCAGATCGGTCGCTCGGGGTGCCGACCGAAGAAGGTGATGCGCAGCCAGGCCCCGCCGAGAACCCATTCGTAGGCCAGATCGCCCGGCGCTTCGACTCCGGATCCGGGGAAGAGGCTTGTCGTCGCCCAGTGGCCGACGAGAAAGTCGATCGCCTGGTGCTCGGGGCTGAGGTCGAACTCGGCGGCGCCGCAGGGGAGCGCCAGGAGTGCGATGAGAGCGAGCGTTGCGGCGCGCATGGATCAGGCCTTCGGGCCGGCGCCGGCGACGAGGTCGGTGACGCCGTCGCGGTACTGCTCGAAGTTGTCATTGAACATTCCAGCGAGCCTGGCGGCCAGAGCGTCGTAGGCGTCAGCGTCCTGCCAGGTTTCGCGCGGTGACAGCACCGAAGAAGGTACGCCATCGATCGACAGCGGAACCGCCAGCCCGAAGACCGGGTCGAGTCGGGTGGCGACGTTGTCGAGTTCTCCGGACAGAGCCGCTGTGACCATCCGGCGGGTATGAGACAGCCGGATCCGGTTGCCGACCCCATAGGGTCCGCCGGTCCAGCCGGTGTTGATCAGCCAGGCACGAGCTCCGTGAAGTCTCATCTTGTCGCCGAGCAGCTGAGCGTAGCGGCCGGGATGCAGAGGCATGAACGGGGCACCGAAACAGGCGGAGAAGGTGGCCTTGGGTTCGGTGACGCCACGCTCGGTTCCGGCCACCTTGGCGGTGTAGCCCGAGAGGAAGTGGTAGAGAGCCTGCTCCTCGGTCAGCCGACTGATCGGCGGCAGGACCCCGAAGGCGTCGGCGGTGAGGAAGATGATCTGGCTCGGGTGGCCGGCGCAGCCATCGAGATCGGCGCTCGGGAGTTGAGTGATCGGATAGCTCGAGCGGGTGTTCTCGGTATAGCGATCGTCGTCGAGGTCGAGCTTGCGGGTCGACTCGTCGACGACGACGTTCTCGAGAATGGTGCCGAAGCGTCGGGTCGTCGCGTAGATGTCGGGCTCGCCCTCTTCGGAGAGGCGGATGACCTTGGCGTAGCAACCCCCTTCGAAGTTGAAGACCCCCTTCTCACTCCAGCCATGCTCGTCGTCGCCGATGAGCGTGCGGCCGGGGTCGGCGGAGAGAGTGGTCTTGCCCGTGCCCGACAGTCCGAAGAAGAGTGCGACGTCATCGCGGTCGACGCCGTAGTTGGCCGAGCAGTGCATCGCCATGATGCCCTTGAGCGGCAAGTAGTAGTTCATCACCGAGAAGATGCTCTTCTTGATTTCGCCGGCGTAGCGAGAGCCACCGATCAGCGCCTGGCTTTGCTCCAGATCGACGAGGATGAACGTTCCCGAATCGGTTCCGTGCACGGCGGGGTCGGCCTGCAGGGTCGGGGTCGAGATGACGGTGAACTCGGGTTCGAAGTCCTCGAGCTTGCTCCCGTCCTCCTCGCGCACGAACATGTTGTGGGCGAAGAGGCTGTGCCAGGCGAACTCGGTGATGATCCGAACGCGCATTCTCTGATCCGGGTCGGCGCCGGCGTAGCCATCGAACACGTAGACGTCCCGATTCTGCAGGTGCTCTCGCGCAAGCCGACCGAGTGCGTCGAAATCCTCCTGCTCGAACGGCCGGTTGACGTCGCCCCACCAGACGTCCTCGGCGCTGGCCCCAGCCTTGACCACGAACTTGTCGTGGGGCGAGCGGCCGGTGTGATCGCCGGTCAAGGCGACCAGCGGGCCGTCTGCCGAGACGATCGCTTCGTCCTTGCGCAGCGCATGCTCGTAGAGCGCGGCGGGCGGGAGATTCCAGTAGACGTTACGGGCGCCGACGACGCCCTGATTCTCAACGCCGTAGCGACTGATGTACGAGCCTTTGTTTTCCATGGGGCACGGGACTCCAGGTGCGATCTCGGGGCTGTTTTGAGGGTCAGAGTCGCCGGGGAGCCCGGCTGAACTCAGACCTTACCAATCCTTGCGGTCCCGAAGCGAGCGTATGTGCGCAACGTGATGGAGGGAGTGCCACTCGTAGATAGCCAGGAGTTGATCGAGGCGAATCAGGCCCACTTCGGGATGATCGATCCGGCGTCCCCACTGCTCCGCCGTGAGGGTCGTGAGGAGGCCGACCCAGCGCTCGTGAAGAGCCTCGAGGAGGCGCAATGAGACCTCGATATCGCCCTTGGCGTCGGGGAGCTCGCCCCAGAGTTCTTCGCGGTAGGTCCCGACCGTCGGTACATCCTCGGTGAGTCCGAGCTTGAACCGGATGTAGCTGTTGGCGTGGCTGTCGAAGAGATGGTGGACGACCTGGCGGCTGGTCCATCCATCGGGTCTGTACGGTGTGTCGAGCTGCTCTTCGCTGAGGCCTTCGACGACCTGGCGGAGCCTCTGGGGAGCGTCGGCGAGAACAGTCAGAGCCTCGTCACGTCGTGCCGTGTCGAGGGCGTCGGGCATGACGAAGTCTCCGATCGGGTAGCGCAGATCCATGTCGGTCTCCTCAGGCGGTGGAGGGGAATCATATCTCCGGCCCACGCCGCTCCCGATGAAGATTAGCTAAGCTATGTTTCTCATGGCCCGGATCCTGAAGCGAGACCTCCTCGAGGGCGTGTCGACGCGGCTGCACAGCACAGCCATCCATCTGTTGCGGGCGGCTCGACGCGACGACGAGAGCTTCGGTCTCAGTGCGGCGAGGCTCTCCGCGCTGTCGGTCGTGGTCTTTGGCGGGCCCCTGTCGCTGGGCAGCCTGGCCGCGGCGGAGCAGGTCCGTCCGCCGACGATGACCAAGCTGGTCCAGGGACTCGAGAGGGCCGGCCTCGTCGAGCGTACGGCAGACCCGGCCGATCGCCGTGTCTCGATCGTTCACGCGACGCCGCGAGGCGTCCGTCTACTCGAGGGGGCACAGCGAAGGCGAGTCGAGGCGATCGCCGGACTCCTCGCCGGGTTGAGTCTCAACGAGCTGGAGGTGCTCGACAGGGCGGCGGACCTCGTCAGCGGAGAGTTGGCGACCGGCAAGTGGGTGAGTCGCGACTCCCAGCCGCCTCCGGGCCCTCGCCGCCGTCGCTGAGGCGTCGCCGAGGCTAGAGGAGAGCGATCAGCGTGTCGTGACCGGCTTCTGCGGCCAGGTCGCTCGGCTTCTTTCCGTCGTCGTTCCCCAGGCTCGAGTCGGCTCCGTTCTCCAAGAGCAGCCTGACGAGGGGCTCGTTGCCGTGCATGGCAGCTGAATGAAGGGCCGTCCAGCCGCTCTGCTGGGGCGCATCGACGGCAGCGCCGTGAGCCAGCAGTCGACGGGCGTTGGCCAGTCCGACCTCCGGATCGCGAAAGGCCACCGCCGAATGGAGAGCCGTCACACGGGTCGGATTGTCGGAGGGCAGGATCGGGTCGGCGCCCAGTTCGAGGAGTCGCTCGACGGTCGACTCGTGACCGAAGAACGAGGCCAGTCCGAGAAGTCGGAAACCGTCCGATGCCGGTCGGTCGAGAGCTTCGGGTTCGAGCGCCAGGGCGGCGGCGAGTTCGTCGGTTCGTCCCAGCGCCGCGAGCTCCCGCATGGAGAAGGCCTCTCGGAGCGCTGCTATCTGTTCGGCGATCGCCGACTGTTGGTAGTAGAGCGCCAGCATCATGGCGGAGACACCACTCTCGTGACGCGCGTCGGCCAGAGTCGGGTCTTCGGCGAGCAGCCGCGCGACCTCATCGGCGGCACCCTGCTGAACAGCGTCAGTGAGAGAGTTCTGGGCGGTCATGGGTCACCTCGATTCGTTAGCTAAGCTAACTATAGTGCCATGACTCGTGCGGCTCAAGTGTCGTTCCAGATCAATGGGTCGGGCTTCCCGTCCATCCAGGGCGGCGCACGCTGCGGCGATTCCATAGAATCCAGCGACACGGGTGGCGACGGACGGGACCGGGAGAAGAGTCCGTCCAAACGAGACATTCGAAAGGGGTACCAGCCGATGAGTTCGGAATACAGCTTCTTCGACCAGGTCAACCGCGGCTTCGACCGGGCTGTGGCGATGGCCGACTACGATCCGCGGCTTCTGGCTCAGATCCGTGAGTGCAACAGCGTGTACCACGTCACCTTTCCGGTGAAGCGAGACGACGGCTCGATGGAGGTTGTCCACGCGTGGCGGGCGGAGCACAGCCACCACAAGCTGCCGACCAAGGGGGGCATTCGCTATAGCAAGGCTGTCAACGAGGACGAGGTGAAGGCGCTGGCGGCACTGATGACCTACAAGTGCGCCATCGTCGATGTTCCGTTCGGTGGAGCGAAGGGAGGTATCAAGATCGACCCCAAGGAGTACTCGGTGGGGGAACTCGAGCGCATCACCCGTCGTTTCACCGCTGAGCTGAAGTCGAAGAATTTCATCGGTCCGGGAGTCGACGTGCCGGCGCCGGATCTCGGCACCGGGCCGCGGGAGATGGCCTGGATCGTAGATACCTACAACTCACTCTCCAGTGGCGAGCTCAACTCCTTCGGCTGCGTCACCGGCAAGCCGGTTCCGCTGGGTGGTATCAGGGGTCGAACGGAAGCGACCGGTATGGGCGTCTACTTCGGTATCAGGGAGGCCTGCGCCATCGCAAAGGACATGGAGGCCCTGGGCCTCTCGACCGGGATCGACGGGAAGCGGGTCGTGATTCAAGGCCTGGGCAACGTCGGCTACTACGCGGCGAAGTACCTCGAAGGGGCCGGCGCAACCCTCGTCGGGATCCTCGAGTACGAGGGTGCCATCTCGAACCCGGAGGGTTTCAGCCTCGAGGAAGTCGTCGCCCATCGAGAGGAGACCGGGTCCATCCTTTCCTTTCCCGGAGCGACCGACATCGAGGACTCCCGCGACGGGCTGGAGCTCGATTGCGACATCCTCGTGCCGGCGGCTATCGAGAAGCAGATTACCTCCGGCAACGCCCCGCGGATCCGGGCGAAACTCGTCGCCGAGGCCGCCAATGGACCGACCACCTTTGCCGCCGACGAGATTCTCCGCCAACGGGGCATTCTTCTACTCCCGGACGCCTTCCTCAACGCCGGAGGCGTGACGGTCTCCTACTTCGAGTGGACCAAGAACCTCTCGCACCTACGTTTCGGTCGCCTGCAGAAGCGCTTCCAGGAGGCGACGAACCGGCGGATGCTCAGTGCGATCGAGGATCAAACCGGCCGGGAGTTCACAGAGGAAGAGGTCGGCAAGTTCATCCGCGGTGCGAGTGAAGAGGATCTCGTGCACTCCGGCCTGGAGGAGACGATGTCTCTGGCCTATCTGCAGTGTCGGGAAATCAAGCTGCGCCTCGGTAAGGAGGCGGATCTGCGCACGGCCTCCTTCATCAATGCGGTCGACAAGATCACCCTCTGCTACAACGACCTCGGCATCTTCCCCTAGCGGCAGCAGCACCTCCCCTGAAAAGCGAAACCGCCAGGCCCGGAAGGCTCTGGCGGCGTCGACCCCGGCAGTGCCGGCTACTCCCTGACTTTGTCGAACAGGGAGCGTAGCGCCACGATGAGAACCGCCGCGGCGATGAACGCCACAACGTTGCCCAGCACCGCGGTGACCTTGTCACCGATGACCGGCAGCGAGCTGACGGACTGTGCGGACAGAGTCAGTGCGATGGCGGCGATGAGAAAACCGCGGCGTTCTTCGCCACTGACGTTGAGAAAACCGACGACGAGACCCAGTAGTGCCAGGACCCAGGTGAACCACGGTGCGTCGTACAGGCCAAGCCCTCCGACGAGAGCGATGAGCAGACCCACGATAAACGCGATCTTTCCAGCTTGCGCCATATATCCCTCCAGTTCCAATGCGTTGCGTTGGTTGGAAAATCAGAACCAAATTGTCGCCGGGGCGTGCAGGCAGTGTAGCAGGCGAGCCGCCGCTCGAGCTCAGTAGCGGCGCCGCAGGCGGAGGCTCCCGGGCTCCCGAGTCGTGCTGAACAGGTCAGAGAGGAGGTCGCCGTAATCGCTCGTCGTTGCGGCCTCTCCGTTGATCGTCTCGACGTCGACCGCCTTGCGTGACTGGAAGTGTCGCGTCAGCATGACCTTGATGAACTCGAGATAGTCGGGGAGCGCCGGATGGTCCTGCGGCACGCTGATCCTCAAGTCGGCCCCGTGCCTCAATGAGACGACGACCGGGCGAGCGCCGGCGAAGACCATGTGGTTGGAGCTGCGACGTGCGGGCCAGCGGCCGCGCCATGGATCGAGACCGAGACCCGCGGGTGATGCCGGATCGACGGCGCTGAGCCAGTGAACCGAGTCCTGCGCCAGGCCCTCGGTCAGCCGTCGCCAGGCCCTTTGCGACAGGAACTGCGGTCCGGGAATGCCTTCGAAGAAGTGCCCCGACACCACCTCGCCCGACAGTTCCATCAATCGGAGGCTGCGAAACACCCTGGACCATCGCAAGGGAGAAAGCTCACGCTCGAGCAGCTCACGGAAGACGATGCCGTAGCGACTCAACAGGAGCCGAGCCCGATCCCGGGCGAGGTCTTCGGCCTCGAGGGCGTCGGTGGGTAGTTCGATCGCGGGGAGCGAGAACCAGTCTCCACCAAAGGGCCTCGAGCTTCGCCAACGGTCGAAGGTGCCCCGCCGAGGACTCCTCCGGCTCGGGCTCGCGGGCGCCTCGGCCGGCCGGCTCTTGAAGTGTTGCTCGATGCCCTTTCGTGCGGTGGAAAAGAGAGAGTTGGAGAGGGTGCCGGCCCAGACGGCCTTCCAGAGCTCGGCGGCGACCTCCTCGCTGGGGAGATTGGCCGAGCTCACCAGCGCTTCGAACGAGCGCAGCTGGCCATGGGCGAGTTCGGCCGCGATCGGTTCGGCCAACGGTGGACTCTCCCCGACCTCGAGAAGCTCGCGTTCCTCCCCGAAAGCGAACGTCAGACGCTCCCGACCCGCTCCGAGCCACAGGAGGTGGCTCTCTTGCACGACCGAGTCGAGCCAGGCCGGGTAGTACGGCGCGAGTCGGGCCGGGAGGAGATCGGTCTCCCAGGCTGCGGCCGGCGCGGGGTAGAGGAAGAGGGCCTCGAGAGCCGACTGCAGCCCTTCGATCCCATCCCCGCGGTTGGTCAGCCCCTGCTCGGCGGCGAGAAGGAGTGGCAGCTGATCGAGAGCCAGCGCCTTGAATCCGGGCCGCGACTCGGCGCGCAGGAGGCGTAGAAGCCGCTCGAGGTTGCGAGCATCGCAGAGCTCGACCAGATCCTCGTCGCGGCGGAACCGATCGACGACGATCTGGTCTTCAGCGACCAGCCGCGCGAGCGCCGCGTCGAGAGTGTCGTCGTCGACTCCCAGGATGGTGGAGATGGCACTGGCCGGCAGGGGTCCGAAGAATCTGAGCCACTCGGCGAGAAGATCCGTCAGGCGTTCGACGGGCTCGCGGGGCTCCGCTTCCGCGGAGTCGAGATCGAGCAGGGTGTGCAGAGCGTCGAGCGCGGCCTCGGCCGGTTGCTGCGGATCGCTCAGGAGGCACAGGTCGAGTTCGGTGACCTCGAGGTCGAGTCCTCGCATCAGGCGTGGTAGGCGCGCAATCGAGCCGACCCACTGCACGCCGCCCGGCCTCAGGATGCGGCAAGCGCGGCCTTCGAGACTCGCCAGGAGCTCCGCGGTGTCGAGTTCGGGGTGTTGTCTCGCCCGAGTGTCGAGAAGCTCCCCGAACTCCTCGCTCGTCATCAAGAGTCGTTCGTCGAGCCAGGCCAGGACGTCCTCGGTCTCGACAGGCGCGTAACCCGGGAAGGTGCGCCTCAGTTTGCGACCGAAGGTGTCGAGCAGCGCTGCGGGGAGCAGGGGCCTGAGCTGGGAGGAGAAGACGAGCTCCTGCAACAAGGTCTGGCTCAACCCGCCACTGTCGCCTTCGGGCACGTCGTCCTCGTACATCAGGCGATTGGTCTGCTGCCAGACCAGCGCGGCGGCGAAAGGAGACGGAACGTCGGTCGCCGTCTCCGTGGTCCGGATGGTGCCGTCGTTGAGTTCGTCCAGAACCTGTCTGACGCCCGCGAGATCGAAGGTGTCCTGGAGGCAGGAGCGCCAGGTCTCGACGACCACCGGGAAGTCCTCGTGCTGACTGACCGTGTCCAGCAGGTTCTTGGCCCGCTCACGCGTGAGCCAGAGCGGAATCCGCCGCCGCGCGTCGGACCGTGGCAACAGAAGCGCCCGCCCGGCGTTCTCGCGGAAGAGTCCTCCGAAGAGTCCGGTGCGCTGGAGGCGCGAACGCAGAAGCGTCTCGAGATTGTCCGGACGCACCCAGTCGAGCAGGTCGCGAACCTCGGTATCGGCCTGCAGGGCGATCAGAATGCAGTCGTTCTCGGCCTCGATGGCAAGGGGGACGTCGTGACGCTCCGACCAGGCCGCGGCCATGGCGATGGCGAGAGGACGGTTCACCCGGCCTCCCCAGCCGGTGTGCAGGATGGCCTGCCGACTCTGGCCGTCCCCGGAGGGATCGTGCGTCATTTCGATGACGAGGTGGCGGTGGTGGGGAAGGGCGACGCCAGTAGCCTCTCGTTGTCTCTCCAGCAGATCGACGAGTCGGTCAGCGGCTTTTGAACTCATGGCGCAGTGTTCGCGGGCGAATCCCGCCAGGCCCTCGCGACCCTCTTCGCCGGCCAGTAGCTCCTCCGCCGTCTCCAGGAACTCGCCGATCCGCAGGGACAGGAAGAAGCTGCGGTTGCGAGCGTCCGCCCGCCAGAAGGGTGCCATCGCCGAGGTGTGTCGTGCGGGCGAGACGAGGACGTCACTGTGGGTGATCTGGCGGACCTGCCAGTTCTGGGCGCCGAGAGAGAAGGTGTCGCCCAATCGGCGCTCCCAGACGAACTCTTCGTCGAGCTCACCGATCCGGGCCATCGAGTCGGCGACTCGGAGGTTGTAGTAGCCGCGGTCCGGGATCGTTCCGCCGGACATGTAGACGGTCCAGGCCGCTCCCTTGCGCCCCTCGACGACGTTGGCGACGCGATCGATCGTCACCCGCGGCGAGAGCTCGCGCACGCGACTGTCCGCGTAGCGGCCGGCGAGCATCTCGAGAACGAGGTCGAACTGGCGACGGGTCAGGCGATGGTAGGGCCAGGAGCTGCGCAGGAAGCTGTAGAGCGCGTCGAGGTCCCATGGCTCGGCGGCAGTCATCGACAGGATGATCTGAGCGAGTACATCGAGCGGATTCTCGATCGGCTCGATCGCTTCGATGTCGCCGTCGAGGACGCAGCGGGCGACGACGGCGCCGTTGAGCAGATCGCGCTCGAAGAGGGGGATCAACAGGCCCTTGCTGACCTCGCCGACCCCGTGACCCGCTCGGCCAAGACGCTGGATCGCCGCGGCGACGGTCGGCGGCGTCTGCACGAGATCGACTTCGTCGAGGGCGCCGATGTCGATCCCGAGTTCGAGCGAATTGGTGGCGACGATGCTCTTGAGTTCACCCTCCTTGAGTCGCTTCTCGACAACGCTGCGCAGCTCGCGGGAGAGCGAACCGTGGTGGGAGTAGACGAGGTTGCGGCTCTCCCCGTCGTTGAGCAGCCGGGTGAGCCGCTCGGTCGTGCGCCGGCTGTTGGCGAAGACGAGAGTCGAGCGGTTGGCCTCGATGCGCCCGCGCAGCTTGCGGGCGAGGCTCTCCCAGGCGTCTTCGTCGGGCTCGCTCGCCGTCGGGTCGGTCGTGTCGGCGAGCTGGTCACCGGCCACATCGACCGTCAGGTCGTATTGCTTCCGGTCGCTGGAAGTGAGGACGACGACCGGTCGCGGCCGGTACTCGACCTCCGCGCCGCGATCGTCCAGCCACTGCATCTCGTAGCCGCCGACAAAGCGAGCGATCGTCTCGGGAGGACGGACGGTCGCCGAAAGGGCGATGCGCTGAAAGTCACCGGCAAGAGGCACCAGGCGGTCTACGGCGGTGATCCAGTGAGTGCCTCGTTTGGAGCCCGCGGCGGCGTGGATCTCGTCGCTGATGACGGTCGCGACGCCGTCGAGCATCGACCGTCCTCCGCGCGAGGTCAGGAGGATGTTGAGGCTCTCCGGGGTGGTGATGAGGATCTCGGGAGGTCGACGCACCATCCGCTGGCGCTCGCGGCTCGGTGTGTCTCCGCTACGCGTCGCCACGCGGACGGGTTCGGAGGCGGTGCCGGCGAGTTCGAAGGCGGTCTCGAGCTCGGCCAACGGTCGCAGGAGATTGCGCTCGATGTCGTTGTTGAGCGCCTTGAGAGGTGAGACGTAGAGCACCCGCACCTTGCCCCCGGCCCAGGTGCCGGTCAGCAGTTGGTCGAGCGCCCAGAGAAAGGCGGTAAGCGTCTTGCCGGTGCCGGTCGGAGCGCAGGCGAGGACGTGCCGGGAGGCGGCTATCTCGGGCCAGGCGGCGTTCTGGATCTGCGTCGGCTCTCCGAACGTCGTCTCGAACCACTGACGGATGATCGGATGAAAGACCTCCAGGCCGTTGGGTTGGGTGGTCATCGCAGGGGCGTCAATCTATCGCAGGCTCAACTCAGCGCTATTCTTGGACCCGGATTCGATATGCCCGAGTTCCCTGACATCGAGCTCTACCTGCACGCTCTGCGATCGCATGTCGAGGGCAGGGTGCTGGAGCGGGTGCGATTGGCGAGCCCGTTCCTCCTGCGCTCCGTGTCGCCGCCTCTGTCCGAGGCATCCGGTCGCAAGGTTAGAGCCTTCAGCCGAATCGGCAAGCGGATCGTCTTCGAACTCGAGGGAGACCTCTTCCTCGTCCTCCACCTGATGATCTCCGGACGCCTGCGCTGGAGAGAGGCGGGCTGCAAGGTGCCCAGGCGTCTGGGCCTGGCGGCCTTCGACTTCGAACACGGTTCGGTCCTCCTGACCGAGGCGGGAACCAAGAAGCGGGCCTCCCTCTTCGTCGTGGCGAGCCGGGAGGGGCTGGCCGAGCACGATCCCGAGGGCCTCGAACTGCTCGAGGCCGGTCCGACGGTCTTCACCGCGAGGCTGCGTGCTCACAGCCATACTTTGAAACGCGCCCTGACCGATCCACGGATCATCTCCGGGATCGGCAATGCCTACTCGGACGAAATCCTCCACAGGGCTCGTATGTCGCCGTTCAAACGGACTGTGAAGATCAGCGATGAGGAAGGCGCAAGGCTCTATGCCGCAGCGGTGGAGGTCCTCACACATTGGCGCGACGCGCTCATCACCGAAGTGGGCGAGGGTTTTCCCGACAAGGTCACCGCGTTTCGTCCCGACATGGCAGTGCACGGAAAGTTCGACCAGCCCTGTCCCGTCTGCGGCTCGCCCGTCCAGCGGATTCTCTATGCCGAGAACGAGGCGAACTACTGCGTCGAGTGCCAGACGGGAGGCAAGTTGCTAGCGGACAGGGTGCTGTCGCGGCTGATGAAGGACGACTGGCCACGGACACTCGAAGAGCTCGAGATCCGCCGGGGTCAGGGTCCGGCGTCCTGACGCGCCGTCAACCGGTGCGCAGGAAATGCCAGCGAAGCTTGCCGGGCTCGCTGTGGAAGACCTCAGGCTCGATCCGGTCGGCGTAGCGACGCAGGAGAGCCGAGGTCGGCATGCCTTCGGCCGCGGCTTCCAGGATATCCGCCGCATCGGAACCGGCCTTGGTGATGAAGCTCTGCCAGACCGCCTGGCGGATGGGCATGGTGGACAATGAGGTGTTCGGCAATCGGGCGATGCCCTTGCGGACGAGGGTGAGCCGTCGCCTGAGAACGGCCGCGTCCTCCATCGTCTCGCGCTGATAGCCGGTGTAGGGCTTGGGGATGAGGATGTTGACGCCGAGGTGGATGTGGCCGATCACGCCGGTCGGAGCCAGCTCCTCGAGCATGATGTCCCGACACTGAGCCGCCACGTCGAGGATCGCCTGAACGTCCTCGTCGGTTTCCTCGGGTAGGCCGACGATGAAGTAGAGCTTGAGATGGGTCAGGCCGCTCTTGAAGATGAGCCGCACCTTCTCGAACAAGACGGAGTTGGGGATCGGCTTGTTGAGTTTGACCCGCAGGCTGTCGCTGCCGGTCTCCGGCGCCAGGGTGATCGAGCGGTCCCCCGAGGCTTTGAGTGCGGCGAGCACTCCCTCGGTGACTGCCGGGATGCGGACCGAGGAGACCGAGGTTCGGAAGCCGAGGTCGTTGGCTTCGAGGAGGATGCGCTCGATCTCCGGGTGATCGCCGACCGCGGTGGCGACGAAACCGAGCTGGTCGGTCACGGCGCGGGCTCTCTCGATCGCTTCGAGGATGAACTCGGTGGGGTGCCAACGGAACTGGCCCATGCCGAAGGTGGCCCAGCAGTAGCGGCACTTCTCGGGACAGCCGCGGGACATTTCGACGAGGAACTTGTTGGCGAACTCGGTATGTGGGGTCACGATGGCGGTCGTCGGCAGGTGTCCCGGGAGGCGCATCTGTTCAGCTGAGAGCTCCAGCTTCTTGAGCTTGTCCTCCAGCAGGCCCTCTTCCGGGCGGTGACGGCTCGGCACGTAGAACCCCTCCGCGGCGGCGAGTCGGTCGAGCACGGCGTCATGCGAGTCCTCCTCCGCCAGGGCGGCGAGCAGCTCCGGCAGCACGTTCTCCGCCGCTCCGAGGGGGAATGCGTCGACGAACTCGGAGAGAGTGAGCGGGTTGATCATCGCGCAGGAGCCGCCCACGAGAACGAGAGGATCCCGGTCACTGCGCTGGCTCCGTCGCAGCGGAATCTTCGATCGCGCGAGCATTCTGAGCAGGTTGACGTAGTCCTCTTCGAACGACACCGAGAAGGCGACGGCGCCGAAACTGTCGAGCGCAGTCCCGGTCTCCACCGAGACCGGGCGTGCGTCTCCGTCGCTGAAGAAGCGCTCGCAGGTCCACTCGGGGGTGCGATGCACCAGCTCGAACACCCGCTGGAAGCCGAGGCTCGACATGCCGATGTGGTAGCTGTTGGCATAGGCGAGGGCGAGCCGATACCGACCATGGGGCGAAAAGGTCTCGACCGGTTTCTCGGTGGCGCGAATGGCGCGCCAGTCCGGGCCCGCGCTACGGCGGTTGGTGTGTCTGCCTCCCACGAGCGGGATTGTACCGGCGCAGGCCTCCCGCGAGTGCGGTTGCCAGAATCCGTCTCGATAGTTCGTCTTGCAGGGTATGAGCCGATTCCTGCTGCTCCTCGTCGCGATGTTCTCCGTTCTCCTGCTCTCCCCGATCGGGGCTCGGGCCGAAGAGCCCCTGATCCGGAGGTCGGCAGTCGATCCAGCTCAGCGTGTCGGTCTCGAGAGCTGGTGGAACCGCTTCCGGGCGGCAGAGCCCGCACTGGCGCTGACGGCGCGCAGTTTGCGAGGCACTCGCGACCGCTGGCGCAGCGAGCCGAGCCGAGAGGGCTGTCGCCGTGCCCGCAAGGTGCTGGTTTCCGTCGACCGTGAGGGGCTGCTGCGTGGCGCGGAGTATCTGGCCGTCGTCGAGTTGGCGACTGCCCTCGAAGAATTCGACGGTGCCGCCGAGGCCTGTATCGAACACCGCTACTTCGAACTCGAGTATCGGTTGTGGCTCGCCGAATCGGGTCTGGAGCGCCTGCGAGCGCGCCTCAGTCGCCGACTGGCCCGGCAACGCCACGACGTTGACGGCGGAGGTCAGGCCGGGGACTGAAGATTGCCGATCCGAACGGCTTGGTTCCCTCGGGGCTTTCTCGTACCATCGCCCCTCCTTTCAGAGGACCTCGCCGTGACCCCATCAGACTCGCCAGCTGTCAGCATCCGTCGGAGCGTCCTGCTCCCGTGCCTGCTGCTGTTCGGGGCGATGTTCAATCTGACCCTCGTCGTCGCCGGGCTCAAGGAGTTCATCATCGACGAACTCGGCGGGACGGTGCGGGACGCGACGCTCTTCTTCTCGGTCGAGACGACGGCCTACATCATCTTCGCCCCGCTGTGGGGGCTGCTGAGCGACAAGCTCGGGCGACGCAAGGTGCTCGTCGTCATCGGATTCGCGATGTCGGCCTTGATCTACAGCCTTTACCGTTTCGTGGACTCGGTGCCTCTTCTGTTGAGTCTCCGGTTCATCCAGGGGGCGTTCTCGGTGATGGGCTGGTCAATCGTGATGGCGCTTCTGCTCGACCAGCCCGACCGGCGCAAGAGCGGCCGTTACATGGGGCTGATGGGTGGCGCCCTCATCCTTGGCGTCGGGGTGGGCGCGCCGGTCGGTGGCTACCTCACGCGCTGGTCCGGCGCACGCGCGCCACTCTCGGCGGCGGCGATTCTCTTTCTGGTCCTGGCCGTGCTGGCGCTCGCGCTGCGGGAGCCCAGCGATCTGACCCGCGGACTCCGCCTGCGACGGATTCTCGGAGCGCTCAAGGAGACGCCGCGACTGCTGCTGCCGATGTCCTGTCACTTCGTCGATCGGCTGGCGGTCGGCCTCTTCGTCGTCGTCTTCCCGCTCTATCTGGACACCCTGGGGGCCGGCGACGCGGCGGTGCGCGGTCGGTATCTCTCCTACTTTCTGATGCCTTTCGCTCTCGCTCAATTCTTCACCGGCAGGATGGCTGAACGCACCGGGCCCTATCGGCCGCTCATCTTCGGTTCCTTGGTCTACGGCATCCTGCTGGCGACCGTCGGGTACGCTGACCTCTTCCTGCTCGGCCCGGTGATGATCGCTCTGGGCCTCTTCGCCGCGATCATGTTTCCGCCGGCGATGCTGTTGACGGCACAGCTGGCGACAGCGGACAGCCGGGGCAGCGCCATGGGCGGCTTCAACCTGGCCGGATCGGTCGGCTTCGCCGTGGGCCCGTTGCTCGGTGCCTGGGCCTACGCGGCTCGAGGATTCGGCTTCGCCTTCGCCCTGTGTGGGGTGTTCGAGATCGTGCTGGCCGTGATCGTCGGCCTGTGGTGGTTCACTCGCCGCGAGGGCGGCCGAAGGTCTCGCGCAGAGTCTGCGCCGGGCGCTTGACCAGTCTCACCCCGAACCGTACACCCGTGCGCAAGGGCCAGGCCAGTACGTAGCGCCAACCCTCGGCGGTCGCCCGCTCGAAAGCGAACCAGCCGCGCCTGGCCTCGCGCTTGGCCTTCTGATGCCAGGGCAGGTCGCCGGCTTCCTGGTGTTTTCGGACGATCGGACAGGCTGGAGAGTTGAGGCAGTAGGTGGGGAAACGACCGGCTGCGAGCGACTCGCGGATGGCGATGATCTCGGGACCGTTCCACGCTTCACGGTAGCTGTTGAAGTCGGCGACGGGCTCACCGCCATAGCAGCAAGGCAGGGTTCCGCGTCGCAGGACATAGAGGCTGCGCCAGGGCTCCAGACAGATGGGCTCCTGCTCCGATCCGAGGCTCGGCAGTGCCGGCTCGACGATCTCCGGCTGGGTCGCTGCGGTCGGCTCGCCGGGGGCCTCGCCTGAGGAAGGTGGACTCCCTTCGGCCTCTGGAGGCGTGTCTTCGTCTGCGGTCGGCTCTGGGTCTTCTGCCGGGGCCTGCGCCGGATAGCTCTGAAAAGACTCGACGAAGCTCTGCGACTCGCCCCCGAAGTCCATCTGGTCGGCCAGGGCGACTCCATGTTGCTCCGCCAGGCGGGCGGCCTCGGCGCTGAGCTCGACGAGCCTTGGAAAGGGAAGGAGTTCCTTCTGATAGTCGAAGGTGTAGCCACTGCGGTCCCACCGCAGGTCGACCGAGTCCGAGTAGTTGAGTGGGCGCAGAACCATACGCTCCACTTCGAGGTCGGCGCAGATCTTCACGAAATCCTCGAGCTCGTGCTGATTCACCGCCATCGGCATGAAGACGAGGCGGACTCGCGGCAGGCCGGCGCCTCCGCCCTTGGCGGCGTTGAGTCGTCGCAGATTGCTCAGAATGTCCTCGAAACGCTCGTTGCGCAGCTTCGCGTAGGTCTCGGGCGTTCCGGCGTCGAGCGAGATGTAGAGGTCGATCGAGTGTCCGACCAGCCGTTCGATGTTGCGGTCGGTCAGGATCTGGCCGTTGGTCGTCATCTCCAGGACCTTGCCCTGGCGGCCGAAGGCTTCGAGCAGTTCGTCGAAGTTCTTCATCATGAACGGCTCGCCGATCGAGCAGTTCACCAGCTGATGGGAGTTGTCGAAGAACTCGCCGTAGGCAGCCAGCGTGTCGAGATCGAAGGGTGCATCGACGTGTTCACCCTCGAGGTCCTTGCTGAAGTCCCATTCGCAGTAGACGCAGGGCGGCTTGACGTTGCAGACCCCATACATGTCGATGCCGAGAACCGGCGGCGTCGAATCGAGGTGGATCCTGCCCCCGAGCATCTCTTCGCGATTGTGCCGGGCGTTGGAGTGTTGACGGGCGACGTGGGCGTGACGGGCCGGGTCGGCATGGAGGAGAGGTTCGCGGATCTGAACGCCGAGCGTGCGCTCGTCCCCCGGATAGAAGGCCGCGGGGAAGGGCTTGTTGAGGGTCAGTTCACAGGAGTCGGCTCCGGCTGGAATCTCGATCGAGAGCTGCATCCAGCCGGGGGTGAGGTCGAAGGTCGCGGCCTCGTCTGCACAGTACGAGCGCAGGGTCTGGGAGAGGTCGTGGAAATGGCCGTAGGTCGAAATCTCGAGGTACCTGAGAGAGCCTGTCGAGGCGAAGCGAAAGCCGGCCTCGAGGCCCATCCAGTGAAAGCGCCTGCTGTCCTCGATCTCCTCGCCATGGAAGCCCCGGCCCCACTCGACCGGTTGGGCGGTCAGCAGGGGGTTGGCGCTCCCATCAGGGCGCGGGTTCTGTCCGACGACGCGTAGCATTGGAGCCCCTCGAGGGCGTCAGAATAGCAGCTACCTGCGCCTAGGCGTCGATCAGGAAGTCGACGAGCACTTCGACGAGTGAGCTGCCGAAGTCGACGAAATCGCCGATCCCTCGAGAGCCACGAGTACCTTTGAGAGGTACGGGCGAGAGGCTTCCGGGCCGAGGTCGCGTTCTCGCCTCTTCTTTCGCCAGTGCCTCGGCTCGGCGGGCGCCCCCTGTCTTCACCCAGGCCAGGATTTCGTCGAGCTCGCCCCGATCGAACCAGATCCCGTGATCACGGCAGACGTCGATGATCACGCCGCTCTTGCGGCCGTAGTTGGTGCGGTGCATGAGCGAACCGCACTGGACGCAGGTGCGGTAGAAGGTCTCTCCATCCTGTTCGAGGTTGCGCCGCGGCAGGGGCTTCTCCGGTTTCGGCAGCTCCGGCCAGGCGGCGACGCTGTCGTTGGCTCGCTTCTCGAGCACCTCGAAGATCTGGTGACCGACCCACAGGCCGGCACAGCGACCGCACTCCAGGACGCTCACGACGTTCTCTTCGACACTGCGGACCCGCAGCTCGTGGGCGTCGCCGCACGTTGGGCAGTGCCTGCCGCTGAGTGCCCCGGGTTCCCCTTGCGGCAGGATGGCAAGACCGCACGAGTGGCAGAACCCGGCCCGATCGCTGATTCGCGTCATGCATTGAGGGCACATGGTGTGCAGGTCCTGCTCGTGAAGGGTGAAGTCGGCGCTGCAGAACCCACACGCTTTCGCATCGCTCTCTCGCGGGGCTCCGCACGCGGAGCAGCGCACCACGGGCGCATCGTGCGCCGGAGCCTCTCGGACCGTCAGGACCTCGCCGCAGGCGCAATGGAAGCGGCTCCCGGCCTGCCGATCACCGGCCTCGTACTGCAGAGCACACTCCGGGCAGGCGACGACTCGGCGCAGTCTCTGTCCGGAAGTCTCCATCTTGCCGAGCCTACGTCACGCAACGACGGAGTATTCGCACGGGCCGCCCGTCGGTGGGAAGTCGGGTGGAAAGCGAGGGCTCTCAGTCGACCAAACCGGGTGGTAACTTGGGCCGTAGTCATCCACTGAGCACGATGAACTCTCACGATCCCACGACACTTCTCATCTTCACTCTCGGCCCCGGCTCAGAGCAGGCCCGCCGACAGTGGTTCGACAGCGAGAACGCGGCCGTCGAGCGCGACTTCAACGCGTGCTGTCTGCAAGCCGTGGTCGCTGCCGGGCGAGAGGCCGGATTCAGCCTGCGCGTGAGTTCGCCGGGTGCACAGCCTCTCGTCGACGATGCCAGCCTCGATCGACAGTCTGAACGCAGTTTTCGCCGCCGTCTGACGGGCGCTATCGACCGGGCGATGGACGAGAGCGCCGGCCCCCTGGTCGTCGTCGGCACCGACACGCCGGGCCTGACGTCGAAGCACCTTCTGGCAGCGCAGGCCGCGCTGGTCAGCAATCCCGAGGACATTGTCGTGGGACCGGCGGCGGACGGGGGGATCTACCTGCTGGCCGCCGCTCGCCCGATCTCGGACTTGCTCACCGGGGTTCGCTGGCGTAGCGCGAGAACACTGGCCTCGCTGCTCGAGATTCTCGAGGCCGCAGGCCGAACGGTGAGACTGCTGCCGGTGCTCGCCGATCTCGACAGCCGGGCCGACCTCGAGCGCTGGCTGGCTCTCGGGCCCAACGGTGAGTGGTGGCGCAACGTGGTACGCCGGCTGCTCACCGCGGTACGTCAGGTTGTAGAGCACCTCCCTCCAGCGGCGGTTCCGGTCCAGGTCTGGCGCGCCGTTCCCATCGGTCGCGCGCCCCCGCGCTGAGCCGTCAAAACTTCAGCGAGCCCCATGCGTGCCCCTTTGTGGGGTGCCACAGCTTTGCCTTTCCGGTCGATTGCGACGAGGAGACGAGGAATGACCGTAGCGAGTACTGAAAAGAACGTGCGCGAGCGCTACAGCGAAGGCGCGCAGACCCAGGTGGTCGACCTGTGTTGCCCGGTGGATTACGACCCGCAGTATCTCGAGATCATCCCCTCGGAGGTCATCGAGAGGGACTACGGCTGCGGCGATCCGTCAAAGCACCTCAAGGCCGGGGAGACCGTCCTCGATCTCGGCAGTGGTACGGGCAAGATCTGTTTCATCGCCTCTCAAGTCGTCGGAGCTGAGGGCCGGGTCATCGGAGTCGACATGACGCCCGACATGCTCGATGTGGCTCGCCGCAACGCACCGATCGTGGCCGAACGGACCGGTTACGACAACGTGGAGTTTCGCCGCGGACGGATTCAGGATCTCGCACTGGACCTCGATCGCCTCGAAGAGGAACTCGAGTCGGCTCCGATCGACAGCGTCGAACGCCTGCTGGCTCTGGAGGAGCGTTCGGCGGTGTTGCGAAGCGACGAGCCCATGATCGGTGACGACTCGGTAGACGTCGTGGTTTCCAACTGCGTTCTCAACCTGGTCGAGACCGACCTCAAGACGCAGCTCTTCGAGGAGATCTATCGCGTCCTCAAGCGTGGCGGACGGGCGGTGATTTCGGACATCGTGAGCGACGAGGAGATTCCAGAGGCGATGCAGAACGATCCGGACCTGTGGAGCGGCTGCATTTCGGGCGCCCTCACCGAACATGGCTTTCTCGAGGCTTTCGAGCGCGCTGGATTCCACGGTGTGCGAGTCCTCGAGCGTGAGCTCAACCCCTGGCAGACGATCGACGGCATCGAGTTTCGATCGCTGACCGTCGAGGCGTTCAAGGGCAAGGAAGGGCCCTGTTGGGAACGCAACCAGGCGGTGATCTACCGCGGACCGTTCAAGGAGGTGCTCGATGACGACGACCACCGGATGGTGCGCGGACAGCGCTACGCAGTCTGCGACAAGACGTGGAATCTCTATCGGCAGGAGCCCTATCGAGAGCTCTTCGATTTCGTCGAGCCCATGGAGGCGATCCCGCTCGAGGATGCGCAACCGTTCGATTGTTCCCGCACGGTGCTGCGGCATGCCAGGGAGACCAAGGGTGAGGACTACGACGTGACCGCTGCCTCGCCCGACGCCTGCTGCAGTCCGGAGAGTTGCTGCTGATGCGGCGATCGAGCGTCGGGGCGTTGGTGCTGTTTCTGTGTGCCACTACGGCCCCGGCGGCTCTTCGCGTCAACGGTTCGACGACGGTCAACCCGGTGATCAGTCAGGCGGCGGAGATTCTCCGTCGAGAAGCCTCTATCGAGATTCAGGTCGATACCGTCGGAGGGAGCTCCGGCGGCATCGCCGCCCTTGGAGACGGACGGGCCGAGATCGCGATGTCGTCGCGCCCGCTGTCCCGGCGGGACCGAGAGCGCTTCCCCGAGGTTGATTTTCGGGCGGTGAGGATCGGTACCGACGCCCTGGCTCTCGTCGTCTCGGGCGATGTGTGGAATGGAGGGGTGCGTTGTTTGAGTCGCGGCCAGGCCAGGGGGCTCTACGAGGGCCGGATCCGCAACTGGCGCGAGCTCGGTGGGCCAGACCAGCGGATCGCCTTCTTCAACAAGGAACCGGGGCGAGGCACCTGGGAGGTCTTCGCCGGCTGGCTCTACGGTGACGCCGACAGCGCGCCGCTGGTGAGCCTGCTCGAAGTCGGATCGAACGAGGAGGCACGCAGCAAGGTGGGCTCCACCCGGGGGGCGATCACCCAGCTGTCCGCCGCCTGGGCCGACGGCGAGACCACTTTCCCGTTGTCGATCTGTGAGGACGATGGCGACGAGGTCGCACCGACACGGGCGAGCATCCTCGCCGGCGACTACCCCCTGGCTCGGGCGCTCTATGTCGTCACCGACGGGCCTGCCGAGGGTGCGGCGAGGCGATTGATCGACCTGGTGCTGAGCGAGCGTGGACAGGTGATCGTCGAGCGCCACGGCTACATGGCGTTGACGGCTCCGGTGCAGGCGGGTGGCGCCCACCCTTGATCCGCTCCTGGACTCGGTGGGCGAGCTACGCCGCGACGGCGGTCGTGCTGTGCTTCGTGCTCTCGCTGGTTTCGTCACTGGTCGTCGAGAGTCTTCCCGTCCTGCGCCAGGAGGGGCTCTCTTACCTGTCCGGCAAGACCTGGCATTCTCGGGCTGGCATCTTCGGCGCCCTGCCGATGATCTACGGCTCCATCGTCGTTTCGGTGATTGCTTTGGCCCTCGCTGCACCTCTCGGGGTCGGGGCGGCGCTCTTCAGTGCCGAGTATCTCTCCGGCCGGCGGCGCTGGATCGTCAAGGCGCCGATCGAGCTGCTGGCCGGCATTCCCTCGGTGGTCTACGGCCTGCTGGGCGTGCTGCTCCTGCGCAACTGGATCTACGAACTCCTGGAGCCCTTCGATCCCCTCTCGGGTGACACGCTCCTGACCGCTGGCGTCCTGCTAGCGGTGATGGTTCTGCCGACGGTGATGACGCTGTCCGACGATGCACTGCGCGGTGTTCCCGCGAGTCAGCGCCGGGCGGCTCGCGGCCTCGGCCTGACGCGAGCCGAGGGGATCCTGAGAGTCAGTCTCCCGCAGGCCGCTCCGGGTCTGGCGGCGGCGCTTCTGCTCGGCTTCGGTCGCGCACTGGGGGAGACGATCGCGGTCTTCCTGGTCGTGGGCAGACAGGACAATCAGTGGCCCGAGACGCTGCTTTCCCCGCGAGCCTGGTTCGAGGCGGGACAGACCCTGACCAGCAAGCTGGGAGGATCCGAGACGTTCGTGGCCTATGGCGACCCCTTGCACTGGGGCGCGATCGTCGGCCTCGGGCTGATTCTCCTGACGCTCGTCGCGGGTCTCACGCTTCTGGCGGGGCGCTGGCTTCCGGATGGCAGGCGGCATGCGTAGAGCTCTCGATCGCGGGTTGCACATCGTCTGCGCGCTGTGCGCACTCGCCGCCGTGAGCCTGCTTGCCGGGATCGTCGTCACGATCCTCGGGCGTGGACTACCCGTGATCGATTGGAGCTTCCTCTTCAGCGCGACGGGCGAGACGGCGGGCAGCGGGGGCGTTCTGTTTCAGCTGTTGGGGACCCTTCTCCTCCTCTTCACGACGCTGGTCGTTTCGGCGCCCCTGGCCCTCGGATGGGCGCTCGCTCAGACGGTCTTTTCGCCCGGGCCGCTCTGGCAGCGAGGACTCAGGCGCCTGCTCTATGCCCTCAACACCGTCCCGTCGATTCTCTTCGGGATTTTCGGCCTGATCGTCTTCGTGAAGTATCTGGGTTGGGGCAAGTCGTGGCTGGCCGGAGGCATCCTGCTGGCGATGATGATCCTGCCGACGATCACCGTCGCCTGGGTGGAGCGAATCGAAGCCCTGCCGGCGAAGTACGGCCGGGCTGCGGCCGGGCTCGGTCTCTCCCGCGGGCAGATCGTTCGCTCGGTGATCCTGCCGCAGACCTGGGGAGGCGGTCTCTCCGGTGCCCTTCTCGGCCTGGCCCGAGCGGCCGGCGAGACGGCGCCCATCCTGTTTACGGCCGCTGTCTTTTCGGGGGCTACGCTGCCCACTGGAGTTCGCGAGAGTCCCGTACTGGCTTTGCCGTACCACATCTTCGTCCTGGCTCAAGACTCCTTCGACCCGGCGACTGGGGGCCATTTGTGGGGGTCTGCCTTCGTGCTGCTGGCTACCGTGCTCGGGTTGAGCCTCATCGCTCTGCCCTGGCGTCTAGGGCTTGCCGAGGAGGCGACGCATGGTTGAGGAAGCGAGACGGCCAGACGTTGTCAGCCTCGTCGATCGGTTGGCTTGCCAAGCCGAGCCGCTGCAGCCGGTCCTCGCAGCTCGCGACATGACCGTTTCCGCGTCGAGCGGCCCCCTGTTGCGCGAGGTGAATCTGGAGATCCCTCCGGGTGGCGTCTTCGCTGTGATCGGCCCGTCGGGGGCCGGCAAGAGCACCCTTCTCAAGAGCTTCAACCGATTGCTCGAACTCGAGACACCACCGTTGACCCTGACCGGCGAAGTCGAGTTCCGGGGTCGGTCGATACATGGTGGGGGAGTCGACCCCGACTCACTGCGCAGTCGCATCGGCATGCTCTTTCAGCAGCCCATCGTCTTTCCGACGACGATCGCCCGCAACGTCCTCTTCGGTGTGCGCCACGTCGAGCGGCTCTCGCGCCTCGGCCTGACCGAACGGCTCGAGGAGGCGCTCGAGCGGGCCGCACTGTGGGATGAGGTGAAGGATCGACTCGACGCGCCCGCGATCGAGCTCTCGGTCGGGCAGCAGCAACGCCTCAGCCTGGCGCGGGCCCTTGCGCTGCGTCCCGAGGTGGTCCTGATGGACGAGCCGACGAGCGCCCTCGATCCTCGAGCAACCGCGGCGATCGAAGATCTCATTCGGCAACTGGCGGCCAGCCAGACGATCGTGCTCGTCACCCATGACCTCGCTCAGGCCCGGCGCCTGGCCGACCGGGTCGCGTGTGTGTGCCGTCGCGACGGCGTCGGCGAAGTGGTCGAAACGGGCTGTTGCGGCGACCTCTTCGACAACCCGCAGTGTCGCGAGACGATGGAGTATCTCGACCTGGGAGAGGGCGCCTGATGGCCGATCCTCATAAGACCTCAACGGACGCCGCCCCAGTGGCCGGCCCTGCTGTACGGCCGGGCGATGCTCCGGTGGCCGCGCTGCAATCACTCGACACACTCTGGTTCCAGGTGGCCGGCACGGTCTGCAACCTGGCCTGTACGCACTGCTTCGTCTCCTCCTCACCGACGAACCACACGCACGAGGCGCTGACGCTGGCCGAGATCATTCCCTATCTCGACGAGGCGGCAACGCTGGGTGTCCGGGAGTTCTATTTCACCGGAGGAGAGCCCTTCCTCAATCCCGAGATGGAGGCGATCCTCGAGAAGACTCTCGAGTACGGTCCGGCGAACGTCCTGACGAACGGTCTCCTCCTCGATGCCGAGCGTTGTCGACGCCTCGCGCGGTTGTCTGATGGGGCGGAGTACTCTCTGGACTTCCGGGTCTCGATGGATGGGTACGACGCCGAGTCGAACGATCCGATTCGGGGCGAAGGGACATTCGTGCGGATCCTCGAAGGGATCGTCAATCTGGTCGAAGCGGGGCTGAACCCGGTGATCACTGTGACCGAGGTCCACGACGCCAACGGCTCTGCAGCGGGAAAACGTCGCTTCTTCGAACTGCTGAGCGAGCTGAAGATCGAGCACCCCCGCCTGAAGGTCCTCCCCGTCTTCAGAATCGGGGCCGAGGCGGAGCGGTCGACGGCCTATGAAAGCTGGCAGGTCTTGCGCGAGGGTGATGCTCCAGAGGGAACCTGGGACCATCTTCAATGCTCGAACTGCAGGATGGTGACAGACCAGGGCGTCTGGGTCTGCCCGATCCTGGTCAATGAGCCCGAGGGCAAGATGGGCGAGACGTTGAGCGACACGTTGAATCCCTATCCTCTCGCCCACCCGGCCTGCTGGACCTGTCACGTCTACGGTGTGAGCTGTAAGACCTGATCCCGGAGTGGGGCTTGCACCTCACGTGCCCTTCGGCGCCCTTTTGTGGGCCTTTGCCGGTGTGTGAGGCGTAGCCGGGTTGGTTCCGGCAACACCCCCCACCTCCCGCCCACGTACAGAGCCTGCACCAACCCGGCTACGCCTCACACACCTAGGTTGGTTGTGCCCTTTGCGGTGGGTGGTGGCCTATGAAGGATGGCCCATGGGCTGGCGCAGCCAGCCAGAAAGCACAGACCCTCCAAGGTCAGTCACTGATTCAAGGAGGGAAGAGATCCTGTCTCCGATGGGGTCTGGACGGGTTAGGCCAGCGGAGACAGGGTCTCTTCCCGCAGAACGCACATGACCATCAAACGGGATCTCACAAGAAGAGGTGGGGACAGGTTGCTCAAGAGCAAGGGCCCAAGGCGTCGGTTGCCGGAGGCGAGCCCGAGAAAGGAGCTAGGCGCCAGAGCCTCGATCACACCGATGGACGAAGGAAGAGTTGGCGAGCGAGCCGGAGGCCTCAATCTCGTCTTGCTTCAAATTATGAAGTGATAGGCGGTTAAGGGTGGTGTGGGACTTGACACTACGCCACTTGGGCGCAGATACTTCGTAATCAGAAGTAAATAGTCCTCTCAACCCACCTCTTGCCAATACGATTCGACGACATGATCACCTCCCCGGCGCGCCTGGCGATTCTCTCGACGCTGGTGCCGGGCGCTCCGGTGCGCTTTACGGAGCTCAAGCATGCGACGGGCCTGGCGGATGGCAATCTGCACGTGCAGACCGGGAAGCTGGCCGGCGCGGGCTACATCGATGTTCGCAAGGGACGCCGGGGGCAGCGCCAGGTCACGGAGTTCCGGATGACGGAGCTCGGGCTCGAGCGGTTGCGCCAGCATGTCCGCAAGTTGGAGGCCGTGCTCGATACGGAGGTCGGAGTGATTCGGCCAATGCTGGCTGCCGAACGGCAGGACGATTCGGAGGTCTGGTCGTGAGCGGGCGGCGTTGGCGGGTGGCGATAGGTGCCGACCACGGTGGCTTTTCGCTGAAGAGCGATCTCGTGGCCCATCTCGAAGCGGCCGGACACCGGGTCGAGGACGTGGGGACGCACTCGACCGAGGCGGTGGATTATCCGGTCTTTGCTCGCGCGGTTGCCGAGGCGGTGGCTTCGGGGGGAGCCGAGGTCGGTGTGGTGATCGATGGCGCCGGGATCGGGTCGAGCATGGCGGCCAACAAGGTGCCGGGCGTTCGAGCGGCACTGGCCTACGACGTGTCGAGCGCGCGCAACAGTCGCGAGCACAACGACGCCAATGTCCTGACTCTGGGAGCCGGCCTGATCGGGGCGAGCCTGGCGCGGCAGATCGTCGATGTCTGGCTCGCAACCGAGTGTCGTGAGGAGCGGCATCTGCGCCGTGTGGCGATGTTCGCAGATTCGGCCTCGGGCTCGGCTCCGGCTCAGCTTCCGGTGACGGCGATGCCCGAGAAGCCAACAACCGGAGGAAAGGGCTCGGAGATGATTCTCTCGGAAACAGATATCGACCGCGTCGTCACTCGGCTCCATCAGATGATCGGGCCGATGCCCGACGGTGGAACGGCCGGGCCGTGCGTGGGCAGCTGCCCGGAGACGGCCCGTGGATTCATTCGGTTGGGTGCCACGGGTCTGACCATGGTCGCGGAGAGCGAGGCGCCCGGTGAGATCCCCGGAGACCTGGCTCGTTATATCGACCACACGCTGCTGAAGCCCGACTCGGTCGAGGAGCAGGTGCGGGTCCTCTGCGCCGAGGCCCTGGAGCACAACTTTCGTTCCGTCTGCGTCAACCCGACCTGGGTGGCGCTGGCCAGCCAGCTGCTTCGCGGCAGTGACGTGCTGACCTGCACTGTGGTCGGGTTCCCTCTGGGGGCGAATGAGCCGGAGATCAAGGCGCTCGAAGCCCGCCGCGCCATCCGCGCAGGTGCGCGTGAGATCGACATGGTGCTCAACATCGGTGCCTTGAAGAGTGGCAACGACGACCTCGTGCTGCGTGACATCCGCGCGGTGGTCGAGGCCTGCAGGGATGGAGGCGCGGTCTGCAAGGTGATCCTCGAGACTGCGCTTCTCGACGATGCCGAGAAGCGCCGGGCTTCGGAACTTTCGCGCACGGCTCGGGCCGACTTCGTCAAGACGTCGACCGGGTTCTCGACCGGTGGCGCCACGATCGCCGATGTGGCGTTGATGGCGGAGGTCGTTCGCGGCGCGGGGATGGAGGTCAAGGCCTCCGGCGGGATCAAGAACTACAGCGATGCCAAGGCGATGATCGAAGCCGGGGCCACGCGCCTCGGGGCGAGCGCCAGTATCGCTATCGTCCAGGAAGCCGTGGCTACGAGCCTGAGTGCCTGAGGAGAGTTGATGGTCGATCTGAGAGCCTACGTATTCCTCGACTCGATGCAGCCGCAGTTCGCCTCGTTTCAGGCGACGATCTCCAAGGGCTATCTGCCCAAGGTCGGGCAGGCCAGCCTCTTCGTCGAGATCGCTCCGGGGATGGAAATCAACCGGATCACCGATGTGGCCCTGAAGTCGACCAACGTCGACCCGGGGATGCAGATTGTCGAGCGGCACTTCGGAATGCTCGAGGTGCACTCGGACAGCCAGGCCGACGTCCGCGCAGCGGGAGCCGCCATTCTCGAGGCGCTGGAGCTCGAAGAGTCTGATCGTCACAAGCCGCGAGTGGTGTCGAACCAGGTGGTGCGACATCTGGCCGACACGCAGACGATGCTGGTCAACCGCATGCGCCACGGCAACATGATCCTCTCTGGCCAGACTCTCTTCGTTCTCGAATGCGAACCGGCCGCCTACGCGGCTCTGGTAGCCAACGAGGCCGAGAAGGCGGCGGACATCAACATCCTCGAGGTGCGGGCAGTGGGCAGCTTCGGCCGCATCTACATCGGGGGCGAGGAGAAGGACGTCGTCGTGGCACAGGAGGCGGCAGTCGCCGCCATCGAAGCTCTCACCGGGCGAGAGGTGAAGAAGTGAGCTCGCTCGATCCAACAGGAACAAATCGAAACCCGGACCCTGTCGGTCCGCTTCGTTAGGAGGAAACAATGTCTGAAGCTCTGGGAATGGTCGAATGCAGGAGCTTTCCTGCCATGGTCGAGGCGGCTGATGCGATGGTCAAGGCCGCTCGAGTCGAACTGGTCAGCTACGAGAAGACCGGCGGTGGCTACACCACTGCGGTGATTCGCGGCGACGTGGCCGCGGTCAAGGCCGCCTGTGATGCCGGTCAGACCGCCGGTGCACGTGTCGGCGACGTCGTGGCGGTTCACATCATCGCCCGCCCCCACACCAGCGTCGATATGGTGATTCCGCTGGGCCGAGGTGCGGAGCCGGCGAAGAAATAGCCCGTGAAGCTCGCCAAGGTACTCGGCACGGTCGTCGCGACCCAGAAAGACCCGAAGCTGCAGGGACTGCGTTTCCTCATGCTCGGGCTCGTCGGGCCGGACAACAAGCCCGCCGGCGGTTCGGTGGTGGCGGTGGATGGCGTCGGCGCCGGCGAGGGTGAAATGGTGCTCTTCGCCAGCGGGTCTTCGGCGCGGCAGACCGGACCCACCGACGGCCGACCGGTCGACGCAGTGGTGATGGCGATCGTCGACAGCTGGGAGGTCGACGGTAAGGAGAAGTACCGCAAGGGTGCCGACTCGTGAGTCAGCCGGGTGAAGGTGTGGCCCTCAGCGACCAGCAGGTCGATCTGATCGCGAGCCGCCTGGCTCAACGGCTGGTCGATGGGCCGGTAGCGCCGAGCGCCGCACCCTCGGCAGGCACTCCTGCTTCGCTTGGGGAGGGCATTTTCGCCACCGTCGATGAGGCAGTCGAGGCGGCAAGGGCGGCCTTTCGTCGACTCGACGGGATGACGCTCGAAGGGCGACAGGCGATCATCGCGTCGATCCGGGAAGCCATGCTCGAGAGTGGCGACGAACTCGCTCGCCATGCCCATCAGGAGACCGGACTGGGAAGGGTCGAGGACAAGATGGTCAAGAACCGTCTCGTCACCTCCAAGACCTCCGGTACCGAGGTGCTGGTGCCGCAGGCGGTGACCGGCGACAACGGCCTGACGTTGACGGAGTATGCGCCCTACGGAGTGATCGGGGCGATCACGCCCACGACCAACCCCACGTCGACGATCATCTGCAACACCATCGCGATGGTCTCGGCCGGTAATACCATCGTCTTCAACGTCCACCCGAATGCCCGCGACTGCTCGATGGCGAATGTCCGGTTGTTGCATCGGGCCATCGTGCGAGCGGGCGGTCCCGACAACGTCGTGACCGCGGTTGCGGAGCCGACCATCGAGTCGGCACAAGCTCTCATGCGGCATCGCGGCATCAGACTCCTGGCGGTCACCGGCGGCACGGGGGTCGTTCGCGAGGCGATGAAGAGTGGCAAGCGGGCGATCTGCGCCGGTCCCGGCAATCCCCCTGTCGTCGTCGACGCGACCGCCGATCTCGAGCACGCCGGGCGCGGCATCGTCGCCGGCTCGTCGTTCGACAACAACATCGTCTGCACCGACGAGAAGGAAGTGATCGCCGTCGACGCGATTGCCGACGAGCTGGTCCGGCAGATGGGTCGCGCCGGGGCCTATGTGCTCGACCCCGGCGAGCTGCGGCGACTGGAGGGCGTGATCTTCGTCGAGAATCGCGGTCCCGGGAAGCGCTCAGTGGTCAACAAGGACTGCATCGGCCAGAACGCCGCCGGGATTCTCGACCGCGCCGGGATCCACGTCCAGGGTGATCCCCGCCTGGCGGTGGCGCGGGTGCCCAACGAGCATCCGCTGATCTGGACCGAGCAGATGATGCCGATCCTTCCGGTCACAACGGTGCCGGATGTGGATCGGGGAATCGAGCTGGCGAAGGAAGCTGAGCACGGATTCGGCCACTCCGCCGGCATGTACTCGCGGGATATCGGCGCCCTCAGCAGCATGGCGAGGGTGATCAACACGAGCATCTTCACCAAGAACGGCCCCTTCTACGCCGGCCTGGGTGAGGGGGGTGAGGGTCACACGAGCTTCACTATCGCCAGCCCGACCGGCGAGGGTCTGACCGGGCCGGTCAGCTTCTCCCGCCTGCGACGGTGCGTGCTGGTCGACCACTTCCGGATCGTCTGACTGGCTGATGGCGAAGAAGAAACGACACGCCGCCCTGGCGCTGCTCGAGTTCGAGAGCGTGGCCAGCGGCATTCTGGCGGTCGACCGCATGATCAAGCGGTCCCCCGTCGCGCTGCTGAGGTGCGGGACCATCCATCCCGGACGCTACCTGGCCCTCGTTGGAGGGAGCGTGGCGAGTACCGAGGAGGCCTGGCGGCTCGGCGTCGATCAGGGTGAGAACGATCGCAGTCTGCGGGACGAGGTTCTGCTCGGCGACGTTCACCCTCAGTTGCACGACGCCGTCCTCGGCCAGCGCCTGCCCTTCGCCGACGAGGCTCTCGGAGTCGTCGAAACGACTGCGTCGCCGGCTCTCCTGGCGGCGGTCGACGGGGCGATCAAGGGGACACCGGTGACTCTCGGAGAGATCCGGCTCGCGGACGATCTGGGAGGTCGCGCACTCGCTCTGCTGAGCGGGAGTCTGACCGACGTCGAGGCGGCTCTCGGGGTCTGCCTCGAACGGGCCGGCAACCAGTTGCTGGCGACCGCCCTGCTGCCGCGCCTCGATGACAGCTTCAGGCGTGTCCTGGACGCGGGCACGAGCTTCGGTCCATGCGAGCCCTGCGAGCCGGATGGCGCCGAGCACCCGGAGGAGGTCGCATGCAGCTGGGACGGGTGATCGGTACGGTCGTGCCGGCGGTCGTGGCCGATGGCATCGCCGGCACGCCGCTGCTGTGGGTTCAGCCTCTGAACCGCGAGAGTGAGCCTGTAGGCGATCCTGTCGTGTGTGCCGACGGCACGCGGATGGCGGGTCCGGGGCAGAAGATCTACTGGGTAGCGAGCCGCGAAGCCGCCCTCACTCTGACGCCGAGCTTCGTCCCCATTGACGATGCCATCGTCGGCCTGGTCGACGACGTCAAGCTGGATGAGGAGGCGCAGTGATCCTGGCCCGGGTGAGCGGTAGCGTCGTGTCGACGATCCACCACGACTCGATGGACGGCCGGAAGCTCCTCGTCGCCGAACGCCTGGATGCCGACGGGGAGCCCGATGGCTCGTATCTGATCGCGCTCGACGCGATCGGTGCCGGCAACGGAGAGACGGTCCTGGTGCTCGACGAGGGCAACGGAGCCCGTCAGATCCTCGAAGAGGCCGACGCGCCGGTCCGATCCCTCGTCGTTGGCATCGTCGATCAGCTCTCCTGAGCCGCAGTGGAGTCCCGGTTCTGGCCGGTGAATGGCGCCCGGGCCGTGTGTGATGTGCCACACTCCACTCGGCGACCGGTTGAGTAGATTCCGTCCCCAACCCCCCGAAGAGGAGCTCACAACATGAGATCCAAGCCAGAAGACCCCGAGGCGACTCAGGTCGTCATGACGCACCCGCTCGACCCGGCCGACGACGAGAGCGGCCTGGCCGGCCAGCCGGTCCTCGAGCCCGCCCGACGAACCAAAGTGGTTCTCTACAGCGTCTTCATGGCTGTGGCGAGCGCGAGCGGACTTGCGCTTCTTGTCTCATGGGCCTGGTATCTCCCAGAGGGTGAGTCCCTCAAGACCCTCGAAGAGGGGCTGCGGCGCTATGCCCTCGTGAACACGCTCTTCACCATGATGGTCGCCGGTGCCGCCGGTGGCGCGGTGGCCAATCTGCGCGAGTTCCTGAGCATCGGGCGTTTTCAGGAAGGGCTCCCCGTCCGGCTCGAGGTTCCGCTCTATCTGCGTCCGCTGAGCGCAGGCGCAATGGGGATTCTCGTCTTCTTCGTTGTCCAGTTCTTCGTCGGTGTCCTGTCGGTCGGAGCCGCGACTCAGGCCTGGGCGCTGCTGCACGGCCGTCTGGCGTATGTCGCAGTCGCGCTGGTGGTCGGTTTCTGTGTTCGCGATCTCGAGACGCTGCGCGAGGTCGCCGCGAGTCTCTTCGCAAAACGACGCTGACGCCTCTTCGGCGGCCTGCGCGGTATCATCCGCCCTTATCGAAGCGCGGCTTCGTGGGGGAGGGTCTTCACGGTCGTGCATCAGACCGATGAGACACTCCGTTCGCCATGCACTAGAGCCCAGCTGCGCCCGCGAGGTGCTCGGCAAAGCGCTCGAGACCTATCGCCAGGGTTACGGAGAGTACGACGTGGAGACCGCCTGGCTCGACGACGAGCGGGCTACGGTCGGTTTTACGATGCCCGGCGGGAAGGTGCAGGGCACGATCCGCGTCGGTTCGGACTCTTACGACATCGATCTCGATCTGCCGCTGATGCTGCAGCCCTTCAGTGGCCGGATTGTCGGCATGGTCGATCAAGAACTGCAGCGCTGGATCGCCCGCGCCTGAGTTGGAGACAAGGACATGTTGGACCTTTACGACAAGATTCAGGATGCGAAGGCGGCGATCGGCGCCGTCTGGCCGGGAACGCCTCGCGCGGGACTGATCCTCGGCAGCGGGCTGGGTGGGCTCGTCGACGACATGGAGGTCGACGCGAGCCTCGACTACGCCGACATCCCCCACTTCCCGCAGTCGACGGCGCTCTCACATGCGGGCCGTCTGGTGATGGGCACTCTGGATGGGGTCCCGGTGGTCGCCATGCAGGGGCGCTTCCACAAGTACGAGGGCTACCCGCTCAAGTTGGTGACGCTTCCGATCCGGGTGATGCACGCCCTGGGAGCCGAGCTACTCGTCGTCAGCCAGGCTACGGGAGGGCTCAACCCTTACTACACCGCGGGCGACGTCATGGTCATCGACGACCAGATCAACCTCCTGGGCGACAATCCGCTCATCGGCGTCAACGACGATCGGCTCGGACCTCGCTTTCCCGACATGAGCGCACCCTACGACCCTGAGCTGATCGACGTCGCACTGTCGATCGCGCGTCGGGAGGACTTCGTCGCGCACAAGGGGGTCACCGTCGCGGTGACCGGCCCCTGCCTGGAGACGAGGGCGGAGTATCGCTTTCTCCGCGCTATCGGCGCTGACGTCGTCGGTATGTCGACGATTCCCGAGACGATCGTCGCAGTGCACGAAGGCATGCGCGTCTTCGGTCTGTCGGTGGTGACGGACATGTGCCTGCCCGACGCACTCGAGCCGGCGGAGGCGGAGGAGATCGTCAAGGTCGCCGAGGGCGCGGCACCGAAGATGTGCGCCATGGTCAAAGGCGTGCTCGGGCATCGAGTGGGCGAGGGGCAGGGGTGAAGGCGATCTCCAGCCAGGTCGACGAGACGGTCGCGGCGCTGCGCGCGCGGTGGCAGGGTCGGCCGAGCGCAGGCATCGTCCTCGGCACCGGCCTGGGTCCACTGGCCGATCGGGTAGAGATCGAAGAGGCCTTCGACTACACCGACCTACCGAACTTTCCCCACTCCACCGTCGAAGGTCACGAGGGCCGTCTACTGTGTGGACGCCTCGGCGGGCGGACCGTCATGGTCATGGAGGGGCGGTTCCATCGCTACGAGGGTTGGAGCCTGGCCGAGGTGACCTACCCGATCCGGGTGATGAAGGCTCTCGGCTGCGACACCCTCGTCGTGTCGAATGCCAGCGGAGGCCTCAACCCGGCGTTCGGCTCCGGCGAGATCATGGTGATCGAGGACCACATCAACGTTCTCTTCGACAACCCGCTCTTCGGCGTCAACGACGAGGAACTCGGTCCTCGCTTTCCGGACATGAGCGCGCCTTACGATGGGGATCTGATCGCCGCCGCACGCGCGGCCGCGCGGGAGCTGGACTGCGTCGCCCACAAGGGCGTCTACGCGGGCTTCACCGGGCCGAGCTTCGAGACCCGGGCCGAGTACAGGATGCTGCGCCGCCTGGGAGCCGACGCCGTAGGTATGTCGACAGTCCCCGAGGCGATCGTCGCCGTGCATGCGGGGATGCGAGTCCTGGGCCTGTCCGTGATCACCAACCTCTGTCGACCCGACTGTCTCGACGAGACGGGACATGAGGAGGTCATGGAGGCTGCGGAGGGCGCCAGCCGGCAGATGACCCGGATCGTCGAGCGGGTTCTCGCGGAGCACGCGCCTTGAATCCGGCCGAAGTCATCGCGCTCAAGCGCGACGGAGGAGCTCACTCTCCGGCTGAGATCTCGGCCTGGATCGCCGCCTATGTGCGCGGCGAGGTGGGGGACGAGCAGATGGCCGCGTGGGCCATGGCGGTCTACCTCAATGGGATGAATGCGGAGGAGTCGGCGGCGCTGACGGCGGCGATGATCGCGAGCGGCGAGACTCTGAAGCGCGGAGCCGACAGCAAGCCGAGAGTCGACAAGCACTCGACCGGCGGGGTGGGCGACAAGGTGTCGATCGTCCTGGCGCCGCTGCTGGCCTGCTGCGGAGTGGACGTGCCGATGATCTCGGGCCGGGGACTGGGCGCCAGCGGAGGCACGCTCGACAAGCTGGAGTCGATTCCCGGGTTCCGCGCGGACCTGGACTTCGCGGAGATCGACGCGGTGCTGGCCGAGGTCGGTTGTGTCATCACCGGCACGACGGCCGACATGGTGCCGGCCGACCGGAGGCTCTACGCTCTGCGCGATGTGACGGGTACGGTCCCGTCGGTTCCACTGATCGTCGGCAGCATCCTGTCGAAGAAGATCGCCGAGGATCTCGATGCTCTGGTGCTGGACGTCAAGGCGGGGAGCGGTGCCTTCATGAAGACGCCGGAGCAGGCGCGAGTGCTGGCCGACGCTCTGGTCGAGGCAGGGGAGGCTTATGGGGTCTCGACCAGCGCGCGAATCACCGACATGAGCCAGCCGCTGGGTCGAGCGGTGGGGCACACGCTGGAGATTGACGAGTCGGTGGCCGCGCTGGAGGGTCGGGGGCCGGAGGATCTGATGCAGGTCACGATGGCTTTCGGAATCGACCTGCTGACGGCCACGGGCGTCGCCGGAACGAGGTCAGAGGCTCTCGAGAGTCTCGAGGCAGCCGTGAGGAGTGGGGCGGGACGGGAGGCTTTGGCGAAGATGGTGGCGGCACAGGGTGGCGATCTCGATGCGCCGCGAGCGGTGGCGGAAGCTAGCGACGTGCCGGCGGAGCGTTCTGGGCATGTCGCGGCGATCGACTGCGAAGCTCTCGGGTTGGCGGCGCTCGAACTGGGGGGCGGTCGCAAGCATCAGGGCGACATCATCGACCACTCGGTGGGTCTGGAGATGTGCGTCAGAGTGGGCGACGCGATCGACGCGGGCGACCCGCTGCTCCGGGTCTACGGTGATCGAGCCTCCCTGGCGCCGGATGCGTTGGCTGGTGCGATCCGGCTCGAGGAGGCGCCGGTCGATCCGCTGCCCCTGATCCTCGAGTAGGCGCCCCGGCGAGTATGATTCCGGCATGAGCGACGAACGTCTCGCCGAACTGATCGAAGCGGCCCGCGCGGCGCGAGCCAATGCCCACGCTCCATATTCGGAGTTCTTCGTGGGGTCGGCGCTCGAGACGGAGGATGGTGCGATCTTCAGCGGTTGCAATGTGGAGAATGCTTCGTACGGGCTGACGATCTGTGCCGAGCGGATCGCCGTGGGCAAGGCGGTGGCTGCTGGGCATCGGAAGTTCCGTCGCGTGGTGGTGATGGCCGAGAGCAAGGCGAGCCCATGTGGCGCCTGTCGTCAGGTTCTCTCTGAGTTCGGCGACCTCGAAATCGTGATGGTCACACCGGATGGCACCGTCACGCACAGCCGACGGCTCGAGGAACTCCTGCCGGATCAGTTCAAGCTGCTCGACCGATAGCGCGCTGGGCGTCGAGACGTCCCAGCCGGTCCGGAAGACAGTGCCCTTTGGGGCCGCGTTGCTGGGGCCGCCCTTCGGCGCCTTTTGAGCGGGCCTGTGCCGGCGTGTGAGGCGTAGCTGCCTTGGCTCCGCCTGATAAAACGCCCTCCCCCCTCCCACAACAGAGTCTCCGCCAAGGCAGCTACGCCTCACACACCTGGGTTGTTGGGGCCCTTAGCGGTGGGTAGTGGTCTTTCGTCGCCACCCTTGGGAGTAAAGGCCGAAGGCGTGGGCTGGCGGAGGCCAGCCCCAGAAAGAAGCGGCCTAGGGGCCCCGCTTCGCGGTCCGCTACCCCTCGAAGACAACGTGGCCGGCGTGCATGCCGCCACAGCCACCCTGGGAGAACGGCTTGCCGCAGCCGCCGGTGTAGCAAGAATCTCCCGGGAACTCGCCGTCGTTGACCGAGGCGTACCAGCGCTGGACTTCTGAGCGGACGGTCTCGGCGTCGGCGCCCTGTTCAGTGATCAGCCAGGCGGAGAGTCCCCAGACGGTCTTGGAGAGATTGCACGGGCAACAGCAGGTGTAGGCGCTGTTGTCGGCGCAGCAGGCGGCCGGGATGACGCTGAGAGCATCATGCTTGATCGTCTCCTGAGCTTCGGTCAGCTCTATCTCGTCGTAGAGCCGCATGAAGTCCGCGGTCCGCGCCTTCGGGTCGCTGAAGTCGAGAAGGTCGGTATCGGGCGCGCCCAGCACGAAGCCGGCAGAAAGCCCGATGAGGGCCAGGGCGAGAAGGGGCGTATTGCGAGTCAGTCGATTCATGTGAGGCTCCTATGTCACGTTGCCAGGCTCAAGTGTACGGCAACAACTCGTAGTCCACCATGGCATCGTCGTCAAAGAGGAAGCGGCCGTGGAATAGCTTGCGCTCTAGCATGAGCGGCACCCAGATCCGGTCGTCTTCCCACATCTCGTCAAACGGAATGGCGTCAATCGGCGCCCAGATGGGGATGGCTTCGTCGGTCTCCTGCGGCACGCGGTCGCAGTCGTCGGAGCGGAAGACGTGAACGTGAATCGAGTAGCCGTCGATGAACTGAAACTGCAGCAGACCGGCTCGCGCCGGCGTCGTGGGCGTCGTCACGAGTTCTTCTTCCGTCTCGCGAACCGCGCAGGCCTCGACCGTCTCACCCGGCTCGAGCCGACCGCCCGGCCCGTTGATCTTGCCGGCCCCGAGTCCCCGCTTCTTGCGGATCAGGAGGATCTCCTTCTCGCGCACGACGAAGAGCAGCGTGGCGCGGTCTACGGGCTTCCAGCGCTCCCAATCGATGTCGGTCAGGCTCTTCACGAAGGGGTGAGCATAACTCAGGAAATGCCGTGGTCGAGGTGGTGGCCCGGGAGCTGTCGACCCCTGCTATCGTCGCCGCGATGGGCGTGATCGATACACACTGTCACCTGACCTATGGGGAGCTGGAGGAAGCACCGGACGAGGCCTGGCAGCGGGCCCTTGACGCCGGTGTCGATGCTGCCATCGTAGTGGCGATCGATGCGGAGACGGCTCCCACGGTGCTCGATTTCGTCGAGCCGCGTGACGAGCTCTACGCCGCGGTCGGCCTCCACCCCAACCACGTGGCCGACGCTGGGCCGGAGGACATGGCGACAGTCTCCGAGCTCGTCGACCATCGAAGAGTCGTCGCTGTCGGGGAGTCCGGACTCGACACGTATTGGGACAAGGCGCCGCTCGACATGCAGCGTAGGTTCCTCGACCAGCACATCGAACTCGCGCTCGATCGGGACCTGCCACTGATCCTCCACCTTCGCGACACCTATCCCCTGGCGGCGAAGGTGCTCGAGGCGCCGGCGGCGCAGGGATTGCGGGGAGTGATCCACTGTTTTGCCGGAGAGGCCGACGAGGCCGACCCGTTCATTGAGTGGGGCTGGCCGATCTCCTTTTCCGGCATCCTCACCTATCCCCGAGCCGGGAACGTCCGCGAGGCGGCGGAAAGGACGCCGCTGGCTCAATGCATGGTGGAGACCGACTCGCCCTGGCTCACTCCGCGCGGAGTGGGCAGGCGACCCAATGAGCCTGCCTTCGTCATCGAGACGGCGAAACAGCTGGCTGAGATCAAGGGTGTGGACTTCGAGACGCTCGCGGCCGCGACCAGCGAGAATGCCCGGGAGTGGTTCCGCCTCGAGTAGCGAACCCGCGAGGCTCTTCAGGTCGTTCCGAAGATCCTGTCGCCGGCGTCACCGAGCCCCGGCAGGATGTAGCCGAACTCGTTCAGGTGCGAGTCGATGACCGCGGTGTAGACGTCGACGTCGGGATGCGCCTTCTCGAGATTGGCGATGCCCTCCGGGGCGGAGATCATGAAGAGCGCCTTGATCTTGGCTGGCGCATCGCGCTTGAGGAAGTCGACGGCGGCGATCGAAGTCCCGCCGGTCGCGAGCATCGGGTCGATGAGCAGGACGGTCGAGCCGGCGGTGTGCGGGGCGAGCTTCTCGTAGTAGGCGTGGGGCTCGAGCGTCTCCTCGTTGCGTTCCATGCCGAGGAAGGAGACGGAAGCGGTCGGGATCTGTGAAAGGACGCCTTCGAGCATGCCGAGGCCGGCACGAAGAACGGGAGCCAGGGTGATGTGCTGACCGTCGAGCCGCTCCACTTCCACGTCGCCGGCCCAGCTCTTGACGCTGGTGGTCTCGGTCTCGATGTCGCGGCAGGCCTCGTACGCAAGCAGCGCTGCGATCTCGCCGGAGAGCTGGCGAAAGAGGGGCGTGTGGGTCTTCTCGGCCCGCAAGTGGCCCACCTTGTGCCGGATCAGGGGGTGTTCGATCTCGTGGACTGCCATGGACTGGTCTCCCGCGTTTCGATCAGGATATCGGAGTCGCTGCGTCGGCCTTGCGCAGTCTCCTGTCGGCGGCCGCCTCGAGGCGAGCCACGGTGAGGAGCCAGAGGACGCCGACCGTGAACTGGGCTCCGGCGAAGACCATGAGGCCTTCGCGGAGGGTCAACGTGCCGCTTTCGAGCAGCCAGCTGGCGGTGATGATGGCGACGGCATCGACCGCTGCGAGCGTCAGCCACTCGGTTGCGAAGACCCGCCCGCGGTAGCGATCCACGGTCCGCTCCTGAAGCAGGACCGTCGAGGCGACCCAGTTGGCGCCGCTCGTCGAGTGGGCGACGGTGATGAGAAGAGCGAGAATCCACAGCGTCGACAGGTTGGCGATGAGGACATAGAGCACTCCGGTCAGAGCGATCCCGCAGCCCATCAGCGTCGGCCACCACTTGCGGTCGAGATCCGACATCCGCATGACGATCGGCCCCAGGCCCGTGCCAAGCCCACGCGCCGCGTAGAACCAGCCGATACCCACCGAGGGTGCGTCGGGCAGCACCCGTTGGCCGAGAATCGCCAGCATGTAGACGAGCCCTCCGCCGGCGACGGCCCACGCCGCCTTGGTCAGGGCGATTCGGCCGATCCTCGGCTCGGCCCACATGTGACGCCATCCGTCGACAACCTGTCGTCCGGCCGTCCGCAGGAGCGGCCCTTGCGGGGGCTTGTCGGTGCGTTGTGGAATGACCGACCTCCAGATGAACCAGGCGGAGAGCAGATAGGTCGCGCTGTCGATGACGAAGACTGCGTGGACGCCGATCCACTCGGTGACGAAGCCGCCGGCCGCCGCGCCCAGTGCGAGCAGGGCGGACCAGGTGGCCGCCGACAGAGCGTTGGCGGTGACGAGCTCCCGGGGCGACGTGACGTTGGGGATGGAGGCGGAACGCGCCGGAATGAAGGCGGCGCCGACGATCATCTGGAGAGCCCCGAGAACGTACAGCCAGACGACGTCGCCCGGCTCGCGTACGAAGAGCAGTCCGAGCACGATGACAGCCCGCAGGAGGTCGGAGACGATCATCAGCTTCCGGCGATTGACCCGGTCGGCAATCAGCCCGGCAAGGGGAGAGGCCAGGGCAAAGGGGAGAGACTTGGTGATGAAGACCAGGCCGAGGGCGAGGGGCGAACCGGTCAGCTGCTCGACGAGGGTGTAGATCGCGATGGTGTTGAACCAGTCGCCGAGGTGCGAAGCGATATCGCCGAGCCACAGCCGCCGGTAGTTCGCGTTGCTCCGGATCAGCTCCAGGTAGCCCGAGCGATCCGGCGAGGGTTGGGTCTCGGTTTCAGCCATTGAGGAGTGCTCTCGCGGGGGGCAAGTCTACCGTCGCCGGAGGTCGCATTCGAGCGTGATACCTTGCCGGAGATGAGACTCCTACCGGCTGCAACCGTCTTTCTGCTCGGAGCGTTGCTCACGATCGGAGCAACGTCGGCCGCCGAGCCTTACAGCGCCCCGACCGAGGTTCAGCCTCTGCTCATCGGCACCGAGGTTCCTGAAGTCGATGTCCTGACGCTCGAGGGGGAAGCGGTCGGCTTGCGGTCGGTCGTGGGCCAGGGCAAAGCGGTAGTGATTTTCTATCGCGGCGGTTGGTGACCTTGGTGTAACGCGCAGCTGGGTCAGCTGCAGTCGATCGAGGCGGAATTGAGAGGGTTGGGGTTCGAGTTGCTGGCGATCGGCGCCGATCAGCCGAGCAATCTGACGCCGATAATCGACAAGCACGAGCTGGGCTACACGCTTTACTCGGACAAGACTGCTGCCGCGGCACGCGCCTACGGCATCGCCTTCCGGGTCGACGATGAAACGCTGGAGGCCTACAAGGGCTTCGGTATCGATCTCGTTGCGGCGTCCGGCGAGACGCACCTGCAGCTACCTGTCCCTTCGGTCTTCGTCTACAACGAGGGCCGGATGACGTTTCAGTACGTCAACCCGAACCACCGCGTTCGAGCTCCAGCCGCTGTGATCCTCGCCGCCGCTGGGTCCGTCGAGTAGCTGGCTGGGGGCGCGTTGCTGGGGCCGCCGTTCGGCGGAGCCTAGATCAAGAGCCCAGCCACACAAGCCGTCATGAACGCCGCCAGCGTTCCACCGATCATCGCCCGCAGCCCTAGTCGCGCCAGATCGGACTTGCGCCCCGGTGCGATCCCACCGATCCCGCCAAGTTGGATGCCGATTGAACTGAAATTCGCAAACCCGGCCAGGGCATAGGTGAGGATGGTGAAGCTGCGCTCGCTGAACTCGGCCTTGCGTGTGGCCAGGTCGGCGAAGGCGACGAATTCGTTGAGGACGGTCTTGGTGCCGATGATCTCGCCCGCAAGACCTGCCTCGGCCCAGGAGATACCCATCAGCCAGGCGAGGGGCGAGAAGACCACGCCGAAGGCGCGTTGAAGAGTCCAGGAGCCGGCCCCCTCGAAGCCGAAGAGGCCTCCGAGCCAGGCGACGCCTGCGTTGCACATGGCCACCAGAGCGACGAATGCGACCAGCATCGCGGCGATGTTGAGGGCCAGCTTCATGCCGTCCGAGGCGCCGCTTGCGGCTGCCTCGACCAGGTTGGCATTGGTCTTCTCGATTTTGAGCTCGACGGTCCCCAGGGTCTTCGAGTGTTCCGTCTCGGGCTGCATGACCTTGGCGATCAACAGCGCAGCCGGTGCAGAGATCACCGAGGCGGTGATCAGATGCCCAGGGTCGACGCCCATGGCGACGTAGGCCGCGAGGACGCCGCCGGCGATCGTGGCGAAGCCTCCGACCATGACGGCGTTGAGTTCGGAGAGGGTCATCTCGTTGACGTAGGGGCGGATCACCAGTGGGGCCTCGGTCTGGCCGACGAAGATGTTGGCGGCGGCGGAGAGGCTCTCGGCGCCCGAGGTGCCCAAGGACTTCTGCATGATCCAGGCGAAGAACTGGACGATCTTCTGCATGACACCGACGTGGTAGAGCACCGACATCAGAGCGGAGAAGAAGATCACCGTCGGCAGCACCCCGAAGGCGAATGTGCGCCAGAGGGTCGGAGAGGGAGGCATCGGCGCGTCGCTCGGTCGCGGATGAATGTCGAACATGAAGGCGGCACCTTCGTCGACAAAGCCGAGGATCATCTTGAAGAAGTCGCCCATCCAGGCGAAAGCCGCTTGCCCGGGGTCGGTCTTGAGGACGATCAGGGCGAAGACGAACTGCAGCGCCAGTCCGCCGCCGACGATGCGCCACGGAATGCGCTTGCGATGACTGCTCATCGTCCAGGCGATCCCGATCATGAAGAAGAGTCCGAATAGGCTGATCAGGCGTTCCACAGGCAGTCCTCCGGTGGTTGGCTACAGGGCTGTGTGCTCGGGGCGACGGGCGGCATCTTAGCAGTGCCTTGGCTACAATGATCGCGCTCCCGGCAGCCAGATCTGACACGGCTGCTGCGCCGTATCATCGGCTGGAGGAACGCATGAGCCCGAGGACACCCAAGGAACTGCGCGAGCGCGAGCGGCGCGAGAAGCTGACCGCCCACCGCGGGATGGCGACCTGGGGCGAGCGACTCGTGCCACTGGGCTCCTTCCACGAGGCGACGGCTGAGGCGGGCCGGACGCTCACACCGGCCGAGCGGAAGGCCGAGGTCGCCACCTATCTCGAGCTCTCTCCCGACGGGATCGAGGTCGAGGGGCCCTTCACCAGGGTCGCGGTCTTCGGGGGCGTGTACAACAATCACTACGGCCTCTCGGCGCTCTTGACGGACGCCAGGGCCAGGGGCGCCGAGGCAATCTACTGCCTGGGAGATCTGGGCGGCTTCGGCCCGAGTCCGGAGAAGGTCTGGCCTCTGCTCGTAGACGGCGAGGTTCGCACCATCCAGGGGAACTACGAGGAGTCGCTGGCGAGCGGCCACGAGGATTGCAACTGCGGCTACACGGACCCCCGCGACAATCACTTCGCGGAGATCTCCTACCGCTACACGGAGCGCAACTGCTCGCCCGAGTTCAAGGCATGGATGGGCACGTTGCCACGCCGGCGCCGCGTCCGGGTGGGCGATCGGGAGCTCCTGCTGGTCCACGGTTCGCCCCGCCGGATCAACGAGTTTCTCTTCGAGTCGACTTCTGCGATCCCGTTCCTCGAGGTGATGCTCGATCGGGAGCGTTGCGACGGTGTGCTGTGTACCCACAGCGGGCTGCAGTGGCATCGGCGACTGCTCTCCGGCCGGGACGTGGTGAATGTCGGCGTGATCGGGCGGCCGGCCAACAACGGCGAGACCAACGTCTGGTACAGCCTGCTGACGCAGCGCGATGCGGGGCTCGAGGTCGAGCTGGTGGCGTTGACCTATGACTACGAAGCCCTGGCCGCCGAGATGCGCGCCGAGGGGCTGCCCGATGAGTTCGTCGAGACGGTGACCACCGGCTGGTGGACGACCTGTCTCGAGATTCTGCCGGCGCGCGAGCGCGCCCAATCGAGGTTCTGAGGCCCCATTGAGATTCGGAGGAAAGACACGTGAGTGACGAGCGACACGTCGCCATCCTGGGCGCCGGCCCTACGGGCATCGAGGCGGCTCTGGCCGCGTCCGAGGCCGGCTGGAGTTTCACCCTCTACGAAGCGGGGGACGGAGTCGCCGCCAATGTCCGGGATTGGGGGCACGTTCGACTCTTCTCTCCCTGGAGTCTCGATGTCTCGCCTCGGATGCGACGGCACCTGGAAGGGTTGGGGCGCAGTGCGCCCGACGATGCAAAGTGCCCTACGGGCGCCGAGCTTCGCGCGCAGGTCCTTGTGCCCCTGGCCGCTTCGCCGGTGCTCGAACCGCACCTTCGCCTTGGCGCCCGGGTCGCGGCGATCAGCCGCGCAGGTCTTCTCAAGCACGAGGCCATCGGTACCGAGGCACGCGGCCGGCAAGCCTTCAGGCTGCTGATTCGGGGTGCAGATGGAGACGAGAGGGTGGAGACGGCGAGTGCGATCATCGACTGCAGTGGCAGCTACACCCACCCGAACTGGCTCGGCGACGGTGGAATCCCGGCGCCAGGGGAAGAAGCTGCAGCATCGTTGATCAGCCGGCGAGTTCCCGATCCGGCGAGCGACCCCACGGCCTGGAGCGGACGAACCGTGCTGATCGTGGGCGCCGGTCATTCTGCGCAGACCGCGGCCGAGGCCTTGGCCGGGGACCCGTCGGTGCGCGTGATCTGGGCGCTGCGGAAGGAGAGTGCCGGCTGGAGCGTCGATCCTGAGGATCCTCTCCCGGAGCGTTCGCGCCTGACGCTCGCGGCCAACGAGCTCGTGGCCGGTGCGAACCCGAACTTCGAGATCCGCACCGGAGTCGTGATCGACCGGTTCGATCGCGATGGAGAGCGATTGAGGGTCTCGCTCAGGGGACGAAACGGGGAGGTCGACACTGTGACCGTCGACCGGGTTCTCGGCCTGACCGGGGCGGTGGGCGATCATGCCATGTACCGACAACTCCAGATCCACGAGTGCTACGCCACCAGTGGGCCGATGAAGCTGGCGGCCGCTCTCCTCGGCGCGGGGGGTGGCGACTGCCTGGCCCAGGAGAGCCATGGCCCGGAGACCCTGCTCAACCCCGAGCCGAACTTCTTCATCCTCGGTGCGAAGTCCTACGGCCGCAACACGACCTTCTTGATGCGCGTCGGCTGGCAGCAAGTGGACGAGGTCTTCGGGCTGCTGGCGCGGGCGGACGCCGCCTAGCGATTCTCTAGCCGGATCACCAGCTTGAGACCCGACCAGGTCTCGTCGACGGCGCAGACCTTGATGTCAACCAGGCCAAGCGGCAGGGCGTGGCGCCGCACGACGTCCTCGGTGACATCGGTGGGCACCCTCGAGGCCTTCTTGGGCCAGGAGACCCAGATCATCCCGGCGGGAACGATCCGTCCCATCTCGAGGGGCAGGCGTCGGGCCAGATCCCGCTCCCGATCGACGAAGAGATGGACGAAGTCGAGAGACCGGCCGCGCACCGTGAGCCAGCGGATCGACTCCGGTTCGGGTACCAGCAGATCCCGGTAGTGATCGGGCGCCCTGACCGCGCTGGCTCGCATGCCCGATTTGAGCCCGAGCTTCTTCGTCAACGGGGTGCCCGAGTAACCGGCCGTGGCCATCTCGCAACTCTAGCGGATGATCCGCCGCCGCAGCCGCTCGAAGGCTTCGCCGTCCGGAGAGGTCGCGAGCAGGAGCGTCTCGACGTTGAACTCGCTGCCCATGGCCAGGACACCGGCGGGATCCGGTTCGTCGAGGGGGTAGCCGAGGTGCTCCTCGAGGAAGGCTCGCTCGACCTCGGGCAGCACGCCCTTGTAGAGCCCGATGGCCAGCTGGTCCCCCCGGTGGTTGCTCAGGTGGATCACGTCGAGCGCCCAGTCCTCGGCCTGCTTGCGCCCAAAGCCGAAGGCGCACAGTTCGAAGAAAGGGAACTCGAGACCACTGGCACCGGTGGGACGCAGGGTACCCATGGCATAGCGTAGTTCGACATCGTCGATGAGGATCTCGACCGAGAGCGGGACGAGGCCTGTCGCGAATCGGTCGTAGTCGGCCCCGCGCAGCAGCGCTTCGGGCAGCGCCGAAGGAGGCGCCGTGTCGCGCTGTGAATCGCACCAGGCTGCGATCGGAGCTGCCGTCGCCTGCTCGCCGACGGCGAGGAGCAGTTTAGGGGCCTCCCTCTCACCCTCCGCCTGTCCCTGCGTCGGCTCGGTCATCGTCTCCTGCAGGACCTCGAGATAGAGGGTCTCCTCCTCGGCGGTCGCTGTGGCTGCACAGGCCAGGAGCAGGGCTGTGGCGCATCGGGTGAGGCTCTTCATGACGCCCGCAACAACCCCTCGCGAGTCGATGGGATTCCCGGAAGGGCGTGCTCGCTCACAGCTCGATGACCATGAGCGGTAATGATCGTCCCGCGGGCTGACTGTCGACCGATCCGATGCGTTCGGCGCCGAGGTGCCTGTAGAAACTCTCGGCGTTGGGGTCAGCCACGACCTCGACTCGGCTGGCCCCGCGGCTGCGGGCCTCGGCGAGGGCCGCGTCGACGAGGTGGCGGCCGATTCCGAGGCCCATCGCCGGTGGGTCGATCCAGAGGTGCTCGATCTCGACCCTGCCCGACTCGCCGCTGAGTGCCACCACGCCGACGGCTTCACCGTCGATCTCGGCAACTCGCATCCAATCGCGGGCGATGGTCTCGGCATCGAAGGTGAGACTGGGTCTCCAGAGCTCGAGCCACTCGGGAGCGTAGCCCCAGTGGGCCTTGGCCGTCCGCGCGATCTCGGAGAGGCGGTCGGCGTCCTCTTCCTTCGCCGGGCGCAGCGACGCGCTCATCCGCTGCCGAGCTCGAGGAAGCCGGCCGCCATCCTGGGGCCGGCGCCGGCGTCCTCGTGCTTGAAGAAGGCCATAGCGTGGCTCCACGACTGCTGCAGGATCCAGCCGTGCCAATCGGCGAGGTCGGCCTCGGAGTACTCCTCCCGCCGCAGCCTCAGGTATCCCCAGTCGGCAGTCGCCACTCGCGGGGTGTCGGCCTCACCGCCGGCGTCGGCAATGCACAGCGCGCAGTTGCGCCCGGCCAGAGCCTCGAACGTGGCGTCGTCGAACCAGCTGGCGTGGCGGAACTCGAAGGCCGCGGGCGTGCCTTCGGGTAGCAGCTCGAGAAAGTCCGTGAGCCTCTCCACGTCCTGCTTGAAGTTGGGCGGCAGCTGGAAGAGGAGCGCTCCCAGGCGCTCTCCGAGGACTCCGACGGTTTCGGTCAGGTAGGCCGTCTCGTCGACGGGCTGCTTCAGGCGCTTGAAATGAGTGATGCGCCGCGAGGCCTTGATCGAGAAACGAAAGGGCTTGGGCACCTTCTCGGCCCAGCCTTCGAGTACCGAGGCCTTGGGCAGGCGATAGAACGTGTTGTTGATCTCCACGGCGGTCAGGCGCTCACCGTAGTAGGCGAGCATCTTGTCGTTGGCCAGATCCTCCGGGTAGAAGTTCCCTTTCCAGGCCTTGTAGCTGAAGCCGCTGGTGCCGGTCCGCAGGTCCATCGTGGTCATTCTACGTCTCGATCCGATCGAGCCAGTTGCGGGTCGAGCCGGCGAGCTCTGCCAGAACGTCGTCAGGAGTCCTGCCTGAGCGCTTGAGGACAGCGAAGCCATGGTCGGCCCCGTCGACGATGTGGAGAGAGGCGAGTGGCCCGAGTTCGGTACACACGGGCTCGAGCAGATCGAGTCCGGCGAGAGCGTCACGGGTGCCTTGGAGGAAGAGCATCGGTACCTCGACCGATCCGAGATGCTCTGCGCGCTCCGTCCCCGGCTTCTTGGGAGGGTGTAGAGGGAACCCGAAGAAGACGAGGCCGCGCACTCCGTCGAGGGAGCCCGCGGCGGCAGCTTGCGAACTCATCCGCCCGCCCATCGACTTGCCTCCAGCCAGAAGAGGAAGATCTCCAATGAGTCCACGCATGGTGGCGACGGCGGCGGCGACGGTGGCAATCAGCCGGGGTGGTCGGTCCGGGAACCTTCGCCCGGCCTCCATGTAGGGGAACTGGTAGCGCAGGGTCGCGATACCGGCTTCGGCCAGGGCCTCGGATAGCGCTTGCATGAAGACATGCCGCATGCCCGCTCCGGCGCCGTGAGCCAGCGCCAGCGCGGCGATAGGTCGCGCCGGTGTCAGCCAGAGCCCCGAGACGTGGCCCTCGTCCAGCGAGATCTCGACTTCGTGGCTCATTCGTCTGGATTCCAGCGGAACCGCTTCAGGTTCACTCGGCCGGTCGCAGCGAAGAGCACGCCCTCGCTCTCGAGGAGCTGCTGTTGAATCGACTCGAACATCGGTTCGCTCCGGGCGCTGACTTCGCCCCGAGAGTTGATGACCCGGTGCCAGGGAATCTCGAGGTCGTCCGGCGTGGCGTGGAGCGCATAGCCAACCTGCCGCGCGTGCCCCGGCAGTCCCGCCAGATGCGCCACTTGACCATAGGTTGCGACGCGCCCGTACGGAATGCTCTCGACGACGGTATAGATCAGTGCCCAGTTGCTGTGCTTCGAGCTCATGGCTCGATCAGTTTGCGCTCGACGAGCTGTCGCCGCAACCGTTCGACCCGGCGGCGATTCACGCCGCGATCGCTCCAGCCGACGCGCGACGCCGAACGGACACCGAGGAGCCGCGCGTCGGGATCGAGGGCCAGCTCGAGGTCGTCGACAAACCCCACCAGCTTGCTGCGCGCCTCCGCCCGGAGGTAGAACTCGGACTCCTCGACGATCCGCGTACGCTCGGTCTCAACCACCAGATGGCGGGCCATCTTCCAGACGAGCAACGGATCCGATCTCAACATCCACGGGCCCACGAGACGCTTCGGGTTCGTCGCGCTCGACGAGACGCAGTTCGGTCGGCGGCCGCAATCACGCAGCCGCGAGAGAGGAGTCATGACGCGAGTATATGCACAGGTGGCGTGCTCTTCCGCCTTGCGTTACCGTCGCGGCATGGATACGGATCTTGCAGGGAAAGGCGTCCTCGTCACCGGGGGTGCTGGAGGCATCGGGACGGCGATCGTCCGGGCGTTCGCGGCTGAGGGCGCCCGGGTTGCAGTGCACTATCACTCGTCGGCGGAAGCGGCGGAGGCATTGGCGGACGAGGTCGGAGGCGTAGCTCTGGCGGCGGATCTGCGCGACGAGGCGGCAGCCGACGCGCTCGTGCCGGCGACGCTGTCGGCCTTTGGCCGACTCGACGTCTGTGTCGCCAATGCGGGCGTCTGGCCGGCGCCGGACGAGACGGTCTGGGAGATGCCGCTGGCGCGCTGGGAGGCGACGCTGGCCTCCAATCTGACCGCGACCTTTCTCACCGCTCGCGCCTTTCTGCGCCACGTTCGGGAGACCGAGACGGGCAACCTGGTGATGATCGGGTCGACGGCGGGCATCTTCGGCGAAGCTGGCCACAGCGACTACGCCACGGCCAAGGGGGGCATCATGACCGGCCTTCTGAACTCGGCGAAGAACGAGGCCGCGAGGATCGGCAACGGGGTTCGAGTCAACGTGATCGCTCCCGGTTGGACGGCGACACCGATGTCTCGCGACGCCCTGTTGGACACCCCCAGAGTCGAGCGGGCGCTGTCGACCATGGCCCTCAAGAAGGTCGCAACTCCGGAAGACATGGCGACGCAGACTGTCATGCTCGCTTCGGATCGGGTCTCGGGTCACGTGACGGGCCAGGTGATCACCGTGGCGGGGGGAATGGAAGGGCGGCAGATCCCGTAACGCTCTCGGACCTTTCAGGAGGAGTTGTGATGACCCTACGGACACTTGGAATCGCCTGCGTACTCGTGGTGCTGGCGGCCGGGCAGGCTCCGGCAGCGGACGCACCGGATCTCTCCGGCCACTGGGAGGGCGAGATTGCCCTGCCGACCGGGCCACTGCAGTTGGCGGTCGATCTGGAGCATGGAGAGTCGGGTTGGAAGGGGACGATCGATATCCCGGCTCAGGGAGCCAAGGGACTGCCTCTCGAAGGGATCCTGATCGAGGGCGGCAACGCGACCTTCGCGATATCGGGCATCCCGGGCGACCCGACCTTCACCGGAGCCCTGGAGGGCGGCGAGCTGATCGGTGACTTCACCCAGGGAGCCGCGCAGCTGACCTTCAGGCTCGGCCGCGAAGCCGTGGCGCCTATCGTTCGGCCTCAGGATCCGACCGGACCGCTGCCTTACTCCGAGGAGGAGGTCACTTACAGCAACGGCGACGTGACTCTGGCGGGCACCTTGACGCTCCCGCCCGGAGAGGGACCGTTTCCGGCGGCCGTGTTGATCACCGGCAGCGGCGCGCAGAACAGGGACGAGGAGATCTTCAATCATCGACCCTTCCTGGTTCTGGCGGATCATCTGGCGCGGCGGGGAATCGCGGTCCTGCGTAGCGACGATCGTGGCGTCGGTGGCTCGACCGGGGACATCGCGACCTCGACGACCTCGGACTTCGCCGATGACGTTCTCGCGGCTGTGGGGCTCCTCGCCGGTCGTAGTGAGATCTCCGGCAACCAGATCGGAGTGGTCGGCCATAGTGAGGGCGGATTGGTGGGCCCGCTGGCTGCCAGCCGTTCTTCGGCGGTCGCCTGGGTGGTGATGCTGGCTGGGCCCGGTGTTGCGGGGTCCGAGATCCTGCCGTTCCAGACGCGGCTGCTGACCCGGGCGTCCGGCGGTGACCAGGAGCAGGCCGACACCCAGGCGGAGCTGGTTGCCGAAGGTGTTGCAGTCGTGCTCGGTGAGCCCGACGAAGCGGCGGCGCTCGAACAACTCAGAGAGATCGCCAATCGGCAGCTCGACATCGGGGGCGAGGCGGCTCGCGAGGCGCTCGGCGAGGACGCCGATGCGGTGATCGAATCGCAGATCAAGCAGCTCGTCACCCCCTGGTTCCGCTACTTTCTCGCCTACGATCCGCGACCGACCCTGCGCCAGGTCAAAGTCCCGGTGCTCGCACTCAATGGCGAGCTCGACCTCCAGGTCGACACCGAGCAGAATCTTCCCGAGGTCGAGAAGGCTCTGCTGGAGGGCGGTAACGAGGACGTCACGGTTCGACGCTTCGGCGGCCTCAACCACCTGTTCCAGCACGCGACCACCGGCGGCATCATGGAGTACGGCATGATCGAAGAGACGATCGCCCCGGAGGTCCTCGACGTGATCGGCAGCTGGATCGAGGAGCGAACCGACTGAAGCCGCGTCAGAACCGGACGGACGAGGCGCGGTACACCTCGTAGGTCTCCGGCGACTGCAGGAAGACAGCCACGCCGAGGTTCTCCCGCTTCCACAGCGGGTCGAGATCCAGAGTCCTGTCGCCTTCGTGGGTCTCTCCAGGAGCCAGGCGCGCCAGAGGGATCAGGCGTCGCACGACGTAGTCGTTGTGCAGAGTCCGGCGAGCATTCTCTCCACTGCCGACCTCGGTCGTCAGTCCGGTCTCGAAGAGCGCCACGAGGACGTCGACGGTCCCGGTGGCCTTCGCATCGACCGAGGCGACGACTCCGAGACGAGGCAACTCCGCGGCCGTGTCGAGGGTGATCTCGAGGACCCCCTGGACCGGCCGGCGCGCGGCGCGCTGCACATGGCGAATCACATCCCGTCGGTAGGCGCCGACACATTCGCTCTGGCCGTCGACGACGACCTGGGGCGTGTAGACACGGTCGCTGGCGAAGTGCGCGGCATAGCGGCTCTGGCGGTGGGACCACGCCTCGGAGGAGAAGGGATCGGTCCAGCCGATGTAGTTCCAGTAGTCGACATGGAATGAGAGGGGAATGATCTCGATGCCGCGGGCGCCCTCGGCGCCGAGCTCGGTCAACACCCGATCGGCGGCGGGACAGCTCGAGCAGCCCTGTGACGTGAAGAGCTCGACGAGGACCGTCCTCGCCGTCGCGGATTCACTCTCGGTCGCCGCAGCGCCCTCGAGGCCCAGAGTCATCGCCAACGCGACGAGCGTGATCGTGCACCGTGTCATCATGCCTGCTGTACGATTCTTCCAGCCGGCGCGGATCTGCGCCAGACCCGATTGCGACCCGAGACATGAGCGAGAGTTTTGCCTTCCGACCCTGGGTGCGGAGCACCTGCCGCAAGGCCCTTCTTTGGGGCCTGGGGGTCGTCGCACTCCTCGGGGGCATCACCTACGTCCTCGGCCAGCCGGGCAGTGTCCCTGCCGCCCGGGCCTTTGGCGTCCTGATGCTCTACGGGTCGCTCTTCTGGGTGACCCTCGCCAAGATCTGGTGGACCGCCGGAGGGTCCGCTCTCGTCCTCGACGATGAGTCCCTGGCCTACCAGCCCCTGCATACATTCAGCCCGCGCCGCATCGCGCTCGGGTCCATTCTCGCCTGCGGCCCGAGGCCGGGGACCGAGGCGCTTCGCCTCGTCCACCTGGGCAAGAAGGGCGAGGAGAGAGAGTTCTATCTCAATCTCGGAGTGATCAAGGGGCGCAACGAGTTTCTCGACGCCCTGGGCACGGCTCTCGAGGCGCGCGGCCTCGCGGCGGTTCCCGGCAAGCGCAACTCATGGCGCGATCTGAGCTGGCAGGTCTGGTAGATCACTCGATCGAGTCGATCAACTCGAGCCAGCGCCGACGGAGGTCCTCCGCCTTCGACGCCTCCCAGTGAGGCTTTCGTCGGGCCGAAATCGGTGCAGCGACCCCCAACGGATCTTCACTGCCGTGGAGACCGCTCGCAGCCAGATGGCAGATGCCGGCGAGACCCGTCTCTTCGGCCTTCGAGACGTCGACGACCTTGCCCGAGGCGTCTGAGATCAGCCCTACGAGCCCCTTGAGTCGGGTCATCTTGCCGCTGAGCCGAACGGTATCGAAGGCGATGCCCGCGTCGGCGAGCGCCTCGAGATTGTCGATGACTCGCATGGCGATGCCGAACAACGCACCGCCCACGAGGTGAGAGCCGCGTGTGGCCAGGTCGAGACCGCGTACGACCCCACGGGCGCGTGGGCGCCACCAGGGCGCTCCGAGGCCGGCGAGTGCCGGGACGACCCAGGGCAGCGCTTCAGGCTCGATCCGTCGATCGATCCAGCCACCGAGCTTCTCGCCCGTCAGCTTGCAGGCCCAGTCGACCGTGGCGCCGGCACTGTTGACCGAGCCCTCGAGCTGGAAGCGACGCCCGGCACCGGTCGATGCGACGACCGCCGACAATAGACGATCATCGCGGCGTGGCCGCGGCCCCGTCGAAGCGAGGACGAAGGCGCCGGTACCGAAGTGGGTGGCCACTGTCCCGCCGTCCCACCCGCCATGGCCGATGAGTGCCGCCTGCTGGTCTCCGGCGACGGCTGTGATCGGAATCCCGCGATAGCTGCCCCAGTTGCCGGCACTGGCTCGAAGGTCGGGAAGCCCCTGCTGAGGAACCCCGAACAGCTCGCAGAGTTCTGTGTCCCAGGTCCCCTGGCTCAGGTTGTAAAGCAGTGTGCGACCGGCATGCCCGGGCTCGGTGGCTGGAGTCCCGGTGAGCCGGTGCAGCAGGAAGGCGTCGAGAGTCCCGAAGACGATCTCACCGCGCTGGGCTCTCTCGCGGCCGTCTGGCAGATCGTCGAGCAGTGCGGCGAGCTTGGGCGCCGCGTAGTGAGGCGACAGCCGAAGTCCGGTCTTTTCCGCCACCCCTTCGGCATGATCGGCGAGCGCCTCGATGCGCGAGGTCTGGCTGGTGTCCTGCCAGGAAAGTGCCGGGGTAATGGCGTTGCCGTTGTGACGATCCCAGACGAGGCAGGTCGAGCGCTGGCACGTGACGCCGATGGCGGCAACCGGTCCGCTGGCGAGCACCCGGTCGAGCAGGCGGATGACGCCGGCAGCAATCTCCTCGGCATCGACCTCGATCCTGCCATCGCGCAACTTGCGGGGCGTCGGCTCGCTGACCTCGCTGTACGCGACTCCGGAGGCGTCACACAGGGCGCACTTCGTACTCGTGGAGCCCTGGTCGACGACGGCATAGCGAGCCCGGTCGTTCACGCCGCCTCCGCCAGCTGCCGTCTTAGGCGGCCGGGAAAGTCGGTGAAGACTCCGGCAACCCCTCGATCGAAGAGACGGCGCGCCGCGTCGGGTTCGTTGATCGTGTAGACGAGGACCGGTCGCCCGGCATCACTGGCGGCCGAGAGCAGTGCCTCGTCGGCCAGAGAGTCTCGGCAATGAATGCTCCAGGCGCTCAGTGTCGCCGCTGTCTCAGCGAGTTCCGCCGGGTCGGCCGTGCTGCCGCCCAGTGGCGCGAGAGCGAGCGTGGGTGCTTCGCGGCGGACCGCTTCGAGCAGGGTCCAGTCGAAACTCGAGACGAGCACCCTGCCGTCGCGGGACACCGCTCGAGCCAGCCGGCTGGCGAGGCGATCGACCGGCGCATGCCTGCGTTTGAGCTCGAGATTGAGCGGCAGCGATTGGGGAAGTGTGGCGAGGATCCTGTCGAGGGTCGCGAGACGACGCTCGGAGGTCGTGGTGCGGAATGGACCGCTGACCTCCACCTGAGCCAATTGAACGGACGTCGAGGACTCGATCACGAGTGGGCTCTGACCCATCCTTTCGAGGTCCCAATCGTGCCCGGCGACCAGCTCACCGTCCGCCGTGAGTTGCAGGTCGAATTCGACCATGTCGGCCTGTTGCTCGACGGCGAGGTGCAGACTGTCGAGCGTATTCTCGGCGGCCTCTCCGGCAGCGCCCCGGTGCCCGACGATCCAGGGCCTCGTCGTCGACTCGAGAAGAGAAAGGGTCATTCGAGGCTCAGTATACGGAGTGGCTCAGATGTCTCGTTGGAGAAGGAGATCGAGGTAGGCGCCGGGGACGAGGCCCGACGGGTCGATGCCGAGCGCTTCCATGAGCTGCGCGGCCTCGCTCTCACCCGCTTCGATCGGGTCTCCATCGTCCAGGACGACCTCGAGCTCGACGAAGCAGCCGAGCCTCTCGACTTCGTCGAGATGGACCCGCGTGCGGCCCACGAGCCAGAGCGTTCGCTCCTTGCGAACCTCGCCGAGGATCCCCAGGGATTCCTCCAGTGCGGCGTGAAGCGCGTCGGGATCGGGACAGGGGACGAGCCGGTATTGCGACGTCCTGGGCCCGTTCTCGTCGGGTCGTCGGTACGCGATCAGCTCACCGCTGCCATCGGCGAATCGGCGCAGCTTCAACCGACCGTCGCGACAACGGTAGAAGGTGTCGTGCTGAGAGATGCGGTGAGGTCCGTCGGTCGCCAGTGGGGCGACTCGTCGGCGCAGATCGTCCGGGTCGGTGAGCGGCGCCTTGATCTCCACGTTCTGCGGCATGCGAGGCGAGAGCCTAGCGCATGGGGAGCCCGGGACGGCCTCCGATCTTGACGAGACCGCGTCGATCAGAGCAGAGGGTTGAGAGGCGAAGCCTGCCAGGTGGCGAGCGTGGCCTCGTCGGCCCCGTGCACGAGGCCGAAGTACTCGGCGCGATTGGAGAGCACCGCCCCGTCGAGCCACTGCGGCTTGTCCTCCCGGGTCAGATCACCGAGAAGCTCGAAAGGGAGGAAGAAGATGTCGTCGCGGTGGCCGGTGACGCCGCGACCGAGCGCTGAATCGCTGATCATGCCGAGATGGGGCCGCAGGTGGTCGAGGGTCTGGCGGTAGACCTCGCGGAATCGACCACGGCCGCCGTCTGCGCCCAACGGGGTTGCGGGACGATCGACCGCCACCGGCGATTCCGCCCACGATCGACGAAACGCATCCGGAGGACCGAGTCCCGTCAGGGGCGCGTCATGGCCCCGCATCCAGGCGCCGGCCGCCGGCCCCAGGCAGGGCTGCAAATCGGCGCCGCGCCGTCGCCGCCGTCGTCGATCGAGCGCGGTGAGTGTCTCGTCGAGGAAGGCGTCGTTGAGGGCCGGGAGATGCTCCACCAGGTGCCGTCGCAGACGGGCCTCGAGTGACTCGGCTGATCGGGGCGCGGGAGGGCGAGACCCGGGCAGTCGCCGTCGTCGGGCCCAGCGCAGGCGCTGCCGGTGAAAGAACACGGCGCCACGAGGTGCACGTTCGCCCGTCGCCGCGACGCCTCCGGGTTCGCTCAACGCACCGGCCAGCGCCGGGCCGCCCGCGGCACTGGCGAGGAGGCGGTCCAGAGCCTCCCCGTCCAGGTATAGGCGCAGCTCGTGAATCCGGATCGGAGCCTTGTCGGGCAAGGGCAGCCCGAGGTGGTAGAGGGTGTAGCGCAGGCCCGTGACGACGACGTGTCGCAGGAGCGTGGCGCCCAGGTGAGTCAGAGGAGGCTGCGGCGCGGGCAGCAGCAGATCGCTGGATGCTCGCGCGGGAAGCGACGTGCCCATGCGTCAGCTCTTCCAGTAGGCGCGGGTGAAGACGGCGGCGATCGAGTAGACCTCGAGGCGGCCGAGCCACATCAAGAGGACCATCAGCGCCTTGTGTCCGCTGCTGAAGAACGCGTAGTTCTCGGTCGGCCCGACCGCAGCGAGACCCGGACCGATGTTGCCGAGGGTCGCGGCCGATGCAGTTGCCGCCGTCACCAGGTCGGGGCTGCCGATGCCGAGCAGCAGGGATCCCAGACCCCAGGTCGTCAGGTAGAGAATGAAGAAGCCGGTCACACTGCGCACCACCGACTCGGGCACCGGCTTGCCGCCGCCGAAAACGCGCAGCACGGTGTTCGGGCTGAAGATCAACCGCACCTCGCGCAGTGCATAGCGCACCCCGATGACCATGCGCATGACCTTCATCGAGCCCGCCGTCGACCCGGCACAGCCCCCGACGAACATCAGCATGACCAGCATCAAGGTGACGAGGGTCGGCCACTGGGCGAAGTCGACAGTGGCGAATCCGGTCGTCGTGAGGATCGAGACCACCTGAAAGGTGGAGTCGAGCATCGCCCGCAAGGGGTTCGAGTAGTCGCCGTTGCGGATCAGGTCGAAGGCGGCGATGAGCGAAACCGCGCCGATGATTCTGGCGTAGACCTTGAACTCGGTGTCGCGAAACAGATTCCAGCCACGGCGCAGACGGAGTCCGTAGAAGAGCGAGAAGTTGGCTCCAGCCAGGATCATGAAGACGATGATGATGATGTGAACCCAGGGCGAATCGAAGGCCGCCACCGAAGCGTTGCGGGGCGAAAAGCCTCCCGTCGAAAGGGTCGAGAACGTATGCGTCAGCGCATCGTACACATCGAGCCCGGCGAGCATGAGAAGGCCGGTCTCGACGACGGTGAAGGTCAGGTAGATCTTCCACAGGATGGCGGCGGTGTCGCGAATCCGCGGCTGCAGCGCCTCGGCCGTCGGTCCCGGAACTTCGAGCTTGTAGAGGAACCGCGCGCCGGGGCCGAGCTCGGGCAGCAGCGCCACAAAGAGCACGATGATTCCCATCCCGCCGAGCCACTGGGTCATGCTGCGCCAGAAGAGAATCGCCCGCGAGGCCGACTCGATGTCCGTCATCACCGATGCGCCGGTGGTGGTGAAGCCGGAGGCAGACTCGAAGAGGGCGTCGACCGGGTGGGCGAGCGTGCCGGTCAGCATGTAGGGAAGGGCGCCGAAGACGGATGCCAGGATCCATCCGCCGACGACGATGAGGATGCCCTCGCGACGGTAGATCTGACCGGCTCCGCGGCCGACTCTGAGCAACACCCAGCCACACAGCGCGGTCAGGACGGCGGAGACCGAGAAGATGACCGCACCCTCCCAGTCGCGGTAGAGCAGCGCACAGATGGCCGGCGCCAACTCGGTTCCCGCCAACAGCAGGATGAGCCGGCCGAGGAACTTGAGGGCGGGCCGGAAGTTCACTCTGTCCGACCGGGGAAGAGGAGCTTGACCGTGTCGAGTTCCTCCTCCTGCACGAAGAGGATCACCAGATCGCCGGCCTCGAGACGGTGGTTGCCGTGGGGCACGAAGACCTTGGTACCGCGAACCACCGCGCCGACAATCAAACCGCGGGGTGCCTCCATCTCGGCCAGCGTCACGCCGGCGGCCGGGCTCGCCTTGAACAACCGGCGCTCGAGGACGACGGCGGCACCGCGCTGCAGCGACACGATGTTGGCGCTGTAGTCGCTGTCGATGTACTCGCGGATCCTGGCGTAGGCGAGGGAGCGCGGGCTGAAGACATGGTGCAGGCCGAGGCGTCGCCATAGGTGGGATGTCTCGGCGCGGTTCACCAGCGCCAGCTCGGAAGGAACGCCCAGGTCGCGGGCCAGAAGCGAGGCCATCAGGTTCGATTCGTCGTGGCCGGTGAGAGCCACGAAGGTGTCGGCCAGGTCGATGCGCTCGGCCTGCAGGAGCGAGAAGTCCGTCGCGTCCCCATGGATGATCTGATTGCGCGGGAAGAGGCTGGCGAGCCGCTCGGCGCGCGTCCGGTCACGCTCGATCATCTTGACCTGGGCGTCGAACGAGGAGAGCGCCTGCGCCACGGTCCTGCCGGTCCTGCCCCCTCCGGCGATCACCACCGTGCCGACGACCTCACGACTGCTCGACACCATGCGCTCGGCGTCGCGGATGACGGCGGTCGTACCCAGGATCAGGGCGTCGTCGCCCGGCTCGGCCTTGTCGTCCCCGGCGGGGACAGTCAGCTTCTTGCCGCGCTGGTAGGCGACGACCAGGCTGTTCTTCGGCAGCTCCACGTCCCGTAGCGGATGCTGGGTCAGGGGAGACTCGCTGTCCAGCCGGATCTTGCGCAGCTGCACCTTGCCGTCGGCCAGGTACTCGACGCCCATCGTGTTGTGACCGCGGATCTGGTTCAGGATGCGGTTGGTCGTCAGCAGCTGGGTCGAGAGCAGGAGGTCGACCTTGAACACCTCTTCCAGCAGGCGGCGGTCACTGATCACCTCGTCGGCTTCGCCGACCCGGACGACCGCGCGTCGCGCCCCCAGCTTCTTGGCGATCCGCGCCGCAACCAGGTTGCCCTCGTCGGACGAGGAGACGGCCATGAAGAGGTCGCACGACGCGGCACCGGCGGCGGTCAGCACCGGCGGATGGGCGCCGTTGCCGGCAATCACCAGAACGTCGAGCTCTTCCTCGATGCGCTCGCGCTGAGCCGGATCGATCTCGATGACGGTGACGTCATGGCCCTCGGTCGAGAGCGACCTTGCGAGATGAAACCCGACCTCGCCGGCTCCCATGACGACGTAGCGTTGATGGGCCATTAGCCGGTCATTGTACCGCCGCGGGGAGGGCGTGTGGGGCGTCGCCGCAGTTGAGGGTGCCGGTACCGCAGTGGCAGATCAGTCGCTCGAGAGAGCGACCAGCGCCGACCAGCGGGCTTCCGTCTGGGAGAGGATCCAGGCGTCGACGCGGTAAGTGGCTCCGTGCCGGAAGTCGTGCTCGATGCGCCGGGCCAGTCGCGCGGTGAGCTCCTCGGCCGAAAGCGGTCCGCTCCAGGGAAGGTCGGCGGCGAGGCGACCGAGGATTGACTCGAGGCTCTCGGGCTGCTCTTCCAGGAAGGCTCTGCCGATGGTCGCGAGTGTCGCGCGGTCCGACGCGATGTCGATGAGCGCAGCGGCCATCAGCGAGAGGTCGGGCCGTCGGCAGGCTGTCGGCAGGAGGCCGAGACCGACACCGGCGGCGAGGTGTTGCAGCACTCTGCGCCGGGTCGGGCGTTGCCTCTTCACGCGCTCTCCCTGTCGAGAATCCCGTTCACGTGATCCCCCAGGCGCAGGGCGAGCGCCACCGTTGTCAGCATCGGTCCCGAGCAGCCACTGGTCGGGAAGACCGAACTGCCCGCGACGAAGAGGTTGTCGATGTCATGGAGACGACAGTCGGTATCGACGACGCCGTCGGCCGGCGCCATGCTCATGCGGGTCGTGCCGCTCTGGTAGCCGGTCCACGAGTAGTGGCGTCGACTCCAGAAGCGCATGGCCTGGAGACGCATTCGCCCGAGTCGGCGTCGACCGAGGCTGTCGCCAAGGAGCCTCGCGGTGCTCGTGAGGCTCCAGACATCGTGGTCGCTCAGCTGCCAGGTGAGCCTGGCCCGCCGCAGGTTGAGCTCGTCAGTCTCGCTGCCGAGCCGCACTCGGCTGGCTCGATTGGGGCTCTGCTCGCCGCGCAGGACGACCTCGCCGAACCAGGGCTCGGCGTTCGGGGATCCACTCGTAGTCCCGAGTGCGGCGGAGACTTCAGCGAGGCGGACGACGTCGTGCCCGAGCTCTCCTGCCGCATCGACTTCGACCGGGCTCACCAGCGTCTGGGAGTTGAGCAGCTCGTGGTGCGCCTGGAGCGCCTCGGTTGGGCGCAGGATGGCTCGCATCGGATGGTCGGCGCCCGGCCTGGGGAGAGCCGAGCCATAGCTACTCATCCGGCCGTCGCGGCCCAGAAGGGCTACGTAGCCGGCCTGCGCCTGAATCTGGTCCATGAAGAAGCGCCCGACCGTGTCGTGCTCGTTGCCGAGTCCGCGAGAGCGTTGGTGATCCGACAGGAGCAGCAAGCGGGCGTTCTCGATCACCCCGGCCGCGAGGACGAAGGCCCGGGCGCGAATGATCAGCTGTGGGCCGTCGAGACAGTCGACGTGCACCGCGACGACCCGCTGCTTCGCATCGTCCAGTTCGATGGCCGACACGTTGGCACGAGTCAGGACTTCGACGTTCTCGGCCTTCCTCAGTCGAGTGCTGAAGAGCTCGGCAATGGAGGGCCTGGGAGCGTGGTCGAGCCACGAGCTGCGAAACCCCTCGTCGTTGGGGATCCACTCCTCACTTGCAGCGGTTGAGACCTGGCCGAGACCCAGTAGCTCACCGGCCCTACGGTAGGGCTCGGCGAGTTCGGACGGGTCGATGGGCCAGCCGCTGTTCGGCACCCAGCCGCGCGCCGCGAAGTCCTCCGCGTCGAGAGGGCGGCAGGTGCCGTGCCATTGCTCGCCGAGGCCGCCGAAGGCTCGCGTCCGCGTCTGTTGCAGATACTGGTTGCGCTGGCCGAGGAGTCGACCGAAGGCCTTGCCCTTCGACAGGTCGTCGATACGGCGATTGGGTGACATTGCGCCACTCTCGATGACGGCGATGCGGTGCGCACCATCGACGAGGCCGCTGACCACCGAGAGCCCCGCCGCGCCGGCGCCCACGACGCACAGGTTGACCTCGAGTGAGGTGCCGGTTTCGAGAGTGCGGGCGTCGGTGAACATGCGGAATTTACTGCCGGCCCCTGGCCCTGAGCGACTCCGCCTCAGACGATGAGTCGGACGCCGCCGAGTTCAGCCAGACCGTACATGAAGTGATCGCCCGGTGCACCGATGAACATGAAGTTGAGCGGGATGTCCCACTCCTGCGACAGCTTGCGTATCAGCTCGGGCGAGAACTTTCCGTGCACGAAGACGTGCTCGATGTCGATCCTCGGGTAGGCCTCGTCGAGAAACTCGAGATCCTTGTGGAGGCGCTTCGGGACGGCCTCCGGATCGGTGCCGACTGTGACCACCTTGATCCGATCGGTGTGCTCGTTTTGGCGGACGTAGAGCATCGCCTGGTTGAGCACCGCGAGGTTCTCGCCCCGGGTGAAGAAGACCATTTGCTGGGAGTTGATATCGGCCATCCGATGTTCGATCGAGTTGCCGATGTTTCCGGTCACCCGCGCCACCGTGTTGCTGATCGCCTGCATGAAGAAGAGGAAGGTCTTCAGGATTCCGATGCGACCGAGCATGATCATGACGATCAGGAACGCCGGTACGAAGTACTGGAGGAAGACCTTGCCGTACTGGGGATTCATCGTCAGGTTGCCCCAGATCCCGATCAGGACCGCCGCGATAGCCACCAGCACTGCTGGCCAGGTGGCGTGCTCAGGCCGCGGCAATCGGGCACGCCGAACCTTGAGCAGAATGTTGCCGACTCCGAAGAGCGTCATCACAGACAGGAACGAGATCGTGTAGACGCCGGCCAGGAGCGGGACCTCGCCGCGGGTGATCCACAGGACCGACCAGCAGAGGAGAAGGAACCCGAAGATGATTCGCACCGGCGCGCCGCGACTGTTCTCGTGGAGGAAGAACTGAGGCATCACCCGGTCCAGGGTCATTCGACGCACAAGGCCCGACACACCGACGAACGAGGTCAGTACCGCTCCGCTGAGCACCAGGATGGCGTCGACCGAGATCAGGCGCGACAACCAGGGCCCCAGCGTCGGGCCACCCGCAACCGCACCGAGGTGGGCCAGGAGCGCCTCCTGATGGTCTGCCACCTCGGGGATGCGAATGAGCGAGAGGACGAGAATCGCCATCAGGGGGTTGAACACCGAGACTGCGATCCACATGTTGCGCAGAGTCTTCGGAAAGACCCCCTCGGCCTGCTCCTCGACGAAATTCGACGAACTCTCGAAACCGGAGATTCCCAACATTGACGCTGCGAAGCCGAGGAAGAGGGCGCGCATGATTCCGCCTTCGGCCGGGGTTGCCCAGTTCTCCATCAGGACGCCGAACCCATTGCCGAGAATGAAGACACCGCACCAGAGAGCCAGCAGGGCGAGTGTCGACATGTGCAGGATGAAGATGAAGACCGCGACGGTGGAAGACTCGCCGATCCCGAAACTGGTGAGAATCGCAAAGCCGAGCAGCAGCAGGCCAGTGGCCATAAGCACCGGCAGACCCTCCCAGAAGTGTTCGGCGTAATGCATCGCCTCGATGGCTGAGATCACCGCCGTGGCCATATAGGAGAGCAGGGTCAGGCAGGCGGCCACCGAAGCGACGCGCTTGCTCGTCGTGTTGAGCAGGGCGTTGTAGGCACCGCCGTTGAGGGGCAGGGCGCCGACGACTTCCCCGTAGATCTTGCGGAAGAGGAAGAGCACCGCTGCGACCATCAGCAGTGAGAGCCAGGCGTACTTACCCGCGTGGATGATCGCTAGGGCCGAGACGTAGAGGCACGACGAAGTGATGTCGTTGCCGCAGATTGCGGTCGCCGGCAGTTCCTCGAGGCCGCCGTGCCGGTGCTCGGTGACGTGTTCGCTCATCACATTTCTCGGGTCCATGGGCGGGTCTTGAAGGCGGCAACGCGGCGCGAAGTGTATCGGATCGTGCTGTTATCCTTTCTGAACACTCTGGGGAGAGTACGAAAATGAGAAGGGCACATTCCTGCTGTGGACTGGTCGCATCGCTCGCCTTGTTGCTTTCATCGGCGGTCGTAGCGCAGGACGAGAGCGCGATCGCCGAGGGCTGGCACGTCGTGAGGCCGGGCGAAACCCTCTGGTCGTTGGCCGAACGCTATCTGGGGAGCGATGAGAACTGGCCGGTTCTTCACGCCTTGAACCCGGAGATCGAGGACCCACACTGGATTGCTCCAGGCGACCGCGTGCGGGTCCGTGTCGAGGGAGTCACCTCGCTAGAGATGGCTCAGATCAGCAAGGTCAGTCGGCGCGTGGAAGAACAACTCTCGCCCCATCCCTGGGTGCCGTCGAACGAGGAGGACCTGCTCAACCCCCGCGATGGTGTCCGGACCTTCGAGGCCTCGTCCTCCGAGTTGCTCTTCCCCGATGCCACCCGACTGGTGATCAGCGAGGACTCCTTGGTTTTTCTCGGGCACGGTGGCCGGGTCGAACGGGAGGTCCGGAGAGACGAGATCGAGATCGTCGTCGGCCAGGCGGACTACGGCGCCGGCTCCGAGGCAGAAGCGCGCAGTCTCATTCTCGGAGGGAGTCGGGTCCAGCCGGCCGCTGCATCCGGCGAGCGCTCCAGCGCGAGAGTTCGCAAGCCTGAAACGGGGGCGGTCGAGGTGATGATCTTCGAGGGCCAGGGGGCGGTCGAGTCGGGAGGTGCCAGCCAGGTCGTCGAGGCGGGAATGGGAACCCTGGTGGAAGAGGGCGAGCCTCCTTCGCCGCCCGAAGCGCTGCTGGTGGCGGCTGAGATCGAGAGTCCGGCCGCGCAGAGCGAGTGGTACGTCGCCGACCTCGCTTTCTCCTGGAAACCGGTCGATGGGGCCAAGAGCTACGTTCTCGAAGTCTGCGGAGATCCGCATTGCGGCCTGCTCGAGACCCGTCAGACGGGGCTCGATGCGACAGCTTCGAACGTGTCCGTGAGCCTCGGGCTCCACTACTGGCGTGTCACGGCGGTCAGCGAGTCGGGGCTCGACGGCTTCCCCAGTGAGCCGGCGGCTTTCACCGTCGTCTCGACCTCGGCCGACACCGAGGGGCCGACCGTTGCCTGGCGAGTGTCAGGCCCGAACGTCGAACGCCGGGGGAAGACCTATCTCGGCGTCGGTGCCAGAGTCGAGATCGATGTCGAGGACTCGGCAAGCGGTGTCGAGAGCTGGGAAGTCATGCTGGACGGCACACCGGTCGAACCGGAGGTCGCACAGGAGGTATGGGAGAAGGGCTCTCACAAGCTGGTAGTCGTGGCCCGCGATCGTGCGGGTAACGAGGCGACAAGTGAGCCCTTCCGCTTCATCTACGATCCGCAGCCACCTCGCATCCGGATCGGTTTCGAGATCGGTCGCGTGTTCCACAACTTCCGCGGCGAGGTCGAGCCTGTCGAGGGCCCGGCCGGGAGGCGCAGATTCTCGGCCGACCTGACCTGGAGCCTCACCGACGAGTCCTGGCAGCCGGTGGGTGAGGGCGAGTGGACATTGGGCAAGACCTTCGGATTCTCGCTGCGCAGCAGCGGCAAGAGGACGAGGATCTACCCGCAGAAGGGCGCCGCCCTGCGGCTGAAGCCAGGCCGAGGTGCGCGGGTGCTGACGATCGACAAGCTGTCCGGCCCCGGCGAGGTCGTCTTCAGGGTCGACCGGACGGACGAGGTCGAGCCCCGGCTCATCGTCGAAGCGGTCGATCGCCTCGGCAACCGATCCAGTGTCTCCTGGCCCTTGAGCAAGGGCCGTCGGTGGGGGAGCAACTAGCGTGGCGCGATCCCGCCGTTCGCTGCTCTTCTGGGTGGCGTTGGCGTTGACCCTGGCGGCAGTCTTTCCGGCAGCCATCGGTCTGCTCCAACTGCGCAGCAACCGCGACGCCCTGCTCGACCAGGTCCAGCGGATGCAGATTCTCTCCGCCTCCACGGCCGCCGACCAGGCGGCGCTCTATCTCAGATCGCTGGATCGAGCGGCGCGCTCGGCGGCTCGCAACCCGGCGATGAGCGATCTCGGTAGTGCGGCAGCGCACGAGCTACTCAGAGCCATTCTCCAAGAGCATCCCGACGTGCTGGCCGCCGCCGTCCTCGATTCCGAGCGCTCCTCTATCGTCGCTGCGCAGCGCCTCGATTCCAAGGCGGCTGTCGAGACGGCGCTGTCGCTCCCGTTCTCGACCCCGGTCGAGATCGTCGGTGACGGCGACGGAAGTTGGCTGCGGCACGAGACCGAGCTTGCCGAGGGGACCTCCCTCGTCCTTGTCGCGGTGACCGACGATCTCGAGGAGATCCTGCGCCGGGCTAATCAGCTCGGAGAGGTCGAGACCGCACTGGTCGACGGGGGCTCGCGTGTTCTCTTCGGTGAGGCGCGACTGCTCGCTGAGCTACCGGAGAACCTTCTGGCGCAGGCCGGGTCCGAACGATTCTCGGGAGGAGCGGGCCGCTACGAGAACGCCGAGGGCATCGATGTGATCGCGGCCTTCCATCCTGTCGAAGGGGCGTCCTGGTTCGTCGTCTCCCGCCAGCCTCGCGCCGCGGCCGACCTGGCGCGCCGCAAGATGCAGATCGCGACCCTGACGGCGACGCTCGCCGCCCTGGCCATCGCCGCAGCACTCTCGTTGTTCGGCTACCGGTTACTCATCCTGCCGATTCGCCGACTGATCGTCGCCCAGGCCAGCGTCGCCGGCGTCGAGGCTCCGGCGGAGGGAGGGAGCGAGATCGAGCAGCTGGAGTCCACCTTCGCCCAGCTCCTCCTCGTCGAGCAGGAACGGGAGACGATCGGCGAGGTCTTTCTGGGCCGTTATCGCGTCGTCGGCAAGCTGGGTCGCGGGGGTTCCGGCATGGTCTTCCGTGGCTTCGACCCCGTCTTGCAGCGGCCGGTCGCCCTCAAGGCCGTCCCTTTGTGGGAGGCGGGGGACGCGGCGGAAGAGCTGGTCGGCAAGCTCCAGGCGGAAGCCGTTCACCTGGCGCGGCTGAGCCACCCGAACATCGTCGCGGTCTACGACTTCGCCCGCAAGGGCGACACCGCATATATCGCCATGGAGAAGGTCGAGGGCGCGTCGCTCGACACCTACCTGGCCCACAGCGACCCGCTACCGGTCCGCGAAGGCCTCGCGATATCGCTGGCCATCGCCGAAGCCCTGTCGGCGGCGCACAGCGTCGACCTGATTCACGGCGATGTCAAGCCAGGAAATGTCCTCCTGGGGCGTGACGGCTCGATGAAAGTCGCCGACTTCGGCACCGCTCAGCTGACGCGCGCCGCCGGGGCGCCGCCGGAGCAGCTCATCGGCACCGGCGGCTACATCGCACCCGAAGTGCTCCTCAGGCAGGGCACGACCCGCAGCAGTGATCTCTTCTCCCTCGGCGTGATCATGTACGAGATGTTCTCCGGTCGAAGGCCCTTCGGTGCCGGAGCGCACGCCGAGGTGCTCAGGCGCACTCTCGACGAAGAGCCGGAGCCGCTCTCCAACCTGCGCGCAGCTCTGCCCGACGAGCTCTCGGAGATCACCATGACTCTCCTCGACAAAGAGCCGCGCATGCGGCCCAACAGCGCGGTTGCGGTTGTCGAGTCCCTGGCCACCCTGGTGGCGAAGCTCGGACAGGAGTGGAAGCTCGATATCGAGGCCGTCCTCGACCTGGCCGAGACCCACGAGGCCAACATCACCCAGTTCCTGACCCAGTACCTCCCCGATCCCCCGAACTGAGTATCCAGACAGGCAAATTGACTCTCCAAAGTGCCTCACTTACACTCAGTCGCCCGTCGGGGCGTAGCGCAGTCTGGTAGCGCACCTGCCTTGGGCGCAGGGGGTCCTCAGTTCAAATCTGGGCGCCCCGACCATGAAAGCCTGCAACCTGTGAGGGAACGACCCGGCGGACCTGTCTGCCTGTAGCTCAGCTGGATAGAGCGGCGGCCTTCTAAGCCGCGGGTCGGGGGTTCGAATCCCTCCAGGCAGGCCATTTTTTTCGAGTCTCTTTGAAAGCAGGAACATGGTGAGCGTAGCTCAATCGGTAGAGCCCCTGGTTGTGGTCCAGGTGGTTGCGGGTTCAAGTCCCGTCGCTCACCCCATTTCTCATCTGCGCCCTTAGCTCAGCTGGATAGAGCGACGGCCTCCGGAGCCGTAGGTCAGGGGTTCGAATCCCTTAGGGCGCACCATTTCCTCCGCTTTCAGCTCGGTCATGACGCGCCCCAGGGGATTCAGCGGGCGCACTGGTGGCTGTGCCACCACTGCTTGGTGGCGAATCCGGGTAGCGGCCTGGCACAGGCTTCCGCTTGATCCGCTTCGTCTCGAAGCCGGTAGCGCCCTGGCTCCGTCCGGGCCGGGCCGGAAGTCGTCAGCCCGCCGCTGGCATGGTGAGGGCGTGGAGGGCCGTCCAGCGGGCCTCGGTCTCGGAGAGGATCCAGTTGCTCACGGGGAGAGTGCGGCCTTCGGTGAAGTCGGAGCGGATGGCGTTGGCGAGTCGTGGGCCGAGGCTAGCGCCAGAGCCCTCCGGTAGCCACTCGAGCGCTTCGGTCAGCCAGGCCGTGAGACTCGCGGTGTCCTCGGTGGGATTCTCGTTGAGGAACGCCCTGCCGACCTCTGTGAAGGTCGGTGAGTTGTCCACCAGGAGGCGGAGGGCGTCGGCTAGCTGGACCGGCTCGTCTCGCCTGCAGCCGGGTAGGGTGAAGGTGCTCAGTGCCAGGCTCGTGGCTGCGTAACCGAGCACGGTGCGGCGGGTGAGTCCGCGATTCATGCGGAAGTCCGTTCCAGGTGCTCGGACAGTCGCAAGGAGAGAGCCACAAGAGTCAGCGTCGGGTTCGAGCAGCTGCTGGAAGTGAAGACCGAGCTCCCGGCCACGTAGAGGTTGTCGACACCGTGGACGCGGCAGTTGCCGTCGACGACTCCGCTTCTGGAGGACGCGCTCATGCGAGTGGTGCCGATGTGATGATTGCTCCAGTGCGCGTGGTCCCAGGGAGAGTCTTCGGGGAGCATCGAGCACCGGCCTTCGAGGCGAGCGCCGAGGCGCTCGCCGAAGAGGCGAGTGGTTCTGCGCAAGCTATTGACGTCGGTGTCGGTCAGGTGCCAATCGAGCCGCGGCCGGCGCACGCCGAGAGGGTCGGTCTGGCGTGACAGACGTACCCGGCTGTCGGGGTTGGGTATCTGTTCGCCGTGGATGTAGATCCAGCCGTAGAACGCGCCCTCGGACTCCTCCGGTGATTCGAGGCCGGCGAGGCCGGCGATGTTGCGGGCCAGGAAGTCCATCGGTCGGGTCAGTCCGTCGACCTTATCGAAGCGCATTGGCGAGAGGACCATGGCCGCGTTCATCAGCTGGTGCTGCTTCTGGAACTCCGGGCGCGCCCGCACGACTGCCTGGATTGGGTTGTTGCGGGACACGACGAAGCTCTGGGAGTATGTCTTCGGTAACTCGCTGCGCATGTGGGGGATCACGATCGATCCGATCCGTTGCAGTGGGTGGTCCATGAAGTAGCGGCCGACCTGGCCGTGATCGTTGCCGAGCCCGTTCTTGGCAACCGTGTCCGAGGTCAGCAGCAGGCGCGGATTCTCGATCCCGCCGGCGGCGAGGACATAGTGGCGGGCTCTGACGTCGAGCGGCGAGCCCGCAGCGTCGACAACGTCGATGCCGGTGATGTGGCGCGCCTGGTCGTCGACGTCGAACTTGCGCACATTGGCGTGCAGAAGCACTCGAATCCTGGGGTTCGACTGCAGGGTCTGGCGATACTGCTGGGCGAATCGAGTCGGTGGGCTGAGGTGGAAGAAGTTGGTCTCGAAGTGGGGGTCGTCGGCGAGCACACGTCCGTAGTCGCCGGCCGTCTCCTGGTCGTAGTCGAACGGGCTGATCTGGAGCAGCTTGCAGGCCTCGGGGTACCAGGGCGCGACGTCGTCGAAGGAGATCGGCCACTCGAAATCACCGAGCCACTCACGCCGTTCGAAGTCCTCAGGGTCGAACGGCCGGCACCAGCCGTGCCAGTGGTTGGTGGTGCCGCCGAAGTAGCGCAGACGAGTTCCTCCCATGTAGAGGCTGTCGGTGCCGATCAGAGTCCCTTCCTCGGGCCCGATGTAGAGATCCTGGCTCGGCTGCTCGTAGGTGAAGCCGCCGCCTTCGAGCAGAAGGACGTCGAGCGATCGGTCGGCCAGGGCCATCGCCATCGAGATTCCCGCGGCCCCGGCTCCGACGATGCACACGTCCGCTTCGAAGGCGGTGCCCGGAACTGCTTGACGGCTGTCGAGGATCATGGCATCTGCGGAGGTCGGGCTGCTAACCGGAGCTTCGTGGCGGGTTCGGCGGAGGGATTCTCCTCCAGCTGCGCCGCGCAAGCAAGTGCGGTCTTAGAGATCCATCATTGCCTCGTCCAGGGCGAGCGGCCCTTGAGGAGTAGGTGGCAGTGATTGGAGAGGTAAACGAAGGCGCAGACCCTCATGCCGTAGCGCTCCTGGCCTCGGGCCAGGGCTCCAACCGCTCGAAGCTCGCATGGGCTCCTCGCCATGGCTCAGCAGCGGTAGGCTGGACGGTGCTCACCTGCTACTTCTCGTCCGAGCGGGCCTCGAGTTCGAGGACGGAAGACGCGTGGAACGAAACGTTCCTGGAGCGTCTTCTTCTTCGGTGGGCGTCAATGGCAGTTGTACGCTTCATGCACAAGACTGTGCACTGGGTGTATGGGGCTCCGGATGTGGGTTGGCGATCTGCTGCCCGGCAGATGCTGTTGGCTCATACCTTTCCGAGGGTTTGTGGATTCGGGTGACGGATGGCATGTCCTTTGCGACTAGCTCATACCGCCGCTTCCAATCCGAGAGTAGCGAAAGACGACAAGGCTGGAACGATGAACCCTCGAGCGACCGAAGCACCAACTCAACGAAAGCCTGGAGTCCACGGCCTGGCCGCCGGACTCCTCCTCGCCGTCGTCCAGACCGTCACCGGCTCGGGTGCAGCCGCCACCACCAGCACCGGTGACGGCCTCTTCGAGCAGTACGAGGTCTTCATTGGCTCTGCGGAACGCCAGACCGTCTTGACGGGATTCCTTCTCGGTGGAGCCGTTGCAGAGCTCACGGTGGTGTCGATCGACGAGAACGACGACACCCGCTTGCGCATCTACGTGTTCGGCGACGCGACCTGGACGCCGAGACTCGACGCAACGCTGCGTCCCGAAGTGTTGTTCGTCGACGTGGCCAACATCGGCGGACGCGACCGGTTGATCACCTACGAGCGCGGCCGCCTGAGCTGGTTCGATCCGGAATCGGCGACCGAACACGCACTGGTGGCGGTCACTTCCAGCTTCAAGCCGCCCCGCGGACGCGAGATCCCCCATGTAGACATCACTCGGGACGTGAACGCTGACGGCCGCGACGACCTGGTCGTGCCGGACGTCGATGGTTTCTGGGTGTTTGTCCAAACGAGCGATGGCGTATTCGCCGATCCGGTCAAGCTCGCCCCCTCCGCCGGAGTGGGGATGACCCTCGAGGCCGACGGATATCGATACAACCCATGGGATCAGGGCCGCGTCCACGAGATGGACTACGATCACGATCGTCGCAGCGACCTGGTGTTCTGGAACGAGGACCACTTCGAGGTTCATCGCCAGAACGAGCATGGGCTGTTTGCCCCGGTGGCCACGACCTTCACCACCGAGGTGGCCTTTGATTCCGACGATCCTGCCTCGCTCGCCGCGCCACAGGGGTTTCGCAACCGGCGCAAGGACGACATGCCGACCGGAGGCATGAATGGGAGCGTGCTGCACTCGCTAACCGACATGAACGGCGACGGCGTCGCCGACCTCGTGGTCTTCTCGCTCGAGGTCGAGAGCATATGGAGCGTGCGCTCCACCTACGAGGTGCATTTCGGCTCGCCGACACTCGATGGCGGCACAGCGTTCGCAGAGGAGATCGGCACCGCGATCCAGTCGAACGGCGTGCCGATCCTGACGGGGCCACACGACTTCAACCACGACGGCCAGGTCGACATGATGTTCAACACCATCGAGATCGGGGTCTTCAAGACCCTCCGCATGATCATCGGCGGGATCCTGACGGGCTCCGCACCCCTCCATCTCGAGTTCTATTGCATGGAAGGCGGCTTCTACCCAGGCAAACCCAACACCACCGGCAAGACCCAAGTGGTTTCTCAGGGCAAGTCAGGGGAGAGATCGATCTTCCCGTCGGTGCTGATCGGGGATGTGAACGGCGACCGGCGCTCGGACGTGCTGGTTCAGCAGGGGCGGGAGGAACTGCACGTCTTTCTCGGCGTACCGGGGCCGGATCTCTTCGACCGACGGCCTCAGAGGGTGGCGGTCGCCATGCCGAACGAGGAATACACGTGGCTGGTGGACCTCAACAAGGACGGCAAACAGGACGTCCTCATGCACCACCCGACCTGTTGTCTAGGTGATGCGCACAGCAAAGCGACCACCGCGTCGCCTCGAGTGACGATCCTGATCGCGCGGTAGGGTACGCCCGAACCTCGCTCCGAGAGCTTCCAGGCAGGGGGCTGACTCCAGGGAGGCGGTTGGGGTCGGTAGACTCGGCCAGAGTAGACCGGGAGTAGGGTCGGGTATGCCGCACCGCTGCGCAGCGCCGGGCGGTGGGCTCTCCGATCCGAATGCCCACGGGAGACACGACGATGAATAGACGGTTCACGCTCTTGCTCCTTGCCTCGGCGGCATCGATTGGCCATGCGCCGTCAACGCTCGCCCAGAGTGAGACAACCGCACCAGGCGACCCAGGTCCCGGCGTTGAACTTGCAACCAATTCCGCGGAAGGCCTATCGCCGAACCTATGGGGCGCTGAGGAGCTGGCCGCCCTCCGAGAGATTGACTTCAGGTGGAACGAGCCCCCAGTCGGTGCCTCGGGAACGGGTGGGGTCATCGCCACCACTAGCTTCGGCGGTACGGCGACGCGTGTGGGCCTAGAGGCCTTGCGTCAAGGGGGGTCCGCCGTGGATGCGGCGCTGGCCGCCGCGCTCGTGCAGTCGGTCCTGAACCTGGGCAGCTGGACGAGTTTCGCTGGGACGCTGTCTATGGTCACCTTCGACGCCGCCAGCGGCGAGGTGCACACTCTCGACGGGGGTTGGAACACGGTCCTCGGCGAGACGCGTCCCGAGACGATCCCCGGTCCTGGCTCGACCGAGTCGCCGGGGCGAAGGGTCCTCGTTCCTGGATTCATGGCGGGGGTGCAGGCCGCTCACGACCGCTTCGGCCGCCTGCCCTTCGAGGAGCTCTTCCAGCCGGCGATCTTCTTTGCCGAGAACGGCTTCGAGCTGCATCCGGGCCATCGAATGCTGCTGGAGAGCCGGCGCGACGTCGTGACGCGCCTGCCGGAAGGACAAGGGATCTTCCTGCGCGAGGACGGGGAGCTCTACGAGCCCGGTGAGCTCTTCACACAGCCTCAGCTGGCCGCCACCCTGCGGGCGGTGGCTCGGGAGGGTGCCGATTACATGTACCGGGGCGCCTGGGCCCGGAAACTCGTCGAGGCCGTTCAACGGCAGGGCGGCAAGCTGGAGGCCAGGGACCTCGAGGCCTACCGGCCTGCCTGGCGCCCGCCCGCTCGCGGTGCGTTCGGGCAGTACGAGGTCGCCGGGCAGGGTCTGCCGATGCCTGGAGGGGCGGAAGTCGTGCAGGCGTTTCACCTGCTGGAGCTGGCTGGCCTGGATCCTTCGAGCCACTACACGCAGAGCGCCGAGGAGTTCGAGCGCATGATCCGGGTGGCCCATGCCTCACTGCTCTTCCTGGGCGACGAGAGCGAGTTCCTCGGTGAGCTCTTCGGGGATCTGGACCTGTCGGCCTGGGGGCGAACGCGGCCCGAGGTCAATCTCCAGCTTTGGGAACAGATGAGCTCGGCAACCTGGCTCGAGAGTCTCGAGCAGGCCGAGGCCAGCCGGTCGGAGAGCGCCGGGCACAGTGATGCGATCGTCGTGGCGGACGCCGAGGGGAACGTCGTCGCTTTGCTCCACACGATCAATACCTCGCTATGGGGAAGCACGGGGATCTTCGTGGATGGCGTCTCGGTCTCCGACGCCGGTGGGATCCAACAGCGGGCTGTGGCCGCGGCGGGCGCCGGGCACCGGCTACTCGACAGCGGCCATCCCTTTCTCGTCCTCGAGGACGGTCGGCCGGTGGCGGCGTCGGCTTCGGTGGGCCGAGGGCTCCATCTCACAGCGGTGCAGCATGTCGCCAACCTGCTGCACTACGGCATGTCGCCGCTCGAGTCCGTGGGGACACCGCAGTTTCTCGGGCCGTTCATCCAGACGTCCGACCCCGGGTCACGCCCTCTGACGAGCGAGCGGGTGTACGCCGGCTCGATCGCGGAGCCGGTCTTGAGTCAGCTGCGCTCCCTCGGACGCGACGTCAGAGAGATCGAGCCGCAGGTTCGGCGGGCCATCGGCTATTGGGCCGGCCTGAAGATCGATCGGCTCTCAGGTCTCGTCGAGGCGGCCGCGTCCGCAGACGGATACGCGGCGGCTCTGGAGGCCTCCGCATCGAGTCAGGGACAGCCGAGCGACTAGCTAGTCGAGGAAAGCCCTTCGCGGCCGTAGTTCACGGTCGAATCCCTCAGGCCCCCCGACCCAGGTGGGCCAGGCGATGCCCGAGGTCTCGCGCCTCTCAGCCCCAGCTAGTTCTCTACGGTCGAGTCCCAGATCGAAGTGTCCCCCGACTCGAAGCCATCGGCGAAGATGTCGGTCAGAAAGGGCGCAATGAACGGCTCGATGAGATCGATCCGAACGCCGCCATTCATGTTGCCGCCATCGCCCGTCGTGCAGGTGCCACCACCGGTGCCGAAGTGATGCAGTGCCACGACCTTGTTCGAGGAACGAGCGAAGACGGGCGAGCCAGAGCTCCCTCCGGTGGTGTCGCAGCGATAGCCGGTGTCGGTGTTGGGTCCTCGACCGTCGCGGATGTCGTCGTCGATGGCGCAAAGCTGATCGGGCGTGTTGACGTCGCTGTCGATGCCGAACTCCTTGGGGTTGCCCGCACCATGCTGCGAGATGTAGATCTCCTCGCCCACGATCGGAACCCGGGGGTCGATCTCGAGGAAGCCGAAGGAATCGACGGAGGCCGCATTGGCAATCGTGACCAATGCAAAGTCGAGGGTGAAGTCGTCGATGAGGAACTGATCCCCGGTGACGATGACAGGAGTCGCCGTTCCGCCGGACTCGCAGACCGTTCGCTGGTAGCCGAACCAGAACTCCATCTGGTTGAGCTGAGTCTGACTCGTGATGCAGTGTTCATTGGTCATCAGGTGCGGGCCGGGCCCTAGCCGCCAGCCGGTGCAATGTGACGAGCCGTTGGAGAGGATCCTGGCCACGGAGTGCGAGCGCGAGAACTCGGTGGGGTACGACACTTCGTAGCAGACGGCGTCGGTGCGCTCGTTGGTGCCGCAGGTCGACTCCTCCGAGCCGGAATTGGCGGCCTCGATCTCGGAGGGCGTCAATCCACGAGCGAAGCGATCGATCTCGAATCCCTGTGCCGGGGAGGATGCCCTTCCGGCGCTGTGCAGCTCGACGATTGCGGTGTCACCCACGATCGAGAGAGCCCAGAAACCGGGATCATCGTCGGTGGTGAAGGCGGATCCCGGATAGCGATGCAGCATTCGCCCGTCGGGATCGGAGACGGTGATGGTGTCGCCGATCGGGAGATCGACGCGAGCGAAGCGCACCTTGATGAACTCGGCGTCCGGAACATGGATTGTCTGGCGCCAGCTCGAGGCGTCGAAGACGGTCGCCTCGAGCGTTGTCTCTACATGCTCTCCGACGATGAGAGGGGCCACGTCACGTGGCCCATCGGCGACAGCGAGTGAGCCGAAGGTCAGAGTGAGGACGGTAAGGAGAATCAGGGATCGTTTCATGTTGGTGGCACCTTTCCTTGTGGGGACGAGCGTGAGAGTCCTGCCGCGTCTCAGACTGACCGATGAGTTTAGAGCGAATGTCACCATTGGCGATAGAGGGACGCTTTGAAACGGAGCCTCGGAGTCAAGCCACTTTCGCTCGGAGCAGTGCCGCCTGATCGACGATTTCGAGTCGTGGAGTGGCTGGAAGCTGCGAAGAGGCGCAATGGCGCGCGCTCGTCGGCCTAGAAGCCCTGGGCCATCGCCTTCGCCAGTGTTTCCGTAGCCGTGTCCGCTGGAAAGAAGCACTCGATCACCAGTTCGCTAACGGCCAGATCCTGTGCCCCACCGAAGGTGACGAGGGTTGTGAGCCAGCGCAGCGTGTCGGGTCCGTTGCGCACTTCGATGGGGATGATCGGCTCCGGGCGTAGCGGCTGCTCTTTCGAGGTGAGGAGAGCGTCGACGTCTGGGTAGCTCCGGATCGACTCGACGACGGCCGCTAGCGCCGGCGGAGGTTCGGGCGAGTCCAGCTGGCATCGGACGCGGTGGAGCACTGCCTGCGCGACCGCCTGCCAGTTGGTGACCGAGGGCCGCAGGAGCTCGGGGTCGCAGAGGAGACGTAGGACGTTGCCCTTCGCTTCCGTCACTCCTCCGACGCTCGTGATCGCGGCCTTGAAGGCTCGATTGGCAGCGACGACGTTCCACGCGCCGTCCATGGCATAAGCAGGAAACGGCTCGTGGCGCTCGAGGTGTAGCTTGACCGCTTGCCACACTGGAGACAGGGCGTCGTCGGCGAGGTGCGAGCGAGTGTAGGCAGGAGCGAAGCCTGCAGCCAGCAGCCACCGGTTCCGATCCCACGGCGGCACGTCGAGCGCACCGAGTAATCGTAGGACCATCCCTTGGCTCGGATTCGAGCGCCCCGTCTCGAGGAAAGAGAGGTGCCTCGAGGAGACCGAGGCCTCCAGAGCCAGCGCCAATTGAGAGAGGCCTCGGTGCCGGCGCCACTGCTTGAGAATCGCACCGAAACCACCGCGCTCGGTAGCGGAAAGGGGGCTCATCGCCGAAGAATACTGGAGGACCCGCAGCAACTCATCGAGGTCACGCCGCCCGGCTACGCTCGCGTCGCCAAAGGAAGAGGGGCAGGGCGCAGGAGAGGCCGATCGCGAGGTTGATCAACACGAAGACCCAGGGCCGAGAAACGCCGGCTCGCCGAGCGGCCGGAAACAGGAAGATCCAGAATACGAGGGAGGTAATCAACAGATCAGCACTGAAACCGCCCGCAGCTCCATTGACGAAGAGTGCGCCGACGAAATCGGCCGCCGGGCCCGCGGTGGAGAAGAAGCGAGCGAAGAAGATCCAGGGAACGATAGCTCCGAGGATTGCGAGGGTGAGGTAGATCGAACTGCGCGACATGGCTGCCTCCTTGCTCGCGGCGGAAGGTCGCCGCTAGACGTCAGAGTGCTCTTTCGAGGTAATCGAAGCAATTCCCTCTAAGGTAATGGTTTCTGGTCGAGCGTGCGGCGGATGAGGCCACCAGCCACGATGGACTTGTGCCGACCGTTCCCTCGTGCCTCGCCGTTGTCTAGAGAGACGGCGCCCAGACCCAGTTGCCCAGAACGTCGATGTAGCCCCAGGACGCTCCGTCCTCCGTGACCGAGGCCAGCCCGCCGATGAAGGACTCGGCGCGGACGAAGCGATAGGGCACCGCCAGGTTTCCTTCGGTGTCTACATAGCCCCACAGGTCGTCCTCTTTCACTGGTGCAAGGCCGTCGGCGAAGGGCTCTGCCATCTCGAACTGCGGCTCGCCGATGCGCTCGCCGGACCGGTTGACGTAGGTCCAGCGGGCGCCGATGCGGACTGCGGCCAGGCCGTCGGAGAAGGAGTAGGCCCAGAAGTAACCCGGGTCGAGAGCGAAGCTGCCGTCGGGGTTGATGAAGCCCCAGGTCTGGTCCTGGGTCTGCACGGCGGCGACGCCTTCCGAGAAGGCGTAGGCCTCCAGAAAGGCGGGTTCGATCGCCCACTCGCCCGATGGGTCGACGAAACCCAGCAGATCGTCCTCCTCGACGCGGGCGACGGCGAGGCCTTCGCTGAAGTTGCGAGTGAAGGCGAAGCGGGGCGCGATGGCGAGCTCGCCGTCGAGGTCTACCCATCCCCAACGCTCGCTGACCTGCACCGCACCGAGGCCCTCGGCGAAGCTGCGAGCAGACCCAAAGCGGGCCTCGACAGCGATCTCGCCACTGGCATCGACATACCCCGCGCGTCCCTCGTGGTTGATGGGAGCGCGCCCGTCGACGAATCGCCCGGCCTCTTTCCACTTCGGTTCGATGACGAACACTCCCGTCCGATCGATGAAGCCCCACGAGCCGTCTCTCCTCACCGCGATCAGCTCACCGTCCGTCTCCCCGATGTACTCGAAGGTCGGTTCGAGGACGATCTGTCCGTTCTGGTCGGCCAGGCCGGCGGCCACGTTCTGGCGGAAGGGGAAGAGGCCCTCCGGCCGTTCCGGCGCGAGCGCCTGGGGCTCGCTGCAGGCGAAGCTGAGGGTCGTCAGGGCGAGGGAAACGAGGAGGGTCGCAGTGCGGGACATGGGGCAAGGTACCGAGCCGCAGCCGCCCGGTCAACCGTGTCGGTGTGAGTCGGGCTCCAGCCGGCAGAATGAGCTGGCGGCCAAGAGCTCCCCGACCGCGTCCTCCAGCTGCGCACTGCGCTCGGGCGTCTGGGACTTGTCCCAGGTCGTGGTGTCGATCGCCTCGCCCACGACCACTTCGACGCGTCCCGCGTGGGCGGTCTGGAGATCTCGTGGCAGCACGTCGAGAGGAGCGCAGATAGCGATCGGCACGATAGGCAGACCGCGGTGCGAGGCCATGAGAGTCGCGCCGTGATGAAAAGGCCGCAGCTCACCATCCTCCGAGCGGGTGCCCTCCGGGAAGCAGGCTACGGACCAGCCCCCGGGAAGGTGATCGATCCCCTCTCTGAGAGCCCCGAGAGCGGCCTTGCGGTCGCCGCGGTCGACGTAGAACCCTCCACCCTCCACGGCACGGCCGAGGAACGGGACGCGCCGCAGCTCCGCCTTGACCACCCACTTGGTGGTGGCCGGCAGGACGGCCATGAGGATGAACGGATCGAGAAAGCTCCTGTGGTTCGAGATGTAGACCGCCGGTTGCTCTGGCAAGTCCGCGCCCGACCAACGCACCTCGAGGCCGATCAGCCGGATCACGCCCCGAGCGCAGCGCCTGCAGCAGAGCGACCACGCTCTCGGCGGAGGCATGACGAAGGAGAGGCTGGCGCAGAGAACACTCGTCGTGGCGGCCAGGAGGCCGGCGAGGAGAGATCTGGGCAGGGCCAGCCAACGCATCGGTTGGAACCTAGCAGACGGATCAGACGGCGGCGGCGCCTTCCAGCTCCTTCTCCACGAGCTCACGGATCCGGAACTTCTGGATCTTGCCGGTGACGGTCATCGGAAACTCGTCGACCAGTCGCAGGTAGCCCGGCACCTTGTAGTGCGCCATTCCGTCGGCCACCCACTGCCGGATCTCCTCCTCGGTAGCGGTCTCACCCTGAGCGAGCTGTACCCAGGCGCCCAGGTCCTCGCCCCATTTGTCGTCGCTGATACCGAAGACTGCTGCCTGGGCAACCTTCGGGCTGCGGCACAGGTAGTGCTCGATCTCCGCCGGGTAGATGTTCTCGCCGCCTCGGATGATCATCTCCTTGAGGCGGCCGGTGATCGCCAGGTAGCCCTCCTCGTCGAGGATGCCCAGATCTCCGGAGTGGAGCCACCCCGCTGCGTCGATGGTCTCGGCGGTGGCCTCCGGCATTCCAAAATAGCCCTGCATGACGTGGTAGCCCCGGAAGCAGACCTCTCCCTGTTCGCCACGAGGCAGAGTCGTCCCGCTCGCTGGATCGATGACCTTGACCTCCTGGTGGGGGAGGTTGGTGCCGACGGTTCGGGTGCGGCGCTCCGGAGAGTCCTCCTCGAGCGTGCAATGAGTGACCGGTGAGGACTCCGTCTGGCCGTAGCCGATGCGCAGGTCCTTGATGCCCATGTCGTGCATCACGCGATGCATCAGCTCGGGAGGGCAGGGAGCGCCGGCCATGATGCCGCTGCGCAGGCTCGAGAGATCGAAGTCGGCGAAGTCTTTGTATGCCAGCTCCGCCACGAACATCGTCGGCACGCCATGCAGCAGGGTGCAGCGCTCGAGCTCGATGGCGGCGAGGACGGCCCCGGCACTGAAATGGGCGTCGGGGATGACGAGCGCGGCGCCGTGGGTGAAACACCCGAGGTTGCAGACCACCATGCCGAAGCAGTGGTAGAAGGGAACCGGGACGCACAGGCGGTCCTCGTGGGTCGTGCCGATGGCCTCGGCGACGAACCAGGCGTTGTTCAGGATGTTGTGGTGGGTCAGCACCACGGGCTTGGGGAAGCCGGTCGTGCCGGAGGTGAACTGGATGTTGATCGGGTCGTCGCAGTCGAGGGCCGCTTCGCGCTCGTCGAGCTGGTGATGGGTCACGGCAGCGCCGCGATCGAGAACGTCGTTCCAGATCATGAACCCGGGAGCCGGCCGCTCGGTTTTGGCCGGGGCCACGGGGTCGAAGACCACGAGGTGCCTCAGTTCCGGCAGCGCCGCGCAGCGGAGGTCGTCGAAGGGCCTGTTCTCGACCTCAGGGCAGAGGGTACGGGTCATCTCGACGTAGTGGGAGCTCTTGAAGGCGGGCATGAGAAACAGGGTCTGGACCCGGGCCGCGGTCAGTGCGTGTTCGAGTTCGGCCATACGGTAGGCCGGGTTGATGTTGACGAGGATGGCCCCGACCTGAGCCGTGGCGAGCTGAATCTCGATCCATTCAATGCTGTCGGTGCCCCAGACGCCGACCCGATCACCCTTCTGGACGCCGAGCGCCAGCAGCCCTCGCGCCAGGTTGCCGACTTCGGTCATCAGGTCGGAGTAGCTCAAGCGGCGGCCCTGCCAACAGGAGACGACGGCGTCGTTGTTGGGGTGCCGTCGGGCGATCTTCTGCAGATGAGCTTGAATCGGCTCGCCGATCAGAGGTCGGCTGTCGCCGCGATGGATATAGGACAGGCTGGTCATCGATATCTCCCGTTGCTGAGTTGCCGCTCGGGTGTCGGACGTCCTTCCCCCTGAGTAGAGAAGACCACCAGGATCTTCCGCCGACAACACCCCCAGGGAGGAGGTCGGAGACCTCTCCATCGAGGTGGCCCCGGGGTCGCGCCGGGGATCCGCCAAGCGCAGGAATAGTCGGCCGGGCCAAGGGGTTGGGCCAGATGAACCGACGAAGCCTGATCTGTAGGTCGAGAGGAGTCCGATGCTCGAGAGTATGACTACCAGGGTCCTTCTGCTCACCGTCACAGCGGTAGCGGCGGGTCTCCAGGTCCAAGGCCAGGAGCCCTCGGTCTTTGGCGATTCCGTCGATGTCGATCTGGTCCTCGTCGACGTTCTCGTCTCCGATGGGGACGGCAACCCACTGCGCGATCTCACGATCGACGACTTCCAGCTGTACGAAGACGGTCGAGAGGTCGAGCTGTCTCATTTCAGCCCGGCCCCCGCCGCCGTCTCGGCAGCCGCCGGCAACTCCGACGTGGCCGACACGCCGGGCCACAGACTGGTCGTCTTCATCGATCAGATCCACATCTCACCTGGCTCCCGGAAGCGCGTCTTCTCGAAACTCGGAGATGTGCTCAAGAAGGGGTTGCGCCCACGGGATGAGGTCATGGTCGTGGCCTACGAGGGGACGTCGAAGGTGCTCCTTCCCTTTTCGACCGACCGAGCGAAGCTGCGTGAGGTCCTCTCCGCGCAACAGCGATTCACGGCGCGGAGCTTGGTCGCGGGTCTGGGTGAGGAGCGGATACTCCGGTTGATCGAGAGCCGGAACGCCGACGAGAATGATGGCGAGCAAGGAGACCCTTGCGTCGATCTCGGTTACATCGCACGAACCCACGCCGAGCAGGTGCATGCGCGGGTCTTGCAAGGCGTCAGCGAACTGACGGAGTTCGTCGACTCCCTGGCGCCCTACTCCGGCCGCAAGAGCCTGCTGCATGTCAGCGACGGCATTCCCCTGGTGGCCGGGCTCGCGGCCTACCGCTTCGCCATCGAGTTGTGCGACGGCTCCGGAGCCGCCAAGGGTCTGGCCAATGCCCGCAACGTGATCAGCGACGGGAGCGTCCTCACGCGCTGGGATCCGACGAAGGCCTGGTCGGAGCTGACGCAGTTCGACACCACCGCTCAGTGGACCGCGATGGCCGCGCACGCCAACACCTACCAGGTCAGCTTCTACGCGCTGCAGGCCAGGGGCAACTCCACCGGTCGCGGGGCGAGGGCCGATGGTGCTCGCCTCTCGCTGGATGTAGAGATGGACGCGATGCGCAATGAACAGGACCCTCTCTTCCTTCTGGCCGACGAGACGGGAGGTCGAGCGATCCTGGGCACCAACGACTTTGGCAGCGTCGTCACCGGAATGCTCGAGGACTCGCGAGCTACCTACCAGTTGGCCTACTCGGCACCGACCCCCGGCGACGGCAAGCAGCACAAGATTCGAGTCGAAGTGGCACTGCCCGGGGCCGAGGTGAAGCACCGAAAGAGCTACTCCGGCAAGACTTCACACCAGCGTTTGGCGGACAGCGTCCTGGCGACTCTCTTTCATGGGCGACGCGACAACCCGATGCAGGCGAGTTTCGCGGTGCAGAAAGAGATGCTCGTCGACAAGCGTCGGGTCGACGTCACGCTCCGGTTGTGGTTCCCGCTCGACCGACTGACATTGCTCCCCGAAGGTGAGTTGAACAAGGGGGTCTTCACGGTCTTCGTCGCGGCGAGGGACGAACACGGCCGTCGAACCCCAGTCGGGCGCAAGATCATCCCGGTCGAAGTGGCGTCGGAGGAGCTGCATGAAGGGTTCACCTATGAGGTGGTCCTGCCGCTGAGGCCTGGGAAGCATGACGTCGCCATCGCCGTGCAGGACGAGGTCGGACATCAGACGTCCTTCCTGAGCAAGGCGATCGAAGTCGGCGCTGACGGCTGAGTCACCGCACGACTTCAGCCAAAGACGGGAATCCCCGAGCGGTCACCGGCGTCGGGCCGGAGGAGCACTCCTTTTGGACCCGAAGGCCCCCCAGGCACTACGCTCTGTCGTGTGCTCCGGGTTCTGAAGATCGTTCTCGTCAACGTGGTGCTGACGGCGACTCTCCTCGTCGCGATAGAGGGAGTGTCGAGGTTGCTGGTACCGACTCCGATGCCGCAACCATTGGTCGCTGACGAACTCGAGCAGTGGGTGGGGAAGCGCGAGTTCCATCCTCTGCTCTTCTGGCGGATGACGCCCTCGGTCGACGCCGAAGGGTCAGTAGTGATCAACCGCCTTGGGCTACGAGGCCCGCTCCCCGGGCCCAGGCAGCCCGACGAGCTACGCGTTCTCTCGCTGGGGGAGTCGACTACGGCCGCACTGGCTCTCCCCCTCGACCAGGCCTATTCTGCGGTGCTGGAGCGGGAACTGGCCGCGCGGGAGGGGCGGCCGGTGCGGGTGATCAACGCCGGAACCGGGGGCTACAGCCTGGCGCAGGGAGTGACCTTCGCCCGCCTCCACGGCTTCGATCTCGAGCCGGATCTCGTCCTGACCTACTTCGGGTACAACGACTTCACGCGGGCCTCATTCCGGTCTCGGCGGGATGCGAATGCGTCCGGGACATCGCTGGGCCTGACCGATCTCGAGGTGATTCGGCAGCGGAGCCGCCCTCTCAGCCGGGTGCAATCCTGGCTCCAGCAGCGCAGCAACCTGGTGCGCTGGGCGGCGGAACGCAAGACCCCGCCGGAGATCCGCCGCGCAGGACGTCGCCGAGTCCCGGCCGAGGACCGCCTCGTCCTCTATCGGGAACTCGCTCTCATGTGCCGCGATCGCGGGGCACGCCTCGTTGTCCTCGTCCCCATCTACCGCGACTCCGCGCGGCATGAGGGCTTCCTGCGCGAACTCGGTGAGAGCCATGGCTTCGAGGTGATCGACCTCCCGCGTCTTCTGGACGGAGAGCTGGGTGAACGAGCACCCTTCTTCTTCGACGCACTCCATCCGCGCGCCGACCTGCACCAGCGCATCGGGGTGACGATCGCCGCACAGTTGGAGGACGCCTGACGATGCGCCTGGACCTGCCGCTCGATAGCGGTGGAGTGTCGATCCACGTCCGCGATCAGGGGTCGGGTCCACCCCTGCTCCATCTGCATGGTGGGTGGGGTCATGCGATCTACCCGTTCGATCGGCAGGTCGAGGCGCTTACGTCCACCCACCGCGTCCTCACCCCCGATCGATCCGGATACGGTCGGTCGACTCGAACCCACGAGCCGTTTGGTCTCGACTTTCATCGAAGGGCAGCGTTGGAGACGCTGGCGCTGATGGATGCGCTGGAACTCGAGCGGGTGGCGCTGTGGGGCCACAGCGACGGCGCGGTGATCGCCTGCTGGATGGGTCTCGAGGCGCCTGAGCGCTGCCGGGCGCTGATTCTCGAAGCCCTGCACTTTGACCGCGCGAAGCCCGGGTCGGAGGACTTCTTCGACACCATGGCGGCTCGTCCGCGGGACTTCCCTCAATCCGTCACGGCGATTGCGGCGGCGGAGCATGGCGCCGACTACTGGGAGTCACTGCTGAGCAGGGAGGGCGCCGTCTGGTGCGCGTTGCGGGAGACGCCCCACCCCTGGCCCGACCTCTTCGACGGGCGCCTGGGCGAGCTGACCCCTCCGGTTCTGATCTTGCACGGCGCCGACGACCCGCGGACGGAACCCTGGGAGCTCACCGCTGTCGAGGAGGCCCTGCCGCGGGCGCGGTTCCGGGTGCTCGGGGGTGGCGGGCACAGCCCCCACAGTGAGTCGAAGGTCTGGAAGCTGGCGACCCAGGAGGCTCTCGAGTTCCTCGAGCTGCATGAGCCTTGACTCCGGGCCTGCCGGATCAGATGCCGTTGCGTCCACTCGCTGCGGCGGCCTCTGCGATACGCCGGTACTTCATGTGCTCCGGGTAGTACTCGGTCGACGCCTGGTTCAGTGCCTGTTGGAGGAGTTCGGCGCCCTCCCCGGACCGGCCACTCTGCTCGACCAGGAGGCCGAGCTCGAGCAGGGCGTCTGCCGGGCTATAGGCCCCTCCGGGCTCATGGCTCCCCGTGTAGGCGTGCGTCCACCCCCCCTCCTCGTGGTCACAGCGACGCAGGAGAGACTCAGCGGTGGCCGAATCGCCCATCGCTGCTAGGGCTCGGGCCTGAGCGAAGAGCGAGTACTGGAGCTGTGACACCTCGGCAGGATAGAGGCGCTGTCGCAGATCGAGGATCCGGCGCTCGGTTCGGGCGGCCTGGGAGTAGCGACCCTGTCGGTAGTCGAGCCAGGCCAGACCCGAGCGGGCTCTCAGGGTTCCGGTGTCCTCCGCGCCGTGGTGGGTGACGTAGGTCTCGAGCGCCCGACGGAACTGGATCTCGGCCTCCGTCCTCTCGCCGACCGCTTCGAGAATGTAGCCCAGCCTTACCTGCTCTCTGGGCAGGCGTCGATGGTTCGGATCGGGACGGCGACCGGCGCTTTCGACGACCTCACGCTGCAGTGCAAGGGCGTCCTGCCACCGCCCGGCTCTGACGAAGAGAGTGCGGAGCTGGTATCGACCGGAGGCGGTCCGGGGATGCTCGGATCCGTACGCGGTCTCGAAGAGCGTGAGCGCGCTGCGCTGCAGCACTTCGGCCTCGTCGAGGAGCATCAGCTTGTCCTTGACGTAGGCGAGGTTGTGAATCGCGGCGGCGTAGCGGGGATGCTCGTTGCTCAGTTCCCGCTCGGCCAGCTCCGCCGCCTCGAGGAAGGTGGCAGCGGCGCCCTCCCAGTCGTGCTGCTCGCGCAGGGCGACGCCGAGGTTGTTGAGCGATTCGGCGATATCCGGATGACCCTCGGGCAGTGCCCGGGTTCGCAGCTCGAGGGCCCTACGATGCTCCCCTTCGGCCCCTTCATAGTCCTTCTTGCTCCACAGCAGGTTGCCCAGACTGTTGTGGGCGACGGCGATCAGGAGCGGGTCGGGGTCCCGCTCGTTCTGGCGGGCGGCGAGGGCCCGCTTTGAGAAGTCCTCGGCTTCGTCGAGCCGGTCCATGCGGCGGTAGATGACGGCGAGTTGATTGAGGCTCTCGGCGATGGCCGGATCGTCCGACGCCAACTCGGTGAGCCTCAGCTCGAGGACCCGGCTCGAAAGCTCCTCGGCACGATCGAAGAGGCCGAGCTCGTCGTAGATGTCGGCGATCGTGTGGAGGAAGCGGGCGCGAGCCAGGGGTTGGTCCTCGAGGTCGTCCTGCAGATTGTCGGCAGCGCGGTCGAGCAGTTCCCGGGCCGAGACCTCGCCGCTCGCGCTCTCCGGGTCGGCGAGGCGGAAGACACTGAGCAGAAAGTCGGATACCTGGCGGGCCTCCGCGGCGGCCTGGCGGGCATTCTCGGCCTCGACCCCACGCGCGATGAGGCCCGCGACCAGAATCACGATGATGCTGCCGACCGCCACGACCGTCGCTTTGCGGCGCAGCAGATAGCGGCCGAGGATATACAGGCTCTCGCCCGGTCGCGCCTCGACGGGTCGGTGGGTCAGATGACGCCCGAGATCGGCTGCCAGCTCCCCGGCCGAGCCGTAGCGCTGCTCCCGATCGCGAGCGATGGCCTTGACGACGATCGCGTCGAGATCGCCTCGCAGGCTCGATCTCAGTCCTCCCGGAGTCGTCCTGCGGCTCTCGGCGACCTGGGTCAGCAGGTCCGACTCGAGCTGGGCCAACCGATCGCTCGGGGCTCGCCTGGCCTCCTCGAGGATCTGCCGCAGCAGGACCGCCAGGGGCACCCCCAAGGCGTCGAATGGGAGGACTCCCGCCAGCAACTCGTAGAGCATGACGCCGAGAGAAAAGACGTCACTGCGAGTGTCGAGATCACGTCGCTTGGCGCTGTCGAAGGCTTCGGGGCTCATGTAGGCCGGAGACCCGATGAGGCCGTCCTGGGTGATGTCGGTGACCTCGGCAAGCGGGACGTCGAGAGCCCTCGCGATGCCGAAATCGATGACCTTCGCCACCGCCTTGCCGTCGACCTCGGTGACGAGGATGTTCGAGGGCTTGAGGTCTCGGTGAAGGACCCCCTTTTCGTGCGCGTGGCCGACACCGGAACAGACTCCGAGGAAGATCTCGAGCCTCTCCGCGAGCGTCAATCGCCGATCATCACACCAACGGTTGAGGGTCGCGCCCTCGACCAGTTCCATGGCGACGTAGGGATGGCCGTCCTCGGTCTCGCCCGAGTCGTACATCGCCGCGATGTTCGGATGTGAGAGGCGGGCCAGTGCCTGGCACTCAGCTCGGAAGCGGAGGCGCTGGCGGCGGCTGTGTGCCGCGTCCACCACCTTGAGGGCCACTCGCCGGCGGACAGGCTCCTCCTGCTCGGCGACGAACACCCGTCCCATTCCCCCCTCTCCCAGGCTCTCGAGGATCCGATAGCGGCCGATTAGGTCGGGTAGCTCGGCTCGTCCTTCGCCGTCCGCCGGCAGGAAGGACTCCGCTGCGGGAGTCTCGAGGAATCCCGCCGGCAGGGAGGCCTCCATCGCCAGGAGCGATTCGACCTCACGCCGCAACGCTCGATCGTCGGCACACGCCTGGTCGACGAACTCGGTTCGCGCCTGTCCTTCCAGATCGAGAGCTTCGACGAGAACCTTCGAGACCTGCTCGGAGGTGGGCTCGCCGTCCGCCCCGACCGGGGACCCCTCGCTCATGGGCTCATCTCCCGGTACAGCCACAGTCGTGCGGCCTTCCAGTCGCGAGCGACGGTCATTCGGGAGACGCCCAGCACCTTGCTGACTTCCGGTTCGGTCAACCCGCCGAAGTAGCGCAGTTCCACAACCTGGGCCTGACGCCCGTCATAGTCTGCGAGACGGACCAGCGCTTGATCCAGAGCCAGAATGTCGACGTGCTTCTCGGGCACCGAGACTCCGGAGTCCTCGATTGCGACCAGGGCACCCGGAGGAATGCGTTTGTCCGCCTTCTTGCGCCTCGCGTGATCGACGAGGATGCGACGCATCGCGATCGCGGCGGAGCGTAGGAAGTGGGACTTATCGGTCCAGTCGAGTTCCTGGCGTCGGAAGAGGCGCAAGTAGGCCTCGTGAACGAGGTCGGTGGCTTTGAGGGTATGTCCTGCGCGCTCGTTGCCGAGGAGGTGCCCGGCGATACGCTTCATCTCGCGATAGACGAGGGGAACGAGTTGTTCCCCGGCCTTCTCGTCGCCGTCTCGCAGGTCGCCGAGAAGCCGCGTGACCTCGCCGGTTACGGCTGGATCTATGGGCTCGGTAGACATTATCGATGTCCTTTGGAGTCTCTGAAACGGCGCCAAAGATATCACGAGGCGAATAACTCCCCGGGGCGCGCAGCCGTGACACGCTCGACAACGGAGTGCTACGCTGCCGCAACCTAAATCCTGTCTATAAATCGATTTTGAGGGAATCGAGGTTCGAGGGGGGCGGTCAAGTGGAGAAACGTCGGGCTGAACTCAAGCACCTCGCCGCTCAACACTTCGCGGCGAAGCTCGGAGACGAGTCCAGTGAATTGATCCCAGGCCTGAGCGCCGGCAGCGGGACCGGTTTTCACCGTTGGCTCACGGACTACCTGACCCACGAGTTCGGAGTCGCCCTCGCTTTCGTCGGGCGGGTCGCTGGAGAAGATCTCGATCGGATCCAGACTCTGGCCGTCTCGACACCCGAGGGCGCGGCGAGCACCTTCGAGTACAGCCTTCTCGGGTCGCCCTGCGCCAACGTGATCTCCGAGAACACCTGTCGCTACCACAGCGCTGTGGCCGAGAGGTTCCCCGAGGACAAGCAGCTGGGCATTCGGGGCATCGAGAGCTACGTCGGCACGCCGCTGCTCGACCAGGACGAGAGGCCCCTCGGCCTCATTGCCGTCCTCGACGACAAGCCAATGGAGGACGCGCGCGCGGATCTTCTGGCCGGAACGCTGGAGTTCTTCCGGGAGCGCGCGGCCGAGCAGCTGCGACATCAACGGAGTGTGCGCGAGTTGCGATTGATCGCCGAGGGGACTCGGCAGGCCGGCAGTACGGACATCCTCCAGTCCCTCACCGAGACGCTGGCGCGAGCCCTACGGGTGAAGATCGCGTTCATCGCGCGGTACGTCGACGAGGACCACTCCCTCCTGCGGACCCTGGCGATGGTGCAGGACGGTGTCGTCGTGGACAACATCGAGTACCCAAAGCGAGGAACGCCCTGCGAGCACGTCTACGACGACAGTTTCTGCTTCGTGCCCAAGGGGGTCATCGCGGCCTATCCTCAGGACGACATCCTCGTCGACGTCGGTGCCGAGGCCTACCTCGGTGTCGGCTTCTACGATGCCGACAAGAAATCTCTGGGCCACGTGGGATTGATCCACGACCGCCCGCTGCACGAGTCGATTCGCCACAACGTCCTGTTCGAGGTCTTTGCCGCTCGCGTCGGGGCGGAGCTCGAGCGGCTCGATTCGGAGCAGCGCCGTCTCGAGACGCTGCGCAACCTGCAGCACACCCAGCGCATGGAGGGCCTGGGAGTTCTGGCGGGCGGGATCGCGCACGACTTCAACAATCTCCTCGTTTCGATGCTGGGCAACGCCGAACTCGCCCTGCTTGAAGACGAACTCTCCTCCGAAACGGAGACCCACCTGAAGGGGGTCATCGATGCCGCGAGCAGTGCTGCTGAGCTCTGTCGGCAGATGTTGGCGTATGCGGGGCGCGGCAGGATCGACTCTCGACCTCTCGATCTGAATGCCCTCATCGAAGGCCTGGCCAACCTCCTCAAGGTGACGGTGTCGAAGAAGTGTCGGCTCGAGCTGAGGCTCCATGCGGAGCCCGTTGTCGTCTCGGGCGATCTGGCGAAACTCCAGCAGGTGGTGATGAACCTCCTGACCAACGCTTCCGAGGCGATTGGCGACACGACGGGCAACATCACGCTGGAGACCGGAGTTAGCGAGTTCACGAGCGCGGAGCTTGACGAGACCGTCGTCGATCGGCGGCTGGAGGCCGGTCGCTACTGCTTCGCCAGGGTCACCGATGACGGCAGCGGCATGGACGAGGAGACTCTGGCGCACATTTTCGATCCGTTCTTCACGACCAAGTTCTCGGGACGCGGACTGGGACTCGCCGCCCTGCTGGGTATCGTTCGCGGGCACGAGGGTGGGGTGCTGGTGGACAGCGTCGAGGGACGGGGGACCGTCTTCACTGTGGTCCTGCCGCCGGTCGAGCTGGTTGCCGAGACCCTCCGGGAGGTCGCCTCTCCCTCGCCGGAGGGCGATGGCTCGGGCACCGTCCTCGTCGTCGACGATGATGCCGGGGCTCTGCGGATCGCCACCAAGATGTTGGGCCTCGAGGGCTTCGAGACTCTGGAAGCTAGAGACGGCAAAGAAGCTGTCGAGATGTTCGCCCGTCACGCGGATGAAGTGGATTGCGTCCTCCTGGATCTGAGCATGCCGGAGATGGACGGCGCCGAAGTCTTCCGCGAGCTGAGGAAGAGGGACCCATCCGTGCGAGTCATCCTCTCCAGCGGCTATCCCGAGCAGGATGTGGCCACCCGTTTCGGCGCCGGCGACCTGGCGGCCGTCGTGTCCAAGCCCTACCGCAGAACCACCTTGCTGAGTGCGGTGCGGCGCGTGATGGACGTCACGGCTTCCTTCGGTTGATCCGGTGGACAACCGGCGGCTCGCCGCGACCTTCGACAAGATTGCCGACCTGCTCTCCGGGCGCCGGGCGGCTCCCCACCGGATTCGCTCGTACCGAAACCTGGCACGCACGCTGCGTGAGGCTCCGGATGACGTGAGCAAGCTCCTCGCCCAGGGTGCGGACCCGACCGTCCTACCGGGCGTGGGCGAGACCCTGGGCGCTCAGATCCGCGAACTGGCCACGACGGGAACCCTAGCCCTGCTCCAGGAGTTGGCCGGCGACGATCTGGAAGCGGTCGAAGCGCAGATCGCCGGGTCGGGCCAGGACGTCGAGCACGTCCTCCTGTCGGTCGCTCTCCGGCTCCAGGGCCGGCTGCTACAACATCTGGAGGGCGCAGAGGGCCTGACGCGAATCGAGCCGGCGGGCGACGCGCGACGTTACAGGGAGACCGTCCGCTCGCTGATCTTCGTTGCCGTGAGTTCGCGCCCTTCGGCGATTCTGGACCGGTTGGCCGACTATCCGGGAGTTCTTGTGGCGGCTCGAACCCGGACACTGATGCGCGCGAGCCTGAGAGAAGGGCTGACGGTCGAACTGAGGTTGGTCGAGGCTTCGGATTTCGGGGTGGCACTCGTCCAGTACACCGGCAGTACCGCGCATGCGGCGGGGTTGATGGAGCGGATCGGATCCCTCGCGGGGGCAGAATCCGACGCCCCCGGTGACGCGAGCGAGACGTCGGTGTACCGACGGCTCGGCCTGCCGTCGATTGCCCCCGAGCTGCGTGAGGGGAGAGGCGAGATCGAGGCCGCCGAGAACGGGACGCTGCCGCGACTCCTGGAACCGGGCGACATCCGCGGCGACCTGCAAATGCATTCGACCTGGTCGGACGGGCGCAACACCATCGAGGAGATGGTCGCGGCCTGCGAGGCGCTCGGTTACGAGTACATGGCCATCACCGACCACAGTCGGTCTCTCACCGTCGCCGGCGGCCTCGACGAGCGCCGGCTCAGGCTCCAGGCAGGCGAGATCGAGAGGGTCAGGCAGCGACACCCCGGGATCCGGATCCTTCATGGCGCAGAGGTCGAGATCCTCCCCGATGGAGCCCTCGACTTCCCGGACGAGGTTCTGGCTGGGCTCGACCTGGTCGTGGCGGCGGTTCACTCTCGCTTCGACCTGCCGGCTGCCGTGCAGACTCAGCGCATCCTGCGAGCGTTGGAGAATCCCCAGGTCGACGTCCTCGCTCACCCCACCGGTCGCAAGATCGACCGCCGGCGTCCCATGCGAATGGATCTCGACGAGGTCCTCGCCTGCGCGGCCGAGAACCACGTGGCCGTCGAGCTCAACGCTCTGCCTCGTCGACTTGACCTCAAGGACACGCAGGTGAGGCGAGCCTGTCAGCTGGGTGCGATGGTGGTGATCGATACCGACGCCCACAGCGTCGATGATCTGGCGAACATGGCGTTGGGCGTCGCTCAGGCCCGGCGAGGCTGGCTCGGGGCGAACGACCTGCTCAACGCACTGCCGCTGGGTGATCTTCTGCAGCGTCTCGGTCTCGAACCGACCGACACGACCCGAGGCGGGGGAGGCTAGCTCAGCGAGGAGGAGTCGGTTTCCGGCAGGGCTCTCTGAAGAAAGCGCCCGTCGCCGCGGTTGACGTCCAGAGTCCCGTCGGCGAACCGGACGCTGCCGCCGACAACGACGATGGAAGGGAGGCCCTTGACCTCGAACCCCTCGTAGAGACTTCGATCGGTCCGATGGTGATGGGTGGCGGCCGACAGGGTGCCGGAGGCTTCAGGGTCCCAGAGGACGAGGTCGGCGTCTGCGCCGAGGGTGATCGAGCCCTTGCGGGGATAGAGGCCGAAGAGCTTGGCCGGTCGGGTCGAGACGAGATCGACGAAGCGGTGCAGGTCGATCCGCCCCTTGCCAACTCCGTGGGTGTAGAGAAGAGACATCCGGTGCTCGATGCCGGCCCCGCCACCGGGGATCAGGCGGAAGTCCGCCTCGCCGAGGCGCTTCTGCTCCATAGTGAAAGGGCAGTGATCGCTGCCCACGGCGTCGAGAGTTCCGTCGCCCAGAGCTGCCCAGAGTTCGGCCTGGTGCTCCTTCGGCCTCAAGGGCGGCGCGATCACATAGGTAGCCCCTTCGAAGTCCGGCTTCTCGTAGGCCGATTCGTCGAGCAGCAGATACTGCGGACAGGTCTCGCCGTGTACCGGCCAACCCAGCCGGCGCGCGTCGGCGACGGCTCTGGCCGCCTCCCGGCAGGTGACGTGAACGACATAGAGCGAGGCGCCCGCGGTGCCGGCCAGCGTCGTCACCCTGCGGGTGGCTTCGCCTTCGAGCTGGGAGGGCCGCGAGAGGGCGTGGTACCTGGGCGCCGTCCTGCCCTCCGCGGCGTAGCGGTCGCGAAGGTGCTCGATCATCTCGCCGTGCTCGGCGTGGCTGAGGAGCATGGCGCCGTTGCGGTGGGCCGCGGCCATCGCCTCGACGATCACGTCGTCGTCGATCCCGACGGTCGCTTTGTAAGCGAGGTAGATCTTGAAGGAGGGCACCCCGGCGGCGACGCAGCGATCCATCATCGCCGCCGAGCTGTCGCCCCACCAGGTGATCGCCATGTGCAGGCCGTAGTCGCAGACCGCCGCTTCCGCCTCCCGCTGGCGGTCGGCAAGGGCGTCGAGAAAGTCCTGGCCCCGCTCCGGGTGGACGAAGTCGATGATGGTCGTCGTCCCCCCGGCAACTCCAGCCGCAGTCCCGCTCTCGAAGTCGTCGGCGGAAACGGTGCCGGCGACGGGCAGCTGCATGTGGACGTGGGGGTCGACACCTCCCGGCAGGACGTACAGTCCGGAGGCGTCGAGCGCCGTCTCTCCTGTCGAGGCCTCGAGGTCCTGGCCGAGCTCGACGATGCGGCCATCGCGACATCGGATGTCCCCGATAGTGCTCGCTTCTGCGGCGACGACGGTGCCGTTCTTGATCAGTAGGCCCATGACTCACGCGACGCTCGACAAAGGTGCGTGCCGCAAGCCTAGCAGGAGGGTCGCGCCGCATCCTTGCGGGGTCCCGGAGCCGGCTGTACGCTACCCGGGTCTTGGGTGCCCAACACAACGAAGTCGGCTTCGTGCTCAACGGCGAAGCCCGACGGACGAGCGTCGCTTCGGGCGAGAGTCTGCTCGACACCCTGCGCACGCGCTGCGACACCCTCTCCCCCAAAGACGGATGCCAGCCCCAGGGCCAGTGCGGGTGCTGCCTTGTCCTCGTCGACGGTGTGCCCAAGGTCTCCTGCGCGGTACCCGCAGAGAAGGTCGAGGGCAAGGAGATCCTGACTCTCGAGGGACTTCCCGAGGAGGCTCGACGACTGATTGCCCGGAGCTTCGTCACGGTTGCCGGCCTGCAGTGCGGATTCTGCATCCCGGGTATCGCCCTGCGCGCCTGGCATCTGCTGGAGCGCAATCCTGAGCCGACTCGAGATCAGATCGAGGTCGCTCTCACCGGGCACCTGTGTCGATGTACGGGCTACACGAAGATCGTCGATGCCGTCGAGCTGATGTCGCGAGCGCGACTCGACGGGGCCTTGCCAGAGCCGGAGACGGACGGCCGGGTGGGAAGCTCGCTGGCGCGCTACACAGGGGCTGAGCTCACCCTGGGGGACAGGCCTTATGTCGATGACCTCGAACGTCCCGGGATGCTGCACGGCGCGGTCGTGCTGTCGCCGCATGCACGAGCCCGGGTTCTGTCGATCGACACTTCGCGGGCCGAGGGCTACCCCGGCGTCGTCGCCGTCGCCACCGCTGCGGATGTTCCGGGCAATCGTTGGTACGGCCTGCTCTACGACGATTGGCCGGGTTTCGTCGCCGTCGGTGAAGAGGCTCGGTGTGTGGGGGACTTCCTGGCGGCCGTTGCGGCCGACGACGAGCGGACGGCGCGCGAGGCGGTGGCTCTGGTCGAGGTCGAGTACGAAATCCTCGAGCCGCAGCTCGATCCCGCCACTGCCGCCGCCGAGCACGCCGCGGCAGTCAACCCTCGCCACGACAACGTGTTGTCACGGACCGTGGTGGAGCGCGGGGATGTCGAGGCCGCGCTGGCGGCGAGTGCGCACGTCGTCAGTGGGACCTGGGAGACACAGAGGATCGAGCATCTCTACCTCGAGCCAGAGGCAGCGCTCGTCGAGCCCCTCCCGGACGGGCGGTTGCGTCTCTACAGCCAGGGCCAGGGCGTCTTCGACGACCGGCGGCAGGTCGCCGGCTTCCTCGGGGTCGAGGAGGACGAGCTCGAAGTCGAGCTGGTCCCAAACGGCGGTGCCTTCGGCGGCAAGGAGGACATGTCGATCCAGGCGCAGACCGCGCTTCTGGCGAGGATGACCGGTCGGCCGGTCCGCCTGACGCTCAACCGGGAAGAGTCGATTCGCATCCACCCGAAGCGACATCCGATCGTCATGGACTACACGGTCGGATGCGACGACGAGGGCCATCTGACAGCGGTCCGCGCCCGGATGATGGGCGATACCGGGGCCTATGCTTCGGTGGGCTCGAAAGTGCTCGAACGAGCGGCCGGCCACGCCTGCGGGCCCTACAAGGTGGCCAATGTCGACGTCATCGCCGAAGCCGTCATGACGAACAACCCGCCCTGCGGAGCGATGCGCGGCTTTGGCGCCAACCAGGCGCATTTCGCGATCGAGGGGGCGGTCGACCTGCTGGCGGAGAAGGTCGGTCTCGACGGCTGGGAGATCCGTTGGCGCAACGCCGTCGATGTCGGCGACACCTTCGCAACCGGGCAGGTCTTCGAGAAGTCGGTGGGCCTGAAGAAGACGCTTGAAGCCGTACGCGAAGGGTATTACGCGGCCCTCGAATCCGGGCGTGCGGTCGGCATCGCTTGCGGCTTGAAGAACAGCGGGATCGGCAACGGCGCCCTCGAGTGGGGCAAGGCTCGACTGGTGGTGGAGCCGGGCGGCAGGGTCTCGCTCTACAACGGCTACACCGAGATGGGACAGGGCCTGCTGACGATCCTCGTCCAGTGCGCAGTCGAGGTGACCGGGCTGGCGGCCGAGATCTTCGACGTCCGTGTGGACTCGACCTTCGAGCTCGGATGTGGCCAGACCACAGGTTCGCGAGCGACGCTGCTCGGCGGTCGGGCGGTGATCGAGGCGGCGGAGAAGCTCAAGGCCGATCTCGAAGAGGGTCATGGCCTCGCCGACCTGGCGGGCAGGGTCTACGCCGGCGATGTCCTCATCGACGATACGACGGCGCCCGGCCAGGCGACCGACAAGATCAAGACCCACACGGCCTTCGGCTTCGCGACCCAAGTCTGCCTCCTGGCTGAGGACGGCTCGATCGAGCGCGTCCTCGCCGCCCACGATGTCGGCCGCGCGATCAACCCGGCTCTGTGCGAGGGGCAGATCGAGGGCTCGGTGCACATGGGACTCGGCTACGCCCTGACCGAGGAGTTGCCCTGCCCCGGCGGCATGCCGGCGACCTTCAAGCTGCGCGAGATCGGTGTGATCCGCGCCCGCGAGATGCCGGATGTCGAGGTGATGCTGGTCGAGGAACATGAGTCCGAAGGGCCGTTCGGGGCCAAGGGCGTCGGAGAGATCGGTCTGGTGCCGACAGCGGCAGCGGTCGCGGGCGCACTCGCCGCTCATGACGGCAGGCGTCGCTTCACCTTGCCGATGAAGGACTCGGCCGCGGCCCGGGCGATGAAGGTCGGGCGCATACGGAGCTTGGGTCAGTAGTGATGGAAGCTCGATCTCTGGGACCCGACAGCTCCGGCACCCTGCTGCTGGCCGAGGGGGACAGGGTGAGCTACTACGGTCCGCCGATCCCCGGCGCCCCGGGCGGCGCCTCGGACCCCGAGGCCTTCGTGATCCGGCCCGGGCGGGTCAACGCGCACACCCACATCTACAGCGGCCTCGCGCCACTGGGCATGCCGCCACCCGAGCCGCCGCCGACGAACTTCCTCGAGATCCTCGAGCGCGTCTGGTGGCGCCTCGATCGAGCCCTGGACGCGGAGTCTCTGCGGGCGTCGGCGCGCCTCTACGTGGCGGAGGCGCTGCTGGCGGGGACGACGACGCTGATCGACCATCACGAGTCGCCGAACTTCATCGAGGGCTCACTCGACATTCTCGCCGACGCCTGCGAAGAGCTGGGCGTCCGCGCGATTCTCGGCTTCGGCGCGACCGAGCGCAACGGGGGACTGGAGGAGGCCCGCCGAGGGCTCGCCGAATGCCGTCGTTTCATTCGTGAGAACGATCGACCCAGAGTCCGCGGCATCGTCGCGCTCCACGCTTCCTTCACGGTCTCGGACGAGACGCTGGAAGAGGCGAGTGACCTGTGCCGCGAGCTCGGCACGGTGATGCACGTCCACGTCGCCGAGGACGAGGCCGACATGGAGGACGCCCGTAGCCGTGGCTATGTCGGACCGTTGCAGCGGCTGCTGGCCTTCGAGGTCCTGCCGGAGGGCTCCATCCTCGCCCATGGTGTGCACTGCACGCCCGACGAGGTCCACCTCGCGAGCGCCCGAGGGCTCTGGTTCGTGCAGAATCCGCGGTCGAACCGTGGCAATGGCGTCGGTTACGCCAGACACCTGGGTGCCAGCGGTCGGGTCGCGCTCGGTACCGACGGGTACCCGGCCCGGATGGACGAGGAAGTCCTGGCATTGTTCGAGGAAGCGAGGGCGAACGGCGACGACCGGACCGCTGTCGAGCCTCGGGTCGAAGGGGCTTACGAGCTGGTCGCCGAGCTCTTCGGCGTCGCCTTCGAGCCCCTGGCACCAGGGTCTATGGCCGATGTCGCGGCGGTTCACGGGGCGACGGTCGAAGAGGTGTGGGTCGGCGGCGAAGCCGTGGTCAGGGCGGGAGTGTTGGTCCATGGCGACATCGATGAGATCCGGGCGGAGGCGGCGACACAGGCCGAACGCCTGTGGGAGAGGATGCGCACTCTGACGTGAGCAAACTGGGCCTCGAGACAGAGATCATCGATCGCACCGTCTATGAGCGGACTGTGGCTCGGTTCAAGGATGGCTGCATTCGCCTGCCGAAGTTCTCAGAACTGGCGGAGCCCGACTCGATCGAAGCCTCGGTGGCGGAGCGGGTCGAGACCGTGGATCCCGATGCCGCGGACCCGCTCAACCTCTTTCGGGTGCATTGGTACAACGGACCCGGAGGCGGAAGAGTAGCGACGCCCGAGCATGTCGTCCTGCCGTCGTCGCTGACGGGGGTCGAGGCGCAGATCGTGGTCGTTCTCGCCGACCGTTTTCCGATGATCCATGCCCACAAGGTGCTGGCCACCTACGGTTGCCTGGCGCCGCGGCTGGTGACCGGACAGTTCGATCCGGGGAGCCAGAGAGCCGTCTGGCCCTCGACCGGAAACTACTGCCGCGGCGGAATCGCCGTGTCTCGCATCCTCGGCTGTCGAGGCGTTGCGGTGTTGCCGGAGGGCATGAGCCGCGAACGCTTCGAGTGGCTCGACCGCTGGGTGGAGGAGCCCAACGACATCGTTCGGACGGTCGGTACCGAGAGCAACGTCAAAGAGATCTACGACAAGTGCGCCGAACTCGATCGCGACCCGGACAATGTGATCTTCAATCAGTTCAGCGAGTTCGGTAACCGTCTCGCCCACTACTTCTGTACCGGGCGGGCGATGGAGAGCGTCTTCCGGCATCTCGAGCAGGCGAACCCGAAGTTGCGTTTGCGAGGCTTCACTTCAGCCACGGGGTCGGCCGGAACGCTGGCGGCGGGTGAGTACCTCAAGGCCGCCCGGGGCTCTCTGGTGATTGCGGTCGAGGCCCTCGAGTGTCCGACGCTGCTCTACAACGGCTTCGGCGAGCACAACATCCAGGGGATCGGCGACAAGCACGTACCGCTGATTCACAACGTCATGAACACCGACATCGTGACGGCGGTCTCGGACCGATCGACTGACTCGCTGCTCGTGCTCGCCAACACGGAGGCTGGGCGCCGACTACTCGTCGACCGTCAGGGCGTGCCCGCCGAGGTTGTGGCCCAGCTCGATCGCATGGGCCTCTCGAGCTTCTGCAACGTCGTCGCCGCGATCAAGGTCGCTCGCCGGTTGGGCCTCGGCGATGAGGACGTTCTGATGACCGTCGCCACCGACGGCAGCAAACTCTACGGCAGCGAACTCGAGAAGATCGTGGCACGAGACTGGTCGGGTGGCTTCGATAGAGCCGCCGCCGAAGAAGTCTTCGACCACCACCTCGCGGGAGTCACCGACGACCACCTTTTGGAGCTCAGCGAGCGCGATCGGGAGCGTATCTTCAATCTCGGCTACTTCACCTGGGTCGAGCAGCAGGGGGTGCCGATCGAGGACTTCGTCGCCCGCCGTCAACAGAGCTTCTGGGAGGGTCTGCATCCACTCGTCGAAGCCTGGGATCAGATGATCGAAGAGTTCAACCACGGCACGGGAGTGGACTGAGCTGGCCGGCCCGATCAGGCGGGTCTGCTCGGGGTGCGGGCACGAGGTGCCCGACACCGAGGTCTTCACGTTCAGTTGTCCGGCGGCGATTCACGGTGACGACACCGACCATGTCCTGCGCCGGGTCATAGAGACCGATGGCTTCCCATCGGCCGAGGTCCTGCGCGAGGAGTTCCTGGAACCCGAGCCGAACCCGTTCATCAGGTACCGGCGCCTTCTGAGGAGCTATCAGTACGCTCGCGCGGCCGATTGGAGACCCGAGGGCTGGGACCAGGTGGTCGAAATCCTCGATCGCTCCCTCAGAGCCATGGCGGGCCGGGGGCTCGTGGTGACGCCGTTCGAGCCCGATCCGGATCTGGCGCAGGCTCTTGGAGTCGAAGCGCTCTGGGTCAAGGACGAGACGGGCAACGTCGGGGGCTCTCACAAGGTGAGGCACTTGCTCGGGCTCATACTCTGGCTCGAAGTGGTGAGGCGATCGGGCAAGAGCGGCGAGCCCGAACTGCTGGCGATCGCCAGTTGCGGCAACGCGGCGCTGGCCGCCGGGATCGTTGCCGGCGTCGCCGGCCGCGACCTCCAGGTTTTCGTGCCGCCTGACGCGAACGAAGCGATCGTCGAGGAGTTGGAGCGTTTGGGGGCCGGGGTCAGCATCTGCGGTCGTCAGTCCGGAGTGCCGGGGGACCCCTGCATGCACAGGTTCCGCAAGGCGGTCGAAGCCGGAGCCCTCGCTTTCAGCTGCCAGGGCCCGGAGAATTCCGAGGTCATCGAAGGGGGGCAGACTCTCGCCTACGAGATGATCTCGACCCTGCTCGAGCGCGAGGCCCGACTTGATCGGGTTCTCATTCAGGTGGGCGGTGGAGCGCTGGCGGCCGCGGTGATGGGGGGCTTCGAGGAGGCTCATGTCCTCGGCCTGATCGATCGGGTTCCCAGATTCCACACCGTGCAGACCATGGGCGCGAGCCCCCTGGCGCGAGCCTGGGAGCGCGTGGCCGACCGCCTCGTGGCGGACATGGCGGGCGGCGGAGAGCCACCAGTCGAGGCCGGGGAGAGGGCGGCCTGGATCGCCGCCAACGCGTCGGAAACCGAGATCGCGCGAGCGCTGAACATGGCCGCGACGCACCGCTCCGAGTTCATGTGGCCGTGGGAAGACGAACCCAAGAGCGTCGCCGACGCAATTCTCGACGACGAGACTTACGACTGGTTGGTGCCGGTCGGAAGCATGCTGAGAACGGGCGGCTACCCGCTGACGGTGTCGGAGGAGAGCCTACTCGAGGCTCACCGTCTCGCCGGCGAGCACACCCTGATCCCCGTCGATGTGACCGGGTCTGCGGGGCTGGCGGGCTGTCTCGGTCTCGTCGAGGCCGGAGAGCTGTCGGCGAGCGAGTCCGTGGCGGTTCTCTTCACCGGCATCGAGCGCGGCGGCGACTCCTAGTCGGTGCCCCTGCGATAGACGCTCGGGAACCGAGCGTAGAAGGCCATCACCGGGGCCAGCTCCCGTGTGTCGACGCACTCGCCGATCTTGTGCGTGTTGTGCTCGATGCCGGGCCCGAGCCCGAACATAGCGGGATAGATGAAGCGGCCGGAAGGGACCCACCGCTTGGACTCCGGGACGTCGATGGCGCCGGCTTCGACTGGAACGCCGACTCCGTCGGTGGAGAAGACCCAGCGCGAGACGCGCGGCGCGCTGCGCAAGGCGCCGCCAGAAGCCTCCTCTCCCTCGACCTGAGGGGAGACGACCCGTCGGTAGGCGTCGACCGCCGACTCGATAGCCGGGTGCTCCTCGGGAGTGACCCAGCCCGGATAGATCTGGTCGTTGCCAGGGACGTATCCGCGCCAAGTCGGCTGATCGTAGACCGGGCAGCGGACATCGACGGTGAGGCCGGCATCACGAGCCGCGGCGACGGCGGCCAGTCCGTCGATGGCGGCGAGAGCCTCGTGCGGGTCTTCACCCGCGGTCAAACGGCGATCGAAGCGGAAGGTGAACCGCTCGGGAACGGCGCAGTCGCTCGGAGTCTCGAGGGTGGCCATGCTGGCCGTTCGTGATCCCGGACCGAGGAAGGAATCGTCGGCGAACCCTTCCCCTCGGGCGTACTGCTCGGTCGCCTCGGTGAGAATAGCGCCACCAAATTCGAGAGGGTTGCGCCCCTCCCAGGGCATCGAGCCGTGGCAGCTCTTGCCGGTGACTTCGACTTCGATCTGCATCCGGCCACGTTGGCCGCGGTAGATGCCCAGGGCGCCGCCCTGGGCGCAGCCGGTGCCTTCGGTGAGGATGACGACATCAGGGATGCGAGCGGCTTCGGCTCCCGGCAGCTCCTTGCCGATGAAGAACATCGGTCCACCACCATCGTTGTCCTCTTCCGCCACGGTGGCGTAGCAGCGGACGATGACGCCGCGCAGCGAACCCTGAGCGCGCGTTCGAAGGAGAATTCGTGAGGCGAGTATCTGGCAGACGACGCCGCCCAGCTGATCGGCCGAACCGCGGCCCCAGAGGAGGTGTTCCCACTCGTCGTCGGGGGGTAGGTAACCGAGCTCTCGGCGCAGGAACTCGCGGTCGATGCTGGACGCATCTTCCAGTCCCAGGTAGGCATCGACACCACCTCCGATGGCCTCGATCCAGCGGTGACGGAGAGCCTGCACCGTATCGGTGTGGCCGTCGAAGAGAACAACGGTCTTCTCGTCGTCGGCAATGCCGTCGTCCGGGTCACTGACGGACCAGCAGAGGTTTCCGAAGTCGTCGAAGTCCACGTCCGACGAGCTGTCGACCGCTCCCAGCTCCACGATCCGACGCTTCAGATACTCAAGGCGCGGGCCCTCGTGGTTGGAGAGGCCGCACAGAGGGTCGGCCCCCTCTCCCGAAGATCGATCCACGAAGTCGGCAGGTATGCGAATCGCCTCGGCGAGCAGCTCGATGGCCAAGGGAAGAGAGGCCCGAGCCTCCTGCAGGATCGTCTGGTCGAGCTGTTGTCCATCGAGACTCATGCTTCCCCCCGGCTCTCTCGGTCAGAGAGTGTTGACGTAGTTGACCTGCGGCGTGTCGAGCAGGGCGGTGCGCAGGTACTCCATGATCTGACAGTACGTCAGATCCACCTCGTCCGGGCCCTCACCCTCGAGCGACTCTGCGGGTGACTCGGGATCGAACCGCAGCTCGAAGCCCTCGCCCGAGTAGACAGCCGAGCCAGGCCGTAGTTCCAGCCGGGACTCGCGGCCGTCGAAGCGGCCGAGCACGAGGTCGTGATCCGTGTGGCGCCTGACGAAGAAGCCATCGAGGTCGGTGGCTTCGCGCCACTCCCGTTCGACCCCGAAGAACCGCGGCTTCATGACGTAGGGGCCGCCGTCCTCCGGACAGAAGATGTCGCAGTTGCCGCAGTCGTTGCAGAAGTCGACGAAGTTGCCGATCTGATGCTTGCGGGTGAGTTCGAGATCGCGCTCGTGGTGCCAGCGCCATCGCGCGCCGTCGCGGACGGCCTTCACCAGCGGGATCTGCCGCTGGTCGCTACCGAAGGTGAAGTTGGCGTCGTTGGGGCAGACCGGCACGCAGATATCGCAGGTCACGCAGTCGAAGAGCTCGAGTTGGCTACCGATCTTCACCGGAGGCTTGTCGTTGTGGTCGCGGGCGTAGCGAGGGTTGCGGGTCGCGCTCTCGGTGTAGTGCGCGGTGTTGAGGAGCTTCGTCGCCGAGACCCAGGCCGCGTAGGGCCCTTCGCCGGCCGCCGAGCGCAGATCACTCCCGCCGTCGAGGGCCTCGAGGCAGCGCGTTCGAAGGGCCTCGTCGGCAAGAGCCTCGCTCTTGTCGAGCGCGGCGGCCGCCTGCCCGTAGGCCCGAAGGACGAAGTCGTCGACAGTGTCGGCTCCGGCCGATTCCATCCGTGCCCGCAAACTCGAGTGGTAACTCTGGAGGCGTCCATAGCCACCCTTGCGCAAGAGGTCGGTGCAGACGGTGATCGGCACCAGCCCGATGGCGACGGCGTCCGGGTAGTTCTCTCGGTCGATTCCGGCCGAGAAGGAGATCGGAAAGCGGTCACCGAAGGTCCGGCGAAAGCGGTCCACCAGATTGACCGCGAGTACATGCAGCGGCTGGCCCGAGAGATAGACCTCGTCCTCGCCGGGAGCGAGGAATCCTCGGGTGTTGCGGACGATCAGCGTGTTGCTGAACTTGGCACCCATCCCGACGCCGTGCGCCTCGGCGGTATCGCCCAGCCGGCCCATGAGATCGACGGCTTGCTGCCAGGTCGTGTCCCGTTCGAAGGCGCTGTCCGGCACCTCCATGTCGCGGTATCCCAGGACGTCGTAGAGGAGGCGATGCGCTTCCTCCCGGCCGAGGAGCATGGGGTTGAACTTGACGATGGAGTTCAGGCCCAGCTCCCGGATCAGAAAGTCGATGATGCCCTCGATCTCGCCCGGTGGACAGCCGTGGAAAGTCGAGAGCGTCAGAGTGTCAGAGAGTCGAGTCGGGTAGTCGAGATCCCGCGCCCAGGAGGCCTCGTCGGGGATCTCGGCCCGGAGACGCTCGATAATGGCGCTGCAATCGAGCATTCCGTGGATGAACTCGAGCACGCGATCGCTGCGGATGCCGGCCAGGTCGTAGCCGACGCTCATGTCGTAGACCACGTCGCCGAAGCCCTGGGCGGGAGCGACGAGCGAGTGCTTCAGCATCTCGATCAGCATGGCGCCCTTGACGTACTCGTCGAGCGACTGTTCGAGGGTCAGTTCCTGCGACCATTCGGCGTTCAGCCCCACGGTATGGACGTCGATACAGGGCCTGGGGATGTCCAAGTCATCGATAATCTGGACCGTCTTGAGCTCCATCACCCGGCATCCGCCGAGCCACGAGAGCACCAGATTCTGCGCCATCTGGGTCTGCGGTCCCGCGGCCGGCCCGAGCGGACTCGACGCGCGATGGCCGTGGAATCGGACACTGGTGTCGAGGTCGGCGTCGCCGGTCACGAAGCGCCGCGCGGGGAGATCGAAGATCGCCTGACCCTGCTCCAGCTCACGCAGCATCCGCCGGATGAGTGCGCTGAAGGGATAGGGGGTCAGGTCTGCCATGGGTATCGCCGGCTCGGCATGGAGGATAGTACCCGCTCAACGCGGCTCCGGCGCTTGTTGTCGCATCGCCTGCCTTGCCTTATCCTGTTTTGACTCTGGGGTCTCCGCATGCTCGGAAGTCTCCGCAGAAGGGGGAGTCTTGATGACCGATCGGATCGACCGCTGCCTGGAATCGCTGCGCGGGCTCTCGCCCGCCATGCACGGGGGCGATTTCCTGCTCACCTGGGAGAAATCGAACGACGACATCCGGGCGACTCTGCTGGTGGCGCAGATCCTCGACGAGCTGCATCGCACGAAGCGGGGATACCGCATCTTCGACAGCGGCCTCGCCATCTCGATCTTCCGCGATCAGTCGACCCGGACGCGCTTCAGCTTCGCTTCGGCCTGCAACGCTCTGGGCCTTGCGGTCGAGGCGCTCGACGAGGAGACGTCACAGATCGCCCACGGCGAGACGGTGCGCGAAACGGCCAACATGATCTCGTTCATGGCCGAGGTGATCGGCATCCGGGATGACATGTACCTGGGAGAGGGTGATCGCTACCAGAGAGAGGTCCGTGACGCCGTCCGTCTCGGCTTCGATCAGGGTCTGCTCCACCAGCAGCCCACTCTGGTCAACCTGCAGTCGGATCTGGACCACCCGACCCAGTCGATGGCCGACCTGGCGAAGCTGGCGGACCACTTCGGAGGGCTCGACAACCTGCGCGGTCGCAAGATCGCGATGACCTGGGCCTACTCACCGAGCTACGGCAAGCCCTTGTCGGTGCCGCAGGGCGTCATCGCCCTGATGTCCCGTTTCGGAATGGACGTCAGTCTGGGCTATCCGGAAGGCTACGAGTTGCTGCCGGAGATCGTCGATGTGGCCCGAGCCAACTCTGCAGCCAGCGGTGGGAGTTTCGAGATCGTCCACGACATGGACGCGGCGTTCGCCGATGCCGATGTGGTGTATCCCAAGTCCTGGGCCTCCTTTCAGGTGATGGAGCGGCGGCGCGACCTGTTGCACGCCGGCGACCGCAGTGGCCTCGAGTCCCTCGAGACCCAGTGTCTAACGGAGAACGCGCGCTACCTCGACTGGGAATGTACCGAAGAGCGGATGGCGCTGACCCGCGACGGCAAGGCGCTCTACCAGCATTGCCTTCCCGCCGACATCACTGGCGTGAGCTGCGAACAGGGCGAGGTGGCCGAGTCGGTCTTCGAACGCTACATCCCCGACACCTACCACCAGGCGAGCTTCAAACCCCCCGTGATCGCCGCGATGATCCTCCTGGCGAAGACCAGGGATCCGCTCGCGACTCTGAAGAGCTTTCTGTAGCGACCTCGACTTTGCCAGCTTTGGAGGATGACTCCTCTTGGAGCCACCCGGGCTGGGGCCACCCTTCGGCGCCTTTGAGCGGGCTTGTGTCGGTGTGTGAGGCGTAGCCAGCTTGGCTCCGCCTGGTACAACGCCCTCCCCCCTCCCACAACAGAGTCTGCGCCGAGCTGGCTACGCCTCACACACCTGGGTAGTTGGTGCCCTTAGCGGTGGGTGTTGGTTCTCGGTCGCCACCCTTGGGAGCAAGGGCCGAAGGCGTCGGTTGGCGGAGGCCAACCGCAGCTATCAGCTCGTCGGCTCATCGTCAGCCACCCGGGCTCCGAGGCTCTCGGCGTAGTGATCCACCAGAAACCGGGTGAACGGCACATCGCCGATATAGCGGCCCAGGTGGGTCGTATCGCTGAACATGTCGTTGGAGACCGCGTCGATGACCTGGAAGTCTCGAACCGTCACCCCGGTCTCGTCGCGAATGCGCTGGACGACGCCGTCGAGGCGGGCCTGGACTTCAGGCGTGTAGACGATCCACTCGGTGTTGCGCGGCAGCAGGACGACTTCGACATGCTCCGAGATCTGCTGGAACTCGCCGACCAGCCTGATGAACGCGGCAACGAGTTCCTCCTCGAAGTCGAGGTTCGAGACATCGGCGCTGTACTGGCGCCATAGTTTGTCGTCGGTCATGTGCTTGTCGGTGGTCAGCGCGGCGTAGTAGTCCTCGAAGATCTGCAGTGTCTCCTCCGAGCGCTCGCTGGGGATCGTTCCAGCCCCCTGCCAGCCCCAGTTCCAGGCCGCCGGCTCATAGTCCGGGTACTCCTCGTCGAACTTCTCGCCCATCCGCTCGCCCAGTGCCTCCAGGCGCTCCTGATTGGCCTCGTCTTCCGGCAGGTCGCTCTCCGGAACGGGAGGCAAGAAGCCCATCTCGTCCCCGAAGTAGAAGGTCGCCATCTCCGCAGAGACATCGTCGCGCAAGTGATGGATATTGAGGATTCTGACTCCACGTGTCGGGTCTTCGAAGAGAATGTCGCGAAGTTCCTGGCGGCTGGCGAGCATGCCCACGTAGGCATCGATGGAACTGACGGCGCCTTCGTAGCGGGTCTTGGTCGTCTGGAACGGATTGAACTCGATGAGGGTGAGCTTGATCTCGCGATCCTCCGCTTCGAACGTCTCGCGGATTCTCCGCGCGAAGTAGTCCTGGAAGAGCGGATTCAGCCCGCCGAAGCCGAAGTTGAAGGCCTTCACTTCGGCGCCTCGCTCGGTCAGTTCCCGATCGAAGACACGGGCCGAGAAGCCCGCCTGCACCATCGAAGAGCCGTAGAAGATCACCAGGTCGTCCTCCTCGGCGATGATCTGTGGCAGCGCCGCACGTGCCTGAAGGACTCGGCCCAGAAAGGCCTCGCCGCTGGCGCCCAGCGCGGCTGCGTAAGCGCGCACCAGGCCGAGAGCGGCACCCATGCCGAGGACGGTCACCAGGAGAACCCTGGCGAAGATCGATCTAGAACTGGAAGTAGATGAATTCATTGCTGGGTTCTCCGATGATCAGGCAGAGCGCCTGTCCGATGATGAGAAAGAGCCAGAACAAAACGGGGCGGCTCCAACGAAGCCAGCTGGGGAGCTCAGCGGTCCAACCCCCGCGCAGCACGGCGCGATCCATGAGGTGCATCGCCGCGACGGTCACGAGGGTGAAGATCAGGACTCGACCCGCGATCCCCGAAGGCTCCGGCAGGGCAGCGCCAAGGCCATGCATGTCGCCGAGCATCGCCCAGCCGTCGCTCAGGCTCTGGGCGCGGAAGAGAACCCAGCCCAGAAGGACCAGGTAGAAGGTCACGGCCCACTTCGCGGTCTGGATCCACCAACGTGGGTTCTCATGGAAGAGGGCCAGGCCTTTCACTTTCGTCAGCGAGTGGGAGATCGAGATGATCAGGCCGTGGAAGGCTCCCCAGACGACGAATGTCCAGGCGGCGCCGTGCCAGAGGCCGCCGAGGAGCATGGTGATCATCACGTTGCGGAAGCGTCCGCCGTTCCGGCTCCCTCCCAGCGGGATGTAGAGATAGTCGCGCAGCCAGGTCGAGAGGGAGATGTGCCAGCGACGCCAGAAGTCGATTGGTGAGACCGCAAGGTAGGGGAGATTGAAGTTGAGCGGTATCTGGAAGCCGAGCAAGAGTGCCAGGCCGATCGCCATGTCGGTGTATCCGGCGAAGTCGCCGTAGATCTGGCCAGCGAACGCGAGAACGCCGGTCCAGGTCTCGAGCAGGCTCACCGGTTCGGTCGAATCGAAGGCCTTCGCGACCGGAATCGCCAGCAGGTCCGCTGCCGTCTTCTTGAGGACGCCTGTGGTGACCAGGAGGGCGCCGCGCTTGACGTTGGCCCAGGTCGGTACCGGTAGATCGTGCATCTGCGGCAGGATCTGGCGGGCGCGGAGGATGGGGCCGGCGACGAGCTGCGGGAAGAACGAGAGGGCGGCGGTGAACTCAGCCAGTCCCTTGCGCGGCTCCATGTCGCCCCGATAGACGTCGATCGTGTAGCTCAGGCTCTGGAAGGTGTAGAACGAGATGCCGACCGGTAGGACCCAGGCCAGGGTCGGCAAGTCGGCCGCCACGCCGAAGAGGCCCAGGAAGTCGCCCACGGACTCGAGCACGAAATCGGCATACTTGAAGAGCCCAAGAATACCCAGATTGATCCCGATGGACAGAGTCAGCCAGCGCTTGCGGGAGCCCGGGTCGGTCGATCGTCCGATCGCTTGCGCGATGAAGTAGTCCGCGACCGCGCTACCCACCAGGAGGGGTATGAACCGATAGTTCCACGCACCGTAGAAGACCAGGCTCGAAACGATGATGAAGTAGACCTTCGGTCGCCGCCGGCCGAGGACGAGGCCGTAGACGGAGAGGAAGACCAGGAAGAAGAGATAGAAGATCGGTGTGTTGAAGATCATGCTTCGTCCAGTAGACCTCCGACGGTCGCTTCGATGGCAGGCGTAGTGACGCCCAGGGTGAGTCGAGTCGTTGACTTACTTACGGGCTGGAGGCAGGCAGGGTTACACGCCGGCTCCACGACTTTGGATGCCGGAGGGCGACCGATGGTTGCGGGCGGCCGGTCCGGTGTCGCCGGATCGGCCCGTCGGTGGGCCGGGGAACTAGGAGATCAGGCTGGCTGCGCGGGTCAGGAGCCGCTCCGGAGCCGCCGCTGCCCACTCGTAGATCGCCAGACAGTCCTCGACGTGTCGACGCCATCCCTTTTCGGCGGGAAAGTGCTCCAGGGAGGGGATAGGCGTTGTGTCCGGGAGCATCCCAGCACTGGCCAAGACAGAGCCGTAGAGGTGTCGATGCTTGCCGCCGAGATTGTCCAGCTCCACCTCGGGGCAGGGCTGCCACTCGAGCATGGTGGGCGAGAAGGGGAGTCCGAGTTGGTCGAAGACTTGCGGAAAAATGTCCGCCGGCTGTGACCGAAAGTCGCCCGAGTCGACCAGTAGATGGGGCACGTCGTGATCCCGGCACCACTCGATCTGAGACTGCCAGAGCTCCCAGCCGGACTCGACCTGAGGGAAGAGAGGGTCGTCGCCCACCTGGACCTTGCGGGCCATCCGAGAGGCGATGTTGAGTCGCGGGTCACGCATCAGGAAGACGATGGGGCGGCTCGTCAGGGCTGCGAGCATGGGGAAGCGATCGCCGACCTGGTAGGGCATCTCCTTGATGACGAGAGCCCGAGCCTCGGCGCTCCCCTGGGTGGACTTCAGAGGTGCGAGGTCCAGAGGGGACTCCAGCTTGGCCGCCACTGCATCGACACCTTGACCCTCGTAGTAGGTGACTTCGAAGGGCTCGTGGCAGTAGTAGCGCACCGACGGCTGCTCCCAGAAGACCCGGGCAAAGGCGGTCGACGAGCAGCGGGGAGGCGAGACGACGACGAAGACCTCCGAGAAGCGGGCGCGTGCGGCGGCAAGTCGGGGCGGAAGGGTCAGCTCAGGCAAAGACATGGGTTCTCCGGTCGATCTGCAGGCGGATCGACTGGGTGTCGACCCTCAGTGACGCCTGACGGCGCCTTCCGAAACATCGACTCTTACAGGGGTGATCTCTAGAGAGAGGGACGCAACAGTTGAGTTCATTGTATCGGCGCGCCGATGATTGTCCACTCTCGAGAAGATCAGAGACAGTAAGCTAGAATGTCACTGTGACATTAGATCTCAGCGGCTTCCCGAACGGTGGGCCAAGGTCCCTGGCGGTATTTGACCTGATAGCGAAGGCGATCGAGACGGGAGATCTGGCTCCCGGGGAGCGTCTGCCATCCCAACGGTGGCTGGCTGAGCAGCTCGGTGTGGCCCTGGGCACCGTCACTCGTGCCTATCGCAAGGCCGGAGAACGGGGGCTGATCAGGGGAGAAGCGGGACGAGGTAGCTTCGTCACCTGGACGCGTCGGCGGCAATCCGATGAGAACTTCCCGCGGGCACCTTCCGACCACCTGATCGATCTGGCGAGAAACCGGCCGGTGGCTGTCCCGGAGGAAAAGGACATCTGGCAAGCCACATTCGAGTGGATGGCGAGAAACTCCGACCTCGCGGCCAGGTTGCGCGGTGGAGATCGGGCGCCCTCGAGCTCGCTCGCAGTGGCAGGGCGGCGCTGGCTGGCCAGGCTGGGTTGGGAGATGCCCGAAACGAGGATTGTCGGCTGTCACGGGGTTGGCGCTGCCCTCGACGCCGTCCTCGGAGTCGGGGGGCGTCCGGGACAAGGTCTCGCCATGGCGGCCTCGAGCCATCCGGCCGTGGTGCGCAGGGTGATGGAGCATGGCCTGACCCCGGTACCCCTGCGCGAAGATGCGGAAGGAGTTCTGCCGCAATCCCTCGAGGACGCGTGCTCTGAGTCGAAACCCGGTCTCGTGCTTCTGGAGCCGACGCTTGGCGATCCGACGACGAGACTGGCTTCGGGGTACCGGCGGGAGCAGCTGGCGACGGTGGCACGCGACCACGACTTGAGCGTCATCGAACTCGACGGAAACCTACACCTCCTCGACGAGCGTCTGCCGACAGTGTCGAGACTCGTCCCGGAGCGGGCATTCTTCATTGCCGACACTCGCTTCGCACTCTCAGCAAGTGTCCGGGTGGCGTTTGTCGCGTCACCGGAGAGTGTGCACGAGAGGATCGCTGCCGCCGCCGCTGCTCGGTCCGGGCTTGCCACCGCCCTGGCTGGAGAGGTCGTGGGGGGCTGGATCGACTCGGGGGTGGCGGACGATCTGACCTCAGCCCGGCGCCGCGAGCTGTCGGCCCGGCACGCGATCGTCCTGGGCGCCCTCGGCGACCGCGGTCTCCTGTCTCACCCGGCGGCGCATCAGGCCTGGCTGCACCTGCCACGAGGCCGGCGGTCAGAGCTATTCGTCTACCGTGCCGAGCAGGCGGGTGTCGCGATCACGGATGGTGCCTGGTTCCGCCTTCCAGGAACACAGGCCGGCGAAGCGGTCAGAATCTGCTACGGCAACGCCATCGACCGAGGTTCGTTGTCACGGGCCATGGAGCCGCTACGTCTTCTGCTCGAAGAGGACCGACGTTCCGGTCCTCCGCTCCTCTGAGGCTCCCGGATCAGCGCCAGTAGAATGCGGGTCACTGTGACACCCCCGTTCCGGCTGAGTTCTCCTGTCATGGCGGCCGCTCTCCTTGTGCTGTCGCTGCCGGCCGCCACGATCGCCCAGACTGTCGCCGACAGCATCTTTGTGGACGTGATCGAAGTCGACGTCTCGGTGCGCGATACCAGAGGGCGTCCGGTCCAGGGACTGGATCGGGGTGACTTCGTGGCCGAACTCGATGGCGACCCCCTGGAGATCCTCGACTTCGACGCGGTGAGGCACGCCGAGACCGGCGTCCAGGCGCCTCCGGCGCCGGGCTCCGTTGGAGTGATGCGGGTCGGCCGCCTGGCCATCTTCTTCGATGAGTCCGGGCTCGATGCCGGCGAGCGCTCGAATCTAGCGCGGCGTCTGAGTCGGTCGCTGGACCGGGACCTCGAGGCGCACGTCGAGGTCCTGATCGCGGGCCGTCAGGGCGACCGTCTCGAGATCTTCCAGGAGTTCACCCGCGATCGCGTCGCCCTCCGCGAGGCGATCGATGAGGCTGTCGCGAGAATCCCCCGCAGCAGCGTCGCCACCGACCTTCAGGAGATTCTCCGCGAGATCGAGAGAGCGGTCGCGGCGGTGGACGATGCACCCCGGGCCTCCGCTCCGGCCCGGGCCCGAGTCCTCGTCGCTAGGGCGAATGCCTATCTTGGAGAGTCGTCCCAACGGGTGGCGCGCAGCGTCGACGTCCTGAGCCGCCTGGTTCGACTGATGGGGGGTCTGCCCGGGCGCAAGGCGATCGTGTACGTCGGCGATGGCATGGCGCTGAACCCGGCCTACCTGCTCGACAACGCGCTGCGAGACGCCTTCAGTCGGTTCGAGCTCACGTCGGACACGCGCGGGGTCATCTCCGGGGGCGGTTCGGGCCTTGGCGCCATCGAGGGCATCGCCGATCTGGCCGCCGACCGCAGTGTTGTCGTCTACGCTCTCGACGTCAGCCGTGACCGACTGACTTCCAGCGTGTCAGCCTCCGAGAGCTCGATGGACGCAGGCCGTAGTGGCGGTTCCAACCCTCAGGAAACCTGGACTCCGGGAGTCTCTTCTCGACAGCGCTTCGATCTCAGAGGCGCGGTCGCTGAGCTGACCGCGCCCACCGGTGGCAGGGTTCTCGGCCAGGGCGAGCGCCGGCCGCTCGATGCGACACTCGCCGACCTTTCGACCTACTACACGATCAGCGTCGCGTCGCCGGGAGTCACCACCCAGGGAGGGCGGCTCACAGTGAGGGTCGGTGACCGGCGTCTTAGGGTAAGTCACCGCAGGTCGCTGTCTCCTCGCTCCAGTGATGCCCTCGACGCCGACCGAACGGTCGCGAGACTCCTCGGGGGAGGCGGCCAGAACTCGATCGGCGCGGTCGTCGTCGTTGGCGACGACGCGGAGTCAGAGGAGGGACTCACCGTCCTACCGGTGACGATTCGGGTACCGGTCGCCAACCTGACCGTCATGGCCCGCGGGCAGACCCACGAGGGTCAGTTGTCGATCTTCTTCGTCACCAGCGACGCGGCACATCGCATCTCCGAAGTTCGCAAGACGGTGCTACCGGTGACCCTTCTCAACTCGGAGCTTGCGGAGGTCGCGCTGCGCCAGGCGGAGTACCGACTCGACCTCAGGCTGGCTCCAGGCGGGGCGCGACTCGCGGTCGGCGTGCGCGACGACTTCGACCCGGGCCTTGCCCTGTCGACCCTCGATCTCACGCTCTCGGTGGATGCACGGCGAGATGCCGCCAAGGCCCGGGTGTCTCCTTGAGGGGGGGCAGCACGGCGAAGCCGACCCTGGTGCTCCTGACGGCCCTGGTCGCTCTCGCTACGAGCCTCGGCGCCGTGGGAGAGGGGACACTCATCCGTGCCAGCCCAGGGGCCGGTGTGCCCGTTTCGTCGGCTGCCATGTTGCTGAGCGGTCTGACGAGTGATGGGCTCGGCATTCGCCTCGCGGCCTTCCCATTGCCGGCCACCGACGGCCTGGCTCCGGTCCTGGTCCTGGTCGATGTGGCTCTCGCCGACGGACAGGGGCCGCGCCTCTCGGCGAGGCGCTTCAAGATCGTGGTCTACGCGACGAAGGGTGATCTCGACGTGGCCGCAGTGGCCTCGCATTCGTTGACGGTCGAGCCGACCTCGACTCCCGACCGTCTGCAGTCGGCCCTGCGACTCGACCTGCGCGCTGGCTTCTACGACCTGCGCGTGCTGGTCACCGACGAAGACTCGAATCGGGTGGGTCTGAAGGAAGTGGCGCTCGACCTCGAGGGCTACGGTCAGGCGATGGCATGGTGGCCTCGCTCGCAGGTCGCGGTGCTGGCGACCGAAGGCGATGCCCTGATCGACGCCGTGATGTCAGTTGGCGCCGACGCTCCGCGAGCTCTGACGGCGGGAAAGGGGCGGCTGCGACCGGGGGAGCGAGTCCTGGTCGGGCTGGTTCTGCGCGAGCCCGACGGCCAGTCGAGAGCCGTCGACGCCAACGTGCGTTCGCTCGATGAGGAGGAAACGCAGACCTTCGTTGCCCACGTTGCGGCCCGGGCGCGGCGGGCCGAAGGCGTCTCGGTCTACTCCATTCTGCTCGACGTGCCCGATTTGCCTCCGGGAGAATACGGCCTGCGGTTGGAGGGGAGGAGAGACGACGGGTCGGGATTCCAGACCGACGAGATCTCGTTCCAGGTCGTCGCCGACAGCGGCATGATCGTGGCGGCGACCTCTGGCGTGGTGGTCGAATCGGACTCGCCGACCACCGCAGAGCCGGGCACCCGCAAGCTGAGTCCGCGGTACCTCGAGGTGCTCATGCCCCTGAGTGAGGGTGATATGGACGAGGCTTTCTCCAGGGCGCGACGCCTCGAGAAGGAGACCTTCGATCAGCGCAGAGCTGGAGGGCTTCGCAGGTTGGCCCGAGCCCAGGAGGCGATCGTCGCTCGGCTCGGGAGAGATACCCCGGAGGCCTTGTCGGCTCTGATCCTGCTTCACGCACGCCTCCACGAGGCGTACGCGTCAGAGGGACACGCTGTACTCGCAGCATTCTCCATGCAGAGGCTCCTGCGGCTTGCTGACGAGGTCGAGCATCGGGTGAAGGAGCCTCGGTCCCGAAGGCATGCTTCGGCGGCCCTGTGCTGGGCTGGATCCATTCTGCAGAAGAATCAGTGGCTCGAGGCCAGTGACAGAGCCTTCGCCACGGCGATCTCGCTGGACCGGAGTCTGCCGGCCGCCCTGCTCGGAGCCGCCGGCAACCGTGAGAAGAACGAAGGCTATCCGGCCGCCGTGGGCTTGCTCCGCGATCTCGTCGAGGTCGCACCGAGTCATGAGGAGGGCCGGCTGCGATTGGCCGTCAACCTCGTCCGGGTCGGGAGGGTAGACGATGCCGTCTCCAGCCTGCGCGGATTGAGTCGCGATGCGACTCGCGAGTGGATCTCCGTCGTCGCCTATCAGGAACTCGCCCGTCTGGAGAGTGAAGAGGACCCGAGGCAGGCCCTGGCGACTCTCGCCGAAGGGCGGCAGCGATGGCCCGATGATCCGGGTCTTGCGGCATTGGCAGCGCTCTACCGGGATCGAGCGAATCCGCGCGCCCCGACCGCCTCGATCCTGCAACCGTTGCTCGATTCGACCTACGACGAGGCGACGCCGCGCCATCGCTACAACCTCTGGCCGGATCTCGAAGGCCTTGATCTCGACGCGGTCTACGAAGTCGGGCGCAAACCCCTCGTGCAGTGGCTGGCAGAGGCTGAAGGTCGATGAGAGGTGGCGCTGCACCGACGCTTCAGGCGGGCCTGATTCTCTTCCTGTTGGCCGGCATCGCGTCGGGAGCGGATCTCGAGGTGAGGATCCTCTCCCCAGCGGCCGGCCGGCCGGCGATCGGAGAGGTGGAGGTCGTCGCCGATGTCCTGGGCGCCGGACCGACGACGACGGTGGAACTGATTCTCGACGGACGGTCTCTGGGACGGCTCGACAGGCCGCCCTACCGTTGGATCGCGGATCTGGGTGAGCGAGCGGTCGAGCATCTCCTCGAAGTCCGCGCGGTCGGGACCGAGGGTGCGACGGCATCGGTCCTCGAGATCCCCGGCCTCCAGATCGACGAAGAGATCGAGGTCGAGCTCGTGCCCCTCTACGTCACGGTGACACGCGACGGAGAGCCCGTGGATTCCCTGAGCCGCGAGGACTTCACCCTCCTGGACGAAGGGGTCGAGCAGGAGATCATCACCTTCGAGCGCGGCGACGTGCCGTTGACGGCGGCTCTTCTCCTCGACGCCAGCGAGAGCATGATCGGCCCTCCGATCGAGAGCGCGTTGGCGGGTGCGCGTGAGTTCGTCAGAGGGATGCAGCCGCTCGATCAGGCGATGCTGGTCCTTTTCTCCGATCGCATCAATCGTGCGACACCCTTTACCGGCTTCCGGCAGATCCTGGAGGTCGGCCTCGAGGGCGTGACGCCGGCCGGCGGTACCGCGATCAACGACAACCTCTTCCTGGCCCTGGAACTCCTCGACGAGCAGAGGGGGCGCCGGGTCGTCGTCCTTCTCAGTGATGGTCTCGATATCGCCAGCGCCGTCCCCATGCGGGAGGTTCTGGAGACCGGCCGTCGCAGTCCGGCGCTCATCTACTGGCTTCATCTACCCCTCGAGGCGGCCGGGCGCAAATTCAGCTCCGCCTGGCGCTCCTCGGCCGAGCATCACGAGGAGATCCGCCTGCTCGAGCGCGCCGTTCGCCGCAGCGGCGGTCAGATCGTGCCGCTCAACAGGGTCGAGGAGGCGCTCGAGGCGTTCCGCGCGATCCTCACGGAGTTAAGGGGCCAGTACGTGCTCGGCTACTACCCGACCGAAGAACGAGATGACGGGAGCTGGCATCCAGTCCGTGTGCGGGTCTCCCAGCCCGGGCTCGACGTGCGGTATCGCGATGGCTATGTGGATCAGTGACCCTCGGGCCTCCAAGGGGAATGAGCTGCTGTCGCGAGTCGTAGAATGAAGCACATCATGGCCCCACAGTGCCCCAACTGCGGCGAGACCGTCGCCGAGAAGTTCTGCAGTCACTGCGGACAGCGGCTTGCGGATCGCCGCCGAACCGTCAGCTCGCTCCTGAGCGAAGCGTTCTCGGAGATCCTGGCTCTCGATGGCCGGCATCTGACGACCATGCGGGGACTGCTCGTTCCAGGGAAACTCACGGCCGAGTATCTGGCGGGACGCAGGGCTCGATACGTCACGCCGGTGCGTATCTACCTGGCGATGAGCCTCCTGCTCTTCCTGTTCGTTTCGCTCCCCACGCCCGACGCGAACACGGTCGATGTCTTTGTCGACGGCGAAGTGGTCGGTGACCGCGAACCCAGTCCCGACAGAGGAAACTTCCAGTTCAGTAGCGTGGACTCGTCGTCGGTGCTCGCAGAAACGCTGCAGGAGTGGTTCGGGTCGCCGGCCGATCGGTGGAAACGAATGAGCGCCCAGCAACTCCTCGACGGCTTCGTCGAAGGCTTCGAGCGCTCACTGCCGAGAGCGCTGATTCTGTTCGTTCCCTTCGTCGCGCTGGCCTTGAAGCTGCTCTACATTCGCAAGGCCCGTCTGTACTACGACCACCTGATCTTCTCGCTGCACTTTCAGAGCTTCCTTTTCCTCGCGCTGATCGTGGTCAGTCTGCTCAACATGGCGGGACTGAGTCTGATCATGCCGGCTCACTGGGCCTATCTAGCCGGCTGTGCGTTGGCGGCGCCGACCTATCTGGTCGTCGCTCTCAAGCGAGTCTACGGCCAGGGATGGGTGGCGACTCTGATGAAGAGCACGGTACTGGGGTTCCTCTATCTCCTGCTGACCCTGGTCGTCTTCTCTGTCGCCATGGTCATGGCCTTCTACCGGATGTAGTCACTCGTCGGCCGCTTCGTCCTCGTCGGCCGCCGCCATCTCCATCTTCTGCGCTTCGACCATGGCCGCCACATCCGCGAGGAGCTCTTTGGCGTCGTAGACGATGCCGTCCTTGATGGTGTAGCGCACGCCGCCGACGCGCTCGGGCCGCCCGGTCTCGTCGTTGAGCCGAACAGCGCCGGTGCCGTAGAGAACCTTCAGGTTGTGTACCGGGCTCTCTTCGAGGAGGACGAGGTCGGCCAGGAAACCCTCGCGCACGATGCCGCGCTCGATCGGCTCGCCGCTGACCTTGTTGATCTCCATCGCGCCGTGCATGGTGGCGGCCCGGATCACCTCGAGCGGGTGAAAGCCCGCTTCCTGGAGCATCTCGAGCTCGATGATCGTGCCGAAGCCGTAGGTCTGGTAGATGAACCCGGAGTCCGAGCCGACCGTGACCTTGCCGCCGCGGTTCTTGTAGTCGTTGAGGAAGCTCATCCACACCCGGTAGTAGTTGCGCCAGGCGACCTCGTCCCAGGTGGTCCAGTCGTACCAGTAGGAGCCGTGGTCCTCGCGACTCGGCACGAAGAACTCGCCGAGAGTGGGCAGCGTGTACTGGTCGTGCCAGTCGGCGGTGCGGGCACCCATCACGTCGCGGCCGGCGGAGTAGATGGTCATCGTCGGGTTCAGGTAGAAGTCGAGTTCGAGAAACTCGTCGAGGAGAGCGTTCCATTCGTCACTGCCGCGCGGGTGGATGAGGTTCCACTGGCGGGCGACCTGACCGAAGCGGTGCTGCTCGTCCTTGTAGTTCATGTCGTCCGGCCAGGGCTGGACGTCGTAGTCCTTGTAGAGCGACTCGAAGAGACCGTAGAAGTGGGTCATGCTGCCGAGTCCGAGACGGGCGGCGTCGATGGCGTTCATCTGCGCGACGCCCATCTGGGCAAGATGAGCTGTCGAGCCCATGCCGTGCTCGCGGGCCTCGTCAATGAGGGCCGCCATGATCTCCGGCGGATGGGCGCCGAGCTTGAGCCCTTCGACGCCCTTGTCGGCCGCGTAGCGCACCCACTCGCGGGCGTCGTCGGCGGTCCGGATGTCACGGTCCTTCCACTCCTCGCCACTTCCCATCCGCTGGTAGGAGACGATGCGCGGCGCGGTGATCTCGTTGGCGGCGCTGCGTTCGCGCTCGCTCAGATCCCATTCGAGCTTTGCCGTCGGAACCCCGCGCACCGTCGTGATTCCGTGTGCCAGCCAGAGCTTGTAGACGTACTCGGCTTCCGGTGCCTTGGGGATCCCACCAGTGTGAACATGGAGATCGACGATGCCAGGCATCACGTACCAGCCTTCGGCATCGATCTCCCGGGTCGCGTCGCCAGGCCGATCCTCGTCGTCGTCCAGCCCCAGACCCGGAGTGCCGACACCCTCGATCTCGGCGATCCGGTTGCCCTCGATGACGATGTCCATCGGTCCGATCGGTGGTGAACCCGTACCGTCGATGATCGTCACGCCACGCAGGATCAGGCGCTCGAACGGTCCCTCTCCCTCACCTTCGCCACGCGGCGGCGCCGGAGTGACGAGCTTGTCCTCCTCTTCCGTGTCCGCGGCCTCGGTCGTCTCAGAGGCTGGTGGGTCGGATTGAGCTCCGAGAGAGGAGACGAAACTCACGCTCCCTACCAGCGTCAAGAAGAAGATCAGGGTCGCCAGGGACCTGTAGTGAGCGCGCATTGTCTGCTCCCTCCGGAGAGAAACCTCGATTGTCAGCGTCAGAACTCATCCTCTCACGCGAGTTTCGGAATCTAAATCGGGATTCTCCCGTAGGATGAAAAGAGAAAGAGAGGTAGCACCATGACTGAGACACCCATGTCCATGATGGGGCCGCTCGAGCGGGGTTGGAGCCGGATGGTCGGCATGCTCTTCCGCCGGGGAAGCGCCCGCACCTGGTTCGTCGTCGGTTTTTCCGCCTGGTTGGCCGGACTCACCGGTGAGGGCGGCTATCACGTCGGTGGCTCCACCGACAGGGGTGGGTACGACTACGGAGAGGATTGGGGTGACTGGGTCAGTGGAGATGCTTTCTACTCGAACGAGACCCTGGCCGGCATGGTGTTCGCGGGCTGCCTGATCGTCCTAGCGGTCGCCCTGGTGCTGCTCTGGGTCAGCTCGCGCGGGAAGTTCGTCTTCCTCGACAACGTGGTGCACCAGCGCGCTGAAATCGTCGCCCCTTGGAAGCGGTTCAGCAGACAGGGCAACTCACTCTTCTTCTTCCGCCTGATCGCTTTCCTGGTCTGCGTACCGATCGCACTTGGCCTCATCGGGCTCTGTATCTGGCTGGCCGGCGGGCCGGATGGCTGGGCTCATCTCGAAGGCGCCGGCGTCTTTGCCGGAGTTGCGGCCACAGCCCTGCTCGCCTGCCTGGCCATCACAGTCCTGCTCTACGTGCTCTTCTTCCTCGACGCTTTTGTTGTCCCCCTGATGCATCGCCACGACCTGACGGCGATGCAAGCGTGGAAGCGCTTCGGCGGGCGATTCCGCCAGCGGCCCGGGTGGTTCGTTCTCTGTGGGCTCGTCGTTTTCGTACTCTGCATGGTCGTCGCCGCGGCGGTGACCACGCTGGGCGTCATGACCTGTTGCCTGGGGTTTCTCCTCCTGGCGATTCCCTACGTCAGCACGTTGGTCCTGCTCCCGGTCCTGATCGCCTATCGAGCCTTCACGGTCGAGTTTCTCGCGCAGCTCGAACCCGAACTGCTAGACAGCGACGCTCCAGTAGAGGCCTGACCTTCAGAGTCAGCTGCGACCGGCGACGAGGGCGGGCTCGGTGAGGGGCTCCCCCCTCGAAGCCGCTTGCGGAAACATGGCCTCGGCAATCTGGACGGCGTTCAGCGCGGCGCCCTTTCGCAGCTGGTCGCCGGCGAGGAAGAGGTGAAGCCCGAAGCCACGCGCACCCTTGCCCTCGCCCTCCCAGGGTTGACTCCGATCGACGCGCACCCGGCCGACGAGGACCGCGTCGCGGCCCGACGCCCCGAGGCTCGTCGGGAAAGAGTTTCTGCCGGTGTCGTCGATCAATTCGAGACCGGACGCCGAGGCGAGGATCCCCCTGGCTTCGGCGGCCGTGACCGGCTGGGTGAGGGTGAGGTTGACGGCCTCGCAGTGAGCCCGCAGGACCGGGACCCGGACACAGGTCGCCGTCACTCTGGGCTGGGGTCCGAGGATGCGTCGACTCTCGCGCTCGATTTTGTCCTCTTCCCCATTGGATCCGGTGGTCGGGTCGACGGCGGAGTCGTGGCTGAAGCAGTTGAAGGCGGCGGGCTCGCGAAAGACCCTCGGAGCGAAGGCCCGGCCCGCGAGCGCCGCGGCCGTTGCCGCCTCGAGCTCTCCCATGGCGGCGGCGCCGGCGCCGGAGGCCGCCTGATAGGTCGTCACCGCAGCCCGCTCGCAACCGAAGGCCCGGTGCAGGGGCGCAAGAGCGAGAAGCAGGAGGATGGTCGAGCAATTGGGATTGGCGTAGAGCCTGGAATGGTCTGGATCGATGGACTCCGGATTGACCTCGGGGACCACCAGAGGCGTCGTCTCATCGAGGCGGTAGGCCGAGGAATTGTCGATCACGACTGCGCCACGCTCGAGGGCGAGTGGCGCCCAGCGCCGGGAGACTTCGGATGGCGTGCAGAGGAAGACGATGTCGCGATCGGCGAGGCGCGAGCGAGTCAGTCGCTTCTGGCCGGTCTCCCGGCAGGCGGAGCGACCGAGGAGTTTGACGTCCCGCGCGCCCCTGGATTCGAGGATGGCTGAGAGCTCGCGGCCGACTGCGCCGCGAGCTCCGACGATGGCGATTCGGGTTCGAGTGTCGATCATGCGCTGACCTCCCAGGGGGTAGCTGCCCGTCGTAGGCTGTTGTCGAGATCGGCGACGAGGTCTTCCGGCGCCTCGATTCCCACGGCCAGGCGAACCAGATCGGTCGGCAGGTCCTGGGTCGAACGCCAGTGCATCGGTACGGAGGCGTGCGACATCTCGCAGGGCAGGCTGATCGACGAGCCGACGGCTCCGAAGCTCACCGCGGCACTGAAGAGCGAGGTCAAATCGACCAGTCGGCGCGAGAGCCCGAGGTCTCCGGTCTCGAAGCTCAGCACTCCAGCGCCCGGTGCGGGGGCGGCGTGGACTCGTTGTATCTCTGGGTGACCACGGAGGAAAGAGGCGATGTAGGCAGTCGACTCGATCTGCCGCTCGAGCCGCACGGCCAGCGTCTCGAGGCCGCGCAGGAGGAGCCACGATTCCATGGGCGCCAGCGCGATGCCCTCGGCGTTGTGACGGGACGCGAGGCGCTCTCCGAGCTCGGGGTCGCGAACCACGACGACGCCGGCCGTCAGGTCCCCATGACCGCCGAGAAACTTGGTAGCCGACTGCACGGCAATGTCGGCGCCGAGTCCGAGGGGACGTTGGAGCAGAGGAGTCATGACGGAGTTGTCGACCGCCAGCAGTGCACCGTGGGCATGGGCGAGATCCGCCAGCGCGGGGATGTCGCTGATCCTGAGCATGGGGTTGGAAGGTGTCTCGAGCAGAACGAGAGCCGTGCGCGAGCTCAGCGCCGCCCGGACGGCATCGATCCGCGAGGTGTCGACAAGACGCACCTCGAGGTCGAGTTCGGTCTCGAGCGACGCCAACAGTCGTAGCGTCCCGCCATAGAGGTCAGACCCGACGAGGACCTCGCGACCACGGCCGACGAGTCGCAGAACGGCGGCGATCGCCGCGATGCCGGAACCATAGGCCAGCGCCCGACAGCCGCCATCGAGTCTCGCCAGCTGCGCCTCGAGGACATCGCGTGTCGGATTGCCGGATCGGCTGTAGTCGTAGCCGCCCCGCCGGACGTCGAAGGTCGCCGTCTGATAGAGCGGCGTGCTCGTCGAGCCCGTAGGCTCACCGGTCACTGACGGGGGGTGGACGAGGAGTGTGTCGAGATGGTTCACGGTTGGGCCTCGTCCAGATCCGCCGCGGTATCGACGCGGTTGCTCACGGCGATGGGGACGTTGAGATGAGTCGGGGTCGGTCCGACCGCCGTCGGGTGGAGGGAGTCGAGCGAGGCGACGTCGAAGGGTTGGCGAAGACTCCGGGCGAGGGCGACCGCTTTGTCTTGAACCAGTGGTGCCGGCGACTCCAAGGCGTCGTCCCAGTGCAGGGTCTGGTAGCGCGGAGATCCGAAGCCGGCGATCCGGGGATCATCCACGTACCAGCCGTCAACGTCCTTGAGCAGCACGCAGCGATCGGCTCCCAGGGTGTGAGCCAGGAAGAGGGCCGTCATGTCCGAGCCGCCGCGACCGAGAAGCGTCGTCTCTCCGGCGATGCCGCAGCCGACGAAGCCCGGGACCACGACGATGGGGTGGATGTCGAGCGCTCGAGCGAGAGCCGAGCTGGCGAGCTGTCGTGGCCAGGCATCGAGCGGTGGACCGTCGGTCACGATGCCGAGCGTTCGGGCATCGAGCACCGTCGGTCGCAGACCGCGCTGGTGGCAGGCGAGGGCCAGCATCGCCGCCGAGTGCGCCTCGCCGGTGGCCTGCAGAGCGGCGAGCAGATCGGGTCGCGGCTCGTCGCACAGACGGCCGGCGGTGGCATGGAGATCGTCCGTGACTCCGGCGAACGCCGACACGACGGCGACCACGTGATACCCCCGATCGCGCCAACGCAGGATCTCGGCGGCGCTGGCCGCCAGGGCCGCTTCGTCCGGGATCACCGAGCTGCCGAGCTTGAGGACACAAACGCGCCGGGTCACGAGACCACCGCCCGGGCGCTAGCCCTGTCGAGAGCCAGAGACAGGTCGGCTTGAATGTCGCCCAGATCCTCCAGGCCGACCGAGACCCGGATCAGACCCTCGCCAATACCCGCACGCCGAAGGGCGTCAGCGGGTACGTCAGCGTGGGTCATCGTGACCGGGTGGGTGATGAGAGTCTCCGTGGCGCCCAGATTCTCGGCCAGCGTGCACAGGCCGAAGCCATCACAGAAGCGGACGGCGGCCTCGCGGCCACCCTCGAGCTCGAAGGAGAGAACGCCGCCACCCGAGCGCTGTTGGCGCTCGGCCAGCTGGCGCTGCGGGAAGGAGTCGAGACCGGGATAGTGCACGCTGGAGACGGTGTCGTGATGCTCCAGCCACCGGGCGAGCGCCAGGGCCGACCGGCTGTGTTGCTCGAGGCGAAGAGGCAGCGTCTTGATCCCTTTGAGAGTCAGCCAGGCGTCCCAGGGGCTCTGGATGCCACCCGTGGCCTTGCGGATGAAGTGAATCCGCTCGGCCAGCGCATCGTCCTTCACCAGGAGAGCGCCCCCGACGGTCGTGTTGTGTCCCTCGATGAACTTCGTCGTCGAGTAGATGACGATGTCGGCTCCGAGGTCGGCCGGGCGTTGCAACGCCGCCGTCAGGAAGGTGTTGTCGACGGCGAGAAGGGCCGGATGGTGCGACAGGACCTCGGCCAGCTTGGCGAGATCGGTGAGCTGCAGCGTCGGATTCGCCGGCGTCTCGGCGATCACCAGGCGTGTGCGATCGGTGAGGGCTTCGACGACGGCTTCGGGGTCGGCAGTGTCGACGAACCGGGTGACGACGTCGAAGTTACTGAGCACTTGAGCCAGCAGACGGGTCGTGCCGCCGTAGACGACATGGCCGCACAGCACCTCGTCGCCACTGCGTAGAACCGACAGGGCCAGGCAGGTTGTCGCCGCCATGCCGGTCGCGAACGCGGCTGCATGGGGCAGGCCCTCGAGCGCGGCGAGGGTCTGCTCGAGCGCGGCGACGGTCGGGTTGCTGACCCGCGAGTAGGTATGCCCGAGATCCTCCCCGATACCCGGCTGCGCGTAGGTCGTTGTCTGGTGAACCGGTGGCGCCATGGCGCCGGTTGTCGGGTCGGGCCCGACGGTGTGAATTGCCAGGGTTGCGAGCGCCTGCGCTCGGGCGACGTGTCGATCAGCCATGCTCTTCTCCTCGAGTCCTCTGTAATGGAGGGGGTTGGGCATGGCGACGCTCCACCCCTGAAGGTGGATGAGTCGCTCGTCGAGTCGCCGGCAGAAGGCACAGGCCTCCCCGGGATCGATGACGGAGTGTGAGATTTCGCCGCATGCCGTTTGCTCAACGGCATCAAGCGGTTCGCTGGGGCGGGATTTGCGGACCGGAAGCCGGCCCTTTTTTGCTGGCTACTCCAGGAAGGAGTACCAACCACATCGTTCCCCGCCAGGGGCTTACCTCGGCACCGCGGTCTGACGTCGTCGGACTCGGTTGCCGTCCGGGCTGCAAGAGGCTTCCCGGAACTCTTGATGCGTCGGCGACTCTAGGGCAAGACATGCGCGAAGGTCAAGAGGTCTTTTTGTCGGCCTGCGATCGCGGCCGCGGTAGGATCCCCGACTGATTCCACGAGGAGAACCGAAGATGCGCAAGCACGCCCCGATCGTCCTGACCCTCATCGTCCTTTTTGCCGTCCTGCCGGCCTCTGCCGAGGAGTCAGCGGAGCAGGTCGTCGTCGTGCATGCCGGGACGCTCCTGGCGCGTCCGGGTCACGCGGCGCTGAGCGATCAGAGCGTCGTGATCCGCGGCGGGATGGTGTCCGAAGTTCGCGACGGATTCGTCTCCGGTGACGACCTGGGTGTCCCGGGAGCGCAGATCGTCGATCTGTCGGACAGCTTCGTGTTGCCGGGCCTCATGGACCTCCACACTCACATCACGGGCGAGCTGGGACCGCAGAGCAAGCTCAACGCGGTGACCCTGACATCGGTCGACCACGCCCTCAATGGAGTCGTCTTTCTCGAGCGCACGCTCGACGCCGGTTTCACGACGATTCGCAATACCGGCGGAAACCCGGAGGTCATGTTCTCTCTGCGGCGTGGTGTGGCCGCCGGCAAGATCGCCGGGCCGCGGATCTTCGCCGCCGGCGCCGGCGTGGCGGGCACCGGTGGGCATGCCGACAGTCATGGGTATCTCGAGGAGATTCTCGATCTCTTCCAGTCGACCGGTATCTGCAACGGTGCCGACGACTGCCGGCGAGCGGTGAGAGCGCAGATCAAGCGGGGATCCGACTGGATCAAGATCACCGCCACCGGCGGCGTGCTCAGCGAGACCGCGGCCGGAGTGGAGCAGCAGCTCTTCGACGACGAGATGGTGGCGATCGTCGAGACTGCAGCGATGATGGGGCGCAAGGTGGCGGCCCACGCGCATGGCAACGGCGGGATCAATGCGGCTCTAAGGGCCGGTGTGACGACGATCGAGCACGGTACCTACGGCGACGAGGAGACGTTCCGGCTCTTCCGGGAGAAGGGCGCCTACCTGGTGCCGACGATTCTCGCCGGGGTTACGGTTGCCGAGATGGCGACGGAGAACACCTTCATGCCACCTCCGATCCGCGAGAAGGCGCTCGCCGTCGGTCCACAGATGATCGAGATGGTTCGCAGCGCGCACGCGGCCGGCGTCAGGATCGCCTTCGGCACCGATTCGGGTGTCAGCCGTCATGGCGACAACGCCCGGGAGTTTGCCCTGATGGTCGAGGCCGGGATGAGCGAGATGGAGGCGATCGAGGCTGCCACAGTCACCGCATCCGAGGTTCTCGGTATCTCCGGCGAAGCGGGGACGCTGGCACCCGGGATGCGAGCCGATCTCATTGCAACGAGCGGGAGCCCTCTCGATGACATCGACCAGCTGATGGACGTTCGGTTCGTGATGAAGGGCGGCGAGGTGTACAAAGACGCTTCGGGCGCCGTTTTGCCCACGATCGCTCAGGGAGCCCTCGTAGAACTGTCGACAGACGGCTAGACGGCGATCCGCGGCAGAGCCTCGAGCGCGAGCACGATGTGCCCGTTGGGCTTGCCGCGCTCGACGATGACCTGTTCCATCGCGTGCGGTCGGCTGCCGGTCCGGGTCGTGTCGAGAACCGTGTGGCTGAATGTGCGCGGCGCGGTGAGCGTCAGGTGGAGCAGGCCGTCGGCGAAGCGGACCGGACTCTCCTCGCCCGCTTCTGCGTTGGGGACGCTGATCTCACCCGAGCTGTCGATGAAGATCTGCGCACGCTCGGTGTTGCCGATGGTCAGGTTCCGGATGCGTTGATCCGAGCCCTCGATGGCGTCCGAGAGGGCCTTGGTCAGATTGCCGACCATGCCCCCGAGCATCCGGCCGCTGCGGCCGCGGAGCAGGGCTCCGAGCCCACCACCGAGCGCCCGGCGGCCGAAACGGACCAGGGCGTTGCGATGCTCGCGATCGGAGACGTTGATTCTCAGAGCCGTCTCACCCTGCACGACCTCCTTGAAGAGACCGTTGTCGAAGAACGTCGGGTCGTCTCCGAAGTCGAAAGTGCTGCCGCTGGGCAAGTTGAGCTCGCGCAGACTGGTGACGACGGCAGCGCCGGACCTCGGATACGCCAGGACGGCGACGAGGACGTTCCAGAAGTCGGTTTCGTCCTCGGACGGGACGGTCCCCGGTGTGTCCGTTCCGTTGTACTCGACCCGAACCTCGCGCAGGGTCGCACGCAGTAGCCATTCGCTCATCGATGCCTCCGGCGCCGCTGCGCCTCGATAGGCTCGCAGTCTATGCTGCGTCGAGTGTGCTGCAAACCCTCGCCGACCGGTGACTCAGCGAGCGATTCCACAGTCAGGGTCCCGGAAAGTGGTGTTATAGTCGCAACTTAGGCTGGTTTGAACCAACGCCGAGAGGTTCCCGTAATGCGACAGACAATGCGATTGACCTGGATTCTGGCTCTCCTTGCGATGCTACCGATGGCAGCAGCGGCGGAGACGTTCACCTTGACGCTCGACAACGGGACGACGCTCCTGACGCGCTACCAGCCCAAGCTCTCGATGCCGGACGAGTCGAAGGTCATGCTATTGACCGAGACCGGCAACTGGATCGCCATCGCACGCGAGAGTGTGGTCGGGCTGACCAACAGCACCGAGAGCCGTGGCTTCGGCCGCGTCATCGACACCACGACGATCGCTCTCGGTCCCTCTCCGAACGAGCTCGAACTGGTCGAAGGTGACAGTCCTTCGGATCCCGCGACGCGGCTTCTCGAGTACATGACCGAGCGGGACTCGGCACCGGAGCGTGACTACTCGGTCAACCAGTTCGTCAACACCGAAGCGGCAGGCCAGGGTGGGTTCCCTTCGACCTACGGTTCCTTCGGCGGCGGCTCGGGCGACGAGCAGTAGGATCGGCTACACTCGAGTCTGCTGACAGGCGGCCGGAGTCCGGCCTGCCTTCTTGACAACTCGACTTCGTGGCGAGTGGTTCCTCGGAACCGCCAAGGGAAGCCGGTGAGAATCCGGCGCGGCCCCCGCCACTGTAACCGGTGATTGACCCCCGGGAGATCCACTGCGCGGTGCGATGGCTTACAGGCTGTTGGCTGTGTGGGAAGGACTCGGGAGTCGCTCGAACCGGAAGCCAGGAGACCGGCCACGAAGTCCGATGCCCCAGCTTGTTGCTGGGACTTCCTGCGGGGTGCGGGGATGTGTGCAGAGCTCGCTCCGCTCCATCCGCCTCCCCCGACACCGGTAGGGGCGTCGATCGGACACGGAGATCATGCAATGCGAAGTTCTTTTCTCTGGCTCGGGATCCTCGGGGGCGCGATTCCGGTAACAGCCCAGAATCCGGCGGCGACGCCGGCGCTAGTCAACACCCCCACAGTGCACGCCGAAGTCCTCGTCACCGGAGTTCTCGCCGACGAGGGCCAGACGCGCCCGCCGATTTCGGCGACGGTCATCGATGCGGAGGAGATCGAGGCTCTGCAGGCAACAGCCATCGCCGACCTCCTGCGCACGGTGCCCGGCCTCGATGTCGTGCGCTCAGGCACCAGCGGCAAGGTGACGTCGTTGTTCACGCGTGGCACCGAGTCGGACCATACCCTCGTTCTGTGGAACGGCATCGAGCTCAACAATCCCTTCTTCGGCGGGTTCGACTGGGGCCTCCTCCCGACCGAGGGCGTGCGCCGGGTCGAGGTTGTGAGAGGACCCTTCAGCGCGCTCTACGGTAGCGACGCTCTTGGCGGAGTCGTTCAAATTCTCACCGGTGGTGCCGACAACAGACTGGGAGTCGAGTTCGGTGAGAACGGTCATGAGCTGGCGACCTTGACGGCGGGAGCCGAGTCGGCGCGGGCGCGCTTCGACGTCGCCGCGCACTCTCGCCGCGGCGACGGCCTGGCGGAGAATGATTTCTACGACAGTGAGGAACTGGTCGCGAGTGGCCACTGGCGGATCGGCGGCAGTGGCGAGGTTGGGCTCGTGGTGCGGGCCAACGAATCGGATCTCGGTATCCCGTTCACCGGCGGCACCGCCACCCCCAACAGGACGACAGCCTGGAGCGAGACCGAGGTCGCGCTACCGGTGCGCTTCGACCTCGGCAAGTGGGCGATCGAGGGCTCACTCTCGACGGTCTCCTTCGACAGTGAGCTCAGCGCCCCCGACGATCCGTTTGGTTTCACTTTCTCATCGTCGGAGTCGAAGGCGCAGCGAGGTCGAGCTGTCGGCACCTTCCGCTTCGACGACGAGCTCTGGCTGGCCGTGGGAGGAGACTACGAGGACCAGGAGGTCGACAGCGGATCGTCATTCGGCATCGACCTGGTGGGAGACGGCCAGACCACGAAGGCGCTCTTCAGTCAGCTCTATTGGTCGCCGGGGTCGTGGAGCCTCGACCTTGGAGTCCGCCATGACGACAACGATGTCTTCGGAAGCACGACCAATCCCCGAATGGCCGCTGCCTACGCATTCGGGAGCCACAGAGTCCGAGCGGCATTCGGTGCCGGCTTTCGGGCGCCCTCGGTTGGAGAGCTCTTTTTCCCCTTCAGCGGGAATCCGGAACTCCAACCGGAAGAGAGCGAGAGCCTCGAGATCGCCTGGGAGTACCGGGGCGAGGCCTGGGAGGTGACGCTCGCCGGCTTCCGCAACGACCTCGACAACCTCATCGACTTCGACTTTGTCGATTTCCGCAACGTCAACGTCGGGCGTGCCAGGACCGAGGGCGTCGAGGCCGGTCTCGGCCGGACGTGGATGAATGCGAGCCTCCGGGCCAACGCGACCTGGCTCGACGCCGTCGACCTCGAGACCGAGCTGGAGCTTCTGCGACGACCCGAGTGGCGTGGCTCCGTCGTCGGTAGCGTCGTGGCGGGCGAGTGGGCGATGACGGCGACGATGCTCCACTCGGGCGAGCGAGCCGACGTGGATCCGATCACCTTCGAGCGTCGGGAGAATCCGGCCTGGGAGCGGCTCGACCTCGCCGTGCGGTATCGGGGATGGCGGAGCTTTGTTCCCTATGCAAGAGTCGAGAACATCACCGACAAGGAGTACTCCGAGGCGCTAGGCTTTCCGGCGCCCGGCCGTCAGCTGATCGGCGGCCTGACCCTGAACTTCTGACCTTCTGGCCTGATTCGATGATCATCAATCTCCGCCGATGGCTGCCTCCGCCGGTTCTCGTTCTCGGGCTTGCTCTCGGGCTCTGGATCGGGTGCGGTGATGCCGAAGAGGAGGAAGCGGTGGTCGACGACTCACCGCGCAGGATCATCGCCCTGGCGCCGAGTGTCGCCGAGGTGGTGCACGCGCTGGAGCTCGACGACCGTGTCGTCGGAGTCGGTGACTATGTCGTCTGGCCCCCCGCGCTGGCGAGCAAGCCGAAGCTCGGCGGACTGTTCAACCCGGACTTCGAGACGATCGTCTCCCTACGGCCCGACGTGGCGATTCTCCTCGAGAGCGAGGCGTCGCTGCGTGGGCGACTGGAAGCGGTGGACGTCGAGGTCATGACTGTGCCGAGCGACACCCTCGCGGACATCGAACAGGCGATCGAGATGATTGGAGAGCGCTTCGGTGTCGGCGATCGGTCGGACGCGCTTCTGCGCCGATGGCGAGTCGAGCTGACGCCGAACCCGGTCGAGTCCCTGATGCGGGTCGTGATGGTCATCGGCCGCGAACCCGCACGTCTGGGCGACATGGTCGTGGCGGGCCCGGGGACGTTCTTCGACCAGCTCCTCAGCCGCCTCGGGGCGATCAACGCCTTCTACTCGGTCGAGATGAGCTACCCCCAGGTCGGGGTCGAGGAGCTCCTGCGGCGCGAGCCGGAGATCATCCTCGAGATCCAACCCCTGGATGTTCCCGAGAGCCGGCAGCAGGCGCTGATGAGGGACTGGGAGGACCTCGGCGCTCTCGGGGAGCTGCCTGCGCCCTGTGTACGGATCGTTCAGGGCAAGCACGTCCTCGTCCCGGGCCCACGCCTGCCGGAAGTCTACGCTCAGCTACGGGCGGCGATCGAGGACTGCATCCCCCAGCCAGAGATTCCCGAAGCCTCGGAATGAGCCTGCTCCGGGCCTCGGCCCTCGAATGGAGCGTCGGGGACCGGCGCATCCTCGGGCCCCTCAACCTCGACCTCGAACTGGGGGAATGTCTCGGCGTCATCGGGCCCAACGGCGCGGGCAAGACGACTCTGCTCCGCCTTCTCGCGGGGCTCGAACGTCCATCGGCGGGTGAGGTGACTCTCGAAGCCCTTGAGTTGTCGCAATGGGAGTCCCGAGCCCGGGCACAGCGGATCGGATATGTGCCGCAGCTGCGTCCGATGGAAGTCCCCCTCACCGTTCGGGAGCTTCTGGTCTCGGCCAGGTTCCCCTACCTTTCGCCGCGCCAGTTCGCCCCGAGCGAGCGGGATTTCGAGGCGGTCGCCAGCGCTGCCGCCGAGGTCGGGATCGAGAGCCTGCTCGATCGGCCTCTGTCGCAGCTTTCGGGTGGCGAGCGCCAGACGGCGTATGTCGCGGCCGCGCTGGCACAGGCGAGCGATCTGCTCCTGCTCGACGAGCCGACCACGCACCTCGATGCAGGCAACCGCCGACGGGTCGCTTCGCTGCTGCTGGGCCTGAGGCGACGGCAGGGCCACACCCTGGTCGTTTCGACTCATGACCTGCGTTTCGCCGGGCGTCTGTGCGACAGGATTCTTGCACTCCGGGGCGGTGTCGTCGTCGAGTGTGGGGCTCCGGATGTCGTTCTCGTGCCCGAGGTCCTCGAGAGTCTCTTCGAGGCTCCATTCCGGTTGTGGGAGGGAGGGGACGAAATTCTGCCCGTCCTCGAACTGGAGGGTGACGGACAATGAGCCGAGGCGCGTCGAGACTCGGCCTCCTGGCGATGATCTGGCTGGCGGTCATGGTCGCGGCCACGGTCGTCGGTCAGCACTCTCTGCAGTGGGCCGGAGTCTTCGACGCCTCGTCACCCGACTACGTCATCTTCTGGCACATCAGGCTGCCGAGAGTGCTGCTGGCCCTGGCGGCGGGTGGAGCTCTGGCGGCGTCGGGGCTCGCCTTCCAGACCCTCTTCCGCAACCCCCTGGCCGAGCCGTACACCCTGGGTGTCGCTTCAGGCGCAGCCCTGGGTGCCGTCACCGCGATCGAGCTCGGCGCCGGCGCGACAGTACTGGGGCTGACCGTCGTGGGTACCGGCAGCTTCATTGGCGCTGGTGCCGTCTCCCTTCTGATCCTCGGACTCGCCGCGCGGCGACGGTTCACCACAGGCACCTTGTTGCTGGCCGGCATCGCCCTCTCGCTGACCTGCTCGGCGCTGATTCTCTTCGTGCAGTACCGGGCCGATTTCACTGAATCGTTCCGCATGGTGCGCTGGATGATGGGCGGCGTGGCCGTGGTCGGCTACCGCGAGGTGATCTGGCTGGCGCCGTGGGTGATCGGCGGTTGGTTGCTTCTCCTCTCGCTGCGTTGGGATCTCAATCTCCTGCTGACCGGTGAGGAGGTCGCGGCCAGCCGGGGCGTCGATCTCTCCCGGGTGCGGTGGATCGTGCTCGGCTCGGTCTCGGCGATGGTGGGTGCGCTGGTGGCAGTCGTCGGTCCGATCGGTTTCGTCGGTCTCATCGTGCCGCACGTGTTGCGGCGTTGGCTGGGCCACGATCACCTCATCCTCCTGCCGGCCTGCATGCTCGGCGGCGGGGCGTTTCTCGCCCTGTGCGACCTGGTCGGCCGACTGGTCATCGCCCCGGCGGAGCTCCCGGTCGGCGTGGTGACCGCCCTGCTGGGGGGACCCTTCTTCCTCTGGCTCCTGCTGGTCAAGCGCTGACGGGGCGGTAGCGACAGGTACGGGCGGCCGGCATCTCCGGGTGCGTTGACGCTCATGCGAGCGCAGCGCACCCGGGACTCCTGTTCAGTGCTTCCTGGCCTGCTGTACCATCGCACGCGCGACCCATGCCAGGGGACCCGACCTGCGGGAGTACTCCAGTTCGACTCGGTCGCAAGCTCTGTGAGGGGGAAATGAGCGGAACGATCCGGCAACGCGTCCATCTTCTGACGATCCTGTCGCTGTGTGCCGTCTCGGCCCTGGCGGCCGAGAGTGCACCGATCAAGATCGGGGTCGTGATCGATGGCCCCTGGCTGCGCAACAACGAGTTGCGGGAGATGACCGTCAGGGAGGTCACGGTGCTGACCGAGGGCGAGTTCGATGTCAGCTTCCCGGACAGCGCCTACCTCATCGGCGATTGGACTCTCGAGACGGCCGAGAAGAACATCAACAAGCTGCTGGCCGACCCCGAGATCGACATCGTCATCGCATGGGGCCTCATCAGCTCGCATGCGGTCTGCTGCCTCGGCGAACTCGACAAGCCGGTGCTCGCTCCGGTGGTGCTCGATCCCGAACTTCAGGGCCTCCCGCTCGAGGCTGGGATGAGCGGGGTCCACAATCTGAACTACGTAGCGCTTCCGGACACGCTGGCGGAGGAGCTCGAGACCTTCCGTCGAGTGGTCCCATTCCAGCGCATCGCCATCCTCACCAACGCGTCTCTAATCCGTGCGGTGCCCGAGATCGTCGAGCGCACGGCGTCCGCCTTCGACGGCACGGGTGTCGACTTCGAGTACGTGCCGGTCGGAGAGTCGGCCGGCGAGGCCCTGGCGGCGATCTCGGATCAAGCCGACGCGGTCTACGTGTGGCCACTCTTTCAGTTCAGCCCGGAGGAGTACCAGCGCCTGATCGACGGCCTCATCGAGCGGCGCTTGCCGAGCTTCTCCAGTCTCGGTGGTGGGGAAGTGGAGGCGGGGATGCTCGCCTCGGCCGGCTCGGCGGAGTTCTTCCCCAAGCTGGCGCGCCGGATCGGGCTGAACGTGCAGCGCATTCTCCTGGGAGAGGATCCCGGCGAGCTGCCTGTCGGGTTCTCCGTGCGACACGACCTGGTCATCAACATGGCGACGGCGCGGGCGATCGATGTCTCTCCGCGTTGGGAAGTCATGATCGAGGCGCGGGTCCTCAACCTGGAGGACGTCGAGGGGGCCTATGAACTCTCTCTCGACAAGGCGGTCAGTGAAGCCATCGAGCTGAATCTGGACCTGATCGTGCGTCGACAGGAGGTCGAGGCTGGAGCGCTCGAGGTCGAGCGCGCCCGAGCCGACCGGCGGCCGCAGGTCGAGGTCTCGGCAAGCGGGCTGCTGATCGACGACGATCGCGCGGCGGGTAGTCTCGGGAGCCAGGCCGAGCGCACGGCGACCGCCGGTCTGTCATTGACTCAGCTCATCTACTCGGATCCGGTCTCCTCCAACCGGACCATCCAGGAGCTGCTGCAAGAGGGGCGTCAGTCTGATCTCGAGAGCCTTCGGCTCGACACCGCGCTCGAAGCCGCTTCGACCTACCTCAATCTGATGCGCGCCAGAGCGCTCGAGAGGATCCAACACAACAACGTCGACCGCACCCGCTCGGACCTGGAGATATCCCGGACTCGGCAGGAGATCGGTGTGGCCTCGGCCGGCGAGGTCTTGCGCTGGCAGACGGAGATCGCCAATGCGCGCAAAGCGCTCGTCGAGGCCGTGGCCGACCGCCGGACGGCGGAGATCGCGGTCAACCGGATGCTTCATCGCCCGCTCGACGCACTGTTCGTCGCCAGAGACGTGGAGTTGGGCGGTGGTGGATTGCTCACCGGCCAGCTGGAGTTCCAGGGTTATGTCGACACGCCGCGAGGCTATTCGGCCTTCGTGGACTTCGTGGTCAGGGAGGGGCTGGCGAAGGCGCCTGAGCTGGCGGAGATCGACTCCGCTGTAGCGGCGCAGGACCGATTCGTCCTCAGTTCGCGCCGCGCCTTCTGGGCTCCGACGATCGCGCTTCAGGCTGCGCTCGACGAGCAACTGGTCTTCGAGGGGGCGGGCTCTGACGCCGGCGCATTCGATCTTCCGGCCGACTTCCCCGTGCGCGACGGCACCGATTGGAGTTTGGCGCTCAAGGCTTCGCTACCGCTCTTCTCGGGCGGCGCGCGAGCTGCAGAGAGGACCCAGGCGGAGATCGAGTTGGAGCGTCTGGCGCTGCAGCGCTCGGCCATCGAAGAGCGGCTCGAGCAGCGGATCCGCACAGCGCTCGAGCAGGCTCGTTCCTCCCTGCTGGGCATCCGCTTCTCTCGCCGGGCCGCCGAGGCTGCAGGCGAGAACCTCGAACTGGTGCGCGATGCCTATGCCCGCGGGGTCTCGTCGTTGCTCGACCTGCTCGACGCCCAGACGGCGTCGCTCAACGCCGAGGAGGTCTCCGCCAACGCGCTCTACGATTTTCTGATCGATTGGCTCGAGTCGAAGCGCGCCGCCAACGCGCTCGGACTCTTCAACGATCCGGAAGCACAGCGAGAGCGGGGCGAACGGTTGAAGAAGCACCTGATAGAGCGCAATGTCATGCCTGCCGATACCAAGCCGCAGGGCAATACCGAGGAGACGTCATGAGGCGCGCGAAACGCAGACACCTTTCGGGCGGGCGAGGCCTTCCCCTGATCTTGCTGGCTGTCGTGGCCTTGTCGACCTCCTGCGAGGAGCCGCCGCCGGCCGAAACCGTCCTCAGACCGGTTCGTTACCAGGAGGCTTCGGCCAGTCGGGAGGCGCGCCTGCGCACTTTCGCCGGAGTCGCCAGGTCGGCGATCGAATCGAAGTTGAGCTTCCGGGTCTCCGGGACCGCCGAGCGAGTCCACGTGGTGGTGGGGCAGAGCGTTCGCAAGGGCGAGCTGTTGGCTCAACTCGACACGACGGACTACGAACTGCGAGTGCAGGAGGCACTGGCCGGACTGGCACAGGCAGAGGCTGCGGCGCGCAATGCCGAGGCCGACTACGATCGCGTTCGCGGCCTCTACGAGAACAACAATGCGTCGCGCAGAGAACTCGACGGTGCGCGGGCCAACAGCGAATCGAGCTTGGCGCAGGTCGCGGCAGCGGAGCAACGGCTCGAGCAGGCCCGACAGCAGCTTCTCTACTGTTCCCTGCGCGCTTCGGTCGATGGGACTCTGGCGCTCGTCGATCTCGAGGTGAACGAGAACGTTCAGGCCGGCCAGCAGGTTTTTCTGCTGACCGGAGGTGACGAGATCGAAGTCGAGGTCGCGCTACCCGAGGCTCTCATCGCCGATATCGAATTGGGCCAGGAGGTCGAGGTCCGGTTCGATGCGCTCCGAGGTCGCACCTTTGCGGCGACGGTGAGCGAGGCGGGAGTGGCTTCGGTGGGCACCGCGACGACATTCCCCGTGACCGCGACCCTCTCGGAGGGCGACCCGAGGATTCGTTCGGGGATGGCGGCGGAAGTGGACTTCCGGTTCGCCACGACTGCGGCGGGCGGGCGGATCCTGGTCGAGGCGGTTGCCGTAGGTGAAGACCGGGAGGGACGCTACGTCTTCGTGATGACGGCGGACGGAGAGGGCGAGGCCGTCGTGCGTCGCACGCCGGTGACGGTCGGCGAACTGACGGCCGACGGGCTGGAGGTGTTGAGCGGAGTCGACGAGGGAGACCTCGTCGTGACGGCGGGCGTTCGCCGCCTCGCCGATGGCGAGAGAGTGCTGATGCAGGGGGCGACGGAGTGAGCCTGACCCGCCTCGCGATCGACAAGGATCGCATCACCTTCGTCGTTCTGTTCGTGATCGTGATCGCCGGCGTCCAGGCCTACCTGGGTATGCCGCAGTCCGAGGACCCGGGCTTCACGATCCGCACGGCGATGGTCTTGACCCACTTTCCCGGTGCCAGCCCGGAGCGGGTCGAGCAGCTGGTGACAGACAAGATCGAGAAGACCATCCAGGAGATGCCCGAGGTCGATGTCATCAACAGCCAGTCAAAGAACGGTGTCTCGATCATCATGGTCGACATCCAGGAGCGCTACAAAGACATGCGCCCGATCTGGGACAGCCTCAGGCGCAAGGTCGATCGGGCGAAGGCCGACCTGCCGGACGGCGTGATCGGTCCGGACGTCAACGATGAGTTCGGTGATGTCTTCGGCACCATCATCAACCTCACTGGGGATGGTTACAGCTATGCCCAGCTCAAAGATGTCGCCGACGACGTTCGCGATGAATTGCTGCTGATCGATGAAGTGGCCAAGGTCGCGATCCACGGTGAGCAGGAGGAGCGGGTCTTCGTCGAGTACCACAACGCCCGCCTGGCGGAACTGGGTCTTTCACCCGGCCAACTCAAGAGCATTCTGGAGAGCCGCAACATCATCAATCCGGGCGGCCAGGTACGGACGGCCGACGAGGAGATCGTCCTCGAGCCTTCTGGCAATTTCGAGTCGGTCGACGAGCTGAGACGGACAATCATCAGCTTGCCCGGGCAGAAGGAGCTCATTCACCTCGAGAATGTTGCTGAGATCCACCGCGGCTACGTCGATCCGCCGAAGCGGGGGATGCGGGCCAGCGGCACTCCCGGCCTGGCGCTGGCGATCTCGATGCGTGAGGGCGGCAACATCATTCAGCTGGGTGAAGAGGTGCGGCAAACGATCGATCGATTGCGGGTGAGCTACCCGCACGGCGTTGAATTCGAGTACACCCAGTTCCAGGCCGACGAGGTCGACAAGAAGGTGAAGGACTTCGCCAGCAACCTGTTCCAGGCGGTGGCGATCGTCATGATCGTGATGCTGATCAGCCTCGGGCTGAGGACCGGGTTGGTCGTGGCGACGCTGATCCCGATGGCGATCGTCATGAGCTTCATCTTCATGTCGCTCTTCAATGTCGGGATCAACTCGATGTCGCTCGCCGCATTGATCATCGCCCTGGGCCTTCTGGTCGACAACGCGATCGTCGTCTCGGAGTCGATCCTCGTTCAGGTGTCGGCGGGAGCTTCGGTCAAGGACGCTGCGATCTCGGCGACGGCGGAGCTGAAGACGCCTCTGCTCGTTTCGTCACTGACGACCGCTGCCGCCTTTCTCCCCATCTACCTCGCGGAGTCGAGCGTGGGCGAGTACACGGCGGCGCTCTTTCAGGTGGTGACAATCACCTTGCTCTGTTCCTGGGTCCTCGCCCTGACGATGATCCCGCTGCTCTGTGTCCTCTTCCTGCGCGTCAAGAAGAAGGCGGTGGACGAGGGGTTCGAGACGCTGTTCTACCAGAAGTACCGAGGGCTCCTGCTCCTGGCGCTCAGACGACCCCTGGCCTCGATCGTCGTCGTCGCACTGGTCTTCTTCGGCAGCCTTCAGCTCTTCGGGTTGATTCCGGCGATCTTCTTTCCCCCTAACGAACGACAGACCCTCACAGCTGAGTTGAGGCTGCCGACCGGGACTCCTCTGGCCAGAAGCGAAGAGGTCGTCCAGGAGGTCGAGGCCTTCATCGCCGAGTCTCTGCAGGTGACCGACGAGCAGATTGCCGCCGGCGAGCACGGCGTCACCAACTGGGCGTCCTTCATCGGCGAGGGAGCACCCCGGTTCTTCCTCTCCTATGGACCCGAACCGTCGAGCCCCGAATACGCCATCCTCGTCGTCAACGCCTCGAGCCGCGAGTACATCGACACGGCGGTCGAGAGGCTGCGGGAGTTCTGTCTCAGGTTCCCCGGACTCAAGGCCCAGATCGATCCGCTGCCTCTCGGCCCGCCGGCGGGTGACCCGATCGAGATTCGCATCTCAGGCCGCGATTCGGACACGATCTTCACCATCGTCGATCAGGTGCGCAGACGCCTGGAGGAGGTCGCCGGGCCGCGAAACCTCTCCGACGACTGGGGGGCGCGCTCGAAGAAGCTGCTGGTGCGCATCAACCCGGCCCGAGCCCAGCGAGCTGGAGTGACCAATCAGGACATCGCCGTCTCCCTGCAGACCGTCCTCTCAGGCATCACCACGACGGAGTATCGGGAGGACGACAAGGTCATCCCGGTCACCCTGCGTTCGGTGGGGGCGGACCGTCTCGACATCCAGAAGCTCGACAGCCTGAACGTCTTCTCCCAGGCCACCGGTCAGTCCGTGCCATTGAAGCAGGTGGCCGACCTCGAAGTCGCCTGGCAGCCCGGCAATATCCGCCGCCGCGATCGGCTGCGCACGGTGACGGTGTCTGCCGACCTCGATCCGGGCTTCACCGCGATCTCGGTCAACAAGGAGTTGGTTCCTCTGCTCGAACAGGACCGCTCCGGATGGCCGCTGGGTTACTCCTACGAGATCGGCGGAGAGGACGAGGCGTCAGAGGAGGCGAACGCTTCGATCGGTGCCAAGCTGCCGATCGCCGCCCTGATCATCGTCATGCTGCTGGTAGGCCAGTTCAACTCGATTCGCCGACCATTGATCATCCTCATCACCATCCCGCTCGGTGTCATCGGGGTGATCATCGGGTTGCTCGTGATGAGGTCCTACTTCGGGTTCATGACGTTGCTCGGGATCATCTCCCTGGCCGGAATCGTGATCAACAACGCCATCGTCCTGCTCGACCGCATCGAGTTGGAGATCAACGAGAACGGGTTGACAGCTCAACAGGCGATCATCGAATCGGCACAGCGACGCCTGAGGCCCATCCTCCTGACGACGGTCACGACCCTGGCCGGGCTCGTGCCCCTCTACCTTGGCGGCGGGATCATGTATCAGCCCATGGCGGTGGCGATCATGTTCGGGTTGGTCTTCGCGACGGTTCTGACGCTTGGGGTCGTGCCCATTCTCTATTCGCTGTTCTTCGGGGTGAGGTTCAAGGACTTCCAGTATCGGGCCGTGGCGTAACAAGGCCGCTCAAAGGCGCCGAAGGGCGGCTCCAGCAACGCGGCCCCAGCGGCCCAAGACTCAGCAAGCGGTACTTCCGCCGTACCGTAGAATCGTCGAATGCTCCTCTACCGCATCGGCCCCGAAGGCTTCTACGCCGCCCGTGATGAGGAGGGGCTATTGCGGATTCTCTTCTCGGATCCATACGAGGTACGCCCGGGCGGCTGGGAGTTCGGTCGCGAGGTCGATGAGCAGAACCTCGGCCTGCTCACTCCCGTGCAACCGGGCAAGATCGTAGGCGTCGGCCGCAACTACATCGAGCACGCCGCCGAGCTCGGCAACGAGATGCCCAAGGAGCCCGTTCTCTTCCTCAAAGCGCCCAGCTCAGTCATCGGCCCCCTCTCCCCGATCCTCCTACCCCCGGAAAGCCAGCGAGTCGACTTCGAAGGCGAGATAGCCGTCATCATCCGGCACCGTCTCACCCGCGCCAACGAGGAGCAGGCTCACGCCGGCATCCTCGGCGTCACCTGCGCCTGCGACGTCACAGCTCGCGACCTCCAGCGCTCAGATAAGACCTTTGCCCGCGGCAAATCGTTCGACACCTTCTGCCCCATCGGGCCCGCCATTCAAGTCGATCCCGACCTCGACAGTCTCGAAGTCGTCACACGAGTCGACGGAGAGGAGCGCCAGCGGGGCAACACCGCCCAGATGGCCTGGGGCATCGTCGATCAGCTCGTCTACATCTCGCGCATGATGACGCTCGAGCCCGGTGATCTCGTACTCACCGGCACTCCGGCAGGCGTCGGCCCGCTCGCTGCCGGCCAGACGGTCGAAGTTGAAGTCTTCGGCGTCGGCGTGCTCGAGAACCGGGTGGAGGCTCTGGCCACATGATGCGCCGTCGGATCATGGCCAGCATGGTGGCCCTGGTGCTGACGACACCGGCACTGCACTACCTGCGTGGGCTCGACTGGCCTCTGGCGCTCATCGGTGGACTGGCCCTGAGTGCCTTCGCCTTCCTTCTCGTCCGCGCCATCCAGAACCTCGCGGCCTGGCGTCCTCGACAGTAGGCGCCCGGGCCGCTGCGCTAAAGCACCTGGCGCCACGGAAAGGCGATGAGGGCGAGAGCGAGGAGGAGATGAACCGCGCCTCCGAAGGTGTAGCCGGTCATCAACAGAACGAGCCAGGCCGAGAGGCCCAGAAAGGCGAGAACCACTGCCCGGTCGCGCTTGCTCACGGCCGGGACGCTAGCACAGGCCCATGCTAGGTTAAGACCATGGACGTGCGCGCCACCGCCCTTCTCGGAGCCCTCCTGTTGGTCGGCGTCGCCGGCTGCCGCCCGAGCGAGGAAGAGGCCGCCCCGGCGCCGCTCGAGACCGAGGACATCGCCGGGCCCGTCGACGCCTCGGTCACCACCGACTTCGACGTCCAGGCCCGCTCCGAGACCGAGAGCGTCGGTGCGGAGCTGCCCGCCGACTTCCCGCGGGACGTGCCTCTGTACCCCTCCTCGACGGTCATCAACTACGGTCCGGCCGGTACCGACAGTCGGTTCATCGAGCTCTCGGTTGCTTCGGAGCTCGCGAGGGTGGAGAGTCGCTACAGCTCGCAGCTCTCGGCGGCCGGCTGGCGCGCCTCCGAAGCCGGTCGATTCGACCGCGGCAGCCGGTCGATCGTCGTCTCCTATCGCGAGGGGACTCCCGGAACCTGGGTGCGGATCGAATACCCGGCGGCGGGGTAGAGGCGATGGCGAAGGGCAGTTCGATCTGGGCCGGATACGGTGGTCGCGGCTTCGAGTTCGCCGCCGGCGTCGGCGGCTTTGCCCTCGTCGGCTACTGGATCGGCGGCTACTACGGAGATGCGAAGATCGGAGCCGCCGTCGGAGCAGTACTAGGAATCGTCGGCAGTATGTATAATCTGATTCGCCTGAGCGTGACCGCTAGTCGGGAGGCCCAGGCGACACGAGGGAAATCAGAGAAATAGTCCAAAAGTGGGTCTCGGAAGGCAGCGTGCCCGGCGGCTCTACGTGCGGCTATCGATCTTGTTGTTGATGTCAGCCGCAGTCATCATTCTCATTGGATGGTTGCCGGCTCGACGACTAGGAGGAACGGAAGGTTCAGCAGCGATGTTGGCAGGATGCGCAGTCAGCTTTCTGGCTTCGCTCATCGGTTTCCTGCCGGTTGCGAGATCTGAACCGGGACACTCAGCACAGAACATTTCGACCTTCATGGGGGCAATGCTCCTCCGGATGGCCGCAGCGGTAGCTCTGACCTTCGCGGCGGCAATCCAGGGCCTCTTTCCACTCAAGCCCCTCATCCTCTGGGTCGGTATCAGTTATCTGGCATTTCTCCCCGCGGACAGCTACACCGCCTTGCGCGCCGTTCGATCCACGGACGAAACACAAGACTAAGAAACCATGGCAGCCTCGAATCCTCTCTCCCACGTAGTCCAGCATCCGATCGGCGACGGCGTCGAGATCGGCGGTCAGCACTTCACGGTGATGTCCGATCAGATCTCGCAGATCATCATCGCCGGTTTCCTGCTCATGCTCTTCATCCCGCGGGCGGTCGGCCGTCGCAAGGGTTCCGGCATCGACGCGCTGGTCCCGACGGGATTCGGCAACGGCATCGAGGCGATCTGTGTCTACTTCCGTAACGAGATCGCGAAGCCTAATCTGGGTGAGCACACGGACCGCTTCATCAAGTACATCTGGTCGGTCTTCTTCTTCATCCTGTCGCTGAACCTCCTAGGCCTGTTGCCGATTCCGGCGATCTCATCGCTGATCCCCGGGGCGCCGCATCTCGGCGGGACGGCGACGGCGAACATCTGGACGACGGCGACGATGGCTGTCCTGACACTCATGATGATGGTCTTCAACGGGTTGCGTCTCGCTCCCCGGGACTTCATCGGACATCTTTGCCCCGGGCCGCTCTGGCTGGCTCCGCTCCTGGTGCCTCTGGAGCTCATCGGCTTCCTGGCCAAAACATTCGCACTTTCGGTGCGTCTCTTCGCGAACATGCTGGCGGGCCATATCCTCCTGGCCGTTCTCGTCGGCTTCATCATCAGTGCCGGCACCGCCAGTGTCGGCATGGGATTCGCCATTGCAGTGCCGGTGGTTGCCGGCAGTGTGGCGATCACCTTTCTCGAGCTCCTGGTCGCTTTTGTCCAGGCGTTCATCTTCACCTTCCTGACGACGATGTTCATCGGTCAGTCGGTGGTCTTCCACCATCACGATGACGGCGCGCACGGGGAGGCTCACGCATAACGCGATTACATTCGCCATGCCCGGACATGCGCGGGGCACTCGGGTCGAAAGGCGTGACTGCGATGGCGAATCGGAACAGGAAGTCGGCCCCGCCCGGCTACCACGAAAAGGACACAGCAAAATGAACCAGAAAAAGTTCGCAAAGTTCGCTCTCGTAGCGATGGTCTTCGGATTCGCTCTGATGATTGCGCCCGCAGCGTTTGCTCAGGATGGTGACGGTGGGTCGGCTCTGACGACCGACGGCGCCCGCAAGCTCGGTGGTGCGATCGGCGCCGGCCTGGCAGTCATGGGTGGCGCGGCCGGTATCGGCCGGATTGGTGGCAGTGCGGTCGAGTCGATCGCGCGGCAGCCGGAAGCGGCCGACAAGATCAGCCCCGCCATGCTTCTCACAGCGGCGTTCGTCGAGGGTGCGACCCTCTTCGCTGTCGTTGTCGGGATGCTCGCAGTTCTCTAGTGCAGTGAAACGGTGGTCGGGCCCAGGCCCGGCCACCGATTGATCACGCGGTGGGCCTGCTGCGCCACCGTGAAGAAGGAAGAAGTCATGGCAAAGAAAACACTGCTCACAGCTCTGGCTCTGTGCCTCCTGGTAGCCCCGGCGACGTTCGCGGCTGCGGAAGGCGGGGAGAGCAATCTGTTCGCCGGAGACCTCGGCAATGCTGTCTGGACGCTGGTGATCTTCTTGCTGGCAGTCTTCGTCCTCGGCAAGTTCGCCTGGGGACCGTTGCTCTCGACCCTTCAGGAGCGCGAGGGCTTCATTCGCGAGTCTCTGGAGTCGGCGAAGAGCGATCGCGAAGAGGCCGAGGCGCGGCTCAAGGAGTACACCGACAAGCTGGACGAAGCGAGGGCGGAAGCGTCCGCGATCGTCGACGAGGGACGTCGTGATGCCGAGGTCGTCAAGGCGACGATCGAGCAGGAGGCTCGCGACGAGGCGGACAACCTGATCGAGCGCGCGAAGCGGGAGATCGACGTCGCCAAGGCGACGGCCATCCGCGACCTCTACGAGCAGAGCGCCACGATGGCGACCGAGATAGCTTCTCGCGTGATCAAGCGTGAGGTGTCGGCCGCCGACCACGAGCGGCTTGTCGGCGAGATGATCGACGAGCTCGGCGATCAGGATCTGAACTAGGAACTGCTGATGGCTCACAAAGTCGACGATCGACAGCTTGCTGTGGCCCGGGTGTATGCCGGGTCGCTTTTCGAGCTCGCCGAGGAGCGCGGGGCGGGAGACGAAGTGCTGCCCGAACTCCAGGGGCTCGTCGCTCTTCAGGAGAGCAGCGAGGAGCTGGCGGTCTTCTTTTCGAGTCCGTTGGTGGACGAGAGCTCCAGGCGGCAGGCGATTGACTCGAGCCTGCGCGGGCAGATGAACGATCTGGTGGTCGACGCCCTCCAGGTGATGAACGCCAAAGGGCGGCTGGCACTCCTGCCCGCCCTGGCTGCGGCCTACAAGATGGTGCTCGACGAGCGCCGCGGCCGCGTAGACGTTGCAGTGACCTCGGCCGTGGAATTGAACGAGGGGCTGCGGGAAAGACTCCTGGCAACACTCGGGAGCGTGACGAAGCGCGAAGTACGCCTCGACGAGACGGTCGACCCGGAGATCCTGGGCGGCATCATCGTTTCGGTGGGCGATCGCAAGATCGATTACAGCCTGGCGACAGATTTGCGCCAGTTGGACGACCAGTTGCGGGATCGCGCCACGCGCGAGATCCACAGCGCTGCACAGTGAGGTACTCGAGATGAAGTTCAAAGTGGATGAGATCTCATCGGTCATTACCGAGGAGATTCGCAACTACCGCACCGAAGTCGACCTTTCCGAGGTTGGTCGCGTGCTGGAGGTGGGCGACGGCATCGCCCGCGTCTATGGCCTGACCAATGCCCTGGCTGGAGAGCAGCTGCAGTTCGCCAACGGCGAATTCGGCCAGGTCTTCAACCTCGAGGAGAGCTCCGTCGGCGTCGTCATCTTCGGCGACTACCTGGAGATCAAGGAGGGCGACGAGGTCCGCCGGACCGGCGAACTGCTGTCGGTTCCCTGTGGCGAGGCGCTCGTCGGCCGTGTCGTCGACCCGCTCGGCCGTCCTCTCGACGGCACGGGCAATGTCGAGACGCCGCATCGCCGGCCGCTCGAATTCAAGGCACCCGGCATCGCCGCTCGCCAGATGGTCACCGAGCCCCTGCAGACAGGCGTCAAGGCGATCGACGGCATGATCCCCATCGGCCGTGGCCAGCGTGAGCTCATCATCGGTGATCGCAAGACCGGCAAGACAGCGATCGCCCTCGACGCGATCGTCAATCAGAAGGGCCAGGGCGTCACCTGCATCTACGTCGCCGTCGGCCAGAAGGAGTCGACCGTCGTCAGCGTGGTCGAGAAACTCCGCGAACTCGGCGCGATGGACTACACCATCGTCGTCTCGGCCTCGGCGGCTGATCCGGCACCTCTCCAGTACATCGCGCCCTATGCCGGTGCGGCGATGGCCGAGTACTTCATGTACAAGCATGGACAGCCCACCCTGGTGGTCTACGACGATCTCTCGAAGCAGGCTCATGCCTACCGCCAGCTGTCCCTGCTCCTTCGTCGTCCTCCGGGTCGCGAGGCCTACCCGGGAGATGTCTTCTACCTCCACTCTCGCTTGCTCGAGCGCGCGGTCAAGATGCGCGACGAGTACGCGATCGTCCCGACCGATACGGCGGACGACACGACGGACCGCTCGGTCGCGGCCAGTGGCCTCGACGGGTTCAAGGAACACGCGCCGGATGATCCGGCCGGGATCTTCCACCGCGACGAAGGCCTGGAGCGGGCGGAGGCTGCGCTCGAGTCCGCCGGCGATGGGTACAAGATCCACAAGTTCCCGGACAGCGGCGGTTCGATGACGGCTCTGCCGATCATCGAGACCCTCGAGGGCGAGGTCTCGGCCTACATTCCGACCAACGTGATCTCGATCACCGACGGCCAGATCTTCCTTGAGCCGGACCTGTTCTTCGCCGGCGTCCGTCCTGCCGTCAACGTCGGTATCTCGGTCTCCCGAGTCGGCGGCAACGCGCAGATCAAGGCGGTCAAGAAGCTAGCGGGTTCGTTGCGTCTCGACCTGGCGGCCTTCCGCGCGCTCGAGGCTTTCGCGCAGCTTGGCACCGACCTCGACACCGCGACCCAGAAGCAGCTCGATCGCGGACAGCGAATGGTCGAGCTCCTGAAGCAGCCCCAGTACAAGCCCTTTCCGGTCGAGGAGCAGGTCATCTCGATCTTCGCGGGCACCAAGGGCTATCTCGACGATCTGCCGGTTTCGCAGGTCGCCGACTTTGAGCAGGGGTTGTTGGCCCACTTCCGTGACGAGTTTCCCGAGCACCTCGAGGAGATCCGGACGAAGACGGCCATCTCGGACGAACTCGGTGAGCAGATCGCCGACGTCGTCACCAACTTCAAGGCGAACTTCGGCTCCGAGTAGCCCTCTTTCGAGGCTCATCCGATGGCGAATCGCAGAATCCTGGTCAAGCGTCGAAACGCGACGCGCAACATCCGCAAGATCACGCGGACTATGCAGCTGATTGCTACAGCGCGCTTCCAGGCGGCTTTCAACCGGGCGACCGCCGGCAAGCCCTACACCGAGAAGCTGGCTCAGCTGATCGAAGGTCTGGCGCGTGCCGCCAGCGGCATCGATCATCCGTTGATGCGGACGCACGACGTGCCCCGTGAAGCGATGCTGGTGGTGACCTCCGATCGCGGTCTGTGCGGTGGCTACAACGCCAACGTGCTACGCGCCGTCGCCGAACATCTCGACACTCGAGCCGAAGCGGGCATCGAGACCGCGGTGACGATGGTCGGCAAGAAGGGCACGAACTTCTTCCAGTTCCGTGACCGGGCCGTCTCGGAGGTCGTGGAGGGCATCGGCGACACGCCGAAGTTCGAAGCCGTCGAGCCGGTGGCCAACAAGCTGATGGAGGCCTTCATACGCGGCGAGATCTCGGCGCTCCATGTCGGCTATATGAAGTTCCTGAGTGCCGGCAAGCAAGTGCCGGTCGTGGAGCAGATCCTGCCGCTCTCCTACGAGCCCGCCGAGGGCGAGGAAACCGCGAGCGAGGTCCTCTACGAGTTCTCTCCGAGCCCGGAGGAGCTGCTCGAAGAGTTGCTGCCGGCCACAGTGCGGGTGCGGCTCTTCCAGGCGTTCACCGATGCAGCGGTGAGCGAACAGGTGGCGCGGATGGTGGCGATGAAGGCCGCAACCGATGCCGCCGAAGACATGATCAAACGACTGACGATGCAGTACAACCGTGCACGCCAGACCCAGGTGACGATGGAACTCCTCGACATCGTGGGCGGCGCCAACGCGCTGGCATAGCGCGGTATCGAACCCATAGGAAGCAAGAACATGGCAGACGCAAACATCGGCAAAGTCACGCAGGTCATCGGCTCCATCCTGGACGCTCAGTTCTCGGAGGAGCAGCTGCCGGCGATTTACAACGCCCTCAAGGTCGAAGTCGAGCGCACCGTTCTCGGTGAGACGACCGTAGAGACTCTCTGGTGCGAGGTCGCGGCGCATCTCGGCGGTGGCCGGGTGCGAGCGGTCGCGCTCGACTCAACCGACGGCCTGCGCCGCGGCGCGGACATCCTCGACACCGGCGGCCCGATCACGGTGCCCGTCGGCGAGGAGGGCCTCGGCAGGGTCTTCAATCTGGTCGGCGACACGATCGATGATCGCGGCCCGCTGGAGACCATGGAACGTCGTCCCATCCACCGCGAGCCGCCCCAGTTCGACGAACTCTCGTCGAAGACGGAGATGTTCGAGACCGGTATCAAGGTCATGGACCTTCTCTGCCCTCTCGTCCGTGGCGGTAAGGCGGGTCTCTTCGGTGGTGCGGGCGTCGGCAAGACCGTCATCATTCAGGAGCTCATCGCCCGTCTCGCCCGCTTCCACAGCGGCTACTCCTGCTTCGCCGGCGTCGGTGAGCGGACCCGCGAGGGCAACGATCTCTGGATGGAGATGCAGGAGGCCAAGATCGGTGACACAGGCAAGCGCGTCATCGACCAGACCGTCATGGTCTTCGGTCAGATGAACGAGCCGCCGGGTGCCCGTCTTCGCGTCGCGCTTTCCGCGCTGACCATGGCAGAGCACTTCCGCGATCAGACTGGCGCGGACACGCTGCTCTTCATCGACAACATCTTCCGTTTCACCCAGGCGGGCTCCGAGGTCTCGGCGCTGCTCGGCCGTATGCCTTCCGCCGTTGGCTACCAGCCGACACTCGGTACCGAGATGGGTGAGCTGCAGGAGCGCATCACCTCGACCAAGAGCGGTTCGGTCACCTCGATTCAGGCGATCTACGTTCCCGCGGACGACTACACCGATCCCGCGCCTGCGACCGCATTCACCCATCTCGACTCGACCGTGAACCTCGAACGTTCGATCGCCGAGAAGGGCATCTACCCCGCGGTCGACCCGCTCGCTTCCTCGAGCCGGATTGTCTCGCCCGAGTTCCTCGGCGAGAAGCACTACAGCGTCGCGCGCAAGGTGCAGCAGATCCTTCAGCGGTACAAGGACCTCCAGGACATCATCGCCATTCTCGGTGTCGACGAACTGTCGGAGGACGACAAGATCATCGTCCGGCGCGCTCGCAAGATCGAGCGCTTCCTGTCACAGCCCTTCTACGTCGCAGAGCAGTTCATCGGCATCCCGGGCATCTACGTCAAGCTCGAGGACACGATTCGCTCCTTCGACGAGCTGTGCGAGGGCAAGTGGGACCACCTGCCCGACAACGCCTTCATGTACGTCGGAACGATCGAGGACGCGGCCAAGCGGGCCGAAGAGGACGCGGCCTAGGCCAGCGAGGATCCGATGGCAGACGCCAAGACCTTCCAACTCGCAGTGGTCACGCCTGAGGCGGCGGTGCTCGACACCGAAGCCCGGTTCGTGGCCCTGCCGGCCCATGACGGTGAGATCGGCGTCCTGCGCGACAGGGCACCGCTGCTGATCAAGCTCGATGTCGGACTGCTCCGGGCGGAGACCGCCGAGGGCACGACCCGGCTCTACGTCGACGGCGGCTTTGCCGAGATGATCGACAATCGGCTCACGGTGCTGACCGAGGACGCGCGCGACCCCGGCGCCCTCGATCGCGACGAGGCGCTCGAACGTCTCGAGGAGGCCCAGCGGATGACCGTCGAGGACGAGGTCGCCCTGGCCGCTCGCGAGAAGGCTCTCCGCCGAGCCCGAGTCCAACTCAAGCTCACCGCCTGACCGCGCCCGCCTTTACCAGGGGCGTCGCCGGGCCAGAACTCCGGCCCGTCAGTTCAGTGCACCAGAGTCTGCGACCGGCTCATCCGGTCGACCAGCGAGCGTCCACCCAGGGCCAGCAGGACGCCCAGTCCACCGGTTCCCAGCGTCAACAGCAACGCCAGCCAGCGCTTCGTCGCCTGCGGGAGCGACAGAGGCTCGTCGTCCAGAGTTCGGGCCCGAAGGCCCGCCACGGTCATGCCGGGTGTGTGGCCCCAGAAGGCCAGCGGTACGACGTGATAGACGAACGAGAAGAGCAGCAGCACAAAGCCGAGGGCCGGGGCCTGGCGCGCACCGATCGGCACGTCCAGCAAGGAAGAACCACCGATCAGAAGCCCGCTGACCGCGATGTGGACGAGGAGGTCGATGATGCCGGCGGCCAGTCGAGAGCCGAGGCCCGCATTCTGGCCCCGATCGGAAGGCTCGGCCGAGGAGGCGCGAGAACGTTCAGCCTCGAGATCGAGAGTCTCGACGACGACCGCGTCATCTGCCTCCGTGGGGCTCGCTGCCTCGGCCCGAGGCGGAGAATCGGGGCTTTCGAAGAGCGTCAGGTCGTCGGAGGATTCGGGCTTCGGTCGCTCGAAGAGGGGAAGCTCGAGGGGATCGTCGTTCATCGATACGGAAGATACTTGACGAAGACCTTGTAGAGAAGGTCGGCCGGCCGGTCGGAGTAGGTCTGGCTGAAGGCCAGAAGGCGCTCGACCTCGGTATCGCCGGGATTGAGTTCGAGGGCCCGCTTGTACTTCTCCAGAGCATCGACGATGTCGCCCCGTTGCAGATCGCGCACGCCGAGGTTGTAGTAAGAGTTCACCATCAGATCGACGACGTCGCGATCGTCGGGGTTGGCCATGTGGAGCCGCCACAACTCTGGAAGCACGAACTCCCAATCCCCTTCCTCATACATGTCGATCTGAGGTTCGAGGCCGGCCAGCCTCTGTCCGACCTCGGTCTGGAGCAGAAGATCCTCGTCGCTCAGAGGAGCGAGCTTGGCGGCCTGGTCGTAGAAGGTGGAAGCACGAAGATAGAGCCGCTCGTCCCTTGCAGCACGAGCCTGGAGGACCAGCCCATCGCGCTCGGCGAGTTGCTCGTCGCTGTGCTCGGGACCCTCGGGCACGACCTCTTCGGGCTCTTCCCACTGGGCGATGAGTGCCTGGGCTTCGGCGTACTGGGGGTGATTCGTGGGCAGCTGCTTGAGCCGCCCGATAGCCATTGCCGTCTGACCCGAAGCATTGAGTGTCCGGGCCTGTCCCAGGGCATCGGGCTGACCGCTGGGCTGGGTCTCGTCCGAGTTCGGGAAGAAGCGATCCCAGTTCATGTAGAGCCCGGCGCCGACGACGGCGACGACCGATACGGCCAGACCGGCGATCATGAGGAATCGTTTGTTGACTGCGGGAGCGCCCTTCCTCTTGGCGGGCTTGCGCTGGGGCGAGGGTGCCTCGGCGCCTTCGCCAGGCTCGAACGCCTCAGCCACTTCAAACTGCTCGTCGATCCCGTCGTTCATCGGGGCTGCCTGGCTCGGAGGCGCCGCATCCGGCGGAGCGAAGATCTCGGCATCCGGCGAGAGCGCGGCGTTCGACTCGAACTCGGGCATCTCAGGTGCATCCGCAGTTCCCGCGTCCATGCGCTCGATGTAGTCCTTGGCGCCGGAGTGATTCGGGTTCAAGCCGAGGACCAGGTCGAACTGCTCTCGGGCCTTGTCGGCACTTCCCAGCTCCCAGAGCGAGACCCCTTCATGGAAGGCTTCTTCGACCTTTCGTTCACCCTCGGCCTTGAGCCTTCGAGCGTCCTCGATCCGTCGATTGGCCTCGCCGTGGTCGATATCGATCAGGAAGATGCGAGACCAGGAGTCGATCGCGCCCTGATGATCGCCTCGCTCGAGAGCGGACTGACCCTCCTCCAGCAGCTCGCGAATGCGGGCGTTGCTCTCGTTGACGACTGGCTGGGTCGTCTGGGCGGGCACACTCGGATGAGAGGAGTCGAGGACCCTGATCTTCTCGAGAAGCGCCAGAGCCTCGTCCTGGCGACCTTCTCGCTGAGCCTTCTCTGCCTTGTCGAGGAACTCCCGAACGTAGGGCTCCGCCTCGAGGCGCTCGGTCGCGGCTACGGCCAGCTGTGTCAATTCCGGACTCGCGTCGACGGCGGACCGATGCTCCTTCGCGAGATTCAGCAGGGTGTGGAAGTCCCTCCGGTCCAGGAGGTCGGTGAACTCTCCCGCCAGGTCGAAGTCCGGTTCGGCCGACTCGGCTGGGGTCACAGCTCCATCCACGACGTCGGAGCCATCGTCGAGATTGGGCTTCGGCTCGGGCACGGACTCTCCGGCTTCGAGCTTCTGCATCAGCTCGCGAGCGGGCTCGTACAGCGGGTCCAGACGGAGCACGAACTCGCAGCCCAGCTTCGCCTCCTGCACCTTCCCCTCGGCCGCGAGATCGCGGGACTGCTGGTAGGTGCCCTCGACGCGCTGCTGAATGTCTTCAGAGAGCTTGTTGTCACCAGTGTAGGTCATGGGAATCCAATAGCTGCAAGGGATTATCGGCGGCGATCGTAGCACAGCGACCGTGAGCACCGTGTGGTCGAACGCATTGCCCGAAGGTGGGCGCAAGACCTTGCGCAGAGGGGACTTCGGGCTCAACGCGGAGCCACTGCCCCGGCCCCCGGGGAGACTCAGCCGGTGCGCTGTTGAAGCTGGGCGAGGAGGTCGTGCGGCAGGCCTTCGAAGGAGCCGGACGACATCGTCACGATCACATCACCGGAGCGCAGCGAATTGAGCACTGCGAGACGCAGCGCCGAAATGGAGTCGGCACGGCCGCAGGGAGTCCCTTCCGCCGCTATCGCGGCGACCAGACTGTCGAGATCCAGCCGTTCGTCCTCTGCCAGTCGGCCCGCGTGGAAGAGAGGGGCGAAGAAGACCTCGTCGGCCTGCGAGAAGCCCGCGACGTAGTCATCGAAGAACATGCCCCGGCCCGCCGTCAGGCTCCTAGGCTCGAAGACCACGACGAGCCTGCGGTCGCCGTAGCGTTGATGCAGAGCGGGCAGGGTCTCGGCGACGGCGGTCGGGTGGTGCGCGAAGTCGTCGACGACCGTGACTCCAGCCGCCGTGCCCAGCTCCTCCTGCCTCCGCCTGACGCCCTGGAAGCGGGAGAAAGCCGTCGCCACGTCAGCCGCGGCCAGCCCGTCGGCTCTCGCGACCGCCCAGACAGCCAGGCTGTTGAGCAGGTTGTGCTGCCCGGTCGTCGCAAGGGTGACCTCGGTCGCGCCCACCTCCGGATCGACGATGGAGAACCGCGTCCCGCCATTGTGGGGCCGCCATGTCGTGGGCCGGACCTCACAGTCCTCGGAGAGACCGTAGAAGATGACTCGGCACCGAGCCGCGTCGGCCACCTCCCGCACTCCCGGGCCGTCTCCGCAGGCCACCAGAAGACCGTCGGGCGGGATGATGCCCACGAGGTCCCGGTAGGCGGAAACCAGGTCGTCAGGCGAGGCGTAGAGGTCGGCGTGGTCGTACTCGACGCTCGTCAGGATCACGGTCTGCGGCAGGTAGTGGAGGAACTTCGGGCCGCGATCGAAGTAGGCGGCGTTGTACTCGTCGCCCTCGATCACGAATCGTGAGCCGGTGCCGATGGCGAAACTGCGTTCGAGATTTTGCGGGACGCCACCGATGAGAAATCCGGGATCGTGACCACAGTCGTGGTAGATCCAGGCCGCGATGGAGCTCGTCGTCGTCTTGCCGTGGGTGCCGGCGACGACCAGTGGCTGTCGATCGCCGAGGAAGAACTTCGCCAGTGCCTGCGGCATCGAGACGAGATCGAGGCCGGACTCGCGGGCTGCGGTGGCCTCGGGATTGTCGCGCCGGATCGCGTTGCCGACGATCACCAGATCGGGTCGTGGCTCGAGATTGCCGGGGCCGTAGCCCTCCATCGCGGTGATGCCCGCCTCTTCGAGCAGGGTGCTCATCGGAGGATAGAGAGGACCGTCACTGCCTCTGACACTGTGGCCCTGCTCGCTGAGCAGGCAGGCCAGAGGCGCCATTCCGGTGCCGCCGATAGCGATCAGGTGGATGTCGAGCCGCGGCGTCACAAGCGCAGTTTCTTGGGGTCGGAAGACGGTGCAGTATAGCATTCGCCTTCGGAGGCGATTCTCAGATGACGCGATCGATCAGCAACCTGTCCCTGCCCTTGGTGGCCCTTGTCCTCGCCCTGGCTCCCGCTCTCGAAGCGCAGCCCAGAGCCACGGTGCGGGAGTCCGTCTTCGACTTCGGCGTCGTCGCCCGTGGCGATGAGGTGGAGCACACCTTCCGGATCGCCAACGAGGGTGACAAGACGCTCGAAATCGTCGAGGTCAAACCGACCTGTGGCTGCACGATCGTCGACTTCGATCGGCGAATCCAGGCGGGTGGTAGCGGCAAGCTGGTCGCGACCGTCAACACCAAAGGACTGCGCGGTGCCATTGCCAAGAGCATCGAGGTCTACACCAACGACAGTCGCAATCCCCAGATCGACCTGGTGCTCAAGGCGAACGTCCTGGCCTACGTCGAGGCGACTCCCGGGTACGCGCGTTTTCTGACCGTGCTCGGCCAGGGAGCCGATCCGATTCAGCAGACGATCTACTCCGAGGAGCCTGGCGACTTCGTCGTGACGGGAATCAGATCTCCCCACAACTTCATCAAGGTGAAATTCAGCGAGGCGACGGACGAGCAGCGGCTCGAGGGCAAGGAGGGTCGCCAATGGGTGGTCGAGACGCGCGTCGCCCCCGACGCCCCCGAGGGGGGGTTCGCCGACTTCGTGACGCTGACGCTGGACCATCCCAAGCTCCGGCGATTGCTGCTGCCGGTCTCCGGGTTCGTCCGGCCGGTGGTCGCCGTGCTCCCTCGGATCGCCGATTTTGGCCGTAAAGAGTTGAAGACGAAGCCCCAGGTCGCGGTCCTCGAGGTCAAGAACCTGGGCAAGAGGGACGTCACTCTCGGCGAAGTCGAGTCGGACGTCGTTGGCCTGACCCCGGAGGTCGAGGTTATCGACGAGGGGCGCCTGTTCAAGCTCCGCCTGACCCTCGACCCATCGATGCCGAAGGGTAACTTCAGCGGCAAGCTGACGATTCCGACCTCGAGTGAGCTTCAGCCCGTCGTCGAAGTCGACGTCCGCGGCACAATCATCTGAGAGCGACTCTCAGGCAGGGCGGCGGCTCAGGGGCTGCCCCAGAGGTCCTTCTCGTCCTTGGGCTGCGCCTTGTGACGAGGCGCGTTGCGGACGGCCTCGACCTCAGCCAGGCAGTCGACCAGCACTTCGTTCTGCGCCTTGCACAGATCGCCGATGCCTATCAGGGCGAGGTCGAGGAGTTGGTCGAACTGCGGGCGAGGAAAACTGCCGCGCTCGCCGGTCCCCTGGACCTCGACGATGTCCCCTCCGGCCGTCGCCACCACGTTCATGTCGACGTCGGCTGCCTGGTCCTCGACGGCCTCCAGATCGAGCAGCGGTTGCCCATCGACCACGCCGACCGAGATTGCGGCGATCTGATTGGCCAGGGGCCAACGCTCGATGTCGCCCATCAGCAGGGCTTTGGACAGGGCCGAGACCGCGGCCACCCAGGCGCCGGTGATCGACGCGGTGCGGGTCCCTCCGTCGGCCTGAATCACGTCGCAGTCGAGAGTCAGCGTGCGCTCGGGCATGGCTTCGAGCTCGAACGCGGCGCGCAGACTGCGACCGATCAGGCGCTGAATCTCGGCACTGCGGCCGTCCTGGCGCCCTTTCTTGACCTCCCGGCGTGACCGGGTACTCGTGGCCCGCGGCAGCATGGCGTACTCGCCGGTCACCCATCCCCGGCCGCTGTCGATGAGAAACGGGGGCACGCGCTTTTCTAGCGTCGCCGCGACCAGGACTTTCGTGTCACCCATCGAGATCAGTGCCGATCCCTCAGCGTACTTCAGCGGGTCGAGTTCGATTGAGACAGGACGCAGCGCCTCGATCTGCCGCCCGTCAGGGCGTTTGAAGCCGTCATTCATGCGGCGATTGTAGCCGTTCGTCGGACCCCTGGGGGCACGAGATCAGGAGACGTCAACGAGCTCGAAGGAGAGGTCATCGCGGCCGAGGATCGCGCGGGCGAGACGGCGGAAAGGCGAGTTCCCATCGGTCAGGCAGAAGTGGGAGGCTTCGCTTCCGTGCGCCGCCAGCAGGCCGTCCCGTTCCATGGCTGCAGCGACCTGTGCGGCGACGGCTTCGGCAGAGTCGATAAGCCGGATCTCCTCTCCCGCGATCTCCTGCAGAAGGGGGCGCAGCAGCGGGTAATGAGTGCAGCCCAGGACGAGAGTGTCGATGCCCTCCTCGAGGAGCGGCTCGAGATAGCGCCGGGCGATCTCGGTGGTCACGGGGTCCTCGTGCCAGCCCTCCTCGACGAGAGGAACGAAGAGTGGGCAGGCGACGGAGCGCACGGTCAGGTTGGGGGCGAAACTTCGGATCGCCGTGGCGTAGGCGTCCGACCTCACGGTCGACTCCGTGGCGATGACCCCCACACGGCCCCGGCTCACCCGGGCGGCCTCGCGGGCGCCCGGCTCGATGACGCCAAAGAGCGGCAGAGGCGATTGGATGTGGGGGAGGGCCAGAGCCGACGCCGTGTTGCAGGCGACGACGACGGCCTTGACCCGGCGGGCCTCCAGAAAGTCGATGTTGCGCCGGGTGTAGCGCGTCACCGTGTCCTCTGACTTGGAGCCGTAGGGAAGGCGCGCGGTGTCCCCCAGGTAGAGGATCGACTCCCTGGGCAGGGCTTGCTGGAGCGCTGCGGCCACGGTCAGGCCGCCAACACCCGAGTCGAAGACCCCGATCGAGCTCACGTCGTGGCGCTCACCAGTCGGGCGTTCGGAGACAGCGGTCGAGTGGTGTCGAGATTGCCGGCGAAGGTCTTGAGCTGCTGACTGTTCCAGAGGAGCACGACGTTGCGAATGCCCGGGACATTGGTGCAGATCGAGTTGACCAGGCTGTACGCCGCCAGCAGCTCCCGCTCCGAGCCGGTGACCGGCGGGCGCGCATGCTCGGTCGACGCCAGATCGAGGTACAGAGTCCCGTCCGCGCTCACCACTACGCTGCCAATCCTCGTGGAGCGAGGCAGAGGCGCGAAGAGTCCCTCGCTGTCCGGTCCGCTGAGCAGCCCCGTGACGATGCGCCGTGCGAACTCGGCGTTGTCGATGCCGGTCTCGAACCCTCGGACCTCGGGGTGGAGCCGGCCGTCGGAGCCGGGGAAGAAGAGAGTGACCGTGCCGTCGATCACCTGATCGTCGTCGAGACCGGTGACGGCGCGCAGCAGCCCCGGTGCCGTCTCCGGGGACTGGCTCAACCAGAGGGTCCCCGCGATCAGCCCGAGAAGGACGAAGGCACTGACGAAGAGCAGCGCCTGAGGCCGGCTCACTGGGTGACCTCGGGTCCGCCGCCGATCCGGGCCTGGAACTGCGCCGAGCGATAACGAACGAGGGCCTTCGTCAGGGCCTCGGCGAGCTGATTCTGGTACAGCGGATCCTGCAGACGCTCGACTTCGGCGGCGTTGCTCATGAAGCCCAGCTCGACCAGGACCGCAGGCATCGCAGCGCCCATCAGCACGGAGAACGGAGCCTGCTTGACGCCCCGGTTGCGCATACCCAGGGCTGCGTTGAGTTCTTCCTGGATCAGGTTCGCGAGGCGCTGGCTCTCCGCCAGGTGACGGCTCTGCCCCATGTCCCAGAGGATCAACTGGAGGTCGCTGAGCGGGTCCCCCGAGCTGGAGCCTCGGTTGGCCTCCTCGGCCGCGAGCTGCGCACGCTCGTCGCTGGCCTCGAGGCTGAGGAAGTAGGTCTCCGCGCCTGCGGCCGAGGTGCCGAAGGACGAGTTGAGATGGAGGGACACGAAGAGCTCCGCTTTCAGCTGGTTGGCCAGAGCCGACCGGGTGTCGAGCGGCAGGTCGGCGTCCTCGTCACGTGTCAGGACGACCCGAACCGGTAGCGCTGTCTGTAGCTTGTTCTGCAGCAACCGGGCGAGGCGGAGCGTCAGGTTCTTCTCGAGGAGGCCGTCTCCGTGCGCGCCATCGTCACCACCGCCGTGTCCGGGGTCGATCACGATCGTCGGAATGCGGGTGCGTCGCGGCGGAGCGAGCGGCCGGGAGGCGGCCGTGCTCTCTCCGCCGGGGAAGATGTCGAAGACGAGGCGGTAAGGATTCGAGAGCTCGTAGCTCTCCGACCCCGCACCCGGCTTCATCCCGATAGCGATCTCCTGCGAACTGAACGACATCCCGGCCAGCAGGCCTTCGTTGGTTCGCGCCACGGAAGACGGCGCTTCGATCCGATCCCCGAGCACCCGCACCGCGATCCGGCCGGGCTCCTGTTCGACCCGATAGCGAGGCCGTGCCGGAAACTGGAGCACCACCGTGCTCACGCCCTGGAGATGGACGACATCGACCGTCAGCGGGAGGTTGCGCAGCCGCGCTTCACCCACCAACAGCAGACGCTCACCCCGAACCCAGGAGAAGTGCTGGTTCGTCACTTCCGTCCAGGTCATCTCCAGCAGGTCCAGGGGCACCATCAGAGTCCCCGGCTGCTCCTCGCCCTCCTCGTCGAAGACGATCGTGCCCACCGGTGTCTGCGACAACTCGAAAATGTCCTGCCCGACCGTCAGCACCGAGGTCGTCGGGCCGAAGCGGAAACTCGTGTCGCCCACCTCGAGCTCGTGGCTCTGCGCCAGCGGGCCGACGCTGAGCTCTCCACCCAAAAGCTCGACGATCTGATCGAGGGAAAAAAGCGGCCCTGCCGGCATCAACGTGACCATCAGCGGCAGGCGCTCTCCGCCCACTTCGATTGCTGCTTCCACCCGCGGAGCGAAAGGCTCGCCGTCGACGATCCCCTGCCCGACTGGCTGCGCTACCTGCGCCCCGAGCGGGGTCAGACCCACTACGGCGGACAGGAGAAGCGAAGCGAGGACAGGGCGGTGCGTCACGGCGCGAAGGATACCACCGCCGGAGGGCCTCAACCTCTGCAACTGGTGACAGTTAGTGCCAGGCGTCGGGGTTGCGCTCAATAGGCTGATTTGCTACTTTGCGCAGCCTCTGGCGCGTTCGTCTAGGGGTCTAGGACGCCGGCCTCTCACGCCGGTAACACGGGTTCGAATCCCGTACGCGCTACCAGCTCTAAACCCGTCTAATACAACAGGTTAGGCCAAATCGCCTGCGTAGGTCCCGCCGCTCGTAGGGGCTCAGTGGGTAACTTGTGGGTAACTTCGGTCCTCAGAATCGCTGCTGCTGAGCACGGTTTCGCGGCTTCTGTGGCGGGCGTTAGAGAAATCTGCTCCTTGGTGTCACGTCGGCATCGGCGCAAGAAGAGACAAGCGCAGCGCCCACGAAGGCCGGTCTCCTTCCGATCACAGCGGAACGATGTTGAGTCTGAATCTCTTTGAGTCTAGCTCCGCGCGTTGGAGAGTTACGTTCTTGTACGGGGATTTGGTAACGAGTTCCAGAGTCATGAACTCTAGAAATTCGGTGGCACGTTGACCGAGGATCACTTCCCGGACGGCTTCTGGGGGGAACTCATACAACGGAATCTCGTCACCGCTCGCGCTCTCGACCGTCTTCCTTGCCTTACTGATCCAACGTGTGACTCGCCACTCGCGCTCGTATGCCCACTCGCTGCTCTTGGTGTACCAGACGTCTCCTGGCGTCACCTCATTCATGTCCGCAGGGTTCGGGCGGTCCTGGGAGTAGCTCACCTTCCTTGGCTCGCCGGGCGGACCGTTGAGGCGGCCTGACGCTACCCAGTCTGGGTGCGCGGTATCGAAACCGATAACGAAGCCGGCGTGCTGCGCCGTGTAGTGCGCCCACATGAGAGGGCAGTCGCATTTCTCGCTGAGCGATAACACGCCGACACTGTTCGCGGCTTGCTCCCACGTGAGCCTCAACAAGCCGTGCTCCTTCTGTATCGCGTCGATTTGCGCCTGAAGTGCGCTCTCCTCTTCCTTTGTGAGTTTGGCGCGCCTTGGCCGGGCCTCCTCGTATAGGGCGATCGCTGCAGGCGCGTCGGGCGGGAAGACTGGTCTCGCCTCGAACGGATCGTTGAAGAGCCAGGGTGGCGTGAAGGCGACAAGACAACCCTGCAGGACGTCGATGCGCTCGGGCGGAAGATACTTGTAGAGGATCACGTCGTCAGCGTACCCGCGCCGATAGGCGACGACAAACTCTCGGGTCATCGTAGGGTTCCGCAGGCATGTATCGATTCTAGTTCCCTGATCGTTGACGCTCGCCTTCCGCTCAGGCCTCACCCGAGGCTCAACGAGCCGGTGTTCGCGCAGCCATCCTTCGCTCCGCGGCGAACCTCACGCGTTGCGATTGCACTTCTCCTTAGGGCGATGCTAGTTCTGCCAGTAGACTCGCTGCACCACCGACCCAGGGCCGCCAGAGAATGGACCAAGCCACTCACAACAGCGCCACGAATCGGAAATCTAGGATGGAGTCCTGATGGCGAAGACTGAAAGCAACAACACCGATTTGGCCAGCGCCGAGATCCTCTGGAAATCGGCGGATGCTCTCCGCGGCCAGATCGACGCCGCCGAGTACAAGCACGTTGTCCTCGGCCTCCTGTTCCTGAAGTACATCTCCGACTCCTTCGAGGCCCGTCGGGATGAACTCAACGCCGAGCTGGAGGCCGACGGCATCACCGGGCCGCAGCTCGAGAGCTTGCTGGAAAACCGCGACGAGTACACTGCCGAACGGGTCTTCTGGGTGCCGCCCGAGGCACGCTGGCAGAACCTCCAGAACCAGGCCGCGCGCGCCGACATTGCCACGTTGATCGACGACGCCATCCTCGCCGTTGAGCGCGACAACACCAACCTCAAGGGCAAGCTGCCGCGCGACTACGCCCGTCGCGGCATCGCGCCGGAGAAGATGAAGGGCCTGATCGACCTGATCGCCGACGTCGGCTTCAAGGGCGACCGCGCCAAGGCCCGCGACACGCTCGGCCGCGTCTACGAGTACTTCCTCGGCAAGTTCGCTCAGGCCGAGGGCAAGCTCGGCGGCGAGTTCTTCACGCCACGCTGCATCGTGCGCCTGCTGGTCGAGATGCTCGAACCTTACGAGGGCCGCGTCTACGACCCCTGCTGTGGTTCGGCGGGCATGTTCGTGCAGTCGGAGCGCTTCGTCGAGGCGCACGGCGGACAGACCACCGACATCTCAATCTTCGGCCAGGAGTCGAACCCCACCACCTGGCGGTTGGCGCACATGAACCTCGCCATCCGCGGCATCGAGGCCAACCTCGGCTCGCAGCCCGCCGACAGCTTTCTGCGCAACCTGCACCCCGACCTCAAGGCTGACTACATCCTCGCCAATCCGCCGTTCAACATCTCGGACTGGTCGGGCAAGCTGCTGGCCGATGACGTGCGCTGGCGCTACGGGACGCCGCCGGTCGGCAACGCCAACTACGCCTGGATCCAGCACTTCATCCAGCACCTGGCGCCACCCAACGGCCACGGCGGCGGGGTGGCCGGCTTCGTCATGGCCAACGGCTCGCTCTCCACTGGCTCCGGCGGTGAGGGCGAGATCCGCCAGCGCATCGTCGAGGCCGACCTGGTCGACTGCATCGTCGCGCTGCCGGCCCAGCTCTTTCTCACCACGGGCATCCCCGCCTGCCTCTGGTTCCTCACCCGCGACAAGACGGGCAGGAACCTCAAGCATGGCGGGCGCGATCGCAAGGGCGAGACGTTGTTCATCGACGCGCGCAAGCTGGGCACCATGCAGACGCGAACGCTGCGCGTGCTCACCGGCGGCGACGACGGCGAGAGCATGCTGGCCGACGGCATGGGCGACCCGAACTTCGATTCCGACCTCGGCCGCATCGTCTACGCCTTTCGACAGTGGCGCGGCGAGCGCGCGCCCGACTGGTGGGTCGAGGCCGAGCACGGCAAATGGGACTACCGGGACATTCCCGGCTTCTGCAAGGCCGAAACGATCGAGGGCATCGGCAAGCACGGCTTCGTGCTCACGCCGGGTATCTACGTCGGCACCGAGGAGCAGGAGGACGACGGCGAGCCGTTTGCCGAGAAGTACCCGCGGCTATTGGCGGAGTTGGATGTGTGCTTTGGGGAGGGTGAGCGGTTGATGGCCGTCGTGCGGGATCGGCTGACCACCGTTGACGCAGATGAGGATGGCGCATGAATTCTGCAAACTCCCGCGACAATTGGATTCGACACTCGACCAGCGAACTTATCGCCGAACGCAAGCTGTCGATTGGTGACGGCTATCGCGCGAAGAACGTCGAGCTGTCCACGGCCGGACTGCCATTCGCCAGGGCGGGCAACATCGACGGTGGATTTCACTTTGATGACGCCGATCGATTCCCTGAGGAGGACTTGGCCAAGGTCGGAGACAAGGTCAGCCAGCCGGGAGATGTAGTGTTCACGTCGAAAGGTACGGTCGGACGCCTCGCGTTCGTCCGGCCGACAACGCCGCGTTTCGTGTACGCGCCGCAGCTTTGCTACTGGCGGTCACTCGACCCTGCCGTCCTCGATCATCGATGGCTCTACTACTGGATGTGCGGCAGCGAGTTCACGCAACAGATCTCCGGCGTGAAAGGGCAGACTGACATGGCCGACTACGTCAGCCTCACCGACCAGCGCCGAATGGAGATCACGCTTCCGCCGACTTCAATTCAACGCGCCATCGCCGCCGTCCTCGGCGCACTGGACGACAAGATCGAGCAGAACCGACGGACGGCGCGGGCGCTGGAGCGGCTGGCGAGGGCGATCTTCCGGGCGTGGTTCGTCGACTTCGAGCCGGTCAAGGCCAAGGCCGCCGGCGCGACCGCCTTCCCCTCCATGTCCCAGCCCGTCTTCGACGCCCTGCCGACCCGCTTCGTCGACTCCGATATCGGCCCCGTGCCGGAGGGGTGGGAGGCGAAGGCGATTGCGAAGATCGCGGCCTTCCTGAACGGCCTTGCGCTCCAAAAATACCCGCCGTGCGGTGACGGCCACGACCTACGCGTCATCAAGATCGCCCAACTGCGGAAGGGGTCAACCGAGGGCGCCGATTGGGCGAACAGCGATGTCCCCGAGCAGTATGTGATCCGTGACCGTGACCTGCTGTTCTCGTGGTCGGGCACGCTGGAAGCGGAGTCCTGGTTCGGAGGGCGGGGAGCGCTCAACCAGCACCTCTTCAAGGTCACTTCGGAGCGATACCCGAGCTGGTTCTGTCTGCTCTGGATTCGGCATCACCTCCCCTGGTTTCGTTCCATTGCAGCAAGCAAGGCAACGACGATGGGGCACATCAAGCGAGGGCATCTGCAAGAGGCGCAGGTCGTCGTGCCGCCTGCTCCGATATTGCAAGCGGCCGATGGCGTGCTCGGTACGGTGTATGACCTTCACGCGGCGATGATGATCGAGTCGCGACGACTCGGCGCGATGCGAGATCTGCTTCTTCCAAACCTGCTGTCAGGCGAGGTGCGAGTACGAACCAACGGTTCTGACAATGAAGGGTAGATTGCGGCGCGCCTGGCAAGCTTTGACATCGACGCCGAATGCGTCGAGCGGCCAGCCTGCGCCGCCGGTCTTCGAGGCGACCTCCGTTGAGGTCTTTCAGCTTCGGGGGTGTCGGGAGTTGCTCGAGGAGCATCCGGATTCACTGCCGATTCGCTCAGCAATCGGTGTCATCGAACGCTCGATCCCGAGCGATCCCGGCCTTACGTTTACACACTGCCGCGGACTACTTGAGACTGTCTGCAAGACCATTCTCACGGACCGTGGTATCGAGACAGAGTCGGACGCGAACTCCAACCGCCTGATGTCGCAGACCTTGAAGGTGCTCAAGCTGACGCCAGACGATTTCGATGGTGACGATCGAGTCGAAGGGGGCGTCGCAGATGTCCTCCGTGGACTGAATCAGATGACGAACGGAATCGTTGCCCTGAGAAATAGCCAGGGCGTCGGGCCGCATGGGAAGGACGCCCTTGAGGCGGTCTTGGACGCGGACTACGCGATCATTTCGGCTCATGCGGTTGATGCCGCGGCAGCGCTGCTCTACCGGATGCACCGGAAGCAAGCGCAGATCGACCCACTCAAGCGCATCCGCTTTGGCGACTTCCCCGAGTTTGATGCGTACCTCGATGGAGCGTATTCCGACCTCGTGGTCGAGGACACACCACTGCAAGCCAGCAAAGCACTCTGTCTTCTTGATCCGGAGGCCTACCGCCAGCGGTTGATGATCTTCCTTGAGGGCGAGACCGAAACTGAAGCCGAGGACGAGTTCGCCGAAGGTGAGCAGATTGAGGAGGATGCCGATGGATGAGTTGACGACAGAGCTCGCGGCGTCCGCATGGTTTGAGTCTCTCCGAGTTCAGGTTCTGCATGCCGAGGATCTGAGCGACGAGCATCAGTTCGGGCCAGGCAGTGCGATCCTCGAGACGCCACTTTCGAGCGCCGCCAAGAAGTTCAATCCGAGCATTCCAGCTGATGCCTTGGAGCTCGCTCTCCGCACGCTGGCGCGCCCGCCGCATCCCACGCTCATCCAGAACAACCGATGGTTCCACACGCTGCTCGTCGATGGCGTCGAGGTCGAGTACCGCGATCCGAAGTCCGGCGAGACCCGGGGCAGACCAGCGCGGCTCGTCGATTTCGAGCATCCCGAGAAGAACGACCTGCTCGTCGTCCGCCAGCTCACCGCCGCCGGGCCATCCGGCAAGATCATCCGCCCGGACCTGACGGTGTTCCTGAACGGGCTGCCGGTCGCGGTCATCGAGCTGAAGGATCCGACCGACACCCAGGCCGACCTCGGTGTCGCCATCGATCAGCTCGACCGCTACTTGCAGACCGCGCCGGACCTGTTCGTGCCGAACCTGCTGCTGGCGGTGTCGGACGGCATGCTGACCCGCGTTGGATCGATCACCAGCGGGCGCAGCCGTTTTACGCCCTGGCGGCCGCTGCACGACGACGGCGGCGGCGCGCCAACGCTGGAGGCGCTGATCCGCGGGTTGTTCGAGCCGCGGACGTTGGTGGACTACCTGCGGACCTGCATTACCTTCGAGGAGGACGAGCGCGGCGAGATCGCCAAGAAGATCGCGGGCTACCACCAGTTCCGCGCGGTACGCAAGGCACGGGCCAGCGTGCTGGCGAGTCTGCGGCCACCCTCGGGCGAGGGCGACGGTTGCGGCGGTGTGATCTGGCACACGCAGGGCTCGGGCAAGTCGCTGACCATGCTGATGCTGGCCGGCGCGCTGATCCGCGAGCCGCGCCTGACCAACCCGACGGTGGTCATGATCACCGACCGCAACGATCTGGACGATCAGCTGTTCGACACTTTCGCCGCCGGGCGCGCGCTGCTGCGGCAGGTGCCCGTCCAGGCCGAGAGCCGGGACCAACTTAAAGATCTGCTCGATCGCGCCGCGGGCGGCGTGGTCTTCACGACGATTCAGAAGTTTGCCGAGGCGCACGGTGTGGTTTCAGAGCGCGCCAACATGGTCGTGATGGCCGATGAGGCGCACCGCAGCCAGTATGGCTTCGTCGAGGGCGGCGCGCGCTGGATGCGCGAGGCGCTGCCCAACGCGACTTTCGTCGGCTTCACCGGAACGCCGCTGGAACGCGACGACAAGAACACCATCCACGTCTTCGGCGAGTACGCAGACGTCTATGACATTCGCCAAGCAGTGGAAGACGGCGCGACCAAGCCGCTCTACTACGAGTCGCGGATCATCAAGTTGAAGGTGGACGAGGAAGGCGCACGTGTCGCCGAGGAGGAGGTCGAGTACGTTACGGGCGCCGACCGCAGAGGGGATGAGCCGGAGGACCGCATCCGCGTGCCGCTGGAGTCGCTGGTCGGCGCCCAGGAGCGTATCGAACGGCTGGCGGTGTTCATCGTCGAGCACTGGGAGAAGCGCCGCGCCGCCATGGAAGGCAAGGCGATGGTGGTGACGATGAGCCGCGACATTGCCGCGCGGCTCTATGAGGCAATCCGCGTGCTGCGCCCCGACTGGCACGACGCCGACGATGAACGGGGAGCGATGAAGGTGGTCGTGACTGGATCGGCCGACGACCCGGAGCCGCTGCGCAGTCACGTGCGCACCAAGGCGGCGCGCAAGCGGCTGGCCGAGCGCTTCAAGGCCCCGGACGATGACCTGCGGCTGGTGGTCGTCTGCGATATGTGGCTGACCGGTTTTGACTGCCCGCCGGCGCACACCATGTACCTGGACAAGCCGCTTGCCGGGCACAACCTCATGCAGGCCATCGCGCGTGTCAACCGCGTCTATGGCGAGAAGCCCGGCGGCCTGATCGTCGACCTGCTGGGGCTGGCCGACCAGTTGGCCGATGCCCTCGCCACCTACACCCAGGCCGGTGGCACGGGCGAGGCTGTCCGGGAGGTACAGGACGAGGCGGTTCCTGCGATGCAGGAGGCGTTCGAGAAGCTACGCGGCTTTTTCCACGGCTGCGACTACGAGCAGGCGCTCGACGCGACTCCGGAAGACGTCCTGCCGGTGTACCTGCGCGCCATCGACCACGTGTTCGGGCAGAGCGACGGCTGGAAACGCCTGAGGACGCTGGTCAAGGAACTGTCCGCGGCTTTCGCCCTGGCTGTCCCCCGCCCTGAAACCGAAGCCATCACGCCGCATCTGGCCTTCTTCCAGCGCGCGGTGGCGATGATTCGCAAGCGGCTGGCCGACGACAACAACACTGGCGCGGGCCTCGCTCGCCAGCGCGACATCGACGCAGCAGTACGCCAGGTGATCGGCAGCGCGGTCGATGCCGACGAGGTGATCGACCTGTTCGCCGTGGCGGGACTTTCCGAAGCGCGCCTCGACATCCTCAGTGACGAATTCCTCGGTCGGGTGGCGGCGCTTGAGCAGAGGAACCTGGCCTTGGAGACGCTTCGCAAGCTACTGAACGACCAGATCCGCATCACCGAGCGCACCAACCTCGTCCAAAGCAGGAAGTTCCGAGAAGCGCTTGAAGACGCCATGATGCGCTACACAAACAAGGCGATCACCACCGCCGAGATGATCACGCGCCTGATCGACTTGGCGAAGCACCTGCGCGACGTCCAGAAGCACGGCGAGGAACTGGGCCTAAGCAGCCAGGAAACCGCGTTCTACGACGCCCTGGCGGAGAACGAATCGGCCCGAGAGGTGATGCAAAGCGACAGGCTACGACTCATGGCCCGCGAGCTCACCGAGATGGTCAGGAACATGCCTAAGCTCGACTGGACCCAGCGCGAGTCCGTACGGGCGAGCCTCCGGCGCAACGTGCGGCGGCTGTTGGCCAAGTACGGATACCCGCCGGATCTGGCGGAAGGCGCAACGCAGCTGGTCTTGAGACAGGCCGAGTTGTCGACGGAGAACGTGGAGTAACGGGATCGCGGTCGGCGTAGTTTGATGGATTTCACGAGATGCTAATCAGAGCCTACGGACTACTCTGGAACCCCGATGCGGTCGATTGGGGAAGTGTAGGACGGGGGAACCGAGGCAGCCTACTTGGGAAGATTCGCCGAGACGGGAGCACGCACGAGATCGACTTCTGGGATGCGCACGGGGTCTATGTACTGCTCGATCAGTTTCGGCCGATCTACATCGGGCAAGCCGGAAAGGGAGGGTTGGGGCCTCGTCTTCGGGATCACCTCAGTGATCGCTTCGCCGGCAGGTGGGACATGTTTTCGTGGTTCAGCATGTCGACCACCAACGTCACCACCTCGAATGTTCGGGCGCCAGGAAAGCGAACCCTGAAGCCGAAGACTGTGTTGGACACGCTTGAGGCGCTGGGCATCTTGCTGGCCGATCCACCACTCAACCGCAAACGGGAGAGCGTTCCTGACGCGGACCTTGCAGAGCAGTCAAAGAGCCCGCATCCCAAGACCGTCCGCCACTACCTCGAGACCATTCTCAAGAAGCTGGAGGACGCCGAGACTCCGTAGAAGCTGCGGGTGTGTGTCCCGCGACAACATCTCAGGTGACCTCAAAGCGCCACCTCTCGGCCGTCCGGGTTGACAAACGTGACCCTGATGCTGCGCGGCTCCCGGTCGAGCTCCGAGACCTCCACCGACTGACGCGGTCGGCCCCAGCCTCGGTCGAGAAGATGGTTGGCCGCAGCGACACGGGCAGATGCCGGCGCGCCTTCGTCACTGCAGATGGCTGCCAGCGTTGTGATCGCCAGCTCGGTGTTCTCGCGAGCCAAGTCGATCACGCGATGTGCGGCTTTTGGTCGTCCGCCTGGATTACCGCTGCCCCCGGGCAGGAACTTGCCGTCAGGGCCTCGGCGGCTACCTGTTTGACCCCTGTTCTCAGGGTCGGTCACTGCGACTCGCTTGCTCATGCGGAGCCCCACGCGCCGAAGATGACCCCATCTTCGGACCGGGTGGTTACACCCTTAGGGCCAGTTACACCCTTTGCACCCTTTGAGAGGCTCGAGGACCCACCTGGCTGTTCGTCGTCCTGATCGCACAAAGAGGGCAAGGAACCACCCCCTACACCCTTTGGAGTGGGGAGGCTCCAGTACCAGCCGCCGTCACCACCGAATCCTTCGCGGCTAGTCTCGATCCCGAGGGCCTTCTTGGCAGACTTCAACGTTCGGGCGGAACACGGCGCGTGCTCGAATAGCCAAGCCGCGGGGCGAGGGCCACCTGCCAGGGCGTTCGCAAGAAAGACCTCCGCAGCGAGTGTCTTCTTGGGTGCGGCCTTCCGAGGCTTGAGCAGCTCTTCGACGTCGACGTCCACGGGCCCGAGCCACTCGACGTGGGCTTGTTCGCCGCCGATCTTGAAGCCGAGGGACTCACCCTGGTGGGCCAAGTTGGACTTGACGTGCCCCAGGACGCGGCAGTCCTCGTCGTCTCGATCCTCGGCCACGAGCAGGATCGAGCGTGCGGCGGCTGCGAAGTCGATAGAGCCGAGTCCCCGGTAGACGGCTCGGTCGGCGCTCGACTTGCGCAAGTGGCAGATGGCCAGTACCGCGCACTCGTACTCTTCCGCCAGTCTTGCCAAGCCTGCTAGCAGGGGCCGCACCTCGTTGGCACGATGCATGTCGACGGCCGACCCAAGAAACGCCTGGATCGGGTCGACAACGATGAGCCGCGGCTGCTCTTGAGCGACCGCAGCCTCGATTGAGGCCAGATCCGTGAGTGAGATGGCCACCTCCTCGCCGCTCGCTGACCGCTTTCCCGTCAGAGCAACGACCTTCGACGGGTCTGCGCCGGCCGCATCAAGTCGAGGGCGAATCGTATCTGCCAGGCCGTCCTCGGCCGACATGTAGAGCACCGTGCTTGGAGCCATAGTGCTCGCCCCAGGCAGCGCCTCCTCACCCCGGCTGATGCGTGCGGCTATCCAAAGAGCGATCCACGTTTTCCCCAGACCGGGATCGCCCTGGAGCAGGGTCAGCTTGCCGATCGGGATGTAGGGATGTGCTAGCCACTCCACGTGCTCAGCATCGACGTCGGAGAGACGAACCAGCACTGGCCGCTCGGGGGCTACTTCATTCTCTTCTCGGCAGCTAGGGCAGTCGATACCAAGCGTCGGGTGCTCTCTCGTGATGCCGCCGCACTTGTGGCACTCAGGGCCGTCTCGATACTCGCTCACGTTCCTGGCCTCAGGTCAGGGGTTGAGCGGCTCGAGTTCTCGTCGCCGGACTCGGCCCAGCGCTCCTCAAACCAGAGGTCGGGCGTGCTCGCCCTCATCGTTCCGCTGACTCCGCCACCATCCGCTGCCGCCAGCGCTGGGCTTCCTCACGGGTAATGAGACGCCGCCGCCCGAGCTTGAACGTCCTGGGCGCTGTGCCCTCTCGGAGCATGACGTAGAAGTAACTCCGGGCGAATCCGTGCGCCTCGGCAAACGCCGCTACGCTGTAGGCGGCGGGCTCTGCGGGGGGCCTCTCCTGAAGGCTGCTGCTCTCTTGTTGCGTCTCCACGGGGCTTAGTTAAACCCAGAGCCCCGGGCCTACCTGGTCAAGAAACCGTCGGGGTTTCGCGTCCCTCTCGCTTGCGCCGCTCGTCTAGCTCTTCGAGGAGCCGCCGGCATTGAAACTCCGTGAGTTTCCGCCGCAGCGTCTTCCTGCTGGTGAACTCCTGCTCGTGCTTCTCAACAACTGCGTCCAACGCCGCTGCCAGAAACTCCGGTAGCCTGCTTTCCGGCTCAAGGCTCATGCCCGACAGCTCTTCACGGACTTCTTCGAGTAGCGCGAGGTCCTCGGCCTCAACGTCTCTCCAGCCAGGCGGTTTCCGCTTTGCACGGGGTCGCCCAGCTGGTTTGCGAGTCTTCAGGAGTGAACCCGGTTCACCCGATGCGGCCTCCTGAGCGCGCTCACGCATCCAGGCGACGAGCAGCTCTTCAGCTTCAGGGGAGGACATCTTCCCCAGTGAGAACATCTTCACCAGATATTGGCCGGCGGCAAGATCGCCGTTTTCGAAGGCCTCGATTCTCGCCCGCACTCTCTCCAGGCCCAGCCGGCTGATGCCTTGTATCAGCTCCTCAGTGTTTCGGAACTTGATCGACGTCCAGCCCTCGGGAACGGTCATCGCCTTGCCCTCCTCGCCACCTTCCGCAACCGTGCCACCTTGTCGCTCTCCCGTCCCAGCGTGGGTGCGTGCTTCCGCGCCTCCTCCGCGCGCCAGGCCTCGCTGAGGTGGCCGTAGTGCTTCTCCACCATGCGAGTGGTGGAGTGTCCCAGTTGACGGGCGAGAGCGATCAATGAGCCGCCGTTCATGAGGTAGTGACTCGCATAGGTGTGCCGGAGCTGGTGGAACCCTATGGGCTCGAGGCCGGCTACATTGCACGCCTCGCGCATCGGACGCGATTGGTGATTGCGGCCCCAGGGTGTGCCGCCAGCTTTGGTGAACACAAGGTCTGAGCGTCGGCGACCGGCAGTAAGTCGGTCGAAGAACGCGACAGCTTCCTCGCTCAGGTAGACATGTCGTGGCGCTCCCGTCTTGGTCTTCGCCAAGTGGACGGCTTGTGTCTCGGGCAGGTAGTCGCCAACCCGTAGAGACACCAGCTCACCGAATCGGGCGCCCGTGTGAAGCGCTGCTGTCACCAGGTCTCGAAAGTCGGGAGGGCAGGCGTTCAAGAGGCGCTCGATCTCCAGGGGCTCCAAGTAGCGCGCTCTAGCTGTATCGACACCGCGGAACGCCTTGACCTTCGACCACGCTCCGGGGCCTTCCACGAGTCCATCATCGACCGCACGGTTGAGAGCGGCCTTGAGAGCGACCAGGGCGTGGTTCGCACTCGCCTTCCTAGCTCGCTTGGCATCTTCGGTGGTGGCCTCGCGTTGCTGGCCGCCCCGCAGGCGGGCGGGCTTTGCGGCGATGCCCTGGTGCCATCGACGGAGCTTGATGGGTGTCAGGGCTTCGAAGGGGAGCTTGCCCAGATCGGGCAGGATGTGAGCCTCGAAGAGGTTGCGGACGCTGTCGTAGCTCTTCCTGTGGTCCTTGTACCAAGCTAGGTAGCGCTCGACCGTCTGGGCGACAGTGACAGTGTCAGACGGGGTGTCGTCAGCATCGGCGCTCCAGTCGCGCGCCCGTTCAACAGCCTCGGCGTAGGAGAGAACCTCTACACCATCGGCCTCGGCCACGTCGTCGACGGTGGCGATGGAGCGCTTGACGTAGCGGCCGTCGAGCCGTAGCCGCACCCACCAAGAGCCGGCAACGCCCTTTGGGCGGCGATAGCCTAGCGCGCGCCCCCTGGCGATACGGGTCCAATGAAGCTCTCCGGCCGGTAGTCGGCGGCGTGCGGTGCGGGTTGTGAGGTCGGGCATTGGCGCCTCCGTGGGTAACTCGTGGGTAACTCCGGCCCTAGACCCTAGTATACGCCCGTGGACTTGTATGGGGCAAATGCCTGCTGTACAGGGAGTTATGAGGACTCACGGAGACCATGATACACGCTGTTAGATTACTCTCACGCCGGTAACACGGGTTCGAATCCCGTACGCGCTACCAGCTTCCCTCCCTCACATTCGTTCAGTCGGCTCGATTGGTGCGCGCATGGGCCACGCTGCGCCCGTGGGATAGGCTCGGCATCAAAACCACAGGGAGGCGAGACATGGGAGCTTCTGTCGGAAGACTCGTGGGAGCGGGTTTCGTAGCCGCCTTAGGGCTGACTGCGGTCCTCGGAACGTCAGGCGTGAGTATTGCTCAGACTCCGCTCGGCATCGACAAGGCGGTTCTGTTCGATGCGGAGAGCACGACCAATATCTCAACGGAAGAGGTCCGCAATGCGCTAGAGAATGGAAGCCCGCTCGTCTTCGACGTCCGCCCGTTCCGGGAATACGCGATCTCTCACATCCCCGGCGCGATCAGCGTGGCTCCCAAGCCCGGTACATCTCGCGAGGAGTACATGTCGGACATTGCCGAGATAGGACGCCTCGTCGCCGAGGACAAGACGGCTCCGATGATCCTGTACTGCGCAGGTCCACACTGCGGTAAGAGCAAGCGGGTCGCTGCCGACTTGGTCGAGGCCGGCTACGCGAATGTCAGTCGCTATCAGCTCGGAATCCCGGTCTGGCGCGCGCTCGGAGGAGTTACCGAGATCGAAGTGGAGGGGGTCCAGCACGTTGCCGAGAAGGACCAAACAGCGGTCTTCATCGACGCCCGCGATCCCGAACAGTTCGAGCGAGAGTCCCTGCCTGGAGCCCAGAACATTCCGCGGAGCCGCGTTGATCCGGGGACCTTCGACCCCGAGTTCCGAGCGTGGACTCACCCTGGAGGTAAGGAGGTCAAGGCAGCCAAGGCGGATGGACGCCTGCCGATGGAGGACCACAACACCAGGATCATCGTTTTCGGCGATTCCGGAGAAGCGGCGCGCGAAGTAGCGGAAGCCCTCGCGAGGAATGCATTCCACAACATTTCATTCTGCAACGCGAACTACGCCGCCCTGAAAGCGGCGCTTCCCTAGGTGCTGGCCTGGAGAGCCGGCTCAGTTCCGACAGTCGGACAGCCACCCCTCATGCCCTGGTTCCAAGTGGGATTGGGATGTACTTTCCCGCACGCAAGCGCCTCTGGCGTAGCCCAGTTGTCAGGCCAAAGCGTGCAAGGAGGGCAGATCCTGCCGCAGCTGGCTGAGTTCCAGCAACCAACTCCCAATCTGGTTCCAACTGGGAACAGTATGGGCTGCCAGCCTTCCGCTCCGTTCCCGCGACCACTGTCCGTTGGTACATAGAGTTCGGGCCACCTATGAGGCGATCTCCGCACGCCGCTTGATGGCGCGCAGCCACATCCGCCGGATCAGCGAACTGCCCGGGTAGATCACCCGCCAGTAGGCGGCGAATCGACGCCGGCTCGCGCCATCCGTTGCGTAGATCCGTGTCTCCGTCGTCAGAACACACCTGCCATTGGCCGCGGCCTCGACCCGGAAGTTCATCGTCGCCTTCGCCAACCCAGGACGGTCGAGGGCTTTGAACCAGCTTGGAGTCGGTTCGGGAGGGGTGGTCAGGTCGGCTGGAGCCACTACCAGAGTTCCTACCAGGACCTCACGACTCGGCTCCTCGGCCAGCGTCAGGAAGGACGTCCGCGTCGCGACATCGAGCAGCGGCTGCTCCTCGGGGGCGTCGAGGATGCTCTCCGGTCCCGCTCGCCCCAGTCGACGGATCCAAGTCAGCGTACGAAAGAGGAAAACTTCTTTCGCCGTGACTTCGTTGACGGCTTCGTAGACCCGTTCCTCGGAGGCTGCGATATGAATCTCATGCAACTCGTGGAATTGATAGGCCGGCGCGAACTCGTCGAGGTGCGTTCGTGGAATCGCGATTCGCGTCTCGCCTGCCGGCAGCAACATACCGGTGGCCGCCAACGCCATACCGGCTAGCGCCACGACCAAGCCACGACGCCGCGTGCGAATGCCGAGATTCGACAGCGGCCTGACGAGCGAAAGGCCCCCAAGAACGAGCACCGTCAGGCCCGCCTGGACCACGACGACTCCGAGCATGGGACGATCCTAACCCGGGCGCCGCCTTGCTCATCGTGTTCCCCCTCTCCACAGACCGCTCTGTCTGAACATCCCGAAGGAGACGAGACAGAGCAACACGATGGTCAGGATGTCGAGGCGGGACCAGCGCCGGTCGGGCATGATCTGCCAGTAAGTCATCAAGACTGCACAAGGAACGGCGAACGCGAGTACGAACCGGGCAACAGTACGGTGGACTCCGACGTCGCCGGAGCGGTGAGCCTCGTTGAGCGCCACAGCGAAGGCTAGCGCGAAGAGGCCGACGAGCCGGGTCCAATCCTCGGCATGAGGGCTGGCCTCGTAGCCAATGCCAACGAACTCGTTGGCGAAGCCGGGCAGGAAGATGAACACGGCAGCCCAGAAAGCGAAGATCAGCGAGGACAGTCGGAACCACGACATCTCACGCCTCCTCTACTTGCCGTATGACGGTATCCAACCGGCGGGCCTGAGCGACCGTAAGCCCGACCGCCTGAGTCAGCAGGTTCAGTTCTTGTAAAGTAGGTGAAGCCGAAGAAAAGCTGGAAGGGGTTTCCAGGATCGGCACTCACCATCGCTGCGCCACAACTCGCACGGCTCGTTGTCGTCGAAACGGCAGCTCGTCCGCGATCTCGGTCGTCGGACTTCGGATTGCATCCGAAGTCCTCGGGAGCGAATCCCTGCCGGTTCGCTCTCACGTTCCTCTTGGTGGTCATAGGGATCACGGCCAACGTGTTGCCTCGCGCTTGTCAAGACGGGTGCGTAGTTGACAGACGGTCACTTCGCTCCCGATCGCACTCTCGTCCTGCGGATAGCGGCGAGGACGTGTGGAGGCAGGTTCGGCCCGTACCGGGCTTGCCACTCGGGATCGAGGTAGTCGCGGTTCGAGATCGCGCCTCGGCAGTTCCTGCTGCCGCAGTTGCACTCCATCTCGAAGGCGGCGTCCTCCACATCGTCGATCTCGCTGGTCGAGTAGTCGTAGGTGATCTCTTCACCCGTCGCGATGTCGCACCGGGCGACTAACCGCGTGCTGCCCTGCCACCAGGTGTTGGGATCGCACGAGTGGTTCATCTCTCGCGACAGTCCTTCGGGCAGCGAGTAGCGGTCCTCACCGCAGCGAAAGCCGTACCAGTCGAAGGCCTGCCGGCGCTCTTCGTCCCACGATTCGATCTCCTTCCGGCTGTACATCGGCTCGTCGAGCTCCCAGACGAGCTCTCCGGCCCGGATCGGCTCGGTGGTCACCAGGCAGACGCCGTGGATGACGCTCTTGCGGCTAGCGACGATGGCCTCATGGAGCACCCGTGGAGACTACAGCACGGTTCGGCTCGGGTAGCGGTGACGCGACCGTGCTGATCAGAGTTGGGAACGCGACTCCTAAGAAGGAATCGAGTCTGGCGGCGTCTCCTCGCCGTTGGCACTTCTCCAGCGAGGCGCTCGGAGAGTTCCGGTAAGCTAAAGAAACTCCATGCCGATACTGAACGCTGTAGTGGATTGCGAGCCGCGGGTTCGCGCAGCGTGTCTGACCGTGCTGCTGTGTGCGCTGAGCTTGGCCGGATGCGTGCGGGAGGCTCCTCCGGAGGACCCGGCAGGGCCCGCCGCCGAGGTCGCGAGGTCTGTCGAGCCGCAGGTGGAGGCCGAGACCGCGTCGGCGCAGGACACGGCCCTGAAGCCGACACTGCGCTGCGAGGCCGACGGCTATCCGTGTGCCTGGGAAGACGTACCCTCGGCCACCATCGAGAAGACAGACGACCTGGCGAAAGAGGGCCTGGATCGGATCGCAGGAGGGGCCGGCGTGGCTGAAGTGGCCGCCTGGCTAGCGTCCCAACCCGAGGTGGAAGTGGTGTCGACGGACGGTCGGATGATCCGCTTTCGCCTGGCGGGAGGGCGACCTGTCTGGGTGACTGAAGCGCTGCCGGAGGTGGTCGATACCAGGGGGCTAGCGACGCCGGCGTTCGCCCAGACATCGGCGTCTGGGGGCGGCCCGGACGACCCGATCGGCAAGAACCCGCCGGGTCGGATTCCATGGAAGAAGGCGCTGGTTCTCGTGCCGTTCCAGTGGCACTTCGGCGATCGTGAAGTCGATGATCTGCTTCTTCACCTTGGGCTGGCGGCGGAGGCAGATCAAGACCCCTTCGCCGTTCGCGACTACCGCTGCGGTGCTGATTCCGAGTGCGTCGAGATCAAGGCCAACGATCTCGTTCAGATCAACCCCAACGTGATGTGTTCGGCCGTCCCCGGGAGTTGTCCGATGGCGTACGGAGTCGATCGCAGCGACTTCAAGGGGTGGGGGAACTTCGACCTGATCCACGTCGGCACCCACGGTTTCTACCTGTGTGGCACCAAGGATCCCGAGGAGGTCGTCCAGTGGCTAACGTCGACGGAGTCGGCGGTGGGCGGACGGGACCTGGCCGGGACCTCGGCGAAGCTGACTGGTGGCGGTTGCGTCGTCGGGCTGGCGACCGGGCGGGTGTTCCCGGTGGGGAGCGTGGCCGTCGGTTCTGTCTCCGACCCGGGTGTCGAGTACATCTACGCGGGGATCGGCCGCTACTGCGACCATGCGCCCCCCGGATCCACTCGGTGGGTCCAGCAGTTCTGCAACCAGAGCGACTTCATGCTCGAGTTGGTGACGGACGACTTCTTCGTCGCCGAGTACGGTGGTGGACTGAAGGACAAGATGATCTTCCTCAACGCCTGTTCTGCGCTGGCGGACAGCGGCATCGCGCTCGGCTTGAGCTCGGGGGACTCGGTGGTGCTCGGCTGGAGCGATCCTGTGCCGGTCGGCACGGCTCTGAGGGTCTCGGAGACGTTCTATTCCGCCTACCTCCGCGACAACCTTCCCGCTGTCGACGCATGGCTCAAGGCGGCCCACAGCGTCGGGGCGAACATCCCCGCGGGGTTGGAGATCGACGATGGCTGGCGTACGTCCGTGCCGGACGAGGTGGCGGCCGAAGCGCTGGCGACGACGGAGCTCGAATCGAGCGGAACTCGGCAGCGCCGCGGTCGCGAGATGGTCTCGGTCCGCTGGAAGGACTCCGACGACGAGATCGACGATGGCGCCACACTCGAGACCCGGACCGCCGACGAGGAGATCTGTGAGGTCGAGCTCGGACTGGTCCTGGAGGGGGTGCCCGAGGATCAGGATCCGGGCTCGATGCCGCTGACTCTCGAAGTGAACGGCAACCGCGTTGACCGTGAGTTCAGGGCAACGCAGGAGGCTGGTCCGTACCGTTTCCGATTCGACGGCACGGTACCGATCCGCAGAGACGAGGCGCGTTCGTTCGACCTCGAGATCTCCGCACGGCTGCCGAGGGGCGGGGTGAGTCGGTGGCGCTACGAAGATCTGAGCACGCCCTGTGGGGAGTGCTATTTCAGGGCTCGCCTGAGCGGCGACCCCGCCCGTACCCTCGTCGAGGGAGAGGCTGCGATGTGGAGCGAGCCAATGCAGGACTCCGCCCGCATCGCCCGGCCGCTGATGGAAATGCTCGGAGCGCTCGGCATGGACGAGGCGATCGTCGGTGCCGACTCCGAGACCATGGATCGTGCCCTCGACGAGATGGAGAGCATCAGCTCCTTCGTCCTCAAGTTGAACGAAGGCTCGGGAGAGCTGCTCTCCTTCGATCTCACGACGAACCCGAAGGAAGGGGGCCTCGCCAGCGGGGAGATCGGGGCGATGCTGGCGATCGACGGGTTGGGCTTCCTCGTCAAGGGCCAACTCGAGATCCACGATCGCGAAGACGGATGGATTGAAGGGACGATCTCCGGCAACGGCGTCGGGGCTACTCTCGACGGGGGCGCGGGGGTTCTGACGTCGCCCACCACGGCCCGACCCCTCAAGGTGCAGATCGACGTCGAGTTCCGCGCCGGCAACCCGATGCGTGGCGCTTTCTGCACGATCGACGAGGAGGAGTGAGGGACGATAGCTCCCTGGACCTGGGGCACGGTGAGGCGCCTCGGCGACGATCTTGAAGCGTCAGAGTTCAGACGGATCAGCCTTGAACCAGAGGCTCAGTGGTTACTGAGATTCGGTGCTGGTGGGTTGGGATGCGCCTCGAGGCTGGCTTTGTACTGGCCAATGAACCTCATCGCATGTGACATGACCCATCCATGCTGGGAGCTCACATTGTGCTCTTCTCTTGGATCGAGCTCGATATTGAAGATCTGAGGATAGTCCAGCATCTTGTACGAGCCGCCTAGGCCGTACTGGAACTCCGCGGAGGTTCCTGATGACCCTTGGTCTACGAAGTAGATCCTAAACTGCCGCCATCGAACGGCTTGGAGACGGTCACCTGCGAAGGTGAGGAGATGCTCGCGATTGGAGTTTGCCTGTTGGCCCAGGACGAAGTCCGATTGGTCGACGCCATCAATCGGACGGTCCGAGGGCACGCTGGCTCCGATGATCCCGGCCAACGTTGGGAAGAAGTCCATGACAGAAACCATCTCATTGGAGACTCGCGGCTCAATCTTCCCCGGCCAACGCACCATGCCTGCCGTTCGTATGGAGCCTTCCAGCGGGGACCCCAGTTCGCCGCGATAGGGGCCCGCGAAGCCTGAATCCGGCCATGAGGTTGTTCGTGTCGGTCCATTGTCGCTCACCCACACCACGATGGTGTTGTCCCGGATCCCGGCCTTGTCGATGGCGTCGAGAACACGGCCGGTGTTGTAATCCAGCTCCATCATTCCATCGCCGTAGTCGCCGATTCTCGATTGCCCGTCGAACATCTTGGACGGCTTGTTCGGCTCGTGTGGGCGTGTCCAGGCAGTAAAGAGAAAGAAGGCCTTCCCCTCCGCTGCCTGCTTCTCGATGTAGGCAACGCTGCGGTCGGCGATCTCGAAGTCGATGGTCCGGCGCGTCTCGTAGCTGTACTCCTTCACGAATTCGGGATCACCGCCTGAAACCGCTTGCAGAATCGGCGGCTGCGTGAAGCCACTTGGAAGAGGAGCCTTGGCCGTCCTGGCCGTCGGAACGTAGAAAGTCTCGTCGGTGGTGTTCGGAATTCCGTACCACTGGTCGAACCCCTGATTGTGGGGGAGGCTCTGCTTTTCGGTTCCTACGTGCCACTTGCCGAAGTAGGCGGTGGAGTAGCCCTTCGACTTGAACAGTTCACCCAGAGTTACTTCCTCTTCGGCCAGAGTGTTGGGTGTGCCAGGAACGATCACCAAGGACAACCCGGCCCTGATCGAATAGCGCCCGGTGAGCAAAGCCGCCCGCGTGGGAGTACAGCCAGGCTCGACAAGGAACTGGGTGAAGCGAAGGCCTTCCGCTGCGAGCGCGTCAATCCGCGGCGTCTGGAAACCACGGGTGTCACCGCCGCCGTAGGCCCCGAGGTCCCCATACCCCATGTTGTCGGCCAGCATGAACACCACATTTGGGGGCGCTGATTGGACAGGCTCTTTGGCGTGTGCTTGGCTGGTACTGATTGTGGCGACGACAGCAAGCACAACACCCAACACGGCCCACTTTCGTGAGGTGAGAGCAGGGTGCTTCGTTGCATCGATAGTCCGCGCGGTTGTGTCTCTTGCCGAGTTCACTGTGACTCCTGTTCCCTGGTTGTGATGTGCTGCCGAACTGGTCTTCTGTAGCAGTGGGGATGGTAGCTCAGGTTGGCGGTTCCAAGGCGGCAGGGGAGCCACCTGACTGCGCCCATTCGTCTTAGAGCGAGGGGATCCTCGAGCCGACGCTGGGGGAGATGGCAGTTGCTGCCGTAGCTGGCTGAGTCAGCAACCAACTCCCGATTTGGTTCCGACTGGGAACAGTATGGGCTACCGTCCTTTCGCTTCGCTGCAGTCTGTTAGCGCGCACGGGATCTTGGTCGTCGGAGTCTGGACTGCGTCCAGACTCCTCCAGAGCGAATCCCTCGTTGTCCGCTCGATGGCCTAGGCGACGGCGGTAGGAGTCGCGAACCACCAGCGATGGCCTTCCAGATCGCACGCCTCGTACTCGCGCTGGCCGTACGGCTGGTCAGTGGGCTCGCTCTCGATGCGAGCGCCGGCTTCCCTGGCGCGAGCGCAATGGGCGTCGACGTCAGCGACGTGTACCACCAGGCCGGCACCGGCCATGTCAGTGTCGGGCGGAGCCGCAACACCGTGCTCGGCCGTGACGCGATGAAGCCAAATCTCTGTCCCGCCGAAGAAGACCTCGCCGTGGACCGGTCGGCCGTCGGGCCCATTCTCGACGCCTCCGGCCTCGAAGCCGAACGCTTCGACCAGGAAGTCGTGAGCTGTCTGGATGTCCTTGCAGACGAGCAGCGGGATCACTCGTTCGTGGATCTCCATGTCGGGTCCTTTCGCTAGCGGTTCAAGAACAACAGCGAGACTCTCGAGACGGAAGGCGCTCGAAGCTCCGAGGGTTGGATGATAGCGCCTGCATTGGCCAGATCCGTCACCTAGCTGGGTGATTGCAATCCGAAGTCCTCTACCGTGGAACTCACGTATCTCGCTTTGTTGGGGAACTCTTGCAGGTCCGACTACGTCTAGGTGGAGTGTGGTCTTGCAACGGGTTCGGGAGTCCTCGCGGCGTCATCCGCTGATCGCCTTTGTCTTGCTCGCCTACGCGTTGACGTGGGCCTTGACGATTCCTTTCGTCTATTGCTGGAGGGTGCTGCTGGAGCGGGAGTTCGCGCCTTGGCTGGCGATCTTCTTTCCGGCGCCCTTCGGGCCGACCTTCGCAGCGCTCATCATGGCCAGGTGGCTCGACGGCCGGGAGGGCACTCGGAGACTCCTCGACCGCTTGAGAATCTGGCGCGTTGGCCTCGGGCCATGGATGGCCGCGCTGGCGCTTTCGTCGTCGGTCGTGGCGGTGGCGGTGTGGGCGTCGGGGGCGGCTTCCGATGTCTTCTCGACCTTTGACCCCTCCGGCCTTGCCATGGTTCCGCTGCTGTGGCTGCTGGCTCTCCCATTCGGCCCGCTGGCGGAAGAGCTGGGCTGGCGCGGGTGGTTCCTCCCTCGGCTCCAAGGCCGCATGCGTCCTCTCAACGCCAGTCTGGTCGTTGGCGTGGTGTGGACGTTCTGGCACACACCGATGTTCTGGTTCCCCGGCGCCGCGATCCCGTCGTTTCTCGAACTGGGGGCCAGTGCCGTGCTGCTTTACTTGATCCAGATTCTGGGCGAGGCGATTCTCTTTACGGTGCTGTTCAACCGCTCGAAGGGCAGCGTGCTGCTAGCGATCGTCTTCCACACCGCGTTCAACACCGCCGAGTCGACCGTCTACCGGTTGTTCGCATCGCCCGCTGAGGCCGACGATCCGTCCATCTACTATTGGACGATTGGCCTGACGTGGATCGCCGCCCTCGTCGGTCTCTTGCTCCCCGGTGGAAAGCCGGTAAGGGATTAGGAGAGCGGTCCCGATCGATCCTCTAGAGCGAATCCGGGTTGGTTCGGCTCATGAGATATTCGACGCAAAGCTCGCCGAAGCCGGCGCCGAATGCGTCTGCTGAGCTAGGGCAGCGAACAAGATGGTCGTCAAACCTCACGTCAAGGCTCTGTTCCTCGGGGCGATCAGCCTTTTCGTCTTCAACAAGTTCCTCGTTCGCCCGTGGGTCCTCGGAGCGGGTCTTCCGGCATTCTTCGATGTCCTCGTCAACTCGCTGCCCAACCTCTCGGAGGCGATCGTCGGAACCCTCCTGCTCACCGGCATAGGTTTGCGGCTGAGAGCGCGATCGTCCGGCCGGCTGGGCGATCTACCCGACTCGGTCGTCTACCGACTCGCCATCCTGGTCTCGGGCGTTTACGTGCTCTCGCAGGAGTTGAAGCTCCACAACCTCGGTGGCAACAACATCTACGACCCCTGGGATCTCTTGTTCTCCGTTATCGGACTGGCTGCGATGGGACTCGTCCTCGGCCGGTACGGGTTCGCCGACTTGAGGCGATCCTCGATCAGACGGTAATCCCTTGCGCCGGTGAACTCTCCCTGAGCTGATCAAGCTCTTGTCGCCAGGCTCCGATCCGGTTCCAACTGGGAACAGTATGGGCTACCACTCGGCCTTCGACCGGCACGCGGAGGGTTTCGGTCACGGCAGCGGTGGCCCGCACCGTGTTGCCGAGGTATCAGGGGCCGCCCTGAGCCCCTGTCGGAGCGCACGCCCGCTGCGGCGGCCTGCCTGCGGTAGCATCCGACGTACTAGAGCCTTCACAGAAAGAGCGGTATATGCGGCCCAAGTCTCGACTCGTCAAGATCCTGATCCGAGCCCTGTCGGGCCTGCTCATCCTGGTGCTGGCGCTGCTCTTCATCGGCAACCTGTTGGGGGCGCGGGTTCACTATGCCGACAATCCCCTGGCCCAGAACTGGGATGGCGAAGGCCCCTATGTCTTCTTCTCGGATGATGGTGGCTTGAGCATCCAGCACCTCGAAGCTGACGAGGCCGGCGGGTACGCCGCCAAAGAGGCTCAGACCACGTTCGATGCTTCGCCACGTGTGACCTGTCACTACCCGCTGGATTCCACCAGCTTCGAGGTGGCGCTCGGCACTGAGTTCGAGACGCCACCCAGCGTCCACGACGATGGCAACAAGATCTTCGCGATCTCAGACATCGAAGGAAACTACGCGGCGCTGCGGAATTTCCTGGTCGGTGGCGGTGTGATCGACGAGGACCTGCGTTGGACCTTCGGAGCCGGACACCTGGTACTGGTCGGCGACGTCGTCGACCGCGGCTATTTCGTGACGCAGGTTCTGTGGCTGATCTACAAGCTCGAACAGGATGCTCGCAGCCAGGGCGGGCAGGTGCACTACATCATCGGGAACCACGAGCTGAAGATGATGTATGGAGACTACGGCGTCACCGATCCGAAGTACGCCGAGGTCGCTGAACTACTCGGCAAGCGCCAGCTCGACCTTTTTAGTTCGGAGTCTTTTCTCGGGAGGTGGATGGCCAGCAAGAACTCAGTCGAGCGGATCAACGGGGTTCTCTTTGTTCACGGCGGTCTGCACCCCGACGTGGCGGACCTCGATCTCGACCTCGACGCGGTCAACCAGAGAATCCGGCGCTCCTACTACCGACCAGTCGACCCGGATGCGTCCGACCATCTGCTGATTGCACGAGATACCGGGCTCTGCTGGTACCGCGGGTACTTCAAGGACGACCTGAAGCAAGATCAGATCGACGGGGTCCACGAGCGCTTCAATGCCACGGCCGTCGTGGTGGGACACACACTGCAGAAGCGCGTCAACCGGCAGTATGAAGGCAAGGTCGTCGCAATCGACGTGGCCCACCCGAACGATGACCACAAGCTCTGGCCAGAAGGGCACTCTGAGGGACTACTGATCGAGGATGGCGTCTTCTACCGCGTCCTCGAGGGTGGGGCCAGAGAGGCCCTTTAGCTGGTGGAGGAGCGCTGCTCCCGGTCCCTCGGAGTTGCCTCCGAAGTAACTCCCAAGTTGCTCCGCAACAGCTGCGGCCCGACTAGCGTAGTGTCGGTTGCAGTCGATTACCGGGAAAGGTCCTCGTAGATGAGGTACGCCATCCACACCGCGCCGAGAAGGAGCACGAACCAAACCGCGTTGCGCACCCACGTTCTGTCGAGCGGACTGGTCGCCGGCGCTACCGTCGTCGCGATGCTCTGCGGCTCGACCCGCGCAGTCGGTGCGATGAATCGGTAGCCCCGTCGTGGCACGGTCTGAATGAACACAGGATTCTCAGCCTGGTCTCCAAGCGCCTTGCGAAGCTGCTTGAGGCAAAAGCTCAGGCTCTCCTGAAAGTTGACATGCGTACCGTCGCCCCAGAGGTGCCCGATCATCTCCTCCTTGGAGACCAGGCGATCGGAGTGAGTGACGAGAAGAGCCAACAGGGACGCAGGTTGGCCCTGGAGCGGTACCGGGCTACCCTCGCGCCGCAGTTCCAGAGTGACCAAGTCGAACTCGTAGAGACCGAATCGATAACGGGTGGAGACAGGTGGCGGCATCGGCTGATTCTAAGGCAGCGTCGCGAGAACCCGTTGCGCAACGAGAGTGCACGACGTCCATGAGGGGCATGGGGAGACAGGGATGAAACCACCGCGGCCGCAAGTGACCGACTCAGCCTCCCCAACACGAGGACGCCGTCTTGTCGGTCGCCTCCTACCGGTAGCTATTCTCATGATTCTCGCTTGGGCAGCGTTCGAAGTCATCGGCCTCAGAGTGGTGCGAGTGTCGCGGAGCGCCGTGCCGCTGCGCCAGGCCGATGCACTTCCCGCGCACGAGTCGACAGCGGAGGAGTCGACCGCGGATCTCGCGGCCGAGGCGCCCCGCAACCTCATCCTGGTGATCGCCGATGGCTTCGGCTTCGCTCATCTGACCGCGGCGCGAACGACGCTTGATGGCATCAACGGAGCTTCCGTCTGGGACCGGTTCAGCCATGTCGGATGGCAGCGGACTCACCCGGTGGTCGGATTCATCACCGACTCAGGCGCTGCGGCCACCGCGCTGGCGACTGGGCACCAAACCAACTACGAAGCGATCGGGGTCGACGTGGATGGACGCCCGCTCGAGACCCTCTTCGAGCGCGCCGCCGATCTCGGATACCGAACGGGCGTCGTCACCGATTCCTACATTTGGGATGCCACGCCGGCAGCATTCGTTACCCACAGTCCACAGCGCGGCAACGACAATGCCGGCAACACTTTGAGGCAACTCGGCGAGTCCTCGCTCGAGATCCTGGTCGGAGAGCTCGAGGATGTCGGAGAGGATGAAGTCCCCGGTTGGGAGGCATCGGTCGAGCTGCTTGGCGAGGGGTTCGAGGTCCTGGGCCCGAACGCCGATGCCGCGCTACTGCGGCGGCTCGAGACGGCCGAGTCGCCCACAATAGCGATCTTCGAAGAAGACCAGGTCACGGACCTCGAGTCCGAACCGAATCTTCCGTCTCTTGCTGCCGTCGCCCTGCGGCGACTGACTTCCGACCAGCAGCCCTTCGTTCTGCTGATCGAAAGCGAGGAGCCCGACGCAGCGGGCCATCGCAACGACTTTGGCCGTGTCCTGCGCGGGCTGGAAGCGCTCGACACGACGCTCGAGATGGTGCTCGACTTCGCGTCCGAAGACGGTGAGACCCTGGTCGTCTTTACGTCCGATCACGAGACGGGCGGCCTCGCGTTGAGTATCGCCGATTGGCACAACATGCAGCTCGAGGCCATCTGGGCTTCCCGGGATCACACCGGTAGCGTCGTCCCAGTGCTCGCCTTTGGTCCCGGAGCTGAGGTCTTCTCAGGCAGCTACGCCAACTGGGAACTCGGCCGCTTCCTGGGCCGAGCGCTACGCTCGCAATGAGCAAAGCCTGGATCCCGTAGTCGAATAGGCGCCCGCTTCCTCCGGTCAGTCGACGTCGAACTCCAGTAGCTCAACGGGAATGACGACGTTGCCGGCGACCCGCAGCATGGCGTTCTGCATGGGTAGGCCAACGCTGAATCCGGCGCTGAGGTTGCGCTGGATGGCATGGTAGCCCTGGGAGTTGGTCGTCGCGAAGCGCACACCCAGACTGCCGTACCTCCCCGGCGGTCCGTTGTTGTTGGTGGTGTACCTGATCAGTCCGACGAAGAAGGAGCTATCTACTGGCAGCGAAACTGCCACCGAGTTGAACGCCGTCGGCGCGACGCTGAAGATGACGATTGAGACGCTGAGCGGGGCGCCGTTGTCTCCGGCCACGGCGAGCGCAACCGTCCCGATGGCGCCCAGAGCGCCTTGATACCAAGAGATCCGGGTGACCGTACCGGAGTCGAGTGGTTGACCGCTCCTACTATTGAAGCGGTTGCCGAAAATGCTTTGTCCAACGGGGCCGAACAGAAGGTTGTCAGCGGGGCTGCCGGGGTCGTAGCGCACAGTCCCTGAGCCATCCGGCGCATCACCGACCTGGCGGGCCTGTACCCGGGGTTTGTTCTCCCAGTTCTCCTGCGGAGTCCGTTGCGCCTGGCCAGCACCCGCGATGAAGCAGACGGCAGTCGCCAGAGTGGCTACGCTCCTTGGGCTTATGGCGTCCTCCCTATGGCTGGATTGGTTGCGAGGAGAGTCTACCCGAAGCCGACGAGGCGGCCTCAGCACTGGCTGGCTTGGTGCAGTCAGCTTGTTGCGGCCCGATCAGGCTCTACCCGGCGCGGAGGATGCTCTCCATCTTCTTTCCCCTGGCGAGTTCATCCACGAGCTTGTCGAGATACCTTGCCTGGCGCGTGAGCGCGTTCTCGATCTCCTCGACCCGGTAGCCGCAGATGACCCCCGTGATCAGGTGTGCATTCGGGTTGAGCGAGGCCAGCTTGAAGAACTCTTCGAAGGTCACCTTGTCGTCGATGCGTTGCTGTAGCTGCTCGTCGTCGAAGCCGGTCAACCAGTGGATCACCTGGTGCAGGTCTTCTTTGGTCCGGCCCTTCTTCTCGACCTTCGTCACATAGTGCGGATAGACAGAAGAGAAGGTCATCTTCGCAACGCGTTGATCGTGCTCGGGTGTGGTCGTCGGCATGGGTTAAGTCTAGAGCGAATCCGGGTTGGTTGGGAGGATCGGGATAGCTTGGGATACGAGTCAGGGAGAGCTTCCCAGGCTCTCTAGGCGTACGATCTCGTTCGCGGAGAGGCGCAGAAACCGAGCCGCATTCCGTTCTACTCGTCGCTCGCCCGCAACCAGCGCTTGAGGATTCTCGTGCCAGTGCGATAGTGGCTACTGGTATTCGCGGCGAGGTACGTCATCAGCGGGAGCTTCTTCGTCCAGGGATACAACCCGGGCGTCAGAAGCTCGCGCTCATCCAGCTGCTCGGCCAGGCTCAGGATCTCTTCGTAGGACGAGTCAAACTGCCGCCTGACAACGCGCCATGACTTGTGCCTGTGCTTCTGCCAGATGGCCTTGTTAAGCAGGGGCGTCTCGTTCCACTTGTACCCCTCAGCCGGGACGGCGGGCTTGCGTCCCTCTCTACCGGCGCGGTACCACCCCAAGAACATCTGCTCCCACTCGGTGAGGTGAGCGCAGAGGTCCTTTATCGTCCAGTCATCTCCCCAAACCGCGGCGCGGGCGCACAACTGCTGCGGTTGCGATCCGACCAGATCCACGAAGGTCCGGTGCTCCCTCTCGATGGCCTCGAGAAGATCGGTCTTCGATTGGAACTTCACTTCATCCGCCTCGATTCGGGCCAGGCGACTCCGCTGGGCCAATGGCTTGGGTCGGCTGCTAGCCTTGCTCCGCTGTGACTCAACGGACTACCGCGTTCAGGCTGACGCTCCTGGCGGTCGTATTGCTTGCGACCGCTCCAGCGATCTACTTCGATGCATACTACCGACTCAACTTCCTAAAGTAGCTCGGACAAGCTGGCAGCGTCCCCGCTGTGAAATGGCGCCCGAAACTTGCGGAATTCGTGTGGCACGTCAGTCTCGGCGAAACCTGACTCAGATTGCGGAGGAAAAGAACAAGCCATGAAAACGAAACCAGGAAGCCTCTTCATCTCTTGGCTTGGCATCGTGGTGGTCTTGCTCGCGGGCGCCGCGGCCAGTCATCAACCGGCCGAAGCTGGAGCGCAGGCCAAGGCTGAGGCGGGGGAGCTCGATGAGAATGAGACCGAGGAGTCGCTCTTGAGACTTCACTACCTCGAGATCGTGACTCATTCCGTCAACGAGACTTGCGAGATACTGGAAGAGGCGAACGGTCTGACTTTCGGGGAACCGGTCGCCGAATTCGGAAACGCACGCACGGCTGAGTTGAAGGGCGGAGGGCGAATCGGGGTGCGAGGACCACTGCGCGAAACGGAAGTGCCGGTTGTGCGGCCGTATGTGCTGGTGGAGGACATCCATGCCGCGATCCAAGTGGCCGAGGAGAGAGGCGCGCAAGTAGCCATCCCACCTATGGAGATTCCAGGTCAAGGGATGTTCGCCATCTACCTTCTCGGCGGGATCGAACATGGTCTCTGGCAGACCTCGGGTGACTAGGTTGGAAAGTGGGGCAGTGCGAATCTCGGTCGGCCTGGCGAGCAACTTCGCCGGTGTCTACGCGCTCGTCGAGCTCGCGAAGAGCTCTCAGGAGACGAGGTGACTCGAGGCTCTGCTCAGCGAGCTCTCGCCAAGCTCGCCACGTCACTGCGCAAGAGCTTGCGCCTCGAGCACTCGCTCTCCGAGTTGGAGCCGGACCTGGCAGCCAAGGAGCTCATCTTTCGGCCGCCACCGTTGACCTCGGAAATGGTCGCTACAGTCAAGCTGATCTCACCGCAGTTCCATCTGCGCCCGACTGAAAACTCGAGAGACTTCTGGGGACGCAACCAGAACGGCCTGTGCTGGGGCGAGTACGAGGCATTGGAGCCGTTCCTCGATCGTCTCGGCACGCCGTCGAGGGTGCTCGACCTCGGCCCTGGTTTGGGCCGCTCGACCATCTTCTTCAAGAAGATCCGGGGTTGGGAAACAGTGCCATTTCATCTGTACGAGGGTTCCGGCGAAACTACCAACTACACCAAGGCGGGAGGTCGTTTCGACGACTCCTTCTGCGGCAACATCAGCGCCTTGGAGCACACGCTGAGCTACAACGAGATAGTTGACTTTCAGATCTTCGACGCTCCCGCCATGGGTTCCAGCCTCGAGGGTCTTCCCGGCGAGTACGACTTCATCTACTCGTTCTTCGCCATCGGCTTTCATTGGGCGATCGAGCACTTCATCGACGAGATCCTGGCGGCCATGACCGATCGAGCCCTTGGCGCCTTTACACTGCACGACCGCTACACGACATTGCATTCTTCTGTCGAGCGACTACCGCACAGGATTGTCGAGTTTCGAACTAGTTGGCCGCGGCAGCGCCGTCGGCGCATCCTGCTGCTCGCAAAGTCCGAGGGTGTACTCGAAGGCGTGTCACCTGCTTCGTTCGGGATCTGAGATCCGCCCGTCGTTGCGCGACGATAGCGGGGCCGGCGATCGAGGGGGGCGCTGATCTCGAGCAGACTCGTGGGGAGTGCGAGTCAGGGAGAGCTTCCCAGACTCTCAAGGCGTACGATCTCGTCCGCGGAGAGGCGCAGGAAACGAGCTGCATTCCGGAAGAAGATGTCGCGCTGCTGCTCGTCGCTCAAGAACTTGGCAGACTTGACGCCCTCGATCGCCATTCCGATTGCCTCCGGCCACACCATCTGATCTGAACCGAACATGATGCGGTCGCCGAAGCCGGCGTCGACCAGGGCGCGGAGGTAGTTGTGGAACTCGCGGCGCGGGAGAGCCCAGTTGATGACGGCGATGTCGACGTAGAGCTGTGGGTAGACGTACAGGAGAGCCTTGGTCTCTTCCAGATAGGGGTAGCCCGCGTGCATCAGATACAGGCGAAGATCTGGATGGCGCACCAGGATCTCTTCGACAAGGCTCGGCCTCCCGAGGTGGGTCCGGAAGCTCGGACAGCAGCCGTACGTGATGCCGGTGTCGCCGAGGCCGGTGTGGATCGCCACCGGCACGTTCGATGCCTCCGCCAAGGCGAAGTACTCCCGGAGCGCTTCGTCTGTCGCTGCCATGCCACGGTACTGGAGGCCCAATTCACCGAGAACGGCGATCTCATCATCGCGGACAAGCTGCTCCAGGACTGAGATCTCAGGCAGGTCGTCCCGCGACCCTGTGTAAGCGCCACTCAGGATGCGGTCGGGAGCGGCCTTGTGCCACTGCATCACGTGATCCAACGGGCCGCTGGCTACTGCTAGCACGATGCCATGGCGGTCCATCTCGCGCAGACTGGCTTCGATAGCTTCGATGTCGCTCTTGGCTGCTGGTCGCTCGCCCGAAATCTCGTTCGGTGGCGGAGGCGCTCCATACTCATCGAAGCCGAACGCGTGGAGATGCATGTCGATGATGGGCGGCTTCTCCTCGGCGAGGACTGGTTGGCAGAGGACAACTAGACCGAGGGCGAGCAGGAGGTGGTTGGTCTTCAGAACTCTCATCGTCGCCTCCTACATTGAATGGCCTGGAGATGAAACCCGTTGGCGAAGGATACCCTCGGCGCGGCTCGAAGGTTGATCAGCCGAATGGGAAGTCTCTTCATCACCCGTTCCTCTCTCTGCAAGGTCGGTCGGAAGGCTAGTGCTCGGTCCCTCGAGGTGACGCGAGGGCCGGGCCTCGTGTGATGGCTTACACCGAGAAGAGGCGGGCGGGATCTAGTCCGCTGCGTCCGGAGACTCTCCGGGGCCTCGAGCCGAGCGCCACATCACGACGGCCGTGTACAGCACCACGACGACCACCAACCACCGCAAGGCCGTCACACTCAACGACCTGACGACGAATGCGGCGATGAGGACCGCCGGGACGCCTCCCAGCGCCAGGCCCAGGGCCGGACGAGGACTGAAGCTTCGCTTCTGGATGAAGCGGGCGCTCGCCACGGGCATCAGGAAGGCGCAAGAGCCCATCATGATGGGGAACGCGACCTGGGGACTCATGCCGAGCAGGCTCACGAGCGTCATGCACGGAGCGTAGAAGCCGATCCCGAGAGTACTGAGCGCGCCGAGGACGAAGCTCGCGGCGCCGGCAATCCCAAGCTGCCAACCGGTCAAACCGCGAGCTTCACCGCCGGCCGGGAACAGTCCCAGATTGGTCATGGTGAAAAAGACGGCGGCCGCGAGGAGCGCAACCGCCATGCCGATCTGGATCGTCCGCCTCGGGAGGGCGGCGACGACTCCAGCACCCAGCCAGGCGCCGACGACCGACATCGCGATCATGGACACCAGGGTCACGAGGTCGACGTCGATGCTGGAGACGAAGATGAAAGCCATGAGCAGCACTGGCGGCGTATGGCCGACGTTGAGTGTGCCGGGGATACGCTCATCGGGCACGATCCGCCAGAGTTTGAAGATGCTGGTGGTTGGCGCAAACGATCCGATTCCGAGGGTGTCGAAGAAGTCGGTGACGAATCCGATGGCGACTTGGCCGATCGTTGGCAGTCTTTCTCCCGACGGAGTGTCTCGAAAGATGCTGCGGATCCAGATCACGAGGAAGGCGGCGCCGAAGACTGCTAGCGCGGCAAGAAGGAGGCTCTTGGCGGACATTGAGCCGAAGGGTATCGCGCATGGTCCACTTGCAGCGCGATCTCGCCTCGTGGCGGAGGTACAGATTCACCATGCGCTCCGCGGCGCACGAGGGTCAGGGGAGGAATCGTTCTCGCTGTGCGGGCGACGGCAGCTGGCAGGTCTCGAAGCGTCCGAACCAGCGATACCGGTAGCGGGCGACGAGACGGTAGACGGCGTCGCGGATCGGTCGCGGCACGACGCGCAACAGCGCCACGACCCTCCACAGACCACCGAGCTCGTCGAGGATCGCGAGCGCGGCTCCGGACCGGGTGAAGACTCGCTCCGTGGGACCATCGAGGTCGGAGACGTAGATCATGGTCTCGAGGTCGGACGCCATCGAGTGCTTTTCGAGCACTGCCGCGGCCGTCTCTCCCTGCAGCGGTGCGAAGACGAATCGGCCTGCTCGGTCCCGTCGCAGCACGAAGCGCACGGTCCGCGCACAGAGGCCGCAAACGCCATCGAAGAGTACAAGCCGGCTGGTGTCGTTTTGGGCCATCGTGGGCGCTCCGGACGGGTACCGAGCATATACCGCCGGCGAGAGAGCGCGGCGCTTTCTGAGGCCATCGCACAGGTCGGCAAATGGGCCTGGCCAAGAGGAACAATAAGGCGATCGTTGACTTGAATTGGGGCACACCGGCCGCTACGGTAGGGGCTGCGCTTTTTTCCGCCCGACGACCACCCTTCCGTCAGCCGATTCCCCAGTCTTCCCTGATGGCTGCGCCCCTTGGTCGATGAGAGGCTCTCGGACTATGAAGCTAAAGAGCATCCCCACAGCTTTGGTGGAGGCCTTCTGGAGACGGGTCAATGACGTCATCGGCCCGGGCGGGGAGAAGGCTCTGGCTGTTCGGGCGGCGAAGGCCGAGACGATCGTCCTTCTCTACTACGTCTACCTTATGGTCGTGTCCTACGGCCGGATCGGCGACGCATCGAGACGCCTCAGCCAACCGGTCGAACCCGTCCTCGACCTGGCGCTCACTTCATGGATCCCGCTCGACTCCTGGCGGCTGATCGCTTACGAGCTCGGGCTGTTGATGCTGGTGACCTCCATGGTGGCCGCCACGATTCCCCGTTGGCGCATCCCGAGAATCATGGCCATTGCTTCGTTCGTGCTGCTGGAAGCGATGAACTTCGACCTGGACGGCAAGATCTCTCACGCCTACCACCCTCTGGTGTGGGCAGGCATCGCTTTCTGTTTCCTGCCGAGTTTGAAGAATGACTCGAGCGAGCGTCGTCGCGACTATCTTGCGAGCTTCTTCGGCGCTCAAGTACTGGTTTGCCTCCTCTTCGCCAGCTCTGGGCTCTCCAAGATCATCGGTATCGCCTACGACTGGAGCTCAGGCGTCACCTGGCTCGACCCGGAGGCTCTTCCCCTCGTGCTCGCGGCCGACTGGGGCCCCAAGTTCCGCCCGGCCGCGGTGTTCTTCGTGTTGAATCCATGGGCCGCCTGGCTGTCGAACGTAGGCGTTCTCTACCTTGAGACAGCGGCCATCTTCGCGGTGTTCCGGCCTCGTCTGCATCGACTCTGGGCCTTCGGCCTCCTGATCATGTTCGCCATGGTCTGGCTGTCAATGGGGGTCCAGTTTCGGCAATCGGCGTTGGGGGTTGGGTTGATTCTGTTCGCATCGCCTTTTGCGCCGGACCGACTGGAACTGAAGGAGACGCTCCTGGATCTCCCTGTGGTGCGATTCGTGCGCCAGCAGCTCAGAGCTCGACTTGGGGCCGATGCCGGCGGAGACCATCGGAAGAGATCCTCGGCGCCCTGGATGCCCTCGTCTCAGTTGATGAGGCTGTGGGTCCCGGTGCTCGTCACCGTGTACCTCTGTGTCGCCTTCGGAAACTTCGACCAGCACGGCGGATTCGAGCCGGGCTCGAGCCAGCGTCGATCTCGGCCTGGTGGAGAGGTCTACCCGGTCTCCGCCATGCCGATGTTCATGCAGATCGACAGCAGCGAGGAGAACGTCGAGAGGCTGGCCAAGCGCCGCAGGAGGCTCGAAAGAGCCAGAAAAAGGGACGCCAGAGCGACTTCGCGCTCAGCGCCTGCAGAGTCGACCAGCAGGTAACTGCGAATCTCGGGGCATGCAGGCGAAGGCCGTCTTTGTTTGGTTACGCAAGGACACTGGCCTGGCTGTCGAGGATCATCTTCCAGCCATCCCCTGCCTGGTCCGCCCACTCGGGGCTCGTCTCGTGGACGAGGGTGAGCTCGCTTCCGCCGTCGGCGGGCTCGATCTCGACCGTTATCCGGTCGGCTTCCTCCGAATAGAGGGGAACCTTGAGCGTGAAGACGAGGCGGCGGGGGCGGTCGATCTCGAGGTACTCGCCGGTGTGCTCCACGTCCTGTCCGTCGCGGCGCTCGACGATGGAGTAGCGGCCGCCTACTTGAGGGTCGATCTCGACCCTCACCATCTCGCCCTCGTCGGTGGCGTAGAGGAACTTCCTCGCCTTCTCGGGATCGAGCCAGGCATTGAAGACGAGCTCGGGCGGGGCGTTGAAGCGGCGAGTGACACGGACCTTGATGGGAGCTTCGGTGGTCATCGGCGTTTTCCTTTCATTCTGGCTCTGGGCGGCGCCTGGGACGCTTCGGTTCGGAGCAGCTCGTCCAGGGCGTCGAGACGCGCGGTCCAAAGGGTGCGCTGGCGGTTCATCCAGGCCGTGGCTTCGTCGAGGGGCTCCGGGTCGAGGGACAGGAAGTGCTCGCGGCCGGCCCGGCGGCGGTGTACCAGGCCCGCGCGCTCGAGGTAGCGGATGTGCTTCGAGACCGAATTGAGGGAGACGGCGAAGGGGCGAGCCAGGTCGGTGACCCGCGCTTCGCCTCGGGACAAGCGCGTGAGAAGCGCGCGCCGGGTCGGGTCCGCCAGAGCGGCCAGGGTCTGGTTCAGGTCGAACTGTGCCGTCGGTGTCATCGTTATTAACCCCTAAGGGTGAATATAATGGCTTGGGTCGCGAGTGTCAACTCTCCGGCCACCCGGGCTTGGAGAAGCGCGCATGCTGTGTCGACGGCGGTGTGCACGTCGTAGGATGAGCCCATGTCGGAGAGCGAACTGTCCTGCCTGGACGTGCTGGTGATCACTCGGTGTCTCGGCTCAACACCTCTGCCATCTCTGTGATCACTTCCGGCGCTTCCGTGAGCAAGTGCCCCGCCCCGGTCACGAAGCGCGCCTGACACCGAGGGATCTCCCGAGCCAGGTGCTCTGCCATGGTCATCGACACGAGCGTGTCGTCTTCGCCATGCCAGAGAAAGACCGGCACGGAGATCTCCCGTAGGCTGAACCCCCACGTCCGGCTCGTCATCGCCAGGGCGCCGTCGACGGCCTGGCCGCCACTACCCTGTCTGTAGGCTTCGCGGAAGTCCCGGATGAGAGCCTGGCGAAGCGATGGACTCTCCAACAACCGACGATCCGGCGGGGCCATCTGCTTGGCCATCGCGTCGACGAAGCCCTCAGGGTCTCGCTCGAGGGCCTTGGCGTAGCTCCGCATCATCGCCCGGATCAGCCAGGGTGCGTAGCGGCCGAGCACGAGGCCGGCCCTGTTGCCCAGAGACAACCCGCGACGGGCACCCTTGAAGCCGGCGGGCGCAGGCGAACTCAGTACCAGAGCCTTCGTCACGCGGCTGGCGAGGCGGTAGGCGCAGGCGAGCACATGGGGTCCTCCACCCGACTCTCCGGCAACCGCGAACCTGTCGAGCTGCAGGTAGTCGGCAAGCTCGGAGACGTCGTTGGGCCAGTCGAGGAGCGCCCGTCCGGGTTGAGGATCGGAGAGACCGTAGCCGGGGCGTTCGGGAAGGATCAGGCGGAGTCCGGGGATCTGAGCGATCGGGTCGGTCCCGGAGAAGACCAGTCGGGACCCGGGTGTGCCGTGAAAGAAGAACAGGGGGCTGCCGTCGGGGTCGCCCAAGGCCTGAAACCCCAGCGCGCGCCCGTCGGAGAGTGTGATCGATTGGGTGTCCATCAGAGGCGGAGGCGTGTGCCGAGTCAGATTGGCAAGGCGGCCTGATGGTACATCGCTGTCGCCTGCCTCGCCGTGGCAGCATCTCGCCGCTGCTAGCTCGGGAAGGGCTCGATCAGTCGAGTGCCTGATAGACCATTCGCCCCTGGCGAATGACGAACGCCACGTCCGCAAATGCAGTGACGTCGGCAGACGGGTCTCCGCTAAAGGCGACGATGTCCGCCTGCATTCCGGGCGCGAGTCGCCCACGGCTGGCTCCTTCGCCGAAGTGCTCTGCTGGTCGAGTCGTGAGCGACGCCAGGATCTGCTGCCAACCAAGACCAGCCTCGGCCATCAAGCGGTTCTCCGGCAGGGCCTACAGGTGACGCCGAATCTCGGCCTCGAACTGCTCGTATGACCGTTGTCCGATGAGTACACGCCGCAGAACACCCTCACGGTCCACGATGTAGGTCGTCGGTCGTCCCGACTCCGGCAGGGGGATCGGCTGTGAGTACGCGTGGACCGCTGCGCTGGGTTCCGTCTCGATCCACCCGAGGAGCGTCTCTCGATTCTCGTCCGAGAGGAACAGGACCACCAACCCTTCCTCGGCCCAGGTCCGGTGCAGACGGTCGAGATCTTCCATCTCTTCTCGACAGGGCGGGCACCACGTGGCCCAGACGTTGAGTAGAACGACCTGTCCCCGGAAGTCGGCTAGGTGGCCCGGGGAGTCGTTCTCTACGAGCGCGAACTCAAAATCCTGCAGCGAATTGTCGAGCATCTCTCGTTGCGCCCACATGCCGGGGCCCATCGCGACAAGGCCGGCGCCGCAGAACAGGCCGGCTCCGAGGCCGGCGAGGAGCAGGACCAGCGACAGGGCGAATCGGACGATCGAGCGCTGAGGACCGCGCAGCTTCCTTGCCGTCCTCCAGGCTGCCCGTATACCCAATAGCAGCATTGCGACCGCGACCACCAAGCCTCCGATGAGGAGCACTCCGAGGTGGTCCGAAATCCATGTCACGAGAGGATTCATCGCTCTGCCCTCCAGGCCGTTCCTGCTACGACCCTACGCACGATCAAGACATCGGTTTCAGAATAGATCCACAGTCTGCTCGGAGTGTGAGCACTCCTGCGGCCTGCGACTCGGCTCTGCCGCACTACTTCCCATGATGCCTTGCGATCTCCTGCTCAGAGAGATCGAGGAAGCGTGCGGCATTGTTGTAGAAGATGTCCCGTTTTTGAGTCTCTGACAGGAATGAGGCGGACTCGATGCTCTCGACAGCCACGTCGATGGCTCCGGGCCAGATCATCTGGTCCGAACCGAAGAGGATCCGGTCGGAGAAACCGGCTTGGATCAGGCGCTCGAGATAGCGATGGAACTCGGCGCGCGGCAAGTGCCAGTTGAGGACCGCGATGTCCACGTAGAGCTGGGGATAGGAGTAGAGCATGTGGATCATCTCTCCCTCCATCGGCCAGCCGGCATGCATCACGTAGATCCTCAGCCCGGGATGTCGCAGGAGGACCTCTTCGAGGGCGAGCGGATTGCTCAGTCCGGCTCGATAGGTCGAGAAGGCGAGGGCGGGAACGCCGGCGGCGGACGGCCCCATGTGAATGCCGACAGGCCGGTCCAGTGCCTCCGCAAGCGCCCAGAATCTCTCCATGGCTGGATCGTCGGGCCCGAAGCCCATGTACTGGGCCGAGATCTCCGCGAAGACATCGAGGCCCCCGTCTTCGATTCGCTGCCTCAGCGCCTCCTCATCGGGATCCATCAGGTTCTCGGGCGCTCCCGCCGGGATGATCCGGCCGGGTGCTCGTTCCGCCCAGGTCTTCAACCGATCGGCCGGCCCTGCGGACACCGCGAAGATGTTGTACTTCTCTAGGCGCTCGGCGGTCTGGGCAATCAACGCCTCCTCGGACTCAACGGGTTGGAGGATCCGCCCGCAATGCGGCTCCTTGATCTTCATGTAGGCCGGCAGAACCGTCGACTGGCGGGGGTCGACCGCCGGGAACCTCTCGGGGAGAGCGCACTCGGACGGAAGGGGGGAGAAGGGGAGGAACTCGGCTGGAGGCGTCGTGTGGAGGTGAACGTCGATGATCGGCGGCGGGACTTCGGCGCCGAGAGCCGGTGAGGAGATCAGTACTAGGAATGTCGTGAAGAAGCGCATCCGCAGCCTCCAGTTCTCTATCGGATAGAAGTTCGAGGATCGAGAGCCATCGTAACTCGGCCCGCGGATTGAGCCCGTACCCTAGGCCAGGCTTTTGTGCGCCTGTGCTCCGTGGCCGCAGAGTCGACGAGCTGATAGCTTGATCAGGCCGACTTCCAGAGCCCATCGTGCAAGGAGAGGCTGTGATGAGCGCTTCCAAACCTCCCGCTGACGCGGCAGATTTTCGCGAGTCGATTGCGCAATCTCACCGCCCGGTCTTCGCCGCCTTGCAGGACCTCATCGAGGAACTCGCGCCGGACGCTGTCGTGAGCGTCAAGTGGGGGACGATTGCCTATGATCTCGACGGCAGCCTCTTTGCGCTCTCAGCGAACAAGAAACACGTCAATCTCTACGTCCTGACCGTGGGGTTGCTGGCCGAGTACAGCGCCGAGCTGGAGGGCATTCCCCAGAGCAAGTGCGTGCTGCGCTTCAGCCCCGACGCCGAGCTGCCGCTCGCGACGTTGCGTCGAGTGATGACGAGGGCGGTGGAGCGGAAGCGCGTTTCGCCTTGAAGCCATTGGAAGACCCGTCATGAAGGCACTCGCAATCGCGCTCTTGCTAGCGACGAGACGGTTCGGGTGTCGGTCGACCTCTAGGCGAGGGGACCCCCCAGTCACGCATCCCGGCTACGACTAGAACACCCGCTCGAGCATCGAGAGACTGTTGAGTACGCAGTGCGCGAGGATGACCGGCCACAGCCTCCGGCCGCAGGCGACGTAGGCGATGCCCAGGATCAGGCCGATCAAGCCGACGGTGACGGACCTCTCGGACAGATCGTACGAGTGCCGGAAGCCGAAGAGGATCGCCTGGATGAGGACCGCGAGAATGGTCGCCATCGGGGGTCTGGCGAAGAGACGTTCGAGCCAGTTCAGCAGGAAGCCGCGGTCCATGAGCTCCTCGAGGGCCGACTCGAGCCACACGATGCCGATGATCGACAGCAGGAGCGCGAAATTGCCCTCAAGATCGCCGAACCTGGAGCCGTCCGATGAAGTGTCGGGCGCCAGTTCGATGGGCAGCAGATCCTTGAGGATCTCGAAGCTGATGATCGAGATGACCACCGCGACGACGGTCACGGCGGTGACGATCAGGGTCTTGCCGAGGTTCTCCGGCTTCCGGAGGCCGAGGTCGGCCCAGCGCACACCCCGCGCCCGCATGCGCCAGGTCGCTACGCCCACAGCCAGGAGCGAGCCGAGGACGACCCTGGCCATGTACGGAACCCCCGGCAGATAGAGCTGCCGAAAAGTGAACAGCACCGTGAGGTAGATGCCCAGATCCAGCAGGTAACCGGCCGGGCTCGTCGGACTCGCGGCTTGGCTCTTCGTATCAACCATCGATTGAGAGCCGTTCGGCCGGGGCGTAGTTCACGACTGAGTGGCCGGCATCGACCAGCGTCGCGATGGCTGTTTCGAGCGCCGCGCTCTTGACCAGCAGGTAGTCGGTGTCGAAGGTCGAGACGACGAAGATCCCGACTCCGTTGGCCGCCAGCGGAGCCGCCAACGACGCCAGGATGCCGATCTCCGAGAAGTCGAGTGGGCCGACCACTCTGAGACAGGTCCAGCCAACCTCTGAGGCGATGCCGCCGGGTACGAGGCGTGCCGGGCAGGTGACCGAGAGCTCGTCGCGCGACCGGCTGACCGACACGAGATCGTCACCGGGTCGGCTTGGCCCCAGAGCCCAGTCCGGAGTCGGCGAGTCTGCCGGAAGTCGGCAGATCGCGTACTCGTCGCTCAACGCCTCGAGTTCGACGGTTCGAGGCCCGGGACGCGTCACCGGCGACCGATCAGGAGGGTTCCCACAGTTGGATCCGGTTGCCCTCCGGGTCCTCGGTCTGCGCGAAGCGGCCATTCGGGTAGGTCTCGGCGTCCAGGTCGACCGCGATGTCCGCCGAGCGCAGCTGTTCGACCATCGCGTCGAGGTCGCGGACGCGGAAGTTGATCATCCAGGTGTGTTCGGGCGGGCCGATCATCTGCGAGTCGGCCGGGAAGGGCGCGAACACCGTCGTCCCCGCATCTTGATGCCAGGCGTCATCGTCGTAGTTGTCGGGCACCTGTGTGACGCCGAGGTGCTGCTCGTACCAGCGAGCCAGTCCCTGGGGATCCTCCGACCGAAAGAAGAAGCCACCGATTCCATCGACTCTTTCCATGACGCCGATGCTAACGCCATTTCGGTCTCAGCAGGCGAGCATAGGCCCGGAGGTCACTCGACGAGTACCCGCTCGGGCTTGCCTTGCTCGTGGACGCGGAAGACGAGAATGACAACGCCTTCGTCTCCCGTCACGGCGGTGTGGACCTGCTTCAGGGGCACCCCGAGCACGTCGCCCTCCCTGAGCATGATGTCGTCCTTCCCTTCTTGCCACAGGGTGACCGAACCCTCCAGCACGTAGCCGAACTCCTCGCCGGGGTGCCAGTGCCTGGGGAGAGACGTCTTGGCCGGGATCGAAACACGGCTGACGATCACTTCCGTCCCCTCGACACCCTGGAGTTCGGTCTTCAGAAGGGTCGCCAGCTCCAGCCCGGGCTTGTCGGCGGCGGGGGCTCCCGGATCACCCGCAGGTTCGTCGGCTTGCGAGGTTGCGGTCTGGCCGAGGATAAGAAAGCCGAGTAGAGAGCCTACGAGGACTCGGTGGGCAGTTGTGCGCATGATCACGGTCTCCCGGTTACTGGTTGATGTTCCCCGGAACGATCCCCACACCGGTCTCGAAGCGCGTTCCAATGGCCCCGATGACAGCTCTGTCTCGCGGGAGATCAGCCAACTCACGGAGGGTCACCACGGTCTCGAACCCCGTGCAATGGCCTCCGACGAAGTGACCCAATTGCACCTCCGCGAGTCTCTCCGCAGTCCAGCGGAGGGTCTCGTCGTCGGCCCCGGCGAGGTGGAAGCCGCCGATTGCTGCTTGCGGGCGCTGATCGGCGATCGCGTCCCGTCCATGGGCCAGGGTATTGATCAGCCCAGCGTGACCACAGCCGGAAACGAAGACAGGACCGCCGGTGGCCAGCACGACCAACGACTGACTCTCCGCGATGGTGTCCTTCTGGTTCTCGCCGTCGCGGACCACCAGTGCCCCGGCGCCCGTCGGATAGTTGGTTTCAGGATGAACTCGCGGGACCGGCCCCGTCACCCAGACGCCTGAGGCGATCTCGGTCGGCTCGGTGTAGATGATGAACTCCGAACCCAGGGCTTCGAGGCGCTCGCGCTTCTCGATCATCGGATTGCGTTCACTACCGTCCGGTCCCGGCCGCGAGTCGAAGATCCCTTCGGCGACATGGATTCGGCGGAGCGCGTTCGGGTTGCGCTTCGAGAGCTCGGTGCGCAGCAGCTCCAACCCACCGGTGTGGTCCGGATGGTTGTGGCTGAGGATCAGGTCCTCGGCGATGGAGAGATCGATGCCCAGGATCTCGGCGTTGGAGAACACGTTGTCCGGCGACCAACCGGTATCGAACAGGAACGCCCTGTCGTCGACCTCGATCCAGGCGGCGAAGCTCCACTCGCCCTTCAACGGCTCCATCGCGCCGAGGAAATCGGCTCCGTTGGTGGTCAGAATAGTGACGACGGCATCCGGTCCCTGAGGCGCCGGATCGACGACAGCGGCAGGTTCGACGGCAGCTTGTGGCCCGGCGGAGTCCGGAGGCGTTGGAGAGGAACAGGCGCAGAGGAGGAGGAGAGGCAGAACAACCAGCGGATGGGTTTTCCGGGTTCTCTTGTTGATTCGGGACATGTCGGCCTCCTGTGGAAGGGATCGAGTCTACCCTTCGGGCGGACCACTAATACGAGGTCAGCCGCCTGCGAAGCACGGGGCCGCGCCGCCGGTAGCGTTGCGGTAGGGTCGAATGGCGAAGCGAGGAGACTGTGAAGATCACTCGACGAATCTCTGTTTGGGCACTCCTGCTGGGCGGTGCTCTCACCGGCGATCTGTCGGCGGGCGTCTGCGATCCGGGGACTGTCGCGTCACCCGCCAGTCTCGACGGTGTCGTGCGACCGGCTATCGCCGAGGACGTGAATCCCGACCCGACGGTGGTCGAGATCTTCCTCACCGCGCGCCAGGCGGTGTGGGACTTCAATACCGGTAACGACACCGAAGTCTTCACCTACAACGGCGTGCTCCCCGGGCCGATGATCGAGGCCAACGTCGGGGACACGTTGATCGTTCATCTGTGCAACGACCTGCCGGTCGACACCACGATCCACTGGCATGGGCTGGAGACGCCGGCGAATATGGATGGCAGCAATATCGCGCAGGGCGCGGTGCCGCCGGGGGGCACGTTTCGCTACAAGTTTCCCCTCCTCGTTGCGGGCACCTTCTGGTACCACCCCCACATTCAGACCCACGTCCAGGTGGAGAAGGGCCTTTATGGTGCGCTGATCGTTCGAGATCCACAGCAGGACTCCGACCTGGGGCTGCCCGAGGACGAACACGTCCTGATGCTCGACGATGTCTGGCTCGATGAGAACGGCCAGGTCGTCGAGCCCTTCCTGGGGACCCGCGAGGAGGTGGCGATTGAGCAGCTCAACGGGCGCGAGGGCAACGTGTTTCTGCTCAATGGCGAGCGGTTTCCCGTGCTGACGTTGGAGCGTGGTGTGCCGCATCGATTCCGGGTTCTGAACGTTGCCAACTCCCGTTTCATGCGGGTTTCGATTCCCGACGTGCCGATGTGGCGCATCGGCGGAGACCAGGGACTGATCGAGCATGCGATCTACGTTCCGCCGTCGGCGTTCGGACCGCCACCGATCGGCGGGCCCGGCACGGATCACCCGTCCGATCCCGATCCGACGACCGGGTTGCTCCTGACCCCTGCGGAGCGCGCCGACGTGGTGCTCGTCCTGGGCGAGAGCGAGCCTGTCGCTTTTGCCTGGCACGATTGGCGACGCGGCCGGCACAGCGTCGACTTTCTGCCGGACGGTTCCGTGGTCTTGGCTCACAACATTCCTGACGGCACGAACGAGGTCATCCACTTCGCCCTGATCACGGTCGAAGGCCCACCCGGCGCAACGGAGTGGGTTCCGCCCGACCCTCTGGCCGACCTGACGCCGATCGACACGACCGATGCACCGGCGCTCCCGCTCGTCATGGGGCACACGATCCCGAACTGGGATACCGGACAGGTGACCTTCTTCGTCCAGGCCCTGGGCAAGCCGTTCCAGAGCTTGACCCCCCGCGACGTGCACTCGGTTCTCGCCGACGGAACGTACGTCTGGGAGGTGAAGAACCTGACCGGCTCGCATCACAACTTCCACACCCATGGTTGGGGATTTCAGCACATCGAAACCGAGTTCGTGGACCTGGACTTTCCGAACGATCCCACGCACAACTACATCGAGCCCGCCACCCATCTCGAGAACAAGGACACCTTCCTGATGAAGCGGCGGCCGGGGACGGTCCGGGGGCGCAGTTGGAGCATCACGCGCTTCGCGGTCAACTTTCGCGACGACGGGAGGGAGGGGGCAATCGCCGCTTCCGGCAAGGTCCCGGGCGAGACGACATCCGGCGGGTGGCTCGCTCACTGTCACATTCTCGAGCACTCGGCGTTGGGGATGATGACTTTCTTCCAGATCGCGGACATCTTCATGGACGGTTTCGAGTCCGGGGACACCTCGGCGTGGTCCTCTTCGGTGCCCTAGCCGAGGAGCGCCTCGATCGAGCTGAGCAGGTGGCCGCAGTCGGCGGTGCCGAGATCGGGTAGGGTGGCCCGAACTTGATTGAACGGTAAGGGCGGAGAACGAATATGAGAGTCAAGTCAGTTGTCGTCACAGTTGTGTCGGTACTAGGTGCTGCGAGTGGCGCCTTCGGGCAGGCCCAGCCCTGTGTCGGCGGCATGGCCGGTGGCTATCCCTGCAGCAACGTCACGCTGGTGTCGCATCTCACATCGGGCCAACTCGGCACCGCGTCTGCTTCCGACAACTGGGGATGGGAGGATCCGGTGACGGGCGTCGAGTACGCGCTTGTCGCATCCCACGAAGGCACGATCTTCGTCAGCCTGGAGGATCCTGAGGCGCCTGTCGTCGTCGGTGACTTGCCGGCACACAACGGAATCGAGACCTTCATTCGGGATCTCAAGGTCTACGCCGACCACGCATTCATTACTGCCGACAGTTCGGGCCACGGTATGCAGATCTTCGACCTGACCGAGCTCCGCGATGTCGTGTCTCCTCCAGTCACCTTCAGCGAGACGGCTCACTACAGCGGACTCTCCGATTCCCACAACATGATCATCAACCCTGCGACCGGCTTCGCTTATCCAGTGGCTGACGGAAGTTGTAGCGGTGGTTTCCACATGCTCGACATCAGCACCCCGACGGTGCCCGTGTTCGTTGGCTGTTACAGCGATGCCGGGAGCATCCATGACGCCGTTTGTCAGATCTACAACGGCCCGGACACCGATCACCAGGGGAGCGAGATCTGCATCGCGGCTGATCTCTCGGGTCTCGTCGCGATCGTCGACGTGACGAACAAGGCCAATCCGGTGACCCTCTCGTCGACGCCCTATGGGACCGCACAGATCTCGCACCAGGGCTGGATGACCGAGGATCAGCGTTACTACATCCATGGTGACGAGGGCGACGAGCAGGCGACCGGAGCCAACACCCGAACCTACGTCTTCGATATCCAGGATCTCGACAACCCCTCGCTCGCCGGCACCTACACGGCGGCGACCGGCGCCAGCGACCACAATCAGTACGTCCGCGGGAATCACGTCTTCCAGGGCAACTACCGTGGCGGCTTCCGCGTTCTCGAGATGGGCGATCTCTCGGTTGGCGAGCTGACCGAAGTGGCCTTCCTCGATACCCGGCCGACGAGCGACTCGAACAGCTGGAGCGGCGCCTGGTCGACCTACCCGTTCTTCGACAGCGGCCTGGTCATCGTCACCGACACCGGGGAGGGGCTCTTCGTGATGCGCCCCGAGTTGGAGATCTTCACCGACGGCTTCGAGAGTGGCGACACCTCGGCCTGGTCGCTGGCCGTGCCCTAGCGCGGGGGGGCGTTCGAGAGAGGCCCTCTCACTACTCGCAGTACTTGTTTCCCCGATCGAAGATGATCCGCCAGACTCCGGGCTCCTCCTGACGCCAGATCGAGGTGTAGGTCGAAGTCCTCCGGCCCTCTGGGTCGAAGACGGGGCCGGTACTGATGGCGAGCCTTCCTGACTCGAGAACCTCGACTGCCTCCGGCTCCCAGGAGAAGGGCGCCTCGGGACCGGAGAAGTAGGCGCCCCATCCGTCGGTCACGGCCTGTGTGCCGTTGAGGGCAGTCGACCCCGACAGGAAGATCGCTTCCTCCGACAGGAACGAAGCAAAGGCTGAGGGATCACGATCCGCCATCGTCTGGGCGAATGCCCTCTCGGTCTCGGTGACCTGGCTCTCGAGATCGCCTGGTTCGGGCTGGGCGTGCGCTGCGGCGCAGATCAGCGCTATCGCGGCAACGGCGGCCTGGAATCGGCTCATGAGTCGTTCCTCCGGATCAGATTGCTTTCGAGCAAGGCGGTCAGGGGCCGCAGGCGTCTATTGGCCGATGTCGGTGGGCATGAGGTCGCCATGAGGGCCTGGTCGGTAGGGGTATGCGGTGACCTCGCCCGGCTCGGAAAGGACACCGTGGGTCGCGGCAAAGTCGTCGTAGGCCGAGACCAGACCCGCGAGTAGCTGCTGCCTGCTCTCGGCGAGATCGTGTTGTTCACCCGGGTCGGCCGCGAGGTCGTAGAGCCGCCAGACTCGCTCGTCCCACGGCTGACGGAGCCGCACGGCTTTCCAGGACCCCATGAAGACCACGCCCTGGCCGAAGATCTCGAAGGCTACCGGCTCGTCGTCGCCGTACGGGACGCGCCTGTCGTCACGCAGGTAGGGCAGGAGGGAGCGGCCTCGAAGAGGATGGACAGGGCGCCCCTCGTACTCACCGTCGGGGGCTTCGACGCCCGCGATGTCGAGGAAGGTGGGCACGATGTCGAGAGCCGTCGCGAAGGCGCTGCGATCGGCGCCGGGAGTCAGGACTCCGGGGAATCGGGCGATCATCGGAGCGTGCATGCCGCCTTCCGACGGCAGGAACTTGTAGTGCCGGTGATGGACCGAGCCCACCTGCGCCCAGCCCAGGCCGTAGAAGACGTAGGAGTTGGCGGAGCCCATATTGGCGAGGCTGTTGTCGAAGCCCTCTTCGAGGAACGCCGAGTAGATCGGTCGTGCGATCCGGTCGTAGGGATCGGTTCCGTTGTCGGACATGAAGACGACGAGAGTGTCGTCGGCCAGATCGAGTTCCTCCAGTCGGGCGAGAACCCGGCCGACGTTGGTGTCCAGGTTGTCCACCATCGCGGCGTAGATAGCCATCTCCCGGGCCTCGATCTGCCGTTCCTCTTCGGTCAGGCTCTCCCATTCCGGCAGATCCTCGATTCGCGGGGGTAGCGTCATGCCCGCTGGAGCGAGTCCGAGTGTCTGCATGCGCTCGAAGCGCCGCCTGCGGATAGTGTCCCACCCTTCGACAAAGTGGTCGGCGTACTTTTCGATCAAGTCCGCCGGAGCCTGCAGAGGGAAATGTGGAGCCGTGAAGGCCAGGTAGCCGAAGAACGGCCGGTCGTCGCCCCGACTCTCGTCGAGCGACTCGATCAGATGATCGGTGAACAGGTCGCTCGAATACACGCCGTACGGCCGCTCGATCACCGCGCCGTCGCGAGTGAAAGTGGCCTTGGGTCGACGCGTCGTCATGCCGGTGTCGTTGAAGTGGTTCGAGGCACCGGAAAGGAGAGTGTAGGTCCGCTCGAAACCCCGCTGGAACGGGTCCTGCTCAGGCTCGCTGCCTAGGTGCCACTTGCCGCTCATGAAGGTCCGGTAGCCCGAGTCCGCAAGCAGCCGTGCGACGGTGACGACCTGGTCGTTGAGGTACCCCTCGTATCCCGGGACGCCCTGCTGATGGGGCAGGAGGTCCTCTGCCATGGTGCCCAGGCCGTTGAGGTGATTGTCGACGCCGGTTAGCAGGAGCGAACGCGTCGGCGAGCATGAGACCTGAGTGTAGAAGCGAGTAAACCGGGCGCCCGACCGGGCCAGTTCGTCGATGTGAGGCGTGTCGATCTCGCCACCGAAGACTCCCAGGTCGCCGTAACCGAGATCGTCGGCGACGATCAGAAGGATGTTGGGGCGCGGCGTCGTGCCGGTCGATAGCGTCGCTACGTCCGTCTCGGGCTCGGACGAGCAGCCACAGAGCAGGGTCAGAACGAGACAGCTCACACGGGTAGTCGGGGTCATCGAAGGTGAGTCTATCGGCGTTCCCGGTTTCGCGCAGACTCCCCTGTCGATAGGTAAACTGTCCGAACAAGGGGGGGTATTGACGGCGTCTGACGGCAGTCGGGACTACGAGTCCCTGCAGCAGCACGCAGGGCTGATGGAGATCCTCAGTGAGGTCTCTCGCGTCGCGCTCGAAGCCGACGATCTCGACGAGATTCTCGATCGTGTAGTTCACTTCATCTGCGAGAGGATGCCGGTCAGCGTGACGAGCATTCTCCTCGTCGACGAGGAAGGCGGCCGATTCGTCAAGGAAGCGATCGGGGGGGCACTCGACCTGAGCCATCCCACGGCGGCTTGCGGGTGGCCGGTCACGGTCGGTATCTGCGGTCGATGTGTTCGCACCGGGGAACCGCAGCTGGTGATCGATGTTCAATCGGATCCGGACTACGTCCCGGGCAACTCCTCGGTGCAGTCCGAGTACATCGTGCCGATTCGCTATAGGGAGAGGATCCTCGGCGTGCTCAACCTCGAGAGCACGTCGACGGACGTCTTCACCGACGAGGCATTGTCGGCGTTCGACAGCATTGCGCGCCAGATCGCCGGCGCGGTGCACCTGGCGACCGTCAACCAGCAACTCGAGGAGGCCAACCGCCAACTCGAGCGTCTTTCGTCGATCGACGCCCTGACGGGCCTGGCGAATCGCCGCCATTTCGACGCGACTCTGGAAACCGAGGTCCGGCGGGCCCAACGCCGGCAGAGCACCCTTTCGCTCCTGATCGCGGATGCCGACTGCTTCAAGGCCTTGAACGACTCGGCGGGTCACGAATCCGGAGACGAATGCCTCCGTCAGGTCGCCGATGTCTTGCGCAGCGGCTTGCCTCGCTCCTCCGATCTCGTGGCCCGCTACGGGGGCGAGGAGTTCGGCATCATCCTGCCGGCGACCGAACACAAGGGCGCGATCCTCCTGGCCGACTCCCTGCGCCGGAAGGTCGAGCGTCGCCGGATGGTGCATCCGGACTCACTCGCAGGTCCCTGGGTCACTGTCAGTATCGGTGTGGCTTCGGCGGACCCGCGACGCGGATTCGAGCCCGAGTCGCTCGTGCGCCGCGCCGACGCCGCGCTCTATCGCGCCAAGGAGGAAGGTCGGAATCGAGTGATCGGAGCGATCGATCGTGGTGAGTCGACTTCTGGTCCCGAGGATCAGATCACAGGCCGGTCCGGGCGCAGCTGACTATCATTCGGGAATGCGCGCTTTGAGAAGGCTCTGTGTCGTAGCGCTTCTGGCCTCACCTGCGGCACTTGTCGCCGCTGCGGGCCCCAATCTGACGGTCGTGGCGCTTGCGCCCGAATCTCGGACGCTCGTCGCGTCTCGCGATACGACGATCTCCGTGGTGTTCGACAGGGCGGTGGACCCGGCCACCGTTGTTGCCCGTCAATCGTTCTGGGCCTTTGGTCGGTGGAGTGGCCCGGTCGACGGGACCTTCGGCTTTTCGGATGCCAACACCATAGTGACGCTGACTCCCGACCAGCCGCTCTCGGCCGGCGAGAGCGTCATGGTGGTCCTCTCGAGCGAGCTGGCCGCGATGGATGGCAGCCCGCTGCGAGACGGGGGCTACAGCTACCAGTTCTGGGTGGCGAGCGCGGCCTCCGATCTCGACTTCATCGAGGCCGACGTGTTGACGACCCGGACGGTTCCCGAAGAGCCGAGCCGTGCCTACGGCGGATTTGCGACCGACCTGGATGGCGACGGCTTCCCGGATCTGACGATCGTCAACGAGGACACCAGCGATCTGCGGGTCTTCATGAATCAGACGGGCGGTACGGGTCTTTTCGATCCCTTCCTGATGCCGACGTCTCCTACGGGCAGCGTGCCCAGCCCGTCCGAGCCGAGCGACTTCGATCGAGACGGCAATGCCGACGTGGCCACGGCCAACATCGTCGGCAGTTCGGTCTCCATTCTGCTGGGTGACGGCGACGGGACGTTCGGTCCCCATCAGGAGATCGCCGTGGGCGGTCAGGCACGCGGTATCGCGGTCCTCGATGTCGACGGCGATGGCGATGTGGACCTGGCGGTCAACAGCGGCCCGAGTGGCGACTTTGCGCTTCTGATCAACAACGGCAGCGGCGTGTTCGGTGCGCCTCAGCACAGCGGCACAGGATCCGGCACGCCCTGGGGTCTCGGTGCTGCCGATATGGACGAAGACGGGATCCTCGACCTCGTCGTCGGCAAGCAGGGGAGCCAATCGGTCGCGGTGTGGACCGGTAACGGCGACGGGACCCTCAGCGCTCAGGCATCGTCGTCGGTCGGCGGCGCAGTCTGGATGATCACGATCGGCGACGTGAATGGCGATCGCCACGAGGACATCAGCGCGGCGAACTCGGGCAACAACAACGGTGCGATCCTCCTCGGCGACGGCGCCGGAACTCTCGGCGCACCGGTGACGCACGCTGTCGACCCCTTCCCTCTCGCCACCGACCTCGGCGATCTCGACGGCGATGGCGATCTCGACTGGATCATCGCCAGCTTCAATGGTGATTGGAGTCTCTTCCTCAACGAGGGCGGCGTTTTCTCCTTCGATCGCGAGTTCCCCGCGCCCCAGGCCGCGTCGTGCTCTCTGATGGTCGACATGGACAACGACGGCGACCTGGACCTGGCCTTGATCGACGAACTGGCGGATGAAGTGAGCCTGCGACACAACCAGGGCGCCGGCATTTTCGAGGATGGTTTCGAGTCGGGCGATACCTCAGCCTGGTCGTCGACGGTCCCGTAGGCCGCCGCCAGAGCTCGGTCGGGTAGACTCCGCGCCAGCCTTGGCAACGAGTTGGAAGTCGTACCCACGAACGGCGAGCCCGGGGAGGAGTAGCTACTGATGGAGTTGACCACCCTCGACCTCGTCGTCTTTCTCGCATTCATGGGGATGGTTGTCGCGGTTTCGCTCTACGCGGGGCGTCGCGAGGGCAGTTCCGAGGACTACTTCCTGGCCGGGCGGAGCCTCGGTTGGGGGCTCATCGGCTTCTCGTTGATCGCGTCGAACATCTCGACCGAGCATTTCGTCGGCATGGCCGGGCAGGCCTTCGGCCGGGTCGGGTTGGCCATCGCGAGCTATGAGTGGATGTCGGCGATCGTGCTGGTCTTTGTGGCCTGGTGGTTGTTGCCGAGGTTCCTCTCGGCCGGGATCTACACCATGCCGGAGTATCTGGAGTACCGGTATGACGCCGGCGCGCGGACGATCATGGCCGTCTTCATGATGGTCGCCTACGTGATCGTCTTCCTCGCCACAGTCCTCTTTTCGGGTGCGGTAGCCCTCGATGCGGTCTTCGACCTCACCGGCATGTTCCAGTTACGGTTCGGCATGGCTCCCGAGGATGCGCAGTTCTGGGCGATGGTCTCCGGAATCTGGGTGATCGGCATCATCGCCGGTTGCTACACGATCTACGGTGGACTCAAGGCCGTGGTCTGGTCGGATCTGCTGCAGGGAGCCGCACTTCTGATCGGCGGATCGGTCGTCGCCGTGCTGGGGCTGCAGCTCCTCGGCGATGGGAGCCTCGTCGCAGGTTGGAGTGAATTCCGGACGGTCAACGCCGACAAGCTCCATGTGGTGTTGCCCTGGAATGATCCGGACGTGCCCTGGCTGGCCGTCTTCGTCGGTGGCCTGTGGATCCCGAACCTCTTCTACTGGGGCCTGAATCAGTTCATCACCCAGCGGACACTCGGAGCCAAGAGCCTGGCGGAGGGACAAAAGGGTGTGCTCTTCGCCGCCTGCCTCAAGTTGTTGATTCCGTTCATCATCGTGATGCCCGGCATCATGGCCTATCAGCTCTATGGCGACAGCATCAGCAACGGCGACATGGCCTACCCCCACATGATGGGGCAAGTGCTGCCGCCCTACCTGCGGGGAGCGATGTTCGCCGCACTCTGCGGTGCGGTCATGAGTTCCTTCAATTCGGGTATCAACTCGGCCTCGACGATCTTCACGATCGACCTCTACAAGCGGTTCCTCAACCGGGACGCCGATGCGGCTCAGGAAGTCCGCGTGGGCCGGATCGCAACGGGAGTCATTGTCGTGATCGCCTGCCTGTGGGCGCCTGTGATCTCGGGGTTCGAGGGCGTGTTCAACTACATCCAGGAGATCTGGGGGTTCATCTCACCGGCGATCGTGGCGGTGTTTCTCGTCGGGCTCCTGGCCCGGAGAACGCCTGCGCTCGCTGCCCGTGGCGCCCTGTGGCTGGGCATTCCGCTCTATGCCCTGTGTCGCGTCCCGAAGTGGGTCCTCGATGGAGTCTTCGGCTGGGACGAACGACAGCCGGGAGCTGCCGGGAATGGCCTGCTGGAAGCGCTCTATGCCTTCAACAGCTGGTCGTTCCTGCACCACATGGGGTTGGTCTTCGTCGTCCTGGTGATCTTCATGGTGATCGTGACGCGATGGCGACCTCTCGCTGAGCCCAGGGTGATGCCGGTCTCTCGGATCGACGTGACGCCGCACCCGAAGCAGTATCTCTTCGGTGGCGCGGTGATCGCGATGACCGTCGCGCTTTACGTCCTCTTCTGGTAGACCTTCGTCCGAGAGGCGTTTTCTGATGGAGATCGACCGGATGACACGTTGTGGTTGCACCGCTCTGATCGCGGCCCTGACCGTCTGTCTGCCCGTTACGGCAGCCATGGCCCAGGAGCCGCAGACTCAGGACAAGCAGGCGCCGGAGAAGCTCGAGAACTGGCAGGATCCTTCGGTCGTCGATCGGCAGACTGAGCCCCCGCGGGTCATCTCGACTCCCTTTCCGGATGCGGCATCGGCGCTGCGTGGTGATCGGGAGGCTCTGCCGACCCGGCAATCGTTGGACGGCCCGTGGAGATTCCTCCTGTCACCCGATCCAGGCAGCCGTCCGATGGAGTTCTTCGATCCTGAAGTCGATGTCGAGTCCTGGGACGAAGTCACTGTCCCCTCGAGCTGGCACCACGCCGGGTTCGGCGCGCAGGCCGACGACCCGGAGAACTCAGAGAACAATGCCGTCGGGTCCTATCGACGCGAGTTCACGTTACCCGAAGCCTGGCAGGGTCGAACCATCATGCTGCGCTTCTTCGGCGTCGACTCGGCGTTCTACGTCTGGGTCAACGGCAAGAATGTCGGCTTCAGCCAGGCCGGCCGATTGCCGAGAGAGTTCAACATCACCCGACAGGTGCAGGAGGGGACCAACGTCGTGGCGGTGGCGGTCTATCAACGCAGCGGCACCTCCGATGTCGGTTGTCCGGACTCGCCGGCATCGGCCGGCATCGTGGGCAGTGTCGAGCTGGCGGCTCTGGCCGATCTCCACATTCGCGACTTCGACGTTCAGACCGAGCTGGACGAGACCTACACCGACGCCCGACTTCAGTTGGGCGTCCGGGTGAAGAGCTTCGTCAGGCCGAGGACGCCGGTGCGGCTCGAGGCGGAGCTCCTCGATGCGGAGGGTGAGGCGGTTCTCGGCACGCTGGCGGGCGAGACGACGGTCCCCGGCTTTACCGATGTTGGGATCGGGATCACGGTCAGCGTCCCCGAGCCCCTCAAGTGGTCGGCGGAGACACCGAATCTCTACACCCTGGTGATGACCCTGCTCCGGGAGACCGGCGAGGTCGTCGAAGTCGTGAGCGCCAGGATCGGGTTTCGCTCGACAGAGATGAGAGAGGGTCAGTTGCTGATCAATGGTGTTGCCGTCCAGCTCCAGGGCGTGGGTCATCATCTGCACGGCTTCCTGACCGGGCCTCAGCCGACGACGGAGTCGATGACCGAGGAGATCGAGCGGATCAAGGCCGACGGCTTCAACGCAGTGCGCTTGTCGCGGCACCCCGCGCCCTACGAGTGGTACGAGATTGCGGACCGCCACGGTCTCTATGTCATCGACGAGGCCGGGATCTCCCTGCACGGCGGCGCGGAACGCGTCGGTGCTCTGGCCAGTCAGCCGGAGTGGCAGCCGGCCCTCATCGCTCGAACCCGCGGGATGGTCGAGCGAGGCAAGAACCACCCCTCGATCGTCGCGTGGTCCCTGGGGGATGGCGAGGGCGAAGGCGCCAACCTCGACGCAACACGCAAGTGGGTCGAGCTTCGCGATCCTTCCCGACCGGTCCTGAGCGACGTGGAGTTCGACTGGGCGTCACTGCCGCCCGAGTAGGCATCGGCGTCTTGAAGTACTTCGCCTATCCGAGGCTGACGCCCAGGCCGGGCGCATCGAGGGTTCGCAGACAGCCGTCGTCCACTGCGAAGCCACCGATCGCCGGATCCTCGGCCAGATCGAAGCTGCCGTCGAGATCGATATAGCGCGTGGCGGGGCAGGCGTACGCGGCGTGCAGGGCGGCCGCGATGCTGATCACACTCTCGTCCATGCAGCCCCACATCAGCTCGCGGCGGGCCAACTCCGCGATCGAAGCGATCGAGAGGGCGGGCGTCACGCCGCCACACTTCATCAGCTTGATGTTGTAGATCCCGCACGGCGCCGGATCGCCGGCGAGGGCCAACGCGTCGTCTGGGCCGTGTAGATTCTCGTCGACGGCGACGAGGCGCCTCAGACCCTCCGGGAGTCGGTGCAGGCTGGCCACCTCGGTCGCTGGGAGAGGCTGCTCGACGAGTTCGAGGTCGAGGCTCTTGACCAGAGGCTCGAGCCTGGCGGTCTCTTCGAGCGAGTAGCCCTCGTTGGCGTCGATGCGGATTCTGATCTCCTGACCGATCGCCTCGCGAAGCCGGCGCAGTCGCTCTTCGTCTTCGTCGAACGTCCTGCCGACCTTCACTTTCAGACAGCGAAATCCGGCCTTCAGGTGGGCTCGGGCCTGCTCCAACGTCTCGGCCACCGAATCGACACCGAGGGTCACCGAGGTGGGCAGGGCCTGGTGGCGCCGCCCCAGAACATCGACGAGGGGCAGACCCTGGAGTCTTGCGAAGAGATCCCACAGCGCCATGTCGACCGCGGCGTGGGCGGCAGGCGTCGACGACAGGACATCTCCAGCCAGGCGCAGGGCTCCGCCGAGTCGCCGGGGGTTACCGCCCTCGAAGGTCTCGAGGCGCCCGTCGGTGAGCGCGGCCTCGGCCGCGTCGGCGCTCTCGCCCGTGATCTCTTCGGCGGGCGCGCCCGCCCCGAGGCCGACGACGCCTTCGTCCGTGTCGATCTCGACGACGAAGAGCTCTGTCGAGCTGATGAGGCGCGATGAGATGGCGTAGGGCTGCGAGAGCGGCACGCTGAGCCGTCGGCTGCGGATAGACAGGATCTTCATCAGGCTGGGCGAATCCTCTCGAGTGTAAGCCGGGCCAACGCGTCGATCTCTTTGAGGGGGAGAAGCGCCGGCACACCCGCCTGCGCCTCGACGGCGAGCCGAGCAGCTTCGACGGACGCCTCGTCGAGCCCCTCTTCGTTGATGGCCACCGCGATCACCTCACTGCCCAGGAGCCGGATGATCTCGATCTCCTCGGCGATCGCTGGGATGCGACACCCCAGACTCTCGTGATCCTCGAAGTACTCGCGCGCGGGTGAGTGCTGGAGGACGACATGACGAGCGCCACCGGAGAGCAGCAGCTCGGAGCCACAGGGTCCGGCCGGATGACGCAAGGCCGCCTGGCCCTCGATGAGGATGACGTCGGGTTCGGTCTCGCGCTGACAGGCGAGGATGGCGGCCTCCAGCTCGCCGCTGACGAAGTCGTTCGGGGTGGCGTCGAGGATGAAGCCGTAGGGGTGACCCTGCAGCCAACCGGTCTGACCGGTGTAGACCATCTCGGATCTGGCTCCCAGGGTGCGCAGGGCGTCCGACAGCAGAGAGCAGGTTGTGCGCTTGCCCAGGGCGCAGTCGGTGCCGAGGACAGCGACTCGGGGAGTCTCGAGCGCCAGGATGTCGCCGGTCCAGAACCGGAGCTCTCCGACCGGCGGCGGTCGGCGCAGGTCGAGGAGACCGCCGCCTCGTGCCTCGGCGAGGGTTGCCACTTCGGCGTCGTCGGCAAGGAGTTGATGGAGGCCGTTGACGAGATGGATGCCATGCGCGGCCGCCGCCAGCAACTCGGTTCGAACGATCTCGGGGAGTACACCTCCCACGGTGGCGATTCCGACGACGCAGTGATCCGGTGGCGCCTCCAGCCCGCTCAGCGCATCCTCCACGGAGGCGAAGAAGGGGATGTCTCGCGGCTGCCCGTCGAGGGCCAAGCCGGCATCGCGCAATTGAGTGGAGGAGCCGTCGACCACGCCGACGATCCGGTAGCGACTCGGCCCCCGCACCAGACCGTGGCTGGTCTTGGCGAAGGGAGTCCGGAAATGGTCCGGTGCCAGGAGGAGTGCGGTTTCGGTCATCGGTCGCTCGGTGAGACGAGGTTACGGGCGGCTTCAGGTGGCGTCAACGGGCCGGATCGGACTCGCGACCTCAGGGGTCGAGACAGGGGGCCGAACCCTGGGCGCGGAGGCAGTGCGACTCTCTCGCCGAGGGATCCGAAGCGAGCGCGGTAGACTTTCGACGCTTCAGTGACAATTGCAACTCAAACACTCGACAATCCGCGCGCCTGGCTGCGCAGCGGCGGCTTCGACGGTCTTCTGATCTTCGGCGTGGCGGCCCTCGCTCTGGCCTCCGGTGCGGTCGTGGTGGCCGACCCGGGTCTCTTCCCGATCGTGCTTCTGGTCGATCTCTGGTTCCTCGGTTATCACCACGTCGTCTCGACCTTCACCCGGTTGGCGTTCGATAGCGAGAGTTTCGCCAGCCACCGGTTCCTGGTCATCTGGTTGCCTCTGCTGGTGCTGGCAGCGGTCATGCTCTCGGTTCTCGCCCTCGGCGGGTGGATTCTCTCGACGACCTACCTCTACTGGCAGTGGTTCCACTACACCCGGCAGAGTTACGGGATCGAGCGGGCCTACCGGCGCAAGTCGGGCGACGCGGCGGTCGGCGATCAGCGCCTCACTCGATGGGCGCTCTACCTGGTGCCCTTGTGGGGGATCCTCTATCGCTCCTACCAGGCGCCGTCCGAGTTCCTGGGGCTCGAGCTCAAGGTGCTGCCGGTGTCGCGGGTGGTGGTCCTGTCATCGGGAGCCGTCGCGGCGGTTGCGATGGCCTGGTGGCTCTGGGGACTGGCCAGGAGCCTCGCGGCCGGGAGACCCCTCCAGGGGCACTCTCTCTATGTCATCTCACATGCCGTGATCTTCGTCGTCGGCTACGTCGCGATCGAGGACATCGACAATGGCTGGCTCGTCCTCAACGTCTGGCACAACGCCCAGTACATCCTCTTCGTCTGGATGTTCAATCAGAACCGGTTCGGCGACGGGGTGGATCCCAAGCACTGGTTTCTGTCGACCCTGAGCCAGCGCCGCAACTGGCCCTACTACTTCCTGACCTGCGTGCTGATCTCGACGGCTGTCTACAAGGGCCTCGAGCACGGGCTCGAAGCGTTGGTCGTCTACTCGGCGCTGCCCCTCGTCCTGGTGGCCTACCAGACGATCAACTTTCACCACTACATCGTCGACGGGCTGATCTGGAAGATGAGAAAGAAGCCGCTGCGCAAAACGCTGGGGATCGAGGAGTAGCGCCCTTGGCTCCGTCCACGGCGGGCGGTGGTTGGTTCCAGCTGGAGCGCAGCCCCCGCGCGATCGCGGCGCTCGATGGCGTGCGGGCGCTGGCCATCCTGTTGGTGCTCGCCCGGCATGGGGTACGGCCGTTCGTCGATGCGGACGAGGGGCTCCTGCGGATCTTCGGCTGGGATCTCGCCTGGCCGATGCTCAACGGGTGGTTTGGCGTCGATCTCTTCTTTGTGCTCAGCGGTTTCCTGATCAGCGGCAGCCTCATGCGGCACACGGGCTCGGGCGATGGACCCCACGACTTCAGGCGCTACCTCGCCAGGCGGGTGTTGCGGATCTTCCCGGCCTACTACGCGGTCCTGTTGATCGCGGCGGCCGGCGTGGTGCCGCTCTACACCGTGGCGCCCGAACGGCTGGCGGCCCGCCTCGGCTACCACTTGATCTTCTTCCAGGACTACTTCGCCAGCGACATCGTCGTTGCCTTCTGGTCGCTCGGCGTCGAGGAGAAGTTCTACCTCACGGCGCCTCTCGTCTGGCTGGCGGTGGCTGCGCTTCGACGGCGGGGAAGGACCGGGTGGGCGTACGGTCTCGTGGCCGCGGTCGTCCTGCTGGGGCCCGCTCTGCGCCTGGCGACGCATCTGGCGGTCGCCGAGGCGCCAGACTACGACGTCTTCTTCCGCCTCTTTCGCAGCCCGTTTCATACCGCTCTCGATCCCCTCTATTGCGGAGTGTTGGCGGCTCTGATCTACCGCGACCGGGAGAAGTGGCCCTGGACGGCCCAGTCGAGGGCCGGGAACGCGCTCTTCTGGGGCGGTGCGGTGTCCGTCGGCTGGTTGCTCGTCTCGCGGGAGATGCTGGCTGCTCCGATCGGCATGTTCGATACGACGGCGCAGCCGCTGGTCCTGTCACTCGGCTCGGGGGCGATGGTGCTCTCTCTGGCTCTCGGTCACGGGCCGGTGCGCTGGTTCTCGGGCACGGGACTCTTCTATGTTTCGAAGTTCTCCTACAGCCTCTACCTCGTACACCTGCTGGTGATTCCGGGGATGCTGGCCTGGATCGCGACGCTCCCGGGCATTGCCGTGGCGAGCTCGTTCGCCAGGTTCACGATCTTCGTCGTGCCCTACCTGGCCGCGAGCACGCTTGCGGCAGCCGCGGTCTTCTACTTGGTGGAGCAGCCCTTCCTTCGCCTCAAGGAACGGCTGGGCTGAGCGGTCTCAGCCTTCGTCGATCAGCTCCTGAGCCTCGGCCCAGTCGAAAGCTCTCAGCGTCGTCGTACGGACATTGCCGCTGGCGGCGAGGTGGAGAAGGACCGACGCGGCGACCTCTTCACTCGGGGCGTCGAGGATGAGGACGCCGTCGTGGCTGCCGATCGTCCAGTACTGGCCGACGACACGAGCGCCTGCCTTCTCGGCGAAATCGTTGAAGGCATCAGCCCTCTGGGGAGAGTCCTTCAGGTTGCGGATACCCTGGTCGGTGTAGTCGAGCAATACGATGAAGCTGGCCATGGTCGGTTCCTCCGCGAGCGATCTTAGCCTGCCGGGACTTCGGCGCGTGCGAGTGGACCGGACGGCGAGAGAGCCACCGCCCCGGCACAGCGGGACGGTGGCCATGGACAGGGTTGAGCGATGCGTGATCAGGCGTCCGAGAGGATGACGTCTGCAAGAACCGTCAGCCGCTCGTTCCAGAACGCCTTCTGGTGCTCGGCCTCGGCCTTGGTCGCCAGCTTGTCGTGCTGGATGGCGACCTGGCTCTTGGCCACGCCCTTGGCTGTGAAGTAGGCCTGAACCGAAGTTGCGTCCGGCCAGGTGATTCGCATGGACTTGTCGACATTCGCCTTGCGGATCTCGAGTTCGACGTCTGGGAGCCAGCGGCGGCGCGTCCGCTCGACGCTGAACGCGCGATAGAGCGTGCTGATCGGAACTGCAAACGTCCTGCTCTTGTTGGCCGAGTAGGTGCCGCTGCGGCGTTGACCGATCTCGCGCAGGCCCTTGATGCGCTCGTACCCAACGGTGACGCTCTGGGCCCACCAGCCGGAGACGTCAAAGGCCTCGTGGACGTGGCGAGCGATTTCGCGGTGCTCCATCCGACTGGCGCCGGCCTCATCGAGGATCCCGACCCAGGCCTCCCAATCGGAACCGGTCGCCTTGTCGACGGCCTCGTTCGCCATGCCGGCGAGCGCAGCGTAGTCGATCGGCTCGGCCGGCGCGGATTCCTGCGTCTTCGCCAGGAGTTGTGCTCTGGCGGTGGTATAGGACTCGCCCGTCTTCTCCATCCGGCTGCGGACGAGGCGTTTCAAATCTTTTTTCTTCGGCATCGTGAACTCCTTCGTTCAGCCGCCGACGACGCCCTCCAGCAGCGAAGCCCGCAGCGAGACGAAGGCTTCATGGATGCCGATCCGGGAGTCTGCCCCCCTTTGCCTCACGGGGGTCCTCGCTGGAGGAGGACCGAAGAGGTTGGGCGTGGATCACCGCCAGGTGCCGCAACAGCATGCACCCTCGACGTGGCGCCGTCAAGCGCCGGTCGACTTCTGTCGCGGGCCTCCCCGATCACAGTCGCGACGCCGTCAGTTTGACATCGGCAAGCGACCAGAGCTCCTCGAACTTGGCGCGAACCTCACTGGCCTCTTCGCCCTTGCCCTGCATCTCGAGGCTCTGAGCGAGGCCGAACATCGACCAGCCGTTGCGTCGATAGTCCTCGAGGTCGCGCCGATAGACCGCCTCGGCGGCGGCGCCGTCCCCGGACTCGAGCAGGGCCTCTCCGAGCGACTGCCGGGTCGGGTAGTACCAGAAGGGTGGCTCGGTGTAGGGAAGCTCGTCCTGAGCCGCCACCGCGGCTTCGAAGTGCTTAACGGCGTTCGAGACATCACCGCCGGCCATGGCTATCTCGCCCTGAACCAGGTGGTTGGCGACGGCCAGGATTGCGCTGGCCGGATAGTCGGCGCCATCAAGAGCCATGATCTTGTCCGTCGTGAGGAGCGGGACGAGTGCCTCGAACTCAGCGTCGGCGGCCTGCTGGTCACCCCGGCGGGCAAGAGCGGTCGCCCGGGCGTAATGCCAGATGGCATTCGAGAAATCGAGGTCCTCGCGCGGCTGGGGCTCCGCCAGCAAGTCGTCCCAGCGGCCGAACTGGGTGAGGGCCAGGAGCGGGATCGTGTGGAAGAACTCGACCGTCGGGAACTCCTCGATCATCTCCAGACGGACATTGGCGGCCACCTTCCGTGCCGCCTCGATGGAGACGGCGCTGCGCCCTTCCATGCTCGAGGCGGCCCACAGGAAGTGGATGTTGTGCGGGTAGTAGGCGGCCGGATAGAACCCCTGGGCGTTGCAGGCGGCGATGTAGGCCTCGTCCACACCGGCGGCCCGGACATTGGCCTGGGCGGCGTCGTGATAGCGGCCCACGCGCCAGTAGATATGGGAAGGCATGTGGACGAGGTGACCGGCGCCGGGGATGAGGTCGGCCAGCGTGTCCGCAGCGGCTTCGGCCCGGTCCGGTGTGGTCGACGCCTCGACCGCATGGATGTAGAGATGGAGTGCGAGGGGATGGTCCGGCGTTCTGCCGAGGACAGTCTCGAGGGCTGCGATCACCTCGGCGGTGGCGGGCTTGGGGTTCGAGCCGTCGAGCCAGTAGTCCCACGGCATCGTGTTCATCAACGCTTCGGCGAAGAGAGCCTGGGCGTCGTCGTCCTCGGGGTACTTGGTGGCCAGCTCGCGCATCGCATCGGCGTAGGCGAGGTCGAGGGGTGCGCGTTCGGTCGAGGGGTCGCCGTTGTAGCGGTGAGAGAGAGCGTCGATGTAGTCGCGTTCCGCCTCCGTGGCGCTGTCCTTGCGCTCGATCGCCGCCTGCAGTGCGGCAGAGGCCCGCGTCCGCTCGTCGTCCGTCATCACGGCCTTGCCATTGCTGGTCACGTTGATGTTCGGCCCGGTCGCCAACGCCTCGCCCCAGAAGCACATGGCACAGGAGTCGTCGAGGCGCTGCGCGGCCTGGAAAGAACGGATGGACTCGGCGTGGTTGAAGGCGTAGGCGATGACCATGCCCTGATCGAAGTAGCGCTGAGCCCCAGGGTGAGAGGTGGTGATCGGGTGGTGACGATTACCCATACCCTCGAAGAGGGGGGCTCCAGCTTCGGCGACGAGAGCCGCCGTCTCGGCGTCGACGGCCTCGGTCGTGGCCGCGGAGTCGGTGGTAGGCGCTTCGGCGCATGCGACGACGAGACAGGCTGCCAGGATCAATCGGATCGCGTTCATCAGACTTCCCTTCTTCTGTGTGTGCTTTTCACTCTCTGGATTGGCCTCAGTATAGGGTCGCCTGCACGGCCGGTGGACCGGTCGGGGGGCGGTTGTTACTGTTGCATCTTCTCGCCACCCACCAGGTACCCATTACGAGCGAAGCGACTGACGATGACCTCAGCAGCCAGACGACGCGTCTTCTCCGGCATTCAGCCGACGGGCAATCTCCATCTCGGCAACTACCTGGGCGCGATCAAGCGCTGGGTCGACGGCCAGGGTGAGAAGGAGAACTTCATCTGCGTGGTCGATCTGCACGCGATCACGCTCTATCAGGATCCGGAGGAACTGCGGCAACAGATCCGGCAGCTCTTCGCCCACCTGATTGCCGCCGGCATCGACACCGACGAGACGACGCTCTTCGTTCAGAGCCATGTCCGGGCTCACGCCGAGGGCTCGTGGCTCCTCTCCTGCATCACGCCGCTGGGCTGGCTGCAGCGGATGACCCAATTCAAGGACAAATCGAGCAAGCAGGGGAGGCAGGACGGCATCTCGACGGGCCTGCTGACCTACCCGGTGCTTCAGGCCGCCGACATCCTGCTCTACGACGCTCACGAAGTCCCGGTCGGCGCGGACCAGAAGCAGCACGTCGAGTTGTCGCGAGACATCGCTCAACGCTTCAATCACCTGTACGGCGAGACCTTCGTCGTCCCGGAGCCGAAGATCGCGACGATCGGCGCCCGGATCATGGCCTTCGACGATCCGACATCCAAGATGTCGAAGAGCGCGACCGGTGGCGGCCATGCCGTGAGGATGACCGATTCGGACGACGTGATCCGCAAGACGATCAAGCGGGCGGTGACCGATTCCGGCCGCGCGATCGAGTTCAGCGACGATCCCGAGAAGGCCGGCGTCAACAACCTGATGTCGATTTTCCAGGTGCTGACCGGGAAGAGTCGCGACGAGTGCGTGGAGCATTTCGCGGCCGCACGAGGGTACGGCGACCTGAAGACGGAGGTTGCGGAAGTCGTGGTGGAGGCCGTCAGGCCGCATCGCGAACGCTACGAGGCGCTGATGAAGGACGCTACGGAGCTCGATCGGCTCCTCGCCCTGGGTGCCGAGCGCGCTGCGGCGATCGCCGAGCCCAAGGTCGCCGAGGTCAAGGAGCGCATGGGCCTGCTGGCGCCCGCCGGGTAGCGCGCAAGCCACCGCGGACAGGAGAGAGCATGAGAACCCGATCGCTGGGAGGCAAGAGAGACGTCAGTGTCGTCAGCTATGGCGCGTGGCCGCTTTCGGATTCTTCACCCCGCCCGGGCGAAGCAGAGGCGATAGGCGTGATCCACGCAGCGCTCGATGGTGGCGCGACACTCGTAGACACCGCCGACGCCTACAGCCTTCACGAGGGCGAAGTCGGCCACAACGAGCGCCTGGTCGCCAAAGCGGTCGACTCGTGGAGCGGGCCACGGGAGGAGATTCTCGTCGCGACCAAGGGCGGCTTCGTGCGGCCCGACGGCGCATGGGTGGCCAACGGCCGGCCCGAGCACCTGCGCCGCGCCTGCGACCGCTCTCTCCAGGCTCTGGGCCTCGAGAGGATCGACCTCTATCAGCTGCACAGCCCCGATCCTCAAGTGCCTTTCGACGAGACCATCGGCATGCTGGCCGAACTCCAGGCCGAGGGGAAAGTGCGCTGGCTCGGGCTGTCGAACGTCTCGATCGCCCAGATCGAGGCGGCGCGCCAGCGGATCGAAGTCGTCACCGTGCAGAACCGTCTCAACCCGTTCTTCCGCGAGGCTGTCGACGAAGGAGTCGTCGCCTACTGTGACGAGCACGGCCTCGGTTTCCTCGCCTACAGTCCGGTGGGCGGCGGGAGGCTCAACAAGAAGCTTCCGGGCATTCCGGCTCTACAGTCGATCGCCGAACGTCGTGGCGTCTCGACTCATGCCATCGTGCTCGCCTGGGTCCTCGCCCGGGGAGAGAGTGTGATCGTCATCCCGGCGGCGCGCCGCACGCCACATGTTGTCGACAGCCAGGGGGCTGCCGATCTCGATTTGAGCGAAGACGAACTGGCGGCTATTGACGCGGCCGAGTTCTCGATCGCCTGAACCGTTTCAGTTCCTCCGCCAGCCAACCGGATGGAACCTGCAGCTGGTCGGTGAGGCCGGTGAGGTAGAGATTCAGTGAGGTGTTGGCGTAACCCCTCGCCACGATCCGCGTTGCGATCGACGGCTCGACGGCGCCGAGAGTCGTGGGATAGCAGGTCACCTCGTCTGCCAGGCCATCCACGCTCGATTCCGTCAACTGCTTCAGGTCCAGGTAGTCGGCTGACGATTCGAGGGCTTCGCAGCGAGTCGCCAAGGCTCGGCGATGTTCCTCCATGCGCTCCCGGTGTCCCTCCTCGTAGTTGTGCGCGTAGGGATCGTTCTGCTCGGCGCCCCTTGCGAAGCGTTGAAGGATCGAGTCGAGCGAGTCGCCGAGAGCGACGACCGGGTAGAGGCGGGTCGCCTTGAACCGGGCCTGCCCCGGGAACAGAGCTTCGGTCAGCACTTCACGCTCGTATATCGCCCGACGGGGGAGGACAGTGTTGAAGTTCTGAATCACAACTTGTCGAACGAGGGCGACGATCTCCGAGAGCAGCGGGACGTGGAGCCGGCCCGCCTTGTGCCGCTCGAGCGGCGCCGAAGCGTCGATCACGAGCACGACCCAGGGTCCGTCGCCACTCCAGATGAATCGGTCCTCGAAGGCCTGAGTCGCCAGGTTGTTCCAGATACCTCCGTCGGAGAGGAAGGCGAGGTGGTGTGAGCCGTCCTCGAGTTCGAGCCGGAACCTACGAGGCGGGATTCCGGGAAACCCCGCCGATGCTCGAACCAGCGAGGCCCAGGTGAGGGCTCCGCCCTGATAGGTGAATCCAGGAGGGTCCTCCTGGATCGCGTGTGGACTGCGGCCGGGCATCCAGCCGCCACCGGTCGGCTCTCCGGTGCGTTGAAAGACGATTCCGCCACCGCGCGTCGAGGCGTAGAACGGGCGGCCCGTCACCAGGTCGGTACAGCAGAGAACGTGCTCGATCGGCGATTCGCAACCCGCGAGCCTGGGAGAGCGCAGTCCGGAGAAGCAGGTGCGATGGAGAAGGCGCTCGATCAGCAGCCCGCGAAAGAACACGACCGTCGCCCAAGCGGCTGCGAGACTGAGCGTCACTTCGACGGCGGGGAGGCGACCGCTCAGGGCCAGGCCGAGGAAGACCAGGGGCGGCAGGACCAGCAGGGCGGCGAGGGCCGCGATCCACGGGCGAGTCAGGACGCCTTTGGTCGAGATCGCGTCGAAGCACTCGCGGGTGGCTCGCTCCCAGTCCTCGGGATTCGCCCGTGAGCCCAGATCGTGTCCGGCAGCGAAGTAGCGCAGGGCCAGAAAGGCATTGGTGATGGAGCCACCCGAAACCGATGCGATCTGCGCGGGTGACTTGTCGGCGTCGAAGAGGGCCATCATCGCCCCGAGTGCGAAGAGCGACGCACGATGGCCGCCGCCGGACAAGGCCAGGCTCGTCGGCATGTCTTCTGCCAGGCGAGGACCACCATGAGAGGTCTTGAGCTCGACGCCGGACAGGAAGCCCGGGAGGGGCTCGAAGCCCTCGATGGGCTGCGGGTTGTCGCCGTGGATATCGCGCTGAGACAAGCCTGAATGCTAGCCAAGCATCGAGGAAGAAGCCACCGGCGCCCGGTTACTGGGTGATGGCGAAGAAGGTGGCGATCAAGAGCACGACCAGCAGACACGACGCCAGAAAGCCGACGATCGAGATCCGGCTGGGTCGCTCGATCTCGAGGCCGCCCATGGAGATCAGCAGGTCTCGGGCGGGGACCTGCCGGCCCTCCGGCAGGGTGCAGGGCTCCATCGGATTGCCTTCGTCCGAGTCGACGGGAGTCCTCGTGAGCGCGTAGAAGCTCTCGAGCTGTGACTCGGCCACGGGTGCGCTCAGCAGGCTGACCGCGACTCCCGCCAGCGCGCCGGCCGTGAGGTAGAGGATCATCTGCCATGGCAGATACAGCTGATCTCCGCTGGTCGCCACAAAGCCAAGGCCATCGGCCATCGGCAGTCGGCCCACCCACTCCACGACGGCGATCTGCGTCGTCGCCCACCAGGCGAGGAAACCGACCCCGGTTGTGGCCCACGCTCCGGCGACCGTCATGCGGCGCCAGAAGAGCCCGAGCCAGAAGACGAGGCCCATGATCGAAGGGATCTTCCAGAAAATCTCGAGCCCTTGGACGACTCCGGGTAGCCAGAAGGCGAAGGCGACGCCGCCGGCGACGACCAGGACGGCGACGAAGCGCCCGACCGTGAGGTAGTGCCGATCGGATCGGCCCGATCTCCAGGGCTTGTAGACGTTCTCGGTGAAGAGGGCCGAGGAGGCGATCATGAAGGAGTCGCAGGAGCTCATCACCGAGGCGAGAAGCGAAGCGACGAAGACGCCCAGCAGGCCGGGCATGATCGTCGGCAGGAAATCCCGCGCCATCAGTCCGTAGACCTCGTCGGGGTCGACGTTCTCGCCGAGCAGCCAGGCCGCGGCAGCGAGACCCGTCAGACTCCAGGCGATCGTGCAGAGGCGCTTGATGAAGTTGCCGCCGGTGAACCCTACGCGGCCGTCCATCTCGGTGCGGCCGGCCGCGCAATTGCCCATGACGTGGGGCTGCGTGACGATGCCGATCAGCCCGTTGGCGGCGATCACGAGAATGTAGAAGAGACCGATCTCACTGGGCACCACGAGCGAGAACATCTGTGGGTCGTCGAGGGCAGTCCGGATGCCGTCTATTCCGCCGACGGCATCGAGGACGAAGGGCAGCATGAGGAACGAGAAGATCACCGTCAGGATGCCCTGGACAAAGTCGGTGAGGATCGCGGCTGCGAGCCCGCCGGCGATGCCGTAGACGAGGAACATGAGAGTCATGGCGACGATGACGGTGTCGGTCGAGACGGCGTGACCGAAGGCCGAGGAGATGACGGCGCCGGACCCCTTGAGCATGACCCCGATATTGACCATCAGGTTGACGCTGCCGATGACGGCGAAGAGGACGCCGACGCTGTGGTCGAAACGAGTGACGAAGACGTCGGCCATGGTCAGGGCGCGGAAACGCCGCATGAGCGGAGCGATCAGCCAGTAGAAGGGCGTGCAGAGGAGCCACAGCCACTGGTACCAGATCCCGGAGAGCCCGTTGGTGAAGGTCTTCGAGGCGACACCGACGGCTTGGTCGGAGTGGGTGCCGGTGCCGAAGGCATGCATGACGAGCATCCACTTGCCGAAGCGCCTGGGCATGAAGAAGTCGCTCATCGAGCGAACGCCTTTCGCCGCCCATATCCCCAGCAGCGTGATGCCCCCGAGGTAGATGACGAGGACGATCTGATCGGCTGTATGCAGGCCGCCCATCAGTTCGCCGTCGGGTTGGTGGGGGAGAGGGTCTCGCTGGCCTCGCGCAGGGCCTGGCTGTCGCCGACGTGCAGGCGCTCACCCTCGAACTTGCAGGCGCGGACCGTTTCGTCGCGGCAGAGCACGTCTACAAAATTGCGCCCATGTTGGGTCGGACCCTCACCGAGCATCCGGGTCAGCCGGTCCCGGGCCGAGGGCTGGAGGCAGTAGAACATCGGCGAAGTCCACTCGGAGGGAGGATCTTCAGGCTTCTCGTGCACTCGCAGGACTCGGTCTTCGGCGTCCAGTTCCAGTACGCCCGTTCGACGCAGGTTGCGGGGGTCCCGCTCCCGCAGAGCGAGGATCCAGTGGTCCTCGCTGGCGGTGAAGCTGCGCCATAGATCGACCAGCGGGAAGAGGAAGATGTTGTCCCCGGCGGCGACGAGGGTGCGACTCGTCGCGGGTAGCCTGTCGAGAGCGAGCCGCAGGTCGCCCAGGGCGCCAAGGCGGTCTTCGTTGCAGGTCGTGCCGTCGTTGATCAGTCGGATCGGTGGTCCATCGGCGTCCCTGTCGGCCTCCCTCCGCGCCAGCCAGTGTTCGAAGGCGGAGTGGAACCGGGCGTTGGTGACGACCTGAATCGAATCGAGGCCACTGAATCCGCTCATCTCATCGACCAGATAGTCGACCATCGCCCGGCCGCCAACGTCGAGCAGAGGCTTGGGTGTCTCCCGGGTCAACTCACCCATGCGAGTTGCGTAGCCGGCGCAGAGGATTACCGCATTCGTCGCCACCCGTCAGGTCCCTCCGTTCGCTGCGCGCTCACGCGCCGGTCCACTCGATGACGCCAGAGCCGGCGACCGAAGCGACGGCGAATGCCGTCGGCTCGAGACCTCGGGGTTCGTAGAACTCGACCCGGAATCGCTCCAGGAGATCGTCCACGGCCCAATCCTGCGCCATCGCCATGATACAGCCGCCGAGTCCGGCAGCTGCCAGCTGAGCGCCGCAGATCCCGGGCGTGCTCACAGCGATGTCGACCAAGCGGTCGATCGCCTCCGTGCTGCAGGCGTAGCGGCCCGACTGGCCGTGAAGCGGAGGGCATGCGGCCCGCAACCGATCGAGATCGGAGGGCTCGCCGGGAAGTCGGTCACCGTCGTGGCTGGTCTTCATCAGGCGACCGATTCCGTCGAGGTCTTCCGCCTCGAGCCGTCGCGGGAAGAGCCGGCTACGCTCGCACTCGCCGAGGGCAAAGAGGGTCACTCCGCGAAGGTCGTAGGTCCCCGGGTCGCTGTGGTTCTCGAAGAGAGACTCGACTCGCGAGTGGGCACTTCGTGGCAGGAGACTCAGAATGTCGAGGCGCGACGGCTCTGCGGGCAGGGCCTCGAGGCCCTCGTAGATGGCGCCGGCGCGCAGCCCGAGGTTGATCTCGGTCAGGTCGCGCAGGTGCTTGGCCTCGCAAGCGATGGGCCAGTGGTGGCGGAGGAGTTCGAGAGCGATGTCCGAGCAGGCGACGCGCTGGTTGAAGGTGTCTCGGGCGCCTGCGCTCTTGAGGGCTGTCTCTCCACCATGCGCGACGACGATGGCGACACCTGAGGGTAGGGCGATTCGGCTCTCGACGACGGTTGGGAGGCAGGCCACATGGGAGACGAAGCCGGGCATGCTGAGTTTGATGGCTGCGTGGTCACCGACCCCACCCTGCACTCCAACCAGCTTCTCTCCGTCACCCACCACCTGGACCAACTCTTCAGCGGGCGGGTCGAGGCCGCACTCCGCGACCAGGAGCTCGGCCAGCGCCATGACGAGGGCGGAACTCGAGGCGAGTCCTTTGCCGACCGGGATGTCGCCGGTGACGAGAAGGTCGAGTCCGTGGAGTCTGACGTCGAAATGCCCCTCGAGAGCGACGACGACCGCCCGCACATAGTGGCTCCAGTCGCCGCGCGCGGCATCTCGTTCGTCGGCCTGAGTTCGAAGCACGCGGAGGTCGGGCAGGGAGATGTCGCGCGGCTCGAATCTCGGATCCAGGTTCGCCAGGACCAGCAGATCGTCGGGGCGCGGTGCCGAGGCGACGAGGATCTCCCGGTCGATCGCCACCACGTTGACGTGCCCGCCGCGGTGATCGATGTGACGGCCCATCAGGTTGATCCGCCCTGGTGCCCGGGCGATGCGGAGCGGTCGTTCACCGCCAAAGCGGCGAGCGAACTCGCGCACGAGATCGAGGAAGAGGCCGCGCTTCGCCGCGAGGCATCCTGAGGCGTCGCCATAGTGGGCGCCGAGAGACCGGAGGAGCAGCGGGTCGTCGGTCGAAAGAGCGACCTCCCAGTCCTCTGCCGAGCGGTAAGGTTCGCCGCGGCTCCGCGATAGGCTCATGATTCGCAGCCAGCCTATCAACCGGATCTCCATCCCAGGGAGAGACTCGGCGGACGGAGTCGAGGGCGCCCTCGAGTTGCTCCACGGTCCGGCGTCGGATTCCACACCGCAACTTCGGCGCGCCGAATTCGTTCCAGTGCTCGTGTGCCTTTCGGGCTGCGCCGGGGATCAGTTCGTGGAATAGTCGAGACTCCGGTGCCCGATCGGCACCGACACCGACCCCAGGGGTGGCACCCAGGTCATCGAAGAGAGCCTTCGAGACGCGCCAGCCCTTCAGAAGATCCCAACAGGAGAACATCATGCGTAGTTATCTTCAGAGACTGGCGGCGCTGGCCGCTGTCGTCCTTCTCGTCGCCTGCGGCGCACAGACTGCAGACACCGGAGGCGACAGTGTCGCGTCCGGCGACAATGTGCTTCTCGCCGAATGGACAGGCCCCTACGGCGGGACTCCCGCCTTCGATGCGATGGACCTCGCGGCGCTCAAGCCCGCCCTCGAAACCGGCATGGCCGAGAACCTGGCGCAGATCGACGAGATCGCCGGCAACTCCGAACCGGCGACGTTCGAGAACACCATCGTCGCGATGGAGCGCACCGGCCGTCCCCTGGGCAGGGTCTTCTCCTATTGGGGTATCTGGAGCGCCAACCGGTCGACTCCGGAGTTCCGCGAAATCCAGCAGGAAATGGCGCCCAAGCTCTCCGAGTTCCAGTCGAAGGTCACCCAGAACGCTGCACTCTTCTCCCGCATCAAGGCGGTCTACGAGGGTGATGAGATGGAGACGCTGCGTCCCGATCAACAGCGCCTCGTCTGGCTGACCTATGACGGCTTTGCCCGCAACGGCGCAACGCTGGAAGGTGAGGCCAAGGAGCGCTACGCGGCGATCAATCAGCGGCTGGCCGAGATCCACACCAGGTTCTCGAATAACGTCCTCGCCGACGAGGAGGGCTACGTCGAGTACCTCAGCGCCGATCAACTGAGCGGGTTGCCGTCCTCCTTTGTCGAGGCTGCCGCGGCAGGGGCGACCGATCGTGAGCACGAGGGCCAGTACGCGATCACCAACACCCGTTCATCGATGGATCCGTTTCTTACCTTCTCGGACGAACGCGACCTGCGTGAGAAGGTCTGGCGGACCTACTACTCGCGTGGCGACAACGGCGACGAGCACGACAACAACGCCCTCATGGCGGAGATCCTCCAGCTTCGGCACGAGCGGGTGCAGTTGCTGGGGTACGAGAACTACGCCTCATGGCGACTCGAGAACCGCATGGCCAAGACACCCGAGAACGCTCTCGAGCTGATGGAGACGGTCTGGACGGCCTCGGTCGCGCGAGTTGCCGAGGAGGTCGCGGACATGCAGGCGATCGCCGGTGAGGAGGGCGCAGGGATCACGATCGAGCCCTGGGACTACCGGTACTACGCCGAGAAGGTCCGCAAGGCGAAGTACGCGCTGGACTCCGACGAGGTGAAGCAGTACCTGCAGCTCGACAAGCTGCGCGAGGCGATGTTCTTCGTCGCCGGTGAGCTCTTCAACTTCGCGTTCGAATCCGTACCGGAGGGCTCGGTTCCCGTCTTCCACGAGGACGTAAGGGTCTGGGAGGTCACCGACAAGACCAGCGGCGACCATATCGGGATCTGGTACCTCGACCCGTACGCTCGTCCCGGCAAGAGATCAGGAGCCTGGGCGACGACCTATCGCAGTCACGAGACCTTCGACGGCAAGCTGACGGTCCTCGGCTCTAACAACTCGAACTTCATCAAGGGAAAGCCCGGCGAGCCGGTCCTGATCTCCTGGGACGACGCGACGACGCTCTTCCACGAGTTCGGCCACGCCCTGCACTACTTCTCTTCGAACGTCGCCTACCCGACGCTCAACGGTGGGGTGCGCGACTACACGGAGTTCCAGTCGCAGCTGCTCGAGCGCTGGATCGTCACCGACGAGGTCATCGACAACTACCTCGTTCACTTCGAGACCGGCGCGCCGATCCCGGCGGAGCTGATCGCCAAGATCAAGGCTGCGGCGACTTTCAATCAGGGCTTTTCGACCACCGAGTATCTGGCGTCAGCCCTCGTGGACATGCGATTCCACACGACGGACCCGACCGGTATCGACCCGGACGCCTTCGAGCGTGAGACCCTGGCCGACCTCGGAATGCCGGACGAGATCGTCATGCGCCATCGCAGCCCGCATTTCGGCCATATCTTCTCCGGTGAAGGCTACTCGGCCGGCTACTACGGCTACATGTGGGCCGATGTGCTCACCGCCGATGCAGCCGAGGCCTTCCAGGAGGCCCCGGGCGGCTTCTACGATCCGGAGGTGGCAAAGAAGCTGGTGGACCATCTCTTCGCCGTGCGCAACGCCGTCGACCCGGCAGACGCCTACCGCGCTTTCCGAGGTCGGGATGCGCAGATGGAGGCGCTGATGCGCGATCGAGGCTTCCCGGTTCCGGGCGAGTAGCTCCTTCGCCGACAGAGGTTTCCGGAGGGCAGGGACGGGTCACCGTCTCTGCCCTTCTTCTTGCGACCGGTCCGTCCCCTTTCGATTGTCGAGTTCAATCCGCACGACGCCAGTGCGCGGGAGGAGCTTCGATGAGACTCCGCAGATGCTGGAGGGAGAGGGGTAGCCTCCGCCTCAGCTCGCGCGATGGCGCAGGAGGTCGAGTGTCTTCTGGAGCCGCCGCTCGCGGGTCTCGGCCCGCTTGGCATCGGAGATCCCGAGAGCGTTCTCTTTCTGCGCGGTATAGCTGAGGCCGTCCCACGCCTGCTGTAGGGCGTCTTCCTTCGCGAGTGCTGCCGCGAGCTCTGTCGGCGGGACAATCACGCGAGGCTCTGTATCGAGCTCGATCGTGACCTCGACGCGCTCGCCGCCGTCGACGCCTGCTGCTGTCCGATTCTCGCGGTTGAGGGGCACGAAGGTCCTGCCGGACATGCGGAAGACCGTTGTGCGGTAGGTATGCCCGCCGAGAGTGACTCTGACCGGTGCCCGCACCTTGCCGAACGCCTCGGCAGGGTCGAAGGGAACCTCGATAGCCGTAGCGTTCGTGCCCTCGTCCTGCAGAATCTCGGTCTCGAAGGCCCTTGAGCTCATGGTTCGAGGTTACAGCAGTCTCGGCGGGCAGTGGCGCTCAGAGACTTCCGAGAAGGGCGATCAGATCGCTCTGGAAACCGGTCTCCGCCGCGTTGTAGCCGATGCGTTTGAGGCGCACGTGCCCCTTCTTGTCGATCACCGCAAGGGAGGGAATGTTGGTGAAGCCAAGGGCGTCATGGGCCAGCCCTCCGGGGTCGTAGACGAAAGGGAGATCGAGTTGGGCCGCGTCGGCGAACTCGGCGACCTGAGCCGGCGTGTCGCCACTGTCGCCGTCGCCGACGACAAGGAAGAGGATGTCCTCACGCTCGATCAGTGCCTGCCGGACGGCCTCGATTTCGGGCAGTTCGGCTCGACAGGGCACACACCATGTCGCGAAGAAGTCGAGGACCAGGATCTTCCCTTCGAAGGCGTCCGCCGGATAGACGGAGCCATCGAGATTGACGAGGGAGATCTCAGGCGCCGGCTCATCGAGGTACTCGTTGAAATCGGCCAGCAGTCGCGGCATGACGAGGTTGCCGTACCCGGCGCCGAGAAGAGCCACCGACAGCACAGCGACGATCCCCAGCGGGCGCCTGGCGATGAGTAGCCACCCCGCCAGGGCGGCGATCGGAACGATGGCGACGTGGGGCCAGAACCGGGGTTCGTCGACAACGACGAAGTTGTAGAAGAAGACGGCAAGCGGCAGACTGGCGAGGAGTGCTCCCGCCGCGCCTCTTCCTTTGTCTGTGAGCCAGGCGGCGAGCAGCAGCATGCCGGCTGAGCCCGCCCACAGGACCCAACGCATGTCGTTGGTGACGAATCCCTCGAAGAGGGCGAGAGCAACGCAGAGCGCAACTCCGGCGAGCAGGGTCATGACCCCTCGCAGGACGGCTCGCAGGCGCGGAGACAAAGAGGGTGTGCCGGTCATGTCATGAACCTACGGTCGAGGTCGTCGGATTGTTGCGCGACCCCGCCTCTGCGCGGCTGCGACTGGTGCATCGGTTATCGTCGTGGCATGCCGAGTCGGCACACCCTCATGGTTGATCGAGCCTCTACGAGCCACGCGCCGAGATCGTCCTCACTGCCGTGAGTTCCTCCAAGACAGCGGGGGCTCTCTTGTGCGGCGGTCGCTCACGGCGCATGGGCCGGCCCAAGGCGCTCCTCCCCTGGCAAGGGAGGACGCTGGTCGAGCATCTGGTCGAAGTCCTGAGAGAGGCGTGCGGAGACGTCGTTGTCGTGGCCTCAGAGGAGCTCGAGTTGCCATCGTTGCCGGCTCAGGTGATCCGCGACAGAACGCCGGACCTCGGACCTTTAGGGGGTATCCGCGAGAGCTTGCATGCCGTCCAGGCCGAGCTGGTTCTGGTCTCGGGCATCGACGCTCCGTTTCTCGACGCGGGCTTCGCTCGCTGGCTCCTCTCCCGGGGTCGGACGACCGCCTGTCGCGTCGGGGGGCGGGTCCAGCCGTTCCCCGGAGTCTACGAACGGCGCCTGGCCCCGATCGCCGATGCACTCATCGAGCAGGGTCGCATGCGGCCGCCCTTTCTTCTCGAGGCTGCGGACTTTGAGTGTGTGGAGGAGGCAGAACTCGACTCGACCGACGTCGTGCGCAGCTTCAACACGCCCCGCGAATACCTGGAGGCGATTGAGCTCTCGGAGTGGCGAGGTTCGGTCGAAGTCGTCTTCGAAGGACGGTGTCGCCGGATCGCGGGTGTCGACCGACTGATTGAATCGCCAGGTACTCTGAGTGGAATTCTCGAGATCGTCGACGGGGATGGAGAGTTTTCGGTTTCGGGTCACGTTGCCCCTGGGTATGAAGCCTGGCTCAACGGTACCGAGCCCGTGCGGCGGCTGGATGTGCCGCTTGCTCCCGGCGAACGTGTTCTGCTCAGAGTCGCCGGCGACGATTCGCGCCCCATCTGACCGAGTTCGCTACGTGGCCTCGTTCGATCTCGCCGGGGATACTCTGGGGTTGCTCCGGCGCACCGGCCGCCGGGCTCGACTGATCCCGGCGCCCATTCACACCAGCCAATCTCGGCTAGTTCTGCACCTCTGCCAGGAGGGTCAGTGTGAGTACCGATCCGTCCGGCCGTGGGATCTCGGCCAGCAGCGTCTCCTCGCCACTGTCGAGGACGACCCGAAAGCGGTGACTCACGGTCCCGACTCGCGGTGCTCCGCGGGTGCCGGGCACCGATGCGTGATCCGTGGAGACAGCACTGAGTTCGACTCCACCACCGACCCGCACCCGTCGGCCAGGGAGCAAGTCACCGTCGAGTGAGGCGGAGAGACCGACCTCCTCGTACTGAATCGTAGTCATCGCCGACGTCGGGATGCCCTCGGCAGCAGAGGCTGTCTTGACAGGGATGGGAATGCGCCATCCCGAGTTGAGACGGGTCGGCTCACCAGTGAGCGCCAGGGCTCGCACCGACTGCGGGACGCTGCCTTCGGCACCGGAGTCGACGACTTTGAGTGTGTAAAGCACGTTCGCCCCCGCGACGGAGTTGCTATCGGGTCGGTCCCCTGCGAGCAGCGGGAGAGAGATGAGGGCGACAAGGGGTATGAAGAGCAGTCGTTTCACGGTGATTCCTCCTGAGAATGGCGGGCCGGCTGGATGCCTTGCCCACCAGGGAGTACGCAGGGGCAGGCGAGAGCGTCCAGAGGCAGCGATATGGAACTTCGTTGTGAGTCCCGCGTAGTAGGAAGAGTCCAACCCAGGAGAACACCATGAAACGCTATGAAACCGGAATCATCACACTCGCCCTGGTAGCCCTGCTCATCGGACCGGTCTGGGTCTCGGCGCAGCAGGAAGAGAAGGCCGAGCCTCAGCCGCCACAAATCGCCATCTCTCCCAACTGCGATGACTGCGAGAGTTGGGAAGACTGGGCCGAGAGCTGGGCCGAATGGGGCGAGGAGTACGGCGAGCAGTGGGCACAGTGGGGTGAGGAGTACGGTGAGCACTGGGCCTCCTACGGCGAAGAGTGGGGCGAGCGGGGCGAAGAATGGGGCGAGCACTGGGCCGAGTTCGGCGAGCATTGGGCCGAATTCGGCGAGCAGTTCGCCGAGAAGTTCAGCGGCGAGTGGGAGTCCCACTGGAATGACTTCGACTCGGAGATAGACGTGAAGTTCAACGAGCAGCACCTCGAGGCCCTCGAGACGGCGATGGAGGCCTTGGAGCGGGTGGACTGGGACGGAATGAACGAGGACCTCGAGCGCTCGCTCGAGCTGATGCAGGAAGACCTCGAGCGCAGCCTCGAGCAGATGGAGCGCAGCCTCGAGTCGCTCGAGCATCTCGACGAGGACGATCACGAGACTGTGAACTAGGCTCTCCCCACGCAGGGGAAGTCGGAGGCGAGGACCCACGAGGAGGCCATCGCCTCGGTGGATGCGGTGTGTCGCCTGTGCGCTTCGAGCGGATGTCGGGCCTGGATGAGGCGACTCTGCCCGAGCTGATCCAGGCGACCGCTGCCTGTGAATGCGGTCAGCAGGTGGCCGGCCCGTGCATTCTCGCGTGCGATTCCGGTACCCTCACTGAGTCCTTTTGATCAGGTTCGTCTCGATCTGACTGGCCTCGGGGGGCTCAGTGGCGCCCGCAGGGTGCATTCGCCGAGGGCTGGGACAGCAGAAGGTCCAGGAGCCGAGCGAGACGATCTCGCAAGCTCACCGCCGATCCATGCTGAGAAGACTCGCCAAAGATCCGATCGTCAGACTCCAGGCAGGGGTGATCCTGGGGGTCGCCATCCCCTTCTTCCTGCCCTGGCTCAGTTGGAAGGACCTTTGGGGCTGGGTGCTTCTCTACAGCGAGATCCCCCTGCAGCTGGTGACGATCCTTGCTTTTCGGTACGGGTTGAGACGTTGCGAGAGCGAGGCGGAGCGGCGCTTCTGGCGCCTCTGGTCATTCGCCATCGGTGCCTGGTTGGTAAAGACGCTGGTGGCCATCGTCCTAGAGATGAGCAGTCAGTTGGGTACTCTGGCCGATCTGGGGTTGAGTTTCGGCTTCTTCTTCTTCTACCTCTTCGCGGCCCTGGCACTAGAGAGTCGGCCCAATCTGCCCAGTGGCAGACACTCGGAGACTCTCCGCGCCATGGAGCGCAGCGGGACCCTCATCTTCTTCTCGGGCCTGCTGCTCTACTTCTCGGTCGTTCCTGCGATCTACCACGAGGATGCCTACGCCAATTCAACACTGCTCCTCTACGTCGCCCTCGATTCCTATCTCGTCATTCGGCTCGCGGGTTTCATGCGCAGCGCTCTCGACGGGCGCTGGCGCCGTGTCTACGGCTTCCTGCTGTTCACCTGCTGCGTCTGGTGGGCGACGGACACGGTGGAGATGTTCAGCTGGACCTTCGAGCTGTCCTGGATCCAGCAGGTTTCCTACTTCGATCTCATCTGGTTGGTGCCCTGGGCGACACTGGTTCTCGCGGCTCGGGTCCGGGAGATTCCGGTCGCAGAGAGCGCGCACGCGCGCTTGTCCACCGGGTTTCCGCTCGGCCCGCTCGTGGTGTACACGGTCTCCTTCCCGATCATCCACTTCAGTCTGCCGCGGTTGGGTCTGGGTAGTGACGAACTTGCTCCGATGCGCGAAGCGTTGGCACTGGTTCTGACTGTTGTCATGGCGGCCATGGTCGTTATCCATCAGGAGCTTCTGAGGGTGGAGAATCGCCGCCTGGAGGCAGAGCGCCTCGAGACTCAGATGCAGATCGAGCACCTTGCGTTCCGCGATCCGCTCACCGGCCTGCCCAACCGGCGCCTCCTGGTCGATCGGGTCGTCCGTGGAATGGGACGGGCTCGCCGCTTCAACCGAAGGCTGGGAATCCTGCTGCTCGATATCGACGACTTCAAGAACGTCAACGATTCTCACGGCCACGATGTCGGTGACGCAGTCCTGCAGCAGATCTCGGCTCGACTGGAGGGCTGCCTGCGCGCCGGCGACACGGTGGCGCGATTGGGTGGGGACGAGTTCGTGGCGGTCCTCGAAGGGCTGAGAGAGGCCGCTGATACGGAGCAGGCCGCCGAGGCTATGAAGGGGAGCCTCGAGTCTCCCTACGTTGTCGAAGACCTCAATCTGGTGCTCACCTGCACGATCGGCTCCGCAGCCTTCCCCGACGACGGCGAGTCTCTCGAGACTCTCCTCAAGCAGGCCGACATCGACATGTATCGGAGAAAAGACGAACGCCGCCGAGAAGCTGGAGGCCCGCGTGCGATCGACTGATACAACCTGGAGCTCAGCCGCGAAGAGAGCCTCCTTCGCCACGATCTGCCTGGTCGCTCTCCTCGGCATGGCGGCGTGCGGTGGCCCTCACCGGCCTCCGAGAGTCGACCCCGGGCCCGTTGTGGACGAGACAACCGTCATCCTCATTTCTCTCGACGGTTTCCGCTGGGACTATGTCGACTGGGACGAGGCGGCGACCATCCGAAGCCTGGCCGAGAACGGAGTCCGGGCGGAGGGGCTGATTCCGTCCTTCCCCAGCAAGACATTCCCCTGCCACTACTCGATCGTCACCGGCCTCTATCCCGGGAATCACGGGATCGTCTCCAACAACATGGTCGACCCCGTGATCGGCGGCGAGTTCCACCTCAGCGATCGAGACGCGGTGGAGGACACCCGATGGTGGGGAGGTGAGCCGATCTGGGTGACGGCTGAGAAGCAGGGCCTGACGGCCGCCGCCATGTTCTGGCCCGGCAGCGAGGCGGCGATCGCAGGGGTGCAGCCCACGTACTGGCACACTTTCGACAAGGACTTCGCCTTCGGAGATCGCGTGGCCCAGGTTCTCGAGTGGATGGACCTGCCGGCTGCCGAGCGACCTCGACTCGTGACCCTCTACTTCGAACATCCGAACGACATTAGCCATCGCTACGGCCCGACGGCACCTGAGACCCGGGCGGCGGTGCGTGGCGTCGACTCACAGATCGCCGACCTCCTGGCCGGCCTGGAGGCTCGAGGATTGAGCGACAGCGTGGATCTGGTCCTGACTTCGGATCACGGGATGGCGGAGGTCGGCCCGGATCAAGTGGTCATCCTGGACGACTATGTGACGTTCGAGGAGGGAGAACTCTTCGAGCAGGGGGCCTACGTTCAGATCTTCCCCGGTCCCGGTCGGGAAGAGACGATCTACGAGGCGCTCAAGGGCGCGCATGCCGAGCTGGCGATCTACCGCAAGGCCGAGATGCCCGAGGCCTTCCATATGGCCGACAGCCCACGGACCGCGCCGATCGTCGGAGTTCCGAGCGTCGGCTGGGAAGCGGCAAGTCGTAGCCTCTTCGAACGCTGGCAGGGCGGGATGCTCAAGGGTGACCACGGTCAGGATCCGGCCGACCCGAGGATGCACGGGCTCTTCGTGGCCCATGGCCCTTCGTTTCGCCGGGGCCTGAGAATCGACCGCTTCGAGAACGTGGAGATCTACAACCTGCTCACCGCTGTTCTCGGCCTCGAGCCGGCGCCGAACGACGGCGACCCCCGGGCGCTGGCTGACGTACTGAGCCGCTAGCGCCGGAGGCCGCTGTCACCGGTTTGAACTAGTGACTCGGAAGCCCTCGACCCTTGCTCCAGGGCACACCGGCCGCGTCGAGCGCCGCATGGAGAGCGGGCAGCTCATGCGAGAGGATCGCGTCGACGGACGCCGTCAACGCCTCGAACTCCTCAGTGGCGATCTCGAGCTGGCGAAGATGTCCCGCCGTCGGGCCGTAGGTGGAGAAGCTGTTGCCGAAACCGACGAGGCCGATCCGTCCCTGGATCGTCGCCGGCCCATGGTCGCCGAAGCTTGCTCGGGTCTCGCTGCCGTCGAACGACAGGTGGAGGTCCTGCAGGCGGCGCAGGATCGACCGGGCCTGCTCGCCGAGCGAGTCGTCCCCGACCCGTGAGCGACTCAATGCCTTGAGAACGTCCGCCAGGCCCTCCTCAGCGGCGTCGATCGTGCTGTGGAAACCGCCGGTCCGGCGCTCGAGGTCGGCCACGTCGGCCATGAAGGCCGCCACCTGTGCGGGCTCGGCACCGACGAGTCCCCGGCTGCGCAGGGGAACGACGTCGAAGGTCTGGCTCTTGCCCAGATCGGTGACCTGGCCTGCGCTGCGTTGAGCGAGGCTGACGGTATAGGTCCCCGGAGCTGCGATGTAGCCGCTGCCGCCACCGCCCCCGAAGAAGCCGCCGCCGGCACCCTCTGGCGAGGTGCTCGGATGGCGCAGGTCCCAGGCAACGCGATGAAAGCCGGCCGACGCCGGGCCGGTGACACGGCGTACGACCGCGCCGGCGGCGTCGCTGACTGTGAGGATGATCTCGGGCTTCTCCTCGAGCTCCTCGTCGCGCAGGGCGTCCCAGCCGGGATAGGGCGTGTCGCCGTTCTCCTTCGCGATCTCCTTCTCACCCTCGAGGCGTATCTGCTTGGCGGTCTGCAGCGAGTCCTTGAGGTAGTAGGTGAAGACCGCGCCGAAGGGGGGGTTGGGGGCGTTGTAGAAGGCATCGCCCTGGCTGCCCTTTTCACCGAATCCGAAGGGCCGGCGGGGTATGTACCACTTGGCTTCGCGCACCGGGAAGAGCTCGGCCGGCTGCTCCAGAGCCTCTTCGCTGACGTGACGCAACGGACTGTAGTCATCGAAGATGAAGAAGCCACGGCCGAAGGTCGCGCCCACGAGATCGTTCTCACGAGTCTGGATGACAAGGTCCCGGAACGGGATGTTGGGCACGCCGCCCGTGAGCTTGATCCACTGACCGCCGCCGTCGACGGTGAAGAAGACGCCGAACTCGGTGCCGAGGAAGAAGAGGTCCGCTTTCTCGTGATCCTGGACAAGGCGCCAGGCGATGTGGCGCTCCGGCAGGTCGCCGGTCATCGACGCCCAGGTCGCGCCTCGATCGGTGCTCTTGTAGACGTAGGCTTCGAAGTCGCCACTCTTGTGCTGGTCGACGACCGCGTAGACGGTGTCGGCGTCGTGCAGGTCGGCTTTGATGTCGTTGACGAAGAAGAAGTCGGCGAGTCCCGGCAGGCTGTCCACCAGGCGCCAGTTGGCGCCACCGTCCTCGGTGATCTGAATACGGCCGTCATCGGTGCCGGCGTAGATCAGGCCGGCATCCAGGGGCGATTGGGCGAGCGAGGTGATCGTCCCGTACTTCGACATCGCCCCAAGGTCCCAGATCGCGTTGAAACTCCAGACGCGACCCATCATCGGCAGCTCGAAACGGTCGAGATCGCGCGTCAGGTCGCCCGAGATCGGGGTCCAGCTATCTCCCCGGTTGTCGCTGCGCCAGACCCGCTCGCTGGCAAAAAAGAGCGTCGCGGGGTCGTGAGGGCTGATGAGGATCGGAGAGTCCCAGTTGAAGCGACCCTCTTCCTCGCCCTTCTCGGGCTGCGGCTGGATGTAGACGATCTCACCGGTCTGACGATCCCAGCGTACGAGGTTCCCCTCCTGCCACTCGGAGTAGACGATGTTCGGATCGGAGGGGTCGATCGCCGGCTGGTGACCGTCGGCGAAGACGGTGATCTCCCAGTCCCCATTACGGATACCGGCGTTGTTGTCGGTCCGCGACGGGCCGTACTGGGTACTGTTGTCCTGGGTGCCGCCGACCACGTGGTAGAACGGCTCGTCGTAGTCGACAGCCACCTTGTAGAACTGGGTGACCGGCAGGTTGGCCAGGAACTTCCAGGTCTGGCCCAGATCCCAGCTCTCGTAGACACCGCCGTCGCTGCCCGACATCAGGTAGTCCGGATCGGACGGCCGAAAGGCGATGGCGTGACTGTCGCCGTGCTTGTTGGTCTCCGGGATGCGCTCGAAGTTCGTGCCGCCATCGTCGGTCACGCGCTGCGAGTTGTTCATCTGGTAGACGCGGTCGAACTTGTGGGGGCTGGCGATGAGTTCCTGGTAGTAGTGCGGGCCGGTGCCACCGGAGAGGAAGTCGTTGCGCTTCTCCCAGCTCTCGCCGGCGTCGGCGGAGCGGAAGAAACCCCCGTCACCGTGGGCGAGTTCGATCGTCGCGTAGACGACGCTCGAGTCCTGCGGTGACCAGGCGAGGCCGATCTTGCCCTTGTCCTCCATCGGCAGGCCCTTGGTGAGCTTGCGCCAAGTCGCGCCGCCGTCGGTCGACTTCTGAATCGAAGTCTCGGGACCGCCGTTGATGAGGGCGGCCACGTTGCGGTAGCGCTGGTGCAGGGTGGCGATCAGCATCTCGGGATCGTCGGGGTTCATGATCACTTCGTTGGCGCCGGTGTACTCGCCGGCGGAGAGGATCAGGTCCCAGGTTTCGCCGCCGTCGGTGGTCTTGTACAGACCCCGCTCACCGCCCGGAGACCAGAGCGGGCCCTGGGCCGCGACGTAAACGGTGTTCGAGTCCGCGGGGTGCACCACGATGTTGCCGATGTGCTCGGTGGCTTCGAGTCCCATGTTGGTCCACGAGTCGCCGCCGTCGGTGCTGCGATAGACACCGTCGCCGTAGCCGACGTGGCGGCCGCCGACGTTCTCGCCGGTTCCCACCCAGAGCGTGTTCGGATTCTGCGGGTCGAGGGTGATGCAGGCGATCGAGTAGGAGCTCTCGTTGTCGAAGATCGGCGTCCAGGTCGTGCCGGAGTTCGTTGTCTTGAAGATGTTGCCGCTGCCGACAGCGACGAACCAGGTCGACTCGTCGTCCGGGTGGATCACGATATCGGCGATCCGTCCGGACATCAGCGCCGGCCCGATGCCGCGCAGTGCGAGGCCCGAGAAGGTGCCCGACTTCATCTTGGAAGTGTCTTCGGGCTCCGCGGCCTCCTCGGCCTTCTTCTTGGCCGCGGCGGTCAACGGGAGCATCAGGCAGAGCAGCAGGCTGAGCAACACGGGCTTCATCGGTCTCATGGGAACTCCTTCCGGCAGGCGCTCCCGGGAGTCGGCGAGCGCCGCTATCGCGGTTTTGAGGGCTGTCGAGCCTAGCAGAGGTCGAAACCGGGACTCGCGCTTCACCGAGCTCACCTTCGGCCGCGCTGGAGCAGGTGTCGAAACTCTTTCACCGCCCACCCCGTAGGCCTGAGTGGATTCCACAGAAGGAGGCTCCGTTATGCGCCGTTCACTCGTCACCTGCGCCGTCCTCGTCGTGCTTCTCGCGATGCCCGTGTACGCAGAGGACCTCTTTCTCCACATCGACGTCGAGGAGGTCGGCGACGATGGCATGGTGCAGATCAACCTGCCGCTGGCGCTCGTCGAGTTCGGCACCAGAGTGATGCCGCGGCCTTTCCACATCGACGGGCGGATCACGGTCGGCAACCTCGGCATCACGAGATCGGACGTCGAGGCGCTTCAGGAGGCGTTGGCTGACCTGGATGGTGGCCAATCGACGGTGCTCCGCTTCGGCCGGCGCAAAGTCTCGGTGGAGGAGGCAGGGGGCCTCGTGACGTTGCACTCTCCAGCTCGAGGCTTCTGGGACGAGGAGGTCGAGATCCGGGTGCCGACTCAGGTTCTCGATGCCTTCCTCGGCGATGGCGACGAGCTCGACCTGATGTCCGGTTTCCGGGCGCTGGCGGATCATCCCGAGAGCGTCATCCTGGTAGCGGACGACAACGGCCGATCGCAAGCGCGGATCTGGGTGGACGGCTACACCGACATTCGTCGCTAGAGCGGTCCGAGCCCCTCAGTGGAACTTCTACTCGCGGCTCTGCGTCGCTAGTTCCAGAGGCCCTCTTCACCGAGGGCTGGAACTCGCTGTGCCTGAACCACAGCCAGACCCCGGGAGAGACCAATGACGACCTCGAAACGCCTCGCCGACGAACCGCCATCCCGCCTGACCCGCTTCTTCCTGTGGTGCTCCGGCACTGACATGGCGGTCCTCGAGAAGGTGCCGCGATCGGAGATCATCCGCCAGACAGGCTTTGGCACTCTGGTCCTCATCCCAGCGGTCCTGGCTCTCTTCGCCATGTCCTACGCCCTCTCGACGCTGACCGAATCGGCGCCTCTCTACGTCGCGGGTGGCGTCATCTGGGCGGTTATCGTCTTCTGCTTCGATCGTTTCATCGTCTCGACCTTCCGCAAGTCCGCCTCACCCCTGGCCGACGTGGCAACGACGGTCTTCATCACCCGTTTCCTGTTCGCCGTCTTCGTCGGCGTGATCGTCGCGCACCCCCTGGTGATGCTCTACTTCAACGACACGATCGAGCAGCGTCTGGCGGCCGATGGGCGACGGGAAGTGGCCGGGATCGAAGTTGGATTCGAGGAGCGCCGACAGGTTGTCGATGAGCGCATTTCGGCCCTCAAGGCGGAGATTCGCGACGGCGAGCGCCATCGGGACGAGTACCAGGCCCAGTTGGTCGATGAGATCGACGGAATCGTCAGCGGCCGTACGACGGGGATCCCGGGGCGTGGTGCTTCGGCCGAGGAGAAGAAGCTCCAGCTCCAGCAGGCCCAGAACGAGCTCGACGCGGCGCGGGAGAGGAATCTCGGTGAGATCGCCGCGCTGCAGATGCAGATCGGAGAGCTCCGCGCCGACGGGCGGAACCAGGTAGCCCAGTTCCAACAGTCGCAGGACTACCTGGCGCGAGCCGGAGCTCTCGAAGCGCTCTCCAGGGAATCACCGCATGTCAACACCGTGAAGTGGTTCCTCATTCTGTTCTTCGTCTTCGTCGACACGTTGCCGATCCTGTTCAAGGGCTTTACGCCCCGCGGTCCCTATGACGAGAGGCTCCAGCTCGTCGAGTTCAAGGCCGGTCGTTCCATCGAGGCGCGTCGCGACAGTGTCGAGCGGGTGCTCTATCCCTACCTGGTGATGGAGAGCGAGAATCGCTTCCTCGCCAAGCGCAATTACAAGGGCGTCGGTGACTACGCGGAGAGGTATCGCGACTTCCTGGCCGAGGTCGGCCGTCACCAGGAGGAGTTCCTGGCCGAGTGGCAGCGGCAGCAGGAGATCCTGGCCTCACTCGAGGACGAAGATCTGCGTCGCACCCAGCTGAGCGCCATGGAGCACCTTCGCCGGACGAGCGCCGAGGTCGTCGACAAGGCGGTGGAGCGCTTCCGCCGATCGTTGGCCTGGGAGACTTCGCCGGAGGGTGGTCCGGCTGCCGAGGGTCCTTGAGTTCCCGGCGAGTCGTCTACTGGATGTAACCGAGTGACCTCAGCTGGTTGAGCTGCTCGGGACTCAGGGTCACCTCTCCCGCCTCCTGGAATTGCCCGGAGAGGGCCTTGTGCGCCGCCCACTGCTCGAGCAACAGGGCCCGGTACTTTTCGACCAGTTCGGGATGTTCGTCGTTGACGGCCTTGCGGGCGAAGGGATCGTTCTCGAGGTCGTACAGCAGCAGTCTCGGGGCGTCGGGGTAGTTCTCGTGCGTGGCGCCCCAGCGACCACCCACGGGAACGGCGTGTCGCCCCAGGTCCGGGTCGGCGCCTTCGGCGACCGGACCGATCTCGAGTGAGGCCCCCCAGCGGCCGTCGACGATCTCCAGGTTGCCGATCCACTCACCGCTGTCCTCGGTGACCCGGAACTCGTCGAGAATCACCGGACGCACCTCCTGAGAGCCACCGGTCAGCAGGGGTGCCAGCGATTGCCCCTGCAGGACCTCGGGCTGTGGGAGGTCGACCAGGTCGAGCAGAGTCGGCAGGACATCGATCATCGAGACAGGCTGATCGAAGCGCAGGCCCGCGGGGATCTTCGCCGGCCAGATGAAGATCAGGGGTACCCGTGAGGCATAGGCGTCGAAGAGAGCGCCCTCCCAGGGATCCGGCTGAGGGTCGAAGAGGCCGCGACCCCAGCGGGCGAATGAACCCGCCGGGTGCCCATGGTCGGCGCCGATGATCAGCAGGGTGTTCTCCCACTCGCCCCGGGCTTTGAGCTCGCCTATGAAGTCGGCGAGCTTCTGGTCCTGATGCAGCATGGTCTCGTCGTAGAGGTCCCGCCGGGCTCCGAAGTAGTCCTGGCGCGGGATTCCGGCTCTCTCGATACCGGTGTCGTAGAACTTCATGATGCTCGCACGGCCGAAGAGACCGCCGGCGACCTGGAACATCTGCTGATTCCACTGCTCAGCCTGGTGAACCTCGTCTTCGCTGATCCAGGTTCCGGCGTACGGTTCGACCGGATGGTTGGGCTCGTGGACGTCGGTTGTCTGGAAATGGGTCCAGGCCGGCGTTCCGGGATAGGCCTCACGCCATTTCCAGTACTCCCGGTGGAGCTCGATCGTGGAGGTCGAGTGATTCTCCGGATTGCCGTCACGCATGACGTCGACGCCCCGCTCGAGTCCGATGATGCGTCCGGAGTTCGGGTTCGAGGTGAAGGAGGAGGTCTGATAGCCGCCCCGGCGCATGTGCTCGGCCATCGGCGTAGCCGCCTCGGGCAGCGGTGTCGAGTGGATGCCACGCCTCAGGCCACCGAGGACGCTGTGCTGCAGGGAGGTCATGAAGGAGACGGTCGAAGGCTGGGTCCAGGTGGCGTTGGAGAAAGCCCGCTCGAAGACCGCGCCCTCTTTCGCCAGCTCCTCGAGCAGAGGGGTGGTTCGTCGTTCGTACCCGTAGACGCTCATTTGATCAGCGCCCCCCCCGTCGATGACGTAGAAGATGACGTTGGGCCGGTCGGACTCACCACCGCCCGACAGTACGGGAGCGCCCCACAGGCCAACGGCACCCGTCTCGTCGCTCGTGGCCGAGAGGGTCAGGTCAACCGTCTCGCCGGCGAGGTCACCCAGATCGACTGAGCGCTGCTGCCACGCCTCACTGTCGCCCACCGTCTCTTCGAACAGCCGTTCCTCCTTATCGCCTCTCCGGGCGGTCACGCCGAACGTCACGTCCTGCCCGGAGTCGGTCGACAGACCGAAGTCCAGCCGGCCGTTCACAGGTACCGTGACGGAGTAGGAGAGGTCCGCCGGCGTGTGGGCGAAGAGCGCCGTACGGGTCTGGTCGTCTCGAACCACCGACTGGACGCCGTAATCGTCGAGATAGGCAGCTCCCCGCGGCACGAGCTCGACCGAGGAGATTTCGATCGCGGCCGGGTCCATCGTCGCCAGGGCGATGGCGAGGCTATCGAATGGTGTGTCGCCGTCGTCTCCCTCGCGGGGCCGCAAGGGGATCGCGTACGTCTGTTCGGAGCCGTCGCTGAAGACCGGAGGAGCCTCGTCGGTGGAGAAGAAGAAGAACATGTCGCCCGGGACCGCGCCTTCGGCGTCGAGGTTGTAGGCAACGGTGATGCCGCCGAACTGGTCGTGACTGCGCGCCCTGACGAGGACGGCTTCCCATTCGCCGAGCCTCAGCGGCTCGTCGAGCGTGGTCTCGATCCCGCCGATGAGCATCATCGACATCTGTACCGGAGGCGGAGCGATAGAGACGAGGAGGTGTCCCTCTTCGGAGGAGGTCGAGACGGTAGCGAGACGTGGCAGCCGCTCGGTCGAGAGAGCCTGCCAGTCGGGTTGCGGCTCGTGAAAGCCCCAGCGAAGCTGCCGGCGCGCCGCCATCGGAGCCTGGCCGCTGACGATGCCCTTCTCGTCGAGATGGTCGGTCAACTGGACGACAGTGCCCGAGAGGGGTGCAGGCCCGGGATCGGCTTGACTGCAGGCGAAACCCAGGAGGGCGAGGGTGCAAAGGACTAGTGAGCGCATAGCTGTCATACGGGCATCTCCCGGCGTGAGTTTGAGGGACCCTGGCAGGATCGACTTCGCAGGCCCGGTCATGAGTCCGCAGCGAGGCGTGCCAGCTCGGCGCTGAGGAAGCGCTGGTGATACTCGAGCACGCCGGAATGAGCCCGGTAGAGTCTTCGCGCCAGTTCGCGGTGCTCCATCGGTATCGACTCGAGGTAAGCCTCTGGTGGCTCGGGTGAGCGCAGGTCGATGAGTCGGCTGAAAATCTCCAGCCAGGGGCCGTTGCGGTCGAGCAGCGTCCCGCTCTCGTACTCGACCGCCGGCAGGTCGTCGACATGCGGCGGCACCTCGGAGAGCCAGGGGTCCAGTTCGTTTGACGTGGCGAGGAGCAGCGGCAGCAGATGAGCCGGCGTGGCCATGCCGAGGTCCGCCAGTTCGCCGGCGACCTCGGGTCGGGAAAAGGCGCGGGAGAGGGCGTCGGGGTCCCAGCCACCGGGGTCGACTTTGCCGGTGACAATGGTGAAAGCGTTCACGGTCGTCGGTTCGTACCAGACAGCGACGTTGGGAAAGACGTCGCGGAACGCACGGAGAATCATCGCGTAGTTGCGTGGCGTCAGGTAGTACATCGGCAACCACATCGAGGCCACGCCGTCGTCGGACAGGCGACTACGGATCAATTCGAAGTACTCGAGCGAGTAGAGCGAACCGTTGCCGGCATAGCTCGGGTGAATCGAGTCGGAGAGCACGGCGTCGAAGCGCTCGGGTGTGGCGAGGAGGAAGTTCCTGCCGTCGTTGAGCTCGACGCGGACTCGGGGAAGGTCCAGCACGCCGTGGTTGAGGGCTGGGAAGTAGGTGTCCGAGGCCTTCAGGACCTCGGGCGAGATCTCGACGATGAGGATGTCTTCGGTCTCGTGCCTCGAGACGGCCCAGGCGGTCCCGCCGGTCCCGAATCCGATGTGAACGACCGATCGCGCTCCACCGCCGAGGAGCAACGGCAGGTGCCCCTGCATTTTCTGGGCGGCGTACAGCTCCGGGCTCGTTCCAGCGACGGCCACTCCGTTGAGCTCGAGAGCGAAGTAGAGCTGGTTGTCCTTCTGGCGCTGCCGGATCGTGACTGAGGCCTGGGCGTCCTCATGAAAGTAGGCGATGGCGTCCGGCGCGTCGTCGCGGAAAGGGCCAGCTGACAGGATGACGCGATCCGCGGGGAAGACGGCGGTGAGCAGAAGCAGTGCCGGGACACTGATCCAGGCCACGGCCCGCCACTGGAGGCTCGAGCGTCGCAACAGGATCGCGCCGAGCAGAGCGTTGGCGGCGGCGGTGACGAGCAGTGCGTTCTGCGTGCCCAGTGTCGGGATGAGGACGAACCCGGCGCCGAGAGAGCCCAGAACCGCGCCGAAAGTGTTGGCGCCGTAGACCTGCCCGACGTCGCCGCCGAGCTCGTCGAGTTCCCGATTGAAGGCGCGCACGGCGATCGGGAAGCTCAGGCCCATGAGTAGCGTCGGCGGCCCCAGCAGCGGAAGGATCGTCACTAGTTGAATGCCGGTGATGCCCACGAAGCTCGTCGGCCCGACGAGCGCGCCGACGGCGAGGAGCATCGAATCGAGCCGGTTGAAGAGCAGGATCTGCAGTGGGATCCACAGGCCGATGGCGAGCTCGATCAAGCCGAGGCTGACCAGGGGTGACTTGACTCGGTCGGCCCAGGGCGTCGCGATCAGGCTCCCCAGGCCGATTCCAAGAAGGACGACGACGAGCATCAGAGAGTAGGCGTAGACGCTCGACCCGACGTGGAAGACGAGGATCCGGGTCCACAGCACCTCGAAGGCGAGACTGGTGGCTCCCATGACGAAGAAGAGGGCCGCGAGCCACCGTCGTCCGGAGAGCGAACTCGCGGGGGTACCGGCCAGCGCCGCCGCCGGGGTCGGAACCGGCCGTGACAGGCGCCAGCACAGGAGCGCCGCGATCAGGTTGGCTCCCGCCGCGAGCTGCAGCGTTCCGTAGAGCCCGATCGCGCGAATCGAGATGAAACCGGCGAAGGCGGTGCCGAGGACCGCTCCCGCCGTGTTGATTCCGTAGAAGAGGGCGCTGGTCCGGCCCACGGCCTCGCGGCCACGGGTGACCGCCCGCAGAATCAGGGGCAGAGTCCCTCCCATCAGCAGGGTGGGCGGCAGCAGAATGGCGGCGGCGAGAAGCGTACGACCGGCCGTGAAGAGGAGAGGCTGCGAACCCCAGTTGCGGTACATCGCGACATAGCCGCTGTCGATGATGGAGATCAGCCAAGGAGAGGCGAGCGCGAAGAGCCCGATCGCCACCTCCATGACCGCGTAGAGCAGGAGCGGCTGGCGGAGCCGGTTGCTCCAACGGCCGAACAGGAAGGCTCCCAGGCCGAGCCCGCCCATGAAGACGGAGAGCAGGGTCGCCGTGGCGAGTGTCGTGTTGCCGAAGGTCAGGCTGAGGTAGCGCAGCCAGACGACCTGATCCATCAGCGACGCCGCTCCCGAAAGCAGGAAGCAGGCGGCGACGATCGCGGTCTCGGTTCCGCTTCCGAGCTCGCGTAAAAGGACCGGCGAGTCCGCCTCGGCGGACCGAGTATTCGGCTGCTGAGGAGAGTCGGATCCGCTCATGGCCTGGCCTGCAGCTTGTGTCCGACGGCTTGCGAGCCGTCGGCTCTCCGGCTAGAGCTTCCGGCCGGTGTTGATGACGTTGATGCCGTTGAAGCGGGTCGTCGAGGAACCGTGCGAGACGGCGCTGACCTGCGACGGCTGCCCCTTGCCGTCGAAGAACGTGCCGAAGGTGCGGTAGTCGCTCTCATCGCAGATGGCGGCGCAGGAGTTCCAGAACTCCTGGGTGTTGGACTGGTAGGCGACGTCCCGCATCATGCCCGTGATCTTGCCGTCCTGAATCTCGTAGAAGAGCTGCCCGCCGAACTGGAAGTTGTAGCGCTGCTGGTCAATCGAGTAGGAGCCGCGGCCGCAGATGAAGATCCCCTTCTCGACGTCGGCAATCATCTCGTCGACCGACAGCGGCTCCTTGCCCGGCGCCAGCGAGACGTTGGGCATGCGCTGAAACTGGATCGAGTCCCAGGAGTCGGCGTAGCAGCACCCGTGGGACGCTTCCTCGCCGACGATGTGTGCCTGGTCCCGGATCGCCTGGTAGTTCACGAGGATGCCGTCTTTGACCAGATCCCACTGCTTGCACTTGACGCCCTCGTCGTCGTAGCCGACGCAGCCGAGCGACCCGACCTGGGTCTTGTCGGCGAAGAAGTTCACCACTTCCGAGCCGTACTCGAAGTTCTTCGACTCCCACTTGTCGAGCGTCGCGAAGCTCGTCCCGGCGTAGTTGGCCTCGTAGCCGAGGACGCGGTCGAGCTCGAGCGGGTGCCCTACCGACTCGTGAATGGTGAGGCCAAGGTGCGTCGGGTCGAGGACGAGGTCCCACTTTCCGGGCTCGACCGACTTGGCCGAGTGCTTCTCCTTCGCCTGGCCAGCCGCCAGGATCGCGTCTTCCCGCATGTCGTACGACTCCTTGTAGCGAGTCGTCGGACCGCCGATCTTGTGCTCCTTCTTGCCGGCCATGTACTCCCAGCCCATGCCGATGGGCGTCCCCAGGCTGTTGCGGTTCTCGAACTTCCCGGTCTCGGCGTCGATCGAAGTGACGGTGAACGCCGGCCAGAGCCTGTGGACGTCCTGATCGATGTAGGAACCGTCCGTCGAAGCGAAGTACTTCTGTTCGTTGACCTGAAAGAGCCTGGAGTTGATGAAGCTGGCGCCGGCCGCCATGGCGGCGCCGTTGACGTCCATCAGAAGGTCGACCTTCTCGGACAACGGCACGTCGAAACAGCTCTTCTCGATCGGAGTCTTCCAGGAGACCTCGCCGACACCCTTGACCGGAGCCAGCTGAACGCGCTCGATCTGCAGGCCGGCGTTGGCCTTGGCAATGGCTACGGCCTGGACGGCGGCGGCGGCGATGGAGTCCTTGCTGACATCCGAGGTGGCGGCAAAGCCCCAGGCTCCATCAGCGAGCACACGGACGCCGACACCGTAGGACTCCGTGTCGACAATGTTCTGGACCTTGTCCTCGCGGGTGATCACGAACTGGTTGAGGTAGCGCCCGATCCTGACGTCGGCGTATGTTGCGCCCTTGGCTGTGGCTGCGTTGAGTGCAGCGTCGGCCAGAGTCTTGCGTCCCGCGGTCGGGACCATGGTCTGGGCGCCGAGGAGTGAACGCGGGCCGCCGAGGATCGGCACTGCCAGGGTGCCCATGCCGATACCGGTGATGCGTAGAAAGTCTCTTCGGTTCACAGCTGCCTCCTTGGCGTATCGGACCTCGGTCGTCGGGCGGACATTCTATTCGACGGCGGGATCCTCGACGGTGGGCGACTCGATGACGGCTCCGTCGGCGAGAGTCGGCTCGGCCGATGCATGCGCCTCTTCCCAACGGCGCAGGAGGATGGCGAGGTTGTCGGCGAGGGTCCGCTGCTCGAGAAAACGATTCGTCCGTGCGCCGTTCTCCCAGGCGCCCTTTTTCTGCAACTCGCGCGGTTCGACTCCCGGGAGCTCCCGTCTGTGTTCGATGTACTTCCAGTCGTCCAGATAGATGCCGAGATTTTCAAGGCCGCGGAATCGGGTCTCGACGATGATGCCCGCGGGCAACTGCGCCGGCCGGCCCGTGCCTTCGATCAGAGAGGTCAGCGAGGTTCCGGCAAGACCGACAGGAGCCTCGAGTCCCAGGAGATCGAGGACCGTCGGCATGAGATCGAGCAGGCGAACGGGTTCCTCGACGACCAATCCTCGGGGCAAGAGTCCGCTCGAACTGTAGATCAGCAGGGGCACCCGAACCTGAGACTCGTAGAGGTGCATGCCGTGGTAGAGCGAACGCGGCACCGAGGGATGGCTGTCGAGGCCCTGGCCGTGGTCACTGACCACGACGACGAGGGTCTCCTCCCAGCCGGGCAATGCGGTCAGCCGTTCGACAAACCGGTCGATCTCTCGCGACACCAACCGGATGGACTGGAGATAGGGCCGGAGTCTCTCGTCGGGGAACAGGTGGTCGAGCCCGCTGAGGTCGGTGTCCGGCTCGAAGGCGTCGTGAACCTCCATGACGTCGGCCATCAGGTGGAAGGGCGGTCGGCCGGCGCTCTCGGCCTTTTCCAGGAGCAGATCGAAGACCTGCCGGGCCCTCGGAGTCGGCTGCGAGATCGACTCGGCGTCGGCGTCCGCCATCCAGGAGTAGCGGACCGGACTGTCGGTGTAGTCGTCGAAGCCCTGAGCCAGACCGAAGCGCGAGTTGATGTTCGGGTTAGCCGTCGCTCCGATGGTGGAGTAGCCGGCGTCGCCCAGGATCTCGGCCAGCGTGTCGAAACGGTTGGGGAGCTTGTGGCCCCGCTCGTCGAAGATGCCGAGAGTTCGAGGGTGATGAGACGTCAGCATGGCGGCGATCGACGGTCGGCACCAGCTCGAGGGAGCGAGGGTCCGCGCGAAGCGCACTCCCCGGCCGGCGAGCGCGTCGAGCTCGGGTGCGGTGTCCTCGGCGAACCCGTAGCTACCCAGGCGATCGGCTCTCAGGCTGTCGACGATGATCACCACGAGATTGGGCGGTGGTGCCGGGCGCCCGAGGTAGGCCAGAAGACTGCGTCCTGACGGATAGCGCGACGCGACGACTCCGAGCGTCAGAATGACTGCGATCGCCATGCTGGCAAACAGCAGGACAGACACTCGGGAAAAGCCCGAACACCGTCGCGACGCTCCGGGCGGAGAGGAGTGCAGGGGACTCGAGAGCAAGTGGCCTGCCGGGTGCATGGCGGCCATTGTAGGAGAAGCCCGACCTCGGGTCGTGCTTGCAGGAGACGAGAAAGGGGCCCCCACGCTGAGCGTGAGGGCCCGGTACTGAGTGTCGCCGGTAGCAGGGGCCGGCGGCACCCCACTCAATAGACGTCGCTCGCCGTGTTGTAGACGTTGAACTTGCCCGTGGGCGTCACGAGCCAGTCACCCGAGAGTCGAGCGACCTCCTCGAGGGTCTCATCGTTGTAGACCACGAGTTGACCCTGACGATCCCACCCCGAGACCCAGACCTCGGTGCCGGCCTTGTTGTACTCGAAGTGAACGGTGCGCCCCTTGTCGGTCGGTTGCCAACACTTGTGGACCTCCGCCTTGGCCTTCGAGTAGACGCATATCTGACGCGTCAGATCTTCGTCGGCGCTCAGCGGCGAATCGAACCAGACCCAGTCCGAGTTGGGATGCGTCTTGATGAAGAGGCCGCCGGTCGAGGGCAGGTCGATCTTGCGAACGACCTTCCAGGCGTTCTCCGGGTTGTTCTCCGGGTCGGCGCCGTAGATCGTCATTGTCGCCTCGCCGAGATGCGTGGTGGCGTTGACCCAGCCGTACTCCGGATCCTGCCAGTTCGCACCGCGCCCCGGGTGGGGCTTGATCCCGGTCTCGAACTTGGCCGCCATCTTCTTCTCCTGGAGATCGACGACGACGATCTGGTCACGCATGTTGGCCGCGACCATGAAGTAGCGACCGGTGTGGTCGAGGCCGCCGTCGTGGAGGAACCGCTCGGTGGGGATCTTCGACACCATCGGGAAGTCCGGCTTGGAGTAGTCGACCAGAGCGACATGTCCGGATTCCTTGAGGCTGACGATCCAGAGGGGGTCGTAGTGCGACGCCACGATGGCGGCGACGCGGACCTCTTCGAGCGGCTCGTCGGTGTCGTATGTCGATCCGAGGACCGGCTCGACCTTGAGCGGCTCGAGAGTCTGACCGTCGAAAACGACGTACTGCGGCGGCCAGTAGCAGCCTTCGATGACCAGCTTGTCCTCGAAGCCCTCGTACTTGCTGGCGTCGACGCTGCGGGCATCGAAACAGCCCTGAGCCTGTGCCACGAGAGTCGGGGTCTCGGTCCACAGGTCGATCATGGTGACCCGACCGTCTCGGCCGATGGCGTAGAAGTAGCGACCGGTAGAAGACGAACGCAGGATGTGGACCGCGAAGCCGGTCTCGACGATCTCGACGAGTTCCTTGGTGTCGCCATCGATGATCGCCACCTGGCCTGCGTCACGCAGAATCACTCCGACGTAGTTCTGCCAGTCGCGCTCCGTCTGGGGTTCGCTCGGCCGGTCGGCGACGGGGATCGCCAGCTCCCAGCTCTCGCGAATGTCCTCGATCGGTAGCTGCGGCGGGGTGGGTGGATCCTGCTGGACGAAGCTCGCCATCAGGTTGATCTCGTCCTGGGTGAGGATTCCCATCCGTCCCCACGGAGGCATGCCGCCGGGGAGGCCGTTGTTGAGGATCGCCTTGATCGCCGAAGTACCGATTTCATGGGTGCGGGCCGGCTGGATGTTGGGGCCGGTGGCTCCCGCGCGCAGGGTGCCGTGGCAGCCGGCGCAGCGATCGAAGTAGATTTGGGTGGCCTCGGCGAACTGAGCCTCGTCGAGTTCCATCGCCGGTTCTTCTTCGACAACGATCCCGGCGTCGCTGGCCCAGTCGATATAGGCCAGCACGTCCTCGATCTGCTGACCCTCGAGCATCGAGTCGGACATGGGGATTCCGTTCCACTTGGCAAGCAGAGCGATGCCGTCGGGATCCGTCTTGCTCATGCCGATCGGGTCGTCGATCCAGCGCACGAGCCATTCGTGCTCGCGCTGTTGGGAGATTCCGGCCAGGTCGGGGCCGATACGGTCCCCCTGGCCGACGGTGTGGCAGGTGGCGCAGCTGCGAGCGAATATCTCTTCTCCGGCTGCGGCCTCTGCGCTCATTTCGGGTCCCCCCGACGAACAGGCGCTGCTCATGATGAGCACCGCGACGCCGAGGATCAGCCATCCGTAGTTTCGGGGAATGCTCAGGACTCTCATGGTGTGACTCCTCTGTGTCCCTGGGCCGGGCTAGCGCCGGTATCTCAGGGAGATCGATAGGTTGCGGCCGGGTGCGGTGTAGCGATCGAGAACAGGACTACTCTGGCGCTGGCCGAGAGCGTCGGGCCATTCCCAATAAACTTCGTCGGTCAGGTTGAGAAACGCTGCCTGCAGGCTCAGCCTGGAGGTGAGCGCTCTACCGGCGAAGAGGTCGAAAACTTCGAAAGCGGGTGTAGCGAACTGAGTGATCGCGGTGTCATCGAGATCCGCGCGGTCCTTGGCATCGGCGATTCGTGTCGCCAGCTCGAAGCTCCAGGCGAGCTCGGGCGCGCTGCGACGCAGACCGAGGGCCAGGGTGGGAGGGTGGATCGAGTTGAGGGGCTGGTCGAGCGTCCGGTCCTCGCCCTCGGCTATCGCCAGACTGCCACGCAGGTACCAGCGATCGCCCATCCTCAGGTCACCGCCGATTTCGAGGCCGTGGATCCTCGCCTCGGTGATGTTGCGCTGCTGGAATTCGATGAGTCCGGTGGCCGGGTTGAAGCCCAGGACCATGAGCTCGATGAAATCGTCGTACTCGTTGTCGTAGAGCGTCAGACTGAAGCTGCCCGAGGTCCAGGAGCCACGCAGACCGACCTCGAGCCCGTCACTCTCCTCGGGCCTGAGATCCGGGTTCGGAAGCCGGGTGAGGCCGCCGGCGAGGTGAGTGAACCCGCTGTTGACCGCGCTGTACGGTGGCGCGCGAAAACCGTGCGCATACTGTCCGTGGAGAGTCAGATGATCGGTAATCGAGCCGACGACACCCAGCTTGGGGGAGAGCGACCCCTCATCTATCTCCACCGGAGCCAGCGTGCCCTCGTTGCCTTCGAGGAAGACTCGATCGTCCTTGTCGATCGAGAGATCGAGTTGGTCGTAGCGCAGTCCCGGGGTCAGGGTCACCCGACCGCCCGCGGTGGACCACTCGAGCTGAGCGAAGAGACCGGCTTCGGTGACGCGGCTTCTGGGGAAGTACTTCGTCGGGTAGGTCAGCCCGTCCGCTGGAGGGCCGGTGGTTCCGGTGGCGAGGTTCGTCTCCGAGCGGTTGCGAAGCTGATCGAAGCGGTCGACGTTGATTGTCGCGCCGAAGGTGAGGAGCTGCCGATCACCGAACTCCTCGTGTGCTTCGTACTCCACCCCGATCGTCTCCTGTTCGAAGGTGAGGAGCCCGTCCCGTTGCACCTCGGTCGTGCGGAGCGGGCCGAAGGGTCCGCCCTCGAGAGTCGTGGCACGAAGATCCACCGTCTCCTGGGACGTATCGCTGGTTTGAGCCCAGGCGCGCCAGAGTGCGCTGTCGACCCAGCCTCCGGTCGTCGCGCTCTCGAGGCTGAGTCGTCTCCGAGCCTGCTCGTCGCGGGCGGTCGACGAGGAAGTGTCGACCAGATAGGTCACGTTCGGCGGGAATCCGAAGATCGCGCCGAGGTTGGTCTGTCCGATGGCCGAGAGGACGTTCGTTTCGTTGTCGCGGTCGAAGGTCTCGAGCGAGAGTTCGAAGCGCTGACTGTCGCTGCGCTGAAGGACGGCCTTGGCGAGAAAGCCGAGGCTGTCGTTCTCCTGCTCGTTGGGCGCGGTGCGGCTGGAGCCCAGGGAATCGTCCGTGCCCTGGTTGTCCCGCTCTTTGCCGGCCGCGTAGTTGACGGTGCCCAGAAACTGCCACCGCTCCCGCCCGGCGGCGGTCGTCGCGCTCGCTGTCGACTGCGAGTAGCGGCTGTCCTGATTGAGGTGGACACCGAGGTAGGCGCTCCCGTCAGGCGTGAGCAGGTCGAGGGGATCGCGCGTCTGGAACGAGACCACCCCACCCAGAGCGTCACTGCCGTAGAGCGACGAAGCTGCGCCACGCAGGATCTCGACTCGCTCGACCGAGTCGAGCCCGAGGGTGAAGGGCATCACGTCGAAGTGCCCGAACTCGAACGATTCCGCCGCCGGAACGCCGTCGATCCGAGTCAGCACACGATTACCGCCGATCCCGCGGATGTTGAAGCCACCGAGTCCCAGGCGGCTCGCGGAGTTGTCGACGTAGACCCCCGGCTCGTAGCGCACCAGGTCGCGAATGTCCTGCATCAGCAGGTCCTCGATGCGCTCGCTCTCGATCGTGGTGACGGTACTCGGCACTTCGGAGAGCGCGTGCTCTCCGCGCGTGGCAGTGACCGTGATCGAGTCGAGGACCGTGGGCGATTCGCCCTCAGCGGCGAAACCGACGCCGGTGAAGGCGAGACAGAGAACGAGAACGGTGGAGCAGGTTCGTTTGTGCATTGGCGGAGGCCTCCCGGGTTACACAAACGACCCTACGGAGTCCCCGACCTCGGCGCGCCACCCGGATGCACATGGCCGCGACCAACCCCGAGAGACGGGGGCTGTCGCCGGCTGTCGAAGTTCTCTGGCGCCTAGAGCCCGAGCAGACCGCTCTGCCCGTGGTAGAAGAACCCGGCCACAGATCCCGTGGCGAGGCTGGCCAGGGTCGCGGCGGCGAGCGCCCGGAGCGAGACGCGCGTCAGGTCGCCGACCCGCTCGGGCGCCAGAGCGGAGAAGCCGCCGACGGCGATGCTCATTCCGGCGACGTGGGCAAAGCCGCAGAGCGCGTAGGAGAGGATGAGCAGCGTCCGCGGCGAGAGCTGACCGGCTGCGCTCAGGACGCCGAGCTCCTGGTAGCTGACGACCTCGGTCAGCACAAGGCGTTGGCCGAGCAGGCGGCCCGCCGTGGCAAGGTCGGCGCTCTCAATGCCGAGGAGCCAGGCGAAGGGTGTAAACAACCAGCCGAGAATCCTGCTCAGTTCGAGGGGTCCACCCAGGCTCGCGGCGAACGGAGTCGACAGCTTGCCCAGGATCAGGTCGAGGAGCCCGACGACCCCCAGAACCGCGATGAGCACGACCGTGATGCCCGCCGCGACCTTGAGGCCGTCCTGGGCACCGGAGGTCAGGGCGGCCATGGCATTGGCGTGCTTCACCTCTTTGGCGACCTGAGGGACCTTCCCGAGGGTCTCGGGCGTCTCCGTTTCGGGAAGCATCAGTTTCGACACGAGGACGGCCGCAGGGATCGAGATGACCGAGGCCGACAACAGGTGGCCGGCGATCTGGGGGAAGGCGTCGCGCAGGAAGATCACGTAGATCGCCAGCGTCGTCGACGCCACCGTGGCGAGATTGCAGGTGAGGACCGTCAGGAGTTCCGACTGGGTCATCCGCGCGAGGTAGGGGCGCACCGCAGTCGCCGTCTCGACGCCGAAGAAGATGTGGATGGCGCCGGCGAGCGCTTCGGCGCCGGAGAGCTTGAGCGTCTTGTGGAAGATCCGGCCGAAGAATCGCACGATCGGTTCGATCACCCGCAGGTAGTGGAGGATCGCCATCAGGGCGGCGAAGAAGATGACCGCAGGCAGGACCTGAGCGGCGAGTACGAAGCCGATCGAAGGCTCGCCGCCCGGGGTCGATGAGCCGGGACTCAAGGCCAGCGGGCCGAAGAGGAAAACAGCCCCTTCCGTGCTGCTGGCCAGGGCGCCGAGGATCGCGTTGTTGGCGAGGACGAGCAGGTTGCGCGACAAGGGAACCAGAAAGACGATTGCACCGAGAGTGAGCATCAGCGACCCGGATCCGACAACGGTCCGCCAGGGGACCGGTCGACGGAATCCGCCGATCGCCCAGGCGATAAAGCCGATGGCTAGACATCCGGCCAGCGAGACCAGATTGAGGGAGGTCATGGCCCCATTATCGACCGAATCGCATGACTTTGCTCACCGGTGCCTCAAGGCCTGTGACCGGATAAGATCGCGGGCCCCACGCCACGGTTCCGTTCCCATGGTTCAACTACTCCTCAACGCGTCCGTCTACTCGCCCCAGTTCCTGGGTGCGAGGCATCTGGCTATCGCCGGGGGAGAGGTCGTCTGGATGGGTGAAGACCCGCCGCAGATCTCGGCCGAACTGATCGCCGAGACGGTCGATCTCGAGGGGCGGCGCCTGGTCCCGGGCCTGATCGACGGCCACGTCCATGCGACCGGCGGCGGTGGCGAATCCGGCTCCGCCAGCCGGGTCCCGGCACTCGGGATCAGCCGCTACACAGCAGGCGGGATCACGTCGGTTGTCGGGCTGTTGGGGACGGACGATCTGACCCGAACGACGGGCGATCTGGTGACGCGGGTGCGGGGGCTGCGAGAGGAGGGCCTGTCGGCCTGGTGTTACACCGGGGGCTACCATCTGCCACCGACGACCCTGACCGGCAGCCTACGGGGCGACATTACATATCTCGATGAGGTGATCGGGGTCGGCGAACTGGCCCTCTCCGACCATCGATCGAGTCAACCGACGCTTGACGAGTTGCTGCGAGTGGCGAGCGAAGCCCACGTCGCCGGGCTGATGACCGGCAAGGCCGGGACGGTCCACCTCCACATGGGAGACGGCGAGCGGGGTCTCGATCTCGTGCGGCGGGCGCTTGCGGGGAGCGAACTGCCGCCGCGTGTCTTCCACCCGACTCATGTCAACCGGAAGAAGGCTCTCTTCGATGAGGCCCTGGAACTCGCCTCGAGAGGTTCGACGATCGACGTGACGGCTTTCCCGGTCGGCGACGACGAGGACGAGTGGGCGGCCGAAGTTGCGGTCGAGCGTTATCTCGAATCCGACCTGCCGGCCGAACGCCTGACTCTGAGTTCAGACGGTGGCGGCTGCCTGCCGGTGTTCGACGCTCACGGCCGGGTCGAGAGCATGGACGTGGGGGAACCGAGGGCCCTCGCCGACTGCCTGCAGCGGCTGTTGGCGCGAGGCCACGACCTGGCCACGATCCTCCCCCCCTTCACCTCGAATGTCGCGGACCTGTTGCGGCTGGTTGGGAAGGGGCGAATCGCCGTCGGGGCGGCGGCGGATCTCGTCGCCCTCGACGACGAGGGCGCGGTCCACGACGTGATGGCCGGAGGGCACTGGCACGTGCGTAGCGCAGAGGTAGTCAGACGCGGTAGGTTTGAAGGTCCACAGTGAGGTCATCATGAGCCGCGGCTACATCATCCCCATCGGCGGCGCCGAAGAGAGACTGCGCGATCCTGCGATTCTCGAGCGCTTCGTCGAAATCTGCGGCGGCCGGCAGGCCCGGATCGCCATCATCCCGACCGCGTCGAGTCTCGCCCAGACTGGGCCGGGTTACGAGAAGATCTTCCGCGATCTCGGTGTCGGAGCCGCACGGGCGCTGCCCTTCGAGACGCGCCGCGATTGCGACGATCCGCGGTATCTCAAGCGGCTGGAGCATGCCGACGGCGTTTTCATGACCGGCGGCAACCAGCTCAAGCTGTCGACTACCGTCGGGGGCACGGCAGTGGCCGAGATTCTGAAACGCCGCAACGCCGAGGACGGGCTGCACGTCGCGGGCACTTCGGCCGGCGCCGCGGTGCTCTGCGAGCACATGATCGCCTTCGGAGAAGAGGGGCCGACGCCCCACGCCGATATGGTCACTCTGGCGCCGGGCCTGGGCCTGACGCGCACAGCCATCATCGACCAGCACTTCCGCCAGCGCGACCGGCTGGGGCGCCTGTTGACTGCCCTCGCCTACAACCCGACTCCGATCGGCATCGGCCTCGACGAGGATACGGCAGCTTTCATCGATGCCGATGACCGGCTCGAAGTGCACGGCAGCGGCGCGATCACCGTCGTCGACCCGTCGGACCTCGAGTACTCCTCGATGGACTCCGCCAGTCGCTCGGAAGCGGTCTGCATGCTCAACGTTCGCATGCACCTTCTGACCGAAGGGGCGGTCTTCGATATCGCCACACGTCGGGCACAGGCGCCGGCTCCGGATCGGGTCGAGATGGCGGCTTCATGAAGGTCCAGTCGCGCAGCGTCTACATCGGGCCGAGCCACTACGCGCTCTTTCCGGTGATCCGCCTTGTGATCGACCTCGAGGAGCTCGAGGAGTGGCCCAGCGGGCGTCTGGGGAAGGACTTCATCGACGCCCTGCTCGAAGCGCTTCCCGGACTCGAGCAGCACGGGTGCTCCTACCGCGAGCCGGGAGGTTTCGTCCGCCGGCTGACGGAGGACGACGGGACCTGGATCGGTCACATCCTCGAGCATGTGGCGATCGAGCTGCAGAACGTCGCGGGCGCCAGCGTCACCTTCGGCAAGACCCGGAGCACCGACGAGCCCGGCCAGTACGACGTCGTGTATCAGTACGCTCAGCGCGATGTCGGCCTCGAGGCCGGCCGCCTGGCCCAGCGACTGATCGAACAGCTCCTTCCCGCTGAGCTGCAGCCACCCGATCTCGATGATGACTTCGACTGGGAGGAGGAGCGCGACAGTTTCATCCGCAGCAGTCAGCGGCGCGCTCTCGGTCCCAGCACCGCGTCGCTCGTCGCGGCGGCGGAGGAGCGCGACATCCCCTGGCTGCGGCTCAACCGCTACAGCCTCGTCCAGTTCGGACACGGCAAGCACGGTAAGCGGATCCAGGCGACCGTGACCAGCGAGACTCGCCACATCGCCGTCGAGCTGGCTTCGGACAAGGAGGAGACGAACAAGATTCTCGCCGACCTGGGCCTCCCGGTACCGCGCCAACGCAATGTGTACTCGACCCGAGAAGCGGTGCGCCAGGCGGAACGGATCGGCTATCCGGTTGTCGTCAAGCCGTTGAACGCGAACCACGGGCGGGGCGTGTCGATCGACCTGACCGACGCCGAGTCGGTAGCGGTCGCCTACGACAACGCCCGTGAGCATTCCCGTACGGTCCTCGTCGAGAGCTATATCTCGGGGTTCGACCACCGACTGCTGGTGATCAACGGCGAGTTGATCGCTGCCTCCAAGCGGGTTCCGGGTCACGTCGTCGGCGATGGCGAGCACACGATCGAGGAGCTCGTCGAGATCGTCAACTCCGACCCTCGGCGGGGCGTCGGCCACGAGAAGGTCCTGACGCGACTCGAATTCGATCACCAGGCGCTGCGACTCCTCGAGCTCAAGGGGTACGAGCGCGAGTCGGTGCCGGAAGAGGGCGAGGCCGTCTATCTGCGTTCGACGGCCAATCTGTCGACCGGAGGCACAGCCATCGACGTGACCGATGACGTGCACCCGGACAATCGCGAGATGGCGGTTCGCGCCTCGCGCGCGATCGGTCTGGACGTCGCCGGGATCGACTTTCTGACGACGGACATCTCGATGTCGTTCCACGGGACGGGGGGAGCGATCTGCGAGGTCAATGCCGCGCCGGGCTTCCGCATGCACGTGGCGCCCAGCGAAGGCGAGCCCCGGGACGCACCCGGGCCGGTCATGGACATGCTCTTCCCGCCGGGATCTCCCTCCCGAATCCCGATCGCCTCGATCACCGGCACCAACGGCAAGACGACAACGACCCGCATGGTGGCCCACATCGAGAAGATGGCGGGCAACAGTGTCGGCGTTGCCACCTCCGACGGGGTCTACATCGATGGTCACCTGACGGTTCCCGGTGACATGACCGGACCGACGGCCGCCCGCATGGTCCTGCGGGATCGCGGCGTCGATGTGGCGGTTCTCGAGACGGCTCGCGGCGGACTGCTGCGCGCCGGCATGGGTTATCGCAACTGCGACGTCGGTGCCGTGCTCAACGTGGCTGCCGATCATCTCGGCCTCAAGGGCATCGACACCGTCGAGGAGCTGGCCCGGGTGAAGCGGACCGTCATCGAGGTCGCGACCGACACGGCGGTCCTCAACGCCGACGATCCACTCTGCCTCAAGATGGCCGACTACTCTCAGGCCGAGTGCGTCTGCTACGTGACGATGAACCCGCGCCATCCCCTCGTGCGTGAGCACATCGAAGCCGATGGCCGGGCGGTGGTCCTCGAAGAGGGGATCAGCGGACACATGATCACGGTCTACGACCAGAGCAACCATATTCCTCTGCTGTGGACCCACCACATTCCGGCGACACTCGAGGGCAAGGCGATCCACAACGTCCAGAACGCCATGTTCGCGGCGGCGATTGCCTACAGCATGGACGTCGGACTCGACGACATCCGCCAGGGTCTGAGGACCTTCGACAACACCTATTTCCAGGCCCCCGGCCGGCTCAACATCTACGACGAGCATCCCTTCAAGGTCATCCTCGACTACGCCCACAATCCGCACGCCGTGCAGGCGATCGTCCGGTTGATCGACAATCTCGGCGCCGAAGGCAAAAAGATCTGCGTGGTTGCCGCGCCGGGCGACCGCCGGGACGAGGATATCCGCGAGATCGCCGAGCACTGCGCCGGCCATTTCGACCGCTACATCTGCCGCCGGGACGATCGTTTGCGCGGTCGCGAGCCGGGCGAGGTTCCCGAGCTCTTGCGGGACGCTCTGATCGCGGCAGGTGTCGACGAGGCCTCGATCGAGGTCATTCCCGACGAACAGGAGGCGATCCACGCTGCTCTGAGCCAGGCCGAAACCGGCGACCTGCTCCTTGTGATGGCCGACAGTATCGACCGCTCCTGGAAGCAGATCGTGAACTTCTCCCCCGACCTCGAGGGGCCACGGGAAACCGAACCGGACCAGGCGACCGCGACGGTGGAGCCGGTCGACCTGCCGGAGTTCGACTTGCCGGCCCCCGAGCTCTACGTGCGAGACGAGCGTGGCGTCAGGCTGGCCCGCGAAGAAGAGAACGACTAGGCGGGAGCCCGGGTGGAAGTCCTAGACTCCCGGCGGCTGACCGGTCCCAACATCGTCACTGCGGGCCCGGGTGCGATCCTCGACATCGTCGTCGAAGAAGGCGAGGAGACGGAGCCGGTGGTGGCCGCCTGGACTCGCCAGGTCGAGCGGATTCTCGAAGCGGTCGGCTGGGGGGGTACCGAGCCGGTGCACCGGATCTTTCCCGGCGGGATGAGCCTGGCCTTCCATGCGCCGATCGATGCGCTCTACGCAGCGACCGAGGTGAACGAGTGGGCGTGGCAGGCGGCGGAGGCTGAACTCGCGGGAGAGGAGGCTTCCGACTTCGATGCGGCAAGCGAGCGGCTCCGCGGTGAGATTGCCGGTGAGGTCAAGCCGTTGGTGCTCGCGCTCGAGGCCGCCGCGGCCGAGCGTGGCGTCGCCTTTCTCTGGGACGACGATCGGGTATCGATCGGTCTCGGTAGGGGCTCACGCACCTGGGGCGTCGAGGAGATTCCGGACCCTTCGAGCGTCGACTGGAAGAGGATTCGGGACGTTCCGATCGCCCAGGTCACCGGAACGAACGGTAAGACCACCACGGTCCGTCTGTTGGCAGCCATGGTCGAGGCCGCAGGCCTGACGCCTGGAGTCTCTTCGACCGACTGGATCGCCGTCGGCGACGAGATCCTCGACCATGGGGACTACTCCGGACCGGGCGGTGCCCGGCAGGTTCTTCGCGATCGCAGAACCCAGACCGCCATTCTCGAGACCGCCCGCGGAGGCATGCTGCGCCGCGGCCTGGCGGTCGAGCGCACGGACGTCGCGGCGGTACTCAACGTGGCCGAAGATCATCTCGGGGAGTTCGGCGTCCACGATCTCGACGCGCTGGCCCGATGCAAGTTCATCGTCGATCGCGCGGCGCAGCGGCTGGTACTCAATGCCGACGATCCGGTGGTCAGGCGGCACGGCGAAGGGACTCGGCGGCCGATCATCTGGTTCTCGCTCCATCCGGACGATCCGTTCGTCATCGCGCATCTCGCGGCGGGGGGCGACGCCTGCCTTCTCGAGCGCGGACGGCTCGTCCTGCACCGACGGGGCCGGCGCCTGGCGATGGCCGAGGTCGCAGAGGTCCCTCTGACTCTCGGCGGCGCGGCGCGCTACAACATCGCCAACGCCCTGGCGGCCGTTGCCGTGGCTGCGGAACTGGGTCTCCAGCCGAAGGCGATCGGCGCTGGCCTGCGGCGCTTCGAGAGCACTCCCGAGACCAATCCGGGCCGCCTCAACGAGTTCTCGATCGACGGGGCCCGGGTGATCGTCGACTTCGCCCACAACCCACACGGCGTGACGGCTCTACTCGAGACCGCCGCAGCGTTGCCCGCCGAGCGCCGCCTGGTCACCATTGGGCAGGCCGGCGATCGCGACGACGCGTCGATTCTGCAGCTGGCTCGCGCCACCTGGAGTGCGGGCCCCGACCGCGTTCTCGTCAAGGCGATGAGTGAGTACCTGCGAGGTCGCCAGGAGGGCGAGACTCAATCGATGATCGAGGCGGAGTTGCGGACGTTGGGCGCTGACGACAGTCACCTGGTGCGGACGGGCGACGAGCTCGACACCGCGCGTACGGCGCTGGCCTGGGCCCGGCCCGGGGATCTGATCCTCCTGATCGTGCACTCGCACCGGGACGAGGTGGTTGCGTACCTTCAGAAGCAGGAGAGCGAGTCCTAGCAACCTGTGTCGTCGCAGGAGCTGTACTGCCGACTTGCCAGCGTGCAGCGCGCTACCAGTTGAACTCGGTGGAACCCGCTTCCGCGTAGAGCCGCTGGTAGATCGTCTCCGCGACGCTTCGATCGAGGTAGGGGATGTCGATCCGGTGTCCCATGGCCCCGGCACCGGCGGTGTCGACGGCGACCGAGGCCATGTGCTTGCGCCGGTCGAAAGGTGAGGCGCTGAGGACCACTGTCTGGACTTTGTCGAAGGGCACGACGCTGACCGCTCGGCCTAGCCAACCGCTGCGGTAGTAAACCGCGTTGTCGGTCAGCCCCCATCTCGAATAGCGCAGCCAGCCGGTTGCGCCGAACCAGACGAGCGGCAGGACAACGGCCGGCAGCCAGAGTGCGTGGAGCGCCACGAGCGGGTGCAGGAAAACGCTCAGAACGGACATCAACGTGAACGTCTGAATGCCGGTGATGATCGCCATCCGCTTCATGATTCGCTGTCTGGCGCGAGTCGACAAGGGCTGCCATTCGACCGCTTCGAGATCGAGGTCGGGGAGTACCTGGCGGAGGAAACCGGCGGCGCGGCCGGCCTCCAGGATCGGGGCGAGGAGCTGTCGAGACTTGAACCCGCCCTGTGCCAGCTGCTTCTCGAAGTCCGAGCCCTGCTCTGAGGCCCCGACGGTCTCGAGATCGATCGATGTGCGCCGTAACAGTCGATGCAGGATCGAGTCGTGGGTCGTGACCAGTTGGATCTTGTGAGTCGGGATGATCGACGAGACCGTGGTCAGGAGGCCGAACTCGGTACGCAGATCACCCCGCTGCCGCACCAGCGTGAAGCCGTGGTACTTCACCAGGTGCCAGCCGATGGAGACGAGGCGCAGGAGGGCCAGGAAGACGAGGATGACTCCGACGCCGAGGAGCACCCGGGAGACCACCGCGCTCGAGTCGAGCAGCCAGGTGACCCAGTCCGGAGTCTGGACCTTGAAGCGAGACGCCCAGTCCTCGGGGTCGAATCCGTCGGCCTGCCACAGCTGGGCCTGAGTCAGAAAGGCTGCGAGAGCGGCGAAGATGATGGCACCACGGTTGGAAATGAGCCCGAGTTTGGCGAGCTCGGCGGTGGGAACCTCGAGCAGGGTCGTCTGCTCCCGGCTAACGGTGGCCGGCGCGCCGTCCGTGTCGACGTCATCGGCTGGGTCGACATCTTCCTCGGCGCCGAGCGTCAGGTGACGAAGCTCCGCGATCGCGGGCATGTCCAGGACTCGAAGGACCGCCTCCGGCTTGCCGCTCCCGGCGGTCTCGATGAGAGCCGAAGCGACGCCGAACATGCGGTGGAACGGGTTGCGGATGACGGCGATGTTGTGGATCCGCTCGTAGGGGATGTGCCGCTCCTTCTTCGTCAGCACGCCCTCCCGCACGACTAGCTCATCCTCGGCGAAACGGTAGTTGTAGATGCGCTGGCGGATGAGAGCGCTGATCAGCGTCGGGATGAGGAAGACGGCGCCGAGGAGCTCGAAGCGGGCAAACGGATTGCTCGCTGAAGCGAAGAAGACGAAGATCAGGGGCAGGATCAACCCCTTCGCCGACGATGCGGTCAGGAAGAGCCAGGAGAGCCGGTGCAGCCGGCGCGGCTCAGCCGTCATCGCCGTGGGCCGGCAGCAGGTGATCGCGCAGCTGAAGGGCGACCTGGTGATTCAGGCCGGTGAGAGAAATCGAGGCCCCTTCGGTTCCGGCCGTGTGCACAGTCAACGTCGCCAGCCCCAAGTTGCGCTGCAGCGGCCCCTGCGACACATCGGTGTGCTGGACGCGGGTCGTCGGGATCGAGATGATCTTGCGCCACAGGACGCCGCGTCTGATCCTCACCCCGCCTCGATCGACCCGGTAGCGCAGATGGCGATGGTGGATGACGGGCCACTGCCAGGCGAAGTAGCCGAAGCCGACGACGGGAGTGCCCCAGGCGACGAGGAGCGTCCGGTAGAGCCAGCCGGGCATTCCGTCGAGCGCCCAGACGAGGGTCAGCACGAGCAGGACCACGGTGCCTACCGAGATGACGAGGATTCCGCCCACGAGCCGCTTGAGTTGGATCGCGGCCGGGTCGACTTCATGCTCCTTGCCATCTGCCAACTCGATGGACTCGGTCTCGGGTTCTTGGACCTCGGTTTCGGCGACCTCGGCCTCAACCTCGACCGGCTCGGCCGTCGGCTCCTCTACGTTGCTGTCAGGTTCCTGATCGTCCACACATACCCCTCAGGATTCGATGTGATGACTGTATACGGTCGGCAGGCATTGAACTACGCCTCCGGCAGGTTCTGGTTTGGATACGCTCGGGGAAGGTGGCGGATTCCGCGTCCCTCCGTCGCTATTGCACTACTCGATCCGGCGAGGTCGAGTTTCACTCTCTTTCCGGAGGTCACGACGATGGCGATCAAGCGAACCTGGCACGGATGGACGAGCGTTGCCAACGCGTCGGCTTACGAGGAGGTGCTGCGAGACCACGTGCTCCCTTCGATCGAGGCAAAACGGATCCCGGGCCATGGTGGCATCGAAGTACTGCGGCGCGACCTGGACGATGAGGTCGAGTTCATGACGATCATGACTTTCGACTCGCTGCAGAGCGTGATCGACTTCCAGGGCGATGACTACGAGCGTTGCTATGTTCCGGACGCGGCGCGGGCGGTTCTCGGGCGCTGGGATGCGACGGCGCAGCACTTCGAAGTGAGGCAGGAGAGGTCGTACGCTTCCGACGGCTCCCGCTCGGCATGACGTGGAGTCAGGGCTCGGATGACTGACTGGGACGCAGGCTATTCAGGCCGGGAGGACTTCTACGGCGCCGCCTATCCGGATCTGGTCGAGTGGATCGCTGGACTGCCCGGCCGGGGGCGAGCTCTGGACGTCGGCTGCGGGCAGGGTCGCAATGCGCTCGAGCTGGCGCGCCTGGGATTCTCGGTGGTGGCGATCGACCCCTCGCCGGTGGGTATCGCACAGCTCTCGGCCAGGGCAGGGGCGCAGGGTCTGGCCGTGGCGGCGAGCGTCGACACGGTGGAGACCTTCGAGGTCGATGAGCCCTTCGCGCTGATTCTGGTCGATATGGTCCTGCACGGGCTCGGTAACGAGTTGGATCCTTCTGCGCTGGTGGCCCGCTTGGCCGCGGTGCTGGCCCCCGGGGGTGTCCTCGTCGTCGTCACGCCCGGGCCGGATGAGGATGCGGAACGGGTTCGCCACCTCCCTGGCTCGACTCTCGTCGTCGATCGCCCGATCGTCCATCGCTTCGACGGAGAGACTCTGACTTTCCATCTGACGGTGGTCGAGATGGCGGCGGAGGGCTGACGCCGCAGTCTCCTGCTGTGAGACAGTGGGTCGCACGCGATGATTCAGGATCCGTTGGCGCTCACGGCGCTGATTGTCGGCATCACGGCGCTGGCGTTCTGGCTGGCGCGCAGATTCGTCTGGGCGAGTCGGGTGGGGGCTACGCTCCTGGTGATCGCTTTCGGCGCGGTGTTGTCGAATCTCGACCTGGTGGCGGCGCGCTCGGTGGTCTACGGCATGATCTCCGGGCCGGTGACGTCGCTCGCGATCGTCTGGCTGCTCTTCGCGGTGGATCTGAGGAGTCTGAAGGCCGCCGGACCGAGAATGCTCGGAGCCTTCGCGCTGGCGCTGGCCGCGACGGTTCTCGGAGGGCTCGCGGCGTTCGCGCTGGTGGGCTCTGCGTTTCCGGTCGAGGGGTGGAAGCTGGCAGGGGTGATGGTCGGAACCTACTCGGGAGGGGGCCTGAATTTCGTCTCGGTGGGTCGGGCTCTGGAGATGCCGGAGTCCTTGTTCGTGGCTGCGACGGCGGCCGACAATGTGGTGACGGCGCTCTGGTTGGCGGCGACGCTGTTGTTGCCGATGTGGATTGGACGGTTCTTCCGGAAGGCGGATCTGCCGGCCGGCGGCGAGACCGGCGAGGTCGAGGATCCGATGCAGGGCGAGGCGCGAGTCTCGGTCGGGAGTCTGACGCTGTTGACGGGACTGGCTCTGGGGATCGTTCTCGCGGCGGAACGGACGGCTCTCCTGACACCGCAGGTGCCGTCGGTGATCTGGTTGACGAGCTTTTCGCTGATTGCGGCCCAGCTTCCGTTGGTGCGGAAGCTGCCGGGCTCATTGCAGATGGGGACGCTGGCATTGCACCTCTTTTTCGCGGTGCTGGGGATCGGCTCCCGGGTGTCTGAGATCTTCGCGGTGGGGATCGAGGTTTTCTGGTTCACGGCGCTGGTGGTGGCGGTGCATGGGCTGGCCTTCTTCACTCTGGCTCGGTTGTTGCGCTATGACATCGATACGACGATCGTGGCTTCGCAGGCGGCTGTGGGTGGGCCGTCTACGGCGATGGCGGTCGCTGTGGCGCGGGGGCGCGCGGACTTGACGCTTCCCGGGGCGATGGTGGGGCTGCTTGGGTACGCAGCGGGGACTTATGCCGGGCTGATGGTGGCCTGGTTGTTGCGCTGAGTCTCTGGGATCGCGTTGCTGGGGCCACCCTTCGGCGCCTTTTTGTGGGCTTGTGCCGGTGTGTGAGGCGTAGCCGGGTTGGTTCCGGCAACACCCCCCACCTCCCGCCCACGTACAGAGCCTGCACCAACCCGGCTACGCCTCACACACCTAGGTTGGTGGTGCCCTTTGCGGTGGGAGTTGGGCCTGCGGAAGAACAGGGCCGAAGGCGCGGGCTGGCGCAGCCAGCCGGAAAGCACAGACCCTCCAGAGTCCGTCACTGATCCAAGGAGGGAAAAGATCCTGTCTCCGATGGGGTCTGGACGGGTTAGGCCAGCGGACACAGGGTCTTTTCCCGCAGAACGCACACGACCGTCAAACGGGATCGCCAATGGACGTTCCTAACCGACTACTGGCATCCCGATCGCGCCTTCGTAACGCTCGATCGCACTAGCCACCGCTTCGCGATGAACTGCGGGCACGGGATCAGCTTCGAAGTGAGTGGATAGGAGAGCGATCTTGCGGTGTTTCCGGTCGGCCTTCAGGTCCACTCTGGCCACCAGGCGTTCTCCAGCCAGCACGGGCAGGCAGTAGTACCCATACTCCCGTTGCGCCTTGGGTTTGAAGATCTCGAGGATCTGATCGAAGTCAAAGAGCTGCTGAACCCGACCGCGATCCCACAGGACGGGGTCGAAGGGGGAGAGGAGGACGCCTCGGTGCTGCCTGGGACGCAGGGCATCGAGCCTGTCGGCGAGTGCGAGATCTTCGGGACGTGCCCAGCCTCGGATCGGGCTGCTGCCGGGCGTCTCGAGGGTGCAGGGGACGACTTGGGCCTCGGCGACGAGTTCGTCGAGGGCGGTGGCGATCTCTGTTCGCAGGTTGCGCAGTCTCCAGGTCGCGGCCAGGGTGCCGGTCGTGGACCAGCCGTGGCCGGCCAGTGCGCGGAGCAGGAGGGTCTTGAGGGCCTGGGGTCGGTCGATGTTGGTCTTGCGCAGGTCGGCGGGGATGACCCGTTCTGCCAGGTCGAAGGTGCGCTGGAAGTTGCGACGGCTGCGGATGGCGAGGTCGCCCCGGCACCAGAAAGCGAGGACGACGCGGCTGGTCAGCTTGCGGGCCCAGCCGTCGTGTTCCCCACTGTCGCCTTCGAGGTCTAGAGAGCGTACCGGGCCATGCTCGCGGATCCTCACCAGCAGTTCGTCGGCCAGCTTCGGGTTCTCGCCGAGCACATCGCCCCACCAGGGGTGGTGAGCGTAGTCGCGGCGCCTGAATCCGAAGGTGGGGTAGAGGTCCATCGGCAGCCAGCAGGCTTCGTGGCCCCAGTACTCGAAGAGGGGCTCGCCGGGCGCGAGGAGCTGCTCGCCGAGAGCTGGATCGAAGCCCTCGAGGCGGGAGAGGAGGACCAGTGCGTGGCTGCGGGCGCCGGAGACCGCGACGCTGTCCAGTTGCAGGTAGCCGAACCGGCCGAGAATCGCGTGGGCTCCCTTGCGGGCTCTTGCCCCGTTGCCGGCGGCACGGCTCGGGAGGCCGGTCCAGGTTGGCTTGAGGAGGCCCGCCCGGGACAGGGCGAGGCGCCTCGCCATGCGGAGGCTGAGACTCTCGGTCGGCATGGCCAGTGGCTTGCCCTCGTCAGTCGCCGAAGAGCGCCTTCCGCCGCCGATCGATACGCCGGCCCTGCAGGGGCATGATGATCGCCAGAGAGCTGTAGGCCCACCCGGGGAGGCCGGCGATGTTGGGTGGTGTGAAGAGGGCGAGCAGAATCGACAGCACTCCCGCGCCGCCGACGATCGACCACATGAAGATCTCGGCGCGGGTGTCGAAGCGTTCGAGTTCGTTGAGCTCCAGGGTTTCGCGCAGGCGCCAGGCGTGCAGGTTGAGCAGGACGACCGTGCCGCTCATGGCGACGAAGCCCAGGCCGTAGATCACGAACATGTGATTGACGTCTTCCATCTGCATGACGATCGGACTGGAGGAGATGGGCAGGCCCACGAGGTACTTCAGCCAGGTGGTCATCGAGCTGAACATGAAGCGCAGTGGGTAGACGTAGATCAGTACGGTGAAGACGAGAAGGCAGCTGAGCAGGATGGTCGCACCGTCTTCGAGGCCGAAGCGCCGGCTCCAGGTGTGATGCGCGGTCCAGAACATCATCAGGAGTGTCGCGCTGAGGATGAAGGCGGGAACCTCTCCCATCGCGGCCATGAGGCCGGCGTAGTCGGACGGAATGTCCGCGGCCAGGACGAGCAGGGTCAGGGCGAAGGCGAACGCGGCATCGGTGAAGGTCTCGATCCGGGTGGCGGCCAGGCCACGCATGCGGAAGCCTTTGCGAGTGGGTAGCGAGTCTAGAGGATTGCCTGCTTCGGCCACGGGAGGACTCCTTGGATTGGGTCGGGTCGGGTCATCCTAACCCGCTCGGAAGCCACGCCCGGCCGGCCGTAGTAACATCCTCAGCTTGAAACCGGCACCGTTCGAATACCGCGCCCCTGAGACGCTGAATGCCGCGCTGGAGTCGATGCGCGAGTACGGCGACGAGGCCAAGATCCTGGCGGGAGGCCAGAGCCTGATCCCGGTGATGAACTTCCGGCTCGCTCAGCCAGCGATGCTGGTCGATCTCAATCGGTTGGACGAGCTCGACTACGTTCGGATCTCCGAAGGCGGCACTCTGAGAGTCGGGGCCCTCACCCGCATGAGCCGGCTTGAACGGACCCCGGAGCTGGGGAGGTTCTCACCCTTGCTGGCAGAGGCCTTGCCGTCGATCGCTCATCCGCAGATCCGCAACCGCAGCACCTTCGGCGGGAGTCTCTCCCATGCCGACCCCGCGGCTGAAGCGCCTGCCGTCTGTCTGGCGGATGGGGCCCGCTTCCGGCTCGCTCGCAGCGGCTCGGATCGCTGGGTGCACGCCACGGACTTCTTTACCGGCCTCTTCGAGACGGCGCTCGATCCGGAGGAGATTCTCGTCGAGGTCGAGCTGCACCCATTGCCTCAACGCACCGGTACCTCGTTCCAGGAGATCGCCAGACGCCACGGGGACTACGCCATGGCAGGGATCGCGGCCTCGGTGACGCTGGATGCCGCCGGCACGATCGAGAGCGCGAGGCTCGTCTATTTGAGCGTCGGTGACATTCCCGTCGATGCGCAGGTCGCCGCCGCCCTCCTGACGGGGGAAGTGCCGTCTGCGGGGCTCTTCGAGGCGGCGGCCGAGGAGGCGGCACAGCGGGCGATCGAGCCTGCCGGCACGATCCACGCGACCCCTGAGTTCACCCGGCACCTGGTGGGGGTACTCACCCGGCGAGCCCTGACGACCGCGGTGGAGCGTGCCCGGAGGCCGAGTGACCATGAGTGACGGCTACCGAGTGACGCTGCGGGTCAACGGCGCCGAGCACAGCGCAGAGACCGAACCGCGGACGCTGTTGTCCGATTTCCTGCGCCACGATCTGGGCCTGACGGGAACCCACGTCGGCTGCGAGCACGGTGTGTGTGGCGCCTGCACGATCCTGATGGACGGTGAAGCGGTCCGCTCCTGTCTCGTCTTGGCCGTCCAGGCCGACGGTCACGAGTTGACGACGGTCGAGGGCCTGACGCCCGACGTCGAACAACTCCATCCCCTGCAGGAGGCCTTCCAGGAGGCCCACGGCCTGCAGTGCGGGTTCTGCACACCGGGCTTTCTCATGACGCTCATCCCCTTCCTCGAGGAGAATTCCGATCCGACCGAGGAGGAGATCCGGTCCGCCCTGTCCGGCAACCTGTGCCGATGTACGGGCTATCAGCACATCGTGGACGCTGTGCAGCTGGCTGCCGAGCGCGGCCGCTCGGACTCCGCTGCGGCGAGCGAGGTGGAGGATGGGGCCGATCACTAGCGCGGCGAGTTCTCTTCCCGATCTCGTCGCCGCGTTCCAGGGGGACGGGACCGGGTCGGCCGAGTATCTCGAGGCCCTCGAAGAGGTCTTCGAAGCGACGAACGGCGAGATCGCGGCGTTCTACCCGGAGGAGGGGCGCTTCGAGCGCCTGGCGGCCGAAGCCGAGGCTCTGGCGCAGCGCTTCCCCGACACGCGAGATCGACCGCCCCTCTTCGGCGTTCCCGTCGGCGTGAAGGACATCTTCCACGTCGACGGCTTTGCGACCACGGCCGGCAGCCGCGTGCCGGCCGCCGAGCTGGCCGGCCCGGAGTCGGAGTCGGTCTCCGCGCTCAAGCGAGCGGGAGCGCTGATCATGGGCAAGACGGTGACTACCGAGTTCGCCTATTTCGGCCCCGGGGCCACCCGCAACCCGGTCGATCGGGAGCGGACCCCGGGCGGCTCCTCGAGCGGCTCGGCCGCGGCCGTCGGAGCGGGCCTGTGCCCCCTGACTCTCGGGACCCAGACGATCGGGTCGATCTGCCGGCCGGCTTCGTACTGCGGAGCGGTGGGCTTCAAGCCGACCTACGACCGGACCTCGCGCGCCGGCGTCATTGCGCTCGCGCCGTCGGTGGATCACATCGGTTGCTTCGCCGGCGACGCGGCTGGAGTGACTCTCGCGGCGTCGGTGCTGATTCCCGACTGGCGATCCGGTCTCGAGCGGCGACGGCCGCGGTTGGGGATTCCCGAGAGTCCCTACCTGAGCCGCGCGTCGACGAGCGGACGTGAGCGGTTCCGGCTCGGTTGTGAGCGTCTGGTCGCGGCGGGCTTCGAGGTCCTCAACGTCGAGATGATGGCCGACTTCGATGCGGTGGAGGCCCGGCACCGTCTGTTGGTGGCGGCGGAGGCGGCACGGGTGCACGAGCCCTGGTTCGGCACCTGGGGTGAGACCTACCACGAGAAGACGCGTGAGTTGATCGAGACCGGACTGGCGGTTTCGGACGAGGCGCTCGAGCGGGCCCTGGCCGGCTGCTCCCAGTTGCGGGGCGAAGTGATGGCGGCGATGGGGGAGCGAAGCGTCGATCTCCTGCTCACTCCGGCGGCGCAGGATGTCGCCCCGCTGGGTCTCGACAGCACCGGGGATCCGGTGATGAACCTCCCCTGGTCGCATTCGGGCCTTCCCTCGGTCAGTCTGCCGCTGCCCTGCGCTCCGGGCGAGCTGCCCTTCGGGCTGCAACTCGTTGGTCGGCACGGAGATGATGAGCGGTTGCTGGCCTGGTCGCACGAGATCGAGGAGACGTTGGTGTCATGAGCGTCCTGCGCCATCTGATCAAACGGGGCCGGTACTTCGACTCGGTCGTCCTCATGCAGCTGCAGAGGCAGCTCGCCGACCTGCCCGGGATTCGCGAGGCCGGCGTGGTGATGGCGACCGATGCCAACCAGGAGCTTCTGTTGGAGAGCAAGCTCCTGTCGGGCCGTCTCGCTGACGCCCGGCCGGACGACCTGTTGATCGCCGTGGCGGCGGAGACTTCGGTCGTGGGAGACGAGGCGCTCGGTAGCTTCGACTCGCTGTTGCGCGGTCGCAGGACGCAGGCGGCGGTCGAGTACCGTCCCAAGAGCCTCGCCGTCGGCCTCCAGCAGTTGCCCGATGCCGGTTGGGTGCTGGTCTCCGTGCCCGGGCGCTACGCCGCCGACGTCGCGCGCAAGGCCCTGGGGGCCGGGCGTAACGTGTTTCTATACAGCGACAATGTCCCGCTTGAAGATGAGGTGGACCTCAAGGCGACAGCGAGCGAGAAAGGGCTGTTGGTCCTCGGTCCGGACTGCGGGACGGCCATCGTCGCCGGAGTCGGCCTCGGCTTCGCCAATCACGTTCGCCGCGGCCCTGTCGGGCTTGTCGGAGCCTCGGGCACCGGGCTGCAGATGGTCTCTTCGAGACTGCACGCGCTGGGCAGCGGCGTGTCACAGGCGATCGGAACCGGAGGACGCGACCTGACGCGGGAAGTCGGTGGCTCGACCGCGCTGCGAGCCCTCGATCTACTGGCGGCGGACGAGGAGACAGCCGTCGTGGTGGTGGTATCGAAGCCGCCCCACCCGGAGGTCGCGACTCGCGTTCTGGCCAGGGCGCGCGCCATGGACAAGCCCGTTGTCATCCAGTTTCAGGGCGAATCGCTCCCGGGCCGGAGTTTGGCGAACGTTCACTTCGCCGCTGACCTCGAGGACGCCGCGACGCTGGCTCACCAGCTGACCGGTGCCGCCGCCGGTGCCGGAGGATCGAGGCCGGTGGGTCAGGGTGCCCTGCGCGGGCTCTTTTCGGGAGGGACGCTCGCTAGCGAGGCGCTGCACCGGTTCGAAGCGGTGTTGCCGGTCGTCAGTTCGAATCTGGAGGGCCATCGAGCAGCGCGGCTGACGGTCTCGCAGACACCCGAAGGGCACGCGATCCTCGACCTCGGAGCCGACGAATTCACGGTCGGCCGACCGCACCCGATGATCGACCCGCAGCTCGTCGTCGAGCATCTCGAACGGACCGCCGCTGACAGAACCGTAGCCACGATTCTGGTCGATGTGGTGCTCGGCAGCGGCGCCCATCCCGATCCGGCCTCGCTCCTCGCTCCGGCGATCTCCGAGGTCCTCGGCTTCAAGGACCGCGATCGCGCCGTTCTGGTCCTGATCGTCGGCACCGATGAGGATCCGCAGGATCTCGAGGATCAGAGGTCGAGACTGGAGGCTGCTGGTGCACGGGTCTTCGAGACCCTCGGAGAGGTGGTCGACGCGGCGCTCGATCGCGTCGAGACGGAGGCGGCGTCGGCTGGCCAGGCCTCGAGTGGACTCGAGGGCCCACTCAAGGCCGTCAATCTCGGCATCGAGCTCTTCCATACGAGCCTGGTGGAGCAAGGGGCCGAGTGTGTTCACGTCGACTGGCGGCCGCCTGCGGGTGGCAGTGACAGACTGGCGGCGATTCTCGAGAGGCTCGAAGACTGAACGACAAACCGGTGGGACGATCCAGATGAGTGTTGAACAGGCAAACCGGACAGCCATCGAGAGGATGATGGCTTCGCACCCCATGCTCAAGACCGTGGCGCGGGCGGGCGACGTCATCCCCGGGCTCGAGGCCAAGAAGATCCTTCACGCCGGACCACCGATCGAGTGGTCGAGGATGTCCGGCCCGTTGCGCGGGGCGGTGGTCGGCGCGCTCCTCTACGAGGGGCTGGCGAGCTCGCGGGAAGATGCGATCCATCTCGTCGAGCGGGGAGAGATCGCCTTCTCACCCTGTCACCATCACGGCGTCGTCGGCCCCATGGCCGGTGTCACTTCGGCCTCGATGCAGGTCTATGTGGTGGAGGACGAGGTGCACAACCGGCACGCCTACTCGACTCTCAACGAGGGCTACGGCAAGGTCCTGCGTTATGGCGCTTTCGCCCCTGAGGTTCTCGACAAGTTGCGCTGGATGAACGAGGAGATGGCGCCGATCCTGAGAGTGGCACTCGAGGAGCGCGGCAGCATCGATCTGCGGGCACTGCTCGCCGAAGCGCTACACATGGGCGACGAGGGACACAATCGCAACAAGGCCGGTTCGCTCCTCTTCCTCAAGCACCTGGCACCTGCGATCGAGCACACCGCGAAGGAGAGCGCCCTGGCGGCCGATGTGCTCGCCTTCCTGGGAGACAACGCCCTGGCTGTGCTCAACCCGGTGATGGCGGCCTGCAAGCTGATGGCCGAAGCCGGTGCAGGAGTCGAGCGCAGCACCGTCGTGACGACCATGGCGCGCAATGGCACCGACTTCGGGATCCGCGTCAGCGGGTTGGGCGATCGCTGGTTCACCGCCCCAGCGGAGGTGCCGGACGGGCTCTACTTCCCGGGCTTCTCGAGTGCCGACGCAAATCCGGACATCGGTGACAGCACGATCACCGAGACGGCTGGAATCGGGGCCTTCGCCATGGCGGCGGCTCCGGCGATCGTCACCTTCGTCGGAGGCGCGCCCGAGGAGGCACTCAATGCCAGCCTCGAGATGTACGAGATCACGACCGGCGAGCACGACCACTTCACCATTCCCGCACTCGGATTCCGGGGTACGCCGGTCGGAATCGACATCCGTAAGGTCGTCGAACTCGGCCTGACGCCAAGGGTCAACACCGGGATCGCCCACCGGGAGGCGGGAGTCGGCCAGGTCGGCGCCGGCCTGGTGCGGCCTCCGATGAGCCTCTTCGAGGACGCCCTGATCGCGTTCGCCGAGAAGTACCTGGAGGACATCTGATGGCCGAAGGCCACGTCGGGCGCCGCGTCCAGCGCAACGAAGACCCTCGGTTGCTGACCGGCAGGGCCCTGTTCGTTGACGATGTCCAACGTGAAGGGATGCTCCACGTCGCCTTCCTGCGCAGTCCCTTTGCCCATGCGACGATCAACTCCGTCGACGTGTCGATGGCTACAGACCTGCCGGGAGTGCGTGCGGTGTACACGGCCGAAGATCTCGGCGACTATTGGCAGCCGGGGCCGCTGCTCGTGCCGCCGCCTCCGGTCGAGGGGGCGACCTTTCATCAGCGCACCCAGGTGCCGCTGGCCAAGGACAAGATCCGCCATCTCGGCGAGCCGGTTGCGATGATCGTCGCTGACAGCCGCGCCCTGGCAGAGGACGCAGCCGACCTGATCTTCCTGGACTGCGACCCGATCGACGCCGTCGTCGATCTCGAGAAGGCCCTGGAGCCCGACGCCCCACTGATCCACGAGGGCCTGGATTCCAATGTCGCCGCTTACGTGCCGCAGCGCAAGGGCGATTACGCGGCGGCTCGCGAGGCGGCGGATCTGGTGATCAAGCGCCGGCTCGTCTACGACCGGGGCGCTTCTGCCGCGATCGAGAATCGGGGTGTCGTCGCCGAGTGGGATCGGCTCACCGAACGGCTGATGATCTGGGACACGACGCAGGCACCGATTCCGATCCGAAATGGCCTGGCCGCGATGCTCGGCCTGTCGGAGTCACAGGTTCGTGTCGTGGCACCTTTCGTCGGTGGGGGCTTCGGGCCGAAGATCATGATGTTCTACCCCGAGGAGGTGCTCGTTCCCTGGGCGGCGATGCGACTCGATCGGCCGATCAAGTGGATCGAGGACCGGGCGGAGAACTTCGTCGCCACCACCCAGGAGCGAGGGCAGATCCACGAGGCCGAGATCGCCCTCACGAGAGAGGGGCGTGTCCTCGGGCTGAAGGACTCGTTCCTGCACGACACGGGCGCCTACGATCCCTACGGCCTCACCGTACCCCTCAACAGTCAGTGCACCCTGCTGGGCCCCTACGACATCGCCGCGTACGAGAGTGAGTTCCGGGCGGTCTTCACCAACAAGACGATCGTCACTCCCTACCGTGGTGCCGGGCGCCAGCACGGGGTTTTCGTCATCGAACGGATGCTCGACGCCGCAGCGACGGAGCTCGGAATCGACCGGATCGAGATCCGCCGCCGGAACTTCATCCCGACCGAGGCCTTTCCGTACGAGAACGAGATCATCTACCAGGATGCCTCGCCCCTGGTCTACGACAGCGGCAACTACGAACCGATTCTCGAACGGGCCCGGGAGCTGATCGATTGGGACCGGTTTCTAGCCGAAGAGCAGCCTCGGATGAGGGCGGAAGGGCGCTGCGTCGGGATCGGGATCGTCTCCTACGTGGAGGGGACGGGCATCGGGCCTTACGAGGGGGCCCGCGTCCAAGTCGAGCCGACGGGAAAGATCTCGGTAGTGACCGGTGTCGGCACCCAGGGGCAGGGGCACTACACGATCCTGGCCCAGATCGCCGCCGACCAGCTCGGGGTCGAGGTGGCCGACGTCGAGGTCGTCACCGGTGACACGGACCAGTTCCACTGGGGAAGTGGGACCTTTGCCAGTCGCGGCGCAGTCGTCGCCGGCAATGCCGTTCACGCGGCGGCGAAGGAGGTTCGAGCACGCATGCTGAAGCTCGCCGCCAAGCACCTGGGAGCGGCGGTCGAGGCACTCGAGGTGGCCGATGGCTGTGTCCGGGTGACGGACGAGCCTCAGCGCAGCATCGATCGCCGGGAGCTGGCGAGCCTGGCCAATCCGCTGCGCGGCGCCGTCGAGCCCGGCACCGAGCCGGGGCTCGAGGCGACGAAGTACTTTGGCCCCTACCGGGGCGCCACCGCGAGTGGGGTTCACGCCTGCGTTCTCGAGGTCGATCCCGAGACGATGCTCGTCGAGATCCAGGACTACGTCGTCGTCCATGATTGCGGCAAGGTCCTGAATCCACTCCTCGTCGACGGCCAGGTGCACGGCGGGGTTGCTCAGGGTGTCGGCAATGCCTTCTACGAGCAGCTGGTGTACGACGACGCCGGGCAGCTACTCAACGCCTCGTTCATGGACTTCCTCCTGCCGACAGCGCTCGATGTTCCGCGCGTCAAGGTGGGTCACCTGGAGACCCCGTCGCCGCTCAACGAACTCGGCTCCAAGGGCGCCGGTGAAGCCGGAGCGATACCCGTCGGAGCGCTCTTTGCTCAGGCTCTCGAGGACGCACTGCAGATTCCGGGCTTCGAGATCCGCGAGATTCCGCTGCACCCCAGCCGCCTGTGGGAGCTCACCCGCGAAGCGGGAGCGAGCGACTGATTCGGCCGATGGACCCCGCTTCCGATCAGGGCGCGATGCAGGCCGATCCTGTCTCCTGGGCCGGATTGTCGGACGCCGTCTGCGACCGGCATCTGGATGCGCTGAAGGAGGCCCTCGCGACGCGGCTGACGGCGCCGGACCTCGCGGCGGCGCTGGCGCCGATCCTGGGCCGGGGTGCCGAACTGTCGGTGGCGCTGGAGTCTGGCGCCCCGGAGGCGACGGATCTGGCGACCGGTCGGCTCGCCGGGCTCGGGGTCGGCTCGACGCCCGCCGGCGATGACTACCTGATCGGCGTCTTCTACGCGCTCAGGGCGTCGGGCCAGTCGGAGACGGCTCGTCGTCTGGCCGCGATCGCGGCCGAGCGCACGACGACGCGGTCTGGCGGCTGGCTTCTGGCTGCCGCCGACGGCGCGGCCAGCCCGGCCTGGAGCCGGCTGCTCGAAGTGCTGAGCGGGAGTGATGACGCTCGCCTGAGCGAGGCGACCGTCGCAGTTCTCGATTGTGGATTCTCGTCCGGGACGGCCTCCCTGTGTGGGCTCGTCGACGGATTCAACGCGTTGCGCGGCCGGGGCGCAGCCTCGGCCGTCCGGGCCTGAGGAGGAAGGACACGATGAAGCTGCAAGGCACACACCATATCGCCGTCCCTCGCGAGCGACTCTTCGAGGCGCTTCTCGACCCCGAGGTGTTGGCGCGAACGATGCCGGGCTGCGAATCGCTCGAGCGCACCGGTGATCACAGTTTCAAGGGCGCCCTCAAAGTGGCGATTGGGCCGGTCAAGGGGAAGTTCCAGGGGACCCTGGAACTGTCGGACGTCGAGCCCCCGAACGGATACCACATGACCCTCAAAGGGCAAGGGCCATCGGGCTTCATGAAGGGAGAGGGCGATATCAGCCTCGAGCCGGGAGAAGCCGGGGGGACCGACCTGAGCTATTCGGTCGACGCTCAGGTCGGAGGCCGAATGGCTGCCGTCGGGCAGAGACTGATGGAGAGTTCGGCGAAGGTCGTGGCTCAGCAGGGTCTCGAGGGGCTGGCCGCGCAGGTCGAAGGCGGCTCGGGCGAGGAGACCGGGGAGGTGGCCGAAACGACTGCTCCGGCGGCTCCCAGTCAGACCCAGATGGCGAAGCGGTTGGCCGGCGGGCTGTGGATGGAAATGGTGCCGGCCGTCGTCCGCCGCTGGCTGGCGGTTCTTGGCTGGGTGCTCCTCGGGGCCGCCGCCGGCTGGTGGGCCCGGGGTGGGGCGTAGTACCTAGCGGGACCCGCCGGCCGGCGGCCGGCGGCCGCCTGGGGGCGGTCGATGGGCAGGAACAAAAAAGAACTCGCCCCCCTCGTCGCCGGCCCGAGAGATCGAGGCGAGCTGAGGATTCTGGTCGGCGCCGAAAGCTCTGGCCGCCTGCGGAACCCGCCTGCTGATCTCTCCGAAGAGGCGGGACACCTCGACCGCTCGCGGGTTCCGCTCGAGCACGTCCAGCAGGACCCTGGCGAAGATCGAGTGCGTTCCATCGCCCTCATCCAGCACCGGGCTGAGCCCTCCCGAAGTGAGGGCGAGACGGGAACGCCGGCCGAGCAGCTCCTCGATCTCGTCCCGGCGCGCTTCGGCGCTCGGCGGTGGGCCCAGATCGGCTCTGGGGTTGGCGGGAGAGTCCGCCAGCGAGCCGGAGTAACAGGAGTCGGCCACCACGAGGATGTGTTGCGCGGCGACGCTGCTCAGGACGCCGGAGATCTCATGCTTGGTCGAGATCCAATTCGAGGTGTTGGTGGGTTCGGCATCGACCGGCTGCCAGTAGCCGGTCTGATTGGTCGCGTCGAGCCAGCCGTGACCCGCGTAGTAGATGAGGAGATTGTCCGCCGCCGTCATCGTGTCACCGATCTCGGTGAGGGCGGTGATCATCTCGTGCCGAGTGGCGTCCGTCAGCACACGCACCTGGAAGCCGTACTTGCGCTCGAGGAGCTCGCCGACGGCCCGTGCGTCGTTGGCGGCGGTCTGGAGCTGTGGCAGCAGTTCGTAGTTGTCGTTGCCAACGACCAGCGCATGGTAGGTGCCGAAGTCGATGCCGGCGAGGACGGGGCCATCATCGAACTCCCGGTCGCCGCCTGCTCGCCCACTGACCCAAAGGCCGATGAAGACCGCTGCGGCAACTGCCGCCAGCCCCCCGGCCGCGCGCAGGAGGAGTCGGCGGGAAACCCCTTCGCGAGGCGCGGCAGGCGCCCGCTCGGGCTCGACCGCGGGCTCGGCGGGCCCGACGAGGACCGTCGGCGTGACCCCGGGTCGCTCACCCGAGGCCTCGGGAGTGCTGCCGGAGGTTTGCGGCGGCGCCACGCCTTCGGCGGCGGCATCGAGAGCTTGCTGAAACTCGTCGGCGGAGCTGAAGCGGTTGTCGGGGAGTTTCTCCAGCGACTTCATCAGGACTGCCCGCAGCGGCGGGGAGATCCGGCCGTCCGGGTCGGTCTCCTCGAAACTCCTGGGCGGTTGCAAGAGATGCCCGGCGAGAATCGAGGCTTCGTCAGTGCCTGAGATGGGGTAGCTCTGAGTGAGCAGTTGGTAGAGGACGACACCGAACGAGTAGAGGTCGCTGCGGCCGTCTATGTCTCCAGCCTGCCCGCGCTGCAGTTGCTCCGGCGAGGCGTACTTGACCTTGCCGATAAAGGTGCCGGTGCGGGTCATCCCCTGTGTGTTCTCGAGCGACTTGGCGATACCCAGGTCGATGAGGCTGATCCGCGGACGCCCCCGCTCGTCGTAAGACAGCATGACGTTGTCGGGCGAGATGTCGCGATGGACGACCCTCTGCCGATGAAGGTAGCCGAGTGCGGCCAGGGTCTGCCGAGCGATCTCCAGCGTCAGTTCCGTCGGCGCCGGAGCGTCGGCAGTGAAGGCTTTGGCTAGATCGGTGCCCTGGATGAACTCCATGACGATACAGGCCGTGCCGTCGTCGTCGATGGTGAAGTCGTGCAGCTCGGCGATTCCCGGGTGCTTCAGACCAGTCGCCACTTTGGCTTCGCGCAGGAACCGCTTCTGCAACTCCTCGCTCTCGCGGTGGGCCGAGTGGATCGTCTTGATGACCCGAATCTCGTCGAGCAGGCGATGGCGGGCCTTGTAGATCTCACCCATGCCGCCCTCGGCCATCTTCTCGAGGATCTCGTACTTGCGATCGATCTCCCCGACGCCGATGCTGAGCTCGGTCATGGATGCCGCCCTGGGGCCTGAGCCGTCACAGGCGGATCCTACACTCCCGGTTTCGGCCGCGACGGGTTGGCCCATCGAGTGAAACGATCCTCTCGAGGAATACGCCTCTAATGGCAGCCGGATCATCACTGCCGAAAGGGTCGAAACATGGATTGGACTACAATAGACAGCCGCACTCAACACCCCTCGACAGGATGCTGAAGGCGAATCGAATGAGCTTTCCGCAACGACTCTTCCGCGTGTCTCTGGCCGTGCTGGCGCTCGGGCTGGCGGGTCCGGAGGCCCAGGCGAGCGATGTGCCCTCAACATCCGACGATTTCCTCATCGTCGACTGTCTGCTTCCGGCCAAGGTCCGGCGGCTCGGTCGTCGCAACACCTACCTGGCGCCGCGCCAGCCAATCCGCACGACCGCGGTCGATTGCAGTATCCGTGGCGGCGAGTACACCGAACCCGATCAGGCGACCTACGCCACGGCCCTTCAGGTGTGGCAGCCACGCGCCGAGGACGGGGATGTCGAGGCGCAGTTCCATGTCGCTCAGATCTTCGAGCGCGGGCTGGGCGTCGCTCCGGACTATGCAAGCGCTGCGACCTGGTACACACGGGCCGCTGAGCAGGGCCATGGGCCTTCGCAGGTGAGTCTCGGCTACCTCTACGAGGAGGGGCTGGGCGTCGAGGCGGATGAAGTCGCGGCACTCAACTGGTACCGACAGGCTGCGGGCCTGGCCGAATCGATGGTCGTCCTCGAGGCGTCGGAGTACGCCGCCCTCGAAGAGGCGCAGCAGGAACTCGAATCGAAGAGCGACGAAGCCGAGGGGCTGCGAAAAGAGGTCGAGGACCTGCGAAAGCTGCTCGACGAGTCGGAGGCCCAGACCGAGGAGGACCGCGACAGGCGAGCCCGGCTCGAGGCGGTCGCCAAACGACTCGAGGGCCAACTCGAGGACCGCGAGGCCGAGATTCAGCAGAGTCGCGTGCGCATCACCACGCTCGAAGAGAGTCTTGCCGTCGTCGGTCGACCGGCAGCAGCGTCGGCTGGCACGGCTCCGCGCTCCGAGCTCGAGTTCGGTCGCTACTACGCTCTCGTCATTGGCAACACCGACTACGCGTCGCTGCCCGATCTGGCGACTGCGGAGGCCGACGCCCGCGACGTGGCCGAGGTGCTGAAGGCCAAGTACGGTTTCGACGTCGAGCTCTTGCTCAACGCGACGCGCTACCAGATCATGACCGCGCTCAACGGACTGCGGGAGTCGCTGACGGAGAAGGACAATCTCCTCGTTTACTACGCAGGGCATGGGCGGCAGGACGGCGACCAGGCCTACTGGCAGCCGACCGATGCCGAGGAAGGGAATCCCGCCAACTGGATCCCCAGCGAGGTCGTGACCGAGCACCTCGATCTGGTGCCCGCGAAACACTTGTTCCTAGTCGCCGATTCCGTCTATTCGGGCCTACGGACCCGGTCCGCGATCGCCCAGCTACCGGTCGGAATGACGGACGAAGAGAGGTTCTTCCACATCCGGCTCCTGCTCGAGAAACGTTCCCGTCTGGTTCTGACCTCCGGTGCCGCGCAGCCTGAGCCGGCACCGGCACAGGAGGGCTCCCGCTTCTCCGCAGCCTTTCTCGAGGTCCTCGAGAACAACGATGGCATCCTCGAGGCCTCGCGGGTGTATCAGGAACTGGCCGGGAATCTCTCTGCCGGTGGAGGTAGTGCGACACCCGAGTTCGCTCCAATGCGCTGGGCTCGCAACAACGTGGCCGACTTTTTCTTTGTCGCCGAGGAGGATGAGTGACGCTCGATGTGACCTCATGGATCGGACGCCGGTTCTTTCCAGCGCTGCTGTTGCCACTGGTAGTGGGGGCGGGCGCTGCCGAGGCGCAAAACCCCGGCCCGATGGGGTACGTGATCAGTGGTCCTGCAGCGGGCATCGTCGAGGGCGACGCCGGGACCGTGATGGCGGTCTTCGACGTGCAGCTGATCAACAAGGACACTCCTTCCGAGGTCGACTTCGCGACGCAGGACGGATCGGCGACGACAGCCGACAACGACTACGGGGCGATGGCCGGAACGCTCTTCTTCACGGGCGCGGGCACCCAACAGGTCATGGTGCCGATCAACGGCGACACGATCCCGGAGTTCGACGAGCAGTTCTCGGTCGTGCTGAGCAATCCGACCCAGGGCGAGGTCATCCTGCAGGGCACCGCCTTCGCGACCATTCTCGACGACGATCCTCCGACGATCTCGATCGGCGACGCCGCCATCACCGAGGGCGACGCCGGGACGGTCGACCTGACATTCACGGTCACCGTGACGCCAGAGCCCCTCAACGGTGACGTCATTGTCGACTTCGCGACGCAGGACGGTTCGGCGACGACAGCCGACAATGACTACGACGCCGCGTCCGGACAGCTGATTTTTCCCTCGCAGGGGGTGTCCGGCGGTCGTCTCGGGCCGGTCTCACAGGTCGTGACGGTCACGGTGAATGGCGACGCCAACGTCGAGGAGGACGAGGTCCTTTTCGTCAATCTGTCGAATCCTACGGGCGGCACGATCGTCGACGGACAGGGAGACGGCACGATACTCAATGATGATCTACCGGTGTTGTCCATTGACGACGTGACGGTGAACGAGGGTGACGCCGGGACGGTGCCTGCCACCTTCACCGTCACTCTTTCCGAGGCGCCCCCGGCCGATGTCACAGTGAATTTCGCGACCCGTGATGGCTCGGCAACGGCTACTGGCGGCGACTACAACGCGAACTCGGGATTCCTGCTCTTCCCGGGGCCGCAGAACGCGGCGCAGGGGCCGATCACCCAGACGATCACAGTGGATGTCAACGGGGACACCACGGCGGAGGGCAATGAGGACTTCTTCGTCGATCTGACGGGTGCCGTCGGCGCCACGGTCGCGGACAGCGAAGGGATGGGCACCATCCTCGACGACGACACGGTCGTCCTCTCGATCGGCGATGTGGCGGTTTTCGAAGGGGATGCCGGAACGACGGACGCCGTCTTCCAGGTGACGCTCTCGGCGATGAGCAAGTCGCCGGTCACTGTGACGGCCGCAACCCGCGACGGCACGGCGACGACAGCCGACAACGACTACGACGCCAACGAGGAGCAGCTGACGTTCAACCCTGGCCAGACGACCGCGACGTTCGCGGTGAGCGTTCGCGGCGACGACGGGTTCGAGCCGGACGAGACCTTCCACGCCGATCTCAGTGGCGTGGTGGGAGGGATCCTCGGAGATGCGGAGGGTCAGGGGACGATTCGCAACGACGACGAGGAGGACATCGACACGACGAGCGAGATCCGTCTGCTCGAACCGGCCTCCGTCGGCGAGGCCGCCGGCAGTGCGACGGTGTCGATCCAGAGGACCGGTGGATTCGGTGCGGCGAGCGTCAGTGTGTCGGCGGGCAACGGCAGCGCGGAGAAGGGCCCGGATTTCGACCTGACGACGCAGACGGTTTCCTGGGCCGACGGCGAGACCGGAAACCGAACGGTGGCCGTCGACATCGTCGACGACAATCTCGAGGAGGGCGACGAGACTCTCAGTATCGCCCTGGGCAATGTCTCGGGAGCCGTGATCGTCGGACCTTCCTCTCGGGATCTGACGATTCTCGACAACGACATGCCGATGTCGATCGAGTCACTGGTGGATGCGGAGACGTTGTCTGTCGTGAACGGCGAGGTCGGGATGCAGGTCCGGGTGACTCGTGACGACGGCATGCCGGTTCAGGGAGCGGTCGTTCTCTGGCGCGTGGTCGAGGGTGACGCGGAGCTCTCCGAGGGCGACGAGACGATGAGCAATGAGGACGGTGTGGCGGAGAACATGGCACTTCTCGGGACGACCCCCGGGACGGTCGTCATCGCCGCGAGCCTCCTCGGCAGCGACACGGAGACGACTTTCGAGATCACGGTCGAGGGCGACCTCGAGAACTCCGTCGATCCGCTGACGAACCCGGGCGAGGCTTCGGTTGCGAGGGTCCTCGACGAATCCTGCGCGGAGGCGGTGGGGGATTTCGCGGAGGCCTGCTCTTATCTCTTCGGCCTGACGGACCCGGCGGCCAGGCAGCAGGCGCTGCGCGAGCTGACGCCGAGGGAAGCTTCGGCGCAGGGGACGATGTCGGTCGACGCGATGCGAGTCCAGCTGCGCAATGTCGGTAGCCGGCTGGCAGCGCTGCGCAGTGGCGCGACGGGCAAGGCGGTGGATCAGCTGGCGTTCCGTACGGGACAGGATGTGTTCACGCTGGCGCAGCTGCGCGGTGATAGCCAGGTGAAGGCGGATGCAGCGTTCATGAGTCTGCTCGAAGGCGCCTGGTGGGACGACTCGATCGCGGACGAGGGTGGCGCGATGGTCGATACGGATCTCGACCAGCCGTCGCGCTGGGGCGCTTTCGTCAATGGGCAGCTGACGATGGGCGACAAGGAGATGACCCTCAACGAGGAGGGCTTCGAGTTCGACTCGACAGGCGTGACGGCCGGTGTGGACTACCGGGTGAGCGACCGGACGGTGGTCGGTGGTGCGGCGGGCTTCCTGACGACGGACATGAGCCTCGACAGGAGGGGCGGTGGGCTCGACGCGGACGGTCTGTCACTGTCGGGTTATGCGCTGGTGTATGGCCCGGCTGCCTACTTCACCAGCTCGGTGACCTGGGGAGAGATCGATTTCGACCTGGTACGCAATGTCGATCTGCCGGAGCCGTTCCAGGGACAGGAGCGGTTCACGGCCAGGGGTGCGACGGATTCGGATCAGTTCTCGATCGCTCTCGAGGGGGGCTACGACAAGATCATGGAGGCGGCGACGCTCGGCGGCTTCGTCCGCGCGAGCTATATCGACGCGGCGGTGGGTGAGTACGTCGAGGATGGGGCGGGGCCGTTCTCTCTGGCGATTCGCAACCAGGACATCGAGTCGCTTCTCGGGGAAGCGGGTGTCAGCTGGAGCTATGCGGCGAGCCGTTCCTGGGGCATCCTGATGCCTTCGCTGCGTGCCTCGTATCTGCACGAGTTCGAGGACTCGAGCCGGCTGATTCGCGGGCGGTTCGTCGGCGACATTCTCGGCAACGAGTTCGCGGTGCCGACAGACTCGCCGGACCGGAACTTCTTCAATCTCGGGGGCGGTCTGACGTTCACGCTGCCGAAGGGCAGATCGTTCTTCCTCTTCGTCGACAGCGACCTCGAGCGCGATGACCTGAGCGTCTTCACCGCCTCCTTCGGCTTCCGATTCGAACTGTAGCGCCCTGGCTCCGTCCAGGGCGTTCTCTTGCCTCGGCGGGTGGGGTTACGTCGGATCCCCGGGTTCCTTCTCCGCGGGCAAGACCAGATTCAACACCAGGGCCGTCAAGCCGCCGGTGATCAATCCCGCCCCGAAGAAATCCTGAACCCATTTCGGCAGGTGCTGCAGTACGTCGGGCCTGAGTTCCACTCCGAGTCCCAATCCGACCGAGACCGCCATGATCACGAGGGTTCTCTGTCCCCAGCGTTCTCCCCTGTGGACGATCCTCGCGCCGCTGGTGAAGATCATGGCGAACATGATGAGGCCGGCGCCGCCGATGACGGCGGGGGGGATGGTGGCGAAGAAGGCGCCGACTCTGGGGACGAGCCCGAGCAGGACCAGCAGGCCGCCGGTCACTGCGGTGACGTGCCGGCTGGCGACGCCGGTGAAGTTCACCAGGCCGACGTTCTGCGAGTAGGAGGTGTTGGGGAAAGCGCTCCAGACGGCGGCCAGGGCGCTCATCACACCGTCCGCAATCAGGCCGCCCTTGAGTTCCCGGGTGGTCGGCTCCCGTCCTGTGGCGGCGATGGTGCCGGCGATGTCTCCGAGAGTCTCCATCGTGCTGATGACGTAGACGAAGGAAACGATGAGGATCGGCGCCCAATGAAACTCCATGCCGAAGGCCAGTGGGCGGGGGAGGCTCAGCCAGTCGGTGCCGGCGAGCTGCTCAAAGTGGACCTTGCCGGCGGCCAGGGCGGCCAGGTAGCCGGCGGCGACGCCGAGGAAGATGCTGCCGTACTGAAAGAAGCCCCGCCCGAATTGATTTAGCGCCAATGTGACGACGAGTACGAGGCCCGCGATGGCCAGATTGGTGACGGATCCATAGTCGAGGGCCTTGACGCCTCCAGCGGCGTAGTCGATGCCGACGGGGATCAGGGTGAGGCCGATGAGCATGACGACGACGCCGTTGACGAGGGGTGGAAAGAGGCCGCGGACCCGTCGGATGGCGAATCCGAAGGCGACCTCGACGAAGGCTGCCACGAAGCAGGCGCCGAAGACCGTGGCCAGCCCGTACTCGGCGCCGATGGCGATGAGGCCTCCGACGAACGCGATCGACGTACCCATGACCATGGGGATGCGGCCCCCGATCGGGCCGATCGGATAGGACTGCACGATGGTCGCCAGTCCGGCCATGAGCAGAACCATCTGGACGAGAAGGGCTGTGCTCGCTGCATCGAGGCCGAGTCCTCCGGCGATCAGGAGAGGCACGGTGACGTTGCTGAGGATCATCGCCACCAGATGCTGCATGCCGAGCGGCAGTAGCTCGGCCACCGGCGGTCGGTCGTCGATGTCGTAGACGATGGCGGTCGACTCGGGTCTCAAGCCGACCTGCCGTTCGTCGTCAGGCGGGACAGGGCCCAGTAGATGATCGAGGAGAGTGCGAAGCCGACGAACCAGGCGTAGGTGTAGATGCTGACGAAGATCGGTGGGACGGATTCGACAAGCCCGGCGCTGGCCAGGAAGCCCGGCACGTTCGGCGCCACGCCGAGAGCCAGGGCCACGAACGCCGTCGGGTTGTACCCATGGCGGTACTCGTAGGCCCCACCGCGGCGGAAGAGGTCGTCCGCGTCGAGTTCGGTGCGGCGCAGGAGGTAGTAGTCGGTGATGAGAATGCCTCCGATCGGTCCCAGGAGGGCGGAATAGCCGATCAGCCAGGTGAAGATGTAGCCCGAGCTCGACTCGATCAGTTTCCAGGGGAAGACGAGCACGCCGATCCCAGCCGTCACCAGCGTTCCGAACTTGAAACTGAAGAGCCGCGGCGCCAGATTGACGATGGCGTTGGCCGGGGAGACGACGTTGGCAGCCAGATTCGTCGAGAGGGTGGCGACCGACAAGGCCAGGAGCGACACGACGACGGTCAAGCCACCCCCGAGCCGGCCCAGAAGCACCGTCGGGTCGGCGATCGCCTCACCGAAGATCACGATGGTCGCCGAGGTCACCGCGACGCCGATGAACGAGAAGAGCGTCATGAAGGTCGGCAGGCCGATCGCCTGGCCGAGGATCTGGTCGCGCTGGGACCGGGCGTAGCGGGTGAAGTCCGGGATGTTCAGCGACAGCGTGGCCCAGAATCCGACCATTCCGGTGAGAGCCGGAAAGAAGACGCTCAGGAACTGGCCCTCACGTGGCCCTCCGGGAGCGAACTGCGAGGGCGCCGAGAGCATCGGCCCGAAGCCGTCGGCTTTCACCCAGGCCCAGCCGAGGAGGACGAGGCCCATGACGATCAGGAAGGGGGCCGCCCAGGTCTCGAGTAGCCGAATCGAGTCGATGCCGCGCCACATGATGACGAGCTGGATGCTCCAGAAGAGAAGAAAGCAGACCAATTCGGCGAGGTTGATGCCCAGGACGGGAAGGTCGGCACCACCGATCTCGCCGCCACGCAGGGCACCCAGGAGCTGATAGATCGCCGAACCGCCGATCCAGGTCTGGATCCCGAACCAACCACAGGCGACGAGCCCCCGGAGGAGCGCCGGGATGTTGGCGCCGAAGACGCCGAAGCTCGCTCGTGCCAGGACCGGGAAGGGGATGCCGTACTTCGTTCCGGGGTGACCGTTGGCGATCATTGGGACGAGGACAACGACGTTGCCCAGGCAGACGGTCATCACCGCTTGCCACCAACTCATGCCCAGGTCGATGAGCCCGCCGGCCAACATGTAGGTCGGGACGCAAACGACCATTCCGATCCACAGGGCGGCCATGTTCCAGACGGACCAGGTCCGGCTCGCGCTCGATGTCGGCGCCAGGTCAGCGTTGGTGAGATGAGGATCTCCGCCGTGGGTCATCCGGCCTCCAGGATCGCTTTCGATCGGCGAAGCCTAGCACTCGGTGAGAGCCCCTCCCGCCTTCGGCGCGCCCCGTGTTGGATGCGACACGGCCGGCCGGCCGGCTTCGGGTTAGCATGTTCACGGGCAATCGTCTGGCCAGAGGCGAGGAGATGCTGCTGAGAACGACAGTCGCGACCGCGATGGCGACCATTCTGCTCGCCGCCCCGGTTGCGGCCGGGCCGCCGCCCGTCGAGTGCGTGATCCACGACTGGGCTGTCCCGCCGGGCGTTTGGACCGGGTCCGGCGACACCGATCCCTCACCGCTGCTGATGACCGCGACGACCCGTTGGTTGTTCCATCTCGACAACTGCAGCCTGACCTCGGGCGTCTGCGATGTCTTCGGCTCTGGATCGAGGACGTTTCAGAACGGAGCGGAGCGGCCAGAGTGGTACCCGACCAACACTCAGCCCACGATCTCGGCCGTCGGCAATGACGTGACCTATGCCTTCGCGATGCGCGATGCCTTCGTGCCGATCCAGGGCCAACCCCGTTTCGAGGACATGGACTGGTCACTGACCGCTCAGCTACCCTCGGCGCCGCCCGACTCTCCCTCTGCAGCCGACCTGGCTGCCGCGACGAGCCTCACCGTCGCGATCGACCACTGGGTCGATAACACGTTCTTCACCATCCACTGGGGCGGTACGGCCACGGAGACTCAGTTCGTCTCTTGCACTCCGGTCGTCGCCAGCCTTTCGATCGACGACGTGTCGCAGTCCGAAGGCTCCGGCGGTGGCACCACGGCATTCGTCTTCACCGTCACTCGCGACCACAACCAGGACGCGGTGTCGGTGACCGCACAAACGGCCGACGGCACGGCGGTGGCGGGCGCTGACTATGCGGGGGTGGGGCCCGTCGTTCTGAGTTTTCCTGCCTCCGGCACCCTGACCCAAACGGTCACAGTCGATGTCGGAGCGGACGATCTGGTCGAGCTCGACGAGGGCTACACAGTGGAATTGTCTTCCGAGGTCAACGCGACGATTGGCGACGGCACGGGCGCCGGTTCGATATCCAATGACGACCAGGCGGCGATCTCGATCGACGGCGGCAGTCAGATCGAGGGTTCCGGTGGTGGGGCCGTGCCCTTCGTCTTCTCGGTGAGCCTGGATGCCGCAGTCGACACGCTGGTCGAGATCGATTTCGACACCGCCGACGGAACCGCCGAGGACGAGGCGGGCGACGGGGACTACACGGCGGCGCAGGGAACGGTTCAGTTCACCGCCGGGACCGCCGGGGACGAGAGCGTGTCGATCGATGTGATCGCGGACGATCGCCCGGAGACCGATGAGACCTTTTTCGTCGATCTCTCCAACCTGGCGGCGGGCGGCCGGGATGTGATCGTCGCGACCAGCAGCGGAGGGGCGACGATCCTCGACGACGACGACGCCTGCCCCGGCTTCACGGTCTATCGCCAGCCCTGGGACTCACCGACGAGCCTGCGCGGACATCCAGCCACGTCCGGTCCCGACGCGACGTTCGAGAATGTCGTCGACGAGAGCGGAGCCCCCACCCCGTTGCCGCCGGGCCTGGTCTCGGCACTGAGGGCCTGGGGAGTCGGCGACGACGCTGGAGCTCCCTGCACTCTCGACGCTTCGGAGCCGTTCGACCTGGTTTTTGCTGCCGACGGCGGAGGCGCGCCAGGGGCGGTCGTGGCACAGATGAGCGGACTCCTTCCAGTGCTCACGCCTGCCGGCGGCGACGCCGTTCAGATCGACTTCGTCTTCGCACCGTTCGATGCCGATGGTGTGAGCTGGCTGTCGATCCAGCGGGCCGAGATCGCGGGCTGTGCCTTCGAGTGGTTGGCCGAGGAGCTGACCGGAACTTACGACGACATGGTCTTCACGCCACCGGCCGTTGCGCCCGACGACGCGTATGTCTGCCTTGGGGACCTGCTGATCTTCCTCGACGGCTTCGAGAGCGGCGATACCTCGGCGTGGAGCGCCACCGTACCGTAGGCCATGGGGTGGCACAGGACAGCTGTCGTCGGCCTGTTTTGGGCTCTGACGCTGGGTTGCGGCCAGCCGACGGTCGACAGTTCGTCGCCCGAGAGCTTCGAAGTCTCGCTCGCTCAGATCCGCGGTTCTCTGGACGGGCGCGAGCTGAAGGCCTTCGACTCCGCCGTCCAGGCGATAGCGCTCGACGGCTTCGAACTCGACGATCTGTTGGTTCACGGAGTGTTTCCCACCGGCGATGATCTGGCCCGAAGAACGAAGGACAGGTTCGATGGGATGACGGCAGCTGAGATCATCGCTCGGGCACGAGAACTGAAGGAGTAGGTCTCGGCCCGCCGGGTCTACGCAACCGGAGCGCTGAGCACCTGCAGAGCCGCCCAACGGGCTTCCGTCTCCGACAGGATCCAGTTGCCGACCGGCAGAGTTCGACCCTCCCGATAGTCCCCACGCACCCGATCGGCCAGTCTCATGCCGAGCTCCTGCTCCGACATCGCCTCGCTCCACTCCACCGCCGCCTTCAATTCAGCGGTCAGGGAGTCGAGATCCATCGTCGGATTCTCCTCCAGAACGAGTTGGCCGATCTCGAGGAAGCTGTCGGGGGAGTCGACGAGGGGCCTCAGGACGTCGGCCAGTTCGATCGTCTCCTCGGAGCGACAACCCGTGAGAGCGAAGCCGCTCAGCGCGATCCCGCCGGCGGCCCAGGCGAGCAGCTCACGGCGAGTCGGGTTGGACCTCAAGCGGCGACCTCGCCGAGGTGATCGGCCAACCGGAGAGCCAGGGCAACGAGGGTCAGCGTGGGGTTCGAGCAGCCGCTCGTGGTGAAGACCGAACTGCCGGCGATGTAGAGGTTGTCGACTCCGTGCACCTTGCAGTCCCGGTCGACGACGCCGCTGGCGGCCGAGGCGCCCATTCGCGTCGTACCGATGTGATGGCTGCTCCAGGTTGCCTTGAGCCAGGGTGTCTCCTCCGGCATCAGGGAGCAACGGCCGTCGAGGCGTGCACCCAGGCGCTCGATGAAGAGGCGCGTCGTCGTCCGTAGGGTGTTCAGATCGGTATCGGTCAACTGCCAGTCGAGACGGGCCCTGCGCACCCCCAGCGGATCCGTTTCGCGGGCCAGCCGAACGCGGCTGTCCCGGTTCGGCAGCTGCTCACCGTGAATGTAGAGCCAGCCGTAGTACGCGCTGTCGCCGGTCGGTGTGTCGACGCCGCCGAGTCGGGCGAGATTGCGCGACAGCTCTTCCATCGGCCGGGACAGCCCCTGCACGTCGCTGAGCTGCATCGGTGAGACCACCATGACGGCATTCATCAACTCGTGCGCCTTCTGGGTCTCCGGGCTGGCTCGGATCACGCCCTCGATCCAGTTGTTGCGCTCGCGGACGAAGCTGCGAGAGTAGGTCTTGGGGATCAGGCTGCGCTTGTGCGGCACGACGATCGAACCGATCCGCTGCAGCGGGTGGTCCATGAAGTAGCGACCCACATGGCCCTGGCCGTTGCCGAGCCCGTGGCTCTGCACCGTGTCGGAGTTGAGCAGGATCCGTGGATTCTCGATACCGCCGGCAGCCAGGATGTAGTGGCGGGCGCTGACGGCCAGCGGCGATCCGACAGCGTCGACGACATCGATACCGGTGACATGACGAGCCTCGTCGTCGACTTCGAATCGGCGAACGTTGGCGTGCAGGAGCACCCGGATCCTGGAGCTCGACTGGAGGCGTTGACGGTACAACTGAGCGAACCGTGTCGGTGGGCTCAGATGGAAGAAGTTGGTCTCGAAGTCGGGGTCGTCTTCGAGGAGCTTTTCGGAGTCGCCGGCGGTCGCCTGGTCGTAGTCGAAGGGGCTGATCTCGAGGAGTTGGCAGGCTTCGGCGTACCAGGGCTCGACGGCCTCGTACGAGATCGGCCACTCGAAGTCGCCGAGCCACTCCCGCTTGCCGAAGTCTTCCGGATCGAGGGGCCGGCACCAGCCATGCCAGTGGTTGGTGGTGCCTCCGAAGTAGCGCAGGCGGCTGGCCGCCATGTAGAGGCTCTCCTTCTCGATCAGCGTGCCGGTCTCGGGGCCGACGTAGAGGTCCTGACTCGGTTGTTCGTAGGTCAGGCCACCCCCCTCGAGCAACAGGACGTCGAGCGAGCGGTCCGCCAGCTCGAGGGCCAGCGTGATGCCGGCCGCGCCGGCACCGATGACGCAGACGTCGGCCTGGAAGGCGTCTTCGGGGGAGGCTGCGCGGCTGTCCTGGATCATGGCGTTCGATCGAGCGTCCGCGGCAGAGATGGAGGCCGGCGGTCGGCTGGTGGATTCTCCTTCAGTCTCCCACCGGCAGGCAAATGCGCGGCTACAGATCCATCACTGCTTCGACCGCCGGGTCGAGCTTCGGCCGCTTCGACGCGTAGGAGATTCCGATGAACAGCGTCAGCGACAGGAGCAGCGCGACGCTCCCGCCGTGGATGCCGAAGGGCAGCGGAATGTCGAGAACCTCGATGGCGAGATTGACGATCAGACTGGACGCGATCGCGACATTGGCGGCGAGCGGCGTGGCCCGCTTCCAGTTGAAGCCGATGCCGACTGCCGGCACCAGAGCGGCTCCGAAGGTGCCCCAACCGAAAACCCCGAGAAGGGCGACGAGGCGGTCGTTCTGATAGTGCGAGTAGAGGGCGAACAGAGCTGCCGCCACGGCGATCACGACAGTTCCGATCCGCGCCCACGTGAGCTCGTTCGAGGGCTTGCGTCCGAGGGCTCGCGGGATGTCGTGTACCAGTGCCGCCGCCCCTATGTTGAGGAACGCGTCCGCCGTCGACATGATTGCGGCGAAGAGGCCGGCGAAGACGACGCCGGCGAGGATCGGGTGAGCGTAGGCCTGAAGGAAAACAGGGGCTGCGGCGTCCGGCGAGACGAGTTCGGGCTGCTGGCCGCCGATGACGAGGGCGCGCATCGCCAGTCCGATGCCTACCCAGAGCAGAGCGGTCATCAGATAGCCACCGATAGCGACGGCCGGAATGAAGCGGTAGCTGCGCACGCTCTTCGTCATCATCACCTTGGTGACGACGTGTGGCTGACCGGCGGCGCCGACGGCGAACATGAAGTACCAGGACAGGCAGCCGATCATGCCGAGGGTTCCCCAGGGGCCGACCGACTCCGGGTCGTCGCGCCACAGAGTCATGATCGCCTCCGACGGCCCACCTTCGAACACGCTGATCGCCGTGAGGAAGACGAGCACGCCGGCGATCGCCATGACGATGCCCTGCACCAGATCGGTGTAGACGGAGGCGAGGATGCCGCCCGTGACGCAGTAGAAGAGGAGAACGGAGCAGGAGACGACCACGCAGGTGACGAGACTGATCTCGGCGAATCTATCGGTGCCGGCGAGCAGACTCTGCAGGACCTTGGCCATCGCCAGCATCTGTGTCGCCAGGTAGCCCATGACGCCGAGGAGGATCGCCAGGGCGGCGAGGAAGCGGGTCGACTCACGGCCGTAACGAGCGGCGACGGCGTCGGGCAGGGACACGGTGTCGAAAAGCTCGGCGAACATCCGCAACCGTTTGCCGAGCATGAAGTCGCTGATGCCCGAGGTGAGCCCGGTTGTGATGACGATCCAGACCGAGGCCATGCCCAGGGCATAGACCAGGCCGGGTCCACCGACAAAGCCGAAGCCGCTCATCGTGCTCGAAAAGATGGCGATACCGGTGATGAGGACTCCGAGCTCGCGCCCCGCCATGAAGAAGTCGCTGGTCGAGTGGGTGCGCCGCAGGGCCCAGATTCCGACGCCGAGGCAGATCAGCAAGTAGACACCGACGCTGCCCAGGATGATCGGCTGGCGTAGGGCCTCCATCAGTCCTCACCTCGCTCGCGGTTCTCCAGCACGAGCTGCTCGAACCGAGCCTCTTCCTCCTCAGTCAGAACCCACCGCCGAAAGCCCAGTGCGAAGCAGGCCGCGAAGAGCATCGAGACGGGCCAGAAGATGAAGATCATGATCGCCGACGGCGCCGGCAGGGTCAGGTAGAGCTCGGGCGGTCCACTACCGAAGGACGCGCGATAGGCGAAGATGAGCCAGGTCCAGATCCCCAGGTAAAGGAGCGTGGCCAGTCTCAGCCACCAACCGAGGGACTCTCGGCCGCGGCCGCGCAGGGCGCCGAACTGCACCAGGGTGCTGAGGCAGAGGATGATCGCGCAGCCGAAGGCCCAGCCGAGCCAGAGAATCGGGCCGTGCCGCAAGGCGGCATCGCCTCCCTGTCGCAGCGTCTTGAACTCGGGGTGGCTGCGGCCGTGGAGGCCTGGTGGCTCGTCGATGAGGGCCAGGCCGACGACGAACGCACCCAGCACGAGGACAGAGCAGAGAATCCAGACGGGACGCATGGTCGGCGGTCGGGCTCCTTGAGACCAGAGTTCGGGAGCTGCGTTCGCCGCGGATGCTAGCAGTCGTATTCGGCGGCGACCACGTCGCTGAGCATATGATCGCGCGCATGTCCGGGATCCTGCGAGCCGAGCTGTCGCGATCGGCGCTGCGCCACAACGTGGCCGAGATTCGGCGGGTGGTCGGCCCGGACTGTGAGATCTGCGCTGTCGTCAAGGCGAATGCCTACGGCCACGGTCTCGACGTCCTCGTCCCCTGCCTGGCTCCCTGGGTTGATCGCTTCGCGGTGACTCTGCCGCCGACGGCACTGGCGGTCCGCGAGGCCGGTTGGGAGGGGCCGATCCTGACCTTCTTTCGGGCCGCGGGCTTCGCGCGCGCGGGCGAGTCGCAGGAGCGGGTCGAGGAGTTGGCGCAGGCCGGCGTCACCGTCACGGTCTCGGGAGAGGAGGACGTCGACCTCCTCGAGCGAGTCGGGCGTCGCCTCGGGCGCCCAGTCGAGGCGCACCTGAAGATCGACACCGGGATGACCCGTAGCGGTGTCCTCGGACCGAACGCTCCGGCCCTGGCCGAGACGCTGCGTCGCTCTGCCGGCGTGCATCTGACCGGTGTCTACACCCAGATCGCCTCGGCTGACTCGCTGGATCTCTCGTCGGCGGACGCGCAACTCGAGGTCTTCGACGGGGTTCTCGACGCTCTGGGAGAGACGGAGAACCTGACCGTCCACGCCGCCAACTCGGCGGCGACGATCGCCTTGCCGGCAGCACGCCGGAATATGGTGAGGCCGGGCCTGGCGATCTACGGTTGCTACCCGTCTCCTGAGATGGAGCGTTCTCTGGACCTGCGACCTGTTCTGCGTCTGACGGCGCAACTGCTCGAGGTCAAGCGGGTCGCGGCCGGCTGTCGGACGGGTTATGGCCTGACGCACACCTTCGACCGGGACAGCCGGATCGGCACGGTCTCGGTCGGCTATGCGGATGGCTACCCGCGAGCCCTGAGCGATCGAGCGACGATGCGGGTGCGAGGTTTCGATGTGCCGATCTGCGGCGCGATCTCAATGGACCAGGTCGTCGTCGACCTGACCGACCTCGAAGAGGCTCGGATCGGTGACGAGGTCGAGGTGATCTCGATCGACCCCGCGTCCCCTCACAGCCTGGAGCGCCTCGCGTCGCTGGCGGGCACGATTCCCTACGAGATCAGCTGTGGCCTCGGGCTGCGGGTCGAGCGGGTCGTCGTCGAGGAGTAGGTCCAGGTGCTCTACGTTCTCGATCTCGTGGGTGTTGCCGTCTTTTCGATTTCGGGCGCCCTGGCCGCCGGGCGCAAGCAGATGGATCTGTTCGGCGTCATCGTGCTGGCCCTCGTGACCGCGGTGGGAGGGGGGACGCTCCGCGACCTTATCCTCGATGCCGGACCGGTCTTCTGGGTCGAAAAGCCGATCTATCTGGTGGTCGGCGCTGGGGCGGCGCTTCTCACCGTTGCCGTCCGTCGTCGGCTGCGGAGGATGCGCGGTGTTCTGCTGATCGCGGATGCTCTCGGGATGTCCCTCTTCGCCGTCCTTGGAGCCGTGAAGGCGACCGAGATCGGGATCTCGCCGGTGATCGCTGTCGTCCTGGGCTGCATGAGCGGAGTGGCCGGAGGAGCCGTTCGCGATGTGCTGAGCAACGAGATCCCCCTGATCTTCCGCCGCGAGATCTACGCAACGGCCGCTCTGGCCAGCGCGGGCGGCTTCGTCCTCGCCAGCGGCCTCGGGTTGGGTCCGGGGGCAGCGATCGGTCTTGGTTTCATCGTCGGTCTGGCCCTCCGATTGACCGCGATTCGGATGAAGCTCGAGTTGCCGGTCTTCGTCGTAGACGACGACTGACGTTGCCCCGGGCGGATGTCGTCGCTATCCTTCCTGTCTCGAAGATCAGGCAGGACAGGGGGTCCGGTGAAGCTCGAAGAGAGAGTGCGAATGGCGCGAGGCGACGGGCCGGTCGACCTGCTGATCAAGAATGCTCGAGTGGTCAATGTCTTCGCCCACGAAGTGCTCGAGGCGGATGTGGCGATCAATGGCACCTGGATCGTCGGATTGGGCGACTACCAGGCGAAGGAGACGATCGACGCTGCCGGCGCCTACGTCGCTCCCGGCCTGATCGACTCCCACGTCCACGTCGAGAGCGCCATGGTGCCGCCGCCCGAGTTCGGGCGGGCCGTCGTGCCGGCCGGTACGACGACAGTCATCACCGATCCTCACGAGATCGCCAATGTTCACGGCGTGCCGGGCATCGATTTCATGCTCGAGAGTGCCAAGGGCGGGCCGCTGTCGATGTTCGTGATGGCCTCCTCCTGCGTCCCGGCGACCCACATGGAGACGAACGGCGCGACGCTCGAAGGGGACGAACTGGCCAAGCTCCACCACAACCCCTGGGTCCTCGGGCTGGCGGAGGTGATGAACTTCCCCGGCGTGGTGGGTGGAGACCCGGGGATGATGGCGAAGCTCGAGGCCTTCCGCACCCTGGTCATCGACGGTCACTGTCCGGGCCTGACCGGCAACGATCTCAACGCCTACATCGCCTCGGGAATCCTCTCGGACCACGAATGTACGACGGTGGAGGAGGCGCGGGAGAAGCTGCGGCTGGGGCTGACGATTTTCATCCGTGAGGCGACGAACGCCCGGAACCTCAAGACGCTGCTGCCGCTGGTGAGCCACAAGACCGTGCATCGGATCTGCCTGTGCACCGACGATCGGACGCCGGCTCACCTTCTGGACGAAGGGCACATCGACGACATGCTGCGAGTGGCCATCGCCGAGGGGGTCGACCCGATCAGCGCCATCCGGATGGCGACCCTCAACCCGGCGCAGTACTTCAGGCTGTGGGACCGGGGTGCAGTCGCTCCCGGTCGCCGCGCCGACCTCATCCTCTTCGACGATCTTGTGATGCCCAGGCCCCACCTGGTGATCCGTGGAGGCAAGGTCGTGGCGCGCTACGGAGCGATGGTCGAGGGAGTCTCCACTGCCCACAACCAGAGCCTGCCCGGCTCGATGCACATCGACTGGGACGCGGTCGACTTCCGGATTCCCATGGGGTCGGGGCATGCCCGCGTGATCGAGGCGATCCCCGATCAGCTGGTCACCGGCCATGGAAGCGAAGAGATCACCGGCAGCGACGGTTTCGCTGTTGCCGACCCAGCCGTCGATCGACTCAAGATGGCGGTGATCGAACGTCACCGAGCCAGTGGCGCGATGGGCCTGGGTTTCGTCCGCGGCGTCGGCCTCAAGCGTGGCGCACTGGCCTCATCGGTTGCTCATGATCACCACAACATTGTCGTGATCGGCGCCGACGACGTGTCGATGGAGACGGCGGCACGGCGTTCCGCCGAGATGGGCGGCGGCCTGGTCGTCGCCGACGGCGAGCGCGTGGCCGGTGAAGTGCCGCTGCCCCTGGCCGGCCTGATGAGCGATCAGTCGGTGGAGACTGTCCGCGATCAGCTCGACAAGGCGATCGAGCGCGCCCGCGTCCAGGGAGCGAAGCTCGACGACCCGTTCATGGCGATGAGTTTCATGGCCCTCGAGGTCATCCCGAGCCTCAAGCTGACCGACCAGGGGTTGGTCGATGTCGACAAGTTCGAGATCGTGCCCCTCTGGACCGGCTGATTCGAGCTCAACGAGGTCGATCGCAATCAACGAACGATGATCTCGTCGACGTTGAGGATCGATGGCATGCCCTCCCGCCAGTGGCCCTTCGGGCAGTCGCCGAAGTTCTTCGCCCGCACCCTGACGTAGCGCGCTCTCATGCCGGCGACCTGCTGGTCGAAGTAGTGGCGTGTGGCCGGCTTCGACTCCGTTCCGGGCTCGTTGTCGAAGGTGCCGACGACTTCGAACGACTCGCCGTCTTCGGAGACCGCGTACTCCAGGCTGAGCGGCAGAAAGATTCTCGAACCGACCCGGTGCAGGAAGCCAACCTTGATCTGCGAGATCTCGACGATCGATTCGAGGTCCACGGTCGCCTCGAAGTCAACGCCCTCGTAAGCCTGCCACTCGCCACCGCGGTAGGCGGCAGAGCCTCTGAGGCCGTCGGTCAACGCCGCGTCGCCACCGGCCGAGTAGCGCGGGTTCGTCGGGCTTGCGACAGTGACCGGACGACCGGATGCCAGGTGGTCGATCCGGTTCTGTTCGGCGAAGTCGTCTAGCTCGATCGATCGCAGCCGATCGCTGTCGTCGAGATCGGGGAGGGCGAGCAGCCGCCTCGCCAACTCAGCTGGGTCGCCGGTCGACGGCACGAAGGGCCGGAGGAGAAACCGGTAGGTGAGAGGTTGCGGCCGGAGGGTGTATCTCGGGTGGGCGACGGCGCCCCAGCTGGTGTCGCCCCCGAGGCCGGCCTGTCGATAGTCGAGATTCAGGGTGATGAAGTCCCTTTCGACGAGGTCGGAGGCGTGGCGCTGTCGCTTGGCCTCGCCCTCGTCGAGGTCCTCCTGGGTGAAGGAGAGGGCCGAGAGACTGAGTGTCGGCAGGCCGACGGCGAGTAGGCCGCGGTCATCGTCGGTCTGCCAGGCCGCCCAGCGGACATCGGTCTTGTTGCCAGTCTCCTGCGGGCGGACGTAGGGATGGGCCTGATCTCGGACGAGTCCGCGATAGAGACCCACCGCGGCGCCGCTCCGGCGATCCCAGTAGCTCTCCTGGGGACCCCGTCCGTACCACTCCATCCGTTCGAAGTCGCCCGGAATGGCTAGCTTCGTGCCCAGGCGGGGTAGCTCCGGGAGGTCCTCGTTCCCTGGCTCGAAGTCGCTGTCGACGCGTAGGGTGCCGTCACCATAGACGCCCCAGGTCGTCGAGTAGGAAGACCCTCCGGGCAGCGACCAGGTCGAGTGCACCTCGACGAGATCGTCTCGTATCCGCTCGGACCGGAAGGTCTCGAGTTCACGCTCCGGACCGGCCGACTTCCAGATCGCGGCTCTCAGCTGCTGGCCCGCGCCATAGTCGTTGTCGGTCGGTGCACGCCAGAAGTTGGGTTCCGGTGGGAGGACGAGCAGTTCGCGGCCGGCGACTGTCCAGGAAGAGGGCGCGCCGCTCGCGGGATCGAAGGCGATCTCGAAACTCTCTCCGCTCAACAGAAGGCCTTGGTCGCCTGCTGCCCGGTGGCTCTCGAGCCGCGGCCCGGCCGGCAGGTCGGCGGTCGGATCGGCGTGGATGGGAAGCCGGAACTGCTCCCATGCGATGAGGTGCCCGGCGGGAAGTGCGGCCGAGCCTTCGCTCTGGAAGAAGCCGACCCAGAGTAGATACTCCATGCCGGGAATCGGTCCGAACCCGGGTAGCGGAACGTCGATCGGAGCGACTTCGCCCGGTCGGGCAGAGATCGAGGGGAGAGCGCCTCGCTGGACCGCACGCCCGTCGGCCAGGAGTGCCCATTGGCCCTGGAGACCGGTCAGGTCGAGAAAGTCGTGCCGGTTCTCGACTTCGAGATCACCGGCTGCGAGGTCGATCGCGCGGATGGCGAGCGGCTGGTAGACCTTGCGGACCTCCTCGTAGGCCGGATGGGGCTCGCGGTGTGCGGAGACCAGGCCGTTGATCAGGAAGTTGCCGTCGTGCCGAGCGCCTTCCGGGCCGTAATCACCACCGTAGGCGATGAACGGCAAGCCCTCGTCAGTGGTCATTTCCATCCCCTGGTCGACCCAGTCCCAGATGAAGCCGCCCTGGAGCTGCGGATGGCGGTCGATCACGTCCCAGTAGTCCTTCAGGTTGCCAACGCTGTTGCCCATGGCGTGGGCGTACTCGCAGAGGATGAGGGGGCGGTCGTCATGCTCTCGCGCGTAGGCCTCGAGCATGTAGGTTCGGGCGTACATCGGCGCGATGACGTCCACGTGCTCACCGAGCTCCGCGGGCTCGTACATCACCGGGCGACCCGGATCGCGGCGTTTCAGCCACTCGGAGGTCGCCTCGAAATTCACGCCGTCGCCGGCCTCGTTGCCGAGCGACCACATGATGATCGACGGGTGGTTCTTGTCGCGGCGGAACATCCGCTCGGTGCGGTCGATGTGCGCGGCCTGCCAGTCCGGGTCGTTGCCGAGCGTCAGGTGAGCGTCGAAGCTCATACCGTGCGACTCAATGTTGGCCTCGTCGATGACGTAGAGGCCGTACTCGTCGGTCAGTTCGTACCAACGCGGCACGTTCGGGTAGTGGGCAGTCCGGACCGCGTTGATGTTGGCTCGCTTCATCAATTCGATGTCGCGCCGCATCGAGGCTTCGCTCACCACCTGCCCGGTCTTCGGGTCGTGTTCGTGGCGGTTGACTCCCCGCAGGGTGACTGCCTGACCGTTGACCTTGAGTTGCCCTTCAGAGATCTCGACCCGGCGGAATCCGACCCGTCGTGCGAGCGACTCGATCGCCTTGCCGGAGGAATCTCTCAGTGTGAGCCGCAGCGTGTAGAGATCGGGAGTCTCTGCGCTCCACGTCCGGGGGGACTCGATCACCGCCTCGAGGTGCGCCCGACCCTGGCCCGGGCGACGGTCGGTCACCGGCAGAGCCCAGGGCCCGGGCAGGACACTCTCCTCTCCGTCGAGCAGGTCGACCTCGAGCGTGTACCCGTCGACGCTGGCCTCGGCGCTCTGGCGAATATCGGCGGCCATGCGGATCCTGCCGTCCTCGTAGGTGTCATCGAGGTCGCCGCGAAAGAAGAAGTCCCTGATGTGGGTCGGCGGTCGAGCGATGAGGCGGACGTCCCGCTTGATGCCGCTGACGCGCCAGAAGTCCTGTCCTTCCAGATAGCTGCCGTCGCTCCTGCGATAGACCTCGACCGCCAGTACGTTCTCGCCGGTTCGGAGATGTTCGGTGATCCGGAACTCGGCGGGGGTACGGCTTCCCTGGCTGTAGCCGAGCAGCTCACCGTTCACCCAGGCGTAGAAGGCGGAGCGGACGCCGCCGAACTCGAGGAAGACCTCCTGGCCTCCCCAGCTGTCCGGGATCTCGAACGTGCGGCGATAGGAGCCGACGTTGTTCTCCTCGTGGGGAATCCGCGGTGGATCTGCCGGGAACGGGTAGGACTCGTCGAGGTAGGCGGGATAACCGTAGCCCTCGAACTCCCAGCAGCTCGGGACCTCCAGGTCGTCCCAGCTCGTGTCATCGAAGCCTGGGGCCTCGAACCCTCGGGGGCGAGTCTCCGGGGTCCTGGACCAGTGGAAGCGCCAGGTACCGTTGAGTGAGCGAACCCACGGAGATTCGCCGGCGGGCGAGGCGCTGTCGCCGGGGAACGGCGTGAAGCTGGCGTGTGACGGCTCCTTGCCGACACCGAAGACGGCTGGGTTCTCCCAGTCCGGAGCCTCTTGAGCGCCGAGGGTCGCGCCCCCCAGGAGCCCGATCACGAGGAGCACCCTATTCAAGGGGAGCCTCCGGCGGGTCGAGATGGCCCTGCTCGATGAACGCGATGATCCCGAACAGAGCACCCCACGAATGGAACTTGTCGCTGGACAGTCGTTCGTCGTCCCCGGTTCCGGTGATCGACGAGTAGTTCTCGCTCACGTAGCCCTTGCGCTGCCATTCGCCCAGGAACATCGCCAGCGACTTGTCCGCCAACTCCTCGCGGGCCGCCTCGAAACCGTACTGTCGCAGGGAGAGGTAGGTGAGGAAGTTCAGCGGCGGCCAGATCGCGCCTTTCCAATAGCGCTGCTTCGGGAAGGACGGGTCGTTGCGCGCCGTCGACGGCAGGATGTGCTCGCCCCAGAACTCTTCGGGATTGAGCAGGTGCTCCTCGACCATCCGGCGCGCACGTGCTGGATCGGGGATGCGGCCCAGCATGGGATAGAAGAGGGTCGGCGAGAGACGGAGCGAGAGCTCGCCGGTGTCGGTCCGCCGATTCAGGAAGAGGCCGACCTTGTCGTGCCAGAGAGTCTCCATTCTGCGGCCGAGCTCCGCGACCCGGGCCTTCAACTCCCGCTCTTCCTCCTCCCGTCCCAGGATCCCGGCCATCTCGGCCAGCGCCAGCGAGTCGGCGGCGTAGAGGCTGTTGAGCCCGACATCCTGGAGCTCCATGGTGTTCTTGTCGGCATTGAACGGAACGTCCTCGTACATCGGCGAATCGTCCATTCCCGACTCGTAGCCGGCGGTGCGCCGGGTTCGAACGGACGGCTCGTTGAACGGGTTTTTCGCCTCATGCGATCCGTAGCCGAGGAGACCGTCGTTCACCCGCTTGCGCAGCCACCATCGGTTCCAGGCCAACAGGTCATCGAAGGTCGCTTCGAGCAGCCAGCGTTCCGGATATCTGCGATAGACCTCTCGCACCATCACAGAGCCCACCGGCGGCTGGGAGCGGTCCCAGGACTTGCTGCCGTTGCCCCGGTTGTCGTTCGGAATGAAGCCCTCCTCGGTGGCGCCCCGGAGGTGCTCGATGACGTTGGCAAAAGCGAGATCGCGGCTCGTCAGCGACGTCATGTAGGCCAGGAAGAAATTGTCCCAGCCAAAGAGACAGTAGCCACCGTACTCGGCGTTCCACAGCCGCCCGACCGTCGAGACGACTCGGTCGTACTGCGGCTCGTAGATCAGGTTCCAGGCGATGCCCGCTTGGATCGCCAGGTAAGCCTCGGCGAGCTCATCGTAGACGGCGGCTTCGGCCTCCAGGTCCGCGCGCGCCCGGTCCAGGGCTCGGCGGATCTGCGCCAGATCTCGGGGCCGGCCTGTGGCGAGACCCGTCGGTGCGTCGAGCTCGAGGGCCAGGTACGGAGTGCGCAGAGGCACGTAGGGGTCGGTGTCGTCATGGGCCACGGTCGAGAACAACTCGACCACTCGGCCGCCGACGTCTGCCCTCAGGCTGTTGCCTTCCCGCTCCAACAGGCCGGGACGGTTCCACAGAAGAGCCGATTCCACGATCATCTTGATCCGGTTCTCGGAGGCGGCCAGTGGGGTCACGAGGATGACCAGATCGTCACCGTCGTGTGCTGTCTCGATCCGGGCGTGGAGCTCTTCCCACTCGAGCGTCAGGTCGGTGTAGCGGCCGTCGTAGGCGTGGAGCCCGGGCCGAATCTGCTCCGCGTCCTCACCGTAGCGCCCGATCAGCGGCTCGGCCAGGTACTGCTCCTCCAGCCAGTAGTGCTGCTTGAAGGCCAGGTTGAAGGCCAGCCCTTCGGGGAGCAGCACATGAGAGGTGACGCTGCGCGTGTTCCAGGTGTTCCAGCCGTCTCCGAGTCGTTGCTGAATCGCTCGATACTCGGGCTGTTGGTGGGGCTCGATCTGAGCGACCAGGCCGGTCGCACCAAGTAGCCCCGTGCACAGAAGGATGACCGTTCTCATGAGAAGACGGATCCTACCCGCTCCATGGCGGTGACAGACTAGGCTGCACCCCGAATCGGGTTCCAGAGAACGCTGCTGTCGAGGAGGTTGGATCGATGAGGTGGATCGAAGTCGTCGGAAAGATGGGCAAGCTGGGGTCGGGGGCTCTCGCCATGGCCCTCGGGCTTGCTGCTGTCGGGGCACTGGCCGCCGACGAGAGCGATACGCCGGCCAGGCGCCTGACTCTGGAACGTCTCTATTCGTTGCCGAGGCTGATCGGAACGGCACCGAGCGCCTTTGCCTGGTCTCCTGACGGCAGGCACCTGGCTTTCCTGTGGAACGACGAGGGGACGAACTTCCGCGATGTCTGGACGATCGAAGCGGGCGACCCGGAGGGTTCTCTTCGCCGCCTCACGAGAATGGCCCGGGGAAGCGAGCCGGCCGAGGTGCCCGACGACCCGGTCGCCGCTGCAGAAGCCGCGGAGCGAGTCGAGCGCGACGCGGGGGTTCGCTCCGTCATCTGGCATCCGGATGGAGAGCGGCTGCTGGTTGGCTTCGAAGGTGATCTTCTACTGATCTCCGAGGGGCAAGAGCCCCGGGCGGTTGCGGCTGACCCCGCACCGGAGTTCGCCGCTTCGTACTCGCCGGATGGGCAGCGACTCGCCTTTCTGCGAGGAGGCGACGTGTGGACACTGCCGTCCGAGCCCGATGCGCTTCCGGCGCGACAGCTGACCCGGGTCGCTGGCGACGCTCGGGGGGTGAGCAGCTATCGCTGGTCTCCGGGGGGTACCCGGATCGCCCTCATGGAACGGGACCAGAGTGGGGTGACCCTGCGAGGCATTCCGGACTACCTGACCGAGGAGACGAGCCTGCGCGAGGTCCGAAGGGCCTATCCCGGTGAGGAGCCGGTCCGTCAGAGACTGGGCGTCGTCGCGCTGGACAGTGGGGTGGTCGAGTGGCTCGGTCTCGACACCCCGGAGCCCGACATGCTGTTGAGCTATCTCTGGTCCCCAGACGGCCGGTGGCTGGCCGTCGACACCAGCGATCTCTATGCCAAGGATAGACGCCTGTTGCTGGTCGATCCGGATGGCGAGACACCGCCGCGCCCCCTCGCCCAGGACCTCGATCCCCTGAACGAGACCTTCTACTTCTGGCGGATTGCCTGGAGGCTGGATTCGGGTGCTGTCTACTTTCTGTCGGATCGGGACGAGGACTACCACGTCTACTCTGCGCCGCTTGACGGGAACGTGGACCGCCTGACGAGTGGAGCCTGGGCCGTCTCGCAGATGCACCCGGTCGAAGGTGGCCTCATCGTCGTCGGGAATCGGGACCGCGCAGAGGAGCGTCGGATCTTCCGTGTCTCCGACCATGGAGGGGACGCCGTTCAGCTCAGTAGGAGTGCCGGGACCCACTCGCCGACCGTCTCGCCTGACGGGATCTACGCGGCGGTTCACTTCTCGAGCGAATCGACACCGCCGGAGCTGCTGTTGACGAAACTCTCGGGCGAGGGGACCGAGGCGCCCGTTACCGCGTCGCCCGTCGAGGAGTTTGGCGACTTCCGCTGGGTCGAGGCCAGTTATGTGACTTTCGAGAGCCACGTCGACGGCACGACCCTCCATGGGCGCCTGACCTTGCCTCCCGACTTCGACCCTCAGACCACGTACCCGGCCATCCTCGGTTCGGTCTATACCGACAGCGTTCGCAATCAATGGGGTGGACGTACCTCTCACCCCACCTGGGGCCTCGATCAGTACCTCGCCCAGGAGGGCTACGTCCTGCTCAACGTCGACATGCGGGGCAGCTGGGGTCGTGGCCGCGAGCACCGTCGAGGCATCCGCCTGGACTACGGCGGAATGGACATCGAGGATCTCGAGAGCGGTGTGCGCTTTCTCGGTAGCCTCGGCTACGTCGACCTCGACCGCGTGGGCATCTGGGGCTCGAGCTATGGGGGGCTGATGACCGCCATGTCGCTCTTCCGCAAGCCCGGCCTCTACGCCGCCGGAGTCGCCGGCGCCCCGGCCACCAACGTCTGGCATGCGTTGACTGGCCAGATGGCAGTGATGATGCGACCCGAGGATCAGCCCGAGGAGTATGCCGACTCCTCACCCTTCAGGCATGCAGATGGCCTCGAGGACCCGCTGATGATCATCCACGGGATGCGCGACCGGGTGGTGCTCTTCAAGGACTCGGTCATCCTGACCCAGCGCCTGTTGATGCTCGACAAGGATGTCGACCTCGTGGCGCTCCCCAACGCCGGACATGGGTGGGACAACGAGGGCCTGGCGCAGACTCGCTTCGCTTTCCGGAAGCTGGTGGATCACTTCGATCGGCACCTGAAGGCAGACTGAGGCGACCTCGGCAGCGCGAAGGCCACCAGGGCCTGCCGTGCGGCGGGAATCGAGGTCGGCCTGCTCGGGCCGAAGAACTTCGAGGTCGTCGAGGAGGCGTCAAGCTCCGACGCCACCCAGCCACCGAACCAACCTCTGTGAGCGCCGCTGCGCTAGCCTACGAGTACCGCAGCCACCTCCACAGCTCCTGCACCGTGGGCTTCTTGCCGTACATCAGGATTCCGATCCGGTAGATCCGTCCTGCGACCCAGACCATGAAACCGGCGAAGCCGATCGCTCCCGCGTAGCCGAGGATGATCTGCCACAGCGGAGGCGACTTGATCGCCAGTCGCAGCAACATCAGCAGAGGCGTGAAGGGTGGGATCAGGGAGGAGACGACCGAAAGGGTCGAATCCGGGTCGTTGATGACGAAGATGAAGATGAACATCGGCGCCACCAGGAAGAAGACCGCATAGCTGGCGAACTGCTGAGCCTCCTGGACACTGTTGAAGGCTGCGCCAATGGCGGCGTACAGGGTCGAGTAGACGATGAAGCCGAGGAAGAAGAGCAGAATGAAGTGCCCGACGAGGCTGAATTCGAGTTGCGGGATGTCGATCCCATCAGGCATCCAGGCGAACGAGGCGACGACCCCCGGCAACGTGACGATCGCCAGTGAGCCGAGCCAGATCGTGACCTGGGTCAAGGCGATGCCGCAGATTCCGGCCAGCTTGCCGGTCATCAACTCGAGTGGGCGGGTGGTCGAGATGACGACTTCGACGATGCGACTGGTCTTCTCCTCGAGCACGCCGTTCAAAACCTGCTGGCCGTAGATCATCAGCATCATGTAGAGCAGGAAGAACAGGGCGTAGGCGAGAAAGAAGCCCGCGTCCTCATTCTCCTCCTTGCTTCCAGTCTCCGAGACCTTCACCGTTCTCAGGTCGACGCCCCGGATCAGCTCGTCCGCGACCTCGGCCTCGACACCGAGTGCCCCGAGACGATCGTGCCGAACGACGCGGGTCAACTGCCGCTCGAGGATGGTCTGGGTGATGAAACTGGAGACCGTCTCGGCGTGGTACTCGATCTCTCCGTCCTCCAGGCCCTCCTCCGAGATCCAGAGCCAGGCGTCGAGTGACTGATCGAGGATGCGGGCATCGAGGTCGGCTCGCTGCGCCATCTCGTCGAGCGCGGCCGCCTCCATCGTCAGCTCGAACTCGGCCATGCTGCCCAGATCGTCTTCCGAGGGCGCCATCGCCTCGACCAGCGCATCGCCCAGGCGACCGGTCTGGTCGACGATGACGATCGCTTTGGTCGATGTCGTCCGGGACGCGATCAGCGCCGGAACGACGCCCATGGCGACGAGGAGAAGCGGCAGGATCGCGGTCGCGATCCAGAAGCCCTTGCCCTTGATGCGGGTGCGGTACTCGCGTTTTGCTACGACGAGAGCCTTGTCAATTTGCATCCTGTACCGCCTTGATGAAGATCGTTTCCAGATCGGGCTCCTCGGAGGAGAACTCGTGGACTTCGAGGAACTCGACGAGCTTCCTGAGAACCGAGGAGCCCGCCGTGCCGTCGCCGAGGATCAGGCGCATCGAGCCCGTTTCCGGGTCGCCGACCGCGCTCTCGACCCCCTCGACACTCTCGACCTTGGCCAGATCACCATCGGCAACGAGACGAAAGGTGTTGCCTCGCAAGTCGCGTTTGATGCCGGCGAGTTCGCCATTGAGCAGAGCGCGACCGTCCGCGATCAGGCAGATGTGATCGCACAGCTTCTCCGCCTGCTCCATGATGTGTGTGGAGAAGAGGATCGTCCGCCCCAGCCCTCGATACTCGGCCAGAAGATCCTTGAAGAGGCCCTGATTGATCGGGTCGAGGCCCGAGAAGGGCTCGTCGAGGACCAGAATGTCCGGTTCGTGTAGGACGGTGCCTATGAGCTGGATCTTCTGCTGCATCCCCTTGGAGAGCTCCTCGACCTTCGCCTTGGCACGATCGGCAAGGCCGACCCGCTCGAGCCACTGCTCGATCTTCGGCCGGGCGTCTGACGGCTTGAGGCCGTGCAACTCGGCGAGGAAGAGGAGTTGATCGGCCACCTTCATCTTCTGGTAGAGCCCGCGTTCCTCCGGCAGGTAGCCGATGCGATCCTGGTCTCCGGTGGTCCGCTCCCGGCCGAACAACCTGACCTCCCCTGCGTCCGGGGCGATGATGTCCATCAGCATCCGGATCGTCGTCGATTTGCCGGCGCCGTTGGGTCCGAGGAGCCCGTAGATCGTGCCTGCCGGAATCGAAAGGGAGAGGTCGTCCACGGCGACGAAGTCGCCGTACTGCTTCCTGATGCCCGTCAGTTCAATGGTGTTCAGTGAGGTCATATTCGTCCTGTGCGGTCTCCAGAGGCGCGCAGCCTCACACTGTTACGGCGCAGCCGGGAAAAGGATTCCCCGAGGAATTGTGTTGTGCCGGCGGGTGTTAAGGTATGCGGCCGTCAGGCTTGGGTCCCGGAGTTTATGCACACATTCAAAGCGGCTTCAACCGGAGCGTTTCTGCTCCTCCTGTCTCTTGCGTCCAGTGCGTCGGCTGGTGTCTCCGGTCGCGTGACCAGCGTGGAGGGCATTGCGATCGAGAACGCCCGGGTGACGGCGCCGGGTGGAGAGACGCGATTCACTGACTTTCATGGGGCTTTCTCGTTCGCTGAGCTCGAGCCGCCCGTTGTCCTGACCATCGTCCACAACCGATTCCTCGAGGCTGTCGTCGAGTTCGACGGCAGCGAAGAGCAGGTGCGCCTGGAAGCCAAGCAAGAGCTGTTCGAGGAGATCGCGGTTTCGGCAGCGCCCGGCGAGACGCTCTACGCCCCTTCGAGCTCTTCCACTTCGGTGATCGACGTCGCCGACTCGGCGATACCGGTCAGTACGCTGACGGATGTCGTCGCCTCCGCACCTGGTGTGGCGGAGAACGGCCAGGGCGGCATCTTCCAGACCTACTCGATCCGCGGCGTGGCTCGCCAGCGCGTTCTCACGCTCCTCTCCGGTATGCGCCTCGTGGGCGAACGCCGAGCAGGGGTCTCCGCGTCCTTCGTCGACCCTCGCCTCATGGGCAAGGTCGATGTTCTTCGCGGACCCTCATCGACCTACTACGGCTCCGGTGCGTTGGGCGGCGTGATCCAGATGTTCCCCCGCACCTTTACGGACACGACGCTCGAGTTCGGCTACGAGGGCAACGGCGACCAGAATCATCAGGTCTTCGGTTGGGGTGACGAGAAGTGGAGTCTCGGCGTGGCGCACCGCCAATCCGGCAAGGGCGAGAGTGCGAGTGGCCTGGAGCTCAATGACGAGTTCGATCAGACCTCGGCGACGCTCGCTCGCAACTGGACGTCGGGCAACCTCGACTACAGCCTCCTGGCGATCGGTTCGCGCGGGACGGACATCGGCAAGTCGAACACCGACTACCCGAACCGGGTGACGATCTACCCCGAGGAGAGTCACCTCCTCTTGCGGTTCTCGATCGAATCGGACAGTGACTGGGGGCTCGATTTCTGGGTGCACCCCAACGATCTCGAGACCCGAGTGCTGCGTGAAGGCGTCAGGATCACGACCAACAACGACGCGACCGACATGGGCTTCAAATGGCATGCCCGCCGCCGGTGGAACGAGACGACATCGCTGCGCTATGGGGCGGATTACTTCGGTCGCCAGAACGTCGAGACTCGCGAGACCATCCAGCCGCAGGCCGGCTCTGGCGGACCGACCGTCGAGCAGATGCCGATCGACGGGAGCGAGCAGGAGGTCGGGCTCTACGCCGCGTTCGAGCGCAACTGGGGTGGGACGGTTCTGCTTCTCGGTGGTCGGTACGCGGCGCAGCGTCAGGACAACGTCGGTTTCGACGCGCGCGACGAGACGGCCCTCAGCGGCTTTGCTGGTGTGGTCGTGCCTCTCAACTCGGGCTTCGAGCTGGCCGCCAATCTAGGGACGGGCCTGCGCTTTCCGTCGCTGTCGGAGCGCTTCTTCACCGGGATCACGCCGCGTGGCTTCGTCAGTGGCGAGCCCGACCTGGAGCCTGAGCGCTCGCGCAGTATCGACCTGGCCCTGCGCTACTACGGCACGCGGTTGTTCCTGGCCGCCGGCGCGTTCAAGACCGAGGTCGAGGACTACATCGAGCGAGTGGAAGTCCTCGAGGATCAGCTGACGTTCGTCAACTTGACCGCGGGAGATGTAACAGGCCTCGAACTGGATGGCGGATACCGCCTGAGCGATGCCTGGAATCTCGGGTTCGGGGGGCACACCCTCGAGGGTCGCAGCGAAGACGACCTTGCGCTGGCGGATGTTCCTGCGGATCGCGTCTTCGTCAGTAGCACCTGGCGGCGGGCTCGTTGGGGCCTGGAGGGTCGCTGGGAGCATCGCTTCGACAAGAACGACCCGGGAAGCGGAGAGAACGCGGTCAGCGCGGCGGATCTGGTTTCGGCGTCAGCGTCGTACGACCTGTCGGGCGAGCTTTCGGTGACGGTTGCCGGGCGCAACCTCCTCGACGAGGAGTACTTCAGCTCGGCGGACGACAAGGTCCAGATGGCTCGGGGGCGTTCGGTGGGCGTGACCCTCAACTGGCGGAAGTAGGGTCTCTGTACAGCAGGGCTGCCCTTTGAGGGCCCTCCTGTCGATGAGCGAGGCAGCCGGGCTCGAACCGAAGGCTTCGCACGCCCGTATGCTAGAAGTCGCTGGACCTCACCATGCGCAAACTTCTGGTTCTGGCCGCACTCGCGGCCGTCGTCTATTTCACGGTGCCTCACCTGGCGCCGGATTTCTACTTGGGCGGCATCCAGGTGAACGAAGAGGACCACGGGCGCTGGGTTCGGGCGCTCGACAAGGCCGGCATGAACACGGTGGCGGTGACCGTCTACGCCATGCAGGGGGACTGGGACTCGGACGACCTTTGGTACGAGGAGGAAGAGCCCTGGGTCGTTCACGAAATCAGGCAGGCACGCAGCCAGGGCCTCGAGGCGGTGCTGGTCCTGAGAGTGGCGCTCGATCACGCCTTCCCGAGGAACAAGTTCTTCTGGCACGGGATGATCGCGCCTCGGACCGATGCGCAGCTGGAGGAGTGGTTTGCTCGCTACAGGCGGTTCGCGGTCAAGTGGGCACAGATTGCAGCGCGCGAGGGCGTCGCCGTTCTGGCCATCAGCAGCGAGCTCAACTCGATGACCAATACGGTACCGCTCGACGAGCTCCCCGGGCTCGAGGAGTACTACGCCAACTCAGAGAAGGTCGAGGGCGAGAACCTCAGGATCCTGGAGCACGAGGAGACGATCGAGAAGAAGCACCTCTGGGTCCGTGGCTACCCGCCGGAGGGCTCGTTGCCGGACTTTCTCGACGAGCGTTCCGTGGCGGAGAGGCGATGGGCCGAGAGGGTGGCCTACCTGGGCGAGGACGATCCGCTGGTTGCGATCAACGCCCGGCGCCGCGCTCTCGAGGCCGGCTGGCGCGGCGTTGCCGCCAGCGTTCGGGAGAAGTACGACGGAGTGCTGACCTACGCCGCCAACTTCGATCAGGTCGAATCGGTCGGTTTCTGGGATGAGTTCGATGTCATCTCGGTCAACGCCTACTACCCCTTGCGTCGCCGCTATCTGCCGGACATCGGCGACGGAGACCTCGCGGCGTTGCTGGAGAGTCGATGGACGAGTCAGCTACAGCGCCTGGACGACTTCCGGCGCCGCATCGGCCTGCCGGATCACCGATTTCTCTTCACCGAACTCGGCTACGTCCATCGCGCCAATTCCACCATCGAGCCGTGGAACAGTCATGGCTTCTCCGTGCTCCCATCACCCGGTGGTGAGCAGCTTGTCGTCTGGGACGATCAGCCGACCGATCTGGTGGAGCGGTCTCTCGCCGTGCGAGGCCTCTACGAAGCCAATCTCGAACTCGGTGGCGATCTGCTGGCCGGTATTCTCTACTGGAAGCTGTCGACCATCCCGTCGCATCACGACATCGAGCCCTTCGTGCTGGTTCTGGGCAACGGTGACCCCATGGAGCTGGAGCTGGCAGCCTTCCGCAATGCACTTCCCTGGGACCGCCTCAAGCCCCGTTGAGGGCATCGCTACCGCATCGCCCGAGTGGCCAGGCGCTTTCGCGTTCGCTCGTCGGGGCTGGCGTCGAGAATCCGGACGAGATCTCCGGGATCCAGGACCCAGTGCTCGATCAGGTCGCCCAGGCACCACTTGTGATCCGCCGGGGCCAGCTGCCCGACGGCTTCGAGAGCCGCGTCGAGGGAGGCGTAGCCGCGATCGCGGATGCGGTTCGACACCGACCGGCGCAGGCGCCATCGACTCTCGGTGACCGGTGAATCAGCGTCGGAGGGATCGATCTCGAGGGCCGTCGATTCGGCCTCGGACATCGCTTCGATCCGCGGAGTCGTCGTTGGCGCCATGACCGGCGCGACCGGGGCGGGTGCTGCATCGACAGCGGGGACGGCCTGGACCTCCGGCGACTCCCCGGTGGTCTCCTGACTCTCTTCGTCCAACCTCGCGGCGGCAACAGCGGCCAGGACCGACGTCAGCTCCTCGGCGGACTCGGCGAGGTCGATCTCCACTGGCTCCTGCGCCTCCGGCACGACGATCTCCTCGACCTCTACCGGCAGTGGAGGAGGCTCGGCGGAGGGTCCGTCGGTCACCTCGGTAGCCCGTGCATCCACCGCCGACCCCAGGGCGCCGATGAAGACATGTTCCACGCCGTCGAAGTTGCCCTCCTTCAGCTGCCCGGCCAACTTCCGTAGCTCCCGGGGGTCTCCGGACCCGAGCTGCTCCAGGGCGCTCTTCGCCAGGCGCTCTCCCTCGGTCAGTTTGCCGTCCGCCTCCATCAGCCGCATCATCCGCCGGCTGGCCCAGCGGCTGCCCATGCCAATGGCGATGTTCTCCCGCTGAGCACGGGGAAGCTTTCGCAACTCGGACCAGTGCGTTGCGATCAGACTGAGGCGCTCCCTGAGCGAGCCGGCGCTCTGGAGGTGCGCCGCGAGCTCGTCGACCTTCACCCGTCCCTACTCCCTGGACGTGCTCGAGAGGTTCTCGGCGGCTGCGCCAGGCAGGGCAGCGACGCCCTGGAGAAGATCGTCGAGATCCACTCCGGCGAGCTGCTTGAGGATCGGGCCGAGCTGGGTGAGCACCTGAACGACATCTTCGGTGAGCTTGCCCGCTCCGGTGCCGCTTCCCTTGCCGCTGCCCTGGCTGATGATCGTCGTCTCGCCGGCTCGGGACAGAGGCTCGGAAATCGCCGCTGCGACGTCCGGCAGGATCTTCAGGGCTTCGATCGAGAGACCCGCATCGTTGTAGAGCTTGAGCGCCTCGGCCAGCAGGCGACGGGCCTCGGCCTCGGCTTCGCCCTTGGCTCGAATCGCGTCCGCCTCGGCAAGGCCGACTTCACGGCGCTGTGCCGCCGTGGCCTCGGCCTGTGCCAGGCCCTCGACCTTGACCGCCTGGGCCACTTCGACGCGGCGTCGACGCTCCGCCTGAGCGGCCTGCTCGATCTGGTAGCGCTCGGCATCGGCGGCCTCACGCACGGTCGCGGAGAGTTCGAGCTTGCGACGATCGACCTCCTTCTCGGCGATCCGGATGTCCTGTTCTTTAAGCTCCATCTCGCCGCTCTTGACCGCGGTAGCGTCCGCCACGTCGACCGCCTGCTTGATCGTCGCCTTCTTGAGCGACAGGAGCTTCTCGGAGTCGGCGATCTCGGTGTCCACGTAGAATCGCTTCTCTTCCTTTGTCTGCCGCGCGCCCTCTTCTTCGAGCGCGGCGTCGCGATCGGCATTGGCTGTAGCGATTCTCGCCTGCTTCAAGGCTTCCTGGATCTTCGGCTGGCCGAGAGCGTCGAGATAGCCCTGGTCGTCCTGAATCTCCTGGAAGACGAAGGATTTGAACTCGAAGCCCATCGCATCGAGGTCGTTGTGCGCCTCTTCCCGGATCTTCTCCTGGAAGGAGCGCTGGTCGCGGTAGAGCAGCTCGACGGTCAGTGTGCCGACGATGCCGCGCAGATGTCCGGCGACGGTTTCCTGGATGGTCGAACGGACCTGATCGGTGGGTACGCCCAGGAAGGCCTCGGCAGCCTGCCGGATTGCCTGTGTCGCCGGCTGAACCTTCACCTGAGCGACAGCCTTGACGTTGATCGGAATCCCCTGCTCGGTGTAGACGTGCGGCAGGTTGATCTCGAGGGTCATCATCTTGAGCGATAGACGCTCGAAAGACTCCCACCCGGGCCAGATGAACGTACCGCCCCCCCGCACGATGCGGTAGCCCTCGGTCTCGCCATCGGCCGACTTCACCCGGCCGCGGCCAAAGAGCCTGCGACGGCCATAGACGATCAGCGCCTCGTCGGGTCCGGCCTTCTTGTAGCGAGAGCGAAAGAAAAAATAGACGAAGAGTACGCCGATGCCGACGAAGACCAGCGTGCTGGCACCGGATAGAAGACTAAAGAGTTCAGACATTGATGCACCCTCCTTCGATTGGTCACTACTCTATCTACTACGGCCGGGGCGGCGTGACATTCCGCGGCAGGAGGGGTGTCCCGGTCAGCGCCGCCAGGCTAGATGGGCGAGTTCAGCCACGACCGAGAGGACGAGAGCAAGGCCGGCTGTGACGACGCCGCTCCAACCCGAGGCGAGCCCTGCGACGAGGAGCAGGGCCGTGGTGAGTAGCCTGACGAACATCGCCTCGTTGACCACCAGGGTCCGTCCTTCGAGAATGAGCAGGCCCCGGCGCCAGGAGATCAGCGTGGCGAGAGCTGGCAGGGGGATCATCAGAATGATGCCGAATCGGGCCAGCTCGACGACGCCCGCCTCGGCGTTCTGCAGACCGTCGAGGTAGAGGGTGGCCAGCGGGGTGAGGGCGAAGAGCAGCATGGCGACCAGGCTGGCGAGAGTCAGCGTACGGGTGAAGCGTCCGAGGGCAGGGCGGCGATCGGGTTGCTCGCCGAGCGCAATGATCGTTTCGGGCAGAGCGAGAGCGGGCGCTCGCATGAGGAGCATGAACTGGAAGATGAGGGGCCAGGCTGCCAGCGTTTCGACCGGCCTCGCGAGGCGCGCCAGACAGGCCGTGATGAAGGGCTGAATCAGCAGCGTCAGGACTGCGGTGCCGGCCAACGGCAGATGGAAGCGGGTGAGGTTGCTGTAGCCGAGGGGCTCGCGATCGGACTCGGCCGGCAGAGCCAGGATCACCGACCGACAGGCCCAGGTGGCGAAGAGAGCCTCGGCCACCACTCCGACGACGAGGCCCCAGGCGCCGACGAGGGCGCCCGGCATGTCGGAGGCGACGGCCAGCGAGATCGCGATTCCCGCCGAGGTTCCGAGCCGGATGGCCGTTCCGTGCGCCACGGCTCGCGGCCGCCCACCCGAGATCAGGACTCCCTGAAGGAACCGACGCCAGCCGATGGCGGCAGTCCACGGGATCATGATGACCATCCCGGGGCGGACCCACCGAGCGATGTCCACGGGGACGCCGAGCCAATCGATGACGACGAGGTTGAAAACGTCGGGCCAGGCTATTGCGGCGGCGACGAGAGTGAGCGCAGCGCACCAGTGGAGAGTCAGCCGTCGGACCTGGCGGTAGGACTGCACGTCTCGGACCTTGGCCGTAGAGGTGGCCAGGAGGTTGACGATCGGGCTCTCGATCGCGACGGCGAGGCTGAAGATGATGCCCAGCGCGGCGAGGTGGACGACGGCATCTGGCAGCCGGTTGACGGCGGCACTGATCAGCGGGCCTTCGGCCATCATCAGCAGCCAGCTGGAGAACAGAGGCAGCCAGAAGATGAGGATGTCGCGCTGTTTCATGGATTTCGGTGCAGTGGCACCCAAAAACCGGCGCCGAGCGCGGCGGAGCATACCCGAGCTGACTGGGAGCGGTGCCTTTTCGGTGCGGCATGCGCCATATTTCGCGACGACTGTGGAATATTTCACAGTCGTGGTGTAACATCTCCGCACTCTTCGCATTGCGAAGGCCCACGGGGACAGGGGACCATAATGAGTGACGAACGGCGCGATAGGCGCAGGCAGCAGGTCGTAGGCGTCCGACTGCAGTCTCCAACGCTCAACGGCAGGATCCTGGATGTGAGTGGTTCAGGCATCGGAATCGAGACCCCGCAGTGCGTCTCGGCCGGTGAACGCCACAAGGTGAAGATCAGTTTCGCTGGCAAGACCGTCGAAGCCGAGGGCTTCGTCAAGTGGACGACTCGCGCGGCTCAGCTGCTGATCGGACAGGCCGAAGTGCCCGTCTTCAGAGCCGGCATCGAGCTCGATCGCCGGCCCAGCTACGCGGCGCGCTGAGCGGTCCCGACCGTGCGCTGACAGTCGCTCGAGCGCCAGCGGCTCCTTCCGATGGGCGGAGGCCGTTGGGGACGAGTGCGCTGTTGCGTCGCCGGCGGCGCTCAGGCATCCTAGTCCTCCTTTTGTCACTCGCTTCCGAGAGGAGAAGCCCATGCTCCGCAAGACACTCCTGACCGTCCTGGCAATGACCCTGGTGATCGCGCTTCCGATCCCGGCACAGGAGCCCCTCATTCCAGTAGAGGAGGAGCTGCCTTACCTGACGCTGGAGGAGATCCTGCGGAACTACTACGGCGCGATCGGCGGAGACGAGGCATGGGCGGACATCGATTCCATGAAAATGGACGGTCTGGTGCAGATGGGCCCCGGCATGGACCTCGCCTTCGTCGTCTACACCAGCCGGCCGGACCAGATGCGGCTGGAGTTCACCACTCAGGGCCTGCTGGGCGTCCAGGCCATCGACGGTGAGCAGGCGTGGCTCGTGGATCTGGGGGGAAGGCAACCGCGGGCGATGCCCGAGGATCTGGAGAAGCGGCTCCGCAGGCAGCTCGACATCGAGGGTCCGCTGATCGACTGGAGTGCCAAGGGGCACTTGCTCGAAGTTCTCGAGGCTGGAGAGTCCCTGGGACGAGACGCCTACCGGATCAAGATGACTCGCGACGACGGCACGGTCGAGACGTATCACTTCGACGCGGAGACGTTCCGTCTCTTTCTGGTCGAAGGGACGACCACGCTACAGGGTACCGAGGTGGAGTCCGAGACTCTGATGAGCAACTTCAACATGGTGGGTGACGGCCTGATGCTGGCGCACACGATCGAGTCGCGCATCAAGGGCCGTCCCGGCGGTCAGGTCATCAAGGTCGAGACGGTCGAGATCGGTCTCGATGTGTCGGCCGTGCAGTTCGCCATGCCGACAGCGGCCGCGCCTGAGACGGCAGACGAGTAGGGCTCTCCAGCACCGAGCCGGTACTCAGTCTTCCCAGCGCACCACGTCACCGACGGCGATGTCCCCGTCGGTGAGCACTCGTCCGTAGGCGCCGCCGCGCCAGTCCGGGTCGAGTGCCTGCTGCAGACCCTCGACAGACTCTTCCATCAGCCGGCAGGGACGGGTCTCTCCCAGCATGTGGATGCGGCAGTTGCCGATCGCGAGGATCCGGTTCCGGCAGTCGACGAGACTCGTGCCGCTGACGAGGAGGTTGGCCCGTCGGGTGGTGGGGTCGACTTCGCGTCCAAGCTCAGCGGAGACCTCGCGCCATTTCTCCTCCTCGATGATCGTGACCTGGCGGTGACCGCCCTGGTTGGCGTTACCCTCGAGGCCACGGTGGGCGAGGGCCGTCACCTGCTCCCGCGGGTCCATCGGGCCCTGCTTGGCGCGCTTGATCCAGATGGCTTCGAGGTGCCCAGGAACCGGGGTTTCGGTCGTCATGATGCTGAAGCCTACACTGCGTATACTCGGCGGACCGCCTCACTCCACGGGGCTTGAAGGGAGATCCCATGAAGAGATCGATAGGCATGATGAGCGCTGTTCTGACGATGGCTCTGGCCTGCGCCCCGACGGAGAACGCTATGGATGAAACGCCCAGTGCCGAGAGTTCGGACATCGCCACGCGGCTCGCCCGGTTCGCCCCGACCGAGATGTCGGCCGATTTGTCGGGCGTGCCGGAGAGCGAGCTGCCGGTGTTGGTCGAGCTGATCAAGGCCGGTCGATTGATGGACGAGATCTTCCTGCGTCAGGTCGCGGTCGACAACCCGGCGGTGCGCGACCAGGTGGTGGGCGAAGGGGGAGCGCGCGCCACGTACTTCGCCCTCAGCTTCGGGCCCTGGGACAGGCTCGACGAGATGAAGCCCTGGTTCGGCGATTCGCCCCATCCCGAGGGGGCGGGGTACTACCCGGTCGACATGAGCAAGGAGGAGTTTGCGCAGTGGATTGCCGATCATCCGGGTGACGAAGCGGCGTTCGAGGGTCTCTTCACCCTGATTCGGCGCGAGGGCGACGGACTCGTCGCGGTGCCCTATTCCGAGGCCTACCGCGAGTGGCTCGAGCCGGCGGCGGATCATCTTCGGGCAGCGGCTCGTGCAACATCGAACGAGAGCCTGAGGACGTTTCTCGAATCGCGGGCGGCGGCCTTCGCTTCGGACGACTACTACGCCAGCGATATGGACTGGATGGATCTCGACGCACCGGTCGAGGTGACGATCGGACCCTACGAGACCTACGAGGACGGCCTCTTCGCCTACAAAGCCGCTTTCGAGGCCTTCGTGACGGTGGATGTGCCGGAGGAGTCGGCGAGATTGGCCCGATTCAAGGAACTGCTGCCCTCGCTCGAGCGAGGACTGCCGATCGCCGACGAGCACAAGAACTTCGATCGCGGCACGGAGAGCCCGATCCGGGTGGTGGACGAGGTGTTCGTGGGCGGCGATTCGAAGGCGGGCGTTCAGACGCTGGCATTCAATCTGCCGAACGACGAACGGGTCCGCGAGGCGAAGGGCTCGAAGAAGGTGATGCTGCGCAATGTGCTGCGGGCCAAGTTCGACAAGATCCTGGTGCCGATCGCTGAGCGGGTGCTGGTCGCCGAGCAGGTGGACTCGGTCTCGTTCGACGCCTTTTTCGCCGAGTCGCTTCACCATGAGTTGTCGCACGGGCTGGGGCCGGGGACGATCCTGGTGGACGGTGTCGAGACCGAGGTGCGGATGGAGCTGAAGGAGCACTACGCGACGCTCGAGGAGGCGAAGGCGGACGTGATGGGCATTTACAACATCCTGGCGCTGGCGCAGCGAGGGGAGATCGCCACGGAGGTTGCAGAGACTCTGGAGGCGACCTATGTCGCCGGGCTCTTTCGATCGGCTCGGTTCGGGCTGCACGAGGCACATGGGCGTGGGGTGGTGTCGCAGTTCAACTATCTGTTGGAGACGGGTGGACTGGAGGTCGACTCGGAGGGACGCTTTCGGGCGGTTTCGGACGCGTTTCCGGGGGCGATCGAGAGTCTGCTGAGTGAAATGCTGATGTTGCAGGCGGTGGGTGACTACGAGGGCACGGGAGCGTTTCTCGATACCTACGGCGTCGCCTCGCCGGAGCTCGTGGCTGCGATCGAGCGGCTCGACGACGTGCCCGTGGACATCCGACCGATCTACTCCCAGGCCGAGGAGTTGGCTCCGCGGTAGCGCGTTGGCTTCGTCAGGCGTCTGGCTCTCGTTGAGCCTCTGGGGCCTCGCGGCTGGGGCCGCCCGTCTGGGGCCACCCTTCGACGCCTTTGTGTGGGCCTTTGTCGGTGTGTGAGGCGTAGTCGGGTTGGTTCCGGCGAACACCCCCCACCTCCCAGCCTCGTACAGAGCCTGCACCAACCCGACTACGCCTCACACACCTGGGCTGGTGGTGCCCCTTGCGGTGGGTGGTGGCCTGCGGACAAATGGGAGAGGAGTCCGAAGCAAGGGCCGAAGGCGTGGGTTGGCGGAGGCCAACCCCAAGAAACCTAGAACGGAACGTCTACCGCTCCGCACAGCCACCTCACAAACGGGGCCGCTGCTTCACACTGCTTTGCGAAGGCCTTCGGGAACTCCGGTGCCAGGACTTCCTTCTGAGTCAGATTCGTGAAGGCGATGAAGTCTTTGCGCTTGAGGTCGTCGATCAGCGGGTGGTCTTCGTCGTAGCCTCTGGGTGGCCGTTTCAGTGACTCTCCACCGATCTCGAAGGACTGGCGGAACCGCTTGTTGTCTCGTGCGCGCTTCCAGGAGCGGCGGTCGCCGTCGATCGTTTCGCGGATGCTCTTGAGGCTGGGGCCGTCGGGATGCCAGATGCCGACGCCGATCATGCACTGCTTCGGTTCGATGTGGAGGTAGAAGCCCGGGGCGTGGACGTCCTTGGCCTGCTTGTGGCGGAACTGGATGCCGAGGTGGGTCTTGTAGGGCGTCTTGTCCTTGCCGAATCGCGTGTCGCGGTAGATCCGGAACAGCGATCCCCCCGTGGCCTTCGGTATGGCGTTGAAGTGGGGGCTGACCCTTCGCAGGTGCGGTCCGAAGTCGCTGATGAAGCGCAGCGCCGGCTCCTTCATGTGTTCCTCGTACCGGTCTTTGTTGGCCTGGAACCAATCGCGGTTGTTGTTGCCGGCGAGGTCGCGGATGAAGCTGAAGAGGGCGGGTCGGAACGGGTTGTCTGCTGTCGCGGTCATCGGACGAAGATTCTAACCTCCGAGTCGCTGCGAGCCGACGAGGCCCAGGGTCCCGAAGGCGCGATAGGCGAGCAGCAGGCCGAGGAGGAAGAGGGCCAGCGAGCAGGCCGCCATGGCGCGCCGGTAGACGGTCAGGCTGAGGAAGTTTCGGCCGCGGGCGAGCAGCGCGGCGAGGAGGATCTTCGTGCCGACGAGGAGCAGGAAGAAGCCGCCTACGAAGCCGGCTGCGGCCCAGGGTCGGTCGTTCCAGACCCGGAGGATGAGGGGCGTTCCGACAGCGGACCAGAAGAGCCAGGCGTTCGGGTTGAGCAGGTTGACGGCCGCGCCCTGCCAGATGTCCTTCGCCGGCGTCGCATCCGCATCAGCGGCCGTCGGCAGCTCGGCCCGGCGGGACTCGGCCCATATCCTGGCGGCGAAGAAGATGACGACGCCTCCTCCGACCAGGCCGATCCCGGCCTGCCATGCATCGGAGAGTTCTCGCAGGACGAAGAGGCAGACGGCGATGATCGGAGCGTCGGTGAGGATGGGGGCCACCGCGACTCGAAGGCCGGCGGCGAAGCCACGCTGCAGCGTCGCGGTGATCACCAGGGTCAGGAGGGGTCCGGGATTGAGCCCGGACGCCAGGCCCACGGTGAGGCCGAAGAGGATCTCCTCCATTCCCGGACTCTACTTCGGCCTGCGCTTCAGGGCAGGTAGACGACTCGCAACCGGCCAAAGCCCCACCGGGGATTCTCCGCCAGGAGGAGTTCGCTGCGTCCGTCGCCGTCGAGGTCGATGAGGGCCGGAGTCCCGGTGGCGTCGGGGCGATGATCGGTCACTGCGACGCCCTCGCCGGAGAGTTCGACGCTGTGGTCCTCTCGCGGGACGTCGGATCCGGCACAGGACCATCGCGGGCGCTTGTCGACCAGTTTGCTCTTGCCGATCGCGAGCCCGGGATAGACCGCCACATCGCCGTCGCAGACGAGCACGAGGTCGGCGAGGCCATCGCCGGTCAGGTCCTCGCCGAAGTGCCAGCCGTTGGCGCTGCACTCGACGACTGTCGATCGGGTTCGAGTCTCGAATCGCCGGTTCGCTCCGGTGAGGAACGCCTCGATCTTCACCTTGCCGCCTCCCAGGCCGTCGTACTGCGCCACGACGAGGTCGTCGTCACCGTCGTCGTCGAGGTCGAGAATGAAGGGCTTGACCTCCTGCCAGCGACGACTGCTGGTCTGGGCCTCGAGCTTGGGCCGCACGCCCGCCAGGGTCCTGTCGCCCACCAGGGGATAGACCCTGAGCTTCTGGCGTTCGAAGATCCCGAGCTTGTCGGCCGAATTGGTAGTCACGATGAGCATCGGGCGACCGTCGAGCGTGTGGAACCAGCTCCACTGGACGGTCTCGAGCCCGGGCAGGCGGCTCCAGACCTCCCGTGGCTCGGTGTTCTCGTCCGGGGAGAGAAGCACGGTGCGAAGGCGCAGATTGCCGCTCGACTCGGGGCCGGTGGCGTAGAGGTCTCCATCCGCCAGGCGCAACAGCGTCGAAGGGGGCGTCGTGAGCCGGAGGCCCTTGCGATGGGGCGTGGCCCGAGTCGGCAACGTGTGGTCGGCGATCCGGCCCCAACCGGATTCGGTCGGTCCGAGTCGACGGAGCAGGCCGACGTTGGTGAGCGCGAGCTCTCCGAGTTGCGGCGCGGAGCCTCTCACGGGTAGCTGGGATGCGAGGTCCACCCCCCTGGCCGAGAAGAGTGGCTCGAGGCCCGCATCGTCGCTGCCGGGGTGCGTCACCTGGAGGATCTCGCCGGGGCGTCCCACCAGGAGCTCTTCGTCGCCGTCGGCATCGAGATCGAGGGCGACGAGCCGATCGAACTCGCAGTCGATGCCCTCTCGAACGACGATCAGAGCCTCGTCGTCGAGGTCCGCCCGGTACAGAACGCAACGAGCCTCTCTCTCCTCTTCCTTTCCTTCCGTCGTCTCGTTCTCTTTCTCCTTCTCGACAGCGGCGAGCAGGTAGATCTGCCGTTCGCTGTCACCGTTCACGAGCGTGACCCAATCGAGTAGTTGGCCGGGCACAGAGGCCTCGAAGAGCCGTGCTCCCGACGATCCCCGCAGTCTCACGCCGGCGGGAGGGTGAGTGTCGGCCGGCTCCTGAGCGGTCGCGGTGGGTGCGAGAAGGAGTGTCACCAGCAGCGGCAGGCTCCTCATCGTCCACCTCCGCTGGTGTAGAGGTCGAGTCTGACGGGCGCGCTCTGACCGTCGCTCCCTTTGCCCTGGAGTTGCACGACCGACAGGTCCGAGAGCCCGTCGCCATCGAGATCCAGCACGCTGACCAGGGCCAGGTCACGGGGCGCCTGCTTCAGCTGGATCTCGAGGTCGGGACTCGCCGGAAACCGGCAGCCCTCCCGGCCCCGATGGATGGAGACCTCTCGCCCGCGGCCGATCTGGACGAAGTCCTTGCGGCCGTCGCCGTCGAAGTCGCCATCGAACATCGACAGCTGCCCCTGGCTGAAGTTGTCGAGGTTGAGTTTGAAGCGACCCGAGAGGTCGAGTCCGGTCACCTTGCGGAAGGACCCGTCGTCCTGTTGGCACAGGATGTGGAAGTCGAGGCCGAGACTGATGCTGTGGGCGACGGCGATACGGACGGCCTGCAGCATCGAGAAGTCGAGCGTCAGAGTCAGCAGGTCCTTGCGGCCGTCACCGTCGAGATCCCAGAGGCCGCCGGGGAGACCGACGTCCGAGTCGTCCGGGAACGAGTAGCCATCGGTGACGAACTCGCGTCGCTGGCCGGCCCGCTCGAGAGTGCCGGTCTCTGCGTCGAAGATCCGGTAGCGGTGAGGGGGCACTTTGGCGTGGGCCATCTCCTTGCGCATGCCGGCCTCGGGGTCGAGCTGGATCTCGGCCTGACTGACGTACTCGGCCTTGCCGTCGTTGTCGAGATCGTCGAAGAAGACGATGTCGTGCGAGGCCTCGCCTTCTTCGCCGAGGGGTTCCATCCTGCCCAGGGGTCCCACGGGGTCGCCGAAGGTCGCTCCGCCCTTGTTCACGTAGACCCAGAAGTCCTGCCATCCGTCGAGTGGGTGTGGGACTACCAGGTCGGCCAGTCCGTCACCGTCGACGTCCCTGACCTCAGGTAGCGGGAGATCCAGGCGTCTCGGGGTCTCGGTCTCGTCGAACTGGGGCGAGGTGAGCCGGTCGGATGGCCCCGCAGCGAAGCCCGTCTCGCTGCCCCGGTAGATGTCCCAGCCCCCGGCTCTGGGTAGCAGGAGGTCCGGCCACGGATCGGAGTCGAGATCGTGAGTCCACCGCATTCCGGGGAGGAAGGCGCGGCTGCCGGCGATCGCGGGAGGCTGGTCGACCAGCAGCTCGCGGACGAGGGCGAGGGGAGCCGAAGTGCCGAGCCCTATGGCCTCGGCCCCCGCGTCCGTCAGGGCCAGGAGAGGCACCGCAGCGTGATCGATCGCCTCGAGAGAGAGGATGTCGCTGGTCAGCTCGAGCGGCTCGGTCAGGGGCCTCCAGGCGCCGTCGTCGCCGAGGTCGAAGAGCCAGAGTTGCCGGTTCTCCATCAAGGCCGGGACGATCGTCATCACCGCGACGAGCCCGGCGATGTCATCCATCTCGCTCGATTCCTCGATCGTGATGTTGTCCCAGGCCGTGTAGACCACGACGACCGCCAGTTCGGGTCCCGGATCGCCGTCTATCTCCACTGGGATCAGCTGAGCCGGGGCGCCCGGCAGCTCGAGAGCCGAGTAGGTCAACTCGAGATCACCGGCCGCGAACGCCGGCCACGTGAGGAGAGTCAGCGAGAGCGGGATCGCCGCCAGGAGCCGCATCAAGCGAGGCGCTCCGGCTCCGGCTCGGTCTCGTGGATCCTCCGGATGTCCATAGCCACGGGCCTGTCGTCGCTGGTGGCTTCGAACATGCTGGCGAAGTTCATTGCACACCTCGTGCCCGGGTCTCGGGCGTTCAGGGTCGGATCTCGCGGGAGATCTACTTCAATTACGGGCTCAGAGCATAGCTATTACACGCGAGGAGTGCCCGAGTGTCGGTGGTACTCTGCCTCCCATGTTCGACGAGATACGCGCTGCGGCCGGCCGGCTGAAGGGAGTCGCCCACCGCACCCCGGTCGTCACCTCCCACACCCTCGACGAGGCGGTAGGAGCCGAGGTCTTCCTCAAGTGCGAGAACCTGCAGCGGGTGGGTGCGTTCAAGTTCCGGGGGGCCTACAACGCGATCTCGCAGTTGAACGCCGAACAACGCGAGCGAGGGGTTCTCGCCTACTCCTCAGGCAACCATGCCCAGGGCGTTGCGCTGGCCGGCAAGCTCCTAGGCGTAGAGACGACGATCGTCATGCCCAACGATGCGCCGGCGACCAAGCTGGCCGCGACCCGCGGCTACGGCGCCAATGTCGTCGAGTACGACCGCGAGGAGGTCAGCAGGCGGGAGGTGGCCAGCGGGCTCCAGGAGGACGAGGAGTACAGCCTCATCCCTCCCTTCGACCATCCGCACATCCTGGCCGGTCAGGGAACGGCCGCGCTCGAGCTCTTCGAGGATGTGGGTGACCTCGACATGCTGCTCGTACCCTGCGGAGGGGGTGGATTGCTCAGCGGCTCGGCCGTCTCGGCGAAGAGCCTGTGTCCGACCTGCCGGGTGATCGGGATCGAGCCGGAAGTGGCCGACGACGCCACCCGGTCCTTTCACTCCGGGAAGATCGAGCGCGTACACAACCCGCCGACAATTGCCGACGGTACCCGGACCGAGTCGCTCGGCGAGGTGACGTTCGCACTCATCCGAGAGCACGTCGACGCGATGGAAACGGTCACCGAGGAAGCGATCGTCGAGGCTGTGCGGTTCCTGTTTTTCCGCACCAAGATGGTCGTCGAGCCCTCCGGAGCCCTCGCGGTCGCGGCCATGCTCAGCGGTGCCGTGCCGGTGGACGGTCGGGTCGGCGTGATCTTGAGTGGCGGCAACGTCGACGGCCCGACGATGGCGGGAATCCTCGGCGATTCCGCCGAGTAGGTGCCCTACCCCTGGGGAGGTTGACGCCCGGGAGCACAGGGGACACAATCCTCTCCCCGGCGTTCCTCTGCCGGATTCCAAGCCGTCGACCGACGGCCATCTGACAGACAGTTCACGGCCTGACGACCGGGGAAGAATGCCCCGCGAGGAGCGGGTTTTACAAGACTAGAGGGCCGGCATCTCGGCGGCCCGTCACGGTGTTATTCGATGTTCGACAAGAGCCCCACATGGACCCGCATCGCGGGAGAGCCCAACAAGGTGATCAGAGTCCACCTCGGGTACGTACCCGATCTGGACGACACCTCGGCCGACGAGCAGCGCGGACTGCGCCTGGCGATCGTCGGCGCGATTCTGGCGCACATCGTGCTTTTCCTCGTGCATGTCCCCTACGAGCCTTCGCGGCCGGAGTGGATAGGCCGAGAGCAGCAGGTCTTCGCGGTTCGGCAGCTGCAGTTCAAGCAGCCGGAAGCTGTTCAGCAGCAGTCTCTTCCCAAGCCCCGCGAGGCCGTCAAGCGGATTCCGATACCTGATCCGACGCCCGACGATCCGGAGCCGATTCGGCTCGAAGAGATGGAGCTTCCGGTGCCCAACCTCGAAGTGACGGAGATGGGGATCGACGATTTCTTCATCCCCGATGGGCCTCCCAGGCCGATGCCGGCGGGAGGGCCGCCGGTGCGAGTGGGTGGTGACGTGAAGCCGCCCGTCAAGATCTTCGGCGGCATGCCCCGCTACACCGAAGAGGCACGTCAAGGCAGGGTACAGGGCGTCGTCATTCTCGAGGCGGTCATCGACAACGAAGGGCACGTCGTTGATGTCCGGGTGCTCAAGGGGTTACCCCTGGGGTTGAGTGACACCGCAGTCGAGGCCGCGCTCGCCTGGCGTTTCAAACCCGCCATGCGCGGAGTGGAACCGGTCTCGGTTTTCTACAACCTGACGGTCCGCTTCTCGCTGCAGTAGGACCCGGCGAGGGCGGCTGGGTCCCGGCCCGAATTGGACCTGCTACCGTAGGCGCCCACATGGACACCCTCTCGTTCGACGCCTTCTGGACCTGGCTCCAGAGTCATCTCAACTGCATCCAGCGCATCGCGACGCCGGACGCGGTGATCTTCGACGACGACGATCTCCACTGGTATCTCGGGCCGCTCGACAACGCGCAGGTGGCGCAGGTGATCCGGGGCAAGCGACTGATGGGCGAAGTTCTCATCGACCCGGAGCGTGTGACTTACGTCCAGTCTCTCGGTGAGGAGCGCAGTGGGGAGTTCGTCTTCGAGGCGGTCAGCGAAACCGAGACCGAACGCGTGGCGGCCTACTCATTCGTGCTGACCCACAGCCTGGACGTCGAGTCCGACTCCGACCACTCTGCCGACGTGCACTAGGCGCCGCTGCCGTCAGGAGGTCGGGCGCTCGTAGGGCGCGATGTTCTCCCACTCCGAAGCGTCGGACCGGGCGACGACCGCCACGACCTGGTCGGTGTCGCTGAGGTTGAACACCTCGTGCGGCACTCCGGGCTCTATGAAGATGAAGTCACCCGCCTGGTTGTCGATCGTCTTCGCGAGGCCCTCGCCATACTCGTGGCGGACGTTGCCCTCGAGGATGTAGAGCATGAGTTCGAAGCCGACGTGGATATGGGCTCGGGCGACACCGCCCGGTGGGATCGTCGCGACATTCATCGACAGCTTCTCGGCGCCCACGTTCTTGGCCGACATGCCGGTCTTGTAGCGGATGCCGTTCCAGCCCCGGTGCGTACTGCTGCCACGGATGACGCGGATGCCCTCGTTACCCTCGACTTCGATCGTCAGATCTTCCTGTTCGCTCATCAGCTGTCTCCGGGTTGGTTTCCGGCCCATGATACGACGGTCCCCGGGGCTACAATGCCGGGCATGACGGACTGCCGCCAGCGGGTGACCGGATGGGCGCAAGGTGACCGCGGAGAGGACGGATGACGCGCGAGACCTTCGCGTCGAAGTTCGGCCTGCTGGCCACCATGATCGGCGTCGCCGTCGGTCTCGGCAACGTCTGGCGGTTTCCCTATCTCGTCGGCAAGTTCGGGGGCGCGGCTTTCGTCATCTGCTACGTCGCCGCGGTGGTGCTCATCGGCATGCCCGCCCTGGTGGCGGAGTGGCTCCTGGGGCGACACACCAGGCGGGGCACCGTGGGCGCTTTCGCCAGAGCCGGACTCCCGGGTGGCCGGGGCATCGGTTGGTTCTTCTTCGCGGTCGTCGCGGCGGCGACCGCCTACTACTCGAACGCGCTCGGTTGGGTGCTCCACTACTCGCTCGGTGAGCTGGTGCGGCCGTTTGGCGTCGCTTGGGACTCGGCGGCAGTGCTGCCGCCGGAGAGCGGGTTCGACGCCGGCTCGTTGGTTCGTCAACTCCTGTGCACGGGCACCGTCATCGTGACCTGCGCTCTGGTGCTCGCACGAGGCCTGCGTCAGGGCATCGAACGCGCCAGCCGGGTGATCATGCCGACTCTCGCGGTGGCTCTGGTGATCGTGATGATCCGCAGCTTGACTCTGCCGGGAGCCATGGCGGGCGTCGAATGGTACCTGCTCAAGGTCGACTGGTCGTCGCTTTCGCCCAGGGTGATGATGGCTGCGCTCGGCCAGGCTGTCTTCTCGCTCTCCCTGGGCGGGACCTTCATGGTCATCTACGGCTCCTACCTCGACGAGAAGACCCAACTCGTCCCCAACGCACTATGGACGGCTCTCGGTGACCTCGGCGCCGGCCTGCTGGCCGGACTCGCGATCCTTCCCGCGGTCTTCGCCTTCGGCCTCGAACCGGGCTCGGGCCCGGGGTTGCTCTTCTCGACGTTGCCTTCCGCATTCGCCGCGATGCCGGCCGGTTGGCTCTTCGGGGCGGTTTTCTTTCTCGCCCTCTTCGGCGCGGCCTACCTTTCAGACGTCGGCGCTTTCGAGGTCCTCGTTGCAGGCCTCGTCGACAGTCGAGGCTGGAGCCGCCGGCGAGCGGTCTGGCTCGTCGCCGGAGTGGTCTTCCTGCTGGCGATACCGTCGATGATCAATCTCGAGATTTTCGTTCCCTGGGATCTGACCTTCGGGTCGGGCATGCAGACCCTGGGAGCCCTCGCCGCCGTGGTGACCGTCGGCTGGTGGTTGGCGAGGCGGGATGTCCTGTCCGAGCTGGGGGCAGAGGGCCGCGGCGGGATCTGGCTCTACCGCTGGCTGCGCTATGTCGTGCCACTGGCGATCGGCGGCGTTGGTGCCTGGTGGCTGACGACCGAAGTGATCAAATAGCTGTTGCACCGGATCGAAGGAGAGTTCGTATGACGACATCCAGACGGGAGTTGCTCAAGAGCGTCGGTGCAGCTGCGATCCTGGCGGAGTTTGCGTCGATACGGCGTGCGGCGGCGAGCGCCACGGCCGAGGCCGGAGAATGGAGCGGCAGCTACAGCCTGGGCGAGGACGTGACCTATCTCAACCACGCCTCCATCGGGACGGTGCCCCGGTCTGTCCAGGCAGCGCATCGCGCCTACCTGGAGCTGTGTGAGACCAATCCCTGGCTCTACATGTGGTCGGAGCCATGGCGCGAGCCGCTCGACGAGGTGCGGGCGCGGGCAGCGAACGCCCTGGGATGCGAGATCGAGGAGGTCTCGATCAATCACAACACCACCGAGTGCTTCAACATGCTCGCCCACGGGCTGCCGCTGGGCAAGGGTGACGAGGTCCTCTTCAGCTCGCTCAATCACTCCGGGGCCAGCGCCTGCTGGCATCACATGGCGGAGCGCAGAGGCTTCACCGTGCGGCAGTTCGAGTTGCCGTTGGCGGACTTCAGCGAGCTGACCGAGGACCAGATCGTCGGATGGCACGCCGAGGCCGTCGGGCCGCGAACCCGGCTCCTCGTTCTGCCTCATATCGACAACATGGTCGGATTGCGTCATCCGGTTGCCCGGATCGCGGCGGCGGCGCGCGCGCGGGGCGTTCGCTGGGTGGCGGTCGACGGAGCGCAGACCGTCAACATGATCCCCGTCGACGTCGGCACGATGGGCGTCGACGTTTACGCGACGAGTGCCCACAAGTGGACGCAGTCTCCCAAGGGACTCGGCTTCGCCTACATAGACCGGTCCTTGCTCGAGGAGTTGCCTGCGATGTGGGTCACCTGGGGCCAGAAGCTCTGGACGGGGACGGCGCGGGTCTTCGAGGACTACGGCACGAGAGCCCTGCCCGCGATGCTGGCACTGGGCGACGCGCTGAGTTTCCAGGAGGCGGTGTCGATGGAGAGTCGAGAACGCCACCATCGACAGCTGAGGGAGTCTCTCGAGGCCCGGGTGGATGCGAGCGAAGGACTTCGCTGGCGCTCGCCGCAGGACTGGGAACTGGGTGGTGCGCTCTACGCTGTAGAGGTGTTGGGGCGGAAGGCCGCCGACATCTCGAGCCGGCTCTTCAACGAAGCAGGCATCGTCGTCAGGCCGTTCGGCGGCGAGCTCAACGCGCTGCGCGTCTCCCCGAACCTGGCCAACGGTGAGGCCGACTTCGACCGACTCGTCGCGGCTCTCGAGGGGTAGAAGCGAGGGCAGGGAGGCGATGGCCTACGAGAGCAAGGTCGGCGGCGCCTACCGCCAGGGCTGCCGGCGATCGTTGATGATCGTCCTCGTCGGGGGCGTTCTGGGCGTCCTGATGGTGGCGACGATCCTCTGGTTGTTGGGCGGCGCCGATGCACGTCCCGGAAGTTGGCGGGTGCTCGTGGCACCGCTGGTGCCGCTGCCCTTCGTCGCGGGGCTGCTCCTCATCGGCCTCCTTGTCGTCCTCCGCAGGGGGCGTCGCCTCGACCGGGCCTTCGAGCCGTGGGGCATCAAGGGCCACCAGGTTGGCGGAGTCCTGCGGGGATGGCATGGAGAGGTCGGCGGACGGAGTCTGGATGCCTGGTTTTCCAAGGGGCCGATGCTGGAGATCTACCTCGGTTGTGCCACCGCGACGCGGGGGTCGATTCGCCGGGTCGGCGAGCGGGTCCAGCGGGTGACTCGGGCGGTCTCGAAACGGGAGCCACTGACGCCCAGCCCCGAGGAGGCGAGGGGCTGTCAGGTGTACGCAGACGATCCGCACTGGATGCGAGAGTGGCTTGCCCAGCCCGACGTTGAAGAGGCTCTCGGTCGGCTGCTCACTGAAACCGAGTCTGTTTCGCCGATTCTCGACGTGGCTCCGGATGCCCTGCACTACCGCCGGCGGTTTCTGCCGATTGGCGAGATCGATGCTCCACACCTGCAGGAGTGGGTGGAGGCTCTGAGCCGACTCGCCCGCGCGGCCGCCGAGGTCGGGCCCTCGGGCGACGGCGCCGTGGTGTCGTCACTCGAGGTCTGGAGCCGTTTGAGGCGTGGGCGGCGATTCCTGCCGCTCCTCTTCGGTTGCCTGGCGTTGGCGCTTTGCGTCGTCCTCGGGGCTCTCTACGTCTTCTACTACGTGGCGCAACCCGTCTGATGCCCGACCGTCGAGAGCACGAGAGGGCGTGGTAGGGGATGCCTGGTAGTGCAAGAATGCCGCTGTCATGAATCGAGAAACGACCTTCAGCGTCGCGGCGATCGGCCTCCTCACCAGCCTGACACTTACCGCTACCGTTTCGGCAGGCCAGCTCGTCGTCGGCAGTGATCGGGACAACACTCTCTATGAAGAGGTCGACGGCGGCCTCAGCAATGGTGCGGGCAACCACTTCTTCGCCGGGCGGACCCTGGCCTTCGGCCTGCGGCGCGGAGTGATCCACTTCGATGTCTCCGGCATCCCACCCGGTTCGAGTGTCGATTCCGTGGAGCTGAGACTCAACCTCTCGAACAACAGCTCAGGAGCCGCGTCGGTCGCACTGCATGCCGCGACCGCCGACTGGGGCGAGGGGACGTCGAGCGCCGGCGGCCCCGAAGGGGGAGGCGCGACGTCCACCCCCGGTGATGCCACGTGGATCCACACTTTCTTCCCGGGGTCGTTCTGGGCTTCGGTCGGTGGCGACTTCGTACCGGCCGCGAGCGCGGCAACTGTCGTCAACACTCAGGGCTTCTACATCTGGGGATCGACCGCCGGGCTCGAGGCGGATGTCCAGGCGTGGGTCGACGATCCGAGTCAGAACTTTGGCTGGGTCGTCGTCGGTGACGAGGCAGGACAGACCTCGGCGAAGCGCTTCGACACTCGGGAGTCGGGTCCTTCCGTCGAACCGGTGTTGACCGTCAACTGGGGCCCGGCGGTACCGGTGGAGCTGCTCAGCTTCAGCCTGGAAGAAGACTAGGGCGAGGCGTCGGCGGAGGAATCCGTAGCTTCGACACGGTTGCGCCCGGCCCGCTTGGCTCGATAGAGCGCCTCGTCGGCGGACTTGAGCAACGCGTCGGCTTCGATCGTCTCGCCGGGCGACGACGTCGCCACGCCGACGGATATGGTGATCCCCTGCGAGCCATCCGCCGAGATCTTGGGCAGCGCCTCGACATTGCGGCGTAGCTTCTCGGCGACCTGGGTCGCCTCGTCGAGATCACTCGCGGGAAGCAGCACCACGAATTCGTCGCCGCCGAAGCGTGCGGTGATCGACTCGCGCCGGAGAGCGCCCTGGATCGTCTCGGCCGTCGCCGCCAGGACCTCGTCGCCGACTTTGTGGCCGAGAGTGTCATTGACCTGCTTGAAGCCGTCGACGTCGATCAGCAGGACGCTCAGCGGCTCGCGGTGACGCTTGGCTCGCTTGAGCTCACGGTCCATGGCTTCGTCGAAGTAGCGTCGAGAGAAGGTGGAAGTCAGCTGATCGCGGAAGGCCAGGCGGAAGACCTCCTGGTAGAAGGGCCCTTCCTCGCTGTCGGAGTCGAGGTACTTGAAGATCGCCTGCCCGATCTGAATCAGGTCGCCGTCGGAGAGATCCGAATTCTCGACCGGCTGGGAGTTGAGCAGGCACCCGTTGCGGCTGCCGCGATCCTCGAGGCGAGCACGCCCGTCTTCGAGCACGAGTTGAGTGTGCTGGCGCGAAACCCAGCCGTCCGAGAGGACGATCTCGTTGGTCTCTGCTTCACGGCCGATGCGGGTCACCGGCCGGTCCAGAATGAAACGACGCACGGCGCCCGGACCGGCCAGTTGGACCAGAACCGCCGGTCCGCCAGGGGTCGCCCTGTCCCGCATGACTGCGGACAGATTGTCGTTTGTCTTGTCCAGATCCTCGCTCATTGCGGGTCTCGCGGTGGCCGGAGGATAGCAGTTCGCCCCCATCGTCGGTTGCGATCAGCCCAACGGCTGGCGTCACGCCTCGGACCGTTGGGTGATGAGTTGGTGCATACTCGGTCTGTCCCGCAACCTCGAGGGATGTGGAGGGCCGGACGCGGAGGATCGGAATGCTGGAGATCATCAGACAGCCGTGGCCCTGGTACATCGCCGGGCCTCTCGTCGGGTTGGTGATGCCCCTCCTGCTGCTGGTCGGCGGCAAGCATTTCGGCGTCTCAGCCAATCTGAGGCACATGTGCGCAGCCGTACTTCCCGGCAAGCCCGAGTTCCTGCGCTACGACTGGAAACGGACCGGCCTGTGGAATCTGAGTTTCGCGCTCGGCATCGTCATCGGTGGGTGGATCGCCGCGAGGTGGCTCGGCGGCGTGGAGCCTCTTGCGCTGTCCGAGGCGACAGTGGCCGACCTCGCCGGATTCGGGCTGGCGGCACCGGAGGGCGCGGTCCCGGCGGAGCTCTTCAGCTGGGCCGGCCTGTCGACCCTTCCAGGCTTCGTCATTCTCGTCGGGGGAGGCTTCCTCATCGGTTTCGGAGCGCGCTATGCCGGCGGCTGTACGTCGGGTCATGCGATTTCGGGATTGGCCAACCTTCAGCTGCCCTCATTGATCGCCGTCCTCGGCTTCTTCGCCGGGGGGCTGATCTCGGCTCGCTGGCTACTGCCGCTCCTCCTCAAGTGAGATCGAGATGACGGCCCCGGACAAGAGACCGAGTTTCCTCCGCTACCTTTTCGTTGGCGTCTTTTTCGGCATCGTCGCGACGCGTTCCCAGATCATCTCCTGGTACCGGATCCAGGAGATGTTCCACTTCGACAGTTTCTACATGTACGGAATCCTAGGATCCGCCGTGATGGTGAGCGCCGCGTTCGTCCTGGTGATCCGCCGGCTCAGCATGCGGGGACTCCACGGCGATCAGATCGAGATCCCTCCGAAGGAGATGGGTAGCGGCACCCGTTACGCCGTGGGAGGAACGCTCTTCGGCCTCGGCTGGGGGCTCGTCGGTTCCTGCCCGGGCCCGATCTTCGCGCTGATCGGCAACGGTGTCTTCACGATCTTCGTCGTTCTCGCGAGCGCCATGGCCGGTACCTGGGCCTACGCCCTGCTGCGGCCCCGGTTGCCGCACTGATTCCCCTCACAGGAGGCGAGCATGCTGTTTCGACAGATCTTCGACCCGAAGCTGGCCCAGTACGCCTATCTGATCGGATGTCAGCGCACGAAGGAGGCGGTTCTCATCGACCCGGAGCGCGACATCGACCGCTACCTGGCGATCGCGGCAGCCGAGGGCGTGCGCATCACGGCCGTCACCGAGACTCACATCCACGCCGATTTTCTCTCCGGGTCGCGTGAGTTCGCCGAGACGGGAGTGCGGGCGTACCTCTCGGACGAGGGAGATGCGGACTGGAAGTACGGCTGGCTCGAAGCGGGTGACTACGACACCGTGCTGCTCAGAGACGGCGACACCTTCGCCGTGGGCAACATCGAGATCAAAGCACTGCACACGCCGGGTCACACGCCTGAGCACCTGAGCTTCCTCGTCGTCGATCACGGCGGCGGGGCCGCCGAACCGATGGGCATCGCCAGCGGCGACTTCGTCTTCGTGGGCTCTTTGGGGCGTCCCGACCTGCTTGAGACAGCGGCCGGAGTCGCAGGCGCGATGGAGCCCTCGGCGCGCCGCCTGTTCCACTCTCTGGACACCTTCCTGGCGCTGCCCGACTTTCTCCAGGTCTGGCCGGCCCACGGCGCCGGCAGCGCCTGCGGCAAGTCACTCGGCGCAGTACCGATGTCGACTGTGGGCTACGAGCGCAGATTCAACGCCTCAATTGGCGTCGCCGGATCGGGCGAGGAGGCGTTCGTCTCCTCCATTCTGGACGGACAGCCGGAGCCACCGGCCTACTTCGCCCGGATGAAGCGCCTCAACCGCGACGGCGTTCCGGTCCTCGGTGAGGCTTCTCGGCCCGAGCGAATCGAGGCAGCGGCGCTCGTCGAGAGAGCCTGGCAGGGGGAGGTACTCATCGTCGACGGGCGTCTCGATCGGCAGAGCTTCATGAGCGGTCACATCGCGGGCTCGCTCTACGCCCCCTTCAACAAGACCTTCTCGACGATCGTCGGGTCCTATGCCGCGCCGACCGACGAGATCGTCCTGGTTCTCGACGAGGATCGGGTCGAAGAGGCGGTTCGCGATCTGATTCGGATCGGATACGACCGGATTGTCGGCTTCGTGCCGCCCGCGGAGGTCGAATCTCTGGACTCTCTGGTCGCGACGCCGATCGTCGACTTTGCGAGGGTGGACGCTGTGCGGGGCAGCCCGGGTTACCGGGTGCTCGACGTGCGCGGTGCTGCCGAGTACGCCAGCCGCCAGATTCCGGGTGCGATCAACGTGGCGCATACCCGGCTGGTGCCGCGCCTCGACGAGATTCCGACCGACGACGTACTTCTCGTGCATTGCAAGACGGGCGCCCGGGCGGCTGCAGCGGCGGCGGCTCTGGAGCGTGCCGGGCGGCAGGTGGAGTACGTCGACGACTCGTTCGTCAACTGGCGCGCCGGCTGACGGCTGGAGTTCTAGTCCGCTGACGGGGAGGAACGTGTGCGGCGGAGAATCAGGCGCTGTGAACGCCAGCCGGCGAGGACGGCGCAGGCCAGGAGCAGCGCGGCCAGGCGGATCACCGCCGCCTCTTGGCGGACCATGCCGAAGACCAGGCAGGGGAAGCCGACGGCCCACAGCCAGAAGACTGCCCGCTCGAGCGAACGCGAAGGTAGGGCCACAGGAGGAGGGCTCGGCCGGAAACCGTCCGGTCCGACAGGTGTCGTCAGCCAGGCGTGGAGCGGAACCAGCCGCGCGCTGACACCGACGACCATCTGGCCGAAGAATCCGAGCAGGCCCAGGAGGCCATAAGCGATCAGGGCGTCGAGTTTCCACTCACCATCGGGCGCCAGGAGGATCAACGCTCCGAGAAGAGCGGCGCCGATCAGGGAGACGAGAGCCAGGAAGACCTGGCGCACCCCGTAGTCGGGCTTCGGCAGAGCCCGGGAGGCTCGCCGGCGGTTACGCAGCATGGAAACGACTCGGGAGAGGAAAAGGCCCAGCGCCAGGAGCACGAGGAGGCCGAACGGGGGGGCCATCGGCGACCCGGTCAGCAGGGACGTGGTGAGGCCGAGAACGCCGACCTCGAGTGTCAGAGCTCCCGCCCAGACCCAACGACCGCGAGGAGGGGTCGCCGGCAGCAACATCGGCAGAAGTCTCGTCGCCGCCCCGATGACGAGCATCAGGACCCACCCCAGTGCTGCCAGGTGCGCATGAGCGTGGACGTTCGACAGAGAACGACCGGGCAGGACGTCGGCCGACTTGTCGGCGCCGACGAGGAGGCCGAGCGTGGCTGCCAACAGGAGGTTGACGAAGGCGAGGTAGAAGTGGGCCTTGATCTCGGGTGGGATGTTCGACTGCCACAACCCTGCGAGCACGCGTGTGCCGACAAGAACCAGACCGATGATGACTGTCCCGGCGGACCAGACCATCCCCCCTGGCTCGTCGATCCAGAAGTGACTGGTCATCCCCAGAGTGCCGACGACGAAGAGCCAGAAGGCCCAGGTGTCGAGTCGCCGCCGCTTGAGCGGCATGTCCAGGGTCATGGGACCCAGCATGTAGAGCGAGCCGAGAATCGAAGCGGTGATCCATCCCAGCGTCACGAGGTGGACCACGGCGATCATCCGCGGGTGGTAATAGAAGCCAGCGATCGAGCGCGGCGCCAGGGCGAGAGCGACGAACGCGGTGAGGAGAAAGAGGTGCGCGACGTTGAAGTACTGCATCGCCCGAGTGCGGCCTGAGGCGCCTTGGGAGGAGGCCGACGGGATCATCGGCCGAGAATAGCCCGGTTGGCTGCCGAGGAGTCGAAGCCTCACGTCCCCCTACCGGTTTGGGCGGTCTCTGCGCCCGCCCTCCCGCCCGCGCGGGTATTCCGCGGTGGAGGCTCATGGCGGAAGGTAGCGGCAGGAGAATCCCGTGCCGACAGACCGTTCAAGTACTGCCATGCTAGACGGCAACGAAGCTGCTGCTTCCGTTGCCTTTCGGACCAACGAGGTCATCGCGATCTACCCGATCACTCCGGCCTCTCCGATGGGCGAGCATTCCGACGCCTGGTCGGCCCAGGGGCGCACGAACATCTGGGGCCAGGTCCCGGACGTCTCCGAGATGCAGTCGGAAGGCGGAGCTGCTGGCGCCGTCCACGGCGCGCTGCAGGCCGGAGCCCTGGCGACCTCCTTCACTGCCTCCCAGGGGCTCCTGCTGATGATCCCGAATCTCTACAAGATCGCCGGCGAGCTCACGCCCTTCGTGCTCCACGTTGCGGCGCGGACGGTGGCAACCCACGCCCTTTCGATCTTCGGCGATCACTCCGATGTGATGGCGGTTCGTCAAACGGGGCTGGCGCTACTCGCATCCAACAACGTGCAGGAGGCTCACGACTTCGCGGCCATCGCTCAGGTGGCAACCCTCGAAGCGCGGATTCCGTTCATCCACTTCTTCGACGGCTTTAGGACATCTCACGAGATCGGCAAGGTCGCCGTGCTCTCCGACGAGGATTTACGCGGACTCCTCGACGACGAACTGGTCGCGGCCCATCGCCAGAGGGCTCTGACGCCCGATCGGCCCGTGCTGCGGGGCACCGCCCAGAACCCGGATGCCTTCTTTCAGGCTCGCGAGGCCTGCAACCCCTTTTACCAGGCCTGTCCGAAGGTCGTTCAGGAGACCATGGACCGCTTCGCGGCCCTCACCGGCCGGCAGTACCACCTGTTCGACTACTACGGCGATCCCGAGGCCGAGCGCGTGGTCGTGATGATGGGGTCCGGCGCCGAGACCGCCTGCGAGACGGTCGACTGGCTGCGGGCCCGCGGCGAGAAGGTCGGGGTCCTGATCGTCAGGCTGTATCGCCCATTCGACGCAGGAGCCTTCCTGGGTGCCCTGCCGCAGAGCGTGCGCAGCGTCGCGGTCCTCGACCGGACCAAAGAGCCCGGAGCGCCGGGTGATCCGCTCTATCTGGATGTCGTCGCCTGTCTGGCGCGACAGACCGGGCGGGAGATGCCTACCGTCGTGGCCGGGCGCTACGGCCTGTCGTCCAAAGAGTTCGACCCGGCTTGCGCCCGTGCCGTCTTCAACGAACTGAGCGCTACTGATCCGCGCCGGGATTTCACGGTCGGGATCGTCGACGATGTCACGCATCTGTCGCTCGAGGTCGAGAGGCCCCTCCACATCGAGCCGCCATCCCGCACACGGGCGATCTTCTACGGCCTCGGCTCGGACGGGACGGTCAGCGCCAACAAGAACTCGATCCGGATCATCGGCGACAACACGGAACTCCATGCCCAGGGCTACTTCGTCTACGACTCGAAGAAGGCCGGGGCGGTCACGGTTTCCCACCTGCGCTTCGGCGAGGATCCCATCCGTTCGACCTATCTGGTCGAGCGAGCCGGCTTCGTCGCCTGTCATCAGTTCGAGTTCCTGGAACGGCTCGATGTCCTCGAGGCCGCTGACGAGAAGGCCGTCTTCCTGCTCAATTCGCCCTATCCGGCGGAGCGCGTCTGGGACCACCTGCCTCGCGAGGTCCAGGAGGCGATCGTCGAGAAGAACCTCGACCTTCATGTGATCGATGCCTACCGGGTCGCCCGCGAAGCGGGTCTCGGTGTCCGAATCAACACGATCATGCAGACCTGCTTTTTCTCCCTCTCGGGCGTGCTGCCGCCTGACGAGGCCATCGCCGCGATCAAGGAGGCGATCTCGAAGAGCTACGGTAAACGTGGGCCGACCCTCGTGGCGCAGAACCACAAGGCGGTCGACGCGGCGCTCGAGCATCTGCACTCGGTCACCGTGCCGGAGGCGGTCACGGCGACGCTGGGGCGACCGCCCCTCGTCTCCGCAGAGGCTCCCGATTTCGTGCAGCGAGTGACGGGCATGCTGATGGCCCAGAAGGGCGACCTACTCCCGGTCAGCGCCTTCCCACCCGACGGGACCTGGCCGACCGCGACCTCCCAGTGGGAGAAGCGCGCCATCGCGTCGGAGATTCCGATCTGGGACAAGGACGTCTGCATTCAGTGCAACCAGTGCGTCCTGGTCTGTCCGCACGCGGCCATCCGGGCGAAGGCCTATGACGCCGACGCGCTGGCCGGCGCCCCGGAGAGTTTCCAATCCACTGCCTACCGGGCGCCGGACCTCAAGGGGCTCGAGTACACGCTGCAGGTGGCTCCCGAGGATTGCACGGGCTGCACCCTGTGCGTCGAGGTGTGCCCGGCGAAGGACAAGGCGAATCCTCGGCACAAGGCGATCGACATGGGTGCCCTCGCCCCAGTCCGGGAGAGCGAGCGGATCAACTACGACTTTTTTCTCGGCCTGCCGGAGATCGATGCCGACCGCCTCGAGCGGATGGACGCGAAGAGCTCGCAGTTCCTCCAACCCCTCTTCGAGTACTCGGGCGCCTGTGCCGGGTGTGGCGAGACGCCCTACATCAAGCTGCTGACGCAGCTATTCGGCGATCGACTGCTGATCGCGAACGCGACCGGATGCTCGTCGATCTACGGCGGCAACCTGCCGACGACGCCCTACACGGTCAACGCCGACGGCAGGGGACCGGCCTGGTCGAACTCGCTGTTCGAGGACAATGCCGAGTTCGGTTTCGGCATGCGGCTCGCTGTGGACAGTCATCGTGAGCTGGCACGGGACCTCCTGGGTCGCCTCGGCGGCTCGCTCGACGCGGCGCTCGTCGAGAAGGTCCTCGCCACGCCGGAGGATGACGTGGACACCCAGCGCAGTCACATCGATCGCTTACGTCGGGACCTTGCGGCGATCGACCATCCCGACGCTCGTCGACTCGAGTCCGTGGCGGACTACCTGGTGCCCAAGAGCCTCTGGCTGGTCGGAGGCGACGGGTGGGCCTACGACATCGGCTACGGCGGCCTGGACCATGTCCTGTCGACCCGGCGCAACATCAATGTTCTGGTCCTCGATACCGAGGTCTACTCCAATACCGGCGGGCAACAGTCGAAGGCGACGCCGCTGGGCGCGGCTGCCAAGTTCGCCTACGCCGGCAAGGAGATCGGCAAGAAGGACCTGGGGATGGAGATGATGAGCTACGGCCACGTCTACGTCGCGCAGATCGCCTTCGGTGCGCAGATGAATCAGACGGTCAAGACGCTCCTCGCGGCGGAGCGATACCCGGGTCCCTCCCTGGTGATCGCCTACAGCCCCTGCATCGCTCACGGCTACGATCTGTCGCAGAACGTAGCGCAGCAGAAGCGGCTGGTGGAGAGCGGAATCTGGCCGCTCTACCGCTTCGATCCCGATCGCGGAGCCGAGGGAGAGCCGCCACTCCAACTCGATAGCCGGCCGCCGAGACGGAAGGTGAAAGAGGTCCTCGAGCAGGAGATGCGCTATCGCATGGTCGAGAAGATCGATCCGGAGCGTTATCGACGATTCACAGCTGAGCGCCAGCGCCAGACCGACGAGCGTTTTTCGATCTACCAGCAACTGGCCGGTATCAGCGTCGGAGCGGACCCCGAAGCGGATGCGCCCGAGGGGAGTGAGTGATGGATCTGACCACCCGGTATCTCGGTATCGATCTGCCGCACCCCTTCATGCCGGGCGCGGGGCCGCTGGCGGACGACCTCGACACGGTCAAGCGGCTCGAAGACGCTGGGGCGGCGGCCATCGTCATGCGATCCCTCTTCGAGGAGCAGCTCGAGTTCGAGCAGATGGCGACGGCAGCCCTCGCCGACACGATCTCCGGGTCGTTCGCCGAGGCGGACTCCTTTCTGCCTTTCCCGCATGACTTCGCCCTCGGCCCAGAGGCCTATCTCGAGCAGCTGGTGCGCATCCGCGAGGCAGTGGACATTCCGGTGATCGCCTCGCTGAACGGGACCGAGGGTGGCTTCTGGCTGCAGTACGCGCGACTGATCGAGCAGGCGGGGGCGAATGCCATCGAGCTGAACATCTTCGATGTCGAGACCGATATGGAGATCAGCGGTTCCGAGGTCGAGACGAGACTGCTCCTGATGGTGGATCGACTCCGCGAGCACGTCGAGATCCCCATCGCGGTCAAACTCTCTCCCTTCTACACGGCGCCGCTCAATCTGGCGAGGTCGCTGGCGCGCAAGGGAGCCGACGGACTGATCCTCTTCAATCGCTACTTCCAGGCCGACCTCGACGTTGCCAACCTCGAAGTCGAGCGCACGATGAGGCTGTCGGATTCCTCAGAGCTGCCGCTGCGCCTGCGGTGGTTGGCGATTCTCTCGGCGCGGGTCCAGGCGTCGATGGCGGTCACCGGAGGGGTGCACTCGACCGAAGATGCCGTGAAGGCGCTGATGTGCGGCGCCGATGTCGTCCAGGTCGTCTCGATGCTGCTGCGAGAGGGGCCGGGTGCCCTCAGCCTGCTCGTCTCCGGCCTGTACAACTGGCTCGAGGTCAACGAGTACGAGTCGCTCGATGCCCTGCGCGGCTCGATGAACGTCTCCCGGTGTCCGGATCCCTCGATCTACTCCCGCGCCAACTACATTCAGCTCCTGCAGAGCTTCAAGAGCGGTAGCTGACGCCTCGGCTCAGTCCTCTTCCTGAGCCGCCAGATGCGCGCTGACGGCCTCCTCGAGTCGGGTCATTCCGGCCTCACGGCCGAACTCGAGAGCTTCCTGGGCTTCGAGGCCGTCAACGTGGAAGGCTTTGACGGCGAAGAGAGCGCCGACACGGTTGCCACTGCCGCAATGGACCATCACCGGACGCTCGGCCTCGGCGAGGACCTCGCTCAGCGTCGCGGCATTCTCGGCGTTGAGGTCGTCGGCGCTGCCGATCGGCAAGGCGACGTAGGCCATTCCCCTGGCTTCGACCTCATCGCGATCGACGTCCGATTCGCCCTCGGTCCGCAGGTTGATCACCGTCTTGAGACCCAGCCGTGCTGCTTCGTCCAACTGCTCGACCGTCGGTTGTCCACCCACGATGATCCCCGGCAGCGGCTCCTTGCCGTTGGGAAGGAGCGCCGTGAGGCTCTGGCTCTCGGACTCTTCCGCCTCCGCGATAGGGGTCGCCGCGAGTCCGGTGTGAAGTGCGACGAGAAGCAGGCAGCTCGAGACGGCAGTCGGAAGGGATCGAGTTTGCATCGTTGAGGTCTCCAGGAGTCGAAGGTCAGGAATGGGGCAGAGAAGGCGAGTCCGGCTGTGCGGGGCTGCGCAGCAGGGGGAGCCAGCGGATCACCAGATAGAGCAGCGCGAGTCCCACGGCGGCGCCCGTGATCGGAAACAGGAAACGCTCCCAGGCGACCCAATCAGGCGATGGCAAGCCGTTGTAGCGCCGGATCCCGTGAGCGGTGCCGGAGATGGCGAGCCAACCGACGAAGACGGCCATCGAGACATTGAAGAAGACGAGATGCCAGCGCATCACCGGATGATCCAGCCGGGCCGTCGCGACGCCGGCCTCCGGATTGAGCTCCCGCAGGAGGTAGGCAATAGCCCCAAGGAGGATCATCGTGTCGATGCCCAGTTCCGTGCCCATGGCATGGCCGGTGACGGCCTTGGTGCCGTGGATCAGGCTGTTGAGGCTGGGTACCGAGATGATGATGGCCAGGCCGATCATGCTGGCGGTCCACCACTTGGCGGAGGCGAAATAGGCTCTCGAGGCCTCGAAGCCCGTCCCGCTCGAGCGCTGGCCCAGCATTTTGCGGATGTCGTAGAGCAGCCGCAGCAGGATGATGATTTCCATCATGCTGACGACGAAGGCGATCCACTTGACGAGGCTGGTCTGTGGCAGGTGGTACGTGTGATGCGCGAAGTTGGTGAAGGAGTTCAGACAGCCGACGCCGAACAGCCAGAAGGCGACGCGGGACTGGGCGTAGGACTCGTCACCGGAGATCTTCTCCGAGATGTAGATCAGCGAGCCATAGACCATGAAGTTGAAGGAACCCACCAGGGTTCCGCACGATTTCCACTGCACCTGCAGGTCACGGATCGGGTTGTCTCCGATCCAGGGAAGGAGATACAGGTGGCCCTCGGTGAAGGTGATGATGAAGTAGAGGACTCCAACGGTCCAGAACCAGACGTAGATCGGCTGGGTCCAGAAACCCCGCAGCGAACGCTTGAGGACTGTCCAGGTGAACGGCAGCCAGCCGGCCAGGAGCAGGGCCGAGATGGCGGGATGAAACCCCAGGTACTCGCGTCCCGAGAAGACTCCGCCCAGCAGCGTTACGAATGCGGCACCACCGGCTGCCAGCCAGCAGGCGGTCTGAACGCGAAAGCGCAGGACGTCTCCCCGGTCCAGTCCCGAGCCGACTTGGGAGAGGAAGTGATAGACGACGGCGACCGCGGCGCCGAAGATCCACAGACTGGCAAAGGTCGTGTGGAGGGGGCGCAGCTTGGGCAGGGTGAGGGCGGCGTCGTTCATCAGGGGAGCCAGGCCCGGGACATAGTGCAGTGCGCCCAGAGCGCCGCCAAGGACGGTGACGGCGACACAGGCGAGCGCCATGCGCAACTGGATCCGGATCAGGGAATGACCCGCGGGTTCTGTCATCGAAACTCCCACCAGGGAAGTGCGTCGGTTTCACCGCTCCCCGGCGGCATGAGGACTTCGCGGTGGGAAGCGATCCACTCGAGGTAGCTGACGACCTCCCGGCGTGCCGCAGGCGAAAGACCCGAGGCCGGCATGCCACGGGTCAGTCGGCCTTCGGCAAGGAGTCGGTCAATCTCGCCGGGGGGCACGCGCTCGGTGACGGCTGAGAGATCGGGGGCCACGAAGGGTCCGAGCGGCGTCGGCTGAAAGAGGGTGTGGCAGGCGGAGCAGGCCCCGCCGAAGGTCCTCATTCCAGCCATTGCCGCTTCGGTCGGCGGCGTCTCTCTCGCCTGAGTCTCGATAGCGGCCCTCAGGAGCTCCCGGTCCACCGGCGGCGCACGACGCGCCTGGCCGATCCCGGTCGCATCCAGGGCATGAAGGTAGGCCTCGAGGGCGTCGATCTCGCCGTCCGAGAAATGGAACGCCGGCATCGGGCTGCGACCCTCCGTGAGGATCTCGTCCAGAGTCTCCCGAGGGAGCCGATCCGCTGCGTTGGTCAGATCCGGTCCGAGGAAACCTCCGAAGCCGTAGATCTGGTGGCAGGACTGGCAGTTGTGTCGGCGCCAGATCGACTGACCTTCGATCGCGGCTCCGTGCAGCGGGGCGGTGTCGTTCGCGGTGGCGTCGGTGTAGACGAGATAGGTCTGCACGGCGAAGGCCGCCACGAGACTGCCCATCAGGAGCTTGCGTTGTCCGGTCTGCAACTCGAGAGTTCCCTGAGAGCGGGCACACTCCAATCGGCATACCCGGACCCTCGACGAAAAATACGATGCCCAACGATACATGTCGCGGAAAAGCCTCGCACCCACCCACCAAGGTGGGCACTCGAGGACGGTCCGCACCCGGGGGGTGAGCGACTGCCTTGAGGGGTGGTGCGCCCGTCCGGTCCCGCGTCCTAGACTTCGAGTGGAGCGGCGAGACTGTGGCTGGCAAAAGCCTTCTGGACACCATTCGGGACTCGGTCATCGGGGAGAGCCGGGGGATCGCCGGTCCCTACGGGGCTCGCCGGCTGACCTACGCCGACTACACCGCTTCCGGCCGTGCCTTGACCTTCATCGAGGACTTCATCCGCGAAGAGGTCCTGCCGCTCTACGCGAACACTCACACCGAGTCCTCGGGCACCGGGCGGCAGACGATGCGATTTCGCGAGGAGAGTCGGCGGATCATCCACCAGGCGGTGGGCGGCTCGGTCGACGATGTGGTGTTGTTCGTCGGTTCGGGAGCGACGGGAGCGATTCACCGGCTGATCGAAGTGCTCAACCTCAGTCTTCCGGCCGATCTGGACGAGCGCTGGAAGCTCGGCGAGCAGATCCCAGCGCAGGCGCGTCCGGTCATCTTCATCGGCCCCTACGAGCATCACTCGAACGAACTGCCGTGGCGCGAGTCGATCGCCGATGTCGTGGTGGTGGACGAGGATGCCGACGGTCGAATCGACCAGGCCGAACTGGCCGAGCGTCTGGCCGAGTTCTCCTCGCGTCCTCTGAGGATCGGCAGCTTCTCGGCCGCCTCCAATGTCACCGGTATCGAGTCGGACGTCGAGGGCATCACCGAGCTGCTGCACGAACACCAGGCTCTCGCCTTCTGGGACTACGCCGCGGCCGCCCCCTATGTCGAGATCCGGATGAACCCGAGCGGTCGGCCGAAAGCGGCGATGGACGCCATCTTTCTCTCGCCCCACAAGTTCATCGGCGGGCCGGGCACGCCGGGAATCCTGGTGGCCAAGCGATCGCTGTTCGACAATAGTGTGCCGTCGGTCCCCGGTGGTGGCACGGTGGCGTACGTCAACACGCGGGAGCACCGCTACCTCCCCGGGATCGAGGCGAGAGAGGAGGGCGGCACACCGGCGATCGTCGAATCGATTCGGGCGGGCCTGGTCTTCCAACTCAAGGAGGCGGTCGGTGCGGCCGGGATCCACGAGCGAGAGTGCGAGCTCACTCGCCGAGCAATCGCAGCCTGGGGTGATCATCCTCAACTGCGGATCCTGGGCAACCCGGAGAGTCGACGTCTCCCGATCGTCTCCTTCATTGTCAGGCACGGCGAGGGATTCCTCCATCACAACTACGTCGTCGCTCTGCTCAATGACCTCTTCGGCGTCCAGACGCGGGGAGGGTGCTCGTGCGCCGGCCCGTATGGACATCGGCTCCTGGGGATCGACCTGCCGACCTCCCACGAGTTCGAGTGCGAGATTCTCGCCGGTTACGAAGGGGTCAAACCCGGCTGGACGCGAATCAACTTCAACTACTTCCTCGGGGACCGGGTCGTCGACTTTCTCCTCGATGCGGTCCTGTTCATCGCCGAGGAGGGCTGGAAGCTGTTGCCCGAGTACCGCATGGATCCTGCCACCGGCCTGTGGACCCATGCCAGGCCCGCAGCGTCACCGACTCTGGGTCTGACGGATCTCTCCTATGACTCCGGCAGGTTGAGCTGGGACTCCCCAGCGCTGACACTGCCCGAGAGCGACCTTGCGACTTATCTCGAATTCGCCCACCGGCTGACCGGCGACTCCCGAGGCGCCGTCGATCGACCGCCCCGCGAGGAACTCCCGGCCGCCTTCGAGCATCTGCGCTGGTTCCCGCTGCCGTCGGAGATCTGGGTCGAACTCCACGGTGGTCACGCCGAGCCACCGGGGGCCTCGGTTCTGCATCCCTGACGTCGATCCGGCGTACCGGAACTTACGTCGCCCTTCCCGGTCAAGCCGGGGGGTATCCTAGGGCTCGGTCGAGGTGACTGTGCCTGTTCTCTCATCCCAGCGATTCCGCACGCCGGCTCTCCTGCTCGGTCTCGGTGCCGTTTCTGTCTTTCTCCTGTTTCTCAACGATTCGATCCGCGAGCGTGTCTTCGTCCGCGACGTCGAGGTCGCTCAGCGGGTTGCAGAAGTGGGCACCCGTCTTGCGACGCTCCACCTCTGGGTCGAGGAGTACGTGACCGGGGACACGGTCGACCTCGACGAAGTGAGAGAGCACGAACGGCGCAGCCTCGAATTGGTGGATTCGCTGCTCGACGCGGACAGCCCTATGGCAGTGGATCCGGCCGGCGAGCCCGAGACACACAGAATGCTGACGCTGATTCGCCCTCAGGTCGAACGCTTCGGCCAGCTGTCCGCCGATCGCCTCCGCGGCTTCGACGCCGGCGAGGATGTCGGTGTTGGTTCCGCTGTCGATGTGGCCTTCGACCGGGTCTTCTACGGGCTGGCGGACGACCTCGAAGTGCTGAATCGTCACGTCACGGGCCAGCTCCGGGCGGCGCACGATCAGTCGCGCCTCCTCTTCCGGGTGATTCTCGTCGCCTGGGCATCGATCATCGCTTTTGCCGTGGTGGCGATCTGGACTCGGGAGAATCGGCGTCGAGTTGTGGAGGAGGCCCTGCTGAGGAGCGAGGCCCAGCTGCGGCAGGCTCAGAAGATGGAGGCTATTGGGAGCCTGGCCGGTGGCCTCGCTCACGACATCAACAACTACCTCGCCGCGATCAGGGCGCAGTGCGAGGTCGTCCACATGCGTACCGATCCCGGAGAGGCCCTCGCGGGCAAGATGGAGACGGTGATGGTCACCTGCGATCGTGCCTCGGCCCTTCTCCAGCGACTGTTGGCCTTCAGTCGCGGCCAGCCGGTCAGTCCCGAGGTCATCAGCCTGAATCGTGTCGTACGCGGTCTCGAGGAGATGGCCGGGAGACTCATCGGTGAGCATGTGACCCTGGAGCTCGATCTCCAGAGGTCGCTGTGGCCCGTCGAGATCGACGTCAGCCAGGTCGAGCAGTCGGTCCTCAATCTTCTGGTGAACGCTCGCGACGCGATGCCGACCGGCGGGGGAATCACCCTGAAGACCCGCAATGTCAAGGCTGCCGACAGCCCACTCGAGTCAATGGGTGACGGAGTCTGTCTGCAGGTCTCGGACACGGGCCCGGGCATGTCGGAGGAGGTGCGGGAGAAGATCTTCGAGCCCTTCTTCACGACCAAGGGCAAGGGCAACAACAGCGGCCTCGGCCTGGCCACCGTCTACGCCATCGTCGGCCAGAACGGAGGCCACATCACGGCGGCCAACCGCAAGGAAGGAGGCGCGGTTTTCGAGTTGATCTTCGCCCGTAGCTTGCGGTCTGTTCCTGCCACGGAGCCGAGCGGCGAAGTTGCGATCGAGGTGCACCGAACTCAGCGGATCCTCCTCGTCGAAGACAACGAAGAGCTGCGGTCCTCGACCGAGGAGATGCTCAGTGAGCTCGGCTTCAGAGTCCGGTCAGCTGCCGGCGGGGTGGAAGCGCTGGAACTCCTCGAGGACGACGACTGGTCCGTCGATCTGCTCTTGACCGATGTCGTGATGCCGGGGATGAACGGCAGCGAGCTGGCCGAAGAGGTCATCCGCCGCGATCCCGGGGTTCACGTCCTCTACGCTTCGGGGCATACCGACAATGTGGTCCTGAGTCACGGAGTGGACGGGGAGGCGATCAACTTTCTCGCCAAACCCTATTCAGCGAGGCAGTTGGCGCAGGCTATCGACAAGGTTCTGGCGACACCCTGACGCCGAACCCAGCGGGTCTTGGGCTCGTATACTTCGAAGACAGCCCTTTCGAGGGCCCCGGACGCATCCATTGCTGCGCCGAGATCGCGACTATGAGAATCCTGCTGATCGAAGACGACTCCGTGATCTCCTCGGCCGTCGAGGAGGCTTTGGTGCTGACGCACTACGCGGTCGACGCCGTGGCCGATGGTGACTCGGCTCACGAACTGGCGATGGTCAACCCTTACGATGTGATCATTCTCGACTGGGGGATCCCCGGACGCGATGGGATCGACCTCCTGCGCAGCTGGAGAGCGGAGGGTGTCTCGACCCCGATTCTCATGTTGACCGGGCGCACCGACGTCGAGGATCGCGTCGACGGCCTCGACAGCGGAGCCGACGATTACCTGACCAAGCCGTTCTCGGTGGCCGAGCTCCTGGCGCGAGTGCGGAGCCTGCTGCGCCGGCGCGAGAAGTCCCTGCAGGTCGAGCTTGTTGCCGGCGACCTCGTGATGGATGCGGCGGCCCGCGAGGTGACGGTCGACGGTCGAGCCATAGCTCTCTCGCCCAAGGAGTTCGCCCTGCTCGAGTACCTGCTGCGGCACCAGGGCGAGGTCGTCAGCCGGGCGGAGATCTCCGACCATGTCTGGGACGATGCCTTCGATTCGATGAGCAACGTGATCGACGTCACCGTGCACCGGTTGCGACGGAAGATCGATGGCGACAGGGCGGCGCTTCTCCTCCACACTGTAAAGGGCGCCGGTTACATCTTGAAGCCGGAGCGGCAGAGAGCCTGACGCTTGTGCTCTACCGGTCGCCCGGCCACTCGAGCCGCGCCACGCGACCCTCGGAACCCGCGGCCCAGACTGCGCCGTCCCGCCCGACGGCCAGCGTGTAGAAACCCGTCGCCGAGAATCGTCTCCAGCTCAGCCCGTCGTCGGTCGAGATGTCGCTGCCCGCTCGTCCGACTGAGATCCAGGTCTCGGTGGCTCGCCCGGGCACGTGGGCGACGGCGGCTCGGTGACCGGAAGGAGGCGCCACCTCGACCGTGGTCCAGGTGGAGCCACCGTCGACAGTACGACTGAGATTGCCGACGGGGTTCTCCGGGTCCTGGTAGTCGCCTCCGCCGGCGAGGCCGTGGACTCCGTCGCGGAAGGCGATCGAGAAGATACCCGCGGTGCCGGCTTCGAGCTCCATCGGCGTCTCCGCGACCTTCCAGGACTGACCGGAGTCCGAGCTTCTTAGGACCCGAGCCGCGGCACCGCCCGTCCCGATCCAGGCGAGTCCTTCGCCGTACACCGTGACGTTGCTGCCGCTGGCGGCGAAACCGGCCTCGCCCGCGATGGGCTCGGGGAAGCTGTCGGGTGAGAGCTCTCGCCAGCTCGCCCCGCCGTCCGTCGTCTCGAGGACCAGGAACCGTCCGTCCACCGGGTCGCTGAAGACCAGTCCACGGCTCTCGTCCCAGAAGTCCAGCGCGTCGAAGAAGGCCGCCGGGTGAGGGCTCTCGTGCGTCAGTGAGGCGACCGATTCGCCAGCCTTCACTCGGTAGAGCCGAGCCGGTTGTCCGGCGGTCATCAGCACGGCTGAACCATCGGCAAACAGCTCGACGTCGCGAATATCGAGAGCCTCGGCGCCCGGAACCTCGATCGACCGCCAGGTCGAGCCGCCATCATTCGTGGCGATCACGGTGCCTCCCGCGCCGGTGGCCCATCCGTTGTCCCGGTCCAACGCTGAGAGGCCGCGTAGGCTCGCTTCGCTATCGGTCGCAAAGAGCGTCCAGACAGGATCCTGAGCTGAGGGCTCCTCGGCGCGAGCGACAGTTGTCGCCAGCAGGAGTGCGAAGAAGGACAAGAGAGTCGTCGGTCTCATCCGCAGAGTCTAGCGGCCCGGATGCGGCGAGCCGATGCGCAAGGATTCAGTCCTGTGTCACCGTCAGGTCGGAGACGTGGAGGTTGAGGCGGTGGTTGACTCGCAGGCCGACCAGGCCGTCCGTCCGCAGGTCGCTGCGAGGGAGCTCAACGACCGTCTGGCCGTTGATGGAGAAACTCACGACCTCGCCCGTCACCGCCATCTCGAGACGGTTCTCGACAGCACCCTCGGATGCTTCGGTGAATCGGACGACGGCGTCATGCGGCGTCCAGTCCCGAATCGTCACCGTTTCGCCCGCCCGGCGGCCCTTGATCAACACGTCTCCGGAATTGCGAATGAGGAAGTAGTCATACTCCACGCCGTCGCCTGCGAGGTCGCTGCCGCCGAAGAAGAGGCCGAATGCCTCGTTGCGGCCCTCGGGATCGAAGAGGTGGATCGTCGTCCCGAGTGTGTACTCGCCATCAGCGACACTCTCGGGGTGCCAGAAGATCGCCCGTGGGCCCGTCGTGATGTGCCAGCCGGGCGTCATGTTCACGAACCAGATGTCCGCGGTCTCCTTGTCGGAGCCGATGACGACGTCGGGCTGGGGCTTGTCGGTTCTCACCTGCCAGCTCGCTGGCGTGCCGAGGTTCTCTCCGTCCGGTGTCTGTGGGTCGGGCTGTGCCGCCGCCATCGAGGCGAGCAGGATGAGAGTCAGGACGAGGGTGGACTGTCGACGCATGGTTGACCTCCTTGGGTCGGGAGACGCTATCACCGCCGGAGTCGCCCGCCGTGGGTGCCCGACAACGCGTCAGGCGCCGTCGTAGACGGCCAGCCGGTCCCGGCCACCGGACTTGGCGATATAGAGCGCGTTGTCGGCGTTGGCGAGCGTGTCGCTGACATCGCACCGGCGCGATGTCGACGCGACGCCGACGCTGACGGTCACGGGCGGCGTGTCCGCGCTGAGGTCGCCGGTGTTGCGGGCGGCGACGACGATGCTCTTGGCGAGGTGTTCGAGGTCCTCGGCAGGGATGCGCTCGGTGACGACGAGAAACTCGTCGCCGCCGAGCCTCCCGACCCGGGAATTCTCCCGGCACTGGTCCTGGATCGAGAGTGCCTGGGCGATGAGCACCCGGTCCCCGGCAGCGTGGCCGTAACGGTCGTTGATCTTCTTGAACTGATCGATATCGACCAGGATGAGGCCTGCCCCTTCTGGAGCTCGGGCGTAGACCTGTTCGGCGATCTCCAGAATCCTCCGCCGATTGGAGAGCCCCGTCAGAGGGTCGGTGTGGGCAAGGGTCTGCAGCAGGCGTCTTCCGCGCCGCCAGCGGGTCGCCAGTGCCGCTGCGAAGATGGCGAGCAGCAAGCTGATGACGATGAGGGCGTAGAGCCACCTCTGGAGTTGCTGCTGCTGCTCGATGATCGATTGATTGAACTCGTTGCGTTGCGTCTGGAGCAAGGCCTCCTTTTCGCGCTGGACCATTCCGGCCTGCCACCTGGCGAGATGACGGTAGCGGCTCCTCTCGTAGCGGTCCTGGCGGTCTCTCGCCGCCTCCTGCTCGACATGCGTTTCGACGGCTCGCTCCCAGAGTCCGAGTTGGCGCTGCGCATCGGCGAGTAGTCCGAGAGCCACGATCTCCCTGGCGACCTCGTCGTGTAGCCGGGCTCTGGCCACTGAGTCCTTGGCGAATCGCAGCGCGAGCCCCGAGTCGCCGGTTTCGAGGCCGTGCCGTACGATCGCCAACTCGATATCGAGCTCGTGCAGCCAGCCGTCAGAAGCCCTGGCGATCGCGAGCGCCTCTTCCAGCACCTCCAGGGCCTGGTCGGCTGCGCCGCTCTCCAGAAGGGCGGTTCCGAGTTGCTGTCGGATAGAGCCGCGCACGGATTGCGGCTGCGAGATCGCGAGTCGGTCTGCCTCCCGATAGTGCTCCAGCGCGGACTGCGGATTGCCGAGATCGAGCTCCGTCGCTCCGAGGCCGGCCAGGCTGAGGACGACGAGCTGTTCGAAGCCGCCTTCGCGTGCGAGACCCCTCGCCTCGGCGTAGAGCCTGAGAGCACCTCTCGGGTCACCCAGTTGACGTGTCATGTGAGCCCACAGATAAGTCGCTTCGGCCGCCGGGTAGGCCTCAGGCAGAACCCTTGCCAGCTCGACGGAGCTGGCGAGGTCGTCTCGGGCTTCGTCGGTGAGGCCGAACTCGGTCTTGAGCAGGCCGCGATAGGCACGAATGCGCGAGAGCATCAGCGAGTTCTTCAGCCGAATCGCGAGGAGCTCGGCCTGATCGAATTGGTCCAGGCTGTCCTCGAGAGCATCCTGGTAGTGATAGACGAGGCCCTGAGCGGTGAGGAACTGGAGACGCAGAGAGGCCAGGTGGGGAGCGTCCCGAGTGACCTCGATGCCGCGCACCGTCAGCGGAACCACCGGTGTGATGTCGGCGACTCGTGAGTGTGCCTGGGCCAGGAGTGCTGCCAGTTCGAGGTTGCGGTCGATGCCGGCCTCTTCCGCTACCAGGCCGGTAAAGGGAGCGAGCGTCGCGACGGCGTCCTTCGGATGGGCCGTCACCTGGCTCTTCGCCAGGGCCATCGCTTCCTCGAGTTCTCTGGCGTCGTAGGTGGGCTGAGCGCCCGCCGTGGACGCGGCCAGGAGGAGCAGGCTCGCCAGGCCGCATCTAGTCACTTTTGCTCGAGTCCCTTTTGCTCGCGATCACACCCTCGAGTTCTTCGTCGGTCGGGAGTCGGTCGAATGGCATCGTGAACCAGTAGCCGAGATCGAGGTGCCGATCCCTGCCGTACGGGAGGCCCTGGACCTCGAGGTGCTCCGCGGTCGGGGGGATGTAGGTCCCGAAGAGGCGATCCCAGACGGAGAAGAGAATCGAGTAGTTGGAGTTGAGGGTCGGAGTCATGGCACTGTGGTGACTGGCGTGCATTCTCGGAGTCACGGTGAGCGTCCGGAGAGCGGTCTCGACCCGGTCCGGATAGTCGAAGTTGCTGTGGTGGTACTGGGCAGCCAGGCTGACCGAGGCCTCGAAGATGGCGAAGGCGAGCATCGATGGCCCCCAGACGAGCAGCCAGACCGCCTTGACGACGCCGGAGAGGAGCAACTCGCCCGGATGAAAGCGCAGGGACGTGGTGACGTCGACATGAGTGTCGACATGATGAGCCTGATGGAAGCGCCAGAGCAGCGGTATACGGTGGTTCCACAGGTGCCACCAGTAGTCTGCACAGTCAAGGATGATGACCGTGGCCACGATCTCAGTGACGCCCGTCAGTCCCATCCATCGGGCCAGGCCCCACCCTCGGGCCTCGACGATGAGAGTCCAGTAGAGCAGCGGCCCGGCGACTGCGAGTTTCATCAGCGCCGTGTTGAGGACGGCGAGGAAGGCATGGAAGACGAGCCGTTTCGACCGCGAGTCGTGCCACGGTCGCGTATGGACGCCCGACTCCACGAGGTAGAAAAGTGCCAGACCTCCCGCGAACCACAGGAGGCGCACCGTCTCAGGCTTGAGCTCCATGGATAGCGGGATTCTAGCCGGGCCGAAAAGACCAGTTCAGTTGTTCACCGGCCAGACCACTCTGAAGCCGCGCCCGGCGCCCTTGAGCATGGGAGGCGCGGTGGAGCGATCGGTGCCGCGCAACGAGCTGAGATCGGTCTTGAACGACCCTCCGCGGCGGACCTTCACCTTGTTCGAATTCTCGATCAACGGATCGGTCTGATCTTCAGAGGGGTAGGACCTGGCGTAGCCGTCGGCGCACCATTCGGAGAGGTTTCCGGCCAGATCCTGGATACCCTCCGGCGTCGCCCCTGCCGGGTGATCGCCCACCGGTTTGATCACTCCGCCGCAGTCCTCGTAGTTGGCCCGCTGGCAGTCCGGCGGATCGTTACCCCAGGGGTAGATTCGACCTTCACTGCCACGGGCGGCGAACTCCCATTGAGCCTCGGTCGGCAAGCTGCCGCCGTCGAGCGACTGGGCGTAGCGTTGGCCGTCAGTCCAGTTCACGACGGCGGGGAGATCCTCATCCCCCGGGTCGAACTCGTGCTCCGGGTCGAACAGCCGATACTCCTCGTTCGTCACCTCGTACTTCTGCATCCGGAAGGAAGAGACCGTGACCGTGCGCTGTGGGTGCTCGTCCTTGTCTCCGACGCCGGGAGGGCTGCCCATCAGGAACTCACCGCCGCTTACGAGGATGCGCGGGTTCCCGGTCGCAGCTGCAGGTCTGGGAGCCGCCGAGGCACAGGTCAGGCTCAGCTTCAGGGGTTCCGGCGTTGCCCCTGCGACGATGGTCAGCTCCTGGGAGGCGGATTCGCATCCTTCCCTGCGGATCTCGACGATGTGGTCGCCGGGTTCGAGGAGCAGGTTGATCGGAGTCGGGCCCCCGCGCTCTCGGCCGTCGAGAAACACGGTGTCGCCAGTGACGTTCGAGCCGATCTCCAGTTCGACGGCTTGGTCGGTCGGGGGCGCCACCGGCTCGTCGTCCGAGCCGATGAGGCCGATCACGAGCCAGGCGAGCGCCAGGGCTCCGATGACGGCGACGGCAGCGACGAGTGGCTTTCTCTTCAGGAGGCCGGGACCTCCGCCGGCCGGCGCGCTATCGACTGGGGCGGCCCTCTCGCTCTTCGCCGGTGCAGGTTGGGCGGCCGACGGCTTGCTCGCTGACGCCGCAGGGGACTCGGCACCGCCCGCCGAGGACTGCGACCCGCCAGTCGCGTCGTTGACATCGCCTTCGTCGGACTCCAGCAAGTCGACGGTCGTGATGTAGGTCGGCAGGGTGATCACACCGGTGGTGAGGTCTTCGAGGGCTTGGTGCACCTCACGTTCCCCGGGACTGAGCGAGTCGGGGTCGCGCTCCAGGAGGCTCATTCCGCGCTCGTACTCGCCGGTCGGCATGTCGCCGTCCCGTCTGTGCTTCAGGAGCTGGCGTTGCCTGGCCTTGACCTGCTTCTCGCGCTCGGCCTGCGCCCTCTCGATGGAGTCGAGGCCGAGCCGCGCCGCCTCGGCCTTGGGGTCGAGATCGAGCGCCTGGCGCCAGAGATCCTCGGCGGCCTTTCGATCGCCGCTGGCGAGCGCTGCGGAGCCCTCCTCGCCGAGTTTGCGCGCCTGCTTCTGCTCCTGTGTGGCGTACTGGGTCAGGTTCAGCTTGCCACTGACCGAGCCCTTGCGGACCGGGTGCATGCTGCCCGACATCTCGCGGGCCGAGCTCTCCACTTTCTCGTAGACGTAGGCGTAGAGCTCATCGATCGAGACCAGGCCATCGCCAGTTGAGTCCGCGGCACCGCGCAGTCCCTCGGTGAGGTGATGGGTGAAGAGGCCGTGGCCCAACTCGGAGCGCTCGAGCGAGACTTCGTTCGGCCCGCAGGCCGAGACCACCACGCGTCCTTCGGACCCGAGCGAGTCGAGGAACTCCTCGCTGAGACTGCCGCGGGTGGAAAATCCCGGTAGCTCGAAGCTGCGGCCACCACCACTGCCGCTGTAACAGGCATCGAGGAAGAAGAGCACCTTGCTCGCACTCAGGTAGCCGAAGTACTCCTGAATGCGGTCCATCATGATGGCGGTGGCGCGCAGGCCCTCGATCTGTCCGTCGTGTGGAATGAGGTACTTTTCGAATCCGTCAGACGATCGGTTGGCCTGATCGATGACGGGAGCGCCGTGGCCGGCGAAATAGACGACGACGGTGTCGTCGGGGGAGGCCTTCTTGGGCAGGTCCACGGCGATCGCTGAGACGACCTCCTGCCGGGTCGCCTGTTCATCGAGCAGGAGGGCGACGTTGTCGGGATGGAACCGGCCGAGTTCGGGATCGGTCAGGACCGCGTGCATCGCCTCGGCGTCGGCCCGGGCGCATTGCAGGTCGGGGATGCCGGGATCCTGGTAGGAGTTGATCCCGACGATCACGGCGTGAGCATCGGTTCGGAAACCCTCATCGTCGAGAGGCACCGGCCCCCGCTCGCTGTTTTCCCCTCCGGTCACAGCGGTATCGTCCACCGACCCAATTCCGCGTTCCTCTGGCATTCCCCCGCCATCCTGTGAAGTTTGGCTCGATGAGGTTAACAGGGGGAGGCTGCGGGGGGCGAATAGGAGGCGTTGTGCCATAGAGCGAAACGCAGACGATACATGGCCGGCACGGGGCGCGGGGCTCGCTCTTGACAGCGCCGCGAGTGAGATGATGCGTCGATGAAGAGGGAAGGGCCGCTGCTGTTCGTCCACCTGCCAAAGACCGGGGGTACATCGCTGGGAGCCCTCTTCGAGGCCGGCATGGCGCAGGACGAGCGCGTTGCCGTCTACGGTGGAGAACTGAGACTCACCGGACCCGACAAGGACTTCGTCCGACGGACGAAGGGAAGTCTCGATCAGCTGCGTCTGATTTACGGACACTTCTCCTTCGGTGTCCACGAGATTCTCTCGACGGCGCCGCGGTACGCAACGATCCTGCGTGATCCGGTGGCAAGGGTCGTCTCGCTCTATCGGCATCTCGCCCGTGAACCCGGGCTGCCGTTCCACCGTCGGATCGCGGCAGGGATGGGCCTCGAGGAGTGGGTCGCCGGCGGCGAGACCGAGATGACCAACAACCATGCCTGCAGAGTGCTGTCAGGGACGCCACCGGAATCGCGGAAGTTCGAAGACTCACCGGCCATGCTCAACCTCGCAAAACGCAATGTCGAGCGGTATTTCGAGTTTCTCGGCACGATGGCGCGTTTCGAGGATGACGTCGAGAACCTTTGCCGGACTCTCGGCCTGAATCCGATGCCGATTCCGCAGCTCAACACCGGGCCTGCAGGCGATGGGCCAACCGCGGGTGAGGTTGAGGTCCTGCGCCGGCGCAACGCGCTCGATATCGAGCTCTGGGAGTGGGCGAGGTCGTCAGAGTCGTGACACTCTCCGGCGGAGCGCTCGGGAGCGCAGTCACTGGCTCAACCTGAGCCTTTCGAGAATCTGCGTGCCCCTGGGGTATGTTGAGCAGGCGGACGCGGTGTCCGGAATTGGAGAGACAACGCCATGAAGAAGATTCGCTGGACAGCCATCTCGTTGTTGATCGTCACTGGTCTGGTCGGTTGCAAAGGCGCCGATTCGAAAGCGGGTCTCTGGCCTCAATGGCGGGGCGTCGGCGGCACGGGTATCTCGAGCGAGATTGGACTGCCGACCGAGTGGAGCGAAGACGAGGGGATCCGGTGGAACCTCGAACTGCCCGGCACGGGAACCTCGTCGCCGATCGTCGGCCACGAGAATGCCTACGTGACGCTGGTCTCGGGATCGGCGAAGAGCGCTGCTTTCGCGCTTCTGGCTGTAGGGCTCGCCGATGGCGAGATCGCCTGGCGAACCGACCTTTTCGAACGCCGCCGCGGAAGAACCCATCGCTTGAACACGCCCGCCGGCTCGACTCCGGCGACCGATGGCGAACACATCTTCGCCTACTTCGGCTCCCATCTGGCGGCGGTGGACCTGGAGGGGGGCATCGTGTGGGTCGAGGAGATCGACGAGGAGTACCTGGATCGCTCACGTTACGGAGCCGGGTCGTCCCTCATCCTCGTCGACGACAAAGTGATCGTCTTCCAGGATCGCGAGAGAGTCGCTGACGAGGTCGGTTGGCTCGCGGCCTATTCGAAGGCGACCGGCGAGCGGTTGTGGCGCGTGGAGTGGGATCACACCTGTTGCGCCTACACGACGCCGCTAGAACTCGTGACCCGGGGGCACAAGCAGATCTTCATTGGGCACGCCAGGGAGGTGGCCGGCTACGATCCGGACACCGGCGAGAAGCTGTGGACCCGCCCGCAGGAGATGAACCAGCCGGTCGCCAGTCCGGTGATCGAGGGTGACCTCATGTGCACCTCGAGCGGAGCACACGGAGAGCGCGAAACCGTGTGCCGTCGGATTTCGCACGATGGTGACGACTACGTCATCGAAGATCTCTGGCGGACCAAAAAGTACGTGCCCGGAACTCCGTCCCCAGTGCTCCACCAGGGCCGTCTCTACATCGTGACGGAGAAGGGCATCGCAGTGTGTTTCAACGCCGAGACGGGAGAGCGCCTCTGGCGCGAGCGACTCCCCGGGCGTGGCTTCAACGCGTCGCTCGTTCTCGGGGACGGCAAGATCTACGCCGCGGGCCATGACACGGTCGCGGTCATCGCGGCGGCTCCCGAGTTCGAACTGCTGGCCGACAACCCGCTGCCCCACAGTGGCGTCGTGGCCTCACCTGCGCTGGCCGCCGGCTGTCTGCTCGTTCGATCGCAGCGCAACCTGATGTGCATCGAGGGTACGGCCGGCACTTCGTAGGCATTCAGCCGCTCCAAGGAGAGCCGTGGACTCGCACGAGTGCGCCTCGTCGGCTCCAACGCCATCGTCCGAAAAGGCGCGCCTGTTCATTCGGTCACTCCCCGCTCCGGCACAGGAGATGGGCCGGTGTGGGCTGGCAGGCCTCGAGGAGGTCCCCGCGGTTCCAGGCGGGCACGCACACGGCGAGCGACCGCGCGCGGCGCCGGACAGAGGGGCTGTCGCGAGTACCGGTCATGGTCACACTATGTCGAAGGCATGGCGGGACGTCACTCGCGCCCCCGAATGAAGGCGGCTCGAAGTCCAGCGACGGGCGGTGCCATAAGGATGCTACGCTGCGTGATGCCGCCATGCTACGACCGGAGCGACTCGAGCAGCCCGGACGTAGGATTGACTCGGGGAGTGGCCTTTGTCCCGCCCTGGGAAGCCGGGCTTTCGATCAAGTGCTTTCAACCCAGTCGCTTTAAACCAATCAGAGGAGCGAGATCATGCCGCACATTCTGCCAGACCTGCCCTACGGCCACGGAGACCTGGAACCGCACGTCGACGGACGCACCATGGCTATCCACCACGGCAAGCACCACCAGGCCTACGTGGACAACCTCAACGCCGCGCTCGAGGGCCATCCGGACCTGCAAGACAAGAGCGCGGTCGAGCTGATCACGGACCTCGACGCAGTCCCCGAAAGCATTCGTGGCGCGGTTCGCAACAACGGCGGCGGCCACGTGAACCACTCCATGTTCTGGTCTCTGATGAAGCCCGACGGCGGAGGAACGCCAGGCCACGCCGTCGCTGAAGCGATCGACAAGGCCTTCGGCTCGTTCGACGAGTTCAAGGCGAAGTTCAAGCAGGCCGGCATGACCCAGTTCGGCAGTGGCTGGGCCTGGCTGGTCGTCAACAGCGGCGGAGATCTCGAGGTCGCCAAGACGGCGAATCAGGACAGCCCCCTCTCCCGAGGTCTCGTGCCGATTCTCGGCGTCGACGTCTGGGAGCATGCCTACTACCTGAACTTCCAAAACCGTCGGGCGGACTACATCGACGCCTGGTGGAACGTCGTCGACTGGGAGCGGGTGGAGGCTCTACTACAGGCTCAATAGGATTGATCTGTAGTGGAACGCGAGTTTCAGAGGGTTGCGGCGATTCGCAAGCTCAAGGCCGAGCAACTGCGGTAGCCGGACCTGAGGCCATGGTGACAAGACAGATGATGACGAGGGCAGCAAGATAGATCCAGCGCGCCCAGCGGTCCAGGGTACGCGCCAGATCGTCCCTGCCCGACTTGGAGAAGCGGCCTGCGACCACCGTTTCGCCCAGGGCGGCGAAGACCAGCAAGGTCACTGCTAGGACGAACGTGTCCGCGGCGGTCAGGTAGGAGACCTTGGGCAGGCTCCACTTGAGGCTGAGACGGAAGGCGATCAGCGTAAAGACGGAAGCGGTGGCGATCGCGAGCTGCGAGGGCAGCAACGAGGGGTCGATCCAGAACACCGACCAGGCCATCAGGGCGATGAGGGTCAGCGGCAGGACCATGGTGAGCACATAGAAGGTCTTCTCCCGCTCGGCCGTTACACGTAGGGTCAGGCCGGCCCGGCCGGTCGCGGAGGGTATCTCGAGGGGCGTCACCTCGCTGACCGGCTGGCCGATTTGCCAGCCATCCGCGGTGAAGCCCTCGCGCCATAGCACCCGGGCCGGCTCGATCTCGAGCTCATCGCTGCTGTAGCGATAGGAGACGAACTGAATCTCCAACTCCTGGCGATCGAACGGGAATCGGCGCAGATCGAGCAGTGAGGCGAACTGACCTCGCAGGCGCTGTGTGGCCTCGACGTTGCCCTTCGAATCCACGCGGGCCGTTTGCGGCAGAGAGAACTCGATGCCACGGCGGTTGACGATGCCGATCTCCGGCCGCCAGATCTTCGATAACGGCAGGATCCTCTGCGCACCTTCGCCCGCGTCGTCCGCGAGCGCAAGGCGTGAATCGCGCCAGCGCGCAACCACGTAGAGATCTGCCGTGAACTCCCGCTTCAGATCCTCGATGCTCTCGATGTCCATCAGGTAGAAGCCCAGTGTGAGCTTTGTCGGCACGCCCTCTGGATCGGGCCGCGAGACGATGACACCGGTCTCGGCAGGACCCACCGCGCTGCCCGACGCTTGGCCGATGGCAACGGAGGGCCCGCCCAGGCTGGCCAGTGTGATGGCGATGGCGAGCCGACTAGTCAGCCTGGCCATGGACCTCGTCGAGCCGATTGCGCAACCCCTCGGCCCACTTCCCGAGCACCTCCTGGGCCGCCTGACGGTTGGCCACCCGGTTGGTCCAGCGCATCACGCCGCCACGATCGCTCGCCGCCAGGTGGTCGATGACCCGCGCCAGGATCTCGCCGCTCACCGAGTCGAAGATCTCGAGGTAGAGCGTCGCCGAGCCGGCGGAGGCGGCGAAGCTGTAGCTGCGGCCCTGACTCTGGGTGTCGGGCGCGGTCACGTCCAGATCGATGATCCCGGGCCGGAGAACCAGCACGTCGTCGTCGGCTTCGTCGACCACGGGATAACCGCCCTCGGTGTCGAGCACCTCGACGAAGACCTCTCGGAACAGCTCCGCCATTTCGGCCTTCATGTGCTCGACATCGCGGTTGGTCACCTTGGTGACGCTGTCGCGGTTGTGGCGCTGAGCCCAGTACTTCTTGAAGGCGACGTAGCAGTCGAGGATCTGGATCCGGTCGTAGCCACTGAAATCGGCACCCGGCCTGACCCAGATGGCGTCCGCCTTGGAGTCGAGAACCAGCTCCAAGCCGTCATGGGTCACTTTGGGAACCTCCTTCTCCCTCTTCTTGGCCTCGACGGCCGGGACCATCAATAGAGCCGCCGAGACAAACACGACCACGAAACAGGAGACAGTTGGTTTCATCTGCTTGTTCTTCATCTGCATCTCACTCTCTTTTCCGGGTCCGTCCTGGTGCTGTATGAGGCCGCTGCGCCCCCTCGACCTCGGCCACCCTGAGGCCAGGAATCGGAATCCTATCTTGCCGAGGGACGAATCCTACTCAGACAAGTAGTCGGCGACGCTGGTTCGTGCAAACGAACGCTGAAATGGTTGTGTGGATCGGGCTAGAATGTCCCCCGCTCAATGAAGACCCAACGTGAACGCTCAAAGAAGGAATCACCGATGAGACCCGCCCTGATATTTCTCTTGATTTGCATGACGCTCGCATTCGTGGGCGCCGCCGAGTCGCAGACCGACTCGCCAGGACCCAACATCCTGCTGATCGTTGGCGACGACATTGGCTTCGGCGATCTCGGAATCAGTGGGTCGGTGACACGGACCCCCAACTTGGACGCCATAGCGCAGCAAGGCACGTTCTTCACCAACTTCCACGTGTCGCCGGTCTGCTCGGTGACGCGCTCCATGCTGCTGACCGGAAACGACCCGATCGAGGTCGGGTTGGCCGCCTTCGACTACACGATCTATCCGCCCACCGAGGGCATGCCTGGCTACGAGGCGCATCTGACGCGCAACACGGCGACGGTCGCCGAGCTCCTCCAGGACGCCGGCTATCGCACCTACACGGTGGGCAAGTGGCATCTCGGTGGATCCGGCCACGGCGGTGACGGCCCGCACAAGTGGGGCTTCGATCGCAGCTACGGTCTCTACACCGGCGCCGCGAACCACTGGAACCAGGGCGCCTTTCACTTCGATGCCAACGATCCCGAGGTCAAGGCGATCCTTCAGCGAGGAGAAATCCCTCAGGAGCCTTACTACGAAGACGGCGAGAGCGTAACGCGCCCGCACGGCGTCTTTTCAGACGAGCTTTGGACTTCCAAGTTGCTTGGGTTTCTCGAGGAGGGCAAAGAGAGCGGCAAGCCCTTCTTTGCCTACGTGGCCTACACCACAGCACACGCGCCAGTACAAGCGCCCGCCGCCCTGATCGACAAGTATTACGACCACTACCTCGAGCTTGGTTACGAGGGTTTGCATCGCGCCCGCTACGAGTCACAGAAGAAGCTGGGGCTTATCCCGCAGGACGCGCCCCAGCCAGCACGTGAATCGAATCCGCTCCTGCGCGCCTGGTCGGATCTGGACGACGAAGAGAAGCGCCGCCAGGCGCGGTGGATGGCGGCCTACTCGGCCATGATGGAGTCGCAGGACCAGAACATCGGCAAGCTGCTCGATTACCTGCGGGAGACAGGAGAGCTCGACAACACGCTCATCATCTACACGACGGACAACGGGCCCGAGGGCACGGGCCCACGCGGCGACCTGAGCAGTCCCGCTTTCTTCCAGTGGGTCCGCACCGCATACAGCCAGGAGTTCGACGACATCGGCCAGGGAAACACGTTCGGCTTCATCGGCACGGACTGGGCCGGAGCGGCCAACGGCAGCTTGCAGTGGTGGAAGTGGTTCATCGGCGAGGGCGGTATCCGCGTGCCGCTGATCGTGCTGCCACCCAAGAACGAGGCGTTCACCCTCTCGGGAGAGATGACCAACGAGTACGCTTACGTCAAGGAACTGCCGATGACCATCCTCGACTATGCCGGTGTCGATCACCCGCAGACCGAGTTCAAGGGACGCAAGCTCACTCCGCCGTCCGGCGTTTCGCTGCGCCCCTTCCTCGCGGGAGACGAGTCACGCCCACGGGCGGAAGAGGAGTGGGTCGCCTTCGAGCTGTTCGGCAATTCCTACGTGGTGGCCGGGGACTACAAGGCCATCCGCATGCGAACCGGCATGTATGGCGACGGCAAGTGGCACCTCTACGACATCAAGAAGGACCCGGGCGAGACGCGGCCCCTCGAGGCCGAGCAGCCCGAGCGGCTCCAGCACATGATCGCCATCTACGAGCGCTACGCCGAAGAAAAGGGGATCGTGCCGGTGGCCGACGACTGGAGCCCGTGGAAAAGCCTGTGATGAAGACTCGCGGCTTTCTGATCTTCTGTGCGGTCGGCCTGGTGCCGATCGCGCTGGGCTATGGAGCCAAGCCATCGGTCACCCTGGACGCCCTCTTCGGCATCACTGTCGATACGACCAACCTCACTCACATCATGCGGGCGGTGATGGGACTCTACCTGGGCATGGTCGTGTTCTGGTTGTGGGGGGCATTCAGGAGGTCCATGGAGGGTGCGGCGCTCGCAGCTTGCGCAGTGTTCATGCTCGGACTGGCCGCCGGACGAATGCTGAGTTTCATCCTGGACGGCATGCCGCACTGGCTGCTTGTCGTCTATGCGGCCCTCGAGATTGTGCTCGGCTTGGCGGCGCTCATCCTTTACAGGGGACACAAGTCAAAAGAACACCCTGCGTCCCAATGATGATTCAACGCCGAGCGCCGCGAAATTCAGGCTGAGGGTCCCTGTTGGGTTCCAGACAGTGGGGCAACAAGAAAGGCGGCAACCCCGGAATCCCGTAAGTCGCCGCCTGTCAGAACTTTGAAATGGTGCAGCCAGGAGAAGTCGAATCCCCAACCTCCTGATCCGTAGTCAGGTGCTCTATCCAGTTGAGCTATGGCTGCACAGATTTGGCCCGCTTGCGCGGAAGACGGATTGTAGGACATGAAAGGAAGCTGGGCAAGGACGCGGCGCGGGTCTTCTCCGACTCGCTGAGGCTATCCGCCAAGCGCTCTGGCTCCGGCAGCTCACCCCTTGTCGGCCCTGCGAGAAGAAGGCGCCCGAGCTGAGCCCGGGCGCCGGAAACAGAGGGGGTGCTGGTGTGGGACTAGTTGTCCTTGATCGAGATCAGGCCGCCGACGGTTTCGAGCTTGACCAGGTGGTCGCCGCTACCTACGGTGCCGGTGGCGGTGATGATCTTGTAGGCGTCGCCGTAGCGGTTGCCGTTGGTCCGTTCGCCCTTGGGCGTCCACTCGGCCGGCTCGTTGATGTCGAGCGGGAAGTCGCTCTCGATGCGCGCCTTGTTTTCGTGCTTGCGCAGTTTGACGAGCTCGATCTGGAAGCGGCCGGAGAAGCCGGCGGGAAGCTCGACGAGCAGGTCGCCGCCCATCGACCGGAGGTCGATGTCGTGGTCGCTGCCGACGTTGATGCCGACAACGTTGACGTCGACGTCTCCACCCATGGTGACGGCCTTGATGCTGCCGTCGAAGGAGCCGACCTCGATGTCGCCACCCATGGTGGAGATGTTGGTCTCGCCTTCGGCCTCACGGATAATGATGTCTCCGCCCATGGTCTCGGCCTCCAGATGGTCGGCGACCCGATTGACGTGGATGTCGCCGCCCATGGTCTTCACACTGGCTCCCGACATTGCGACGTCCACCTCGACGTCGCCGCCGTGGGAGCTGATGGTGACGGCCTTGCCGTCCGCGCCGCCGCGGGTGACGTTGCGCTGAGTGATGTCTCCGCCCATCGTCGAGCCGTCGAGACTGCCCGAGAGGGTGTCGAACGTGACGTCGCCACCCATCGTGCTGACCTCGCCGTCGAGGGCGCTGTCACGGACGTCGATGTCGCCGCCCATGGTGCTCAGGTCGGCGTCGCCGGTCAGGTCGTGAAGATCCATGTCGCCGCCCATTGTCGCGCCCGTAAAGGAGCCGTCGAGATTGCCCAGTTCGACGTCGCCGCCGGTGGTGTTGACCTTGACGTTGAAGCGCGTCGGGACCTGCACGCGGACCTTCACGCTGACTCGAACCCGCTCGTGACGGAAGCTCGGAGTCGAGATCTCGATGCCGTTCGAGGTCCGCTCGACCTTGACCTGGACCTTCGCCGCGTCGCGGCCTGTCACCTCGGTGGTGACCGAAGCGCTCTCGCGATCCCAGCCGATGACCTTGATGTCACCGCCGGTGTTGAGATCGAACTCCAGGGTCTCGCCGGATGAGGCGGCCAACTCCTGAGTCGTGTCGGCCTGGACGACCATCGCTGTCAGAGCGAGTGTCATGAATGAAATGAGCCATAGCTTGCGCATGGGTGTTCTCCTGTTGATGAGGGGGATTGTCTAGAGGCTGCGACGCTCGAGGCGCTGCTGTGCGCTCCACAGCACGGCGCTGCCGTCGTCGGGATCGGTGTTGTCCAGGGTTTCGAGCAGGTCGGCACCCAGGTAGTCGTCCTGCAGGGCTTCGATCGCCATCAGTCGCATGGCGACCGACTCCTCCTGCGCCACGATGACGAGGAGAGTCTCCTGCGTTTCGGGGAGCGTCACGTCCTCAGCCACCAGGCGCTGGAGGGCCTTGAGGCGGACGGACATGTCGGGGTCGTTCAGGGCCGCCGACATGAGAGCCCGCTGTACCCGCGGGTTGCTGCCGACGTGACGCACTGCCTTCAGGCGGGAGCCGAGCGAGTCGTCATGGAGCATCGAGCTGGCGAGGATGTCTGCGACGAGCACATCGTCCCGCGGTCTGACCACTTCGAGCTCGGCTTCGACGTCGACCCGGACCGCCAGCTGGTCACCGGCGACCTCGCGCACGCGCAAGTTGGAGTAGCGGAACGGATTCTCGGCGCCGACGCGGGTCTCGAGTGCTCCCTGATTGACCAGATCGGTGAGCGTCAGGAGGGCGGGTGCGGCAGGGGTATTGCCGCGCCCAAGGGTCATGCCGACCGCGAAAGCCGCCAGGGCCGCGGCGATCGGCAGCCACCAACTAACGCGGCCTGTCGCGGCGGGTGCCTGCGATTCACGGATCTGCGTCATGACCTGGTGCCGCGCGCCGCGGAACTCTTCGTCCGTGGGCGTCGAGAGCTCGGGGTCGATACGCGCCAGCGTCTCGACAATTTCCGCCAGCTCTTCGAGTTCCTCGCCGCCAGTCTCACCGAGGAGCCTGGCTGCTTCGTCGGCCGAGGTCTTGCCTTCGAACAGGGCGTCGATCAGGGAGTCGTAGTTCTTCGAGTCATCCATTGTGCTGCCTCCGCGCCGGGCTACGAGGCCTCGGCGAGTTCCTGCCGCAGCTTGCGAAGGCCGCGGAAGAGGATGTTGCGGGCGACGCCCTCGCTGCATTCGAGGACGGCTGCCACTTCGCGGATCGGCATCTCCTGCAAGTAGCGCAGTTCGATGGCGAGGCGATGACGAGGGGAAAGGTGGCCGAGCGCGTTGGCGACCTGCTGCTTGCGCTCGGTGACGAGAACATCGTGATCCTGCGCCGCCGGATGGTGATCGTCACGGACGATGTGCCAGGCCTCGTGCCGGGCCTGGCGTCGGGTCGCACTCTTGGCGGTGTTGATCCCCTCGTTGATCGCAATCCTCGCCAGCCAGGCCTTGAGCGAACCACGGCCATCGAAGGCCGAGAGCTTGCGATAGGCCTTGAGGAAGATGTTCTGCGTCAGGTCGAGGGCTTCGTCGGTGTGGTTGGCGAAAGAGGAGACGAGCGAGTAGACGAGTCGCTGGTAGCGCTCCATCAGTTCGTCAAAGGCCGGCAGCTCGCCAGCCAGTGTGGCGTCTACCAGTTCCTGATCGCTGCGTTGCATTGAGAAAGCCATACTTTCGCCTTTTGGAGACTGAGACAACGCAGTGAGAGCTTTGTTAGCACCCACGAGAGGCACGAGACTGGCCGACAGGACCTGGCTCTCGGAGCGGGTGTCCACCGACACCCGCGAAGGCTCTGGCTGTGCTCGGGGCGAAGCCGGCTGACCCGGCCCTCTAGAGAGGCGGATCAGTCGATCAGACCGGTCATCGGACTCGACGCCGAAGCGTGGAGCTTCCGCGGGATGCGGCCGGCATGGCGGGCCAACCAGCCGCTCTCCACTGCCAGCTTCATCGCGCGGGCCATCGCCACCGGATCATCGGCACCGGCAACGCCGGTGTTCATCAGGATCGCATCCGCGCCCAGTTCCATGGCGAGCGCCGCATCCGAGGCGGTACCCACTCCGGCGTCGACGATGACGGGCACTCCGGCCTGCTCGATGATGATCCTGAGGTTGGCTGGGTTGCGGATTCCCATGCCGGAGCCGATGGGGGCTCCAAGCGGCATCACCGCCGCGGCGCCGAGCGCTTCGAGCTTGCGGCAGACGACCGGGTCGTCGTTGGTGTACGGGAGTACCACGAACCCCTCGTCGACGAGAACCTCGGTCGCTTCCAGGAGAGCCCCGTTGTCGGGGAAGAGCGTCTTCTCATCGCCGATGACCTCGAGCTTGACCCAGTTCCAACCACCGAGTTCGCGCGCCAGACGGGCGGTCCGTATCGCCTCTTCCGCGGTGAAGCAGGCGGCGGTGTTGGGGAGGAGCAGGTAACGCTCGGGGTCGATCTGGTCGATCAGCGAGTCCTTGCCCAGGTCGTCGAGGTTGACCCGTCTCAGGGCGACCGTGACCATCTCGGTTCCCGACGCCTCGAGCGCGGCCTTCATGGTATCGGAGCTGTCGTACTTGCCCGTGCCCAGGATCAGGCGGGATTGGAACGTACGGTCGGCGAGCTTGAGGGGTTCGGCTGCAGCGGTCATCGTGCGTATCCTGTCGGAGAGTCTCCGTGGCGCCCTGGGCCCGCGGCCGCGAAGCGCCGCGTCAGGGAGCGCGGCGGGTCTATTTGGATTCCAGCGTGCCGGCCGGCACGAAATACTGGGTCCCCTTGATCGGCTTCTGGAGCTGATAGACGAGCTCCTGGAAGTCCTCAGGGCGGTCGACGACGTTCAGGTTTCGGGTGTCGACAACGAGCAGAGGCGAGCGATTGTAGTAGTGGTAGTAGTGGTTGTAGGCATCGATCAGCTCCGACATGTAGTCGGTCGACATTCGGCGTTCGAAGCTGCGATTGCGCTTGCCGATGCGCTCCATGCAGGTGTCGATGTCAGCGGTTAGATAGAGGACCAGATCGGGGACCGGGATCTGCGGCTCGAGCAGGCCGAAGAGCTTGTCGAAGAGCATCAGCTCGTCGTCCGTCAGATTGAGGTAGGCGAAGATCCGGTTCTTGGGGAAGGTGTAGTCCGACACCAGGAGCTGCTGGAAGAGGTCGCGCTGGAAGACCTCCTGCTGCTGCTTGAAACGCGAGAGCAGGAAATAGAGCTCGGTCTGGAAAGCCGACCCGGCGCGGTCGTTGTAGAAGTCCGTGAGGAACGGGTTCTCGACGTCCTCGAGGATCTTCACGCCGTGGAAGCGCTGGACCAGCATGTTGACCAGCGTCGTCTTGCCGACGCCGATCGGGCCATCGACGGCCAGATAGTGAAACGGTAGGGATTCGCTCATCATCCGCTCACCGGTACCGGCTCGGCGCTCGCCAGTGGGTTGTAGAGCGTGTCGCGTTGCACCGGAGTGAAGCCGGCCTCGCGCACGATCCGTTCGAGCTCCGGGCGGGTGATGTGCTGATCGGTCTCGGCGCCGGCCATGTGGTAGATCGTCTCCTCGACGACCGTGCCATCGACATCGTCGGCGCCGAAAGAAAGAGCCACCTGAGCCAGTTTGGGCGTGATCATCACCCAGTAGGCCTTGATGTGGGGGATGTTGTCGAGCACCAGCCGCGACGAGGCCAGATGACGAAGGTCATCCGAGCCGGTCGTGTGGTACTTGAGGCCCATGTAGTTGTTCTCCGGGTGGTAGGCCAGCGGAATAAAGGCATTGAAGCCGCCGGTGTCGTCCTGGAGATTCCTCAGGCGCATGAAGTGGTCGACCTTGTGCTCGGGTTGCTCGACATGGCCATAGAGCATGGTCGCGTTGGACCGGATCCCGAGACTGTGGGCAATGCGGTGGACTTCGATCCACTCGCCGGAGTCGAGCTTGCCGTCGCAGATGATCTCGCGCACTTCCTCATGGAAGATCTCCGCCCCGCCGCCCGGTAGCGAGCCCAGGCCCGCCTCCTGCATCAAGAGGAGAACCTTCTCGATCGACAGCTTCTCGCGCTGCGCGAACCAGCCGATCTCAATCGCTGTGAAGGCCTTGAGATGGACGCTCGGGAAGCGCTCTTTGAGCCCGCGCAGCATCTCGAGATACCACTCAAGCGAGAGATCCGGGTGCAGCCCGCCGACGATGTGGAACTCGGTGACCTTGTCTCCACCCTGCTTTGCCGCGTGCTCGTAGACCTCATCGTGAGTCATCGCCCAGGCGTGGTCCTCGCCCGGCAGCGCCGCAAATCCGCAGAACTTGCAGTTGTAGGTGTAAACGCAGATGTTCGTCGGGTTGATGTGGCGATTGATGTTGAAGAATGCTTTGTCCCCATGCAGGCGCCGCCGGACCGTGTCGGCCAGCCGCCCCAGGTGGAGCAGGTGCGGCGTGGTGAGGCAGAGCAGCGCGTCCGCCTCGTCAAGGCGAACGCCGTCGCGCACTTTCGCCGCCAGGTCTTTGAGCGGGCCGGGATAGGTCTCGGGCCGGATGGGGGCAGTCATGGGCGCACGATGTTATCAGCGGGAGCTGACGAGATGGACAGGGTGTGTGCGGCGCTGGGTGAGCGCGCAGTGAGAGGAAACGACAGCGACTTGGATGTTGCGCTTCATTCTCTTGAAGAGTACTTCCGATCTGCGTCGGGCGAACCCCCGACGGGTCGAATGTCTCCCGCGAAGCTTCAGAAAGTCTCCAGTGGATCGGGGCAAGACTCCAAGAAGCCTCCCAAGTTAGTTCCGAGGAGCAACCTCGAGCGGCGAGAGATAGGTCATGTAACTTCTTTGTTTGCAGTCCTTAAGTGATCGACTCTCTGCGAATTCCGGCAGATTTCGACGGGATTCCGGGCAAGAAGCTTGCAGTTGACCCCTCCTGACCGCCATCGACCACCCCGAATGCTCCTGTCGCGGCCCGGCCGCGACATCGCTTCGGACCGGCGGGCGGCACCGGGCAACGGCATCAGGCCAGCCCACAACAACACTGGAGGTAGTCAGCAATGAGAATCGAGGCCTTTTCAACCAACTGGAGATGGCGCCAGTGTCTCGCCATCGCCTTCTGTCTTCTGCTCACCGCGGGCGCCGCGGTCGCGCAGGAAGACACCGGAAACTGCTATGTGCAGGTTTCGGACAGCGAAGGTGCAGCTCTGCCGGGCGTCACCGTCACCCTGTCGGGTTACGGTGCACCGCGTGTTCAGGTCACCAACGCTCAGGGTGAGGTTCGTTATCTGAATCTCGATCCCGGGCAGTATCAGATGATCGCAGAACTCGAGGGTTTCGGTACCCTCGAGTACCCCAGCGTCGGGGTGCGCGTCGCCCGTAGTACCTCGCTCGAGCTCACGATGAGCGCCGCTGTCGAGGAGACCATCACGGTCACCTCCGAGAGCCCGCTTCTCGACGATCGCAAGCTCTCGACCGGTACCACGATCAGTCAGGTGGAACTCGAGTCGATTCCGACCGCGCGCGACCCCTGGTCTGTGCTCAGTCAGACGCCTGGCGTCATCGTGGATCGCGTCAACGTCGGTGGTAACGAGAGCGGTCAGCAGTCCGCCTTTCGCGCCCCCGGCGTCAACTCTGACGAGAACGCCTTCCTGGTCGATGGTGTGGAGATCACGGACATGGCTGCTGTCGGTTCGTCAGCGACCTACTACGATTTCGATCAGTTCACCGAGATGCAGTTCCAGACCGGTGGCACCGACGTCACGAAGAGCACCGCCGGTGTCTCCGTGAACCTGGTGACGAAGCGTGGTACCAACGAGTTCCGTGGTTCGGCCCGCTTCCTGCGGACGGACGACAACTTCTTCAACGGTGCTCTGGAGCAGGACACGCCGATCGCCTCAGCTGGTG